>Ga0222428_100005_pt1 | contig 1068523 bp, 885 predicted proteins | sample 2B5Ametagenome_FD_182471 | JGI IMG/M metagenome (GOLD analysis project Ga0222428, IMG submission 182471) | Enriched microbial communities from leaf-cutter ant dump, University of Wisconsin, Madison, United States - 2B5A (version 2) | ecosystem: Environmental > Terrestrial > Nest > Insects nest... | reverse complement strand
CTCCTACTCTAGTTATGCAACAGCCACGCCAACAACTAAGGGTACTGGAACGGTAAGTATTGCCATTACCTATACAGGAGATGTAAAGACCCTTTCATTTACTACCCCAACAGGAAATGTCACCAACGATTTAGGGACGGTTACCGTAAGTGGGGGAAGTTATACCTTTAGTAAGCTTGTGAAAGATTTGAGGGGGGCTACCGATGCCCCACTTCCAACTTCGGGAACTAGTGGCTCAGTTATTTTGACAGTTACAGCTACCTTAGGAAATGGAACGGTTGTAAAACGTTTTTATACCATAACCATTAATGGTTAAATAAAAAGGTTGAAGCGTTACGCTTCAACCTTTTTTATTCCTGAGATTTAATTCCTACTTCTTATCTACACTGTATTTTCCAGGGCCAATAAAAATCAAACTAAAAAATACGATGCCTATTTCAATGGCATGAGAAGCGCCCATAATGCCTTCACCTTTATTAAGGTGGACAAGAGCCGCTATGATCATGGTGAAGGTCAATAACATGTTTACAGGGCGATAAAAAAGGCCTAGCAATAAAAGAAAGCCACCCATCCCTTCTGCAAGCGCTGCCATCAAGCCCCAAAACGCTGGAATAAAATTAATGCCAATCACTTTCATGCTGCTGCCAATGCCCGCCCATTGATCCGGCCCGCCCATAATTTTTGGTAAACCATGGAACATCATCATGACCCCTAAGCCAACTCTTAATATTAATAAACCTGTGTTGCGGTATTTCCCTAAATTGTCGAAGATTGCCATGCTATAGATACTTTAATTCAATGTTGTTGTTTTTTACCGATAAAGATACAGATTTGCCCAGCACCATTGCCCTATTGTCGGCAATATGGCCCGATGGAAAGTTAAAGCAAACAGGATAATCGTACTCTTTCACCAAGTCCCAAATCACTTCTTCTGGAGTTTGTCCAAAGAAAATACTTTCTTTATCAATTTCATTAAAAGCTCCCACAACGAGTCCTTTTAATTTGGCCAGTTTGCTTTTTCTTTTCAGGGTTCGCATCATTCTATCTATCGAATATTCGTGTTCGCCCACATCTTCAATAAACAATATTTTACCTTCATAATCCATTTCTGATACTGAACCTTCAACGGCAAGGAGCAGTGTAAGGTTTCCGCCAATCAATTCGCCCTCAATCTTGCCGTCTCTGCCTTTTACTTCGCTTTGGTAAGTATAAGTGTCATTTTCTCCAAACAAAGCCTTTCTTAAGCTCTCTAATGCTTCTGGCGTGCTGTCTTCGAAGGTATAAGGCATTTGCCCATGTATACTCTGCGTATTTAGCGCTGCCAGTAAATGAGAAAGTAAAATGGTAATGTCGCTGAAACCTATTAACCATTTCGGGCTTTCGCTAAAAGAGGTAAAATCCAGTTCATCAATAATGCGGATGGTGCCATAACCGCCACGAGCCGCAATAATGGCTTTAATGGATGGATCATCTAAAAACTGTTGGAGGTCCTGCGCTCTCAGTTCGTCGGTTCCCGAAAATTGGTGGTGCGAAGCGGTAACAGTTTTGCCAAGCACTACTTCTAGTCCCCAGCTTTGCAAAATTTCAATCCCCTTGTCAATGGGCTTAGGAAGCTTCTTTGCGGGGCAAACAATTGCTATTTTATCTCCTTTTTTTAAATACGGTGGCTGCTTAATCATTTTGAAAACAATATCTTTGCCAAGATAAATAAATAAATAGTTTTGGATAACAGTAAATTTAAAAGATATACCGTAACGGCAGCTTTGCCTTACACCAATGGTCCGGTGCATATTGGTCACTTAGCGGGTGTTTATTTGCCTGCCGATACCTATGTGCGTTACCTGAGATCTAACAAAAGAGACGTGAAATTCATTTGCGGATCTGATGAAAATGGGGTTCCTATTACTCTAAAAGCAAAAAAAGAGGGCATTACTCCGCAACAGGTCGTAGATAAATACCATAAAATCATTGGTGATTCTTTTAAGGAATTTGGTATTTCCTTTGATATTTATCACCGTACTTCATCTCTAACCCACCACCAAACAGCTGAAGACTTCTTCGAAAAGTTGTACAACGATGGGGTGTTTACCGAGGAGGTAACCGAGCAATATTACGACGAAAAAGCACAAACCTTTTTGGCCGATAGATACATTACAGGCACCTGTCCTAAATGTGGTAATGAAAATGCATATGGTGATCAATGCGAAAGCTGTGGTAGTACCTTAAATGCAACCGATTTGATCAATCCAAAATCGACTTTGTCTGGAGAACCTCCGGTAATGAGAGAAACCAAAAACTGGTTTTTACCATTAGATAAATATGAGGAAAGGTTAAGAACCTATATCGAAAGCCATAAAGAATGGCGTCCAAATGTATATGGGCAGTGCCAAAGCTGGTTAAATGCTGGTTTGCAGCCGAGAGCCATGACAAGAGATTTGGATTGGGGCGTTAAGGTGCCTGTAAAAGGTGCCGATGGTAAGGTGCTTTATGTTTGGTTTGATGCGCCTATTGGCTACATTTCGGCCACTAAAGAACTGGCTAACTATGCGAAATTGGGCATTTGGAATCCTAAGGCAGAAGAATATTACATTGATCAGAACAGTGTAGAAAATTTTGAGTACGAAGCCTATTGGAAAGACAAGGATGCCAAATTGGTGCATTTCATTGGTAAGGATAACATTGTGTTCCACTGTATCATTTTTCCTGCGATGTTAATGGCGCATGGCGATTTTATTTTGGCTGATAACGTGCCTGCTAACGAGTTCCTGAACTTGGAGGGGCAAAAAATATCGACTTCTAAAAACTGGGCCGTTTGGCTGAATGAATATTTAGAAGAGTTTAAGGATAAACAGGATATTTTGCGTTATGTGTTAACGGCTACTGCTCCTGAAACTAAAGACAATGATTTTACCTGGAAAGATTTTCAGGCTAGAAATAACAATGAGCTGGTTGCTATTTTAGGAAACTTTGTTAACCGTGTAACCGTACTTACCCATAAATATTTTGGAGGTAAAGTGCCAACCTGTATGGAACTTACCGATATTGACAATGCGGTGATTGCCGAATTGAAAGCCTATCCAGCAAAAATCAGTGCTTCTATTGAAAACTACCGTTTCAGAGAAGCTTTGTCTGAAGTAATGAACGTGGCCCGATTGGGTAATAAATACTTGGCAGATACCGAACCTTGGAAGTTGATTAAAACCGACGAAGATCGCGTACGCACCATCTTAAACATCGCTTTGCAAATTGCCGCCAACCTAGAAATCCTGATTGAACCATTTTTGCCGTTTACTGCAGATAAATTGCAGAAAATGTTGAACTATGGTGGTCATATGTGGGAAGATGCAGGTTCTGTGAGCCTGCTGAAGAGAGGACATGAGCTTAATGAACCAATCTTATTGTTCAGCAAAATTGAAGATGCCGAGGTACAAGCGCAAATTGATAAACTGAACAACAGTAAAGCACAAAACGAAGCAGCAAATGCTACCCTTGCTCCAGCTAAAGACAACGTAACTTTTGAGCAGTTTGGTGCAATGGACATTCGTGTGGCCACTATTGTAGCGGCAGAGAAGGTAGAGAAAACCAAAAAGCTGTTAAAGCTAACTTTAGATACTGGTTTAGACCAACGCACGGTAGTTTCGGGCATTGCAGAACATTACAATCCAAGCGAAATTATTGGGCAACAGGTGAGCTTGCTCGCTAATTTGGCACCAAGGGAAATCAAGGGCATTGTATCGCAAGGAATGATCTTGATGGCCGAAGATGCAAATGGTAAATTGAGCTTTGTAAGCCCAACACAAAGCGTAAATAACGGCGGTACCGTTCGCTAGTTATTTGTAAAAGCATTATATTGCCACGATATGGAATTAAACAATCACTTGCGAGATTTCAGTCGTTTAAGCCTATCTTTTTTTGAAGGGATAGGCTTATCGCATAATGCAGCAGCCATCGTAAACACTTTGGTGCTGTTATTGGTGGCGTTGGGTATTACCTATGGGATTTATTATGTGGTAAGACGTATCCTGCGCCTCATCGTGATCCAAACCATCCGTAAAACGGATATTCCATTCTTTATGTTCCTGCTGGAAAATAAAGTTCCACATTATCTTTCCTTAATTGCGCCACTGCTGGCTATCTATGTGGCAATTCCTGTGGTCTTTCACGATTATCCGCAACTCAACAAGCTGATTTTAGGCCTGTGTGATATTTACTTGGTACTGGTGATTGTGTGGGTACTCATGGCCTTTATCAAAACAGGTGGCGATTTGCTTAAGGAAAAGCCAGGCTTTAAAGGCAAACCGATCGACAGTTATTTGCAGGTTATTCGCATTTTGCTATATCTGGTGGGCACTGTCGTGCTTTTCTCTAATTTGACTGGAAAATCACCTGTGGCATTTTTTACGGCAATGGGCGCCATCTCAGCGGTGTTGTTGTTAATGTTTAAGGATACCATTATGGGTTTTGTGGCCAGCATACAAGTAACTACTAATGATATTGTGCGTATTGGTGATTGGATTACCATGCCCAAATACGGTGCCGATGGGGATATTTTGGAGATTAACCTCACTACGGTGAAAGTGCAGAACTTTGATAAAACCATCACCACCATTCCTACTTATTCGCTCATTTCCGATTCCTTCCAAAACTGGCGGGGTATGCGACAATCGGGAGGGAGGCGCATTAAAAGGGCCATCAATATCAAACAGTCGAGTATTCGTTTTTTAAAGGAGGATGAACTGCCAAAATTTGAGCAAATTCAATTATTGACTTCTTATATCCAGCATCGTCAGAAAGATATTGAAAAACATAATTTGCGGACCAATGCCGATAAGAGCTTGCTGATTAATGGCAGGAACTTGACCAATGCTGGGCTGTTCCGCAAATACATTGATAGCTATATCTCCAACCATTCAGGTACTAATAAGCGGATGAACATTATGGTACGTCAATTGGCACCTACACAACACGGTTTGCCCATTGAGATTTATGTATTTGCCAATACCATTATTTGGGCCGAATACGAGCACATTATGGCCGATATTTTTGACCATATCATTGCTGCGGCACCTTACTTCGGTCTGCAGATTTATGAAATGGAGGGCTCGGGAGATGTAAAACAATTGGAAATGTTAAATCGGATAGATGGAGCGTAGATAATTTTATATATTTGCGCCTGTAATTCGGCCCTGTAGTTCAACGGATAGAATAGAAGTTTCCTAAACTTTAGATAGCAGTTCGATTCTGCTCTGGGCTACAAAAGGTCTTACAGTAATGTAAGGCCTTTTTCTTTTTGTCAGGATACCATTTCCTCCAAGCACTAGTACCAAAAATAATTTCATTAAGAATTTGACTTTTAATGCGGGATAAAGTCTTAGCTTAAAACCCGCCTTTATGTTGATGAAAAATACTAGCCTGATATTGTTTGCAATTTTATTGTTGGTAAGCTGCAGTAAGCACAGTGATCCTGAACCTACCAATCCCGATACCACCACAATGTATTTTCCAGAAAACTCCGGTACCGTATGGGAAGCAAAAGCAGCTGCCCAGTTGAACTGGAATACTGGCGCTATTGCTGATTTAAAAACATTTCTTGTTCAAAAAAATACAAAGTCATTTATGATTCTTGTCAATGGCAGAATAGTGATGGAAGAATATTTCAATGGACATAACGCTGCTGCGGAATGGGAGTGGAATAGTGCAGGGAAAACACTAGTGGCTACCACCATAGGCATCTCACAACAAGAAGGCTTGCTAAATATCAGTAACAAAGCATCAAATTATATCGGTACGGGATGGACAAATATGGCCTCAGATAAAGAGAACCTCATTACGGTAAGGCATTTGCTCACTATGACTTCGGGAATTGATGATACCAAACAGTTGGTCATTAAACCCAACCTTACCTATGTGGCCGATGCGGGTGCCAGATGGGCTTATGGCAATGTTTTCCAAAAACTGATTGACGTGGTTGCTGGAGCTAGTAATAAAAGTTTTGAAAGCTACTTTAATGAGAAGCTAAAAAACAAAATAGGGATGGACGGTTTTTGGAATTTTGGAACCATCTTTACTATATACCATAGCACTACCAGAAGTATGGCAAGATTTGGATTGTTGGCACTAAACAAAGGCAAATGGAAAAACGAGCAGATCATTAACGAAACTTTCCTAAACGAAAGTTGGAATACTTCCCAAAATATCAATCCTTCTTATGGATATTTATGGTGGCTTAATGGCAAATCAAAGTTTATGATACCTGGGGAGCAAACCGTTTATAATGGATTTTTAGTGCCAAATGCTCCTGTAGATATGTATGCTGCGATGGGTGCTAATGATCAACGTATTTATATCATCCCTAGTAAAAACATGGTGATTGTAAGAATGGGCAATGCCTCGGATCCAAACAATCCTAATTTTGCGGTTTCGGGGTTTGATAATGAATTGTGGAAGAAAATAAATGTCGTGATCAATTAAATGTAATTTCCGACAATGTTTTCTGTTTATCTACTAAGTATGTAATACCCATTTTGGTAGTAATTATTTGGTTGAATTCTCGATTAGAATTTATGAAGTTTTATTTTTAATGGATCCATCAATTAAAGGGGGCGATAATTTATATCTCATAAGAGATCAAAAAACAATTTGGTTAGGTTTTTTACTTATTGTGCTGTAATTCGTACATTTAATTGATTTTACATAAGTTATTAAATAAATGAAAATATCTAGTTCTATTTTAGCGATCTCTATGACATTAATGGTTGGTTGTTCCTCATCGTATCATAAAGACTTAGATTCTGCTTTAGATGATAGTAAGAAGCTCGCTGCGCTGTCTGGTTTGATCACCAATGAAATCCAACAAACATGGCACACAGCCATCTTTGATCACGAATATAGCAGAAATGGAAAAACGGAGTACGTTTCTGATTTTAATGAAGCTATTCAGACTCTATTGGATGAGCCAGAAATAAAAAGTGTGAATAAAAGTATAGACAGTCTGAATTTGACTTTGAAAACTAAAATGGGGAAAATTGTTGATCCTCCATCAAAATATAAAGAAAGCTATGAGGATATGGTACAAGTTTATAGTAGTGTTAGTGAGCTATCTAATCTAGCAAAAAGTCCCACAGGATCCCTTCAGTCATTTAAGCAAAATGTAGATGGTTTGGCCGGAGTAATTATTTCAAAGATTAAGGCTATTGAGATAAGAAATCCACAAAATAATTAATAATGATAGGTATAAAAAAGCCCTTACAGCTGTAAGGGCTTTTTTATTGAAAAGTAATTTATTAGATTTAATAAACTCCACCACCAACAGCGCCAAATGGGATTCTAATTCCCAATTGAAAGGTGGTTGATCCTGGTGCAGGATTATTATTTCCAATTACCCCTTCACGCGAATTGTAGGTGGTGCTGCCCGTAGCTAATCCAAATCCTGCTTCTGCAAAAACGTATGGATTTCCAATCCTAAATTGTAAACCAATACTTGCATTGACAGTTAAGCCATTTAATTTTTCATCTTCAATATTCGTAGTTGGTAGCATACTGCTATTGGGATTGATTGCTAATGAGTATTTATTGGTCCCTATCTGATAGCTCCCTCCTACAGGAAAATATAAACTGAAATCAGACTCGTAGGTGCCAATAAGGTGGTATGTTCCTAATAAACTGATTGCCATAAAAGAGCTTGTGCGTTTGAAAGTCGCGTCTTCATTGGTGTAGGTGGTTTTTATGGGCAAGTTGTACGAAAAGCCAAGCCCAAACCCTGATTTTTCAGTAGCATAGTAAATCCCCCGTAAGTGAACTCCAGGGGAAGCTTTTTTGATATCGCCACCATAGTTAGTGTAAGTTAAGCCTGCGCTAGCGTTGATTTGAGCTTTAACGAAAAGACAGAATGCTCCCAAGAATGAGAGAGTTAAAAAGATTTTTTTCATTGAACGTTTGTTTGAGGGCGCTAAAATATAAAAATCATGCTTAAGTCCTATTCTTTTTAAAATTTTTCAAAAATCATGATCATTGTCTTTGATCTGATTGCGGCTACATGAAAAATTTCAAATGTTTAGCTAGTACTTTTTAGTATTATTGCCATCGCAAAAATCAAACATAACAAAACATGGAAAATAGAAAAGCACCTACCTTTGCCCTTAGTATTGCAGCCATTGTGATTGGCGTTGCGTTATTCAAGCAAATCGACTTTCAAATGTTCAAAGTTGAAAAACCAGCATTGGGAGCTGTTTACTTGGTTACCTTGATTTTCATTCTCTACGTGTTGATTAAGGAAGCTAGGAAAAAGAAACAATAATCTTTTTCCTCTGGTTGTTATTATCGTTAGGAAATGGAAATAACCATTACAATTCCAGAGTATTCAGGTGAAGGCATTAGACTATATTGGAAAGGTGGATTTGAAATTGAAGTGAAAACTTCAAATAGAGAAATAGTCGTTTCGGCAAATAAGGAGAGACTAATTTCTTTGGCAAAACATTTACTTTCCCTAATTCAAGATAGTGTTCCAACACATCATCATTTTCATTTGGATGAGTATAACGTTTTAGAGGAAGGATCAACTCCATTAGTTTTCCAAAAGAAATAGCTTAATCCACTGATTAGTGTTAAAATAGGTTTGCATTGCCAATAACCAAAACCATGTCCAAGGATCTCTCCGCTACGGTCGAGATGACGGTACGGTGCATAAAATACTAATTCCTAACCCTTAAAACCAACTCATCAATGCTAAAGGCAAAAGAGGGTTGGTTTGCAAGTAAGAAAGCACCGGCGCTACCTACCCAAACCGAATAATCAAAAGGAGCTTTAATGCCCAAGGTTAAACTCATAGAAATAGCAAAAGCCATCAACATTAAACCAGTTAGCTTAGCAATCCAACGGGTTTTAAAGCCCAAAATAAGCAATACACCTAAAATACTTTCAGCAAAGGTGGCCAAATAAGCGTTGATAGTTGCCAACCCACCTGGTAAAAAAGCAGTGATTTTGTCCGTGTAAGCAATGAAGGCTTCCATATTTCCCCAAGCAGCGTATTGCGGTGGCCAAAACCCTAACCTATCAGCTACTGCAGACAATAAAGCGACTCCAAGGGCAAGTCTTAAAAATAGCTGTGGATAGTGACTACTTGTTTTATTTTCCATAACGAGGTGGTTTTAATGCGTAAAAGTAGCTTTGATCAAGCCTAAAAAACTTAAACTGGTTTAAGAAAATTGTTAGTTGCAATGAGATAGAGATCCTTCGCTGCGCTCTGGATGACAAGGGACTGTGCCCCCTAATTCCTAGTCCCTAATCCCTAAAAACAACAAACAGCCTTTAATCGTTATAGTGATGATGAAGGTTTTCAGGCACTTCCATTTATTTTGCTTAATTTGTCCACCATGTACTTCAAGTTTATAAGAACTAAAAATGAGCTGCTGAAAAAATATCTTGAAGGCTTCTATATCTTTGAAACCGAGCGGGAAGAGGATACCATGGAATACCTTGTTTTTCCCTCCAACCATGTTGTGATTTCCATCTATATAAATACCGCACTACAAATTGGAGAGCGACGAGTAGCCGTCAAAAATGATCCAAATCAGAAGAAGCTATTGTCGTTGGCCACTTTTGGTTTCCAGCAACCCATTACTTTTTCCTATCAACATCCCATTAGAGAAATTGCCTTTTGTTTTAAGCCTTTGGGTTTTAACCATTTTCTTGAGAATGACCTTAAGCATTATGCCGAAAAAGAACTGTTCAATTTTTTTCCTTTTGCTGATTATGAGCGAGAAATGATGTCTCTGTTGGAAGAAAAGAACGAGGAACAATTACAACAGAAAATAGAGGATTATTGGCACTCTAAATGTGTTGAAAAAGATTTTAGACTTTTGGAAAAAGCATTGGAATTAATGGAGCAACCTCATAGAACTATCAACCAAATTGCAAATGAGCTTTCTATCAGCAGACAGCACATGAGCAGATTGTTTAATGCTCATTTGTGTAAAAGCCCTTCGTTGTTCAGGAAAATAGCACGCTTTAGGCAAACGCTGCAAAACAGGGTAGAAAATGTCAAACAACTGGGGAGCCTTACCTCGCTCACTTATGAGAGTCTTTTCTATGACCAGTCGCACCTCATCAAAGACTTTAAAGCTCTAACGGGAATGAGCCCGCAAAAATTCTTTAGCAAAAACCAGTCTTTTGAGAACGGACGAATCAACTGGTTCTTTCCGGACTAGGTTCCATTTTTACAATTCGATACTTACTGCTTTAAATAATTTAGTCCTCTAATAATAGGATGAAGGGATGATTGTGTTTCACCGCTTTCACCTATTGATGATGATTTACCATAACCCAAAGCAAATCTGTATCACATGAAACTTAAAGTTCTTTCCTGTTTAATCTTCCTTGCCCTGTTTTTTAGCCTTAAAAGCACTGCTGCCACCACACTTGCGGCTGGTGACATTGCTTTTGTAGGGTATAATGCCATCAATGGTTCCAATGATCAATCAACATTCTCCTTTATCATCCTTCGACCTGGAGGTATTGACGATCAAACTACGATCAATTTTACAGATAACGGATGGAGTACCGCTACCAATGCCCTTGGTACTACGGAAGGTATTATTACTTGGAAAGCCTCGGGTAGTTTGGCGCAATATACCGAAGTAAGGATTACCGCGACTGGTCAGGCTACCGTAACGGCATCGGCTTCAACGGGTACCGCTACCGTTTCGGGATTCTTCATTCTTTCCGCTGCCGGTGATCAGGTTTTAGCCTTTACAGGCACAGCGGCGGCACCTACCTTTATCTCAGGAATCCACATGAATAGCGAAATTAACGGAGTGGGTGGACAACCCGCCAGTACTGCGGCAACTTGGGATAGGATTGCTAGTGCCAACGGCCCTATGGGATGGACCTTAACGCAAAACCGATCGGCCATTCCGCAAGGGCTTACCAATGGAACCAATGCCATAATGGGGGTGTTAACACCAGGTGTAACCGATGCGGAGTTTGACAATGGTCGAGTAGATTGTGATAAAGCTAAAGGAACTAGCCTAAGTCAAATTAGAACTAAAATACATGACCCTCAAAACTGGTTGTTTAAAGATGAGAGTAGCAATCCCTATCCATTGCCTGTTAATTGCACCTATCTGTCAACACTTCCCGTTGGCTTGGGAGCAGTAGTGGCTAGTAGTAAAGCAAATGTGGTGCGTGTAAAGTGGACCACTATCTCCGAGCAGAACAATGATCATTTCGAGGTACAAGCTTCCACAGATGGAAAAACCTTTGTTACCTTGGGTACCGTAAATTCAAAAGCGGTGAACGGCAATTCAAATCAAGTGCTGAGCTACGATTTTAGCGCCGATTTGGCCCAGCACAAAGCCCTAACTGGGATGGCATTGCTTTCTATTTTTGGCATTCCAATGCTAATCATCCGTCGTAAGCAGATTAAAATGGGTGTATTGACAATGTTTGCATGCTTAGGTCTTTTGTTAGTTTCGTGTAGTAAAAATAACGAAGAGCTTAATATGGCCGACAAAAAGGACGTTTTTATCAGGGTGATGTCGTTGGATAAAGACGGCGGACAGCACCTATCGTCTGTAGTACTTGCTGTTCCTGACCAAAACCTTAAAAAATAATTCACTTCATTTAACCTATTAGAACAATCCTTTGCTCACATGAAAAAGCTATCACGCCTAATCCTTTCCGTATTTTTAACGCTTTTAACGCTCTCAACGCTTCCTATTTTTTCTTATGCCCAAACTACCGGCCCTGCTGTAAGTACAGGATCATCAATTGCCATTACACATTTAAATGGCCTACAAGCCGAAGACCTATTTGTACTGGGCAAGGTATGGGGTTTTTTGAAGTACTACCATCCAAAAGTAGCTGAGGGAGGCATTAACTGGGACGAGGAACTGTTTAAGGTGATGCCACAGGTTTTATCTGCCAAGCATAAAAACGAGAGGAATGCGGTGTTATACACTTGGGCCAACACACTGGGTGAAGGCAAAACCGCTCAGGTAAAAGACTCTGCCGTGGTAAGGTACCAACCAGATTTTAGCTGGATCAATCCGAAAATTTTTGGAAACGAGCTGAGCCAGTTGTTGATGAAAATAACCACTTTCGAAAGAAGGCCCGACAATCATTACGTGAAAATTTACTCGGAAGACATGCCCATTCCCTATTTTAAAAATGAAGCGCCTTACACGCAGTTCAAATATCCAGATGCAGGCTACAGGTTGCTAAGCCTTTACAGGTACTGGAACATCGTCGAATATTTTTATCCCTACAAAAACACTTTGAAAGAAAGCTGGGACAGTACCCTAAAAACGTTAATCCCCCAATTTGTAACAGCCAAAGATGAAATGGCTTATAAGTTGGCCGTAGCCAACATGGTAGCCAAAATACAAGATTCGCATGTGGTGTTGTCTATTTGGACAGAACCACTTATGTACGAATTTCAAGGTAAGTTAAAACTTGCAGCAAATGTCGTATTTGTAGGAAACAAAGCGGTAATTTCAAAAAGCTTAGCTGATGTTTCGGGCGATGCCAAAGAATTGTTGAAGGGCGATGAAATCATCAGCATCAACCAAAAAAGTATGGAAACCATTTTGAAAGAACGCTTGCCCTACACTGCTGCCTCCAACTATCCTACGCAATTGTCCAGAATAGCCACCAATTTGCTCAGGACAAATGATACAGTAGTTAATTTAAAGATCAAAAGATTAGGTGTAGAGAAAGAGATTAGCGTAAAAGCACTTCCATGGGCCAAGGCCATTGTTAAAGAAAATGAAAACGAACCCTCTTTTAAAATGCTCAGCTCGGATATTGCTTACATCCATCCTGGCAAGCTCCAGGTAAAAAGCCTTGATTCCATCATGAAAATAGCGATGAAAAGCAAAGCCATCATCATCGACATGCGCACCTATCCGAAAGAAACCATGTTTACCTCCGTAATTGGCAATTACCTGTTTGGCAAAGCCAGTGCTTTCTGTAAAATGACCAAAGGTAGCGTAACCAAACCTGGTCAGTTCACCTATCTCAGCGATAGCTATATGGAAAACCTTAAGATAGGGAAAGATACGGTCGATTATTATAAAGGGAAGCTCATTGTGCTGGCCAACGAAAGTACCCAAAGCTTTGCCGAAATGACTTTAATGGCTTTTAAAACAGGACCAAATACCACCATTATTGGGAGCCAAACAGCAGGTGCCGATGGTAATGTTACGCCGCCTATTATTTTACCAGGAAACATTAGAACTGTATTTACGGGCATAGGCATGTACCATTTGGATGGCAGCGAAACACAGCGAATTGGCATTGTGCCCGATATTGAAGTGAAGCCAACCATTTTGGGCATTAAAAATGGGCAAGACGAAGTGCTTGAAAGCGCTATTGGATTTGCCAATAAAAACTAGTGCTGACCCTTATATTTTAGTTCCCATTCATGATATATATGATTCAAAGGTCTTATTGCTACAAGACGCTTGCTTTGTTATTGCTTAGTTTTAGCCTCTCCGTAGCCTTAGCGCAAACCAAACTATCCTTCGTTGCCTCAAAAACGCAGCCTTATAGTAATTTGTTCAGCGGTAAAAAGGCAGATAGTATTAAGCAGCTCATTGGTAACGCACAAGTAGTATTGTTAGGAGAACCCACGCATGGTGATGGTGATATTTTTAAGCTGAAGACTGAAATGGTCAAGTTTCTGCATCAGGAAATGGGCTTTAGTGTGTTGGCTTTTGAAAGTGGATTGGTAGACTTGGCGTTGGCAAACGAAGCCATTGCAGCAGGCGAAAATATCACGCAGGCCCTAGAGAAAAGCATATTTAACATATGGACAGGAAGTACCCAATTTCGTCCGTTGATGCAGTATGTTGAGGAGCAAAAAGGGTCTTTACAAGTAGCGGGCTTTGATTCGCAGTTAACAGGAATTTATTCTACAGATCTTTTTGTGGACGAAATTCAAAAGCTGTTAACCAGTCAAAGTAAAGAGCAAAAAGCGGTAGCCAAAGTTGATTTTGACTATTTGGATCAGGTGGTTGGCTACATGAACGAAAATTTTGAATTTCCTTCTAGCTCAAACATCACCACCTTTGAAAAATTGAGTTTGGAAAGTATCCGATTGCTCAGTCAACTAGTGCTTCCCAATCAGGCCACAGCTAGCAAAAGAGATTTTTTAATGCAGGGATTGAAAAGCACTCTAGCCTTGGCTAAAAACTATGCTTCCCAAAATCCTAGTACTAAAACCGAGAGTAATTTTGTAGCAACAGATAGCAATCCAAGAGATAAGCAAATGGCTGATAATATTCTGTTTTTGATGGAGCAGTTTAAGGGGGGTAAAATCATTTGTTGGGGCGCCAATACCCATTTTGCCAACCGTGTTGATCTGCTCAACAATCAGGAGCTGCAAACCTATTTTCCTATAGGCCGTATCTTAAAACCGATATTGAAAGAAAAGCTTTGCATTATTGGCGCAACTGCTGGCGGCGGTAGCTATGGCAGTTGGACCGAAGAAGTGCACCAGCTTTCCCAACCTTCGCTCAATACCATTGAGCATGCATTGCTTTCACAAGATGTTGAGGCAGCGCTGATTGATCTTAAACTTACCCCCAATCAAACGACTTCCCTTGCCATTGAGTACAGCCCTTTAACTGGCCAATGGGACCAAGTATTTGATTTGTTGCTGTATGTGAAAACCACTGGACCATCTACTCCTTATGTAAAAGAAGATACCCAAGCCGCTCCTCGAAGCATGAACAGCGAAGTACAAGTCAAGACAAATGATCCTGCAAAGGAAAAGGCAGAAAGTAACGTTTTACCACAGCAGCCTTTGTTGAAAATTAAGGCAAGCATTAAAGATGCGGAAACGGGGAAACCCATTGCTTTTGTTACCATACAAACTACAGAGGGCGGAATACATACCGTAGCCAATGAGATTGGAATATTTAGTTTGAATGTACCTGCGGCTAAAGATTTCGATCTTGTGATCTCACATGTGGGTTATCAAACGGAAAGGATTTCGTTGAGCAAGCTTCAACGGAATGCGGAAATTCGATTAAAGACTAAGCCTAATCAATTGCAGGGCGTAACCATTACCGCTAAAAGAACAGATCCTGTTCAAATTTTAAAAGAAGCCATTGAACGTATTCCTCAAAACTATATACAGACAGATTTTAATGCTAATTGTTATGTGCGTACCCAAAGCACCAATGTGGATACGCTGGTTGCCGATGAGGAGTATCTCATTAAGTTGTATGCTAAAAAGGGTTATCAAAAGGACGATGTTTATGCGGGAAATGTAAAACAAGCCAACCTTAAAAAAAATCCAGCTTATGCTCCAGGTATTTTTGTACCCCTTACGGGAAGTTCGGCGTGGCTTAACAATGCAGACCTGATCAAAGTTAATCCATTGTTTAATCTTGGGCTGCTTAAAAAATTTCAACTAACCTTGGATTCCGTGATTTATCAGGGCGATGAAAAAATATATGTGATCAGCTTTAAAGCCAAACAATCTACCCGTCGCATTACAGGACTTTATTATATGAAATCTTATAGCGGTACGCTTTATATCAATCATTCAGATAAAGCCATCATCAAAGCCTCTGTAAATTGGCAAAGAGATACGGAAATTATGAATCGCTATGCTCAAAAGAGCATAGGAAAGAAAATGCCTAATCCTGTTTTTAGCAATAGTTATGAAGCCGAGACAATTTCCCTTACCAATTTATATCAACGCACCGCCAACGGACAATACGCTATTTATTACGGATTAATGAGTTGGAATTACAAGGGTAAAAGTTTAAAAGACAATCGAAATCTAGACGTAAAATCATCATTACTGTTCCTCACAGAAAATGTAACCACTAATCCAATAGAAATCATAGATCGGCGTACGGCCTTTTATCGTCTTGAAGGAGTGGCCAACAACCCTTTATTTTGGGAACAATATAACCGTCCGTTCTTGAACGACAAGTAACCAAGATTGATGTCGATATGAAGAAAGTTTTAATCGTAGGCATTGGAGGGGTAGGAGGATATTTCGGCGGGCTGTTGGCTAAAGCATTTCAGAATAGTGATGAAATAGGTCTGTATTTTTTAGCCAGAGGACAAAACCTTGCAGCCATACAAACAAATGGTTTAAGGGTAATTAAGAAAGGCGAACGTTTTACGATAAAGCCTCATTTAGCTACAGATGATCTGAAACTGATTGGTCCTGTGGATTATGTTATTCTCTGTGTCAAAAACTACGATTTGGACGAATGTCTTTTACTACTAAAACCCTGTATTACTAAACACACCATTATTTTGCCTTTATTAAACGGTGTTGATCATCATGGGAAGATACAAGCTGCATATCCTCAAAATGTAGTATTGGCGGGCTGTGTTTACTTGGTGGGCAGATTAACAGCGCCTGGTATTGTAGAAAACAGAGGTAATGTATCAAGTCTGTTCTTTGGTCTTAAAGAAGTAACAGACGAACGATTTTTGTGCTTAGAAGCGATTTTTAAACAGGCAGATATTGTAGCAACGCTAACTAAAGATATAGAACAGGTTGTTTGGACAAAATTTGTTTTCGTATCGGCTATTGCCACAGCCACCTCATTCTATCACCACAGTGTGGGGCAAATCATCGAGGATAAGGAAATGGATCATTCGTTGCGGCAGCTTATCCATGAAGTGTGCAGTTTAGCAAGGGCAAAGAAAATAGAATTACCTGAGGAAATAGAACAGCTTACTTATCAGAACATCAGTAAATTGCCTTATGCCACAACCTCTTCGATGCAGGTAGATATGGAAAAACATTCAACTAAAACCGAGTTGGAGGCCCTTACGGGATATGTGGTTCATCAAATAGAACAATTGAATTTGCAAAGCCCGGTATTTAGATTGATGTACAAGAAGCTGAAGCAATCTTAGCCCAATGTTAGGTATGTTTTCATCTTCAGTTGATGATTGCGGTATTAAAACTAACAAACAGTTTAAACAGGTTCTCGTAAGAAGTTAACGGCAATGTTTCTGCTTTGTCGTCTACATCATGATAGGCTGCAATGCCTCCCTGAGTATAGAGGAAAAATGCGGGAACCCCCTTTTCGGTAAAGAAATAATGATCGCTGTTGGCAGCTTTACCTCTAGAGTTGATCTTTTTCAGGAATTGCTTTTCATTATTAATTTGATTGAGCAAAGCAAATTCCTTCGGATGGATCGTGGCATTTACTACTGTTGCTCCTGTTTCACCAGTGCCAACCAGATCTAAATTCCATAAAAAACGAATATTCTTTAAGGGAATCAGTGGGTTTTCGGTAAAGTATTTCGAGCCCAACAGGCCTGCTTCTTCAGCCGCAAAGCAGATAAAAGCGATGCTATATTTTGGAGGATGAGCGGCGTAATACTTGGCCAAATCTAATAACATGGTTACGCCACTGGCGTTGTCGTTAGCACCCGGGAAAAAGGTTTTTGATCCCATGCCTCCCAAATGATCATAGTGAGCGGTAAATACCAAAATTGAATCGGGGTTTGCTGTTCCTTTAATAATGGCACTCACGTTGGCTGCGGTAAAGTTGGGGACCAGTTCGTTCGTAATATTGACGTTGATTTGGGTAGGTTGGAACGAAATCGATTTTTTGTTCACTTCTACAATCGTGTAGTCAAGCGCCTGTTGCGAAACCGACCAAGTGAGCTTGGGTTGTAAACTAATGGCAATTTTTCCGTTTTTGCTCAAATAGGTGGTACTATCTTTTTGGATTAAACTGTCGCTGGTAGCAATTCCTTTACTTGCTTGATGTACAATAAAATCTTTGCCAGGGATTAACGCATTTCCATTTAATTCAAGCTTCATGTTGCTTGGGAAAGTGTTTACCGAAAATGAGAAGAATTGCTTGTAGCTATTTCCGCTTAATGGAGAGAGTCCAAACTTTTTGAATTCACTTTCAATAAAATCAGCAGCCTTGCCCATTCCGTTGTTGGTATAACCCCGTCCCCAATATTTTTTTGAGGTTAGCGTGCTGATAGTTTTTCGGGCATAGTTAATGTCTTGTGCAAAAGAAGTGAGACAACCAAGACTAAAAATAGCAAATAATAAGATTCGGGACATAACAAAAAATGCTTTGTGCCACAAGATATAAAATTGTGTGCACAAAGCATTTTGACCTATGGGTAAAAGGAATTATCCTTTTACTAAATACGCATTGATGATTTTGGTGATTTCTTCTTTGTTTTTAGCCGAAGTCCAGTTCTCTTTTACAGATTGAGCATTAGCGGCAAAGAATTTTTCGTAAAGCAGTTTGTTATCTATTTTCGACGCTAACTTAATAGTGCTGTTGTTGGCAAAAACATTGTCCCAAATATCGCGGGCATCTTTCCAGAAACCTTCGTTCTTTTTCCACCATTCTTGTGCATAACCAAACGATTTAGGATCTGTTTTTACAAACTCCTCTAAACCTTTTTCTTGTGCAATTAGTTTGTCTTTTGCACCTGGCGCACGCACGATTTTCTTGTTGTCTTGTTCAAACATCCATCCAGTAGGGGTGATGTACACAAAGTTGCGACGGTTTAATACATTGTAATCATTACGTTCAGTATGCTCGCGACGTGGAAGTGGAGAGTCTGAATAGCTTAACCATTGTGATCTGCCATCAACATGTACCCAGCTACCAATGGCTTGGTAACGAGGACTGTCATCTACTTGGAAAACTTTTTGAGTCCATTTGCCTTTATATTCTTCTGGTTTTAACGTTACGTTTTTCCAAGTATCTTCTTTATCAAAAGCCAAGATTTTTGGATCTTCATAAGTCCAATCTTCACGCCAGTGTTTAATGATCATACTATCGCCTCTCATTACCAAAAGGTGTTGAATCACGATTTTTTTAGGAGAATCTTCTACAATGATGGCAATTTCCTTAGCTGATGAACGGTGTCTGTCGTGGAATTTGTAATCATCATCAGGAGAAAAAGTTTCTGCATAGTTAAAAGTAACCTTATAGAAGCCCGCCAATGATTTAATGGCGTTACGATCTTGCTCCAACTTGTTTTGGGCAAAAGCAAAGGCACTACATAATAATAAGGCTGCTAATAGTTGTATTTTCTTCATATTCTTATATTTATAACATTGTTTAGACTTGTTCTAAACAGATGCAAATTAACAATCAATAATCTTGATAAGCAAATTATTTTTAATTATTCTAAATAAAAGAATTTATTGAGGAAAGCACTTGCGATTGCACTTTACATTATCTCGGGCCTTAGCAAAGACGAACGTTTACCTAATATCGGCCTTGGCCTGTTCGGTATGCATCAAATAGCCTTGCTACTGCCTTTAACAGAACAGGGTGCAGCCGTGGCTTTTATTTATTGTATTTCTATGATTTTAAAGGTATAAATGAGCTCACTCCGTTTCGGTTTTGCCTACTTTTTCAGCTACAGGAAAAAGTAGGACCCGCGGTAGCGAACAAATTTTGTTAGGGCTATGCTTCAATATCAGCTAGTGAATGATAATCGTCATTAGCCTTTCGACTTTTTCCTTCTTCCCCACCAAATAATAAACCCAGTGATAGGTAAAGATGCCGCAATTAAGCTTGCACAAAAAGCCATGATCTTCCCGGGTAAACCCAATATGGCACCTACGTGAATGTCATAGTTCATCCCAATTAATCTTTCGCCTGCATTTTTAGCTTTATAGCTGCGATTATCCAAAAGCTTACCACTGTATCGATCAAACTGCATGTCGTTAGAGTCGTAGTAGGTTTCTTCGCCTTTGTAGGCGTAAGCGTAAATAACCCCATCGTTAGTTGAAGCTGGACCAACGGCAATCTTCTTGGCTTCTGGATAAAGCGCTTTTGCCTTTTCAAAAGCAATATCAATTCCGTTTTTAGAGATCACTTGCAGAGTATCTGATTTGAAAGTCTTTAGTTCTGGCGGAGTAACACTTAGCGAAGCAACGGCGTAAACAGTACCTTGGAACCATTGAAAAGCCCACACCAAACCCGTTAAGGCCAGAGTAAGTGAAATGAGCAATGCATAAAATCCAGGGACATTATGTAAATCGTAGTTGAGGCGCTTAAACTTAGCAGTCCACTTTATTTTAAAGCTTTTATCAACGTTTGATTTCTTGAGGTTTTTTGGCCACCAGTGAATCATGCCCGTAATCAATAAAATCACAAAAATGATGGTAGACCAACCAATAATTTGCTGACCAATGGGGTGGTTAATTAACAAGCTCCAATGCAGCATTTTCACCACGTTGAAAAACTCGTATTTGTAGTGCGTAATTTTGGTGACCTCTCCAGTATATGGGTTTACGTTGGCATTATCGTAATATTCTAATGCATCGAAATACCAAAATGCATTTGGGTCTCCACCTTTGTAGGTGCCAAACTCCCAGGTTTTTTCGGGATTGGGGTAGGTGGAAATGAAACTGATCGATTTATCTCCCAAAGCTTTTTGGGCATTGTTTTTCAATACGCTCAATGGAAGTGTTTTGGCATTTTTGGGTACCTCAACAAAAAGCTGTTTGCCGTAAATGAGGTTGGTGATTTCTGCCTGAAAAACATAAATACATCCTGTTAAGGCAATAAAAACCACCATTACACCTGCACCAATACCCAGCCATAAGTGTAGCCAATCGCTAATTCGACGAAAAACCGACTTCTTAGATTTCTTAGTTTTTGTTTTGTTTAAAGTCATCTTGTATAACAAAATAAACCAACCACGTTAAACATGGCTGGTTTAGCTATTGGTATTTTAGTTTTTAAAGTGCTTGGCGAGTGTAGGTCACTACATGCCAAATCTTCTCGTAATTTTTACCCGCTTGGCTTCCTGATTTCTTTTCCTCATGGAAAGCTTCTAAGAAATAAGCCCCTTTTTGCTTTGGCGTAAAATTAAGCAAGCCATTGGCGTTGGTTGCTATCGTTTCACTTTTCTTTTCTGGTCCAACAACGGTAAGCTTTTGGTTTTTAAAAACCGCTTGGTCCAATTTTACCAAATGTGAACTTTCTTTACCTGTAGCAAAAGTAGCTTGGTTGGGTGCTATGCTTAAAGTTACGTCTTTCCCTAATTGGTTGGTTAACGTGGCCTTACCCACAAAAACATTCGCTAAAGCATAATAGTCGATTTTTGCATTTTCGTAAAGGTCCTTTACATGGTGAACAATAGATAGGGTATATTGTCCATCTTGAGTGGGTGTAAAATCGGCTTCGTAATGAAATACCCCTGCTTTTGTTTTTAACTCTTGCTTGCTGCCATTTGGCGAGGTAAGCACTAATTTAAACTCCTTTAGGTTGCTGTACCATTTTGCGGCCGAATCGATTTCCTTTGAACCATATTCGCCAAAGAAAACTTTCACTTTTTGTGCGACACCTTTTTTGCCATTAGTGGTGGTTTCAATCCACAAAGCGTGTCCGTAACTGGTAGCAGCTATGGCTACAAATAATAATAGGGTTAAGATCTTTTTCATTGTTTTAGAATTTATAAGAAATACTTGATACAAAATTTCTAGGTTTTTGAGGGTTTACGGACCAGTATCCGATGTAGTATTCTTCGTTGGTAATATTGTTCGCCGTGCATGAAATCCTAAAATACTTGGTGTCGTAGGATAGGCTTGCGTTTAATAAAGCATAGCTTGGAATTTTAAATACTCCGGTAATGCTATTGTCTATGACTTTATAAACCCCAGCATAGTTTCCGCCAACACCAATGCCTAAGCCTTTTAACGTGCCGTTGGAGAATTTATAGTTTGCCCAAAAGTTTGCTAAGGTTTGAGGTCCTTGTCCACCTGGAGCGCTGCCTACTTGGTTGTAAAAATCATTTGGAAGTCCAGAGTTGCCAGTCAAGACTTGAATTTTGCCATGGCTAAATCCTCCGATTAAACTGAGGTTGGCTATAGGATTGGCACTAAGTTCTACCTCAAAGCCTTTACTTCCAGTTTTACCGCCTTGTACAGCACTGGTAGTGGTAAAGAAAACTCTATTAGCCACTTTGATATCATAGTAAGAAACAGTAGCAAATAATTTGTTAGACAACAAGTTTAACTTGACACCCAACTCCCATTGATTGGCTCTTTCTGGTTTGAAAGACTTTACCCCTAAACTTACTTGGTTATCGTCGAACACTTCTTGTGGAGCCACATTGAAGAAAGCATTCATGTAGTTGGCAAAAATAGAAACTTTGTCTTGTATAGGTTGGTAAATTAAACCAAACTTCGGCGAGAGCACAAACTGGCTATAATCATCGTCGGGATTGTTTACCTCACCTTTTGAATCGAAGTAATCGGCCCTTAAACTAGCCATTACCAAAAACGCATCACTTAAATTCAATACGTTTGAAGCATATGCACTGGCCGAGCTATTTACGATTTCTGTTGGGTCGGGAGCATTAGAAGCGGCGAGTATTTGGTCTACATAAGCTTTGGATAGCTGGCTGGCAGGAATTGGAGCTCCGGTAGTGTAATCGTAATACTGACCCTCTGGGGTTACATTTCTGGCTACTGACCAACCGGATCCTGCGCTTTCTACTTTCCTGCGGAAATAGTCTAAACCTACCAACAAACGATTTCTTAGGTTGCCGATTTTAAAATCGCCATTGAAGTTCTGCTGGATGTCAATGGTTTTAGTGGTTTGGTTTTGACGGTTAAAGTACTGTTGAAATACATTATCACCAGCGGCATCGTCCCAAATGTAGGAGTAAATGCCATCAGACTTTGTACTACCTAACGACACCGCCGTTTGAGAAGTCCATTGCTCACTGATTTTGTAAACCCCTACTGCTTGTAAATTTTTCCTAGGGTTTTTAATCGTTAGGTCGTTGTTGGTGAACGATAAATTGTAGTTCAAGTTCAGCTCAGAAATGTTTCTGAAGTCCAAAGGGCTACTTCTGTCCGAATTAAAGAAAATTGGCGCTACGGCTCTTTTTTCCTCTAAAATTTCGGCCATGATATTTAAAGAAAGTCTATCATTTACTTGATAAGCTAAAGTAGGAGCGATGTATAGTGCTTTTCTAAAGCCTGCATCTTGAAAACTGCCTTCTTTGTGCAGGGCTGCATTTAAACGCAAGGCAATTTTCTCCTTTTTACTTAGTGGAGTGTTCACATCAGCAGTAATTCTGTGCAAACCAAAACTGCCGATGTTGTAAGCCACCTCGCCGCCAAAGTTATAGTAAGGCTTTTTGGTGATGGTGTTAATGAATCCGCCGTAGGCGTAAAAGCCACCACCAAATAAAGTCGCCGATGGTCCTTTTACCACCTGAATTTCCTGAACATTTGCTGGATCTAGGTTTCCGCTAGTTAAGCCAGGAAGTCCGTTGATGACACTGGTTTGAGCTTCGAAACCACGTAAAGCGAAGTAAGAGGCGCCATCACCACCTCTGCCTGTGGATTCCCAGGTTCTGGAAATACCGGGAATGTTTCTTAAGGCATCGTCGTAGTTCACAATGCCTTGCTCTTTGATCAAATCTGCCGATACCGAAGAGTAAACTTGCGGGTTTTCCAAATTCTTTAAAGGCATTTTGGCCGTAGCGCTTTGTTCCTTGTTCTTGTTTTTAGAAGAAATGGTTACTTCCTTTAGTATTTCGTTCGTCTCCGTCAATTTGAAATCAACTTCTATCGTTTGCCCTCCAACAACCGTTACGTTTTTTTCTTGAGCAGCAATACCTACACCGCTTACTCTTAAAACATAAGTACCTGCTTTTATCTTTGTTAGGAGATAAGAGCCATCTTCTTTAGTGGTGGTATTTTCGGGTCTGTTTTTTAAACCTATATTGATGTAGGATACGGGATGATCGTCGGTAGAAATAATCTTACCTTTTATGGATCCTGTTTGTTGAGCTAGGGCCGTAAGTGAAAGGACGAATAGTAAAATCGTCGAGATCAAAAATTTTAAATTGGCAGTTCTCATCATTAGAATTTATAAGCAATACTGAAACGATAGTTACGAGGAGCTTCTGCCTGCCAAGAGTAAACGTTATTGCTGAAATAACCAGTGTAATAGTCACCAATATACAGGTACTCGTTAAGTAAGTTAAATACGTTTGCAGTAACTTTAACTGGTCCTTTAGACCAAAATAATCCAGCATCAACTTTGGTGTAATCAGCCATGTTGCGTTCTGGATTTGTTGCGCTATATGAAAAGGATGTTCTATCTTTCAAGTAGGTTACACCTGCATTAAGTCCAAAATCTTTTAAGAAACCAGCTGGTATGGTGTAACTTAGCCAAGCATTGGCAGTGTGTTTGGCATAGCCGGGAACCAGGGAGCCATTGGTAAACCCAGAATTAGGGAAAGCCGAAGTGATTTTTGCATCGGTATAGGCATAATTGGCAATTAAGGATAGTCCTTTCGTTAATTCACCTTTAATGTCGAATTCTATACCTTTGGCTACTTTCTCACCTAAAATAACGCTGTAAGTGAAAGTTGGATCCTCAATGTCTGCTGTCAGCTCATTTTCTTTAAGTATACGGTATAATGATAGTGTCGTATTCCACTTCCCATCTGCCCAATCCCTTTTAAAACCAACTTCCATGTTGGAACCAGTAATTGGCTTTATTTCTCCTCCGTCTTTAAGTTTTCCGCTTTGCGGTAAAAATGCCTGGTCATATACTCCGTATACTGATGTGTTTCTGTCTAATGATACACTTAGACCAATTCGTGGCGTTAATTTATTTGCGCTATAAGAGGTCCCTCCCCATTGGTACTGACTTGCTTTGGTGTAACGGGCGGCTAATGTTAGACGTGCACGGTTGTCGAAGAAGCCTAGTTCATCCTGTAAATATCCGCCAGTATATTTTTGCCCCATAGTTCCTCCTGCTGCAATAGCACGTGCTTCTAAACTTGTTGTCCTGTCGAAATTAGGGAAGCCGTTTGGAGGATATCCCAGGTTTGGTTGGTACATGTTAAAAGGCGCAGATGGTAAGTCCAGAGGATGCGATTGTCCCCAATCTGCCATGTAATCTTTTTTACCTATATCAAATCCTGCTAAAATACGATGATTGATACCTCCAGTTTTCACCTCGCCGTTAATAAAAATCTGACCGAGTTTCATGGTGCTTTCTGCATCCCAAATACCTACGCTTCTAATCACGTTTCCACCTGTAAGTACATCGGCAGGCCATAAACTAGAACCAGTTTGCAAATATTTACTATATGCGGTTTGCGCTGTAATTTTCCATTTGTCGCCAATGTTTTGGGTAAGGTTTAAAAATACCGAATGGTCGTTGATGCTGGTTTTAGGTAAGTTTTTTGGAGCATAAGTGAATTCGCGAGGCAAAGAAATATATCCTTCAGTCGAGAAAACGTAGTATGAGCCTACGTCGGTCATTTGTGCTCTTTGCAAGTTGTATTCTGCCGTAATTTTTGTGCTTTTAGTTAGTTGATAGCTGATTACTGGTGCAATAGAATATCTATCGTTTGATTCATTAGGTCTAAAGGAGCCTTTTTGCTGTGCTGCGGCATTTAAGCGGAATAATAGCTTTCCATCTTCAGTAAGTTTTCGATCCAAATCAACCGTTGTTCTGTAAAGATCAAAGCTTCCTAAAGTAAATGAAACTTCACCCTTGTTTAAACCAGTAGGTTTTTTGGTTACCACATTGTACATCCCACTTGGGTCGCCGTTACTTAACATGAATCCTGCAGGGCCTTTCACAAATTCTATGTGGTCTACAATGCTCATATCTTCAGTTAAAGGCCCCCAAAATGAGTTTACAAAATTGAAACCATTGCGCATGGCTTGTATTTGAGATCCTCTCATATGCACATTCGCATATAAATCGCCCCAATGACTTGTGCGCATAGCCCCGCTCACATTTCGCAGAACTCCATCGCTCATACTAATAATTTGTTGGTCTTTAATAGCCTGACCACTTACGCTTTGTATGTTCTGTGCTGCTTCCAATAAAGGTTGGTTTAAGCGCAGACTATTATCCGGCGTGCTGATTTTATAGGCATTCTTTTTTGCCTGAACAGATACCTCTTTCAGGATTTGGCTATTTTCAGCAAGTACAAAGTTGAGCTCTAAGGTTTGTCCATCACTAATGGAGATGCTTTTTTCTTGGGTAATGATGCCCACCGCACTTACTCTTAACACATAATTGCCAGCTTTAATCTTGCTGAGGCTGTAGGTTCCGTCATCATTGGTAGCCGTGTTTTGGGCTTTGTTCTTTAGCCCAATGCTTACGTAGGCGGCAGGTTGCCCATCGGCGGAAGTTATTCGGCCTTTAATGGTTCCATTTTGCGCCCACGCTACCACATGGAAGAGTAAGAGTAGTAAGGTAGTGAGTAGTCCTCTGTTTTTTTTCATTGCGAATTGAGTATGTAGTTGTTATAATGTTGCGATGCTTAATGATTGAACTGCCAGGGGAGCGTCGATAATGGAGGTGAGTTCAATGATTATATCTAATATTTATTTAGATTAAATATAAATTGCGACAAATATAGAACGTAAAGTTTTAATTACAAAAGAATTTTGGAATTGTGTTGTGATTGAAAAACTTATGGCTGTTGAAGCTGTTTATACCCAAAACAACACGATGGACATCAGATCTAATGAACCTTATTGGCTAGTTAACAACGGTATTTTAAATACTTATCCCTCTTTAAGAAAAGACATGGTTTGTGATGTTTTAATTGTTGGAGCAGGGATCACTGGGGCACTAATTGCGCATGCTTGCGTAGCTGAAGGTTTCAATACGGTGCTTATCGATAAACGGGAAATTGCTAACGGAAGTACTTCGGCGACCACGTCGATGCTGCAGTATGAAATTGATGTGCCCTTATATCAGTTGGAGCAATTAATTGGAGAAGTAGGAGCTATAGCCAGCTATAAAGCGTGTAGGAATTCCATTTGGGAATTGAAGAAAATTACTGAGGAAATTAAATCAGAAGCTGGGTTTCAAGCTAAGAACTCACTTTACTTTGCGGGAAAAGGGAAAGATGCAAAGTGGTTGAAGTTGGAATTTGAGAAAAGACTGAGTGCTGGATTCGACGTGAAATGGTTGGATAAGGAACAAATTCGAACGGACTATGACTTGCAATCGGAAGACGGGATCTTATCGGTAGATGGAGCTAGTGTAGATGCTTTTAAATTAGCTCATGAACTGTTGTTGTATAACCATGAGAGAGGATTAGCAATATTTGACAAAACCGAGCTGAAGAAAGTTAAATATCTAAAAGATGAAGTGTTGGTAGAGACAGATACTGGTTCTAAAATTAGGACGAAAAAGGTTATTTACTGTACTGGATATGAGAGTGCAGCGCTTATTCCAGAGAAAATAGTGAATTTAAAAAGCACCTATGCCGTGGTTAGCGAACGCTTGAATGAAGTTAACGCTGCCATTTACGATACACTTTTTTGGAATACCGATAACCCATATATGTATATGCGAAGCACGGCAGATCATCGCTTTTTAGTAGGTGGTGAAGATGAGAATTTTAGAAATCCCGTGCTAAGAGATGCTTTGTTAAACAAAAAAGAGAAGAAGCTTTTAAAGGCTATCCATAAAGTAATGCCCAATATTGACTTTATTCCTGATTTTGCTTGGTGCGGTACCTTTGGTGAAACAAAGGATGGGCTGCCATACATTGGCCCTCACCCCAAATTCCCAAACAGTTATTTTTGCTTGGGATTTGGAGGCAACGGAATTACATTTTCGGTAATTGGGGCCAATATGATTGCTGGAATGCTACAAAATGAAATAGATCCCTTGGCTTATTTTTTTAGGTTTGGTAGATGATTATTGATGTACAATAATTTGTCCATTGAAGGCTCTTTCATTGGTGCCTGGAGTAACTTTTCCTCCCGCAATTACGGTATAGAAAGTGCCTTTTACAAAGGTTCTATCTACTGTAGCTTTCACAGTAGTGGTCGAAGCGCCTTTAATTTCTAAAACTTTTGCACCAGGGTCAACAGCTACAAATCCGCTGTAGGCTTTGTATGCTTTATTAGTAGCAAGGTTAGTGGTCGCATCTTTAATGCCTAAATCTAAAGCTGCTGCATCTGGAGATAGGTTGATAAAACGTACATAGGCCTTTTCTGTAGAGGTGTTTGAAAAATCATCGGCTAAAAGTAGTCCGTCGAAATTGCCACTAGTACCTACCAAGTATAAAGTAGAAAAAGCGCTAGTTGCGATAGCCACATTTTTAGTGTAGATAGAAGTAGTTTCACCAGCTGTAGTGAATTTAACATCATAAGTGCCAGTGTTAAGCTGAGCATATTTTATTCCGCCAGCATAAGGTAGGGCTGCGCTATTGGCTTTCGTAGTGTTAATATAAGCATCGTAAGTGGCCGAAGTAGGTGAAGTGTTATAGACACTTAAAGAGCCATAATTAACTACGGCCGTTTCACTCTTTCCGCAAGCAGAAATTAAGGTAACTGCGGCAATGGCAAATGAAAGATATAAAGCTTTGAATAATGATTTTGTATAGGTTGTATTCATGTTAAAGGATTGATGACAATTTAGTCTGTCTGAAAATTAATTTATAAATATACAAATATTGGTTTTATCGATTTTATTTCGATGTTAAACTTTGTTAAATAAAGGATTTCGAATGCTAGCGGTCGATCTCTTTTAAGGCAATACGTAAGGTTAATCTGTTTCGCTACAAACAGGGCTCAAATATCAAGATATCCCTACTTTTTTGAACATTAAGGAATGTTAAACAAAATGTAAAAAAATACGAATTCTATTGCACAACTCAATTTTTATTTAAACCTTTGCGGCACAATCAATTCAATAGTATTGATTTTATAAAAAAGTGAGTAAACAAATCATCCATAAATTATCTGTTTTAGAGGCCAAAAGCATGGCCCCTAACGGCTATTTTATTGAACGTTTACGACCCGTATTCCATATCACTACAAGTCGGCAAGTCTTTACGCCGCGGATTTAAGTCATACCCCCAGGGAACTTAAACCCATGAGGAATTGATCCTCAATAAAAACCCAATTAACAAGAATACCATATTTTTTCGTTAAAGAATTAATGAATAATAACGATTTTATAGTGCAAGTTGCACTTCCTGAACATCGTGTTTTTGCTGAAGAAATAGTTGAAGAGATGGCTGAATCAGCAAAGGCTAGAGGGACAGGTATCGCTAAACGTTCGCCAGCATACGTAGCAGGCAAAATGCAGGAAGGAAAGTCTGTAATCGCTTTCCACAAGGATGGAACGTGGGCAGGATTTTGCTACATCGAAACTTGGAGCCATGGTCAGTTCGTGGCCAATTCAGGCTTAATCGTAAGCCCTAAATTCCGTAAAGCAGGATTGGCAAAAGCCATAAAAGAGGAAATTTTTGCCTTATCGAGAAAGTTATATCCAAAAGCAAAAATCTTTGGTTTAACCACTGGTTTGGCCGTAATGAAAATCAATTCTGATTTAGGCTATGAGCCCGTGACCTACTCGGAACTTACCCAAGATGAAGAATTTTGGAAAGGTTGCCAGAGCTGTGTCAACTTCGAAATCCTGAAAATGAAGGAACGTAAAAACTGCATGTGTACTGCAATGTTGTACGATCCAAAGGAGAAGAAACACGAAGCCGCCAAAGAGTTTGCCGAAGAATTGCAGAAAAAGCCAAAGCTTTACGAACGTTTTATGCGCATTAAGCAACGTTTAATCGAAAAAAATAAAGGAAATAACGATTTGAAATCGCTGCTGTTGTTTTTGGCTTTCATTAATAAGTAGAAAATAAAAACGTCATTGAGTGGCGAGAGAGTGAAAATTAAAGGACTAATATAATTAACCATTTAAGACATTTTAGTGCATCTAAGCTTAGGTTTTCTTAGGTATCTAAGGTGGTAAAATAAATAAATACAAGATGAAACCATCCCACTTCACCTCGGATAGCTTCATTACCAATAGAAAAATCAATTAAAAAATGAAAAAGAAAGTTGTTTTAGCATTTAGCGGAGGTTTAGACACCTCATTCTGTTGCATTCATTTAACTAAAGACAGAAATTTAGAAGTACACTCGGTAGTGGTAAATACAGGTGGTTTTTCTGAACAAGAGTTAAAGGAAATTGAAGCACGGGCTTATGCTTTAGGGGTAGCATCGCACGCTGCGGTCGATGAAACCGAAAACTATTACAACGACAGTATCAAGTATTTGATTTTTGGTAACGTATTAAAAAATGCTACTTACCCATTATCGGTAAGTGCAGAACGTGTTTGCCAAGCTACCGCCATTGCCAATTACGTAAAGAAAATTGGCGCTGATTATGTTGCTCACGGCAGTACTGGCGCAGGAAATGATCAAGTACGTTTTGATATGATCTTCAACATCTTGATCCCTAACGTAGAAATCATCACCCCAATTAGAGACTTGAAATTATCACGCGAAGCGGAGATTGAATATTTAGCGAAACATGGGGTGGAATACACCGCTGAGAAAGCAAAATATTCGATCAACAAAGGCTTGTGGGGCACTTCGGTAGGTGGTGCGGAGACATTAACTTCTAACCAGACTTTGCCAGAAAGCGCTTGGCCAACGCAAGTAACCGAAACCGAATCTAAGAAAGTAGAATTGACTTTCGAAAAAGGGGAGTTGGTTGCGGTTGATGGAGAGAAATTGGCACCAGTAAGGGCCATCCAAAAATTGCAGGCCATTGCTGCTCCTTTTGGTGTAGGTCGTGATATTCACGTAGGTGATACCATTATCGGGATTAAAGGTCGGGTAGGTTTTGAGGCGGCAGGGCCGATGGTGATCATCAAAGCGCACCATGCTTTAGAGAAACATACTTTAACCAAATGGCAGTTGAGCTGGAAAGAGAACTTGTCTTCTTTCTACGGTAACTGGTTGCACGAAGGTCAATTCCACGATCCAATTATGAGAGACATGGAAGCTTTCTTAAGCTCTACACAAAGCACCGTTAACGGAAAAGTATTTGTAGAGTTGTTGCCATATCGTTTCCATATTATTGGTATCGAAAGTGCTAATGATTTGATGAGCAATAAATTTGGTAGCTACGGCGAAATGAACAATGCTTGGTCTGGAGAAGATGTAAAAGGTTTCTCTAAAATATTCGGGAACCAGGTAATGATTTGGCATAAAGTTAACGGAGAACAAGCTGAAAGCTAAAAGACTAAAGTAGAAAGCCTCGCTAGTTGTCATCCTGAGCTTGTCGAAGGATAATAAGTAAAAAATGAGTAAAGTAGAAATAAAACGTATCGACCAAAATGAAGCAAACCTAGTTGTTGGCTTGTTTAATCAGTACAGAATATTTTACGGTAAATTCTCTGATTTGGGAATGGCAAAGGCATTCATAGATGCTCGACTAGAGAATAACGAATCAGTAATTTTTGTAGCGATGGATGAAAACAAGCCAGTTGGATTTACACAGCTTTATCCAAAATATTCATCTGCTAGATTAACTAAAAATTGGATTTTGAATGATTTGTTTGTTGATCCAGATTATCGCAGACAGGGAATTGGCGAGAAATTAATCAAAACGGCGATGGATTTTGCAAAAGGACAAGGCTCTACCTTCGTTCAACTAGAAACAGCAGTCGATAATTTTACAGCGAAAAGTCTTTACGAGCAAATTGGTTTTGTAAAACAAGGGCCAGACGAGGAGTTTTTACTTTATAAAATTGAAATAAAATAGTGTCATTGCGAGGCACGAAGAAATCTTAAAGAGATATAAGTAAGATTGCTTCGTGCCTCGCAATGACGACAATAAACCTAAAAATATGATAAAGGCAGGAATTATTGGAGGAGCAGGATACACGGGCGGAGAGATGTTGCGTATTTTGATAAACCATCCAGAAGTAGAAATTGCTTTTGTAAATAGTAGTAGCAATGCTGGCAACTTAATTTCGGATGTACATACCGATTTGTTCGGTGATACAGACTTGAAATTTACAGATCAAATTTTGCAAGACATCGACGTGTTGTTTTTGTGTGTTGGTCATGGCGATGCCAAGAAATTTTTGGAAGCAAATCCAATAAACGAGAAGATTAAAATCATCGATTTATCGCAAGACTTTAGGTTAAATCGTAATTCGTCAATCGAAAATCGTCAATTTATCTATGGGCTTCCGGAGTTAAATAAGGATAGAATTGCCTCGGCACAAAATATAGCCAATCCAGGTTGTTTTGCTACTTGCATCCAAATGGGCTTATTGCCTTTGGCTTCTAAAGGATTGTTGCAAAGCGAAGTCCACATTAATGCCACTACAGGTTCAACGGGCGCAGGACAAAGCTTGAGCAAAACCTCACATTTCAGTTGGAGAAATAATAACCTTTCGATCTATAAGGCTTTCGAACATCAGCATTTAGGAGAAATAGGCGAAAGTCTAACTCAGCTACAAGGCGAAGTGAAAGAAGCTTTAAACTTTGTGCCTCAGCGTGGCGATTTTACCAGAGGAATTTTGGCTGCCATGTACATTGAAAGTGATTTGACCGAAGCAGCGGCGTATGAACTTTACGAAAGCTACTATGCCAGCCATCCCTTTACCCATGTGAGTCGGAAAAACATTGACTTAAAACAAGTGGTAAATACCAATAAGTGTTTGATCCATTTGGAAAAACATGGTAGCAAATTATTTATCATCAGTATCATTGATAACCTTTTAAAAGGTGCCAGCGGACAAGCGGTTCAGAATATGAACTTGATGTTTGGTTTGGAGGAAACAGCAGGGCTAAAGTTGAAATCAGTTGGGTTTTAGAATAAGACCAAAGCTGAAAGGCCAAAGACTAAAGCGAAGGTAGCATGAAGAAAATGACCGCAAAGAAGATATTTTAGAAGTTTGTAAGGGATTCTAGTCTTTTTGCTTTTACTTTTAAGCTTAAAAAAATGAGAGATTATCAGAAGTTGGACGTTTGGAAGAAAGCACATTTAATGGTGCTTCATATTTACAAGGTTGTTTTGCCTTGTTTTCCAGCTCATGAAAAGTTTGATTTGCATAGTCAAGTGAAAAGAGCAGCCTATTCAGTTCCATTGAATATTGTAGAAGGAGCTGGTCGGCGTACCGAAAAAGATTTTGCTCACTTTCTTGATAATGCTTTGGGCTCAGTTCAAGAAATGGAATATGCTTGTTTTCTGGCTAAAGATTTAGAATATCTTGATGAGAGTAAATATTTAGAAATATATAAAATGTCGGGTGAAGTTAAAGCCATGTTAATTGGCTTAATTAAGCACTTACGACCTTAATGAAAATTAGATTAAAACTATAGAGTAGGCCAACTTGCTATCGAACATCGTGCAAGAGCTTTAGTCTTTAGTCTTTAGTCTTTAACCTAAAATAGAATGAACTTATACGACGTATATCCATTAAACGACATAGAAATCACCAAAGCAGCGGGCAGCAATGTTTGGGATGCTAACGGACAACAATATTTAGACCTATATGGTGGCCATGCGGTAATTAGCATTGGCCATACCCACCCGCATTATGTGCAACGTTTAACCGAACAGTTAAACAAAGTGGGCTTTTACTCTAACTCTATCAAAATTCCTTTGCAAGTACAATTGGCAGAGAAATTAGGGCAGGTTTCTGGTAAGACAGATTACCAATTGTTCTTGTGTAACTCTGGAGCCGAAGCGAACGAAAATGCATTGAAATTGGCTTCTTTTTACAATGGCAGAAAGAAAGTAATTGCCTTTAAAGGTGCTTTTCACGGTCGTACTTCATTAGCGGTTGCCGCTACCGATAATCCAAAAATTGTAGCACCAGTTAACGAGACGGAGAACATTATTTTCTTGCCTCACAACGATGAACAAGCTTTGGCCGATGAATTTGCAAAACATGGAAATGAAATTGCAGCCGTAATTCTCGAAGGCATCCAAGGCGTGGGCGGCATTAGAGAAGCTTCAAAGAGCTTCTTGCAAAAAATCCGTTCACTTTGTGATGAGTATAATGCCGTTTACATTGCTGATAGCGTGCAATGTGGCTATGGCAGAACAGGACAGTTCTATTCGCACGATTGGGCTGGTGTAAATGCTGATATTTATACCATGGCTAAAGGAATGGGCAATGGTTTCCCAATTGCTGGGATTTCAATTGCTCCAAAGTTTAAACCTTGGCACGGACAACTAGGAACCACTTTTGGAGGTAACCATTTAGCTTGTGCAGCCGCATTGGCGGTATTGGAAGTGATCGAGAAAGACAATCTGATGAAAAATGCTGAGGAAGTAGGGGCTTATCTGATCGAAGAGCTGAAGAAATTTGAGCAAGTGAAAGAAGTGCGTGGAAGAGGCTTAATGATTGGTATTGAATTGCCCGAAGAGCTTGCGCATGTAAAGAAAGAGCTATTGTTTAAGCATTTCATCTTTACAGGAGAAGCGAAACCTAACGTAATCCGTTTATTACCAGCATTGAATTTGACCAAGGAACATGCAGATGAGTTTTTGACTGCTTTTGCTGAACTAGTGAAATAATATAAAATACCCGTCATTGCGAGGTACGAAGCAATCTTACAACTCTAGTAAGTATTTTGCATTAAGATTGCTTCGTGCCTCGCAATGACGAACTTGATAGGTTAATGAGGTCAAAGCAATGCTGATTGGCCTCTTGAAGAAAATTAGACAATAAAACAGGAAAAGCTTTTTGCTTTCCGCTTTAAACTTTCCGCTTAAAATGAAACTTTTCTCTTCCGTAAATGATGTAACCGACATCAAACAGTTAGTAGCAAGTGCTTTGGCATTAAAGGCTAACCCGTATGCGCATAGTGATTTGGGCAAGAATAAAACCCTTGGACTGGTATTTATGAACCCAAGTTTGCGTACCCGTTTAAGCACCCAAAAAGCAGCCCTTAACTTGGGGATGAATGTAATGGTGATGAACATGGATAAGGAAGGCTGGGCTTTGGAAACACAGGATGGCGTGATCATGAATGGTACTACTGTTGAGCACATCCGTGAGGCGGCCGCTGTAATGGGCGAGTATTGCGATATATTAGGTTTACGTTCTTTCCCTAAGCTACAAAACAGAGAGGAAGATTATAACGAAGAGTTTTTTAACAAGTTCGTGAAGTTTTGCGGCGTACCCGTGGTGAGCTTAGAAAGCGCCACCAGACATCCATTACAAAGCTTGGCCGACTTGGTAACCATCCACGAAACTTGGGAACCCTATCGTATTGATGCCAAAGCTAAACCAAAAGTAGTATTGGCTTGGGCACCTCATATCAAACCTTTGCCACAGGCGGTTCCAAACTCTTTTGCAGAGTGGATGAGCAGAGCGCAAGCCGAAGGAATGTTAGATTTTACAATTGCCCAGCCCGAAGGTTTTGAACTCAATGAAAACTTTACTCCGGGAGCCAAAATCTCCCATAACTTAGATGAAGCAATCGCTGATGCAGATTATGTATATGTGAAGAACTGGAGCAGCTACAAGGAATATGGTAAGCTCCTGGATTTCCCAGAAGGATGGATGATGGATAACGAGAAGCTGAAGTTGACCAGCAATGCCAAAATAATGCACTGTTTGCCTGTTCGTAGAGATTTGGAGTTAGCCTCAGAAATATTAGATGGACCAAACTCGCTAGTGATCCATGAAGCTGGAAACAGATTGTGGTCAGCACAGGCGGTACTGAAAGCAATGTTGGAAGAAATATAAATATAAAAGTACATCGTCATTGCGAAGGTAAAACCTCCCCCTGCCCCCTCAAAGAGGGGGATACGCAATATTGATAGGCGCTTGGTGCCTCCCTTTGGAGGGAGATTAAAGAGGGAGGAATTATAAGAAAACCTCTAAAGCTAAAAGCCCAAAGCTTTCAGCTTTTGCTTTAAACTTAAAACAATGCAAAAACTAACCATCATAAAAATAGGCGGAAACGTCATCGATCATTCGGAGAACTTACACCGGTTTTTGGAAGATTTTACAGCCTTAGAAGGTCCTAAAATATTGATTCATGGCGGGGGTAAAATTGCGACCGAAACCAGTGCTTCTTTAGGTATTGAAGCAAAAATGGTTGATGGACGTAGGATTACAGATATTGAAACCCTGCGTGTGGTAACCATGGTTTACGCAGGACTGATCAATAAAAATATTGTTGCGCAACTACAAGCAAAAGGTGCCAATGCTATTGGTTTAACCGGAGCGGATGGGAATATCATTAAAGCAAAAAAACGCCCAGTAAAAGAGATTGATTATGGCTTTGTGGGCGATTTGGATGAAAATTCGGTATCTGTTACTTCTTTAGCGAATTTACTGCAAGCGGGCTTTGTACCAGTACTTTGTGCAATTACCCACGATGGGCAAACACAATTGTTGAACACTAATGCAGATACTATTGCTTCTGCAGTGGCTGTGGCCATGTCTGCACAATACGAAACACATTTGGTATATTGCTTCGAGAAAAAAGGTGTATTAAAGGATGTGAATGATGATGCTACCGTGGTAAGGGAAATCCGTTCGGCTGACTTTGAACCCTTAAAAGCTGATGGAACAGTGGCAGGCGGAATGATCCCGAAACTACACAACGCCTTTGAAGCAATCAATAAAGGAGTAACTTCGGTTTATATTGGCAAAGCCGATGAGCTAGTGGCGATTGAAAAGGGAACGTTTGGGACGAAATTAAGCCCCTAAAAATCCCCTAAAGGGACTTGGAAGTGAGCTTAAGCATGCTGCAATAAATAGTGGTGTAGTTATTGCGAATGTGAATAGCCCAATTCCCCTCTTTTAGAGGGGTGCCCGAAGGGCGGGGTGTTAATATGCTTTTTTCGTCATTGCAAGCTTCGCGGTCATACCTCGCAATGACGCACTAGGTTGGGCTGGGAGGTGAATGGCAAAGGCTTTTCGTTCTTAAACCTGATAGCAGCGGAAATACTTTTTGTTGCGTCATTTCGAAGGAGACACGACTGAGAAATCGGTTAAATAGCAGCACCTTACTTAGAGATTTCTCAGTCGTGTCTCCTTCGAAATGACGGAAACAGAAGGCAAAAAGATTGTAGCGGATAGCAGGACTAGCATTAAATAGAGCATTACAATTGCTTTTCAAAAAATAATTAACCATCGAAATATCGGTGAAATCATAAAATCTGTGCAATCACAAAAAGATGAAAAAAATAACTATTATCGGTAGCGGAAATATCGGGCTGTCTTTGGCAAAAGGGCTGGTCAATAAAGCGTATTGCAAGGCAGAAAACATTACTTTAACCCGCAGAAACATTAAGTTGATGACCGAAGAGGTGGCTGCTGGTTTTAAGGTAAGCGACAATAACCTTGCTGCCATTGAGGGTGTTGATATTGTAGTTTTAGCAGTTTTGCCACAACAATTGAAGAAAGTTTTAACACAATTGGCACCAGCGGTAAATCCTGAAAAGCAATTATTCGTTTCGGTAATTTCAGGCGTTTCTTGTGCAGATGTACGCAAAGAATTGGGGGAAAGTGTGCAGGTTATTAGAGCAATGCCGAATACAGCCATTTCCATTGGACAAAGCATGACCTGCGTGGCTACCGACAGCGCTTCTACTGAAAATTTAAACGAGGTAGTGACCTTGTTTGAAACGGTTGGTGCGGTGGTGACCATTCAGGAAGACTTAATGACCTCGGCAACGGCGCTATGTGCTTGTGGTATCGCGTTCTTTTTGCGCAGTATCAGAGCGGCGTCACAAGGTGGCGTAGAGATTGGCTTTCATGCACATGATGCCTTGAAAATGGCCGTGCAAACCGCTAAAGGTGCGGCAGATTTGCTGTTATTGAACGAAACACACCCGGAAACTGAAATAGATAAAGTAACTTCGCCGAAAGGTTGTACTATTGCAGGCTTAAACGAAATGGAACATAATGGTTTCAGTTCTTCGCTAATTAAGGGAATTAAACTCTCGGCGAAAAAAGCTGGTGGGCTATACACTGATTAAGGGGAAAGGCGGAAGGTTTAGGCTGTAAGGCTAAAGCTAAAAGACCAAAGATTGAAGAGATGGAAGGTTCGAAGGCGGGCGATATTGCCAAAGTCTCGATGCTTGATACTCACTACTTGATACTTAAAATGATAGATAGATTAATTAAAGAAAGCACTGAGTTATTGCGTGATTTGATCCGCATCCAGTCTTTTAGCAAGGAAGAAGATAGGACAGCAAATTTAATTGCACAGTTTTTAGGCGAACATGGCATTAAAACGCACCGTAAGTTGAACAATGTTTGGGCTTACAACATGCATTTTGATCCCGCTAAGCCTACGGTGTTGCTTAATTCGCACCACGATACAGTAAAACCGAATTCGGGTTACACCCGCGATCCTTATGATGCAGCCATTGAGGATGGCAAGCTGTTTGGCTTGGGCAGTAATGATGCTGGTGGCTGTTTAGTCTCGCTAATTGCTACCTTCCTCTACTTTTATGAGCAGGAAGGTTTAAAATATAACTTCTGTTTAGCGGCAACTGCCGAAGAAGAAATCTCAGGTAATGATGGTTTAGAGCTAGTGATCCCCGATTTGGGAGAACTGGAATTTGCCATTGTGGGTGAGCCAACCGAAATGCACTTGGCCATTGCCGAAAAAGGCCTTTTGGTAATCGACTGTACTGCTCATGGAAAAGCAGGTCACGCAGCACGTGAGGAAGGCGAAAATGCCATTTACAAAGCTTTGCCGGATATCGAGTGGTTCCGTAATTACCAATTTCCTAAGGTGTCTGAAGTTTTTGGTCCTGTGAAAATGACAGTGACCATTATCAATGCAGGCTCGCAACACAATGTAGTGCCTGCTAATTGCACTTTTACGGTTGATGTGAGGGTAACGGATGCTTATACCAACGAAGAGGTGGTAGAGATCATTAAACAGCATGTAAGCTGCGAAGTAAAACCTCGTTCGGTAAGGTTAAAACCGTCTTCCATTGATAAGGACCATCCTATTGTTAAATCGGGCATTGCATTGGGCAAAACCACTTATGGTTCGCCAACCACTTCAGATCAGGCATTGTTATCCATTCCTTCGCTAAAATGTGGGCCAGGTTTCTCGGGCCGTTCGCATATGGCTGATGAATTTTTATATGTGGATGAAATTAGACAGGGTATTGAAGGGTATATTGCCATGCTGAAGCCCGTGGTATCTTAAAAATTTAGGAAACAAAGTTTGGAACTAAACGATTTTGTTTCCTAAATTCGAGTATTAAAATCTCTTTATAAATATTACCCCAAAAGCAGTTCTTGCTTGTTTTTCGGACATGTAGATGTTCCGAAGGTTATTTTTATTACCCAAATTTTATAAGAGATCATGACTAATCATCATCATATTGCCGTAATTGGCGGCACCGGAAAATCAGGAAAATACTTAGTAAAAAAGCTATTGGAAAAAGGTTTCCGCATTAAAATGCTATTGCGAAACCCGGACCAATTAGAGCTTCATCATCCCGCTATTGAAAAGGTAAAGGGAGATGCTCGAAACCCAGCGGATATAGCGCTTTTATTAGAAAGTTGTACCGCCGTATTGAGCACATTAGGGCAACCGAAAGGCGAGTCGTCTATTTTTAGCATAGCGACTAAAAATGTATTGAACGCCATGCAAAAGCTAAACATCAAGCGGTACATCGTAACTACTGGTTTACATGTGGATACACCTAACGACCATAAAAACGAGCAGGTGCAGCAAGCTACCGATTGGATGCGAGCTAACTATGGACCAATCACTGCAGATAAACAGGTTGAATACGAGCTATTGGCCCAATGCAAGGTAGATTGGACTTTGGTAAGGTTACCACTCATTGAGCAAACGGATGTTGCGAAGGGTATTAAGGTAAGCCTTGAAGATTGCCCTGGCGATCATATTAGCGCCACAGATTTAGCGAATTTCCTTATCGAACAATTAGAGAGTACGGAATACATTGGGCAAGCCCCATTTATTGCCAGTATTTAAAACAAAAAAGGCGGTGAATTTTTCACCGCCTTTTCTTTTAGTTGCCTGCTTCGTCAAAAGCTCTAGCTTCCAAATGTTTTTCCATATCTAATCGGTTAACCCCTTTACTCCACCATTCAGGAGCAGGTTTGCCTTTCAGCATGTAATCAAAATATTCCATCATGCGTACTGCGTAATCTTTACGATTTGGCAATTTGGCAATGCCATGGTTTTCGCCTTTGTAGGTAATCATTACTACTGGTTTGTTCAATCTTCTTAAGCCATTGTAGTACTCAATACCTTGGGTAAAATCAACGGCACCATCTTTATCGTTATGCAATAACAACAATGGTGTTTTCACGTTTTTGATGTGATAAATTGGCGAGTTGCGAGCAAAAGCATCCCAATTGTCCCAGTAACCTGGCGTTAAACGACCTTGGCTGGCTTCAAAAATCGCTTGGTTGGTACCGCCACTGTTCCAGTAAATCAAACTGTACATACTGATCATGTTAGTTAATGGTGCACCCGCTGCTGCGGCTTTGAAAATGTTGGTTTGGGTAATTAAGAAAGAAGTTTGGTAGCCGCCCCAAGAGTGACCATGGATGGCTACATTTTTCTCATCTACAATTCCTGTAGCTACTGCTGCTTTAACTGCAGGCACTACACAAGCTACAGCCGACATTCCTGGGTCGTTCAGTTTGTATTTAATATCAGGCATTAACACGGCATAGCCATTGCTCAAATACATGCCTGCATTAAAACCACCTCCAGGGAAACCTGGCATGCTATAGTTGTTTAAGCCATCCGTTAAACGCTCATAAATGTAGGTAATGGTTGGGTACGATTTTCCAGCTTCGTAATTAGCGGGTAAATAAAGGGCTGCCTGTAAAGTATCGCCATGTGCACTTACATATTTAATCAACTTCACTCCTGAAGTCCAAGCATATTTAGCTTGATCTGGGGTGTTGGTGTTTACTTGTTTAGGCGCAGCTAAGTTGTTGCTTGCACTAGCATAATATACCGGAGACTGTGCATAGTTACTTTTTGAATAAGCAAAAACGTTAGCATTTTCTGCTTTGGTTAAAGTACCATAGCTATTGGCATCGGTAAATAATACATTGATTTTTGATTTGCCTGCTGGAAGGATACCAATACCCATGTCTTTTGTTTCGTTATTGAAAACGGTAAAATATTGGTCTTTGCTTAGGTCGGTACCTTTTTCGTTAGCATACATGCGATATCTGCCAGCCACTGCTGTTTTTTTGCTTTTCCAGTTGTCTGATAAAGCCGTTACTGATTTTCCATCTGCAGAAATCTTCCATAAATCATAATTGTCCATGATTAGGGCATATTTCGAATCTGAAGACCAGCCATAATTGGTAGTTGCAGGTTTGGTAACGTTATGGTCATCTAATTGGTCCACAAAAGAAGCCTTGATGTTTCCAGTAAGGTTAGCTTTTTGGCCAGTTTCGAAGTTAACACTATAGAATATGCCATCCACATAATAGCTGGCTATTTTGCCATCAGGAGCTACCAATAAACGACCGCCATTAGTAGCATACATTTTTTCAAACAACAATTTTTTGCTGCCATTTTTCAGGTCAATTAAATAAACGTCTGTATAGCTCTGTCCATCCAAATTGCCCATCAACTCGTACTTGCTATTGTCGTAACCAATGGCATATAATTGTTTTGGTGCAACACTTACAGAGCGCATATTACTATCGGCAAGTTGCGTGAATTTTTTATCCGCAATGCGATAAGAACTTACGTAACTGAAGTTTTTGTCTCTCATTTCCTGCGTTTGCTGTGCAGATTGAAGGCGTCTATCTTGCCAGTTCCAGATGATCATGTCTGGTTTTTCGATATCGTCTTTTTTCACTTCTGGTGCAGGAGTGGCTTTTGCTTTTGCAGCACTGTCTACTTTAACTTCTGGTTTACCTTTGGTTTTAGTACTGTCTGCTTTTTTATCTTCTTTCTTGGTCAAGGTGTTGATGCCAAAAAACAAAGTACTTTGGTCATCTGACCAGTACGGGGTAGCATTGGTGTTGATACCCATTCCTTTGCTGAAATTGCTATCATCAATACCATTGTAAATCACTTTAGCGGTTAAATCGCCATTGATTTTGTGGATACCGATTACGCTTAGCACCTCCTCTTTGTATTTATCGTTTTTGTTAGATTTTAGCAAAGCAAAGGCAGTACCTTCTTCGTTCCAGGTAATGCTTTTATAAACTGCTTTGTCATTGTCTAAAGCGGTAGTGGTGCCAGTTTTCATGTCTCTTAAGAAAAGACCATTACCGTTTTGTCCATTGGCATCAACCGTATAGGCCAATTTATCACCAGCTTTGTTAAAGGCAAATTCGCCAACGTTACCTAGGTTAAAACTTTTTTTGCTAGCCAAATGATATAAAAGCACGTCGGTTCCTTTGGCTGCATCTTTGTCTTTTGGAGCAGTTTCCAGTGGCGCAAATTGTATGGCAATCCAATCAGCGGCATCGCCAGAAAAGCTGAAGGTTCTTACTTTTTCAAAAGTAGTTTGTTTGTTGTCGGCCAATGAAACCAATAATAGCTTATCGTACAACGGTTTCATGGTTTTTCTAGCTGCTTTGGCCTCGGCATCTTTTGCAGATACCTTGAAAGCGGCATACTTTGAATTTTTGGAGAATAAAGTAAAGGTAGGCGTAGCACCAATTGGGTAGCTGTAGCTTAAGGTATCAAAGGTTTTTTTGATCACCATTTTCAGGTCGCCTTCTGTTGGCCCTGTAGCCCAAGCGGTCCATTGGCCATCGCCAGAAAGTACGTTTCCTCGGTTATAGTTCCATTTCGAGACATCCTTCCACGTAAGTGCAGGCTTTACCTGAGCTTGTGCGGAGGTGGCGAACATCCCGCCGAGCAGCAATAGAGATAAAGTTATTTTCTTCATAATTTTTAATTAGTCTTACACAAATGTAATTGATTAATCGGAATTTAATCAAACTAAGTGCAACAATGTTTCATTTTGATTAGATGGGTTGAAGCTTCCTATTCTTGCGCTAATTATTGTATTTTTGCAGTAACCAGAAATACGAGCTAACAAATCGTAAATCGCAAATTTAAAATCGTAAATCAAAATGAAGATTTGGCAGAAGAATGTAGATGTAAACCAATTTGTAGAAAACTTTACCGTAGGAAAGGATCGGGAGTTGGATTTGCAGATGGCAAAATTTGATGTACTGGGCTCCTTGGCTCATACGCAAATGTTGGAAACGATTAACCTACTTACTGCCGAGGACCTTAAAGAAGTACAACAGGCCCTTAAAGAAATTTATAAGGAAATTGAAGCTGGAAGTTTCACCATCGAAGATAGCGTGGAAGATGTGCATTCGCAGGTAGAATGGTTATTGACCCAACGCATTGGTGAAGCTGGAAAGAAAATCCACAGCGGACGTTCGCGTAACGATCAAGTTTTGGTAGACCTGAAACTTTATTTCAGAAGCTGCATTGAAGAAATGGTAGGCAATACCGAAGCTTTATTCAATCAGTTAATTCAATTGAGCGAAGAACATAAAACTAAATTGTTGCCAGGCTATACCCACTTGCAAATTGCCATGCCATCATCTTTTGGCTTATGGTTTGGTGCTTATGCCGAAAGTTTGGCCGATGACATGGAACTGATGTTGGCGGCATGGAAAATTACGAACAAAAATCCATTGGGTTCTGCTGCGGGTTATGGCTCTTCATTCCCCTTAAATAGGACGTTGACAACCGAACTTTTAGGTTTTGAAAGTTTGAACCACAATGTAGTGTATGCGCAAATGGGGCGTGGTAAAACCGAACGTATTTTGGCACAGGCCATGTCGTCGGTGGCGGCAACTTTGGCTAAAATGGCCATGGATGTTTGCCTTTTCATCAACCAAAATTTTGGTTTCATCAGTTTTCCTTCGGAGTTAACTACGGGCAGTAGCATTATGCCGCACAAAAAAAATCCCGATGTTTTTGAATTGGTAAGATCTCGTTGCAATAAAATCCAGGCTTTGCCAAACGAAATTGCCATGATGACCACCAATTTGCCATCAGGCTATCACAGAGATTTGCAATTGCTTAAAGAGAACCTTTTCCCTGCCTTTATTTCCTTAAATGAATGTTTGGAAATCACCACGTTTATGTTGCAACACATTTCCATCAAAGACGATATTTTGAAGGATAAGAAATACGACTACCTGTTTAGTGTTGAGGTAGTGAACGATTTGGCTTTACAAGGCGTACCTTTTAGAGAAGCTTACAAAATTGTGGGCGAACAGATTGATAGTGGTACTTTTATGCCGCAATATGAATTGAAACACACTCACGAAGGAAGCATCGGCAACCTAATGAATGCGCAAATTACGGAAGCCATGAAACAAACTTTAGAAGGTTTCGGTTTCGAGAAAGTGAATAAAGCCATTGCTAACTTAATCACCTAATGAAACTGAAGTATTGTTTGCTGTTGGTCTTGATGCTGGTTAGTTTGAATTTACTGGCCCAGAAAGCAGATACCATTACCGTCGTTTCTTACAACATTCATCATGGCAATCCACCAGCAAAACCTGGGGTGATCGACCTAGATGCCATTGCCCATGTGCTCGCCAATCAAAAAGCAGATTTTGTGGCACTGCAGGAGGTAGATGTTAACATTCACCGTTCGGGAAATGTGAACCAAGCCGAATATCTGGCCAAAAAGCTGAACATGCATTTCTATTTCGCCAAAGCCATTGACCATGATGGTGGAGACTATGGCGTTGCGGTACTTTCAAAATATCCGATATCAGAACAGCATACCTTAAAATTTTCAAGGATAGAAGGGTTTAAGGCAGAAGATAGGGTTTTGGCCGTTGTTACCGTTAAGCTTGACAATGGAAAGAAAATCACTTTTGGCTCTACCCATTTAGATCATCAGAAAGAGGAAGCTTTGAGATTGCTACAGGTTTCGGAAATCGTGAAATATGCAGAAAAGGAAAAAGGGATATTCATCATCGCTGGCGATTTTAACGCTGTGCCAAGCTCGGCTGCTATAGAGCTTTTAGACAAGAGTTTTACACGTACCTGCCAACAATGCGGTTTTACCATTCCTGTAGTTACACCCAAAAGAGCCATTGATTTCATCGCATTTAAGCCCAACCGAAAAATTTCGGTATCCAGTCACGAGGTTATTCAAGAGCACCAAGCTTCAGATCATTTGCCTATCGTAGCCAAAATTATCATCAAGTAATATTGAAATTTCTGCTATTCGTTATTGTTTGTTGTCATCCTGAGCCTTTCGAAGGGTCTCATGGTAGGAACGCTTCGATAAACTCAGCATGACAAGATAATAAGCAACTTATCATTCCGAGGGGAAGTGTGCAAAGACGAGGGCCGCTAAGCAGCTACGAAGTAGATCTCTTAATCATTTTCAAACCTCGAAGGTTTCTAAAACCTGCTAGGTTTATTTTAGTTCTTGTTTGTTTCTTTTAAGTTGTGTTTTGAAATAAAATAAAAGCTTATTTAGAATAAATCAAAACAAAATGAAATGTATATTTGGTTATACAAAACAATCTATAACCAAAATATCATGAACCGTAGAAATTTACTCAAAACACTTTCGCTTACCGTGGGGGCTTCCATTGTAGGTACAGAAGTGTTGGCCAAAATTGGCGAACGTTCCTTTCTGTATAACATTCCGGATAACCCCAACCACAAAAGTTTGGATAAACCAGTGACCGCAATTACCATCGGCGCAGGAAATAGGGGCATGGTGTATGGTGGTTTCGCGGCAAAATTTACCGATCAAATTAAGATTATCGGCGTTGCTGAACCCAACACTTTTAGAAATGACAGGTATACCAAAATACACAATATCCCAGCGGAGAATCGTTTCAATACTTGGGAAGAGGTATTTAAAAGACCAAAATTTGCCGATGCGGTGATCATCTCTACACCAGATAACCTGCATTATGAACCTTGTATGAAAGCTTTGGCTATGGGTTATGACATCCTTTTGGAAAAACCTATTGCCCCAACGGAAAAAGAGTGCAGGGACATTTTAAACTTGGCGAAGAAAAATAATCGCATCGTTGCGGTTTGTCATGTGCTGAGATACGCCCCTTACTTTGTGAAGATGAAGGAACTCATTGCCAATGGTGCCATTGGAGAAGTGATCAGTATCCAGCATTTTGAGCCCATTGAACATACCCACATGGCCCATTCTTATGTGAGGGGAAATTGGCACAACTCTAAAGAAACCACCCCAATCATCTTGGCCAAATCTTGCCATGATTTAGATATCGTAAAGTGGGTAATTAACAAACCAAGTCAGAAAATATCCGCCATGGGCGATTTAAAATGGTTTAGAAAAGAGAATGCACCGCAGGGTAGTACCGCTCGTTGTACTGATGGTTGTAAAATAGAAAGAGAGTGCCCTTACTCGGCCATTAAAGAGTATGTTGACCTTAACAAGCGCACTTCTGTTTTTGATGTGCCTGCTGGAACCAAAGACCGCAAAAGTTTTATCACCGAAAAATTAAAAACCACCAACTATGGTCGTTGTGTGTATCGGATGGAAAACGATCAACCTGATCACTATATCACCAATATTCAGTTTGCGGATAGTGTTACAGCCAGTTTTTCTATGGAAGCCTTTACTTCTTACCATGGCAGAAGAACCCGAGTGATGGGTTCCATGGGTGATTTGGTTGGCGACATGACGGAATTGGTACACTACGATTTTAGAACCCGAAAAGACACCAAGTTTGTTCCCAAAGCAGATGACGTAGAAGAATACAAAAACAGTGGCCACGGTGGTGGAGATTGGTTGCTGGTACGTGATTTTGTGCAGGCGGTGGCGCAAAAGAATCCCGCATTGCTTACCTCAACTATCGATGAATCCATCGAAAGCCATGTGATGGGCTTTATGGCCGAAGAAAGCCGTAAGAAAAATAAAGTGATGGATATTAAGATGTAATTTTTTTCGAGAGCAGTAATTTTTAAGGTTGGTTAATGTGAGTTCGGATTGAGAAAATACTTTCTACGCATTATGATAAGACTTTTAGGTTTAAAACATCAGTTTCTTACTATTTCCTGTGCTGTCGCTACCGCGGGTTCTACTTTTTCCTATAGCTGAAAAAGTAGACAAAAAAGCCACGGCTGCGCCCTGTTCTGTTAAAGGAGCAAGTCAGGCTAAATTGTGCATCCCGAACAGGGCAAGGCCGATTTTTAGTAGAACGAAGAATGAGTGCTGAGGCTGGAGATAATGAAAAATCACAAAATACTTATCCCGAACTCACGTTACTTAGGATATTTAAGAGATTGCTTCACAAAGCTCGCAATGGCGAGTGTAACAAAAAATCCCGCTAGATTGTTCTAGCGGGATTTTTTGTTACAAGATTTTTAGCCTATTTCAGCTCAATTTCCGATTTTCCCATCTGGAAGCCATCGGCATACAAGAAGATACCGTACACGCCCTTAATGAAGGCTCTAGGGTTGATCCAGTCAATCTTATATCTGGTCTCGTCGTTATTGTAAGAAATTTCTATCGCTCTGCTGTATTGCATTTGCTGGCCATCGCCCTCAAACATGTTGTTTTCATCGGCAATTAAATTCCCCGCAGGATCAATCACTCTTAGGAAAATCTTGTGATAGGTTTTTTCAGCCAAGTCGTTGGGCACAATTGCAAAATCAATGGTCAGCTTATTTGCTGTGCTGGCTTTGGTTACGACAGAGGTTTTGCCATTGTCCTTTACCCTAAAGGCCGTAATGCTGATATCCGATGACTTTAAGGAAGAACCGACCTTCACCTTTCGGTTAAGGTTTTTGTTCTCTCTTCTGAGGTTTTCGGTTTGCTCGTTGTAGTTACTGATGCTGGTTTTTAAACTGTCACGTTCTGTCTTCAAGAAAGAGTTTTCCTGCTCTAAAATGGCAATTTGGTTGTTGTAGCTCTTTACAAAATCTCTCAATGAGTTAATTTGTTTGTGCGCTTCATCCAGTTCTTTTTGGGTGAGTTCGCCCTTTTTTAAGGCCAATTTAAGTTCCGCTATTTTTTCTCTTGCCAGCTTTTGTTCCTCAATAAGCCTATCGTTAAGGGTTACATTCAAGAGGTTCACTCGGTCGAGCTCCACTTCAATTTTTTCCACTTCTAATTTTAAACGATCTTTTTCTGTACTGATGGTCACAAACCTGCTGGTTTGCTGTTGATCTCTAAAATAGAGATAGCCATTTATGCCTAGCAATGCAACAATTACAACGATGAGAAAGTAAACTTTATTCCGGTCTACCTTATTATCTACAGCTTTTTCTTGTGTCTGCATTATTTTTTTTGAGTCTCTTTAATAAAACCTGTAGCGCTAATGATCTGCTAACTTAACAAAAAATCAAAAAAGTATAAAAATAATGTCACTTTTGTATTTAAACACTAAAAAGTTCGTTAACCTATTAGCGTATCAACAAACCCTTCAGAATGTTCAAATTCCTATCCAAGTATAACATCGCATTTGCACTTTTTCTCTCGATTGCTTCCGCTTCCACATTAAACGCTCAACAAGAAACAAAAATTGTACCCAAACGCGAATTTAGAGGCATATGGGTGGCAACGGTAACCAACATCGATTGGCCATCTAAACAGGGGCTTAATGCCGACCAGCAAAAGCAAGAGCTGATTGCGATTTTAGACCAACATCATCGGAATGGAATAAATGCTATTATTTTACAGGTGAGGCCTACGGCCGATGCATTTTATGCTAAATCCAGAGAATTGTGGAGTCATTGGTTGTTGGGTAAACAGGGTGCAGTACCTGCTGCAGGTTATGATCCTTTGGCTTTTGCCATTAAAGAAGCACATGAGCGTGGAATGGAACTACACGCTTGGTTCAATCCTTACCGAGCAACCATGTCGGCCAGGGCGGTAACCCATCCTGATCATATTACCAACAAAAGACCAGAACTATTTTATACTTACGGTGGACAAAAGCTATTCGATCCAGGAATTCCTGAAAACAGAGAGTACATTACCCAAGTGATTTTGGATGTGGTGAAAGGATATGATATTGATGGGGTTCATTTTGACGATTATTTCTATCCTTACCGGATTTCGGGCCAAGTCATTAACGATTCGGCCACTTTTGCTAAATATCCAAATGGTTTTACCAAGATAGATGATTGGCGAAGAAATAATGTGGATATGCTGGTGAAGATGGTGAACGATAGTGTGCATTACTATAAAAAACATGTCAAATTTGGCATTAGTCCTTTTGGCATTTGGAGAAACTTTAGGGAGGATACCTTGGGCTCTAAAACCAATGGTCTATCCAACTATGGAGAGCTTTACGCCGATTCTAGAAAATGGGTTAAGGAAGGTTGGGTAGATTATATCAATCCCCAAATTTATTTCTCTTTTTCCAGAGCTGCGGCTCCTTTTAAGGTGTTGTTAGATTGGTGGAGCAATAACACGTTTGGAAGGCACCTGTACATCGGCCAGGCTGCTTATCTTATCCATGACGGCTCTACTAAGAGAGAACCCGCTTGGGCAAGACCAAATGAAATTCCCAATCAAATTAGAGCCATGAGAGCAAATAATAGGGTGCAAGGAAGTGTTTATTTTAGTTCGAAATCACTTTCGACCGTGGCACGTGGTTTAGCTGATTCTTTGCGGAATAACTTTTATAAATATCCTGCTTTGCCGCCTCAAATGCCTTGGATAGATGATATTGCTCCCAACGAACCTCAACATTTAACGGCCGAAGCCCAAAATGATGGCATTAATATCAAATGGGCCAAGCCTTTGAAAGCCAAGGACGGTGAAACTGCCTCTGGATATGTGGTTTATCGTTTTGACGAAGGCGAGAAGATTACGGTGTTGGATGCTCGAAACATTGTGCATATCACTTTTGAGGATTACACCTTTTTTTTGGATACCAACGTACAAAAAGGAAAGCGTTACAGCTATTTGGTGACAGCGCTTGACCGTATCAAAAACGAGAGTGACCCTAGTGGGCCAGTAGGTGTAGAGGCCAAATAAAAGAGCCCACGAAACATTTAAGCTCCGTAGGCCATCTTTATTTGGGTTAGTTGTATTTGTGTGTGCCATCTATTACGTTGAAGGAAGAGAAAACGCTACAAAATGTAGGATAAATGAAAAGGACGGCCCATTGGCCGTCCTTTTTGTGTATTGTGAAATCCGTAGATTAATTTTCTGGCAACAATACCAAGCGGATGTAATTATCTCCGTTTAGATATTTTTGTGCAGCAGCTTTAGTTGCTTCTACCGTTACGCCATTAATGCGTGCGGTATTGCCTAAAACTTGGTCTAAGTTATCACCATATTTTAAGCGGTTGGTTAGATAATTCACCCAGAAAGCATTTTCACGAAGACTCAATTCCTCTTGTCTTAGTTCTTCAGATTTGAATTTCTGCAAATCTTCGGCCGTAACACCATTTTGTTTAAAGGCATTTACTTCTTCCAATGCAGCGTTAACTAGTTTTTCTACATTGGCTTTAGCACAATTAAATGAAATGGTAAAGAAGTATTGGGCCGTTGGATATTTTTGTACGCTTAACGAAACGCCAGGGCTATAAACACCACTTTCTTTCTCTCGCAGACGTTCAGTGATTTTGATGTCTAACGAAGCTTTTAAAGCATCTAACATCACATTGTTTTCAGCATTGTAAGTATAGTTGTCGTGGAATACCAATTGAACGGTTACTTTGTCTTCTAAACCTTTTTTAACTGCTTTGCTTACTTTGCCTTTCGGAGGGTTAACACCATTGTCAACAAAGTTTTCGTTTCTGTTTAACGAAGGCAGGCTTGCCAAATAAGTAGTGATCAATGGTTTGATTTTATCTACATCAAAATTGCCCACGAACACGAAAGTTTGTCCACTAGCATCAGCGAAACGATCCTTGTAGAAGGCATAAGCTTTATCTAAATTGATCTTATCGATATCCGAAAGATTTGTAGGCATGCCACGTTTGTGGTAGTTGGCCATTACAGCTTGTACCGTATCTGCAAAAACACTGGTGGGGCTACTATTTTTATTTGCGGTAATTACTTTATAGTCGCTGATGTTTTTATTGAAGATTTCTACGTCTTTACGAGGATTGGTCGCATAAGCGTAAATCAACTGGAATGCAGTTTCAAGATCTTTTGGCGAAGCACTTCCTGAAAAACCTTGGTAAAGATCATTAATGTATGCACTAGCTGAAGCTGTTTTGCCTGCCAAGTATTTGCTCAATTGTGTAGGGTTGAAGTCGCCTACGCCACTTTGTGCAATAAGGTTGGCATTATCAGCCGATTGAAAATCATCATCTTTAGCTAATGAAGAACCGCCTTTAGCAAAAGAGGTAAAAATGATTTGGTCATTTTTAAAATCGGTAGGTTTCAATACCACCTTAACACCATTACTTAAGGTTAATGAGGTTACACCAATCTTATCGTTTTTGGTTTCGTTAACAATTGTTCCAGCTTTTGGTGCTTGAGCAATAAGTGGCTTGTTTACGGTATTATCAACATAAGGGGTTACACCATTACCAGCGTTTTTAATGGCAGCTAATAAATCAGCTTCGGTTGGCAGGTTTTCTTTTTCTTTCTCAGGCGCTTGAACCACGATGATTTGGTTGGTTTTGGTCACCATTGCTTTTGCGGCAGCATTGATATCAGCTAGTGTGATATGTTGCAACATTTTTTTAGATAATTCATAAGAATGCTCTGCAGAAGGCATTGCAGCACCAATTAGGAAATTATTAAGGTATTGTTGTACAAAAGCTGCAGATTTAGTTTTGTCTTTTTCCTTAAACTGTTTCTCCACGCCAGCTTCCATTTTTTTCTTTGCTGTTTCCAATTCGCCAGCAGTAAAACCAAATTTGGCCATGCGCTCGTTTTCGGCTATTGCCGCAACAATAGCTTTCTGTAATTCAGTACCTGTTTTAGCTACCGCTACTGTTTGTAAAGCACTGATGTCCCAAACTAAACCGCCTTGATATGGTGCGTAGGCACTTTGTGCAAATAGAAAAGGAGCATTTCCTTTCTGGGTAATTTCAGCAAGACGGGCAGCCATCATGCTGTTTACTAGGCTTTGTGTTAACTGTAGCTTATAATCAGCTTCCGTTTTAATTGGACCTTGTTTCTGTTTGTAAATTACTTGGGCAACGTTATAAGGTTGCTCTTTATCGGTTACGATCTTGATCAGCGGTTGTGCATTATCAGGAATGCTGTAATAAGGTCTAGCTCTCTCATTAGCTGGGTTAGTTAAACCAGAGAAATTAGCGATAATAAGTTTCTCCACTTCGTTCACATCAAAATCACCAACGGCAATTACCGATTGAAGATTTGGGCGGTACCAATCTTTGTAGAAATTGCGGATTTTATCGTGGGTGAAATTTTGCAACAGTTGAATATCGCCAATAGGTAAACGTTTAGCATATTGAGAATTGCCTAATAACAAAGGTAAAAGTTGTTTTCTGATCCTTTCACCAGCATCTTTACCGCGTTGACGATCTTCTTCTATAATTACGCCACGTTCGTTGTCAATTTCCTTGCCGTCCATGGTTACTTTTCCTGCCCAGTTGGCCAAAATTTTGAAACCAGTTTTGAAAACTTCAGCACTGTCTGTAGGAATCGGTAATTGATAAACAGTTTGGTTAAAGCCTGTGTAAGCGTTAAGGTCGGCGCCAAAACGTACCCCAGCCTTTTGCAGGTAATTGATGATCTCGTTTTTAGGAAAATCTTTGGCACCATTAAAAGCCATGTGTTCGGTAAAGTGTGCTAAACCTAGTTGATCGTCATTTTCCATCAGCGAACCAATCTTGTTTCCTAAATACAACTCGGCTCTGTTTTTAGGTTCAACATTTTTTTTGATGTAGTACACTAGTCCATTGGGTAGTTTTCCAATTTTAACACTAGGGTCGTTCGGGATGGTAGTGCTGGTTGCAGGCTTAGTGGCGGTTTTGGCCGCTGGAGCTTTTGCTGGAGCTTTTTTTTGTGCAATTGCAGGTTGAACTAACACTAATGAAAGTGCGCCAACCGCAAGTAAATGCAGGTTTTTCTTCATTGATATAAAATTAGTTAAGTGGATGATTTCCTGAAATTAGAGATTGTTTACGTAATAAAGTTACAAATAGATACGAGTATTAATACATCATCTTTAACCCTTACGCTTTGTTTAAACCTTGATAATGATATTACGTTTATACATTACCCACAAAATCACATACCAGAAAAGCACAAAAGCAATGGCATAAGCTAAAGAAGCATTCAAAGGATCGGCAAAACTAGAAGCAAACCAAGCCTTGTTCACGTAATTGAGTGCACCTATCTTTTCGCCTTCAAAATCAATTTTGATCATGTTCAATAATCGAGGCATTAGACCTGATAAAAAGAAAACAGTGATGGCATTTACCCCGTAAACCACAAATGGTTTGGTGAATTTATTATATTGATTCACGTCAATAAGCCAATAAGAAAGCGATAGGATAAGGGTTGCCCATCCGCCAGTGTACAAAACAAAAGAGCTCGTCCATAATGATTTATTGATAGGGAAGCTTAAGTCCCAAATCAGTCCGCCAATTAGGGCAAGTACACCTACTGAAAATAGCCAAGAAATTTTAGTAGCGGCATCAACAGTTTTGTTTTTGAGGTAAACACCAACCAGCACGCCAAACAAACAAGTGCCAATGGCAGGAATGGTACTTAAAATGCCTTCTGGGTCCCATGTTTTAGCTGCTTTCCACAAATGTGCTTCAGTTAAAATGGTTCGGTCAAGCCAAGCTCCCAAATTGGTTTCTTTTTCTAAGTTGGCAAAGCCTACGCCTGGTACAGGGACAAAAGTCATCAATGCCCAGTAGCCAAAAAGGAATATTACAATGGCTTGGAATAGCCTTTTATTGTTCAGTTTCAAGAACAGTACTGCAGAAATGAAAAATACTACGGCAATGCGTTGTAAAACCCCAGGAATTCTCACCGTTTTTAAGGATTCTACAAAGTTGAAATCGCTAAAGTTTCTTGGAAAGAAGGCCAGAATAAAGCCCAATAGAAAAAGTGTGAAAGCTCTTTTGAGTGCCTTTAAGATTGTTTTTCCATGAGTGCTTTGGTCTTCTCTTTTGCTGCCCATGGCATAGGCAATAGAAACCCCTACAATAAATAAGAAAAAAGGAAATACTAAGTCGGTAGGGGTACAGCCGTTCCATTCGGCGTGTTCTAAAGGAGCGTAAATATGGCCCCAACTTCCTGGGTTGTTTACCAGAATCATGGCGGCAACCGTTAAGCCCCTAAAAAAGTCAAGAGATAATAGTCGTTGTGGTTTGGTTTCCATTTTGGTTAAATAAAAAAAATATCTTCTACGTTTTAGTTTGTTTAAACTAAAGATAGAAGATATTTATCAAACCCTCTCTGCCCTTTGGGCATCTCTCCCTAAAAAAGGGAGAGAAAGTAATGATTGCTATTCCCTCTCCTTCCAAGGAGAGGGTTAGGGAGAGGTTTAAAAATGATATCTCACAAAAGCTTCCATCGCTTCGTAATCGGCCAAGCCTAAATCATCATAGATTTGAGCGGTTTCACGATTTCTGTCTTCTGCTCTTTGCCAGAACTCTCTAGGGTCATCACCTGGGAATACTGGAATATCTTTCTGTGATTGGTGTTTGAAAATAGCTAATTTCTTGCGCTCTACTTCATTAGGGCTCAAAGGAACCGCCATTTCAATCTCGTGCGGTTCAAATTCGTGCCAAGCGCCACGGTACATCCATAACCAGCAATCGTTCACCCAATCTTCAGTTGCTTTCAAGCGTCTTAAAGCTTCTACAATGATATTAAAGCAAACGATGTGGGTTCCGTGTGGATCTTCAAAATCTCCAGCAGCAAAAACCTGGTGTGGTTTCACTTGCTGAAGCAGTTCCATGGTTAACTGAACGTCGATCTCAGAAACTGGGTTTTTCTTCACTTTACCTGTTTCATAGAAAGGAAGTGCCATGAAATGGATATGCTCATCTGGTAATCCCGAGAAACGGGCACCAGCAATGGCTTCACCTTTTCTGATCAATCCTTTTACCAATTTGATTTCTTCGGTATCTACCTGATTAGGGCGTTTATTGGCCATAAACTCACGCATTTCTTCGTAAGTTTTTCTCATATTGGTTTGGTCGATTCCCATTTTTTCAGAGAAATCAATGTTGAATTCAACAAAACGCAATACATCATCATCCCAAACTGCAGTATTACCTGAAGTTTGATAGGCTACGTGCACTTCGTGTCCTTGGTCAGCCAATCTGATGAAAGTACCGCCCATTGAAATCACATCATCATCAGGGTGTGGTGAGAATACGATGGCTCTTTTCTTCGCTGGATTTGCCCTTTCAGGACGTTGACTGTCGTCGGCATTTGGTTTACCTCCTGGCCATCCGGTAATGGTGTGCTGTAATTTGTTGAAGATATCAATGTTGATGTCGTAAACAGGTCCATGTTCGGTCGCTAATTGCGCCATACCATGGTTGTTATAGTCATCTTCTGTTAATTTAAGAATTGGTTTTTTCAGATGTCTAGCTAACCAAATTACCGCTTTGCGGGTAAGGGCTGGTTTCCAATCGCAATCTCTAGCTAACCAAGGGGTGTTAAATCTGGTTAAGCCCGATGCTGCATCTTCATCCAAAATGAATTCTACATTGTCTGAAAGCTGAAGGTAAGTAGCAGGAACTTCACTCGAAATTTCTCCTTCTACCGCTTTCTTGATAATCGAAGCCTTTTTCTTGTTCCAAGCCATCAAAATAATTTCTTTGGCTTTGAAAATAGTACCGATACCCATGGTAATGGCTTTGGTTGGTACGTTAGATTTACCCCCGAAATCGCGGGCAGCATCCCTACGGGTAAGGTCATCCAAAGTCACTAGGCGAGTACCTGAGTTTGGAGCCGAACCTGGTTCGTTAAAACCAATGTGTCCCGTACGTCCGATACCTAAAATCTGAATATCCAGTCCGCCAACACTTTCTATTTTCTTTTCGTAATTTAAACAGAAAGCTGGAATTTCTTCAAGACTTAAGGTGCCGTCAGGAATGTGTACATTGTTTTTGTCGATGTCGATATGATTGAAAAGGTTTTCATTCATAAACACAACGTAGCTTTGTACGGCATTAGGTTGCATTGGATAGTACTCATCCAAGTTGAAGGTAATCACATTTTTGAAGCTAAGACCTTCTTCTTTGTGCAATCTAACCAGTTCCGCATACACCGCAACTGGGGTTGCACCAGTAGCTAGGCCTAATACGGCTTTTTCATTTTTTTGTTGTTTTTCTTTGATTAGCGAAGCGATGCGGTTCGCAACACTTAAAGAAGCCTCCTTTGGATTTTTAAAAATACTTACGGGAAGCTTTTCGAACCTCGTTTCTTCTAATAGATTTAATCTTGCCATTAATCTTTGGTTTTTTATTGAACGGAGCAGTAAATATAGGAGAGTTAAATAGAAAAAAAAATAGATAAAACTTGCAAAAACCCTCAAGCAGCGGAAAAAGGCCCTTTAAATGGCCTTTTAGGGCTTTATACTTTTTAAAAAAATTAAAAAACAATCGGTTTACCCTGTCCCTGTGACGGATTCAGTGTGTCTAAATCAAAAATGCTTGTGGTTTTTAACCAAACATCTTGTACATTACACCACCCAAATCCTAAGCTTGTTTTGTCATGAAAAATCAGATCACAGACTTTTATCAAAAATCTCAAAAAGAAGAAAAACTTATCATCGGTTTAATGTCTGGTACCTCAATGGACGGGCTTGATATTGCCCTTTGTTCATTCAAGGGACATGGAAGTGAAACCGAAATCAAGTTGCTTCACTTTAAAACGGGAGAGTATTCGGAAACTTTCCGCAAACAGGTAAAAGGTATTTTTTCTAAGCGAGAAGTTGATTTGGAAATGGTGTGTTTGATGAATGAACAGGTGGCACTTACGCATGCGGCTTTAATTAATAAGGCCATTGCTGAATGGGGTTACCAGAACTCGCAAGTAGATTTTATTGCCAGTCACGGCCAAACTATTTACCATGCACCTAAATCTCTGCATCAGAAAGAAGGCTTGCCTAACGGGACCTTGCAAATTGGCGATGGCGATCATATTGCGGTAAATACGGGCATTGTTACGCTAAGTGATTTTAGGCAAAAACACATTGCCGCTGGTGGAGAAGGAGCGCCTTTGGCCGTTTATGGCGACTATCTGATTTTTTCAAAAACAGGTGAAGATCGAATCATGCTGAACATTGGCGGTATTGCTAATTTTACCTATTTACCGGGTGATTTAGATGCTTCTAAAGTGTTTTCTACAGATGTTGGCCCTGGTAATACTTTGATGGACCAATACGTGCAAAGGCATTTCGATGGCTTGTATTATGATAAAGATGCTGCCATTGCAAAGCGAGGCAATGTAAATAATGCACTACTGGATGCCTTGCTTGCCAACGATTTTTTTAAAGCCGAATTTCCCAAAACCACGGGCCCAGAGCTGTTCAGTTTGGCTTATTTGGAAATTGCACAGCAAAAAAGTAATACACAAAGTTTAAGCCCGGAAGATGTGATTGCAACTTTATGCCATTGTTCTGCTTATGGGATTATTGACGCGATAAAACGAGCTTTAGAAAAACTTTCAAATCCCGTACTGTATTTAAGCGGTGGTGGGATGCACAATCCTTTGTTGTTGTCGCTGCTTAAGGAGGAACTTCCTCAAATTGTCTTTAAAACCACTACTGATCTGGAGATTGATCCTGATGCTAAGGAAGCCGTTTTATTTGCGTTATTAGCCAATGAAACCCTAAGCGGAAGCCAAACATATTTTGGCGAAAGGGAAGGTGTGCCCTCTATCTGTATGGGTAAGATAAGTTTGCCCAAATAAATTTTGGATTTTTAGAAGTTTATTTGCGGTTTAATGCCAACAATTGCAGATATTTACGCTTGAATAGACCTGTGTCTGTTCTAAAATAGCAAAATTGCTGAAAACTAACCACTTATTCACATCAAGTATGGAGAGAATCTACACTTCATGGCGGTCAAAATGGAGGATACTCTGTATGTCGCCAATCTTTTTGCTGTTTTTTTTGACGGCAAATGCACAAACCAATCGTTATGTTATTAGCGGAAAAGTCACTGAAGAGGGGACCAACGCACCAATTCCTGGAGCCGGAGTAAAGGTGCAGGGAACCAATTTTGCGGTGGCTGCAGGTAGCGATGGTACGTATTCGCTAGTGGCCAACCTAGCACCAGGAAATTACCAGGTTTCGGTTACATTTATTGGTTATAAAACGGCAAGCCAGCAAATTACGCTAGGCTCAAACAACAATGTTACGGCTAATTTTACCATGGGACAAGATGCCATGGGATTGGACGAGGTCATTGTAACAGGTACTTCACAAGGAACTACACGTAAACAATTGGGTAACTATATTTCCACGGTAAAAGGTGATGACTTAAACAAAGCGCCTAGTGGTAACGTACTCGCGTCTATGCAAGGTAAAATTGCGGGTGCACAAATCAGCCAAAACTCTGGTGACCCAGCAGGCGGAATGTCTGTAAAATTACGAGGTATCAGCTCAGCTAACTCTTCCACAGAGCCTTTGTATATCATTGACGGGGTGATCGTTAACAATACCACCACAAGAGTGACCAATACTTCTGGTAATTATGATGGAAGCGGTTTTGTAGGAAGTATAGGCCAAAATAGAATGGTAGATATTAACCCCGCCGATATCGAAAGAGTAGAGGTGTTGAACGGCGCTTCTGCTGCTGCGATTTATGGATCGAGAGCAAATGCAGGGGTTATTCAGATTTTCACTAAAAAGGGAGTGGCGGGTAAAACTCAAGTGAGTTTCAATACCAATTTTACCATTAGCGAATTGCGTAAGAAAATCGAAGTAAACCAATCGCCAGTAAAATTTGGCGGCAGTGTAGATGTATTAACGCAAGATGTTATTGCAACACCGCTGGCTACTACAACGAGCCCTGTAACTCGCTACGATTATCAGGATTATATCTTTAGAACGGGAGTTGGTACCGATAATAACTTGTCTATTTCTGGAGGAGGTGAAAATACTAAAGTATATACTTCTTTTGGTTATTTTAATAATCAAGGAATTATCAAGAATACCGATTTTAGAAAGTACAATTTTAGAACCAATCTGGATCAAAAAATTAACAATTGGGCGAGTCTCTCGGCAGGATTAAATTACATCAAAAGTGCTACTAACGAAAAGCCCGATGGTAACTCGTTTTTCTCTCCAATGAATTCGGTAACCATTATAGGTAACTTTCATGACATCTGGAGAAGAGATGCCAATGGGAACTTAATGGCTGTTGGTGAAAGAGGCCGTGTAAATCCTGTATCTGTAATTGAAGACATCAAACAAAGACAAGAAGTAGATAGAATTATCGCTAATGCAAGTTTAAAACTAAACCCCGTTAAAAATCTTACTATAGATTTAACTTTAGGAGCAGATAATTCTAGCCAAAATGGCACGACTTATATACCGCCTTATACTTACAATGTTAACCCTGACTTTTTTGGCGGAGGGGTAACCATGAATGCAGCCCAAAATGGTTATTCGAGTGCGGCAACTAATAAAGCTTTATTGTTTAATAATGAAATAAATGCGACTTATCAGGCTCAGATTTCTGAAAAACTGACTTCTGTTACGCAAGTGGGGTATTCGTACCAGTATGAAAAAGGACAGTATGCATTATTGCAAGGCAGAGGCTTGGCTCCTAAAATCATTACGGTAAATGGAGCCTCTACGCCGCTACCAGGTGTTGACGGTAGAACCGAGCTTTCTATCAGCGGGGCTTATGTACAACAAAACTTCAAGTATAAGGATCATTTATTTGTTACCGGCGCTTTGCGTATGGACGAATCTTCGGTGTTTGGAGAAGCATTCAGAAATCAGGTTTATGTTAAAGCTAGCTTAAGCTATGTTTTATCATCGGCAGATTACTGGAAAAGAACCAATCTTTCTTCATGGTGGGATACTTTTAAATTAAGGGCAGCTTATGGTCAGTCGGGCAATTTAACGGGTATCGGAGCTTACGAAAGGATTAATGCGTATAATGGGCAGCCATTTCTAGGATTTACTTCCTTGTTTACTAATGCAACACTGGCAAATGAGAACATCAAGCCAGAACGTCAAGACGAATTAGAAGTAGGTACGGATTTAGGTTTTTTTAAGAATAGATTAACATTAAGTTTCAACTATTACAATAAGAAGGTAAAAGATTTATTGCTTCCACAAGTAATTGCACCAACCGAAGGTTTTACAAGCTTTTTAAGTAATATCGGTTCTTTGAAGAATACAGGTTTTGAAATAGTTTTAGGAGGAACGCCAATAAAAACCAAAGATTTTAATTGGAATGCCAATATGATCTTCAATAAAAATAAAAATGAAGTTTACGGAATTGGTGGAATGAGGTTGTTGAGTACGAACCCAGGTGCGCCAATTGGGATTATTGATGGTCAACCTTTGGGCGTTTTTTACGGAACTTATTTTGCAAGAAATGCTGATGGTAGCTTAGTGACAAATGCAGCTGGTATTCCACAGCAGGCTAGAGATGGCGCAGGCAATCCTTTAAGAAAAGTGCTCGGAGATCCAAACCCTGATTTTAACTGGACGGTAGTTAATGATTTTAGCTATAAGAGATTTGGGTTACGAATTCAATTAGACGGTGTACAGGGTAGCGACGTATGGAATGCCGACTGGAGAACGAGACAGGGAGTAGGCAATGGTAAAGTGGCTGAGCAAGAGCAATTAGGACAATTGCCAAGAGGCTATGTTGCTGGAGTGTACGCTATTGAAGAATGGAGAATAGATGATGGTTCTTTTGTAAAATTGAGAGAGATTTCTTTAAGCTATAATATTGGAAAAGTTAAATCCATCAGTAATTTGACCGTAGTGTTGAGTGGTAGAAATCTAATATCTTGGGATAAGTACAAAGGCTATGATCCAGAGCTCAACTCCGCTGGTCAATCAACTATTCTTAGAAATATAGATTTTGGATCGGTTCCAATTCCTAGGACGTTCAGTTTAGGGTTACAAGTTAAGTTTTAATGAATAGGGAGATATAATGATGAAAAATATAAAGACAAATTCAACATACCTTGCTTGTGGGTTATTATTTGCAGCAAGTGTAATATCGTCATGTAAAAATGAATTTATAGATCCAGGAAGGGCGAAATCAGATGTGGCCTTGGGGTCGGCGCAGGCTATGTCTGCAGTTGCGGTTGGTATTCAAAGGACTTATTCGGTTGCACGAACTGGAGTAGTTTTCAATGCAATAGCAACCTCAGGATTTTCTAGTAACGAGTTAAGATTGCTAAATGCTGGTAATATTCCAGAGTTGCAATTGAGCACAGGTGGAAATGCTGTGGATGGTACCAATACTATCCTCTTTAATTTGTGGGCTTCGGCTTTTAAGGTAATCGACGAAAGTAATAATGTAATCATCAATGCGGAGAAGCTTGGTGATAAAGGCTATGCCTCTGGTTTAATTGGCTATGTGACTATTTTTAAGGCGCTTTCGATAGGGACTATCTCGTCGTTTTGGCAGCAAGTTCCTGTAACTACTGGTAAAAATGTTCCTTATGTAACGAGAGACGAAGGTTTTAAAACCGCTATTGCAGCAATAGACAAAGCATTAGCCGCTATCGCCGCTAACCCAATATCTGCTCAATTCAGTGGAACAGTTCCTAATTTGAATATTGTAAATACCTTGCATGCATTGAAAGCTAGATATGCATTATTCACGGGCCAGTATGGTTTGGCGTTGACTGAGGCAAATGCCGTTTCACTTAGTACAGGATCTTCTTTTGCTTTTGATAACGCGAACCCAAATGTGCTTAATACCATTATTTCGTCTAATAATGTTTTTCAACCGACGGATGGTAATTTAGGTTTGAGTGGTACGCTGTTGCCTGATCCGGCAGATAAACGTTTGCCGTTCTATACATTGATGGCAGGTAGTCCGGCTACAGTTCGTATGGCAGGATTTTCGTTAACGACAACTACGCCTATTCCAATTTTCTTGCCAGGAGAAATGACTTTGATTAAAGCGGAAGCTTACGCACGTCAAACTACTCCAGATTTGAATAGCTCATTAACAGAGTTGAACAAAGTCATTACTAAAACAACAGATGCTTTTGGCGTTGGCGCTGGTTTAACGGCTTTAACAGGTCCTTACACGCAGGCAAGGATGTTGGAGCTTATTTACCAGCATCGCTGTATTGAGTTGTATGCTTCGGGTTTAAAACTAGAAGATATGCGCAGATTTGGAAGGCCGGTGGGGGAAATGAAACGTAGTTTCATGCCTTATCCTTTCCAAGAAAGAGATAATAACCCTAATACCCCGGCTAATCCGGCATTCTAAAATAAAAAAGTCCCGTACGACGTACGGGACTTTTTTATTTTCAGTGTTTAAATAATCTGCAAATCTTTTGCTTGGTAAGCTTTTAGCATGTCATCATCAGCATCTAGCTCCGTGATCAGATAGCTGATATTTTCTAGGCCTGCAACTTTTAAACGCAAGGTAATCCCCAGTTTCTCGGAAATACATAGGATCGCGGTTTTTTTAGAAGAAGCAATCATGGCCTTTTTTAGCTGATTGATTTCCCAGTCGGTATCGGTAACGCCATCGGCAGGGTGTAATGCACTGGTGCCCATTAGGCAAAGGTCTGCTCTAATATCAGCCAGTTGGCTAATCACATGTCCGCCGTAGCTGATCTGCGAGTTTTTGGCAAACAATCCACCAATTAAAATCACTTCTATTTTTTCATATTTGGCCAACTCAACCGCTACCAAAGGACTAATGGTAATGAAAGTGGCATGCAAATGCTGAGGCAGTTGTTTGGCCAATTCAATTACGGTAGTACCGCCACCCGTTAAAACCACCATGCCATCTTTAATAAGCGATGCTGTTTTTTTGGCAATATTAATTTTTGCATCCTTGGCGTAAACCTTACTGTCATCAAAAGTGGATTGGTAAGATTTAGAAAGTGCACCTCCGTGTACTTTGTTGAGCAGATTGTCATCAGCTAGTTCCTGCAAATCTCTTCTGATGGTATCTTCTGATACATTTAATAATTCTACCAGATCAGAACTTAATACACGGTTGTGCAAATTGATCTGACGCATGATGATGTTATGTCTTTCTTTCTTTAACATTTTTTTATTGGAGTGTTTTTGATTTGATTAAGATAGTTAAAATGCTGTTTGTTGCGTTATTTTTGTTGCTGTTTTTATTTAGTTTTTGCAGTATGCCGCATTTTTTATTTTTTAAATGAAATATAATTAAGATATTTACAAGGGTTTAAATAAATATTGCATGTATTTGCGGTATTTTTAGTCAACGACAAAACAAAAATAATTAATTAACCAAATTTGAATTTATGAAAAAAAAACTACTCATGTTATTCTTGAGTACGTTTTTGCTGACAATGAATTTAATGGCTCAGCAAATAACGATTACGGGTAAGGTAACATCTGCAGATGATAAACTCGGGATTCCGGGTGTTTCTGTGAGGGTTAAAGGGGGAACCAATAGTGTTCAGTCCAATTCAGATGGTGCCTATACCATCGGAGCAAAAGCAGGAGAAGTGCTTATATTCTCTTACATCGGTTTTATCTCTGAAGAAAGGACAGTTGGTGAGGCAAAAACAATCAATGTGGAGTTGAAGTCCGATTCTAAAGTGCTTAACGAAGTAGTGGTTACTGCTTTAGGTATCGAAAGAAGTAAGAAGTCATTGTCTTATTCGGTGCAAACCGTAAAAGGCGACGATATCAGGAATGCGAATCAATCCAACATCATCAACGCGTTGCAAGGACAAATTGCTGGAGCTCAAATTAGTGCTTCGGGTGGTTCTCCAGGTTTGCCTTCCGAAATTATCTTGAGAGGTTCAACTACGCTTTCTGGTGATAATCAGCCTTTGATGATTGTTGACGGTATCCGTGTGAACAATAACGCTTCTAACGGAACAGTAAACCGTTTGTCGGATTTTAATCCTGAAGATATTGAAGATATTACCATTTTGAAAGGTGCTGCTGCGGCTGCGCTTTACGGTATTGATGCCGCTTCAGGTGCGATCATTATTACTACAAAAAGTGGAAAAGCAGGTAGTTTGCAGGTTTCGGGCTCGTACAAGTCATTTGTAGAAACCATGGGCAGAACTCCTCGTCAACAGGCCATTTATACTACTGGTACGGGCGGTATCTATGATGAAACTTCAGGAAGCTCATGGGGAAGAAAATTCCGTTATGACGAGAAAATCTATAATAACATCAATCGTTTTTTCGAAACTGCAATTACTCATGATGCCAACTTCAATGTGAATGGCGGATCAGAGAAATTGAACTATTATGTTTCTGGTGGTTATCGCAACGCAGGTTCTATGATTCCTAATACTGATCAGGAAAAAATTAACCTAATGGTTAAAGGAACTGCCAAGTTGAGTAAGAAAATTGAGTTGACTACTTCTGCCAGCTATATCAAAAATGATATTCAAGAAGGTTTGGTAGGTGCTGGTTCAGGTGGCTGGATCAATAGTATTTTGTTGTACCCACGTCGTTATGATATTTTGAGCTACCAAAAGCCAAATGGCGATCCTTTGTATGCTTATGTAGAACCAGGGAACGAAAATCAAGCTAGAATTTCTCCGATGTGGGGTGTAATGCGTAACCCTAGAAATAATAATGTAGATAGATTCTTGGTGAATAACAATATTACTTATAAGCCTATCGCTGGTTTAACTTTGGCCTATAGGTTAGGCCAGGATTTTACCTCTACCAAATATAGAAGAGTAATTACTCCGGGCACACCTTCGTCAACGGCCTTTAATGGCTTTGTTTCCGAAAATAACTCGGAGACTAAATTTATCACCTCTAACTTTACCGCTACTTACGATAAAAAAATCGCCACTGACTTGAGGTTAACCGCAATAGCAGGTGGTAGCAGCGAATATTATGATAATAGAGGTGTGAATTATGAAGCCACTGGTTTTTTAGTGAGCGATATTTTCTCTCCTAACGTAGTAAACAGAGAGAATGTAATTGTTACTGAAGCGATCGCACGTAGACAACGTTATGCCGTTTTTGGAGACGTGAGGTTAGAATATAAGAACATCGCGTCTATTGGCGTAACCGGTCGTAACGACTGGACTTCTACCCTGCCAGCAAATGCAAGAACATTTTTCTCGCCATCTTACTCAGCAAGCTTAACCTATTCGGAGCTTTTTGAAAACAGTAAAGATTGGTATGGTAAATTAAGAGCTAGTTATGCTCGTGTAGGTAAAGATGCCCCTATTTATAGAACCAACAGTAACTTAAGACAAGCTTACACCATTGGTGGAGGTTTTGTGAACGATCCAACTGGAGGAAACCCCGATTTAGGTCCTGAAAAAACGCAAGAGCTTGAATTTGGTACTGAATTAAGCTTTTTCAAAAATAGATTGAACATTGATGTGGCGGTTTATGAAAGAAAAAGTATCGATATGATCATGACGCCTAGGGTGCCTTTGCCATCTGGATATGTAATCATGACTTTCAACGCAGGATCTTTAAGAAACAGAGGGGTAGAGTTTTCGGTAAGTGGAACACCAATTAAAACAGAAAACTTCACCTGGACTGCAACTTTGAACGGTTGGAAAAACAGATCGAAGATGTTGAATTTCGCTGGTGATATCGTAACCTTTATCTACACCAATGCGCAGCTTAACGCTGGTGCGGCGGCAACCACATTAAACAAGCCCGTTTTAGGTATCGTAGGTTCCGACTATAGAAGAAACCCTGATGGATATATCGTGGTAGACGCCAACGGTTATCCAATTATTGATAACAGTACTAAGGAGCGCTATATCGGAAATAGAGAACCAGATTTCAATTTTGGTTTAATCAATAACTTTAAATACAAACAATTCAGCTTGTCGTTTCTTTGGGATTTCAGAATCGGTGGCGACATCCTGAACGCCAGCCGTCAAGGAATGATGTCTAACGGTATTGCTTATGATATCGGCGAGTGGAGAGATAAAGAATTTGTATTTAATGGTGTAGTACAACAAGGTGATGGTACCTATGTTAAAAATACCAAGAAAGTGGTGTTAGACTATAGTTACTTTGCAAACAACTACTACCAGGTAGGAACCAACTTTGTGGAGAAAGTAAATTGGGCTAGAGTTCGTTACATTAACTTGGGTTACCAATTGCCAACTTCTTTTGCCAACAGGTTGGGGCTTAAAGGCGCAAGATTTGAGTTGGGTGCACAAAACCCATTTGTAATCACCAACTATTCAGGCGGTGATCCAGAGGTAAATAGTGCTGGTCCAAATGCTGGAGGCTCTGGTGCAAGTACCATGGGGGTTGACAATGGTGCAATTCCTTTGCCGCGTACTTTTTCATTGGGTATAAACATCACGCTTTAAGAGACAGGAGTTATGAAGAAGATATTAAGAAATATTCTAGCGATACTTGCTGTGGTTACAGTAAGTGCGTGTAATAAATTAGATTTAAACGTAAATCCGGTACAGCCTGTAACGGTACCTCCTAAACAAAGGCTTCCGGCAATCCAAGCCAATTTAGCCTATTCGCTATATTCACAGGCTCGTTTTGGGGCTTACCACAGTTATTATTTCACCACCAGAACCGGGAATAGCAATGCCATTACCGATACTTGGAACTATAATAGCATCACCCGTATGGGCGCTTGGAGATGGCATTATTTTGATGTGGGTTCAAACATCAACCAAATGGTGAAGAGAGCTGCAGACGAAAGCTCGAACAACTATGTTGGGGTCGGTAAAATTATATTGGCATTAAGCTATTTGTCTGCTACCGATGTGTTTGGTGATATGCCTTTTAAAGAGGCCTATATTGGTTCTTTCAATCCGGTTTACGATCCTCAAGAGCAAATTTTTGCAGGAGTAGAGGCTTTGTTAAACGAAGGGATTACAGCCTTGGACAACGTAAGTCCTTTGGCCGAAACCATGGATGCAAAATCAGATTTAATATATGATGGCAACCTAGCTAAATGGAAAGCATTGGCTAAAGCGGTTAAGGCAAGATTGAAATTGAGAACAGCCAACTTCAAAAATGGGAACCAAGAATTGTTGACCATCGTGAACGACGCATTAACTAACTTTAGTGATGCGGTTTTCAAATATCCAGAAGTAAGCACTACTGGTTGGACACATAACCTGTGGGGACCTTCAGATCCTCCTCCAGCGGGAGAGGCATTCCAGTTTGCCGATATCAGAAGTGATTTGGTGAATACTTTACCTACGGATTTCTTAATGAGAGCGCTTACCGTTGATGACGGAACTACGCCGGCAGGTAGCCCTGTTGTTTATGACCCAAGGCTTCTTAAATTGACTACCCCAGGAAAAAACAATAAATATCTTGGTGCAAAAATGTCGGAAGGATTGAGAGACGTGAATCTGCCTACAGGAACTACTTTTGATGATTTTGCCAAGCTTCACGGTGGATATTGGACTAAAGATGGGTCGCCTTATCCTGTAATGATTAAAGAAGAATTATTGTTTATCAAAGCAGAAACCCAGTTTCATCTTAATGATCTAACAGGGGCATTAGCTTCTTATAAAGAAGGTATTCGTGCTAACATGGAGCGTTTAGGCGTAACAGAGGGACAAATTATCAGCTATTTGGGCGATCAAAGAAAGGTTGCGCAAAGTGAAGCGACCTTGGATCTGTCTAAAATCATGATGCAGAAATATATTGCGCTTTATCTGCAAGGAGAAACTTGGTCGGATATGAAAAGATATGGCTATAAACCATCTGTTTACAAAAATGATTTAAATGGAGTTACCTATGCTATCTATTACCCAAGATACGCATTAACGGAATGGGGAGGTAAATACGTTCAGCGTTTCCCTTATGATCCACAAACAGAATATGTTTACAATCCTAAGGAAATAGAAAGATTGGGAGCCAAAGCTAGAGACTGGGCATTTAAACCAGTTTGGTGGGTTCAAAACTCAACATTAAAGTAATAAAGAGATGAAAAACAATATGAAAAGATATATAGGCATTTTATCGATTTGTTTGTTGGCTTTGGCTTCATGCAAAAAGAATGACCCCATTACCGAGTTGGGGTCAACCAATAACGAATTTGCCAGCCAACTTAGGGTTACCTATAATAACACTAGGCCAGTTTTTGGCGATACTTTAATTGTAACCGCTTCAACTTGGCAAAGGGATGATAAGTTTCAGAAAGTAGCATTCTACGAAACATTGGTTGAAAATGTAGGCATACAGCTAACCTTAAATAGCGGAACTTCAATCGTTACTAAAACGAATGATGAAGCTACTTTAGTTTTGGTTGATTCCATTGCTAAAAAACAAGTGACTTTAGAGGTGAAAGCAACCGATTTGGATAAATATTGGGTGACTTCGACCAATAACTATGTCATCAACCTTCCATATAAGGTAGAGCGAAAAACAGGTAAATACCCTAATGATGCAACACTAATCACAGGAATGAGTGATAACGAGTTCAATACCCTAAAAGGATTATTGGCTTACACCATGACTAGGAATGATTACTTAGCATTATTTCCAACAGCTCCTACTACGCATTTCACTACAGGTGGAACGTATGTGTTGAGTGCTGCAGGAATGAAGAACTTGAGAGATAACTGTACAAGAGCCATGTTGGTAGCCATTGTGAATACGATCAAAAAAGTAGGGAACTACAGCATCACTATTGATGTAAACGCAGTGACGCCAACCAATACCATTACAGCTGCTACCAGAACATTTGATATTACCTTATAATAATAAGATCATGAAGAAATTTAAATTATTACTACTCTTGATTGGCCTTATTTATTTGGGCTGTTCTAAAGAAGAGATAACCAACATTGGACAGCAGGGAAACTATGCTGCTAATTTTGATTTTCCAGCGGGCGTAGTGAATGCACCTGCGAAAGTGGTGCTCACTAACCGTTCAAAAAATGCGGATAAGTATCGCTGGGAGTACACCGGAGGAAAAACATTGAACAAAAGTGGTTTAACCAATGTGTCAGTGTCGGAGAAAATGGTGCCAGATACTATTTTTTACGAACTTCCAGGAGAATACACTGTAAAATTGACGACTTGGCAGGGAGACAAAGCTCAGGAGATCAGCAAAAAAATCACTTTGGTAAAAATGCAGCCTCGCATTATTGCACCTGCAAATATTGCAGTATTTGAGGATGTTCAGTTTGATGCCCGTGCATTTAACTATCCAGGTCAAGCGGTAACTTACTCTTGGGATTTTGGTGCTGCAGGCACTTTTAACGTTAAAAACCCGGTTGTTAAATTTACTACAGATGGAGAGCATACGGTTAAGTTGACCGTTAATGATGGCCAGGAAACGTTAACCACGGAATTAAAGATACAGGTGAAAGGCGAACTGGCGAAAACCATCTACTTTACAGATGTAATTACCAAGAAAATCTATGCTTACAAGCTTACCGTGCTAAGTCCTTCGGTTCCGGTAGCACTTCCTGGGGTAACCACAGGTCCTAGTCCTCTGGGCCTTTCTGTAGCAGGTAACAAATTATACTATTCAGAAGCAGGGCTAGGTTTAAGGTTTAGCAGCGGTGCCGCCGCAGATGGCGATGGTTATTTGAAATCGTTTAACTTGGATGGATCTGGAGAAAAATTAATTACCAGGAATACCGGAACAGGTACTTATAACTTGGATCCTTGGTTGCATACCGTTGATAAAGATGGTAACTTATGGTGGGGCACCAGGAATAATGGTGTTCACGTGATCAATGCGGCCTCAACGGAAGCTCCATATCCAGCTTTCCGAATCAGAGGAAATACAAGTACTGGATTTAGTTCTAGCTCGCACTTTTACTCGGGTATCAGAGAAGTTGGTGATGAGATCTGGGTTTCTTTCACTGGTAACGGCGGAAGAGGCTTGCACAAATTCAAGAAAACTGGAGAGTTTGTGAGTGAGATAACTGCCCTAAAAGATATCGGTATCAGACAGTTTGTGGTAGATGCTAAAAACAATATGATCTATTTGGCTATTAACCGCGCTACTGCTTATGAACCAGGTATCTACAGATGTGATATGAATGGAGGAAACATTACCCCGATTTATAATACGCCTTCGGTAATGGGCTTTGCTGCTGCAACTTCATTCAGTGATCAGGGCTATGTTCCTACTGGGACTTTCCCAACTGGAGAGTCTATTTATGTTACTGGTATGGAGTTGGATCAGGATGATGACGGAAAAGGCTATCTGTATTTTGGTTACAGAAACAGAGCTGACTCTTTCGGAACAAATGCGCCTCAGTCTGTAGGTTCTGGAGCAAGCTCGGGGATTTTGCGCTATAAATTAGACGGTACCCAGGCTGTTAGTTTCTTAATTAAAGGCTATGCGCCTTATGGCATTGCAATAGACCACGTTAAACGATAAAATAATAACCGTCCATGCTTAACGGTGTGGACGGTTAGCTAAATAGATTATGAAAAGATATTTTTTATTAGGGGTTGCGGCCTTGATGATGCTGGCTTCCTGCCAAAAGGACATTGCGCAAGTACCAGATGGTTACGGTGCGAAAGAATTTGTGAAGCCATCAACACCCTATGTAGCAGATAAAAGCTTTAAAAGGGTAGCTTATTTTCCCGCTTATAGGGCAATTAGTGATATTGATACCACTTCGTTAGATCATCTCACGCATGTGATTTTTTCTTTCCTAAAACCTAGGGCAGATGGTGTGTTGGTTTTAGATGATTCAAGGGAGAGTGTGAAAAATGTAGTTGCTTTGGCAAAAAGGCATAAATGTAAGATCGTTATTGCGCTAAATGGTGATAGTAAAATTTATACGACGCTAATTTCAAATCCTACTACAAGAAAGGCATTAGTGCAGAGCATTGTAAACTATGCTATCCAAAATCAATTTGATGGGGTAGATATGGATTGGGAATACCCTAATGCTACTAAAGGAAACGATGTTACTTTTGGAGTGTTTATGCAAGAACTATCAACGGAGTTGCATAGCTGGCATAAAACCCTGAGCATGGCAGTTACGGCAGGTATTTTTGCAGGACCAGTAAAAGACGGAATTAACCAAGCAGCAATAGATGCTTGTGATTTTGTGAATTTAATGGCTTATGATGGTATTGGAACTGATGCCGCAAGGCCTAACGATCACTCTTCGTATGCGATGGCCGAAAGAGTTCTGAATATTTGGCTTACTGATAAAAACTTGCCAAAAGAAAAAGCAGTATTGGGCGTGCCTGCCTATGGAAAAACGGCTGGAAATACAGCAATGGCATTCAAGGATTTGTTAAAAGCTGGTGCCGATAAAAACGGCTCAGAGTTCGCAGTCAATGGCGTTACTTATTATTATAACGGAATCTCTACAATTAAACAGAAATTTACGTTAGCGCAAACAAGTGCCAATGGGATCATGTTTTGGGAATTGGCTCAAGATGCAGCTGGCGAAAACTCGTTAATCAAGGCGGCAAAATAATTAGCTTAAATAGGCTAGAAAACAAAAAGGACACCTGTAAAATGGGTGTCCTTTTTGTTTAATTTAAGTCTTGATATATAAGAGTTTAGCTTTGAGTTGTGGTTGTGCGTATTGTTGCGGGGTTTTACAAGAAAAAAATTGCTTTGTGTTAAAAATTGTTAAAAGTTTCTTTTTTAAACGGATAACATTTGTTTATATTTACTTAAGCTTTATTTAAAATGCGTTAATGTGCGTTTTTTAAAATGGCCCAAACAAACATTAAACAAACAATTAACCAAACAAATTTATGAAACAAAAACTACTCATGTTGTTCATGGGGGCTTTTCTATTTGTTCTGCAAGCGGTTGCACAGCAAGTTACCATTTCCGGTAGGGTGACTTCCGCAGAAGATGGGCAGCCTATACCGGGAGCAACTGTAAGAATCAAAGGCACTACCACTGCGGCGCAAACAAATGTCACAGGTACTTATTCTATACGAGCAAACAAAGGTGCCGTATTACAGTTCGTTTTTTTGGGTACAGTTACACAAGAAAGAACGGTAGGAGAAGCAACAACTATTAACGTAGCATTAAGGGAGGATGCGAGCTCTTTAAAGGAGGTAACAGTTACAACGGCTTATAACCTGGAAAGGGATCCTAAAAGTTTGGGTTACTCGGCCCCAAAAGTTAGTGGTGATGAAGTAACGCAGACTGGGAGAGAAAACTTTTTGAATGGATTGCAAGGTAGAGTGCCGGGATTATTCGTTAACCCAACCTCAGGTGATCCGGGAGCTTCTTCTCAGATTATTTTGAGAGGTTTGGTTTCTATCACGGGTGACAACCAGCCACTCATCGTTGTAGACGGTGTGCCAATTGATAACTCCGTAGTTAGCCAAGGCAATATGGCGATGGGCGGTACAAGTAGAGCACAAGATTACACCAATAGGGGTGCAGATATTAACCCTGCTGATATTGAAAGCTACACTATCCTGAAGGGTCCAGAAGCTACAGCGCTATATGGTAACTTAGGGGCTAGTGGTGCTATTGTAATCACTACTAAAAAAGCAAAAGCAGGAAAATCAACCGTATCTTACAATGGTTCTGTAAGGATTGAAACCGTTAATAATGCTCCTGAAGTTCAAACTGTTTATGGACAGGGAGATGCCAATGGTATTTTTAATGGAGGTTCATTTAACTTTTTTGGACCGAAATATCCTGAAGGACTTAAGATATACGACAACGTTGGTGCATTCTTTAAAACCGGTATTGCCCAAAAGCATAATGTTGCGGTAGAAGGTGGCAAAGAGGGATTAACATACAGATGGTCTAATGAATATACTAACAACAAGGGAACTATTCCGTTAACGCAGTATAAACGTTTTGTGTCTTCTTTGGTTGGCGTAATTCCTGTTAATGACCAAATCAAAATTACGACACGTTTCAGCTATACCAACGCCTATAACAGAAAAGCGAATAGGGGGGTACAAGGTTACTTAATGGGCTTGTTGAGATTCCCTTCAAGGTTTGATGTAACCAACTGGATCGATCCAGTTGGGAATAGGGTAACCACTACTGGAACTATATACAATGAAAGTGACAACCCTTTCTGGGATGTGAACAAAAACCTTTCGGAAGATAAAACAAATGCCATATTAGGGAATGCTAATATTTCCTATAAGCCAACCAAATGGCTATCGTTAACAGGTATTTTGGGAACCAATCTTTCTACTACAACTGGATTGCTTGCTTACCATAACCAGTCATATCTAGGGTCTGGTAATGCGGCCACTCCTACAGGAGGAACTATAGGAACATACGAGCAGCTTAACAGAAGGCTAGATGGATCTTTTACGGCTTCTGCACGTCATAAGTTCAGCGACTTTAACAATACTTATATTATTGGCGCAAACTTCTCCGACGTGAATAACAGAACATACTCGGCTAGAGGCCAGAACATGTATGATCCTGATTTTTATAGTATCAACAATACCCTTCCAACCACTAGGGATACCAGATACATTGAAACAAGGTATAGAAATGCAGGTATATTTGCTCAGTCAATTTTAGGCTATAAGTCTTTATTGTTCCTAACGTTGTCAGCCCGTTTAGATGCGGCTTCAAGATTAATGCCTAACAATCCTTATTTCGCATATCCATCTGCAAGTTTGGCATTCAACTTCACGGAATTTGAATCGGTAAAGAAACTGGATTGGTTAAGTAGTGGTAAACTAAGAGGTTCATACGGTATTACGGGTAAGGAACCATATAGAGCATATGCTTTAGCAACCAGGTTAATTAGTGTGTCGAGTACTGGAGGTGGCTTTAATTATGACTCAGCGAGTGGCGGAAATCCAGACTTGGTTCCAGAGCAAACAAGAAGTTTCGAAACGGGTATTGAGTTAGGGTTTTTGAAAGATAGGATCAGCCTGGATTTCAATTACTATGAAATGAATAGCCATAAGCAAATTTTCACTCCGCGTTTAAGTTATGCTACGGGTTCGGTAATTAGATACTTAAATGGAGGAGATGTAGTAAATAAAGGTATCGAAATTCAGTTAAAAGGCTCGCCGATTAGAGGTAAGGATCTTAGTTGGGACATGACCTTAAACTATACACAAAATAGAGGTAAAGTGCTTTCGTTAGCTGATGAATTGCCTGAACTTTATGACTCGGATACTTGGGTGGCAAATGGATTAAGAGGAGCTGTTTTCCCAGGAGCCAGTACTTATGCTATTGCTGGCTGGAAAAATCTAAGAAACCAAAGAGGTGACCTGCTTATCAACCCAGCTACAGGTCTTCCAGTCCTTGGACCAGATACGGATTTTCCAATCATTGGAGATAGGACCATTACTTTTACTTTAGGTTTTCAAAACAATATTAGGTACAAGAATTTTAACCTTTCTTTCTTATTTGATTTAAGGGTAGGGGGAGATGTTTATAACCAAACTCAATATGAGCTTTATAGAAGGGGTTTAAGTACAAAAACTTTGGATAGGGAAGTTCCTAGGGTAGTAAAAGGTGTATTAAGAGATGGTTTAGAGAATACTGCCAACCCAACGGTAAATACCATTATGGTAACGCCTTATGCCAATACAAACTACTATACCTCTACTACAGGAGGTATTGCGCCTGATATGTTTGTGGAGAAAGATGTAAATACATTGAGACTAAGAGATATAACGCTGTCTTATGATGTTCCAGCTAAGTTCCTTTCAAAAACAAGAGTAATTTCTAATCTAAGCGCCTTTGTGACTTTTACAGATGTGTTTTTAATCACGAATTATTCGGGTACTGACCCAGAGGCAAACTCTAATAATCCATCTTTAGGTGGCGCAGGAGGTTTTGGTATTGATTACGGAAGTATGGGAAGGCCGCTTGGCGTAAATATTGGTTTCCGTTTAAAGCTATAGAGAAATGAAAGTTTTAAAATTAATAATATTATCAGCATTGGTTATTAGTATAACAAGCTGTAAGAAATGGCTGGACGTAAATGTCGATCCAGCAACACCTCAAAATACTAAAGCAGAGTACATGTTGTCTCCCATTTTATTTCAGATGGCCAACAATACAGCAACAGATTATAGGGTGATTTTTAAATATACTCAAGACATGGTTGGTCAGGATGCCACGACCTTTACCCTTAACTGGGAAAAGCATGGCTACCAGTCTGCGAGTGATGTTGGGGGTTCAATGTGGCGTATGGTTTACGTAAATTTTGGATTAAACCTTGAGGACATGATTAAAGATGCCGAGGCTACTAACAAATGGACTTATGCAGGGATAGGCTATGCTGTAAAAGCATGGGGTCTTCAATTATTGACTGATGCTCATGGGCCAGTGGTGCTAGATGAAGCTTTTACTAATCGATTGAAGTTTAGATATCAAGATCAAAATGAGGTTTACGACAAGGTGAAGTTTTATGGTTTGAAAGCTTTAGAGTGCTTCCAAAAAACCGATGCACAAGGAACGCAGGCACTATTAGAAAGTGTTTCAGGAGATCAGATCTACAGAGGTGACAAAGCAAAATGGAGAAAATTCGTTTATGGTATGTTTGCTCAACAATACGGACACTTAGTTAACAAGCCAGAGTTTGCTACTAAGTATGCCGATAGCGTGATCAAATATGTAGACCTTTCTTTTACGGGTGCGGCTGAAGATGCCACCATTAGATTTGAAGGTACCAAAGCTGCAGACGCAAACCCATTCAGTCAGGACTTTGGGCTGTTTACTGCCACTGCTAGTACCGCTACCACTACAGGGAGGGTGTCTCAAAACATCGTTAATTTGCTTACTGGAGGAGTAAGAGGTACGCCAGCGGTTAACCCTACTGCAGCAATGGCGCTAGATCCTAGATTGACAAGAATGATGAATCCTATACCTTCTTCAGGTATTTATAAAGGTGCGCTTATTCAAGGTGGTAACGCTACTACTCCGCATATTTTAGGGGCACTTTCTTTTACGTCTACGTCAGCTTTTCCGGAGAAATATATTTTCGCGAAAAAAGCAAGATATCCAGTAATGAGCTATGCTCAATTACAATTTTCAAAAGCGGAAGCTTTATTCATCAAAGGAAGTATCCCCGCAGCACGTCAAGCTTATTTGAATGGTATAAAAGGGCACATGGATTTTATCAATCTATATGGACTTAATGGTACCCCTGCAGGTGCGCTAATTACTCCTGCACAGGTCACTACCTATCTTGCCAGTTCTGAGGTGGCACAAACAGATGCTACTTTGACTTTGTCAGATATCATGCAGCAAAAGTATATTGCGCAATGGGGCTGGGCAGGAATGGAACAATGGAGTGATCTTCGAAAATATCACTACAGTGACCAAATCTACAAACAATATACCCAGCTTACAGGTAGTGAATTAGATGAAAGAAATAATGGCAAGTATGCTTACAGGCTTCGCCCACGATATAACTCTGAATACATATGGAATTTTGATGAGTTAGCGAAATGGGGTGGCAATAAAAGCGATTACCATACTTTAGAGACATGGTCTAATCTTCCATAATTTAATATTAAGAGATGAAATCAATTATCAAAATTATATCATTGGCAGCGGTTATAGTGGTTACTATAATGGCATGTGATAAAAACGAAATCAATTATGGCGAATTTGATAAATTGACAGATGGTCAAAGCTTGATCAAATTCAATTTCAATGCCGCATATAGAGCTAACCCTACCTATCAGATCAAAATCAATGGGAACAGGGTAAGCACATTAATTACCGCGAGATACCCATATCCAGGAGGTGGATATAACACTGGGGGCGATTCTAGGCCAGATTTTTTAGTGGTTAATCCAGGAACCTTGGACGTTTCTTTTACCGTACCCAAAAAAGGAACTAATATTGACTCTGTAGTATTGTTTAGAACAAATGTTGCGGTAGCTGCAGGTAAGAAGTATACCCTGCACGTTTCAGACACGACCGGTGGAACTTCAACAACTAAGAGTTTATTGTTGGAAGATGATTTTTTAGTTCCAGATACAGGGTTCTGTAGGTTTAAGTTTGTGCACTTGATGCCTAATGTTGGTCCATTAGATTTGTATAATGGAACCACGTTGGTAAAGTCAAATATTGCTTATTTAGGCTCTAGTGAATATTTTAAATTGCCTACAGGTACGCCAACGGCAACTTCTTGGACAGTAAGAGCAGCGGGTTCTGCGCCCACTTCTACTGCAGTAGCAACGTATACTAGTGCTAGTACTATTTTAAATCAACGTATATATACAGTATTTGCTACCGGATACTCCGGAATTACGGGAACTACAGATGTTAGGAGGCCTTTTCTCTCCTTCTTCTTAGTTAGATAACTCTATTAAAGCAAGCCCTCGCTAGAAATAGCGGGGGTTTTGTCATTTTAACTATTTTCTAAAGAAGTGATTTTCATATTAAAAGCTGACGAGGCTTCTTGTTTATGTGCGTGAATTTGCGATTTATAGCTTTTTTCTTTTGATAAAAAAACAATGTATATCTTTACTATAAGGTTAAGATGCGAGTAAATGCAGTTTTGCCTTGACGTTATCAACCAACTATTAACTTAACTAAACAGTTCATGAAAAAAGGATTACTCACGCTATTCCTGTGCTCGTTCTTTTTGGCCATTCAAGTGATGGCTCAACAAAAGACGATTACTGGAAAGGTAACTTCTGTAGATGATGGGATGCCAATACCCGGTGCATCCGTAAAAATCAAGGGAACAAACAACGGAACTCAAACCAGCACCAGTGGAACTTATTCCCTTGTGGCAAAACAAGGAGATGTACTACAGTTCATCTATCTAGGGATGAAAACTACTGAAAAGGTGGTAGGCGCTTCGGATGTTATAGACATTGCCCTAGCCTCTGATAGCCAGGCTTTAGGTGAAGTTGTTGTCACAGCACTAGGTATCAAAAAAGAGAGAAGGGCAGTGGGATACTCGGTATCTGAAGTAAATGCAGAAGAATTGATGAAGAACAAAAATACCAACGTTGTCAATTCATTAGTCGGAAAAGTTCCTGGTGTTAACATAACGCAGTTCGGTGGATCTGCTGGAGCAGGAGCATCTATTACTATTAGAGGTGGTAACTCTACTTCTGAAGGAAGACAAAACCAGCCTTTATTTGTAGTAGACGGTATTATCTATGATAACTCAACTTCAAGTACGGGTAATACAGGAACTGATGGGTTATCTCGTAGCAATACTACCTATTCTAATAGGGTAATGGATATTAATCCTGAAGATATTGAAAATTTATCGGTCTTAAAGGGAGCTGCCGCGGCAGCGTTGTATGGTTCAAGGGCCGCCGATGGTGTAATTATTATCACCACAAAAAAAGGTTCTGAAGGTTCTACAAGTGTTAATTATAGTACTAGATTAAGTACCTCTTGGGCAAATAAATTGCCTGAAGTTCAAACTGAATTTGGAGTAGGTTCTTATGCCACAAATGGTGTTTTTGATGATTTGAACTCGTATAGCTCATGGGGAAAAAAATTGACCTCCGCTAATCCTGTTTACGATAACATAGGAACATTTTTTAAAAATGCAGGTGTTTTTGATAATAACATCAATGTGTCTGGGGGATCAAAAAATGGGACTTTCTTTTTATCCGCATCTAATTTTGATCAGTCTGGAATTGTGCCTAACACTGGCTATAACAAAACTACTTTCCGTTTAAATGGTCAACAAAAATTTGGGAAATTAACGGTCGACGCTAATGTTGCATATTCCATTGCTGATATGGATAGAACTTTAACTACCGCCGGATTGTACGGTGGAGGTGGTGTGGGAAGTATGGGATCTTTGTATAATTGGCCAACTGTTTTTGATGTTAGAAATTATATCAATATTGATGGAAGTCAACGTCGTCCATATGCAGCAACGTTAGATTTGCAAAGTGATATGGATAATCCATATTGGATCGTAAATCAAAACGAATTAACGTCCAAAACTAAACGTATCACCGGAGGTATTAGTGCTAACTATAGCATCGCAAAATGGTGGGATTTAACGGCCCGTTTAGGTTATGATCAACACACTACAGATGACTATACCTATATCGCACCAGGATCGGCTCTTGCACCTTTATATCAAAATGGTCGTTTAAGTAAAAATGATGTGGGTTATTCGTTTTTGACAACAACGGTGATGAGTAATTTCCATAAAAAGTTTGGTGATTTCGAAGCTCATTTGATGTTAGGAGCGACTACTGAGAACACAGAAACTCAAACTCAAAATCATTGGGGATATGGTTTTGTGACTGCAGGAACAATTAGTTTAAATAATATCGCCAATACCAATAAGTTCTTTACTGATAGAACAACTCAAAGACGGTTATTAGGTACTTTTGGAGAAGCAGGCATTTCTTACAAAAGCTTTGCTTATTTAACAGTTACTGGGCGTAACGATTGGTCATCGACATTACCAATTGAAAATAGGTCATATTTTTACCCATCTGTAAGTGGATCATTAGTATTTACAGAATTAATGCCTAAAAATGATATTCTCTCTTATGGTAAGATCAGAGCAAGCTGGGCACAAGTAGGTAAAGATGCCAATCCTTATTCGACATTAACTTATACTAATCCACCTTATATTATCGGTTCATATACTGCTGTTGGAAATCAATACACTGCTGGTAACCCGGTAATTAAACCGGAAATTCAAAGGTCTTGGGAAATAGGAGGTGAATTTAGATTCCTTAAAGGAAGAATTGGTTTAGACTATACGTACTACCATAGTCAAACTAAAAATCAAATTGCACAACCACGTTTGTCAAATGCGGGAGGTTTTATTTTAAGTTCGCTAAATACCGGCTCTGTAATTAATAAAGGGATGGAGGTTGCCTTAAGTGGCAAGCCAATTGATCGAAAAGATTTTACGTGGGATGTAATGCTTAATTTTTCTTATAATAAAGGTCGATTAGGTGAGTTCTTTCCTGGGGTAGCTTATTTCTATCCAACAGATGCACAATTTGGTACGGTGAAGGCAGCGTCGATTCCTAATAATGGTTTTTTCCTCGGAATGACAGGCCAGTCTTATTATCGTGAATTAGATGGTAATGGAAAAGAAATTGCTGGTGGACGTTACCAAGTTGACCCAACTACTGGCTTATATAGGATAAATAATAATAACCCAATTGTAGGTAATCGTGAACCAAGTTTTATTGGAGGGATTAATAATACTTTTCGTTATAAGAAACTATCATTATCGGTATTGTTAGATATCAGAAAAGGTGGAGCAATATTTAACGGAACGGAGTATGCGCTAGTTTCAAATGGCTTAAGCAAGAGAACTTTGCTTAACGATAGGCAGTCTGTAACGGTAACAGGTGTAAACAGTACAACAGGTGCAGATTTTTCGCAAACTTATGAAGCTGGCAAAACCTATACCATAGGCGCCACTACGGTTGCTGGAACAGCAATGATTCAACGCTACTGGGCAAACTATGCAGCTAATTCGTATAATTTTATCACAGATGTTAATTGGTTAAAGTTAAGGTCTGTAACATTAACTTATGACTTTAGTAGTTTGGTTAAACAAGTTAAATTTATTAAAGGCTTGTCTGCTACTGCTGTAGGTACCAACTTGTTAACTTGGACAAATTATAAAGGCATGGATCCAGAAGTAAGTGCTGCTGGTGGAACTGGAGGTTCAGGTTCAACAGGGATAGATTATCTTGGGGTTCCTGCGGTTGCTACTTTCACATTTGGATTAAATGTTAAATTTTAATTAGGACAGCTCATGAAAAAGAATAAATATATCAAAAATATAATGCTAGTCTTTGCGCTAGCAGCTGGTTTAACATCTTGTAAAAAATGGTTAGATGTTAATGAAGATAAAGATAACCCAAGTAGTAAAAATGTATTGTTGGAGAATAGATTGCCTTGGATAGAGCATTTTTACATGTATTCTGCTGGTGTTACAAATTTTCGTACAGCGGCTCAGGCTGGGGCGTATTACAGTAATAACGCCAATACAAACTCTGTAACAACTACATGGAAGCCAGTAGCGGCTCTTACTACAACACCCTATCAGACATTTTTTGTAGGTGTTTCGTCTAACCTGACCGATATGTATGATGTGGCTAAAAGTAAAGGCGCATACCACTACATGGCTGCAGCTAATGTATTCCATGCTTTAGGATTTATGCAGATGTTAGATCTTTATGGGGAAATGCCGTATACGGAGGCTGTTATGAATAATGCGAGTCCTAAGTATGACAAAGGCAGAACCATTTACACTGGATGTATGGCAAAGTTAAATGAAGCGATTGCCTTATTTAGTAAAACGCAAGAAGTTGGAGCTCCAGCTTTAACACCTGGCGATATGATGCACAAAGGAAATGTAGATAGATGGATTAAATTGTGCTGGGGCTTAAAAGCTAGATATATGCTTAAGTTATCGAAGAAATCGGATTTATATAATGCGGATTCGGTTTTGTATTGTTTGTCAAAAGGTCCACAATCCAACGCTGATAATGCTGTTCTTCCTGGTCTTAATAATAGCATGGTTACTGATTATTTAATTGGAGACCCAGTGGTTACTAATGGTAATTTTAATTATGCTGCATATGGAAACAATCAACGTATTTCCCAATTCCACTATAACTTATTGGTAAATATGCGTGGTTCGGGTGTGGTAGATCCTAGAATGACTAAAATTGTACCCGCCATGATGACGAATGTAAAATTAGATATCAATGGCAAGGTACAAAGCTATGATTGGACACGCTCTATTGGAGTTGATTCTTACGGTCCATCTACCAGATTGTTAAAATCTACAGCAACTTCCATTGCTTTACCTTCTTTTGCAACAACAAATACCAATATCACCTATGCAATTGCTAGTGCTACTGATCGCGCAACCTTCATTGCGGATCTTGCCGCAAAAGGGAAAACTTATACCGTTTCAGGAAACAATGTTACGGTAACTTATAGAGCTGGGTCAATGTTTATAAATAGTACGAACTATATATTGGCCGGAGATACTGCTTACGTAAATCTGAGAAGTAATGCGATTGCAACATCAGGCAATCCGGTGCAACCTCAAACAGACGTAAATTGGTATGTTACCCCACAGGCATACACTGCAGGCGTTGTTGGTTCAACAGGATCATTCCAAACACGTCCAGTTTCTGATTTTGAGGTTTTAACTTATCATGAGATGTGTTTTATTGAAGCGGAGGTGCAAATGCGTAAGGGGGCTACAGGCCCTGCTCATTTAGCTTATAAAAAAGGGGTTGAAGCCCACCTTAACATGATGCAAGCTAAATTGAATGAATGGCAAGGGGTTTATGGTACTACTAATCCTGATATGAGGCCAATGAATCAAGCTGATATTACAGCCTATTTAGCAAGTGCGGCAGTAGCTCAAAATGCTGGTGATTTAACCATGCGTGATATTATGTTGCAGAAATATGTTGCAATGGGATGTAGTCTTGAGAATTGGAACGATATGCGTCGTTTTAATTATAGTGCAGGTAATATCGGTGGTTTTGGTGTGGTATATCCTGGATATGATAGAGGGCCTCTATTTACAGGTACGGCAGAGCTAACTGGCGGGGCAAAAACAGATCCAAAATATTGGATGCGTCGTTGGAGATTGCCAGCTACTTTAGAATTGCAATATAACTCAGCAAATGCCCTTGCTATAAATCCTAACGTAAATCAGTTATTTATATGGTCGTTGCCCGTTTGGTGGGATTGTGCAACGGATCAGGAATACGAAAGTTATCTGAAATAAATTTTTGAAATAGTAATGAAAGGCTGCCCAATGATGAATTGCGGCAGCCTTTCAGTTTTTAAACCCACTGTATTTTTCGCTTATTATTCTCGGTTTGTTAAGTTGTTATGATTTTTAAAGTTGAAATAGCAGTTTGTCATGTGTGTTCGTAAAATCATTTAGCTTTTTTTGCGTCTAAAAGTTGGGCTTCAGCCTTACAAATTCATTATGATAGTCTTTTGTTTTTCCTATCTTTACACAAAATTCTAATTATGGCAAGTTTTACCCTTACAACTGAGAGCTGGAATAAAGTAAAAACAAAGTTTTTAAGGAAATATCGTGAGTTGGCCGCAGTAGAAATTCCATTTACTCCAGGGCAGGAAGATCAACTAGTACAACAACTGGCTAAGTTGGTGAACAGGGACAATGCCTACATTGAGTTTACCATTCGTAAAGCTTTAGCTGATCCAGACGGAAATAGGCTCTAAACATTTCTATTTTATTCTTTTTTAGTAAATTTACTTTCCGCATTCTTTTTGAGCAATGAGCTTGAAAAGAACGCTATTTAAACGTTGGCGTTATGAAGAAAGTAAAAATAGCACTATTGTGCACTATCCTAGCCGTTACCTCGCTTACCCTTGCCTTTAAGGAAGACCTGTTTCAGGTGTCCAAAAACTTAGATGTGTTTGCGTCCTTATACAAGGAAATCAATATTAATTATGTTGAGGAAACCAATGCTGGTGAATTGATGAAGAATGGTATTGATGCCATGCTAGGCAGCTTGGACCCTTACACGGAATATGTGCCCGAATCAGAAATTGAAGACTATAAATTAAAATATGTGAGCACCCAATATGGAGGTATTGGAGCAGGTACGCTAACGATTGATGGTAAGCTTTTCGTGAATGAGGTGAGCGAAGGCCATCCGTCGCAAAAGGCAGATATACGTCCTGGAGATCAAATTATAAAGATCAATGGGGTAGAAACCACAGGAAAACAGCGAGCCCAGATTAGCCAACTTTTAAGAGGACCAAAAGGAACACCAGTTAGTCTTACATTGTTGAGAGACGGGAGTACCATAGATAAGTCACTGGTAAGAGAAGAAATTAAACAGCCTAATGTTTCCTATTCGGGAATGTTGGATGAGCAAGTGGGCTACATCCGTTTAGATAAATTCTTGGAGAACTCTGGCCAGGAAGTAAAGGATGCTCTAGAAAATATCATGAAGCAAAAGCCTAAGGGCCTTATTTTGGATTTACGTAATAATGGTGGCGGTATCCTACAGGAAGCCGTGAAAATCGTTAATCTTTTTGTAGATAAAAATGTACTGGTAGTGAGCCAAAAAGGCCGTAACCCAGAGAAGAGCGCCACCTACAAGACCGTGGCTCCGGCCATTGCGCCTAACTTGCCATTAATTGTTTTAACAAATGGTGCCTCGGCTTCAGCATCGGAGATTGTTGCTGGAGCTCTACAGGACTTAGATAGAGCCATTGTGGTGGGCCAACGTAGTTACGGTAAGGGTTTGGTTCAGCAAACCTTTAATTTGCCTTATAACAGCTTGGTAAAGGTTACGGTGGCCAAATACTATACGCCATCTGGCCGATGCATCCAGGCATTGGATTATGCGCATAAAAAGCAAGATGGTACGGCGGGTAAATTTGCTGACAGTACACTAAAAGCTTATGGGACCAAAGCAGGTAGGACCGTATACGATGGCAATGGTATTTTTCCAGATGTTGTGGTAGAACCCATAAAGTATAGTCCAATTACGCTGACCTTGTTCAACAAGAATTTGTTCTTTGATTATGCGAACGAGTTTAAGAAGTCGAATAAGGTGGCTACCGCAAAAGACTTTCAGGTTAGTGATGCACAGTATGCCCAGTTTGTAGCTTCGTTGGCCAAAAAGGATTATAGCTACACCTCTAAATCAGAGCGCTTGTTGAGCGACCTAAAAGCGGAAGCGGAGAGGGAGAACAAAACAGCTGCGGTGAAAGCAGATTTAGAAGCCTTGAAGCTAAAAATGACTGGCGCCAAAAAAGATGACTTGACCAACCACAAGGCTGAAATAAAAAGAGCCTTGGAAACACAGATCATCAGTCGTTATTTTCATGAGAAGGGACGGATTGAGCAATCGTTCCAATACGATAAAGAGATCGCCAAGGCCAAATCATTGTTTGGTAACCAAAATCAAATGCTGGCTATCTTAAAAGGAGATGGCACATACAAAACGATTGGTAGCGCTAAACTATCGGTAGATGAAGAGAATTAATATTTAAAAGCATATAAAGGCAAAAAGGAGTCCCGAACGTTCGGGACTCCTTTTTTATATCTCAAGTGGGATTAACAATTAATAATCCATGGCATGTAATCTTACTTTTAAACCTTCCATTTCAGGTTTTAATTGAAGTTGACAGGCTAACCTTGAATTAGGCAAAAGATCAGGTAGTGTGTCTAACATGGCGTATTCGTCATCACTCATTTCATTAAGCTTTTCTTCTCCCTCAAGTACGTCAACACAGCAGGTGGCACATAGGGCCATACCTCCACAGGTTGCCAGTACGTCGTATTCACTGGCTTTTAGAAATTCCATTAAACTTAAGCCCATATCTGTTGGAGCTATAAGTTCCGAAACATTGCCTTCTCTATCTTCAACTGTTATATTAATATCGCTCATTGTAATATTTTTTCCCTTTAGGGATTAAGGGTTTAAAACTCACTAACACCATTTACGGTGGTATATTTCATGGTGTATTTCACCCCAGGGTTCATATACTGGTAAGCGCTGTGGCTCATTAATGCGGCTTCGTGGAAACCACATAAAATCAACTTTAACTTGTTCGTGTAAGTGTTAATGTCGCCAATAGCGTAAACTCCCGGAACATTGGTTGAGTAGTCGTCAACATTCACTTCGATAGCACTTTTGCTAATGTTAAGTCCCCATTGCTCAATTGGCCCTAATTTAGGACTTAAACCAAACAAAGGAATTAAATGATCGGCTTCAACGCTAATGGTTTCCATGGTTTTGTTATGGATAATTTCAACCGTTTCCAATTTGCCTTCGCCGTGTACGGCGTTTAGGTTGCTGTTCAAAATCAAGTTGATTTTACCTTTTTCGGCCAATTCCATTACTTTGGCAACTGAATCTGGCGCACCTCTAAAAGCTTCGCTACGGTGTACCAAGGTTAATTCGCTGCAAATTTCAGCTAGGAAAATAGTCCAGTCTAAGGCCGAGTCGCCACCACCAGCAATTACCATTTTCTGGTCACGGTATTTCTCTGGATCTAAGATCATGTAGTTTACACCACGGCCATTTTCAAATTTTTCTAATCCGGCAACAGCGGGCTTGCGGGGCTCGAAACATCCCAAACCACCGGCAATTACCACAACTTTGGCTTCAATTACGGTGCCCATGTTAGTGGTTAATACGAAATCGCCTTCGCCCCTTTTTTCTAGGCCTTCAATACGCTCACCAAGGGTGAAACCTGGGTGGAAAGGCTTGGCTTGCTCCATCAAATTGTCAATAAGCTCTTGAGCCAAAACAGATGGGAAACCTGGGATATCGTAAATAGGTTTTTTAGGGTATATTTCTGATAGCTGACCACCAACCTGCGGTAAGTAGTCAATTAAATGGCAGCGCATCTTTAACAAACCCGCTTCAAAAATTGCAAACAAACCAACTGGCCCAGCGCCTATAATAGCTATATCAGTAGAGATCATATTCTTAAAAATTTGTGCAAAAGTACAAAATTAAGTTTTAAATAATGGCACTTATTTAGATGAATTCTAGATAGAAAGTGAAAAAATCTACTAAATCTATCGGATTTGCATTTTAACGGCCATTTATATTTAGTTTTTTCAAAGAAACGAAGTATTATCGGCAAAACTTAATTATTACTTAAAACTACGCTATCTTTGAAATTTAGATGACCAAGAACATATATTTCGCTTCAGATTTTCATTTGGGATCTCCTAATTACGAGGAGAGTAGGCTGCGTGAGGACCGTATTGTAAAATGGCTGGATTGGATTACGCCTACTTGCAGTGAGCTGTTTTTAATGGGCGATGTGTTTGATTTTTGGTTTGAATATAGGTATGTAGTGCCCAAGGGGTTTGTGAGGTTACAGGGCAAGCTGGCGCAAATGGCCGATAGCGGCATTAAAATCTACTTTTTTAAAGGCAACCACGATATGTGGGTAAAGGATTATTTCACCAAGGAAATTGGAATGCAGATTGTGAGCGATGAACTGGTGATTGAACGTAATGGCAAGAAATTTTACCTGCACCACGGGGATGGTCTAGGTCCTGGTGATCAAAAATATAAGTTTTTAAGAAAGGTTTTTAGAAATCCTGTTTGCCAATGGTTGTTTGGTATTTTGCCAGCTAGTATAGGGATGGGCATTGCCAACCGCTGGTCGGCGCATAGCAGGGCGGCCAGTAAAGCCGAAGAGGTTTTTTTGGGAGAGGAGAAAGAGTGGTTGGCCGTGTATGCTAAAGAGCAGTTGCAAAAACAGCATTTTGATTATTTTGTATTTGGACATAGGCATTTGCCTTTGGAAATAAAGCTAAACGACCGCAGTACTTACGTTAACATCGGCGAGTGGCTAAACTACCAGTCGTATGGGGTGTTTGATGGGGAGCAGTTAAGGTTGGAGTATTTTACCTCTAACCCCTAAAGGGGAATTGTATTAGTCATGAAAAGGTTAATTGTTTTATTGCTTAATTGTTTGATTGTTTTGCTGTTGAGTAGCGGCGAATCAAAAGCGCAATTGAAACAAGTAACCAAAATAGATACCATTGCAAAAGCTGTTTACGCAGACAATTTGGATAATATTTATCTGCTTTCGGGTAGGGATGAGCTATTGAAGTATGACGCCAAGGGGGTGTTGAAATGGCGCTATAGCAATAACCGTTTTGGAAAGCTATACAGCGTAGATGTTTCGGACCCACTAAGAGTGGTGCTTTTTTATGCCGATTTTCAGCAGGTGGTAGTGCTAAACAATAACTTGAACGAAATTACAAGCTACTCTTTTGCAAAAAATAGTAATTTGTTGGTGTCGGCAGTGGCTTCTGGGAATAATAACAGTCTGTGGATTTTTGATCGAACTAGTAACGTATTGGTTAAATTGAGCAGCAATTTTACCGAAGATGTGCGTTCAGCCAACCTTTTCCAATTGTTTGATGAAGTGGTGGATGCGAAGAAGTTAGCAGCTTCGGATCAGCATGTTTTTTTGCAACGTCGTGATAATGGCATTTTGCAATTTGACAGGTTTGGCGGCTATTTGAGAGAGCTGCCTATTGATAGTTTGACCGATTTTAACATTACGAGCAACGTAATAGCTTACGTAAATGATCATACTTTGGTGAAATACCATCCCGTTTCGTTTGAGCAATCTAAACAGCAACTGCCTGTAAGCGCTTTGATTAGGCAAGTGGCGGTGGGCAACAAATTAATTGCGGTGTTAACCGAAAAAGCCGTATTTTTGCTGTCCGATAATTAAAGCATGTGATTTATTGCACTGTATTTGGTTAAATAAACCCGATTGAAGCGGTTGTACTTTTGCTTGGGTAAACCTCATAGGTTTGCTAGGCGCAGGGCGAGGGAAACCTATGAGGTTTGTGAAGGGGCAAAAAGACAAGAGCGGAAAGCGGGGCTTGCTTTGATTGTTGTTGGATATTGATTTTCTTAAAAATATATGTTAGATAAGTTAGAAGCCATTAAGTTGCGCTGGGAAGATGTGGAGGAGCAGTTGAGCAATCCTGATGTGATACAGGACATGAAGCGTTTTGCTGCGCTGAATAAAGAATATAAAGACCTCACTAAAATTGTGGAAGAGTACAAAGTGTACAAAAACGTAATGAGCAATATTGAGGCAAACAAAGATATTTTGAGCAATGAGAAGGATCCGGAGATGAGAGAGATGGCAAAGGAGGAGCAGGATTTGTTATTGGTGCAGCAGGAGGAAATGGAAGAACGCATTAGGTTGATGTTGATTCCTAAAGATCCGGAGGATGCGAAAAATGCCGTATTTGAAATTCGTGGTGGTACGGGTGGCGATGAGGCGGCGCTTTTTGCTGGTGATTTATATCGTATGTATACCCGTTATTTCGATACCAAAGGTTGGAAGGTTGAGGTGATGGACGTAACCGAGGGTACTGCAGGCGGTTACAAAGAGGTGATTTTGAAAGTGAGCGGCGATGATGTATATGGTACACTGAAATATGAAAGTGGTGTGCACCGTGTACAGCGTGTGCCTGATACCGAAACCCAGGGTAGAGTACATACTTCGGCGGCTTCAGTGGCGGTATTGCCAGAGGCTGAGGAAGTGGATGTGTACATTAATCCTGCAGATGTGGACTTGCAGACTTCACGCTCGGGCGGTGCTGGTGGACAGAACGTAAACAAGGTAGAAACCAAAGTGCAGTTAACGCACAGGCCTTCGGGCATTGTGGTGGTGTGCCAGGTAGAACGTTCGCAGTTGGCCAACCGTGAGCTGGCAATGGAGATGTTGCGTTCGAAGTTGTATGACTTGGAAGTACAGAAAAAACATGGTGATATTGCTGCGAAACGTAAAACGATGGTGTCTACAGGTGACAGGTCTGCAAAGATCAGAACCTACAACTATCCACAAGGACGTGTAACGGATCATCGTATTGGTTTAACTTTATACAACTTGCCTGCCATTGTAGATGGTGATATTCAAGAGCTGATTGATAAGCTTCAGTTTGCGGAAAATGCAGAGAAAATGAAAGATGGTGCCGTGAATTAAGGGCCACTTCTGTTAATTTATACGAAGCCTCGACATTTGTGTCGGGGCTTTTTGTTTGTTGTTGGGTTGCTTTTGAAAAATAAACAATTGTAAATGAGGTGTTTTTTGCTTGGTGTTAAATTATTTTTAAATTTTGTTGAATAAATCAAATATTCGCTCTATATTTGCATCACCAAAACGGAAAACACTTGTTTAACGTTGCGAACGGTTCGGTAGTTCAGCTGGTTAGAATGCCGCCCTGTCACGGCGGAGGTCGCGGGTTCGAGTCCCGTCCGGACCGCAAAAAAGCTTCAACAGAAATGTTGGAGCTTTTTGCTTTTGTGGACAATTTGAAAAGAAGCTGTTTTGCTCTCCGCTAGTCCTAACCTACTAATCCATTCGGTATTCTCTCCATAGCTTTACAATTTGCTGCCTACTCCTAAAAATAACTATATTTAGTACATGATGTATGGAATTGGCGAAAGGTCTTTGCTCGAACCGAATTCTCATTAAATATTCTGATTGCAATGGAAAATTTTAGGTTAGACATATTTATTGTTTTCGCGCTTTTGGGCAAGAACGATAATTTTAAAAATGGTTATTCTTTAACCAGGGCTCTTCATTGGAAATTCGGAATGTTGAATGATTTAGCAGTAAAAGAGGAAATGATAAAGGCAGGATTGATCACGAAGAATAATACATCTTCCATGAACGTGTACGATATCACCCCTATGGGTAGAAGATTTTTAGCAAACACTTTTGAAAAAGGTAAAAGTAGTGCCTATAATGATTTCCCTGATGAGGAAGAATTTCTTAACGCCTTTTTTGATGGGTTTGTTTTACCTAGTGAAGCTTAAGGAAAGGGAGAATGGAAAACAGGAGATTATTGGTGCTAATCATTTTATGCCCCATTATAGCTTTCTATATTATTTTATATCTCTATAATATTTGGTTTGATACTTGGGATATGATAAAATATGACCCGTCCTATAGTCCTGAATTTGATCAGAATAAAAGCATGGAAAGCATTATATATTGGATGTTTATTCTTTTAGCATTTTCATTGGAAATTTTTTTAGTTTATTGTTTTGTTAAAAAGAATAAACAGAGAGAAGCCAAAAACAAATAAGGACAATGGCAAAGATAAGATTTGATAAAATTTATTTCGACGTAAGTGATGAAGGATATGCTAACATACTATTCTTGTCGAATACCCAGCAGTATAGTTTGTATTTTGATGGAATTAATTTCTCCAAAGTAAAAGAGGTTAATCTGCTGTTAAAAAAGCTATCATTATTCAATTATGATTATACCTCAAGCAACTTGTATGTTGAAAGAATAACTCAGGATTTTGATATATATTTTATAGAAATAAACAATGGTGATATTTTTCAAATTTATTCGATGATGAATGATGAAAACGATGTGCAGAAATTGATAGTTTTTGATAAGAAAATGAAAAACTATTCAGCTCCGTCGGGAATTAGTGTGTATGAGGCGGCTGTTGAGAGAGCGAATGAGGGAGAAGAGGTGGTGTTATAAAAGATATATAGTTGATCTAGTTTCGGGTGCTAAGACTTAACTTGTATCTAAGTTATATAGAAGAAAAAGTAAAGGAAATTAACAAATACTCATGTATAAATATCTTGTTGTTGTATTGATCCTAAATGCTTTTGTTTCTGTGGCGCAAAAGTCGGCAGATTATTATTTTCAAGAAGGAAATAACTGCATGAATGTAATACCAGGCACACTTACTCCGGAAAGAGTTGAGCAGTGTATATTGGAATTTTCAAAAGCTATAAAAATTAACAGTAAATTTTGGCACGCTTATCGGAATAGGGGAAGAGCTTATTTTTTCTTAAAAAAATATAAGGAAGCTTACCTAGATTTTAATAAGGCGATTTCACTAGCGGATAAGCGACAAAATCCAGATTTATTTACGTGGAGGGGTCAATGCTTGTATGAATTGAAGTATTATCAAAAGGCTATTCGAGATTTTGACTATTCAATTCCCCTCATTACAAAATCAAATTTTATTTATTTATGCCGTGCAAAAGCAAAATGGAAATTAGGTTTGAAAAAAGAGGCTTGTGTAGATTATAATATGGCAATTAGAGGCTCTCCTGAATATCGAAAAAGTATAGATTTTATAGAATGTAATTGATATTGTTGATTTCTCCCCGCCATGGTGCAAGTCTTGTTTTTTGGGGTTGAGTGTAGGGAGGCTTATTCCTGTTAGCATTTGCCTTTTTTGAGTTGGTAGAAAATGAAGCGCAGGTCAGGCCTATAGCTCTTCCTCTGACGCTAAGACTTGTGCTAATAGGGGATACTTATTACCAGACTAAGAAGATATGGTTTTTAAAAACGGAATATATTTAATAGTTATTATATTGTTTATCGGCATAGGCGAATCATGTGGTGATGCTAAAAAAATAGATAAAGAGAAAGTTTATCTAGAGAGGGGTTCAAAAGTAGATGATACTGAAAAAGACTGTCTTTTGTTTATCGAAAATTTTGCAAGCAAATTGGAGCTAGATACCAGTATGAAGCTTGATCATTATTTCAAAACGCAACAAAGCCAAAAACTACTGATGTGTAGATTGAAGGACTATCGAAAAGACTATCGATACAAAAAGGCTATGGCCATGATGATGTTAAAGATGCAATGTTATTTTAAAAAAAATGGAAGTAATGATACGGATTTTGTTCGTATTTATCGGTGGACGCCCGTATTAGATGCTATTTTAAATGAAGTGATGTATATGCAGACTGGAGAGGAGTTTGGAAATCAGGAAATTCAGGTATTTGCTGCTGTAGAAACAAAGCGATTTATTGCTCGAGATAAAGTTCTTTCAAAGGATAAAGAACTAATGAAGTTGATGAAAGAATGTTTTTAACTGCCAAACTAGCGTAAGTCTTGTGCTAATGATAGGCAAGATTGGAATAGAGACTTCTATTTTTAAAGAAACTAAATGAAAATCACAGGGACTAGATCTTATATGATCGTAGAAATTAGAAATAGGAAAGTAAAGATACAAGGAGAACTGACTTCTGCCCCTGCCTTCTATGCATCCGCAGGTACAATTGAAAATTGGGAGCCTCCTTTCGAAAAAATTAAAATAACCGAAGAAGAGAAAAATGAGATTATTCAAGAAGTACTTGCCCATAACAACCCTGAATTCAAAATATATTTTGAAGGTTAGGTTTCTAGCAAAGAGCCTTGTTTAGTGCTTAGAAATCAACCATAACTCTTTCCTAGAGTGCTAAGGAGGGAATGAAACGGGCAGAACAAAAGAACATGTATCATAGGTCACGCAATTCCGCTTTTCTTAAAACACCTTTGTCACTAAGCTATTGCTCATCACCAAGGCCTCAACGTACAAACCTTCATTTTGTTGGTCAGCACTTTAAGTTTACCTCACATTAAAACCGTGTTAACATAGAGCTAGTATAACTTATTGTTTTAAATCACTGACAAACAGTGTGTTGTTGTTTATGGTTGTTTTGTAACGTTTTTGTTAGGGTAATTGTTGCGCCGTTTTAATGAAAAGCGACTTTATTTGTAGACAAATAGCCGTTGACAAACGCTTATACATTGTTAGCGGTGCCAAACAAACTTAACCGTTCTAGTTCCTTTCTAGATTATGATGATGAGCTCCGATCCTTTGCCTTCTGTGAGAAGGTATGTTTTGCCGTGTATGGCCCTCAAAGAAAAAGGCCAGCTATATGTTAAGATCATTAACGATCTACGGTAAAAAAATGCTAACGAACCTCAATCCAACAGCATTTCTTCAACCATCTCTGAAACCAATATTAAATGGTTAATGGCTTTGGTATGCGCTCTTCAACCCTTCTTTGCCCTCAAACTCTATCCCCATATTTAAAATGAAACGACTTCTACTCCTCAGCTTTTTAATGCTGATCATGTCCAGTGTTTTCGCAGCCGACTACTATTGGGTAGGCGGCTCTGGTAACTGGAGCCAAGTTAATCTTCATTGGTCGTCCACTTCTGGTGGTGCGCCCGATAGATCCGTTGTGCCAACCTCGCTCGACGATGTTTATTTTGATGCCAATAGTGGTCTCGACGCAAGTTCTGTGATCATATTGCCTACAACTGTTAACGCGGCTTGCCGCAATATGTCATGGGTGGGCGTTACCACGGCCGCTACATTTCGGGCTAATGCTAGTAATACCGCACTAGAACTTCAAATCTATGGTAATTTAGAATTGTCGGCTACAGTAAAGTACGGCATGGTTAACGTAAGGTTTATGGGTAACAGTAATGCAACCTATAAAAACAACGGTGCGCAGCGCATAACTACCAATTGGTATAATCAACTTCTGGTAACCAAAACAGGAGGATCGTTGAAGTTACTAGACGGCATTCCTGAGAATTTGGGTATTGGTGCCATTACATTTGAAAGTGGAACGCTAGATCTAAGTGGCAATACGCACGAAATCAATCGATTTATAGGGAATTCTGCGACTGGCGCTCGTACTCTTAATTTAACCAATGCTACACTAAAAGCCGCTACCGATTTTTATTTAAATGCCACTAATACTGCACTATCGGCTATTGGATCTAGTATTATTACAGCTGCTTTTACGAGTAATGGCCTAACCTTCTCAAAAGTGGAAGTAACTGGAACCAGTGGTACACCAACCATTGCAAATACTACGCTTGATGAATTATTGTTTTCTAATCCTAATGCTATTACTGGTAGTGTAAGGCTTACCGCAGGCAATACAGTGGGCCGATTAGAATTTAAAGGTGGAGGCCGTATAGAAGCTGGTGGTAATATCATCAACAAATTGATTTTGGCGCCAAGTAAAGGATACATTTTTAGAGAGAGTATTACCGTTAACGAACTGTTTCAATTCAATACTCCAGATTGTGAAGCCTTGGGTCAGCTTACTGGAGGACCAGCTATTTCGCTTAACATTGGTGCAGCAGCGGTGGCAGATATACAAAATGTGCTTTTAACTAATATGGTGATTACCGGTAACGTTACCCCTGTTACGGTACAAGGTGCTGACGGTGGAGGCAATACTGGGTTCAACATCCAACCTCGAGCTACTGGAACTACCCTTTATTGGGTAGGCGGAGCAGGCGATTGGGGCGATAAAAGCCATTGGGCAACCACAAGCGGTGGCACGGGCGGAGCCTGTGTGCCATTTACCGGAGATAATGTGATTTTTGATGCCAACTCGGGCTTTACCGCAGGAAGTAAAACGGTTACCGTTTCAGGCGCTTCTTGGTGCCACCATATGACATGGACTAATGTGGCTAATGCTCCGATATTTAATACAGGGACAAACATTTTGGAAGTTTATGGGAATATCGAACTAGATCCTACCTTAAACATCTCTGGGATTCTGTTGTCTAAAGGTTCCGAAGAATCTACTTTTACCACTAAAGGCAGTAATCTTGGTACGCTTTCACTTCGTATAGAGAAGACTGCTAACGTAGGAGGTCTTACCCTTACGGATGACATTAACTTCCCGAATTTAAGTATTACTTACTCAAGGGGTAAGTTAGTGATGGCTAATCGTAACATTAACATGTTTTCATTTGTTAGTGCCAGTGGTACTGCACGTACCTTGGATATTAGCAATTCAACCATTACCGTGTCAGACAACTGGAACCTTGGTTCTTCAGGAGTGACTTGGGTAAATAATGCAGCTGGTTCTTTTATTACTTCCAATAGGGCGTTTACCTCTAATGGCTTAATTTACCCAAAGGTATATTTAAGTACTTCCCAAAACTCAGTTAATATTGTAGGTACTACCATTACTGAACTTGTTTTTACCAATACTAGTCCTACCTCTACGCTGTTTGCCTTAAATGGTGCAGGTAATAATACCATTGGCACCCTTGATGTTAGAGCGGGTGGCGTAACCTTTATGGGTAACAATACCATCAATAATCTACTGTTAGCGCCATCAAAAACTTATTACTTCCGTAACACACAAACCATTACTGGTCTAATGCGTTTAAATAGCCCTGGATGTGAAGGTTTAGGAGAATTAAGAGGCTTTCTTGGAACTAACCCGACACTCAACTTTGGGCCTGCGGCGACAAAAGACATCGCTAATGTGTATGTACAGAACATGACAGCTACTGGCTCCGGAGTGCCTATCTCAGTAGCTGGCGCTGATGCTGGTGGCAATACTGGTTTTAACATCACCGCTTCGGCGGGAGGTGCACGTTATTGGATTGGTGGTTCGGGTGACTGGAATGATTCGGCGCATTGGAGCATTACCAGTGGTGGTGCCGGTGGTGCATGTATTCCTACTGCAGCCAACGATGTATTTTTTGATGCGAACAGTTTTACTGCGGGAAGCAGTGCCGTAACCGTTTTACAAGGAAACGCCTATTGCCGAAACATGGATTGGACAGGTGCTAACAATGCACCTACATTCACCAAACCTGCTACATTGGATTTGGAAATATGGGGTAATATGGTAATGAATGCGAATGTAAAAATAGATGCAGCGATTACTTTTACAGGACCCTCAAACACCACGTTAATGTCTAATGGAGGAGGTACAGGAGGTTTACAAATGATTTTTGCTAAACCCGTGGGTAACAAAGTGACCTTGTTAGATAATTTTTCTAATGCCCTAGCTTATTTTTTCCCACGCAGTGGCGGACTTGACCTTAGTAATAGAACAATTTCGATGAATGGTTTCGATAATACTGGGACAACTGCAGCTACTGATATTAACATTACGAATGCTAATATCACTGGTGCGTGGCGCTACCAAGGTACTGCCAAGACTTTGCAGGCAGCCAACTCTATAATCAAAGCCCGTCGCTTTTTGGTAGATGGTGGCGATACTTACAATGTAGTAGATGCAACAGGAGGTGCTGCTGCTGATGCCTATTTACTGAATACCACAGTAAGCGATTTGCTTTTCAGCAATCCTTCGGCTGCTTCAGCAGTGTCTATTAACGCTAACAATGCTATCGGACGTTTAGAGTTTAAAGGAAGAGGTAATATCAACGGAACAGGTAATACCATCGAAACCCTGATTTTTGCGCCAGGTAGGATCTACACTTTCCTAAGCGGCTCAACTACCACCATCACTAAAGACTGGTTTGGCAGTGGTACCCCTTGTAACCTTACCGAAATCAATAGCTCAGCAGCTGGCGCATTTACGGTAAATAAAACCACAGGCGGTGTTGAAATGGATTATGTGAGGCTACGCAACATTACCGCTTCAGGTAGCGCACCATTTAAAGCACTAGAACACTCTGAAGATTTAGGTGGTAACACCAACTGGTCTATTGAACCATATAACAATACTACCCCTATTTTAGGATTAGGCGCAGATAAAACCTTATGTGCCGATGCTTTCCCTTATACCATTAAAACCGATGGTTTCTTTGCTTCACCAATGGCCACTTTTGCTTGGGGCGACGGCAGTACAGGAAACACTTTGGTAGTGGCAGGCCCTGGTACTTATACCGTAACCGTAAGCTATCCTGATGGCTGTTCACGTACCGATAACATTGTACTTACCAGAAGCGATGTAGTGATTGCTCCAATTACGGGCACGGCAAATGCCTGTGTGGGTGCTACCACTAACTTGGCCACTACCACTGCTGGTGGGGTTTGGAGCAGTAGCAATACTGCAGTAGCTACCGTAAGCACTACTGGTGTAGTAACAGGAGTTGCAGCAGGTACAGCCGATATCATTTATACGGTAACCAATGGCAACGGATGCGTAGGTACGGTACAACAAACCGTAACCATTAATGCCATGCCAACGGTGGCAACTACTGCAGGACCAAACTCGGTATTTGCAGGTAACAATATTACAGTAACCAACGCTACCGCTGGTGGGGTTTGGAGTAGCAGCAATACCGCTGTAGCAACGGTTGATGCTGCTGGTTTAGTGACTGGTGTTGCCGCTGGAACAACTAATATTATTTATACGGTAACAGGCACAGGTGGTTGTGAGGTAACCAGCACACATGCTTTAACAGTGGATGCTTTTGACCCCTCAAAACGTGTAATTAGCATTACTAAAACAGCTGATGCTGCTGAACCTGCTACGCATGGTGCTTTTGCCATCAGCCTACCTACAGGTATTAATGCCGTAGAAAATATCACGGTTAACTACACGGTTACAGGTACAGCTACCGCTGGAACCGATTACACTGCGTTAACAGGTACAGCAACTATTTTAGCAGGACAAAATAGTGTAGCTGTTGCGGTAGAAGTGATTAACGATACGCAAATTGAAAATATAGAGACGGTAATAGCTAGCCTTAACACCGCTACTTCTACCAATTATACTTATACGATTAATGGCACGGCCAACAATGCGACCGTACAAATTGCAGATGATGACGATGTTCCAGCTAACCGTTTGTTAAGCGTAACTTCACAATTAAACGTAAACGAACCAGCCAACACGGGAAGCTTCACCATAGCTTTGCCAACAGGCGTACTTGCTCCTGAAAACATTACCGTAACCTACACCATGAGTGGCACGGCTACCAATGGCGATGATTACGAAACTTTATCGGGAACTGCCACCATTTTGGCAGGTCAAAACAATGTAGTGGTTGATGTTAAAGCCATCGATGACCAGATTGTTGAACAAACCGAAACCATTATTTTAACCCTTACTGGTGGTACTTCTACCACAGCAGGCAGCTTTGGCGTGCATGCTACCAACGGTGTAGCTACGCTTTTACAAGCTGATAACGATTATACTGCTGCAACCAGAATGCTTGCTGTAACCAGCAATGGCAATGCCGCCGAGCCCGGTACTCACAGCAGTTTTACCATTAGCTTGCCAACAGGCTATGTGAGTTCATTGCCTATTACAGTAACCTACGCTCTTAGCGGTACGGCAACTTACGGTTCTGACTATAACAGCAATTCTGCTACTACGGTAACCTTGCCTGCCGGCCAAAACAGTGTAAACGTTCCAATCAATGTCATTAATGATTCGGTAATTGAACAAACTGAAACGGTAGTTTTAACCATTACCAATGGGGTGGCTACACAAGGAGCTACGACTGTATTTAGCTTTACGCCAAATCCGAGCGCCCCTAATGCCAGTATGAACATTGCTGACGACGACAATGCAATTGGTAACAAGCAACTTAGTGTAACCGCTCAAAACGGTGCCGAGCCAGCTACCAATGGTCGTTTCACCATCAGCTTGCCAGCAGGAATAACCTCATCTGAAAACATCACTCTTAGTTATAACATCACTGGCAATGCAACTTCGGCAGTTGATTACAAAGCCATCACTGGGCCAATTGTAATCCCTGCAGGTCAAAGCAGTGTAGAGGTTCCATTGATCATTATTGATGATAAAATCATTGAAGGCACAGAAAATGTAACCTTTAATCTCACTGGTGCCAGCTCAACTAACTTTAATTTTGGCGCTTCGCCTGCTAGTGCTACGGCACAAATTGCCGACGACGATGCTGCTGCCAATACTACCGTGGTATTGCTCACCAAGGTTTCTGATGCCGTTGAAGGAGGAACCAATGGACAATATCGAATCTCATTGCCTCCAGGAGTAACCAGTGCAGAAAATATTACCATTAGCTTTAACACTACAGGTACAGCAACTCGTCCTGCAGATTACAACTTAAGTGGTGCAATTGTCGGTGCTGATATTGTTATTCCAGCAGGCAGTAATGAAGTATTTGTAAATGTAAATGCACTTACTGATGCCGTTGTGGAAGGTCCTGAGACCGTAATTCTTAACTTGGTTTCGGCCAATGCAGGTTCAACACCTTATACCATTGATCCAACAGGTAACGGTGCAGTGGTCACTATTGTGGATGCAAATGCATCCTTTGCTACTAACTTGCAGGTTACGGCAGCAGTAAATGGTGCCGAGCCAGCAACAAGTGGCTCATTTACCATTGGCTTAATTGGTGGCGCTACCTCCGCGTATCCTATCACCGTTGGGTATAGCCTATCTGGTACAGCCATCGCTGGTTTAGATTACCAAAACTTTGGAACCATTACCCTTCCTGCAAACCAAAATAGTATCACCATTCCTGTACAGATTTTAGACGATCAGATTATTGAAGATACAGAAACAATGGTCTTCACTATCCTTTCGGGAAATGCCATGAATGCAGGCGTGTCCTATAGTTTCCCTCCAAGTGCAGGCCTAAATACCGTTACGGTAAATATTGCTGATAACGATGCTACTGTGGCCAATAGAGTGCTGGCAGTAGTAAAAACAGCCGATGCCGCAGAGCCTGATCAAGCAGGTAGCTTTACCATTAGCTTGCCTACCGGTTATACCGCAAGCAGCAATATTCCAATTAATTATGTGATGAGCGGCACGGCCACTCAGAATAGCGATTATACCATTAACACCATTACACTTCCAGCAAATACCAATAGTGTTACCGTTCCTGTTTTGGTGATTGATGATCAAATCATAGAGAATACCGAAGCAGCTGCCCTTACTTTAGTGGCTAGTACCGCGGCTAATGGTTTTGTATATTCTGCAAGCTCAGCGGCAGCCTCGGCTACGGTGAACATTGCCGATGATGATAACACCATCGCCAACAGAACACTAAGCGCATCAGCTACGGGCAATGCTACCGAAGGCGGCGCAGCAGGTGGCTTCAGTATTAAACTTCCAGGCAGTATGGTGGCCAGTGCACCAATTACGGTAAATTATACCGTAGGTGGTACGGCTACCAGTGTGGCTGATTATGCGGCCTTAACAGGTACAGCGACGATTGCTACAGGCCAAAACAGTGTGGTCGTAGCGCTTACGGCAGTAGATGATAATGTGATTGAGCCTACCGAAACCGTAACCTTAACCATTACGGGTGGTACCAGTACTTTAGGGGCTTATACCGCTGCAACAGGTAATGAAACCGCTACGGTTGATATTATTGATAACGATGCAAATGTAGATGCGAAGAGAACATTGAGCATTGTACGTACGGCACATGCGGCAGAACCAGCAACCCATGGAGGCTTTAGAATTCAATTGCCAACCAACATGAGTTCGGCCGAAGATATTACGGTAAACTATACAGTGACGGGTACTGCTACTCGCGATGTGGATTATACTGCTTTAAGCGGCACCATAGTGATTCCTGCAGGGCAAAACAACGTGGCTTTACCTGTACAGGTGATTGACGATTTTTACATGGAATCAACCGAAACCGTAATTGTTGCCTTGAATAATGGTACATCGGCTAGCTTTGCTTTTCCTATTACCGCTGTGGCTGCTCAAAATACTGCAGGCTTAAATATTGTTGACGAGGACAATATCCCAGCAAACAGGCTACTAACCCTTACTAAAACGGCTGATGCAGCGGAACCAGGAACCAACGGTAACTTCCGTGTGAGCTTGCCAACCAACATCCTTTGTCCGGTAAATATTAATGTGAATTATTTTACCAACGGTAGTACCGCAACTTCTGGTGTTGACTTTCAACCTTTGGGGGCCATCGTAATTCCTGCAGGACAGAACTATGTAGATATTCCTGTAAGAGTAATTGACGACCAGATCATTGAACCTACGGAAATAGTTAGACTAGCCCTTAACGGAACAAGTACTGCTGGTTTTGGTTTCACCATTTCGGTGAATACTACACCGGTAAACCTAAACATTGCCGACGATGATGATATCCCAGCCAACCGTGTAGTGAATGCTTCGGTATTCCGCGATGGCGAAGAAGGAGGGAACAGCGTGAGGTTCAATTTCAGTTTGCCAACGGGAATTATTCCTTCAGAAAACATTACTGTTAACTATACGGTAACCGGTACCGCACAAAAAGATGTAGACTATACGCCGCTTTCGCCAACCCACTTCAGTGGTATAGCTACAATTTCTGCAGGCTCTACTGGTGGAACGGCCATTGTAGCTAATATTGTAGATGACCAAATTATAGAAGGTACAGAAAACATAACCATTACCATTACAGGGGTAACATCTGCTAACTTTACCTATACTTTTGGTGGCCCAGTTACTGCCAACATTATCGATAACGACAATGTGCCAGCGAACTTGGTATTAGCCGTTGCTAAAACTGCTGATGCTGTAGAAGGTGGTGCTAACGGCGAATTTACCATCAGTTTGCCAGGTACTACTACCACCGCTACCGAAGCTATTACCGTAAACTATACCTTAGCGGGTACAGCAAGCAATGGTACAGATTATACAGGCTTAAGTGGTTCGGTAGTGATCCCAGCAGGAGATCATGAAGTGAAAATACCAGTAAATGCCCTTGTCGATCAAATCATTGAAGGTACCGAAACGGTGATTCTGACCATTATAGGCGGCAATTCAACCAGCTTTGCCTTTACCCCAAGCACTACCAATGCAAGTGCTACGGTCGACATTACTGATGCCACCAATACCCCAGCTAACCGTACATTAAGCATTGCTAAATTAAATGATGCGGCCGAGCCAAGTACTTCGGGCCGAGTAAGCATTGCATTGCCTACAGGGGTTACCGCTACCGAGAATATTAGCGTAAGCTATACCGTGGGGGGTACGGCTACACCTGGTACTGATTATGCGAGCCTATCGGGCACAGCCACCATTTTGGCAGGTCAAAACAATGTGATTGTACCTATCAGTGTAATTGATGACCAGCTGATTGAACAAACCGAGACCGTAAATTTAACCCTTACTGCAGGTAATAGTACCAACTTTGCCTTTACTGCTGCGGGTAATGTTACAGTAAATATTGCCGATGATGATAACATTCCAGCCAACTTGGTGTTAAATGTAACCAAAACCGCTGATGCGGCCGAGCCTACAGCACATGGCAACTTTAACATTGCTTTGCCAACAGGCATTACCGTACCTACAAACATTACCGTGAACTATACGGTAACAGGTACCGCTACCGCAGGAAAAGACTACGCAACACTTTCAGGCACGGCCACTATTTTAGCAGGCCAAAACAGTGTTGATATACCGTTAACCGTTATAGACGATCAAGAAGTGGAAGGTGCTGAAACCGTAACTCTTGCTGTAACTTCGGGCACTGCAACAGGTTTGGTCTTTACTGGCGGCAGCAACGCCACCATTGACCTTGCCGATGATGATAACATCCCAGCAAACTTGGTGTTAACCATAGCCAAAGCTGGCGATGCAACAGAACCATCAACTGATGGTAGTTTTAGCATTAGCTTGCCAACGGGTATTACGGTAGCAGAAGACATCACCGTTAACTACACTGTGGCAGGTACCGCCACTGCAGGTACCGACTATACCGCACTTACAGGTTCGGTGACCATCCCAGCAGGTCAAAACTCGGTAAATGTTCCGGTGTTAGTAATCGACGATCAAATTATTGAAGGAACTGAAACTGTCATTGCAACCCTTACAGGAGCAACCTCAGCTAGCTTTACTTTGTCTGCCGTAGGTAGCGCAACCGTAAACATTATCGATGATGAAAATACGGTAGCCAATAGAACGCTGACGATAGCAAAAACAGCAGATGCTGCGGAGCCAGCAAGCCATGGTAATTTCAGCATTAGCTTACCAACAGGTATTACCGCTACCCAAAACATTACCGTAAACTATACGGTAGCAGGTACGGCCACTGCGGGAACTGATTACGCTGCTCTTACAGGAACGGCTACGATTCTAGCAGGTCAAAACGCGGTAAATATTCCAGTATTGGTAAATGATGATAAGGTAATTGAAGGTGCCGAAACGGTAATTGCTACCCTTACCAGTGCCAGCGCAGCCAGCTTTAGCTTCATCGCGACAGGCAGCGCAACGTTAAACATTGCTGATGATGACAATACTGCTGCCAACAGGGTATTGGCCATTGTCAAAACAGCCGACGCTGCTGAACCAGCAACCAATGGTAACTTTAACATTAGCTTGCCAACAGGTGTTACTGCCAAAGAAAATATCATCGTAAGTTACACGGTTGGAGGTACAGCTACAGCAGGAACAGATTATACTCCGCTTACGGGTACGGCCACCATTTTAGCAGGCCAAAACTCGGTAAATGTTCCATTATTGGTAGCAGATGACAATGTGTATGAACCAATAGAAACGGTAGTTTTAAGCTTAACAGGTGGTACATCAACCAGCTTTAGCTTTACCGCTTCTACGACCAGTGGTAGCGCTACGGCTAACATTACCGATAATGATAAGATGGATCAGGTAATTACCTTTACCGCCTTGCCAACTAAAATTCTGGGCGATCCAAGCTTTACCTTGAATGCTACAGGAGGTGCTTCTGGAAATCCAGTAACCTTTGTGAGCTCAAATCCAGCGGTAGCTACCATTTCTGGAAACGTAGTGACCATAGTAGGCGTGGGTACGGTAACCATTACGGCTTCGCAAGCAGGTAATGCCATTTACCACGCAGCGGCAGATGTTTCGCAAGTTTTAACGGTAATTCCACCATTAAATACTGCACCAACATTGGCGGTTATTGCCAACCAACAAATTTGCTTAACCAATGCGCCACAAAGCGTTGCCTTAAGCGGTATTAGTGCCGGAACAGAAACTGCCCAAACCACTACGTTGAGTGTAAGCAGTAGCAACCCTGCACTGTTCTCAGCCTTATCCGTAACACAGCTTACCAGTGGTAACGGCGTATTAAACTACACGCTTCGTGGTGCAGTAGGTACAGCTACCGTTACGGTAACCGTAAAAGATAATGGTGGGACCGCAAATGGCGGGGTTGATGTATTTACCCGTACGTTCACCATTACTGCTTCGGCACTGCCTCAAGTACAGTTGGTGGCAAAACCAGGTACAAGCGTAAGCAAGGGTCAAACCATAGAAATTACTGCTACTGGTGCTACAAGTTATACTTGGGCAACCGCTACGGGCACCATTCCAGGTCAAACCTCGGCTACCCTAAGCGTACGTCCGGCGCAAACCACTACTTATACCGTTACGGGAACCAACGCTTCGGGTTGTACCAGTACCGCATCCATCACCATTACGGTTATTGAGGATTATAATGTAGAGGGCAACAACGTACTAACGCCTAATGGCGATGGTAAAAACGACTTCTTTGTGATCAAGAATATTGATATGTACCCGAACAACGAGGTACGCATCTTTGACCGTGCTGGAAGAGCCGTTTATACCAAAAAAGGCTATAATAACGAGTGGGACGGTACTGTAAACGGTAAGCCGTTAGAAGAAAATACCTACTACTACATTATTGACCTTGGTAAAGGCGTGAAACCAGTGAGAGGATACATCACAATTGTTAGAAAATATTAATATCTCGGAACAATGAAGACCATTAAAAACAATATAAATAAAACTTGGAGCGGTAGTTTGGTAGTACTCCTCCTAATGATATTTCCTTTGGTAGAAAGCCGTGCTCAGCTCAATCCAATGAGCACGGTATACTATCAAAACCAGTACCTCACCAATCCCGCTATGGCTGGATTGGAACAACGCATTTATCTGAACGCTGGCGTACGCCAGCAGTTCAGTACCATGCCTGGTTTACCCTTAACACAATTTGTAACGGCCGATTATGGCTTCGCTGAAAAAACGGGCATAGGCTTGCAGGTAAGCAATGATAAAGCGGGTTTGCTCAAACGCACCCGTGCAGCCGCTTCTTATGCATATCACCTGCCTTTAAATGCAGGTACACGCCATCTTAGCTTTGGTTTTTCGGTATCATTTGCTGATGATGACATTAACCTAGCCGCATTACGAGGTGATGATGGCGACCAAGATGTGTATGCCGTGAATATGCGTAAAACGTATTTAGATGCCGATTTTGGCTTGGCCTACAGAACAGAACGTTTACAAATTCAGGGTTCGGTAAGCAACATGAAACGTTTATTGAAAAAGGATGATCATGATGTGGCTGATTTACCGCTGTTTTTCAGTGCCATTAGCTACCGTATTCCTACAAGCTTTGCCGTGTTGGAGCCAAAGGTAGTGTATAGAGGGGTAAGAGGTTTTCGTAACTTGTTGGATGCTGGGGTGAATGTAGAATTTAACTCACCTACCGAGAACAAGGTAAATGCCTTGGTGCTGTATCACAGCGCAGGTAGTTTAACCTTGGGCGTCGGAATCAATTGGAACAAAAGATTGGCCATTAATACCATGTACACCACCAATACCTCGCCATTGCAAGGCTATACTTCTGGCGACTACGAGTTGGGCATCAGCTACAGTATTTTCAATAAATAGCATTTTAATCCTTAAATATGGATCAACAAAAATCCCAGTTGCGTAAGCGTAGCTGGGATTTTGGTTTATCTTCACTCAAGATAACCAATTGCAGTGGTGCAGTGAAATTCCCAGCTTGGCGCAAGTCTTGTGTTTTTGGGACTTAGAGTAAGGAACAGGCATTAAGGGCGAAGAAATAAACCATAAATTGTTAAAGAGTGTAAGTAAATCAAATATGGGTATAAATATTAAGGCTTATAAAGCAAGTATTTTTTTCGCTCTCATTGTACTCGTAAGTAGTTGGCTTTTTTATAGCTCACTCAAACAAACGATATTGAATTATAGGCTAAAAAATGAAAATAGCCAAATAAAGGGATATGTAATAGATCGATATAAGGTGGGCGGAAAAGGGACTATGCAAATAGACTACTCTTTCAGGATAAACGATAAAAATTATGTTGGAAGCGAGACTAATGATAAATACAAAGTTGGTGACAGCTTAATTATATTGTTTTTAAAAAAAGACCCAAGTATTAATAAGTCTTATACGTTTATCTATCAATAAACTATATGTTGCAAGTCTTGTGTTTCGGGCTTAGTGCAAGGAGACTTGTGCCTATGAGCAATTACTTTGTTTGAGCTGATAGAAAATAAAGCCCAAGTCAAGCCATAGCTCATTCCTCATGCCCTAAGACTTGTGCTAAGCGGGAATTATGAAATAATAAAATAGTTTAAAATTGCTTGTTTTAGAAATGTATGGAGCCGTCTATAGACTATAATTACAATATACTGGTTTTCTTTTTGGTCATATTCTTCTCAAGAAAGAAAAAGTTCGATTTTATAAGTTTGATTTTGTACATTATCTATGTGTCTCTGTTTTTAATTTTAAGAGATACATATTTAAGCTTATATAAAATGAAACTACTTCTTTTTGCAATTAGCATATCGCATGTTTTAATTCGTTTTTTTGTGGTTGTATTTTATAAAGACGAAAAAATATGATGAAAGTTGATTTGGCATATGAAGTAGTTTTTGGATTTGAAGGACCTAGTCTTTGTTTGCTAGGTAATGAGTCAGACTTTAAGAGTCTGGCTCAAGGAATTCTTAGTTTAACAGACTCGATGAGTGCAGACGTTTTGAACTTGAAAACACTGCCAGATTTTAAGTTTGAAGAGAATAATATAGAGGTATGTTTTGTAGCAAAAACTAAATCGAAATGTTTGGGGAAAATTACAAAAGAAGGAGTGGTTATTGAGTTGGATCCGCGATATTGGGAGCGGCTGTTTATGTATTTTACCATGATGTCTTGGGATCAGCAGACCCATTATTTAAATTCATATGAAAGCGGTCTTAATGATTTAAATCTAGATCAAGAAATCAATTTTATATGCAGCTCTGAATTTTAGTAAATAGCCTAAATCTTGAAAATAGATGACCGTAAAGCATTCCCTTTTTAGCTTAAGCGTTAACCCCACGACAATTGAGTTTGATGCCATTTTGTTTTTATTTATATGAAAAGATTTATTTTCCTGATAATCACATCTATACTTATTTTTAGTAGCGATGCCATAGGTCAAAAATTGAGCAGCGGCAATATCATGATTTATAAGTTCAGTAAAGTTGATTTGCAATCTCGTACGGTTGCATATAGCCAAATAATTGTCGTAATTGGAGATGTTCTATATAAGGGGGATAATTTAAATTTTGACGCTTTAATCTGTGGTGTGCCAAAAGAAGGCCGTGATTCGCTCTTTCTTTCAAATTACAAATATGTTATAGATGAAAATAAGTTGAAGAAGAAGTTGAAAAAGTTAAATAACCAAACTAACATTTATTTGTCTGATTTTTTTAAAAAGCAAGAGAAGGGATCTGTTATAAGTGGAGTTTTGGAAGACTTGGTGAATTATAATTGTATTTCTACAAAAGATTTTAGTTCGTTTATGGTGGCATCTGTTAGTTTGAATGCTATATATTTCCTTATTGATTGTGACAAAAGCAAAACTGAAGGGCTGTTGTATTGTGATAAGATGCCTTTAGGATCTAAAATCCCCATAATAGTCAGAATTATTTAGTTAGTTTTACGGGCTTAGTGAAAGATGATTTATGCCTGTTAGCAATTACTTTATTTGAGCTACTGGAAAATAAAGCCCAAGTCAGGCCTAAGCTTTTTCCCGTAGTGCTAAGACTTGCGCTAAGGGGGGGAAGTTTAAAAAAAATTAGGAGGTAAACGTGAGTGATTCTTTTTTTTTACTATTGTTTGGACTGTTGTCTATTAGTATGTTTTTCTTATTTCGTAAGGACTCCGATCTTTCTCCTTTAAAAAGGGTAAGGAAGTATTTTTCTTTGTTTTTGGGAATATTATTTATTATCGGATTCTTTTTTGAATTGGTTAGCGGATAATCCCTCTAGCGTTAAGACTTGCGCTAAGAAGAGCCGGCTTGGACTCCTGGAAAATGTAAGGAGAGTAATGTTGCTGTTAGAATGCAAATTCCTGTAAGGTTGGATTGGCAATGAGGGAAGGGTAATGCCCTGTTAGCATTTGCTTTGTTTGAGTTAGTAAAAAATGAAGCCCAAGTCAGGCTGGGGCTCTTTCCTTTGGCGCTAAGGGGGACGATGTTAAAAGAGCCAATATTATTATTTTTTCAAAATATCATAAAATGAAAAACAAACGATTAATTACGATTTTTTGTCTTATTGTTGTTATGTCTGCATGTGGAAATAACGCTAACTACAATAAATTCTACGCAAATAATAGAGAAAATTTTAGAAAAATTAGTGCTTTGGATTTAAGAGAATATAATTTTATAAGCCATGGGGGATGGTAGATTTCTTTTTGATGAAGATTTAGGTGTTCGTGTGCAAAAAATAGATTCCATAAAAATTTCAAAACTTTTAAGGGAATTGGGACTGAAAACATTTGAATATAGAAAAAATCAATATATTTCTATTAAACCCGATCAGGGGTTAAAAGGATACTATTATATTTTTAATCAGAATGATAAGGTTGATTTTGGTAATTATTTAGGCAAAATACAAGGTTTAATAGAAAGAGCTAAAGAAAAAAATACACCTTTTGCAATTCATCTCGATGGAAATTGGTATTGGATTGAAATTAATGAAAATATTTAATCCCAACTTGGCGCAAGTCTTGTGTTTAGGGCTTAATGAAAGGAGACTTGTGCCTATTAGCAATTACTTTGTTTTGAGCTGGCAGAAAATAAAGCCCAGTTCGGGCTGTAGCTCTTTGCTCTGGTGCTAAGCTTGCGTTAAGGGGCTATAGCATTTCGATTTACTATATGCAGTTTCTAGCTCTTCACGTTCTTTTTGGTTGATGATCTGATCGTCTATAGAAAACATTCTCATCGCTAAAATAGAAGTAAGTAGGCCTGTATTAAAGAGAGATTCCTCTTTACTCTCGGAATGACATTGTATAATACCCAAAAATTCATTTCCGAACAAAACATAAAGCCTGTAAATTGTTTTATCCTATATTTGATTAAACGAGCGCTTACATGCTGCAGCAACAAACCATCTGGATTTTAATCGCCGAAATTGCCTATCTCCTCATATTGGGCGTTACCTGTTTCCGCATTGTTTTAGATACCCGGTCTGGCAGCAAGACTTTAGCCTATTTGTTGTTCGCCATTTTTGTGCCAATCGTAGGTATTGCCTTTTACTTCTCCTTTGGGGTAAACTACCGCAAACGTAAAATGTATGTTAAGAAACTGAATGTGGATGACCAGTTTAAAAAGGAAGTACATCTGCTGTTTCAGGCGCATAACCTAGAAGAAGCCATCCATAGCGATGAGGTATTGCTCAAATCTGAGCGTTTAATTAAGCTGTTGGCCAATAGAAAATCTAATCGGGCCTTCCTGCTCCCTAATAACGACCTAAGCTTGTTGTTCAATGGAGAGGAAAAATTTCCAGCACTTATTGCCGATTTGCAGCAAGCCAAACATCATATCCATATTGAGTATTACATTTATGATAACGATGAAATAGGCAATACGATTAAAGAAATTCTGATAGAGAAGGCCAGGCAAGGTGTTAAAGTGCGGGTCATTTATGATGATTTTGGCAGTAAGAGCATTCGAAGGAACATCGCTAAAGAACTAAAAAAGCATGGGGTAGAAGCCTATCCCTTTAATAAAATTAGGTTGCTGTTTTTGGCTAATAGGCTCAATTATCGCAACCATCGTAAAATCGTGATCATTGATGGGATTATTGCCTATACGGGCGGCATTAACGTGAGCGATAAATACATTAATGGCTCCAATAATGAAACTTACTGGCGAGATACCCACCTCCGCATTAAAGGCTCGGGAGCCATGGCCCTACAACAGATCTTTATTTCTGATTGGAACTTCTGTAGTGACGAGCACCTTCCGGTAGTTGGAAATCAATACTTCCCTTTTAAGGACATGGAGATGTACGGACAAGGCAAGCTGCAGGTCATTTCCAGTGGACCCGATTCGGATTTGCCTAATATCTTGTTCGCTACATTGCAGGCCATTCACAGCGCCAAATCAGAGATATTGCTCACTACTCCTTATTTTATCCCTGATGAAACGCTACAACAAAGCCTGCTAATGGCCGCCATGGGCGGGATAGATGTGAAGCTTTTGGTGCCTGAAAAAGGAGACTCGAGGATTGTGGACAGCGTATCGCGGATTTACTTTGAGGAGCTATTGCAGGCAGGCGTGAAAATATACCTTTACAAGCGGGGTTTTATTCATGCCAAAACCTTTGTAGTAGATGGGATACTGGCTTCTGTAGGGACAGCAAACCTCGACTTGAGAAGCTTCGATTTGAATTTTGAGGTATCAACGCTCATTTACGATACCCAGATTGCTGAGCGACTGCGTACGGCATTTTATAATGATTTGCAGCACAGCGAACAATTATTGTACACCCGCTGGATCAAACGTTCCTTATGGATCAAGGGATTGGAACGGGTGCTAAGGTTGGTTTCTCCATTTATGTAATCGTTTAGGCAGTTTGCTCCGTCATCTCGACCGTAGTGGAGAGATCTTTGGATTTGCTAGGCTAGATTTAGATACAACCTAACCCTCTACCAATTTAGTAGGCGCATAGCCAAACAACTTCTTAAAAGCAAAAGAGAAATGCGATAAATCTTCAAATCCCAAATCCAGATAAATATCCGTTGGCTTTTGTTGCTTCTTAGTGAGCAGAAAATGTGCTTCCTTTAAGCGCTTCTGAATGAGCCATCGGCTAGGGGTGTCGGCAAAAATCTTTAGAAAATCCCTTTTAAAAGAAGAAAGACTTCTGCCCGTGAGGTAAGCAAAACGTTCAATCCCTACGTTAAATCTGTAGTTCTTGTTCATAAAGGCTTCTAAATCTATTTTAGCTGGAATACCAAAGTCAAATAGCACATTGGCCAAATCAGGATTGGTTTGCAGTAAAATGAGGAGCAGTTCTTCTCTTTTCACTAGGTCAAAAGCGCCTTCTATTTGATGACCACCTTGATAATACGGCATCAGCGAGCTGACAAAATGAGGAACTAATGGTGTTTTCTGTAGTTCATAAAAAGCACCTTTGGCTACCATTCCCGTTTTCTTAATGCTATGTTTTTGTTGAAACTGCTTTAGGAAAGCTTCATCAAATACCACCACTACTTTTTCAAAGGCACCGTTGTCCTCTGTTTTAGTATAACGGGCCAAATAGTTTTTTCTAATGAGACAGTATTCCCCGCCCTTAATGGTGTATTTTTTGTCGCCATCATAAGCCGTAGCATTTCCTTTGGCCAAAAACATAAAGATATGCTCTGGGATAAACTGCTCTGGCGAAATCTCAGGGCCCATGTAACAAGAAGTAATTTCTACAGCGGCCATTATTTAACTCCTTTCCACCATTGTTTAAATACTTGCGTATCGTTATCAAGTTCAACTTTTTCTCCAATCATAGGGGTTACCAAAGGTAGGTTTCCTTCCGCTAATCGGCTAATGTCATTAAGCGGTTCGTCCCATTGGTGCATGGCCAAGGTAAATTTTGACGAATGCACTGGGAATAATCTCTTTGCTTTTAAATCTTTAGCAGCCTGTAAAGTTTCGTGTGGTAAGGTATGGATAGCTTGCCAAGCGACATTGTATTGCCCATTTTCCAAGATAGCAAGATCCATTGGGCCAAACTTTTCCCCAATTTGCTTAAAGTGCGTATCGTAACCACTATCGCCACCGATATAAATCTTAGCCTTCGGTGTTTCTAAAATATAGGAAGTCCAAAGCGTATTGTTGCGTGTAAAGCCACGGCCAGAAAAGTGCCTTCCAGGAACGGTATGTAGCTTAAAGCCGTCGCCTAAGTTAATTTCTTCATTCCAATCCCTTTCAATGAGTTGGCTAGGTGCATAACCCCAGTACTCAAAATGTTCACCCACGCCCAATCCGCAAATCACCGTATTTACTTTTGATTTTAGGGCGATGATGGTTTCATAATCCAAATGGTCGTAATGGTCATGGCTGATGACCAAATAGTCAATGCTAGGTAAGTCATTTACGCGGTAAATATTAGCCCCTTTAAATGATTTGGTAGTGCCGGGAATAGGTGATGCATTGCCACTAAATACTGGGTCAACCAAAAAGCGCTTGCCATTCACCTGCATAAAATAAGAAGAGTGGCCAAACCACACCAACACATTTTCATTCGCGGGTAAGTGTAGCAAATCCGTTTTTACCGAAGGTAGGCTATCCACGGGCTTGCGACGAGGATGGTCCTTGAATAACATATCTAACATAACGCCTAACATTGAGTAGCCTTCTGTTAGGCTAGGGGTATGGTGCAGGTTTTGGAATTTACCGTCTTTGTAGTTGGGTGATTGCAGCATACGCTCTAAACGCTTACCGCTAGGTGCCTTACCAAATTTAGGCGAGCGCATATAGAAATAGGTGCTAATGGCCAATACTAAAGCCAAGCTTAACAATACGATCATGGTGTATTTAAATATTTTAAGTGTTTTTTTCATGGATAGCTGTGCCTAATTTTTGGCTAACTGTTTAATGTCCGAAACTTCTAAAATCTGTTTTGGATATCCTTTGGTAATGCTGTTGATCATCGCTTGACCAACCTCTTTCATGGTACTTACGTTGTTGGGGAATAACAGTTTAAAAAGGCCGTACATTTTGCCTATGATTTTGTAATAGCTTTTAACATTCTGTTGACCTTCTGTGGGTTTCATAAAACCGGGGCGAAAGTGATATAGCTCTTTGAAATCCATTTTGGCTAGGGCATTTTCGGTTTTTCCTTTTACCCTTGCCCACATGATTCTACCCCTCTCGGTGCTATCGGTGTGGCTTCCTGAAATGAAACAAAAAGCAATGTTTGGGTTGATTTCTAGTAAGGCTTGTGCAAAAGCCAAAGTCGTATCGTAGGTGATGTAGCTGTAATCTTGTTCATTCATCCCTGCAGAGCTAATCCCAGCACAATAAAAGCAAGCATCGTAGCCTTTCAGCTGTGCCTTCACATCGTTAAGCTCAAAAAAGCTCGAAACCAATAATTCCTTAAGTTTGGGATGAGTTTTGCCACAGGTTTTTCGGCCTACTACTAACACTTCAGCAATTTGGGGATTGGCTAGGCACTCGAGCAAAACACCTTCTCCTACCAACCCGGTAGCACCTGTAAGGATGACTTTTTTAGCAATGTTATTCAATGCGTTATGATTTGTTTATTTCTTTCTATGATAAATTTACGATACAAAAGTCAGCATAAAAAATAAACAATGCTTTGTTAAAAAGTTCAATTTTGTTTTGTTAAAAAGTCCAATCTAACTAAGGGACATTAATCTTATAACAATGGCTAACGGTATTTGCGAAAAAAGGCCCAGGCCGTTATGTCCCAAAACCAACGGTTGGTGTCTACCTTAGTTTCTCCGCAGTCAATTACAGCACTCCTAAAAGTAGCAAACTTTGCTAATTTTTGTGCGGGCCAGATTTTAACATGCTTTTTAATGGCCAATGAGATGCGATAAGCAACTATATGTCCCCAAATTTCGGCCATTAAAGACGCCCTGCTAATTTTTAAAGGCTTTCCATAATGTTGCTGATAATCGTGCTTGATTTGGTCCACTAATCTCGCGCAATGAGGGTACAATAAGCTAAATTCTCGTTTTTGCTGGTAGGGTCTAAAATCTATACTAATCACCTTTGGCCTAAAGCTTACTTCAAGGGGTAACGTTTTGATAAAGTATGTTTTTTTATGCAGTTCGCTCATTTAAAAAATAAAACAGATGGTGTCATATCAAACGTTTGCGCATCATTCATGGTTCTCAATATTTCCAATTAGCCTCAGTTTTTTCCTAACTTGAGCTTGAAATTTCATCAATAGATAACCTAAATACAACCAATACAAATAAACCGATTTAAATGGAAAGAAGAGATTTTATCAAAAGCGGCGCTTTGGCTACTGCCGGAATGACCATACTACCTACAGGTTCTTTATTTGCAAAAGATACTGGGAAAGTGCGTTTAGGCTACATTGGCGTAGGTGCCCGTGGTATGAACCATATCAAAGAAGGCTTATTGAGGGATGATGTAGAGATAGTGGCCATTTGCGATACTCAAGAAAGCTCTCTAAAGATATGTAGGGCTGCCATTGCTAAAGCAGGCAGAACAGCAGCAAAGGAATATACAGGTGGTTTGGATGCATACAAAGCACTTGCCGACCGAAAAGACATTGACGCGATCATTATTTCTACCCCTTGGCAATTTCACCATGCACAGGCTGTTTATGCTATGAATGCAGGAAAATATGTAGGCTGTGAAGTCATTGCTGGATTAACCGTTGATGAGCACTGGGACATCGTGAAAACCTCTGAAAAGACTGGAATGCCCTACATGACCTTGGAAAACGTATGTTACCGTAGAGACGTTTTGGCGGCTTTGAATATGGTAAGAAATAATGTGTTTGGCGAATTAGTGCATTTGGAAGGTGGTTATCAGCATGATTTGAGAGAAGTATTGTTTAACAATGGAAAGCAATATTATGGTGGCGGCGTAGAGTTTGGCCCTAATGCCTTAAGTGAAGCCCAATGGCGCACACAATTTAATATTGATGTAGACGGCGATTTGTATCCGACTCACGGAGTAGGCCCAGTAATGCAATGCATTGATATTAACCGAGGCAACCGTTTTACCAATTTGGTTTCGTTTAGTTCTAAAGCTTTGGGCTTGGCGGGTTATGTAGAAAAACAGTCGCCAGGGCATCCAAATGCCAAAATCAAATACAAAAATGGCGACGTAACAACTACCTTGCTTAATTGTGCCAACGGCGAAACGGTAATGTTAACCCATGATACGCATTTGCCAAGACCTTATTCTTTAGGTTTCCGAATTCAAGGAACTAATGGAATTTGGATGGACGTCAATAAATCAGTACATATTGAGGGTGTTTCTAAACCACACTCGTGGGATAAGGCCGAAGAATGGTTTAAGAAATACGATCATCCACTTTGGAAAAAATATGAAGACAAAGCAATGGGTGCAGGCCATGGCGGCATGGACTGGTTTGTGTTTAATGCCTTCATTACCGCAGTAAAAGATAAGAAACAAACGCCTATTGATGTTTACGATTCAGTAACCATGAGTGTAATTACGCCACTTTCAACTAAATCCCTCAAAGAAGGGAATAAACCACAGGCCTTCCCTGATTTTACCAAAGGGAAATGGGCAACTCGCAAAAACACCTTTGCACTAGATGATAGTGGTTATTAAAAATACCAAACTAACTTTGGCAATCCTAGCTTTTAGCAAAGGTTGTCAAAGTTAAATCCCTTTTGTTCGCTCAATAAGTTCTGCTTCAATCACTGTTTTGTAGAAAGCCTGTTCTTCTTCTCCATCTTTATTGGCAATGAGGTCAAGCAGCGTATCAATTGCTTTTTGTCCTTGTATGGCAGGGAACTGTTCTACTGAAGCCAATGGCGGATAAGCCATATAATCGGTAATAGGTGCATTGGCGAAACTCACAAACTCAATATCTTCATTTACTTTTACACCTTTATGTAGCGAGTGTTTAACGGCAAAAGCCGAAACATAATCGTTGAAAGTAACGATGGCTGTAGGTTTGCGTTTGTGGTTAAGCAAGGTTTCTAATGCGGTAATTGTTCCTTCTTCAGTAAGGTCGCAGTTAATTACAAGGCTGGGGTCAAACTTTAGCCTGTTTTTCTGAAGCGCTTTAATATAGCCTTCTTTTCTTTGTCCGCTGGCCATTAAAGAAGTGGGCCCGTTAATCAAGCCAATGTTTCGATGTCCACGTTTCAGTAAAAAATTAACGGCTTCAACACTGCCATTTTCTATATTACAGGCTACATAGTGGATGTTTTTTAAAGGTGGGATGCGATCAAAAAAGACGGTTGGGATACGAGACTTCTTTAATTGTTCGAAATGCTCGAAATTGGAAGTGTTTTTAGCCACAGAAACCAAAAGCCCGTCAATGCGATGCGTTTTTAGTTTTTCAACCAAAAGCTTTTCGCGTTCCTCATCATCATGGGATTGAGCCAATAAAATGGTGTAATTTCTCTTGTAAGCGATATCTTCAATAGCACTCATTGCCACTGCAAAAAAAGCCTCTGCCAGTTCTGGTAAAATAACACCAATGGTAAACGTTTTCCCTTTTTGAAAGAAAATGGCGGTTTGATTGGGTTCATAGCCCATTTCTACGGCCATCTGCTTTACTCGTTGCTGAGTGGCCAAGCTAATGCTCGGATGTGCATGCAATGCCCTTGAAACCGTTGAAAACGATAAGTCTAGCTTTTTCGCAATTTCCTTAATAGTTACTGGTTTCTTCATTGATCATTGCCCTTTAACGCAAATATATGTTTTTCCAGTATAATTAATATCAAGCGTTTGCGTAAAGGTTTTTGCATATACGAAAAGAGCTTTTTCTATTGAAAAAGCTCTTGTTCATCTCGGTCGACAGTATTAATACGTTTTAGGAAATCGGCGAATGCGGCCCCATCGTTATCCGAATAAGCCCCATAGGCATCTAAAATGTAACCTATATTCTTATCGCTATCCTCAACCATATACAATACAGAACTGTCGGCAGGGTCCGACATTCCCTCAAATCTGTAAGTTTTCACAATATTGAGGTCGTCGGGAGTATATATTTTGTTAAGTGTTTTCGATTGCATTTTGCCGTGGTCGGTCATCTTAAGCTCGTTATCTATACCCTTTGTCCTTAATTTTTCAAGGATTTGGCTCAGGGTATTCATCTCTATTGGCTGTTCCATAACTTTTAAAATTGATCTATCTTAAAAACATCTCAAACATCGAATGGTTTTGCTTTTTATTCGCAAAAAATGCAGTAGCAATACAAACTAAAAGTCCATGTAGTTGTTGTCCTAACGTCTTTGAAAAATGCTTCACCATCAGATAAATAAATAGTAACAACTTAAACTAAGATTATGAGACATTATTTTTTATGCTTTGCACTTGCTATTTCTACCGCATTTATGGGTTGCGCCAATAAAGAAAGAGAGGTAGCTTCGGCTAATTTGAATTCAACCGCCAACAATCAATCAATAGGCACTGCCAAGTTTTATCAGCTGAACGACGGCAAAATAAAAATGGATTTAGAAATTAATATGCCTGAGAGGGCTGATAGTACCGTTGCCGTACATTTCCATGAGCACGGAGATTGTGGTAACATGGGTGAAAATACACATGGACACTGGAACCCTACCAACGAACCACATGGTAAATGGGATTCTGATTCGTTCCATTCTGGAGATATAGGTAACATTGCCCTAGATGGCAAAGGTCATGCTAAAATTACGGTAAGCACCTCTAGATGGAGTGTGTTAGAGGGGGATGTGAAAGATATAATAGGTAAAGGAATCATTGTACATGGTGGTACTGATGATTATCAAACACAGCCCACAGGAAACTCTGGGCCTAGGATTGGTTGTGGCGTAATAGCGGCCGTTAAGTGATAAAAAAAGAGCGATTAAACTTTAATCGCTCTTTTTTTATGCAATTAAAGTAAAACGGTCATCATGTTAGAAACTGAACAAAGATGGCAACACTTAACGTTCCTCAAAGCGGCAAGGCCGTGAAAGGAAGCACTCGCAGACCTATTCCAGGGGTAGATTTAACCGCAATGGTTGATTTGGCATTTTTACTCATTACTTTTTTTATGCTCACTACCTCCTTAAGTAAAATGAATGTAATGGACATTGCTAAGCCTGTACCTGTGCCTGATATTAAGGATTTGGAACCTTGGCCAGCTTCAAAAACCCTAACCATTTTGTTAGGTAAAGATAATAAAGCCGTTTACTACCTTGGCAGAGCCACGGATGGCCAAATGCATGTTGCCGATGTTGCCCAGATCAGAAAGGCAATTTTAGAAAATAGGCAAATGGTAGCGAACACACACCAAGAAGCAAAAGACAAGGAAATGTACGTGATCATTAAACCTACTGCCACTTCTGTTTTCCGCAATTTTGTAGATGTGGTGGATGAGATGCATATCAATAAGGTGACTACTTATGCTATTGATGATAAATATGTACTAACAGAAGAAGCAAGCTTTATGAAAGCTAAAGGGATATAGATCTGTCGTCATTTCGAACGTACTTACGACTCGTTAATAAAATAGCCACAGATGCACAAATCTTTAGGTAAAAATCAATCTGTGTATCTGTGGCTAAAAGATAAGCCTATTAGTAGGTTTATCTATCTCATTGAAAAACTATAAACCGAAAGCAACTTTTACTTGCTCAACATAATCTAGTTTTTCCCAAGTAAATAATTCAACGCTAACCGTTTTCTCTTCACCATTTGGCGATTTGAAAGTTTTGTTCACTGTTTCTGGCTGACGGCCCATGTGTCCATAAGCAGCAGTTTCGCTATAAATAGGATTTCTTAATTTCAAACGTTGCTCAATAAAGTAAGGACGCATATCGAAAATAGCTTCTACCTTTTTGCTAATTTCTCCGTCTGTTAAACCTACTTTAGAAGTTCCGTAGGTAACCACATTGATAGAGGTAGGTTTTGCAACACCAATCGCGTAAGAAACTTGAACTAACACCTCATCGCACAAACCGGCAGCCACTAGGTTTTTAGCAATATGACGAGTAGCATAAGCTGCACTTCTATCTACTTTACTTGGATCTTTTCCTGAGAAAGCACCGCCACCGTGAGCACCTTTACCGCCATAAGTATCCACAATAATTTTTCTTCCTGTTAAACCAGTATCCCCATGCGGCCCACCAATTACAAAAACACCAGTTGGGTTAATATGGTAGGTGATATCATCGTTAAACAAATGAGCATACTGAGGATATTTAGCTTTAATTCTTGGGATCAAGATAGAAATTAAGTCACTCTTGATTTTTACCAACATTTCCTCGTTTGCAGCATTCTTGTCTTCTTTTGAATCAGATTTAGGCTGAACAAAGTCATCGTGCTGTGTAGAAATTACAATCGCATCAATTCTTTGTGGCTGATTGTCATCTGAATACTCTAAAGTTACTTGTGATTTTGCATCAGGACGCAAATAAGTAATTTCCGTATTCTCTCTTCTTAAATTAGCCAACTCTCTTAATAAGGCATGCGATAAATCAAGTGCCAAAGGCATATAATTTTCGGTTTCGTTGGTTGCATAACCAAACATCATTCCTTGGTCGCCAGCACCTTGTTCTTCTTTAGTAGTTCTGTCAACGCCTTGGTTAATATCTTGAGATTGTTCGTGGATAGCAGAAAGTACACCACAAGAGTTTGCTTCAAACATGTATTCGCTTTTAGTGTAACCAATTTTTTTGATTACATCTCTTGCAATTTGCTGTACATCTAAATAGGTTTTAGATTTTACCTCTCCTGCCAAAATTACTTGTCCTGTGGTTACAAGTGTTTCGCAAGCTACTTTTGACTCCGCATCAAAAGCTAGAAAATTATCGATTAACGCGTCCGAAATTTGGTCAGCAATTTTATCTGGGTGACCTTCAGATACAGATTCTGATGTAAATAAATACGACATCTAATTTTTTGTTTATTAATGTAAACCAAACAATAAATTAAAGTGCTTGATACCTCGAAAGGTTGTAAAAGAGAAGTGTAGAAATATAATTAGCACTTTTTTTTACGTGGCAGCAATCAGTTCCGAAATATTCGGAATTAGCAAATCAATCCACTTTAATGCCGCAAAACTACTACAATAAATTTTAATACTCAAAAATTATCGATTATTTTGTGCGCTAATTATTTATGTCTCAAAACAAGTCCAATATTCTCTTTATTATCAATCCTATTTCGGGTGGTAAAAAGAAATCAGATCTGCCCACTTTGATCGATCAGTTTCTTGATAAGGAGAAGTATGCACCAATATATGCTTTTACAGAGTACGTTGGCCATGCAGCAGAGCTGGCCGAAGAAGCTGAAAAGAAGAATTACGACATGATTGTTGCCGTGGGTGGCGATGGTACGATCAATGAGGTAGCCAGTAAATTAGTGCATAGCGATAAAACATTGGCCATTATCCCATTTGGTTCAGGTAATGGATTGGCCCGTTTTTTAAACATACCGCTGAGCGCCAAAAAGGCCATTGCCCTCATTAATATAGGCAAACCGCAGTTAATAGATACTGCCGAGCTAAATGGCAGGAAATTTTTTAACATGGCAGGAATGGGCTTCGATGCCCATTTAAGTTCGGTTTTTGCCGGCAATAAAAAGCGAGGTTTAAAAAGTTACGTTGAGCTGGGATTTAAAGAAATCACCACTTATAAGGCCCAACCTTATCATATTGAAATTGATGGAAAAGAATATGATAATCCAGCTTTTGCCATTAGCATTGCCAATTCATCCCAATATGGTAATAATGTATACATTTCTCCGAAGTCTTCACTAACGGACGGCTATCTTGATGTTTGTATCATACACCCCATCTCTTTGGTGAAATTGCCGATTTTAGCCTTTCAAATGATTACTGGAAAAACGCACCAATCAAGTTTGGTGAAGATCATTAGAGGTAAGCATATTAAAATAAAACGTACCGCTGCAGATGCAGTGCATTTAGATGGCGAACCTTTGAAACTTGGTGAAGAATTGGAAATAAAAATAATCCCAGCATCGTTAAAAATATTAAGCAACTAATTACTAGCCACTGATCCCTAATATAATGAGCAAGCAAAAGAAAAATACCTTTAATGATTTTAGTGGAATTATGTTTTCTACTGATCCAGATTTCGTATACGAAAGCCCTCAAGAAGATGAGCAGGAGACTTTGCCCAATGCCCAACAAGATTTGAGGGTGATGTTAGATCGAAAAAATAGGGGCGGTAAAACAGTGACCTTAGTTACTGGCTTTATTGGCAGCGATGCCGATTTGGAAAAATTAGCCAAAACACTCAAGACCAAATGTGGTGTGGGAGGTGGCGCTAAAGACGGAGAAATTATCCTACAAGGGGATTTTAAGGAAAAGGCATTTTTATATCTTCAAAAAGAAGGTTATAAAGTTAAGAAGTCTGGGGGGTAGATATTGGTTTAATTGGTTGTTTTTCAGTTGATTAATTCTTAGTGTAATTGCCACAATAAGTAAAAAAATTATCTAAATATGGCATTTTTTGCATAAATATCTCCTTAGCTTTGCGGGATATTTAAACCAAAAATATGACCAAATATAGTATCCAAAAGCCTCAGTTAGATTACCTGGGTTTGGCTTCGCTTCAGTTTAAATATCAGTTGAGCGTGCCAGAGTTAGTTGAAGAGGCAATCAAAAATGGGGAAGGTACCCTAGCCGATTCAGGCGCTTTAGCCATTGATACCGGTAAATTTAAAGGCCGTTCACCAAAAGACAGATTTGTGGTTAGCGATGAAGTGACCAACGATTCCGTGTGGTGGGGCGACATTAACATTAAAATAAGCACACAACATTTTGATGCACTTTATCAAAAAATGCTTGCTTACTTAAATGATAAAGAAGTATATGTTAGAGATGCTTATGCTTGTGCTGATAAAGACTATAGCACTAGTATCAGAGTAATCACAGAATATGCTTTCCAAAATATATTTGCGAATAACCTTTTCCTTAGATATGGAAACGAAGAATTGCCATCGCAACCTGAGTGGACCATCATTGCCATTCCATCTTTTTTAGCCAATCCGCAAACAGATGGAACGAGGCAAGAAAACTTCTCTATCCTGAATTTTTCAAAGAAGATTATTTTAATAGGGGGTACTGCCTATACCGGAGAAATTAAGAAAGGCATTTTCTCGGTATTAAATTTTGTACTGCCAGAACAAAGAAACACCCTGTCAATGCACTGCTCGGCAAATGTGGGTAAGGATGGTGATTCGGCTGTTTTCTTTGGCCTATCGGGAACAGGAAAAACTACACTTTCTGCCGACCCAAATCGTGCGCTAGTGGGCGATGATGAGCATGGTTGGGGAGAAGACAGCATTTTCAACTTTGAAGGGGGGTGCTATGCCAAGTGTGTAGATTTAACTGCCGAAAAAGAACCGCAAATTTTTAATGCCATTAAATTCGGGGCTTTGCTGGAAAATATCAATTATTTCCCAGCTACGAGAACTGTAGATTTTTCTAATATCGAAAAAACAGAAAATACAAGGGTGGCTTATCCAATGCATCATATCGATAATGCTTTGGAGCCATCTATAGCACCAATTCCAAAGAATATTTTCTTTTTAACCGCTGATGCTTTTGGGGTGCTCCCCCCAATATCTAAATTAACACCAGGACAAGCCATGTTCCACTTTATATCTGGTTATACCGCTAAGGTTGCCGGAACTGAGACGGGCGTAACAGAGCCGCAATTAACCTTCTCTGCTTGTTTTGGAAAAGCTTTCTTGCCCCTACATCCAACAGCCTATGCCAAGTTGCTAGGCGAAAAAATGAAAAAACATGAGGTAAATGTATGGCTGGTTAATACGGGTTGGAGTGGAGGGCCTTTTGGCGTGGGAAGTAGAATGAAGCTTTCCTATACCCGAGCGATGATTACCGCTGCATTGAACGGCGCCTTAGAAAATGTAGAATTTAGCCAACACCCTGTGTTTGGATTGTCTATGCCAAACACATGTGTCAATGTACCTTCGGAAGTTTTAAACCCACGAAATACATGGCGTAATCCGCAACAGTATGATGCAAAGGCTAATGAGCTTGCACAGGCATTTTTGAACAACTTCAAAGATTTCGAAGAATTTGCGGATGAAGAGATGAAAAAGGGGATGCCGAAACTTGCGGAAATTATCGCATAATGCTTTTTTTTCTTGCAAAAATTTGCATTTGATTAAATTTTTAGTTTTAATTGCGGAAAGATTGCCTCAAGGGGGCAATCTTTTTTAGTTATGCGCATTTTCAAGGGCGGCCTAAGTAACGAATTAATTGTGTAGTGAATATTTAATTTGTAATTTAAATCAAAATTATAAATTTGCTTCCGCAACAATTCGGTCTATGCCGACGTTGAGTGTATTAACTTATTTATTTACATTAGAAATTTAAAAAACAAGTACTAAAACTAAAAATTAAAAAAATGGCAAACGCACCAAAACCTACACCAGCTAAAAAAGAGAGCAGCGCAACAGCGTCTAACTTATTTGCTACCCTTGTTATCCCAATTTGTATTATCATTGGTGTAACCCTTTTTATCTTCGTATTAGGTAAACCATCTAACTTTAACGTTCCAGAAGAAGTGGCTAAAGCTAATAGCTCTTTATCATTAGCTTTCTATAATGACGATACCCACGCTTACCTTCCTCACCCAGGAAACTATGGCGGTATGGCTTTCAAAGGAGGTTTTATCGTGCCTATCCTAATCGGTATGCTTTTAATGGTATTTGTTTTCTCTATTGAGCGTTTCATCGTTATCGGTAAAGCAACTGGTAAAGGAAGCTTAGAAGCATTTATCAAAAAAATTCAATCTTTGTTAAGCTCAGGAAATATCCAATCTGCAATGGCAGAGTGTGATAAACAACAAGGTTCTGTAGCTAACGTAATTAAATCAGGTCTTAAAAAATATAGCGAAGTAGAAGCTGATACTAACTTAGATGTTGAGCAATCAGTAGTAGCTATCCAAAAAGATATCGAAGAAGCAACAGCTCTGGAAATGCCAATGTTAGAGCAAAACTTAACAATCATCGCTACTTTGGTATCGGTAGGTACTTTGATGGGTCTATTAGGTACAGTAACAGGTATGATCAAGGCGTTTGGTGGTTTAGCTAACTCAGGTGCTCCTGACCAAGCGGCTCTTGCAACTGGTATCTCTGAGGCACTTATCAATACTGCAACAGGTATCGGTACTTCAACTTTAGCGATCATCATGTACAACATCCTTACTTCTAAAATTGATAAATTAACTTATGCTATTGATGAGGCTGGTTTCAGCATCATCCAAACGTATGCAAGTACACATAAATAAAATTATTTTTTATTTTCTTTTGCCGGCTTTATGGAAAACCGGAACAAATAGCATCATTAGTTAAAATATTAATAATTTTTAGATTATGGGTAGAGCAAAAGTTCCAAGAAAGAGTACCTCGATTGATATGACCGCCATGTGCGACGTATCCTTCCTGTTGCTTACTTTCTTTATCTTAACAGCCACCGCTCGTCAGCCAGATCCGTTAGAGATCACTACACCATCTTCTTCAGTGCAGTTTAAAATGCCTGATAAAGACATCTCTATCGTGAGTATCGGTAAAGGAAAAGTGTTCTTGGAAATCATCGGTCAAGATGTTAAAAAAGCAACACTAGCGAGAATGGGAAACCTTTATGGCCAAACGTTTTCTGAAGAGGAGGCTAAAAAATTCGCAGTAGTTTCTGCTTTCGGCGTACCAATGGGTAATATGAAGCAGTTTTTGGCTATGAACGGAGAGCAACGCACCAAGTCGGGCATACAAGCTGGAATTCCAATGGATTCAACCACCAACAATGAGTTGTTCAATTGGATCAAAGAAGCCAGATATGCTACTTCTGAACTACACGGGATAGATATGCGTTTGAGTATTAAAGGTAATGCCAACGAAGAATATCCAACCGTTAGAAAAGTTGTTGACTTACTGCAAAAGCAAAAAATTAACAAATTTAGTTTAATTACATCGTCTGAAGGCGGTGCACCACAATAGAAATTAAGCAATGGCAGAATTAGATACCTCCAGCGGGGGCGGTGGCAAAGGCGGAAAGGTAAGAAGTAAAAAGCAATCTACGAAGGTCGATTTGACCGCAATGGTAGACTTGGCTTTCCTTTTGATTACTTTCTTTATGTTAACCACGTCTCTGTCTAAACCTCAGGCAATGGATATTGCAAAGCCTGATAAGGATGCAAAGGATGAGAACAGGCTTGAGCTAAGAGAGTCGCAGACGATGACCATTTTATTAGGCAAAAACGATAGAATTGCTTGGTATATGGGAGAAGCTGGTAAATCGGCTCCAACAATTGAAGGTTATAATGATATTAGAGCTTCATTGTTAAAGAACAAGAAGGACGTAAAAGATGCAAGTGGTAGAGATATTGTGATTATTGTTAAGCCTACTGATGGCGCTACTTACAAAAACTTTGTAGACATCATGGACGAGATCAATGTTACTAAAACAAATATCAACGCTCCAGCTGTTGACGACGATCCTAAGCATCTTTTAGATAGCGAAAGAGATTTTATGAGATCCAAAGGGATTTTATAATAAGTTGATAACAAATAAAAAATTGAGCAATGTCTAAAATAGATTTATTTAATAAGGAATGGATTGACGTTGTGTTCGCCAAAAAGAACAAGGCTTACGGAGCATACGAGCTTCGTCAGACCAATGCTTGGAATACAACTAAATCATTGTTTATTGCTTCGGTAATATTCATCTTCCTTTTCCTAGCGCCAAGGCTATATGCTTTGTTGAAAGGAATGGTTCCTGAACCTCCACAAGAGACAGTGACCGAGGTGGTAATGCAACCGCCTCCACCAATTAACCCAGAGGTGAAAACTCCACCACCGGTAGAGCCACCTCCACCAAAACAAGATCAGGTGAAATTCCCGCCACCAATCGTTAAACCAGATAACGAAGTGCGTGACGAGAAACCGCCAACCATCGAGGATTTGAAAAAAGCTGATCCTGGACAAAGAACCATTGAAGGTGACCCTACCGCCGACGTAGTACAAATTACTGCAGCTGGTGAAGGTCCAAAACAAGCAGTGGTAGTAGAGGATAATACTGTTTACAGTTTTGTAAGTATGGAAAATCCTCCGATGTTCCCAGGTGGCATCGATAAGTTCTACAAGTTCTTGGGTGATAACATTAAATATCCTCCAATGGCTGCAGAGAACAATATTCAGGGTAATGTGTTCGTTTCTTTTACAGTAGAAAAAGACGGATCGTTGACGGATATTAAGATCGATAGAAAACTTGGATACGGAACCGATGAAGAAGCAGTTCGTGTTTTGAAACTGAGTAAACGTTGGAATCCAGGTATGCAAAATGGTAAACCGGTGCGTGTTAAATATAACATCCCAATTAAATTTAGCTTGCAACAATAGTTAAGCATGTTTAATTCAAATACTTTCAAACAGAAATCGCCTCAACAGCGATTTCTGTTTATTTTAGGGGTTGCGATGATTTTCATCTTTTGTGCATTAGCCTTGGTGGTGATGTTTTGGGGTGAGCTTTTGAATTTAGACCCTCAAAGATTCCCTCAAAAATATCGTATAGCCTTCGGTATCGTGTTAATCATCTATGCAACGATTAGATTTTTTAGAATAATTAGAGACAACAGCACAGAATGAGAAAAGCATCGGTTTTGACGCTCGCACTACTCTTAACATTTGCCTGTATTTCGTGTAGAAGAAAAACAAACAAAGAAACAGTTAGCGAGTCGCGTACTTCTGGAAAAACAACGATATTAGTTGATGAGACGTATGCTCAAATCCTAGATGATCAGATCTTCGTTTTCAAATCTGATTATCCTTCGGCAACAGTAAATGTGATTGCTGGAAATGAAAACGAGATTATGCCTAAGTTTAGAAAAGGTGAAGTGAAGATGTTGGTGCTTTCTAGAATGCTAAAACCTGGAGAGGATAATTTTTATAAGCAAAAACAAAGTCGTATCTATACAGATAGATTTGCAATCGACGGTTTGGCATTAATTGTAAATAAAGGCGAGGCAGACAGTACGATAACGGTTGAGCAAGCTTATGATATCATGAGAGGAACCTCGAAAACTGGCAAAAAATTGGTTTTTGATAATGCCTACTCTAGTACCATAAGGTACTTTATAGACTCCGCTGGTATAAAAGAATTGCCGAAAGAAGGTGTTTATACACTTAAAACGACCAACGACGTCATTAAATATGTAGCAGAAAACAAAGGCTACATTGGTGTGATCGGCGTAAATTGGTTGTTAAAAGATGTTAAAGTTTCATCACCTTTTTTATCAGGAATCAAAACACTTGGTGTTAAAAATTTACCTAAAAAAAAGGGCTCAGATGGTTATTACAAGCCTACGCAGGAGAACTTGATCAACGGAAAATATCCGTTGCTGAGAAATGTTTACATCATTAATGCAGAAGGCACAAATGGTTTAGGCACGGGTTTTGCAACTTGGTTATCAAGCCCTCGAGGACAACTAATAGTGCTAAGGTCGGGTCTAGGACCCCATAAAATAGCCGAAAGAGAATTTAACTTAAAAACTAATAATAAAAAGTAATTTATTTTATCAATTTAGAGAAATAGAGCACACTGTATAACAAGCAGTAATAGTTATTTCTAATTTTAACAAATGGAGACAATGAAAATGATTAAGAAGAACATAGCCTTGGCCACAGGCTTATTATTGATGGGTAGCACTGCCTCATTTGCTCAAAGCTTAGCTGATGCTAAAAAAGCTATCGATGCTGAGCAATATCAGAAGGCTACGTCAATGCTTAAAACTTTGGTGACAAATCAGCCTAAAGAAGGAGATAACTACTTTAACTTAGGAAAAGTATATTTATTGACTGATAATATTGACTCTGCTAGGGCGGCGTTCACTAATGGAACAACTGCTGATCCAAAAAATGCATTGAATTTTGTGGGTTTAGGTCAGGCAGATTTATCACAAGGTAATGCTACTAATGCAAAAACTAACTTTGATAAAGCGATAAGCTTAAAAGCAAAAGACTATGCTACTTATTTAGCTATAGGTAGAGCATATATTGATCAAGTAGAGAAAAAAAATGTAGACTACGCACTGGCTTTGCCTAATTTGCAAAAAGCTGATGAGTTAGATGCTAAAGATAAAGATCCAGAAACTTTCTTGGCTTTGGCGGATTTTTATGCTATGCAAAGAAAAAATACTGAGGCCTATCCTCAATATTTGAGAGCTTTGGATATTAACCCTAATTTGTACAGAGCCAACGTGCAAATTGGTAAAATGTATAAAGATGCATTCGCTTTCCCAGAGGCAGAAGCAGAGATCAAAAAGGTAATTGCAGCAGATCCTAACTATGGACCAGCTTACAGAGAGCTTGCAGAAACTCAAAACCAATGGTCTTTTGCTGATCCAAAAAATGGCGCAGCAAAAAAAGCTGAGTCTTTGGAAAACATGAGAAAGTATTTAGATTTAACAGATAAATCTTTTGATTCTCGCTTACGTTATGCGCAGTTCTTATTTTATGCGAGTGATTTTGCAACATTGGAGAAAGAGGTTGCCACTTTAAGTGCGGCAGATCCTAAGGACCCTAAAAACTTTATTGTAGCTAGGATGAGAGGTTATTCTGCAATTGAGAATAAAAATTTCGAGCAAGGTCTTAAATACATGAATGAGCTTTTTGGCAGAACACAAGATGCTTCTCGTGTAATTGGTTCTGATTACTTGTATTTAGGAAAAGCTCAATTAGCAACTGGTCAAGATAGTCTTGCGGTAATTAACGTTACTAAAGGCGTAGAGCTTGACTCAACGAAAGTAGAAGAGTTGGCTAACATTGGTTTGAAGTATTTTAATGATAAGAACTTCCCTAAAGCAGCAAAAGTTTATAACAAAGTAGTTAAGGTTAACTCAAAAAATCCTTCTTTGGCAATGGCTTACTTCTATTTAGGAACTTCTAACTACGTAAGCTCTAAAGGAACAGATATGGCACTTTTAAGAGCGGCAGATTCATCATTCGTTAAGTTGTTAGAATTAGCTCCGGAATATGAGTCAGCACAGTTATATAGAGCTCGTACCTATAAATTGTTAGATGATCCAAAAGAGCCTAAAGGTCTTGCAATTCCTCATTTCGAAAAATATATTCAAATGGTTACTGTTGACAAGCCAGAAAAAGCAGCTACTCCTCAAAACCAAAGAGGTTTGGTTGATGCTTATAACTACTTAGGCGCTATTACTGCTGCAACAGATAAGGAAAAGGCTAAAGAGTATTTCAACAAAACTTTAGCTATTGACCCTCAAAACGCGCTAGCAACAGACAACTTGAAATATTTAGCAGGACCAACTGCACCAGCTAAAAAAGCACCCATTAAAAAGTAATTTTTAATGTCATAAAGGAAAGGCAGGATTTGTAATCCTGCCTTTTTATTTTAATTTTGCCACCAAATCATTATTGTTATGCAAGCACAAAGTACAGCACAAGATTTCATTCCCATTATATTTCAGGTAATTGTAGCTTTAGGGTTTGTGGTAGTAACCTTGTTTGCTACACATCTTTTAGGTCCTAAGAGAAAAACTAACGATAAGTTAACCACCTTCGAATCGGGTATTAAAGTAATTGGTAATGCTCGTCAGCCTTTTTCTATCAAATACTTTTTGGTAGCCATTTTGTTTGTGCTATTTGATGTCGAGGTTATTTTTATGTACCCTTGGGCCGTTAACTTTAGAGAATTAGGTTGGAATGGGGTAATCGAGATGTTTGTCTTTATGGGTACGCTTTTATTAGGCTTTATCTATATCTTAAAAAAGAAAGCATTAGATTGGCATTAGAAGCCTTCAATCAAATTATTTAGATTGTTTCTAAATGATGATGATGCCGCCCAAATCCTACTAAATGTTGTAAATTTGCTGCTTGTCCTTGTTATAATTGGACAAGCTTTTTTGTTTATAAACATGAGTGAAATCAAAATAGTTGAGGCGCCTCCAGGCATAGAAGGGAATGGCTTTTTCGCTACTTCTCTAGACAAGGCAATTGGCTTGGCCCGTTCACATTCGTTGTGGCCTTTACCTTTCGCAACCTCTTGCTGTGGTATCGAGTTTATGGCAACCATGGGTTCGCATTATGATTTTGGACGTTTCGGCTCCGAAAGATTAAGTTTCTCCCCTCGCCAAGCAGACGTTTTAATGGTAATGGGTACCATCGCCAAAAAAATGGGACCAGTATTGAAACAAGTTTATCTTCAAATGGCCGAGCCTCGCTGGGTAATGGCTGTGGGTGCTTGCGCTTCAAGCGGTGGTATTTTTGATACTTATTCGGTATTGCAAGGTATTGATGAGATTATTCCAGTGGACGTTTACGTGCCAGGATGTCCTCCAAGACCAGAAGCTATTTTAGATGGCTTTCAGCGTATCCAAGATTTGGTGAAAAATGAATCGGGTAGAAGAAGACATTCTCCTGAATATAAAGAACTGTTAGCGAGTTACGGAATAGAATAATGGCTAAAGCAACAAATACTGAATTAGTTGATCTGCTGGGTGAAAAATTTGGCGAGCAGCTTTTTGATGTTTCCGAGCCTTATGGCTTGTTAACCTTTTCCACCACTAAGGATAAAGTGATTGAAGTGCTATCTTTTCTAAAAGAAAATGGTCGTATCAATTTTAATTTCCTAACAGATATTACAGCGGTACATTATCCCGAAAAGGAGCAAATTGCTGTGGTTTATCACTTACATAGTATGGTGAGTGGTATTAGGACAAGGTTGAAGGTTTTCTTAAACGAAAAAGATCCAAAAATTGCCAGTGCTACTGTTTTGTGGAATGGCGCCAACTGGATGGAAAGAGAAACTTACGATTTCTTTGGTGTAAAGTTCGAAGGGCATCCTGATTTGAGAAGGATTTTGAACGTAGACGAGATGACAGTACACCCAATGCTTAAACAATATCCATTGGAAGACCCTAACAGGGTAGATAAAAAAGACGAATTTTTTGGTAGATAGTTATGAGTCACAATCAACCAGTATATACAGATAACGATCCTCAAAGTGAGCTGGTAACCCTAAATTTAGGGCCTACTCACCCAGCTACGCACGGCGTTTTCCAAAACGTGCTACAAATGGATGGGGAGCGTATAGTAAGTGGAGTTTCTACCATTGGGTATATCCATAGGGCGTTTGAGAAAATCGCGGAACATCGCCCTTTTTATCAAATTACGCCACTTACCGACCGCTTGAACTACTGCTCATCGCCTATTAACAACATGGGTTGGCACATGACGGTAGAAAAGCTCTTGAATATCCAAATCCCAAAAAGGGTGGATTATTTGAGAGTAATTATTATGGAACTTTCTCGTATTGCTGATCATATCATCTGCAATACCATTATAGCTCAGGATACTGGTGCAACTACCACTTTCCTTTATCTTTTCCAGTATAGAGAACATATCTATGAAATATTTGAAGAGATATGCGGTGCCCGTTTAACGACCAATATTGGGCGTATAGGTGGATTGGAGAGGGATTTTAATGACGTAGCATTTGCGAAAATCAATAAATTCCTAAAAGAATTTCCAGTAGCATTAAAAGAGTTCGAAAGCCTACTTAATCGTAACCGTATTTTTATTGATCGTACAAAAGGTGTGGCGGAAGTAACTGCAGATACAGCCTTAAGCTATAGCTGGACTGGACCTTTATTGCGTGCAGCAGGTATTGATTACGATGTTCGTGTAAGTGAACCTTATTCGTCTTATCAAGATTTTGATTTCGAAATTCCAGTAGGAACTAGCGGAGATATTTTTGATAGGTATTTGGTGCGTAACGAGGAAATGTGGCAAAGTGTGCGCATTATTGAGCAAGCGTTAGAGAAATTGAAATCGGAGCCTAAAGGCGTTTTCCATGCTGATGTTCCTGATTTCTACTTACCCGGAAAAGAACAAGTGTACAACAATATGGAAGCATTGATCTATCACTTTAAAATTGTGATGGGGGAAATTGATGCGCCAAAAGCTGAAGTTTATCACGCTGTAGAGGGTGGCAACGGAGAGCTTGGTTTTTATTTGATCAATGATGGCGGTAGGAGCCCGTATCGTTTGCACTTTAGAAGACCTAGTTTTATTAACTACCAAATGTATGCGAAAATGAGCGAGGGCATGTTGTTGTCTGATGCCATTATCAACATGAGTAGTATGAACATTATTGCAGGAGAATTAGATGCTTAAAGTAGAAGAAACACAGCCTGTAGAATTTTCATCAGCTTTGCTAGCCAAGTTTGATGAAATCGTGAAGCGTTATCCAGAAGGAAAGCAAAAATCGGCTTTGCTGCCATTATTACATTTGGTACAAGCTGAATACGGTTGGACTAGTGTTCCTGCAATGGATAAAGTTGCAGAATACCTTAAAATTCAATCTATCGAAGTATATGAGGTAGCCAGTTTTTACACCATGTACTTTTTGCAACCAAAAGGAAAATATGTTTTGGAGGTTTGCCGTACTGGGCCTTGTTGCTTAGTTGGTGCCGAAAAAATTATGGATCATATCGAGCAAAAATTAGGGGTTAAAGAAGGCGAAGTTACGGCTGATGGTTTATTTAGCTGGAGAGGCGTTGAATGTTTGGCGGCTTGTGGTTTTGGTCCAGTTTTACAAATTGGCCCAGAATATACTTTCTATGAGAACTTAACCGAGCAATCGGTAGATCAATTAATTGACGATTTACGTAAGAAATAATGGGACGTAAACTATTATTAGAACATATCAATGTACCTGGCATCAACACGCTAGCCGTTTACCGCGAAAAAGGCGGTTACCGTGCGGTTGAGAAAGCGTTAAAGACCTTAACTCCTGACGATGTAGTTGAAGAAGTGAAGAAGTCGGGGTTGAGAGGTCGTGGTGGTGCAGGTTTCCCTACGGGAATGAAATGGAGCTTTTTGGCCAAGCCAGAAGGAGTGCCTCGTTACTTAGTTTGTAATGGTGACGAATCTGAACCAGGTACATTTAAGGATAGATATTTAATGACACACATTCCTCATGCTTTAATTGAAGGAATGATTGTTTCAAGTTATGCTTTGGGTGCAAATACCTCTTATATCTACTTAAGAGGCGAAATGATGCCTCAAATCAGGATATTGGAAAGAGCCATTGAAGAAGCGAAAGCCGCAGGTTGGTTAGGTAAAAACATTTTGGGAACAGGATATGACCTAGAACTTTATGTTCAACCAGGTGGTGGTGCTTATATCTGTGGAGAGGAAACCGCACTTTTAGAATCCCTAGAAGGAAAAAGAGGTAATCCTCGTATTAAACCTCCATTCCCAGCGATTGCGGGTTTGTATGGTTGTCCAACAGTAGTGAACAACGTAGAGTCAATTGCGGCTGTAGTTCCAATTATCAATGATGGCGGCGATGAATATGCTAAAATTGGTATTGGTAGAAGTACAGGAACGAAGTTGATCTCTGCTTCTGGCAATCTAGTAAGACCGGGAGTTTACGAAATTGAATTAGGCGTACCAGTAGAAGAATTTATCTATTCGGATGAATATTGCGGTGGTATTGCTAACGGAAAAAGATTGAAAGCAACGGTTGCTGGGGGTTCTTCGGTGCCAATTTTGCCAGCTAACTTAACTTTAAAATATGCCAATGGTGAGCCTCGTTTAATGAGTTACGAATCATTATCTGAAGGTGGTTTTGCTACTGGAACGATGTTAGGTTCAGGTGGTTTTATCGCTTTTGACGAAGACCAGTGTATTGTTCGTAACACGTGGAATTTCTCTCGTTTTTACCACCACGAAAGTTGTGGGCAATGTTCTCCTTGTAGAGAAGGAACTGGATGGATGGAGAAAATCTTGCACAAGTTAGAACACGGACATGGGACGATGGAAGACATCGATCTTTTATGGGATGTTCAACGTAAAATCGAAGGAAATACCATTTGTCCATTAGGTGATGCAGCTGCTTGGCCAGTAGCCAGTGCCATCAGACATTTTAGAGATGAGTTTGAATGGCATGTGAAAGAGCCGATGAAGAGCCAAAGCACTAACTACGGTTTAGCTAATTATGCTAATCCAATTGAAAAAGCTTCGGTAGAGGAAGTTAAAAGTCAAAATTAAAGCATTTTGTCATTCCGATGCTAGGAGGAATCTAGTTGAATAGATTCTTCGTTGCACTCAGAATGACAAAGAGGATAAAAGATTGCTTTCCCGGATAATCGGGATAAACTGTGCCTACTAATAATGGCATAAAGTATAAAAATAGAAATCATCAATTATGAGTGATTTAGTTAAAGTAACCATAGACGGAATAACAGTAGAGGTAGAGCCAGGCACTACTATTTTAAATGCTGCCCGACAAATTGGGGGAGAGATTGTACCTCCTGCCATGTGCTATTATTCCAAATTGAAGGGAAGTGGTGGTAAATGCCGTACCTGCATTGTGAAGGTGAGCAAAGGTTCTGAAAAGGATCCTAGACCAATGCCTAAATTGGTAGCTTCTTGCCGTACTACCGTAATGGATGGTATGGAAGTGCTGAACATTACTTCGCCAGAAGTTTTGGAAGCTCGTGCGGGGGTAGTAGAAATTTTGTTGATTAACCATCCGTTGGATTGCCCTGTTTGTGACCAAGCCGGTGAATGTGATTTGCAAAACTTGGGCTACGAACACGGTTTACAAAAAACTAGATACGAATTTGAGCGTCGTACTTTCGACAGAATAGACATCGGAGATAAAATCCAGTTGCACATGAACCGATGCATTTTGTGCTACCGTTGTGTGTTTACTGCAGACCAAATTACCGACAAACGAGTTCACGGAATTTTAAACCGTGGCGACCATTCAGAAATCTCTACTTACATTCAAAATGCGGTAGACAATGATTTCTCTGGTAACGTGATTGATGTTTGCCCTGTAGGTGCTTTAACCGATAAAACTTTCCGTTTTAAAAATCGTGTATGGTTTACTAAACCGGTTGATGCGCACAGAAACTGCTCACACGAAAAATGTAATGGTAAGGTAACCCTTTGGTACAAAGGAGACGATGTATTACGTGTTACGGCCAGAAAAGATCAATTTGGAGAAGTAGAAGAATTTATCTGTAACGAATGTCGTTTCGATAAAAAGAAAACTGCTGATTGGACTTTAGAGCATCCAACTCATATTTCTGATACTTCAGTGATTTCATCAAATCACTACGAGACATTTAAACCGCTTCCAGTAATTAAGGAAAACTTGGCTTTACAAGAAGCGAACCAACGTGAACTAGAAAAAACCTTTAAAATCTAATGGAAATCGATTTCGTTATAGAGAAGTTTATATTGGTTATCGCACTATTTGCAATTAGTTTGCTAATAGCGATGTATTCTACTTATGCAGAGCGTAAGGTTGCAGCCTTTTTACAAGATAGGCTTGGACCGGATAGAGCGGGACCTTTTGGTATCCTTCAGCCTTTGGCTGATGGGGTAAAGATGTTCATGAAAGAAGAAATTATCCCAGCTAATGCCAATAAGTGGTTATTCATGGTTGGTCCTGGTTTGGCTATGCTATGTGCTTGTATTGGTACGGCAGTTATTCCTTGGGGGCAAGACATGATGGTAGGGGATAGATTGGTAAAACTACAGGTAACTGATATCAACGTAGGTTTGCTATACATCTTCGGCGTTATTTCATTAGGTGTTTACGGAGTGATGATTGGTGGTTGGGCTTCTAACAACAAATATTCGTTGTTAAGTGCTATTCGTGCAGCATCTCAAAACATTAGTTATGAAATTGCGATGGGACTTTCCATCATCGCCTTACTTTTGGTAACCAACTCACTTAGTTTAAGAGAAATTGTATCGCAACAGCATGGTTTTTGGGCTGACGGATGGTTCACATGGAATTTCTTTAAACAACCATTAGGCTTTATCATCTTTATGGTATGTGCCTTTGCCGAGACTAACCGTGCACCATTCGATTTACCAGAATGTGAGGCCGAGTTAAATGGCGGTTATCACATGGAGTATTCATCAATGAAATTGGGTTTCTACCTGTTCGCTGAGTATATCAACATGTTTGTTTCTTCGGTGGTAATGGCATCATTGTACTTTGGAGGTTATAATTATCCAGGTATGGATTACATGGCTACCATTTTAGGTCCAACTTGGGCCCCGTTATTTGGTACCTTGATTTTCTTCCTGAAAATATTTGCTTTCATTTTCTTCTTCATGTGGGTACGTTGGACCATCCCTCGTTTCCGTTATGATCAGTTGATGAACTTAGGATGGAAAGCTTTAATTCCTTTAGCTATTGCAAATATTATCATCACAGGTATTGTTATTGCTATCGTAAATAAATTTTAAGAGAGACATGGAATCATTAAGCAATAAGAAAAAAGTATTGGTTTCGAAACCATTGAACTTGGCAGAGAGAATGTACCTACCTGCAGTTGCAAGTGGTTTGAAAACTACTATAGGTCACTTCTTTAAAAAACCAGCTACCGTAAAATATCCAGAACAAGAGCGTGAGTTCTCAATAAACTGGAGAGGAATGCACTCTTTGAAAAGAGATGAGCAAGGTAGAGAGCGTTGCACGGCGTGCGGTTTATGTGCCTTGTCTTGCCCTGCGGAAGCGATCACCATGATTGCCGCTGAGCGTAAAAACGATGAGAAGCATTTGTATCGTGAAGAGAAATATGCGTCGGTTTATGAAATTAACATGTTACGTTGCATTTTCTGCGGTTTATGCGAGGAAGCTTGTCCTAAAGAAGCGATTTACTTAGATGGACCAATTGTTCCAGCAGATTATTTACGTAAAGACTTTATTTACGGTAAAGATAAATTGGTAGAAGCTCCTTTGGAGGTAAAATAGTATGTCATTCAGAGCGTAGCGATGAATCTCCGGAGAGCTTCGTACCTCGCAATGACGGTAAAATTGAAACAACTAAATAAAAATTAATGGGTACTTCAGTATTCTATTTTGTAGCAACATTAAGCGTAATTTTTGCGCTAATGGTGGTTTTTGCAAAAAATCCCATCCATAGTGTGCTATACTTAATCCTTACGTTCTTTACGTTTACGGTTCACTATGTGCTATTGAATGCACAATTTTTGGCAGTAGTTAACTTTATTGTTTATATGGGGGCCATCATGGTACTTTTCCTTTTTGTGCTCATGCTCCTCAACTTAAATAAAGATAATGAACCTAATAAATCAGCGCTACTTAAAGTAGTAGGTATTATTGCTGGTGGATGTTTGGTAGTTACTTTAATTGGTTCTTTAAAATCGGTAGCAATCGCTAACCCTTTGGTGCTTAAAAATCCAAATCTGGGATTGGTGGAAAATCTAGGTAAAGAGCTATTTGGGCCATTCATGTTGCCGTTTGAATTATCGTCGTTACTATTATTGAGTGCAATGGTTGGTGCCGTACTTTTAACCAAAAAGGAGGAAAAAGCAAATGGGTAGTTTATTCGAAAATATGCAGGCGGTGCCATTGAACCATTACATTTGGTTCTGTGCAATTATCTTCACCATTGGCGTGGTAGGAGTTTTAACTCGTAGAAATGCCATCGTGATTTTTATGTCGGTAGAGTTGATGTTAAATGCGGTGAACTTGCTTTTGGCTGCATTTTCAGTACATCACAATGACCCTTCAGGACAGGTATTCGTATTCTTCATTATGGCTTTGGCAGCTGCCGAAGTAGCCGTTGGATTGAGTATCATCGTGATGGTTTATCGCAACACACAATCAATAGATATTAATGTATTAAATCGCCTTAAGTGGTAATTCTAATAAAATAAGATGATTACAAGTTTACTTTGGTTAATACCTGTTCTTCCGCTTTTAGGCTTCGTGATTAACGGCTTAGGTCGTAATACATTGAGCAAGGGCGCTGTAGGCTTTATTGGCAGTGGGGTGGTTTTAGCTTCATTTATTCTTAGCGTTTGTTTCTTCTTTGAGTTAAGCTCAAGTGTAGAAAAACAAATTACTGTTAACTTTTTCGATTGGATTAGCGTTGGAGATTTAAAAATTCCTTTGTCGTTTTTATACGACCCATTGAGTGCAATTATGCTCTTGATCATTACGGGAATAGGTTTCTTAATCCACATTTACTCTACTGCTTATATGCACGAAGACGCTGGCTTTGGCAAGTTCTTCGCTTATTTGAACCTCTTTATTTTCTTCATGTTGATATTGGTATTAGGTTCAAACTACATCGTGATGTTTATTGGATGGGAAGGTGTAGGATTGTGTTCATACCTATTAATTGGCTTCTGGTTCACTAATAGTAGTTATGCAAGTGCGGCTAAAAAAGCATTTGTAATGAACCGTATTGGTGACTTAGGCTTCCTTTTAGGAGTTTTCTTAATGTTCCAAGTTTTTGGAAGCTTGGAGTTTGCAAAAGTATTCCCTCAAGCTGCTAACATGGTACCTGGAAATAATACCATGGCTATCATTGGTCTACTGTTATTCATTGGCGCCTGCGGTAAATCGGCACAATTGCCTTTATTTACTTGGTTACCTGATGCGATGGCAGGCCCAACACCAGTTTCGGCATTAATCCACGCGGCAACCATGGTAACTGCAGGTATTTATATGATTGCTCGTTCAAGCGTAGTGTTTGATTTGGCTCCAATTACACAAAATATCATTGCTATTGTTGGTGCGGCTACCGCATTAATCGCGGCATTAATTGCGTTGACGCAAACTGATATCAAAAAAGTATTGGCTTATTCAACCGTATCGCAATTAGGTTATATGTTTTTAGGTTTAGGTGTTGGTGCTTACACGGGTTCGTTCTTCCACGTGTTGACCCACGCTTTCTTCAAGGCTTTATTGTTCTTGGGAGCTGGTGCAGTAATCCATTCTTTACACCATGAGCAAGATATGCGTCACATGGGTGGATTGAAAGCAAAGCTGAAAACTACTTTTGCCACCATGATGATTGGTACCATTGCTATTGCAGGTATCCCGCCATTTTCTGGTTTCTTTTCAAAAGATGAAATTTTAGCGCACGCTTACCAACATAGTCCAGTACTTTGGGGAGTGGGTGTATTGACCGCATTTTTAACAGCATTCTATATGTTCCGTATGATGTTCTTAACTTTCTTCGGCAAGTTCAGAGGTTCGCATCATGCTGAGGAGCATATTCACGAATCGCCAAAGGCAATGACTATCCCATTGGTAGTATTGGCTATTTTAGCAGCAGTTGGAGGTTTGTTAAACATTCCACATGCATTTGGTGGTAATGAGTGGTTGGCACATTGGTTAACGGGAGCAAAAGTTACCCAAAACCATTTGGAACTAAACCATAGCACAGAGTTTACTTTGATGGGCGTATCGGTACTGGCAGCAGTAGTTGCAATTTTGTTAGCCTATAGCAAATACGTGAGAAAAGGGGAAGTGCCCGTGGCTGATGAAGCACCTAGAACTGCTTTAGAGAAATTGTCTTATCACAAATTTTATTTAGATGAGATTTACGATACTATTATCAGAAAACCTTTGGATGCTTTTTCTACCTTCTTCTATAAAATTATCGACAACAAAGTAATAGATGGTTTGGTGAACGGCCTAGGCTGGACCGCCAACGAAGGAAGTAAAAGTTTGCGCTTATTGCAGTCGGGTAACGTAGGTTACTACATCATGATGATGGTTATTGGTATTGTAGCACTATTGCTGTACACTTATTTGTCTATCGCTTAAATTGTTCAAACATTATAAATGGAACTTTTAATACTTATATTTCTACCCTTAGTTGGCGCAATTGCCACCGCTTTATTTGCTAAGCAAAACACAGCTAAGGTAGCAGCATTAGCATTTTCAATTTTCTCATTGGCAGTGGCCATTGGTTTATTGTGCAAGTTTACTCCAGATGCGAGTACACAATTTGCCGTTAATTATCAATGGATTAAACAGCTGGGAATTAACTTTCATCTTGGCCTTGATGGAATTAGCATGATTACGGTATTATTGACCAACGTACTCACGCCGCTGATTATTTTATCGAGCTACAAACACGAATATAAAAATGCCAATGCCTTTTATGCATTGATTTTGTTCATGCAAACTGGCTTATTGTTAGTGTTTACAGCGCTAGATGCTTTCTTGTTCTACATAGGATGGGAAGCAGCTTTAATTCCAATTTACTTCATTTGTGCTACTTGGGGTGGCAAAGACCGTATCAAAGTAAACATGAAGTTCTTTGTATACACCATTGCAGGTTCGTTGTTTATGCTTTTGGGTATTATTTACTTGTACCTACAAAATCCAGCGAACAACTTTGAACTGGCTGAATTTTATAACTTAGAATTAGATACTGTACAACAGGGATGGATTTTTTGGGCTTTCTTTATTGCTTTCGCCATTAAAATGCCAATTTTCCCATTCCATACTTGGCAGCCAGATACCTATACCACGGCACCAACTCCAGGAACCATGTTGCTTTCAGGTATCATGTTAAAAATGGGTATTTATGGTGTCATCAGATGGTTATTGCCAATCGTACCTCATGGTGTACAAGATTGGAGCTGTGTGGTAATGCTATTAGCAGTTATTGGTGTGGTTTACGCAGCCATCATTGCCTTTATGCAAAAAGATGCTAAACGTTTAGTCGCTTACTCTTCTATTAGTCACGTAGGCTTAATTGCAGCTGGTATTTTCACTTTAAGCCACCAAGGTTTACAGGGAAGTATGGTTCAAATGTTAAGCCATGGTATCAATGTGATTGGTTTGTTTTTCGTGTTGGATATTATCCAGTCACGTTTGGGAACCAACAAAGTTGATGAATTGGGAGGCTTAGCAAAAGTAGCACCTCAATTGGCCATCACTTTCCTCATCATTTTATTGGGAACGGTAGCTTTGCCAGGCACTAACGGTTTTATTGGCGAGTTTTTATTGTTGATGAGCATTTACAACTACAATGCTTGGTTAGGAGCGGTAGCGGGTTTAACCATCATTTTTGGAGCGGTATATATGTTCAGAAGCTATCAGAAAATTATGCTGGGCGAAACGAACGCACTTACAGCCAGCTTTAAAGACATTAACGGAACGGAAAAAGTAGTGTTGTACACCATTTGTGCATTGATTATTGTGATTGGGGTTTATCCAAAGCCTTTATTGCAAATATCAGATGCCTCAGTACAGCATTTATTGGAACAGATTAATCATAAATTAACAGGGGTTAACTAAGCAAATGAATATTATTATCACCATTGCCGTAACGGCTTTAGTAGTACTTTATGCAGGATTGTTTAAGGCAAAAAAAGCATTGCTGCCTTTAACTTTGCTTGGCCTTTTGGTTTCTTTGGGCTTCATCGTTTGTTCATGGAACCAGCCAACTGTTCATTTTGGAATGATGCAGATTGACAATTTTGCACTTGCCTTTTCTGGTATTTCAATTATTGGTACTTTCTTGATTTTCCTACTTACACAACGTTATTTCGCTGAAAACAGCCCCAACGTAGCCGAATACTTTACCCTTATCTTATTTGCGTTATGCGGTATTGTGATCATGGTTTCTTACAAAAACCTTTCGATGTTATTTATCGGGGTCGAAATCATGTCGGTGTGTTTGTATATCCTAGCGGGAATTAGAAAACTTAATTTTGCTTCTAACGAGGCATCATTGAAGTATTTCCTAATGGGAGCATTCTCTACAGGTTTCTTGTTGTTTGGTATTGCTTTGATTTACGGAGCTACAGGCTCTTTCGATATTGATGTCATTCAAAATGTACTGGTAAATAGTGTGAGCAATGTCTCGCCTTTGTTCTATCCAGGTATTATTTTGATGATGGTTGGACTTTGCTTCAAAGTGGGTGCAGCACCTTTCCACTTCTGGACTCCAGATGTTTACGAAGGGTCACCGTCGTTAATTACCGCATTCATGTCAACGGTAGTTAAAACTGCTGGTTTTGCGGCGTTCCTAAGATTGTTTGCGGGTGCTTTTGAGCCATTGCACGACTTCTGGATGCCAGCATTAATGGTTATTGTCATCATCACCCTGTGCTTAGGTAACATCACCGCATTATATCAAAAGAACTTCAAAAGAATGCTAGCTTATTCTAGTATCTCTCACGCAGGTTATTTGCTGTTTTCATTAGTGGTATTAACCGCTAACTCGGCAAGCAACGTTTTGGTTTATGCTGCGGCTTACACCTTTGCCAGCATTGTGGCTTTTGCCGTACTTATTAACGTAAAACAAAAAACAGGTAGCGACGATATCGAAAGCTTTAATGGCTTGGCAAAACGCAATCCTTTAGCTGCACTAGCGTTGACTATTGCGATGCTATCATTAGCCGGTATTCCTTTAACAGCAGGCTTTATTGGGAAGTATGTAATGTTCCTAAATGTATTGGAGAACTATCAGATCATCCTAGTGGTTATTGCGATCTTAAATGCCTTAGTTGGCTTCTATTATTATTTCAGAGTAATCATTGCTGTTTACTTTAAAGAAGGCAAAGAAATAGAATTAGATACGCCAATGCAGTACAAAGTGGTTTTGGTCGTTTCTACGATAGTAATCTTACTTTTAGGTGTTTATCCGTCGTTTATTTTAAACCTTATATAGCTAGCGATGTAGAATATTATTTGTAGTTTTACAAATAATTGTAACTATGGAGCAATTTTGGAACCACCTACAGCATCTTATTGATCCTGAAAAACTGCTGCGCGAAGGTGGTTTCTACTTGGTTGTTTTCGTTATTTTTGCTGAAACAGGCCTCTTCTTCGGCTTCTTTTTGCCTGGCGATTATCTGCTTTTCCTAGCAGGAATGTTTGTAGCCACAGGTAAGTTAGATGTAAACATTTATGTTTTGGTGCTTTCACTCATCGTAGCAGCTATCTCGGGAAATTTTACAGGTTATTGGTTTGGTAGGAAAACGGGACCGGTACTTCATACCAGAAAAGATACTTTTTTCTTCAAGAAGAAATTTCTTAAAACAGCCGAAGAATATTATAAAAAACAAGGTGCTTTTGCGCTAATTATGGGCCGATTTGTTCCTATTGTAAGAACATTCGCCCCAATTGTTGCAGGAATCATCCGTATGGACTTTAGGAAGTTTGTACTCTACAATGTTTCAGGTGCAATTTTATGGATTTGTTCCTTAACTTTGTTGGGCTATTTTTTGGGTAAAAGTTTCTCCAAACAAGTAGAAGAATATTTGGGTTATATCATCGTGGGCTTCATTGTAATTACTACAATTCCATTGGTGATTACCTTTATTAAAAATAAAATATCAAAGAATACTAGTAATTTAGAAGACACAGAGATTTAAAGAAAAGATGATTAAAGAGGAAACCCATCCGTGGCACAGCGTATCTCCTGGTGAAAATTTGCCAGAAACAGTAAATGCAATTATCGAAATCCCTAAAGGATCAAAAGCAAAGTACGAAATAGATAAAGATTCGAACTTAATAAAGTTAGATAGAGTATTATTTTCATCAGTAATGTACCCAGCCAATTATGGCTTTATTCCACAAACTTATTGTGATGATAAAGATCCATTGGACATTTTGGTGCTATGTTCAGTAGACGTTTATCCAATGACCATAATTGAAGCCAAAGTAATTGGTGTAATGCACATGATTGACAATGGCGAGCAAGATGATAAAATTATTGCGGTAGCTAAAAATGATCCATCTGTAAACCACATCAATGATTTAGGTGAATTGCCTCCGCATACCATGAAAGAAATCGTGAAATTCTTTCAAGATTATAAAGCATTAGAGAACAAACAAGTGACCATTGAGCATTTATTAGGCGTAAGATATGCCCATAAGGTGATCAATGAAAGTATTGAGCTCTATAATAATACATTTAGATAATCCTTAATGATTTACTCCGTCTGTACGCCCCTTGTGGCTTTTTTAACAAATATTCCAACATCAATATTAGCAGTGGTAACTCCCGCTGACTCCGATGGAGGATCAATAGGGTGGCGCCTATTGTTTGCTTTGTTTTTAGTGTTTTTAAATGGTTTTTTTGTGGCCGCCGAGTTTGCAATTGTAAAAGTAAGAGCCTCGCAAATTGAAATCAAAGCCAAGTCTGGTAGCAGATTGGGCAAAATGGCTAAAAATATTGTTCACAATTTAGACGGATATTTAGCAGCTACGCAGCTGGGAATTACCTTGGCCTCACTAGGCTTGGGTTGGGTAGGTGAAGGCGTAATGCACACCATTTTCCTTAACATGTTTAACAGCTTGGATATTGCTGTTAGCGATGCATTCCTACACTCGGCGGCAACAGTGGTTGCTTTTTCAATCATTACGGTGATGCACATTGTTTTTGGAGAGCTAGCGCCAAAATCGTTGGCTATCCAAAGACCGGTGGCTACCACTTTATTTGTAGCAGCCCCATTACAAGGTTTCTATGTCGTTTTTAGGCCATTTATTTGGGCATTGAACGGATTAGCGAGCATTATCCTAAAACCTTTCGGCATTAATACTTCTGGAGGTCATGATTCGATACATAGTAACGAGGAGTTGCAATATCTATTGGATCAAGGTAAGGAAAGCGGTGCGTTGGAAGATAACGAGCACGAGCTGATTAAGAACGTGTTTGATTTCAACGAGCGTGTGGTGAAGAACATCATGGTGCCTCGTACCAAAATATCAGGCATTGAGTTAGAAACCTCCAAGGATGAAGTGGTAGAAAAGATCATTTCAGAAGGCTACTCTCGTATGCCTGTGTATGATGATATCATTGATAAGATCATCGGTATTATTCATGCCAAGGATGTTTTGCCGCTATTGGCGAGCAAAAAGGAATGGACTTTGGCCGATATCATCAGAAAACCTTATTTCGTTCCTGAGACCAAGAAAATCAATGATCTTTTAAGTGAACTACAACAGAAACGTATCCAGATTGCCATTGTATTGGATGAGTTTGGTGGTACGGCTGGTATGGTGACTTTGGAAGATATCGTGGAAGAAATTGTGGGCGAAATCCAAGATGAGTACGATGAAGAAAAACCAATTGTAGAAAAAATTAGCGATAGGGAATTTGTGGTAAACGCTTACGCAACGGTTTACGATGTGAACGAGCACTTACCTCATGATTTGCCAGAAGATGAGGATTTTGATACGGTTGGCGGTTTGGTGTCGCATGCTTTCGGTAAAATTCCAGAAGTGGGAGATAGCGAAGAATGCTATGGCTACCTGTTTACCATCCTTAAAAAGACAGAACAAAACATTGAAACTGTAAAGCTGGAGATTGTCATCAATAAAAGCGATATGGTAGATTTGCACTAAAATTGGTTAACTGTTTAATCGTTTAGAGGTTAATCGTTGGCTGTTCCGCATATGTAAATGCTATGTTTTTAGCGCAATGCATTTTTACTTTTGGCTTTTGACTTTTAACTTTAAAGATGCATTTATTCTATACACCAGACATCAACTCGGATACTTATACCTTAAACGAGGAAGAAAGCAATCATTGTAATAAGGTTTTGCGTCTAAAACAAGGCGATACAGTTCACTTGATTGATGGTGTTGGTGGATTGTATGTAGCGCAAATTGCCGAAACAACCAAAAAATCGGTACTGCTAAACATCATCGACAAGCAACAAGAATTTGGCAAACGTAACCACTACCTGCACATCGCTATTGCACCTACTAAGAATATCGATAGAATAGAGTGGTTTTTAGAAAAGGCTACTGAAATTGGGATTGATGAAATAACGCCTATTATTTGTGAACGCTCTGAACGTAAAATTGTGAAAGAGGAGCGTTTAGAAAAAGTGGTGACTTCGGCGGTTAAGCAATCGCTTACTGCGTATCATCCCAAAATAAATACTACTATTGCCTTCAAAGATTTCATTAAGCAAAGTGATGCCGAAGTTAAGATGATTGCGCATTGTATTGATGAAAATAGTAAACAGGCTATTTCAGAATTGGTTAAACCTTATCAGAAATACTTGGTTTTAATTGGTCCCGAAGGAGACTTTACGCCCAAAGAAATTGAGCTTGCTTTGCAAAATGGATATAAACCAGTAACTTTAGGCAACACCCGCCTGCGTACAGAGACTGCTGGTTTGGCGGCTTGCTTTGAAATCAATTTTATTAATAGAGAATAATGAACAAAGAACAAAGAACAAGGAACATACATTCTTTTTGGGGAAGCGTAAAACTTAGTCCTTATTCCTTTACCCTTGTTCTTTTATCTTTTACCTTTTTACTGTTTACCGCTTTCACCTTTCCGCCAACTTACAAAATAGGCAAGCTTAAATATGCTGGAGGTGGCGATTGGTATGCTAATAGAACGGCACTTCCCAATCTCATTGCTTTTTGCAATAAAACCATCTATACTAATTTTGCACCCGACGAAGGTATTGTAGAGGTTGGTAGTGCTGAATTATTCAGCTATCCTTTTGTGTACATGACTGGCCATGGAAACGTTACCTTTAATGGACAGGAAACTTCAAATCTGAGAAAGTACCTGATAGGGGGCGGCTTTTTGCATATTGATGATAATTATGGTTTGGATAAATTTATCAGACCGCAAATGAAGAAGGTTTTTCCAGAACTTGATTTTGTAGAACTGCCCGCAAATCACAAGATTTATAACCAGAAGTTTAGATTTTCTAATGGCCTGCCTAAAATTCATGAGCATGATAATAAACGTCCGCAAGGATTTGCGCTTATCTATAAGGGCAGGGTCGTTTGCTTTTATTCGTATGAGTGCGATTTAGGCAACGGTTGGGAGGATTATGGGACTTACCCTTCCGATACCCAAGAAAGTAGGAATAATGCCTTGAAAATGGGCGCAAATTTAATACAGTATGCCTTAACCAACTAACTTATGAATAAAGTAACCGTAAATAATCATTATCAGTTCGATATGGATTTCGTGCAAGATGTTCTGCAGGTCAATAAACAGCCTTTTGATTTAGATTTGTTAAAGACGGGACCGCAATCTAGCCATATCATTCACGATCATAAATCCTATACCGTTGAAGTGGTGGATTTTGACAAGGCTGAGAAATTAGCCAATATCAAGGTAAATGGCAATGTTTATCAAGTACAGGTAACCACTCAATTAGATTTGCTTTTGAAACAATTGGGCATGGATAATCTTGCTAGCAGTAAGATTCTTCAAATTAAGGCGCCAATGCCTGGCTTAGTGCTTAACGTATTGGTAGGTGAAGGTACAGAGGTTAAAAAGGGAGATAATCTTTTAGTGCTTGAGGCCATGAAAATGGAAAATATGATCAAATCACCAACTGATGGGATCATTAAAAAAATAGAAGTTAAACAAGGAGATAAGGTGGAGAAGAATGAGTTATTGGTGGTTTTTAGTTAATCAATAGCTAAGTGGCCTAATCTTGCAAGAAAAGAGTATATAACATTCGATTTCTTTTTTAAGGATTGATGTAATAAAAAAGTCCCGTGAGCACAATGCTCACGGGACTTTTTTTATGAAGCGAGATGCTTATTACTTTACCTTAAATGGTTTAGTTGACTTGTTTTTAAATTGAGGTTTGCCAGCTGATTTAACTTCTGGAGCCCCAAGCATGGTCATTGCACAACGGAAACCAATATCAGCAGTAGATTCGTCTTCTTGTAAGAACCTTCTAGCCGCAGGATTTAACCACATGGCTTGGTCGTTCCAAGAACCGCCTTTGAAAACTCTTGACTTATCATTGTATAAAGCAAGCAGCTCACCATTTGGCAGGGTTTTATCTGCATCTTTATAGCCGCGTTGGTCTGCTTTATAAGTCGAATCTACATATTGAGATTGTAGTTGTGCCCAGCTTTGTTTTACACCGGTGCCAGCAGGTTTCATTACCGGGCGGCCTTTGCCATCTATTTTAATCACACTGCTTTGTGGATCTCTTTCTTTATCAGAATAAACGTTACCTCTAAAAGGGTTTAAACCTTCAGTAGCTTCAAAAGTGTTAGGACGGTAAACATCTTGTACCCATTCGTTCACGTTTCCAGCCATGTTGTATAAGCCAAAATCATTAGGGGTAAAGCTGTGTACAGATTGCGTGATACTACCTTTATCATTCAGTGAACCACCAACGCCCATATAATCACCTTTTCCGCGTTTAAAGTTGGCCAAAATCATACCTCTGGTAGATTTTTTAGGAGAAGTAATTCCTAAACCGTTCCAAGGGTAAACTTTCTTTTCGTTGATGTTAGCATATTGGGTGTTTCCAATTAAACCCAGCGCCGCATATTCCCATTCAGCTTCTGTAGGCAAGCGGTATGGTTGGAAAATTTCACCATCCTCTAATCTAACATTTCTTTGAGCTTTATTTTTGCCAGTGGCAGCTGCAGCATCCGCACTTAAATCTAATGGAGCTTTTTTACCAATATCTTTGATTTGACCGTTAAGGTAAACATCCGTGTTAAAAATGGTATCTGATTTTTTAACTGGTGTTCCTCCCTTTGCGGTAGGTTTGTTAAGATCTTTAAAAGTGGTCATCAAACCTTTTTCTCTTAAGATCAATTCGTTCACCCTGTCCGTACGCCATACAGCATAATCAGCAGCTTGTTGCCAAGTTACCCCTACTACAGGATAATCTCCATAAGCTGGGTGCCTTAAATAGTTGTTTACGTAAGGTTCATTGTATGATAATGGTCTTCTCCAAACCAAAGTATCAGGCAGTGCGGTGTAATAATATTCTGCAAGTTCTGGTTTACCCCTAAAAGTTGTTCTGATCCAGTGTAGATATTCTAACCAGTCGGTATTCGAAACTTCGGTCTCATCCATGTAGAATGAACTTACGGTTACCTGACGTTTGTAATTATAGGAAGTCATGTCCTGCCCTGGGATTTCAATGGCGCTACCACCCATGATAAACTCACCACCCTCAATCTCCATTAAGCCTGGACCTGGGCCTCTTTTATAGTTCTTTTTTACTTCGAAACCGCCGTTTTCACGCTTGTTGTAAGCATAGCCAGTTTTTTCAGATACTGCAGATCCACCTTTAGATCCACCGCAGGAACTTAAGGCCCCAACGCCGAATAAGGATACTACTGCGTAAAAGTAAATTTTATTCATATATCGCAAATTGCACTTTAGTTGTTAAAAATACACAAAAAAAGAGCGAGAAATAAAAAATCTTTTTTATTTGCCCGTTTTCTGTCAAAAATATTGTTGATGATGATGTTGAAACGTAAATGGAACAATCTCTTTTTTAGCAAGTAAACGTAAGAAATCAAAGTATATTGTTAGTATCTTTTTAAAAAAATAAATCAAGGAAAATTTTCCCCAAATTGTGGGATTTTTATTTTTGAGCTGTCTCGTTTACTCGTTTTTGTGCACTTTGGGAAACTATTGGCGACAGTTAATCAGAAGTGAACTTCGTGTTTTTTTAAACTGGTTAAGATGAGAACAATATTACCCGTTATAAAACGTTAAGGTGTGAGAATGCAATTAGCGTAGCGATAAGCTTTGAAATTAACGAACTCTATACTAAATTGCGCAAATTTATATTTAAAATGAGATTAAACCGCCTAAGTAGCGCTTTGTTGCTTTTATCGTTATTAGTTGGAAAGAATGCGCTCGCTCAGCAATCTACCGGAAGTAGCGTAACACAAACCAATGGTGTTTATCCCGATGTCCCGTTTTTATTGATTACTCCTGATGCCCGTGCGGGCGCTATGGGGGAAGCTGGTGTAGCGGTGATGCCTGACGGTAACGCAATGAGCATTAATCCAGCGAAGCTTGCCTTCTTGGAAAAACCTTATGGCGTGAGTTTATCTTATAGCCCTTGGCTTAAAAACTTGGTTCCAGATATTAACTTGGCCTATTTAAGTGGCTATTATCAATTAGATGATAGAACGGTAGTGGGTGCTTCACTAAGATATTTCTCGTTAGGTGAAATTACTTTGGTAGACGAGTTTAGAAATAACCAAGGAACTTTTAGCCCTAATGAATTTGCCATTGATGCGACTTATTCTCGTCGTTTTGGTGATAACTTCTCTTTGGGGACTACAGCTCGTTATATCCGTTCAAACCTGACCACCGGACAAATAGGCGGAAGTCAGCAAAAAGCGGGAAGTGCTGTAGCGGTGGATGTTTCGGCATTCTTTAAAAAGCCAACCGTGCTTTTTGGTAAAGATGCTATTTTATCTGCTGGTTTAAATCTTTCCAATATTGGAACAAAAATGAGCTTTGCTGAGACGCAAAATAAGAGGTTTTTGCCTGCTAACATGAAATTAGGTGGTGCTTCAACTTTTATCATCGATGATTATAATCAATTTACCATAGCCCTTGATTTCAATAAACTAATGGTTCCTACTGATCCAATTAGGGATAATGATGGAAATATCATTTCCGGAAAAGATCCTTATCGTTCGGTGCCTTCGGGAATTATCGGTTCTTTTGGTGATGCACCAGGAGGATTTAAGGAAGAACTTAAGGAAGTGGCTATCTCTACTGGTCTTGAATATACCTACAATCAGCAATTTGCGGTAAGGGCTGGATATTTCTACGAGAATCCCCAAAAAGGTGATAGAAGATACTTCACTTTGGGTGCTGGATTGAAATACAACATGTTCAATCTAGATTTCTCTTACTTAGTTGCTAATGCTCAAAACAGCCCTTTAGCTAATACTTTAAGGTTTAGCTTGGCATGGAATATCGATAAAGTAGGAAAATAATGCGCATTAAGGTAGGTTTCGGCTTTGATGTTCATCAGCTGAAAGACAATCATCCATTTATTGTTGGCGGTGTTAATTTAGAACATCATAGAGGTGCATTTGGGCATTCGGATGCGGATGTGTTATTACATGCGATTTGTGATGCATTACTTGGCGCTGCAAATTTGAGAGACATTGGCTTTCATTTTAAAAATACCGATCCTAGATGGAAAGGAATCAGTAGCTTGATTCTATTGCAAGAAACAGTGAAATTGTTAAAAGAAAAAGGTTTTGAGGTGGGAAATATAGACGCCATGTTGTGTTTGGAAGCCCCTAAAATCAATCCGCATATTCCGCAGATGCAGGAAAACATTGCAAAGGCAATGGGTATTTCTACGGAAGATATTTCAATTAAAGCAACTACTAATGAGCAAATGGGTTTTATTGGTAGGGAAGAAGGTGTAGTTGCTTACGCTGTTTGTTTGATAGAGAAGGTATAGGGAGCTACAGGTTGTGAGTTACAAGTTATGGGCTCTTAATCTCGTACACTTGATAAATAAAAAAGGAGAAATCTAACATCTTAGATTTCTCCTTTTTTATGCTTCAGTCGAGATGACGATATGGGAGCACCCAGTAGGATTTCAATCTTTATAGTACAAAGGTTCCAAAAGCATACGACTCCTACGGAGTCGCATCTGTATTAGTCGGTTGTTTTTATAGAAATTGGATCTCTTCGAGGTCTTGAAAGCCATATGGCAAAGTCCAAAGATTTCTCCGTTTCGCTATGCTTCAGTCGAAATGACGAGCTCATTTACTCTTCCAGATAACCAAATTTTCCGGTATTGTAATCTTCGATGGCTTGTTGCAATTCTTCTGGTCTATTCATCAGGAAAGGGCCATATTGAGAAATAGGCTCATTAATTGGGTCGCCGGAAAGATATAGCAACACTGCATCTTCGTTTGCTTCTATGTCAATGGCATTACCTTCATGAGCAAAATGTATCATCTGATTGGTCGTCGCTTTTTCAGCACCATTCACCGTTACGCTTCCTTCAATCACCACCAGTGCAGTGTTGAAATGAGCTGGTGTTTCCAAATGAGCTTTTGCACCTGCTTTAAGACGCAAATTGTATAACTCTATCTCTGTAAAGGTTGATGCGTTTCCTTTCAGCCCATTGTAGTTTCCTGCAATCACTTCAATTTTTCCTCCATGATCGGGAAGCTCGAAACTAGCTATTTCGCTCTGCGTAACCGACTGATACTTGGGAGCTGTCATTTTGTATTTAGCAGGCAGATTCACCCAAAGCTGCACCATTTGAAAAGGTCCACCCTTTTTGTTGTAGCTTTCTTCATGATATTCTTTGTGCAATATCCCGCTCGCAGCGGTCATCCATTGTACATCACCTGGATAAATCACACCACTATTGCCTGCACTGTCATGATGCGCCACGGCACCGTGATAGGCAATGGTTACGGTTTCAAATCCACGGTGGGGGTGTACGCCTACACCTCTTGGAGTGTTGCTAGGCGAAAACTCGAATTTTGCATTGTAATCGAGTAGATAAAACGGATCCATTTTAATTTTATATCCGCTTGGGAAGAAGTTGTGTACTCTAAACCCGTCGCCAACCATATGTGGGGCGGGCGGATTTAGAATAGCAGCAACTTTTTTGAATGCTGTAGGCATGTTGCCTCCTTTCTATATTAAGCTTGTTTTACAAACTGTAGTTCGCCTAAGATTTTTACGTCTTCGCTAACCATTACACCGCCAGTTTCTAGGGCGGCATTCCAAGTAAGACCAAATTCTGTACGGTTGATTTTTCCACCTAGGGTAAATCCAGCTTTGGTATTTCCCCAAGGATCTGTTGCGATACCTCCAAATTCAGCGTTTAGCTTTACAGCTTTTGTCACGTCTTTAATGGTCAAATCACCTTTTACAGTATAATCATCGCCATCTTTCTCTACACTAGTAGATTTGAACGTGATTGCTGGATATTTTTCTGCTTCAAAAAAATCACCACTTTTTAAGTGGCCATCTCTATCGCCATTACCTGTATCGATAGAATTGATATCTCCCGAAAATGAAATAGCTGCATTAGTGAAATCGTCACCTTCGGCATCTAGTTCTGCACCGAAAGATTTAATGCTTCCAGTTACCGTGGTAATCATTAAGTGTTTTACCTTAAACTGTAGTTCGCTGTGGGTGGGGTCTAAAGCCCATTTTGTTGTTGCCATAATATTTTAATTTTTAGGTTATTAAATTTTATGCAACAAATTTACGGCAACAATGTTAGCTGGACATTGATGTATGTTAAGTAATGAATTTAGTTCATTAGCTCAATAGTTCATTGGTCTGTAGATCAAAGCGATTAACCAGTAATCGATTCGACAATTAACCCATTTTACTTAAAGTGTTTTTTCGCAAGGTCTTTGCGTACACGGCTTAGTGATTCGGGAGTAATGCCCAAATAGGAGGCAATCATCCATTGAGGAACCCTTAAAGTTAAGTTGGGGTAAAGTTTAATGAAGTCTAGATAACGTTCTTCCGCCGTTGCACTTAACAACATGTTAATGCGTTTTTGCATAAACCTGATGGAGTTGTGCAACATCATGATATTCAACTCTAAAATATGGGGAAGTAGTTTCTGAATATCAGCAAAAAAATGGCTAGGCACAATGAGCGCTTCGGTATTTTCTATAGCATCGATATAAAAAACTGATGGTTCGTTAAACACTGAACTGTTTCGGTCTGAAATCATCCAGTTTTCGGGAGCAAATTGTATAATGTGCTCTTTACCTTTTTCGTCAATAGAAAAATAACGTAAAAGGCCTTCATTAATGAAATAGTTGTCTGATCTTAAATCGCCAGGCGTTAATAAAACCGTTCCTTTTTTAATGGTCTTGGTTTTCAAACAGCTTGTAGCTTCCTTTGCTTGCTCATCGGTAATGGCAAGGCGTTCTTTGAGATAGGACTGGAATTTTTCTAACATCTATTTGGTATTGGTGTCAGGAATTTTGCTGAAATCAGCCCCACATTTGCCACAGCCTGTTGCGCATGAACCTTTTTTAGGAGCAATGCTACGGTAAATTACCCTGCCCACATAAAATAAGGCAGCAACAAAAAGGGCAATCATTAAGATAAACTGAATATCCATGTTTACAAAGTTAGGATTATTTGCTCTTTGGAGTTCAGTGTAATGTCAAATTTGGTTTTACGGCTAAGAATGTAGCCCGTCAAGTGGGTTGGTCTTAGGCTTGCTTTTGTCCTAATTTCTTGATTTTATTTAACCTTTTTTCCCGTTGACCAGCACTAGAAGTTTTAATAATGCCAACATAAGTAGTTTTTACAGGGTGTATTCCGCAAAACTGTAAAGTGGATTTTTTCAATTGATTTACGCTTGGCTTGCCAAAGAATAACCAATAATACCAACCAGGTTGGTCTAAAGTGGTAATGATTCTTGCTGTTTTGCCTTTTAATAATTTGTCCCAAAAAATGGAATTTTCACGATAGCTAAATGCCATGCCAGGTAAAAATAATCTGTCGATAAAACCTTTCATGATAGCTGGTAAACCGCCCCACCAAACGGGATGAACCCAAACCAAATGATCGGCCCATTGAATGGCTTCCCAAGCTTGCAGTAAATCAGGTTCTAATTCCATTCGCTTTTGGTAGCCAAATTTTAGATTAGGCTCAAACTTTAAATTGGCAATGGTAATTTCTCTTACCTCTGCACCATTTATTGTTGCGCCCTCTTTATAGGCTGCAGCAATTCCAAAATTGAACGAATTTGGATTAGGGTGGCCGTTAATAATGACAATTTTTTTGCTCATAAATATCTTCTTAGAACAAAGATAGATGGGAGCATGATTGAACTTTAGGACAAATGTCTAAAAAGAAACTTCATTTCTGATACGACTTAAATGACGTTGGGTAATGCCCAAATAAGAAGCGAGGTATTGTAATGGTAACTTTTGAATGTAGGCAGGTTGGTTTTCTATTAAGGATTTATAGCGCTTTGAGGCGCTGTCTCTCTGAAGCTGAAATATCCGAGTTTCAAGTTCCAGGTATTGTTGTTCGGCTATGATTTTCAAAAATGTAGTCCATTTGAGACTGTGGCTACTGAGTTTTTGTATCACCTCTTTTTTGATGACCAGTATTTGGGCTTTGGTAATGGCTTGAATATTTTCGACACTCGGATTTCCGGTAATAAATGATGAATAAGCCGCGATAAACTGATTGGGAAACCTAAAGCAATAGGTAATATCCTTTCCTTCCTCAGAAATATAAAAAGAGCGAAATAATCCATCAATCACAAAGGCGACTTCGTTGCTTATGTTGCCCTCTTTAATAAAAGAATCATTTTTGTTTAAATGCCTGACTTCAAATAATTGAACGAGCTGATTGATTTCTTCCTTTGAAAAGAGATCAAAACTTTGAAGGTATTGCTCAATCATTGGTGCGCCTATGCTTTAAAAAATAGAAGGTTAAATTAAAAGCAATTACGATATGGTTAATAATGTTTGAAGCAAAACCGTAATAATGACTAAAAATATGGAAGCGTTCTTTTAAGCTTTCGCGATGCTTTTTCTTGCTCATGCCGCCTACTAAATATTTGGCAACATATAAGTGGGTATTGATAATGCTTGAAGCTTTTTTGGCAATTTTGATAATCCAATCAATATCTGCACTGTACTTGTACTGTAAATTGTAAGGTTCTGTTAAACTGCGTTTGATGTAAATTGCCTGATGACTGATGCTCATTCCGTATTTGAAACTTTCCCAATTGAAATACTCAGGTGCTTGGTGCCTGCGTCTGCCTAAGCTATGCCAATTTTCGTCGTACATTTCGGTTTCGCCATAGTAGATATCGGCATTAGGCGCAGTTGCAAAAATCTTTTCAACGGTTTCCAGTTCATATATCTCATCTCCTGAATTCATGAACAATACATAATCGCCCGTGGCTAGTGCCAAACCTTTGTTCATGGCATCGTAAATGCCTTTGTCTTTTTCAGAAATCAACTTCGCTATGCGGTTTTCATATCTCTTGATGACTTCTAAAGTGCCATCATTGGAGGCTCCATCTATCACAATGTATTCAATGTTTGAATAAGTTTGGTTCAGGATTGAAAGCATGGTACGTTCAATGTCCTTTACATTGTTGTATACGATGGTAATGACAGACAGTTTGGGAAGCATGGTACAAGTTTAAGGATTTAGTCTGTTATTTTGAGTGTGGAGAGAGAATCTAATGTTTTTAAGTTGGAGGATGCTTCCTCGATGGTTTGGAGACTGCTTCGTTCCTCGCAGTGACGGGAATAGCAACGTCATTGCGAGGAACGAAGCAATCTCTATCGCACATAATGCTTAAATATTTATCTCGTCGTATAAATCTTTCCATTGAGAATTTAAACTTTCTATCAATTTTATTTTAGCTAGTCTGCTACCTGCTTTAATACGTTTTTCAGCATCTATGGCTTCCTCGATAGTGGAATAGAAACAATAGTAAACTAATTTTTCGCAGTTATATTTTGAGGTGAAACTATTGGGGTAAATGTGATTTTTATGCTGCCAGATTCTGTAGGCAATATCAGAGGTTATTCCAGTGTATAAAACAACGTTGGATTTATTTGTTAGTATATAAACTAGGCCACCTCTTTCCATGATTTCTTTATTGATTAAATAGATTTTCGACACTTCTCTCCTAATAGGTCGGAGACTGCTTCGTGCCTCGCAGTGACGAGAGAGACAGTGCTAGTCTTACTTTTGACTTTCTATTTTTACTTATTTAGGCATGTCATCCAGTAGCTTCAAATAAAGCAAAACATGTTGTTCGGCAATTACAGGTGGGGCAAATGTACTCAACACCGTCCTTCGAGCTTCCTTTTGGATTTCTTCCTTTTGTTCATGAAGAAATAGCCATTCGATACCATCCGCTAAGTCCGAAGCATCTTCATATTTAGCTAAATAGCCATTTTGGAGGTGTTTTACCATATCTGGAATGCCGCCGGTGGTAAAAGCAATAACTGGTGTGGCACAGGCCAAACTTTCCATCACGGTGTTGGGCAGGTTGTCTTCCAGGGAAGGCGTGATGAAAGCATCAGCTGCAGCATAACATTTAGCCAAATGCTCATCCTTATTGATGGTTCCTAAGAAGGTCGTTTTGAAAGGGAATTTGGGAATGTTTTCTTCGTTCTTGTTGCCAAAAATAACCAGCTCTATTTGTTCGTTAGGGATTTCTGGTCGACGGGAAAGTTCAAACAGCGCATCAATAAGATATTGAGTACCCTTATGTTTATCATTTTTAGAAGGCATAAAGCCGCTCATCAGCACAAATTTTTCAGGTGCTATCTTAAGGATTTTTTTGGCTTCGGCTTTTACGTAAGGTTTAAAAACATCCACCTCGATGGTGTTTGGAATCACCGAAGTATGCCTTAGTCCCAATAAACTACTTTCTTTCACCGATTGTGCCATCCACCTACTTGGAGCTACCACGTGAAAATTTACTTCCGAATAGGCCTTTTGTTTACGTTTCCAAGTTCGGTAGGAGATATCTTTTGGTCCGCTCATTTTTAACAAAGGGCAGTTACCACATTGCCTATGAAAATTTTCGCAACTGTAACGAACGTGACATCCACCTGTAAAAGCATTGCTGTCATGGAAAGTCCAAACAATGGGCTTTTCCAACTCATCAAGCTGTGCTAAAAATTTGGGGCTCAAAAAGCCGTGATTGATCCAGTGAATATGAATGACATCGGCCTCTTTTACCAGCTTGTTTTTAAGGACGCTTTTGCCAAACCACTGTAACGAAAAAGGTGTTTTTACTGACTTTTTGGAAAACAATTTGGCCAAGTAGCGCTCCGCCATGATGTTGAAAACCGCTTTGACCTTAGCAAAAGGACTCTTGCTTAAATTGTGAATGCTTGGATTGTTACCGAATTGATAATATACCAATACCTTAGAATCAATGCCTGCTTGGTTCAGTGCATCGCTTAAACGTAAACACGCTCTACCAGCGCCGCCGTTGCCATCATATGTGTTGAGGTGTACTACTTTCAAAGCAATCAAAAATACATTTTATTGTTTAGGTTTGTAAAACCGTTATTCAAATTAACTAAACTTATCATTATAAAAATGAAGAATAAAAACCTATTCAGCAAGCTTGCGTCCGCATTTTTGTTGTTGCCGTTAATGGTAAATGCTCAAAATCAAACCTATTTTGCCAGTTGCCCAGCCTTATCGCCAGATGCGCAGACCGTCGTATTTAGTTACGATGGTGATATTTGGAAAGTGCCTGTTAAAGGGGGCTTGGCCTCGAGAATTACGGCCATGCAAGGCGATGAAATCAACCCTAAAATCTCGCCAGATGGCAAGTGGTTGGCATTTTCATCCAATCAGTACGGTAATTTTGACGTTTACCTAATGCCAATGGCTGGTGGCGAAATCAAACAGCTCACCTTTAATGATGGTACCGACGAAGTGGATAACTGGAGCTGGGATTCGAAAACCATTTATTTTACTTCTAGCCGTTATAACAACTTTTCGAGCTATAAAGTAGGCATCAACGGCGGTACAGCAGTACGTTTGTTTGAAAACTATTTTAATACGACCCATAATATTGCCGAGGCTCCGGATGGCAGCTTATTTTTTAGCGATACTTGGGAAAGTAGAAACTTTGCTAACCGCAAGCGTTATAAAGGTGCTTTTAACCCTGATATCCAGTCATACAATCCTAAAACCAAAGCGTACAAGCGTTATACTGATTATATTGGTAAAGATTTTTGGACTAGCGTTGACCAAAAAGGCAATATCTACTTTGTTTCGGACGAAGCCAATGAAGAGTACAATCTTTATACGTTTGTAGGGGATAAAAAAACAGCACTTACAAAGTTTGATACCTCTATTAAACGTCCGTTTGTAGCAGCTAATGGCAATGCCGTTGTTTTTGAGAAAGACTATCAGTTGTATGTGTATGACGTGGCTTCTAAAAAAGCTGAAAAAATCAATATCAGTTCTTTCAGAAACCAGGTGTTGACCAAAGAGCAGGAGTATGAAGTAAAAGCGAATATCTTCAACTTCGACGTATCGCCTGATGGTAAAAAAATGGCGTTTATTTCAAGGGGAGAATTGTTTGTGAGTGATGTAGATGGAAAGTTCATCCGCCAGATTAGCAATAGCGGTGAGCGTGCGATGGAACTGAAATGGTTGGCAGATAACAAAACCATCCTTTTCAATCAAACCGTTAATGGTTACCAAAACTGGTTTACGGTAGTTGGTGATGGAAAATCGGCCCCAAAACAGTTGACCAATGACAAAGCAAATAATAGGGCCATTGCTTTTAACAAAACCAAAACCCAAGCAGTTTATTTAAGTGGCAGGAACGAATTGCGGTTGATGGACTTGAAAACCTTACAAAGCAAAACGGTGCTAAAGGATGAGTTTTGGGCTATTCAGGAATCTTCACCTAGCTTCTCGCCAAACGAACAATACTTGCTTTTTACGGTCTACCGTAATTTTGAGCAGGATATTTTGGTGCATGACCTTAAGGCCAACCAAACCACTAATTTAACCAATACAGGAGTAACCGAATCGAGTCCAATTTGGTCACCAGACGGAAAATACATCTATTTTACCAGTAACCGTACCAAGCCTTCTTATCCTTTCGGGATGCAGGATGCACACGTGTATCGCATGGCATTGGATTATTATGATACTCCTTACCGTTCAGACAAGTTTGACGAGTTGTTTAAGGAAAATCCGCCAGCAACTCCAAAAGAAACTGCACCAGCAAAAGATGCCAAAAAGCCTGCCGATACTGTGAAGAAGAAAGTAGATACTAAGCCTGCTAAACTAATTACCATTAACACTGACCGTATTTTAGATAGAATAGAGTTGGTAAGTCCAGCTTTTGGTACCCAATATTTAACGGAAGTTTTGGCCAAGGGCGATAAAACCTATGTGTTTTACACTTCAAGCCATGAAGGAATGCCGATGAGCACCTACAGGACTGTTATTGAGCCTTTTGAAAGCAACAAAACAGAAAAGGTAGCATCCGGTGGTTTTGGCATTGCCGAAGCTGCGGGTAAGCACTTTGTATTGGCTAGAGGTGTGCTTAACAAGTATAACATCGATATGAATAAACTGGATGCAATGGACTATAGCTACAAATTCAGCAAAAACCTTAATGCCGAGTTTAATCAGATGTTTTATGAAACATGGGTAGGTTTGGATGAGAACTTTTACGATGATGATTTCCATGGCGTAGATTGGCCGAAAATGAAAACTCGCTACGCTGCCTATTTGCCATACGTGAACAACCGTTCAGACTTGCGTATTTTGTTAAATGACATGCTGGGCGAGCTCAATTCTTCACACCTGGGCTTCAACAGCTTTGGTGCCGAAGAACGCAAAAGCATGAACTATTTTACCAACGAAACAGGAATCATCTTTAACAATGAAAAACCTTATCAGGTAGATAGAATTGTAGCCAAAAGTAGTGCGGCTTTATTAGGTGGCAAAGTAGTTGCTGGTGATGTTTTAACCCATGTAAATGGTGTGAAAGTTGATGAATCAATGGACAGGGACTACTATTTCAGCAAGCCGTCTATTGATAGGGAAATGAACCTGACTTTCTCTCGTAATGGTAAGCCTGTAAATGTAAACGTACACCCACAAAATACGGTTAGCTTAAAATCTAATCTGTATGATGAGTGGATTGCCAATAACCGTAAAAATGTGGACGATTGGGGTAAAAATCGCATTGCTTACTCCTACATGAAAAATATGAGTACAGGCGAATTGCAGACCTTTTTGTTGGATATGGTAGAGCAGGAAAATAACAAGGATGCAATTATTTTAGATTTGAGATATAACACCGGCGGAAATGTACACGACGAAGTATTGCGCTTTTTATCGCAACGTCCTTACCTAAAATGGAAATACCGTGGTGGTAAGTTAACTACCCAAAGTAATTTCGGCCCTGCCGTAAAACCTATCGTGTTGTTGATCAACGAACAATCTTTAAGTGATGCCGAGATGACTGCCGCTGGCTTTAAGCAATTAAAGCTGGGCAAAATTATCGGTACAGAAACCTATCGTTGGATCATCTTTACCTCAGCTAAAGGCCTCGTTGATGGTTCTTCTTATCGCTTACCATCATGGGGTTGCTATACCATGGATGGAAAGAACTTAGAAAAAGAAGGTGTGGCACCAGATATTACAGTGAAAAATACCTTTGAAGACCGACTGGCAGGCAGAGATCCTCAATTGGAGAGAGCTGTGGCAGAAATTATGAAAGACCTGAAATAATAATGATTAAATTGTTGGATTGTTTTATTGTCCGTATCAAAGCAATCCAACATAAAGAAACTTACGAAGTTTTTAACGGTAAAGCGCTTGAAAACTACAGGCAATTAAAGTTAAACTTCGTAAGTTTACTTCTACAAAATGGCAAACTTACTTACCGACAGAGATTTTTGGGTGAAATATTGGGAAAGCAAAACAGATCTTTCCGTAACCATACCAGAAAATTATTTATTCCATCAGCAATTAAAGGAAATCGTTAAACGAGATCAGGTGAAAACCGCCATCGAACTTGGTGGCTTTCCAGGATATTATGCGGTTTTTTTAAAGAAGTATTTGAAACTGGATGTTACTTTGCTTGACTACTTTGTGCATGAGCCCATTACGCACCAGCTGTTGCAAGCTAATGGATTAGCCAAAGAGGATATTCACATCATTGAGACAGATTTATTTAGTTATGAGCCTGCGCAGCACTATGATTTGGTATTAAGCTGCGGATTGATTGAGCATTTTAATGATACCGAAGACATTATCCGAAGGCATATTTCATTTTTAAAGCCAGGAGGGACTTTGTTTATCACCCTTCCAAATTTTAAGGCATTGAACGGATGGTTCCAGAAAAATTTCGACAAGGAAAATTACGATAAGCATAACATCGACTGCATGGATCCTCAATTGTTAAAGCAGATCGTAGAAAATGCAGGGCTTAAAGTTTTAAGTGCCAATTATTTTGGTAAATTTAGTATCTGGTTAGAGAACGAAAAGGAAAAATCAACAGGGGTAAGGATATTTAAAAAAGCCACTTGGTTAGTAGGTAAAGTTTTTACCAAAATATTCCCTTTTGATTCGAAGCAACTGTCGCCCTATATCGTGATCGAAGCCAAGAGAACAGACTAAAAAATTAAGGCTCATGAGTGTCAGTTGGGGATATTCTCCCAAAGTTGAAAAGTTTATTCCCTTATCTGATTTTCCTTCAGACAAGTATTTGATTATCGTTAGGCAGGCCTTCGAAAACCTCGGGTGGAAGTTGAGTCATGTTTCTGAATCTGGTATTATCGCTTACACACCACTTTCATTTCAATCTTATAGCGAAGAAGTAACCGTGCGCATTCACGGAAACTTTGCCGTGGTGAAGAGTGAATGTGTGGGGATGCAATTGCTTTTTAATGACTACGGAAAAAACGAAGCCAATTTAGACAAGCTGTTTCATGAATTTGAGTATGTTCAGTACCATTTGAGTGAACAATGGGATGAACAGGTACGGGCTTTTCATGAGTTTGCAGAGCAGCAAGATGATCACTATTTTGAGAGGGCACCGCTGGCGGTAAAAGATAAAATGAAGAATATCTTTTATCTATTCGCTCCTAGAAAAGGTTATATCGCTTCGCCAATTTTGTTGTGGGTGAATGTATTTTGCTTTTTAGCTTGGATTGGTGTGTTGATTGCCACACCTATGTTTTTGGTTGCGCGACAAGTACCCCCTGAAGAAATCACCAAAATTTTTATGGAGCTTGATATTATGGGCTCACTTAATAGAAAGTTAGTGCTGGAAGGTGATTATTGGCGCTTAATTAGCTATCAATTTCTGCATGGTTCCTTTAGACATCTTTTCTTCAATATGTACGCTTTTGTTTATTTGGGGCTCATGCTGGAAAATAAAATTGGGTGGAAGAAATTTTTACTGATTTATATATTGAGTGGCATTTGTGCCGGTTTAACCAGTATTGCTTACCACGAAAATATTTACACCGTAGGTGCATCTGGGGCTATTATGGGACTTTTTGGTGCTATGCTTGCTTTGTTGCTGAACAGTTTTTTTGAAAGGAACGCGAACAAGGCTTTATTAGTCAGTACTGTTTTTGTACTGGCCATTATGTTGATCAACGGAAGCATAAGTCCTAGGGTAGATAATGCCTGTCATTTGGGTGGTTTAATTTCTGGTTTTATCATTACTTACCTTTTGGTTTTCGACCATCAATGGGGAATTAAGAAAGTTTATCCAGCGATAAAATATGCAGTTGTGGTAGTGGTGTTTGGAGCATTTAATTATGCCATTTTCGCTTTTACTACTGTTTATCAGCATGAGGAATTTTTTAAGTTAAAAAAGCAATTTGACATAAATGCATTCGTTTTTAATCGAGTATTGTGGATGAAGGCCGACTATTCTAAAGACCAAAAAATTCAACATGTTTATTCCTTTGGCATTAGGCCAAGCAAAGCAAATTTGGCGGTGGTAGAAAAAATGGGTAAGCTGAAACTGAATGACCATTTTACACTGGATAGAAAACTCAGAACAGCAATAGCCAAGGAAACCTATGCAGCAGCAGAGCTTTTGATGAAAGACGTTAAAAGCGATCATCAATACAAAAAACAGGTGTCTGAAAAGATTAGCAACCTCATGAAAATGCAGGCTAAGTTTAGGGACAGTTTGGGGCGTATCTCTTCACCTTTACCCCAATAAAAAGAGACCTATTTCGCTCAGCGTAATTGCTACAGTACACTTATTAATGTTTATCCTTATCAACTGCGAAGAGATAGGTTTCTCCAGCTTGATTAAGCGTTTTGCACCAATGCTTTCTCCCTCTGCTATTTTTTGCCATTTGCCGTCCATCAAGGCTTCAACATTGTATTGCTCAATTCTTTGACCCAGTGGAATGTACTCTTGGAGGCTAATGATGTCAAAAGTGATTGGCGTTTTAAAGTTAAGGGAAATATTTGCATTTTTTACGCCGTCGTTTGTTGCCCAGTAGGTACTTTTATTGTTATCCTTTAGATAGTCGGCTTTAAATTTTGATCCTCTGGTGTTGCTGGCCACGATGGTTGCTTTAGTGGCTAAATTATTTGAAAAGGTTTTGGCAAGTATGGTTCCAAATTTATTCAAGGCATCCACGTCATCTTCATGCAAAAGACCTCTTTTGTCGGGGGCGAGGCCTAAGTCTAGCCCAGCACCTCTTCCAACACTTTTTAAATACAGGTCAAACAGTTGTTCGGGTGTTTTGGGCTTTTCATTGGCATGATAAAACCAGCCCTTTCTTAAAGGGACATCGCATTCTGCAGGCATCCAAAACTTTCCGTTTCTAATTCCTGTTGGGCTTTCAGGATAGTTCGCTTGGCCTGGTACGGCAACATTTGCCCCTTGTGGTGGCATAGGTGTAAAAGTGGCCCAACTCGTTTCAGCAGCAGTTCCTTTCTCGTTACCCACCCAACGTACATCAAGACCGACGTCGCTAAAAATATTTGCGTTAGGCTGTAGCTTCCTTGTGATTTCCCAGGTGTTTTTCCAGTCGTAGTAAGTGGTATTGTCAATAGATCGTTTTTCTTTAGCACCTCCATAATAGCCATCGCCACCATTGGCCCCATCATGCCAGCTCATAAAAAGCGGACCATAGTTGGTGTAAAGTTCTCTTAATTGTTCCTGATAAATGGAGAGGTACTTTTCCGTCCCATAGTATGGGCTGTTTCTATCCCAGGGCGAACAATAAACCCCAAATTTAAGCCCGTGTTTTCTGGCTGCGGTTTCAAACTCCTTTACCATATCGGCTTTGCCATTTTTATAGGGACTTTTAGTAATGTTATAAGAAGTGGTTTTAGTGGGCCAAAGTGCAAAGCCATCGTGATGTTTGGCTACTAAAATAATGGCTTTTAGCCCGCCAGCTTTGGCCGCCAAAACAATCTGCTCTGCATTAAATGCTGTTGGGTTAAATTTCGAAGGATCAGCATCACCATACCCCCATTCCTTGTCTTCAAATGTAGTGGGGGTAAAGTGTATTAAACCATAAAGTTCAATGTTGTGCCAAGCCAATTGTCGTTGAGATGGGACTGCGCCATAAGGTTTAGGGGTAGTATTTTGTGCAAATAAGGTAGTGCATAACACCAAGTTTAACAAGGTGTATAAGGTAAACTGTTTCATGGTGGATATTTTTGGTTAGGTAAAATTTCGGGTAGGATGAACACGAATTGGGAAGACGGCAGAATAAGATATTACTAATATAGCATAAAGAATTAAATTTTAGAAGTGCTAAAAAACTTGATTAAAGATACCATTGCCAGGTTTGGCATTCTACACTCGGAATAAGTGATGGAAATATAATTTAGCACTAAGTTCTCGAACTATTCCAATTGGGAAGGGAAGCGTAGAACTGTTCTTTGATTATTTGCTTAACTTTTCGTGAAGATAACGTTTAATTCTAGCCCATAAACTACCTTTTCTGCCGGCCAAGAAATTTTTAATGGCTGCGTAAGCATTTTTGTCCTCTGCGATTTGTGTTGGGAAAACAGTAATAGGCTTGGGGTTGATGATGACATTGTAGATGTCGTTAATACCTGAGTGCACGCCAGTTCCATCATGGCCAATATTGTTCACTAGAGATTGAGATGGGTTCAATGTTAACCCTCCTTTTAGAAAGATAGAGGCATACCAACGAATAGCCCATGAGTTGTTCCTGCCACGTTTAAAATCCTGCATCTGTTTCCAAAAATTCATGGTACCTTCTATCGAAAACTCATGAATTTTGCGGGCATTAAATTGCGCTTGCAAAGTATTAATATTAGGCTCGAAATGCTGCCATGCTCTTTGCCAGGTTGCCCAGCCCCAGCTGGTAGCAGCCCTATAAAAGAAACTCTCAGGCAGGTTTTCTTCTTTTAAATGATACATGTAAGCCCCAATGTGCATCACTTGATCCTCATTTCTGTAGATGTTTAGGGCTTCGTTAAAATAAGTTAGGGTATGGGGAGAAGTAATCAGGTCATCCTCAAAAACAATTACCTGCCCATAGTTTTGATTAAGCATAGTCACCCCTTCAATGATGGAATTAGCAAGCCCCTTGTTGGTTTTGCTTTCTATCACCTTCACCGATTTAAAACCTTCTATCGTTTTGATGAAGTTTCGTACTTCGTTTACTTTTTCTTCGTCGTTTGGCGTTTTAGGGCCATCAGAGAAGATGTATAAACGGCTATCGGCTGCAAGCTTGTTTTGTTGTAAAAACTTTACTGTACGCTCTGTATGCTGCGGACGGTTGTAAACAAATAAAGCTATAGGGGCCAGATTTTGCATAGATCAAATTAATTCTACTTTTAGGCTTAGATATCTAAACAGTTAATTGCTTTGTAAAAAACAGAAGTCGCTTTATTGTAAAACAATCCGGGAGAAATACCAGAGAAAGACAGTTCTTTAAAGCCTTCTGCCTTTAAAAATGTTCTTGCTTCATCGTAAACTTCACGTTCCGAATCGTCTAAAACCAATATACCGTTTTCGGTTAATGCATTAATGCTGTGTTTACAACAATTTACTCGGTCTCTTCCATCTACAATAATCACATCAAACTTTTCACCTAGTAGTTTGGCCTTTTGGCTATATTCTCCATTGGTTTCTAGTTTAGTGAAAATCATTTCGGCATTTGGTGCTTTTTGGTTTACAATTTTCTTGTACCAAGCTTCGTCGTGTTCTACTGAAACCACTCGTTTTACATGCTTCGCATAAAATAAAGTAGAGTTACCAGAGCCATATTCAAATACGGATAGGTTTTTGTTTAATCTGTCTTTGATAAAATCGATGAACGAATAGGTTACCCAAGGAATAGGTTGATTGTGCGCATCTACCGCTTGGCGGTTATCAAAAGCTGTAAACCATCCAATGCTAGCCAAATAGCCTTTATGACCATACGATAAAAGGGCAGCCAAACGTTTTGGTTTGGATAGAAGTGTTGCTAATGCTTGTAGTTTGTTCAACGTTTAAAAATTTTCTGAAATAAAGAAACCAAAAATACTGATTTTAACATCATCATTCCCTGCTTTCTGGTTTTGGGAATGAATAAAATAAGGAAGGTGGCCGAAAAATAGGCAATCACGGTGGCAATGGCCGTTCCCATCATTCCCATGCTTGGAATTAACATGAAGTTAAGGATGATATTGATGATGGCGCCAAGGCCTGTACGTACAAAAGTGAGCTTATTGTAGCCTTCGGCAATGAGGAATTGGGAGCTTGCCACACCCAAAAATACAAATAAACTTCCCCAAACGTGTACGGCAAGTACTGGCGCTGCGGCAACGTATTCTGGCTTAAAAAGTTTGTAGATGATTGGTGAAGCCAGTGTGATGAAAATGGCAAAGGCCAAGCTCAGCCATACCATCAAATCGAATAAGTTTTGCAGGCGTTTTTGGTAACGTGCCGGATCGTCTCTACGAGCGTTTAAAATAGCAGGGAAAAGAGAGGTCACAATTACACCAGGCACAAAGTTTAAGGCTTCGCTGAACATCACCACCGTAGCGTAGGCTCCTGCAGCACTGGCACCGTTAGGGAGCAGTTCTTTCAGCATAATGGCGTCAATTCTCATGTAAATGGAAACCATTAAACCAGAGATGATAAGTGGCCACGAAAAACTAAGGAGCTTTTTGGCCAATTGAGCGTTGTATTGCCAGTTAAAAATATTCCTTCCCTTGCGTTGATAAACCAGCCAATAGCCTAACGAAAGCAACAGAATGTCAAAAACGGCAGCGTAAACGAAGTATAGCAACGGTGCAGACAAATGAATCAGCAGCAATTTGATGCCCGCCGAAATGATGTTGCCTATAATCTGCACTTGCATGATGTACTTTGATTGAACTTCCGATTGGAAATAAGAATCGACCACGGTTAGTGATTGGAATAGGCCCGTGAAAGAAAGGATGAAAATGAAATAATAGGGGATGCCGCTTAATGGGAAAAATTTCCAGGCAATAAAAATAACAGGGATGCAAAACAAACCAGCCATTACTTTTAACAAAAAAGAAGTGCCTAAAATTTGGTCTCTGTTTTTAGGGTATTGATGAAGCTCTTTGACAATAAAGCTGTCCAGGCCAAGTCCTGCGATGGAGGCAAAAAGGAATACATAGGCCATGGAAGTATTCAGGATACCATTTTTCTCTGGAAGAAGATAATTGGCCAATGTAATGGTCACTATCATTTTAATGGCCATGCTGCCCACGCGACCAAACATTAAAAGCCCTGTATTTTTAAAATACTTGTGTAGGGCATCTTGGTCAAAACCTTTAATGTGTGGCAACTTCATTGGCTCAAAGATGCAAAATTAGCTTTGTTGCTTAAAACTATTTTCGATACGTTTCAATTGTGCCAGGTGATGCTTAAGGTGTATCTCAATAAAGCGAAGCCAATGTTTGGCGTTTAAATAGCCTATCACAGGATGTTTAGCCTTAATTTTTAGATCGGCATTCTTGATTTTTGGATAGGCTAAAGCCAATTGTAGCTCAAAATCAGTAATGAACTGCTGTGCTGCTGCAGGAGTAATTTTTTTGACCCTCTCAGCCATTTTAGGAGGAGCTTTATATTTTCTGCCTGGTGGCAAAATGCCTAGCCATAAAATGAACTTTACGGCTAGGGCAGTCGGCTTTACTTGGCCATCTCCTTTAATGCAGTTATTCATCGCTAACAGTGACAGTAAGCTCGAGTCGAAAATATGGGAATATACCTCACTATAGCTCCATCCGCCAATGGGCGGTTCTTGCTGAAAGTCAGCTGGGCCAAAGCGGTGGAGCATTTGTTGATAGGCATCCACGGTTTTCAAGATAGATTGATATACTTTTTCGACTTTCATGTCATTAATTCGATGCTATTTTTGCTTGCTGATGAAATCCAATAATGCGTGTTTATTACTTGGAAATTTAAATTTATCAGCAAGGGTATAATAATTCTCTTTATCAAAGGTAATCCTGAATGCCCATTTGGCAAAATCCAAACCTTTGTCTTCAAAACTATAGCAAGCAATCAGTTCTTTAACCTGCTCACTGGTAAGCTTTACATTTATTAACGCAACTTTAGCCAATTCAGTTTTGTTGTCGTCAAAAGCTTCACTTTTAAATCGTTTGTAAAAGGCGTCAAAATCACTCGCAGACATTGGTCTGTTTCTGATTTGACTTGTTTTTTGGCCTTCTAAAAACTTCATAAACTCATCTTTGGTGCTCATAAAAGTAAAGGCATCCTTCAGTAAATAGAATTGATGCGGATCCGCTACATATTGAAATTCCTGTTTGGCGAGGAGCAGTTTGCTATCATCCTTAAAAAATAAAGGGAACAGTTGTGCAATTTGTTGGGTGCTAAGTGCTGTATAGTTAGAATAAGCGCTGATCACTTTCAGCTTTTGGTCATCAAAAGCTTCGTTTTTTACACGGCTAAGCAAATCATCAAAACTGTTTCTGTTTGGAGGTAGTGTTGGTCTATCTGGAGGAACTATCCCGGTATTGTAAGCTCCAGCATAGTCGTCAAAATCATCCAAAGCATACACATTGTTTCTGTAAATGTCGAGTTCTTTTAACAGGCTTAAACCTCCTCTTCTCGAAAAATTGAAGACAAGTCTCCTGTTAGGAACGGTGGTAATTTCTTTTGAAAAAACTTTTTCGGATCCAGCAAGGATGGTAAGTACAGGTCGTGTATTGTAAACTTCGTAAAAACGAAATCTACCAGTGGTGGAACTGATCAATTCATCATCCAGATAAACTTTGAAATTGCCGCGTTCTGCTATTTGAATAAAAACTTCGGCTTTGCCACGGTTTCTTTGTGCAAAGGCAAGGCTAATGGATAGAAATGCCACTAAACCTAGTAGGATTAACTTCTTCATATAAATTCATTTGTGTGTGGTTGGACTAATGCCAAAATCAATCCAATAAATGTTAAGGGAAGTTAAAAATGGTTAAGCAATTCCTCCAAATGATGGATTTGTTGGTTTACGTCGCTGGGTTTCTCGGCTTTAAGCGGATTAAAGAAGATGGCTTTCATGCCAAAATTTTGAGCGCCATAAACATCTGCTTCCAGACTATCGCCAATCATGATGCTTTCGTGCTTGTTGGCCTGAGCTAAATTTAGTGCATATTCAAAGATGGCCTGATCTGGTTTATTGACACCTACATCTTCAGAAATCACTACGTTTTTGAAATAAGGATTGAGGTTGGAAACCCTCATTTTGGTAAGTACTGCTTCCTTAAAGCCATTGGAAATAATGTGCAAAGGATATTTCTGTTGCAAGTAGCCAAGTACCTTTTCTGCACTTTCAAAAAGATTGGTTTTGGTAGGGCCTAGGCGTACATAATCTTTCTCGAAATTTTCGGGAACAAGTTCTGGACTTAAGCCAAGGTCTATAAATGTTTTTCTGAAACGTTCTTCTCGTAATGCTTGCTTACTTATTTTACCTACATGGTATTGCGCCCAAAGCTGGTGGTTATTTACGGTATAGGTACTGATGAACTGCTCTGCTGAGGTGAGCCCAAGTTCTTCGAGCTGATAAGCTTCGTACAACTCCAACAAGGTTTCATGTGCATTGCGGTCAAAATCCCAAATGGTATGGTCAAGGTCGAAGAAAATGTGCTTAATCATTTCTTTTATATGTTAGCACGAAATTAAGAATAAAGATTAAAAAAGGTATTTTTTCTCAGCCAGATTAATCTTTAATGTTTCTACAGCGTCTTTATCAGAGTTGTATTTTAATGTCAATATTTTGCCTTCAAGCAACATCTCTTCAAACTTTTGTTCTGGAAAAACAGAGGTTATTTTGTCAAGAAAAGGTATTCGTAGCCGTTTCTTGCTATCTATGTATTCTATTATGATATGGTTTCTATTTTCTGAAAAGTATACCACGAAATCAAATGGATATTCGCGGTCGGCATAGCCTTCTATGCAAATTAATTGATGAAATTCATCTAATATTTTTCCATTATACTTGTCAATAAGAGTATAAATACAATTGCCGTTTGCAGGGCAGCCACTTCTAAATAATACGCCAGTTTGAAATTCTTTGCTTAAATGATACCCTAGTCTATAAGTATAACCGTATAATTCTACAGGGTTCTCATCTATTATAAATTTTTCTTTCTTTTCATTCTCCAGCGTTAGCCAAATTTTATCACAATTAAATTGCCAATAAATGATGGTTTTGTTAGATAGTTGAGTTGTGTCGCAAGATATTGTTGCTGTATTCATCAAGCTGTCCTTATCACAAAAGCAAGAACTGTTTTTGGGTTTTAATCGCTTACTTTTTTTATACTGCTTAGCTCCATTGCTAGAAAGCGTATTTGTTTTTTTATGGTTTTCTTGAGTGTAATTACAAGAAGATAAGTAGCCTAATATTAAAAGTAGGAAGCTAAAGTTTCTTAACATTTTTAAGGAAATTACTGCTTTATTCCATAAGCTAAATCGCCTGCGTCACCCAAACCAGGGACGATATAACTTTTGCTGGTCATTTCGCTATCAATGGCGCCTAACCATAAACTTGCTTTTGGTAAATTGGCTTTTACGTGGGCTACGCCTTCGGTACTGGCAATAGCTGCTACGATATGCAATTTTTCGATTTTATAGGCGTTGATGAGCTCTTTGGCACAAAGGACAATGCTTAAGCCTGTAGCTAACATCGGATCAACCAAAATGACGGTTTTGCCTTCCAAATCAGGGGCTGAAATATGTTCCATTTGAATCACGAAATCGCCATTTTTTTTCGTTTTACGATAAGCGGTGATAAAAGCAGATTCGGCTTGGTCAAAAACACTCAACATACCTTGATGCATCGGGATTCCCGCTCGTAAAATAGTAGCTAAAACTGGAGGTTGTTCCAATACTTGACTTTTGGCAATACCAAGCGGCGTTTGGGTCTCTACTTCCTTGTATTTTAAAGTCCTGCTTATTTCGTAGGCAAAGAAAGCTCCTAAACGCTCCATGTTTTTACGGAAGCGCATGGCGTCCTTTTGTACCTGCTCGTCTCTTAATTCGGCAATAAAAGTATTGGCTATGCAGTTGTTTTTGCTTAGGTCGTATATCATGTTATAAATATAACCAAATACGCTCTAAATTGTTATGGGTTTTTAGAGAATGCAAGCATTTTTTCGTACACCTCTTTCCAGTCTTTCCAATGACCAGTTTCCGAAAGGCTTTCGTTATGCCACAAACTATAAAAAGTGCCATCCACAATCTTTACGCTTTCCATTAACTCGTGAATAAGCATTAAGGCCTGTGTGGGATTTAGTTTCAGGTATTTACGTAAGGTGCTGTCCATTACCGCAAAAGGATGAACCTTGAGATGTGATTGTTTGTCGAGCTGTAAATCGTACCAAAAAAACGGAGTGCAAGTCCCCGCTCTAAAACCCACTTGCGAGGCGTATCCCATCGTGTAGTCGTGGTTAATGCCTACTTTGATAAGTTGTAAATAGGTTTTAGGTAAATGTATTTTAAGGTAATGCTGCCTTGAGCTGTCAACGCTTTTATGTAGTACGGATTCTAACAACTCTTTTTCTTCCTTCAACTTAATCACATGGCTATTGGAAGCATATGAAGGATGTACGCCAACTTTAGCATCTTTGGCTGTATTTTCAATCAGTTGTTGTAAAAGTTCGTCGTTGGGATGAATGTTCACATCATGTGTTCGATGCCCTTTGTAGGAGAGCAGGAAGAAGAAAATGGCATTCAGTCCATATTTTTGGTGTATTTGATGTAGAAACTGATAGGTGTCAAATGGGTCTTTTCTTTTGCCTAAGCCAGTTCGGATGATGTTACTGAACTTTTCTGTATCGCCTTTGGTCAATGCCCTTACTAAGCGGGCAGCATTTTTAATAATTCCGCTCGATTTAAAGTGATAAGCCCTGTCAATATCGATAGTAGGGATGAATTCAAATTTTCTACTTCCAAAATGCAGGTTTGAAAGTTTGTTGATGAGCAGGTTTTTTAAAATAATCCCCCATTGGTCAATTACTGGAACTTTCAAAAGTCCTAACTGAAATTGTAAACTCAATTTGGCCGGAAATCTCAAATGTTCATCTGGTTCAAAAGGAAGATATTCCTCGTATCTGCTCAAAAAATAGAATGATGCTGCAAAAACGTCAAAAGGTAAAGCGCTTCCTTTTACTGCAAATGGCACACGTTCATTTCCAAAATCAGTAATGTTGATAGTTAACGGTTCGATGTTGTTTTTGGAGAGCAGGCCATCTGCTTTAAAAAAAAGCTCATCGGCTAAAGGTACGTCTGAATAGCTGAATTTCGGGCCATTGTAATCCACAAATTGTTGTGCTACGCTAGTGAAATCGAAGTCGCAACGCAAGACCTCTCTGAAAATAAAATTGAAGATGTATTTGGTGCGTGGGGTAACCTGTGGAGAGTAAACGAGCAGTTGCATATTCACTAAGATAGTGAATTAGCGTTTTTAAACAGAAAAATTAAAAGGTTTTTTGTTTAGGCCTTAAAAGCGAACTAATTTTCAGCTGAAAGTACTAATGTCATGTCGAGCTTGTCGAAGCATTAGTGGAGACCTTCGACAGGCTCAGGCTGACAAGTGATGATTTTTTATCGACACGTAACTAAAAAGCATTGAAGAATTCAAACAGGTTCACATTGCCATTAATGTTCAGCTTTTTCCTTAATCGATAACGTCCAATCTCTACGCCACGTGGCGAAATCTTCATCAGTTTGGCAATTTCCTTGGTGGAAAGGTTCATTTTAAGGTAAGCAGAAAGACGTAACTCATTGCTGCTAATTGATGGATAGGCATCTTTCAAATGTTTCAAGAAATCAACGTGAACCTTGTCAAAATGCACGGTAAATTGCTCCCAGCTTTCGTCCGATTTTTCCTCAGCATTGAGTAGTCTGATGATTTTGTTAAAATCGGAAGCCTGCTCTTCATCCTTAAGCTCTTTTTTTAGTTTAAAAAGCTCTGTTTTAATTTTCGACATGAGGTCTGCCTTTTGCACCAAGTGCATGGTGTTAGAGGCGAGTTCCGAGTTTTTGGTTTCTATTTCCAGTTCGAGTTTCTCATTTTTTAGCTTGATGATTTCTTTGTCCGATTTGTCCATCTCCAATTGGTGCATGTATTTCACATGTTCCTGTTCTCTTTGAAAGGCAATACGCTGGTTAGTGATTTTACGCTGCTGCCTTTTGTAAACAAGGTAAATGATTCCAAAGAAAATTAAAACATATACAATGTAGGCGACAATACTTTGATACCAAGGTGGTAGAATGGTAAATTCGTAAGTGGCGGCAGGAGATTCGTTACCCAAATTGTCCTGCGTTTTAACCATAAAGGTGTAATGTCCAGCAGGAAGATTGGTGTAGTCTTTTTCAGTTTTTTTATCCAATGCCGACCAATTGTCGTCAAAGCCCTTTAAGTAGCAAGTGTAAAAAGTATTTGCTTTGTTTTTGGTGAAGGTAGAAGAGTATTCGAAATGGAAGGAGTTAAGGCTATGCTGAATACGATGTTTGGTTTTTTGGGGGGTGTTTTCATTCACATCGCCAAAGTAACCTCCAAACAATAAGCTGTCGGTTTTGCCTGAGGCTTTAACCAAGCTAATACGTACTTGCTGTTTGCCATATCTGCCCAGATACTTCTCGAAGTTAAGATGGTAGAAACCCTTTTGAGCACCAATGATAATGTTGTTCTTGTCGATACAATTGATGTGCTCAAAGCCGCCAAGGGTTTTGCCATTCAATTCGGGAATGTAAAGTAGTCTGTAGTTTTTCCCATCAAACTGCGCCACCCCAAGCTTTTTTTCTTCGATAAACCAAATGTTGCCCTGGGCATCTTCTTTCAGGTAACGTACATATCGTTCTCCAAAAATAGGCGTGAAAAAGCTCGAAATTTCAAACTGGTCTGTTTTCGGGTTGTATTCGTAAACGCCTTTTTCGGTACCCACAGCAATACGGTTTTTAACTCGATAAATGTGGTTGTTGAAAGTAGAAGGTAGACCTTTTTTGTTGGTATAAAGCGATACATTGGTGGTTTTTAATCCCGACAAGGTAATTTTATAAACGCCTTTGTAAGGATGTGATACCCAAATGTTGTTGCCATCTGGAATAACAAAACGGGCAGATTCGCTGAAATTTCCAATATTGCTCAGTATTTTGAACTGGTTGTTGAAGATAGAGATGCCGTTATAATTACCAGAAAGGATGAAATGCTTGGAAGGGTCGGCAGTAGGAAGGTCAACAAAATTCCAATAGCCTCTTCCTGTAGCAATAGGAACCGCTTGGTTATTTAAGGCTTCAAAAGCACCCTCGTGCCTACCTAAAAGTAACTTCCCATGGAGCACGTTCATGCCCCAGGCTTGGCCACCTGCATTGGCTATAGGTGTAAAATTAGCTTGTGCCAAACTTATATCGCCACTTTGCGCTAAAGGAAGTTTATAAATTCCGTTAGATAGGCCAACATATAAGTTGTTTTGGTAAATGATAGAAGTATGTCCACCTGCGTTATCAAAAATAGGCGGGTTGATGTGCTTCAGTGCATTGCCGCTTGCAATAAAACTAATGCCATCAGCAAGGCCTAACCATATGTTATTATTGTTGTCTTTAAATAAGCTTAATACCGAATTATTTTGAAGGCCAGCATTTTTAGACAAATGGTACAGCTCTTTGCCATTTTTCTCCATTAAGAAAAAACCATTGTTTAAAGTGGCAAGGCCAAGGGTACTTTCATTAACATTGTTGGTATTGGTAATGTTAGGAATGTGTGCCGCCTCTTTAATGGGCGTCATTTGACCTGCACTAATCACTTGTAAACCATGCGATAGAGAACTGACTAGTATGCCACCATTTCCATATGGAGACATGGAGCTGATGGTGAAATATGGTGAAATAGGTTCTTTAAGTAGTGGTAACCAATTATTGCCAACTAGTTTCAATAGCCCTTTTGCTTTATCATGGGCAATAATTTCGTTGTTGGCCATTCCAAGGTATAACCATTTAGAATTGGTGCCAAAAACAGTAATCTCATTGTTATACCATCTGAAAATAGCATTTTCGGTTCTAAAGAACACAGCTTTGCCTGCGTACTGAATATTCCAGATATCGGCAAATGAGCTATAACTTTTTGGGATTTTGGGCTTTAAACTGTTGAAAGTAAGCTTTCCATTCTCGTCTGGAGCAAAATAACCAAAGTCGCCCTGACCACCTGCGTATATTTTATGATCGGCCGCTATTTTAATGGACCTTACAATCGTTTTGTTGGGAAGAGGGTAAATTTTCCAACGGCTACCGTCAAAAGTGAGTAGCCCTTCATCGTTGGCAAAATAGAGTACGCCATTTTTGTCTTGTTGAATATCCCAATTATGAGTTCCCCCTCCATACGTGGTGTTGTCGTAGTTTACAATGTCGGGCATACCTATTGGGTTTTGCGCAAAACTCAATAAGCAACTAAACAAAAACAGAATAAGTAATATTTGGCGTTTCATTAACAAAATAAAAGTAGGTAAAATCTGTGTTTCTTCAAATGATGTAGGTAAAATCCTTTGTAATGGTGCTTTTTAGGCGGTTTTGATGTAGTTTTGATGGGGTTGTAAATTTGGAGCTTTGTAGCCATCGGTAATACATTTGTGTTAATTAACCCAATAACCAAATAATAAAAATCGTATGAACTACAAGTCATTTGTAAGGCATCATTGTCTTTTGTTGTTGGCTTGTCTTACACTTTTAAGCTATGGCTGTAAAGACGAAGACTATGCTGATAAATTAGGAACTCCTGCTAAAGCATCTTTTAAGGTGACCAAAGTACAGGGCAAAGTAAACACCTATCTATTGGAGAGCACCTCCCAAAGTGCTTACCGTTACCAATGGGATTTTGGCTTAAACGAAGGGCCTAAACCTGCAGGTGCTTCTACCGAAGCTTATTTCATTTCCAAAGGAACCTACAACGTAAAGCTTTACGCTTACGGCGAAGGTGGCTATGACATCGCTACACAGCCAGTGGTGGTTGATCAAGATGATTTTACGCCAACCCTAAACAATCCTATTTTCCAACAGTTGGTGGCACATGTCTGGAAGCTAGACCCAGCATCAACGGCACCTATTACCGTGGGTACCGAAAATAACCCCGCTGAATATTTCGGTGGTGGTGCTTTGGCTGCTTGCCAAGTGGATGATGATTACACTTTCAGTTTTGCTAACAACGCCTTTAACTTAAGCTACAAAGCCAACGGACAAACCTTTAATGCTGGAAATATTGCACCAAACTACAGCTGTGCAGCAGACAGATCTTATGATTCTGCTTTTACGTTTAGCACCACGGTTCAAGGCGCAGGTATTGCTACTATTACCATCCCAGGTAATGTTCCAGATAGATTTATTGGTGTAACCGATGTCGCTTCTAACAACTATCGCATTATTTCAATTTCGGCTAACGAGATGGTATTGCGCTCTGGAAAATCAAATGAAACGGTGCACCAAATGCGCTTCGTTAAAAAATAGTGCGCAACTAACGCTATTGTGAAATTAAAAGACCAAATATAATATGAAAAAAATTCGACTATTAATCGTATTGCTAATTTGTTCGTTCGCTCTGCAGGGCGCATTCGCACAGAACCTTACTGTTTCTGGTGTGGTGAAGGACAAATTGGGCAAAGAAGTTCCAGGAGTTTCTGTAATTATTAAGGGAACTACCAACGGAGTTTCGACTACGACAGATGGTAAGTATTCCATCACTGTCCCTAAAGCTGGTACTACCTTGGTTTTTTCCTTTATTGGAATGACCACCCAAGAATTCGTAATTACAAAATCTGAAACGATTAACGTGACGATGGATGACGCTGCTAATACCTTAAATGATGTGGTGGTAGTGGGTTTCGGTACTCAAAAAAGAAGCAATGTAACGGGTTCGGTATCTACCGTAAACAATAAGCAATTGGTTCAAACACCGGTTGGAGATTTGAGTAATGCCCTTGCTGGTCGTACGCCTGGTGTAATTACCAAGCAACCTTCGGGCGAGCCGGGAGCTGATGGTACCCAAATCTATATCAGAGGTAACTCAACCTTTGGTGGTGGTAGCATGGAGCCGTTATTTGTAATTGATGGAGTGGTACGTACCGGCCGTGATTTTGGCCAAATGGATCCTAACGAAATTGAAAGCGTAAGTATTTTGAAAGATGCTTCTTCTGCTGCAATTTTTGGGGTAAAGGGTGCTAACGGTGTAGTTTTGGTAACCACAAAACGTGGTAAGGCTGGACAAATCACTACCAATTATTCATTTAACTATGGTTTTTCTAAAGTAACCAGATTGCCAGATGCTTTAGGTTCTTATGAGTATGCAGTATTGTATAACGAGGCAAAGTTAAATGATAACCCAAATGCAACACCTGAGTTTTCTTTGGAGCGTTTAGAAGCTTTTAAAAACGGAACTGATCCAGATGCAAATCCTAATACCGATTGGATGGATTTAGTGCTTGGAGGTACTGCACCTAGGATGCAGCACAACCTTTCACTAGCTGGTGGTAGCGAAAAAATCAAATATTTCACTTCTTTCGGTTATTTAAACGAAGACGGTTTATACAGTTCTTTAAACTACAAGAGATATAATGTAAGAAGCAATGTGGATATCCAGGCAACTTCTACTACAAAAATCTCTATTGATTTATCAGGCAGATTGGAAAACAAACAGTCTCCGCCAGCAAGTATCGATAACATTTTTGAGCACACCATGCGTAACCCGCCAGTGCAACCCGCTAGATTTTCTAACGGATTGTTAGCCGCACCAGGTGTATATCCAAATCCACTAGCGTTAATTAGCGAAGAAAGTGGCTATAACAGAAATTCTGCTAGTTATTTCATGAGTAATTTTCAAGTGGTACAACAAATACCTGGTGTAGAAGGTCTTTCTATTAAGGGAGTTTTAGCTTTCGATAGAAACTTCAACCAAAATAAAACTTGGAATCAATGGGTGCCACTTTATGTGAGAAATAGTGATGGAACTTATACCGTTAACTCACAATCAAAGTCATCACTTTCTAAAGGATATGGCGAAGGACAAAGCACTGAATTGCAAGGTCACATTAACTACGACAGAAGATTTGGTAAACACAGTATCTCTGCTTTGGCTTTGGTATTACAAAAGCAAAATCAAGGTACAGGCATTTACGGAGCTAGAAATTCTTACGAAAGTTCTGCTTTACAGATTTTGAATTTCGGTCCAGCTTTAAATGAAGTTTTAAGTGATGGTGAAGATAAGACTGCTTTAAGAAGTGCTGCGGTACGTGTGAATTACGACTACGACGGTAAATATCTTTTCCAAGCAAGTTTAAGACGAGATGAGTCAGAAAACTTTGCGCCAAAAGAAAGAACAGGCTATTTCCCTGCTTTTTCTGCGGGCTGGTTAATCACCAGAGAAAACTTTATGCAAAATGTAAAGTTCATCGACTTTTTAAAACTAAAAGCTTCTTACGGTACTTTGGGTAGCGACCGTATCCCTAGCCGTTTTGGTTATTACAACCGTTATAACTTGGTGCCTAACGTGTATCCATTTGGAGGTAATTTTGTAACTGGTTTAACACCAGGGGCAATTGCTAACGAAAATTTAACTTGGGAAACTTCCATTAAAATGGATGCTGGTATCGAAGCTAAATTCTTCAAAAGCCAATTAAGCGTTGACTTCACTGTATTTAAAGAAAGAAGAAAAGACATTTTAGCGACAAGATCATTATCTGTTCCATTAAGTTTTGGAGCTGCTTTGCCTGCTGAAAACTTCGGTATTGTTGATAATAAAGGTTTTGAGTTGGTGCTTAACCACACCAAACAGTTAACCAATGATTTGTCGTACTTTATTGGTGGTAACTTTACTTACGCAAAAAACAAGATTGTAGAAGCGGCAGAAGCTTCTAACATTCCTGATCACAGACGTATCACAGGAAGACCAAACGGTGGAATTTATGGTTATAAAGCCATTGGTATTTTTAAAGATGCAGCAGATTATGCAGCCTCGCCAAAACACACTGCTTATTTAAGTTCTACAGGACCTGGCGATATCAAGTATCAGGATATTAACGGTGATGGCATTATCAACGATGACGACATTACATATTTAGGCAATGGCTCATTACCTCAAATTCTTTATGGTATTAATGGTGGGGTAAATTATAAAGGTTTTGAATTGAACTTCTTATTTCAAGGAGCGGCACAATCTCAACAATTGTTTACACAAAATGCAGCTTGGGCTTTCCATAACGGTGGTCGTGTAAATGCAGAATGGTTAGACAGATGGACCCCTGCTCGCCCGGATGCGCCACTTCCTCGTTTAACCCTAAATACTAACGGTAATAACTATTTAAACAGTAGCTTCTGGGTGCAAAACTCGAGCTACATCAGGTTAAAAAACGTGGAGTTCGCCTATACCTTTAAAAACAAATTGTTATCTAAAATTGGAGCAAATAGCTTTAGGATTTATGCTCAAGGACAGAACTTGTTCACCATTACCGATTTGATCAACCTCGATCCAGAGAATACCAACGGTATTGGCAGATACTATCCTCAACAAAAGACTTACACTTTTGGAGTTAACATACAGTTCTAATTACCAATCGTCGATATGATTACTATTAAAAGAAAAGAAATGAACAAAAGATATAAATGGTTGATCGGCGTAATGGTAGTTACGTTTACAACTTTCTCATGTAAAAAAGATCTATTGGATATTAAACCAATTGATTTCGTATCTGATGCTGCCGTTTTTCAAGATATTACCCTAACCAATCAGTTTGTGAACGATATCTACGGCTCCTTGTTAAGTGGTTTTGAGCGTAGAGATTTTGGGTACGACCAAGATTGGGCACGTGGTTTCTCTAACTTGGATATGATGACAGACGATATCGAAGGCCACAATGATTTGCCAATGAACAGGGTGCAAGCAGGAGATTTAAACTCTCACTTTTCAGAAGGTACGCAGTTATGGGCTGTTAACTATAGTTTAATTAGAAAAGCAAATACCCTCATTGCACGTGTTGACGGTGTACCTACCACTAATACCGCTTTGAGAAATCGTTTAAAAGCCGAAACTAAATTTTTAAGAGCCTTTGCTTATGCAGATTTAGTAAAATCGTTTGGTGGAGTACCATTAATTACTACCGAACAAAATGTGAACGATGATTTGGAAGTGCCTAGAAATAGCTATGATGAGTGTGTGGCATTTATCGTTAAAGAATGTGACGAGGCCGCTGCGGTATTATTGCCAAGCTACCCAGATGCAGAATTGGGCAGGGCTACAAAAGGAGCTGCTTTGGCCTTAAAAGCAAGAGTATTGCTTTATCACGCTAGTCCATTAAATAACCCAAACAACATTACTTCTAGATGGGATGATGCGGCAAAAGCAGCACAACAAGTGATGGCTTTGGCCCCTGCAACTTATGATTTGTATCCAGATTACTATCAGTTATTCATGACCAAAGCAGGTAACAAAGAGGTAATTTTTGCAAAGAAATTCGGTCGTCCAAACCGTACGCACCAAAGCGCTTGGATGTTGCACATGAGCTTCACGCCAACTGGCTGGGGAGGCTGGGGTGCTTTCCACGCGACACAAAATTTGGTAGATTGTTTTGAGATGAAAACTACTGGCCTGCGTCCTGATGAAGCCGGTTCTGGATATGACCCACAAAATCCTTATGCAAATCGTGATAGTCGATTGGATAAAGCCATGTTAATGAATGGTTCACAGTTTAAAGGCATCACTGTAGAAACTTTCCAAAGTGCCGATCTTGCAGTGTTTCCTGACGGTAATGCCAATAGCCGTACCAATGGCGATAGAACTAAAACTGGTTATGGTTTGCGCAAGTTCATCGACGAGAAAAATATGACTGCCGATGCGGTGTATCAGGGAGGAGACAACGATTGGATTTATATGCGTTATGCGGAAGTATTGTTGAACTATGCAGAAGCTAAAAATGAATTTAGCGGACCAGATGCTACGGTTTATGACGCTTTAGACAAAGTACGTTCAAGAGGCGGATTGCCACCAATCACCAGAAATTTTTCGCAAATCACTTTGAGGGAGAAAATCCGTAACGAACGTAGAGTAGAGCTTTGTTTTGAGGAACAACGTGTTTATGATGTGCGTCGTTGGAAAACGGGAATGACCTATTTTAACGGTCCTGTTTACAGAATGAATGTGATTAAAAATGCTAATGGTTCTATCACCTATACCAAGGCAGTGCTAGAGAATAGAGTATATAAAGAAAGCTATAATTTATTTCCAATCCCTCAAATTGAAATGGAAAGAAACAGAAAGCTAACTCCTAATCCGTAACAATTAATAGAAATGGCATTTGATTTCCCCCAGCAATGGGGGAAATTTTAATGTACAGGTTTAATCCTGATTATATGCAGAAAATACTTTATAGCACTATTGTCATATGTGCGGCAGTCTGTAGCAATCTTTTTGCTGCTCCAAAAATGTTAAGTAGCGAATCGCTTCAGCCCATAAAAGTTGAAGTGAAAAAAAACGAAAAGGGTTTTGAGCTACTTAGAGATGGCAAACCCTATTTTATCAAAGGAGCCGGTGGCACTTCCTATTACCATAAAGTGGCGGCTTATGGCGGAAATTCTGTCCGTACATGGAGCACTAGTGGCGCAAAAAATATTCTAGACTCGGCGCAGAAAAACGGATTAACCGTGATGATGGGGCTCCCTGTTACTGCCGAACGTCATGGTTTTAATTACGATGACCCCGCTGCTGTTAAAAAGCAGTTTGAGCGAGTGAAGGCAGAGGTGCTGAAATACAAAGACCATCCAGCTCTATTAACTTGGGGCATTGGGAATGAACTTAACCTGTCGTACAAAAACCCGAAAGTGTGGGAAGCTGTTAATGACATTGCCAAAATGATCAAAGAAGTGGATCCCAATCATTTGGTCACTACCGTGCTAGCGGGAATCAATAAGAAAGAAATTGAACATATCAAAGCCACCGCACCGGCTATTGAACTTTTGGCCATCAACACTTATGGCGGTTTGGCAGAACTTCCTGCAAAAATTAAAGCTGCGGGTTGGAATGGTCCTTACATGGTGACAGAATGGGGACCTACGGGCCATTGGGAAGGTTTGCAAACAGATTGGAATGCGCCAGTTGAAGAAACCAGTACCGAAAAAGCGGCGGTTTATCAAAACCGTTACCAATATGGTATTGAAAGAGATAAAGCGAATTGCCTAGGTTCTTATGTGTTTTTATGGGGTCAAAAGCAGGAAAGAACACCTACTTGGTATGGCCTTTTTACGGTCAAAGGCGAAGAAAATGAAGTGGTAGACATGATGCAATACCTTTGGAAGGGAGCTTTCCCCAAAAATAAAGCGCCGCACCTGTATGGTTTCCTCTTGAACAATCAAAAAGCTAACCAAAGCGTGTATTTAAAGCCAGGAGTAAGTTACCAAGCAGAAGTAATGGCTATGGATCCAGATAATGACCGTTTGAACTACCGTTGGGAATTATTGCCCGAGGCAACCAAAGTAGGAGAGGGCGGAGATCATGAAGATAAACCAACTGCCTTACAAATGGTCCATGCCAATAAAGGAAGTGGGAAAATTAGTCTCACCGCTCCAAAAACTGGCGGTGCATACCGTTTATTTGTGTATGTGGAAGATGGAAAGAATAAAGTAGCGACGGCCAATATTCCTTTTTTTGTAAAAGAGTAATTGCCTAAATTGTTAATATAAAGAAACTGAAAAGATGAAAGTAGATACAAGTTTGTTTAGAAACTGCTTGCTCATTGGATTGATGCTGACTATGAGCCTAAGTTGTAAAAAAGAGGCCAAAGCAGTAGAGCCAAGCAACCTGCAGTTGGTAGCTAATGTGAGTACTGATGGCTCGGGTAGAGTTGATTTTGTAGCAACAGCAACTAATGCAGATCGTTACTACTTTAGTTTCGGTCAGGGCAGCAATGAAAGTATTAAGTCTAACGACGGTAAAGCGGTAACTATTTATACTCAGGGAGGAACTTACACCGTAAAGGTAACCGCCTATTCATCGAGTGATAAATCGATTGAGCTGACCAAAAAGATTACGGTAGATATCGATGAAGTGGTTGATAACACTGGTTATATCTCTCCTGAAAGCTACCCAGGAATGACCCTCGTTTGGCGAGATGAATTTAACGGCGATGCTTTAGATACCAAATTTTGGAACTTTGAAGAAGGCAATGGTGTAGAAGGATGGGGCAACTGGGAGTTACAATATTATCGTAAAGAGAATACCAGAGTGCATAACGGTTATTTGACCATTACCGCTAAAAAGGAATCTTATGGAGGGAAAGAATATACCTCTTCAAGATTGACCACGCAGGACAAAAAAGACTTTCTTTATGGTCGTGTCGATTTTAGAGCGAAATTGCCTAAAGGACAAGGGATCTGGCCAGCATTTTGGGCTTTAGGTGCAAATATCCGTACTTCGCCATGGCCATTCTCTGGAGAAATTGATATCATGGAAATGGTAGGCGGTGGCCCAGGAAAAGACAATACCGTTCACGGTACCGTGCATTACGAAGATGGTGGCCACAAGTATATTGGTGGTTCAACCACTTTAACTTCTGGAGATTTTTACGATAAATTTCACGTGTTCTCTTTGGTGTGGACAGCTACATCTTTAAAATGGTATGTAGACAATGTTGAATTTTATACGTTTGATACCACTGGAGCAAATAAAGACGAGTTTAGACGTTCTTACTTTCTACTTATTAATCTCGCTGTTGGTGGAAACTGGCCAGGCGCTCCAAATGCCAATACAGTGTTCCCACAGAAATATATTGTAGACTATGTTAGAGTTTTTCAATAGAAAAATCATCCGTTAATAATTAATATTGTTTGTGAAGTCCCGAGGAAACTTGGGACTTTTTTGTTAGACTAAACTTCCTCTCCCCTTTAATTCCCCCTCCAGCGGGGGACATATAGTGCTTTAAGCATTTTGCATATCCCCCTCTTTGAGGGGGTAGGGGGAGGAAATACTCTCCCTATTGCGTAACTATCTACGAGAAGAGCATCTAATTAAAAAGAAACCACCATCTGCTTCTCAGGAAAGCTCGCTTTGGTACTTTTCCTATTCCCGTTTTTCTCTACGTGAAGAATATTCATCTGGTCTTCAAATAAATCATACAAAATGCTATTGGCTAACCCTAACGATTTAAAAGAAGGTGAATTGGCAATTTCAAGATAAACATTGGTGGCTTCGTGATCATTTTCAAATCCTATGTAATTATACTTAACCGTCTTCCCGTCAACCATAAATTTCAAGTTAGCCTCTAAGTAACTTTTCACGAAAGCATTCATTTCCTTTTCTTGATTTTTGGCGTATAGGTCAATTTTACTTTTAAATCGCTTGCTCAACGCGTTTTCGAAGTCATCCGTGAAAATCCTACAAGTAATTTCTAGCGATTTATTTTTGGTATTGTAAGAAACTTCGGTGTTACTTACATGAAACGGATGTCTTTTTGCTTCCTCTTTTGAAGAAAAGCCAAAAGGGAGCAATAAAACAAGTAACAATTTTGAAAATATTGGATTCATTTTTTTAACTAAGCCTTAAAAGTAATAGAAAGAAGCTAACTTAGGATTAATTAACTAGCTAAAATTAAAATCCTGCATGTCCTTTTCCGATTTCCTGTTCTATTTTGAGCTAGGTTGGTCACATATTGTAAGTTTAGATGCATTAGATCATCAACTATTCATCTTGGCGCTTATTGCCGTTTATACCTCTAAACAGCTTAAGCAAATATTGATATTGGTTACAGCATTCACCGTTGGACATTCAGTCACATTGGCTTTAAGTACGTTGGATATTATCCGTTTTGATAGCAAATGGGTTGAGTTTTTAATTCCGTGCACCATTTTTATCACGGCAGTTACTAACCTGTTAAAGAACGATAAAAGAAAAAGAAGCGTACAGTTAAACTACTATTTGGCCTTGTTTTTTGGATTAATTCACGGAATGGGCTTTGCAAATTCGGTCCGTATGATGCTGGCAAAAGACCAATATATAGGTTGGGGCTTATTTGGCTTTAACTTAGGACTAGAAATGGGGCAAATTGCCTTTGTCGTTTTAACCATGTTGATCTCAGGCATCTTCCTGTATTTCTTCAAAGTAAGACAACGAGATTGGGTCATATTTGTATCGTCCGCTGTTTTTGCATTAGCTTTACAAATGGCTTTGCAGCGCATACCTTTTTAAATAAATAGCAAATGAAAAGATTTTACGGTTTCTGTTTAAGTGCTACCTTACTTGCTTCGGCTACTATGGCACAAAACATCCAAAACAATCCAGGAAGCAACCACGGCAACAAGTTTGAGCAGCTGGGCACCATATTGCCTACGCCTAATGAGCAACGTACGGCAAGTGGAGCTCCTGGAGTAAAATATTGGCAACAACGTGCCGATTATGACATTAAATGTGAACTGGACGAAAACACGCAAACTTTAAAGGGAAGCGAAACCATTACTTATCACAACAACTCGCCGGATCCGCTTACCTACATTTGGATTCAGTTGGATGAGAACCAGCATAACAATCTTAAAAACGCTAATTATCAGAGCGCCACTAAAATGCCTCAAAGTGCTACCGATAAACAAGTGGAGGGCTTCTCCTTGAATACAGCTGACAACGGTTTTGGATTTAATATCCTAAAAATTACCGATGCACAAGGTAAGAACCTAAAATATACCATCAATAAAACCATGATGCGAATTGAAACGCCAGTACTGAAATCTGGAGATAAATTCGTTTTCAATATCGATTGGAACTATAAAATTGTGGACAGGATTGCTAAAGGAGGTAGAGGTGGCTATGAATACTTCCCCGGCGATGGCAATTATCTGTTTACCATGGCACAATGGTATCCTCGTCTTTGTGTTTACAGCGATTTTCAGGGCTGGCAAAACCACCAATTTACAGGTAGGGGCGAATTTGCCTTAACCTTCGGCGATTTCAAGGTACAAATGACCGTTCCTGCAGACCACGTAATAGGTTCTACAGGCGAATGCCAAAATTATGCACAGGTACTTACACCAGCTCAACTGTCGAGGTTTAATACCGTAAAAACTGCTAAAGCACCTGTAGAAATTGTAACCTTGGCCGAAGCCAAAGCCGCTGAAACAAAGAAATCGACCGCTAAAAAAACGTGGATTTTCCAGGCTAAAGATGTGAGGGATTTTGCTTGGACTTCCTCTCGTAAATACATTTGGGATGCCATGAACCAAAAGATACAAGACAAGGATGTGCTTTGCATGAGTTTTTATGGAAAAGAAGCTTACAATCTTTACAGTAGGTATTCAACCAGAGTGGTGGCGCACAGTATCAAAACCTATTCAGATTTTACCATTCCTTATCCATACCCAGTAGCGCAAAGTATTGAAGCCGCCAATGGAATGGAGTATCCGATGATTTGCTTCAACTATGGCAGAACCAATGAAGATGGTACCTATAGCGAAACGGTAAAAAACGGGATGATTGGTGTAGTGATCCACGAGGTGGGACATAATTTCTTTCCAATGATCATCAACAGCGATGAGCGCCAATGGTCGTGGATGGACGAAGGACTAAATACTTTTACGCAATTCCTGACCGAATCATCTTGGGACAATAAATTCCCAAGTAAACGCGGGCCAGCTTATGCCATTGTACCTTACATGCAGTTGCCAAAAGATCAATTGGAGCCTATTATGTCTAATTCAGAAAATATTGTACAGTTTGGCCCAAATGCTTATGCCAAACCAGCTACAGGTTTAAATATTCTTCGTGAAACAATTATGGGACGTGAACTTTTCGATTATGCTTTTAAAGAATACTCGAGAAGATGGGCTTTTAAACATCCAACACCAGCCGATTTCTTTAGAACCATGGAAGATGCCAGCGGTGAAGATTTAGATTGGTTTTGGAGAGGTTGGTTTTACAGCACCGATGTTTGTGACATCTCTTTAGATGAAGTGAAATACGCAAAAGCTGATTTCCCTCAACCAGCCAAAACTAAAACAGAAAAACCAACGGTAGGTAAACCTATATTGACCGATGATGACATCAGTAAGCAAAGAAACAGGGAAGACAAACGAATTAAGTTTTATACTGATCAAGACTTGGAAGCTCGTGATTTTTATTGGAAATATGCCAGAGGCCTGGTGCAAATAGATAGTAGCAAGGCAAAAACCAAGGAAATAAAATTGCCTGCTGAAGAATTCACAGCTGAAGAAAAAGCAAAATATAGTAACAAACATTTTTACGAGCTTAACTTTAGTAATAAAGGAGGTTTGGTAATGCCCATTATTGTGGAGTTTACTTTTAAAGATGGGACCAAAACCGTGGATAGGATACCTGCACAGATATGGAGACTGAACGAATTGAAAACTTCTAAATTCTATGCTTTAGACAAAGAAGTGGCAGCCATTAAAGTAGACCCTTTCCGTGAAACTGCCGATATTAATGAAAGCAACAACACTTGGGGAGCGGTAGAAGCTGCGCCATCTAAATTCCAAATGTTTAAAGCGGCCCAAGCAGCAGGTCGGGGACAATCAGAAGGTATCAATCCAATGCAGTTTGAAGTGAAAAAAGGTAAATAAATATTCTTTGACCATACATGAAGTCCCGCATGTGCGGGACTTTTTTTTGATAACACTTTATCGCGATAGCTGTTTAGTATTCGTTATTGCGAGGCACAGCCTGTCCCGCACTTTTTCGGGAAAGCAATCTCGTTAGTATAGAACAACTCGTCGCTTTAAGATTGCTTCGTGCCTCGCAATGACGATGAGATTTATGAAAACGTATAATCCCTAAAACGTATCTTTGTATATCATGAAGTTCAAACTAATTTCCGATTATAAACCCACTGGCGATCAACCTGGAGCAATCACTCAACTGGTTGAAGGTGTAAATGCTGGTGATCACTATCAAACCCTTTTAGGAGTAACAGGTTCTGGTAAAACGTTTACGGTAGCTAATGTGATTGAACAAACCCAGCGACCAACGTTGATCCTTAGTCATAACAAGACTTTGGCAGCGCAATTATATGGTGAAATGAAGCAGTTCTTTCCAGAAAATGCAGTGAACTATTTCGTGTCATATTACGACTATTATCAGCCAGAGGCATACATGCCAACCACCAATACTTATATTGAAAAGGATCTACAAATTAACGAGGAAATAGAGAAATTGAGGTTAAGGTCAACTTCTTCCTTAATCTCGGGACGTAGAGACGTCATTATCGTTTCTTCCATTTCGTGTATTTACGGTATGGGTAATCCCGAAGATTTTTCGAAATCGGTATATCGCTTCGGAGTAGGTACCCGAGTAAGTAGAAATGCTTTCTTGCACCATCTGGTAGAAATTTTATATGCTCGTACCATCAATGATTTTAAGCGTGGGACCTTCCGTGTAAAAGGGGATACAGTAGATATCTATCCAGCCTACATGGATTATGCCTACCGTATTTCTTTTTTTGGAGATGACATTGAAGAACTATCCGCCATTGATCCGGTAACGGGAAAAACTATTGAAAAACTAGAAGACATTGCTATCTATCCAGCCAACCTTTTTGTGACACCCAAAGACAGGTTTAACCAATCCATTTGGGGAATACAAGAAGAGCTGGAGGTGCGTAAAAATCAATTAATAAATGATGGTTTGCTATTGGAAGCCAAACGATTGGAAGAAAGGGTGAATTTTGATGTTGAAATGATGAAAGAGCTGGGCTATTGCTCAGGAATTGAGAACTATTCTCGTTTCTTTGATGGCCGTACGCCAGGAATGCGTCCTTTCTGTTTGTTAGACTATTTTCCAGATGACTACTTGATGGTGATTGATGAAAGCCATGTGACCGTACCGCAAATTAGAGCCATGTATGGTGGTGATAGATCTCGCAAGTTATCGTTGGTAGAATATGGTTTCCGTTTGCCTTCAGCTTTGGATAACCGTCCATTAAACTTTGAAGAATTTGAGAACTTAGCTCCTCAAACCATTTATGTGAGCGCTACGCCGGCCGATTATGAACTTCAGAAATCAGACGGTGTGGTCATTGAGCAGGTAATTAGGCCAACAGGATTATTGGACCCTTTGATTGAAATTCGTCCAGCCATTAATCAGGTAGATGACTTGTTGGATGAAATCGATAAAACCATCAAGCAAGGAGATCGGGTTTTGGTAACCACTTTGACCAAACGTATGGCCGAAGAGCTGACTAAATACATGGATAGGTTGAATATCAAATGCCGTTACATCCACTCCGAAGTAAAAACTTTAGAAAGGGTGGAGATTTTACGTGGATTGCGCTTAGGAGAGTTCGATGTTTTGGTGGGGATTAACCTCTTGAGAGAGGGATTGGATTTACCAGAAGTAAGTTTGGTAGCTATTTTAGATGCCGATAAAGAGGGCTTTTTACGTTCAGATAGAGCATTGATTCAAACCATTGGTCGTGCAGCCCGTAACGATAGAGGGCGAGTGATTATGTACGCTGACGATATGACCGATTCTATGGAACGTACCATCACGGAAACCAACCGACGCAGGGAGAAACAGATCGCCTACAATTTAGAGCATGGCATTACACCTAAAACTGTAGGTAAATCGAAAGCTGAAATTATGGAACAAACCTCTGTATTGGAAGTTTCTGAAAAACAAAAAGCAAGAGCAAAAGCTTATGTGGAAGTGGATGAAGTAAGTATGGCTGCGGATCCAGTAGTACAATACATGACCAAACCAGAGATGCAAAAAGCCATTGACAAATCTCGTAAGGAGATGCAAAAAGCGGCCAAGGATATGGACTTCTTGTTGGCGGCCCGTTTACGCGATGAAATGTTTGCGCTTGAAAAAGTTTTCGAAGAAAGGTTTGGGAAATAAAGGTTTTAGGTTACTGGTTGCGTGTTACAGGTCTCGCAACTTATAACCCATAACTCGTAACAAAAAATTATGCAAGGACAGAATAGAAAAGATATTTACCCAGGTTTAGAAGTAGGGATCATCCTTAAAAAAGACCAAAGAAGTGGGAATGTAACCTACGGAGTGGTTAAGAACTTATTGACGTCGGCTACGTTCCATTCAAGAGGGATAAAAGTACGTTTGGAAGATGGGCAAATTGGTCGAGTTTGCGAAATTGTAGAGGAAGATTGATCATCATAGTTGGATTAAGAATTATCTGCTATAAAATACCGATGTGTATATATGGTTATATTTTTCGGTACTTAAATGGCCAGATAGACATATAGAAAATAATAACGTTATGGCTTATCATTCCCTTTAACGTAATGGGATAAGTCCTTTTTGGGTAGAGTGAAAACTAAATAGTTAACTTTGAATTGTAATGAAATTGCAATGAAAAGCGTTATTTGAAACAAAAAGCTGTAGGCAAAGTCTATATTTGTAATAAGAGTAAAGAAATGGGATATATATTAAATTTTCTATTAATAGCGATAATTGTTTTATGGGTAATTAGGTTACTGGTAAGGATGATATTCCCTGCTGTAATTAGAAATGCCTTTGGCAATATGCAAAACCAGGCTCAACAGCAGCAGCAACAACAAAGATCTCGTCGTCCAGAAGGTACGATCTCTATAGACTACATGCCTCAAAAGGATAAGAAAAAAGGTAACGCCGATAAGCTAGGCGATTTTGTGGATTATGAGGAAGTGAAGTAATCACAACTTTGATAACCATTTCCTAATTGGTAAATCATAAAATTTCATGGCTAAATATGCCACTACTAACTGCATGGTAATTAATGATGGAATAAGCCATACCAGTGTTTGTGCATTTGGTTGTGCTTGTCCATAGTAGTTTCCGAACGACCAAAGCACAAAATAGTGGGTAATGTAGAGCGGGTAGGAAATTTGTCCCGATAGTCTGCAAATGCCTTGATGTGTGGGGTTTAATGCAGTGCCAGCCCCTAAAGAAACCAGTAAAGGAAAATAGACAACGATAATTAATGGTTCAGTAATCCAGTTCCATTCATCTCTAAAAGGCACAAAAAAACTAGCAGCTAATAGTAAGGCCAATAAAGGGAATCCTAAGCCATTTTTAATGATGAACTGGTAGCGGAAAATGCACATGCCCGCTAGAAACGAAAAGGCAACCCTGGCACCACCATGCCAAAAATTATCTTTTGACCAACCCCCGCTGATATTCCCTGCTGAATTTGCCACATAGAAAATGCCGATTGCAGCCAGTACAGCTAACAGCAATAACCAAATTCTTTTAAGGCGATGTAATACCAACGCGTAGGCAATGTTGGCTACATATTCCCAAAAGAGGGTCCACGCTGGCGCATTTAAACCGAAATTGTTGAAAGCTCGTTCAGCAATAATAGGATAAGGAATCATTAAAATGGATGTCAGAAAAAGTACAACCAATTTCCAACCGCTATATACTTCCCATTGATTTCCGAAAGGATCGAAAATGAATGCCAGTAGACCTAATACTGTGCCTAAAACAACCAAAGGGTGTAATCTGATTAGCCTTTGCTTGAAAAATGTCTTTAATCCCATTTGGGCTAATCTGTCATCGTAAGCATACGCCACCACAAATCCCGAAAGGCAGAAGAAAAAATCTACGGCTAAATAAGCATGAGCAATTAAATCTTTAGGGTGGGGAGTGTACATTTCAATAAAATGGAACACCACCACACCAAGGGCAGCAATGCCACGCAGGCCATCTAAAATTTCAAAATGTGTTTTGGTCTTTAAGGTCGGTTGCTGGGCAAATGCACTCATTTTGGTTCGGTTGAATTTCAATATTAAGTATTCCTACTGGCTTGGGCAAAATTTTGATGTATGTACGTTGTTACATAAACCCGATAGAAGCATAAATACTTTTTGTTAATGTCATCCTGAGCTCGTCGAAGGATTATTTGCTATTTGTAGACGCTTCGATAAACTCAGCGTGACAATGGATCGTGATTACAACAACAAAAAGATGGTAGCGAAAAGCGGGGCTTTCATTTCCGAAGAATTATAGGCCTTGCTTTTCTAAATCCAAGAAAAACATAATGATGTCTTAACAATCAGTTAATCAGTGTGCTGCAATTTTGTATCAGATAATATTCTCAAAAGATGCTTGAACTATTTCTATTGGTATGCTTAATTGTTTTTGTGGCGTTTTTCTTTAGTCCGTACGAGTTAACTGTTGGTGAAGACGAAGATTAATAGCTGTTCCCAAAATAATTTATGGAGAAAAGGAATGTAGAAATCGTGGTTATTTCTGATGTGCATTTAGGTACATATGGCTGCCACGCTAAAGAATTGCTGAAATACCTAAAAAGCATTAGACCCAAAACGCTGATTTTAAATGGTGATATCATAGATATTTGGCAGTTCAGCAAGCGTTATTGGCCCGAAACACACATGAAAATTTTGCGCAAGCTGATGAAATTTGTGGTAGAAGGCGTGGATGTGTACTATCTCACGGGAAACCATGACGAATTGTTGCGCAAGTTTGCCGATATGAGCTTGGGATCTTTTTACCTCCAAAACAAGCTGATTTTAGAAATAGATGGGAAAAAAGCTTGGTTTTTTCATGGCGATATTTTTGACGTGACCATGCAGCACTCCAAATGGTTAGCCAAACTTGGTGCTATTGGTTACGACAGTTTGATTTTATTGAATAGCATGGTGAATTGGGGGTTGAACTTGTTGGGAAGAGAAAAAATGAGCTTCTCTAAAAAAATCAAAGCTAAGTTTAAGGATGCCGTAAAGTTTATCAATAGTTTTGAAGACACGGCTGCAGAGTTAGCAATTGAAAATGGTTATCATTATGTGGTTTGTGGGCATATCCACCAACCTGAAAAAAGAAATATTTTGGCCGAAGGTGGTGAAGTGATGTATTTGAATAGTGGCGATTGGGTAGAAAACCTCACGGCTTTGGAATACAACCAAGGGCAATGGGAAGTTTTTAAATACGAAGCCAAAAATTTTGTGAAAGATGAAGTAGAATTGGGCGAGCTTTCGGATGGTGAAGACCTGCACGGAAAACTTGACGTGAATATTTTATTACAGAAAATTAAACTCGGAATTGGCTAGTGCCTAAAAAATATTGATATTAGGAGCCAATGAAGATACTTTACGCGATACAGGGAACTGGCAATGGGCATGTAAGCAGGGCAAGGGAAATTATCCCTCTTTTACAGCGACATGGCGAAGTAGATTTATTGATCTCGGGCACGCAGGTTGATGTGAAATTGGCTTATGAGATTAAATATCGTTTTCATGGTTTCAGCTTTATCTTCGGGAAAAAAGGCGGGGTAGACCACTACAAAACATGGAAAAACATGGATCTCTTTCAGTTTAGGAGAGACATGAAAGCCATACCATTACGTGACTACAACCTTATTCTGAACGATTTTGAACCCATTTCTGCTTGGGCCTGCAAGCTTCAGAAAATTGAAAGTGTGTCATTAAGCCATCAAGCTTCATTCAAATCTAAAAAAGTGCCACGCCCTAAAACCGTTGATTGGGGCAAGCTTATCTTGAGCAGGTACGCACCTACTACACACCATATTGGTTTTCATTTTGATAGGTACGATGATTTTATCTATAAACCTGTAATCAGAAGTGAAATTAGACAGTTGGTTACTTCTAATCAGGGGCATTATACCGTTTATTTGCCTGCCATTGACGATAAGGATTTGGTAAATGTATTGAAACAAATTCCACAAGTACGCTGGGAGGTTTTCTCGAAGCATGCCAAGGTCGCTTACTGTGATGCGAATGTGTTTGTGGAGCCTGTGAATAATGAAAAGTTTAACGCGAGCATGGCCAGTTGCGAGGGTGTTTTCACAGGTGGTGGATTTGAAGGGCCAGCGGAAGCTTTACATTTGGGTAAAAAGTTATTGGTAGCGCCAATGCGTTTCCAATATGAGCAGCAGTGCAATGCCTATGCTTTAAAACAGTTTGGGTTGCCAGTCATTTGGGGTAGCAACCGTAACTGGGTACCTATCCTTAAAGAGTTTGTGGCTAATCCGCAAGAGCATCAATTTGATTTTCCAGACGAGACTGCTGCAATTATTGCACATGCAGTAAACACTTTTGCCAGATAAATTTCTTTACTTTGCCTTCGTAATTTGGCATGATTAATCAGTTTAGAAGCTTACACCCTATTAACCTATTGTTATTGGTTGCCTATACCGTTTTAATGCGGTTGGCTATCTTTTTCAATTTACCCCCCGAGCTTAACTTTGAAATACTCGAATCATATACCAAGTTTTTCATTAACATTCCCAATAATGCTTTATCGCCAGAGGCAAATGTTTTTTTTGCTGCGGTGGTTGTGTTGGTGCAGGCTTTAATCTTCAATAGGATTATCAATAATCACGGCTTGTTAAATAAACCAAGCTACTTACCAGCGTTGATGTACATCTCAGGAACCAGTTTGTTCTTGCAATTTTTGGTGCTTAGCCCAGCGTTGATTTGCAACTTCCTGATGATAGTGGTGATCGATAAGTTTTTGAAGCTTGCCAAAACCTCAAATGCCATGAGCATTATGTTTGATTCGGGCATGGTGATTGCTATTGGCACATTGATTTACTTCCCCTTCATTATGCTGTTGCTGATGTTGTGGCTCAGTTTGTTGTTATACAGGCCTTTTAATTGGCGGGAATGGGTTTCTGGAATCATCGGGTTTTTAACCATCTTTATGTTTGTGGCAGTTTTTTACTATTGGAACGATAGCATCGATCGCTTTTTTGATATTTGGCAGCCTTTAACTAATAAATTCCCCATCAATCTGCAAATCAACTATAACGATTATTTGGTGCTTATTCCTGTAGGTTTAATTATGGTGATGGCGGTAATTCAGTTGCGTGAAAATTTCTTTAGGAGCTTTATCAGTACCCGTAAGGCATTCCAAATGCTGTTTTTTATGTTCGTCATCAGCATTGTTAGTTTTTATACTAAAAGAGGGGTTACGGTAGCACATTTTGTGCTATGTGTGCCTTCGGGAGCCATACTACTTGCTTACTATTTTTCAAATGCAAAAAAGCGGTGGTTCTACGAAACGCTTTTTCTTATTTTGGTGGTGTGCACCCAGTACTTTTTGTTTGTTTAACCTTTTTTAACAAATTGATACCTCGAAACTTGCCAAAGATGGTTAGCTTTGTGACATGAAACTGTTGACAATGTTTCTTTCTATTCGTAATTCGTTGTTGGTAATGTAAATATTTGATGAATAATCTAGTCATAGATATTGGCAATACCTATAGCAAACTAGCAGTCTTTGAGCAAAAAGAACTCCTCTATTTCGAGCAGCTTGAAAAAATAGAAGAGGCTAACCTCTTAAAACTAATTACCGAATATAAGATTGGAAGCTCAACGGTTTCTAGCGTAGGAAACCAGATAGACGATTTGGAAAAATTGCTAAAACAGCATACTACTTATGTGCGCTTTAGTACCCAAATTGTAGGTGGAGTGAAGAGTTATTACGAAAGTCCACAAACATTAGGTTTGGATAGATGGGCAAAAGTAATTGCGGCACATTGCCTTTACGCTGGCCAAAATACGCTCATGATTGATGCAGGAACCTGCATTACTTACGATGTGCTTACGGCCAACAATGAATACTTTGGAGGGAGTATAAGTTTGGGTTTGAATATGCGTTTTAAAGCATTGAACCATTATACAGGGCGTTTGCCATTGGTGGCTTGGGATAAAACGCAGGAAGTGATAGCAGAAGGAAGCAACACCCAAAATGCAATTAAGAGAGGTGTGTTGCAAGGCGCAGTAAACGAAATAGAAGGTTTTATTGCTTTAGAACAGCAAAGAAACCCCAATTTAAAAGTGGTGTTAACAGGAGGTGATTCGCTTTTTTTGAACAAGCAATTAAAAAATAGCATATTTGCCGCCCAGATTACCCATGAACCATATTTGGTTTTAAAAGGATTGAATGAAGTTATTACATTATAAAATGAACAAAAAAATGAAGCATGTTTATGTTGCTTGCTTACTAATGGCTTCTTTTGGAGCTTATGCGCAAACAACCGTGCAGTCGCCATATTCTAAATTTGGTTTAGGAAATCTTAAAGGGTCGGTTTTACCTAACCAAAGAGCTATGGGTGGAATTTCTGCTGGTGTTTTTAGGTCGAGCTACATCAATAATATCAATATGCAAAACCCAGCTTCTTACGCGGGGATTAATTTAACTACTTTGGATATTGGTATGTCTGGAAGCTTTGCTAATCTAAAGACTAATACCTTAAGCGAAAATAGCTTCAATTCTTCATTGAGTCATTTGGCAATGGCTTTTCCGGTAACCATGAAATCGGCATTAAGTGTTGGTATCTTGCCTTATTCGGAATTGGGCTACAACTTCAGTAACCGAATGACTGTAGGTACAACCGCTGACAACACTAAAACGGTAGATTATTTATATAGCGGTGAAGGAGGTTTGTCCAAAGCTTATATCGGTTACGGGATTCAATTTGGCGACCACTTTAGGGTAGGTGCTAATGCAGAGTACCTGTTTGGTAACTTGATCCAAAACCGTTCAACGGAATATGTGAATGAAGCTGGTGCCATCAATTCGCGTGACCAACTGAAAAACAGTGTTGCGGGCTTTAACTTTAGCTACGGTGCGCAATACGATTTTCGTTTAGGTAATAAAACTTCATTAGTGTTGGGTTACTCTGGTTCGTCAGCATCGAAGCTAAATTCAGAAAAAAGTCAATACATCACCATTTATCAAAAAGATTCACAAGGTAATGAGCTATCAGCTTTAGATACTTTGTCGGCTATTGAAAATGGAAAAACTAATCTGAAATTACCTTTGGTACATAATTTCGGATTCACCTTGGTAAAAGAAAATAAATGGTTAATCGGGGCCGATTATCGCACCGGTAAATGGTCAGAGATGTCTATCGACAATGTTAACCAAAACTTAAAAGATACTTATGGGTTTTCGGTGGGTGGACAATTTACACCTGACGTTACGGCCATCAACGGTTATTTCAAAAGGGTAGATTATCGTTTAGGCTTTACCTACGACAAGACCTATATTCAGATGAATAACCAAGATGTGAAGCAAATGGCATTAACTGTTGGTTTAGGATTACCGTTACAACCTGCTTATGCTAGATCATCATTCTATAAAATGAACGTTTCTGCAGAAATTGGAAGAAGAGGAAAAGTAAGTAATGGATTGATCCAAGAGCGTTACGTGAACATTCACTTAGGTTTCATGTTGAACGATAAGTGGTTCCAAAGATTTAGATTCGATTAATTTGTAGGCTGTAGTGCCGCATTATTTTAAGAGGTCATGAATAACTTTTTTCGTCTTTCACTTTGCGCTATCTGCTTATTACTTTCGGCATGCGAAGGTGACGACCTTAAAAAAGTTTCGGCCATTGCCGCCAATAAAATTACACTAAGTAGAGAACGTACTTATGGTGTAGAGATCGTATATAGCGATTCTGCCAGGGTAAAAGCGAAAGGTTATGCCCCAATTTTAGATAAGGTAACGCCATCTGCTGGCGCAAACTATAGCGAGATGCCCAAAGGCGTAAAAATTTATTTTTACGACGAGTTTATGAAAAGCAAGGGCAGTATCACCTCTGGTTACGCTATCAATAAAGAAACCGAACGGATCACTATTTTTAGGAAAAATGTGGTGGTGGTAACCGATAATATGACCTTTAATACCGAGGAATTGATTTGGAACGAGAATACCAAAATGTACAATTCGCCAGCGGGAACCGTAACCACCAAAGATGGGAATGTGCTAAGAGGAACCAGTTTTTCGGCCCCTCAGGATTTCAGTACTTATAGCATTACTTTACCTTCCGCAGATGCTTATATCGAGAACGGAAAACTGCCATAGAACCACAAAAAATTCACGGATATCTGCCTAGTTTTCAAGTCGAAAAACAATTGAAATTTAATATTTTCTAATTTGTCGCAAATTTGTATCTTGCGCCCTCTTAAAATTTACTAACAAAATAAAGATTTATAAAGAATAATATGGGTTTAATGACTTTCATGCGTACCAAAATGGGCTACTTTTTAGTGGGTGGTATCGCAGTGGTGCTGGCGTTATTTGTTTTAGAGCCATTGTTGCAACAAGGTACGGCAATATTTGGTGCGGCATCAAGAACAGTTGTAGGAAGCATTGATGGCGAAGACGTAAAGTATGATGCATTCAATACAAAAGTAGAACAAACTTCTGCTCAGTTTAAACAACAGTACGGTGGCGTAATGAATGCCCAAATGCAATCAATGGCAGTAGACCAAGCTTGGCAAGCAGAAATTGCCAATGTAGTGCTAGGTAAAGAATTTGAGCGTGTTGGGTTAGCGGTTTCATCTGATGAGCTTTTTGATTTGGTTCAAGGTAAAAACCCAAGCCCCCTGATTACACAGTACTTTGGTAATCCACAAACAGGCGAGTTTGACAGAACTGCGGTAATGACTTCTTTGAAAAGCAGAGATAAAAACCCTCAGTTAGCTCAACAATGGTTAATGTTGGAGAACGAAATCGAAAAACAAGCGCTTCAGGCAAAATATACTAAGTTGGTAAGCAACTCTGTTTACGTAACTACTTTAGAAGCAAATGATGAGTATACCAACCGTAACAAATTGGTAAACTTTAAATATGTAAACCTTGATTATAGCTCTATTTTAGATGTAAACGTTAAATTGACTGATGCGGACTACAAAGAGTACTATGACGAGAACAAAAAACGTTTTGACAATCCAGCAGAAAGAAGAGATTTCAAATATGTTTCTTTCAGTATTTTACCTACTGCTGCAGATAGCGCTATCGTAAAAACTCAAATCGAGAAATTGGCGGTTGATTTCAAAACAACTCCTAATGATTCATTATTCTCGGCAAATAACTCGGATGTTAAAGTCCCTTATACTTACCTTTCAAAAGGTAAATTAGATCCAGCAGTTGATTCAGTAATCTTCAACTATCCGGTAGGAAGTTTTTATGGGCCTAAATTCTCTGGAAACTCTTATAAATTAGTTAAGGTGGTTGATAGCCGTTTCTCTCCAGATTCAGTTAAAGCAGCGCACATTTTAATTAATCCAGCGCAAGTTGGCGGCGAAGACAAAGCTTTCAAATTAGCTGACTCTTTAAAATCATTAGCTCAAGGTGGAAGCAACTTTGGCGAATTGGCTAAAAAATTCAGTGTTGACGGTTCAAAAGAACAAGGCGGTGATTTAGGTACTTTCGGCCGTGGAGCAATGGTGGCAGAATTTGAAAACGCAGCTTTCAATGGTAAAACAGGTGACATCAAAGTAGTTAAATCTCAATTTGGTGTTCACGTGATCAAAATCGAAAAACAAGTAGGTTCTTCTAAAGTAGTGAAGTTAGCTTACATCGAGAAAAACTTGGCACCTAGCCAAAAAACGAGAGATGCAGCTTACAAAAAAGCAACTGCTTTCTTAGCTGAAGTGAAAGCTGACAATTTCGCAGCCCTAGCTCAAAAACAAGGATATACTGTTGGTGTAGCCGAAGCAATTACAGCTACTCAAGGATATGCTCCAGGTTTAGATAACCCACGCCAGTTAATTAGAGAGGGCTACGAAGCTGATAAAGGCGATGTATTGCCACAGGTTTATACCATGGACAACGCTTATGTAGTAGCTCAATTAACAGCTATTAAGCCAAAAGGTCAATTATCTTTGGAAGATGTGAAAAAGCAAATTGAGCCTCAAGTGCTAAATGCGAAGAAAGCTAAAATGTTGACGGAAAAATTTGATAAAGCACTAGCTGGAACCTCAAACATTGATGCGGTAGCGCAAAAAGTTGGTAAAGCAGCTACTCCAGTTCAAAATATGGTATTTGCTAATCCTATTATTCCAGGCTTATCGCAAGAGAATAAAGTGATTGGAACCGTGTTTGGTTCACAAGTTGGCAAACTTTCTAAAGCCGTTAGTGGCGACAGAGGCGTGTACGTTTTTGTTGTAGAAGGTTTCACTAACCCTGCACCTTTAGCCAATACATTCAAACAAAAAGAAGGAATGTTAATGAACATCGGCCAACGTGCGTTAGGCGGAGCATTCCAAGCTTTGCAAGAAAAAGCAGATATAAAAGACAATAGGGTGAAATTCTATTAATCTTATTTACTTAATTTTGTAACCGTCCAAGCTTCAAACTTGGGCGGTTTTTTGTTTTGTAGAGTTTGCCTGGGAAGCAGTTGTCATTCTGAGCGTAGCGAAGAATCTCTAAAAAGATGTCTCGTATCCTCGACATGACAAGATGAGGGCCTTTAACTAAAGATAATTATGGACATTCAAGAAAACATCGTTAATAAAGTTGCAGCTAGCGGATTAATCACTTTTAATTTAGAAGATTATCTGGAAAATGGGGAACGTGTATTGTATGATATCAAAGACAATCTTTTTCACGGATTAATGCTGAGAGAAAAGGATTTTCGTGAGTTTGTGAAGCAACATGACTGGCAACAATACCAAGATAAGAATATCGCTATTACCTGCACAGCAGATGCCATTGTGCCTACTTGGGCTTACATGTTACTGGCTAATAAGATGAAACCTTTTGCAAACGAAATAGTCTTCGGCAACTTGGATGCTTTGGAAACCCAATTGTTTTCAAAAGCTTTGGCGAAAGTTAACCTAGAGGAATACGCCAACCAAAGAGTAGTGGTTAAAGGCTGTGCAAATCCTCAAATTCCAATTTCGGCATATGTAGAAATTACGGCGCTGTTAACACCTGTGGTTAAAAGTTTGATGTACGGCGAGCCATGCTCTACTGTACCACTTTACAAAAGGAAAGATTAGCCATTTTATTTTCGCGAAAGCGTATATTTGCCTATATTTTATTCTCTTGTTTATGCGTTTTAACAAATGTTAACATCTGCCCCGTTATATTTTTTAAAAATTGGATTACTTTTTGTTTTAACTAGGGCATGAGAAAATTAGCGTTAATATTAGCGATAGTTGCTTGTGGGAAGTTTTCCCTTGCCCAAGAGCTACCCATCAAAAAGGAAACTGCCTTTAAAGAAGGGGAGGTGCTTAGCTATAAATTAAAGTACGGCTTTATTACAGCTGCCGAAGCAACCATTAAAGTAGAAGCTTCAGATATGAAGTTTGATGGAAACTCAACCTACAAACTGGTGGTTGATGCACGTACCTCGGGTACCTTCGATATTTTTTATAAAATTAGGGATCATTACGATTCATACATCCATAAAACAGAACTTACCCCTTACTTTTACCAGGAGGACGTTAGAGAAGCAAATTATCGTAGGCAAGATAAAGCTAGGTTCTATCAAGATGGTAAAAAGGTAGTGGCCAACAGAGGAACCTTTACTACGCCTACTACCCAAACTTTTGATTTAGTTTCTGCCTATTACTTTGCCCGTAGTCTAGATATTTCCAAGTTGAAAATCAACGATACCTTTAAGCTCAATTACTTTTTGGGCGATGAAATTTCGTCCCTTGAAATACAGTACATCGGTAAGGAAACGATCAAATCCAAATTGGGTAAGATCAACTGTCTTAAATTTAGTCCGTCAATTAAGCCCGGACGTATTTTTAGAAAGGATAGTAAGTTGTACCTTTGGATTACCGATGACGGAAACCGAGTTCCGGTAAAGGCACAGGTAGAAATATTGGTGGGTTCGGTAACGCTAGAAATTAAATCGGCCGAAGGCCTAAAATATCCTATAGGACAAGGCTAACTGTTTAAATTGTTTAATCGATACAAGCTACGATTAACCATTTATACAGTTTAAACAATTAAACAAAGATGATTGAAGTTCAAAGTACCTTATTGCATGAAGATCTGATCAAAGAAGATTTTGTGTGTAATTTAAGCAAGTGTAAAGGAATTTGTTGTGTAGAAGGAGATGCAGGTGCTCCACTTGATCAGGCAGAGAAGGAAATATTGGAGGAGATATATCCTAAAATAAAACATCTGTTGGCCCCAAAAGGCATTGCCGCCATTGAGGAATACGGCACTTCGGTGTTGGATTTGGACGGAGATTTAACCACTCCCTGTGTAGATGGACATAGAGAATGTGCCTACGTAACCTTTGAGAATGGCATTACTAAATGTGCTATTGAAAAGGCTTATGAGCAAGGTTTGGTCGATTGGAAGAAACCGATTTCTTGCCACTTGTATCCCATTAGAATTACGCAATATCCAGAGTTTGAAGTGTTGAACTACGACAGATGGCATATCTGCAAAGATGCTTGTACTTTTGGTAGGGAACTAAAAGTGCCCGTTTATAAGTTTCTTAAAGACCCTCTGATTAGAAAATATGGAGAGGAATGGTATACAGAACTCGAAGAAAACTTAGCGGAAAATAGCTAATCCATTCCTTAATTGTTTTAACTTTAGATAAATAGATACATTCTTATATTTTTGTAAGAACAACATATATTATTGCTTTGAAGAAAATACTTATCACAGGCGGTGCCGGCTTTATCGGCTCTCACGTAGTACGTAGGTTTGTAAATGCCTACCCAAACTACCAAATTGTAAACTTGGATAAATTAACCTATGCAGGCAATTTGGCCAATTTGAAGGACGTTGAAGACAAGGCTAATTATCGATTTGTTAAAATAGATATCATAGATGCACAGGCCATTAATGAATTGTTTGCCGAAGAAAATTTTGATGCGGTAATACATTTGGCAGCAGAAAGCCATGTAGACCGTTCTATAGTTGATCCTACTGCTTTTGTGATGACCAATGTGATTGGAACGGTAAATCTTTTGAATGCAGCCAGGGAGTATTGGAAAGGCGCCTATGATCAAAAACGTTTCTATCATGTAAGTACCGATGAAGTATACGGTGCCTTGGGAGAAACAGGTATGTTCGCAGAAACAACTGCTTATGATCCGCATAGTCCCTACTCTGCTTCAAAGGCTAGCTCAGATCATTTTGTAAGAGCATATCATGACACCTATGGAATGGATTGTGTGATTTCTAATTGCTCTAATAACTACGGTTCACATCATTTTCCTGAAAAGCTAATTCCTTTGGCTATTAACAATATTAAAAATAACAAACCAGTACCTGTTTACGGGAAAGGTGAAAATGTTAGAGATTGGCTTTGGGTAGAAGATCATGCAAGAGCAATTGATGTGATTTTCCACCAAGCAAAAACGGGCGAGACTTATAACATTGGAGGACATAATGAATGGAAAAACATTGATCTAATTCATTTGCTTTGCAAAATCATGGATAAAAAGCTTGAACGTAAGGACGGAGAATCGGCTCAGCTAATTACTTTCGTTACCGATAGAGCAGGCCATGATTTGCGTTACGCTATCGATTCAACCAAACTACAAAAGGAATTGGATTGGGTGCCAAGCCTACAGTTTGAAGAAGGATTGGAGAAAACGGTAGATTGGTATTTGGCTAACGACGAATGGTTGAACAATGTAACCTCTGGTAATTATCAGTCTTATTACGAAAAACAGTACAAGAACAGATAATGGGCAATATCGTGGTGATAGGGGCAGGTGGCCAATTAGGTCAATGCATCAAAAAAATAACAGGTTTAAGAGCCGTTGAAAATGTGGTGTTCCCTGAGGAGAATACTGCCAACATTTTAGACGTTCCTGCTTTAAAACTTCTTTTTGAGCAAACCCGCCCGGCTTATGTGATCAATTGTGCGGCCTATACAGCGGTTGATAAGGCAGAAGATGAAGCAGATATTGCTAAAGCGGTAAATGAAATAGGCGCTAGAAATTTAGCCCAACTTTGTAAAAAGCATCAAGCAACACTCATCCATATTTCTACAGATTTTGTATTTGAAGGTACAGAAGTGAAGCTGCTGAAAGAGGACGACAAAGCGAGTCCAATTAGCGTTTACGGGGTAACAAAGTTGGATGGTGAACTTGCAATCATTAACGAATTGGACAATTATGTCATTATTCGTACCAGTTGGCTGTATTCAGAGTTTGCCAATAACTTTGTGAAAACAATGTTAAAGCTAGGCGCTAATCGTGAAGAGTTGAGCATTATTGCCGACCAAGTGGGTACACCTACTTACGCGATTGACTTAGCGAATGCAATATTTGACATCATTCAACATCCTGAAAAAAAATACGGTACTTATCACTTTAGTAACGAAGGCGTCACCTCATGGTATGATTTTGCGAAGGCAATATTCGACCTGAGTGGCACAAAAGTGAAAGTAAATCCAATACCAACAAGCGCTTATCCAACCAAAGCAAAAAGACCTCCTTTTTCGGTAATGGATAAAACCAAAATAAAAGCGGACTACAGCGTTCAAGTGCCTTATTGGCTAGATAGTCTAAGAGTTTGCATTGAGGCGCTTAAATCTAATCATTAACCAAAAACTGACGATATGAAAGGGATAATATTAGCAGGTGGAAGCGGTACCAGATTGCATCCATTAACCTTAGCTTGCAGCAAGCAAATGATGCCGGTTTATGATAAGCCAATGATCTACTATCCATTGTCGACTTTGATGCTGGCAGGGATCAATGAAATTCTGATCATTTCAACCCCTCATGATTTGCCCAATTTTCAGAAACTACTTGGCGATGGAACTTCTTTAGGTTGTAAATTTAGCTATGCGGTACAACCAGAACCTAACGGATTGGCACAAGCCTTTGTGATAGGAGAGGAGTTTATCGGTAAAGATAAAGTGGCCTTAGTATTAGGCGATAATATTTTTTATGGCGATGGAATGGCCAAGCTTTTGCAAAGCAGTGCTGATCCAGAGGGAGGTGTTGTTTTTGCTTACCAAGTATCGGATCCAGAACGGTATGGTGTGGTAGAGTTTGACAAGGATAACAAAGTGATTTCCATTGAAGAAAAACCTACACAGCCAAAATCAGATTATGCTGTGCCAGGTTTGTATTTCTACGACAATGAGGTGGTAGAGATTGCCAAAAATATCCAACCTTCTGCCCGTGGAGAGTATGAAATTACAGACGTTAACAAGGTTTATCTAGAAAAAGGAAAACTGAAGGTCGGCGTGTTAAGTCGTGGTACCGCTTGGTTAGATACCGGAACCTTTGCTTCGTTAATGCAAGCTGGACAATTTGTGCAGATTATTGAAGAGAGACAAGGCTTGAAGATTGGATGTATTGAAGAAATCGCTTATCGCATGGGATTTATCACAGCAGACCAATTGAAAGAAATAGCCAAACCGCTAGTGAAAAGTGGTTATGGCGAGTATCTTTTGAAGATCGTAAAATAACAATAAAGGCCATGAATATTCGTGGCCTTTATCATAACCCGTCATTTCGAAGGAAGAATGACTGAGAATTGAAGCTTTACGTAGTAAAATCTAACGATTAGCACGATGTTAGATTTCTCCATTCGCTGCGCTGCAGTCGAAATGACGAATCAATAATTACCTCTCCCCAACTTGTTGCCTCCACATGGCGTAGTAAAGTCCTTTTTCTTCCAGTAAGTCTTCGTGTTTGCCTTGTTCCGTAATCTGGCCTTTCTCTAAAACATAAATCCTATCAGCGTGGCGGATGGTAGACAAACGGTGGGCAATTAAAATGGTAATCTGTTCACTCAACTTAGATACATCTTTAATCGTTGCAGTAATCTCCTCTTCGGTAATTGAGTCTAATGATGAAGTAGCTTCATCAAACACCAAAATATCCGGATTACGCAATAAAGCTCTAGCAATGGACAGTCTTTGTTTTTCTCCACCCGAAACCTTAACCCCGCCTTCGCCAATAACGCTGTCTAAACCTTTGTCGGCTCTGGCCAATAAAGTATGGCAAGCCGCTTGACGGAGTACTTTTAAGCATTCCTCGTCGCTGGCATTAGGCTTCACAAACTGCAGGTTTTCCCTAATTGTTCCTGAAAACAGCTGCGTATCTTGGGTTACAAAGCCAATTTTTTCCCTCAATTGGTCAAGGTTTATTTCCTTGCCAGAGATATTGTTGTAGAATACGTTTCCTTCTACGGGTTGATAAAGGCCAACCAATAATTTCACCAAGGTAGTTTTACCGGAACCAGAGGGACCAACAAAAGCAATGGTTTCTCCTTTGCTTACACTAAAGTTGATATGGTTCAAGGCATTGTTCTTGCCTGTAAGATGTTTAAAGCTGATATCGTTAAAGGTAAGCTGCTCAATTTTATGGAGCGGTTTCGGATTGTCTGGCTTTTTGTCAATAGGAGTGCTCAGGATCGCTTTAAATCTGCCTAATGATACTTCGGCTTCTCTCCAAGCTAAAATCACGTTGCCGAGCTCCTGTAGCGGCCCAAACAAAAAGAACGAGTAGAATAGGAAGGAGAAATACTGTCCCGGAGAAATGGTGTTGTCAAAAATTAGAATTAACAATACGACAATCATGATACTGCGCACCAAATTCACCGTAGTGCCCTGTACAAAACTCATGCTCCTTACAAACTTTACTTTCTTAAGCTCTAAACCTAAAATTTTGTAAGTGGTTTTATTTAACCTTTCAATTTCTTGATTGGCCAAGCCTAAACTTTTCACTAATTCAATATTTCTAAGCGATTCTGTGGTAGAACCTGCCAATGCGGTAGTTTCGGCAACAATGGAACGTTGTATCGTTTTTATTTTTCTACTCAAAAACCAACTAATAAAGGCAATCACTGGAATAGACGCCGTGTAAATTAACGTCACTTTGTAACTCACAGATAGGGAATAAACGATCACAAAAACCATCCCGATTAAACTTACAAATAGGATACTGATGAACGAGGTGATGAATTTTTCACAATCAATTCTTACCTTTTGTAAAACACCTAGGGTTTCTCCACTACGTTGGTCTTCAAAAACCTGATAAGGTAATTCCAAAGAGTGCTTTAAACCATCTGCATACATTTTAGCGACTACTTTTTGTACAATGATGTTGGTGAAATAATCCTGAAAATTCTTCGCTATTCTGGAAACCATGGCGGCGCCAATAGCCAAGCCAACTAAGCCCAGTACGCCCCAGATATACTCTGTGCGTTCGAGGTTGTCTTTCTTTTCAATGAAACGGTCAACAATTTGACCTGTAAAATATGGGTCCATAAGGGAGAAACCGATATTTACTGCAGCTAAAAATAGTGCAAGTACTACCACCCACTTATGTGCTTTGAGGTATTCGAGTAATAAATTCATTTTTGTTTTGTTGTGATTGGGATGCAAAAATAAAAAAAGGGAATGTAGCTGAGTTACATTCCCTTTTATATTACAATTTAACGATATTGTTAAACCGTCATGATGTCTTTTTCTTTTAGTTCGGCATGTTTGTCTACCTTAACAATATAATTGTCGGTAACTTTCTGTACTTCTGCCTCTCCAGTTTTGATTTCGTCATCAGATACACTATCGGCCTTCAATTTCTTGATTTTCTCGTTGGCATCTTTACGGATATTACGGATGGCAATTTTTCCTTTTTCAGCCTCTTCTTTAACCTTTTTAACCAGTTCTTTTCTGCGCTCTTCAGTTAAAGGAGGAACAACCAAACGGATAATAGAACCATCATTTTGAGGATTGATTCCAATGTTAGCTTCCATAATTGCTCTTTCAATAGGAACCAACATATTTTTCTCCCACGGTTGGATAATCAAGGTACGGGCGTCTGGAGTATTAATGGCTCCAACTTGTGCTAAAGGTGTTGGGTTTCCATAATAGTCAACCATAATACCATCTAGCATGCCAGCAGAAGCTTTCCCTGCTCTAATTTTCGTCAATTCAGATTCACAGTGTGCAATTGCTTTCTCCATATTGGCTTGAGCATCTGTGATCTGTTTCTTTATGAGGTCATTCATTGTTCTGAGTGATTTGTATACAAAAATATAAAATAAAGGGCAAAACTAACCTTTCACCAAAGTGCCGATTTCTGCACCTTTAGCAATTTTCATGAAATTTCCAGCCTTGTTCATATCGAAAACAATAATTGGAAGATCGTTTTCCTCACATAAGGTAAAGGCCGTCATGTCCATTACATTAAGGTCTTTATCATAAACTTCTTTGAAAGATAATGTTTGGTATTTGGTAGCCGTTGGGTCTTTTTCAGGATCAGCGGTATAAATACCATCCACACGGGTGCCTTTAAGTACTACGTCTGCATTAATTTCAATCGCTCTTAATGCCGCTGCAGAATCGGTAGTGAAGTAAGGGTTTCCGGTACCAGCACCAAAAATAACCACACGACCTTTTTCAAGATGTCTAACTGCTCTTCTTCTTACAAATGGCTCGCAGATTTGCTCCATTTTAATGGCCGAAAGTAAACGGGTTTTTAAACCTACTTTTTCCAAAGCGTCTTGTAGTGCCATGCTATTGATTACAGTGGCTAACATGCCCATGTAATCTGCTTGAGCTCTGTCCATTCCAGATTTTTCAGCACTTAAACCTCTAAAAATATTGCCACCACCTATCACAATTGCTATTTCTAGTCCTTCGTCGTGTACCGCTTTGATATCTTCTGCGTATTGTTTAACTCTTTCGTTATCAATGCCGTATTGCTTTTCGCCCATTAGCGATTCGCCACTCAGTTTAAGTAAAATCCGTTTATATTTCATAAAAGGCAAAATTATCAAGTTTTTTTAATTTGCTGGTGCTTAATTCAGTTTAATTTCCGCTCCTCTGAAAAATACTTGTTGCAATTCCAGTTTTTCGTTTACCCTTATCATGTTTGCTTGAGCATTAACAACAAGTTGTCCAATTTCGTTTTCTTTTTTAATCAACTTTGCTGGATTGAAGGTGGCCATGTTAACGGCTTCAGCTAATGAAATGCCACAGTGCTCCACGCAATTTTTAATTGATTGCAACATCGTCATTGCCGAGCCAGATAAAGTGCCATCGGGCATTACAAACTTGCCGTCTATTGCATGATGTTGATATGGTCCTGAGTTACATTCTGCTACAGCGTCGGTAATGAGAAACAAGCGTTCTTTCATCATCTTTGCGGCAATTTTCACCACTTCGAAATCTACATGTAAGCCATCGGCAATAATGCTGGCCATCGCTGTTGGATGGTTGAACACAGCGGTTGGAATACCAGGTGCACGATGTTGGATAGGCGACATGGCATTAAACAAATGGGTGGTGGTTTGTATGCCTCGGTTATAGGCATTGGTCGCCTGTTCAAAATTGGCATTGCTGTGTCCCAATGATATGATCACATCATGATCAAGCAGATATTGAATGACTTCGTCGTCCTGAAGTTCTGGTGCAAGCGTCATCATTTTAATGGTGCCATCTCCAAAGTCTAATAGCTGTTGAATTTCATCTAAACTTGCCTTGCGAATATATTCTCTGACATGGGCGCCTCTTTTTCCGGGATTGATAAAAGGACCTTCCAAGTGTAAGCCCATGCAGTTTCTGGCCTCTTTTCCATATTCTTTAATTACTGAAATACATTGGTTGAATACTTCTGGAGTGTTTGTCGCTAAACAGATCAGAAAGCTGGTGGTGCCCTCTCTTAAAAGTTGGTCTTCTATGATTCTGATACTTTCCAAACTGGGTTCCGCAGAAAAAAGCTTGCCAGCAGCACCGTAAATCTGTAGGTCGATAAAGCCAGGTAATAACAATTCTCCCTCGGTGGCTTTATTTATAGCATCTGCAATGTGTTGTATTTTGCCATTTTGTATTTCAATATGTTGGTGTTTATGGATCTGGCCATTTGTAAAAACATCGATATCATCAAACGTTTGCATGGAAATTCTTAGGGTTTTAATTTTAAAGGTAGTATTTAGAAAAGGTATTATTGTGTTTATTAAATTTAAAACAGCTATAAAAATGAAAAAGCAAACAGCAGAACACAGTAGACGGGCCTTCTTAAAATCTAGTTTGGCTTTTGGGGCTGTGAGTATGGTTGCTCCAGTAACATCAGTTGCCGCAGCCAGTGAAATTGACGATGAATTTAAGATAATTGCAGGGCCATGCTTGCAAACCTCGTTTAACAATGCCATATCTGTGTTATGGATAACGAATAAAAATGCTGCAAGTTGGGTGGAGTATGGCTTGTCACCCGATAATTTAGATCAAAAAGCTTATGGCAGGTCAGAATTTGGCTTGAAGCCAATTGGTACCATTAACGTTGTGCAGTTAAATAATCTGCAGTCTGGTGCTAGCTATTATTATCGTGTGGTATCTAAGGAAATAAAAGATTTTCAACCCTATAAGCTTACCTATGGCACTATGTTGAATTCAGATGTTCAATCTTTTATAAACACAGATACGAACAAGGCCGAAGTTAATTTTGTAATGTTGAACGATATACATGACCGACCCCAATCTATTCCAACTTTACTGGATTTAGACAAAGGAACGAAGCATGATTTTGTATTTTTCAATGGAGATATATTCGATTATCAGACTAATGAGCCGCAAATTATAGATCATTTTTTGAAACCCTGTACAAATGCTTTCGCTAAAAATATTCCATTTGTTTATGTTCGAGGAAACCATGAAACCCGTGGTAAATACTGTCGTGAACTTCCGCAATATTTTGCAAGTGTAGGTTATGATGCTTTTACACTTGGTCCGGTGCGGTTTGTGATTTTAGACACTGGGGAAGATAAGGAGGATAGTCATCCCGTTTATGCGAATATTGTAGATTTTGATGAATATCGTAGAGAGCAAGCAGCGCTATTAAAAAAGGAAATAGAAAGTAGCGCTTTTAAGAAGGCTAAATTTAGGGTGGTAATGATGCATATTCCACCACGGTTTTCTGGCGACGCTCATGGACCAAAGCATTGTACGGAGATTTTTGAGCCATTATTAAATAAGGGTAAAGTAGATTTGGTGTTAAGCGGGCATACACATCGTTATAAAATTCATCAGCCTGGGGAAGGACCAAATCAGTATCCTTTAGTAATAGGCGGCGGCCCTAAAGAAGGCACTAGAACATTAACAAAAGTTAGAATAACCCATAATGAGTTAACTTTGAAGCTGATTAAAGATGACGGAACAGAAGTAGGCAATTACTCCACTAAAAAATAAATAGCTTGTTAAACAAAAAAGTCCCGACGTATCGCCGAGACTTTTTTTATTGATTAGCTTAAAAATTAAGCGCCTAATTGTACGCGTTTGAAAGCAGTAACTGTTAATCCTTTAGCAGTGTTGTCTAAGAATTTACGAACATCTATAGAACCATCTTTTACAAACTCTTGGTTTAATAAAGTACTGTCTTTGTAGAATTTGTTCAATTTACCAGCAGCAATTTTCTCAACCATTTCTTCTGGTTTACCTTCTTGACGGATCACGTCTTTAGCGATTTCGATTTCACGCTCAATAGTAGCAGGGTCAACACCATCTTTATCAACAGCAACTGGGTTCATTGCAGCAATTTGCATTGCAACATCTTTACCAGCTTCGGTAATATCAGCACCATTAGCACCTTCAAAAACTACTAAAACGCCCATTTTTCCATTAGAGTGGATGTAAGAAACGATTTTCTCACCAGAGATATTTGCATACTCTTGGATAACGATTTTCTCGCCGATTTTACCTGTCAACTCAGTGATAGTTTCGGCAACTGTACGTCCATCTTCCAAAGTAATTGCTGATAATTCTTCAGCAGAAGCAGGGTTGTTAGCAACAGCTGCAGCTAAAATAGCTTGAGCAAGGTTACGGAAATCTTCAACTTTAGAAACTGGTTCAGTTTCGCAAGCCAAAGCAACTAATTTACCATTTGTACCATCTTCTGATACACTGATTGATACAAGGCCTTCAGAAGTAGCATTGCCAGAACGAGCAGCTGATACTTTTTGACCTTTTTTACGCAATAAATCAACTGCAGCTTCGAAATCACCATTTGCTTCGATTAAAGCTTTTTTGCAATCCATCATGCCGGCACCTGTTTGTTGACGTAATTTATTTACATCTGCCGCAGAAATTTGTACTGTAGACATCTCTTTTAAATATTTTGAATTTCTATAAAATGTTATAAGTTGTAAGTTATAGGCTATAAGTTTTTAAACCTATAACTTACAACCCACAACTTACAACTTCAATTAAGCTTCTGTGTTATCTTCTGATGAAGTTTCTGCTTCAGCAGTTTCTTTTTTAGCTTTTTTAGCTGGAGCCTCAGGAGCATCAGCAGCAGTTTTAGCCGCTACAGCTTCTTTTTCAGCTTCTTCGTCTTTTTCACGTTTACGCTCATCTAAACCTTCTTCGATAGCTTTAACCATGATGTCGGTAATCAAAGAGATTGATTTCGTAGCATCATCGTTCGCTGGAATAGGGAAATCGATGTTAGAAGGATCAGAGTTGGTATCAACCATTGCAAAAGTAGGAATGTTTAATTTCAAAGCTTCAGCAACAGCGATGTGCTCTTTCTTCACGTCGATTAAGAAGATAGCCGCAGGTAAACGGTTCAAATCAGCAATACCACCTAAAAGGTTTTCTAATTTGATACGCTCACGTTGGATCATCAAACGCTCTTTTTTAGAAAGGATTGCGTAAGTACCGTCTTTAGTCATTTTATCGATGTTAGCCATCTTTTTGATTGACTTGCGTACGGTAGCGAAGTTGGTTAACATACCACCTAACCAACGTTCGGTTACGAAAGGCATGTTTACTTTCTTAGCTTGTTCTGCAACAATTTCTTTAGCTTGTTTTTTAGTAGCTACAAATAAGATCTTACGACCTGATTTTACGATTTGTTTAATCGCTGCAGCAGCTTCTTCAGTTTTAGCTAAAGTTTTGTTTAAATCTATAATGTGGATACCATTGCGCTCCATGAAAATGTAAGGAGCCATTTTTGGATTCCATTTGCGGGTAAGGTGACCAAAGTGTACACCTGCATCCAATAAGTCTTGATATGTTGTTCTTGCCATTGTATTGTCTCCTTAAGATTAACGTTTACTGAATTGGAATCTCTTACGAGCTTTCGCACGTCCTGGTTTCTTACGTTCAACCATACGCATGTCACGGGTCATTAAACCTTTAGCACGTAGCGCAGATTTTTTCTCAGCATTTAATTCAACAATAGCTTTAGCAATTGCTAAACGAACAGCCTCAGCTTGTCCTTTAACACCACCACCAGCTACATTTACTTGTACATCATATTGACCAGCAACTTCCGCAACTTCGAAAGCCTGGTTAACAATGTATTGTAAAGGTAGGGTTGGGAAATATACTTTATAATCTTTACCGTTTACGGTAATAGCGCCGTTGCCATCTTTTAAATAGATACGGGCAACAGCTGTTTTTCTTCTACCAGAAGTATTTGTTGTTGACATTTCTTTTCTCTTTTAATTAAAGTTTAACGGTTTTAGGCGATTGCGCAGCGTGAGGATGCTCAGCACCAGCATAAACAAATAAATTAGTGTATAATTTTTTGCCTAATTTGGTTTTAGGTAACATACCACGAACTGCTTTCTCAACAACACGTGCTGGGTGTTTAGCCAATAACTCTTTTGGAGAAATGAAACGTTGACCACCTGGGTAACCAGTGTAACGCACATAGGTTTTATCAACCATTTTGCTGCCTGTCAACTTAATCTTGTCTGCATTGATAACAATAACGTTATCACCACAGTCTACGTGTGGGGTATACTCCGGCTTGTTTTTACCTCTAATAATCATTGCGATTTTAGAAGACAAGCGCCCCAAAATCTCTCCTTCAGCATCAACTACAACCCATTGTTTGTTAACGGTTTTAGCATTCGCAGAGACAGTTTTGTAACTTAACGTATTCACTTGCTTTTATTTAATTTGTTAAAAAATTTTATTATTCCCAGTTTTTTAGGGACTGCAAAGATACGGAGAATACTTTAAATACCAAATAGTTGAAGTAGAAATTTTTGGTTTTAAGTTATAGGTTATAATTGATATGTACAAGGTTGATCATTTGAAAAGCAATTACAGTAGCTCTTTTGTGCCCAAAGCCCCGCTTTTCGTTGCAATCTTTTTGTTTTTGAGTGCCTATTGTCATCCTGAGCCTGTCGAAGGATAATCATCGCAAAAACGCTTCGACAGGCTCCGCGTGACAAACAAAAAGTATTTCCACTTCAATCGGGTTTATTATTAAAGGCATTGCAAACTAAAAAAGCCTATCGAAATATCGATAGGCTTCAAATATTGGTTGTATGTAATGTTATTTCCTCATCAACTTAATCGACATGGTTTTGGCTTCCTTGCCATCTTTAGTGTCGTACATTTCCATCAGTTGGTTATTGTCATCAACAATGGTGAATGTTTCCCTGAACTGAATTTGCTTGCCTGAGGCTGGATCTGTGGTATTGCCTTTAAAAGTCATTACTTTATGGTCTTTGTCAAAGGTGCCTTCCGCATACATCAGTCCTGTGCCCATATTATCTATCCAAGTGCTGATGTAAATTTTCCTAGCATTGTCATAAGCCATGGTATTCATTCCTTCGAATGGCATACCGTCCATCATCCCTTTATAATTGGATTGCAAGTAACGCCCTCCCAAAACCATTTTGGTTTCTGCTTTAATGCCAGGGCTAGTAGACATTACAGAGCCGTCTGGTTTATAGAAAGTACTCTCGGCCTCCCACGTACCCACAGATTTGGCCATCCATTGATGCTCGTTTCCCGGGGTCATGTAAGCTTCCCAGGCTTTCATCATCTCGGCCGAATCGACAGGTTTAGAAGTATCAGTGTTTTTTGCGGTAGCTGTATCAGCTGTAGTAGTATCGGTGGTACTACCTTTTTTCTCGCTATTGCAGGCTGTAGCAAACAATAACATGAGGCCTGCGGCCATCATTAAATTTTTCATTTGAGCTCAAATTAGTTTAATATTTAGTTGATTGTCTTGTGATTAACAATATACGATAAACTTTGTTTCGAACGAAAAAACTCCTAGAGAAAGAAGGAACATGAAATAATTTAATCAGTTCTTAGCTCATCTATTTTCTGTTGTGCCTTTATATTAATTTTTGTGTCTTGAATTTGGTCGGCTACGGTAATATCCGCATCCCTGTCTTTATCCGAAAGGTGGATTTGCACCTTTTCGGCGTTTTCAATGGCATGGTCGTAAGAACCTCTAGCGCTCATCAGCTTTACAAAAACGGGCAGACATTCAAAGAAAATAAAGAGCAGCCCAATGAATGTTACCGCTAAAGAGGTATTGAAATCTTTTGACCCATCAGGGTTAAAGCTTAGCTGGCCAAGCGCCCAGTTCCTATCGGCGAAGCCCGCAATATTTGCCAAGCTGTCCAGCTGTTTGCTGGTGAAAAGCTTCTCGCTCATCAATCCATCAAACTGTTTCCTGCCATCTACAAATTTTTCCATTTGCCTCACGTCTACGTTAAGCGTGTCCAGATTTTGCTCACGTTGTTTCAGCTCAGCTTCCTTGCGTTTGGCATAGGGGCCATAACCCATTACACCCGAAGTTTCAGTGGTTTTATTACCGAAAATCTCATAATTGAGTTTTTGCCTATCGCTTTTAATGGCGGCCGCTAGCGAATCGCGTTGGGCTTTCAGCTCATTCAGCTTTCCAATTTCAATGGTATATTTTTTATCAAAAGCCTTGTTTAAAGTGTCAATTTTTGAACGTTGGCCATTCAGGTAACTCACTTTCAGCTTCTCTTTGATTTCTTTATCAAAAATCTTCAACTCCAAGGGGCGTGAGATCACGATACCAATCATAATGGCCAACAGAATACGAGGTGTAGCTTGTAAAAGCTGTTTGTTGGAGCTTGCATTCTTATCCAAACTACCCACAATATAGCGGTCCATATTGAAAATGGCCAAACCCCAAATTAGGCCAAAAAATATTGAAAAAAGCCAGGCAAAATCGCCGCCTTTAAATACGAAGTACATGGCGTAGCCACCTGAAAGGGCCGCAAAAAGGCCCGTAAAAAAGATGGTGGCACCAATGCCTATATATTTATTATGATCTGTAGGGTGTTTTTCGAGCGTAGTAATGTGAGCTCCAGAGCAAAACCAAAGGAAGCGGGAAACGCGGTTCATATTAACCAAAATTAAAATTCTATAGTTAAACGACTGGCAATCTCAATTGTTACAGTTCTTTGGTAATTAATTATTTCTGTTTAGATCAAGGTAGCAGAAAAGTAAAAATACCGTTTGAGTTTTGCGATGAAAGTAATTAATAACGTAATTCGTATCTTTGATCAAAACACGAAAAAATGAAAGAAGTTACAGTTCAAGACTTAAAACAAAAAATAGATAACAATGAGCCTTTCCAACTGATTGACGTTAGGGAGACTTTTGAATATGAAACCTCTAACCTTGATGGTTTGAATATCCCTTTGGGTGGTATCTTAATTGAGGCGGATAAAATTGACAGAGATAAACCTGTAATTGTGCAATGCCGTAGTGGAAAACGTAGTGCTGCTGCCATTATGCAGTTAGAGCAGGTTCACGGTTTTGATAACCTTTATAATTTAAAAGGTGGGATTTTGGCTTGGCAAGAAGCTTTTGATCCTAACATGCCGGTTTATTAATAATTATTGGATTTTGAGTGAGAAAACGACTAAATGGTTGAAGTACATTTGATCATTTAGTTATTTTCTCATTTCGTCATTGAAAATATGAAAAAAAGAATTTTCTTAAATGCTTTTTATAATCTGGCATTGATCCTTTGTATTTTCGGAGCCTTTTGGGCTTACGATAACAAAAGTCCGTTAGTAGCCATTTTTTTAGTGGCGGCAATGGCTGCCTTCCTTTTCTTTAAAGTAAAATTGATTAGGGAATTAAACAAGGAATTTAAGCAAGGACCACCGAGAAAGTAAAGCATAAAAAAGCCATGAGAATTTACTGATGGCTTTTTTATTTATTTTAATAGACTTAACTCCCTTTGGCAGATCTGGTCATTTGCTCTAGCATGTCCCACATTTCTGATGGGATGGCCTCCAGACCATTCATCTGTCCTGCACCTTGCAACCATTCGCCACCGTCAATGGTAATCACCTCGCCGTTAATGTAGTTGGAGAAATCACTTACTAAAAAGGCTGCTAAGTTTGCCAGTTCTTGATGGTCGCCCACACGTTTTAAAGGTACCCGATTCTTAAAATCAAACTTTTCTGCTAAGTCGCCAGGCAATAATCTATCCCATGCACCTTTAGTTGGAAAAGGCCCGGGTGCAATTGCATTGCTTCTAATGCCGTATTTGCCCCATTCAACGGCTAGTGATCGGGTTAAGGCTAGCACGCCGCCTTTAGCACATGCCGAAGGAACTACAAAAGCTGAGCCCGTAAAGGCATAAGTGGTGACGATATTCAACACGCTTGCGGCTTGCTTTTGCTTAATCCAATGTTTGCCAAAAGCCAAGGTGCAGTTAACGGTACCCTTAAGTACAATATCTATAATGCTGGAAAAAGCATTTGCCGATAAACGTTCGGTAGGGGAAATGAAATTTCCCGCTGCATTGTTTACCAATACATCTACACTGCCAAATTTGGAGATGGTTTCCGCGAGTACATTTTCTACTTGTTCATATTCTCTTACATCACATTGTACAGCCAAAACTTTACCTCCTGTTTCGCTTTCCATCTCCTGAGCAGTTTTTTGCAATACTTCTATCTTTCTACTGGTGATGACCAAATTGGCACCCAATTTTAAAAAGTAGGTAGCCATGGCTTTACCTAGGCCTGTGCCTCCGCCAGTAACAACAATGGTTTTGCCTTTAAGGGCATCATCTTTTAACATCGGTTGGTTGTACATTTGCTGGTATTTAGTGGTTAGATATTCGTATTTATGAGATGGACGCTAAGTAAAACGTACTACTTTTTCTGTAAACTATCTACTAATGATTTTAAGATAGCTCTCGTAGCTGGTGCCCACCATTGTTTTAGCATTATTTCTAGGTCTTTACTTTGGTCGGCACTGGTTGCCGTAATTAAATCTTTGCGTAGGTTAAGTTTGCTTTGCTGCCAAGTATTGGTTTCAAAAGCCATATATTTCCTAACTTTTCTTTCAGCAGCGGTTAAAATACTTTCAGGTTTTACCATTTCATCTATCAAGCCAACAGATAGGGCTTCTTCGGGAGAAAATAATTTGCCCTCTAATAAATTTCGATAGGCGTTAGCATTTCCTAACCAAAAGCTGTACAGTTTGAAAATACTATTTGGAACGATAATGCCTACGGGAACTTCATTAAGACCAATGATGTATTTCCCTTCCGCCATTACCCTTGCATCGCAAGCTAAAGCAATTACACAACCTCCAGCTGGGCTATGGCCATTAATAGCGGCAACCAATGGTTTCTTAAAGGCCGTGATTTTTGCAGTAAAGTTCAAAAAGAGATGCCAGAAACTAAGCGCTTCTTCTTCGTTATAATGGTAAAGCTCTATTAAATCTAGTCCTGCAGAAAAGAAATTCTCCCTACCAGTAATTAATACACCACCTATGTTATCATCGTTTTCGATGTTATGTAACATGTCCTGTAATTCGGTAACCATTTCTCGGTTTAACGAATTGGATTTGCCTCGGTTGAGTGTAATGATGGCAAGCCTATCTTTGATGGTGGTGGTAATAGTATTCATTCCTCTTAGCTTTACATTTATATTTTTATAAAGCTAAGAGGTTCGAATTTATTATGCAAGCATAAAATTATTTTACTTCGTAGGTGAGTACTTTTCTGGCCAAACTTCCATTGATGTCAATGCCTTCAATAACGATGCGGTAGATACCTGGTACATCGGTGTTGAAATAGCTGACTTTAGCCTTTCCGTTGGCGTCGCTTACCATTTGAGGTTCCCAAAAAACGGTAGTCCTTAAATCTGGTCTGCTATCTGGTTTTACATCGTATTTCGGCGAATAAAATTCTCTTACTACCGCATAACCTTTAGGAGTGAAGTTAATTAAGCCCGGGGTGTAGGTGTTGGTAGAAGTTATGCCTTGACCACGTTTGGTATTGATTACGATTACACCATTTCCACCTTGCATACCGTAAATTGCAGTAGTGCCAATACTCTTCAAAATTTCAACTGTTTCAATGTCTTGTACTACAATATCGTCTAGGTTAAAATCTTCTCCGCCTAGGTTCATGCCATCAACAATGACTGCCATTGGGGATTGACCGCCACGAGCAAAGGCTTGTCCATTTCTGATTTGTACGCCAGCTATTCGTCCTGCCAAGTATTGGGAGAGTGAAACTGCTGTTTCCAGTTCTTTTGCTGTAATTACGGCATCGGCATTGCCTGCGCCACCTAAATTAGAGGAATTGTAGGTTGGCTTACGTTTCTCTACGATAGTGACTTGGTCCAACAAAATCGTTCTGTTTAATAACCCTCTTTTGGTTTGGTCGTCAAAATATTTGCCACTTTCCTGCAAATATGCAGCTAGCGATTGGTTTACGTTTACTTCAATGTCTCCAGTATTTGGATTTTTGGTTGTCACTTGGCCTGGAACAACATCCATTACAATGTCAACAAATTTTTTGTCTTTGTCGGTTCTGGCCTGTACTACAAATTTAGTGCTGTCCAAAAATTCTATCTTGTCAAAATTGAAGCGACCTTTGTCATCGGTGAGGGTATCTGTCATAAAGAAACCTCCAGAAAAAGATACTAAGGAAATTTTACCCTTAACTACTGGTTTTCCACCTTTAGTAACTGTTCCGCTAATTTGTAATCTTTTTTCAACAGGATATTTGGCTGCTGTTTCTGTGCCGTCTGCTACTTGCTTCCAATTAATTTTTCTCCAGCCTTGTGTAAGCAAAAGGTTGTCTAAATCATAGCGGGTATTTCTATCATTGTGGAGAAAGTAATAATTTGGTTTTTCTACATAGCCTACTAAATCCGAAGTAAGTAAAAGCTTTGTAAGTATGTTGGTCTCATTTTCTGGATCGGGTTTAACCGCTGAAGTGTTGGTCACAGCAACTGAAAAGCTTCCTTGTACAGGTTTATGATCATTGGTAGTCGCTACAGATAAATCTACTTTCGCTCGCTTACTATAACTTGGTTTTAAAGTCTCTGGCGTGATTTCGATCTTATCTTTTAAGTTGTTCACAAAGACGATACGCTCATTTAGCGGAGCAAATGTAGAAGATAATAAAGAAATTTGTACAATTCCAGATGGCAAACTGTCTTTAGGAACGGTAAGTGCAACCACCTGTTTATTAGAAGAGATTTTGGTAGAAAAATAGGCGACGCCGTTATGTTGTGCAATTAAGTTGTATTCTTCTTTGTTGATCAAATCTTCAGAAATATAAACTTTGATGGACATTTTGGTGCTGTCAATATTGGACACCGAAAGTACCAAGCCACTTTTTTGTGCAGCGGGTAAGTTTACCGTCTTTGTACTACCATCTGCAAAGCTAAGGTTGGCTTTGTAAGTTTGCCCAGCAATAGGATTAAGAAAGAAAGAACCCATGCCAAGCTTATTGGTCTCAAATTGGGATATTTCAGTGCCATCATTCGTAATAATCACCCCCTTTGTGGCTTCTCCTAAGCCATTGCTATTGATGGCTTTAATGCCAACCTTGTTAGGGAGGTTTTCTATCAATTTACCTCCTTCTGGAAAAAACTGCACATCAAATTCCTTTGAAGTCGTTTTCAATGGAATTTCCTTGCCGATCACTTGCTTGTTAGGCAAAGTAATGTTGGCGATGATTGAGCCACTTTTTAAGGCCTCTGGCTGTTTGTTGGTCGCCTCTATGGTAATTTCCCCCTGACTATTAGTCACGCCTTTGCCTCTTTCAACTGTTTTTTGACCAAGCTTTACTTCGTAGTTTACTTGACAGTTGGTATAAGGTGAATTTTGTTTATCGGAAAACTGTATGGTTGTACTTATTTTTTGTTGGTTGTTCTCGGTGCTGAGTACATTACTCGATTTGGTAAATACCTTGTTTGCCCACGAATTTCCAATTTTGATGGTTTTATCGAAATAGAATTCCGGTCCAGCATTTCTCATCCATTGCGTATATGCCCTGATACGATAGTTACCCTCGCTCAACGAATCGATTAGCTTAAAATCTCCCCAAGTAATGCCGCTCTTCATGGGCAATTTCAACTGTTTGGTTACTGAATCTTTCTCGTTGACCAACTCAACATACAACAGTCCGCTAATGGTTGAAGGTAGCCCGGTTTTTGCGTTAATAGTATAAGCCTTAAACCAAATGTCATCGCCCACAGCGTAATAAGGCTTGTCTAAGTGTAGATATACCTTTTCTTGGGCTTGCTTGTTAGAGGCTTCATCTAATTTTTTAAGGAAACTGCTCAAATTGGTATCTTGTGCCCAGAGAGAAGAAGTGCTAATGGCGCTTAAAAGAGCTACGCCCAGCGTTAGGAGTTTAATTTTCATTGGAGTATTTTCATTTTAATGGCAAAGAAACCTATGAAAGCTTCCTTACGCTATAGTGGTTCATTTGTGTTAAAGCTTCCTCTTTCGGGTTGATTTATTGGTGTTTATCGTAAGTCAAGATACAAAAAAGCTAACCTTGTCACAAACTATAGACTATTATTTTAGTTACAAGGTTCAAAAAGCAATTAGAAATTATTTTTCCACATCATGCTTTCCACTGGGCGGGTGGTTTTATTGCTGTATTTTGCGTTGTCTTTAGTGTTGTACATCTTTTCTATTTGTCCTTCTACTACAAAGTAAATGAGTTGGCCAATAGGCATTCCCGCGTAAATTCTTACGGGTTGTACACAAGAAATTTCTAAAGTCCAGGTGTTGCAAAAGCCAACATCTCCTTTGCCAGCGGTGGCATGTATGTCTATACCTAGACGGCCAGTACTACTTTTCCCTTCTAAAAAAGGGACATGTCCATGAGTTTCTGTGTATTCTACGGTTACGCCTAGGTATAAAGTTCCTGGTTGAAGCACAAAGCCTTCCTTAGGTATTTCAAAATGTTCTATTTTATTATGAGCTTTTGCATCTAATACACGGTCCTTGTAAGTTGCCAAATACTTTCCCAAATGCACGTCGTATGAATTGGTGCCCAAACATTCTGGCTTAAAGGGTTCTATAATAATGGTGCCTTTGTCTATCTCCTCAAGTATCCGTTTGTCTGATAATATCATTTTTAAAGTTTTTTGGTCTAAATTATGATTAATTTAAGATACTTTTGTATTGATTTTCTAAATAGAGGATGCCCGTAGTTTTTGATTTAAAAATTGATGCCCATACCGAACTCGCCGTATGGAAAATTGAAGAAAGCCATAATCAATTGATGGCAGGTCTACAACTTAAACAGCACGAACTTGAAATTATCGATTCGTTTAAGAGCGATAAAAGAGCGCTACAGTGGCTAAGTACGCGTTTGTTACTTAGAACCATGCTGGATACCAAGGAATATATCGATTGCCAAATGGATGATCAGGGGAAACCTTACTTGGTAAATTACGATTATCATATCTCGTTAAGCCATTCTTATGACTATGCAGCCGTAATGATCAGTAGAGATTCACAAAAAAAGGTGGGGTTGGATATGGAAATGATCAAGCATAAAATCAAGCTGATCAGACATAAATTCTTATCGGATGTGGAATTGGCCCAAAAGCAAATTGGCGACAATATTCATGGCTTGTACGTTTGTTGGTGTGCCAAAGAGGCCATCTACAAATGGCATGGTCGCAAGGAGTTGGAGTTTAAAAGGGATATCCACATCAAGCCATTTAAATTAAGGGATGATGGAGAGCTTACTGCAGTGGTTGAATTGCCACAAGGTACAAAAGAGCTCAATGTGAATTATTTTAAGACGGATGATGGCTATATGCTAGGCTATGTGATTGCGTAAGGATGTTATGAGTAAAGAAGTAAAATTTATTGATTGGGGTTTAACAGATTATCAGGAAGCTTGGGATAAACAAGAGCAGATTTTTGGGCAAACGGTTGCCTTAAAAGTGAAAAACCGTACGGAAAATACCCAGGAGTCAACACCAAACTATCTCGTTTTTTGCGAACATCCACACGTATACACACTGGGGAAAAGCGGCCATCCAGAAAATTTATTGCTAGACGAAGAGGCCTTAAAAGAAAAGGGAGCAACCTATTATAAAATTAACCGCGGCGGCGATATTACCTATCATGGCCCAGGACAGGTTGTGGGCTATCCGATATTAGATCTGGATAATTTCTTTACCGACATCCATCTTTACCTGCGGACTTTGGAGGAAGCCATTATTTTAACTTTGGCCGATTATGGCGTTGCTGCTGGTCGTTATGAAGGTTATACAGGAGTTTGGTTGGATGCAGATAATGAAAAGGCCCGTAAAATATGTGCCATGGGGGTGCGCTGTAGCCGATGGGTAACCATGCATGGTTTTGCCTTTAATGTAAATACCGATCTGGATTATTTCAAAAATATTGTTCCTTGCGGAATTGACGACAAGGATGTTACTTCTATGCAACGTGAGCTTGGTAGACCGTTGGATATAGATGAGGTAAAAGGAAAATTAAAGAGCCATATTGCCAAGCTTTTTGGAATGCAATTAAAATAGTATTCTAAAAAGTGCTAGCTAAGATTTTGATTTATAGGCTTAAGTCTTATCTTTATCTTAACTAAAATTAAAAGCTATAAAATATGGATTACTCATCTGATTACTCTTCTGGAGCCATCGGTATCTTGGCAGGTATTGGTGCAACTTTCTTTATTATTTATCTGGTTATTGCCATTGTAGCGATAGCTGGTATGTGGAAAACCTTTGAAAAGGCTGGCAAACCAGGCTGGGCTGCTATTATTCCCATTTATAACATTTACATTATGATTGAGATTGTGGGGAAACCAACGATTTGGTTGTTATGGTGCCTTATTCCTTGTGTGAATTTTGTGTTTTGCATTTGGTTATTGAATTTGGTGAGCAAAAGTTTTGGTAAAGAAGAAGGATTCACCGTTGGCTTGTTCTTGTTAGGTTTCATCTTCTGGCCAATTTTAGGGTTTGGAAGTGCTAAATATATTGGTCCGTCAGCGGCAGAAGCGCAACAAGGAGGCTTCGGTAATCATCCATTTGGTAACCCAAACAATCCGCCATTTAACCAACCTTAAGAAACTTGTTTATTTTAAATTTATATCAGTCCGCGTTGCTACTTTTAGGCAAGGCGGACTTTTTTTTACTACCCTGTCCTTTTAAATACCTGTTTGGGATTGATTGTCCAGGCTGTGGTTTTCAACGCTCCGTATTGGCGCTGTTGCGAGGTGACTTCTCGCTTAGCTTTAAGCTTTACCCACCAACGGTGCCTTTATTGATTTGTTTCTTTGCTGCTGCCTTTACGTGGTTATTGAAACTTAATCAAAATGCATTGGCACTTAAGGTGATGTATTTTGTTACGGGCTTTTTCATCTTCTTCAATTATCTTTACAAGATGCTGTTTCAGCATATCCATTAAACAATTGGCATGGCAACACTTTCTTATTTGGCACTTGGCGACTCATATACCATCGGCGAAGCGGTAGAAGCAAATGAATCTTTTCCCTTTCAACTGGTGGAAGCTTTAAAAGTTGCGCAGGTTGATTTTGCAGCGCCAAAAATTATAGCAAAAACGGGATGGACTACCGATGAATTACGCCATGCCGTACTGCAGGAGCAAATTTCCAATAGCTTTGATTTGGTAACGCTGTTGATTGGTGTAAATAATCAGTATAGAGGCTATTCACAAGACACCTATCGTAAGGAATTTGCCGAACTGTTGGAAATGGCCATCGGTTTTGCAGGAGGAAATAAGGCAAATGTATATGTGGTTTCCATTCCAGATTGGGGCGTAACCGAATTTGCGAAACAGAGTGGTCGAGACTTGAAAAGCATCAGCAATGAGATAGATGCTTTTAACACCATCAATAGACAAGAAACCGAAGCTCAGCAGGTCGCCTACGTTGATATTACGCCTGGCTCTAGGCAAGCTCTAAAAAAGCAAACACTGATCGCATCCGACGGTTTACATCCCTCAGGTAAAATGTATGCCGAATGGGCGCAACAAATTGCCGAAAAGTTTTTGGAATACAATTAAGTTGATCAGCTAAATCAATTCCAACATTTCTACTGCCTCATCAATATTGTTGATGTTGTCGAATGAAATACGCAAGCTATCTTTTACTTCCTTAAGATTACATAAACGGGGATGTAATTGTGCAAAAGCCAGTACACGGTTGAACGTTTCCGAATCGAAGAATTTTGATTGTTTATCGCTCACAAAATAACCACGAAGGATGTTTTTCTTATAGCTTACTTTTTCAAATCCCAGAGTTTTAGCAATCCATTGAAGACGTACCACTTTTAGCATGGCCAAAACTTGGGTAGGAACAGGACCAAACCTGTCTCGTAAACGTTTTTCGAAATTGCTGATTTGCTGTTCGGTTTCTAGCTTAGATATCTCCGTATATAGATTATAACGCTCAGTGATGTTGGTGACGTAACTGTCGGGAATGTGCATCTCCACATCGGTATCTACTTGCGTGAAACTCACATAAGGACGCTCGGGCTGATCTTTAAACAAGTCCTTGAACTCGTCATCTTTCAGCTCTTGGATGGCCTCGTCCAAAATTTTGTTATACATTTCGAAACCGATTTCAGCAATGAAACCACTCTGTTCACCTCCTAACAAGTTTCCGCTACCGCGGATATCCAAGTCACGCATAGCGATATTGAAGCCGCTGCCCAAGTCTGAAAACTCCTCAATGGCACTTAGGCGTTTGCGAGCCTCATCTGTTAAGGTAGACAAAGGCAAACTCAATAAATAACAAAACGCTTTTTTGTTAGAGCGACCCACACGGCCACGCATTTGGTGCAAATCACTTAGCCCGAACATGTGGGCATGGTTAATGATAATCGTATTGGCATTCGGCACATCCAACCCAGTTTCGATAATGGTCGTTGCCACCAAAACATCTTTCTCTCCATTAATGAAATCTAGCATTACGTCTTCCAATGCATCGCCATCTAACTGGCCATGGGCAATACCTATGCGGGCGGTTGGTACCAAGGTTTGTATCAGCCCGGCTAGTTGCTGCAAATCTTGAACACGGTTGTGTACAAAGAAAACCTGGCCACCTCTGTCAAGCTCAAACTGTATCGCTTCTTGCAATAGCTTATCGTTAAAAACATGCAGTTCGGTAGTTACAGGCTGCCTGTTTGGTGGTGGTGTATTGATGATAGACAAATCTCGTGCGCCCATCAACGAGAAGTGTAGGGTACGTGGAATAGGTGTTGCCGTTAAAGTTAACGTATCTACACTTACACGTAAAGCACGTAGTTTTTCCTTTGCCGCTACTCCAAATTTCTGCTCCTCATCAATCACCATTAGGCCCAAGTCTTTAAACTTCACATCCTTACTTAAAAGGCGGTGGGTTCCAATAATGATATCTATTTTGCCTTGAGCTAATTTTTCTAGGCTTTCTTTAACTTGTTTGGAAGTCTTAAAACGATTGATATAGTCTACCGTACAAGGAAAATCTTTCAATCGCGAAGAAAACGTCTTGAAATGTTGTAAGGCTAAAATGGTGGTTGGCACTAAAACAGCCACTTGTTTACCATTAGCAACGGCTTTGAAAGCTGCACGAAGCGCTACCTCGGTTTTGCCAAAGCCTACGTCGCCACAAACCAATCGATCCATCGGATGAGGAGCTTCCATATCCTTTTTTACGTCGTTGGTTGCCTTCATCTGATCAGGGGTGTCCTCATAAATGAAAGAAGCCTCCAGCTCAGTGTCTAAGTAACTATCAGGAGCAAAAGCAGTACCCACCTGCGCTTTACGCAGGGCGTAAAGCTTGATAAGGTCGCGGGCTATGTCCTTAACTTTTTTTTTAGTGCTTTTTTTTAGCTTGTCCCAGGCTTCGGTGCCTAGTTTATTCATTTTTGGTGGCGTGCCATCCTTGCCACTGTATTTCGCAATACGATTTAGAGAGTTGATGTTCACGTATAGCAAATCATTATCTGCATACACCAAACGAATCATCTCTTGCATTTTGCCATTGGTCTCTACCTTTTCTAAGCCTGCATATTTGCCAATCCCATGGTCAATATGCGTTACAAAATCGCCAGGTTTTAAATCCCTAAGCTCTTTTAAGGTAATGGCTTGGCTACGTTGATAGCCTTTCTTTAATTGGTATTTGTAGAAACGGTCAAAAATTTGATGGTCGGTATAAAAAGCAACCTTTTGCGTAAAATCAACAAAGCCCTCACGTAAAGGAATGTGGATGGGAATGAACTTTACAGTTTTATCAATGTCATCCAAAATGGCATATAAACGTTCTACTTGTTTGGCCGAGTTGGTAAAGATGAAATTGTTAACGCCCTGTTTTTCGTTTTCCTTAAAATTGTGTATAAGCAGGTTGAAATCTTTATTGAAAGAAGGCTGTGGCTTGGTGTCAAAATGGTAAACATTATCCGTTTGGTAGAAAAACTGCTTTCCAAACTCTACAAGAGTAAAATCATGGAGCAGGTCTGAAAGCATTTTTTCGTCTGAAAAGGCAAACTTAGGATCTAGCCAATTCGGATTTTGTTGTTTCTCTGTTGCAGGCAATGCCTTCCAAAGTTCAGTAGCTTTTTTGTAACCTGTTTTCACTACATCAAGTGCAAAGGCTACATCCTTGAACCAAAGTTGCGTGTCTTTTTCAATATAATCTAATAGGCTGATATTGTTTTCGGTAAGAAACTTGGCTTGCACGTTGGGCACAATGGTGAGTGTTTTTACATCGTCTACCGACAATTGGCTTTCAATTTCAAAAGTTCTGATGCTTTCTACGGTATCGCCAAAAAACTCGATACGATAGGGGAGGTCGTGAGAAAAAGAAAAAATATCGACAATACCGCCTCTGATGGAAAACTGGCCCGGTTCATAAACAAATTCTGAACGCTCAAAGTCGTATTCGAATAAGAACTCGTTAATGAAATCTATCCCTAGTGTTGCACCTACAGTAATTTCTAAGGTATTTTTTTCCAATACGCTGCGGTCAATCACCTTTTCGGCCAAAGCTTCAGGGTAGGTCACCACAATTTGCCCGTATTCAGATTGATGGTTAAGCTCGTTGAGCACTTCGGCACGAGCCAATACGTTGGAGGTATCTACTTGTGTAAACTCAAAAGGTTTGCGAAAAGAAGAAGGAAATAGCAAGATTTCCTTACCTAAAATACTTTCAAGATCAGAAGAAAAATAAGCGGCTTCTTCCCGATTGGGTAGTACAAAAAGTTGTGGTTTATGCTGTAAAAAATAGGTGGTTAACGCAATTACGGCATCAGAAGAACCCACCAACCCTTTGATTTGAGTTTTGCTCTTGCTGTTGTTCAGCGATTTTGCGATGGCAAGAACTCGTTGGTCGGTTTTAAATCTATTAATTAAATCTCTAACGTTCACTATTCAAAGATACGGAATGAAATGTTGTGACAGGGTTAAATTTCAAATTTAACTTTCAGAGAGGATACTTTTGTTAGGAGTAAACAAATGTTTGGTCGGGATTTATTTCCAGTTTGTCGAAATTGGTTTCGAAACAAGTAACATAAAGCTTATCATTGTTTCTAAATATTACAAAACGCGAAACAAATGATAAGTAATAAGGGAAAATATGTAGAACTTGTGTTTTGGGTTTTAGCACTAACGTTACTGGCCACTGCTAATCCTCACGAACATCATTTCACCTTATGCCCCTTGGCTAATTTGGGTTTCGATTGGTGTCCGGGATGTGGTTTAGGAAGATCAATAACGGCCATCTTTAACGCTGATTTTGAAGCGAGTTTTAGGCATCATTGGTTTGGAATTCCAGCCCTTTTGATCATCCTCTACCGCATTTATCAGTTAGGTAAACAATTAATTATTAAACAAAACAAGCATTTAAAATATAAGGAGATTTAGCCATGTTCGATCAAAATTTCATGTCATTGCCAGGCATCACCCCACAAGAATATTCTTACCTACAATCTGCCACACAAGGTTTAAACGAGCAGCAATTGCGTACTTTCTTGATGATTTATTCGGGAAAACGTAAAAACCCAAGCGATATGTTGTTGTTCTGTATCATCGGTCTGTTTTTGGTACCGGGCTTACAGCGCTTCATTATCGGTCAAATTGGAATGGGTATTCTTTATTTGTTTACAGGAGGTCTTTGCTTAATTGGTTCAATTATCGACATTGTTAACCATAAAACGTTAGCCTTTGAACATAACCAACGCATGGTTTTTGAAAGCATGCAAATGGTTAGAATGAGCAACTTTTAGACTTCATCTAATATCAATAGAACAGCCCTTAGCTTTTAAACTAATGGGCTGTTTTGTTTTTTAATAACTTGATTTCGATTCTTATATATCCAGCAATTGTTTGACGTATGGCTGACCCTGAAATAAATTCAGGGTGACGCTAAATAAACGCTTCGTCATGCTGAATTTATTTCAGCATCAGTTTTGCTGATTAATTACCATACCAATGTGGCTGCGGCGTTAGGCGCTAGGGAATAGGAAGTTTTTTCATTTTTAAGGGCAATGGCAAAAGCCTTTTGCTCTTTTCCCGTATTGAGTACAATCAAAACCGTTTTGCCTTCTGGAGTTTTAAAAGCCACATTGGCTAATCCATCAATTTCATTCGAGGCAATTCTAACCGAGCCAGGTCTTACAAATTTTGCTGCTTGTGCAATAATGTAGTAAGCTGGGTTTCTGGTTACTTTATCGCCTTCTATGGTGATGGCTCCTAAGCATCTATCACAACCGCCTGGCGTATGTGGTTTGTAGTTCCCATCTGCGGCTAAGTTCCATTCCAATACGGTTTTTGCCCAGTTTCTGGTTGCGCCAATAATAAGGTGCTTCACATGGAATGGAAAATCACCAGCCATATTTCCAGGAGCACCTACCCATTGTTCTGTGAAATAAATGTTCTTATCTGGGTGAGCTTCATGCACTTTGCTCAAGGCTTCGATTTTGCCACCATATAAGTGAAATGCCGAGCCATCGATGTAAGGTTTTGCTTCTTTGTCATCCAAAATACTGATAGGGTAGTCGGGTCTATCCGCATTGTGGTCGTATACAATAATTTTGGTGCTGATTTTATGTTGCTTAAAGGCAGGGCCTAAATGTTTTTTAACAAAAATAGCTTGGTCTGCCGCCAGCATTAACAAACTTGGATTGTTGCCGGGATGTAAGGGTTCGTTTTGTACGGTGATGGCATCAATGGTGATCCCATTTGCTTTCATCGCTTGGATATATTTAACAAAATACAAAGCATAGGCATCATAAAATTCGGGTTTTAGACTGCCGCCTTTGGTTGCGTTGTTGGTTTTCATCCAGGCTGGTGGCGACCAAGGGGATCCCATCAATTTAACCTTTGGATTAATAGCTAGGATTTCTTTCAATACTGGAATGATTTCCTTTTTATCGGGTCCTAAATCAAACTTGCTCATCGATAAATCGGTTTCACCTTCTGGTAAATCATTATACGAAAATACCTGATCATTAAGGTCAGAGGCACCAATGCTCAAACGGAGGTAGCTAGTGCCAATATTATTCTTGTTGGTAGCAAATAGTTCTGTTAAAATTGCTTTACGGGCCGATTTTTCCATGGCAAGCAAATGCTGTGCACTTCCGCCAGTAAGTGTGTAGCCAAAACCATCAATGCTTTGGTAGCTTTTGCTAGGGTCTATGCTAATGGTATTTTCGCCAGTGGCTAAATTTTCAGCCTTGTTGGCTTGCTGTACAAATAGGATGTTTTGCTTTACATCAGTAAGCCAAACTTGTGGTTGCTTTTGAGCCTGTAAGCTGCCCCAGCAAAGGCAGCTCAAGGTCAAGATAAAGGATTTCTTCATCTGGGTGTTCAAATTGTGCGTTAATTAATTAGTTGACAATAAAGGTGCTGATTGAATGCGGCTGACTTTGTGTTTTGGCCACTTCCCCATTTAACCATAATTGATAGTCGAGTTTCTTATCGCTCGTATTCATTACCACAATCACAATTTTACCATCGGGATTAACGAAGCCTGAAGTTTGTAAAATATCTCTTGTAGAGGAAGTGATGATACGTTTAGCGCCAGGTTTAATGAATTTAGAGAAATGCCCTAAGTAGTAATAGGCATTGGTGTAAATCAACTTGCCTGTGCGGGTGTCGGCATGTATAGGTGCAAAGCAATAATTTTGCACGTGGTTAGGGCCTCCTTTTTCATCTAAAAGGATGTTCCAATCTGTCCATGCAGCAGTTCCGTTGTTAAAATCATTGATCATCGAATGGCCATATCGTTCCCCTAAAGACCAATTATTAATGCTATCTAGGCTAAATTTTTCTTTACAACCTTCGGTAAAAATCAATTGCTTGTCTGGAAAGCTCTCGTTTACTTTTCTTAGGTTGTCAAATTGCATTTTGCTGCCAGTCCAGGTTTCATACCAATGGAAACCAATGCCCCAAACATATTTTGCTGCCTGTGGATCGTTTAAGATAGTGCTGGCTCTGTGGTAAATTAAATCACGGTTGTGGTCCCAAGCAATCAACTTTTTATTGGCCATGCCAGATTTATGTAGGGTTGGACCTAAATAGTTTTTAATGAAATCTCTCTCTTCTTCGGCAGTATAAATGCACGATTCCCATCTTTGCTTAGCCATGGGTTCATTTTGCATGGTCAGCCCCCAAATAGGAATATTTCTTTTCTCGTATTCCTGAATAAATTTGATGTAATAGTTGGCCCAAGCTTGTTGGTATTCAGCTTTTAGCTTACCGCCTTGTAACATGCTGTTGTTGGTTTTCATAAAAGCTGGTGGCGACCATGGACTTACATAAGTGGTTAGTTTTCCGCCTGCTGCAGCAATAGCCTTTTTAATCAAAGGAATTTTGAATTGCTCATCAGGAGCAACATTGAAGGTTTTTAAGTCTTTATCGTTTTCCTTTACATAGGTGTAACTGCCCGAAGAAAAATCGCAGCTATTGATATTGGTACGTAATAAATTATAGCCAATGCCTTTTTCTTTATCGTAATAGGCTGTTAAAAATTCTTTTTGCTGCTCTGCAGGTAATTTGGCAAAAACTTCAGCAGAAGCATCAGTAATGGCCCCACCTATACCTACCATGGTTTGAAAGGTTTTATTGGTGTTGATGAAAACCGTAGGCTCGGTTTCTAAGGGCTGGCTGTAAGGGGTAAAGTTGAGTTTGCCCTCATTGCTGATACGAAGGTTAGTGTTTTCAGCAGTGGTAAACTTCTCCGCTTGTTTGGTGCTGTTTTTTGGCTGATCTGTAGAAACTAATAGAAAAGCTAGCACTAAGGTGAATAGATTGGCTTGATACATATTTTACTAATAATGGAATATTTGGTGTTTTTTGGATTTTGCCGCATGCCCGTAAATCATGATTTAAGTTTTACGGACAAGGGCGTATTTAGGGTTTGTATTTGGTTAAATTAATGTTGCTTTTGAAGGCTTTTTTTTGCCGCTGCTTGATGCAAAGTAGATTAAACTATTGCTAAAAACCAAGCGTTTTTCTTTTAAAAATTCAATTAATTGTCTGTTATACAGTATTTTGTATTGTTTTTGATACGTTTTGCTGCCGAAAGCTCAGAAGATGGAATTCCTTGCCAAAGCGAGCGCAAAGCCTGTTTTTTGGCCGAAATGACTAAAGGGCGTGATACGTTTGAGTACCTGCGTGATTTTTTTCGAATTTTAGTTAAGTACGAGCTTACTCCAGCCCATATCTCCAGCATTTTTTAATTCTTTTTTACGGCTTTCCATCACTTTTTTGATTTTGTTGCCATAGTTTAAGCAGGTGTTTTGTCTAATGCCCAAAATCTCGGAAAGTTTGTGCGAAGAGATTTTTCTTTGAGAAGTGTAGATAAGGAAAACCATGTAGAAGGATTTGGTAATAGAGATGCGGCTGTTTTGAAAGATGGTATCAATGAGTACCGACTCTTCATAACTGCATTTTTTACAACGTCTACTATGCGGGGTATGTCCAAGAATGTAATCGCTAGTGCCACATTTTTTGCATTGATAACCTTTGCTCCATTTTAAGTTCGCTAAAAACTCAAAACAGCTTTCTTTATCTGGATATATCTTACTGAACTCTTCAAAACCAACCTCTGTTGACATCACCCTTGCTCTGGTCACTTTGTCAATGTCCACTTTAAGCTCTTGGTTGTCGTTGGTAAGCAAGGCATTCATCTTACTGATTTCTTCTGCCTGTTGTGCTAGACGAAGATTCGATTCCGTAAGTTGTATGTTTTGGGCCTCAATTACAGCTGATTTTTCAAATACTTCCTTGGTTCGTTCTGCCACTTTTCCTTCCAGCTCCCTATTAAGGGTATCTTTAAGCTCGGCATTAATAGTCATTTGTTTAATGGTTTCCTGCTGCGCCAAATCCTTTTGTTGTTTTAGCCATCGTACCTTATCGCCAATGGCTAAAGAAAGAAACATCATTTCCAACACAAAACTGATGCTTAGGCCATAATAACTTACGGCACTTACATTGAGCCAGTCAAAACCAATTGAAATCAGGAATTTGAGCAAGAAGCCCAAGAAAAGAAAACTGTAGCCCAACACAAAATACCTTGCTGGTTTATATCCTTTTGAATAAATGTAAATTCCCGTAACGTAGGCAAGTGTTAAAGGGATAATCTCAATCACCTTGTATTTGAACAAATCTTGATTAAAGAAGAATGATAATATAAACAAGGCAATTCTTAGGATAATCACCAAGTTAATGAGGCGATATAAGGAAGGTGCTTTCTCTTTTACTTGCAGAAGTCGTTGCGAAAATAGCAAGGCAAAAACACTGGCTGCACATAAGGCAAGGGCGTAGGCAATTTGGTTCCATTGCGGACTGTTGGGCCAAAGGTATTGGTAGGCAATGCCATCCGTGCTCATCTCGTAAATGGCGATGCTGATGTTGTAGAAAACGTAATATAAATACTGCCTTTTCCTAATGTAAATGAACATTAGCAGGTTGTAAAAGCTGAAAATGGCGATCATGCCGTAAAAAACACCAAACGAAAAATATTCGTTAATGGCGTATTGTATAAACCAGTGGACCGAGCGTAAAACCAAAATCACATCGGCCGTTTGTTGCGATTGTATCCGAAAATAAAATATCCTATTCTGATTGGGAATATTTTCAAGGAAGATTTCGAAATTTTTGTGCTGTAGTGCACGCTCACCAAAAGTATAACGGTCGCCTAACAGCAAACTATCGTAGCCTCCATGTTGATTGGGGATGTAAGCCACAATATCATCAATGGTTTGGTCGAAAAATTCTAGCAAAAAGCTTTTGTGAAGTGGCTTGTTCTGGTTGATGGAAATTCTGTACCAATGTGCCGCGGCTTTGTTGTTTTTTTTTGGCGTGCTGGAGGTGCTTGGCTTAAAAGATTGTAAGTACTGGGGCGATAAAACTTCGTCGAAAGTGAGTTTTCCAGTAGGGTCTTCGAGCTGTTCAATTTCTTCAAAGGAGAAGATATGCTGTTTCGTGTTTTCTGTGATCCACACTGTTTTTTGGGCAAAAGTATTTCCAAAAGCAGTGAAAAAGGCCGCTTGTAAAATAAACAGTTTGAGGTGGAACAGGATTGAATTTCTCATTAATTTGGTTTGGGGTCATAAGTGTAGCCATGCGAAACATGCAAAAACTTATCTCCTTAGTGTCAAAGATACAATTTGCTTGTACAAAAGAAATAGGTGAGGAAACTTTGGACCGATGCGAATATCTTATTGAAACATTTTTGGACGATATGTTTTTATTAAAAGCTTATGGTTAACTTTAACCAATGAAATTAAAGAAGCTAATTGAAAGTTTAGAACAATGGGCGCCGCTCAATTATCAGGAAGATTACGACAACTCTGGCCTGATTGTGGGAAGCCCAGATGATGAAATCCATGCCGCTTTGGTTTCGCTGGATTGTACGGAACAGATTGTCGACGAAGCCATTGAAAAGAATTGCAATCTGATTATCTCCCATCACCCGATCGTATTTAAAGGCCTGAAGAAACTGAACGGGAAAAACTACGTGGAACGGGTGGTGATGAAAGCCATCAAGAATAATATTGCCCTTTATGCCATCCATACCAATTTAGATAGTGTGGCAAATGGTGTAAATGCTAAAATATGTGAGCGTTTGGGAATTGAAAATGCTCAGATTTTAGTGCCTAAATCAGGTATTTTAAAAAAACTGGTTACTTTTTGCGAACATAAAGATGCCGAGCAATTGCGTAATGCCTTGTTTGCTGCAGGTGCGGGCAATATCAGTCATTATAGCGATTGTAGTTTTAACCTAGAAGGTGTGGGGACTTTCAAAGGTGACGAACAATCGAACCCAACTTTGGGTAAAGCAGGAGTGAGGGAATATGCCAATGAAACCCGTATCGAAGTTATTTTTAAAGCGCAGGATGAACGTAGATTGTTGTCGGCACTGTTTGAGCATCATCCTTACGAAGAAGTCGCTTACGATATTTATGCTTTGGAGAATAAATTGCAGAGTGTAGGTTCGGGCATGATAGGTACCTTGCCAGAGGAAATGGATGGCGCAGATTTCCTGCGTTTGGTAAAAACGCAAATGGATGCTAGCGTTTTGAGACATACCGATCTATTACCCAAAAAGATAAAAAAAGTTGCTGTGTGTGGCGGCTCAGGAAGTTTTCTGTTGAAAAATGCCATTGCGGCAGGCGCCGATGCTTTTGTAACCGCCGATTTTAAGTACCATGAATTTTTCGATGCCGAAGATAAAATTGTGATTGTAGACATCGGACATTTTGAAAGTGAACAATTTACATCTAATTTGTTGATAGATAATATTCAAGAAAAATTTCCTAACTTTGCAATCCGTTTAACGGAGCATAACACAAACCCCATAAATTATTTCATTTAATGGAACAAACAGTAGAGCAGAAGCTAAAGGCTTTATACGAATTACAAAACATACATACCAAGATTGATAAAATACGCCAAATTAGAGGCGAATTGCCAATTGAGGTTGCCGATTTGGAAGATGAGGTAGCTGGTTTGGAAACCCGTATCCAAAAGATTAAAGCAGAGTTGGATGATACGGAAGATGCTATTGTAAATCGTAAAAATATGATCAAGGAAGCTCAAAACTTGATAAAAAAATATGATACGCAACTTAAGGATGTGAAAAACAACCGTGAGTACGATGCATTAACCAAAGAAGTTGAAATCCAAAACTTAGATATTCAGGTAAGCGAGAAAAAGATCAGAGAGTTTGGTTTCGATATTAACAATAAAACTGAAATTTACGAGAAAGCTAAAGCTAATCTTGATTTAAGAAAAGGTGATTTAGAAGCGAAGAAAACCGAGCTGGAAACCATCACTTCTGAAACAGAGAAAGAAGAGCAAGCTTTGTTGAAAAAAGCAGAAAAAGCACAAGAAGACATCGAAGAGCGTTTGTTGTTTGCTTACAACAGATTGAGAAAAAATGCAGTGAATGGTTTAGCTGTAGTAACTATCGATAGAGATTCTTGTTCAGGTTGCTTCAACAAAATTCCACCTCAACGCCAATTAGATATCCGTCAGCGTAAAAAAGTAATCGTTTGCGAGCACTGCGGTCGTATCTTGGTTGATGAGGCTTTAACGCATGAATTGGCAGAAGCTTAATTAGTATCCAACCAACCAAATATAAAATTAGCCCCGCAATTGCGGGGCTTTTTGTTTTAATACGGTTTCGAACAGTTTTTATGTCTATTAAGCTCTTTCTTGTCAGTCTGAGCTTGTCGAAGACTACTTGAAAGGTGCGCTAAACGAACCGTTCTCAACTGTAATAGCCTCTAAAGTGGTTAGGCCAGAGCCAATCACAAGTGTGCCTGTAAACTTGCCTTCTACAACAGTGTTGTCAATTTTGGTAATTTCCAAGTTAAATGCATCAGGCATACCGTTTCTCTTGATGCCGTATAGAGTTTTTTTGTGCGTTGTTTTCAATTAAGGTATAAGTGCTTAAATAAGGTTTTAGTACACCACCTATAACAACTTCGAGAAGTTTTTAAGTATAAAAGCTAAGGCATTAAACAGAGCGTATATAGCTATTAAAAGCATGATGCCATTTAACCCTTTCTGTTTTCGTAACGCCATATAATAATAAGCTATTATAAAACCTACAACCGTTGTAACCATTACATAAACTGGGTTATGCCAGTGTAGGGCTCCGAATAGCAACGCAGAAGTAACGATACAAATCCATGCTTTTACTTTTAAATTCGCTAAGGTTTCAATGAATGCATATTGGAAAATTACCGTTTCAATAACAGGTGCGATAACGACTACCACAAAAAACTCTTCCCATAAACTGTCAAATTGTAGCTTAGTATTCGTTAAATCTGGATTAATGTAGTTTGCTAAAGCAGCCGATACGAGCTGGGAAATGAACAGTATGCAAAAGAATATCCAAAAATATCTAAAGTTCTTATGAGAGGGGATTTCAATTATTTTGAGCTTCATATTAATTCACTTAATAGAGATGTACTTAACAAAGAAAACTTAAAGTATTTATTCAAAGTAGTTTGTAATTACAAAGGACGGGATTTAGCTCTTTTGCTTCGAAATATGGTCGTCATTCAAGTATATTACGAAAAAATTAAACCCTAATAGAGCAATGACTTGCATATAAATCCCATTTAGAGTATTTACATTGATGTTCAACAGGGTGAATATCGCAATCAATGCACATGCAAAAAGACTTGTAAAAAGGAAAGCCATCAAGCCATTATATATGTTTCTGTTTGAGTCGTCATCTTTTGATAAGAGTGTAAAGTAGGTAAATGGCGTATTAAACAAAAAATAAATTAACAGTAAAAACTTGAAGACATCAACCCATCCCGTCGCAAAATAGAAGAAGAAAACTGCTAACAACAGAAATACTGAGATAAAGAATTCTAAATATTTTTTATGATAAAACAACACAATTGGTCCAAGAAATGATGTAATATAGATTTTTATTAATTTGCTCATTTTTTCGATTTTTAATAGTAAATAACCTGTGGAGCTAGTCCTATAGAGCTGTTAATAACTAGGCTAGTGGCACTAAATGTCGAACTACTTGGGTGTTATCCCTAAGTTCATTCCCGTGTATTTCTGAACTGCTCTAACTCGTCACATACTCCCCTGTTTTGTAAATCGCGATACCAACTCTGATGTTTGCAACAAGCTAAAGTTAAAGGCGGTTGTTATAGAAAAATTATAGTTTAGGAAATATGTTTAAGAAATAGCATTTAAATTGATGGCTGGCATCTATTTGCCCGATTTTATCGTTTGCTTAAAGCCAGTAGCAAAATCGTCTCAATTTAGTACAAGTTATAAGAAATGAGAGAAGCTTTTTTTGAGAAATAGAAATAAAGTGCTAGTGCGCAGATAATTTGAATTATAATAGCAAGCACTGATCCTTCGAATCCAAAAGAGCCTCCATTCCAAATCGTATCATCTCTCCTCATTTGCGTTATGACGCTATAACCGTTAAGACCACTAACATTAAATCCAAAAATTGAACCCTGAAAAAAATTCCAGCTAAAATGGAATGCTATTGATGGCCATAGGTTTCTCCTATATATACACGGTAGACCTAATAATATACCCGCTAAAATTAAATTTGTGAAAGAAGTTAAATTAATATTTGGGTTAGCTAAATGCATAATCGCAAATATTACAGAAGAAATTATCAGGGCTAAAAATTTATTAATAGAGCCCATTAAATTATTTAGAATATAACCTCTTACGAATATTTCTTCAGTAAAAGCAACTAATATGAATATTGCGCAGTTTAAAATAAGCTCATTTAAAGAAAGCTTAATTTGAATAAATTGAATTTGATTGGTGAGAAGAAGCAAAAAAAAAGCAAAAGACATAATTAACGCAGGCAAGAACATGCCCCACCTGCATTCTTTTTCGGATATGAATAAAAAGTCTAGCCCTAAGCTTTTAATAGATTCTTTATCTACATAAATCCTAAATAGCCAAATCGTAAAAAAGGTGCCGACAGTACCCAAAAAAACAATTATAAATTTTTCCCAACTTGTTCTATTGATCTCTGCATCTCCCACAGGTATTCCTAACAAAAAATAGGCAAATACTTGAAATGTACCTACAATAAAAATATAAGGAATTATTATTGAAACACAATTAATCCATGAGCCTCTTCTAGTCGTTACCATCGAGGCTGTTTTTTTTATTTTTCATCTTATGCGGTAACCTCAAATAAAAGAAATGGAAGGCAGAAAATAGGAGTATCTTCCAGAAAACCGAAATGAAGATAGCTAAAGCATTAATATCCTTATGTTTTTTTATGTTTAATAAATATTCAACACAAAAAATAACAATTAACAATACAAAAAAGAGCATTATTGTTTTACGTAGGTCATTTTTCATAATTATAGACAACTAATATTAATCATTTTAAAGTAGTCTCCTGTAAACAACTTCAAGCTATTTTCGGATTTAATAATCCTACAATCTACTTTAGGAATGTAAATTAAATTTGACTTAAATAATTAGTAACAAGTGGTATGGAATATATAATTGTTTTTAGATTAAGAGCAATAATTTTCGGTTTAAAAGAAGGCCGTGTAACGGCCTTCTTTTAAAACTTTAAATAACTCACTTATAAACATTCGCATTCCCAAAGGCAGGATTTGCTCTCAATTCCTTAGAAGTGTCATGTACATATCGCAGAGTCACTCCAAAAAGCCAAGCGACCATTTCACTAAATTCGCTACCACCATTAATGGAAATCAATTCATTTGAGTTCAACTCCTCAACAATTAGATTATCTGTTTTCATATCTATAGTAATTATTAATTAATTATGTTCAACACCGTTCCAGCCATCTTTAAATGCCTGTATATGTGCTTTTGGATTAAGGGCGGCCTCTAATAAAATATAGGAAGCCACAATTGGCAAAACGACTCCCCAAAAGCCTCCATCAATCTCTTTCATTTCCTTAGCATCCAACTCTTGGACACCAAGATTTTCTAAATTCAATGTTTTCATTTTTAGAAATTTAAATTTTCACCTACTCATTTAAGGCTTTTCGGTTTGCGCCTTTTTGTTGCAACAAGCTAAAGTTAAAGGCGGTTGTTATAGAAAAATTATAGTTTGGGGAAAATATTTAAACAGCAGGGTATCAATAAGTGGCCAGCATTTATTTCTCCCATTTCATCATTGTTTAAGGGAGTAAAAGTTAATTTTGCCGAGATTTCGTAGTTATAGCTGTAATAGTAGGTTTTATCTTTTTTAGAATAACAAATGGGAGCCTGCATTATTTTTAATTCTTCTATCAATTGGTAGAGCCTTATGGTAGAGATCCCTAGCTTTTTTGCAAATTTATGAGGGTTGCCGGTACGGCGTTCTTTGATCAGTTTATGCATCAAATTAATGCGTTCAATATATTCTAGTAATTTCATGGCAATTGGTTTTTAGATAGTTGGTTTTTTGGTTGGTTTGGAGATTCGTGGAATCTTTCAGCGGCCCCCTATAAACAGATTCTTTGCAAAACTTAGGATGGCGGTTCTCCAAATTGCTGGCTCCATAAATTGTGATAATGTCCCTTAAGTTGTAGCAGGTCATGATGCTTGCCCTGTTCAACCACTTTTCCCTGATCTAGCACAATGATTTTGTCGGCATTTTTAACTGTACTGAGTCGATGAGCGATTACAATAATGGTTTTTTGCTGCTTTATTAATGTATTAATGGTGTGTTGTACATACTGTTCAGAAGAAGAATCGAGTGATGACGTGGCTTCATCTAAAATTAAAATCTCTGGATTACGGTAAAGTGCTCGAGCAATGGCAATGCGTTGCTTTTGCCCTCCAGATAGTGTAGCGCCATTTTCCCCTAAATAAGTCTTAAAACCTTCGGGCAAACTTTCAATAAATTCCAAGATGCCTAGTTGGTTACATATATCCACAATTTGCTTTAAATCGGGGTTATAATCGCCTATGGCTATATTGTCAATTACATTTCCGGCAAATAGATCTATTTGTTGGGGCACAACACTTACCAGCTGCCGAAGAGATTGATTGTTCAAATGCTTTATGGCATAGTTGCCTATATAAACATTGCCTTGCTGTATGGGGTAAATGTTCTGCATTAAAGCCGCGAGTGTACTTTTACCCGATCCACTTTGACCTACAAGCGCCGTAAATTTACCTAATGGAATGGTAAGGTTTAGATCTTCAAAAACCGTTACCCTAGTGCCATATCTAAAGGCCATATTTTCAAAACGGATATCACCTAGGAGTTCTGGGCTTAAGGTAATATTCTGGTCTTCATTTTCGGTTTCAAGATCCATAATTTCAAAAAGACGATCGGCGGCAATGATAGCATCCTGAATTAATTTGTTGGAAATCACTAATGATGCGGCAGGGCCCGTAAAATAGCCAACAAGGGCATAAAATGAAAACAGTTCGCCAGGCGTAATTTGACGATCGAGAACATATCCAGCGCCGATCCAGAGTAGTGTAATGGTCAATAAACGAGCTGTCAGTTCGGTTGATGTGTCAGAAAATAGGGAGTTGAGTCCTGATTTATAAACGGTTCGCAACAATCTAATAAAATGAGCTTCCGTTTTTTGGTTACTGTATTCTTCCAGGCCAAAACGTTTAATGGTACCTACAGCGTTTAAACTTTCTACCAGTTGCGCTTCAAGTTCTGCGCTTTGTTCCATTAATCTACGTTGAATTTTACTGTTGAGGTTGTTTGAAATCAGGTAAATCACAATGTATATGGGTAGCACAGTAAGCATCATCAAAGCAAGCTTCCAGTGGTAAGTGAACATCAATATAAATGCGAAACCTACAATAAACAGGTTGACGATAAGGTTGATGGAGACCTCATTAATGAATGCCCTTATTTTTACGGCATCATTTATTCTGGAAATAATTTCACCCACCCGCATACTGTCAAAAAACTGCTGCGGTAATTTTAAGAGGTGTTTGTAATAGCCTAAAATTAGCCTTACATCAATATGTTGCCCGGTTCGCATGGTAAACATACTCTTAACTGATCCGATGAACAATTGTAGTAGCAATAAGATAATCATGGCAACGCTCATCAGGTTTAAAAGATTTCGGTTGCCATCAACCAGAACGTAATCGGTTATTTTTTGTATGAAAATAGAGGTGCTTAACCCGAGTATCGTATAAATAAAAGCTCCAAAAAGTACTTGTAGTACAATGGCTTTATGCGGCAAGAGCAGTTGCCAAAACCTGGTCATAAAGCTTTTTTTCTCGTTGCTGCTTTTAAAAGCCTCGTTTGGTACCAAAAGGATAAGTACCCCTGTCCATTCTGCTAAAAAATGATCAAGGTTTTTACGGTGCATTTTCCCATCACTGGGATCCATCAATGTGATGAAATTTTTTTGCGTTTTATAAATGACCACATAATGCTGTAACTGTTGTTTTAATACCATGTGGGCAATAGCTGGCAGCGGTATTTTTGTTAAACTTTCGACAGTTCCTTTTACCCCTTTTGCCTCGAAACCTAGTTTGGCTGCTGCTTGTATCATCCCCAATACATTCGTGCCTTTTTTATCCGTTCCGGCAAATTGCCTGATACGTGCTATGGGCATTTTAAGTTGGTAATTGGCCGCTACAGAAGCCAGGCATGCGGCCCCGCAATCGGTTAAATCTTTTTGCTTTATATTTCTTGATGACATGAAGGTAGATTTATTTGTTTTGGATAGAAGGGTTGACCCAATTGTCTATTTTGTCGTATAACAACTGGAATAAACTGCGTTTAGCAATCGTAAAGTTTGCCGTAAAGCTCATCCCTTGTTTTAAATGACCTTTATGCCCATTCTTTAATTTTAGGTAGCTTTTATCTAATGTGCATTTAACTCTAAAATAAACAGCTTGATTTTGTTGTATAACGTCTTCGCTGATATCAACCACAGTTCCATTAAGTATGCCCCATTGGTTATAGTTAAAGGCGTCTATTTGCAGACGAACATTTTGTCCTTTTTTTATGAGGCCTATGTCTGAAGGGCTAACGTAGCAAAATGCGACCAATGCACTATCGGGAGAAATATCGAAGAGTTTTTGGCTAGCATAAACAAAAGATCCCGTTTGTAGGCCAACTATATTTTGTATGGAGCCGCTAGATGGACTGATAACCTTATGCAGCAACTGTTGTTCTGTTAACTGGATATGTTGTTTGTTCAATTCGGTTAATTCTTGCTGATATTGCTTTGCTTCAGTTTGCCATTGCGTTTTATAGCGCTTTGAGATGAGCTGAACTTCCGAAGAGCTCTGTTCAAGGTTGAACCGATATTGTTCATATTCCGATAGTGTGATTACTTTTCTTAAAAATAATGTTTCGTAACGGTCAAATATCTTTTGTGCTTGTTGTTTTGCATTGAGTGCACTTTTTTGCTGTTCTTTGAATTGTTGCCAACTAGCGAGGTATAGATCTGAAGAAAAGCTGGGATTTTCCAAATCTGAGGATAATATTTTGGCAGCTTGTTGTGCATCTCTTAGCCATAAGGAAAGATCTTTTTTACGTATAGTTAACACACTTTTTTGTTGCAGGGATGAGGTTTGGTCAATGGTTAAAAGTATTTTACCTCTTGTAGTCCTTTTGTTATCTTCAGCTGAAATGCTTTTGATTTTGCCAGTAATCGGTGCAAATATTTCTATTTTCTCTAAGTTACCCCTTAAAGCGCCTTGACCTTTTACACTTACTGTGACGTCTATAAAAGGTAGCAATGCGATGGCGATAAAAACAAATGCAATACTTAAGCAATAAATAATTTGACTTGAAGTGCCAATTTGATGAATGAACATCACGGTATTGTCTTCCTGATTTTTGTCATCGAGATAGAGCATGTTTTTCAAAAAATAGTGTAATATAAAATTGGATATATTATTTTACACCTCCAACAACCTATATCTCTATTTTCAATTATTTGAATAATAGCTGTTTATGGAATAGGAGCTGGAAATAAAGTCTATATTTTAAAACAAGGTGTTGGTTCATGCGTTATATAGCTTTGTTTTTACTTAAATTGTACCTAGATATTACATGCCATTGAAATTTACTCGACACTTTGTATTTATTTTAACCGCTTGCCTTTCTCCATTTACGGCCTTAGCCAATTTTGATTTCAATGCGAATTGCGTCAAAGCCTACCAAAGTATTTTTGAACTGAAACTTGCCACGGCAAAGCAGCTGATTGCTGCGGAGAAAAAGGCAAGACCTAATAATTCTATCATTCCGTTATTGGAAAATTATGTAGATTATTTTTACCTGCTCACCACCGAGAGCAAAGTGGAGTTTGAAAAGCTGGAATCTAATAAGGCCAACCGTTTAGACCAAATCAGTAGAGATGATAAAAGCTCGCCATATTACTTGTATGCGCAAGCAGAGATCAATTTGCAGTGGGCATTAATTAGAAGCCGATATGGTGCTTATTTTGCCGCTTCACGAGAAATTAACAGAGCCAATGGCTTACTGAAGGATAATCAGAAAAAATTCCCAGCATTTCATTTAAATGATAAGGGTTTGGGATTGATTAATGTGGTTATTGGTGCTTTGCCTGATGGTTTTATGAAATCGGCCCTGTCAACTTTTGGTGTAAAGGGCGATGTACAAACCGGATTAGCACAATTAGATCGTTTGGCAGAAAATCTTCCTAAGTCTACTTACGAACCTTTTTACGAAGAGGTGGTTTTTTACTATGCGTACCTGTTATCGGATGTCGCGAAGAGTCCACAGGCTTATGCTAAAACCATGAAATATACGGCTCGTATTGCTGACAGTAGCCTATTAAAAAGCTATATGCAGGCCTATGTATGTGCCCGAAATGGGAAGAGTGAACAGGCCATCGAAATTTTGGAAAGCAGACCCAAGGGAAGTGCCTACCAACCTTTTGCCTATCTGGATTATTTACTAGGCGTAGCACGTTTAAATAAACTGGATGTTGGCGCATCTTCTAATTTTAATCAGTTTTTGCAGCAAAATAAAGGTGTCAACTATATCAAGGATAGCTATTTGCACATGGCTTGGATTTCTTTGTTAAAGGAAGATACGGCAGGCTTTAATAATTTTATTAGCCAGGTGAAAAGTAAGGGAAATACTTATGCCGAAAAGGATAAGCAGGCCCTTAATGAAGCCAATGCTCCTAGGCCGCAATTGGTATTGTTAAAAGCTCGTTTGTTGTACGATGGGGGTTATTTAAGTAAAGCGCTAGAAGTGCTAAATGCCAGCAAAGCTGATGATTTTAACAACAATAAAGACAAGACAGAATACGCTTACAGATTAGCACGTGTAAATGATGACCTAGGCAGAGATGATGCGGCGCTTGTACAATATCAAAATGCCATTAATTTGGGCAAAGGGCTTAAATATTACTATGCTGCGAAATCGGCAGTGCTAGCAGGGAATATCTACGAAAGGAAAAAGAATTTTGTGAAGGCCAAAGCTTGTTTTCGATTGGCCATAGATATGAAGGGTCACGAGTACGAAAATAGTATTGAGAACGAAGCGAAACAGGCCTTGAAAAGGATAGATGGGTAAAATGGAGTAAGGATAAAGGAGCAAAGTGTAAAGACATTGTATGATGCACTTACACTTTGCTCCTTATTTCTTCTTTTAAAATTTATAAACGATGGCGTTAATGTGCATGCCCGCACCTACAGATGCAAATACCGCATGATCACCTTCTTTAATTTCGTAGCCATCTACTTTGTTTTTTAGTACCAGATCTATCAAGGTAGGAACGGTGGCTACCGAGCTATTTCCCAACCAAGAAATGGTCATAGGAACTAACTTTTCAGGAATAGTATCTTCTCCATAAAGTTTAAACAATCGTTTCATAATCGCATGGTCCATTTTGCCATTGGCTTGATGGATAAAAACCATTTTGATTTGTTTAACATCTACACCAGACTTGTCTATGGCTTGCTTTACTAATTGCGGCACAGTGATGACTGCAAATTCGTAAAGTTTACGGCCCTTCATTTTGATGTAGGTATTGCCGTTATTTTCTGCAGGATTGTTGCTGCCTCCCATAATGAGCATGTCGGCATGACTGGCATGGGTTTGTGCCTTGTGAGCCAAAATACCTTTAGAGTCGTTGTTTGTAGCAGCACTTAAAATGGTGGCACCAGCACCATCCGCAAAGATCATGCTGTCGCGATCGTGTGGATCTACAATTCTTGATAAAGTTTCCGAACCGATGACCAGTACATGTTTTGCATCTCCAGAGCGGATCAAATAATCCGCTTGTATCATACCTTGCACCCAACCAGGGCAACCGAAAATCAAATCGAAGGCAACACAATCAGGGTTGGTAATGCCCAGTTGGAGTTTCACTTTAGCTGCCAATGCCGGCAACATATCTACACGGTTGCTGTTGTGCTTTACGTCGCCAAAGTTGTGACAGAATATAATATAATCTAAGCTTTCTTTATCAATTTTGGCATCGTCTATCGCTCGTTCTGCAGCAATACGGCCAATATCATGGTTGAGTTGGTCGTCATTAATATAACGTCGTTCTTTAATCTCGGTGATATCACTAAACTTCTGGATAATTTCTTCGTTCTCTTTGTCTATCTTTACTCCACCATCAAAAAAGGTGTGCTCGAGGAAATGCTTGCCAGAGATAGTATTTTCAGGAATATAACTGCCCGTACCGGTAATCACCGATCGAATTTTGCTCATACTTATTAAATTACACTTTAAACCAATTTGGTATTTAGTATAAATTTAATACTATTGAACGATTAAACAAAATAGTTTAGCTGAAATCGTCAATTAGAAATACAAAAAGTTCTTTAGGGCCATGGGCACCTAGTACCAAAGTTTTTTCGATATCGGCCGTTCGGCTGGGGCCTGTAATGGTACTGATCATCGAGGGAATTTGATGTCCGTATTTGGTTTTCAGTAATTGAAAGGCATCTTTTAGGTCCAAAACCAATTGTCCCGTTCTGGCAATTACAATATGGTGGTGCGGGAAAATACTTAACCTTCTACCGGCCGCATTTTGATTGCTAACCATCACCGAACCATTTCTGGCAATTAATGCTTCACACATCGTAATACCCACTTCTGCTTGCTCAAAATCCTTGTCGGTTTGATAAAATGGAAATTCGTAAGTGCTCAATAAGGCTTGTAGCTCAGGTTCCCAACAGTAAATTTTTCGCCATTTGAATTGGTCGGCAAGCACTAGAATGTTTTCAATAAAATCAACTCCATTTTCGCAAAAGATAAAATTGCCCGAAACTGCACCCAATTGTTCGGCAAACAAGATTTCTAATTCTTCTTCATTTTGCTGATATAATGGGGTTTCTTCCAGATGAGGATAGGGATTATCTCGTTTTTCAAGCAGCGCTTTCCTAATCTTTTTGAGCATAAGCTCCTTTGGCGTAATATTATCTTTCATCAACGGACTGGCTTTTAAAAACAAAAATAGGCAAGCTGATGATAAAAGCCTGCCTATTCCTCTTTAAAAATTAAATCTTATTTACTTTCCTCAGTTGGATTAATACTTGTAGCGCTTTCATCGGTTTGTTCCGTATGGTTCACTACAATTTCCTCCGGTTTTGGTTCAATTGCATTGGTGCCGTTTACAAACTCATCATAAGTAGTGCGAGTATCAAACGGACGTTTGCCTAAAAGTTCCTCTAAATCTGTTTGGAACAAGATTTCTTTTTCCAATAATTTCTGAGCAAGTTTTTCTAAACCTTCCTGATTAGCAATCAATAACTGTTTAGTGCGCTCGTAAACTTCGTTTGTTAAGTTACGCACTTCAATATCAATCATTTCTGCTGTTCTATCAGAATAAGGTTTGTCGAAATTATATTCGTTATGCGGGTCGTAGAAAGATACGTTACCTACATTTTTGTTCATACCATAAATCTTCACCATGCCGTAAGCAATACGCGTAATATGTTCCAAATCGCTTAATGCGCCAGTTGAAATTTTATTGAAAATGATATCCTCAGCAACTCTACCGCCCATGGTCATACACATATCGTCCATTAACTGTTCGGTAGTGTATAAGAACTGCTCTTTTGGCAGGTATTGTGCATAGCCTAAAGCAGCAACGCCACGAGGAACGATAGAAACCTTTACCAGTGGATTGGCATGCTCTAAGAACCAACCTGCAATGGCGTGACCAGCTTCGTGGTAGGCAACAATTTTCTTTTCTTCTGGAGAGATGATTTTGTTTTTCTTCTCTAAACCTCCAATCACACGGTCAATCGCATCTTGGAAATCTTGCATGTCTACCATCTCTTTGTTACGACGAGCTGCAATTAATGCCGCTTCGTTACATACGTTGGCAATTTCTGCACCGGCAAAACCTGGAGTTTGGGCCGATAATTTTTTGGCCTCTACATCTGGAGCGGTTTTAATAGGTTTTAAGTGTACCTTGAAAATTTGCTCACGACCTACCAAGTCAGGTTTGTCAATAGAAATCTGTCTATCAAAACGACCTGGACGCATTAAAGCCGAGTCCAATACATCGGGGCGGTTGGTTGCGGCTAGGATAATGATTCCTGAGTCGGTACCAAAACCATCCATTTCTACTAGTAATTGGTTAAGGGTGTTTTCACGCTCATCATTTCCGCCCATCACACTACCTTTACCACGGGCACGTCCAATCGCATCAATCTCATCAATGAAAATGATACAAGGTGCTTTATCTTTAGCTTGTTTAAACAAATCACGTACCCTAGAAGCACCAACACCTACAAACATTTCGACAAAATCAGAACCTGATAAAGAGAAGAAAGGTACTTGTGCCTCACCTGCTACGGCTTTTGCCAATAAGGTTTTACCTGTACCTGGTGAACCAACCAATAGGGCACCTTTAGGAATTTTACCACCTAGGTTAGTATATTTTTTAGGGTTTTTAAGGAAATCTACAATTTCCATCACCTCTGTTTTTGCTTCTTCTAAACCTGCAACATCGTTGAAAGTAATATTTACTTGGCTTTCCTTGTCAAATAACGTTGCTTTTGATTTCCCAATGTTGAAGATTTGGCCGCCACCGCCGCCGCCGCCACCGCTCATGCGGCGCATCATGAAAATCCAAAGACCGGCGAACAATAACAATGGTAAAATAACTTGAACAAAAATACCCGTCCATGCACTAGATTTAGAGATGGTTTCTACAGGGATTTGGTTCTCGGCAGGAACATTTGCCTGTGATTTCTCCAATTGCTTGCTCAAAATTTCAGCAGAAGGTGCATTGAAGGTAACCATAGGCCCAGTGTCGCGACCAAAACCGCTTCTGTTTTTGTATTTTTTGTATTTCGGATCTTCTTTTTTGCTATCCTTAATATAAACCTCAGCCTTTACAATATCGTCAGATTTATAGGTGACAATTTTTTGTACGTCCCCTGGAATCAACATTTCTTGCTCAAAAGTCTTGTATGAAATTTGCTGCGCATTGTCTGAACTAAACAAAAATTGAATAGCGAGAAGTCCAATGATGATCGCCGCATAAACCCAAAATATATTAAATTTTGGGGCTTTTTGAGGGCGTTTAGGGATATTAGGCATTCGCTTTCCTGGTTTGTTAGGCTTATCGTTTGAATTATTTTCTTGTTTCATGCTAGTAAAATATTTTTAAGAGGGTTATGCGCTTTTGTATGTGGTTGCTTCAGCGTCTCCCCATAAATCTTCTATTCCGTAAAAGTCACGTTTCTCGGTTCTAAATATATGGACAACAATGTCAAGATAGTCTAAAATAATCCATTCGGCATTGTCTTGTCCTTCTTTTCTCCAAGGGTGGGATTGTGTTAATTTATAGATTTCATCCTCTACACTATCGGCTATTGCTTTGACTTGGGTAGAAGAATCTGCATTGCAGATGACAAAATAGTCAGAAACTGAGCTGTTCAGTTCCCTTAAATCCAATCGCACTATATCGCTTCCTTTTTTTTCTTGAATGCCTTGTACGGCTATTTCAGATAGGTATGTAGAAAGGTTTGCATTTTTCTTTTTTACCATTAAAAAAATTAATTTTGGTCTTCAATAAATTATAAAATCAACACTTGCAAAATAACACTTTTTCAACATTATTTGTTGGTCAAAATCTTATCAAATTATCAGCGGTTGATTCTACTAATAATTATTTAAAGAAATTAGCTTCAAATTCCGAGCCATTGCCCGAAGGAACTGTAATAATGGCAGACCATCAATATGCAGGTAGAGGGATGCAAGGTAACGTTTGGTTGGCACAGCCTGGTAAAAGCCTTACATTTAGTTTGTTGTTAAGGCCAACTTTTATTTCGGCTGAACGGCAATTTGAGTTGAATATGTTGGTTTCAGTGGCTGTTAATAACGTTTTGTCCAAATATGTAAGTGATCATCTTAGTATTAAATGGCCAAACGACGTCTACGTAGGCAATCAGAAAATAGGAGGGGTACTAATTGAGAATGTCATAACTGGCAGTCATCTCAAACAAAGCATTATTGGCATAGGCTTAAATGTAAATCAGGGCGAATTTGAAGCAGAATTGGCGGGACGTCCGGTATCTTTATCGCAAATTTTACATCAAAATGTGAATTTAATGGTGCTTTTGAATGAGATTTGTGTTCAAATTGAGCAACTTTATCTCAAACTGAAGCTCGGCAAAAGTACAAATCTAAGGGAATTGTACGTTAATAACCTTTATCGCCTCCATAAAGTAGCTAAGTATAGCCAAAATGGGCAGGTGTTTGAAGGCGTGATAGAAGGAATTAACGAGGTTGGTTTATTGAGAATTAGACCTCTAGATGGAGAAACACTTGAATTTGGATTTAAAGAAGTTGCTTTTATATAGAAATCCTAAGAAAAATAGTAATATTGAATGTTTAACAAACTAACTTATAAAAAACAAATGAAAAAAATCACCCTAATTTTAGCGATGGTTGTGATGGCAACTGTTAGTGCATTTGCTCAATTGGAAAATCCAGTTAATTGGCAATATGCTGCCAAAAAGATTAACAAAACAGAGGCAGTGCTTTACATCAAGGCAACGATTGATCCAAACTGGCACCTTTATTCTCAAAATTTAAAGCCAGGCGGACCAAACAAAACCGAGTTTACTTTTACGCCATCCAAAGATTTTACTTTGGTAGGTAAAACAACCGAGCCTAAGCCTATTACCAAATATGAAAAAGTGTTTAAAATGGATGTAAGCTATTTTGAAGACCAAGTTGTTTTTCAACAAAAAATAAAATTGAACAAAGCAACCACAACAGTAAAAGGCAAGGTTGAATTTATGGTGTGCGACGATAAGCAATGTTTGCCACCTAGCGAAGTGAGCTTTAGCATCCCCGTAAAATAATTAAATGAAAATAAGGAATGCCATTGGTGTTCCTTATTTTTTATCAATAGTGCGATAGTGAAGGCAAGGTTATTATTCTTTCTTTTATTAAGTGGCTTTTTTGCTCAGGCACAGTTGGTCCAACCCGTAAAATGGTCCTATCTGGCTAAAAAGCTTAATCAAAATGAAGCCGAAGTTTATATTAAAGCTAATATTATTTCGGGTTGGCATATTTATGCGATGCAATTTAACGCAGCGCCAATGAGAACTAGTTTTCGTTTTAACTCCTCGCCGTCTTATGCTTTAATGGGTAAAGTTATAGAGCCCAAATCCATCTCCAAATACGATAAGACTTTCAAAAAAAACCTTTACTTTTTTGAAAAGGAAGTAGTTTTTACACAAAAAATAAAACTCCTTAAACCCAAAATAGTTGTCAGTGGAGTTTTGGAATTTATGGCCTGTAGCGATAAAAGCTGTCTTCCAGCTGAGGAAGTTCATTTTCAGATTCCTGTTTCCCGTTAAGTGCTTATACACTATAGGTTGGCCTGATAAATAGAAAATTATCGCTAACTTCACGCCTACAACACAAACACACAAATGAAAAAACTTAACTTATTATTGGCGCTTTTTATAGCGTTTCTTGCCGTCCTCTATACCACTGACGGCTATGCCCTGCAAGCCCAGGAAGATACTACCGCAACGAGTGCGGACATCGGCGATCTTGAATTTACCACTATCGGCTCAAAAGAAGATAGTGTCGCGAATAACATTAAGCCCGATTCTTCAGCGGCGGTAACCACTGCTACAGACACCACTAAGAAAGCGGCTGAAACAGCTCCAGTTTCTTCTCAAAACAAAGAGAAAACACTTTGGCAAACATTTATTGAAGGACTTTTTGGAGGTTTCTTGGCATTTTTAATGCCATGTATTTTCCCCATGGTACCACTAACCGTAAGTTATTTTACCAAAAGAGCGGGTAGCAAACAAAAAGGAATTGCCCAGGCTATTATTTACGGTTTGTCTATCATCGTAATTTATGTAGCAGTAGGGCTATTGATCACCATCTTGTTCGGGTCGTCAAAATTGAACGAATTGAGCAGTAGCGGTATTTTTAATATCCTATTTTTCTTGCTACTGGTGGTTTTTGCTATGTCATTTTTTGGCGCTTTCGAAATCACCCTTCCAAGTTCTTTCGTTAATAAAATAGACCAAAAAGCAGATAATAGCAGAGGATTGGGTGGTATTTTCTTTATGGCCGCTTCTTTAGCATTAGTGTCATTTTCATGTACAGGACCTATTATCGGAACTTTGTTGGTACAAGCAAGTTCTAAAGGCGAAATTTTAGCGCCAGCGGTTGGGATGTTTGGTTTTGCTTTAGCATTGGCATTACCCTTTACATTGTCGGCCATTTTCCCCGGCTTTTTAAATAGCATGCCAAAATCAGGTGGCTGGCTAAACAGTGTAAAAGTTTGTTTGGGATTCTTAGAACTTGCTTTGGCGCTTAAGTTTTTATCATCCGCAGATTTAGTTTGGCACTGGGAGTGGTTTGACAGAGAAATATTCTTAGTGCTATGGATCGTGATATTTGCCATGATGGGCTTCTATCTACTGGGTAAACTGCGGTTCTCACATGATAGTAAATTAGAATATATCAGTGTTCCTAGGTTAGTGCTGGCCATTATATCCATTGCTTTCGCTGTTTATATGGTTCCAGGATTGTGGGGTGCGCCTTTGAAAGTATTAAGTGGCCTGGCTCCACCAATGCATACTCAGGATTTTATCCTTACCAATAACGAACATGCAGCACCAGCGGCTTCGTCTGACTTTCCAATTAAAGTTAAATATGGAGAAGTACTGCCCGCACCTCACGGCTTCAAAGTGTTTTTTGATTTGGATGAAGGCGTAGAGTACGCTAAAAAGGTGGGCAAACCTATTATGCTCGATTTCACTGGATGGACCTGTGTGAACTGTAGAAAAATGGAAGATGATATTTGGGTTGATCCAACAGTGGGAAATATCATTCGTGATAAATATGTTTTGATCCAGCTTTATGTGGATGAAAGAAAAGTGAAAATGCCTGCTGATAAGGTACACTATTCAAAATACCTGAAAGGCGATACAGATAATTTAGGAAGGTGGAACCAAGATTTTCAAGCGACTAAATATGGCGCTAATTCTCAGCCTTATTATGTGCTTGTGGATCACCAATTAAATCCATTGGTACCTGCACAAGGTGCAATTTTCGATGCAAAGGAATACGCTGCTTTCTTGCAAAGTGGTGTAGATAAGTTTAACTTAGCCGAATGAGTAAGATACAAAATATAGGCGTGCTGACTTCTGGTGGCGATGCTCCCGGAATGAATGCCGCAATTAGAGCCGTAGTTAGAGGTAGTTTATATTACAAATTAAAAGTTACCGGTATTTTAAGAGGCTATGATGGTTTAATCAATGCCGATTTTATGCCCATGGATGGTAAATCGGTAGCTAATATTATACAACGTGGAGGTACTATTTTAAAAACCGCTCGTTGTGATGATTTTAGGACGGTAGAGGGGAGGGCAAAGGCCTATCAAAACTTAATTGATAATGGCATTGATGCCTTGGTGGTGATTGGTGGTGACGGTACTTTTACTGGCGCAGATATTTTCTCGCAAGAGTTTGATTTCCCAATCATAGGTTTGCCGGGAACCATAGATAATGATCTAGAAGGTACAGATTTAACCATTGGTTATGATACTGCCATTAATACCGTAGTGAACGCAGTAGATAAAATTAGAGATACTGCAGAATCACATGATCGATTATTTATTGTGGAGGTGATGGGCCGTGACTCTGGTCTGATCGCTTTAAGAAGTGGTATTGGTGTAGGTGCTGAAGCGATTTTAATCCCAGAAGCCAAAACAACCGTTTCAGATTTGGTGTATCGCATTGAGCACGGACGTAAGGATAAAGCTTCTAAAATTATTGTAGTGGCCGAAGGCGATGAAGCTGGTGGTGCTTACAATGTTGGCGAAACCTTAAAGAAAAAATTCCCACATCATGATATCCGTGTCTCTGTTTTGGGCCATATCCAACGTGGAGGTAAGCCGAGCTGTATGGATAGGGTGTTGGCTAGCCGTTTAGGAGTTGCCGCCGTAGAAGGTTTACTTGAAGGAAAATCAAAGGTAATGGTAGGACAAATTAACAAAGAAATTGTGTTCACCCCATTTGCTAAAGCAATTAAGCATATTGATGCTGCACAAATTACACCAGGTTGGTTGCGTTTGGCAGAGATTTTATCTCTATAATTCTTTTAGAGCAAAATGTTTTAAAGCCCCGCATGTGCGGGGCTTTTTTGTTTGATGTAGTTAACATATTAAGATATAGATGTTTGTGAAAATGAAACTGGTTTTATAACTTACATTTGAAAAACATCTGTCTATGCTTGTAAAAACCTATGGAAGTGCCGTTTATGGTGTTGACGCCATTACGATTACCATCGAAATCAATGTTGGTCCAGGTAGCAAATACTATATGGTTGGCCTACCAGACAATGCCGTAAAAGAGAGTCTTTTTAGGGTAGAGAGCGCCATTCGTGTTGCTGGTTATCACATGCCTCGGCAAAAAATACTGGTCAATTTAGCTCCAGCTGATATCAGAAAAGAAGGTTCTGCCTATGACCTGCCCATTGCCATTGGCATTTTGGCGGCTTCAGGACAAATTGATGCTACTTTATTGGAGCAATATGTAGTGATGGGAGAACTGTCCTTAGATGGCGGGGTGCAAAGTATTAAAGGTGCATTACCTATTGCCATACAAGCTCGAAAAGAAGGGTTCAAAGGCTTGATGTTGCCAGCATCGAATGCCAATGAAGCAGCCATTGTGAATGACGTGGAAGTTTATGGGATGGAAAACCTGCTGGAGGTCATCAATTTCTTTAGCGGAAAAGAGAAACCTCAGCCCGTTTTTATCGACACAAGAAAGGAATTCTTTAAGCAGATCAATAGCTATGAGCAAGATTTCGCTGATGTAAGAGGACAGGAGAATATCAAAAGAGCCTTGGAAATTGCGGCCGCTGGAGGTCATAATGTGATTTTGATTGGCCCTCCAGGTGCGGGGAAAACGATGTTGGCTAAGCGTTTACCTACCATATTACCTCCCTTGAACTTAAATGAAGCATTAGAAAGTACCAAAATTTACTCGGTAGCTGGTCGCTTGTTAAGCAATAATGCTTTAATGACAGAACGGCCATTTCGGTCGCCCCATCATACCATTTCAGATGTTGCATTGGTTGGTGGTGGGATTAATCCGCAACCAGGGGAGATTTCATTAGCGCATAATGGTGTACTGTTTTTGGATGAATTGCCTGAATTTAAAAGAACTGTTTTAGAAGTGATGCGCCAGCCTTTGGAAGACCGTAAGGTGAGTATTTCAAGAGCGAAGTTTTCGGTAGAATATCCTGCCAGTTTTATGTTGGTCGCTTCTATGAATCCCTGCCCTTGTGGCTTTTACAATCATCCAGAGAAGGATTGTGTTTGTGGGCCGGGCGTAGTGCAAAAGTATTTAAGTAAAATATCAGGACCGTTGTTGGATCGGATTGATTTACATGTGGAGGTTACACCTGTTAACTTTTCGGAGTTGTCTTCCTCTCGTTTAGCAGAAAAGAGTGATTTGATTAGGGAACGAGTAATGAAGGCTAGAGCGGTACAAGATATTCGATTTGTGGAGATGGAGGAAGTTCACGCTAATGCACAAATGAGTGCGAACATGGTAAGAAATATTTGTCAGATAGATGAGCAAGGTCGTTCATTAATTAAACAAGCGATGGAGAAATTAGGCTTGTCTGCTAGGGCCTACGATCGGATTTTAAAAGTGGCCCGTACCATTGCTGATTTGGCAGGGAGTGAACATATTGAAATCGAGCACCTAGCTGAGGCTATCCATTATCGAAGCTTGGATAGGGAAAGCTGGGCAGGTTAGAGCCTCCGTCATTTCGAGCGAAGAGAAACGAAGCCGAGAAGCTAACGAATAATACTCAGCTGTTCTAAAGGCTTTTGTTATTTTCTTTCTTGTCATTCTGAGCATAGCGAAGAATCTCTTTTAAGACAATGAGCTAGATTTCTTCACAAGGTCTAGACGATGGACAGGGCTGTTACTTTAGGAGATATCGGTCTATCACGGCACCAATATCTTCCACTTCATCATTTTCCTCTACCACAGGAAGGTCTGTTTTATAGTCAATACGCATCCATTTTTGGTTGCTGTTCTTCAAAATCTGGAGGTACTCAGCACCCATTTTAAAAATGGTGTAAGTATTCTCTTCTTCAGGAATCACCTCGTAAATGGCACCGCGGAGTTTAAAGTGAAAAGATTCTTCCATCGTTAAAACTCCTCTTCATTATCCTCATCTTCTTCTTCTGGGTTCTCTTTGTAGATGGTAATAAGTTTGCCCAAAGCGTTCACCTCTTCGTCAGGTTCAAATACAGGCGTTCCCGTTTCACTGTCGAATTTAATCCATTGTTCTCCATCATCTTTCTGGATTTGAAGATATTCCTTGCCGTTCTTGTAAATGGTATAAGTTTCATCCCCTTCTGGGAAAACGGCGTAGTCGGTATTGTTGAATGTTAAATCGAAAGGTTGCATTTTAAGTGAAAAGTTTAAAGTCAAAAGTAAAAAATAGCAAATAAGTAAGCACTATGGTTAAGCCAAAAGTTCTTGGATGTCTTCTTTGCTCAATGATTTAAAGAAGCTTTCTTCTGTGGTAATTAATGAGCTGGCCAATGATTTTTTGCGTTGCTGCAAAGCCAATATCTTTTCTTCCACGGTATCTTTAGAAATGAACTTATAAATGAACACTTTTTTGTCCTGCCCAATACGGTGCGTACGGTCAATAGCTTGCTGTTCAATGGCCGGGTTCCACCAAGGGTCTAAGATAAATACATAGTCGGCTTGGGTAAGGTTTAAACCTACTCCACCAGCTTTGATAGAAATCAGGAATACCCTTATCTCTTCATTCTGTTGGAAATCGGCTACAATTTCCCCGCGGTTTTTGGTACCCCCATCAAGGTAGCTATAGTTGATCTGCTGTTTGTCCAGATGTTTCCTGAAGATTTCCAGATGTTTTACGAACTGAGAAAAAATAAGCACTTTATGGCCACCAACAAGCACATTGTCCAAAGTGTGCATCACATTTTCAAACTTGCCCGAATCAGAGGTGTAAGCTTCATCAATCATTACTGGGTGATTGGCCAATTGACGCAATGCCGTTAATCCCTGTAAAATTTGGATCTGCTTTTTGGCATAAGTGCCATTATCCATATTGCTCAACAGGTCGTTACGATAAGCTGATTTGGTTTTTTCGTAATAGCTGGCCTGGTCCTCGCTCATATCGCAATAGAAAATATGCTCCGTTTTAGGAGGCAATTCTGCGGCTACTTGCTCTTTGGTGCGACGTAACACAAAAGGCTTGATAATGGCCTGCAGCTTTCTGGCTTTGTCCTCGTCCTTGCGTTTTTCAATGGCTTGCACATACTCCTCGTTAAAAAAGGATTGTGTACCCAATAAACCAGGGTTTAAGAACGTAAGCTGTGTCCAAAGGTCGCTCACCGAGTTTTCTATCGGCGTACCGCTCAGTACCAACTTGTGTCTGGATTTTAAGGCCCTTACTGCTTTGAATGATTTGGAAGAAGGATTTTTAATGTTCTGGCTCTCATCTAAAATGATGTAGTTGAAATAAAAACCTTGTAATAAATCTATATCCACACGGGTAACCCCGTAAGTGGTAATCACTACATCGTACTTATCTAAATGGGCAATGTCTTTATTCCGATTAGTGCCTGTATGAGATAAGATTTTTAAAGAAGGCGTGAATTTTTTTGCCTCATTAAGCCAGTTGTAAATTAAAGAAGTAGGCATAATGATGAGCGAGGTGCTATGACTGCCAGCCAACACGTCCTCTTCCTTTATTTTCTGCAACATGGCCAAGGTTTGAATGGTTTTACCCAAACCCATATCATCAGCCAAGCAACCTCCAAAGTTGTATTCACGTAAAAAACTGAACCAATTGTAGCCTGCCTTTTGGTAGTGTCGCAAATCGCCCTTAAAGTTTTCGGGCATCGAAAAATCATCGATTTGTTCAAAATCGTTCAGTTTTTGCAGCTTACGATCGAGGGTTACGTTGGCAATGCTGTCTTCAGCCAAATCGTTGATTAAGCCAATATGGAATTTTTTAAGCTTCAGTTGTTTGCCGCCATCAGCCAAACTAAACAAGCTGCTGTACTGTGTAAACCATTTTTCAGGGATAATCGCAATATCGCCATCAGGCAAAATAAACTCCCTTTTTTTATGAAGGATATGCTGTTTTAAAGAAATGAAAGGAATAGGGTGGATGCCAAAATAAACAATGGCATTAATATCAAACCAATCATTGTCTTCCTTAATTTCGAAATCAATTTTATTACTGCCCAATACAAAACGCTTGGCGCTGCTGGCCTGCTCTATTTCAAACCCTTTTTCCTTTAAAGTATCGATATGTTCGTTTACCCAGCTGATAATGGCATAGGAGGCATTATGGTTTTCATTAAGGTTGGGCAATTCCAAATGGTGAAAAAGTGCACTCACTTTTTTCAAGCCCAAACTCGTCAAGAAATCAAACTGTTGTTTTTCCCAGTCGATATTTCGCTTAATGCGGATAAAAGTATAGTTGTCGCCATCCTTTAGTAGCCTAACGGTCACTTTATGCTCGTTACCCATCGAAAAAGAATAGCTGCCATACTTGAAATAAAGCTGTATTTGCGAAACACCGTTCTCTACGTAAATGACCTTAATGGTTGCTTTAGCCTCGTGTTTTTCGGTCTTAATTTCAAAACCCTCCGCATACACGTGGTATTTTTCAATCAGTGGCGCTACAAACTTTTCAAAGTAGGTTGCCTCCGTTGCCTTAGGAATGGTAATGTATCGCTTATTGAGGAAAGGCGTCAGTTTTTTGCCTTCAAAATCCTGTTCAAAAAAGTAAAGTACGTCATTAAGTAACAACCAAGCGGGCTGGTTACAAATCACCTGCGCATCCTTAAACATAAAGTCAATGCGCATCCCCTGGTATTTAATGGTAGGGAAGTAGCGGGTTTCTACCTCGTTTCTTCTAAAGTGGAAAAGGATGGTCGAAGCTTCGGTGGCCAGTTCAATTTTTCGCTCGGCAGGCCAGCCGTCTTTGTCCATCAGGTAAAGGCCGCCTTTTGTTTTAAGAATTTCTAGTACTTCCGTTAGTTTTTTTTCAATTTTAGGACGTACCGAGTCGTAAAACTTTTGGTCGTAAAACTTGCTGAAAAACTCAAAAGGCCTAACGGCTTTTTTGTGGTATTTCTTAATGATGAAGTCCTGTTCGGTTTCATCAAGGATTTTGATCAGTTTAAAATCCAGTTCGGTTAAATGTTTTGCAAACTCCTGAGCCGTGTGCGTAAATAAGCGTTGATAGGTTAGCGAAAAGTCGCCTTGTGGGTTAAGCTGAACAATATGTGGTTCAATTAAATAGCCCAGATAATCGTGTTTGCATAAAGAATACACAATTTGACAGGGTGCTGAACTATTTACTCGTAACATTAATTAAAGGCTAAAACAATTAAAAGGTAAGCTGTTAAAAAATTTTAAACTTACAGCAAATACTTGTTTTTTCAAAGCAATGCCTAAAAATTATGTTACAAAGGGATAGGGTAAGTATAAACCTACGAGGTTTGGTACGGTGGTTAAACATTTATTTGAAAAGCAATTTCCTACTGCTATCTGAGTTTAGTCCCGCCAATCATTCCAAATCCGCACTCGCTTTGCTCGCTTGCGGGTTTTCCATTACTGTCGGGTTTAGTTGGCAGGTGTACTGCACAGGATGGAGTATGCTAAACCCGATTGAAGTGTAAATACTTTTTGTTGGTCACGCTGAGCCTGTCGAAGCGTTCCTGCGATGGTTATCCTTCGACAGGCTCAGGATGACATGAATGAGCGGAACTGACGTTCACAAAAAGATGGTCACGGAAAGCGGGACTACATTGGCCATTAACACTAGCTTTCTTTTCCAAAAGGAATCTATTTCCATCTTAATTACTTCTAATGAAGCACCAAATTTTAAAAAAAATTACAGGGCGTTCGTCGAAAAATTACAGGCGTTGGTCTAAGGTTAATTGCTTGTGGTATAAAACGCTAAATATGCGTGCAACTTTTTGATGTTCAGCATGTCTTATTATCGAAAGCTTTCCAAAATGGATGGCGCCCAAAAAAGAAATTAAAGACATTAAAATAAGAACATCATGAAAACTTCTATTAAAAATTTATTCGCAGCTGTATTAGGTTTAGTCGTAATGAGCAGCTCAGCTTTCGCAACCGAAAGCGGTAAAAACAACAGCAACAACAATAACAACGCTAAAGAAAAAAGCTTTACCATTTTAAACGAGGTAAAAAACATCAACAAAATTGTAGCTTCGGGCAACGTGGAAGTGTTTGTAGTACAAGCGCCAACTGAAAGTGTAAAAGTGTACGACAGCTACTATTCTAAAAATGCCTTGGTACAACAAAAAGATGGCGTGTTGCGCATCAGCTCTTTCGAAAAAGAGCCACTATCGGTAACGGTTTATGTACGCAACTTAACGGCTATTGAAGCTGGTGACAATGCAACGGTAAAAACTTTTGGTAAAGCGAGCTTCTTAACTTTAGATGTAGTGTTAAAAGATAAAGCATCGGCTGACATCAATGCTAAAACCGTAAGCTTAAACACATCGGTAACCGGCAATGCTAGCTTAAAATTAAGCGGTTCAACTGAAGAGCACTTTGCCTTAATGGGAACTTCGGCAAAAATGAGCACAGGACAGTTCATTGCAAGTACTTCAGATATCAAATCTATTGCGCCTAAATACGTGGCACAAACAAAAGTTGCAGCACCTACTTTAGAAAGCATTGCTGCTGATCTGGCAAAATAAAATCCGCTCCTGCAAAGGGCTCTACATAAATGTAAAAGGGCAGTTCAATCATTGAACTGCCCTTTTTGGTTTAAAAACCAAGTATAGTGTGGGAGATTGGTTTTATAAACCTGTTTAGCTATCTTGCATTAAACTACCTTGAAATCATGCTAAAATTGTCTATCTCAGAAAGCTACGAGCGACTGTTCGCTGTATTTTCGCAATTTTATCCTTTATCCCAAGAGCTTAAAGCCGCCATTATTGGTCATAGCAAATTGATTAATGTGGCAAAAAAGCAATTTTTGCTAAAACAAGGAGAGAAAAGCGACAAGATCTATTTTATTGTTGAAGGTGCTGTAAGGATATATTACCTCAATAAGGACGGACAGGAAAAAAATACCTGGTTTTTGTTCGAAAATGAAATGGTGGTTTCGGTACATAGTTTCTTTTCCTCGCAAGCCAGCTTCGAATACATTAAAACTTTAGAAGATTGTTCGCTCATTGTATTAAGTAGAAAAAAACTGGAACAACTTTACGAGAAGTTTGTGTCATTTAATATCATTGGAAGAAAGCTTACCGAGTATTATTATATCCGCAACGAAGCACAAGCTAATTCGCTGCGGATGCACTCTGCAAAGGAGCGCTATCATCAGCTGGTAGAAGTACAGCCGCAAATTTTACGCAGAGTGCCCTTAGGACACATCGCCTCTTATTTGGGCATTTCTGCCGAAACATTAAGCCGCATCAGAAGCCGCATTTAGTTATTTTCATTTTTTGACTTTTGTCAAAAATTGGGTAGATGAATCCATCTAATTTTGAGATACAAAAAACTCTGAATATGAAAAAACATCTATTGAAGACTAGCTTCTTCTTGCTCCTAACGGTGCTAGGCTTGGCATGTAGGAAAGACGTGATGAATACTGAACAACAGTATGTGAAAAAAGTGCTTTCCGAAAAATCTCCCGATTTAGCCAAAAGGCTTGAACAACTAAAAAAGGTATTTTACCAGGAAGGGCTGGATAAGAAGCTAATCCCAAACATCGACCAAAAATTGGTTTGGGAGCCAGACTGGAAACATCCCAAAGTGCAGACGGTTAATGACAGTACCTCCTACGTTTTTTTTAAGCTTTTGGCCTATGTTAAACAGGGTAGCAAACTCATGGAAGCCAAAGAGGTGGATGCGGCTTCCTACCTGATGATAAAAAATGAGCAGGATTTTTACAAAGCGCTATACCGAGTTAAGAATGGCCCAGGGGAAATTGAGGTTGATTTGACTCATTTCTCCGGTAGACTTTTGCTGAACAGCCTTAAAAACAACCAAAGCTTTTTATTAAATTACCTTAATGGTAAAATTGTTAACGATGCGAAAATAAGCTTGGATAAGCTAGGCAGTAGTGGTGGAGCAGGAAAAATACCAACCACCGCTTATTGGGAAAGTTATTGCAGGACCGAAATAAAAGAATGTACCTATGTTTCGAATGAATTAATAAATTGCATGGGGGCTATTTATTTTGGAGTTGTTTATAGCTATGATTGCAGATGGCCCTCTGCCGTATGCGATGTCCCCTTTTATTTAAGCAATTTTGCTTATCGGGAAGTTTGTCAAAACATTTGGTTTCCTGATCCGCCTAGTCCTGGTGGGGGCGGCGGCGGCGGCGGAGTTGGTGGTACTGATACGTCATCTGAAGAAAATGACCCAGATCTTAAATCTGATTGTGGCTCTTGGAAATACACACCCGTTGGGCCAAACGGAAACTACCAAGCCTGTGGCGTTTCAAAAATAGATTTAGATTATATCACCACGTACACAGATACTAATGGCAAACTCCGTGTAGATTATATCTATTACAAATTTAATGTGCCTATATTTTTTGAGTTTCCACGTATAAGAAGTAATGGCTTTGTCGTTAGCTCTACAGAGGCTGCAACAATTTCAGCTAACTTGAGGGATAGAGCAGAGAAAGCATTGGAGGAACGTTTGGGGTATATGGCGAATCCCGGTGGCACAGTAATTGAAAATGCTTATCTTGAGATCCTTGGAGGATTGCTGGCTCCCTTCGGCGGTCGCGTTTCACGTAACTCAAACTATGGAACGGTACCTATAAGCCCATTAAAAAAAGGATTATTTGGTGGAGGTTGTTAAATATGTTATATCTTAAATTTTTATGAGCACACTACCTTATTTTTTAGCATTGGTGAGAAGTAATATCATTTTATACACCTTCATTACTAGTGGTACTCTTTCAGGCATTGATTTCCAAGGTTACGAAATAGATATATGGAGTGACACTTTGATTGAGATTAAAAGCTTCAAGCTATCTAATGAAGATACGTTTAGCTCTGTTAGGATAATGGTTACAGATCTCGGACTACATATCGATTTTAGCGCTAGCAGTTCAAAATATTTTGATGATCCCCAAAAGTATTTTGGCAGAGACATTCTAGTAAGAAAGCGGGAGTATGAAATGTTTGAACAGCAAGTGAAATCCAACTCAAAAAGATTGGGAAGGTTCGAAAATTTCACACCCTTAGTTGATGTAACCCTGTATAATTCGAGTATGTATGGGTATAAAGTCGATTTATTTTTTCCTAGCGAGAAATACTTGGAAGATTTGAAAAAGGGCCGAAATTCGTCGAATTAAAAAAAATATAGTTAAAACAATCTATCGGGTAGTTCATTATACAAGCTGTTATAATCATTTTAGAACTTACAACAATACAAATCATAATGTGTCGGGAGCATCTATTGCTGTTGGTAATGGAAAACAAAGTACTAACTGTAATTAGAAAAAGAACGAACTTCAAAATATTCCAACTAGTGGTTGGTGTTATCACCAACCACTAAACTTCGTATCCTTTTAGTGCAAATATGACTATAAAACCAAAAGCAACAATATGCTAATACTTAGAGTTAATGTGGCTTCAATGGTTGGCAACAACACCAACCGAAGGTTAAATGCAAAAAGAGCTAAATAGGAGCATCGGCTTTACTGCTGCAAGTTTAAATATCGCCAGAGTTAGCAAAACTCTTGGCGTAAATCCTGGGGCACCAACAAGTAGAGCAAACTTTAATTTAAATTGTCCGTAATGATTACTACAGAAGAATTGTTGAAAATTATATATACCTACTATCCAAAAAACATCAACACCGAAGATGGGGATAGATACATGTCTACCGCCGAAAATCAATTACGTATGAAAGCTTGCGAAAATGCAAGAAACGATAAGGATAGCTGGCTTGCATTTAAAGAAGATATTATAAAAAGAATTGAGGAGTTAAAAGGGCGGTATGCGGACTATTCGGTACTTGGGAGTGTTCCTGCTTATCATCTACGTATTTATGTAGACGATTGGTTTAACGGAACCAATGTTGGTGAAATAGCTATATTTATTAGTGTAATCTCCCCATATTGGACTTTTTTTTATGAATCTCCAGACTTGAAACGTCAATATAATTTCCCAGGTAACTTCAGTGAAGGAATAGATTTAGTAAATTATATTGATAAACTTATAAAATCTCATTTTGAAGGTTATAGTTACTTATCTGATGATATACATCAAGTTAAAGTAGAGGATATATCTTCAGCCCACAAACAAGCTCCCGACCTAACAGTTTTTGATGCACTGTTTTATGACTAGATTTTTATTGAATTGAAAAAACTTACCCTCTGTTCGGTGGTTTTTTCAAGCTGAAATTGAAATACGATCCCGAAGAGTTATTTAGCAACAAGTTTTATCAGCATTATAAATAGCACTATTATGGTGTTATTGCTTGGTGATAACATCAAGCTAAAAGGAAAATAGGTATGAATGTAAAAGGGCAGTTCAACGATTGAACTGCCCTTTTTATTTTGACGTATATAAGATTACAAATCAAACTTAATCCCTTGTGCCAATGGCAAAGTATCAGAGTAGTTAATGGTATTGGTTTGCCTGCGCATGTAAGCTTTCCAAGCATCAGAACCACTTTCTCTGCCACCACCAGTTTCTTTTTCGCCACCAAAGGCACCACCAATCTCTGCACCCGAAGTACCGATGTTTACATTGGCAATACCACAGTCAGAACCCTGCGCCGAAAGGAAAAGTTCTGCTTCCCTTAGGTTTAAAGTCATAATGGCAGAGGATAACCCTTGAGGAACGCCGTTTTGTAAAGCGATAGCCTCTTCCAGGTCATTGTATTTGATAAGGTAAAGAATCGGTGCAAAAGTTTCGTGCTGTACAATTTCGTAATCGTTTTCTACTTCGGCAATACAAGGTTTTACATAGCAGCCCGAGTGGTAAGCTTCGCCTTCCAATACACCGCCTTCAACCACAAAATTGCCGCCTTCGGCTTTACATTTTTCAATAGAAGCAAGGTAAGCTGTCACCGCATCTTTATCAATGAGTGGACCAACGTGGTTGTTTTGATCTAATGGATTGCCAATGCGCAATTGACCATAAGCTTTTACTAGCTTGGCTTTAAAGGTTTCGTAAACACTTTCATGGATAATGAGCCTACGTGTGGTGGTACAACGCTGCCCCGCAGTGCCTACAGCACCAAAAACTGCCCCAATTAACGACATGTCTAAGTCGGCATCTTTGGAAATAATGATGGAGTTATTACCACCCAACTCCAAAATGCTTTTTCCTAAGCGATTGGCTACCTGCATGGCTACTGATTTGCCCATTCTGGTGGAACCAGTGGCCGAAATTAAAGGGACTCTGGTATCGCTGCTCAGCAATTCGCCAATTTCTCTGTCGCCAATAATTAAGCAGGAAACACCTTCTGGAATATCATTGGCGGCAAAAACGTCTTCTACAATTCGCTGACAGGCAATGGCCGTGATTGGTGTTTTTTCAGAAGGCTTCCAAACGCATACATTTCCGCAAACCCATGCCAATGCAGCATTCCAGCTCCATACCGCCACAGGAAAGTTAAAGGCCGAAATAATGCCTACTACCCCTAATGGATGCCATTGCTCGTACATGCGGTGGTTGGGCCTTTCGCTATGCATGGTTAAACCATACAACTGACGGGAAAGCCCTACGGCAAAATCACAGATATCGATCATTTCTTGTACTTCACCCAAGCCTTCCTGCAAGCTTTTGCCCATTTCATAAGAAACCAACGTACCTAAGGCCGTTTTTTGTTTCCTTAAGGCATCGCCCAATTGGCGCACAATTTCTCCACGTTTTGGCCCAGGTACTTTGTTCCAGTATTTGTACGCTTCTTGCGCAGTAGTAATCACGTGGTCATACTCCTTCATGGAGGCCGCAAAAACCGAAGCGATTTTTTCGCCGTCTACGGGCGACATGCTATGGATATGTGCACCATCTGCTGCATGGCTCCATTTACTTCCTGTACTATATGACGGATTAAATCCGGCGATACCCAATTGGGCTAAAATTGAACTGATATCTGGTTTCATATATGCTGTTTTTGATAAGGATAAATACAAATCAACAAAAAATAAGAGAGATAATTAGGGGTTTATTGATTTTGCCACAAATGCACAGATAATTTACAAACGATATAATGCAGAAATATGTGGTTGCTTCTTCTTAATTACAATTGTCCTTTCTTCTGGTGTCAATTAAATAGGCAATCTTCCAATCGTTACCTACTTTAACCAATTGAAAAGAGTTTACACCACAATGGCTAAATTTATTGCCGATGTAAAACTGATAATCGGTCCATACACTAGCTAAGCCTCCATCTATTAAAATTTTCGTGAATACAATCCTTTCATCGTAAACGTCGGGGTGAGGTTTAGCAATACTTTTAATGAAAAGATTCAGGTCTGTGCTTTTTACTTCATTATTCCCTGTTTTGGTTTTCACAACAGTTTGTAAAATAGCTCCTTGATTAAAAGCAGCTCTAATCAGTGTACTGTCTGATTTTCGCATGCCGTCAAATAACAAATTCACTGCCTTTTTAATGCCCTCTTCTTCATTGTTTTTTTGTGCGTAAACCATGTTCGTGGCGGTAAATAGGACTAAAATAATCGCAATGCGTAGGTAATTCATGACTTTAGTTTTACTGTTTTAAAACTAAATATATCGAAATTTGTAATGAAGTAAAGAAAGAGCCCTTCTGGCGTTGCAAGACATCCACACCTTAAATTGCCTAAATCTTTTATTTATAAACATTTGAGCTGCATATTGTGTGTATGTTGATAATTATTTTGTTGCCCTATTTAATAAATAGCGTAAACTTATGATGTAATGCTAAACAAACAGGGACTGTTCTTTTAAATATTCAAAGATATGGAAGAGGAATTTGAATTTGAATTTAATGAAGATGCGCAAAATTCAGTAGAACGTTATGAAGAAATGATCCGTAATGAGGATCAGTACTTTTTTGATGCGCAAGCTTTTGAATATATAATTGACAATTACATCGAAAAGAATGATCCGGTAAAGGCGCTGCAAGTGATTGACTATGCTTTGAATCAGCACCCTTATGCAGCCGTTTTTTTGGTGAAACAAGCACAATTGCTATTGTTTACCAATCAGGTAGACCGTGCTTTTGCGGCGCTTGAAAAAGCGGAGATGTTAGAGCCATCTGAAGCAGATATCTATGTGTTGAGGGGAAATATCTACCAAAATATGGACCGTCACTCAGAAGCTTTGGAGAATTACGAAAAGGCACTCACCTTGGCCGAAACCACCGATGAAATTTTATTGCAAATTGCTTACGTGTACCAAAATATGCACGACTACGAAAATGCAATTGTTTATATCAAGCGTAGCTTAGAACAAAACATGGAAAACAAAGACGGGCTTTATGAGCTTGCGTTTTGTTATGATATTTTGGACAAGCAGGAGGAGAGTATCCAGTTTTATCAGGAATATATCGACAACGATCCATACTCATATGCGGCTTGGTATAATTTAGCCAATTCTTATCATAAGCTAGAGCTTTTTGAAAAAGCTATTGATGCTTATGACTACGCCATTTTGATCAAGGAGAACTTTGCTTCGGCTTATTTTAATAAAGGAAATGCTTTGGTGCAGTTGGATAAATACGAAGAAGCGATTGAAGTTTATAAGCAGACTTTTGAGTACGAACCACCTAATGCCGATACCTATTGTGCCATTGGCGAATGCTACGAGAAATTGGAGCAAATGGGAGAGGCCAGGTCTTACTACAAGAAGTCGGTGAAAATGGATCCTAAAATGGCAGATGCTTGGTTTGGAATTGGCGTGACCTTGAACTTTGAGGAGCGTTATTTCGAATCGTTGCATTTCTATAAAAAAGCCTTGGATCTTGATGAAGAAAATGCAGATTTTTGGTTTGCCATGGCCGATGCTCATTATAAACTTGGCCAGATAGAGGAATCGATAGAAGCTTATTACAAGGTAGTAGAGTTTAATCCTGTAGACGTAGAGGCTTGGTTGGATTTTTCGACGGTACTTTATGAGCAGGGCAAACTGGTTGAAGCTTCTGAAACCATGGCCGAAGCCATTAAGAATAACCCAGATGCTGCGGAACTATACTACAGAATGGTAGCTTATATGTTTGCCTTGGGTAAAAGTCAGGAGGGGGTAGATTACTTGGAAAATGCTTTGCAAATAGACTCGCAAAAGCATTATATCTTGTTCGAATACCTGCCGCAATTGTCAAACAATAGCACAATTGTTACCATTATCAGTAAATACATCAAATAAAAACAAAAACTTAAACTTGGGGTGTGCCTAAAAAAAGGCAGAGTTTTTTAACTTTGCAGCCAATTGGATATGCAATAAACTATTGTGTTGTTGCGTATTCAATAAAAGCTCCATCTTGCTGATGGAAATACAATACAAATTAGATGAATTATACTTTAAACAACATTCCTGAACGTACTGAAAAGCCACGCCAAAAGGGAATTACCATGGTAATGGACAAAGGCTTAAGTTTAAGGCAGGTTGAAGATTTTATTGAAGTTGCTGGCGTACACACGGATATTGTGAAATTAGGTTGGGCAACTTCTTTTGTTACCCCAAACCTTAAAGAAAAGCTAGCTTTATACCGTAGCGCAGGCATTCCAGTATATTTTGGAGGAACTCTTTTTGAGGCTTTCGCCATTAGAAACCAATTTGAAGATTACCAACGTGTACTAGATCAATACGGAATGGAATATGCCGAGGTTTCTGACGGTTCAATGGACATTGTTCACGAAGAAAAGTGCGAATACATTGCCAAGTTAGCTAAACAGGTAACCGTAATTTCTGAAGTAGGATCTAAAGATGCTACCAAAATTTTTGCTCCTTATAAGTGGATTCAATTGATGAAGGCCGAAATTGAAGCGGGATCGTGGAAGGTTATTGCCGAAGCAAGAGAAGGTGGTAATGTGGGGATTTATCGTGGTACGGGAGAAGTGAGAGAAGGTTTGGTTGATGAAATTTTGACTCAAATTCCTGACGAACGCATCATATGGGAAGCTCCACAAAAAGAACAGCAAGTATGGTTCATCAAACTCATTGGCACAAATGTTAACCTAGGGAATATTGCTCCTGCGGAGGTAATTCCTTTGGAAACCATACGTTTAGGTCTTCGTGGAGATACTTTTGATTATTTCTTAAACAAATAATAAATGCATTTTTGTGTGAGGTGGCTTTGAAATGAGTAAGTTGCTCCTGCAGAATTCAGCACAATACAAACTACTTTTATGAGAACTTTTGGTTTAATTGGTTTTCCGCTGTCGGCGTCATTTTCCAAGCAGTTTTTTGCTGATAAATTTAAAGCTGAGGGAATTGCCGATTGCAAGTATGAACTTCATCCGGTGCCTCAGGCAAAGGATATGCTCGATTTAATTGAGGCCGACCCTTTGCTTTGTGGTTTGAACGTAACCATTCCACATAAGGTAAGTGTAATGCCATTTATGACGGAATTGGATGATGCTGCCGAAAAAATTGGCGCAGTGAATTGCATTTCTATTGATCAATCAGGTGATAAACCTCGTTTAAAGGGATACAATACTGATGTATATGGTTTCGAAGAATCTCTAAAGCCATTGTTAAAGGCTCACCACAAAAAGGCTTTGATATTTGGTGATGGTGGAGCAGCTATGGCCGTAAAATACGTGTTTAACAAATTGCAGATTCCATTCATTTCGGTGGTGAGAAATGCTCAACCAAATGCGGTGTTATACTCTAGCGTAACCAAAGATGTGTTGGAGGAACATACCATTTTAGTAAATACTACCCCTTTGGGAATGTTCCCTAATATCGATTCGTTTCCGCCAATTCCTTATCAACATCTTAGTGAGCAACATTTAGCTTATGATTTGGTTTACAACCCTGAAGAAACGCAGTTTTTAGCCAAAGCCAAAGCGCAAGGTGCTGCTATAAAGAACGGATTAGAAATGCTACATTTACAAGCAGAGCGTTCTTGGGATATTTGGAACGATAAGTAATAAAGGAATGCTCAGATGGGCAAATGATAGTGCTAAAAAATTCGATCATTTAAAACTCAATCATTCAAAATTCATCATATGAGTACATCGATTCGAAATTTTTGTCTGACCATATTGCTGGCTAGTTTATTTGCTTGCAATGGAGAAAAGGTAGCTACCCCTAAACCCAAAGGCTATTTTCGGATCAATTTTCCTGAAAGAAAATATCAGGTTTTTGATGATGGATGTGCCTATAGTTTCAGTTATCCTACTTATACCAAGTTAACGGCTGATACGGATAAGAATGCACAGCCTTGTTGGAAAAACCTTGAGTTTACGCCTTTCAATGGCGTGCTGCACATCACTTACTACGATGTTTTTTCGCCAGAAACCTATAATGAAATGACCGAAAATGCTCGCAGTTTGGCCATGAAGCACACCATTAAGGCCGAGGCCATTGATCAGCGCATCATCAATTATCCAGATAAAAAAGTTTATGGTATTTATTACAGTATAGAAGGCAATACCGCTTCTTCTGTACAGTTTTTTCTCACCGATAGTTTAAACCATTACCTACGTGGAGCGTTATATTTCAATGAGCGTCCACAATACGATTCTATCCAGCCAGTAGTTAAATTTATCAAGAAAGATATTGATAGCTTAATTGCTAGCTTTAAGTGGAAGAAGTAAATTTAAGTTGTAATGTTGGAGCGTTGTAAAGTTGAAACGTTCTAATATTTAAACCTTTCAATCTTTTAACAATAAGTTATGATCAGTATCCAGCAATTCACCTTTAATCCTTACCAAGAAAATACCTATGTTTTATTTGACGAAACAGGGGAATGTGTCATTATCGATCCTGGAATGTATGAAGGAAGCGAGCAGAATGAATTGGTTCGGTTTATTAAGGATAAAGGGTTAAAACCTGTACTGTTGTTGAATACGCATTGTCATATTGATCATGTACTGGGCAATAAATTCGTGTTTGACCAATGGGGATTAAAGCCGCAGTTCCATAAAGGGGAATTGCCCTTGTTGCACAGGGTAGTGAGTTATGCTCCACAAATGGGATTTCAATATGAAGTTTCGCCAGAGCCCGAAATCTTTTTAGAAGAAACGGGTACGGTATCTTTTGGTAACAGCCAGTTGGAACTGATTTTCGCTCCAGGTCACTCGCCGGCACACTTGTGCTTTTATGCTAAAAATGAGAATTTCCTTATTGGTGGTGATGTGTTGTTTTTTAGAAGCATTGGCCGTACCGATTTGCCTGGAGGTAATCATCAGCAGCTTATTGAGAACATCAAAAACAACGTATTTATATTGCCAGATGATTGTGAAGTGCATCCAGGACACGGTCCAAGTACCACCATTGGTTATGAAAAATTAAACAATCCGTTTTTGGCATAAATCTTATTGCCGCTAAACTTATCTTTACTAAGTGAACACCGCACTTTATATCGCCCGTAGGTATCTTTTTGCCAAAAAATCTACCAATGCCATCAACATCATTTCGGCCATTTCAATGGTAGGTGTTTTGGTGGGCAGTGCTGCGTTAATCATTATCCTTTCTGTGTTCAATGGCTTTGAGGAAATGGTGTTGAAAATGTTTAACACCATCACACCACAAGTGGTAGTTACGCCAGCAAAGGGAAAAACTTTTAATCCCAATACGGCCTATTTCAATCAATTGAGAAAGGATGAAAAGGTTTATTCATTTACCGAAGTATTGAGTGAAAATGCTTTGGTGAGATATGACACTAAGCAAACGCCGGCAATGATTAAGGGTGTTAGCAATGATTTCCTTAAAAACAAAAGCTTGGATACCATTATGGTGGATGGAACTTTTGTGTTGGAGAGTAGAACGGGGCAAGCCCAAGCGGTATTAGGTTCGGCATTACAAGCATTTCTAAGTGTAAATCCTGCAGATCCTTTTGAGCAGTTACAGATCTATTCGCCCAAGAAAGGTGCTCAAGGAAATTCGGTTAATCCTTTAGACGATTTTACCATGCTGAGTATTTCGCCGGCAGGTATTTTCGAGGTGCAGCAAGATTTTGATAATCTTTTGATCGTTCCATTGAACTTCGCCAGAGAATTGCTTGGTGAGTCGACAAATGTGTCGTCCATTGAAATTAATGTAAACACGGGAGTGGACGCTGAAGCCTTTAAGAAAAAGGTGGAGAATGATTTGGGCAGTAGCTATGTGGTGAAAAACAGGATTGAGCAAAATCAGGCACTTTATAATGTATTAGGTTCAGAAAAGTGGATGGTATATATTATACTGACCTTTATTTTGATCATCGCAATTTTTAATATCATTGGCTCGTTAACCATGTTGGTGATCGATAAGCAAAAAGATATATCGGTGCTAAGTAGCCTTGGAGCAGGAAAGAAGCTGATAAAGCGAATTTTTTTAGCAGAAGGCATGATGATAACGCTTACAGGTTGTATCTTTGGGCTGTTAATAGGATTGATTTTTTGCTTACTCCAACAGGGTTTTGGCTGGGTTAAAATGGGAGATGCAAATTTTATGTTTTCTAATGCTTATCCTATTGCCCTAAAGTGGAAAGATTTTGTGCTGGTTTTTGCCACTGTAAGTTTTTTTTCTTTTATAGCGGCAGGTTTGGCATCAAATTTAAGCGTTAAAAAGATAGATCGTATTAATCAAGATCTCTAGCATATGTGTACCAGGAAAAAGTTAGTTTGTGTAGTATTGTTGGCCATGGGTCTTTTATGGGCTTGTAGTGGCAACAAAGGTTCAGAGCAGGAAAAAGGCAAGTCTTTAACTTTAAAAGGCCTGTATAGTTACGGCCCAGAAGTAAAATCGTTTACCGATTGTGATGAGGGACGTGAGTACTGGGTGGCCGATAGTGCAAAGAACTTGGAACTGGAATATACTAATTTAGGCTTCGAAAAACCCTACACGCCAGTGTATATAGAAGTGGAATGTCATTTGGTGAAATCAGACACGACTACCGTTACTGGGGGGTACGATTCTACCATGGTGGTGACCAAAGTACTCAAGATGAGCAAAGAAATACCAGAGGGGCCTTGTAATCAGTAATCAGTGGTTAGGAACTAGTTGTTAGGGGTTAGTTTTTTGGATAGCTAGTAAATACTTGAATTGTTTGGTATGGCGGCTAAGTAAACCAGTCCTAGTTTGTCATCCAGAGCGCAGCGAAGGATCTCTTTCATCGGTGGGAGGCATTTCGATAATTTACCCGATTATTTGGAGAGCTCTCCGTGACAATGAACGAATGGCTGCCAAAGAGCAATCGTCTTTGCTCTTTAATCCTTGTTCCTTTATCCTATAAAACCTACGAGCTTACATACAGGCTTTTGCCTATTGTTGGGATGACCTCGTTTTTGGTGGCAATATCAAACAAGGTATCAATCGCTTTGCGGCCTTCAACACCCAAATCTATCGAGTATTGGTTAACGTATAGTTCAATATGTTTGTACATTACTTCTTCTTCCATGGCCTGCGCATGCTCACGGATAAATTCAATGCCTGATTTAGGATTTTCAAAAGCATATTCTACCGATTTTCTTACTAGTCGGTTAACTTTTTCCTGAATTTCCAAAGGTAAATTTCTGTTTACTACAATACCGCCCAATGGAATGGCACAACCCGAAAATTCTTCCCAATAAGCACCTAAATCAATTACTTTGTGCAGTCCTTTGGCTTGGTAGGTAAAGCGGTTTTCGTGAATGATCAGGCCAAGGTCTATTTCGTCGTTTAACAGAGCATCCTCAATTTCCGAGAATACCATTTCCTGCTTATCAGTAAGTTGTGGATAAGCAACGCCTAATAAGAAATTTGCGGTGGTGTATTTGCCTGGAATGCCAGTCACCAGTTTACAGTTTGCAGTTTGCAGTTCGCTTTTAATTCGCTCAAGATTTCCCTTTTTGCAAATTAACAAGGGGCCAACGCCAAAGCCTAATGCGCTACCTGAGTCTAGTAAGGCATATCGCTCTGCAACGTACGCAAAGGCATGAAAACTCAGTTTGGTAATGTCCAATTCTCCCTTTAAAGCCTTTTGGTTTAAGGTTTCTACATCATCAAAAAATACTTTGAAGTTTAAGCCTTCAGTATCTATTTTGCCGTGAATTAAGGCATCAAAAATGAAAGTATCATTAGGGCAGGGCGAAAAACCAAGTGTAAGTTCCATGCGGTAAATTTACGGGATGAAATAAATTTAAGCGTCATTTGAGCTTCAATTATTCTTCTTTAAATTTTTTCAATTGGTTTATTATTTCTGCTCCATTCGCTCCATGAGCCTGGATATAATTTAGGAATGTTAAACCCCGCATATGACATTGCTAGTAGTGAGTGGCATGCTGTTACACCAGAGCCGCAATGAACGATGATTTGTCCATTGTCAAATTCATTAAATATGTCCTGATACTTCTCCCTTAACTTTTCAGGTGTTTTAAACAGTCCGTTTTCTTCAAGATTATCAACGAAAGGAATATTTATGGCATTGGGTATATGTCCAGCAATTAAATCAATAGGTTCAAATTCCCCATCGTATCGAGGTTTTTCTCGCACATCTATAATCAATTGCTTTTTACTTCTTGATGCTAGGTCTACTTCTTCTAGATTAGCTATTGGCAGCTGCCAATCCGTAATAGGTGTATAATTATCCACTTTTTTAGGAATTGGGAGTTTGTTATTAATTGGGTAGTTTCTTTTCTCGGCTTCCTGATAGCCACCGTCTAAAACTTGTACATTTTTATGCCCCACCGATTTCATCATCCACCAAAATCTTGCTGCTGCATTTGCACTATTTTTATGGTCGTAAATGATAATGTGGCTCTCTGGTGAGATGCCGATGCCCGATAAAAAGGCTAGAAAATTTGCTAATTGCGGTAAAGGATGTCGTCCACCAAGAGCTAAATCTGTTTTAATATCAGCGAGGTCTTTGTTTAAATCTAAAAATATGGCATTGTCTAAATGTTGTTGGAGGTAGTTTTCTTTGGCATTCTTTTCATTACTTACGTCTACAATCACTACGTCTGGAAACTGGTTGATAAGCAGTTTTAGTTCATCTACTTTGATAATAGGGCTTAGTTCATTCTGGTTTGCCATAATGTGCTTAGTTAGAAGACTTATTGATGAAACCGATTAGCCAATCATTCAAATTTTTAACTGCCAGTCCTATTTGCCAGCTTTCTCTGTTGCGAGGTTCTACGTAATTGGAAATGCTGCGGATTTGCAAAACAGGAATGTTTAATTGCTGACTAGCATAAAAAACAGCGGCGCCTTCCATACTTTCTGTTTGGGGTTGGTATAGCTGAATGGTTTTCTCGATACTTTGGGCGTTACCATGCACCTTGTTCACGGTAATGCCTTTTACTTTCTTCAAGTTCAATGTTGTTTCAGCTGAGGAAGAAAAAGCATTTTCACCAAAACCCAATTGGGGTAAAGTGATGAAATTGTTATGGTCTTCGGCACCCAATTCTGCGAAGGTGTCTTGGGTAATATTGACCACTTCTCCTAAACTAATTCCTCTATCGAAACTGCCTGCAATGCCTACGTTGAGGACTAGGCTGTAGCGGTTGCTCAGCTGCTTTCCCAATGAAAAAGCGGTAGCTACCATGCCTACACCAGTAATGAGCAGGTCAAAGTTTTTGGTTTCGATAAAGTTGTTTGAAGCAATTCCAAAATGTGCTAGCGTAGGTGCTATTTCAGCTTGGGTTGCTGCCACTACTAGAAGTTTCATAGCTCTAAGTAACGATTATTTTCTGGTTGTTTGATGAACGATTGCCAAGGTTTTGAGATCGTAGCAGTGTATTTGGTAAGTTAAACCTGATTGAAGTGAAAATACTTTTGTTATCAATGCCCTTCGTATGTCGTCACGCTGAGCTTGTCGAAGCGTCTGCCTGCGATGAAACAGTTCCTTCGACAAGCTCAGGATGACAGAAGTTGAAGCAAAAGATTGTAACGAAAAGCGGGACTGACGTAGCTATGGTGAATATACCTTGCTTTTCAAAATAGTAAGTGCATTTTCATATTTTAACTTCGGCTCAATATCCACGGTAGTCTATTGACTTTATCTGTATATTTGCATTTTATTTTTTAAAGATGATTTATATTACACGTAGGGAGAGCTTTAATGCCGCTCATAAACTTGCTCGTCCGGATTGGAGTGAGGATGAAAACACTGCAGTTTTTGGCAAATGTGCAAACCCGAACTGGCATGGACATAACTACCAGCTGTTTGTTACCGTTAAAGGCGAAGTAAATCCAGAAACCGGTTTTTTGGTAGATTTAAAATGGTTGAAACAGGTGATCAATAAACATGTGATTGATAAGGTAGACCACAGAAACCTAAACTTGGACGTAGATTTCATGAAGGGTAAACTAGCTTCTACGGAGAACTTGGCCATTGCCATTTGGGATATATTAGCACCTCATGTTGGCGAAAGCGGCGCTCAGCTTCATTGCATTAAAATTTACGAAACAGATAACAATTACGTCGAATATTTCGGCTAATACATCTCATTTATGGCACACGAACACGACCACGAAGAAGAACTATTGGGCTACCAAAAAATAGAACGATATGACGAAGATAAAATTAACGGAGTAGCGGTACATTATAAAGATATTTTGGAGCGTTTGGGTGAAGACCCAGAGCGTGAAGGTTTGGTGAAAACCCCTGAGCGTGTGGCCAAAGCTTTGCAGTATCTTACCCATGGTTATGATATCAAGCCTGAGCAGATTTTAAAATCGGCCATGTTTAAGGAAGATTATAGCCAAATGGTAGTGGTAAAGGATATAGAGGTTTTCTCGATGTGCGAACACCATATGTTGCCGTTTTTTGGTAAAGCGCATATTGCTTATATTCCTAATGGACACATTGTTGGCCTGAGCAAAATCCCTAGAGTGGTAGATGCTTTTGCCCGTCGTTTGCAGGTACAGGAGCGTTTAACCAACGAAATTAGAGATTGTATTCAAAATACTTTGGCACCTGCTGGAGTTGCAGTGGTAATGGAATGTAAGCACTTGTGCATGGCCATGCGTGGTGTACAGAAACAAAATTCGGTAACTACTACCTCAGCTTTTACTGGCGAGTTCATGAAAAATGATAAAACCAGAGCAGAGTTTTTAAGGTTAATTACCGCAAGCTTAGACTAAGGATTTACGATTTTAGATTTAACCACGAAGGTACTAAGACCACAAAGTTTTTTTGTGGTGAGAATCTGAGATCTTTAAGAGTATAACAATTTAACAATACAACAAATCAAACATTTATAATGTGACATGAAGGTGGAGAGATCTTTCAGATCTCGATACCCACATCTCAAATATTAAGTATGAAGGCATATATTTTTCCAGGGCAGGGAGCCCAGTTTGTAGGCATGGGCAAAGATTTATACGAAAACAGTCCATTGGCTAAAGAACTTTTTGAAAAGGCAAATGAAATCATTGGTTTCCGCATTAGCGATATCATGTTTAGCGGAACTGACGAAGAATTGAAACAAACCAACGTAACGCAGCCAGCAATTTTCTTGCACTCGGTAATATTGGCCAAGGTTTTGGGAGATGATTTTCAACCAAACATGGTTGCTGGACACTCTTTGGGAGAGTTTTCTGCACTAGTTGCGGCTAATGCCTTATCTTTTGAAGATGGTTTGAAATTAGTAATTGCTCGTGCCAATGCAATGCAAAAAGCTTGTGAAATTCAACCTTCAACTATGGCTGCAATTTTAGGCTTGGCCGATGAGGTAGTGGAGCAAATTTGTGCAGAAGTAGAAGAGGTGGTGGTACCTGCAAATTATAACTGTCCTGGTCAATTGGTTATTTCTGGGACCATCGAAGGGATTGATAAAGCTTGTGAGAAATTAACAGCAGCAGGGGCTAAAAGAGCCTTGAAATTAAATGTAGGCGGTGCATTCCACTCGCCATTAATGGAGCCAGCAAAAGTGGAATTGCAAGCGGCAATTGAAGCAACTGCCATTAATGCACCAGTTTGTCCGATATACCAAAATGTAAATGCATTGCCAACCAGCGACCCTGCGGTGATTAAAGAAAACTTAATTGCCCAGCTTACCGGAGCGGTGAGATGGACTCAAACGGCTACCAATATGATTGCAGATGGCGGTAATGATTTTGTGGAAGTAGGACCGGGCAACGTGCTACAAGGATTGGTTAAAAAAGTGAGCAGGGACGTTCAGACCAGTAGTGCAACGATTGCCTAATTGTTAAATTAATTACGAGTTGCTTAGGCAACTTCAATCAATATAGAAAAAGTTATCCTTAATTAATGGATAACTTTTTCTGTGTTTATACGTTGGGAATAAAGATTTTGCTTTTTAGACAGCCCCATTTCTGTATATTTATATTTTAAAGCTGCCGAATTTGAATACAGGACTAAAAATTAGGTTATTGATGTTGCTATTGGGTCTTTGCTGTTTCGTAACGGCAATATCTTTACGTAACTCAATTACCCGTCAAGACCTGTTGCACCATGAAGCCAATGAATTGCAGGAAAATCTACTGGCCAGAGAGCGGATTGTTTACGATTATCTTACCCTACCGATAAAATTAGAGGAACTTAAAAAGTTTAATGTTGACGAGGGCCTAGCTAATGGATTTATTGCTACCTATCGTACCAGCGGCATTAATGTATTTGTATATAAAAATCACGAGTTACAATATTGGAGCACTTATAGGGCACTTCCCTCTAATATAGATAAATTAAAAGAGGGCACTTCTTTCGTTTTGCTTCCAAATGGCCACTATGAGCTAATTAAAAAAACAGTAGGCGAGTACATATTTGTTTTTATGATTAGCGTAAAAGCACAATATGCCATTGAAAACCAATATCTGAAAAATGAAATTTGGCCAGGTCTTTATGATAAAAAAACACTAGAAATAGCTTCGTTTACGGATAAGGAAACTACAGAAATTTTTAGCCTCAATAAGGATTATCTTTTTACAGTTAAGCTGAGCAGTAACTACACCGATAATATTTATACCAGTTCAGAACTTTGGTTGTGGATCATTGGGGTAATCTTTGTAAGTCTCTTTGTAAATTCCTGCGGATTAGCTTTGGCCCGAGGCGGAAGATTGTTATGGGGTACCTCCCTTATCATTCTTTATTTTGTAGCTTTAAGGTTAACCGACTTGAAGTTCTTTTGGTTCAATCATCAGTTTGACCTTCGAATATTTGACCCAAGTATTTATGCGGAAAGTGATTTTTTACCTTCTCTTGGTGATTTATTGCTAAATGTATTGGCCTTTACCTGTATCTGGGTATTCATTTATGCACACAGAAAGGAATATCGATTGCCTGATTGGCTGGCCCGTAAGAAATTCGCCAATTACCTGCTGTTTGTTTTTTTTGCTGTTATATTGGGAGGAATAGGTTTTTTAACTGAGGACCTGTTTTTTGGTGTAGTATACTATTCTAAAATTGATTTTAATATCAGCAACATTATCAATTTAGGATGGATCAGTTGGCTCAGTATTTTTATTCTTTGTTTAGTATGGCTTGACATTTATCTGATGGTAAGTGCTATGGTGGCACTTTGTGGTCATTTTGTAATCAGTACCCGCCAAAAACTCTATGTGTTCCTAACCTTATTGATTGGCTATACGATCTATATGTTGGTGATAGATTATACGGTTTTTTATCTGATATATGCTTTGTTGATTTTTATGATAGCTTATCATCAGCATACGCAAAAAAATAGGCTATCAGTGTCGGTAATGGCGGTGATATTTTTATGCATGGCTACCATCACTTCTATCAAGTATATCAAATTTGAAGACATTAAAGAAAGGACCACCCGCACAGGCATTGCTAGAAAATTGATGAATGAAGATGATCCAAAGGTGATGAATGCTATAGAACTTTTAGAGCATGGCCTAACGATCGATTCGCAAGTGATAAGCTATTTCAAACAGCCTTTATTGATCCAAACTTCTAATTTCCATAACTACATTTCCAAGAATTACTTGGATGGCTATTTGTCGAGGTTTGAGTACAAAATTTTTGAGTATAACAGTAACGACCAATCTCTAAAAAGTGCTGAAAGTTTACCGATCAACAAGTATAAAAACTTGGTGAAGTTTGGAGCGGTGAAAACACAGCAGGCAAACTATTTCTATCGTGTTAACGACACCTTCGGTTTTCAGAACTACTTCGGGATCATCCCAATTTTTGATGGCGATGTTTTTTTGGGAACCATGGTGATTGAGCTTACATCACGTCCTTATGATTATAGTAGCTTTTTCCCAGATCTGCTTATTGACGGGAAGTTAAAAAGCGACGAAGATCTGAGTAAGTATTCGCTAGCATTTTACAAGCAGAACCAACTTTTTGGGCAATCTGGCAAGTATGTTTATCCAATGTTCAATACGGTATTTAAAGGGGAAAGGGATAACATTGAATTTGTAAATGAGTACACTGATGCCGGCTCTTATAGCCATGCGGTGTATAAGCCGGCGAATAACCGTTTAATTATCATCAGTATCGAGAAAGTAGATTTTACTGTGCGTTTGGCTACGCTATCTTTCTTTTTCCTAATTTTTATCATTTTTGGTGTATTGGTTTATATCATTACTTGGTTGGCGGTAAATATTAGCGATAGTAGGGGAGGCCTGTTTAATTTGAATAGGTATTTGATGATCAATGCGAACAAAATCCTTTACAAAACACGTATACAATTTTCAATTGTACTATCTGTGGTAGCCACTTTGGTTATCGTGGGTTGGACAACCTTCTTTAACATCAGACATCAATATTTAGAACAGCAAACAGATCAGGTTAGAGAGAAGCTAAGAAAGGTACAATTGGCTTACGAAAAGCATATTACCCTGCCCGGTACAATCAGCAACAATAGCGAATCGCAATTTGAATTTAACCAGTTTGCCGATGTGAATGGCGTGTACCTTAATCTTTTCGATATCGAAGGTAATTTGTATTTAACTTCCTTGCCAAAACTGTATGATTTAGGGATTATTGGACGTAAAATGGGGCCAATGGCTTTTATGCAATTAGCGGTACAACAAAAATCGGAATACATTAACCCAGTTGAAAAAATTGGAGACTTTACCTATGCGGCCGCTTATGCGCCGGTAAGGAATGCAAATAATCAAGTAGTGGGTTATTTAAGTATTCCTTATTATTCAAACGAGGAAGATTATCAGGCAAAAATTGGCTTGTTCATCAATACCTTAATCAACATCTATGCACTGGTATTTGTGCTTATTGGGGTGTTGGCAGTTTTCTTGGCCAATCAAATCACCAGCCCATTAACATTTATTCAAGAAAATATAAGGCGTACAAAATTGGGACAGGCCAACCAGCCCATTGTTTGGCATAGGCAAGATGAAATAGGAGTGCTCATTAAGGAATACAACAAAATGATTGCCGAGCTGGAAATCAGTGCGAATAAATTGGCACGAAGTGAAAGGGAAAGCGCATGGCGAGAAATGGCCAAACAAGTGGCTCATGAAATTAAAAATCCATTGACGCCATTGAAATTGGGCGTGCAGTTGTTGGAAAAATCTTGGAAAGAGAAGGACCCTAATTTCGAAAAGAAATTTGCCAGTTTCAACAAATCTTTTGTAGAGCAAATTGATAGTTTGGCTACCATTGCATCGGAGTTCTCGAACTTTGCGAAAATGCCAGATACCAAATTAGAAGATATTGCATTGGTTCCTATTATTGAGCAGGCGAAGGAAGTCTTCAGCTCGGTAGATCGGGTAGAAATCCATGTGCTGAACAGAAGCAACAAAGAAGTTTTGGTGTTGGGCGATAAGGACCAATTGTTGCGTTCATTTAACAATCTGTTTAAAAATGCGATAGAAGCAGCGGACGGTAAAGAAAAATGTGTGATTAAAGTGCATATTGCCAATGATGAAAAGCAGGCTTTTGTGGAAGTGGAAGACAATGGAAAAGGAATTGACCCAGGATTGCATAGTAGTATTTTCAGGGCCAATTTTACCACTAAATCATCTGGAACGGGTTTGGGTTTGGCTTTCGTTAAACAGGCGATAGAAAATGCTGGAGGAAAAGTAGAATTCACCTCGGTGTTGAACAATGGTACAATATTCTACCTTACCTTCCCTTTGGTGTAAAATGTTCAAGTGGGGCTTCATATCGCTTTTAGTGATGTTGATGAGTACTGAATTAAAAGCGCAGCTCAACACTAACCAAAGACTCAAAAAAATAACCAGTTCCCGTGCCGTTATTTCACTGGATAGTCTCAGTATTGTTCCGCAATCATTTACGGTAAGGTACAATGAAAACGTTAGCGCCGATACTTCACTTTATCAGATAGATTTCGCCAAAGCGACCTTTTTATGGAAGGGGGCTGAAGGTATCTCTTTGGAGTTGCATTACAAGGTTTTTCCCATTCTGTTCTCCAAAACTTATCAGCACAAAGATATTAAACGGCTAGAACAATCGGTGATTAGCGGGAGTGATGGTTATGTTTATAAACCTCAAACGGTAGAAAATACATTGTTTTCCATGAAAGGGCTAAATAAAAGCGGAAGTATTTCGAGGGGGATTATGTTTGGTAATAATCAAAACCTTTCTGTTAACTCCAACATGGTGCTGCAGATGTCGGGCAAAATTGCTAATGATATTGAAATTCTTGCAGCTATTTCCGACGATAACCTACCTATCCAGCCCGAAGGGAATACCCAGCAATTGAATGAGTTTGACAGAGTGTTCGTGCAAATCAAAAAAGACAGCACGGTCCTTACCGCTGGTGATTATGAGCTGAAACGTCCCGATAGCTATTTCATGAACTTCTACAAACGTACTCAAGGCGCCATGATTAACCATCGGTTTAAAATGGAGAATGGTATTCGTTTTAGTACTACGGTAGCTGCAGCGGTGGCTAAAGGTCGCTCTGCCCGCAACCAAATTATGGGGCAGGAAGGCAACCAGGGACCTTATCGCCTAACAGGAAATAATGGTGAAACTTATATTGTAGTGATTGCGGGAACCGAACGTGTTTACATTGATGGCGTGCCTTTGTTACGTGGACAGGACAATGATTACGTGATTGATTATAATACGGCCGAAATTACGTTTACGGCAAAGCAGCTCATCAACCTCAATACTCGTATTTCGGTAGAGTTTGAATATTCTGATAAGAATTACTCCCGTTCATTAACCTATTTAAACCAACGGATAGAAACTGAACAGCTTGCTTTTCGACTAAACTATTATAACGAGAAAGATAATCGGAACCAGCCTTTCCTTCAAACCCTAAACGATGCCCAAAAACAGTTTATGGCTGGCTTAGGACAGGACATTTCACAGGCTTACTATCCAAATGTAACAGAAGTACCTTTTAACGAAAACGAAATTTTGTATGAAAAATTGGTGTCTGTTGGTAACATTGAATACTATCGTTATTCTACCGACCCAGCTTTGGCGAAGTATCGGGTGGGTTTCTCCTATGTGGGCGAAGGAAAAGGCAACTACCGAATCAATAACCAATCGGCAGCCAATGGAAAGGTGTACGAATTTGTAGAACCAGTATTGGGTACCTTGCAAGGCAGCTATGAGCCCATTACTTTGTTGGTTACGCCAAAACAACAGCAGCTCATTACCATTGCCGCCGATTACAAACCTAAAAAGCAAAGTATTTTCAGCAGCGAGTTTGCCATCAGCAATAACAATGTCAACCTATTTGCCGATAAAAGTGTTGCAAACGTAAGTGGGTATGGCTTAAAGCTAGATGCACTACATCCATTTGAGCTTAATCAAAAAGGCTTAAAGCTCAATACTTCGGCTAATTACGAATATGTAAGCAAAACTTTTAAGCCCATCGAACGGTATAGGATGGTGGAGTTTAACCGTGATTTTAACCTCGATGCCATTACAGTTCCAGCAACAGAGCATTTGTTTTCGGTAGGTGCACAATTGTACAACAATCAGCAACAACATATTTCGTATACACTGAATACTTTTAACAGAGAAGCGCAATATCAAGGTTATTTGCATAAAGTGAGCGCTTTGTACAAACAAGGGAAATATGGTTTAAAGTACGATGGTAGTTTGTTGAATTCCGATGCTACGGCTAATAACGGTACCTTCTTTAAACACTATTTAGATGTGAATAGAGAGATTTACAGCTTAGTTGCTGGATTTGTATTTGAACAGCAGCATAATCTTACTAGCGATAAGCAAACCGATGTTTTAACGGGTAACAGCTTCTCTTATCACATCTATAAGTTGTATCTGCAAAGTAAGGCAGGTCAAAGCAACAGATACAAATTGGATTACAGTTATAGACAGGATCAATTACCAAGAGGTACTGAGTTGTTGAACAGTTCCCACTCACAGAATGTAAATTTTGGGGTAGATTTAACTAAAAATGCCAATTCGGTGTTAAGCCTAACTTCTGGCTACCGTAAAACAGATTATACCAATGGTTTTGCTTCGGTAAACAGTGATGAAAGCTTAGTGGGCAGGTTGGATTATAACTTAAATGCCTTGAAGGGCTTTATCAATACTTCGCTGTATTACGAGGTAGGAAATGGACAGGAACCACGAAGGGAAATTACCTATTTGGAAGTATTGCCGGGACAAGGTGTTTACGCTTGGAATGACTACAATGGCAATGGCATTAAAGAACTGAACGAGTTTGAAATTTCCCGCTTTCCCGATCAGGCCAAATATATCCGTGTTTTTACCGCAGGTACCGAATACATTCGTACCAATTTCACGGGAATTAACCAAAGCATTAGGATTACACCAAGTGCCATTTTAAAAGGTTCAAAAGGCTTTAATAAACTATTGAGCAAATTCACCAACCAGCTTTCTTATAAAATAGACAGAAAGATTTTAGCGAGCAAAGGCTTGGAAGTTTACAATCCGTTTAATACAGGAATTGATGCCGAAAACTTAGTGTCGTTGAGTTCTTTTTTAAGGAATACGCTATTTTTTGACAGGAATAATCCAAAGTTCGGCGTAGACTTTAATTATCTTACTGATGGAGGAAGGAGCTTTTTGAGCAACGGATTTGATAGCCGCAAACGTAATGAGACAGGTCTGCGCATCAGAACTGCTCCCGTACGAAGTGCCAACCTTAATTTGACCGTTAACCAAGGTCAAAAAAAATATCAATCAGAATTATTCTCGCAACGTAATTATCAAATCACTTATTTGGATTTGTTACCTGAGTTCAACTATCAGTTTAATACTGATTTTAGATTGACATTCCTTGGGGTATATGGCAGCCAGCGTAATGCTGCGGCATTGGGAGGCGAGAAAAACACCAATATAACTTTCACCACTGAGAGCCGTTATAATGTATTGAAAAGAGGTGTGCTCACTGGAAAGATAAGTTACATCAACAACAAGTTTACGGGCAATGGCAATAGCACTATTGGCTATGAAATGCTTTCGGGACTGCAAGTAGGTAATAACTATACTTGGGGGCTGGCACTGCAGCGAACCATTGGCAATGGTGTACAATTAAACGTGAGCTACGAGGGACGTAAATCGCCAGCAGTAAATACCGTGCATACGGGTAATATGCAGGTAAGGGCTTATTTTTAATCGTAGTAGTCATACCATTTCGAGCAGCTTTCCAAATGTGATAGCCGCTCGAAATAGCTATGGTAAACGAATACTACTTTTGCTGCTTGTTATAGCTCATCATCCAGTTAATGCCAAATTTGTCAGTTAGCATACCGAAATAGTCTCCCCAAAAGGTATCTACAAGTGGCATGGTAATTTGCCCATCGGTACCAAGAAAATTAAAAATGCGGTCTGCTTCTTCTTTACTGTGTGCTGAAATAGATACCGCAAAATTGTTGCCCTGTTTAAAGGTGGGAGCCCAGTCGCCACCTACATCGCTGCCCATTAAAATAGAACTGCCAATAGGCAACGATACATGCATTACTTTGTTTTTGTCCGTTTCTGGAACTTTATAATCTTCACTTGATGGCATTTCGCCGAAACGACCGAGATAGTTGAATTCGCCTCCAAATACTGATTTGTAAAAGTTAAATGCCTCTTCGCAATTGCCATTAAAATTTAAATAGGTGTTGGTTGTTGTCATAAGATTTAATTTTGGTTACCTAAACTTAGGCAATTAATTCAGTAAAATTTAGCCAAGGTTTAAATTCCTAACCCATATCCTGATGATCATCTTTAGCTACGTTGTGTTATTTAGTCGGTAACCCAAGGTTGGTATAATCCCAAGCCCTGTCACCCGAAAGTTGCCATTCACTATCTGTAACGGTTGTTCCTTTGGCTTTTGTCCAATCTGTGGTAGGATTATGAACGGTCGCTTTTCTGAAGAAAGTTCTGTTGCGTGTATCCGCAACTTCTCCAGCTACGGTCCACATAAAGTTATTGCGGGCACTGCTAGAGCCTGTGCTGGTTACCCTAGCTACCTGCGGACTGCCAAATACATCAATAATTTTATAGGTATTTCCGCTGAGCGTAATGGTGCCTGCAGCATCTTTTTTAAGCAAGGCAATGGCGCTATTTCCACTTAGTTGTAAGGGTACGCTGGCATTGGCATTTGTGGAGCTAGTAGTGCCCCAGCTAATATCGCTTTTGATGACGGTAGGGTCTGCTTGAGGAGAAGCAATTACATAACATTTGCCTTTTGCTAAAGAGGTAGATAATAAGAAGAAATTTCCAGTAGGAAAGGTCCAGTTTACTAAGGTATTGGCATCGGTGCTGGCCATGTAACCAATGGCATAATTGCTTAAGTCAACGCTGGCACTGGTGCCGTTGTAAATTTCTACGTAATGTGGTCGTGTACCTGCCGCATTTGCATCGGTGTTGATTGCCGTAGAGATTTCCGAAATCAATAAATCGGAATTGTCGTTTGCCACGGGAGGGGTAATTGGCGTGAACTCAATTTCAGAAGAGCAACCGCAAAAAATAGTAATGATGAAAAGTATAATTGGAAAATATGTTTTCATTTTTTGTTTCTTTAATAATGAGAAATAGGACAATTGATAGCTTATAAAAGAATTTGAACGGCTAGGTTGTTGATCCATTTTTTTGAGCTAAAAGTAGGTGAGCTATTTTCAATGTAATTGGTGTTGATGCCAATTCTTAAAGCATTGTTTTTAATGAATTTGTTGATGCCAAAGCTGGCCCATTTTTGGTCGGTAATTTTTGAGCCAGCAATGTCAAACTCAGGCTTCACTATTGCATATCTGCCATCAATGGCCCATCCAGATTTAAAGACATAAGACGATTGGATGTTGAACGCACTACCAATGTTGTAATAAGAACTGGCTACTTCGGCAGTTAACTGGTTAGTGGCCGCAACGTTGGTAAATAAATCTTTACCTGTTACCGTGCTCACCACATATTCGCCAATTAAGGCAAAACCTGAAGTTTTAAAAGCAAAATCAGCCACTAGTTTTCGGTAGTCGGCAAATTTGGCTACTCCAGCATTGTCGTAAATGCCGGTAATTAATCCTGTTTCACTACCTATTGGGCTACTTGCTTTTTGGTTATAGCTTGCTGCCACACCAATCGCCAATTTTGGTTTTGCTTCGCGATAAATATCGTGGGCGATGTAGGCATTGTTTTTAGTGAAATCTCCCAAAGGCATGATGTCTAATCTACCGCCATATTTAAAACCCATGTTACCTTGTGAGGTGAAAAAGTTTTGTCCCTCGCCAGTGGTGATTGAAAAAGAAGGGTAAATTCTCATTTTGTTAACGCTAAAATTCGTTTCTACAAACAAACCTCCTTCGCGGGTAGCACCAACAAAATTTTGCATCAATCCACCATATGCGATGCCATCGTTAGATTTTCCTGCAATGGTTTGTCCCATCGTTTGAGCATAACGTTCATCAGCCATGGCCAATCGGTTATTGGTATGGGTTTGTTTCTGTCCTAAAACTAACCTAATCCTTTTGTTAAAATCATACGCAATCCAACCTTCCAATATGGGCGATGTTCCCGTAAAATCGGTCACCATACCTGCCGAAACACCATACCTTGTATTAGTAGCCGTTAAGTATATTCTAGCCAAGTTTAGGCTCATTTTGCTGTTGTTGGTTTTTTTAGATAAAGAATCAAGGCGGCCATACTGCGCTCCTGATTGAAGTGCGCCCAATAAATTGATCACCGTGCCTTCGCCCTTGCCCAATTTGATAAAAGTACCCTCGCCATTCACGTAGGTGAAGGTAGAGTCGGGCTGTACCAGCTGCCCCATTACATCACTATTGGTGAAGGTTAATGCAAGGCAAAAGAAAAATAATATTTTTTTCATATCTCAGAATATTTTAGAGTTATAGTTGAATGGTAAATTGTAGTTGGCTATAGTAATTGCCATTTTGCGTACTTGTTTTCAGGGCTTCTTTCAGTTGGCTATAGCCTAGCTCAAACTGTATTTTTAAAGCATGGCCCGATAAATATTTGGTGGTCACGAAAGTGTAGCTCTTGTCGTAATCAGAAAAGGATGCCGTGACATTGTTTTCGTTTAAGGTAGAGTATCTTGCGCCAACCGCCCAATCTACAGGAAATAGATAGCCAGCTTGTACATTAAAGCCCTTACCTAAGTTTAGCCTAGATAACACTCTATCTTTAATTTGTTGTGCCGTTTGCGAGGCGGTATAGGCACTAAAAGAGCCGTCTAACCTGAACTCACCTGCAATGTTCGATGGAACTTTGGCTTTGGTAAGCACAAAGCCTCCCATCGAATACCATCCATTGTATTTAAAAAGATAATCTGCACCGAATTTGCTATAACTTGGCAGTAATATATTCTGATTGGCATCACCGTATAGCCAGCGACCACCATTGGTTCCTTTGGCAGAAGTTGCTCCGTCATTGTAACTGTAAACTACCCCAACAACCAGTTTTGGTTTTTCTTCTCGGTACAAATCATCCATGTAAAATTCGCCACCTCGAGAAAACTTGTCGAATGGCAGGTAATCTAATCGGACACCGTATTTAAAGCCGCCATAGTTTTTTTGTAGGGCACTTCTACCATCGCCTGTAGTAAACGATAAGTAAGGTTTCAGCAAATGCTTTCCACCTAGCCTATAGTTACCTTTGTAGCGAATCCCGAAATCAAAAATGGCATCAAAAGCATCTGACAATAGGCTTCGGTCAATAAAACCAATACTTTCTCCTTCTATCCTTGTTTCCCTACCATCAATATAATCAGCCCTTAAGCCAAAATTAAATACGTGTGTACGATTAGGGCGATACTCGATATTCGCTTCTTGAAGTACCGTATTAAACGACCTATTGCCTGTGGTTGCACTGGCATAGTTCGCTGCAAAATTTAACCTCGCAGATAAACTTACTTTGTTATCGAACAGGTTTGAAAATACGTTTAACCTCGCTCTGTTAATGACAAAAGTGGAGCTTGGCGACGATAAATTTTTATTGGTCGAGTTAACCAAATAAAGGGTTTGCAAGGAAGGGCTAAGGTTAAAATTCCCCTTTCCCGAAATAAAGGTAATCCCATCGCCTAGGAGATAGCCTTTTTTTAACCTCAAAAGACTTACGTTCCCCGAGGTTTCACTGAAAGTATAGGTCGAATCTCTGGTGTAGAGTTCATCGCTTTGTGCAAAAGCAAATTGTGCCATGCAAAAACAAAGACAAATACCTATCAGTGTGATGAGTTTTGTTTGTTTGGTCATATTTGGTTATTGTTGGATGTCCATAAAGAAATTAGCAAAGGCAAACTTTCCCATGTTACCATTATCGTGGCCCACATTAGGGACATATATTTCTGTCCAGTTTAAGAGAAGTTTCATCTCCTGTGCTTTGGCCTTTACTGTTTTATAGTAGTACTGGCCACGCTCAAATCGGGTTTTTCCTTGCGCTTCTGCATCATCTGTCGTATTGTAAGATTTCTCGTCAGTTAAAGTGTCGTTCATACCCAGCAACACATAAACTTTGGTTGCAAAAAAGCGGGTAAGCTGTGCTTGGTCCACAGGAGAATTTTTAATGCCAAATGGGAATTCAGTATTCATGTCAGGCAGCGTGTACCAACCTGCATTGGCAAAGGCCGCTTTTATGACACGGGTTTGATTTACAAACATTAAGAAACGATGTACAAACTGTGCACCTCCAGAGTGGCCATATAAATAGTACCCTTTGTTGTTGCTTTTAATTTGCCCTACTACATGGTCAAACAAAGGTTCAATTAAGGAGAAACTCCATTTTTCAGGACTTAAAAAGGTTTTTTTGTTCTTTTCATAAACATTGCCTAGGTTATATTTTTCGGCGCCGCGATAATCTTCCTGGTCAAACTCTGGTGCGATGATTCTGCAGCCAAAAACCGTTGCGGCATTTACCAAATCATCCATATAGGCTGATGCATCTCGGTTTGCACCATGTAACATCACCACAATGGGCATATCTGGGTTACTATTCTTAGGACTAAAGTAAAAAACCTTAATTGGGCTTTTAAGCTTGCCCTTATTATCAAAATAGAACATTTGTTTGCCAACAGTACCACTGTTGATTTGCGCAAATGAAGAGGCGATGCTAGATAAGGCGATGAATGCTAAACACAAAAAATATTTCATAACTTTTAGTTTTAAAGGATAAAAATAACCAATGGTTTTATGCTTGTTCCGCTTTCTCCACAATTAGTCGATATTGTTGCATATCAATTTCTTTTTCGCTTTTGGAAATAATTACGGTAGCTACTGTATTTCCAATCACATTAATGATGGCTCTTCCTTCACTCATAAACCTATCTACACCAACAAGCAATGCCATGCCTTCTAAGGGGATAATATTCAAGATGGTTAGGGTAGAGGTAAGCACCAAGAAACCGCTTCCCGTAACGCCAGCAGCTCCTTTGCTTGTTAATAGCAATATGCCTATCACGGTAAGTTCTTGCCCTAGGGTTAGGTTAACGCCAAATACCTGCGCCAAGAAAATGATGGCTAAACTTAAATAAATACTGGTTCCATCTAAATTGAAGCTGTATCCAGAAGGGATGATTAAGCCAACCACATTACGGCTGCAGCCAGCTTTTTCTAGTTTCTCCATGATATTAGGCAACACTGCTTCACTACTGCTAGAGCCTAATACAATCAATAATTCTGCTTTGATATAACCCAATAATTTCCAAAGGCTAAAGCCATTAAATTTTAAGATGAGGTAAAGGATCACGAAAATGAAAAGGAAGCCTGTGATGTAGAAAGTGATGAGCAGTTTTCCTAGCACGAATAGGGTAGAGAAGCCAAATTTTCCGATGGTATAGGCCATCCCGCCAAAGGCACCAATGGGTGAAATTTTAATCACCATGTGCAAAATGTTGAACAGAATTTTGTTGATCTTTTCAAAACCTGCAATTACCGATTTGCCTTTTTCGCCCATTTTGGCTAACGCTACGGCAAATAAAATCCCGAAAAACAATACTTGAATAATATCGCCTTTGGCAAAAGCGGCGATGGCATTATCGGGTACAATGTGCTTAATAAATTCTGTCCAATCGATACCTACCGAAGATGCTGCCTTTGTTACGGGTTCTGCATGTACGGCATTACTTTGAACGCCGCTACCAGGTTTAATCACATTACCCACAATTAAACCGATTACAATGGCGGCAGTAGTTACGATTTCGAAATAGATGAGGCCCTTTATTCCTACCCTGCCTACTTTTTTTAAATCGCCAGCACCAGCAATACCTAATATAATACTGATGAAAATTACCGGAGCAATAATCATCTTGATCATATTAATAAACATATCGGCCAGCAGTTTGGCGGTTACGGAAAAGCCAGGGAAAAAATGTCCGACAATTACGCCTAATACAATGGCTATTAAGACCTGTACATACAAGATTTTAAGATACTTCAATGGAGTTCTTTTTTATTAGGTTAATATTTGGTTTGTTCAACAAGCTTTGGGCTTTTGGATGCCGTTTTGGCCAGTTGGTTTTAAACTAAAGTTAGAGAAGTACTAGCCCGTTTAGCCACCTAATTGGTTTTAGAAAATTTATTTTTGATTTCTGAAAATCACCCATATTTTTCCGAAATATTTACATCTTTTTGATATATAGGTTTTTGTGGTGTTTTTGAACAGCGTAGTGGTATTGTTAATTTGAGCTTTTTATTAATATCTTTAAGGTTCAATAACCAAACAGAAAAATTGAACATGTGCCAATTTGCTAACGTGTTTAATTTTTGAATAGAAGAATATCAAGTATGGCGTTAAAATCTGGGAAGGATGAGATTGAGTATTTACTGCGGCAAGTTTTTAAGAAATATGAATTAGAGACAGGGAATAAGCTGAACTTAAATACCAATCGTAGGAACTATGAAGACATCGCCAAGATGCTGAGTGGTATTAGTAATCAACTACCTTATACTTCCGAGGAATTTGGCCATAGCCCTTATCCGGAAGATCGGAACTCCAAAGCAACCGAATATCCTTATTTAAAATACGACATTACTGGTGGGCAAATTAAAGATGCTTTTAATGGATTGGTGGCAAAACCTCGCCCTTTTTTGGTAGATGCCTGTTATATCTATCTATATGGCGTGGCCCGCAATAAGTTTGAGGAAAACATATTAGACCCGAATTTAATTGACACAGAGTCGGATGATTTAACCAATGGTGCTAAAAATTCTGGTCGCCAAAGGAAAAGTAGCTTCTCCCTTATTCTTATTTTATTGGTATTACTTGGCGTAGCTATTTTCAAATGGATAGATACGAACAATAAAATGTTATCCTTGAAGGAAGATTTAGTAATTACGCCTTATCAACCTAGCCAAGCAGAAATAGATAGTTTAGAAGGGATTTGGATGGTGTATATCGGTTCTCCACAAGCCCGCAAGTCCGATAAAAACCGTTACCATAAGTTTGTAAGAAACATTATGAACGTGAAATATAAAGATGGATATTTCACATTTACCAGATACGGAGCAGGGTTTGATCACTACGGATACATGCAATATGAAAGTCCGCAGGTTGTATCTATCCGCTCGTATGTGAAAGGCAGCGAAAATAAAATAGAGGCACCGCGACTTTCGTTAATGCGGTTGTCTCAAAATAAGGATAAAATCATGGTAGTTTCTGCCTCTTGGAATTTTGATGCAGGTGAGAATAACGATATCATAGGTATACGTGAAGTGTACATAAAACAAGGACGTGGCGGTGAAATTAAGGAAGTGATCAACACGATGGATAACCATGCCTGCAATTGTAAGATTGTGCAATGGAAAAACGGTAAGGGCGATAGAACCTTTTACCTCAGAAATGAGCTGCTTGATACCATCAAGGATGAAACATTGAAAAAACTGATAGACGAAAGCAGTATCTTATTGAGATATCCAGATAGTGTAACGATTTTGAAAAACTAAAAAGCCTTCCGAAATTTCGAAAGGCCAGTCTTTTTATTTGTGCTCACTTGTGGTGTGGAAATCAATATCTGGATAATCACGTTTGGTCATCTCAATCATAAAATCATTGTCTGATAAATAAACCGGATTTCCTTCCTTGTCTGTGCCGATATGTTGTTGCTTACGCTTTACAAACTCATCTAATTTCTTCTTGTCATCAGAAGTTACCCAGCGTGAGCGGCTATAAGTTAAGGTACGGAAACGACATTTTGCACCATACTCATGTTCCAAGCGGAAGTTAATTACCTCAAACTGTAATTCGCCCACGGCACCAATTACCTTACGGTTACCTGGCTGCATCACAAAAAGCTGTGCTACTCCTTCATCTGTCAATTGCTCAATGCCTTTTTCCAACTGCTTGGTGCGCATTGGGTCCATATTCTCTACCTCTTTAAAAATAGCAGGAGAGAAGCTAGGAATACCTTTAAACTGTAGTTTTTCTCCTTCAGTTAGCGTATCGCCAATTTTAAAGTTACCACTATCATATAAACCAACCACATCTCCAGGCCAAGCTTCTTCTACCAAGCTTTTTTCATTGGCCATAAAGTCCATGGGGTTGGCAAATTTCATTTTCTTATCCTGGCGGGTATGGTAATAGAACTTGTTACGTTCAAATTTGCCCGAACAAATACGCAAAAAGGCAATTCTGTCGCGGTGTTTGGGATCTAAGTTAGCGTGGATTTTAAATACAAAGCCGCTAAAATTTTTCTCTTCCACCAATACATCACGCTCTTCAGCTTCACGATGTCTTGGACTAGGTGCAATTTCGATAAATGTATCTAAAAGTTCTTTAATACCAAAGTTGTTAATGGCCGATCCGAAGAATACTGGCGCCAATAAACCTTCTTTGTATAAAGAAACATCCAAATCTCCGTAAACACCATTCACCAATTCTGTTTCATCCTTTAAGGTGCTTACTTCTTTTTCTTGTAGATAATCAAGTAGTGCATCGTCGTTCAAATCGTTCACCTTTACTACCGAATCTGTTACCTTGGTTTTATCAGAGTGGAAAAGGTTCAATTGGTTATGGTAAATGCTATAAACACCTTTAAAAGTATGCCCTTGTCCAATAGGCCACGATTGTGGGCACAAGCTGATGTTCAGTTTATCTTCAATTTCATCCAGTAGGTCAAATGCTTCCTTACCCTCACGGTCCATTTTGTTGATGAAGATGATTACCGGAGTGTTACGCATTCTACAAACCGACATCAATTTTTCGGTCTGTTCCTCCACTCCTTTTACGCAGTCAACCACCAAAACTACACTATCTACCGCCGAAAGTGTACGATAGGTGTCTTCGGCAAAGTCCTTGTGACCTGGGGTATCTAAAATATTGATGCGCTTGCCGCTGTATTCAAAACCCATTACCGATGTCGCTACCGAGATACCACGTTGGCGCTCAATTTCCATAAAATCGGAAGTATTGCTTTGGTTGGCCTTGTTACGTTTTACCGCACCAGCAGTGTTAATGGCACCGCCAAAAAGTAGAAACTTCTCGGTTAATGTGGTTTTTCCCGCATCGGGGTGACTAATAATAGCAAATGTTTTTCTTTTCTCTATCTCTGGGTGTAGCATACAAAATTGGATTTTTGAAACTTAGAATGATACGGCAATGGTTATAAAAACCTGAGAGCGTTTAGCTTAAATAATATAGCCGTGTAGTGTTTCATTGGCGCAAAGGTAAGTAAAAAGCCTGAGTGAAAGAAAGTAATATGGCATATTACATCATGTCGGATTTGTATTGCTAAGTTGTTGCCAAAAAGTATGTTTTTTTAAATAAAAAAATTACTTTAGCAGGCTAATAAAACATTCTAATCATGCTCATTTTTTTTGGTATCGCCTGTATACTCATCGTTTTCATATTCGTTGGCTCTTATAACTCACTAGTGTTAGGGAAAAATGCAGTTACACATTCATTTTCTTCGTTGGATGTAATTCTGCAAAAAAGATATGACTTGCTGCCCAACCTTGTAGAATTGGTTAAGCAGTATAAGGATTTCGAGAGCGATACATTGGTTAAAATGGCGCAAACTAGGGGCCAGGTATTAGATAGTAATTTAAGTAACGGTGATAGGATTGCTTTTGATAACCAGCTTAGTTCTATTATGCGGGGATTTATGACTTACGTACAAACTTACCCTAATTTTGAAACGAGTGATAAGTTTAGAGAGCTACAAAGAATTTGGGTAGAAACGGAAGAGCAAATTGCTGCGGCTAGACGTACATATAATGCCAGCGTGATACACTATAATAACAATGTGATGGTTTTTCCGAAGAACCTTTTTGCCAATTTATTTGGACATTCACCTATGGCGGTACTTGAGACACCAGCTGAAGAAAGAAAAAACATCAGTGCGAAAGCTCTTTTTAATTCTTAATGCTAAGACAAGCAAATTTTAGCGAATTACAGGAATCCCTGTCGTTGCTAGAGATACAAAGAAAGTTAGTTGTAAAATGCAGAACCAAATTTTGGATTACTTTGGTTATCGCATTTGTTATCATCATGTTTTCGGTTGCAACTAAAAATACAGCGTTAATGATGTTTGCAGGTGTTCTTGTATTTACAAGTTTTGCGGTAGCTGCACGTTTTTCGAACAAATTCAAAGAACTTAAGAAAGTCTATAATACGGCCTATAAAAATTGGATTATCTCTGGATTGTTGAAGCAAGTAGATGCCAAATTAGATTTTCAAGCAACAAACGGTATAGGTTCTCATGCGCTAATAAGAAGTAAACTTTTTGACAATGTTGCTGGAGAATATACCACAGAAGACTTTGTAGGCGGTGTATTGGAGAAAACGTGGTTTGCCTTCGCAGAAGTTAGAGTAAAAAGGGTAGAATATTATAATGCTGAAGGAAAGAAGAATACTAATTTTAAGGGTATTTTCTTTTGTGCGGATTTTAATAAACATTTCAATGGTGTTACCATTCTTCGATCGAAACTGGGGAAGGAGAAAATAAAACCAAAGGGGCTAAGCGGTAGGGAGTTGGTGACCTTGGAGAAGCCCGAATTTAATAAGATATTTGGTGTGTATAGTACTGATCAGATTGAAGCACGATATATTTTAACGCCTTCGCTGATGGATCGAATTTTAGATCTGCATGCAAGAACTAGGGTCAACATGTCTATTTCGTTCGTAGATAGTTCCGTTTTCATCGCTTTACCCTTGAAATATAATTATTTTGAAGCTCCCGTTAATAAATCTTTACTCCAAACTAACTCTATTAATAGAGATTTCGATATGCTGTTTAGTTTATGTGGTATTGTGAAGGATTTAGATTTAAATACTCGGATTTGGACTAAAGAGTAGTAACCTCGATTCTAAATGTCAGAGTCTCATCAACCCCCAATTCAGGTTTTATTAGACGAGTTGGAAACCTCTCGGCTGAAAATTGCTAGAAAATATTACGCCGCATATTGGTGCATAGGTTTAGGGGTGATGACTTTTGTGATTTGTTTCTGTTTGGAGGCGTTTCTTGTGGCCTTTATTGAGATCTTAATACTTATCGTAATGGGAAGTATAATGTTCAGTTTGGGAAATAAGGATAGAAAGCAATATCGGTTGGCGTATAAACAAGGAGTGGTTGTAAACATGCTTGAAGGTATTGATGGTAATTTACAAATCAATCCAAATTCTGGGATAAGTCCTACTGATTTTGTGGATAACTTTTTATTTGGAGAGAAGCCTGATGCCTATAAAACCGAAGACTTGGTGTATGGTGAAATAGGTAAAACTACCATTCATTTTGCGGAAGTAGGAGCACAGTCTCGAGGGAACCGAGGCTATGGGGATATTTTCAAAGGAATATTGTTTTGTGCAAGCTTTAATAAGCATTTTGATGGTTTGACATTGGTTAGACCCAGGCATTATACTGGAAGCGTGGTTAACTGGGTGAGCAAGCAAATTTCGGGAGATGGTAGGGTTGTAGATTTAGAAAATACTGAGTTTAACAATACTTTTTTCACCCAAGCAAGTAACCAAGTAGAAGCTCGTTACCTATTAACTCCTGCTATGATGGAGAGGTTGTTGGCCCTCAATCAGGTTGCTGAGTCAGATATTTTCGTGTCTTTTGTTTGGTCAAACATATATATCGCTTTTCCCTTAAATCATGATTATTTTGAACCGCCGGTTTTTAAATCACTGTTACGCGAAGATTTGTTGAAGAAAGATATAGCGATTTTGAGGCTGATGTATGGTATCGTGGAAGAGCTGGATTTAAACACCCGTATTTGGACAAAAGAGTAATATGGCCTATTGCCTAACTGTTTCGTCGTATTGTAGGTAGGCTTAGCACAAACCCATCATATTACGTCATCTCGACGATAGGAGAGATCTAAGAACTTGTCATAGTAAGACATGGTACGGTACGATTCAAACTTGCGAAGTTTCGAATATAGCAAGGAATTTAAACAAGCTCGTGTTAAATAGCCCTGATTGTAGTGGCATCCTTTTTTGTTCTCCTGAGCTCGTCGAAGGACAAAAAAGATAAAGCGAAAAGCAGGACTATTCGTAAATATTTTTGCTGCATTTGCGCTCCCAAAAATAACTCTGAGATTCCTCGTGCGCTCGGAATGACAAATAAGCCTGCTATAATAAAAACAAAAAGTCCCTTAACATGATGCTAAGGGACTTTGTCTTTATTCTTTGCTCTTTTATCCTTGATCTATTTCGACAAATACATCGATTTGTCTTTCACTAGCTGTAAGAAGTAAGGGTCTTCCAAATCTTTGATGAAACGAATAGCCTCACCGGTAGATTTCATTTCAGGACCTAATTCTTTTGCTACTTCAGGGAATTTATTGTAAGAGAACACAGGTTCTTTAATCGCAAATCCTTGTAGTTTGCGCTCAATGTTAAAATCTTTCAATTTATTTACACCTAGCATTACTCTAGCCGCAATATTGATATATGGAACATCGTAAGCTTTAGCAATGAAAGGAACCGTACGAGAAGCACGTGGATTAGCCTCAATTACGTAAACCTTATCATCTTTAACTGCAAACTGAATGTTCAACAAACCAATTACATTTAAAGCTTTCGCAATTTTCTTCGAGTAATTCTCCATATCGGCAATTACTTTGTCAGACAAACTGAATGGAGGTAAAACTGCACTCGAATCTCCAGAGTGGATACCTGCAGGCTCAATGTGTTCCATCAAACCAACAATGTGTACATCAGTTCCATCGCAAATTGAGTCAGATTCGGTTTCCTCTGCTCTATCCAAGAAGTGGTCAATTAATACACGGTTTCCAGGAAGGTCACCTAATAATTTAACTACTGCAGCTTCTAATTCTTCGTCGTTAATTACAATGCTCATGCCTTGTCCTCCCAATACATAACTTGGGCGAACCAACACAGGATAACCAACTTCATTAGCTACTTTAATAGCCTCTTCAGCATTTTCAGCTACACCGTATTTTGGATAAGGAATATCCAAGTCTTTCAATAAATCAGAGAAACTACCACGGTCTTCTGCTTTATCCATATCCTCGAAAGAAGTACCGATAATGCGGATATTGTTTTCGTGAAGCTTTTCGGCCATTTTCAAGGCGGTTTGACCACCTAACTGAACAATTACACCAATCGGGTTTTCTAGATCGATAATTTCACGTACGTGCTCCCAAAAAACAGGCTCGAAATAAAGTTTATCGGCCATGTTAAAGTCTGTACTTACCGTTTCTGGGTTACAGTTAATCATGATCGCCTCGAAACCGTTTTCTTTGGCTGCCAATAAACCGTGAACACAAGAGTAATCGAACTCGATACCCTGACCGATACGGTTAGGCCCTGAGCCCAATACAATCACTTTCTTTCTATCAGAAACAACAGATTCGTTAGTGCCCAACTCATCGCCATCAGATAAAACATCTCCAGATACTAAAGAGATTTGCTGAGGAGCCTCTTCGAAAGTAGAGTAGAAGTAAGGTGTTTGTGCAGCAAACTCGGCAGCACAAGTATCCACCATTTTATAAGCTCTTCTAATGTTCAGTTCCTTGCGACGGTTGTACACATCATCTTCGGTTACGTTACCTAAAATGAAGGCGATTTGTACGTCAGAGAAACCTTTTTGCTTCAAGTTGAAAAAGAAATCTCTAGGAATATTATTTAGAGAGTAACGTTTCAACTCAGTTTCTAACGTTACCAATTCTTGTATTTGGTTTAAGAACCATTTGTCAATCTTAGTCGCTTTACGAATAGACTCTAATGGCACACCCATGCTCATCGCATCCTTAATTAAGAACACGCGGTTCCAGCTTGGATGTTGTAAGCCATGCATAATCTCCTCAATATCGCGTTTTTGACGGCCATCTGAACCAATACCAGCACGACCAATTTCTAAACTCTGACAAGCTTTTTGTAAAGCCTCGTTAAAGCTACGGCCAATACCCATTACCTCGCCTACAGCTTTCATCTGCAAGCCAAGTTCCATGTTGGCACCTTTAAATTTATCGAAGTTAAAGCGAGGGATTTTTACAATTACATAATCTAAAGTTGGCTCGAAATAAGCTGAAGTAGTTTTAGTAATTTGGTTCTCAATCTCGTCTAAGTTGTAACCGATAGCTAATTTAGCCGCGATTTTTGCGATTGGATAACCTGTAGCCTTACTTGCCAAAGCTGATGAACGAGATACACGTGGGTTAATCTCGATCGCAATAATGTCGTCATTATCAGGGTTTACTGAGAATTGTACGTTACAGCCACCAGCAAAATTACCAATTGCACGCATCATTTTGATGGCTTGGTTACGCATCTCTTGGTAGCAACGGTCAGATAATGTCATTGCAGGAGCAACTGTAATCGAGTCTCCAGTGTGGATACCCATTGGGTCAAAGTTCTCGATAGAACAAATGATGATTACGTTGTCGTTGCTATCTCTCAATAGCTCTAACTCATATTCTTTCCAGCCTAAAACCGCTTGCTCTACCAAAACTTCGTGAGTTGGCGAAGCCTCTAGACCACGTTTAAGGGCTGCATCAAATTCTTCTTTTTTGTGTACAAAACCACCGCCGTAGCCGCCCAGTGTATAAGAAGGACGAATTACCAATGGGAAGCCAATTTCTTGTGCTGCTTCCTTACCTTCTAAAAATGAATTGGCAATTTTTGAAGTCGCTACACCAACGCCTATATCTACCATTAATTGGCGGAAAGACTCTCTGTTTTCAGTTTTGTCAATCGCAGCAACATCAACACCAATAATTCTAACGTTGTGTTTTTTCCATAAACCTCTTTCCTCAGCATCAACGCAAAGGTTTAGTGCAGTTTGTCCACCCATAGTAGGCAAAACGGCATCAATAGTAGGTAAATTAGGATTGTTTTTGTGTTCGGTTAAAATCTCGTCAATCGATTCGAGTGTAAGAGGTTTTAAATAAACATGGTCACCAATTACCTTGTCGGTCATAATGGTAGCCGGATTAGAGTTAATGATCGAAACCTTAACTCCTTCTTCTTTCAAAGAAAGTGCGGCTTGAGAACCAGAGTAGTCAAATTCGCAGGCTTGTCCGATAATAATGGGGCCAGATCCGATAATCAATACTGAATTGATGGAAGTGTCTTTAGGCATGAGGGGTTTTTAAAAAAAGTCTAAAGTGATAGTCTAACTGACCGATAGCTGGGAGAATTCCTCTGCTATGAACTGAAAATCCCAACTGCTCTGTCGGGATGCAAAGATACAATTTACTGCTCAAATTTTTGGCGATTATTTTAAAATATATTGAGATAGTAAAAAGTGTCATTTAGCGCATTTTTAGAACACTAGTTGCTGCAGATGATATTCATTCAAAGCTGCGTTTTTCTTATATTGCGTTAAACGTTCCAAAATTGAAAAAACTATTAGTGAAAATATTGCCCTATGCAAGTGGTATTTTGGGTTTTTTAGTTTCAAGTTGCTTACATAATAGAGCGCTAGCATTTGGGTTTCTTTTAGCCCTTTTTACGGTATATGTGCTAAATCATAAAAAAACGCTAAAATTTATTGTAGTTGGCCTAATTAGCCTCACTGCTATCTTATTGTCGATGATATTCTTTATAAAAAGCGATTCATCGTTAGGAAGGATGCTGATTTACAAAATTTCGTTCCAGGTTTTTAAGGGCAATTGGATAACAGGCATAGGATTGGGGAACTTCAAAAAAATCTACTTGTACGAACAGGCTAAGTATTTTGGCATAGGTGGTAGTTATACTGATAAAGAATTGTTGCTTGCCGATAATACGCATTACGCTTTTAACGATTATTGGCAGCTCGTTGTAGAATTAGGTATCTCAAGCTTTATCGGTTTAGGTATATTGTTTTATTTCTTGTGCAGGTTGCTATTTAAGGCCTCCCAACTCAAACAGCATAAGATTTTAATATCAAATGTTATGCTGTCACTAATTACAGTGTTGGCTGCCGCATTTTTTGCACACATTTTTGAGAAGTTAATATATCAAGCCATAATTGTCACTTGTTTAGGCTATTTATGTTTTGTGGTGTACGATAAGAAGTGGCAAAGTATTTTCACTGGCTATATTGCGTTTGTCTTGCTACTGGCTATCGGGCTTAAAGGAATTGACAATTATCGCATAAAGAATAACTACGAAGCAGCGTTAAAGTTATATATGGCGGGCTTGAAGAATGAATGCAAGGGGGAGCTGTTAAAAATCTATCCAATTCAAGATCGTAAAAGAGCTGTACTTTATCTACAGGTATTGATGTTCAGCTATCAACTTAAATATGAGAAGGAAATAAATTTCTTCTTAACGCAGTATCCTAATGCCAATACCTATAAATTGTTAGGTGATTTTTATTTTTTCAATGATAAAATTAAGGATGCTGAAAATGCCTATTTGATGGCAATCAATATGGTGCCCAACAGGTTTTTACCAAGACGCAGTCTTTTGCAGTTATATATTTTCCAGAAAAAACAGGCCGAAGCAAAGAAAGTTGCAGAAAGGATCATATCTTTAAGTGTAAAAATTGATTCTGAGCAAGTTAACCGCATAAAAAATGAAGCAATCAAATTTTTAAATTATCAAAAATAAATCTAAATGAAAAAACGCTTACTCGCTCTACCAGTCCTAGTCCTGGTATTGGTGTATTCCTGTCGTAAAAACCTCATGTACGACATGGAAACGAACGCTGCAGCTGCAGGTAAATTCAGCGTGCAACAAGCAAGAGATCACATTAAAGCATTGGTGCGTGGTGATGTAGGTTACGACGGAAAAGTCCCCATAAAGCTCATGAGTATTAACGGAGCCACTACACAAAATGCCTCTATGCCAAAAACCATCAAAACAGGTCAGAAAATTTTTTATCCGTTCTGGGACAAAGCCACAACTGCAAACTTTAAAGGCAAAGTAGATTATGTAGAAGTACCCATTGCCTTGAATAAAAGACAAATTAGGTTATATCAATTTAAGCAAGACAATATCAAGCAAAAGCCCGATGCGAGTGTAGTAAACGCCGTCTTTCAACGATTAGTGATCTATAAAAACAGAAAGGGACAAATTGGGCAACGTTTGCTTACCTACATACCCGATAAACAATACATTAGAGATCATGGCTACGAAGCCAGCACCAATAGTTTGAAACATTTGAACCGCGATTTTTTTGGCTATATAGAATATAAAAACTGGAGTGGCGATATCGTTTCTGTACTTCGTGTAGAGAATGGCAAAGTGGTAAGGAAATATACCATAAATAAGTCTGTTAAAGAAAAGCAAAAAGGATTAGGGTTACAGCGTACCGTAACCAGTACTACCAGTAAAGCGATGAGTGGTGGCAATATTACTACAAATTCTACCATGGAGGAAGTCTGCAATTGGGAATGGATACCTATTATGGAAACCGTTTGTGAAACACATGATGATGGTAACCCTAATGATGAGAACCTTAATGAAGTGGAGTGTACCCTGCAGGAGGTTGGTGAGTATATGGATTTGGTATGTGAATGGGTTGAAGTCCCAGATCCGGACCCCTGCCCTTGGGGCGATTGTGATGAAGACCCCTGTGAGGATTGCGAAAACCCTTGTACGGATTGTGAAGAGCCTCAAGAGCCTACAGAAGATTTAGATTCGTTAATCAAGAAGTTCTGTGATGATTTAACTGAAGCCCAGAAAACAACTATTAAAAATACGGTAAGTTCTTTAAAAGATTACGATTGTGCTACAAAATTTATGTATAACCACTTTGACAATAAAAATACATCTTTTGGTTTTTGTATCAGTGAAGGGCAGGGTAGTGGAACATATAATTCAACTACAAAATCCTTTAACTTTACATCCGATGCTGCCGCAGGAAATATGTATGTAATGGAACATGAATTTATACATGCATATCAGGATGATACCTATGCAGGAGGTACAGCACAATATGGCTGGCCTAACAATAGCAGCACACCTAATGCTGGTTTTGTAAATATAGAGTTTGAGCAGGCCGTGATGAATGATATGATTAATTATGGCAATACTCTTGCTCTTAATGGAGCAACCCAAGCGCAGATTGATGCTTATCTATTGTGGATTAATCAAGTGACTAGCAATGGTACCACCTATCCAAAACTAAACCCTAATGGTACGGCAGCCGAAATTGCTGCTTATAACACATTTATGAGTAGCTATAACTCTTTTCTTTCGATATATAATGCTATACCGGGCAACCCAAATCATAGCACTGCATTAAATCTATCGCCGCAGGCATTAATTAAACTCTTTAATAATATTAATAGAAATTGTCCATGAAAAATTTAATAATTATATTCCTTGCATTCACGTTCTGTTCAAGCTGTTTTGCTCAAAGCACACTAAAAGATGGCAGGCACAACTATGATGGAAAAGTTTTTAAAGTAACTAAATCAGATTATAGTGGTAAAACCTCTTTTTCTGTAACTGCAATAGGTCGTTTTTGGGACAAGCCATCACCCCCTCCAAAAGACCCTTATGGTTATCCAACAGCAAAAAAGGATATCCACTTTGACATTGATAAGGTAAAAGAAATCGTTAATAATGTTTTGTCTGTTAAAAAGAAAGATTTACAGCAAAACATGGATAGGATGGATTTATCTTTTACATTCCTGCAAGAAAATGGCTCAATTGAAAGTATAAGTTATTTTTTTAATGGTAATACATTAATTAATTTGAGGGATATTGCAAAAATAGACAGGGAACTTAAAAAGAACGTCAAGGCTACTTTTACTGGCAACGAGTACAAAAATTTCTATCTCATCTCCTATGGAATGGTAAGTGTTACTTTTTAAAAAGTTCGAGCATAAGATATCTTTCATCCGGTTATAGCACTCATTTACTAGAATGTGTGCTTTTCTGATCAGAAACGTTCCCTCTGATTTAAGTGTTCGCTATTTCAGCGCTCACCTAAATCGAAAGGCTTAGTCTGGAAATATCAGAGAATAGTAATTTAGCTTTCTATTTCGGTCTGAAGCCCTAAGTAGCCCTTCGAAGACTTAAGTTAGGCGGGATGCTCAAAGCTATAAATAATAAAAAAATTAGCTAGTTAGTTTTTAAATATTCACAAAAGGGATTTTCGAAAGAAATCCCTTTTGTAGTTATTATATAGGTTTAATTTCTAGGCTTAGCTGAAAACAACTTCATTATGTACCTGTTTAGATATGCAGTGTTTAATTAAAAGAATAATGATGAAGACAAAATACTTAGGACTGCTAGCCTTATCTGCCTCGATGTTTGCCGCCTGTAATAGCGCTAACAAATCAGATAAATCCGCTGATACGGTACATGCCGCTACAGATGTAGGCACTTTGAATCTACCAGCACCAGATACCACGGCTTCAAAAAATAATTTTAGTAAAGTAATTGGTTGGCCTGTCAATAAGATGCCGCTGGCGCCAGAGGGGTTCGTGGTCACTAAATTTGCGGACCAGATGAAAAGTCCCCGGAATATTGTTGTTGCCCCTAACGGGGATATTTTAGTCGCTCTGTCCAATTCTGAGCGAAGTGTGGCCGAGCAAGCGGTCAATAAAATTTCGGGAAAAGCTAAATCGGAAGTGGGTGGTAAAAGTGTCAATACTATTCTGCTGTTCAGAGATGCAAATCAGGATGGCAAGCCAGAACTAACATCTACGTTCTTGTCTGGTTTAAACCAGCCCTTTGGTATGGCTTTTATCGGTAATTCATTTTATGTAGCCAATACAGATGGGCTTTGGGTTTTTCCTTATAAATCTGGAGAGACTAAAATTACTGGAGTGGGTAAAAAGATAGTAGAGTTGCCTGCTGGTGGCTATAATAATCATTGGACAAGAAACCTTCTGGTGAGTAAGAAAAAAGATAAAATTTACATTTCCGTTGGGTCGGGAAGCAATGTGGGCGAAAACGGGATGGAGCACGAAGTGAAAAGGGCTGCTATTTTAGAGGTAAACCCCGATGGCACAGGTGAACGCATTTTTGCTAGTGGTTTGCGTAATCCGGTAGGAATGGATTGGGCGCCTAGCACCAATATGTTATGGACAGCCGTAAACGAACGCGATGGATTAGGGGATGACTTAGTACCTGATTACATCACTAGCGTGAAAAATGGTGCATTTTATGGTTGGCCCTATGCCTATTTTGGACAGCATGAAGATCCTAGGTTAAAAGGCGCCAATCCAGAATTGGTAAAAAAGGCAGTTGTACCTGACGTGGCGGTAGGTTCGCACACAGCTTCCCTTGGATTGGCTTTCTACAGCAATAGCAAGTTTCCACTAAAATATCAAGGCGGTGCTTTTATCGGTCAGCATGGTTCATGGAATCGTTCGAAATTTAGTGGCTATAAAGTGGCTTTTGTGCCTTTTAAAGATGGCAAGCCAACTGGACGTTTGCAGGATTTTTTAACGGGTTTTATTGCTAACGGCAGTAAGAGCGAGGTTTATGGAAGGCCCGTAGGTGTTGCTGTAGCGCCTGATGGGGCGCTTTTGGTGGCAGATGATGTAAGTGGCATTATTTGGCGAGTGGCCGTTAAATAGAGCAACTTGTTTGTCTGGTTTATGCTACACTGTCCGTTTTATAGGGCTATGTGTCAGGTGGTGTTAAATAGATAATGCAAAAACGTCAGCTGATGATAAAACAATCTTTTGAGATTTTGAAAAAATAAAAAATGCCATAGTGTGCTTTAAACACGATGTGCTGCCTTTAAAGGTCATGTTAGCGTCATGAAATAGGTGATTTTTAAAGATTGGCAAAAATGTTGTAATAAAAGGAAACAAATAGAGTTTTATAATTGTTGTTGAAACAGATTGATGATTAAGACAGCGAATATAAATTGAAAATTTGATCTAAAGCATCCTCGAAAGAGGGTATTCTTCATAAATAGTTTGTTTGGTTTATTTTCCGGTAGGGGTTGTTCCCTACCGGAATTCTTTTTTATGGGCCTTTTGGTTTATCACGGATATCCAGACCTCTTTTTCTGATAAACGAATACTAGTGTTTATTAGAGTAGATAGAATGTGCAAGAAAAAAACTGTGCATTTGTGGCTAAAACATAACTTACCTCTATATTTGATTAATGTTAATCCTCGAAGCCAATTTTTGGCAACAATTGCTTCAGCAGTTTCAGCACACCTCATGGCTTGAGTGGCTTGGGTTTGTAAGTACTATAGCGTGCATTTATTTGGCAGCTAAAGAAAACATATGGAACTGGCCGATTTCTATCTTGAGTATTGTAATTAGTGCCATGCTTTTTTTCGAAAGCCATCTGTTTGGGGATTTTGCCTTACAGTTTTACTTTCTTTTTACGGCATTTTATGGCTGGTGGTTTTGGCTGAAGAAAAAGAAGGAAGATGCCAAACCTGTGGTGAGCATTGGGTGGCAGCATTGGATTTATGTCATTTTGTCTATATCCGTTCTTACCGTAGTGCTGGGTTATTTTTTGGATCACTATACACCTACCAATGTGCCATATGAAGATGGTTTTTGCACGGCTATGAGTTTCGTTGCACAAATTATGCTTACCCGAAAAATTCTGGAAAATTGGATTTTGTGGATTGTGGTTGATATTTGTTACGTACCCTTATTAATTTATAAAGAGTTGAATTTATATGCTGTACTATATGCTATTTTAGTAATTATAGCATTAAATGGGTATTTGGATTGGAGAAAGACTTATCGTGAACAAGCAAATTAAAAAAGTGGCCATAGTTGGGCCTGAAAGTACTGGGAAATCTACTATTTCTTTGCAGTTGGCTAAATACTATCAAGTGCCGTGGGTGCCAGAGTATGCTCGTTATTATTGTGAAGCATTAACGGAGCCCTGCACATTGCAAGATGAAGTGAATATGTTTCATGGACAGCTAGCTCTTGAAGAATCAGTTTTGGCGATGACGGAAACAGATTTTGTGATATGCGATACTACGTTTTTAACCGTAAAGATTTGGAGTGATGCCTTTTTTGGACATACTCCCAAAATTGTATTGGAGGCGCTCAAGAATCGTCCTTACGACTTTTACATTCTGTTGGATATTGATTTGCCTTGGCAGGATGATCCTTTGAGGGACTTCCCTAACCAACGAGAACATTTTATGGAAGTTTGGCGCAAGGAACTTAAGGCACTGGGTGCTAAATATGCCGTGGTATCTGGTTTAGGAGAGCTGCGTTTCAAACATGCGGTTGAAGCGATTGATGAATTTTTGCTGGGAGCTGTTTAAACTGTTTTCGTCATTGCGAGGCACGAAGCAATCTTAAAGAGTAAGGTGTAGCGATCGTTGTAGAATTGCTTCGCACCTCGTAAATGTATAAAGTTTAAAAAAATAAAAGGCGGCCATCATACCATGGCCGCCTTTTTTATGTCGTTTTATGCTGTTAAATAAACAGGCTTAAAATGTAATATAAAATTGCCGCTAAAGCTGCTGATACTGGAATGGTTAATACCCAGGCCCAAACAAGCTTAACCGTAACACCCCATTTAACTGCAGAGGTTCCTTTGGTTAAACCAGAACCAATAATAGAGCCGGTAATGGTATGGGTAGTACTTACAGGGATTTTCAAGTGTTCAGTAAAGTAAAGCGTTAATGCACCTGCAGTTTCGGCAGTTACACCTTCAAATGGCGTTACTTTAGTGATTTTAGAGCCCATCGTTTTTACGATTTTCCATCCACCACTTAATGTTCCTACAGAAATTGCTGTATAACAAGCCAAGGGAATCCATGCTGGCATGTGTGCTGCGATCTCTTCACCGTTGGCATCTTTAGAAGGTAATACTACGTGCAGCCAGTCAGGCATACTGCTCATAGAAACGCCGCTTTGATGCACGTAAACTAATACCGCTGCCGCAATAATACCCATTACCTTTTGCGAATCGTTACCTCCGTGACCTAAACTGAATGCCGCAGACGATAATAATTGCATTTTTCTAAGCCATTTTGTTGATTGGTGGTGGCTTAAGAAGCTGAATATTAAACAGAAAGAGCTAATAGTAAGTACGATAAAGGCAACTAAAAACCATTTAATGTTATGTGATTCAAATACGATGCTCCAGAAATGAGATTCGAAACGAGGTTTGTGAATCTTATCATAAGGAATCATTTGGTAGTATACAAAAACAACGGTTGCAATCATTAAACCTAGCGTAAAAAGCTTTGGCCCTATGCTTTTTTTGGCAGAGTGTAATAGCCAAACAGAAATACAGTAGGAAACAATGGCGCCAATTAGGGGAGCCAGCACAATAAAGCCTACAATCACCAAAACGCCTGTTGGCATTTCGCCAGCTTTACCTTCTTTGTACCAGTTTACTACATCTAAGCCCGCATGAGCTACGGCAGCACCTGCAAAACCACCTATTAAAGTGTGAGATGAACTAGAAGGGATACCGAACCACCAGGTTAATAAATTCCAAATAATAGCCGCAATAACCCCAGCTAGGATTACGGTGAGGTTAATTTCCATAGTGTTGGCTGTTTTTGCAACGGTATCAGCAACGCCAAAACCAAACACCCAATAGGCTAGGAAGTTAAAAAAAGCAGCCCATACTACAGCTTGAAAAGGTGTAAGCACCTTTGTAGCTACGATGGTTGCAATTGCATTAGCAGCATCGTGAAAACCGTTGATGTAATCAAAGATGAGGGCTAAAACAATAATTAATAGAAGTATGGTCATAATGGTCTTATGCGTTTTTAACCAAGATAGATTCTAGCACGTTGGCCGCATCTTCACATTTATCTGTCGCAATTTCTAAGGTTTGTAGCACCTCTTTTTGCTTAATTAATTCTATCGCATTGGTTTCAAACTCGAACAAACGTGCAATGGCAAGGTTACAAGTGTAATCTGCTTGGTTTTCTGCACTGTTGATTCTCACGCAAGCATCTGCAATTACCCTGATGTTTTTAAAGCTTCTCAATTCTTTGATCGCTTTTTCAAGGTCACCACACATTTCAACCAATAACTCGGCAAGTTTTACCATAGGCTCACCAATATTGGTTACGTTGTAAAGTTCAATGTTGCCTGCTGATGCATGGATATAATCTGCAATATCGTCAATGGCACTAGCCAATGAGTGGATGTCTTCTCTATCAAAAGGAGTGATAAAGTTTTTGCTCAACTCAATAAAAATCGTGTGCGTAATGTCGTCACCTACGTGCTCCAAACGTTCAACTTCTTTAATGGCTTCTTTTCTTTTTTCGATGTCGTCGGTAGTTACTACTACTAAAAGTGCTTCTGCAATTTTCCTAACGTTACTTCCTGCTTGTTCAAATAATGGCTGGAACTTTTTGTCTTTAGGGGTAAAGAAGCTGAATATATTGCTCATACTTGTTTTAAATATGATGCAAAAGTAAAACCGCAATGTTAAGTTAATGTTAACTTTGGCGACAATTTTACTTGATTGTTAAGTGATAACGGATTGTGCCCTAATAAAATGCCCTCTATTAATCTTAAATAGGGAAATGCGTCGAATTATTTTTTACCGTAGTTCAACAAAGGTTCGTTATTTTTTTGAAGCGTAAACGCAAAAGTGGTTCCAATGCTTGGCGTGCTACGTACCGAGATGGTTTGCTGATGTGCTTCTAAGATATGTTTCACAATGGCCAAACCTAAACCAGTTCCGCCTTCTTTTCTAGAACGGTGAGAATCTATCCTGTAAAAACGTTCAAATAAACGAGGGAGGTGTTTTTCCTCAATGCCCATTCCATCATCGGTTACTTCTATTAAATATTGATCGTGAAGCTCAAATATTTTTATCGAGGTAGAACCATTCTCTTTACCGTACTTAATGGAATTCTGAATAAGATTGATCAATACCTGCCTAATCTTTTCTCTATCGGCGTAAACCATTGTAGGGTTGGTGTACTTGTCTTTAAAAATGAACTTGGTTTTGTTGTCTGCAGCTTTGTCTTCCAAAATGTCCAGAACTTCCTTTACTAAGGGAACAATGTCAAAACGAACATAGTTAATCGGGATCTCTCCTGTTTCTAGCTTGGAGATCGAATCTAAATCTTTGATCAGATAGCTTAAACGTTCAATGTTGTTTTCGGCTTTCTTTAAAAACTTTACGGCCATCTCTGGATCATCAGAAATACAATCCTGAAGCGTTTCTATATAACCTTGTATGGCGAACAGAGGCGTTTTAAACTCGTGGGATACGTTGGAAAGGAATTCTCTTCTAAATTGCTCCTGTTTTTTTAACAGTTCAATTTCTTTCTTTTTGGCCCCTGCCCATTCCTCTACCTCTTGTTGTACGTCGTTAATTGGATCTGAACTCACGTATTCTCCGAGCGCTTCTTTCAAGTCCTTGCCAAGTTTAAGGTTGTGAATTAACTTATAAATGAGCTTGATTTTACTGTAGATGTATTTTTCAAGTAAATAGTAGAATACCAAAAAACTGGTCCCGAAGGAGATTCCGAACGAAATCAGCAGGTAGTACCAGCTTCCCTGAAAATGGTAGTTCACCAAGCCGATAGACAAGCCCACGGCCAATGCTGTAATTAAAACCAGTACACTAAATTTCATCTATTTCGTCTTTTTGTTTTCTATGGTTGATGAGCGCTCGGTACGACGGTAATCTATTTAGGTAAATGAATGCCGTACCTCGGTTTCATATTGCTAAATTACAGCGAATAAGTTAAGATAATGTTAACACACTGGCTATAATTTTTCTGTCAGATATTTCCAATAACGTTTTGGGACATGTTGGGTGTGCAGTTTGGTGTTTTTTCTTGCTACAATGTTCGTGCTCTTGAAATAATTCTTCCATAAATCTGCGTATAGATTTTCCTTTTCATCTAGCAGATTTTGGTTTGTTTTTTTCAATAGGCTAATGTCTACGTCCATCTCAATTTCTTCCACCATTTGGAGGTCGTAAAAAATACCGTAATGTCTTTTCAAATCGTAAATGATCCATTGCTGATCGGCGTAGCGGTTTTTGAAATGATTAATCAGTAATGGGATTACATTAAAATCGGGATCTATGCCGCAGTAAAACATGCCATCTGCAGTTTTCTGGAAACGGATAAAAGCCTCCATCCTGTGCTTTTCCCGTTCTACCTTTCTAGCAGTTTGGGTGATGCTCAACACCTGCGGATGTCCATAATTTTGCTCTGCACCATTGGGGCTTTGGAAAATATAGATGATGAACAGAAAAAGGTCTTGGTGGATTTGAGGAAGCTCTGAAAGATAGGCGCAATAAACTCTTCGCATCCAAGCTCTATCTAATTTTTTGGCCAAGCCTTTCCATACTCGGTCTGCTTTTTCTCTATCGGTTAATACTTCAAAGCTAGGCATGAATACATCTGGTTGATGGATTTCCTTGGATTTCAGTGTCACTGGTCCAGGTTTTCGCTCAAACCATTCAAATACTGCAGTGAGTAAGCCTTCTAAAGTTCCATCGAAAATGTAGATCATAGTTTTAAACAATATTATAAGCCATCGAGAAATTAAAGCTAAACTCAATTTTGAACCACCTAAGACACCTAAGTTCATCTAAGTATGCACAGCAAACTAAAATGTTCTTAAATGTCTAAGATGGTGATAAAGCAGGACAGGCCAAAACCTTAATGTCCCTTCATGCTTTAACGTTAAACATCATTAAAAAAGTAAGAGTTGTTCATTAGGTGTCTTCAAACATTTGCTCTGGCTTTCGGCTAATATAAATCCCTTGATTTGGTGCGACTGAAAATCTTTTAATTGAAAAGGAGTGTCAGCGCAAGTAATAAAATGTTTGGCCCTGTTATAGGCAATGCCAATCTTTTTCAACTGATGAATATAAAGCCTGCCGAATTTGCGGGCCTGTATGATTTTTTGCGCAGAGCCAACGCCAATGCCTGGAATGCGTAAAATCATTTGGTAGTCGGCAGTATTAACGTCGATAGGGAAAAGGTGCATATTGCGCAAGGCCCAACTTAATTTCGGGTCAATGTCGGTATCTAAATGTGGGTGGTTGTCATTGAGCAACTCTTTTACATCAAATCCGTAAAAACGCATGAGCCAATCTGTTTGGTATAATCTGTTTTCACGTAAAAGTGGCGGTTGCGAACCTAAAATAGGCATTCTGCTATCATTGCTAATAGGGATATATCCGGAGTAATAAACTCGTTTTAAGGAAAAGCTCTTGTAAAAATTGGCAGCAGTATACATGATGTCCTTATCTGTTTCTGGTGTAGCGCCCACTACCATTTGGGTACTTTGTCCGGCAGGCACAAATTTGGGCACGCTCTTAATCAGTTTCTTCTCCTCTTTAAACTGTACAATTTGGTTTTTGACAAAACTTAAAGGCTTGATCACATCTTGATGGCTTTTTTCAGGTGCCAAAAGTTTTAAGCCTACCTCGGTGGGCATCTCCAAGTTAATGCTCATCCGATCAACATAAAGTCCAGCCTCTGTAATCAACTCATCGCTCGCTCCTGGGATGGTTTTTAAGTGGATGTAGCCGTTGTAGTTTTCTTCGAGCCTTAATTTTTTCACCACCCTAAGCAGTCGCTCCATGGTGAAATCAGCATTCTTAAAAATTCCAGAGCTTAAAAATAATCCTTCAATGTAATTCCTTCGATAGAAATTCATGGTTAGTTCTACCACTTCGTCTACCGTAAAAGCTGCCCGCTCAATATCATTACTTCGTCTTGAAACGCAGTAGGCACAATCGAATATACAATGATTGGTAAGGAGTATTTTTAATAGAGATACACAGCGGCCGTCTTCGGTATAGGTATGGCAAATCCCTGATTGGTGTCCGTTTCCAAGGCCTTTATTCGTGTTTTTTCTGTCACTGCCGCTTGATGAGCAAGATACATCGTACTTTGCAGCATCGGCCAGTATATTGAGTTTTTGAATTAACCTTTCAGACATGATTAGCTATTTTGCTAACAAATATAGCAAAATAGCTAATATTTTTAGTTATTTTTTACCTTCCCACTCTGAATAAAACTGTTCTAGGTAGGTCACCATAAACTGATGTCTTTGTTCGGCCATTGCTTTACCTGTTTCTGTCTTCATCAAATCTTTTAACAAAAGAAGTTTTTCGTAAAAATGGTTGATGGTGGGAGAGGTGGTGTTTTTGTACTGCTCCTTATTCATTTGCAGATTAGGTTTGATCTCAGGATTGTACAATACCCTATTCTTAAAACCACCGTAGGTAAATGCTCTGGCTATACCAATGGCGCCAATGGCGTCTAATCTGTCGGCATCCTGGACCACATCCAATTCTTTAGAGAAGTAGGAAATTTCACCAAAGCTAGCTTTGAAAGAAAGGTTTTTGATGATCAATTTTACTTCTTCAATAATTTTGGGCTTAAGGCCAATACTGGCTAAGAAATCACCTGCTTTTTGTGGGCCTATTTCTTCGTCGCCACCATTAAATTTGCTGTCGGCAATGTCGTGTAAAAGTGCAGCCAAGGCAACAATTAGTTCATCGGCTTGTTCTGTATTGTTAATGTGCTTTGCTGTTTTATAAACACGTTCGATATGAAACCAATCGTGGCCAGCTTCGGCGTCGGCAAGGGTGTTTTTAACAAAGTTGATGGTGAGGTCTAATATCTGTTGCATGGGTGCTAAAATAAGGGTTAGCTTCTAGCTTCTTCAACTTAGGCTTGTGAAAAAAAATCACATAAATATAAATAGTTGATTGCTAAATATAAAAAAATGCCCAATGTTGTTGCAAACATTGAGCATTTCTTTTGGCTTCGTAAATTGCTAACGAATAGTGCGCTTGGAGCCCAATAGCTCTAAGGTGTCTACGTTAAGCAGTTTGGCAATGAGGAAAAGTCGATCGAGACTGATTTTACTGTACCCCAATTCAATTTTGCTGTAAGCATTTTGGGAAATTCCGATTTTAGAAGCCAAGTCTTGTTGTGAAATTTTTTTGAACTCGCGAACTCTCCGAATTCTTTTAGCGATGCGGTGCATCTCTTTTCTGTATTTTTCAATCATTGGATAGATAGTTAGTTGGGATAAAACTATGTAAATATTTTACTATTTGCAAGTTTAATCGTTGGTAATCATCTATTTACAACTTTTTTGAGTATTGAAAAATGATTTGTTTTTATCGGTTTGGGCGCTCATTATCAGGCCTTCTACTGCCGTCGTAAAGTTCGTATTCCAGCATTCTACAATCTAGTTTGCCATTATAAAATTCTATCTTTTTATCCGCCTTTAAGCCAATTTTTTTTGCCAAATCAGGATTGCCGGTAAAAATGTAGCCATGGTAGCCTTTGCATTTAGTTTTCATGAAATCGCCCATCCGTTTATAGGTGAGTTCCAGTTGACTGTGGGTACCTAATCTTTCACCATATTCAGGATTAAAAACAACTACTCCATTTTTTCCTTCGGGCACATTTGTTCCCGCAAAATCTCCTACTTCAAATTGGATAAGTTGATCAACACCGGCAGTTTTTGCATTTTTCCTGCTTACGTCTACCGCATCAGGAGAAAGGTCTGAGGCAACGATTTGTAGGTCTATATTCTTAATAACCTGATCTTTTAAGATCCGTCTTTCCTGAAAAAATACCTCCTCGTCATAGCCTATAATGTGCATAAAACCATAATTCATTCTATACAAACCTGGGCGACGGTTGGTGGCTAATAACGCAGCTTCAATAGCTAACGTGCCTGAACCGCACATTGGGTTAACAAAAGGTGATTTTCTGTCCCATTTGGTGGCCATAATCACACTGGTGGCTAGCGCCTCTAACATTGGCGCTTTTCCTGGGATTTTTCGATAACCATGTTTACTCAATGTTTCGCCGCTGGTGTCAATAAATATAGTAGCATCCGCATCTTTCCAGTACAAATGAACCACAGCTTTGTTGGCATCAGCACCGCTATTTGGGCGAATACCCTTTTTAGCTTTAATACGGTCAACAATGGCATCCTTCACTTTTAGATTTGCAAAAAGTGGGGTAGTAATAAAAGGATTGTCAACATTTGAAGTCACCGAAAAATAGCCCGAAAAATCAATGAGTTCTTCCCAGGCCATATCCACTAAAGTTTGATAAAGCTCTTCCGGGTTTTTGGCCTCGAAACTTTTTAAGCTATATAAAATTTGGCTAGCACAACGTAGGTTGAGGTTAAGTTTTATACACTCGGTAAGGGTAATGTTAAGCTCTACGCCAGTAGAAAAGGATCTTTCAATAGTGTAGCCCAGTTCTTCTACTTCTGTTTGGAGGTAAGACGATAGTCTTTTATTACAGGTGATAATTACCTTGCTCTTGGTGTGGAAAACTTGTGTCATATGATTTGCGAAGTTATCAATAAAAATATAGAGATTTGGATGGAAGAAGAGAAATATATTAGTATTGATATGGAAATTAAAGGGAAGGTACACGAAATTGGTGCCATACAGCAAGTGAGCGAAACGTTTAAGAAACGTGATTTAATTGTAGAATACGCAGAAAATCCGACTTATCCGGAATATATTAGATTTGAGGCTTTACAAGATAAAACAGCTCTATTTGATAGCTTAAAGCCTGGAGATGAAATTGAAGTTTCGTTCAATTTACGTGGTCGTCCGTGGACTAACAAAGATGGCGTTACTTCGTATTTTAACAGTTTAGTCGTATGGCGTCTTACAGCCTTAACAGGTACTGCTCCTACAGCTGGTGATGCACCACAATATGCTGCTCCAGTTGACGTGAATACCGCTGCTGGCGAGGATGACGATTTGCCTTTTTAGTATCGCTTTTTAAGAAAACAATGATAATTAGAAGCCGCTTGGAATCACCAAGTGGCTTTTTTGTGCGCTGTTATCACTAAAAGTTGTAGCGGTAAATTGACCTTTTCGCCATCTGTCGTTAATCCTTCGTTGGGTTTTGTGTGGTATAATACATTAAGGATAGCCTTCTCTATGAGCTTATTGTACTGTTAAAAAGTGTTAAAGGGTAGCTGTGTTTACTGAAGTGTTCGTTAACTTTGGATTGAAACGGCATGAAAAAGAGGAGCCTTTGGATAATTACCGCACTAATGACCTTTGCGTTATTAGGTGTTTTTGTAATGCAGATGTATTACGTTAGGGAATCTTATAACCTTAAATCGCAGCTTTTTGAGCAGGATGTAAATCAGGCACTAAGCGCAGTGGTGAATAAGATACAGAAGAAGAATGTCATTCAACATATCAACCGAAAAGATGTAGAATTTCAGGAACTGGAAGTAAGCAATATCCGTAGTAAAACGGATAGTATCGTTGCGTTTAAGGAAAGGTATAAGGAAAATAAGGCTCGTAGGCGAATAAAACTGCAGCAACAGATCTTACAGTATTTAAATGAGCAGGATAGCATTATCCATAATAACTATGTTAAGCCTCAAATTATAAGTCAGGAAGATTATGCAATTTTGTCTAATCCGAATCCGAATAATAAAAACACCTTAAATTATAAAATAGATGAATTTAGAGCGCCTGATGGGACAGTTCTTAGCCGTAAACTTTCATCTAATTATGAACGGAAACGGCCAATTATTAGGTTGGATAAACTACCGGATTCAATCATTTACCTTGCTTTTAGCCCAGCCGATTTAAGACCTCAGTTTATTACGTTACCTACGATGGATCCCGACTTGAAAACAAAGTTTGAGCTAGAGGACGTGAAAGCAGAGCATCGATATAAAATGGAGCTTGAAAGGCTTTACGCGGATACCGTAACGCTTGTGGGAAATAATGGTCGTAATGTAATGTTACTGCAAGACGTAGCCAAAGAGATGGCCAATAAGAATATTCCGTTAGAAGAAAGAATTCCAAGTCAGGAAATTGTAGATACGCTGATCAAAAGAGAGTTGTTAAGTAAGAACATCAACCTAGATTATAACTACTGGGTAACGCCTTCTAGAAACACCGATAAGGTCATTTATCACAACGTATCCCTGCAAGAAGGCGAAGCATTGCCCAAAAACACCTTTAGTAAAATCATTTTCAGTAATGATTTAATGATTAAGGATCCAGGGATGTTGTACGTGAGTTTTCCGAATAAAAACTCGCTGATATTTAACAACATGTTTGTAACCCTTATTTCTTCCGTAGGGTTGTTGCTAGTGTTGGTTTTCATTTTTGCCTATACCATTTATGCCATCATCAGACAGAAAAAGCTAACGGAGATGAAGACGGACTTCATCAACAACATGACCCATGAGTTTAAAACTCCTGTGGCAACTATCATGATCGCGAGTGAAGCCCTAAAGGATCCTGATTTGAATGCGGATAAAGCTAGGATCAACCGTTTGGCGGGTATTATTTACGATGAGAACGTGCGCTTGGGCAATCACATAGAACGTGTATTGAACGTTGCGAAGCTAGAAAAGAAGGAATTGAAGTTGGAGCGCCAACCAGTGGCCATGAACGAGCTGATCTCTCTAGTGGTAGATAGCATGAGCCTTCAATTACAAAAAAAAGATGCCGAAGTTATTTTGGCATTGGATGCGGAGCACGACGTGCTGATTGGTGATGAATTGCATTTGTCGAATGTGATTTACAACCTTATTGACAATGCCAATAAATATAGTCCGTCAAATCCAAAGATTACTATTAAGACAAGAAACCATGCAAACGGCATTGACATAGAAATAAGCGACGAAGGTATTGGAATGACCAAAGAGCAAACCAAACGTATCTTTGATCAGTTTTATAGAGTACCTACCGGTAATTTACATGATGTAAAGGGCTTTGGCTTGGGCTTAAGCTATGTAAATGATATTGTTGCTCAAATGAATGGAAGCATCAAAGTGAATAGTGAGAAAGATAAAGGAACGACGTTTACCATTCATATACCATTTAAATTAAACAATTGATATGAAGAAGATACTTTTGGTTGAAGATGATCCGAATTTAGGATTGTTATTGCAGGATTACCTACAGATTAAAGCCAATTTCGAAGTGGTGCTATGCACTGATGGTGAAGAAGGCTTTAAAGCCTTTGGTAAGGATAATTTTGACCTTTGCATACTGGATGTGATGATGCCCAAAAAGGATGGATTCACTTTAGGGAAGGAGATTAGAAAGGTCAATGAGCATGTGCCTATCATTTTCGCTACTGCCAAATCGATGATGGAAGACAAATCACTTGCTTATGATTTAGGTGGAGACGATTATATTACCAAACCTTTCAGGATAGAGGAATTGCTACTTCGCATCAATGCCCTGTTAAAAAGAGCTTCTTCAAAACAAAATGCGGTGCAAGAAGAGGTGCCAAGTCAGTTTGAAATTGGCAGCTACCGTTTTGATTATACTACTCAAATTATCCATTTCGATGGTGGACAGCAAAAGCTATCGACCAAAGAAGCGGAGTTGTTGCGCTTGTTGTGCTTAAAGAAAAATGGTGTGCTTACTAGGGAAGAAGCGCTGCTTAGCATTTGGCATGATGATAATTACTTTAATGGGCGCAGTATGGATGTGTTTTTGAGTAAACTGCGCAAGTATCTGAAAGAAGACCCAAAGGTGGAAATTATCAATGTACATGGAAAAGGCTATAAGTTGGTAGTGAACTAGTAAGATATCCTTGATAGGCTGTTTAATATCTTCGTTAACAGGCATAGAAATAAAAAATCGGTTAATAGTTGCTTATCAACTATTAACCGATTTTTTATTTTAACTAATTAAAATAACCTCTACATCATTGCCCATTTAAAGGTTTGGTAGGCCGATTTCCCCCAGCCTTTTAAAGCTCCCTTTAAAATATCGTACAACTGTTTTTGGTTTACAGGTTTACCTTTGGTAGGTATTTTTAACTTGTCTGGACTAACCGACTCATCCGTTACTGAAGTGGCAAACCAGGTTACGTGGTCATGCGGAAGTGCTAGACCTAATATCATTCCTGGTAAACCACTAAAAGATTCCGGCCCCCCGCTAACTGCAATTTCTTCACTGTAAAAGGCTACTACGTATACCGAATCCATTACCAGTGCATTTGCCCTGCGGCAGTTATAGCCTGCAATATTTCTAAACTCATCGGTAATTTTCCAGTTGATTTTTCTGGTGCTATCACTCACAAGATAAGCCTCTTCATAGATTTTCTTTTGCGTTTTACTGGTGCCTGCATTCAAATCAGTTAAAATGTTGTTGGCCTGTTGAAATTCAATCATATTGGCAAACCAGTTGTTTGATACTGGTGTGTTTTCTTCAATTGGCAAAAAGGCAGTAGTTTGATTGTTAAATAACAATTTGCTCTTTTGTACTTTAAACTGTGGATTGTTCTTTTGGTAGCTTTCCAGTGCTTGAGCGGCGAAGTTGTTGTCTTCTCCCCATGCTTTAAGTTGTTGCTTAATTAAAGCATAAGCATTTACACGCTTTTCATATTCAATAGTTCCTTGCGTTACAAAGCGGGCATGTTGTGCGCTGCTGTTCAATACCAAAAAAGTAAAAGAAGCGGCGATGATATATTTTAGCATTTTCATGTGTCTGTAGGTTGAATTAGTTTGTTTTTGGAGCGCCACCCATCTTGTTAAAATCCCATATTAACGAGAACATGAAATAACGGCTGATGTTATTGTAGCTGGTTTGGGTGATTGAGTTGGTTGATGTCGATCTTGAGAAGCCAATGTTTTGTTTTAAGATATCGTTGGCACTTAACATCACTTTCAAGCTCTCTTCTTTGAAAAATGCTTTTGTTATGGCTGCATTGATTACTAAACGTTCAAAGCTATTGTCAAATGAAGCAGAACTAGGTTGGTAAGTATATTCCGCATCCGATCTAATGGTGATTTTTTTCGGTAGTTTAAAACTTAGGTCCATGTAGCCATTATAGCCCCAGCCTTTGTTGTTGGTTTGTCTTTGTAAAGAAGCTTCTTGCACAAAATATCTAGGTCCAAAAGACATATAAAACTGATTTTTGTCGCCATAGCTGCTTAAGTTTATCGAAGGGCTAATGCTTTGATTATCAGTTGTGTTTAAGTTTCCGTTTACGTAATTATAAGAACGAGATCCATTTCCACCTAGATTTAAACCTGCATTGATATCGCCCAGAAAGGCAAACTTTCTTGAGTAGCCCACGTAAGCATTATAGTTATACGGCAATTTATCTTCTAAGTTCACTGTTCTGTAAGTGGTTTTACCGCCATCATCAGTAGTGTTGTTGCTCACAATTTGATTGTTGGTGAAATTGAACCCGCCGCTTACATAAAAATTTCGGCTAGTAAGGACCTTGTAGGTATTGTATCTGATGTTGAATCGGTTATTGTAAGCTGGTTTTAACTGATCATTACCTTCTACAATGTTCAATGGGTCGTCGTTGGTTCTTACAGGCTGTAACTGGTTTACACTAGGTTGGGTATTTGAACCATTATAGTTAATGCTGAAAGATTTTTGAGCCGAAAACTTGTACTGATAGGAAGCCTGCGGTAACCAGTTGGTGAAATTTCTTTTTAACCTTTGGTTGCTGTAAACCTCTGTTTGGTCAAAGTTGATAAAACTCGTTTTAGTACCTAGGTTAATTACCGTTTTCCCTTTTTTGTAGTTAAAAATAGCGCCTACTTGATTAAGCAATTGGTCCGCTTCAAAGTCATTGCTAAACTCACTGTTAAATTGATCGTAAACACCAGGAGTAGAAGCGTCGTAAGTTACCCTGTCTGCTTTGTTGATGGTGTAAGTTAGTCCATAGTTGGCAACTAGACTGAGCGATTTACTTAGCGGCTCGGTAAAGGTAATATTGGATGACAAGCGATTAGTTAAAATGCTATTGTCTTTCAATTGGTCAATTTTTTCGGTGCTGGTTAAATTTTCATTTTCATCAAAAAATCTATTAGTTGACTTTAAATATCCGTCGCTGTTAGATTTATTGTAGGCCTGACTTAAATTGATGGAGAAATTACGGCCAGCTTTTTTCAGTTTTTTGGTATAAAAAGCGCTTAGATTGAACACTTGCTGTTTCGTATCATTATTTGTTGTTCTGTCTGCCGTATTTAATAACGAATTGTCGCCTCTTCTACCTATTGAGTTATCGATAACATCACTCTGTGAGTTCTTCAACGTGCCATCTATCGTTACTTTTAAGTTAGAAGTGGTATCCAGTTTGATGTTATAGGTAGCATCAATTTTTTGCCTAAACATATCGTTTTCGGTGTTGGCCGTACTGTTTGTGTTAAAAATAGCATCAGGAAGGTTACGTTGGTTAATGGTGTTTTTATTGATTTTCACATTAAGGGAACCAGCTTTATAGTTGGTGTTGATGCTTTCTTTATCGTTGTTCCACTTGTTTTCATAGTGTACACCGCCATTGTGCGCAACAGGGATACCTTCGCCCCAATAACGGCCACCACCGTCAAGCTCATCGCTATTCGACATGAAAATCATCCCGTCATCGGTTATTTCCATGTTACTGCTGCTGCCATATTTGCTGGCATCATCCCATCCCAGTCCAGTTTTTCCAGTATTACTTGAAGTAAAATATCCAGCTATTTTCTCTTTTTTCCTGAACTTGTTAAACATAGCCTGTATCTGATAAAAATCATCGGTGCCGTAACCCGCATCAACTTTACCGAAGTAGCCTTGTTTTTTATCCTCTTTCAATACAATGTTTAAGGTCTGTTTCTTCTGGCCATCATCAACGCCAGTAAAGGCAGCTTGGTCGCTCGATTTCTCAAACAATTGTACCTTGTCAACCATATCGGCCCTTAGGTTTTTGGTCACTAAAGTAGGATCATCGCCGAAGAACTCTTCGCCGTCAACCAATACTTTTTCTACCGTTTTTCCCTGAGCGGTAATTTTGCCTTGGGCATCAACCGTTACCCCAGGGAATTTTTTTAATAAATCCTCTACTCGGTCGTTGGGCTGTATTTTATAAGCGGAGGCATTAAATTCCGTCGTATCGCCTTTAATCTTGATGGCGGCGGCTTGCCCCTTAATAATTACCTCGTTCAATAATTTGGCTTTGGTTTTCATATCGATTGCTTTAAAATCGATAGACCTGTTGGCTGAATCTAAAGTGAATTTATTTACAAAATCAGCATATTCAGGGTAGGTAATCAATAGGATAAAGTTCCCACTTTTCATGTTAGGGAAGTTGAAATTACCTTCTGCGCTAGCTCTAGTAAATTTGTAGAGGGTTGAATCTTTAGCATTTAAAACGCTAATAGTGGCATTGTGTAGTTTAGCATTGGACGAAATATCGGTAACAATGCCTTTAATGGAATTTGTTTGTGAACGAGCTACAGAGAATGTCAGTATCAGCGCTAATAGGAGTAACGTTCTTTTCATCTTAATAGTTTGGTGTACCGCTAAAGTATGAACTAAAAAAATAGTTTACAACTTATAACTCTATTTTTAACATTTTTTAAGATAGTTGTGTGAGTTAGCTATCTTAGTGTGAATGATTTAAAATTCTTAAGCTTATGAAATTACCGTCAGTAAGTACGCTTTGGCAAAACTTTAAAAGTGTTGTTTTCCGTTTCCCTTTACAGGTTCTGATTGCTTTGTTGGCAACAGGGATATGGTGTTATCTTGCTGGACCTGGGATTAAAATGGAGTTGAACCAAAATTTACTCAAGCTATTGCTCCTTTGTAATTTGGGCTTAACCTTACTGTTAGCACTAGATACTTATGCGGAGAGTCGGTCTCTGAACTCAAAATCCAAATGGTTAACGCGAGTATTGGGGGTAGCTTTATTAGTGGCATTGTACTTTCTAATAGACCCTTTTAAATATTTGATAGATGTTTTCAGGGTGGCGCTTTTTGCTTTCGCTTTTCACTTATTGGTGGCTTTTGCACCCTTCATCAAGCGAGGGAATTTGAATGGTTTTTGGCAGTATAATAAAACACTGTTTTTACGATTTTTAATTTCGGGTTTTTATGCGGCAGTGCTTTTTGCGGGTTTAGCCATTGCGCTATTTGCTATTGATGGCCTGTTTAATGTATCCATTAAATCAGAAGTGTACCTCAGGCTTTTTATTGTGCTGAGTGCTGGATTTACCACTATTTTCTTTTTAGCGGGAGTGCCCATTAATTTTCAATCACTAGATGAAGAGCAAAGCTATCCAAAAGGCTTAAAAATATTTACCCAATACGTGCTGATTCCTTTGATGACCATTTACTTAGCCATATTGTTGGTGTATGAAGTTAAAATAGCCATCAACTGGGAATTGCCCAAAGGTTTGGTGTCTACGTTGATTTTAGGCTATGCGGTATTTGGGATGTTGTCTTTGCTTTTAATTTATCCCATTAAGGAGAAAGATGGTAACGGCTGGATAAGGCTGTTTTCCCGCTTCTTTTACCTGATGATGATTCCCTTAATTGTATTGCTCATTTTGGCGGTGATTAAACGTGTGGGCAATTATGGGATTACAGAATCGAGGTATATTTTAATCATCTTAGCCACTTGGCTTACAGGAATTACGGGTTACTTTCTATTCAGCAAGAAGCAAAATATCAAGGTAATTCCTGTGAGCTTGTTTGTTCTAGCCCTATTGTCTATTTATGGGCCGCAAAGTGCATTTTCAATTTCGAGAGTTTCCCAAACGGCCAGGCTGAAAAAACTGATCGCTAGTAAAAAGGTGGTTGATAAAGAAGAAATCCCTGCTGTAGTACGTTACTTGGTGGATAGGCATGGGCTTACTTCGCTACAAGGTTTTACCTCTGCAAATCTTAAAGAAATTGAAGGAAAGATCTATGACAAAGCAGAAAAGAATAAATCACGGAGTTACCAAATTGAAAATGAGAAGATTGATACTGCTTTTGCACTTTTAAAAGTAAAAGATGTTGATGATTTAGTTTCGGCCAGATATGTGACCTTTAACAGTAATGATGGTGTGGTTAATCTGCTAGGGTATGAGGCGATGATTGATTTGAACGATTATTCACAACAGCCAAATATTTTCAATGGAGAGAAGTTTGAAATAGAAAAAGGAGCAAGGGAAGAGGCTAAAGCCCACCGTAGAATGAAGGTGGAAAAATTGACCTTGAAAATTGCTGGTCAAGATGCGGCGGTATTTAATATAGATAGCTTGGCCAAGAAATTAGTGTTAAAAAATGAACAGCAACCTTTTAAAACTGTTGGACATGAAACGTTCATCGTGCCATCTGCTTTGTTGCAGCTTACGCAGAAAACCCGAAAATATAATTTTACTTTTGTGGTGAGAAATCTTAGCGGAAATTACCGAAGGAACGACAGGACTTTCAACTGGCTAAATTTCAACGGCTACCTATTGATAAAAAATAACTGATTTGGAAGAAAACGAACATCTACAACAACCTGCCGAACTTGCCGCAAGATTTATTAACCATACTTCGAGGCATATTTTTCTTACCGGAAAAGCAGGAACTGGAAAAACAACCTTTCTGAGGAACATTATTGCCAAAACACACAAGCGGGCAGTGATTGTGGCACCTACGGGTATTGCGGCCATTAACGCATCTGGGGTGACCATTCACTCACTTTTTCAATTGCCGTTTGGTGCTTTTGTGCCACGTATTGTTCCTGGCCAGCATTTGCCATCAGGTGTACCTTACAATACCCCCAAAAGTTTGGTGAGGCATTTGAGCATGAACGCCATAAAGAGGCGTATTTTGTTAGATATGGAGCTTTTGGTCATCGACGAGGTGAGTATGCTCCGTGCCGATTTGTTGGATGCTATTGACTTTGTGTTGCGCTTTATACGAAAGAACAATCATCCTTTCGGTGGAGTGCAAGTGCTTTTTATTGGCGATTTATACCAACTTCCGCCAGTAGTTAAAAATCAAGAGCAGGAACTATTAAGTAAGTTTTATCAGAGCCCTTTTTTCTTTGATGCCCTTAGCTTAAAACCTAATCCGCCAATTTATATCGAGTTGGATAAAATCTATCGTCAATCTGACCAGGTTTTTGTGGATTTGCTCAACAACTTACGCAATAACATTACCAGCGAGCAGGACATGGCTTTGCTAAAGCAACATTATCAGGCCAACTTTAAACCTGATCTCAACGATAATTACATCACCCTCACTACGCACAACAGTAAGGCCGATGCAATGAACCGTAGTAGCCTGAATGAGCTGGAAGGTAAATCATATTTCTACCAAGCCACCATCGACAAAGAATTTGCGGAAAGTGCTTATCCTATTGAAAAAACTTTGGAGCTAAAAGTGGGTGCGCAAGTGATGTTCGTTAAAAACGATCCTAAGGGAGAACAGCGATTCTTCAACGGAAAACTTGCCGTAGTAAGCAAATTGGGAGATGATTTTATTGAAGTGCTGCCCGAAGGAAATAAATATCCCATCGTGATTGAGCAGTATGCTTGGAAAAACATTAGGTACACCACCAATAAACATACTAACGAAATTGAGGAAGAAGAAATAGGAACCTTCACACAATATCCTTTAAAGTTGGCTTGGGCCATTACGGTACACAAAAGCCAGGGGTTAACCTTTGATAGGGCGATTGTGGATATTGGTGATGCTTTTGCGCCAGGACAAATTTATGTGGCTCTATCGCGATTACGTTCTTTGGATGGATTGATCTTGACTTCCAATCTTAATAGTAGAGGGCTGAAGGCCGATCAGAATGTGGCTTATTATTCTCGTACTAAAGACCAACAGGAAAGCCTACATAGCCAGATTACCAAAGAAGCCGAGCTGTTTTTGAAACAATTATTGGTGCAGGCTTTTGATTTTTCCCTATTGGATAATTTTGTTTACGAACATGTATTTAGTTACAGTAAGGATGAAAAGCGTTCCATCAAGCAAACCCATTTATCTTGGGCTATTAAGTTACAGCAAGAGTTGATGGCGGCAAAAGTACATGCCGATAAATTTTTGAAGCAGATTGATAAATGGATACAGTTGGGGGAATTGGCTGATTTAACCCACATGATAGAACGTGCTACTGCGGCTGGAAACTATTTTAGCCCTATTTTGGTAGCACAAAGTGCAGCTGTTTTTGAGCATATAGAAACTGTAAAACAGCAAAAGCAAACTAAGGAATATTTGTATGAACTGATAGATGTGGAGGCAATGTTTTATGAGCAGTTCAAGAAAATTGTGCGTGCAAATGCCATGTTAAAAGCCAAAGCAAATAACGAGGATATTGGTAAGGAAGACCTGAATGAACTCTATGGCTTGGCTAAACGGGAAGAGCAAATGCGAAGAGCTTACAGCTTGCCTAATAAAGAGGAACTGGAAAGGGAGGGAGATGAGCAAAAACCTCGTAGTAAGAAAAAAGCGGTTAAAGAGAAGCAACCAAAGGTAGATACTAAAGAAGTGACTTTGGCCTTGTTTAATGAAGGTAAAACACCAACCGAAATTGCACAGGAACGAAAAATGACCAGAGGAACTATCGAAGGTCATTTAGCGCATTATATCGTTAAGCAAGAAATCAGTGCTGATAAGGTGATCTCTAAACAGAAATTAGAGGTGCTGTTAAAAGCCATCAGGGATTTAAAAAGTGTGAAGCTTAACGAAATTCGTGACCATGTAGGTAAAGCTTATGATTTTGGTGAAATCAAAATTGCTATTGCGGCTTTTATGGCCGAAGGGGAGTAGCGCTTAGTAGACGATAGGAGAATTGAAAATCGACGTAGTTAAATCTAGCAAATCTAAAGATTTCTCCACTCGCTTCGCTGCGGTCGAAATGACGTGGTGTCTAGAGAAACGTATAGAACCAAAAAAGCTCCGAGCAAAACTCGGAGCTTTAAATTATAATAGGGTGTATTTGCGCTTACTCTTTCCAGCCACCACCAAGTGCACGGTACAAATTCACAATAGACTGTAGCTTTTGTAACCTGTCGTTTACGCCACTCAATTGTGCAGCCAATAAACTTTGCTCTGAAGTTAATACGTCGGTGTAATTGGTTGCAGAACTGTATTTTAATAATTCTTTGGTATAATCAACTGCTTTTTCCAAAGATGCAATTTGCTTCGCCCTAGAAGTTTCTTTCTCTACTGCTGCTTGATAAGCGTAAAGTGCATTGGAAACTTCTGAACCAGCAGTTAGCATGGTCCTTTGGAAAGTATAGAAGGATTCCTGTTGTGCTGCTTTAGCAGAGGTTAACCTCGCTTTATTTTGACCTTTGTTGAAGATAGGTTGTGTTAAACCTGCTACGAAATTATAAAAGATAGAGTTGGTAAAAAGATTCCCTATGGTTAGCGATGAAATACCTCCATTAGCTGTTAAAGTTAATTGCGGGTAAAAATAAGTCTTTGCTAAATTGGTGTTTTCAAAAGCTACTTTAAACGCAAACTCCGCTTGTTCCACATCAGGTCTGTTTTTAAGTAACAAAGATGGGATACCTACTTTTAAATCTTTGTAATCTTGTTGTGCCTCTAAGGTACCCCTGTTTACTGCACCTGGACCTTTGCCCAAAAGAACATTAAGTGCATTCTCTGTTTCTCTGATACTTCTTTTCAAATCAGGGATGGTTACCTCGGCAGCGTATCTATTGGCTTCACTTTGTACCACCGCGGCACCAGTAACAATGCCTGCCTCTTTTAAAGACTTAATGGCCTCCACATTCTTGATGCGGCTATCTAGTGTTTGCTCCGTGATTTTCAACTGCAAATCAAGCGCCAACAAAGTATAGTAGTTATTGGCAATAGAGCTTACCAATTGCGTTTGTACCGCACGCTTTGCAGCATCACTTTGCAAAAAAGAAGCTACTGCCGAACGTTTTGCACTCCCTAGTTTACCCCAAACGTCAATTTCCCAAGAAGCACTTAATTGTGCCCTATATAATTGGGTTTCGGTATTAATGTCGATTCCTGCTGGAAAGTTCAAGGCGGCCCTAGATTGCTTGTTGTCGGCGGCTGAAATGTCTGCAGTTAAGCTAGGTAAAAATGCAGCTTTACTTAACCTTAAGTTCGCTTCGGCACTTTTCATGCGTTCGATAGCACTTTTAAGATCAAGGTTATTTTCAACACCTTCTTTAATTAAGGCCTGCAATTGCGGGTCGGTAAACAACGTTGATGTCGGCAAATCTGCAATGCTGGTCGTGTCAGTGCTATTTGCATCTCTGTATAGGCCCTCGGCTTTTAGCTCTACAGGCCTCTCATATTTTTGAGTAACACAGGCCCCTAAACTTAACAGTAGGGAGCCTGTGATAAATATCGATATTTTCTGATTTCGTGTCATGGTAATAAACTGAATTATGCTTCAGGGTCTTTTAGTTGTTCAAAATTCAGGTGAGTTTGTTGTTCCAACACGTTCGGGTCAAAAGGAGATTTGCTGCTCACTTTTTCTTGTAAGGTCTGGAAAACAATGAAAAGTACTGGAATAACGAAAACACCAAATATGGTTCCGAATAACATACCCCCTACAGCGCCCGTACCAATAGAGTTGTTACCCGCGGCACCTACACCAAAAGATAACATTAAAGGTAAAATACCTAAGATAAAGGCAAACGAAGTCATCAAGATTGGTCTTAACCTTGCTGTTGCTCCTTCAAGTGCTGCTTGTAGTATAGTCATTCCTTTTCTTCTTCGTTCTACTGCAAATTCCACAATCAAAATGGCATTTTTGGCCAAAAGTCCAATCAACATGATTAAGGTAATTTGGGTGTAGATATTATTGTCGATACCAAAAATCTTATCGAAAATGAATACCCCCGCCAAACCTACTGGAAGTGATAAAATTACGGCCAAAGGCAACACGTAACTTTCATATTGCGCACAAAGTAGGAAGTAAACAAATATCAAACACAATAAGAAGATAAATACGGTTTGGTTTCCACTTGATTGTTCTTCCCTTGATAAACCAGAGAACTCATAGCCATAACCTTGCGGTAATATTTTGGCAGCTTCTTCTTGTACGGCTTTTAAGGCATCGCCAGAACTATAGCCTGGTTTAGGGTTTCCTGTAACCGCAATAGACGTGTAAAGGTTAAACCTCGAAATAGCTTGAGGCCCGTAAACCCTTTCGGTAGAAATGAAACCTGTAATAGGTGCCATCGTACCGCTTGGCGTACGTACATATACTTTGTTCAAGCTTTCTAAGTTAGCACGATATTGCGGATCGGCTTGGTAAACTACCCTATACTGCTTCCCAAACTTATTAAAGTTAGAAGCATAAACACCACCATAATAACCTTGCATCACACTCATTACATCGTTTACGTTTAAACCTGCTTGTTTAATTTTAGCCACGTTAGCTGTAATCAAATATTGAGGGAAGTTAGGGTTAAACGAAGTTGCTGCATACTGTATTTCTGGTCGCTGATTTAGTGCTGCCAAAAATTGATTGGCAATTTGTGAGAAGTTATTGATAGTGCCACCGGTTTTGTCCTGTAATTGGAACTCGAAACCACCACCGGTACCAAAACCTTGGATGGTTGGAGGCGCAAAGAAGATGATTTTAGCCTCTTTCATGTTCGCTGTTTTGGCAAACAACTCCCCAATAATGGTTTTTACATCACGCTTACGTTCGTCCCAAGGTTTTAAACGGCTAATTACCATTCCGTAAGAACTACCAGTACCACTAATCATAGCTCTACCTACTACTTTAAGCGTAAGTCTCACTTCAGGAACGGTTCTTACAATACTGTCAATTTTACTCACCACCTCGTCCGTACGTTCTTGAGACGTTCCTGGAGGAAGAGAAATATCAGACATGATGGCCCCTAAATCCTCGTTAGGAACAAAGCCTTTTGGTGTAGTATTAAATGCCCACACAAATGCCGCTACGAAAGCTAATAAACCTAAGCCTGCAAGCCATTTTTTCTTCGAAAAGAAGTAAACGGATCCCTTGTACTTACGGGTCATGGTTTCGAACGAAGTATTGAAGGCTGCATAAAAACGTTTCATGAAGCCTTTTTTCTCTTCGTGATCATCCTTGTGCGGTTTAAGCAACAAAGCACATAAAGCTGGACTTAAGGTTAATGCGTTTATGGCCGATAGGATAATGGAAATAGCCAGCGTTAAACCAAATTGTTTAAAGAATACACCCGATGAACCACTGATAAAACTTACCGGAACGAATACGGCCGCCATTACCAAGGTAATAGAGATGATGGCACCTGTAATCTCGTCCATCGCATCAAGTGTTGCTTTTCTGGCCGATTTATAGCCCTTGTCGAGCTTAGCGTGAACGGCCTCCACCACCACAATCGCGTCATCTACCACAATACCAATGGCGAGCACGAGTGCAAAAAGGGTGAGCAAGTTAATGGTGAAACCAAATAAACTTAGGAAGAAGAAGGTACCTACAATAGCAACCGGTACTGAAATGGCTGGAATCAACGTAGATTTAAAATCTTGAAGGAAGATAAATACTACGATAAATACAAGGATAAAAGCTTCTACTAAAGTGTGTAGTACTTTCTCAATGGAAGCATCAAGGAAATCGTTAACGTTGGTTAAGATTTCAAAATTGATTCCTTTAGGAAAATCACCTTTAGCAGTTTCCAATGCTTTTAGAGCACCATCAATTACTTCTTTTGCGTTTGAACCTGCTGTTTGGTTCACCGCGAAACCTAGCGCTGCCTTGCCGTTCAATTTTACTGAAGAAGCATAACTTTGAGCACCTAGTTCAATTCTGGCAACATCTTTAAGTTTTAAAATTTGTCCGTTATCGGCTGTTCTAATAATGATATCTCCAAATTGGGTTTCGTCTTTTAGCCTTCCTGTGTATTTTAAAGTATATTGGAAAGATTGCTGTGCTTGTTCACCTAATTGACCTGGAGCCGCTTCAATGTTTTGATCGGCTAAGGCTGCATTAATATCGCTAGGAACTAATCCATAAGCCGCCATTACATCTGGTTTTAACCACAAACGCATGGTGTAAATAGACTGGCCAAACGCATTCACATCGCCCACACCGGTTACCCTTTTAATTTGAGGGATGATGTTGATTTCGGCATAGTTTTGCAAGAATTTTTGGTCATAAGCAGGGTCATCGCTGTATAAACCAAAAATCAGTACGTTACTGGATTGTCTTTTAGCAGTAATTACACCTGCTCTGGTTACCTCTGCAGGTAATAAGCTGGTGGCACGTGCCACACGGTTTTGCACGTTTACCGCAGCCAAATCTGGATTGGTACCTAATTTGAAGTTAACAGTAATGGTTGCCGAGCCGTCGTTACCAGCAGAAGAAGTCATGTAGGTCATGTCTTCCACACCGTTAATTTGCTCTTCCAACGGGACCACCACACTACTCATTACTACGTCGGCGTTGGCACCTTGGTAGGAGGCAGAAACCTGCACCGTTGGTGGCGCAATTTCTGGATATTGCGAAATAGGCAACGTTACAATACCTAAAACCCCTAAAATTAAGATAATGATAGAGACTACGGTAGAAAGTACGGGCCTTTCGATAAATTTCTTAAACATAAGATCTTGTTGGAATGTTTGAGGATTGTAGCGTTGGAATGTTTTTAACTTTAAAACATTCCAACGCTACAACTAAAATAACTTATTTCTTTTTGGCATCAGCAAATACAGAGTCAGCTGGCAAAGCCGCTGGTTTTACTTTGTCTCCATCTTTTAGAGAAGCAAAGCCTTCCAGTATAAACTTATCTCCCGCTTTTAGGCCTTTAGTTACCACATAGAAATTGCCTTTGGTTAGTTCCATGATTTCGATATTGGTGCTTTTTACACCACCAGTATCATTCACTAAATAAACAAATTTCTTGCCCTGGATATCCGTAGTTGATTTTTGGGGTACCAATAGCGCATTTTGTAAATGCTGTGGAATACGAACAGAGGCACTAGAACCTGAACGTAGCAAGCCATTTGGGTTAGGGAAAGTTGCTCTTAAGCTTGACGAACCCGTTTGCGTATTGATTTGTCCGCTAATGGTTTCAATTTTACCTAGCTCTGGATAAATAGAACCGTCTGCTAATACTAAAGTCACGGCTGGAATTTGCTTGATTTTGTCTTCCAGGGTACGTCCTTTGGTATCTCTTGAAATTTGTAGCAATTGCTTTTCGTTCAGAGAGAAATATGCGTAAACTTTACTGATGCTCGAAACTGTAGTTAAAGCTTGTTGACTGGTACTGCTTACCAAAGCACCCACTTTGTAAGGAATGGTTCCAATGACGCCATTTGCTGGGCTGTTTACCACAGTGTAGCCCAAATTAACCTTTGCGTTTACCAATGCTGCTTTAGCTTGCGCCAATGCTGCTTTTCTAGAGGTTAGGGTTAGGGCTGCGTTCTCTAAATCAAACTTGCTGATGATATCCTTCTCCACCAATGGCTTGGTTTTGTTGTACTGTAGCTGTGCGGCGTTTACGTCAGCTTCAGCACTTCTAATCGCAGCTTCGGCAGTTCTAACTGCTTGCTCATATTGTGGCGCATTGATTTTGAACAACGGCTGGCCCAACTTTACGGTTGCGCCTTCATCTACGTATATTTTTTCGATGAAGCCATCAATTTTTGGTCTGATATCTACGTTTTGTTGTCCTTCCAAAGTAGCTGGATAATCGCTTTCCAAAGTAGTATTGAATTCATTGATTTCCACCACTGGGTAGGCTTGCGGACCGGTAGGTTTACCCGCTGCAGCTTTAGGATCTTTACCACCTGAACTGCATGATGCTATAAATAGGCCCGTAATGCCCATTAGCGAGAATAAAAGTGAGGATTGTTTCATTATATGTTGAGAATTGAAGGTTTTTTTAATTAAAAATTTTTTCTAAAATCAATTGTTTTCTTTCGGCAATAAGTGTTTTGTATTTTTCCTTAGAGATATCTAGCAGCTTCTGATAAAGTGGCGTCATAATTACTGGGAAGGACATTAACGCGAAAAGGTCAAAGACGAAATGTATCGGATCTCCTTTTTTAATGGTGCCTTTTTCCATTTCCTCTTCAATTTCTTTAAGGAAATGGGCTAGGGCAGCACTTTTTTTCTTTTCCTTAAGGGCAAAGTTTTTACTGCATATTTCGGTAATGAGGAACGACTCCCGGTAAGGGTATTTCAGTAGTTCCTTCATGTAAACATCTATAAAAAGACTTAGTTTTTCTTGGAAGGGAATTTTGTCATATAGTACCTTATCCAGTTGAGATTTCAAACTTTCTACCGCTTCACGGTACACCGTTTGAAAAAGTAAATCCCTTGAACGGAAGTAGTAATTAATGAGCGAACGGTTCACGCCTGCAGCATCGGCAATTTCTTGCGTAGTAGCGTGCAAGTATCCTTTGTTGAAGAATAAGTCCTTTGCTGTTTGTTTGATGAGTTCTTCCTTGTTCAAGACCGCCGATTAACTTTTGTGTTTAACAATTTTGTTAACAAAAGTAGATTCGGAATGTCTTTTAAAAGTCAGGGAAATCTCATTTAATCATTTGATTAAATTTTGTTACAAATGATGGGGCATTGTGCTTTGATGCAGATTTTCATTTGAAAGAGATTTAGAATTGCTCTATCTCTCCTCCGAAAACTCTTTCTGCGGGGCCGCATAAAAATACCTCTGTAAATTTTTGCCCATCATAATTAAAGTTAATTTGTAGGTCGCCACCTAGTACTTTAACAGGTGTTTCAACTTTGCCAATCTGATTTTGCTTTTTAGCCATGGCCATGGCTACTGCGGTAACACCAGTTCCACAAGCATAAGTCTCGTCTTCTACGCCACGCTCAAAAGTGCGGACAAACAAATGATCCGGTTTTCGCTCGATAAAATTAACGTTAATGCCTTCACTTTGGTAGGTTTTATTGTTACGGATGTTATAGCCTTCAGTATAAACGTCCATTTGTGCTAAGCTATTTACTTCTTTTACATAATGCGGCGAGCCAGTGTTTAGTACAAAAGCTTCCTCGTCTTGCTGAATATTGTCTACATCAATCATTTGTAGCTCTACCCAATTGCCTTCCGCTGAAATTTTGGCATAATGAGGACCATCTACTGCCAAAAAATTAGTTTCGCTGTCAATCACACCCAAGTGTTTTGCGAAAGCCACAATACATCTGCCACCATTGCCGCACATACTGCCCACGTTGCCATCCGCATTATGATAAACCATTTCAAAATCATAGTCTGGGTGGCTTAAAAGGAACATTAGGCCATCCGCCCCAATACCAAATCTACGGTCGCAAAGTTTGGCCACAAGCTTCGTATCAATGTTTTTTAACTCACTTTCTCTGTGGTCAATCAATACAAAATCGTTTCCTGCACCTTGGTATTTATGGAACTTAATTTTCATCGTGAAATACAATAAATTTGTAACAATTGTTAAGCAAAAAACGTCAACATGCTGTTGTAATGTCTTTTAACATTTTTTAACATGTCTTTAGACGTGATTATGATACAAATATCGTTCATATGGTATTAAATTTGAAATGTATTTCAGTATAATATACGATATGACAATAACCTTGAAATCGTTTGGAATTTGCCGAGAACGATTTTATACCTAACAATTAAATAAATATGCAAATGAAAAAAATAGGATTAATTGTAGTGGCTGCTTCTTTCTTGGGCGGTGCATTAGCAATTGGCGCCTATAAATTATTAGAGCGCCCAAGTGATCATTCAACATTGGCCGATAAGCAAAATACCATGTTCGCTAGTAACGTGGTAAGGTCATCTTCGGCTGGAGCTCCTGATTTTGTGCAGGCTGCGGCGACGGTGTCCCCAGCGGTAGTGCACATTAAAACAACTTACGAAAATAAATCGAGCAGGGGTAATGGTGGCGGAATGGAAGATATGTTTGAACAGTTTTTTGGTTTTGGCGGCGGTATGCAACGCGGTCCTCGTCAGCCTCAGGCAGCTTCGGGTTCTGGTGTAATTTTAACGCCAGACGGATATATTGTAACCAACAACCACGTAGTAGATAAAGCGGATAAAATTGAGGTAATTTTAGCTAACAGACGTAAAGTAACTGCAAAAGTTATTGGTAAAGATGCCAACACAGATTTAGCTTTAATTAAAGTAGATGCAAATGATTTGCCTTATGTAAAAATGGGTAATTCAGATAATGTACAGGTAGGTGAGTGGGTTTTGGCCGTAGGTTTCCCACTGGATTTACAAACTACCGTTACTGCTGGTATTGTAAGTGCTAAGGCTCGTAACATTGGTATTTTGAACCGTGAAAGTGGAATGATGACCGAAGAGGAATATGATGAATACAGAAGAACTGGACAAAAGCCAACACGTACCAACAACTCTATCGAATCTTTTATCCAAACGGATGCGGCCATTAACCCTGGTAACAGCGGTGGTGCTTTGGTAAATGCCAATGGAGAGTTAGTGGGTATCAATGCCGCTATCGCTTCTCAAACAGGTAGAAACGAAGGCTATGGTTTTGCTATTCCAGTAAACCTAGCGAAGAAAATTTTAGAAGATTTCAAGAAGTTTGGTTCGGTAAAACGCGGCTATATCGGCGTTAACTTTGTAGCCTTAGATGCTGATGTGGCTGAAGAGCTTAAAGTAAAAGAAAATACTGGTTTATATGTTAGCGATGTAATGCCTAATGGCGCTGCTGCTGCTGCTGGTATTAAACAAGGTGATATCATTAAAAAAGTGGAAGGCTTGGCCATCTATGATTCTCCAGATTTACAAGAGCGTATTGGCCGTATGAGTCCTGGTGATAAAGTTGCTTTAACCGTTTTAAAGGCAGATGGTTCTACTAAAAATGTAAATGTAACCTTAAAAGGCGAAAGCTCAGTTGCTTTAGCCGCTGCTAAACCTGAGAATAAAAATACTGGCGCTAGTATCAGTAAATTGGGCGCAAGCTTTGCCCCTGCATCAGATGCTTTAAAAACCAAATATGGTGTTAAAAATGGGGTAGTGGTAACTAGCGTAGCTCCTGGTCAGTTGTTTGACTATTGGGGTGTTAAAAAAGGCCTGGTGATTACTAAAGTAAATGGTATTGCAGTAGGTAGCGCAGCAGATATAGAGAAAGCGTTGCCAACTTCTAGAGATGGTAGAACTACGATTTCGGGAGTGAGTGAAGAAGGTGCTGTTACTTTCTCGTTCAACGGAAACTAATCACAACACATAGATGATTTTGTTAGAGGATGTTCGTAATGGGCATCCTCTTTTTTTTGTCATAGGGTTTCGTTCGTTGTCACGCTGAGTTTATAGAAGCATAGTTTTGGATGCGATTATCCTTCGACAACTTGTCCCGATTATTCGGGAGGCTCAGGATGACACATGCCGCTATATATGATTTGCCTTTGCGCTCTTAGCGTAACTCTTCTTTTCCTTTGCGTTATTTTTATAGCCGCAAAGATTTTCTAAGAATTCGCAGAGAACGCAAAGAGGGGGGTAAGTACATAGCTCGCAAAAACAAAAAAAGCATCCAAATATTGGATGCTTTCCTTATTATAGTTAACCTATTTATGCTGTGCCTGCCCTACGCGGATAGCCCACTCACAGGACTTTTTTATCTACTTTGTTTTCGTATAACAAGCTAGCAAAAAATTGGTTTTGTTCTGTTAGAATTTTATTAACAAATTAACAAATGTGTGTATTACTTCTTGGTGTCGGCGTAGCCAAATACCTTTTGTAATAGGCCAGTAGAACGGGCGCCCACATTATCCCTAATTTTTAATTCTTCCTGTGCTACCTGAACAAACATGCCTTCAATTGCTTTTTCAGTTACATAAGCAGTTAAATTGGTGTTTACTGGTTTTACCAAAGGAATTTTATTGTAGGCAGCAGCAGCATCAGTCCAATATTTAGTGGCACCCACCTTGCCTAAACTATTGGTAATTACTGGCGAAAATTTTTCCGTCAACTGAGCAGTGGTCACTCTTTTAAAATACTGTGTGGCTGCATCTTTAGTGTTGCCCAATAAAATGTTAGTTGCATCGGCAATGGTCATTTGCTTAATGGCATTTACAAAAATAGGCTTAGCTTCCTTTGCTGCATCTTCTGCAGCACGGTTCAAGCTCAAAATTACATTGTCGGCCAATGAATTTAATCCTAAACTACGTAAACCTTTTTCTACTTTTTGGGCTTCGGTAGGAAACAAGATTTTGATGGCCATGTTGCCAAAAAAGCCATCTTTAGCTGATAGTTTATCTGCTCCAGCAGAGGTGCCTATTTCCAATGCCTGTTTTAAGGCATTCCCTATTTCTAAACTAGTGGGCGTACCGGTAGCACCAGTGGCCACCTTGTTTAAAATGTTGCCTAGTTTGCCTTGGCTTTGTGCATCGCAACTGTTTAATGTTAATGCTGATGCCGTGAGTAGAAATAATCCTAATTTTTTCATTTAAATGCTAATTAAACTAAGGCAGAGATTAATTCTCTCTGCCGTTATTAGCAAAATTACGTAAATCTTTTGCGATGTATGCATCTAAACCTGCATATTTTCTAGTTAAACGATACAGCAATTGATTTAGCTTTTCCACTTTGTACTGGCCCACGGTAGGTGCTAGGTGTGAGTTGCCAATACCACTGTGGTCGGTAATAAAAACATAGGTGCCGTTTGTGCTTAATGCCATGAAACGCATTAAAAACTCGGTAGGTTTGTCTATTCCGCTTGCGACTACAGGAATTAAAATAATGCCTTTTGCAGCTGCCTCCTTTACTGAGCGTTGTATCCGCCTAATTTTAGACGATTGATGATGGGGTGGGGCATCTAGGATCATAAACATTAATTTAGTAGCATCAGGTTCGTTTGTCCATTGCTGTTGGAATATGGCATTCTCCATGGCCTCATCAACGGCTTCTTCAAAGTCTCCGCCACCTCCGGCACCTTGTTTTAATAGATTGGCTTTAACTTTTCTTAAATCCGATTCAAATCCAAAATCTCTTACTACATATTCATCCCCATGGTCTCTGTAAAAAACCAAGCCAGTTCGGGTGTTCAGCCCATCTTCTCTGTTAAATCGTCCCACAATGTCATCAAGCTCTGCTTTAAGGTAATCGATTTCGTCGCCCATAGAACCAGTGGCATCAACCATGAACATTACATCCAGATTTTTAATTTTTTGCGCTTCTACATTCAATTTCACATTTAGCTGCCTTGGTTGTTGCTCAAAGGTTTTGGTGTAAAGCGGTTCGCCATTTGGGGATGATACCACAATTTTCACGTCAGCATCAGACGCTTGAAACAGCTCTGTCCATAGCTCGGCAGTTCCAGCATAGTTGCTTTGTGCTTTCCATAACATTTTTCCAGCACTAAATGCAGAAACCAGATAATTTGGAAGCGGTGCATTGTTTTTGTCTTTTAAAGTAATCTTAAGTCTTTTGGATGTGTTAAAGTCCCAATTTTGTTGTTGATTAGACCATTCCTGATTATTCATCAATTTTGTCCAGAAGTTCCAATTTTCTAAATCGTTCCATTCGCCTGCGGTAAGCTGATTAGATTGGGGTAAATCTTCTCTGTCGTAGCTGTCCGCAATCATTTTTTCATCTTTAGTGCTTGAAGTAGATTTGCTTTTACCTTTGGAAACCGATACTCCTGCTACTCTTCCGCTTAAAGCTTCCGAAGCTGGTGCTGAACTGGATTTTACTGTAGACACGCTGCTTGTTATTGAGCGTTTGGCCGCTGCACCGTAACCCACTACCGCAACTTCGTTTAGGGCTTTGATGTCTTCTTCTAGTTTAATGTCGATAACATTCTGTTTGCCCAATTTAATGTTCTGAGTTTTAAAGCCAAGGTAGCTAATGAGCAAATACGTATCCGTATTGGGAGCTTTTAAACTGTACTTTCCATTGGCATTGGTCGCTACGCTGGTTTTACTGGGCATGCTTTGGACCTTTACATCGGGTAAAGCCAAACCGTCGGCGGCGCTGGTAATGGTTCCAGTGATTTGTTTGGTTGGTGTTTTTTCGTATCCCAAAAATAGCATCAGGATCATAATAGGAGTTAGTAGGGTTTTCATATCACATCATTTTTATTTATGGACCGCGAAATACATTTTTGCTAAGGAGGTTCCGATCTTAATTGCAAGGAAACACTAGCCAAGGATAAGTGCATTTCACCTTCGGGGTTTAAAGGCTAGATGTGCAATGACATAATTTTCCATACCCGTCTCGAAAAATATTTTTATACTTGAAAGAAATTTAGGCATTACTACGCGTTTGAGGTTTATTAAAAATACATCTAGGATTGAAGAGCAAGACGATTTGTCGCTGGTTGCTGCTTATCAAAAAAGTGGCGATTTAGCGGTGCTGGGTGAACTTTACAACAAGTACATGCATTTGGTGTATGGGGTTTGCTTCAACTATTTTAAAGATGAGGAGCAAAGTAAAGATGCCGTAATGCAGATTTTTGAAGAATTGGTTTCAAAACTGCGCATTCATCAGGTGCAAAATTTTAAAAGTTGGCTGCACGTACTTACCCGTAACCATTGTTTAATGGCCTTGAGGAAGTCATCCAGAAACCCGACGGTAACCATGGAAGATAATTTTGTGGAAAACAGTGACTTTGTGCATCTAGATATCGACGACACAAAAGAAACACAGTTAACCATCATGGAAAAATGCATGGAAACCCTTTCGGAAGAACAACGGAGAAGCGTAGATTTATTCTATCTTCAAGAGAAATGCTATAAAGAAGTTGCCGATATTACGGGATATGATATGTTGAAAGTGAAAAGCTATATCCAAAACGGTAAACGGAATTTGAAAATTTGTATAGAAAAAAACAGTGGGCAATAACGAATGGTTAGATATTGAAATACTGGACGACTACCTTGAGGGGAAGTTGGATGCCAGTATGATGCATAAGGTAGAGCGTATTTCGCTTGAAGACCCTTTTGTTGCCCAAGCTTTAGCTGGTTTAACAGAGGCCAAAAAGCGTACCCAAACCCTTTCTATCTTACAAAAGCAATTACAGGAACGTGTAGCTGAAAAACCAGTAGAGCGTAAAATGTGGCGCATGGCCTCACATCGTTTAAGTATTGCGGCAACGGCTGCAGTATTGTTTTTAACGGTGAGCGTTTTGTTTTGGATGCGTGAAAACCAACGCCAACAACAGGCGGAGTTGGCAGCCAATAAAGCTAAAAATATAGAGATTGATTTGAAGCCTCAGGTAGCTGCGGCAGCTCCATCGGTAGATAGTACGGTTACGACTGTTGAGGAGGCTACCGTAGATAAAAATAAAGTGGAGCAAGCATTGGACAAAACTTTGAATAAAGGTAGCCAAGCCATTGCAAGTAACCGTTCAAAGAATGTGGCAGTAGCTGCTTCGCAAGATCCTGTTTTGCTGGATAAACAACCTACGGTAGCAAGTTTTAAACGGGAACATACCGCAAGTCCAATGTCGGTAGTTGGTCCTGTTCAATCGGCTCCAACCCCACCTGTGCAAGCTTTAGAAAGCAAGGCAGAAGGTGTGCTGCCGCAAACGAGTTATGCTACGGTGAGGGGCAAGGTGTTCGACTATTTGGGCAGACCTATTCCAGGCGCCAATGTGAAAATGGTGGGTGAAGATGCAAGGGCGATTACTAATGGTAGTGGTGAGTTTGTATTATCTACAGATAAAAAAGCGGATAAGGTTTCGATAGAAATAGCATCACTTGGTTATAACAAGAAAAATATAGAAGCCAAAGCAGACCAAAATCTGAACATCAGGTTGGATGAAGATCAAAATGCTTTAAGCGAAGTGATTGTAGTGGCTAGTAGTCGCAATGCGAAGAAGAAAAATACAGCTAAAGATGCTGCACAAAACGATTCGGTAGTTACTGTATTTACGACGGAAAAAGTAAACGAAATGCTTTCTCAACCAAAAGGGGGCTGGTCAATTTTTGAAGATTATCTTAAAAACAACAATAAACTTTTCAGTAATAGTGGATTGTCTGTTGAGCTTAGTTTTAGCGTTGGTAAAGATGGCAAACCTACCGATATCAAAATCGTTAAAGGGCAAGATAAGGCGTTTGAGGACGAAGCTATTCGTTTATTGAAAAATGGTCCGAAATGGAATTACAACTCAAAGTTGAGCAATAAGGCTGCTGTTACCATTAAATTTTAAGCCGTGTATAAGGTTGGTTCTTTTTTAGAAAAAGATAGGAATAAGCTTATTGCTTTCATGCAGGCTCATCCCTTTGCAGTGTTGATTGGTGCTAATAACCATATTCCTTCTGCTGCTCAAATTCCGCTTCAGGTAAAAATTATTGATGACGAAATTAAACTGATTGGTCATGTGATGAGGAAGACAGATCATCATTTGGCTTTTTCGGCGAATGAAAATGTGTTGGCCTTGTTTCAAGGTGCGCATGCCTATGTAAGCGCTTCGGTTTATGAAAATCCCGCATCAGCTTCTACTTGGAATTATAGCAGTGTACAAGCTCGTGGCACGGTTAAACTACTTGATGATGCTGGGACTAGAAAGGCTATCGAATATTTAACCAATCAGTACGAGGCGAAACATAGTCCTGCTGCATTTCACCAAATGTCTGAAGAGTATATTGGCCATCATTTGAAAGCTATTGTTGGTGTGGAAATTACGGTAACCGAGTTGGAAGGCGTTTTTAAATTGAGCCAAAATCATTCTGCAAGCAATAAGGAAAATATCATCGACTATTTGTCGCAGAGCGATGACGTGCAGGCGCATGAGGTTGCTGAGCAGATGAAAGGCTTGTAGGAACTGTTATAGTCCGTCATTCCCGCGTAGGCGGGAATCCTAAAAGGAAGTCCTATAGTATTACGATTCCGAAATAAATTCGGAATGACGCTTTTATTAAGTGGAAATATGCTTTACTTTTTAATTGAGCTAGCACTCTGGTAAACTAATCGGCACTTTCGTTGCCAAGCCGCCATCAGAAGTTTCCTTGTATTTGGCATTCATATCCAAAGCAGTTTCCCACATGGTATTTACCACGGCATCTAAACTTACTTTTGCTTTATCAGGATTACTTTGTAAGGCCAATTGACTCGCGGTGATGGCTTTAATAGCGCCCATGGTGTTGCGCTCAATACAAGGGATTTGTACCAAACCACCAATTGGATCGCAGGTTAGACCTAAATGATGTTCCATGGCAATTTCTGCGGCCATAAGTACTTGTCGTTGCGAACCGCCTAAACACTCCGTTAAAGCTGCGGCAGCCATTGCTGATGATACACCAATTTCGGCCTGACAGCCACCCATTGCAGCCGAAATGGTAGCTCCTTTTTTAAATATGCTGCCTATTTCACTAGCACAGGCAATAAATTGGATGATCTTATCTTCGGTGTAGCCATTGCAAAAGGTGATAAAATATTGCAATACCGCTGGGATAACCCCCGATGCCCCATTGGTAGGAGCGGTTACCACTCGGCCAAAAGCTGCATTTTCTTCATTTACAGCCAAGGCAAAGCAACTTACCCAATCTAAAATATAGTTGAAACCCATACCGCCATTACGGATGGCGGTGATCCAAGTATCATAATCACTATAAGTTTGTTCGCCAATTAAACGTTGGTTCAGTTTTGCAGCCCTACGTGCCACTTCTAAACCACCAGGCAAAAACCCAGAGGTATGGCAGCCTCTATAAATACATTCCTTAATTACTTTGAAGTGTTGCAGAATGCCTTTTTTTGTTTCAGTTTCGGGACGCCAAGCGGCCTCGTTTTCCATCACAATTTCGCTCACCTTTAGTCCGGTGGTTAAGCACCAGTGAAGGAGCTCACTTGCTTTTTCTACAGGAAATGGCAATTCCACCTGTTCTTTTTCGCTGCTATCTTGGCCTTCTTTTACCACAAAGCCTCCGCCAATACTGTAATAAGTTTCAGAGACCGCTTTACCGTTTGATAAAAAAGCCTGAAAGGTTACTGCATTAGGGTGAAATGGCAAGCTCTCTGCAAATAGAAAAATAAGGTCATCCTGATAAGAGAAATCAATGTTGAAATGACCAGCAAGTAACAGTTTTTGCTCTTCTTTAATTTGAGCAACGGTACTGTCAATGGCATTTACATCAAATGTTACAGGGTCGCCACCGGCCAAACCCAACAAAATAGCAATATCAGTTCCATGGCCCTTGCCAGTTTTGGCTAAAGAACCATACAATAAAATTTTCACCTGTTCCACATCGGCAAGTACACCCTGGGCAGCTAAACTGCTGGTAAATTGTTGTGCAGCTCGCCAAGGGCCAAGCGTATGGGAGCTGGATGGGCCAATCCCTATTTTAAAGATGTCAAAAACTGATATTTGTTCATTTGGCATAATACAAAGCTACGATTGTTTTGTAAGTATTTAACATTTCCAAAACTTTAAATATTTTAGCGAAAATCTTTTTTTAATGAAATATTTCTCTCTAGTTGCCTTATCGCTGTTTATCTCATTTACTGCTGCCGCACAATTTCAAAAGGTAACCTATTTGCTCGACAAAGATGGCAAGGAAGTTAGCGCTATGGATAGTGCAGATTTTGTTAGGGTAATTAATGAGCCCGATTCTGGAAGCAAGCTTTATAACTTGTACGAACATTATAAAAGCGGTGCTAAAAAAACCATTGGAAAGGTTTTTAGTTACCAAAATGGTTTGGTTTATGATGAGTTGTTATCTGAATTTTATGAAAACGGTGCCAAGAAATCAGTATTGAACTACGAAAAAGGAGCGATAGTTGGTGATGCTTATTACTATCACCAAAATGGTAAGTTAGCCAAACACACCGTACATATACTTGCTAATGATGGAACAGCAGAGGTGAGGGAATTTTTTGAAAAAGCAAAACTGATATTTAAACAGGACTCCTTGGGAAAAGTAACGGTGAAGGATGGAAATGGACATGATATTGCGAAAATCGACTTTGAAAAAGATACACTTATAGAAGAAGGAGATTATAAGGATGGTTTTAAAGAAGGTGTTTGGAATGGGAAATATGTTTCTGGAAAATCTAATTTCACTGAAAAGTATAATCAAGGAAGTTTGATTGAGGGGGTAAACAAAGTAGGAGATAGTACCATCCTTTACAAGGAGGTTTTTACTGCGCCTCGATATGAAGGTGGGGTTGAGCGGTTTTATAAATTTATACAAAGGAAACTCAATTTTCCTTCGGATGCCATCCGTAAAAATGTTTCAGGGGAGGTTGTGGTTGCCTTTGTGATAGAGAAAGATGGTATGATTAAAGAGGCGAAGATAGGGAAACCTCTTTTTCCTTCAATTGATAAAGAGGCCATCCGAATTATTCTATCTTCACCAAAATGGGTGCCTGGTATGGAGCGAGGCCGTCCTGTTAGGGTTAAATACAATATTCCAATTAAATTCGGCTAACGAATGCTTTAAACCGTAAAAGACTAAATCATATTACGTGTGATTTTGCCCTTAATGATGTATAGGGAACGAATGTCTTTTTTGTTGATCACGGTATCGCCTTTAAAGTTAGGATTCGAAGATCTTAGGATGACTTTGTTGGGATCTGGATGTTCGTGTAATAGCTTGATAGCTCTTAAATTGTTGGCGCCTTCTCCGGTAAATACCATGTAGGCTTCACCCCATTGTATCACCTCAAAATTGGTGATTTCCTTTACAGCGATGATTTCTCCAGAGGCATACTTGGGATACATGCTATCGCCATAAACAGGTAGATAAGCGGTGCAATCGTTAAAAGGGCGGTAATTCACAAAATATTCTGGCTTTTCTTCCATTACTTTTAGGCTTTCACCGTTAGTTTCAGAAAGATTGACATTGTAATAGGGTACGCCTGCTCCTTCGCTTATTAAAGGTCCAGTTGCCAAAAAAGGCTCTCCCGTTCCGTTTTCTAACCAATCAATATTTACGTGTAAACTTTGGCTAAGTTTATATTTGATAGCCGATGATATTTTAAGTCCTCCTTTTGCTCTTAGGATATCAGAAAGCGAACCAGGCTGAATGCCTAAGCGATAAGCAAAATCTTTTTGGGTGAGATTTAGTTCACTAATAATGAATTTTAGTCGTTGATTTTCAGTCAATTGGTAGATGTGTTAGTAAAAATCTAATTTTAGTTAGAAAATATTAGAAATATCTAACTATGTTTATTCTATGCAAATTAGTAAAAATTGCAATTAAAATAAAGCCGTCCCCGTTAAACAAGCTGCCTCCTTTTCAATATCTCTATTGCAGTAAATATCTTTTTGCTGATTAGTAAAAATCGATAACTAAATACATTCCTATGAAACAGAAGAATCTTACCCCGGATTTGACCGTATTTTACGCTGCCAAATATGAAGAAGCAAAGCTGCAAACAGTAGTTTTTGATCACTACAAAAATCCATATTTGGTTTTTAGTGACTTTTTTGCCGTGTCGAATATCAAAGGGCATTTGCTGGAGCTTAAAAAGATGTACAAATGCGCAACGGCTTTAATGCGTATCAATACTGCTCCAGCAGATGTAATTTTTAATAGAGAACTTTTTAGCATTGTGTTAAACGCTACTTGGGTGATTGACCAAACGGGTGTGAAATTTGCACAGCTTAACGCAACGGAACCTTACAGGGGACGAAGTGGGGGAGCGTTGAGTGATGAAAAAATAGCGGGTTATTTAACTGCTGCCGAAATTAAAGATCCTTATTTGGGGCTTAAAAATGTATTTAAAGAAATAGACCTTTGTAAATGCCACACTGCTCTGAATGAGTGGCTTAAGATGGCATTGTGTAAAAATGAATTTGAAGAGGATTATAAAGGCCGACGAAAGCTGTATAGGGGAATAGTGAAAGTGCTTATTTGCGGTTGGTTGATTTATGAAAGAGAGATTATTTCACCGAAGGTTTAATGCAATGTGTAGAGGTTTTGGCGAAAAATAAAATTGACCGCTTAAAAATCAAATTCTAAAATACTGCTGTCCTGTAGCATGGCCTCTACAAATTCATGATGGTTTGTAGGGCTTCCTACCACATCCCAAGTACCTGTAATGATACCGTTAGCCAGTTGGTGCTTGCCGCGACTAGGTTTTAGTTTGTGTTGTTTGAAGATAAGTTCGTAGTTGTCTAAATCTTTGTTTTGGTATTTTTTAGCAATGCGATAGGTGCGTTTGGTAAAGCGGCGCTCGGCAATGTTCTCCACGTATGGAAATACCAGCAAAGAGATAAGTACTACGCCTGTTACGCCAATGGCCTGAATAAAATAGCCCGAACCTACGGCCATTCCAATGGCGGCCACAATCCAGATTACACAGGCGGTGGTTAGGCCTTTTACACGGTTTTCTTCTTTAAAAATTACCCCAGCGCCTAAAAAGCCAATGCCTGTTACAATGTTAGAGGCAATTCTATCGTGGCTAACATCGCCTATTTTAACAGATAGCACGGTGAATAGGGCAGAGCCTAGGCCAATCATAATCATGGTTTTTAAGCCTGCTGATTTGCTGCGGTACTCACGTTCGGCACCAATAATGCCACATAGCAAAATGGCCAATAAAAATTTGTTGACTTCTGCTATCGTTAAAAATTGGTTTCTATCGCCTAGTATTTCCCACATAGGTTAAATGTAGAAAGTAAAAAGTAAAAAGTGAAAAGTTTTTTACGGTCTTTAAACCTAGTAAGTTTGGAAAATATTTTTAAGCTCGCCGCCGCTGGGCTCTTACTTTTTGACCGCAAAAAGTAACAAAAACTCTCGGTTGCTTCTTTTTCTTTTAAAGTTAATGCTTTGGCTTATGGGTGCAATCCGAAAAATAAGAGACCGAAATTAGGTGAACGAAGATTTGAAGCGCTAACGCTAGCAAAGAGCTTAATCTCTTTTCCCGAGCTGGGGTTAACTAGCCTTGATTGCAGCGGAAATACTTTTTGGAGCGTCATTTCGAACGCAGAGAGAAATCTGTTTTATAGAAGCAATTAACTTGGAGATTTCTCTCTGCGTTCGAAATGACGGCAACAGTGCACAAAAAGATTGAAGCGGAAAGCAGGACTGAGGGGAGATAGTAGCAGGGAAATTGCGCTTCTAAATAAATTGGGAATGAAGTGTTAGGGAGCGGAATATCCTTCGACAAGCTCAGGATGACAAGAGCTGAGAATAATAAAAAATCCCTCAGAACTTTCGCTCTGAGGGATTTTTTATTATTCGACAGGATCAGAATGACATCTGATGTAGTCGGTATAATCAAGTCCCCTTTAGGGGATTTAGGGGTTATTACATCATGCCGCCCATGCCACCGCCCATTGGAGGGTGTGCGTGTGCACCAGCACCTGCTTCTTCTGGCTCGTCTGCCAATACTACCTCGGTAGTTAACAACATTGCCGCAATTGAAGCTGCGTTTTCTAAAGCTACACGAGATACTTTAGTTGGGTCAATAACACCAGCACCAATTAAGTTCTCATAAACATCAGTACGTGCATTGTAACCGAAATCGGCTTTGCCTTCTTTTACTTTTTGTACCACGATTGAACCTTCAATACCTGCGTTTTCGCAGATTTGACGCAATGGCTCTTCGATAGCACGTTTAACGATAGCGATACCAGTAGTTTCATCGTCGTTATCGCCTTTTAGGTTAGCTAAAGCTTCTACCGCACGGATGAAAGCAACACCACCACCAGCAACAATACCTTCTTCAACCGCTGCACGAGTGGCATGTAAAGCATCATCAACACGGTCTTTTTTCTCTTTCATTTCAACTTCCGAAGCAGCACCTACGTAAAGTACAGCAACACCACCAGAAAGTTTAGCTAAACGCTCTTGTAATTTTTCTTTATCGTAGTCTGAAGTAGTCGTCTCAATTTGAGCTTTAATTTGGCTCACACGAGCTTTGATATCTTCAGTTTTACCAGAACCGTTAATTACAGTAGTATTGTCTTTGTCAATTACCACTTTCTCTGCAGTACCTAGGTAAGTTAAATCAGCATTTTCTAATTTGTAACCTCTTTCTTCAGAAATTACGATACCGCCAGTTAAGATAGCGATGTCTTCTAGCATTGCTTTTCTTCTGTCGCCAAAGCCAGGAGCCTTAACAGCAGCAACTTTCAGCGAGCCACGGATTTTGTTCACTACCAAAGTAGCTAAAGCTTCGCCATCTAAATCTTCAGCGATGATTAAAAGCGGTTTACCAGTTTGAACTGTTTTTTCCAATACTGGCAACAATTCTTTCATGTTGCTGATTTTTTTGTCGTAGATCAAGATGAAAGGAGCATCTAACTCAGCTTCCATTTTATCTGCATTGGTTACAAAGTATGGAGAAAGGTAACCTCTGTCAAACTGCATACCTTCTACCGTTTTAACTTCAGTTTCAGTACCTTTTGCTTCTTCAACAGTAATTACACCATCTTTACCTACTTTTTGCATTGCTTCAGCAATTAACGAACCGATTACCTCGTCGTTGTTAGCAGAAATTGAAGCAACTTGTTTGATTTTGTTGTTGTCTTCGCCAACTGCTTGTGATTGAGTTTTCAAGTTCTCTACTACAGCAGCAACTGCCTTGTCAATACCACGTTTCAAATCCATTGGATTTGCACCAGCAGCCACGTTTTTAATACCAGCAGTAACAATTGCTTGTGCTAAAACAGTAGCTGTAGTAGTTCCGTCACCTGCAATATCAGCAGTTTTAGAAGCTACTTCTTTTACCATTTGAGCACCCATGTTTTCAATTGGGTCTTTCAAATCGATTTCTTTCGCTACCGAAACACCATCTTTAGTGATTGCCGGTGAACCGAATTTTTTATCGATAATTACATTACGTCCTTTTGGACCTAAAGTTACTTTTACTGCATTCGCTAAAGTGTCTACACCTTTTTTCAGTGCGTCACGAGCTTCAACGTTATATCTTACTTGTTTTGCCATTGTTATTTACGATTTTAGATTTACGAGTTACGATTGAACCCGAATCTTTTAACTTTTAACTTTCTACTTTTAACTTAAATTATCCAATTACCGCGTAAATATCGCTTTCACGCATAATTAAATACTCTTTTCCTTCGTGAGATACTTCAGTACCAGCAAATTTGCCATAAAGTACTACGTCGCCAACTTTTACAGTCATTGGTTCATCTTTTTTACCAGCGCCAACAGCAACTACTGTTCCTTGTTGAGGTTTTTCTTTTGCAGTATCAGGGATATAGATACCAGAAGCCGTTTTTTCTTCAGCAGGTGCAGCTTCTACCACAATCCTGTCTCCAATTGGTTTTAAATTTAAAGCCATAACTCTAATAATATTTATTTTGATTTTAAAATGTTTAAATTAACAGTATACCTGTCATCAGTTTTTATGCCAAGTGGTTTAGGGTTGACAAAATTTCACCGCTTTGACAGTTGGCGCTAAAGATAGTTTATTTTTAGGTGTCAGAGTGACAGGATGTTTTTTAAAACTCTGGTGTTTGTTTTTTTAGAAGCGCTAATTCAGCAACCTTCCTTTTTCGCAAGTCCCGCTATCCGCTTTACTACGCCTGCGGCTTCGTGCCCGCTGCTATCGGGGCTATTTAACACGGGGTTTTACAAGTAATGAGGGGATGCTTAACCAAGCATTAACAATTCTACTTTGTCATTCCGACGATAGGAGGAATCCCTGGGGTTTTAGTAATAGATATTGATGGGAGAACGTATAGTGGTAAGAAAGCAATTAGAAATAGATTTTGTTTATAAAGAACAATCCAATTAAAAAAGCAACTATCCCTATAACAGCAAAGGCGTAATATATGTATCTAGATTTTGCATCATTGATCATATATTCCGAAGGGTTTTCCGCTAAGTAAATGATTTCTACCTCTTGTTTTATTTTGTAACTGGCGGGGTTTGTGCCTAGATCGTATTTCTTTTGTATCTCTCGTCCCTCGTTAGTTTGATAATAGATGACAGGATAGTAGGAATAGTCTGTTCCTCTTCTGTTGTACTCTTTTATCAAGTCTTCTACAATCCCTTTTGTACGAATCCCATTTTTTTGATATTTCGAAAGGTCTCTCAGTTTAACATAGGCAATAAGAATAAAGATTATTCCCGCCAATAAAAATCCAAAGGTTTGATATTCGGTCATCATCATAAAAGCGCTAGTGAAAAAATACTTTAAAAGTAATTAATGCTTTCTAAAAGTCAATTCAGCTTTTGCAGAAAAGCTTTCCCCATTAATTGTTTCATTAATCTCGCTGATGATTACTATCTCTTTTTTCGAGTTCCAGTGTAACTTAGAAGTACTTCTGTCCTGACCTTGTGTTAAGGTGATAGAATTTTCCGTTGCAGTAAAAGTACCGTTATCCTTTAACTTCCCGTCTTCATAATATTTATAGGTATTGCCACTAAAAACAATGTAAACTTTTCCAAGCTCGTAATTTACATTGTCTTCGGTTCTTGTCCCGTTGCTGTTTTGTACAACGTGAAATTTAGTTTGATTCCATCTTCCTTCTAGCTTCTCTTGAGGATCTTTTTTACAGGCGGTAAAGGTGGTAACAGCAATAAGTAGTAAGAATAGCGTTCTTTTCATTTTAGGATAAGCGTTAATTAATAGAGGCACTAAAGTAATGATAATTTTTTAGGCAAATCAGCTAAAAAAACAAAGACTTGTTTAAAAGCGGAAACCCATTCCCACATAGGTCATGGTGCTTTCTTTCGAGGTGCCTATCACGGCTTGGAGTAAAAGAAGGTCAGCAGGGGAGAAGAATATACCACCACCATATCCGTTGTGCCAAGTGTTGGATTGAACACCTTTAGACCAAACCCGTCCAATATCATGGAAGCCAATTAAACCAAGCTTGCCGGGGAAAAGGTAAGAGTTAAAATCAAGAACTTTTAGCCTTAGCTCAAGGTTGTTGAAAGCTAATGAAGTGCCTGTAAAGCGACCTCTATAAAATCCCCTTAAGTTTACGGAACCTCCCAATTTCACCATCTGAAAAAATGCTGGGTCGCCTGCGTTGGCTGCAGCACCACTACGATTGGCAATCACGAAAGTACCGTGACCATCGGGATTAAGGTAGGCCGTAAAATCGGTATGGAAGGTGCCTGAGCGTAAGTGATTTTCGTTCAATTGTTGAAGTCCTCTTAAGGTCGTTTGCCAATAAAGGCCTTTGGTAGGTATTAAGGGGTTGTTCCTTGTATCGTAAATAGCGGTAAACTTTAGGCCGGTATACCATTTGGTGCTAAAAACATTTTCGCCTGGGAATGTGCTTTGGTAAAACCCCAAAAATTTATTGCTGTTGTTGGAGGCCGCACTGTTGTAAAACTGGTTGCTAATGCCAGCGCTCAATTCAAAATTACCAAAGCGGCGTTTTAAGCTAATATCGGCATCTACCAGGTCATATCGGTTACGGAAAAAAGGTATTTTGTCATTCTGGTCGTTGTCAAATTCACCGTCTTCATCTGGAAGGTAAGCCATAAATTTAGAGTTGTTACCTATACCGAAAAAGTTGCCCACGTTGTTGGGACCCTGCGAGGATGCTTTAATGTTGAGATCGTAATTGCCGATAAGTTTTTTCCAGTCGGCCTCATAACCTATGGAGAACGATTTTCGAGGAATGGAGTAATTGGCAATCAGTTCGTGTTTAAAAGCGTAAGGTTCTTTTCTAAATCCATGCTTGGTATCTCTAAATCCAAAATTTACAGATACGCCATTATCATTGTTATACTCAGGTAACACTACTATTTCAAACCTGTCGTAACCAAAGCTTTTTCTGTTGTAGCTATTTACGGCGGTGTCGTTTGATAGTTTAAATGTCACTAGTTTCTTGCTGGGTAAGCTGTTCTTGCCATCCTTGTTGTCGTATATCAACAGTTTGTTCGCGTTTGCAAAACCATTGTCAATTTGGTAGGAATCCGAATCTTGCCCGCCTATTAAACGTACCTTAATGCTTGATTTGTACTGACCTTTTACTTCAAAAGCATTATTGCCGCCATAACCATACAATCTAATTTCCTTGGTCACCTGTGGGTTGAAGGTGCGTTGGTAGGTAATCCCTTCTATATTGCCTTCTTTTTTGGTTTTGTAGATAGTTACCGCTATTTCGCCATTTTCGTGGTAATCCAACACCAGCTTTTCATGCTTATCACTGGCAGGAATGTCAACGTATATAGAAATAAATTGATAGTAGGCAATGGCTTGTTTGGCAAGGTTGTTTCGTCTTTGGATAAAGGTTTCGGCCAGTTGCTTTCCCGAAATTTCATAAACAGCTGGAGGCATCCTTTTCATGGCACGATAAACGAGCGAATCGGGGAGGTGCTGTTGCACATGGGCAATTTGCTGTTCCCAGTCTTGTTGGCTAAGGCCATTTAAAAACGAACGGTCAAAATATCTTGCATTAAAATTCCACCCGTTAATGTCTCTAATCTCATTTTTATAAGGTTGGAATTTAGATTTTAACCACTGGTGCGATACAATCCAAGGGAAAATACCAGATGTTTGATAATACACTTGGTCACGGTCTCTGGGAATTGGTGTGTACACCACTTGTTTACCCACCTTGTTTTTGTCCCATCTCCACTGATCTTCATGCCTATCCCAGTCACCTAGAAGCATGTCCAATAAGCGGGCTCTTAACACCGTTTTCTGGTCTATTGTTTCATCATTATCCTTCTGTAGGCTTTTAATCAGCTTATCGGTATTGACACTTTTTTCGCTTTCATCAGGAATTCGTTCTTCGAACAGGAAAACCTGATTGGCAAAATCCTTTCGGTATTCGCCCAGTCCAGGATCATTGGCCACGTAAACCACTTCAGGATTCATGTGTGGAATGTTAAGGGCATTGGCCAAAGGAGGTACGGTAAGTGCCACAAAAGGATTGGCTGTGGTGACTTGGTCTTGCAGTATGTCTTTGGCGATGGTCTCTTTTAGGTTTGCGGGCAGTGCTCTTTCTGGATATTTTTGTAAGGTGCGCAGCACATATTGGCGACCAGCGTTATCCTCTAATCTTAAAGAACGGGTTTGCATGCCGCCACCCAACTTTACAATTTTAAGTCCACCTTTTTCCTGTTGGATATTGAATACTCTTATTTTGACTGGAGCTGCCCAAGTTTTACGATAGTTTTCGCCAAAGAAAAAGCGATGGAGTTTGCCTACATTATCGTAAGTAGGGGCAACGGTAACTTGTATACTATCGGCCCTGTTTTGTGAGTTTGCCGAGTTGAAAAAAAGCAAACAGCCGAAAACAATTAGGAGTAATTTTTTCAAGAAAATAAAATGACTTTCTCAAATATAGAAAATAAATGCTGGGTAGCAATTTGAGCAAGTGTAGATTGTGGGAGGGGGTTGGTTTAAATATAAAACACATTAAATAAAAAAAGCTCCTTGGCAGTTAACCAAGGAGCTTACATTTATATTTCGTTTATAGAAATCTATTTTTTTGTAGTGTCAGCAGCTTTAGGTGCTGTTGCTGCAGGAGCTTGTTTAGTAGTTGGCAAACCACCTCCAATTGGAGAAGGCGTAGCTGCTTTATTGATATGCTCGTCAATTTTAGAACCAGTACCAGTAGTTGAACCAGATTTGCTCATTGCAGTAATTGCTAAAGAGAAAACCACGATTAGTGCTAGCAAAACCCAAGTTCCTTTTTCTAATACGTCGCCAGTACGTTGTACACCAAACATGTTGCTGCTAGCGCCACCAGTAGCTAAACCACCACCTTTAGGATTTTGTATCAATACAAATAGACCTAGTGCTACGCATACAATTACCAATAAAACAATAAATAAGATTAACATATCGTATAATAATTTTAAATTTTCTTTTCCAAAGACTGTATAAGGTCGGCAAAGTAACGGCTTTTTTCTGGAAATTTCAAACTTAATTTTTGATAAGTATCTATCGCCTTGTGATAAAGCATTTGCTCGATATAGATTTGCGCCAAAGTTTCAGATACCATTTCATAATTGTCCTCGGCACTTCGTTTGGCTTTGTTTTCGTTGTTGATCTGATTTGGCTTCAGCGCCTTTATTTGTGGATCGTTTTTAATGAACGAATCAATAATTTTACTTTCTTTCGTGGGGTTTTCCGTAGTTGGAACCTGTACTTCCTGTCCGGGTTCAAAAGGAGCCTGTATATGAAAAATATTCTCTACGTATTGTTGCTGCAAATCTGGCGTTGGCGAATTTGTTTTCGCAGGAGAAGCAAAAGGCCTAAAAATCTGCTCGTGGTCTTTGCGTGTTTTTGCCAACCACCATAAAAAGGTAAATGGAAGTTGGTCATCATCATACTTGCTAATGATATTTTCCTTCGCAGATACTTCTTCTACTATGTTTTCTGATTGAGGTGGCGTTGGAAGTTCTTCTATTTCTTCAATATCTTCTTCTTCGGGAGCAGCTTCGGTTTCAAAACTAGGATCAAAAGCAAAGAAGTTCGCTTTAGTTAGGCTTTCCTCGTTTTGTTCATCAGTTTTATTTGTAGAATCGTCGATTTGTGGCTCAACAATAAGCTCCTGTTCAATAATTTCTATTTCTTCGTCTTCTTCAGGAATATTTTCCTCAAGACTTGTTTCTTCAGTTTCAGCTTTTGACAAATGTTCATCGGTAAGTGTCACTTCGCCAATTTCCTCAAAAATCTCTTGGTCATCAGTCTCCTTAATTTCAACTTCTTGAGGAGTGAACTCTTCACTTACTTCTGGTGTTGGTTCACAAACCTTAATCACCTCGTTTGGTAACGGCTCCAGATTTTCAATCTCTGGTACCACAAAATCTTGAGGAATGGTTTTCGTTTCTTCAACAGCAGTTGGTTGAACAGTTTCAGTTACGGTTAATGTTTCGTCTTCTTTGATTGGTTCCTTTAAAATCACTTCATGAGGCAAAGGTTCCAAGTTTTCAATTTTGGGAGCATCTACAATTACAGCAGTTGCCGAAGCCTCGTTAGGAACTGTTGCTGTTGCTGTTTCTTCAATATTTTGAGCTACGCTTATTTGTTGTTGATTGTTCCAAACAGAGTTGTTTACCACCGTAATTTCTTCAACGGCTTGTAGGTGGTGTGGCTCATGTAGCACACGATGTAAAATACCACCGTTGGTATATAAAGCTGCTTTGGTGAGTGTGCTTTGCTGTTCAATATTTCCATTGCTGGCTTTAGCTAACAGCAGATGTAATGGCTGAAAATAGGGGTAATCTTCAACAAGATTTTGCAAAAATGGGATGTCCTCTTGTGTGACCAAAGCTGGCCTAGCAAGTAGTTTTTCCAATTGTTGCGTTTTCTCTATATTCAACTCCATTGCGCTAAGTTAACAAATGAAAATACATTTTATTTACCATTGCGCAAAAGCACGGTTAAAAATGTTCTCTGTAAGCTGTACAGTAACCCTTCTGATTAAAGCATCTTGCTGAGTTTGCAGGTTTTGGTTAGCAGGAAATTCAGTGAAGGCACTAAATGATTCGTTGAAACTTGTTTTTACCTTTCCCGTATCAAGGTTGTTGGTGTATTTTACTTCTACAGTAATGGTTAAACGGGTAGCGCCAGCAGTAGGTTGCCTGTTGTCGGTAAAAGCTACAGGCCTAAGGTCATATCCAGTAATTCTGCCTTCTATGATTGCATCGGCATCATTTTGAGTAATGCTTAACCTACTTTGGGTACGAATACGTTCTTTCAAGTCTTCTGTGAAAGACTGTGCAAGTGTAGGAATTACCAATGGGGCGTTGTTTTCAAAAAACCTTACATTAAGGGTTTTCATTGCAGGAGGAATAGAGGCGCCATTAAATTTGTAGCTGCAGCCCGCTACTACCACAACCGCTAGGAAAAACAATATTCTTTTCATCAGTATTGTATTAAAGATTTAGCTCTTTTATTTTTCTATAAAGTGTGCGCTCAGAAATGCCCAGTTCTTGCGCTGCAAATTTGCGCTTGCCTTTATGTTTCTTCAACGCTTTTTTAATCAAATCCGATTCCTTGTCAACCAATGACAGCGATTCTTCTACTTCTTCGGCATCATGGGCAAAATTAAAATCATTAGGCATGTTTTGAGAAGGATGCTTAATAGTTAACGTTGGTTCAGAAGAATGATTGTTCAAATCAACATCTTGATAAAGCTGGTTAATGTATTGGGGATTGTCGGCAATTACGTGAGCCATATTCCCTCCACCGTTTTGGATGATTTCTGCCACCAGTTTTTTCAATTCAACCATGTCTTTTTTCATGTCGAACAGCACTTTGTATAGAATATCACGTTCAGAGAAATCCTCTTTGCTATTGCTATTTACTGCCATTGGTAGGCTATTGTTCTGCTCGTTGGGAATGTAGTTTAATAAAGCAGTAGCTGTTACATTGCGATCTTTTTCAAGTACACAAACCTGTTCTGCAATATTTTTTAATTGCCTCACATTTCCTGGCCAACTATAATTGCTCAATATTTGAATTGATTCATTGTCCAGTTGTATCCCTGGCGTACGGTATTTATTGCTGAAATCTGAAACGAATTTTCTGAAAAGTAGATAAATGTCGTCTTTGCGCTCCCGTAAAGGTGGAATTCGCAAGGGCACTGTGTTTAAACGATAATATAAATCTTCACGGAATTTCCCTTTACGTACACTTTCATAAACATCAACATTCGTGGCCGCAATAATCCTTACATCTGTTTTCTGTACTTTCGATGAACCTACGCGAAGATATTCTCCACTTTCAAGGATACGGAGCAAGCGGGCCTGTGTACCTAGAGGCAATTCGGCAACTTCATCTAAAAAAATAGTACCACCATTAGCCACTTCAAAATAACCTTTGCGGGCTTCGTGAGCGCCTGTAAAAGACCCTTTTTCGTGGCCAAATAGTTCTGAATCAATAGTCCCTTCTGGAATAGCACCACAGTTTACGGCAATAAAAGAGCCGTGCTTACGGGTGCTCAATTGATGGATAATATGTGAAAAAACCTCTTTACCACTACCGCTTTCGCCAGTAATTAAAACCGACATGTCTGTAGGAGCAACTTGACTAGCTGTATCTATCGCTCGGTTCAACAAAGGCGAGTTGCCAATGATACCGAAACGTTGTTTAATACTTTGTGTATCCATTATTATAGATTTACGATTTTAGATTTATTGCCTTTACGGCTTGTCTATCTAACATCGTCAATTAACTAATGTGTTTATATCTGTCTTTTCGAACTAAGGCCTCAGATGGTGTAGGTTAAATCTAAAATCAAACTACTTTTCCTATCAACGTGGCCGATGTACAGCGCTCAATATAAACATTTGCGTATTCTCCTGGTTTTACCGAATCCGTAACGGGAAAAACTACCATCGCATTCTCGTCGTTGCGGCCTCTGTATTCTTTGTCAGATTTTTTAGAAAAACCTTCAATCAAAACCTTCACTGTTTTCCCTACAAATTCTTCAAGGCAAGCCAATGAGTCTTCCTGTTGTTTTTTGAAAATTTCCGCTAAACGACGAGCTTTTACATCTTCAGGTACATCATCTTTGTACTTACGGGCAGCCAAAGTTCCTGGGCGTTCAGAATATGAGAACGTGTAAGCAAAATTGTACTTGGCATAGTGCATAATGCTCAAGGTATCTTGGTGCTCTTCTTCAGTCTCTGTACAAAAACCAGCAATAATATCAGAAGAAATTGCACAGCCCGGAATAATGCGTCGAATAGCGTCAATTCTGTTCATGTACCATTCTCTGGTATAAGTTCTGTTCATTAAGGCCAGAATTCTACTGTTTCCAGATTGTACTGGTAAATGGATGTAATTACAAATATTGTCGTATTTAGCGATGGTGTAAAGCACTTCATCGGTAATATCCTTAGGATGTGAGGTAGAAAAACGAACCCTTAAATCTGGATGGATTTCTGCCACCATGGCTAATAGCTGAGCAAAGTTTACTGCACCTTCTGAGTGTTCTTTGATTAAAGCAGAAGGTAAGTCTGTTTTGTTGCTCAAAGCGTCTAATAATGCATCACCGGTTAAGGTATTCATGTCATCGGCAGCATCGTCAGCAGTTTTTTTAGATGCTTTTTCTGCGCTCCATAAGTACGAATCTACGTTTTGGCCTAAAAGGGTAACTTCGCGATAGCCACTTTCAAAAAGTTCTTTTGCTTCCTTAAGAATTGAAAACGGATCTCTGCTACGTTCTCTACCTCTCGTAAATGGTACTACACAGAAAGAACACATGTTATCGCAACCACGCATAATGGTTACAAAGGCTGTGATGCCGTTTGTGTTTAAACGTACGGGACTTACATCTGCATAAGTTTCTTCACGAGATAAAATTACATTAACTGCTTTATGGCCGTCTTCTACTTGGTTAATTAGTTTTGGTAAATCACGATAAGCATCAGGGCCAACCACTACATCTACTAATTTCTCTTCTTCTAAGAATTTAGATTTTAGACGTTCGGCCATACAGCCTAAAACACCTACTACTAATTTGGGGTTTTTACGTTTCTCTACACCAAATTGCGATAGCCGGTTACGAACACGTTGCTCAGCATTTTCTCTGATAGAACAGGTGTTAATGAATATTACATCTGCGGTTTGATAATCAGAAGTAGTTTCAAAGCCAGTTTCGGAAAGGATAGAAGCCACAATTTCGCTATCTGCGAAATTCATTTGACATCCGTAGCTTTCTATGTAAAGCTTTTTTCCGTCACCTTTTTTTTCTAATACCAACGCTTCTCCTTGGCGAGACTCATCATGTGTTTTATCCTGAAGCTTGAAATCAATCATTAACAAAATTGTTTTTATGGGCTTCAAAAATACAAAAAATTAATCACAAATGACAGAATGGCAGTAATTTTACAATCTCCTTATCATCACAAACAATAAAGCCGTGATTTTGTCTTTAGAGGTACAAATGGAAATCTTATGGATAAACAAGCATTCTATCGTAAACGTAAATTTTGGTATTGGACTAGCGGTATCGTAGGAGCAATTGTTGTTCTATTGTGCATTGCTGCACTAGTCTTAAGTGCCAAATGGAAACCTATCCTAACCACAAAAATCAAAGAGGGTGTAAAAGAGGCTTCAAAAGGATTGTATGGCATTGATTTTAAGGATGTCCATCTTAATTTACTTACAGGAACCGCCGTTTTAGATAGCATTAGCCTCATGCCAGATACTGCCGTTTTCAATCAATTAAGGGCAGATAAAGAGGCGCCAACTCATCTTTTTAAAATCAAGCTGGCACACCTGAAAATATCTAGAGTTGGGATATTAACCGCATATTTTAAAAAGGAAGTAGCCTTAACAGCTATTATTTTGGATCAGCCTTCTATTGATATGATTTATCACAAAGTGCCTAAACGTACGGTTACAGCAAAAAAAGAACAAACTTTATACGAGTTGATTTCAAAATCGTTAAAATCAATTTGGGTGGGGCAGATAAAGGTGCAGGATGCCAATTTCGATTACTATAGCGGCAAGCAAAAATTAAATTCCGTAAAGCATCTCTCAATTAGCGTAAAAGATATCTTGATTGATTCGTTATCCCAATTTGATACTACAAGGGTTTTTCATAGTAAAAACATTGGATTTGAGTTGTTAGGCTATCAATCGGTAACGAAAGATAAAATGTACACCTTAAAGCTGGATACTTTAAGAGGATCAATTACCGGAAAAGATTTGGAGATAAGGGGCTTTAAAATGGTTCCGATGTATCCAAAACTCGCTTTCAGCCGAAAATATAGCACACAAAAAGATAGATACGATTTGATTTTTCAAAAGATTAGCCTGATTGGGATAGATTACGTAGGCCTAAATAACAATGGAGAACTTTATATAAAGGAAGTGAATTTGGGACCAGCAAAGGTAGACGTTTTCATGAACCGAGAGTTGCCACCACCAAATATTGACAAGGCTCGGAACTTTCCGCATGTGGCCTTGCGTAGACTGCCTATCCCAACCATTGTTGAGCGCTTAAAAATTGCCAAAATAGATGTAGCTTATGGTGAGTATAACCCCAAAACAAAGGAGATTGGAACCATCAAGTTGAACGGTTTAAATGGCACGGCCAGTAATTTGACTAATGATAGTGTCCGGTTATCCGAACAAAACCATGCTTATGCAGATTTAACCACCGATGTAATGGGTGCTGCTCAAATGAACGTTAAAATAGACTTTAACCTCACTGCTAAAAATGCTGCTTTTCAATATAAAGGTACCGTAAAGGGTTTCGATTTAAAGGCACTAAATGCTATTTCGAAGCCCTTGGGACAAATAGCCATAGAAAGTGGAAAAGTGACCAGTGCCTATTTTGACGTTTCAGCAAATAGTAGTGGCTCAAAGGGGGTGGTTAATTTTTTCTATACCGATTTAAAAATCAAAATGCTGGGTGAAGACCAAGATGGCAAAGAGAAAAAGAAAGGCTTACTTTCATTTTTGGCCAATACCATTTTGATTAAGGATGATAATGTTCCAGGAGAAAAGGCCAGAAAGGTGACCGTTGCCCATGAACGGGTACCCCAAGCTTCTTTCTTTAATTTAATGTGGAAGACGGTATTCAAAGGAATAAGGGAAGCCGTTGGTATTGGCATTGTACCCATGAAGAAAATGCCAGAACCCAAGGAGAAGTAATTGCTGGCATTTACCTTACACTTTATCCGTGTAAAAATAAATATCCGTATCTTGGGTTACTAACCCCGTTTTAACCCCATGATGCTAAAGAATATTATTAGAAGCAGAAAATTTAAGTACATCTCGTTTGTTTTCCTGTTTCTGGTAATCGTAATTCTTGGTGCTTCATGGTATATCGCTGGAAAAATAAAACCTCTTGTACAGCAAGAGCTGGGCGCTATGGTTAAAAAGGCTACCAATGGGCTTTATGATATTCATTTTGATAAAGTACGTGTTAATCCATTAACTGGAAATGCCTTTTTAACCAAAGTAAGATTAGTGCCTGATACTGTGGTCTATCAAAAATTGGTGGACGAACAAAAGGCTCCTAACAACCTATACTTTATCAATCTCGAAAAACTGAGCATCAAGAAATTTCACCCCTTTAAAATCTATTTCGATAAACGATTGGAGATTGATTTGTTGCTGTTTGATAAGCCGCACATTACCATGGTGAATAAGTCTTTCGCCTTTAATGAAAATAAACCGCCGAGGCCCGATAAGTCGCCATATGATTACATTAAATCTATTTTTGAGGCGTTGCACATCAAGACAATTGATTTTAAGAACGCAAGTTTTAAATACGTCAACAAAAATGATTCGATTATTGAATCGGATACTGTCTCCAATCTCACTATAACTTTAAAAGATTGGTTGATCGATTCAACTTCGGCACAAGACAAAAGCAGATTTTATTTATTGAAAGACGCTTACGTATATCTCAATAATTACAATTATGCTACCCCAGATAGCATGTATTATATCAAAGCCAGCCAGTTCGAATTTAGTGCCTCCTCAAAAAAAGTAAACATCAAAGAATTTGCCTTAACACCACGCTACTCTGAACAGGAGTTTGCCAGAATTAATGGCTACGCTAGAGATCGTTATTCGCTGCAGCTGAATAATATTGATTTGTTGGGAATTAACCTGAGCGCATACCTTAAACGAGGAGAGGTATTGGCAGATCAAATGCGTATTGCCAACGGTTTCCTCTCGGTGTTTAATGACAATTCTTATCCTAAGCTGGTGAAGGACAAAACAGGCAGGTTTCCCCATCAGCTGTTGCAAAAAATTAAAATTCCCATTACGTTGAAGAAAATTTTGCTGCAAAAATTGGATATCAGCTATGCCGAGTTTGATGCGAAAAGTAAGCAGAGAGGCCGAATTAGTTTTAACAATACTTCTGGAGTGATTAGTAATGTTACCAATCAGCCTAAATACAAGAAAGTAAACCCTATCACAGAAGCTAATTTGGTAAGTCATTTAATGGAACAAGGTAAGCTAACCGTTAATTTTAAGTTTAATACCATTGCTCCTAAAGCCGATTTTACCTATCAGGGCCAATTACAGGACATGGATGCCAGACAATTAAACTACATCACCAAGCCATTGGCTATGGTACAGGTCAAAAGTTGCTTAATTCGTAAACTGGCATTTGATATCAAGGCAAATGAAGATGTCGCCACAGGAAGAGTAAAGTTTGTGTACAACGATTTATCCTTAGGATTAATGAAGCAACACGAAGGTGGACAACGGTTAAAGCGTTTGGGGCTTTTATCCTTGTTAGCCAATGCGATCATTATCCATTCCGATAATCCTTCGGATGACGGAAAGTTTACCGTGGCACCAATTAACTACAAACGTAAACCAACAGGTTCTTTTTTCAATTTCATCTGGAAAACCTTGTTTCAGGGGGTGAAGTATAGTGTTGGCTTTACACCGGAGAAAATAGCTGAAATCAAAAGTTATGCCTCTAAGTTTGAAAATATGAAAGATGAACGCGAGAAACGAAGAATGAGGAGGGAGTTGCGGAAGTCTGAACGTTTAAAAAACAGATAAATCAGGTGCTGAATTTTTTATTCAGCGATAAATATTTATTATTGCGACCTAACTAACCAAATGGATAACCAACTAACTAACCAGTTATTATGGGAAAGAATTTGCATGGGCGACCGTGACGCATTCTTTGACCTATACAAGGCGCTTTACTATCGTCTAGTTAATTTTGGTGTAAGGGTTTGTGGGAATACAGATTTATCTAGTCAGGCCACCGACCATGTCTTTACTTCTATTTGGGAAAAAAGAGAAAACCTAGCCCGGGTAGAAAATGTAGAAGCTTATCTCAGAACCTTTCTTAAACGAAAACTTTTGCGCCTTTTGGAACGAGAGCGAAAAATACATGAAGCGCTTTTTAAAGCTGGCGACGAAGGTGAATGGATGGAAATGAGCTATGAAGAGTTTATTGTAAAGGTGCAGAGCGATGAAATTGTGCGTTACCAACTTAAACAGGCCCTTGCTAAACTTACCTTTAGACAAAAGCAACTTATTCATTTGAAATTTTTTGAGGGACTGAGCTATGAGCAAATTGCCGAGCAAACCAATCAGACTATAAAAACGGCCTACAATACTATTTACGACGCCTTAAAGGTACTGCGTAAGGAGCTCAATAATTTCTAAAAATCATAGCATTTTTGGTGATGTTAAAAAAAAGTTAAAAAATCTTTAGGAAAAAATTCTGATTTGTGGCACTGTCTTTAAAAGGTGCAATTACAATGATAGATAAGAGTAAATTCGAGGCTGAAGACTTTTTAATAGATACAACATTCCAGCACTACTGCGCAGGTACCGACCAGTTATCTATTGATTATTGGACCAAATACATTTCACAACATCCTGAACAACAGAAAACAATTGCCGAGGCCGAAAAACTTTATCGCCTTTTAAGTGGCAACAAGGCAAAACTGAATGAAAGAATCTTGGCATTCCAAGAATCGTTTGATCAAGTGAAAGTGGTGCCGTTAAAATCAAGGAGAATTTGGTGGTCGGTAGCAGCAGCTGTGTTGCTGATCATTGGTTTAGGCTCTATCTTCTTTGTCGAAGAAAAATCTACGCCAGCCGCCGTTTATGCCAAAACCTATCAAACTAAAGCGGGAGAACGTAAAAAAATAATGCTTCCCGATGGCTCAACCGTTTGGCTAAATTCCAAAAGCACACTTAAGTTAGATGAGAATTTCAATGAAAGCCACCGTTTAGTTTCATTGCAAGGGGAAGGTTACTTTGATGTTACCCATAGTAAAAAGCCTTTTAAGGTTGAAACTTCAGAATTTGAAATCAATGTATTGGGAACGGCATTCAATGTAAAGTCCTATCCAGATGAGATTATTTCCGAAGCTACTTTAATCCGTGGTTTGATTACCATGCAGCCCATAAATGGTGGAGGAATCATCACCTTAAAACCAAGTCAAAAAATTACCCTGTATAAAAAAACGACTGGGGAAACCGTACTACCTCAGCAAAAACGACAACTTAAAATATCGCACCCAGAAATTACGATAGACCACTATCAATTGGCAAGCGATAGCACAGTGGTAGAAACGGCTTGGGTACAAAATAAAATAGAGATTCTTGACCAAGAGTTTGGAGAGATTAAGCCGATGTTAGAGAAATGGTACAATGTAAAAATTACGTTTACAAGTCCTGAATTGGAGAAGTACCTATTCACCGCAACTTTTAGTAAAGAAACGGTTGAAGATGCGCTGAAAGCATTAAGACAAGTAGAAAAATTTAATTACGAAATAAAAGGAGATCAAATTAAGATATCAAAATAAAAAAGAAAGGACGATGTTGACGCATCGCCCTTTACAAATTTTTTTGATGTATTTATGGCAGTGTTCGCTAAAACACTGGCTGCCACAAACCGCAACCAAAACACAAACATATGATTTATTATTACTTACCGCAAGAGCGTTTTAGGTACAGAGAGCTCTTTAAATTTATCATCCTAATGAAACTGTCGTTTTTAGTGGTGTTCATTACCTGTTTAAACGTTTCCGCATCGGTTTTCTCGCAGGAGAAAATTTCGCTCGATGTGAAGAAAGCCAAGCTTTCGAAGGTATTAAAGCTCATCGAGGAGAAGAGTAAATACCGTTTCGTTTACAGCTCAAGTTATGTTCCCATCAACAAAGATGTAAGCATTAAGGTGACCAACACCCCAGTGACCGATGTGCTGAGTGAAATTTTGGAGCACACCAAACTAAGCTACTCAGTTTCTGAGCTCGGGCTTATTGTCATTAGTCGGGTTAAAGATTCGCCTTTAAAAGGGAGTGTTAAAGATGGAAAGGGACTTCCATTGCCTGGAGCTTCCGTAAGGGTTAAAGGTACCAGCCGGGGTACTTCAACAGATGTTAATGGAGATTTTTCCATTATCGTGCCAGAAAATGCAGTTTTGGTTATTTCTTATGAGGGATTTTCATCCCAAGAAATTGCTGTAGGAGGCAAAAAAACTTTAGAAGTTGTTTTACAAGAAGACTCCAAGCAGTTGGGGGAGGTAGTGGTAACTGCCTTGGGGATCAAACGTGAAAAAAGAGCGTTAGGTTATGCGGTTAGCGAAGTGAGAGGAGAGGAATTGACCAAAGCAAGAGAACTTAATGTGATGAGCTCATTGTCCGGTAAAGTACCAGGGCTAGATGTTAGTAGTACCGCTGGAGGTGCTGGTGCCGCAATCAGTGTGACTATTCGTGGTGTATCAAGTTTAAGCCAAAGCAACCAGCCATTGTACGTGATTAACGGGATACCCATGGAAAACAAGCCAGTGGGTTTAAATAACCAAAACCCTAATGGAAACAAAGGTAGCCAATGGGATAATGCCCCAGATTTGGGTGACGCCATAGGAAACATTAACCCAGATGATATTGAAAGTATTTCGGTACTAAAGGGTGCTGCGGCCTCTGCGTTGTACGGCTATCGTGCTAAGGGAGGGGTTATCTTAATTACTACCAAAAGTGGTAAAGGAAGTGGGATTGAATTCAACAGCAATTATGTTGCCGAGCAAGTGGTAGACCGTACCAATTGGCAATATGTTTATGGTCAAGGAGCCAATGGCAGAAAACCAACTACTGCTGCGGGAGCAGCTCAAGTGGGAGGCTCAAGCTGGGGTGCCAAACTAGATGGAAGTGATGTGGTCCAATTTGATGGTGTAAATAGGCCTTATTCCGCTCAAAAAGATAACATCGAAGATTTTTACAAAACAGGAGGTACCTGGACCAATACCTTGGCTCTGAATAAAAGCTTTGATGGTGGTAGTATTCGTTTATCCGCAAGCGATGTCAATAATAATTCCATTGTGCCTAATTCTGGTTTAAACAGGCAATCATTTAATTTCGCTGGAATTTTTACACCGATCAAACGCTTAAGTATTGATGCTCGTGCAAATTATATTTTAGAGCAGGTAAAAAATAGACCAATGGTTTCAGATGGTGCTGGTAATGCCAATTATAACGCTATCTTTTTGCCAACCAGTGTTAATATTAATAGTTTGAAGCCTTGGCGTAATGCAGATCAAAGTGAAAAATTATATAACACAGGTAATGTATATGCCACCAACCCTTGGTTTGCAGCCTATGAATTTGTGAACAACACCAAACGTAATCGTTTGATCTCTTCGGTAACGGCAAAATATACCTTAGATAATGGCTTGTTTATACAAGCAAGAGCAGGTCAAGACAGTTACAACGATACCTATAAAAATGTGGTGCCCTCTGGTACTGGTTACTATGCCAATGGTAAAATTGCCGAACAAGCAACCAAGTTTTCTGACATTAACGCAGATGTGTTGGTTGGAAAAACATTTACATTGAGTGACGACTTTTTCTTAACACCTAATTTGGGGGCAAGTTACCGTAAAACGGATGTATCCCAAATGACTAATAACGGAACTGATTTTGCAATTTTTGGGGTTTATAATATTAAAAATGCTCTAAATAAAGCAGTAGAATATAGCGAAAGCCATTCTGAAACTCAATCTGCTTATGGTACTTTAGAATTTACTTATAAGGATTGGTTTTATCTGACTGGAAGTGCTCGCTCTGATTGGTTCAGTACTTTGGCAACACCTCTTAAGGATAATAAATTATATATCATTTATCCTTCGGTTAATGCCTCTTTTGTATTCTCAGAACTTTGGAAGCCATCTGTATTAAACTTCGGTAAAATTAGAGCGGGTTATGCTGTAGTAGGGCAGGCAACAGATCCTTATCAAACAGCATTAATCTACGACTTTATGAGCCAAAACTTGAATAATTCACCATTGGGAATTATTAAAAATGGCAATATCCCTAATTCGTCGTTAGTGGCTTCAGAAGCGTCTGAATTGGAATTTGGTACAGAATTGCGTTTTTTGAACAGTAGATTGAATCTGGATTTAACTTGGTACAAAAAACGTTCTAAGAATGAAATCTCATTTGTAACCACTTCTAGTACTACAGGTTACGCTGGTGCTGTATTAAATGCTGGTGAAATAGAGAATAAAGGTTGGGAAATGTTATTGTCTGGACAACCAGTAAAAACACAAGACTTTATGTGGACCTCTTCTTTAAATGCCACCTACAATAATAATAAGGTACTTTCTTTAGCAGAAGGTGTAGATAACCAATTGATTGCTACTTCTCGTTCTGGAGTAGGTTTCTTGCAAAATATTCCAGGAAAAGCAGCTTCTCAAGTGATGGCTTATGACTATAAATATGATGCTAGTGGTAAAATTGTAGAAGATGCTAACGGACCAGCAAGGGGAGATTTAAAGGCCTATGGATCTGCCTACAATAAATGGTTTGCAGGATGGAACAACGAGTTCAACTACAAAGGTATCAATCTTTCTATTTTAATTGATGGTAAATGGGGCGGTAAAATCTTTTCTGCTACTGATTACTATGGTTATATTTTTGGTTTGCACCAATCTACTTTAGCAAATAGAGAGGCTTTAGATGCTCCAGGAAATGTAACTGCAGCCAAATTTTACGAAAATACCGCTAATAATACTTCCTTTCGTTTTGTACAAGATGCCAGCTTTATTAAGTTGAGACAGATTGTATTAGGCTATAATTTTCCAGCTAAAATGTTCAATAACAAAATTCAAGGACTTAACGTAAGTTTCGTGGCAAGAAACTTGGCTATTTTGATGAAAAGGACTGATAATATCGATCCTGAGTCAAGTTATAACGCAACTTTCCCTGGTCTTGAATTAGGAGGCGTTCCTCCAGTTAGAACCTTTGGATTAAACCTAAACGTTAAGTTTTAAAACCTAAAAACGATTGACATGAAAACAAATATTCTTAATAAATATAGTTTGCTAGCGATCTTTGTATTGTTTCTTGGCGCAGGTTGTACCAAGGATTTCAAGGATATCAATACCGATCCGGTAGCATATGGGCCAAGTAGTTTCGACCCAAATTACATGCTGTCTACAGCACAATTAACTTATACAGGTAGTATCGATTTCTCTTATGATACTTGGAGAGGAAATCTGATTTATTGTTCTACCATGATGCAAGGTATGTCTACCGTAGTAAGCTACTGGGCGGGCGATAAATATATGTTAAATGAAGGGTACACTGCCGCCTATTGGGGTAATGGAGCTGTTGGAGCATATATAGAGCAAGTACGCCCGATAGTAGACGCAGTAGAGTTTGCCAAAGGCAATGCGAAATACAGCAATTTATATAATGTTGCCCGTATTTGGAAAGCGGTGATTTTTGCCAGATTAACAGACTTATATGGTGACGTACCTTATTCACAAGCAGGGCAAGGTTATTATACCAGTAACTATACACCAAAGTACGATAAGCAACAAGCCATATACATGGATTTATTGAAAGAAGTAGATGAAGCCACCAATGCATTAAATCCAGCTGGAGATAAAGTAGTGGGTGATGTCATTTATAAAGGCGACATTGAAAAATGGAAACGTTTTGGTAATTCATTCCTATTACGTTTAGCCATGCGATTAGTAAAGATAGATGAAAATACGGCAAGAACTTATGCCACTAAAACGATAGGTAAAACACTTACTTCCAGTGCAGATGATGCTATTGTTGCGCATGATGATAGAGGAGCGAGAGTAACCCAGAACAGAAATAGTCAAGTACTTTTAGGTGATGGCGGACAGGAGCATTATTATGTAAAATGGTCTAAAACTTTTATCGATTTGTTGAAGACTACCGCAGACCCTCGTTTAGGTAAAGTTGCAGTAACTAAACTGTATTTAAGTGATGGTTCTAAGACTCAAAATACAAATTTTGATGCCAATCCTTTGGTACAAAAAGGGATGCCTAATGGTAAGGATTTAAGTAGTGTGCCTAGCCAAAATATTAGTTCTGATCCATTTTATACTACAATGCCAGATTATTCATCTCCGCATCCAAATATGTTAAAGAGAAATGGTATTACCTTTATTTTATCATATGCCCAAACAGAGTTGTTGTTGGCAGAAGCTGCTCAACGTTGGGGAATTGGAGGTAGTGCGGCTACGCATTACAATGCAGGTGTAAAAGCGGGTATCACTGGACTTAGCCCGTATGATGCAAGCATGGCCATTGCAGGAACTGCTGCAGATACTTATTTATTGGCAAATGCCTATAACGCTGGAACAGGTTTGCAGCAAATTAATACCCAGTATTGGCTAGCAAGCAATGTTCAGCTTGATTTTTATGAAACTTGGAGTAACTGGAGAAGAACCGGTTTCCCTGTGCTAACACCCGTTGTTTTCCCTGGTAATGCGACTAATGGAACTATTCCTCGTCGTTTCCCATATCCGGTAGAGGAAGCAGCTAAAAATGGTGCAAATTATCGTGAAGCTTCTGCGGCAGTTCCGGGAGGAGATAATTTGACCGGTAGAGTTTGGTGGGATAAACAATAGCGCTCGATATTAAATGAAAAAGGCCCCGCATGTGCGGGGCCTTTTGTTTTTTAAGAGGAAAAAGGAATTAAGAAATTACCCAGTTCCAACCAAAAGTATCAGGAGCTAAACCATATTTAATATCGTTCAGCTTTTTAGCAATGCTATTAGAAACGTTTCTGGTAGCAGGATCAGTTAAAGTATAATCCTTCCCTTGGTAGTTGATCTCGCCAATGTGTGTTACTGTGGCAGCGGTTCCTGCAGCAAAAGCTTCCGTTAATTTTCCGCTTTCAATACCTTCAATAATTTCTTTTACTGAAAGTCTTCTTTCCTCAACTTCAACACCATCAGCTTTCGCCAATTGAATAATAGTATCTCTGGTTACCCCATCTAATACCGTAGTTCTTACGGCTGGAGTCACTAATTTGCCATCAATTACAAACATTAAGTTAGCGGTACCAGCTTCTTCAATAAACTCATGAGTTTGAGCATCGGTCCAAATTAATTGGTCAAAGCCTTCTTGTTTGGCTACCTCAAATGGATATAATGAACGGGCATAGTTACCTGCAGTTTTTGCAAAGCCAACACCACCGTCATCAGCACGAGTAAATTCTGTTTCTATTTTAACTCTTAATGCTTTGTTGTAGTATTTACCTGTAGGCGTTGTTAAAATACCAAAAGTATAAGAATCAGAAGCTTTAACACCTAAATAAGGATCGGTAGCATACATTACGGGTCTGATGTAAAGTGCATAGTCCTCTTGTGCAGGAACCCACTTCTCATCAATATTAATTAGTGTGGCCATTCCCTGCATGAAAATTTCTTCAGGAACTTCGGCCATTGCCATTCTTTTTGCCGATTTATTGAAACGCAGGAAGTTCTTGTCTGCTCTAAAAATGCTGATTTTTCCGTCAGGCAGTCGATAGGCTTTGATACCTTCGAAAATAGCTTGTCCATAATGCAGGGCAGAAATGGCAGGGCTCATAGGGATTGGACCATAAGGAACTACTCTAGGATTTTTCCATTCACCATCCTGATAGTCGCACAAAAACATGTGATCGGTAAATACTTTACCGAATGGCAATTGCGAAAAATCAGTAACGGTAAGGCGAGTTTGCTCAACCTTTGTTACTTTGATGTCTAATGTTTCGGTCATTTTATAACATTTTATTAAGATAGCTTTCAATAGGTCGTCATTTCGAACGAAATGTAGTATTGGAACCTTTTACTACCCTCGAAAATGACGGTCGTTTTAGCGACCTCGTGTTTATTTGCTGCAAAAGTACTAAAAATCAAGTGTTTTTTAAGTCTTTACAAAGATTTAATGTTTGCTTTTTAGTGTTTGCAGCACACTAAGTACCCATCCTTTTCCCCATTCTTCCATCTGGTCGTCAGTCCACAAAAACGGATAGAAAATTCTTTTTTGAAAACGGGGCGGTAAATACTTTTGCCAATTGGTTCCTCCGGTTGCTGCAATATCTACAGGATCTTTTTCTAGATACCTAACTGCTGATTTGTAGTGAGACAAAGGCCACTCTACGTTTACATAAAGGTCTAGTTTGCGTAGCTCCTCCGCTAGTTCACTTACATTTTCGCCCTTTGCTTCCAATTGTTTGTATAGTGAAGCAAAATTACTGTGCTCTCTTTCTTTGGCCAAGGCTAAAAATTGAGCCGCATATTTGTTGATGAACTGTTTTAGCGTTAAAGTCTGTTTGCCCGTAGCTAGTTCGGTAGCGCCGAATTTCCAATAGATGTATTCAAATTTTTCTTCGATGCTGGCTTTAGCAAGCCCTTCTCTTTTGCTTTTATCTACCAGCTGGGTAAAATCTGTTGCTGATATTTCAATCATACGGTATTGCCCGCTTTGAAAGCCACTTGCTGGTAACAGCGACATGCGGAATTTCAAAAACTGTTCTTTTTCCATACCGTTCACCATTACTTCGAAAGAGGTAGTGAGTGCATTGAAATAGGCGTTTATTCTTTTTACCCGCTCGGTGAAAAACTTGGCGGTTAAATTTTCATGCGTTGCAACCTGTTTGCACTCATGTAACGATAGCTTGAAGTACAGTTCCGTAATCTGGTGGTACATGATAAAGATTTCCTCGTCTGGGAAAGGTGTTTTTGGGCTTTGTAAGCTCAGCAAAGTATCCAAGTGAATGTAGTCCCAATAGGTGAGGAAATCTGCGTATAAAAGGCCATCAAGGTACGAGACCATATCTTGTCCCATAGCTTCGTATTTTTCCTGGAGTAGGGCTAGTTTTTCTTTAATCTGTGGAGTAAGTTCCATTTGTTTTGTCTTAAAAATAGTTAATAAGGTTTTGCTAGTTGATATTCCTCCAGCTTGAAAGGAGGGAAATGAAGACAATAACTAGCTAGGCCTATCTATGATAAGACTAAAATTGAAAATCCGTATCCAAGATGAAGATGACATGCGGCATTACTTTTTTACGCGTTTTGTCATTCCGAGGAATGAGGAATCTCTTTGCGACATGCTCTTTTGAGATTCCTCGTTCCTCGGAATGACAGTATAGTTTGTTAAATAGGGCTTATCAAAGTTAATACAATACCCTAAATTTTATGGTATGTTCAATCTTTTTCAATGACTTGAATAATTGCTTGTCGTACTCAGTATTGATATCGGTAATGGCATAGCCAATAGTGCTATTGGTCATTAAGAACTGCCCCACAATATTAATGTTGTGCTTTGCAAAAATGGTGTTAATTTTTGCCATGATCCCCGGTACGTTTTTATGGATATGGATTAACCGGTGCGATTTGTCAATAGCTGGTAACTGTAGGTTAGGAAAGTTGCAGCTCAAATAAGTAGTCCCCTTATTCATGAAATCGGCCACTCGTTTAGGAATAAACAGCGCATTTCTTGGATTTGCTTTAGCATCATCAAAAACAACAATGCCCATTTCATTACAGATTTGCAAAGAGAATTTGTTTTTGGCATTGCCTAAATAGCCAATGGTTTTAAGTTTAACGGCTCTTTTCAGCTTCTCTTCTTCAATTTTTTCGCCATTGGCTAAAATCATCATACCTACATCAGCCACATATTTCTCTTCAAATTCGGTTTTATGACGAATTGAGAAACCATCTTTTTTAAGGAAATTAATCGTATCAACAGGAACATCGCCAATGACCAAGCACAAGATTCTGTTTTTAGGGTACGATATCGCCCTTGGTAAATTATTTACGTACAAAAACTCGTCGAAACTTGGCGTCACGTGATCGGCTTTAGTAACAATGCTTTCTCTGGCAATGTTCTCCGTAAAGGCGTAGAACTTTTTGATGAGGCCGCTTTCGCGAAGCTGAAAATCAGAATAGCCATCGCCAATGCCATATAAATCGCCTTGAAGATTTAATTGCTGCATCAGTTTTACTTTGCCACCTTCTTCGCTTAGTGGATTGGCGTGGTCGTAATCTATAATTTTTCCATCACCTGTAGTGACAAAGGTATTGGCGTAAATATTTTCTTTTTTGATGTGGTATTGGCTCACTACTGGTGTAATAAATTCTTTAAAACCACCAGAAACAATGAGTACCTCGTCGGCATGTTTTTTAAAAAAATCTGCATTACGAGAAAAAGATTTTGATACTTTCTTTTTTAAATGCTTGATGAGTTTTTGCAGGTGTTCTTCGTTGGCTTCGAGCAGTTTTACACGTTGGGCCAAGCTTTCCGAAAACGACAGCTTTCCTTCCATGGCTAAGTTGGTATAATCTTCTATCTTCTGATAGATGGCTTCACGCTCGGGGTGCTTTGCTAGGGAAATACGGGCTAATTCGTCTAAGGCTTCAACTTGGGTAAATGTGCTATCAAAATCAATGATGTAAAAGTTCTGCTGTTTCATCTGGAGTTTATTTCAAGGCATTGCATACCTCGGCAATACTTTGGTCTAAGGGTTTAAATTCGAAGTTTAGGGTGCTTTTTATTTTTTGGTTACTGTAATAACTGAGGTTAAAGCTGCTGCGGGCGGCATCTTTGGTAAGGTCGGGAGCTTTACCAGTAAAAACTGAAGCCAGTTTTGCGGCTCTCCAAGCAATGCCCAACATCCAAGGTTTTGCTTCTATAGATGGTGTTTTAATGCCAAAGCATTGTGCAATCTGTGCAAAAAAATCTTTGTAATGCAGGTTGTCGGCACTTAAGGTAAATCGTTCCGCGGTAATTTCGCTATCCATTAGCATAATCATGGCTTTGGCCACATCTTCTACGTCAACAATGCCAGTGGCGCCATCTGTGTAAAATTTAAGGCCATCTTTTACCAGTTTAAAAATTGCGCCGCTGCCGTTGTAACCAGCGTTTTTACCAATAATTACCGCTGGATTGACAATCACCGCATCCAGCCCTTCGGCAATGCCACGCCAAACTTCCATTTCACCTTCATATTTTGAAATGGCGTAATTGTGCGCTTTGGGATCATATTCCCAGAAATGCTTTTCGGTAATGAGTTGACCTTCCTTGGCAATGCCCAAAGCGGCAATGGAACTTACGTGCAATAAACGCACACTGTTTTCTAGGCAAAGGTTAACGATATTGGCAGTGCCTTCAATATTAATCTTAAATAACTGCGCTTTATCTTTAGGGTTAAACGATACGGTTGCTGCACAATGATAAACATGGGTAATGCCCTCAAAGGCATTGGCAAGGCTTTCGGTCTCATTCACATCGGCCAAATGCCATGTTAGCAATGGGTTGTTTTGTAGCAAGGCAGGAATGGTGGAATTGGTTCTTTTGATTGCTCGTACCGCTATGTTGCTGTCGGTAAGCTGCTTCACCAATTCTGCTCCTAAAAAACCCGTAGCGCCTGTAACAAGTATCATTTCATTTTTTTAAGGATGTTGGAGCCTGCTTTTTAACGAAACAAGGGGTGTTTAAAACATAATTTTAAACAGGCTCTTAATATATGCGCCCAAAAATAGATATTTGGGGGCAACATTTAAATAGCTTTATGACTTTGTCTGATTTTTTTTCGCCAATAGACCCAGAAAAATTTACGCCTAAGAAAGGTTTCTTTACCAGTCAGTTGGGGATGAAGGTGGAATTTTTTACCAACACTTTTCCGGAATTGGAAGAAGGCAAGTACGATTTGGCGATTTTAGGGGTAAAGGACGATAGGGGGGCGGTACATAACAATGGCTGCTCTTTAGCTCCAGATTATTTTCGCGAACAGTTTTACCTGCTTAACGAAGGACAGGTGAATGCCAAGATAGTAGACTTGGGGAATATTATTGCGGGGCAAGAAATTTCGGACACTTATTTTGCACTAAAAACGGTAGTTGCCGAATTGGTGAAGCTGAACATTGTGCCCATTATTATTGGTGGAGGACAAGATTTGACCTATGCGCAATATATGGGCTACGAACATTTAGAGCAAAAAGTTGATTTATTGGTAGTGGATAATCGTTTTGATATCGATGAGGATGATTCGGAAGGTGTGGCCACTACTTCGCAAAGCTATTTAAGTAAGATTTTTCTACATCAGCCTAATTACCTATTCAACTATAGTAACATGGGCTATCAAACTTATTTTGTAAGCCAGGATAGTTTGCGTGTAATGGATAAACTTTATTTTGATGTACATCGTTTGGGAGAATTTGTTGCAGACCTTTCTGTTTCAGAGCCTGTGATACGTAATGCCAATATGGTGAGTTTTGATATGGGCGCTATTCGCTCTAGCGATGCTTGTGGGAATATGAACATGGTGCCTAATGGCTTTTATGGGGAGGATGCTTGTCGCATTGCCAGATATGCGGGAATGAGCGATAAACTGACTTCTATTGGTTTTTACGAATTTAATCCAGCTTTTGATAAAGGGAGCCAAACAGCCATGTTGCTTTCGCAGATGGTGTGGTATTTTGTAGATGGGTATTATGCCAGAAAGAAAGACTTCCCGTTAACGCCAAAATCGCAATATATTATTTACAGAGCTACGGTGAACGACGGTGCAACAGAAGTAAACTTTGTAAAAAGTAAAAAGTCAGACCGCTGGTGGATGCAAGTGCCTTACCCAGCAAACGGCTCTAAAAACGAACGCTTTCATCTGGTTCCGTGCCGCTATGATGATTACAATACAGCTGTTAGGGGTGAAATGCCCGACCTGTGGTGGCGCACTTATCAAAAACTCATTTAAGAATATCAAAGAACTACTAGATATTCGTATATTTGAGTAACAACTTATTATACTAAAAGGAATAGGTTCTTTTGAACTTTATATCACTAACACTTTAAACAATGAAAAAAATAATTCTTTCTGCCTTATTGCTTGCTCCTGTGGCATTAATGGCCCAATCAGATTTTACCTTAAAGGGTACAACAAAATCGGTAGCCAATGGCAATAAAGTATACTTGGTATACGCTGAAAATGGCCAGAGATTAACCGATTCTGCTATTGTAGCTAATGGTTCTTTTGAATTCAAAGGAAAAGTTACTTCACCAGTAATGGGTAATTTGTTCAATAATGTAAATCCATATAAAAAAGGTGCCAACACCCGTAACATGGATTATACCGCATTATATATCGAACCAGGAAACATCACCATCAATAGTGCTGATAGCTTGAAATCGGGAGTAGCTGGTGGTTCTCCAGTTAATATCGACAACGCAAAATTGAATGCTTTGTTGAAACCTTTCACCGAAAAAGAAAAGGCATTGAATGACGAGTATTCGAAATTTACCAAAGAGCAAAAAGAGGATGAGGCTTTTATGGATACTTTTATGGAGAAATACAATGCCGTTAGAGATCAAAAAACGCCTGTGTATTTGACTTTTGCTAAAAACAACCCAAAATCATATATCAGTATGGTTCAGCTGGCTTCTTTGGCTTCAAATGATAAAGTAGTTGGTGAGGTGGAGAAATTATATGCAGCACTTTCGCCAGAATTAAAAGCCTCTAAAACTGGGCAAAGTATTCCTAAAACTATTGATGCCACTAAAAAAACGGCAGTTGGTGTAACGGCTATGGATTTTACACAAAATGATCCTAATGGCAAAGCTGTGAAATTATCAGACTTTAAAGGTAAATATGTATTGATTGATTTCTGGGCTTCATGGTGTGGTCCTTGCCGTAATGAAAATCCTAATGTAGTAGAAGCTTTTAATAAATTCAAAGATAAAAACTTTACTATTCTAGGTGTTTCTTTGGATGGAGGTAATACTAGAACAACCAAAGAGCAATGGTTAAAAGCCGTAGAGGATGATAAATTAGCTTGGACACAAGTATCGGACATGCAAGGTTGGGCCAATGAGGTATCTACCGCTTGGGGAATCAGAAGTATTCCTGCTAACTTCTTGGTTGACCCAAATGGTAAAATTGTTGCAAAAGACTTAAGAGGTGGTGCATTGCACAAAAAACTTGCAGAGCTTTTAGATAAAAAAACAAAGTAAGATCTTTTAAAAAGATAGTAATGAAGGGCTTCTACTTAACTGTAGAAGCTTTTTTTTTTGACAAGATGATGTGGTTTTATACAATTGGATTTGACGATTTGTCTATGTGGTTCAATTAATAATCTCGGTTTTATTGTAGCTTATTATAAGATTGCTTCGTTGTTCTTCCTTGCAAAGACGAAAACGAGAGCATCGTTGCAAGGAAAGATGAAAGCTTAAAGCAGAATAGCTGTCATCCTTTTGGGTACAGTAAAATAATAATCCACTCAATTTAGTGCTATCGGTGTGTAGAAATAGGGAGTTATATAATAATTCCCAATGCCACGAAAACGACTCCCACAAAAGAGATCAAGAATGCTGGCTTGCCAAAGAGAAGGCCTAGAACTACTCCTGCAATAATGAGGAAAACGCCAATCCAAATGTAGCTGGTCGAATTTGTTTGTCCATCAGGAGAAAGCTGAGGAGTGTCTTTGCTACTTTCTGTTTTTACGATAGCTTCCTCTTTGCTTGGCGCCGTAGTGGTTTCTACTTTATGATTGCTTGGCGACGCTGTTGCCCTAGTAATTGGTGCGGTTGCCGCAATTTCTTTTTCGGGTTTTACTGGCTCCTTTTCAACTTTAATGGTAGGTTTTGCTTTAGCGATGACTTCCGCTTTTTTTATTGGAGGAGGGGTGCCGATTTTGGGTGTAGGACTGGGCTTTACTGTTGTTTTGGATATGGTGTTTTCTTTTGTCGCGACAGTATTTTTGGGTTTTGCCGTACTACTTACCTTTGGACTTACCACAACAGTTTTTTCTGGCTGAGCTTTGCTAGGGACAGCGGTCTTTGATTTTGTAGCAGTATAAGTCGCTGGTTTTTTACTGAATGCAGTTTTTGTCTTACTGTTGACAACGGTAGGAACATTATCCGCAGGTAATTGCACCACCTCTTTTTGGGGATTAATTTCTTTAGCGGTAACTACTACGGTAACTCTTTTAGGTTGTTCTTGCTGCGAGAAACCTAAAAAAGGGAACATGAGCATTCCTGTTAGGAGGAAAGCGAAATAAAGTGGTTTATTTAGGTTGTTGCTCAAGCTACAGTTATATTGTTCTGTTTTGTAACAAAAAAATGTGCCAATTAGCCAAATAGGTAGCTGCAAATAAAAAAAATCCCGACCAGTGCTACCGCGATAGACCTAATCGGGATGTGGATAATCGCACCTTGTAACTACAAGTTTACGAAAAATGTTGATAAGTGAGAAATTTTTACCTCAAATTGAGATTATATTAGGTCAAAGCCTATGTCTTCCCTAAAATATTTGCCGTCAAAATATATCCTAGCAGCATCAGCGGTGGCACTTTGTAATGCCTCAAATTGGGTGTCTTTTACACTGCTAATTGCTAAAACTCTACCACCGTTAGTTTTCACTACACCACCTTCTAAGGTAGTGCCCGCATGGAAAGCGTAAGAATCTCTGATGTTCTCCAAGCCCGAAATGGCTTTGCCTTTTTCATACTCGCCTGGATATCCGCCAGCTACAATCATTACAGTGGCTGCGTTTTTAGGACTGATTTTGATTTGGTAGCTGCCTAATTCTTTTTTACTGCTTGCTACAAATAGCTCCAATAGGTCACTCTCAATCCTTGGGATTACGCTTTCCGTCTCGGGGTCACCCATGCGGCAATTGTATTCAATTACATAAGGGTCATCGCCTACTTTAATTAATCCGAAAAAGATAAAACCTGTATAATCAATGCCTTCGCTGGCTAAGCCGTTAACGGTAGGTTTAATGATTTGTTCTTCAATTTTATTTAAAAATGTAGCGTCAGCAAACGGAACTGGAGAAACAGAGCCCATACCACCAGTGTTTAAGCCTGTATCGCCCTGGCCAATTCGCTTGTAATCTTTTGCCTCGGGTAAGGTCACATAGTTTTTTCCGTCGCTTAATACAAATACCGACAACTCAATACCCGTTAAAAACTCTTCAACCACTACAGTAGAACCAGCTTTGCCAAATTTACCATCTAGCATCAATCTTAGCTCATCTTGTGCCTCTTGGTGGTTGTCGATAATCAATACACCTTTACCTGCAGCAAGTCCATCGGCCTTAAGTACAATGGGAAGGCTATGTTGAGCTAAATAGGCTAAACCCTCGTTCAAGTTCTCATTGGTAAATGACTTAGATTTTGCAGTAGGGATATGATGACGGTCCATGAACTGCTTAGAGAAATCTTTACTTCCTTCTAAAATGGCACCTTCTTTTTTAGGCCCAATTACAGGGATGTGAGCTAACTCCTCATCGTTCACAAAAAAATCGTGAATACCCAATACCAAAGGTTCTTCGGGACCAACCACTAACATGTCAATTTCCTCTTTTAAAGCAAGTGCTTTTACTGCTTCAAAATCGTTGGGGTTAATGTTTACGTTTTTTCCGTAGTTGGCAGTTCCTGCATTACCAGGGGCAATGATCAGTTTGTCGCATTTTTCCGATTGGCTTAATTTCCAGGCAAAAGCACATTCTCTTCCGCCAGAACCTATTAGTAAGATATTCATAGCGCAAAGATATTGCTTTCTGCTTACGAGGGGTATAAAAAGTTAAAAGTGAGGGATAAAAATGTGAGTAGGTGAGTGGATTATGCCTTTAGGCACTAATATGAAATAACTTTGATAACGCTTATGGCTTATTCTGGTAGTTCAACGGTGAGTAAAATGGCGTCATTACTTAAGGCTTCCATTTCGATTTTATCGGTGTCCCATATTGCAAGGCCGTCCCGTTCGTGTAGCAATCGACCATCAATTTCAAAAGCACCCACCAATACAAATGCATATAGGGTAGAAGTAGGCGATAAAGCATATTCATTTTCACCTCTACCTTTAAATCGACTCACTCCAATTTTGAAAGGCACATTCTCTTCCGTGATGATATTTAGGTGGTTTGGTTTGCTCAAGTCGATAGTTAAGAAAGATGGCATGCTAGAATACTCCTTGTCGCTTTTAATTGCTACAATCAAATAGCTAATCGTGACATCAGGATAGGGGTTCTGTAATTTAAAAAAGGAACTTTCTTGGTGGAAAATCATTGCGCTTTTGCCTACTTCGATATCAAATTGGTTCTCATCTTCATCAAAATAGCTGATACTCCCTAAAATCGGGATGATGATGACATGGCCCTGCTCACGATGGAAGAAATTGATAGAAGCATTTGGGGCAAGCATATCATCATGCAGTGCGTATAAATTGCCTATCGGTTCTTTCGCCGGGTTGTAAATGTTGTCGAAATTAAAAGTGCTATATCTTTTGATCCTTTCATTTTCGGTGACACTTCTTTGGTCGGAAAGAAATATCTTTCCCTGAGAGATTATTTTCATTGTTGTATACTATAAATGGAAAGGTATGGGCTAATGGTAAAAAGGTCAGTTAAGGTTTCGCCCATATTTTCCGTGGTTGAATTTGCTTTGGAAGTAAGCAGGTATTGGTCAATTTGCGCCAAGTAGTTAAGCTCATCGCTATAAAAATTGATGGCCACTACGTGCTTTTCAATATTTCTTAAATCAGAATTAACGATTTCAAATCTGAATTGGTCAAAGGTTAAAAACAGCAATCCCAAATTGTTGGTCACGTCGGGTACAATGCCATTAAGCTGTTTCACGTAGCCCACAATAGCACCGCTCACCAAAAAGTGCAATTGGTTGGTATTGGGTACATTTTGTAGTAATTGCGCAAAAGTATGGTACTCGCTGGCTTGGTCGTAATACTGAGCCTGCATTTTAAACTCGGTAAAGGAATCGGTAAAAACCAATCTTTCCCAGGTGCCCACACTATCGATGGTAATTATTTTTCTATAGCAAAGCCTAATTTTCCCTTTCATGATTTGTTCTCCTCTTTAATAATTGCTAACGTGCTTGCTAAAAAAGCCAACACAAAAATTAGGTTTAATACTACTAGCAAAGCTTTAAAAGGCATACCATGAACTTGCTGAGTGCTTTCAGTATCTAAGCAATTTGAGGTAAGCACAATAGAGGCAATCAATAAAATACCGCAGAGCGAAGTCAAAAACCTTTTCATTTTAGGGAATTTAAACAGGAACACTAAGTTGTATTTTAAGCTCGAAACCCGCCGATATGCTGCCGGTTACCGTGGCAATTTGTATTCCTGAGGTGTCATCACTGAAAACATTGTCATTTTTGTTATAGGTATAGCCAGATAAGCCTTTGCTATAACCGTTTACTTGTGCCACGGCGGTGCCTGTGCCCTCTGGGAAAGCAATTTGGGTTACTTTTAGCGATTTGCCAGCCGCATTGTAAACGTGTACATGGATATGGGTTGCTCGGCCAGTATACCAGCCTGGAAAAATGGTGGTAAACGTTACCAACCCATTAGCATCGGTAGTTTGTCTGCCACGCAAAAAATGTACGGATTGGTAATTGGTAGATTGCATGCCAGTGCCACCGTATTCAGAGTAGTTGCCTTCAGCATCACAATGCCAAATATCCACAATGGCTCCTGCTAAAGGACTGCAATTGCCGCTACTATTTCCGATGGTGATTTTGGTGGTCAATTTATAACCGGTTCTTCCATCAGTGATGTCACTTCTTATGTATGAAGCAGGTACTTTAGTAGGGAAAGGTCCTTCTGTTTCGGAAGGGGCCACCATGCAATTGCTGGTAGAGGAGCCGCCAGTTGCGGTAGTGGTGGTTCCCGCATTTTCCGTAGTGCTAGATTTTTTGCACGCATCAATGACTACAGGAGTGGAGATTGCTCCAATCAACAGGCTCCTTAAAAAGTTTTTTCTTTCCATATCAAATAAGCTTGGTGAAACACTTATCAAATATGTGAAGCGATGCTTTTTTTAGCAAGCAAGTGTCGGTTAAGCGGTGCTTTGTGCCGACAGAGAAAAACCAACGTTAAAAAATGTTAAGGTTTAAGCGTTCTTCCACTCGTTAATGAAAGAAGCGTAAGTATCGCTAATAGGCAATGAAAGACCATTGCTAAGCTGCGCTTTGCGGCTTGCTACTTGCTGTACCTGCTTAACGGCAACCACATAGCTGCGATGTATGCGCTTAAATTTTTCTGCAGGGAGTTTATCGATCACTTTTTTGAGCGTAGTCAAGGTCAAAATCATTTTTCCGTTGCTCAAATGGATTTTTACATAGTCTTCCAAACTTTCTAGATAAACAATCTCTTTGATTTCAATTTTGATGAGCTTGTACTCGGAGTAGACAAAAAGATATTCGCTGGGACCCTCTAAATCTTTTTGTTGTTTGTAAAGATGATAATCTAACGCTTTTTTAGTGGCTATTTTAAACCTGGTATATTCAATGGGTTTTAGTAGGTAGTCAATAGCGTTCAATTCAAAACCATCAAAAGCAAAATTTTTGTAGGCAGTGGTGAAAATCACCATCGGTTTTACGGCTAATGAGCCATACAGTTCCAGTCCCGTAATATCGGGCATGTGCACGTCCAAAAACAATAAGTCGACCTGAAACTTGCTTAGGTATTCGATGGCTGCAACAGCATCTTCAAAAACATGAACTAAATTTAATCCTTCAGTGGCTTGTATATAGGTCTTGATTAAGGCCAGAGCTAAAGGCTCGTCGTCAATTGCTACGCATTTTAAAGGTTCCATTATACTAGGTGAATTGTGAGGTTAATTTTAAATGTTTTTTGATTATTCTCCACTTCTAGGATATGTCTACCTGGGTAGGTGTATTGTAATCGCTTTTTGGTGTTCTCCATTCCTATTCCTGTTCTCTTTTCGTTTTTCTTGTCATGGTTAATGGTGTTTTCGCAATACAAGTTAATCAAGTTATGCTCCACCAACAGCTTAATTGCCAATTTACTATTTTTATGATTACTTACACCATATTTGAATACATTTTCTACAAAAGCCATGAGAATTAGCGGTGCTATTTTCTTGTTGGCAAAACTTCCTTTTATATGGTAGTCCACTTGGGTTTTTTCTGTGAGCCTTAGTTTTTGCAGATCAATATAATCCGTCATACAACCAATTTCCATTTCCAGCGGTACTTCGTCATTGCGTGCGTCATCTGTAAGGTATCGCATCATGTTGGATAGCTTTAAAATGGCAGGTGCGGTACTTGGATCTTGCGTAAAGGCTAAAGTATAAACATTGTTGAGGATGTTGAAGAGAAAATGAGGGTTCACCTGAGCCTTTAAAAAAGCAAGCTCAGCATTGGCCTTTTCGGTTTCGGCCTGCAATGCCCTTTGCATAGTTAACCTTAATTGTTTATTGGTTTCTGTAGCGATGCCAATAATCACCGCTAGCAAAAAAAGAAAAATACTTACAATGTCTAGTAGCGGGCCTGGACTGCCTTTTTGTGGGGGAGGTCCGGGCGGTACAACTCTTTGAGGAGGGAAGGCTTGGCTATTTGGACCTGGCTGCGAAATAAAATAATCGAAGGGCCTTGCTATGGCGATAATAACTAGTAATAGAATCAATATACCAAAATACAAACCATGCTTTTTGCGAGCATAAAGAAACGGAAATAAAATTTTGGTGTGAAGGAAATAGATTGCCGTGAACAATAAACAGAAGGCTAAATAGCCAATAATCATCGTGATGTTGACTATTTTATTGCTTTGTCCGAAAAAAATAAAAAGCGGTAAGGTTAAAATCAATAGTCCTGCTATGGCTTGGATGTTGGTGTACAGCCTTACTTTCTTCTGCATTGCCAAAAAAAGCCAGTAAATGTTAATTAATGATAAATGTATCGGTAATCAGGCCATTTGTATGGATGAAATAGGGTGAGGATGTCGTTAAATGCTTGTCTGCCTGAAATCAAATTTCTGATTATAAAAGAATAAAACTAGATTTGCCGCAATAATGAGGCATCTTGTCACCATATCACTAGTGTTTTTCAGTCTTTCTCACTTGGCCAAAGCCGACCGTGTGGAAGGGACTCGTTATTTGACCGAGCGTTATTGTGCCAAACAGCAAACCACTGCTGAGCAGAGTTCTATCCGCTCGATACAGGATTTGCAAGACCTGCCCCATTTTATTTTGTCTAATAATCAGTTGAGCGCCATTGGCGTGCTTTCTAGCGAAAACTGTATCAAATACAATGTCCGTAATCAGTCTCTTGCTTATTCGGTCACGTTAGAAAATCCGAGGAACAACAGTCCCTAGTGTTGCTAAAATTCCAATAAAGATATTTCGTTGATTGCGAATGGAAAATGCTATAGCTGTCAAGTTGACCTGTGATAAGGGTATGGCTTGGTTGTTGTATGTTCATTTTCGAATTTACTTGCCTTAGGAGGTATTGACGAAATACAGTTGTTGAAAATAAAGTTACTAGTGATTTTCGAAACAATTAGCCGATTAAACAGTTAACCCACTTTCAGCAATTAACCAATTAAACAATAATACCATTTAACAACAGAATAAACATGTTAGGATTTTTAGCCAAGATTTTTGGAAGCAAATCAGAAAGAGATATAAAGGCACTACAGCCTATTGTAGCGCAAATTAATGAGGAATATGCAAAGCTTTCTTCGTTAAGTAACGATGAACTTAGAAATAAGACCATTGAATTTAAGGCCACCATTGCTTCAGCACTGGCTGGCATCGATGAAAAAATTGCCAATTTAAAAACACAAGCAGAAAGTGCTGAACTTTCATTGCAAGAAAAAACCAATTTATACGATGAGGTTGATGCCCTTGGTAAAGAGCGCAACACGGAGTTGGAAAAAGTATTGCAACAGATATTACCCCAAGCTTTTGCCGTAGTTAAAGAAACCTCACGTCGTTTAAGTGAAAACGAAACGCTGGAAGTAAGCGCTACCGAGTTTGACAGGGAGATGGCCACCAGAAAAAACAATGTTAAAATTGTTGGTGACAAAGCTTTGTGGGCCAATAAATGGGAAGCTGCAGGTAACCAAGTAGCATGGAACATGGTACACTACGACGTTCAGTTAATTGGTGGTATGGTATTGCACAGTGGTAAAATTGCCGAGATGGCTACTGGTGAGGGTAAAACCTTGGTGAGTACCTTACCTGCTTATTTGAATGCATTGGCTGGACAAGGGGTACACATTGTAACGGTGAACGATTACCTTGCCCGTCGTGACTCGGAGTGGAATGGCCCATTATTCGAGTTCCATGGTTTAAGTGTAGATTGTATCGATAAACACCAACCAAACTCAGAAGAAAGAAGAAAAGCTTACTTAGCAGATATTACTTACGGTACCAACAATGAATTCGGTTTCGATTACCTGCGTGACAATATGTCGCAAACGCCAGAACAGTTGGTGCAACGTAAATTGCATTTTGCTATGGTGGATGAGGTCGATTCAGTTTTAATTGACGATGCCCGTACACCATTGATTATTTCGGGTCCAGTTCCTTTTGGCGACCAACACGAGTTTCATGAGTTGAAACCACGTATTGAACGTTTGGTAAATGCACAAAAAACATACGTTACACAAGCTTTAAATTCAGCAAAAAACTTAATCAACAGTGGTAATGTAGGTACAGAAGAAGGTGAAGGTGGTTTAGCATTATTGCGTGCACACCGTGGTTTACCTAAAACTAAGGCCTTAATTAAGTTCCTAAGTGAAGGTAACAACAAGCAAACCTTACTTAAAACAGAAAACTACTACATGGCTGATCAGTCTAAGAACATGCCTAAAGTAGATGCTGAATTGTTTTTCCATATTGATGAGAAAAATAACCAAGTAGAGTTGACCGAAAAAGGGATTGAGTTGATTACCCAAACCGGTGAAGATCCAAGTTTCTTTGTGTTGCCTGATGTAGGTACTGAAATTGCCGAAATCGAAAAATCGAGCTTGAGCAGCGAAGATAAAATTGCACAAAAAGATGCTTTGATGCGTGATTATGCTGTGAAAGCGGAACGTGTACACTCGATCAACCAATTGCTAAAGGCCTATGCTTTATTTGAAAAAGATGTAGAATATATCATTGATGAAGGCAAGGTTAAAATTGTAGATGAGCAAACGGGTCGTATCATGGAAGGCCGTCGTTATTCAGACGGTTTACACCAAGCGATTGAAGCAAAAGAAAATGTGAAAGTAGAAGATGCTTCACAAACTTATGCTACGGTTACTTTGCAAAACTATTTCCGTATGTACCACAAACTTTGCGGTATGACGGGTACAGCAACTACGGAAGCTGGCGAGTTTTGGTCAATCTATAAGTTAGACGTGGTGGAAATTCCTACCAACAGAGTAATTTCTAGAAAAGACGAACAAGATTACGTTTACCGTACGGTAAGAGAGAAATATAATGCAGTAGCAGAAGAAATCGTGAAATTAACGGAAGCTGGCCGACCAGTTTTGGTGGGTACAACTTCGGTTGAGATTTCGGAGCTATTAAGCCGTATGCTTAAATTAAGAGGTATTAAGCACAACGTGTTGAATGCGAAGATGCACCAAAGAGAGGCGGATATTGTGGCTGAAGCAGGTCAACCAGGTCAGGTAACCATTGCTACCAACATGGCTGGTCGTGGTACCGACATTAAGTTGGGCCCTGGTGTAAAAGAAGCGGGAGGTTTGGCCATTATCGGTACTGAGCGTCACGAGTCTCGTCGTGTAGACAGGCAGTTGCGCGGTCGTTCAGGTCGTCAAGGTGACCCAGGTACTTCGCAGTTCTTTGTATCGTTAGAAGATAACTTGATGCGTTTATTCGGTTCAGAGCGTATCTCTAACATTATGGTGCGTATGGGTATCGAAGAGGGTGAAGTAATTCAACACTCAATGATTACCAATTCTATTGAAAGAGCACAGAAGAAAGTAGAAGAAAATAACTTTGGTGTACGTAAGCGTTTGTTAGAGTATGATGACGTGATGAACTCACAGCGTTCGGTAATTTATGCTAAACGTCGTAATGCCTTATTTGGTGAACGTTTAGACGTAGATATGAACAACATGATTTTTGATGTTGCCGAAGATATCGTAACCGAATACAAAGAAGAAGCGAACTACGAAGGCTTTAAACTGGAAGTCATCAAAAACTTCTCGGTAGATACTGAAATCACTGAACAAGAATTCAACAGCAAAAAAATCCATGATTTAACGGATAAGTTGTTTGAAGAGGTAACTACTTTCTATATCCGTAAATCGGAAGCAGTAGTTAACCAAGCGATGCCGGTATTGCAACAAGTGTTTGCTGATAGAGGCGATGTGATTGAGCAAATTGTAGTTCCTTTTACAGATGGTATACGCCATATTCAAGTTCCTGTGGAGCTTAAAAAGGCGATTGAGAACAATGGTAAGGAAATTACCAAATCATTCGAAAAAACCATCGTTTTAGCTTTAATTGACGATAGCTGGAAAGAGCACTTGCGTGAGATGGATGAGTTAAAACAATCTGTACAAAATGCCGTTTACGAGCAAAAAGATCCATTGATTATCTACAAAATGGAGGCTTTCAACTTGTTCAAAAACATGCTTAACGTAGTGAACAAAGAAGTGGTGAGCTTCTTGTTTAAGGGAGGTATTCCGATGCAACAAGAACCTGAGCAAGTAAGAGAAGCAGTTGCTCCAAAACCTCAGCCTAAGTTGAATGCTACCAAACAGGAGTACGGTGACCAATCTGATTTAGATTTAGTGGGCGATACCCGTGAGCCTCAGCCTTTGCAACCAATTAGAAAAGAAGCAACAGTTGGCCGTAATGAACCATGCCCTTGTGGAAGCGGCAAGAAGTTCAAGAACTGCCACGGTGCAAATCTTTAATAGTTAAATTACAGCCTTACGAAGTTTTATAGCTTCGTAAGGCTAAAAAATACAATCCCCAAGTGTTAAAGCGCTTGGGGATTGTATTTTAAACAATGAGATAAAGGTATTGAATAAGCATGAAGGCCTACAATAGAATCGAATTATAATTTTGTAATGGTAAACCTACTGGCATTGTCAGCAGATAATGTAATTGCGCCGGGAGTTATGGCTTGTATCTTAATGGTTTGGCCAGTGGTAAGTGAAAATACAGCATTGGCAGAAACGAAAGCTTTACTGCTCGTTGGATATGCGGTGGCGCCACTTCCCGGAGATCCATAGGAGTTTCCATTTGAAGTTACTATTGAAATTGAAAATACGGTTGCGCTCGTAGTAGTTAACGCTGCGTTAACCATGTAAATTCCTGCTTCATTTACAGTATAGGTTGTTCCATTGAAAGATCCTTTAGATGGGGCTGTTGTTGTTGAAAATATAACATCGGTTATTGCGCCGGCGGTAAAGGTTTGGGTGTTTCCACTTGTAGAGGCAACAAGGTCTAATACGGCACCACCACCACTAGGTGCAGCCCAAGTGCCATCACCTCTTAAATAAGTTATGCTAGTTGCTCCAGCAGGAAGCTTCGCTATAGTAACCGCATTGCTGGCAATTTTTGTGCTTGTTACAGCATCGTCCGCTATCTTCGCTCCAACTATTTTGTTGTTTCCTATAGTGATTACCCCTCCAGCATTAAGTGTTGCGTCACCACTCATGTTTACGGGTATTCCTGGTGCATATGGAGCCGAGCTGTTGGTGAGGATCATTTGTCCACCTGTAGTGCCATTAGCGAAGCCATCACCCGGATCTCCTTTGTCTCCTTTTAATCCAGTAGCTCCAGTAGCACCTGCAGAAGCCAATAACGCCCAAGTTGACGGATAAGCGTTCGGAGTTTGCCCTACCAAACCTGGAGTTGAATTGATATACATGTAGTAAGAACCGCTATAAGTTACTGCATCCCGATAGGAATAGGAATTAACAGAACTGCTGTACGCTCCTCTGTAATTAATACCTATCTCGCCAGCAGGCCCTTGAGGACCCGCAGTTCCGGTGCTGATATACTGCCATACCGGAGATGCAGGGCTGCCCGAATTATAATAGAAACCTGATGTGCCGTCTGTTTGATAAACTAATAGGCCCGTTGCAGGAGTCGTAATCGCTGCTTTTTGCGCTGCGGTCATCCTTGGGATCAGTACGCCCTTTGTAGTGCTTTTAATGTCCAGCATTGAGCTACTGTTAGCCGTAGAGCCATCGGTATTGATGGCTACATTTTGAGCACTTGCGTAAAATGAAAGTGTTAGAAGAGAAATTAAGGGTAAAAATTTAACCTTCATATAGAACTTAATTTTTGATGAATTTTAATTGTTGGTTTATTGTAGGATTTGAGATTTTTATAACGTAAGTGCCAGTAGGAAGCGTTGAAACATCAAAGTTGAAATGATTCAAGCCTGCAGTAGCTTGTATGCTTTTGCTCAATTCTACTTTTCCAATGCTTGAAATCACCGATAACTTCACCTGCTGTGCTAGCGGCATGTAATAGCTACCGTTGATGTCCTTAATGGTTGGATTAGGATAAATGCTGGCTTGTTCTTCTTTAGCTAAAGAAAAATTAATTGGCAAAATGTTCGAATAGGTAGTTTTTCCATCTTTGTCAACGGCCGTGATGCGATAGTAGTTAATGCCCAGGAGCGGATTTCTATCGTCAATCCCATAGTTGTTGTCCTTTGAGACATCACTTTTTGAGCCAACTTGTGAAAAAGAGATGAATTTTTTACCATCGTAGCTTTTCTCGGTTAAGAAATGGCTTACATCCACTTCGTTTACAGTTAACCATTTTAAGGTCACACCACCCTTTTGTGCTTTTCCAGATAAAGTCAGCGCTGATAAAGGCAAAGTGAAATCATTGACTAATGATATTCTGCCCAATGCATTCACGCCACTAACTTCCACATAGTTTTGCGGGGCGTTAATAGTAACGTTATTTAGGTTCGTCCAATTGGCGCCGTTATCACCAGAAAGGGCCATTCTAAATTGGCTTTCTTGCAATCCATTTAGCTCGCTGCCATCTAAGTAAAGAAACCTTAGGGTGACATTTAAACCGCTGTTGTTGGCAGGGGCAATATCAAAAAAACGCTTGATGGTCTGGTGGCTGCCGTCTGAAAGAGCATAATTGCCTCTTTTTATAATTGTATTGCCCCAGTTGCTAGCACTTGTAATGATCACACCAATATTTCCTGGATTAACCGCTGAAGGGTTGTTTAAGTTGGCATTGGAAATCACGTAGCCAGACGCACCTGTGGCAAAACTGTTACTGGTTTCATTTAGTAATAGCCCTGTACTGCCCAGATTAAGGTCGTACCCGCTAAGGTCTAATAATCCAGAACTAAAATCAAAAGAACCGTCTAACGAAATGTTGCTTCCCAAACTTATTTTGTTACCTGTCGTTTTTGCTAAAGAAATATTCTTAATGGCAGTGTTTCCGCTAATCTGATTATTGGTACTTCCAGAAAAAATCATTTTTCCATCTCCAGAAATCGTGCTGTTGGCATAATCTAAGGAAATTTCGTTTAAGTTGATATTTGCACCCGAAGAGATGACGATAGAAGTCCCATTGGAAACTTTCATTTGAGCGGCGGCTGTAAATGACAGAGCACAAAAGAGCAAGGAGCTGAGAGGTTTATATTTCATGTTATTCTTGAGAGGAGTAAAGATAGAAGTATTTTGTATTTGTTAAAATAAAATAATCCTTTATTTTGTTTAAAGTCAATCGCTTATGTTGGAAATGCGTAAAACTTTTATTGTAGGTTTTTTTTACGATGATATCGAGGGATATTGATTCAAAATAATATCAACAACAGAGATTTTGAGTGTTTTATGATGGATTTCAGCTAGATATTACCCAATTACGAGTAACGAGATTTGTATTAGCAGTTTAGAATGCCGATTTTTGCGAGGAGTTCAGCATTTTGATGCGTCATTTCCTGCCACTTAGTTAATAATAAGCAAAGGAAAACCACCCGAAAAATATGAGAATTGTAGTTTTATTTTCTTTACTGTTTGCCTGCCATTTTTCTTTTGCCCAAAACAAAGGTGAAGTTACTGTGGTAAAAGATCCTTTGATCGATAGTTTGATTGCCAAACGCATCGAACTAAATAAAGTAAAACCTACGGTGACCAATCCAAGTGGCAATACCATGGTGTCGTCCATGGGCTTTAGGGTACAGATTTACTATGGAGCAGATAGGCGCGAAGCTTTTTCCGAACAGGCTAAGTTTAAGGCAAGTTATCCTAAGCTCAATACTTACATCACTTACAAAGAACCTAATTATTACCTGCGGGTGGGCGATTATCGGACTAGATTGGAAGCACAGAAATTTTTAAACGAACTACGGCCCAGTTATCCAACCCTGTTTATTTTTAGGGAAAAAATTAATGCGCCAATATTAGAAGTAGATAAATAGTTAACCGTTGGCAGTTTTCAGTTAACAAAGCATAAGACTAAAAAACAAACCAACAAACCATCCAAAAAACTAACCAAGAATGAAACAAAAAATACAAGAACTATCCGCTCAAATTTTTAATGAAGTGGTAAGTTTTCGTCAACATATACACGCCAATCCAGAATTGTCTTTTCATGAGTATGAAACCTCAAAGTATGTTAAAGATAAATTGACCAGCTGGGGCATTCCTTTTACAGAAATGGCCAATACTGGTGTGGTAGGTTTGATTACAGGAGCTAAAGCTTCTGACCAGGTCATCGCTTTGCGTGCCGATATGGATGCTTTGCCTATTAAGGAAGCCAATGACAAACCATACAAATCAAAAAATGAAGGCGTAATGCATGCTTGCGGTCATGATGTGCACACATCATCACTACTGGGTACGGCTTATATCCTTAATCAATTAAAAGAAGATTTTGCTGGAACCGTGAAGTTGGTTTTTCAACCTGCGGAAGAGTTGCTACCTGGCGGTGCAAGCATCATGATCAAAGAAGGAGTATTGGAAAATCCAGCACCGCAAGCCATTATTGGCCAACATGTGATGCCTTTAATTGAGACCGGGAAAGTGGGTTTCCGTTCGGGCATTTACATGGCTTCTACCGATGAGCTTTACGTAACCGTAACCGGAAAAGGTGGACATGGTGCGCAGCCGCATCAAAACATAGATCCTGTGTTGATTACTGCGCATATCATTGTAGCTTTACAACAGATTGTCAGCAGGAATGCCGATCCACGTTTGCCATCGGTGTTATCTTTTGGCAAGGTAAATGCCAATGGTGCTACCAATGTAATCCCAAATGAGGTGAAACTAGAAGGAACTTTTAGGACTTTGAATGAGGAGTGGAGAAACGAAGCTCATCGTTTGATGAAGAAAATGGCCGAAGGGATTGCTGAAAGTATGGGTGGAAGTTGTCATTTCGATATCCATAGAGGCTATCCGTTTTTAATTAATGAAGAGAAATTGACGGATAATGCTAAAGCACTTGCCGAAGATTATTTGGGTAAAGAGAATGTGATAGATTTGGATATTTGGATGGCTGCCGAAGATTTTGCCTATTATTCGCAAGTAACCAATGCTTGTTTTTACCGTTTAGGAACCGGAAATGCCGCAAAGGGAACCACCTATTCGGTACACACTCCAAACTTTGACATTGATGAAGATGCCTTGAAAACCTCAACAGGTTTAATGGCCTATCTTGCCCTGAAACAATTGGGCAATTAACTCGTCAAACAAATGTTAGGCATATAAATTGCTAAAGTAAAAGGCATTTGCCTTTTACTTTAGTTTTAATTTTTATCATGAAGAGATATTATTTCGTTATTCTTTCACTGTTGTTTTTTGTTCAAGCCAAGGCACAACAAATTCCTCGTTTTAACCCCGATACCATCAAGACAATTACGCTTGATTCGGTAGTAAACATTAAAGCAAAGCGACTGAACATTGAGACTTTCATAGATGCCATCATCAATGACACTAGTTTCTATCAGGCTTTCCGCAACATGAAAAAATATACCTTCATTGCTGAAAATAGAGTGTTTACCTACGACAAGAAAAATCAGGTAGATGGTCGCATTTATCGGAAAATACGCCATAATAATGATGGCCCTTACAAAATGGAATATCTGGTGAAGGAAGATAATGGCAAAGTGTACAAGAAGAACGGAAAATATCAGCTGTATACGGTTGAAATGTTCGATTATATCTTTATGAATGCCTATAATACCGATTTTATGCCCAACTCGGCCCCAAGTGCTGGAAAAGGGAAAAAGAGCACCAATGAAGGTTATAAAGACAAGCTGAAAACCTTAATATTTAACCCTGGTAGACCCATTAAAGGGATTCCATTTATTGGTAGCAAGACGGAAATTTTCACGGCAAATATGCGCCAGAATTATGATTATACCTTTCACAGTGGGATGTATTTAGATTCTATTCCCGTTTATCGCTTTAAGGTTGCGGTAAAGCCCGATTTATCTAAGTGGACCAAAGATGGAATCATGATCAAAGAACTGGTTACTATTTTCGATAAGCGCAATTTTGAAATTTTAGGCCGTTACGTAGACATGAAATACAGTAATATGCTATTCGATTTTGATGTACAAATGAATATCGAAATGAGCTATTTTGATGAAGTAAAGTTGCCAACTAAAATTACTTATCAGGGCAATTGGGACTATCCATTTAAAAAAGAAGAAAGAGCCAGCTTCTTAGTGCTGCATAAAGATTATCACTTGGGTAAGGGAAAGTAGCTAAGGTTTCAAAGCAACATCATTAACAATGTACTTGCCTAGTTTTTGCGAGATACTATTGTAATTTATGGTTTCTTTCTTCGCGTCTATTTTAAGTTCCGCACCGTGAATTACATTGTGTAAAATCATACTTAAGCTAATCACGGCAGCAGTTCCGCCTATTCCAACCAATACCGCAACATTAGCGTCGTCAATAGATTGGGCAGCTGCAATGGTACCCACAGCCAAAGCGCCTGTAACTGCGGCATAACCCACATCACTGCGGTGTTTGTAAACTTTTATACGACTTATTTTTTGATAGGCAACAGGATGAGCAACATCTCTCTTATCAACCAGCACTAATGCTGATTCATTAATGTCGGTGATTTTCCCGTGTATCTTCTGGTTTCCTTCTATAAAAACGATCGCCGTAAAAGGTGCTCTTTTCTTTTGTGCAAAGCTGACATTTATAAATAGGAGAGTTAATAGAAGGGCAAGAGAAGATTTAGCCAATAATTTCATCAGTACGGGTCGAAAAATTTAATCAAAGATAGAAAATAAATGCGATGTTGATATTTACAGTCAAACAATTAACTTTAGTACTTAAAAAATTGACGAATGAAAACCTTTTTAAAACTATCAGTGATGGCTTGTGCCATTTTTTTTCTAATTGCTATGAAACCTAACCGTAAACGTGTGGTATTTTTTGGAGACTCTATTACCCAACAAGGAGGCACTAAAGCAAGTGGCTACATTAATGTGCTCAAAAAACAGATAGATACCAACAAGTTTGAATTGATTGGTGCTGGTATTGGGGGCAATAAGGTTTATGATCTTTATTTGCGTTTGGAAGAAGATGTGTTAGCGAAAAAGCCTGATTTGGTATTCATTTACGTTGGGATTAATGATGTTTGGCACAAACAAAGTTCAAGAACTGGAACGGACTATCCTAAATACATCAAGTTTTATCAAGCATTAATTGACAAGATAAAAGCTACTGGGAGTAAAGTAGTATTGTGCACCCCATCGGTAATTGGAGAGAAAAAAGCAGGTGCTAATGAACTGGATGCTGAGCTGGAGAAATATTCAACGGGCATTAGAGAGCTGGCTACTAAAAATAATCTTCCGCTTTGCGATTTGAGAAAAGCTTTTGCCAGTTACGAAGAAAAAAATAATGCAGAGGATTTAGAAAAAGGTATTTTAACTACTGACCGTGTACACTTAAACGATCAAGGCAATTTATTTGTTGCCGAGCAGATACTGCCTTTCGTTAAGTTGTAAGAGATATTGTAGTCTGCACCATCAAGAAATTTTCTTTCCAATGGTGCAGATTTCTGACATTTCTTAGCGGTTGAAGACGGTAAAAAATGCTAAATTTGAAGTCCCATTTAGGAAAGGATTAGCGAGCAATGATTACAGCAGAAACCATAGAGAAAATTAAGGAAACCGCACGGATAGAGGAAGTGGTTGGCGATTTCGTGCACCTTAAAAAACGTGGTTCAAGCTTAATTGGTAACTGTCCTTTTCACGGTGAAAAAACGCCTTCTTTTCACGTTTCGGTAAACAAAGGCATCTATAAATGTTTTGGATGTGGGGTAGCCGGTGATTCAGTACGTTTTGTAATGGATCATGAGAAATACACTTATCCAGAAGCCTTAAAATACCTCGCTACTAAGTATAATATTGAGGTTGAAGAAACGGTAGAAAGTAAAGAACAAGTTGAGCTAAACAGCGCACGAGAAAGCCTTTACATTGTTTCGCAATTTGCCGCCAACTATTTTGAAGAGCAACTTTGGAATAGCGACGATGGTAAAGCTATTGGCCTTAGCTATTTTAAGGAGCGTGGTTTTAGGGAAGACATCATTAAGAAATTCAACTTAGGTTACTCTCCCGATGTTTGGGATGCACTTACGTTAGAAGCAGTTAAAAACCAACATGCCGAAGAATACCTGGAAAAAACAGGTCTTGCTATCAGAAATGATAAAGGGAAGCTGTATGATAGGTTCCGTGGTCGTGTGATGTTTCCCATCCACAACTTTACAGGTAGGGTAATTGGTTTTGGTGGACGTACTTTAAAAACGGATAAAAACGTACCCAAATACGTTAACTCTCCAGAGAGCGATATTTATCACAAATCAAATGTGCTGTATGGTTTGTACCATGCCAAAAAGGCCATTCGTGATCAGGATAATTGCTATCTGGTAGAAGGCTATGCTGATGTTTTGGCGGTTCATCAGGCTTATATTGAGAACGTTGTTGCCTCTTCGGGAACTTCATTAACCATTGAACAAATCAAGCTCATTAGCAGGTTTACTCAAAACGTTACCATTTTGTATGATGGTGATGCCGCTGGGATCAAAGCCTCTTTGCGTGGACTTGACATGATTTTGGAAGAAGGACTGAACGTAAAAGTTGTTTCTTTTCCCGATGGTGATGACCCTGACTCGTACATGCACAAAGTTGGCGCTGGTGCATTTAAAACCTACATTGAAGAGCAGCGGCAAGATTTTATCCTTTACAAAGCCAATATTTTGTTGGCCGAAGCAGGGAAAGATCCAATCAAGCGGGCAGGCATCATTAGAGATATTGTAGAGAGCATTGCCAAAATACCCGACAATATTAAGGCATCGGTATTTGTAAGGGAATGTAGTCATCTTTTAGAGATTGAAGAGCGGGTATTGCTTACCGAGCTGAATGCCATTAAGCTAGCCAAAAGCAAAAAAACAGCCGTTTCTAGTGCACCGAAACCCTCGAGCTTTGGCCATCCCGATATGCCGCCAGATGATCTTTTTGCGGAAGAAGGACCATCGGATATGCCCGTTCAAGGCGCCACCGAACAAATCAGTTCTGATCTTTTACAGGAACATGAAATAGTGCGGCTTTTGCTCACCTTTGGCCATGAGTTGGCAACCTGGGAGCAAACCGATAACATGTATGTGGGTTCGTTCATTATCCAAAATCTTAGCGATGTTACTTTTGATAACGAGATGTGTAATCGGGTGATTGATTATTATCGTACTGAATTGGAAAATGGCCAGCTGCCAACCATCAATCAGTTTTTAAGAAGTGAAGATGGTGATATTGCCAATTTAGCCATTACCTTAACCACTTCTCCATACAGCTTGAGTGAAAACTGGTTAAATAAGCATCAAATCTACGTAAAAGATGAAAGCCAGAATATCAAGGCTGCGGTACTTGGGGGTTTATATCATCTTAAAAAACGTAAAGTAGATAAAATGCTTGTCGATTTGATGAACCAAATGAAAGATGAACGTGATGAAGTCAATCTTGAGGCGTTGCAAGGTCGCTTTATGCAAGTCAAAAATGTAGAGCGTACCATTTCGAAGTTTTTGGGTTCGGTAATTGTTAAATAATGATTGAATAATAAAATGATTGAATGAGTAAATATTCGTTATTCAATCATTCGAAACTCGATCATTCAAAATTTCAAATGGGAATTAGTCGAAAGATATAAGAGGTATTTGCTCATTCAAAACTCAATCATTTAAAATTTCAAAAAATGGCTATCCACAACGACAGAGGCAAAGCTGGTGAAAAAGCGGCGGTACAGTTTCTACAAGAAAAGGGGTATGAAATTTTGGATGAAAACTGGACTTTTGGCAAAGCCGAAGTAGATATTGTTGCGCTTCACTCAAATACCATTATCTTTATAGAAGTTAAAACACGCAGTTCGGTAGCTTTTGGTATGCCTGAGGATTTTGTGAGTTTGGCCAAGCAGCGACAATTAGAGGCTGCGGCACAAGCCTATATCGAAATCATGGATCACCAAGGTGAAATCAGATTTGATGTAATTGCGGTGCTTTTAGCCCAAAATAATACGTTTAACATCAACCATATCGAAGATGCTTTTTGGCCCTACACGTAAAATATCTATCCTTATATTAGGATGTATTTCTCTTTTTCAGTTTGCCTGCAATAACAAGGTAGCTAATTATATTACTTTTAAAAAACCACTACAGGGGGAGAGCTTCCACGCTGGAAAGCCTGTTAAGGTGGAGCTTGATATCCCTGAAAAAACGGAAGTACAAAACATCAGTTATTTGATAGATGGGAAACCATTTGCTGAGAAAACCACTAAGGAATTTGTTTTGTTAGATACGCAGAACCTGCCATTAGGTTATAGAATGCTCACCGCCATTGTAAAAGTTGGCAACCAGATAGACACCATTACCAATAACATTATTCTAACTACCGATAAGAAACCAGAAAAATTGAAATATACGGTGGTGAATACTTTTCCTCATGATACTTCTTCCTATACACAGGGCTTGAGTTTTGAAAATGGCAAATTGTTGGAAAGTACGGGGCGTAAAGGTTTGTCACAGTTGCGTTGGGTGAATTTGACCAATGGAAAAGCCATTAAATCTGTGCCTTTAAAACCCGAATATTTTGGCGAAGGCTCTGTAAAAGTAGGCAACAAAATCATCGTGTTAACTTGGCAGGAAAATGTAGGTTTGGTATACGATGCGGAATCGTTAAAGGAAATGGCCACTTTCCCTTATCAGAGCAGTGCCGAAGGTTGGGGCCTTACTTATGATGGTAAACAGTTATTACGTAGCGATGGCTCTAACCGTATCTGGAAAATGAATGCCGAAAACTACAAAGAGGAGGGCTTTATTGAAGTTTATGATAACAAAGGTCCCGTGGAACGTTTAAATGAATTGGAATATATTGATGGAAAGTTGTATGCCAACGTATATGGCTCCAACAGAATTGTCATTATTGACATGAAAACAGGTGTAGTAGAAGCAGAGCTTGACCTTTCTAAATTGGTACCTAAAAACTATTTCAAAACGGACGAAGAAATTGGCAATAATGTACTCAATGGCATTGCTTATGATGCCACTGCCAAACGTTTATTTGTAACAGGGAAAAAATGGCCAAACTTGTTTGAAATAAAGCTGGATGTAAAGAAATAGCCTGTTGGTAGATTTAACTTCCTTTCGAAAATAGACCCGATTGAAGTGGAAAGATCCCAATTTATTGGGACTTGTAACGAAAAGCGGGACTTCATTTTCCTAAGGGCCAAGAACCCTGCTCTTCTAAAAGTAAAAAGCCACTCTTTTAAAAGTGGCTTTAATCATTTGTTACTTATTCTCGTTTTCCTTTAAATACCCTTGATAAGTGACGGATTGCTTACTGTTACTGTTCAATGAGAGTGTCACATAGCCATTGTCACTAATGTTAAAGGCCAAACGGTAGTTTTCCTTAGCGTCCTTGGTTTGTATTAAGGTATCCCAGCCACGTTTTTTGCCTTTGGTAGATTTATATTCGAATTTTTTCGAATTGAATTTTACGCCACCATCATTTTGGTTGATTGGTGCAGTAAACGATCTTCCGTAATAAGGCAAAAAAGCTACCACGCTGTCTGGTGTCACCTTTACTTCATAATAAGTTTCGTTCAGGTTAATGACACCTCCCTGCATTGCGCCAGGCATTTTGCTCATTACCGCACTTATATCTTGAATATTTAATGGTGTCACCGATCTAGCCACAAAAGTGTAGGTCTTGGCCTCTACAATTTTTGCAGTAGTTGCTTTGTCTGTTTGGGCGACTGCATTTAGCCCACTAAAGGCTAATGCAGTAATTAATAATGTTTTTAACCTATTCATGTTGATGCTGTTTAATCAAATTACAGCTCTATGATGATCAAAACAAGTGAAATCCATAAAAGTTTATCAATAGTTCAAATAAAACGACTTACTTGTATGGCTGCTAACATCATCTCAACCATAAATAATACTTCAATGGGTTCTATTGAGACTTTTTCCCGCCAAGAGAAAATCTTCTTGCAATACTAAATCCCCATCGGTACTGTCCCTTTGTCCATGTAGCGTTGGTATTGGTTATAAACTGAGATTCTTGAATTGCGGTTGCGTTGGTAAAGTTAAGGTGAAAAACGTGACCGCCGGTTTCAAACTCCAAACCTGCTCCTAATATATTATACAATTGTTGTGACGAAACCGCTTCGAAGTAAGCTTTCTTGCCTTTATCTCTAAAAGGAACAGTATAATCTGCTACAAAAGCCATGCGCTTGGTAATTTTTATGCGGCCACCAACAGATATGGCGAACAAATCATTTTGATCGCCAAAAGCCGTAAAATTACGATGTACATAGGAAGGCACCACCAATAGAGAAAAATTATGGCTAAACTTTCTTGCCAGTACAGCTTGTACTACATAAGTAAGCCTATCAGAAAAACCATTAAAGGCGTTTGCTAAAGTGGGGTCAGTACTGGCTTTTACTGCCGATATTGTGGAGCTTCCAAATAAAGTAACACTAATTGGTAGGCTATCATCGGAGGTTTGAGTAAGCAATCTATATTTGATGTTTCCTTCGTACAATTGCGTGACCAAACCAAAGCCTTTCGCCCTTGCAATACCTATGTTTAGTCGGTCGCTGAGTCCATAGTCAAAACCAATCCTGATGTCTGTGGATTGGTCCAGTCCGTAGAAATTCTTAATTCCGCCAGCACTACCGGCAATATCGCCAAAACGATGATCTACCCTAAAATCTAGCTCATTTTTATGGACTGTCTCAATGGTGTGGATATTGATTAGTTTTGGAGATTTAAATGTTGCTGAAACAGGTGAGCTAACTTTGGGCATCTCAAGCATATTTGCCAAGGAGTCTTGGGCGCTGGCCATTGGAAGTTCAACAACAAACAATATCAAGGCGAGGTAGCAAGTTCTGTTCAATAAAGATTTCATAGTTTATTTTTTAGGTTGATATAATGCCGAAATTTTGACCTCCACCGCTTCAGCGATATTCTTTATCACTATTCGGGGAATCTTTATGTTGTGATCCTCCATTCGTACCCAAAAAGAGGTTGTTGCATTAATGCTGTTGTTGGCAACTATAATTTTTATCGGTACTTCATAGCTTTTGGTTACTCCGTGAATGGTAAGATCTCCTTTAGCGGAAGCTTGGTAAATGCCAGGTTTGGTATAATCAACGGCACCTATTAACTTCCCTTTAAATATGGATACAGGATATTTATCGCTTTCTATATAATTCTCATTAAAATGCTCCTGCATCAACTTCTTTTTAAATTCAAAAGTTGTATTGCCAATCTTGACAAGAATATCTCCCGTTTGTGTGTTTAATGCAGAGGCTCCAGTTTTACTAATTGCTTCAATGTCTTCTATGGGGGTAGTAGAAAAAAAAGAAGTAGTAACCGTCTTGCTTATTAATGTTTGTGCCCTCACTCCAGTAAGGGTCAAAGCCAATGCTAAAATTAAAATAGACTTATTCATAATGATTTTATTGTGGCATATTTCTATCAAACCAGGCTGCTAGTAGCTCTTTTTCTTTAGCGCTTAAGCTGCCTCCTTTTGGCATACGCATGGTAACTAAAGTGGCATTTTTGATGCGATTGTCATTTTTTACAGATTCATATCCAGTAAATGCCCAAGTACTGTTTCCTTCTCCATTTGGGCCATGGCACCCACTACATTTGGTTTGGATTAAATTGCCAACATAGTTGCTGTAAGTTACGTTTGCCGTGGTTATCTCTGGCCCAGCTGGATTGGTTGGAGTTGGTTTAATCTCTTCAGCCTGTTTCTTGGAACATGCCGCGAAAGTTAGGGCAATAGCAATCCCGTAGAAATAAAATTCAATTTTTTTCATGATGATATTATTTAAAGTTTGTATTGTTTTTAGCGAATGTTATAACGTAGTTTGAACGATATGCCGCTTGATTTTAATGGGACATTTCCTTCGCCGATCCCACTTAAAGGTATTTTTATATAAGGTTCAATACCTAGGGCCATTTTGGTGTTTTTTAGCTTAATATTATAAGTTGCTGATAAATCGAGGACACTTAAAAAATGCTGATTTTCATTTGTAAATTCCCTGGTTCGATCATTCCGCTGTATATCTTTGTATTTGTACACATAATCTTCTTTTAACATAAAATAGCTGGATAAACCACCATTAAAATCAATGCTCCGGTTTTGGTTTTCAAAAGCAGTGTAGGAAGCACGTAAGGGGATTTCCAGTACTTTACATTTTGCTTGAATGCTTTCTATCGATGATTGAACATTCGGGTTGCTAAAAGTATATTCATAGCCTTTTGCACTATAATTTTTAGCGCCATAATTTAAACCTGTTTGCAAGCTTATTTTTTTTGTAATACCAATTCCTATACTTAAACCGAAACTTGCATTTGTCTTTCCCCCAATCATTGTTCCTGTTGAGTTAAAATCGGGGCCAGTACTAATGGCTAAGCTAATAGGCATTTTTCGAGTCCCTTTGTTTTTATCCATCGGTTTTTCCTCAGGCTTAATGTGGTTTGGAATAGCTACGATAGAATTATAGATTTGTTCTATAGCAAAGTCATGTGAAACAAAATGGCTAATTGTAATTTGCTTGTTTGCTGTAAGAAAAACATTTGGTGGGTCACCTAAACTTGGGTTATCTATGATTAAAAAAGATGCGGCCGATTGGTTAATCGTTTCAGTTTTGTTGTTAACGTTAGCTGTTGGCAAAGCAGATTTGTAGTTTGACGTCGGATTGGGAATTGAAGGAATTGATGATTCCTCACCGGTATTTTTTCGGATCTTGTTTTTAACTACGATATTTTGTGGTTTGGTATCATGTTTTTGATTTTTTTGAGGATAGAAATAAAGACCCAAACCAAAAGAAATGCACAGAAGAATAATGCTAGCATTTCTAAAAAATACTATACGATCCTTTCTGCGTAATTTCTGTTCCATTTTTAACCAAGCTTCTTCTTCAAACTCAGGAAACGTTTCCGTAACCCTTTGTTTAAATGCTTGATCAAAATCTTTATCAGTTAAATTTTTCATTTTAATATGATGCTTTTTCTTGAGTTGAAGCAGATTCTTCAGCGAGCATTTTTTTTAAATTTTCTCTAGCCTTAAAAAGGTTTGATTTTGAAGTCCCAACAGAAATAGACAACATCTCTGAAATCTCTTCATGCGAATACCCATCAATAGCAAAAAGATTAAACACTGTTCTATAAGCATAGGATAATTTTTGTACTAATAGGATAATGTCTTCATAATTTAAATGGGAAAGAATATTTTCACTGTCTTCCATTTCATGTCTGGCATTTAGTTCTTCCATTTCCATTCGTTTTATTCGATTTCTATAATAATCAATTGAAGTATTGATCATGATTGTGCTAATCCAAGTATTAAATGGGCGGGATTTGTCGTAGCGCTTTATGTTCGTGAAAACCTTCATAAAGCCATCGTTTAACATTTCAATGGCTTCATCTTTATGTTGGGCGTAACGTAGACAAATCCTCATTGAAAAGCCATAGTACAGGTGATAAAGTTCTTTTTGACTTTTTCTGTCCTTTTTTATGCAGCCGTTAATTAATTCTGTAGAAAGCAAAATACAGTCAATAAGTTTTGTTTTACATATACGATTACGGTGCTTATTAATAAAAGGTTGCCTGCACTGAAAGAAATTTACTTAGAAATTTTCAGTAAAAAGAAAAATCGCCTTTCAAATGGCTATTATGGCACATAGAAAAGCGATTTATAAGTGAATAGAATTAACTTAATTTAAGTTTATCTCCAATCCTTGTATTGATTAATCAATCCGTTGGTCGATGAATCATGCGAATTTACAGGCTCATTCCCTTTCAATTCTGGTTGTATTTTTTGAGCAAGCTGTTTGCCTAGTTCTACGCCCCATTGGTCAAAGCTGAAAATATTCCAGATAATGCCTTGTACAAATATTTTATGCTCGTAAACCGCAATTAAACTACCTAGGCTAAATGGTGTTACTTTTTTTAATAAGATAGAGTTGGTAGGTCTGTTGCCTTCAAATACCTTAAAGGGAGCAAGTTTGGCAATTTCTTCGTGTGTTTTACCAGCTTTGGTCAATTCAGCCACTACCTCTTCCTCATCTTTTCCGTTCATTAAAGCTTCTGTTTGGGCAAAAAAGTTAGAAAGCAAAATAGGATGGTGATCGCCCAAAGGATTTAAGCTTTGTGCGGGTGCAATAAAGTCAGAAGGGATTAATTTAGTGCCTTGGTGGATCAGCTGATAAAAGGCATGTTGTCCGTTGGTGCCAGGCTCTCCCCAAATTACAGGTCCAGTTTCATACATCACAATTTCGCCGTTACGGTCTACATATTTACCGTTGCTCTCCATATCTCCTTGTTGGAAATAGGCCGCAAAGCGATGTAAATATTGGTCGTAAGGTAAAATGGCTTGCGTTTCGGCACCAAAGAAATTGATATACCAAACGCCCAACATCCCTAAAATCACCGGTACGTTTTCTTCAAAAGGAACAGTTGAGAAATGTTTATCGGTAGCATGTGCACCAGCTAACAGTTGTTTAAAGTTGTCGAAGCCAATACCCAAACTGATAGAAAGCCCGATAGCGCTCCATAAAGAATAACGACCGCCTACCCAGTCCCAAAACTCGAACATGTTCTGTGTGTCAATGCCAAAAGCAGCTACATCTTTAGCATTGGTTGACAGTGCTGCAAAATGTTTTGCAATATCTGCTTCGGTAGCACCTTGGCTAAGGAACCAGCTTCTTGCCGTGTTGGCGTTACTCATGGTTTCTTGAGTAGTGAAGGTTTTTGAAGCAACTAAAAATAAGGTGGTTTCTGGATCTACTGCTTTCAGTGTTTCGGCAATGTGCGTACCATCAACATTAGAAACAAAATGCAGATTTAACCTGGTTTTGTAATGTTTTAAAGCTTCGGTAACCATTACAGGGCCTAAATCAGAACCGCCAATGCCAATGTTTACCACATCGGTAATTTGTTTGCCCGTGTAGCCTTTCCATTCGCCAGAAATAATGGCGTTGCTGAATTTTTCCATTTTGGATAAAACCGCATTAACCTCAGGCATTACATCTTTACCGTCTACCAAAATAGGTGTGTTGCTTTGGTTGCGTAAAGCGATGTGAAGTACTTCACGGCCTTCGGTTTCATTAATCTTTTCACCGCTGAACATTGCCTTTATCGCTTCATCAAGCTTACATTCTTTAGCCAGCTGGATAAGTAATGCAATGGTTTCGTCGTTGATCCTGTTTTTTGAATAATCAAATAAGATATCTTCAAACAATACCGAGAATTTATTAAAACGATCAGGATCTTCAGCAAATAGTGCTTTAATGTCCGTTTGATTGATGTTGATATAGTGGTCGGCTAAATATTGATAAGCCTTAGTCGTCGTGAAATTAATTTTTGGCAACATATAAATGTGGTTTTTAGTCTTGTAAAAATACAAATCTGTAAGTTAAATGTTCGTTAATAAAGCCACAGATGTGTAGATATTTTATATTTAGATGATGATTTGGGAATTGCAGCTTTACAGGTGCAGTAGAAAGACGATGTTCATTTTCAATAATTTAACTATATTAGATAGGGTTTAAATTTGTACCTATGTTAGAAAATTTAGAACAATTAGTAAGGGATAATTCCCAAGAGTTGGTAATTGACAATGCGCAAGTGCCAAATGAACAAAATGAGCAGGTTATTCAAGCTGCTTCAGGTTCCATTGTAGAAGTCTTGAAAGATAAGATTGGGTCGGGCAATATTACCGATCTAATTAGCTCCTTTACTCAAGGAAATGGCACTGACGGAAATATGCTGGACCAAGCAACTTCTAGTTTTACGGATAAGTTAGGCGGTTTGGGTATCAATGCAGAAACTGCAAAAAGTATCGGGTCTTCCTTAATTCCAATGGTACTGTCAAAGTTTTTTAATAAGGCAGCCGATCCTAATGACAGTTCGTTTAACCTGCAGGATATTTTAGGCCAGTTTGGCGGTGCCGATGGAAAATTTGATTTCAATGATGTTAAGGATTTGTTGGGAGGTGACAGTAAAGGCGGGAATGGTGAGGGCGGCTTGCTGGATAAACTGAAGGGGCTGCTTTAATTGCAGCTTTTAATATTTCATAAAATAATCCCTTAGCAGTTCTATTTGGGTGTTTTGCTATTGCATCTGTCTTAGAGGGTTGAAATTGATTTTGGCCGTTGCATCAATATTTGTAATGGTTAAAAATTACTATCTTGTATGCAAACTTAAACTAAGATGAAGAAACTTTTACTTTTAAGTGCGGCATTGCCTTTATTTGCTGTAGCCCAAAACAATACCCTAAAAATAGATGCCGCTAAACGTGCTGAAGCCATTACCCAAAAGGTGATCGACTGGCGGAGGGATTTCCACCAACATCCTGAGTTGGGTAATCAAGAAACACGCACCGCAGGAATCATTGCCAAACATTTGCAAGCTTTAGGTTTAGAAGTGAAAACTGGTGTAGCAAAAACTGGCGTAGTAGCAGTGCTAAAAGGAGGAAAGCCTGGACCTGTGGTGGCCCTGCGTGCGGATATGGATGGTCTGCCTGTAACTGAACGTGGGAATTTGCCTTTCGCCTCAAAAGTACGAACAACTTATAACGGCCAAGAGGTCGGTACCATGCATGCTTGCGGTCATGATTCACACGTGGCCATTTTAATGGGCGTTGCCGAAGTACTTACTGGAATGAAAAAAGATTTGGCAGGAACAGTGAAATTTATTTTCCAACCTGCGGAAGAAGGGGCGCCAGTAGGTGAAGAAGGTGGAGCAGAACTCATGGTAAAAGAAGGTGTACTGGAAAACCCTAAAGTAGAGGTCATTTTTGGACTTCATATTAACTCCCAAACCCCCGTTGGGCAACTTACTTATAAACCTGGTGGAACCATGGCTGCGGTAAACGATATGAAAATTACCGTGACCGGAAGACAAGCACATGGTGCTTACCCTTGGAGCAGTATTGATCCTATTGTGGTTTCGGCGCAAATTGTAAATAACCTGCAAACGATCGTTAGTAGAAATTTGAATGTTACGGAAAATCCAGGGGTAGTAACTATTGGAAGTATTCAAGGCGGCGTGAGGTCAAATATTATTCCTGAAAAAGTAGAGATGTTGGGTACGGTGCGAAACTTTACCAAAGAGGACGAAGCGATGTTTATTGAGCGAATTAAAACCATTGCCACTAAAACCGCTGAAGCTGCCGGAGCAAAAGCCGAAGTGTTAATTCCTTACAGTGCCCATTATCCTGTAACCTTTAATGATATTGCCTTAACAGAAAAAATGCTACCCACTTTGCAATATACTGCCGGAGCTGATAACGTGAAATTGAAACCTCCGGTAACGGGTGCCGAAGATTTTTCTTTTTATCAGGAGAAGGTGCCAGGATTGTTCTTCTTTTTAGGTGCAATGCCCAAAGGACAAGATCCATTAAAAGCACCATCGCATCATACCCCTGATTTTTTTATTGATGAAAGCAGTTTCAATTTAGGGGTAAAAGCCTTGTGTAATTTAACTTTGGATTACATGGGGATGAAGAAGAAATAACGCTGAAGTATTGTTTTACCACCTTAGACACCTAAGAACATTTTAGTTTTTTGAAACATTAAGTTTTTTCAATCATCTTAGTTTCTTAGTCGTATAGCTTAGATGAACTAAGGTGTCTAAGGTGTTTTTAATTTGGCATTTTAGAACATTTTAGGTTTTATAGCGCTACTTCTTAATTTCTTAATGTTTTTTGAACTTTCAAAGCCCGTAGTCAAATCCTATATTTGCCCTTATGACTAAAGAACAGTTGCAGGATTTAAGAGATAGATTAGCTTCTCTGAGGAGGCATCTTTGACGTTGATGAGCTTTTATACCAAATAAGCGAGGAAGAAAAGGTTACCCTCGATCCTAATTTTTGGGACAACCCTAAAAAAGCGGAACAGCTATTAGCCCAAATTAGCACCAAGAAAAAATGGACAGAAGGTTTTGCTAAAGCTACTGCAGCTTATGATGATACCGCTGTGCTTTATGAGTTTCAACAAAGCGGCGATGCTACCGAAGAAGAAGTTGAAGAGCAATATCAACAGGCTTTAAAAACGATAGAGGAGCTGGAGTTGAAAAACATGCTCAACAGTAAGGAAGACCAATTAAATGCCGTGTTGCAAATTACCGCAGGCGCTGGTGGTACCGAAAGCTGTGACTGGGCCAGTATGCTTATGCGGATGTACATTATGTGGGCCGAAAAGAATGGTTACAAAGTGAGCGAACAGGATTACCAAGAAGGAGAGGTTGCTGGTGTAAAAACAGTAACCCTAGAAATTAGCGGTGAGTTTGCGTATGGCTATTTGAAAGGTGAAAATGGGGTGCATCGTTTGGTACGTATTTCTCCCTTCGATTCAAATGCTCGTCGCCATACTTCTTTTGCCTCGGTATATGTTTATCCATTGGTTGATGATACCATCGAAATAGAAGTTAACCCAGCGGATATTGAGTTTGAGACTTTCCGTTCGGGCGGTGCTGGCGGACAAAACGTAAACAAAGTGGAAACTGCGGTACGTTTGTACCACAAGCCATCAGGAATTATCATTAAAAACCAGGAATCCAGATCGCAGTTGCAGAACAAGGAAAATGCTATTCGCTTATTAAAATCGCAGTTGTACGAAATTGAGATGCGTAAACGAATGGAAGCAACAGCGGCCATTGAAGGAAGCAAGAAAAAAATTGAATGGGGTTCGCAAATTAGAAGTTATGTGTTGGATGATAGAAGGGTGAAAGACCACCGCACCAATTACCAAACCTCTAACCCCGATGCGGTACTTAATGGAGATATCAATGAGTTTTTAAAGGCTTATTTGATGGAATTTTAATTGGATTTACGATATTAGATTTACGAGCTACGATTTTGCTCAAACTATTAACAAAATAAAAATGATCATATCTTCCAGCTTTAGGAATTTCGGACTATTAACTTTTTTGCTATTTGTGGCCATCAGTGTTAATGCCCAACAAGCGATATCATTATATGGAGGAGCTATTCCAGGTGCAAAACCAACCCCCGCCGATTATGTAGAGGAAACCCTCACTCGTGAAGACAAGATTGTTAGAACAAGCAAAGTATCCAAACCCGAGCTATATGTTTATCAGCCAGCAACACCAAATGGTACCGCAGTAATTATCTGCCCGGGTGGTGGTTATGGTATTTTGGCCATTGATAAAGAAGGACATGATGTTGCCAAGAAATTTCAAGAAATTGGAGTAACTGCTTTTGTGTTGAAATATCGTTTGCCAAGTGATTTAATCATGAAAGATAAAAGTACAGGTCCAATGCAAGATGCTTTACAGGCGATTTATCTAGTGAGAAAAAATGCGGCTTTGTGGAGCGTTGATCCCAATAAAATAGGCATCATGGGCTTTTCTGCAGGAGGGCATCTGGCATCAAGTGCTAGCGTTCACTACGCCGATATGAAAATTGATAACCAAGAGAACATCAGTTTACGTCCTAGTTTTTCTATTCTGATTTATCCTGTAATCAATTTTGGGCAATATACCCACGCAGGTTCGGTAAAGAATTTATTAGGAGAAACACCTACGGATCAGCAGAGAAAATACTTCTCTTCGGAGTATCAGGTGAATGCACAAACACCCCCTGCCTTTATGGTTCATGCCAATACAGATAAAACGGTGCCAGTACAAAATAGCTTGAGGTACAACGAGGCCTTGGTGAAAAATGGGGTGTCGGCAGAACTGCACGCTTATCAAGCTGGTGGACATGGCTTTGGCTTGTACAATAAAACCACTAAAGATGATTGGTTTGAACGATTAAAAAATTGGATGCAGGCCAATAATTGGTAGGTGATTGAGCTCACAAAGTTTTTCTTCCAAATCTGTATCAAATTTCTATTTTTGAGACTTAGTTTAAAATTAAAATAACCTTAATGAGTAATTGGTTAAACAAAAATGGCATTCATATTGCCATTCTAGCAGCATTTGTAGTGATCTGCTTTATTTATTTCAGTCCAGTTTTGCAAGGTAAGGCACCAGCGCAGAGCGATGTCCTCCAATCTAAAGCCATGCAAAAAGAAATCATGGAATATAAAGAGAAAGATGGCAAAGGACCACTTTGGACCAACCAAATGTTTGGTGGGATGCCTGCCTATCAAATTTGGGTACAATATGCTTACAACGGGGCTACCTATGGTATTGCTTTAGTGACCAAAGCGCTTCCAAATCCAGTAGGGACGGTGTTACTTTTATTAGTTGGGGCTTATTTTCTTTTTATCACTTTAAAAGTAAATCCTTGGTTGGCTGCGGCAGGGGCCATAGCCTTTGCTTTTACCACCTACAATTTCGTATTAATTGCTACTGGACACAGTAATAAAGCTTTAGCTATTGGCTTTTTTGCGCCTATTATTGCCAGTCTTTTTATCACCTTACGAGGTCGATATTTATTGGGCGCAAGTTTAACTGCGCTGTTTTTGGCCTTAGAGATTAGGGCAAATCACGTTCAAATGACTTATTACCTATTCCTTTCCCTATTGATTTTGGTAGGAATAGAGTTATATCAAGCTTATAAAAATAAAACCTTACCTGCTTTTGGTAAAGCCATTGGCTATTTGACAGGTTCGGTAATTTTGGCTGTAATGATCAACGCCAGCTTGTTGTGGACTACTTCTGAATATGCAGGAGAAACCAACAGGGGTAAATCTAACTTGACCGATACGGTAAGTCAGGAAAAAGCAGGAATGAGCAAAGAGTATGCTTACGGCTGGAGCCAAGGCGTAGGCGAAAGTTTCAGCTTTTTAATCCCCAATTTATATGGTGGCGCAACAGGTATTGATGAGCTAGTCAAGCCTGAAAGCAACATGTATAAAGCTGTAGCTGCAGATTTTTCAGGTGGTGATCCAACACAAACTACTCAAATTATTCAACAGTTGGCTGGTAGTTTTAACATGCAGGAATATTGGGGCGAAAAACCTTTTACTTCTGGAGGATACTATTTTGGAGCCATTGTATGCTTCCTGTATGTCTTCGGATTGTTCATTGTGCGTAGCCGTATCAAATGGTGGATTTTAGCAACTACCGTATTGTTTATCCTGTTATCCTTTGGTAAGAACTTCCCGTATGTATCTGACTTGTTCTTCGACTACTTCCCACTTTACAATAAATTTAGGGCTGTTGAATCTATTTTGGCCGTAGTGGGCTTAATGGTGCCAATCTTGGCTTTCCTAGCTTTAAAAGAGGCACAAGAGAGCAAACTGGAACAAAAGGAGTTGGTGAAAAAACTAACTTGGTCTGGAGGAATCGTTGGCGGCTTTGCCTTAATTGTTGCTGTGGTACCAACGTTGTTCTTTAGCTTTAAAACCAATAATCACGCAGATATTGTACAGGCTTTAACACAAGCTTTACAAAATAATGCAGCCGCTGCACAAAAACTGGCTAATGCACTTGTACAGGACAGGATTGCTATTGCTAGGGCTGATGCGATTAGAGCTTTCTTGTTTGTTGCTTTTGGTTATGCCATTGTTTGGGCCTTTATCACCAAAAAATTAAATGCACAAGTAGCATTTGGTCTATTGGCCTTTGCCGTATTAATTGATATGTGGCAAGTGGATCGTAAATACTTGAACAGCAAAAATTTTGAAAGTAAATCAACGTTGAATAATTATTTCCAACCTAGAGAGATCGATCATTTGATTGCTGGGGATAAAGATCCTAATTACCGTGTGTTTGACCAAACCATTAATACTTTTAGTGATGCGAGTACTTCTAACTTTCATAAAACAATAGGTGGTTACCACGCTGCGAAGTTGAAGAGATATGATGAACTGATCCAGCATCAGTTTAGCAAAAGCGTGAATCAAGATGTATTGGATATGCTAAATACGAGATATTTCATTACTAAGGATCCTCAAAACGGATCATATCGTATGAGCAGAAATGCAACGGCTTTGGGCAATGCATGGCTGGTTAAAAGCGTACAGTTTGTGAAAAATTCTGATGAGGAAATGAGAGCCATCAGCAGTTTTGACCCTAAGGCTGAAGTGATTGTAGACGAGCAGTATAAAAAACTATTAGATACCACTCGTTTAGGAGCTGATCCTAGTGCTTTTATCAAAATGGAGAAATACCATCCTGATCATATCGAATATAGCTACAGCGCACCGCGTGATGTGATTGCGGTGTTCTCAGAAATTTATTATGACAAAGGTTGGAACATGTATATAGATGGTGTTCAAAAACCTTATTTCAGAGCCGACTATGTATTGCGTGCTGCTCAATTAGAGGCAGGTAACCACAAAGTGGAATTCAAATTTGAACCTAAATCTTATTACTTAGGTGAGAAAATTTCATTGGCGGGTACCATTTTATTGGTGTTATGCCTTGGGTTTGCTGGTTACACAGAGAACAAGAAGAAAAAAGCAACTGCTTAACATATCGATGCTGGTAGTTCGCTGATTAGAGTACCAGTCATTCCGAAGAAAGCCTTGTAGTATTATAAACTGCAAGGCTTTTTCTTTGTTTATATAGAAACAAAAGGAAAATACACCTGTTATTTAATCAGCTAAAAATAACAACATGAAAACGAAGAAGATTTGGGCTAACCTAGCGGTGCAAGATGTGGAACGTACCAGAGCTTTTTACACCCGGTTAGGTTTTACTCCCAATGGACACAACAATGCGCCAGATTTAGCAAGTTTTCTATTTGGCGATGCTAACTTTATCATTCATTTTTTTCAGAAAGAAGCCTTGCAGTCGAACATGCAAGGAGCGTTTTCCCTAGCAAAAGAAGGAAACGAAGTCATTTTTAGCCTTGCTGCAGATACAGATGAGGAAGTAAATGAATGGGCAGAAGCTGCCCGTAAAGCAGGGGCCGATATTTTTCAAGAACCAGGAAGGTATGGCGGTTATTATTTCTGTGCCTTTGCCGATCCAGATGGACATAAATTCAATGTGCTGTCTTTGGAAGGTATGTAGTTTGGTATCTTGGCTTAACTAACGATAGGTCTTATAAAGTTATAAATTGCATTTTTCCCCCTTCATTCGTTTTTTGACAAATTTTCTTTTTTGTTGTCCTTTGTTGGTAAAGGACAAGGATTATGTTTGATGTCCAGACCTTCCAATCATATTCATTGTCTGCATTTAAAAAAACATTTAGAAAATTTCAAGTGTAGAATTGCTAAGAGGTTGGATTTTATTGATATATGTGTGTTGTGTAGTTTTTTCGGTTGCACTCTTGATAACTATGCCCTAATTGTATGAAACGGTATGACTGACGATTTTCTGAGCAATGGTATTAATTCATAATTGTTATCTGTTTTTTGTTATAAGTGTTTGTAAAACAATAGGTTTTTCGCTTTTGTGCTTCTTTTTGAATAAATTGTTATCTTCGATTTAAGACTGACTGACTAAATATAATAACCCTCTTATTTCTCTATTATCGTATTAAACTAACCGTAATCCTAGCGAATGTTTGGCTGGATTCAGCTTAATTTACTCTTTTTAATACACCCAAAATGATAGTAAAATCAACTTTTAACCACAACCTATCCATAAAGCATATCGTAGATTTCTTTTTTAAAATATATAGACACGATAAAATTGCAGAGCTTTTTTCTTTTGTTTTTTGGGAAATAAAATACCTGTTAGGCTTTTATATAAACAATAAAATAAAACTCAATCAATTACCCCCCCAAATAGTCTTAATTGATAAAACATCAATTTCATCTAGCTTTCTTGAAAAAGTGGTAATAAACTGGAATATTATTTTTTTTGACAAAAATGGTTGCTTATATGGAACCATAAAAGAAACTCCCGGAAACTTGTATGTGTTTAGAGATGAGGTGTCTATCTTATTATTTGTTTTGCCACAAGAAATAAAAGGAATTTATATAACAGATTCGGGGACATTGTTTGTTTGTGCAGGAGGAAAAGTATTTAGATATTCCGATAATACACTTTCTTGCCATCCTGTATTTGAGTTTTCTACTTTCGAAAGTATTTTTTTGCCAAATGCTTTTACAGAAGACAAGCATGGAAACTTATTTGTTGGGGAGTACGTTAATTTGTTCAATAAAAAATGGCATTTTGCTGCTTACGTTTATTTCAGTATTGATGATGGTAAGAGCTGGACAAGGACAGATTTCCTGAAAAAGAAAGGAATCAATAAGCATATTCATGTTGTAAAATGGAGTGTCTTATTGGGCGGTCTGCTTTTAACTGATGGAGATAATAAGAAAAAACTTTGGTTCGGTAAGTTTGAGTGGAGCCAAGCTTCAAAGAACTTTATACTGTCCTGGAAAGACATTAGTAAGCGTCATGTGAATATGGGAGGGTATACTGCAGTGGTAGAAGCGGATAAACAAGTTGTTTTTGGTACCGATTATAATGGGGGAACAAATTTTCTGGTATCTACCTCTAATTTGTTGAGGTTTACTAGACGGGTTGTCCCTAATCCCTATCGCCGAAGTATATTTACCAACATGGTGATGACCAGCCAAAATAGTGCTACGCAGATATGGGCATTGTTGCATGGAGAAGCAGGTGGAAAAATGAAGAGCTTATTGATGATGTCTACAGATAAAGGACAGAGCTGGAATAGAATAATTGAATATGATGGTCGTGTATTTCTAATCAGAATCCTGAATAATTCGAGACAAATTCAAAACAAGTTGTATATTTCAATAGAAAAATCTTCATTTGAAGGGGTGGTTAATAATATCCGCAAGTCTGAATCGAAAACTTCTGCCTCTGTAAATATGCAAAATGTTGATTATAATATTTATACAATTGATTGCTTTTCGCCTTAATAAGACCTGAAATATTTCGATATGCAGTCTTTGGAAGGGGTAAAAGATGCCTTAATTTTAGTATATTGGTTTAACTAATAATTAGGTCGTGCTATGGACAATAGTTTGTGCTATCAGCTTCTTAAACCACCCGCCTCTTTGGAAGATTTTGTAGAGAGCTTTTGGTATCTGCAAAACCAATCAGATCAAGAAAAGGAAGTGGTCGTGTTGCCTGATGGACGTATCGATCTGTTTTTCTCACAAAGTGCTACGGCATCTTTCTATGTGGCACTTTTAGGTATCGAAACAAATGCAGGTAAAGCTAGCATAGCAGCCAAACGCACCACCTTTGCCATTAGCTTTAAACCTTTAGCTGCCGAATATTTGTTTAATGAGTCCTTTGGTAATTTGCTGGGCAAAGCGCAAAATATGCCTGTAGACTTTTGGGATTTTAGTACAAACGATCTACATGATTTTGAGCATTGTTGTAGAAAAGCTACGGAGAAGATTCAGTTACTTTTGCCTAAAGAAATAGACCGTAGAAAGCAGAAACTGTTTGAACTCATTTACGCTTCCAATGGAGCTTTAAGTGTGAAAGAGCTTTCTGAAAAAGTGTTTTGGAGTAGCCGACAGATCAATCGTTATTTTAATCAACAGCTGGGGCTTAGTTTAAAAGCCTATTGTAATATCTTACGTTTCCGTGCTTCTTTCCAACATATTAAGGCAGGTAAGCTGTTTCCAGAACAAAACTTTGCCGATCAATCACATTTTATCAGGGAGGTGAAAAAGCTTTCGGGTGTTTCTCCTAAGCAACTCAGGCAAAATGAAAACGACCGATTTATCCAATTATCAACCTTAGACCCATCCTAATTTTGTACCGTAATAATTGATTGAACGGTATGTTACTACGAAATAAACAAATTGCCATTGTGGGCGGCGGTCCTGGTGGATTAACTTTAGCAAGGCTTTTGCAGCTCAAAAATGTAGCCGTAAAGGTATACGAACGCGATGCTGACGAAACGGCTCGCCAGCAAGGGGCTACGCTCGACCTGCATGAAGAATCTGGCTTAGAAGCTCTTCGTCGAGCAAATTTATTAGAAGAATTTTATGCCAGCTATCGTCCAGAGGCAGGAAGGATGCGGGTGCTAGACCAGTATGCAAATATTCATCTGGACGATTATGGCTCTGAAGATGATGGTGAACAACGTCCTGAAATTGATAGGGCTCCTTTGAGAGATTTGTTGATTCAGTCTTTAAAGCCCGAAATTATGGTGTGGGACAGTCAGTTTGTGTCGATGGAAAAACAAGGAGAGGGCTGGTTTTTACATTTTAAAAATGGTACGAGTGCCTATGCCGATTTAGTAATTGCTGCTGATGGCGCCAACTCGAAAATTAGGCCTTACCTTAACCGGATTAAGCCTGTATATTCGGGCATAACCATTGTAGAAGGTAATATCTATCATGCTGCTCAAAATGCACCCAAACTTTGGAGCTTGGTAAACGGTGGCAAAATTTTCGCCATGGGTAAACAACAATCTTTGATCTTAAGTGCAAAAGGAGAAGGTAGTTTGTCGTTCTATACGGGTTGCAAGGTTACTGAAAATTGGGCCGTTCATAGTGGAATAGATTTTAATGAAAAGCAACAAGTTCTCGATTGGTTTAAAACGGCCTTTTCTACTTGGGACGATGTTTGGCAGGAGCTTTTTGCGGGTAATGAGATGTGGTTTGTGCCACGGCCGCAATATCATTTTCCTTTGGATCAAAGTTGGGAAACTCAGGCAAACCTTACATTGATTGGTGACGCGGCTCACCGTATGCCTCCTTACGCAGGTGAAGGGGTAAACATGGCCATGCAGGACGCTTTTGAATTGGCGGAATGTTTAACCAACCCTGATTTTAAAAATGTAGTTGAGGCTTTAAGCCATTACGAGAAACAAATGCTTAAAAGAGCCGCTGAGGTAACGGAAATGACTTTGCAAAGTACTGAAATGCTACATTCACAAGATGCTGTGAATAGTTTGCTGGCGATGTTTAACGAAGTGAAAGGTGGAAAATAGGCTACTTTAAACCTCGTAGCTTTTAAAAGCTACGAGGTTTGATGCTATTAGAACTTTCATATCTAATGTGCTAAGATTATCTTTATCAAGAAATCATACCATAGAAATGATCGAATTGAGAGATATTATTCAAGCAAATCCAACGGACATTCAGCGTTTGGCCAATAACCATGCTATTGCGAAAAACCTGCGAGACATTTTCCCATTTCCCTATGCTTTAGAAGATGCCTACCATTTTCTGGAATTGGCTTCTAATGATAAAATAGGAAAGGTGTTTGGTATTTACCATCAGGATGTTTTTATAGGTACAGGTCGCTTAGTTCCTGGACAAGATGTATACCGTATTAATGCCGAAATTGGATACTGGATTGGCGAAAGCTATTGGGGAAAAGGATATGGTACAAGCGCAGTTAAATTAATGGTAGAATACGCCTTTAGGGAAATGGGATTGTTACGGGTTTATGCTTGTGTATTTGGCTTCAATAAAGCTTCTATGCGGGTGTTAGAAAAAGCGGGATTTGAAAGGGAGGCTATTGTTAAATCTTCTATCATCAAGGAAGGAAATGTATATGATGAGCATTTGTATAGTATTAGAAGGAGCTCGTAATTCAAAATTTGATTGCGCTGTTAATCCTTTCGTGTGTCTTGGATTGCTGAAACCCTCCTAGGGTTTGTGCTCCTATGCATTACCTTTCACTTTTAGCCCCGACAGTAATGTAAAGCCCGCAGGTTGAGGAACGAAACCGAGGACTTGGAATGAATGGCGGGACTGTCAGGATTGATGTGCAAGATTTTTGCGCTTCAAAAAAAAGAAAATATTCGTCGAAACTAGGCAATAACCATATTAAATTATGGTCTTCCGGTAAAGCTTCCAAGTTTTTCACGAATGTAAAATTTTGTTAAACTTCCCTCCAATAGCGGGCTAGTTAGGCAATAAATCCTATATTTAGCACACTTAGCATTAAGTAAACCGTGTATTAATGAAAGCAATTAAATTACTGGTCCTGTTATTTTGTTTTAGCATTACCTTGGCCTACGCCCAACAAGATACCACCACCCTCAATACGATTATCAACAAAACCAAACGACTTGGCGAGGAACAGCCGCTGGAAAAAGTATACCTGCATTTTGATAAGCCTTATTATGCCGTGGCCGATACCATTTGGTTTAAGGCCTATGTAACCACGCAAGGTACGGTGCCATCTCCCTTAAGCAAAATTGTTTATGTGGAAATGTATAATGCTGTAGATTCATTGGTGCAAACGGTAAAACTGCCTGTAAAAAACAGTGTGGCTTATGGCAACATGGCGCTGCCGATGAATACCTATAAACAGGGCAATTACTATGTGAGGGCCTACACTTTGTGGATGTTGAATTTTGATGCAGATTATTTTTTCTCGAAAAATATATTGATAGGGGAGGCCATAGATAAACAATTGCTCACCAATATTAGCTATACCAACGCACCTACAGATAAGGCTATAAAAACCACTGCCCGTATACAGTTTAAGGACACGAGTAAAAAGCCTTTGGCCAATAAAACGGTGAATTGGCGCATGTTCCATAATTATGATGTGTTTAGCAGTGGTCGTGGAACTACAGATGCCAATGGGTATTTGACCGTGACGATAACCAGTAAACCTGGTGATCCTATTAAAAAGGGGACCTTAGTGGCTGACGTGAGCATGGCCGACAAGGAATTGGCCAGTGCTAGTTTTAACATTAGGCAAAATGATAATGGAATTGATTTTCAATTGTTCCCTGAAGGTGGTGAGCTTATTTTGGGTATTCCTAATCAAGTGGGTTTTAAAGCGGTATTGCCAAATGGCTTAGGAGCCGATGTAAAAGGCAGTATTGTAGATGAACAGAATAATGAGGTAGGTACTTTTGCCTCTACTTTTGCGGGAATTGGTAGTTTTTTTGTATCGCCAGAAGCGGGAAAAACCTATAAGGTAAAATATACCAGTAAAGATGGTTTGAGCAAAACAATTGAACTGCCAAAGGCTATTGATGGAATTACTTTACAGGCGAGCAACCCTGCGGCAACTGATTTTATCAACCTGCGAGTTTTAGCTAGTGCGGCATTTTTTGAAGCGAATAAAGACAAGTCTTTTTATTTGGTTGGGCAAAATAGCAATAACGTAGCTTATGGTGCTCAAATGAGTCTTAAAAATCAGGTGATTACCGTTAAAGTGCCAAAACAGAATTTTCCATCTGGAATTGCACAGCTTACGTTATTTAATGAGAAAAGCGAACCTGTAAGCGAACGTTTGGTATTTGTATTGCATAATGATGCGATGAACTTGGCACTTAAGGCAGATTTGCCTGCATACAAGCCTCGCCAAAAAGTAAAAATAAACCTTGATGCTAAAAGCAAGGGACAACCTATTGTGGGCGATTTCTCGGTAAGTGTAACTGATGAAACAAAGGTGCCTAGTGATGAGAATAACGAAACGACTATACTGAGTTCGCTATTGCTTACCTCTGATTTAAAGGGCTACGTTGAAAAACCAAATTATTATTTCAATAAACCTGATGAAAAGAAGCTGGGAGAGCTTGATAAGTTAATGCTTACCCAAGGCTATAGAAGGTTTGCTTATAAGGAAATATTGGCGGGCCGTTATCCTAAAATATTTTTACTGCCAGAACAGGGCATTAGCATTTCGGGAACTTTAAGAGATCTTACGGGAATGCCTATTAAAAAAGGTGCCATGCGGATGATGGTGACCGGAAAACCGATCTCGGCACAAACCATTACCAGTAACGTGGGCGTGTTTAACTTTAAAGATCTGGTATTCCCTGATTCTTCGCAAGTGGTTATTAGTGCACGTTATAACCCTAACTACAACAATTTGATGATTATGTTGGATGGAAGTCCAACTGCTGCTAGGGGAATTAACTTGCATGCGGCAGATGAGATAGAAAATATTGATACAGCCATGGCTTCTTACTTGAGCAATAGCCAAAGGCAATACCGCTTTATGCGTACCCTTAAAACGGTAGAGATTAAAGGTGGGGCCATTAAACGCCCTAGCCATGCAGACCATCCAGCACTTTCGGGTTTAAGCCAAATTCCAGATCGTTTTATTGAAGGAGCAAGGTTTGAAGGTTGTAATTTTTTATTGGAGTGTATCAAAACGCAATTGCCTAGTCTTACTTATGATATGCAGGAACAGAAATTCTACATCACTCGAAATTATAATAATGGTGGTCGTGTACCTGTTGCTATTTTCCTTAATGGAATGAACGTAGATGTTAATGCCATTAATACGGTTGGTGCTCCTGATCTAGAATCGATAGAGGTTTTCTTGAATGATCCACTGGGTACGGTAGATAGGATGTATGGCACCCAAGGGGTATTGGTGATCAATACCAAAAAAGCACCTAAGGGCGAAAAAATATCTAAGCAGGACTTTCTGGACATGATTCCTAAAAAGTATGAAGTGAAGTATACTCCGCAAGGTTATAGCAAGGAGAGGGAGTTCTATTCGCCAAAATATGCACCAAACGCACCTGTTACTAGCAACGATTTAAGAACTACCATTTACTGGAACCCTAAGTTGGTGACTGATGAAAAAGGTAACATTAGCTTTGAGTTTAACAATGCCGATGGTAAGGGGAATTATAGAGTAGTAGTAGAAGGAATAGATAAAAACGGCAACGTTGGACGTAACGTGATAAGATACGTGGTGAAATAATATTGTTTCGGATTTTTCTTGTCAGAATGAAGAGTTTTTTAACCACCTAAGACATTTAAGAGCATTTTAGTTTTGAACCATTAAGGATTTAAGGGACATGAAGATTGTATAGACCAATCCCTTAATTATCTTAATTTCTTAATGCTTTCTACTTATTGCTTAGTTGCTCTTAGATGTCTAAGGCGGTTAATTATTTAAACTAATGTTCAAAAACTAAGGTATTTTATTTTTCAACCACGTCAACATTTATTTTTTATCTTAGGTGGCTAAATTAATTATACCATCTAATGACAATTTCTAGGACGCTTACCAACAGTCAATTGCTGCGCTGTAGTCTTCTATTTGTAAGCTTTTTTATCTTCGCATTCAACGTTAATGCCCAAAAAAACAATTACGATCTATTATGGAAAATTAGTGGGAAGGATCTCAAACAACCTTCCTATCTTTTCGGTAGTATGCACGTGAAAAGTCGCAAAGCCTTTAATTTTAGTGACTCGGTAATGCGCTCCATCGCTAAAACATCAGCTTTTGTACTTGAGCTACATCCTGACTCGATGCTCCAAAGTCTTTATCGAGATGCCGATAAGCAAAGTTTAAAAGCACAACTTAGTGACGAACAGAAAGAAAAATTATTGCGAAAATATGAGGAGAAATATGGTAAAGTGGCTGATGATGAATCGCTTTATCATCCACTAATGGTTCGAAATATGCTTAAGCCAGACATTGTTGGGGACGATGATATGCACACTTTTTTGGACGCTTATCTTTACGGGATTGCCAGAACACAGGGAAAGAAAATATTCGGCCTAGAAAAAACCGAAGACCAAGTAGCAACACTCAATCAAGAGGAAGATATAGACGAACTATTTGATACAGATGAAGAATCCTCAAAAGAATCCTTTAATAAGTTGTTAGAAGTTTACATAAAAGGTAACCTTAATGACATCAACAATTACTTGAACTTGTTCCCTATGGAATCCTTAGTAGAACGAAATAAAGTAATGTTTAATAGTATTAGCGATTTGCTTAAACGCGAAACCTTATTTATATGTGTTGGAGCGGCACATTTGCCGGGCGAGCAGGGCCTCATTGCAATGCTAAAAAAGGAAGGTTATCAAGTAGCTTTAGAGAATGTTTCTTTTACGGGAGTGGCTCAAAAATATAAGATAGAACCCCAAAAAATTAAGTGGTACAATTATGAAGCAGATGTGTTTAAGGCATCTTTTCCTTCTATGCCAGTGTTAGCCAAAGAAACATTAGATGCCAAATTGCTTCACTATCCCGATTTAATGAGTGGACTGGTTTTTTCAGTGGCTACTGCTTATACCCCTTCTAAAAACCGTACCATACCTTTAGATAGCATATTACAATATATGGTAGATAAAAGTGGGGTAGAAATACAAAAAAAACAAATCATTAATAAAAATGGAGTGCAGATACTAGAGGTAGATTTGGAGAAAAAAGGTAAACGTTCAATAGCACGTATTTTTTTTGAAAATGATTATTTCTATACCCTTGGTGTCGAAGAATTGAAAAAAGATAGTGATCCTTTATATGTCAAGAAATTTTTTGATTCCTTCATTACCCTTAAACCGAAAACTAAACCAAGTCAATGGCAAACTAAAAATTATGACGTGGCAGCTTTTAGTGTAAAAGTACCTGTAGAAGTAAAAGAGCAAGTGTTAGATGTAGCAGATCCAAATAATAAAGCGGTAACAAAGATCAATATGTTTGTGGCTACTGATATGAATCGCCATGTAAATTACATTTATCGTTACAACGATTTTCCGGACCGGTATTACTTGGCCGATAAAAAAACGGTACTGGATGGTACCATCAATAACCTGGCGGCAAAAGCAACGGTGGTGGTGCCCGCTACCACAATCTATAAACACGGACTTGAGGGGAGAGCGATAGAAATTTTATTAGAGAATACCTATACCCAAGTGGAAACTTTTGTGAGAGGTAATAGACAATACCTGTTCTTAAGACAAAATCTGGCCAGTTCAACAGAGCCTGCTAAGGATGAGTTTTTTGATTCCTTTCAACTATTGCCTTATCAAACCGCAAAAGGCACATTGTTTTCGGTCAAAAATGTAAGTACAACTTGGCCCGACAAACCTATGGCGGGTCCGGAAGACGAGGTAGATCATGAAAGCTTTATGATAAACACTTTGACGTATACCCATACTAATAAAAATACTGGGGGGCTATATAATCTTGAGTATGCAGAATTGAGTAAATATTATAGGAATCCAAGTATAGATTCCCTGTTGAATATCTTTGTCAAATCGTCAAGTCAAAATCTTAGCGAAGTGAAAGAAACCTCATTTACTTTGGGAGGCCTTAACGGAAAAGAAGTAATAGGATTAGATACCGTAAGTGGTAGCATGAAAAAAACCAGATTTTGGCTGCAGGACAATCATATGGTGATTCAACAAGCCATTGTCAACAAAGAGGAAATGGAAAGTGCGAGTGCTAATGCTTTTTTTAATGACGCTAAAACCAATAGTAAGGGCTTTAATTTTAATTTAGGCGCTTCAAAGGCTAATCTCATCGTGCAGGATCTTAAAAGTATAGATACCAATATACATAACGCTTCCCGTGGTGCGCTGGCCTTTTATTTATTTGACAAGGACGAAATTCCTGCCATACACCAAGCCTTACAGCATAGCTATGCAGATGATACCCTTTTAAATGGTACTAGAGCTGAATTAATCAAAGATTTGATCAGATTAGAAGATAAAAAATCAGTGTCGCTATTGAAAACCTTGTATGGTAATTCAAAAAATCCTGATGAGTTGAAGGGACAACTATTAACGGCCATTCCAGCTATTGATGCAAGCCAATACGATTGGTATTTAAACACCTTAACCAAAGCTGATTTTAAACTGGAAAGTTATTGGGAGGTGTTAAAACCATTAAGAGATTCACTTACCTATACCGGAAATAAGTTAGAAACCATTATTCCTCTTGTAGATAAAAAGGTAAGCCGTTCGGCCACCCTATCTTTGCTTTCGCAGCTTATGTCCTTAGATACCGTGCCGAGTTATACGCCGCAAGTACAGAAATATGCAGCGAGAATCACCAAACACGCCATGGCAGATTTGGACGAAGATATTGTGAGGTTAAATGCTGATGGATATCCAACTACAATTTACTATTACTTGGATGTTTTGCCTAAACTGGATAAAAAAATAACGGATGAATTTACCAAAAAGGTTCTTAATATCGACTCCATCAAATACCTAAAAACAAGTTCTGTGGAAGCAAGAATTAAGGCTGGCTTACCCGTGGACGAAAACTTATTGGCCGAACAGTTAGATAGTTTGTTCAGTAGATTTAGCATTATGCATGCTTATGATCAGGTAGGTTTATTGGAAAAAGTACCTGCTAAATATCGTAAGCCTGGTGAATTTGGTAAACTATTGGTGTACGAATTGATGAGCGAAGACTATGAATTAGGAGAGATTTCCGCCCTTGGAGAAATAGAGGAGGATGGCCATATCTATTATGTCTATAGTTATGAGATTGCTGGTGATGATGAAGAGAAGCAGACTTACTTGGCCGTGGCAGGAGCTTTTAAAAAGGGATCTGAAAAGCTTGATTTTAAAAACCATTTTGCCGACACTGATTTTGAACCTTTACAGGAAGATTGGAAAGCTCAGGCCAAAGCTATTGTTGAAAAAATGAAGAGTTACGCTAAAGAAGCGAAGTAATCCATCTGATATAAGAAGCCCCTCTTAAGTTTTGTTTTAGGAGGGGCTTTGTTGTTGAATAAGGTTTTTAGATTTAAAAAAAACTTAATGTTCCTTCATTCATTAACGGTTCGAGACCAAAATGTTCTAAGGTGTTTAAGGTGGTTGATTACTATTAATTCACTGCACTTTTTATCTTTCGTACCATCTTATCAAAAAACTCAAGACCATTCCTGTCATTCTTTGAATTTAGCAACTCCATTTCCAATTTTCCAGGATTAAAGCGAAGATAAAAAACGGCCCCATTGGCTAAAGTTAACTCCTTGCCGCTGCTTAGGTTTTTGTTCAGTAATAAACTGTCCTGATCTTTAAACAAATCCTTCAAAACGTCAAGCACCTTTTCTGTTTTTCGCTCCGGATATTGGGCCAGCATTTCATATCGACTAGACGTTTTGCTTACTTTAACAGAGGTACGACCTTGGTTACAAGCATAAATCATGGTTAATATCACCATTAATAACATTATTCTTTTCATCTCAGTATTTTAAAATTTTAAATATTTATAACTTTTCATACCAACTATCCGCCTGTACGACCTTTTATATCTTCAAGGGATGTTTTTCTGTTGCGTGCAGATTTCACTTGTTGGTTGCCAAAACTATAATTGATGCTAAAGGAAGCCCTTCTGTTCACATAGTGATTGGTTACGTACATGTCCACATTCTGGTATTTCATACGGCCCTCCCAGTAATTGGTGTTCAAAATATCATCCACGCTTAAGCGTAATTTTAGCCGGTTTTGCATCACAGTTTTTTGTACTCCTAGGTTTAGCGCATATTGAGCAATGGTAGTTTCTTCAACACCTCTTATTCTCGGCGAGTCATACCAAAAGCTTAGCTCAGCCCTAAATGTTTTAGAGAAAACAAAGGATTGTGAAGTGTTGAAATTGAAGGATACCTTAGATTTTTGGAATTGAGCACCTACCAATGTTCCATCCTCATATTTTTGATAATTGGCGGAGAAGTTATTTTGCATGCTCCATTGTTTGGTAATTTTAAGAGGTACAAACAGATTGGCATTATACAAATTGGCATGGCCAAAGTTTTGGCGTTGAACTTCTATTTGTCTAGTCGCATCATTTTGTCGGCTCACCTGAGTAATCATTCCCCTTACATCGGCATAATTAAATGATAGCGAGAACTCCTTGAAGTTATAGGCAAATTCAAAATTATCAGTAAACTGTGCATTAAGGTAAGGGTTGCCGCTATCAATGGTATAAGGATCAAGGTACTGAACAAATGGATTTAACTGCTGGTAGCTCGGGCGGTCGATACGACGGCTATAAGAATAGTTAAAACTGTGGTTTTTACTTAACTCTTGTTTGATGAAAATAGAAGGGAACAGAGAAACGTAGTTACGGTCGACAATTTTATTGCTGGTTACCGAATGTCCTTTGCTGTGCGTATGTTCGGTTCTTAAACCTAATTGTAATTCCCATTTTTTCCAGCTTTTAGAAAGGTTGGTATAAGCGGCATTGATGTTTTCTTTATAGATAAAAAGGTTGGAGCGACCTAAAACATCAGACCAAGATCCATTGCTCAGTTGCTCGGAAACGAAATCATTGTTGGTGTTTACAAAGCTACTTTTTAACCCTGCTTCAAATTTTAGGGTTTTAGAGAAAGGCCATGAAAAGTCAGTTTTGGCTGCAATCACATCTATCTTGGCATCAACAATGTTGCGCAAATTAGAGCTATTGGTTTCCTGTTGAGCAGTATTCAAATAACGGGCATCGAAGCTGTCATTTCTATCCATAGTGTAATTGGCATAATCGACATCGAAGGTAATATTGGCTTCCTCCTTTGGTAAATCATGCTTGATGTTAAAATTGGCCGTTACATTTTGCATTTTACTGGTGTTGCCATTGTTCTGTTTAATATAGCTCAACGTGTGGGTATTGCCTTGATACTCGTTAACATCGGCACTGCTAAGTCCCACCATTTCATTTTTAGCGTTAAAGAAATCAACCATTACCCCTAATACCGTCTTTTTAGAAGCATAATAATCTGCACCAATTTTGGCCGAGTAACCTGGGCTTTTTTGCTTGCGGTCAAACGATTGGTCAAAAGTGGTGCGCATTGCGGGGGTGTTGGCGGTTCTGGTCAGCAAAGTTTCGTTAAAACCTGAGCGGGTGTTATAGGTGGTATTGCCAAAAATATTCCATTGTTCTGTTCTGTGGTTCAGGTTAAGGTTGGCACTATGGCGATATAAATTGTTTGGACCATCTTTAACGCCTCCCCATCCTGTATTCAATACGGCACTACCGTTGGTGCCAAAGTTTTTGTTCCTTTTCAGTTTAATATTGATAATCCCTGCATTACCAGCGGCATCATATTTAGAAGAAGGATTAGTGATCAGTTCAATGCTGGCTACTTGGTCGCTGGTCATGTTACTCAAGACTGTAGTGATGTCGGCACCAGATAAGTAGTTGGTCTTGCCATCCACCATTACAGTAATGCCCGCTTTATTGTTTAGCTTAATTTGTTCCGTTTGACGGTCTATAGTTACTCCAGGCGCTTTCTCCAAAAGTTCTAATACGCTATTGCCAGCTGCGGTAGCATTGTTTTCTACGTTTAATACAGTTTTGTCTGCTTTACGTTCTACAAAAGGTTTTTGCCCCACCACGCTTACTTCTTTTAATTGTTTGCTGGTACTTTGCATTTTAACCGTAGGAAGTAGTAAGTCGCTACCTGTAAAGCTGAATTTTTGACCGCTGTAAGGTTGATAGCTTACCATTTTTATTCGCAATAGGTATTGGCCTTCACTAACATTTACAAACTGATATAACCCATCTAAATTGGCCGAAACTTCTACTGTTTTTGTAGTGTCGGCCATGCTCACCAATTTCACCAAGCTGTAGGGTAGAGGTTCGTTGGTTTCGGTAACTATTTTACCGCTGATGCTGCCCTTTTTTTGGGCAAAGGAGGTCCCCCACGCCAAAAGGCATGTCATTAATAGTAATATTTTTTTCATGATTTTTCTTTTTTTTGGATTTAGGGACTAGTGATTAGCTTTTAATAGGTGCTTGCTATCTCGCTAGTACCTAGGCGGTTTTTTAGACAATAGGATGGCCTTCCTCCTTTTTGGAAGACATTTTAGGTGACGAAAAATGGTTGACTTATAAGTGGTCAAGTATCGGTAAGCCTCGATGTTTTTTATTTACCGATACTTGACGGGTATGATTATTTATTGGTTTTCTGGATTTTCAAGATCGTATCTGCATTTCAATCCTTCTTCGGTCATGATTGATTCGCGGTAAGGCTCCTTATGTTCACCTTGATTGTCGCGGCACCAATAGTATTGATAAAAACTCCAGTACCTATGGGTGTTTTCATTAATAAGTACACGGCTACCTACAGGGATTCTTAATTGAATATGTACACTTTGGTCACGCCAAGGCATGTTTTTCTTAAACTGTATGTTAGGGCTGAACACTAGTGAAGAGTCTTTTTGAACGAACTTGTAATCGATGTTTTGTACATGTTTTAAAGCTGTTTGAAAGTCTCTACCTTGTGATTCGTAAGTAGCGGTAATAGAAGCTTTATCGTCAAGACTTTTGGTGATTTCAAAACTTACACTTCTTGGGTCTCTAAATGGGCCGCCGTTATCGTAGTTGTCCACAATAATTCTGTTGCCGATATTGATGTCCTCTAAATGGTAGCGGATACTGTCTTCTTTGTTGAATACCATGCTTTTGTCCACATCAATCACATAGGTTTGGTATTGCTTTAAGTCAGTTTGCTGTACCAGTTGTGCTTCCTCTTTAAATTCACCTAAAATTTTAGCGGTATAATAACCTGATGCACCTGCACCAATTAACCATACAATTAATAAGGCAAACCAAATGTATTTACTAATTTCAATCCGGTTGTTAATGACTTTTAAAGCAAAAAGTACCAAGGCCAAAATAGGGATAAAGAAAGTAAGGAAAGCGTTCACGATTAAACCCTCTCTGAAAGGCGTATTAATAACACTTAAAGGAAAGGTTTGATAAGCACTTTCGTCCCAGAAGCCAAGCAGCATTCCCAAGAAAACGATCAATGTAATTAGGCAGCCAAAACCAAACACAATGATGAAAATGGCAATAGCTTTTCCGAAAATTTTAAAGATGCCCCTGATCAATCGGCCAAACATATTGATGATGTCGCTAATGAAATTGCTCGATTTTTTTACAACAGGCGCTAAATGGTCGTTAGCAGATTTCATGTTGGCTTTTAATGCGGCAAGTTCTTCGTCAAAGCTCTTTTTGTAGCCGTATAAATTGGTAGCTTCTCCTTTCATTTCCATTCGTTCTGATCTGGTGGCAGCTCTAGGAATGGCAATCCAAAGGATCAGGTAAACCAAAATTCCAGTTCCAGCCACAAACATCAATAAGAAGAAGGCTAAGCGTAACCATCGAGCTTCCATGTTGAGATAGTGCGATAAACCAGCACATACGCCAGCAATCACACCTTCGTCTGTATCTCGGTATAGTTTTTTAGGACTGTTATAATTGCCGTATTGAGTGTCATGTTTTACTTCTTCCTCTTCTTCGCCAACAAAATCCTGTACACTGCCCATTTGTGCAATTACACCTTGTACATCGGCAACGTCTATCACTTGTTTTTGTCCTTTTTGCAATAGCTCTGCAAACATTTCAGCAATGCGATTCTCAATGTCCTTCACAATTTCGAAATCGTCTGCGCTTTTGGCAAAATGTTGTTTAATCTCGTTGAGGTAAACCATTAATATTTCATAAGCCTCTTCCTCAATATGGATGATGGAGTTGCCTATGTTGATGATGATTGTCTTGTTCATGGTCTTATTCTTTATAGTGGTAGGCCACTAGCGTTTGTTTTCTGTTTATTGTTCTGAAGTTGAGTTAGCTCCTTGTTGCGAGGTGGTAATGGCGTAAACCAATTCGTGCCAAGTGGTATCTAATTGAGTGAGGATTTGTCGACCCTCTGGCGTGAGTACGTAGTATTTACGTGGTGGGCCCGAAGTTGATTCGACCCAATTGTAGCTCAATAAGCCATTATTTTTTAAACGAGTAAGAAGAGGATATAAAGTACCCTCTACCACCAGTAGCTTTGCCCGCTTCAGCTCGGCAATTATATCGGACGCATAAATCTCTCCTCGGGAGATGATTAAAAGCACACAGTATTCAAGTATGCCTTTGCGCATTTGGGTTTGCGTATTCTCTGCTATCATAATACAAAGATATATGTTTAATAATGTACTATGCAATACATAGTACTATAAATTATTTTATGATATATGTTAAGTTATTGATTTACAGATAAATAATTTTTGTTTGAGAGGTGAAGATTTTATGGATGTTTTCGAAAAAGTTGAAAAATACTACTTGAATTTTCAGAAAAACATGTCAGTTTTGAGTGAAATGGACTGGCCGATTTTAAATTTTCACCTTTGCGTTCTTTGCAAATACTTGTAAAACCGTCGCGTTAAAAAAACAACCGCTAAGAAAAAGAAGCGTTTCGCTAATAACGCAAAGATTGGGTTGTTCCGATATTTTGTATTACAGCAGGTTGTTACTAAACCCGATAGTAACGGAAAGCCCACAGTGAGCCTAGCGAACGAGGACTTGTAGTGAATAGCGGGGCTGTATTTATTGAGAGGCACTAATGTTCTTTTTCCAATTAAAAAACTTAACGTTTTAAAGGAAAATGATTACTATGAACCTAAGTAAGTAAGTGCTTGTTTAATCATGGCATCACTAAGGTTGTGCGCTTTGTAATAGCCATTGTCGCCCAAATAATATTTATAGAGCATGAGCTTCAAATTTTTATAAATGAGCGGCTTTGAGGCAATGAGTTGTTTAGTATCAATAGCTATTTTCTTGCTTTCGGCATATTTCAGAAAATCTACATAATCCTTATCCGAAATGTTGAAAATACTAACCGTTTTATTAAGATAATCGGCAGTATAACGATCTGCTAATACATCAAATACGAAATCGATAAACACTTTTTTTTGTAGCAGCGTAGCATAAAATTTATTATAGCCAATGGTGTCCAGCTTTACATAAATATCAGGTTGTATGCCGCCGCCCGCAAATATTTTCTTGCCATCTTTAAGCACGTAAGGCATGTTGTTCATCAAGCTATCGGCTTTCGGAGCATCAGAAGTAAGTTCGCCACTATTGTATCTGTCTTCAAGATCATTTTGGTAGGCTTTATAACCTCGTTTGTAAGGCTTTTGTATGCTTCGACCCAAAGGCGTGTAGTAGCGGGCAATGGTGAGGTTAAGTGCCGAACCGTCTTCAAAAGCAAATTGTTCTTGTACCAAGCCCTTGCCAAAAGACCTGCGACCTATAATGATTCCACGGTTAAGGTCTTGTATGGCTCCTGCAAAAATCTCACTTGCCGAAGCAGAATTTTCATTGATGAGCACTGCTAGTTTTCCTTGTTCAAATTCGCCACCACCCGTGGTAAAGTAATCTGTACGAGGGTCATGTTTACCTTGGGTGTATACGATCAATTTATTTTCGGGTAAAAACTGGTTAGCTAATGAGGTAGCAGCGGTGAGATAGCCACCGCCATTGTCCCTTAAATCTAATACCATTTTCTTCATCCCTTTTGCCTTCAGGTTTTTAACCGTGTTGCCAAAATCGGTATCGGTAGTAGCGCCAAACTTGCTAATTCTAATGTAAGCCGTTTCGGGGTTCATCATATAGGCGGCATCAATACTGCTAACCTCCACTTTGCCGCGTTTTACGTTGAGCAGTACAGGAGTACTTGTTCCTGGATGTAAAATAGTTAATTGTACAGTGGTGCCTTTTTTGCCTTTTATTCTGCCCATCATGGCCGATCGAGGTAAACTACGGCCACTTACTACGGTAGTATCTACTTTTAAGATTTTATCACCTTGCTTAATACCACTCGAAAAAGCTGGTCCATCTTTAATGACATTGGTAACCAATAGGGTGTCGTTAAGAATATAATATTCAACACCTACGCCTTCAAAATTCCCTTCTAAGTCTTCAGAAAGCTCAAAAGCTTCGGTAGGGGGAAGATAAGCACTATGTGGATCTAGTTGGTGAAGAAGACTGTCGATAGGCAAATGCTTTAAGCTGTCTGCATTAATGTCGTCTACATATTTTTTCTTGATAATATGAATGATATCGTCGACTTTTTCTTCTTCGGTATTGGCATACCTGATATCCTTTTGGACCTGAAATCCTTGGTCCTTTAAAAATCTGTAGCCCAAATACATGCCGCCTATTAACGTTACGCAATAGGCCAACGCAATCAATAAGTTGAGGCTAGTACTTTTTTTCATCAGTTTGGATAGTGCAAAGGTACTAAAATTAGTTGCTAGTAAAAAAAGAACGTATGAAATACCATTTAGTTTTTTAATAATTTATGCCGATATTTGAAAATTCTTGCAAGAAATTGCGGTTATGTGCAAATTTGTGAGAAGAAAAACCTATTTTTAAATTTAAATGAAAAGAGTAACCGAACAGGAATCTAAATACAAAGACATTGATAAAATGTCGGTAATTGAAGTTTTGAAAGGCATTAACGAAGAGGATAAGCTTGTTCCTCTGGCTGTTGAGCAGGCTTTACCACAGATAGAGAAACTGGCCACAGCTGTTGCCGAAAGAATGAAAAACGGTGGTAGGTTATTTTATATTGGTGCGGGCACAAGCGGACGACTGGGGGTTGTTGACGCATCGGAGTGCCCTCCAACTTTTGGCGTGCCATTTGATTGGGTAGTGGGTATCATTGCTGGTGGCGATAGCGCCATCCGTAAAGCAGTTGAGTTTGCTGAAGATGACGATAAACAAGCTTGGATTGATCTTCAGGAATATGATATCAATGAAAAAGATTCACTAGTAGGTTTGGCTGCATCAGGTACTACGCCTTATGTGGTTGGCGGTTTACTGGAGGCTAGAAAGCATGGCGTATTAACTGGCTGTATCATTTGTAACGAAGGTGGGCCAGTGGTTGCTGCGTCTGACTATCCTGTTGAAGTGGTTGCTGGGCCCGAGTTTTTAACAGGTTCAACGCGTATGAAATCAGGAACTGCTCAAAAATTAGTGCTTAACATGTTAAGTACTACCGTGATGATTCAGCTAGGACGTGTAAAAGGAAACAAAATGGTAGATATGCAGTTGACTAACCACAAATTGGTGGATAGGGGAACGCATATGGTGATGGAAGAATTAAATATTGGCGAAGAACAGGCTGCTGAACTTTTAACGAAGTATGGCAGTGTGCGTAAAGCCGTAGAAGCTAGCAGATAAACTAACTGCTTAAATATATTAAATAGCCACAAATACACAGATTTATAAACATTTGTGCGTTTGTGGCTATTTTTTTCAATAGGGGTATCACGCTAAAGTTGTAAATTCGCCTCATGCACGAAATTGAACCATATTATCAATGGAGAGACGACTATATTGCTGCTGAAGACGAGCGTTCGCCTTTTTTTAATACCGAATATTCGGAGTTTTACTACGATAAACAGCTGTATAATTTTCTCATTCATCCCCAATGGGACCATTTTGGTTCTAACACGCTTTATCTTAAAGTACTTTATGTTGATTACGATAGGCAATACACCATTATCGAATTGATAGGAGAGTGGAATGATGCCATTACTAACGATATCATGATTTTAAAAAGAGAAATTTTAGAATTGATGATAGACGAGGGAATCAATAAATTTATCCTGATTGGAGAGAATGTTTTGAATTTCCATGCTTCTGACGATAGTTATTATGAAGAATGGTTTCAGGAGGTAGAAGAGGGTTGGATTGCAGGGATCAATTTCCATGAGCATGTGATCAGAGAGTTCAGAGATCACAGCATCGATTACTACATCAACTTTGGTGGCGAACTGGACGAATTGCATTGGAGAAAGCTAAAACCACTACAGTTTTACAAAAAAGTTGAGGAACTGCTGACAAAAAGATTAAACTAAAATTGTATTTTTAACCGTTAACCAATTTAAATTAATAATGGAACAACAAAATTATCAATATCAAGACAATTCGGTTTTTGTACAAGAAAAATCAGTGTCTAAAAAATTCTTTGCTAATGTTTTCTTATGGATGTTCATTGCTCTTGGACTTTCAACAGCTGCGGCATTATTTATTTCTACCTCTCCAGAAGCTCTTTCTCAGTTGATTGACTTTAATACAGGTAAAAGAACAATGCTAGGTTATGTTGCAATGTTTGCACCACTAGGTTTAGTGTTGTTAATGAGTGCGGGCTTTAGCAGATTGTCTTACGGAGCGCTTTTAGGGGTGTTCATTTTATTTTCAGTATTACTAGGTGTTAGTTTAAGCTTTGTACTGTTGATTTATACAGGTGCTTCTGTAGTTACTTGTTTTGCAGCTGCGGCTGGTATTTTCGGTATCATGGCGTTTATGGGCTACACTACCAATATCGATTTAAGCAAGTTTGGACCAATCTTGATGGTTGGTGTTTTAGGTTTATTTATTGCTGGTATCGCAAATATGTTTATCCAAAGCGAGCAATTTAGCTTGGTAATGGCATTTATTGGTATTGCGGTATTTACGGCCTTAACTGCTTATGACGTTCAAAAGATTAAAAGAATTGGCCAAGGCTTAGAAGAAGATGGACAAGCTATTGGTTCTACAGATAGCAAGAAATTGGCAATTATGGCCGCTTTGTCTTTATATCTAGACTTTATCAATATCTTTATTTACTTATTACGTATTTTCGGAGATAGAAAATAGTCTCGTTAAACAAAATATTATATCGAAGGCCGTGCAAATTTGCATGGCCTTTGTAATTTTATTTGGTTGTATCACTGATATTTTTGGAAATGATAAGCGGATGTTGCACCTTTGCATTGCTTATTAAGAAAGACGGAGGGAATAGACCCAGCGAAGTCTTAGCAACCTGTGCCAACAAGGTGCTAATTTCTAATCTCAGCAGTGGCGAGAGAAGATAAGTTTAGCGGATATATCCATTTCCGACTTTTTTATTAGGCTTTTAATTTATCATATAGTTTTCAGATATCGAGCGCCGAAGTGCAGGGTATGTATTTGTCTGTATGAAGTTAGTGCATTTATCAAAGTGCTTGATACCTGATACTAGCTACTTGCTACTACAACCGCATGAGCATTAGAGAAGAACTAGAGAAACGTATTTTAATTATAGATGGTGCCATGGGTACCATGATACAGCGTTATACCCTAACCGAAGAGGATTTTAGAGGCGAGCGTTTTGCCAACCATACCTGCGATGTAAAAGGGAATAACGACTTGTTGAACATTACTCGTCCAGATATCATCAAAGCCATCCACACCGAGTATTTGGAAGCTGGTGCTGATATTGTGGAGACGAACACCTTTAGTACGCAGCGTATTTCCATGGCCGACTATCAAATGGAAGAACTGTCGTATGAGTTGAGCTATGAAGGAGCGAGAATTGCCAAAGAAGCGACCACCGAATTCATGGCTAAATTTCCAGATCGGAAATGCTTTGTGGCAGGTGCTATTGGTCCAACTAACCGTACGCTTTCACTTTCTCCAGATGTAAACGACCCAGGTTTCAGGGCCATTTCATATGATGAACTTTTTGAGGCTTATTATGAGCAAATTAGAGGCTTGGTTGATGGAGGTTCAGATGTACTGCTGATCGAAACTATTTTTGATACCCTAAATGCAAAAGTGGCCATTGCTGCCATTAAACAATATGAAGAAGTAGTAGGCAAAAAGCTCGAGATCATGATTTCGGGAACCATTACCGATGCTTCAGGTAGAACCTTATCAGGACAAACTGCAGAGGCATTTTTAAATTCAGTAGCTCACGCCAATCCTTTGAGCATTGGTTTTAACTGTGCCTTGGGAGCCAAAGAAATGCGTCCGCATATCGAAGAGTTAGCCGCTAAAGCCGCTTGCTACGTTTCTGCCTATCCAAATGCGGGTTTGCCTAATGAATTTGGCGCCTATGATGAGCTGCCACATGAAACCGCTCATTTGGTAGATGATTTTATCACCTCCGGTTTTGTGAATATTGTAGGTGGTTGCTGTGGAACTACGCCAGATCATATTGGCTGTATTGCTAAAAAGGCAGCACAGGCAAGTCCTAGGAAAATTCCCACCATTGCGCCTTATTTACGTTTAAGCGGTCTAGAACCTGTAACCATCACGCCCGAAAGCATTTTTGTAAACGTGGGTGAGCGTACCAATATTACAGGTTCTCCTAAATTCTCTAAACTCATTTTAGGTGGCGATTACGAAGCGGCACTTGCTGTGGCCCTACAACAGGTAGAAGGTGGTGCGCAAATTATCGACGTAAACATGGATGAAGGCATGATTGACTCGGAAGCGGCCATGACCAAATTCCTCAATCTGATTGCTTCGGAGCCTGATATTGCCAAGCTGCCCATCATGGTCGATTCATCTAAGTGGACTGTAATTGAAGCTGGGCTAAAATGTTTGCAGGGAAAAGGAATCGTTAACTCAATTTCCTTAAAAGAAGGCGAGGAGATTTTTAAAGCCAATGCCCGTAAAATTATGCGTTACGGTGCTGCGGTGGTGGTGATGGCATTTGACGAACAAGGTCAGGCAGACAACTATGACCGTAGGGTAGAAATATGTAGCCGTAGTTACCGCATTTTGGTAGATGAAATAGGTTTCCCTCCACAGGATATCATTTTTGACCCTAACATTTTAACGGTAGCTACAGGATTAGAAGAACACAATAACTATGCGGTAGATTTTATTGAGGCTACCCGCTGGATCAAACAAAATTTACCTCACGCCAAAGTAAGTGGTGGGGTATCTAATATTTCCTTTTCGTTTAGAGGGAACAATGTAGTTCGTGAAGCCATGCACTCGGCATTTTTATACCATGCCATCCACGCAGGATTGGATATGGGGATTGTAAATGCGGGGATGTTGGAAGTTTACCAAGAAATTGAACCAGAGCTTTTAGAGAGGGTAGAAGACGTACTCTTAAATCGTAGAGATGATGCCACCGAAAGGTTGGTGGAGTTTGCCGAAACGGTAAAAAATAAAGGCAAAGTCATTGTCAAAGATGAAGCATGGCGACAAGGAACGGTAGAAGAGCGTTTGTCACACTCGTTGGTGAAAGGTATTGTAGAGTTTTTGGATGATGATGTAGAAGAAGCCCGCCAGAAATATGACCGCCCAATTCAGGTGATCGAAGGTCCGTTGATGGATGGGATGAACATTGTAGGAGATTTATTTGGTGCGGGAAAAATGTTTTTGCCTCAGGTTGTAAAATCGGCAAGGGTAATGAAAAAAGCCGTAGCCTATTTGTTGCCTTTTATCGAAGAAGAGAAATTGGCCAACCCTGATGCTTCACAAGGTTCGTCGGCAGGTAAAATATTATTAGCCACCGTAAAAGGTGATGTACACGATATCGGAAAGAACATTGTAGGTGTAGTTTTGGCCTGCAATAACTTCGAGATTGTAGATATGGGCGTAATGGTACCTGCGCAGGAAATCATTAAAAAAGCCAAAGAAATTAATGCCGACATTATTGGCCTAAGTGGTTTAATTACGCCATCGTTGGATGAAATGGTGCATTTTGCCAAAGAGATGGAGCGTGAAGGATTTACCATTCCTTTGATTGTTGGTGGAGCAACTACCTCGAGAATACACGCGGCAGTAAAAATTGCACCAAACTATTCTGGCCCTGCTATCCACGTATTGGATGCCTCTAGAAGTGTAACGGTTTGTAGCACTTTAATGAATGGCGAATTAAGGCAATCGTATATTGACCAAATTAAAGCAGAATACGATAAAGCTCGTGAAGCACACCTGAACAAACGTTCGGACAAGCGCTTTAAAACTTTGGAAGAGGCCCGAGCAAACAAGTTTCAGATAGATTTGGCACAAGTGGCCCCAGCTCCAAAATTTATAGGAACAAAAGTGCTGGAAGATTTTCCTTTGGAAGAGCTGTTGCCCTACATCGATTGGACGCCTTTTTTCCATACTTGGGAATTAAGAGGTAGTTACCCTCGAATTTTTGAAGACAAAAACGTAGGGGATGAAGCCAAAAAACTTTTTGATGATGCGCAAACATTGTTAAAACGTATTGTTGACGAAAAATTATTAAAGGCAAAAGCGGTATTTGGTTTCTGGCCTGCACAAACTATCGGTGATGATATTCAGTTAGCAGTTCCAAGTTCTCAGTTAACAAAAACACCTGAATTGAAAGCTGGCAATTCAGAATGGGTGACGATACATACTTTGCGTCAACAGGCGGAGAAAGTAGATGGACAGCCTTACTACGCCTTGTCTGATTTTATTGCCTCGAAAGAGAGTGGAGTGGAGGATTATTTTGGAGGTTTTGCATTAACAGCAGGGATTGGTTGTGATGAGTTGGTGGCCGAGTATGAGAAACATCACGATGATTATAACAGCATTATGGTAAAAGCATTGGCCGATCGTTTAGCAGAAGCCTTTGCCGAGAAACTGCATGAGTTGGTACGTAAGGATTATTGGGGGTATGCTAAGGAGGAGAATTTCTCTAATGCAGATTTGATCAAGGAGCAATATGTGGGGATTCGTCCAGCGCCAGGTTATCCTGCTTGTCCTGAACATACCGAAAAAGGAACCTTATTTGCTTTGCTAGAGGCCGAGGAGAAAATAGGTTTGCGTATTACCGAAAGCTATGCGATGTATCCAACAGCTGCCGTAAGTGGTTTTTATTTTTCTCACCCCGAGTCGAAGTATTTTGGTTTAGGAAAGATCAGTAAAGAACAGGTAGAAGAATATGCGGAGCGTAAATCAATGTCTTTGGAAGAGACAGAGCGTTGGTTGGCACCTAACTTGGCATATTAACCCCCGCCCCTAAAGGGGAGGGTATAAACATAATAATTAAAAAAGCCCCTTTAGGGGTTTGGGGTATGAAGATTACAGAACATATTAAAAACGCAAAAGGAAAAACCTTATTCTCATTTGAGCTTTTACCACCAATTAAAGGGCAAAGTATCGACTGGATTTACGAAGGTATTGAGCCTTTGTTAGAATTTCAACCACCTTTTATTGATGTGACTTCGTTAAGGGAAGATTATATCTACAAAGAACAGCCCAATGGCTTATTGCAAAAAGTGTCCTATCGCAAACGCCCAGGAACTATTGCCATTTGCGCGGCCATTATCCATAAATATAAAATTGATGCCGTTCCACATTTGATTTGTGGTGGTTTTACCAAAGAAGAAACAGAGAATGCACTGATCGATTTGCAGTTTTTGGGAATCGACAATGTATTGGCTTTAAGAGGTGATGCCCGTAAAGCGGACAGTTCTTTTGTACCTACACCGGGTGGACACGCTTATGCGACTGATCTTATCCAACACATTAAAAACCATAACAACGGGAAGTTCCTTCACGAAGATGTAGAAACCTTTAAAAGTGATTTCTGTATTGGTGTAGCGGGTTATCCCGAAAAACATTTTGAAGCCCCAAACCTAAATACCGATTTCAAATACCTAAAGCAAAAGGTAGATATGGGCGCTGAGTTTATCGTAACACAGATGTTTTTTGACAATCAGAAATATTTTGAGTTTGTACAAAAATGTAGAGATAACGGCATCAACGTACCTATTATTCCGGGTTTAAAACCTATTAGTACCTTAGGTCAGGTAACGGCATTACCTAAAATATTCCATATTGATTTGCCAGATGAATTGACAGATGCCTTATCGCACGCTAAAACCAATGCAGAGGCTAAAGAAATAGGTACTGCGGCGATGATTAAGCAATGTAAGGAGTTAATTGAATTTGGAGCACCTGTATTGCATTTTTATACGATGGGTAAACCAGATCAAACGAAAGAAATTGCTAAAGCAGTGTTTTAGAGTTTAGTTGTGGGTTGCGAGTGTAGTGTTGCGAGATTTGGAATTTAAAACTCTGACTTGATAGATTGATTCTCCAATAATAGAAACGTCATTGCGAACTGAAGTGTTGGGATAAGGTTAGGGGTGAAGCAATCTTATCTAAAGATTTTTTTTAAATAAAAAAGCATGGAATTCAGATCCATGCTTTTTCCGTTTATGTCTTATTCTTGAATTATACTATTCACTCAATTTCTTGCGCAATACCTTTATCACAAGGTATAATATATAAAAGATTAAAAATACAAATGCTAAACTTATCACATTCCAAATGAGTAAGCCAGTTTCGGGTACTAAAAGATCCATATCAAAGCGTTTTTATTTATTCTGGTAATTTTGGAGGCATAATTTTCTGTACTTGCGTACTGATCGATTTTAAAAATGCCTCCAATTGTGTTTGTTCGGTTAAAGTTAAGTTTAATTTTTTTAGCATTGCCGATTTTGGGTTTTTCAATGAATCTGGAATAACGGCAGCTCGCTGGTAGCTTACCGGATTTCCTAAGTTATAAAACTCAATCACGTCTTTAATAGAAGGGAAATTGCCATGGTGCATCCAAGGCCCGGTAATGTGGGTTTCTCTTAAGGAAGGGGTTTTAAACGCGCCTACATCCTTTAAATTCTTAGTGACGTTATACAGTCCCAGATCTTCCATTCGTGAGCCTAATAAAGCCTGTCCGTCATTGTGAAACTTATTATCGCTAAACAAAGGGCTATTGTGGCAATTGATGCATCCCGCTTTAGTGCGGAACAGGTGCAAACCTACCACTTCATCATCCTTCAAAGCTTTTGAATTGCCTTTTACAAAAGCATCAAAACGGGAATTGGTGCTTACAATGCTGCGCTCAAAAGTAGCAATGGCTTTTTGTATTTTATCCAAGGTGATTTCCTCATTGCCGAAAGCTTGAACAAACAAGGGCTTGTAACCCGCAATCGCCCTTACATTTTTAACCATGGTGGCTAAATCGGTATTCATTTCTACATGGTCTTGCACAGGAAATTTCGCCTGTTCTTCTAAGCTTCCAGCTCTGCCGTCCCAAAAGAATTTCTCATAAAAACCAACATTGAGTAAGGTCATCGCATTGCGTTTACCGGTTTGGCGGCTGTGGCCATAAGCTACTCTTCTCCCATCTCCCCAACCCAATTCAGGATCATGACAAGAAGCGCAGGCAATTTGTCCCGAAACAGATAGCCGTGGGTCGAAGAAAAGTATTTTTCCAAGCTGCTGTTTTTCAGTTTTAAAGGGATTGTCTGCCGGGTAACTAGGTCTGCCTAAATAGCCAATATCCTTAAAGCCAGGTTTGGCCTCATCATGTAAGGTTGGCTTGGGCCATTTTGCAGGATCGCCACTGTACAGCTCACGCAGCTGTTCAACGGTATAATCTGTGCTTTGCAAAAAAGCAGAGGAGCATACAAAAACAATTAAAATGGTGGCTAGCACCAAAAGTCTCTTCATCCTCAGAAAAATTAAAGGGTAAGTGCTGTTGGGCTTAATTTATACTTAAAAGTTCGAGTGGTACCCCCAATGGCGGCTTCGTTGAAAGTAATACTAAGGTCAATTACTTTTGAAGTTTCGTCGTAAGTTCCGCTGCCACTCATGCCAATGGTGATGGTTTGGCCTGCGGTTGATTTTCTCAAAATCACATCTTGGGTTTTTACTTTTACGATACCTGTTTTTGCCCCCTCGTAATCTGGGAAAAATTGCAATACCTGATCTACATTAATGCCCACGGTTTTAATGTTAGTGCTTCCAGTATAGGTACTGTACAAACGTACCATATCAAACATAGGTACGCCGCTATCTACCACATTTGGGTTGGTAAAGCCAATAAAGCTAGGGTCGGCGGTAGAAATGGTTGAAAAATGTCCTGCAATTCTACTTCCCCAAGTAGCTGTAGAAGGTTCATATCTATATACAAACATTTGATAGAAGGCGATGGGCTGATGAAAAACGGCAATAGCTGATGAGGATGCTGTTGCTATCGGTTGATCAGGATACAAATCTGCTTTAGCAGCTGGTTCATCTTTTTTGCAGCCACTAAGAATGATTAAACTGATAAGTATTGCGATTAAATTTCTCATATCTTTTTATTAATAACCTGGGTTTTGCTTCATGTTTTTGTTGGCGTTAACTGTATTGGCCGGAAGTGGCATGATCAGCCTATCGTCGTCGGTCAAAAGGTTTTTGGCTACTGGCGTAACATCCACTCTGGTGATGTCTTTTTTGCGTCGCATTAAGTCGAACAGCAAATTGCCTTCAAAGGCCAGTTCCTTTCTTCTTTCCAAAAGGATGGCGTCAATTACGGCATCTTTTGTGGTTAAGTTTAAGGTGTTGGCGCTGACATCACCACGTTTCCTGATCAGGTTTAAGTCGGCATTTGCTGTGGTAAAATCTGCTGCGTTTTTTTCTACTGCAGCTTCGGCTCTAATTAAATGCAGTTCCGAAAGGCGTAATATTTTGATGGGTGTAGCCAATGTCCCGCCACCTTGATACTTTTTAGTGAAAGCATAATTTACACCGCTGATATCTATTCTGTTGAACATCGAATTGATATTTCTTACGTCAGTGGTACTGTATAAACCAGTCAAATCCAAAGTTGCAGCATACATACGGTACGAAGACAAGTTGGAAGCTTCATAATAAACCCCTAAACCACCACCGGTAAAGTTGGTTTCTACGGGCAATTCAAAAATCGATTCGCTTGAAGGTACACGGCCAGTCCAGCTAGCCACATAATTAGCATTGGTGATCAAGGTGTATTGATTGCTCTTGATGATTTCATCAGCCAATGCAAAGGCTCTATCCCAATTGTTTTGGTACAAGTAAACTTTCGCCAATAATGCTTTGGTAGAAGTTTTGGTGAAGTAGTTTTGTTTAGTGCCTGAATTTAAAACACCCACATTGGTATCGTCAAAAGCAGCAATGGCTTCAGTAAGATCGTTTATAATGGCATTGTATGTTTCGGCAACGGTTGCTCTTGTAGGTGCTGGATCCGAATACAGCTGAGGTTGTAAAATGACCGGAATACCTAAATGAGATCCGTTTGAGGTGTAATTGAATGGTCGTGCAAAAATCCTCACCAAATCAAAATGAATTAAAGCTCTGATTGCTTTTGCTTCAGCAATGATTTTAGTTTTGTCTGTGGTTGAACCTGCTGCGGTAGGCGTGTATTTAATGATATTGTTTACGTTGTTCAATTCACTATACAAGGAAGAGTAAGTGCCATTCATGCTTGAATTTTGTGAATCTACAATGGCCTCATAAATATCTTCTAACCTAAGGTTGGTGTTTTTGCTGAATTTGATGTTCCCCGCTAAAATTTCAGGATAAACCATCGTGTTTTTATTATAATGGTTCTCATCTAACAAAGCTCTATATGAACCCGCCAAAGCTGTTTTTGCACCTTGTACATCTAAAAATAAATCCTCTAAGGATATCTTATCCGTAGGTTCTTTGTCTAATATTTTTTCGCAGGAAGAAAGTCCTAACAGCGAAACAATGAGGAATAGAAAATATTTTTTCATCGAAATTGATATATTGAAAATGGATGATTTCATGATCGATTATTATAGGCCAATTTTTACACCAAAAGTAAATGCAGAGGTTTCTGGAAATACAAACCTTCGCTCTGCTACACCGTTTCTACCTTTAGTTCCAGCATCTTTATACAGGTAAAATAGATTGGTCGCATTGGCAAAAACAGAAGCGCTTTGAAGCGTTAATTTGCTTACTAGATTTTTAGGCAGGGTATAGCCCACGGTAACGTTCGAAAGTTTCAAATAGCTCAGGTCATACATGTAACGAGATGAATTGGGTACGATACTTCTATTAATGAGCAATCTTGGAATATCGGTAACATCACCAGGTTTTTGCCAGCGATCTATCAAGTTCACACTTTGATTTCTATTTTGAAGATTTCTGCCATCTGATTCATCCGCATAGTTCACAAATAAATTGGCGCCGTAGCTGTAAAGGATGTTGAAAGAGAAGTTGAAATCATACAAATTGAATGTATTGATGAAACCTCCTTGAAAATCAGGTAAACGGTCGCCTAATACCATGGTGTTGCCAATTGTAAGTGCATTAATTTCAGAAGCGGTTCTAATAACGCCGTTGTTGTCATAAAACATTTCTGCGCCATTTTCGGGGTTAACTCCCGCCCATCGGTAACCATAAATAGCTGAAGTACTGTTGCCCACTTTTAAGGCCGCCGCATCAGTTGCGGTGGAGTATAGCGAGGCGAAACCGTTGTTGTAAGAAATCAGCTTGTTTTTATTGGTACCCAGGTTAAAAGAGGTAAACCAGTTAAAATTCTGTTTACTGATTACTGGGGTGTTGATGCTCAATTCGAAACCTTGGTTGCGCATTTTGCCAGTATTGGCAGAGATATTACCAAAACCTGTTTCTAGTGGCACTAATACGTTGGAAATAAGGTCAACAATGGTGTTGTTATAGTATTCGGCGGTTACTTGCACTTTGTTAAATAGGGTAAAATCTACTGCGGTATTGAATTTGAAGTTCTTTTCCCAACCTAAATCTGGATTGGGAGCACCTGTTGCATCAGGGTATGACGCTACGTTTCCATTGTAAGTATTTCCACTTTGTGTACCAAAACTATACAAACCTCTGGCCGCATAAGTGCCAATTCTAGAGTTCCCTGTTGAACCAAAAGTGGTTCTTAATTTCAGGTGGTTAATCACTTTGTTGTTTTTAAGAAACTCTTCGTTGCTAATTAACCATGCCAAACCAAGCGAGCCATTGAGGGCTACTTGCTTGTCTCCACCAAAAATGGAAGACTTATCTATACGCCCGTTAATGTTGGCGTAGTATTTCTTTTTAAAATCATAACCTAATTGCGAGTAATAAGATACGGTGGCGTCAGAGTTGGTAGAAGAAGCAGACGTTTGTGTGGCCGCCATATTCAATACACGGTACCTGTCGAAGCTGAATCCAGCACCAGAACCCCTCAATAAATCAGTTTTTCTATCTGCTATTTGTGTGCCTATCAAGAAACTAACGGTATGGGCATCTTTAAAAACTTTATCGTAAGTGGCTTGAATAAATGCTGTATACCCTAGGTAATTGCGGTCATAGATCGTTAACCTGCCATTAGCGTTTCTTCCAGTAGCATTTTGTGCGGATAGGTATTGTGTTTGCTTGTTCTGATAGTTGTCTGCACCTACGGTGGCCGAAATCGCAATCTCCTTGGTAATTTGATAGCTACCATTTAAATTTCCCATTAGCTGGATACCCTTATTGCTGTTTTGGTTCTGTGTAAGAATTGCTAGTGGATTTGGTACCCCTAAAATATCTTGGTAAGTGCCGTCTTCGGCTACAGCGGCCACGTTTGGAGGCAAAATCACACCACCAAAAGCAGATAGGGTGTTGCTTTGCGTGTAGGTAGGGCTAAGGTTAAAGCCAACTTTGAACCTATCATTAATTTGTTGGTCTACCCTTAAGCGTAGATAAACTTTTTGCAGGTCATTACCTAATGAGCTCGATTTTTGATCTCTGTAGCCCGCAGAAAGGCGATACGTAGTTTTGCCCGTACCTCCGGAAAGGTCTAGACCGATGTTTTGATAAACGGGAGTTCTGTTCGTTAGGTCAAACCAATCCGTATTGATGGTGTTACTTCCAGCCAGCTGAGTGGCTTCGGTTGCGGAGCGGCCACCGTTAATGTACGCTTCTCTTAGCAAGCTGTAATATTGTGGACCGCTTAACCATTTATACTCGTTGATGAATCGGGAAATACCCGTGTCGTAGTTTACGTTGAGTCTTGTTTTTCCAGCTTCACCAGCTTTAGTAGTGATAATGATTACCCCATTTGCGGCATCAGCACCGTACAAGGCAGAGGCAGTTGCATCTTTTAGGATAGAGATACTTTTGATATCATCCGGATTGATGTTCGATAGCGGATTAAGATAGCCTTCGCCGTTGAAAACAGAAGCTTCATTTCCTCTTTGTTGCTCATAAGCGGGAACGCCATCAACCACATATAGCGGTTGTGTAGAAGTTCCTCTGCTCGCGCCAATATTTGGTAAGGAACCCTGACCTCTGATGTTGATTTTAACAGGGGTGTTCAGTTCAGAGGTTGTTTCTACATAAACCCCAGCTACCATTCCTTCAATCATTTTATCGAAACTCTCAATGGGCCTATAGCTTTGTAATTGCTTGCTCGAAAGCTGCGAAATACTACCTACTACATCTTCCCTACGTTTTTCTTTGGTATAGGAACTGGTTACCACCACTTCGTCCATACCAAAAATATCATTGTCCATTTCTACTTTTAAAAAGCTTTGTTTGCCCACCTTTACTTCCTTGGTTAACATGCCAATGTAAATGAACTCCAGAATGGTGCTCTCGATGCTTTCGCCAGCTAACCTGATGGTAAATTCACCGTTTACATTACTTACAGCCCCTTGGCGGGTCCCTTTTTTAAAGATGTTTACTCCTGGAATGGGTTGGCCATCTTGGCGACTGGTAACTACACCCGTAATTAACTTTACTTGTGGAGCAGCTTTTCTAATGCCTTTTCTGATGGCGATGTTATTGCCGGCCATGTTAAAATCCAATCCCGATTGTCCAGAAATTGTAGTCAACACTTCTTTCAGGTTATTCTTGATATTTAAGGTAACCAGTTGCGAAAGATCAACTTCTTTTTGGTCGTAATTAAAAGTTAAGCCAGTTTGTTTTTCGATATCCTTAAGCACTGTATTTAGTGGCTTTTGAACCACATTAACGGTTACTGTTGGATTTTTGCTTTGTGCCAAGGTGGGCACTGTATGATAAAATAAGAGGAGCGTAAGAACTAAAAGGATTTTGGGGTAAAATTTATTCATTTTATGGAACTAGGGTTATAACGTTGTTGTCGATTTTATAATTGATGCGTTTGGCAAAGCAGATATTTTGAATAATGCTCAGGTAATCGGTTTTAGAGAAACTTCCAGAATATTGCCAATGTTTATCGCCAGTTTTGTTGATAAGGGTGATGCCGTACGTATTGTAAAGTTTGGTGGCGATTTCCTCGAAAGAAGCATTTTCGAAAATGATGGCGCCAGTTTGCCAAGCGGTGATTTGATCGGCATTGAAAGTAGTTTTCTCCAATTGTTTAGCATTGGTTTTAACCGTTGCCATTTCTGTAGGTTTTAAAATGAACTTTTGGCTTTTATCGCTTAGTTCAACGGCTACACTTCCTTCTACTAAAGCAACTGAAACATCGGCTGCATTTTGATAAGCCGAAACATTGAACTTTGTTCCTAGAACCGTGGTGGTGAGTTTATTGGTTTTTACCGTAAAAGGTCTGCTTTTGTCTTTGCTGATCTCAAAAAAACCTTCTCCTTCCAATTCTACTTCCCTTTTGTCGTGGGTAAAATGCTGCGGATATTTTAAAGTACTGTTGCTATTCAAGGAGATTTTGGAACCGTCTTCAAGAGTAATGACTGCTGTTTTGCCATAATCGTTATGGTAGCTTACATAGGCTGGTGGAACAGGCTTTTGATTGAAAAAGTAAACCGCAATAGAAGAAATGACCAACAACGAAGCAGCGATGGCTAGCTTGGTGTAGCTGAATAGCTTTTTACTCTTTGTAGGAGGCGCTACCGGGATAGTGTCGTGAACTGCTAGAAAACTGTCAAATTTGCCAAAAGCTTCACTTAACTCTGGTTCACCAAGTTGCAAATGAAGTTTAGCCAATAGCAGTTCTGCCTTGTAAATTTCATCTAATTTTTCAGGATGTAAGCTGATCCAATTTTCCCAAAAAGCAATGGCTTGCTCATCAGTTTGAAGATAATAAGCTATGAAAGATTCATCTGCAGCAAAATCTTCCGCATGATAAAGGTTAAAATTCATGTATGGAATAATGAGTTTTTTAGACTAGTTATAGATAAGAGTCGGAGTAGGTAGATTTTTACCAGAAATTTTTTGAAAAAAATAAAAAGCGATCCGAAAGGGTGTGCTTACAGGCTAAAAAAGTCACGCAATTGAGTAATTGCGGCATGTACGTGATTGTAAACCGTACGATGTTTAAGGTTCAGCATTTGAGCAATAGTTTCGTAATCGAGCTCATCGAAAAACTTTAGCTTAATCACTTCTCTTTGGGTAGGCGTAAGCTGATCAATACCCATCCTCAATTTGTACTGACTGGCGGCATTTTGTTGCGCAGCAATCAATAAGTCCTCGTAAGAAAACTCTTTTAAACCCTCTACCTCTGGAAAATCATCCATGCTTCCCGTTAGCGTATCCTGTTTAAGCTGTTTAAGTAATTTGTTACGTAAACAAGTTTTGAGATAGGCCGGCACATGGTTTACGGTTTGAAGGGAATTTCTTCTTTCCCATAATTCGCAAAAGAGCTCGTGAATGTTGTCCTTGGTTTTCTCCTTGTCTGCAATTAACTTAAAGCCATAGACATACAGCTGCTGATAGCAGGCTTGATACAAGGTCTTCATGGCCAAGGTATCACCGAGTCGAATTTTATCCCAAAGGTCGGTGTACATCATTGTGGGGACAAATATAGGATATTCTTTTTTTGTTTAGAATTATTCTAAATAATTTATAGGAAAGCGATTATCGTTGTAAAAATAACGAGAGGTTACAACTTTTGCTAAAAGTAAATTGTTGTTTTACAGACAAATGATTTGCACTTGGCAGTTATCCCTTATATTTGCGACATGAAAAAACAAAAACTTAGAAGCCTACTGATGCTTTGCCTGCTTTTTTTGCTGGGCATGGTATATAGTGCGCATGTTTTTGTAATGGATAACAAGGTAGCTGTACAAACAGAAATGGCTGATACTAATGATGACAACGCGGAAAGTGGAGAGGAAAATGTAAAAGAAACGTCCCATCATCTTTTCCTGCTGGAAAAAATGCGCTATCATTTAAAGCCAGTCACCTCAATTGTGGTAAAACTAAGCGATCACATCCAGACTGCGCTTCCAGAAGCTTACCTTCAGTTAAGTACACCTCCACCCGATTTTGCTTAAAATTACAGCAAAATAATCAAACCAATACCAAATTTTCTTATAGATATAAATGTACAAACGATGAAACCATTGTGATTTGCTAGTCAATCATGATTGCTTCGTCATCATCCACAAATTAAAATGAAAAAATCACTTTTATTAGGTGCTATGGCCATGGTTGGCTTCGCCCTTAGCACAAATGCACAAACAGTTAAGCAAACCGAAATTACTTCGATAGATAATTCATTAAATACCGTTTTAAAGCTTACGCCAATTAACTTTAGCTATGATAAAGATTGGGCTGGTAAACTGAAATTAAGCACACAAAAGCAAAGTGGATTTGCGGTAGAGGAAGTGGCTAAAGTGGCTCCAGAGTTAGTGGTTAATCAACAAAAAACATACACCGCTGGAAAAAATAGCACTAAAACAGCTACCGTTCCAGTAGTAGATTACGAAACGCTGATTCCTCTTTTGGTAGGTAGCATTAAAGAGCAACAACTACAGATAGAAGCCCTGAAAAAGGAAATCAATCAGTTGAGAAGTGCAAAATCAAAATAATAAAGAAAGGCCAGCTAAAAAGCTGGCTTTTTTGTGATTAATCCATTTTTGTGTTTATAATCAGTCTAAATAAGCGTATATTCGTCGAAATTTTTTGAATATTGTTAGCCGAAACCCATCACACTTTATCCATTAACCGAGATACCTTTGAGAAGGTCTATCACCAGTATTGGGAAAAAGTTTATGCGGTTTGTTATAATAACATTCGAGATGTTGAAGTGGCCAAAGAAATGGTGCAAGACATCTTTAAATCTTTATGGGAACGTAGGCAGGAGCTTGAGCTCGAAAACATCGGTCATTATCTTATTCGTTCCGCTAAGTACAAAACCTTCGAGTTCATCAGGAATAAGGCCACTAGGCAAAGAATAGACGAGTTTAATTACCAAGGATGTGTAAATGCCAGTAACTGCACCGAAGAGCAGGTGTTATTTAACGATTTAAAGGACAATGTAAACTTGTTGGTAGATACACTTCCATGTCAATGCAAAAGGGTGTATAAAATGAGCAGGGAAGAAGGGTTGAGCAATAAAGAAATTGCAGCAAAACTGGAAATTTCCGAAAGAGCAGTGGAGTACCATATCACCAGGGCAATGACTACACTTAAAGAAAAGTTAGCGATATTCAATAAAAAATAAACAAAACATACGGGTATGGCTCACTAAAGCTACTACTCTTTTAAAAGCCCTATAAATCGTTAATTTTGTATTATAAATTACGTTGATGAAGATAAATGCTGATCTTGTAGAGAAATATCACCACAACCTTTGCACGCCAGAAGAGTGTAAGGCAGTGGAAGATTGGCTAATGAACAGCGAGGTTGACGAGCTGGAATTTCATACCGAAAAGGATAAGCAATTGGTGAAGGACGATATGTGGAAGAACATTGTTTCTGAGCTGCCTGAACCACTTGCTCCAAAGCAACAACTTTTACGTCCTGCTTCCTACTACATGTGGAAAGGAGCAGTAGCCGCAACCTTATTGATCGCTTTTTTAGGAGCTACGTTCTACTATTTTAATCGTAACAACGAAAAAATTGTTGAGTTTGTAGCTTTTCACAACAAATCGGCATTAAAAGTCAATCATATCAGTTCTAGAGAATATAGTTTGGCAATTGGTCCCGAAACTTCTGCAGAAATCAATGAGCAAAATGGCGTGATAGATTTAACAGGAAGTATCCTTATTTCTCCAAAGCGAGATATAGAACTTAAATTTGACGGAGCCGTGAGCACCGTAAGTTTAAAAAAGGGACAAACCTATATTATTTTGAACAGCAAGTCTGGCAATCATGGTTTAATTGTGGTCAATGAAAAAAATCTGATTAACTTACCGCCGCTTATCCAGAAAAAGTTGATCCAAGAATTCGATATCTAAGCGCTCTAATTCCATATGAATAAATCTATTGCAAGCCAGTTAAAAATCATAATTGTTTTTGGATTGGGATTACTATGTTTTAATGCTTGCAAAAATGCTTCCTCATCTTCAGATCAGCCAAAGAAATATAGCCTTCACTTGATCGATATGGAAGGCAAGGAATACGTGGTGACTACCGATAACTTGGATGGAGGTTTGATAAAGCCTGAAGAAGTTACGGAGGAGCTTCCAGATACCATTTCCAGAAATATCATGGTGAAGGACGGTTATTATTATTCGCTGCAAAGAAAATCGGATATCTTAACCAAGTATGCATTGGAAAATGAAAAGCTACAACCCGTTGCCCGTTTGAAATTGGATGACTATAGCGAAGAAAATTTCATTTGGGTAGGTAAGGATACTTTGCTGTTAAGCGGACTGAACAATACTTCCAACATCGCTAAATATTACCTTATCAATACCCAAAAAATGCAGGTATTGGCGCATGGATTGTTGGATATAGAAAGGCCAAAAGGTAAATTTATTTCAGCTTCTATTGGTTTTGTAGATAAACGGAAAGATACCCTTTTTGTGGGTTATACTTTTCATCCACCCATGAAAGATGGGAACTATACCACTAGTGATACGATGTATGTTTCCCGATTGAAATATCCTGAAATGAAAAGCTTGGGGCTTCAAAAGGAAGTACGTTCTACTTACCCAGCAGGAGTGAATACGGTGCAGCATAATGAGTTTACCGATGAACATGGAGATTTTTATTTCATGTCGTGCCCAGGAATAGCCATGGGTAACCGTACCGATTTGCCTACCGCCATCTTCAGAATAAAGGCCAACAGTAAGGTGGTTGATCCAAACTATTTGTTCAACTTATCTTCCTCTAAAATTGCTAACCATGCCTATGGACTTTGGTATATTGGTAATGGCCAGGCCATTGTACGTTCGGAAAGGAAAGATCTTTATAAAGGATTATCAGATCATTACAGTACACCTCATTTCGAGTTTTACTTGCTAGATATCGTTAAACAGCAAGTTGTTAAAAAATTACCTCTGCCATTGGATAAAGGAACCCGTAAAGAAGCGGTATTGGTGAAAGGAGATACCGTTTACATTGCGGTAAACTCTGCTACAGAAGGTAATTATATCTGGAATTATAATGTCAAAACTGGGAAACTATCCAAAGGTCTGCAAATTGGTGGTGTGGCAGCGTTTATCGTACGTTTAGATAGGTTGGCTCCGTAAAACAATATCATTCTTCTTTATTTAAGTCGGCCCCTATGTGGTTATAATTTTCTTTTTACTTAAACCACATAAACACATAGCAAACCCAATAACATTATCAAGATATCATGGTTGATTTTAAAATCATCTTTATTTAGACTTATTTTAAGTTTTTTCATTTTTCACCTTCGGGAAGCTTCGACTTGTGCTACTATCTTCAAAAAGCACAATAATGTTTCGGTTAAAAGTCCTGTTATCTTTCATTTTATCAATTCCTATATTAGTTGTTAGCGCTCAGCAGAATGCCAGTATTTCTGGCTTCGTAACAGATAGTGCCGGTGCCATTACTGGAGCATCGGCGCTTCTTAAAGGCACAAAAATTGGCGTTACTACCAATAGTCAGGGTTATTTCGAAATCAAAAATGTAAAACCAGGAAACTATACGCTACTTATTTCCTACATCGGTTTTAAGGGAATAAGTAGAAATATAAATGTTAAAGAGGGCCAGCAGTTAAAACTCGATTTTTTGTTGCAATCTAACCTCAATGATTTAGAGGTGATAGATATTAAAGGAAGAACGGCCACTACGGAATTAAAGCAATCTGGGTTTACCGTTAACGCCATTGATCTAAAGACTTTCCAAAATAGCAGTGCCGATTTAAATACCGTGCTGAATAGAAGTACGGGGGTAAAGGTGAGAGAAGCTGGTGGAATGGGCTCTGATTTTAATTTCACCTTAAACGGACTATCAGGCAGGCAGGTTCGGTTTTTTATCGATGGCATCCCTATGGAATCTTTTGGTAATTCATTTGGATTAAACAATATCCCAGTTAATTTGGCCGAACGAATTGAAGTATATAAAGGCGTTGTTCCTGTTGAGTTAGGTGCTGATGCCTTGGGGGGTGCGGTGAATATTATCACCAATCAATCAGCGCCAAAATTTTTAGACGCCAGCATTAGCTACGGCTCATTCAATACCATTCGTGCAGCTGTTTCTGGTAAATACACCGATCAAAAAACAGGCTTGTATGTAAGTGCCAATGCTTACCACAACTATTCCGATAATAACTATTTGATGCGTAGTAATCCGAAATATGATGCGGCGATTAAAGTTGTGGAAAACGGCGAATTGGTAGAGAGGGACGTAAGAAGATTTCACAGTGCATATAGATCTACCGCAGGTCAAATTGGTGTTGGTATCATCAATAAAAAATGGGCCGACAAGCTAGAACTGAGTGTGCTTTATTCGGATACCTATAAAGAAATACAAACAGGGGCTACCCAGGATAAAGTGATTGGTGAAGTGACCAACAACGAGAAATTTTTCATGCCTACCATCAAGTATAAGAAAACTAATTTTTTAACCCGTGGTTTAACTGCTACCTTCTTTGCTTCAACCTCTATTCAACGTTCGCACGTGCCTGATACGGCTAATTACGTATATACTTGGAGCGGTAGAGGTAGACCAGAACCCATTTCTGGGGAGCTTTATGGGGTTAAAAGCATTTATCATTACCGTAATACGGCCAATTTAGCAAGAGCTAATTTTAGCTATGAGATAGATGACAATAACAGCTTTAACCTTAACTATAACTACAGTCATTTTGCTCGTAGAGCTACCGAGGATCTAGGTATCGTAAAGAACAACACCTTTGAAGAACCCAATACCATTGGAAAGCATGTTGCGGGAATTGCCTATCAAAATAATTTATTAGATAGAAGGTTAACTACTTCCGTGTTCGCAAAGTTCTACGCCTTAAATGCATTGGTGCGTAATGCTGTTTATTTCTCTCAAAATCAAACTTACCTAAGGTCCGATTCGAAGACTTCGAACAGTTATTTTGGCTATGGTGTGGCAACAAGATATAGGATAACCAACGACTTTGGGATCAAGGCTTCTTATGAGCATGCTTATCGACTACAAGAAGGAGAAGAGCTGTTTGGTAATGGGGTAGACGTTACTTCAAACATTACGTTGAAACCAGAAAATAGTGATAACATCAATGTGGGTGCTTTTTATCATTTCTCGCTAACAGACCAACACCGTTTCGGATTGGACGCTTCGTACTTTTTTAGAAATGCCAAGGATTTCATCTATTTTATTCCTAGTGGCGGTGTGTACTCTATGTATAACAACTTAGCAGGTGCTAAAATTAACGGGGTGGAATTAGAAGCAAGATATACCTATACCAACTTGTTGAATTTTTCAGTTAACGGAACTTATCAAAATGCGGTGAGCCGTCAGCGTTATGAGCCAAATACGAACACGCCAGATGCTACCTATGGCGACCGTATCCCTAACCAACCTTGGTTTTATGCCAATGCAAATCTGGAGATTGGACAAAATGATGTTTGGGCAAAAGGTAACCGTTTGCAGTTGAGCTTATCAAGCCAATTTGTAAACTGGTTTTATTTGAATTGGGAAAGTCGAGGCAGCATCGAATCCAAAAATAAAATCCCAACCCAATTTTCGCATAATGCAGCATTATCTTATACCGTAGCCCAGGGCAGATACAACATTGCGGTAGAGGTAAACAATTTCACCAACGAATTGCTGTATGACAATTTTAGGTTGCAAAAACCAGGACGCTCCGTATTCATGAAACTTAGATACTTCATTAAATAAAAACTACAAACATGTCAACTACAATTAAAAGACAATCCCTTTTATGCTTATTTGCATTAACTGTACTAGGGTTTGCAGCTTGTAAAAAAAGCAGTTCAACACCAGAAGAAACACCTGGAGAGAAGCAATACGGACTGCTGGTAAGTGCTGGAACGCCGGCGGCCAGATACGTGCTAAATACTTCTGATTTAACCCAAGGAACGTTAACTACTGCAGGTAATGGTGCAGAAACGAATGTTAGTGTGATTACCCAACGTGGCGAATATTTTTACGGGACCAATAATGCTGGAAACTTAATCAAATTCACTTCGAGCAATAAGATCAATACCATTGTGAAGGAAATTCCTTTCAGCCAAATTAGCTGGGCTTACTATTCTAGCTTTTTTGCTTGGAAAGATGAGAAGACCTTGGTGTTGTTGAGCATGAAAGAAGCACTTCAATTTGAATATGCTACCCTTAATGTAGAAACGATGACCATTACCGCTTCTGGGAATATCAATATTCCACTTCCTCCCGCAGGTCATTACTATTGGGGAAATAATGTTGCTTTCTTAGGTAATAAGCTATACATCAGCTATAACGTGGTAAACAGTAGTAATGATGTGCCTTTGAACGAAATACGTTTGGCTTCTATGGATTTCCCGAATGTGAGCAATGTAACGGTAACTACCGATACACGTTTTAACCAACCTGCACATTACAACTTAAATGCTCCAGGTTCATTTGTGTACAACAACTATGCTTATATGTTAAATGCACCAACCATTTGGATTTTTGGTGAAACAGGTGGCTCTTTCTCTATTTACAGAGTAGCAAATGGCGCTACCACTACTGATGCAAGTTACCAGTTTGAACTTACCGATAGAACTAAGGAAGAAGTGAGTGGTTTGTTTAACCTAGGTGGCGGTAAAGCAATTGTTAAAGTAGTGGATAAATCACAAATCAGTTCTTATCAGGATTACGCAAAGAAAATCAGCGAATTTTATGTAATTGATGTGGTAAACAAAACCAAAACCAAGCTTAATATTCCAAAAAGTGTAGCAACACCATATAGCAACGATATTTTGGTGGATGGAAATGTGGCTTATATCGCCGCCTCAACTGATGCTGGTTACTATATATATACGTATAACGCAGGCACTGGTAGTGTAACCAGAGGTGCAAAATTAGATGGTGTGAGCGGTGTAAACCAATTAGTGAAATACAAATAAGCACTCTTCATGTTATTGAAACCACTTAAAAAACTAAATGCCTGGTTACACCTTTGGTTAGGTTTAGTTTCGGGAATTATTGTCATTATCCTCGGGATTACTGGTTGCATCTTGGTTTTTGAGCAGGAAATAAAAAGTTTAAGTTCCCCTTGGCTACATGCAGAAAAGCCTGCCAAGGGGACTTATTTGCCACCTTCTGTACTTTACAAAGAAGTACAGAAAGCATTGCCCGAAAAAGAAATCCGCTCAGTGTGGTATCATGGCGATCAACGTACTGCACATTTTAGTCTCAATTCCGATTCGATGGTGTATGTAAATCCTTACACCGCCGAAATAGTGGCCATGGTAGATCATGAGGATTTCTTTCATTTTATAGATGAAGGGCATAGGCATTTGTGGTTGCCTGATAAAATTGGAAGAGCCATTACAGGATGGGGAACGTTCATTTTCTTTATCTTACTGGTAACAGGCTTGATTTTATGGTGGCCTAAAAACCTTAAAAAATCTAACGTAGATAAAAGTTTTAAAATTAAATGGCGGGCAAAATTCAAACGCGTCAACTATGATTTGCATAACGTTTTAGGGTTTTACTCCTTGATATTGGCTTTGCTAATGGCAGTTACTGCATTGATCATGAGTTTCTCTTGGTTCAATAAAGGGATGTACTGGTTAACGGGTGGCGATAGCAGTAAACCAAAACTAATGGATGAAGTTTTTGAACCATCCAAAACACCTATGCTGCAAAATGTGGACGAAGTGTGGCGCAGGGTACAACAAGAAATTGCGGTAGATAATAAAGATCAAATCATTGTATCGTTCCCCGACCATGAAGACGACCCGATATATGCTTGTACTGATATGGTAAATGGGCATTGGAGAGATTTATATTTCAAACAATCAGACCTGTCATTTACCAATAGAACTGGAAAAAGAGTGGCGGAATTGCCTTTTGCAGATAAGGTACGAAAAATGAACTATACGCTGCATGTAGGCGCTTTTGCTGGATTGTTTAGTAAAAGCATTTATTTCTTGGCCAGTTTAATCTGTGCCAGTCTACCCATCACAGGTTTTTACATCTGGTGGGGTAAGAAAAAGAAAACGAAGAAGAAAAGCCAAAAGCTAAAACTGGTGGCCTAGTTTTTCATCACTAAAGCAAATAAAACAAAAAATGGAAAGTAAGTATCATGCGGTTTTTAACACCGCCAGGGAGATTTTTTTGCGTAATATTTTAACATTATGTGTCATGTTTTGCATGGCACAGGTAGCTGCAGCGCAAAGTACTGGGCATGTTTCTGGTCAAGTGAAAACAGTCAATAATCAGCCTGTGGAATACGCTTCTGTAGCTTTAAAACATACCGACGAGAAAATTTATAAAGGTGTACTTACCGATTCCCTTGGACGTTTCTCCTTTGCTAAAGTGCCTCATGGAAAATATAAAATCGTCATTTCTAGTATGGGACATCAAAGCCATACCATATCCAATTTCGAACTTAATGCAGTAAACGCTCAAATTAATTTTGACAATATCCAATTAAAAGATAATGCGCAACAATTAAGTGCGGTAGTGGTGAGTGGACAGAAAAAGGTGATTGAGCAAAGCCTAGATAAGATGACTTTAAATGTCGAAAATAGCATCTTGGCCGAAGGGAATACTGCTTTGGAATTATTGGAGCGTGCTCCGGGAGTGAAAATTGATAGTGATGGTAAAATATCACTTAAAGGTAGAACTGGGGTAAATGTGATGATGAATGGCAAGATGACCTATTTAAGTGCTACGGAGCTCGCTACCTTGTTAAAAGCCACTAATTCTTCTTCTATTTCTAAAATAGAAATTATGAACAATCCTTCTTCTAAATACGATGCTGCAGGTAATGCTGGCATCATCAATATTGTGATGAAGAAAAGCTTAGCAGGTGGTTTAAATGGATCGGTTAACTTTAATGGCGGTGCTGGTCGTAACGCCAGATATGGCAGTGGCTTTAACCTGAATTATCGCACTTCAAAAATCAATCTTTATGGAAATTATAACTACGCTTATCGTGGTGAAACCGAATATTTGGATTTTATCAGACGTTTTTCGGAAGCGCAACCTAGCTTATCGAGAACTTCAACGCAACGTACGGAAACCAATGAACCTTTGAACACGCATAACTTCCGAGCAGGGATTGATTATGAGATTGATAGCAACAATACCATTGGTTTATTAGTAAATGGCAATTTGGGTAAGTACATTCATGATAGCCAAACGAGCAATTTGATGAGAAATCAACAAGGAGCTTTCTTAAGCGATATGCTTACCAAAAACTATGATAAACAAAGTTGGCAAAGCCTCACCTATAACCTCAATTATCAACATCGCTTTGCGAAAAAGGGGAGGGAACTTTCTGCTGATTTAGATTTTGCGCCGAACCGTTTTAGTTCAAACTTAAATTTAGATACCTATACCAAGCCAAATAGTAGCTTGCCTGATGGCGATATGGCAAGAAGAATTGGAACCGTGCCAGCCAAAACAGATGTATATGTCGCCAAAGTAGATTATACAGATATAATCAACGATGCCATTAAATGGGAAGCGGGAGCTAAAACTTCTTTTATCCAAGCTGATAATAACCTGGTATATCATCAGTTTTTAAATGGAAATTGGGCGTATGATGCCACTTCAAGTAACCACTTTAAGTACAAAGAGCAAATTCACGCAGGTTATTTGAATGTGATGGCTAGCCTAGGTAAAACCTCTATACAAGCTGGACTTCGCGGTGAGTATACCAATACCAAAGGCAATCAAATTACTACGCAACAGGTATTCACTAGAGATTATTTTCAGTTGTTCCCTAGTGTAGCGCTAGGGCAGGAGTTGAATGCCAGTAACCAATTGCAGCTTTCTTACAGCCGCAGGATCGAAAGACCAAATTATGGCTCTTTAAATCCATTTAGGATGTTTAGGGATCCATCTTTATATTACGAAGGAAATCCGTATTTGAAACCGGAGCTGACACAGAATATTGTGTTTGGCCACGTGTATAAAAATAAGTTGACCACCTCTTTAAACTATAGCCGCACCACCGATGTGATTACTTGGGTAACTGGCCAGAACGATGCCACCAATACGACCTTCGAACAGCCAAAAAACCTTCCAAACCTGATCAATTATGGGATTAGTTTTACTGCACAGATAGATTATTTCAAATGGTGGTCGGGAACCAGTTTTGCAAATGTGTTCCGCAATGAATATGATTTGGAAGAAGGAAAGAACAAACAGACCAGCTTTAGTGCAAATACTCAAAATTCCTTTAAAATTGCGAAAGGTTTTGGGGCGGAATTGAATGCTTTCTATAACTCCAAATCGGTGTATGGAATCATTACAGAACGATCGTATTGGGCAATTTCGGCAGCCTTCCAAAAAAGTGTGCTGAATGATAAAGGAAGTATTAAGCTGGCGATTAATGATATTTTTCAGACTAATAATTTTCAAAACGATACCCGCTATCAGAACATCAATATGTACAGCCGGATATGGATTGACAGCCGAAGAGCCATCCTTTCCTTTACCTACCGTTTTGGAAAACAATTCGAAAACCGAGAACGCAAAACTGGCAGCGAGGATATTCAGAATAGGATAAAGTAGTAGTAGCTTACCCCCGTCATTTCGACCTTAGAGAGAAATCTAACGAATAGTTTATAAGGTGCTAGATTTCTCCTCGTTCCTCGTTCGAAATGACGGGAACGGGTTATGGCAGTGCGGTTAAAATGAATGACGGTAAGGAGTTATCCCTACCAACCAAACTCACTTAAAGCCTTTTGGTAATTATCCTTGTCGAAACTATATAGGATTGGTGCCTTATGGGCACCTCCTTTTCTTTCCTTATCCAGTCTTTTTAAAATATTGTAGCGCATAATTCTGCGGTAAAAATTACCTCTATTCAGTTTGTAGCCTAATATCGCTTCATATAAATTCTGAAGCTCGGGCATGGTAAATTCTTCTGGAAGCAAATTGTATCCAATAGGTTTGTACCTAATCTGTTCCCGCAGTGTAGCCAAGGCATTTTCAATAATATTCTTGTGGTCCATCACCATTTCTGGCAGCTCATCAATAGGCATCCATCTGCAATCTTCTGATGAAGCATCAACTACAGGGGTTACACTTTGATGATCTACCAAAGCATAGTAACCAATGGTTACAAATCGCTGTTTGTGCCATAAATCGTCGTCATATTCCTTGAAATATCCTTCAGAACGGTTAAGATTTCCAAACACATTAAAAGTGTTCAAGAAGATCTTATCAGCACCGCTTCTCTCTTTCAAAATTCTCGTTGCAGCATCATCAAGGGCTTCTTCTTTAAGGACGTAGCCGCCTGGAAGTATCCAGTTGTTGGCATTGTCCTTTAACTTCAGCAAAAGCACGTTCAATCGCTTCTGGTCAAAGCCAAAAACCACGCAATCGATCGATAAATGCGGTAATGCTGTTTTCCAATGTTTCTTGCTCGACTCAATTACTTCTTTTATCTGCATCCTGTCAATGTAATATTTTTTAGTGATTTAAAGCAAATTATTTGCTTTTCTAAAACAAACCAACTATCATTGATTCATAATGAAGCAATAAGAATTTCAGTCGACTAACCAAATACGCCGATTCCCATTCCTTTCCTTACTTCATAAATTTTAAGAAACACCAAATCATTAAATTGTGATGAACACATTAAAGAAAATCCTACTATCGCTTTTGGCGATGTACTGTGTGCCCGCATTTGCACAAAACGTTCTCAAGAAAGATTCCATTACTGTAAAGAAAATAGTAGAGAAGAAAGAAGAAGAGAACAGGAATGTGATGTTAAATGCTGCCAACAATAGTGGGCCTAGAGAAGTGAATGTTGGTTTGCCAAGCAGTGTAGGGGGGACAACCATTCTAGAAAATGACCTGCCTGTAGTTTATTATTTTTGGCCAGAGCTACCTAACCGAACCTGGAGAAGCAGCGTGAGTTTAAGTAAAACTGGCTTGCTGGGTTTAAAGGAAACCAGTATCACCACTGCCGATTTTGGCTTTGCCGTAAATTCATACACCAAGCTGGGTACGGAGAAAACGGAGATTACAGGAAACTTAGCAGGAAGCCACTTTGGTTGGTTAAAAGGAGACCTGAATGTTTCTGGTCCGCTTTCCAAAGACAAATCATGGAGTTATTCTGCAGGGATTTTCCAAAATTATGATCCACAATCTTTTGATGTGGGCTTTACCAACTATTCAGATAAAACACAAATCTACAGAGCAGGGATTACCAAGAGATTTAAGAATGGTAAAGGCGAAATCAGTATCCTTTACAAGTATGCCAAATCGTTGGTTTTAACTAACTATGCTGCTTTTAGATACCAAGAAGGTGGAAGTATTAGTGAGTTGGATAATTTTAGGGTAGGTAGAGATTCTTATATCCTTCGTGAAGGAAAAGTAAGGGTTTTAAACGCCCTCAATGGCGAGTATTACAATCTTGATATGGGCAATGATTTGAATACCAGATCGCACAATATCGATATATTGGGAAACTATCAATTGGGCAATGATTGGAAGTTTAAATACACTTTGCGTTTCCATAAGAGTTTTAACACTACACAGCTAATTGTGCCAACTTCGTCTAAAGTAGCCTCGGCTACCGACGGCTTTACCTACATGGATGGAACACCTTATTTGGGAACAGTTCAATCAGTTTTAGCTTTTACTTCGCCCGACACAGAGTTGAATAGCTTTCAGTCGAGATTTGAAGTGTTGAAAAATAAGAATAACCACAAGTGGAGATTTGGTTTAACCGAAGCTTATTTTGATGAAGGCCAGTTTGCCTTTAACCAAACTTTCTACTATCAGGAAGTGGCTGCACAACCAAGACAGTTGACTAACTACAACGCCCTTACTTCATCATTCGCCAAAACGGATCAATATGGTTATTACAATTACAACGTAGGTGCTAACTATCACAGCGGGATAGAAAATAAAATTACCGCTTATGCTACCGACGATTGGCAAGTGAACGATAAGTTCAAATTAAGTTATGGACTGAACTTCCGTTACCACAAAATGAAAGGGAACTACTCGTTAGATCCTCGTGGTGTAGGTTATACCATTGTAGGAAAAACCTTAACACCATTTGATCATAACTGGTTCCATATTGGAGCTTCTGTAAATGCGGTTTATAACTTGGGTAAAAATTTTGGGGTAATTGCTGATTTGATCTATACTGAGAAGAACGGAAACTTGGAAGACTACTCGGCAGCTTATACCCCAAACTTTGCAAAAACAAAAAGCCCTTATGCTAGTGCGGGAGTGTTCTTCAATCATCCAAAAATCAGTATCGTTTCGGCCTTAACTTATTTGACCAGAAATAACTATCAAACTCGTTTAAATTTGGTTAATCCTTCAAACGTTACGCAAAACCAATTGACACCGGTTTTCTACGATATCCAAACCAAAGGATGGACTACAGATATTGTGGCTAAACCAGTAAGAAATTTCAGCTTGCACTACTTGTTAACGATCCAAGATCCAGTATATAAAAATTACAACTTCAGCGCGTTTGGAAACAACTATAGCTACAATGGAAAAAGTGTATTGCAAATCTCTAAAGTGTTAATGGAAATTGATCCTAGCTATACTACTACCAATCAAAAATTCAGAGCTTGGGCTAGCTTACGTTATTTCAGTAAGCAATATGCCAACTTAACCAATGCCTTGTTCTTTAAAGGCTGGTGGGAAACTTTTGCAGGGGTAAACTATCAGTTCAATAAATCTGTTGGAGGTGGTTTAACGGTAGTAAATCCTTTGAACCAACGTGGAGCTAAGGGTACTATTAACGGCACTGAGTTAGCTACTGATGCAAGTCCTTATTACGGACAATTATTAACCAGTTCTTACATCAGACCTTTTACGGTAGAGGCTTCTGTGAATTTCAAATTTTAAGCAATAACTTGTTATGAATAAAAGATATAGATATTTTGCTTTGGCTGCATTTTTAATGACAGCACAAGGTTTAAGTGCTCAGCAGAACTATTCATTAGTTGAAAACAAAAAGGGTGCTACCCTAGGTTACTCTCCGCAATCAGGAGTAAAGATTTTGACCGTTGGTGGTTTGAAATTTAAGGATCTCAACAAAAACGGAAAGCTAGACAAGTACGAAGATTGGAGATTGAGCGCCGAAGAAAGGGCAAAAGATTTGGTGAAACAAATGTCGGTAGAGCAAATTGCGGGTTTGATGCTGTATAGTATCCATCAATCAATTCCTGGTGCCGAAACAGGGATTAGAGCAGGTATGTACAATGGTAAAACTTTTGCCAAAAGTGGTGCAAAAGCTTACGATTTAACCGATCAGCAAAAAGCTTTTTTAAAGAATGATAACCTGCGCCATGTGTTAATTACCACGGTTTCATCTCCTAAAGATGCGGCACTATGGAATAACAACGCACAGGCCTTTGTAGAAGGATTGGGCTTGGGTATTCCAGCAAATAACAGTACCGATCCACGACACACGGCTAAGGCAACTACCGAGTTTAATGAAGGGGCTGGTGGCCAAATTTCACTATGGCCTGATGGTTTGGCCATGGCGGCAACTTTCGATCCTAATATTGTACAGCAGTTTGGTGAAATTGCAGCTAAAGAATATAGGGCTTTGGGTATTGCTACAGCCTTATCTCCTCAAATCGACTTGGGTACGGAGCCACGTTGGTATCGTATCAACATGACTTTTGGCGAAAGCAGTAAGTTAACTACAGATATGGCAAGAGCTTATATCGACGGTTTCCAAACTTCAACAGGGAAAGATGAAATCAAAAACGGTTGGGGTTATGGCAGTGTAAATGCAATGGTGAAACACTGGCCAAGTGGTGGACCGGAAGAAGGTGGTCGTGATGGGCACTGGGCTATGGGTAAATTCGCGGTTTATCCAGGAAATAATTTCCAAGAGCATGTGAATCCATTTGTAAACGGTGCTTTCAAATTGAAAGGTAAAACAGGAGCAGCTTCGGCGGTAATGCCTTATTATACCATTTCTAATGGAAAGGATACCGTGGCCAATGGTTTTAGTAAATACATCATTACCGATTTATTGAGAGAGAAATATAAATACGATGGTGTAGTTTGTACCGACTGGTTAATTACGGGTGATGAAGGTAAAACACCTGGTGATTTTGCAGGTAAACCTTGGGGTACAGAGAAATTATCGATTGCCGAAAGACACTACCAAGTTTTATTGGCAGGTGTAGATCAGTTTGGTGGAAATAACGTAATTGCTCCAGTGCTGGAAGCCTACCAAATGGGAGTGAAGCAGTTTGGTGAAAAAGCATTTAGAGCACGTTTTGAGGCTTCTGGTATCCGTTTATTAAAGAATATTTTCCGTGTAGGTTTATTCGAAAATCCTTATTTAAATGCTGATGAAAGTCAGGCAACGGTTGGGCAGCCAGCATTTATGAAAGCGGGTTACGAAGCACAAGTGAAGTCGGTGGTATTATTGAAAAACCATCAATCGGTATTGCCTGTTCAGGTAAAGAAAACAGTATATGTGCCTAAAATTTATACACCAGCAGCTAAAGATTGGTGGGGTAACTATCAACAAGCGAAATTTGAATATCCTATAGATACCAATGTGCTTAAAAAATATTACAACCTTACTGTTGATCCTGCAAAGGCAGATTTTGCGATAGTTTTTGTGAGCAGTCCGCAAAGTGCGGACGGTGGTTATAGTGCTGCCGATCGTAAAAAAGGGAACAATGGCTATGTACCCATTAGCTTACAATATGGTGCTTATACTGCAGTAGATGCGAGAGAGAAAAGTATCGCAGCTGGAGATCCGGTAGTTGATCCAACCATCAAAGATCGTTCGTTCAAAAACAAGTCAACTGTTGCGAGCAACACCATGGATTTGCAAACCATTTTGGATACAAAAGAAATGATGAAAGGGAAGCCAGTGATTGTTTCTGTATCTGCTAGTAAACCAATGATTTTTAATGAATTTGAAGCGGTAGCTGATGGCATTGTGCTCAACTTTGGTGTTTCTTCTCAAGCAGTTTTAGATATTATTTCTGGTAAGGCAGAACCTTCAGGGTTATTGCCAGTGCAAATGCCAGCTAACATGAAAACCGTTGAACTGCAAAAAGAAGATGTACCATTTGATATGGAATGTCATAAAGATGCGGATGGCAATGTTTACGATTTTGGCTTCGGTTTAAATTGGAAAGGTGTCATTAAAGATGCAAGGTTAGAACGTTATAAAAAATAGAATAGAAATTTAAGGGCTCTCGAAAGGGAGCCTTTTTTATATAAATCAGAAAGATGAGTAATTCAGCTAAAACACCAAAATCTAATTATGCGGTACCCTTAGTGACCATTACGCTTTTGTTTTTTATGTGGGGTTTCATCACCTGCATGAATGATATCTTAATTCCTTATTTAAAAGAACTGTTTCAATTGAGCTATGTAGGCTCGTTATTGGTACAGTTCTGCTTTTTCGGTGCCTATTTTGTAGGCTCACTTATTTATTTCCTCATTTCTTATAGCAAGGGAGACCCCATCAATAAAGTAGGTTATAAAAAAGGTATCCTGTTCGGGATATTGTTGGCAGCTTCTGGCTGCGTGTTATTTTATCCAGCGGCAACATATGCTATTTATCCGTTGTTTTTAACGGCCTTGTTTGTGCTAGGATTAGGATTTACCGTACTGCAAATTACCGCCAACGCTTACGTTTCTTTATTGGGTTCAGAAGACAGTGCTTCAAGCAGATTAAACCTTACCCAAGCGTTCAATGCTTTTGGAACTACCATTGCCCCAATATTGGGTGGACATTTGATTTTCGAGCTATTTTCAGCAGCAGATGGAAGCTTTAGTGCCTCGGCAACCCGCGTTCCTTACCTTATTTTTGCTGGCATATTATTGTTGGTTGCGTTGTTGATTGCCTATGTAAAACTGCCATCTTTTAAGGCGGAAGAAGAAGAGCAAGTGAAAGGTTTTGGGGTAATGAAATTTGTACACTTGAAACTAGGTGTATTGGCCATGTTCTGTTACGTAGGTGCCGAGGTAGCTATCGGAAGTTTTATCATCAGTTTTCTGAAAGAAACCAAAGGGATGGAAGAATTAGTGAGCAAAAACTATCTTTCTTTATATTGGGGAGGTGCCATGATCGGTCGTTTTGTTGGTGCAATATCTTTAAACCATAGCTTAAGCCAAGCAAAAAAGATGGTATATATGTTGGCTACAAGTGCAGCTGTATTCTTGTTGATCTTTAGTATTGTTAACCTAAGCTTTGCCGAGATCAGTTTCTTTCTGGTTTTCATTGTGATGAATTTTGTGGCTTTCCTCATCGGAAGATCGGCGCCAGCCAGGACTTTGGCAATATTCTCTGCGATAAATGTATTATTATTAGCTTTTGCCATGTTGAGCAGCGGAGACATGGCCGTATACAGTATTCTAGGGATTGGTCTTTTCAACTCCATCATGTTTTCCAACATCTTTACTTTGTCTATCGCCAAGTTGGGCAATTATACCAGTCAGGGCTCTTCACTTTTGGTAATGGCTATTTTAGGTGGAGCAATTATGCCATTGGTGCAAGCTGCCATCGCTGATCAAATTGGCGTGCACCATTCTTTTATACTGCCTTTAATCTGTTACCTATATATATTGTATTTCGGTGTGTATTGTGCTAAAAAGCTAAAGAATATCGAGCAAACCAGTATTCAATCTGGTCACTAGTCAAAAGGCCCCGTCCCGCACTTGCGGGATGGGGCTTTTTTAGCTCCATCTCATTATTCCTGCACAGGTGGGGATCTTTTAAAATTGCTTTATAATTGCCAGTCGAGTAGCCAATATTACAAGATTAGTTTTCTGTTAGATACATTGATTTATGGTTTGCGTATATGTGCGGTTAAATGAAGTTTTTTGCAGATGATTGCGGTGTTTTGGTAATTTATTTCTAATATTGAATTAAATTCAACCAAATTATGTTCAAAAAATTACTCCTTCTCTTATTTGTTTGCGCTTCTATTCAACTGAAAGCTCAAATTAATACTGGTCCAAAAATACAACGTGAATTTAGGGCGGCTTGGGTAGCCAGCGTAGCCAATATCAATTGGCCTAGTAAGCCAGGTTTAACTACTCAACAGCAACAAAATGAAGCCATCGCTTTGTTAGATATGCTACAAAAAAATAATTTCAATGCGGTTATTTTTCAAATCAGGCCACAAGCAGATGCTTTTTATAAGAGTGATTTAGAACCTTGGTCGTATTATTTGACTGGTGTACAAGGCCAAGCACCCAATCCTTATTATGATCCTTTGGAGTTTTGGGTAAAAGCAGCTCACGAGCGTGGTATGGAATTGCATGTTTGGTTAAATCCTTACCGGGCACATCATACTGCTGGCGGACCAGTGAGCGAATTATCTGTCGTGAAAAAACATCCAGATTTAGTGGTAAAATTGAAGCAAGGCTATTGGTGGTTTGATCCTTCCAAAAAAGGAACTCAGGACTTGGCTTCTTCAGTGGTGAAAGATATTGTAAAACGTTATGATATTGATGGCGTCCATTTTGACGATTACTTCTATCCTTATGCCGAATACAATGGTGGGGAAGATTTTCCTGATGCAGAAAGCTACGCTGCTTATCAAAAAAGTGGTGGTAAATTATCCAGAGGAGATTGGCGAAGAGATTGTGTGAACAAATTTGTAAAACGAATTTACAAAGAAATTAAAGCAGAGAAGAAGTTCGTGAAATTTGGCATTAGTCCGTTTGGTATCTGGCGTCCGGGTTATCCAGAATCCATTAGAGGAATGGATCAATACGATAAATTATATGCTGATGCTAAACTTTGGTTGAATGAGGGTTGGATAGATTATTTTATGCCACAATTGTATTGGCAAATCAATAACATTCCTTTGAGTTTCCCTGTATTGTTGGCTTGGTGGGAAAGCGAAAATACCAAAGGCCGACATATGTGGCCAGGGTTAAATAGCGGCATAGGTGGTGGCGAAAAAAACAGTGACGAAATTATTAACCAGATCATGATCGCTAGAGGGATCCTTCCTAAATCACCAGGTGTTGCGCATTGGAGTATCGGTGCTTTAACTAAGCATGAAAGTTTGCGTAATGATTTGTTGGCGGGTCCTTATAAAGAAGAAGCTTTAGTGCCGGAATCACCTTGGTTGGATAAAAAAGCTCCACAAGCGCCAGCGACTGCTTATGAAGATAGAGGCAATGATTTTTACTTAAAGTGGACTCCTAAAAATGAAAAAGAAGTATTTAAATATGTGGTTTATACTCAATACGGTGATAGATGGACTTATCGTGCGTTAAATGCCAGAAGTAGCTTTTTTCAGGTACCAAAACAAATGGAAGTAAACCCTAAAACTAAAGCGGTTGCGAAATTGAAAGCCATCAAGGTAACTGCAGTTGGTAGAACAGGAAATGAAAGTGATGGTGAAGTCATCGCTTTATAAAAAAACTGTAGAGACAATTTATAAACTTGCGATTTTTCAAAACTTCGCAAGTTTTTTGTTTTAGAAACCACTATCCGCCATTTTGATTGGAGCATAGTCCCGAATATTCGGGAGAGAAGTCTTAGGAGATTGCCAAAAGACTATGAATAATTTACGCTCTTTACTGCAGTTTTTAAGGATTCCTTACCTGCCCATCACCAGTAACCAACCATTTATAACTGGTCAACTCCTCCAGCGCCATTGGCCCACGAGCGTGGAGCTTTTGGGTGCTGATGCCAATTTCTGCGCCCAAGCCAAATTGAGCGCCATCTGTAAAGGCAGTAGAAGCATTGGCGTAAACTGCAGCTGCATCTACTTGATTTAAAAATAAAGCAATATTCTCGGCATCCTCACTAATGATCGCTTCACTATGCTTTGAACTGTAAGTTGCAATATGGTCTAAAGCTTCATTCACATCACGCACCACTTTAACTGCCAATTTCAATGATAAAAATTCGGTGCCAAAATGCTCTGGTTGCGCTTGGTGTAGCAGCTCTGCTGGATAATTTCCTTTTAGGGCATTGTAGCTCGTTTCGTCGGCATAAATTTCTACTTCTTTTTCGCCCAAAGGTGATAAAAGTTGGGCAATATCCTTATTGCGTTCTTGATGGATCAGTACACAATCCAAGGCGTTGCAAACACTTACCCTACGGGTTTTTGCATTGGCAATAATTTGTTGTCCTTTCTCCAAATTGGCAGAAACATCAAAAAAAGTATGTACAATGCCTGCACCGGTTTCAATCACAGGAATTTTGCTGTTTTCACGCACGTAATTAATTAATGATTGGCTTCCTCTTGGAATCAATACGTCTACGTCGTTTACAGCATTTAGTAACGCTTCTGTAGCGCTTCTGTCGGCAGGCAATAAGGTAAGTACGTTGGGGTTAATTTGATGTTTGTTTAAAACTTCTTGTATGACCTTGGAGATTGCAGTATTTGAATATTCTGCATCGCTGCCGCCTTTAAGCACGGCCACATTTCCAGTTTTAAAACATAAGGCGAAAACGTCTACGGTAACATTTGGGCGTGCCTCGTAAATGACACCAACTACACCCAAGGGCACTCTCACTTTTTTAATGTTGAGGTTATTGGGCAGTGTTTTTTCATGGATCAAATCTCCCAGAGGACTGTTCAATAAGGCTACGTTTTTCACATCGCTGGCAATGTCTTTAATCCGTTGCTCGGTAAGTTTTAAACGATCATATTTAGGGTCGCTTTCAGGCATGCGTTCCAAATCTTTTTGGTTTTCTGCCAAAATAAAATCGCTTTGCATCACTAGTGCTTCCGCCACTTTATTCAACAACAGGTTGATAGTTTCTTTATTGAGCGAAACCATGGTTCTTGTGGCCTGTTTTGCGTTTTCGAAATATTGTTTCATGTTTAGGTTTTTGTTTTTTTAGAAGCCCAGTCTTTGTTCCTTGCTCTTTATTCCTTGTTCCTAATTACTAATCCCTAGCCCCTAATCATATTGCTGCATAAAAATAATCGTAGTGTACCAAGGGCTTTTGGTTCTTCTGGCCAATTCGTTCTCGTGCTTTATCTGAACCATATTTGGCAATGCCTAAACCAATGAGCTTTTCATTTTCGTCAATAATTTTAATGATGTCACCTTTTTTAAAGTCGGCTTTGATGGCAATAATTCCAACAGGGAGCAAACTGGTTGCCTTGCCGGAAGTAAGTACTGTTTTGGCGCCATCGTTCAATTGTACGGAGCCTGTTGCTGCGGTTTCAGCATGTGCAATCCATTTTTTCTGTCCAGATTTGATCTTGTCGGCCACAAAGTGAGTATGTACTACATTTCCTTCTAATAGCGAAGTAAGAATATCGTCGGTTTTGCCATTACTAATGTGCACATTGATGCCAAGCTTAGCTACCTTTTGGGCAATGGTTGATTTGGTAATCATTCCGCCTCGGCCAAACTGCGATTTTCCAGTGCTTACAAAGCTGCTGAAATCGGTTGCTGTTCCAGCTTTTACTTTTTCAATCACTTTACTATCGGCTAGCTTAGGATCGCCTGTATAAATGCCATCTACGTTAGATAGGATAAAAAGGGCATCGGCATTCATCATCGAGGCAATAAGCCCTGCCAATTCATCATTGTCGGTAAACATCAACTCTGTTACAGAAACTACATCATTTTCATTTACCACTGGGATTACCCCATTTTGTAGTAGGATGTGCATGCAGTTTTTCATGTTCAGGTAATGCACCCGGTCCCTAAAATCTTCTTTGGTTACCAGTACTTGGGCGCAAGTCATTTGATGAGCCCCAAAAAAATCAGAATAGGTGTTGATTAATTTGACCTGTCCAATAGCAGCCAATAGTTGTCTGGAGGCTACGGCATCCTGTTTTTCTGATACTTTGATCAAGCTTCTTCCAGAAGCTACCGCACCAGAGGATACAAGAATTACTTCAATGCCTTTTTGCTTGATTCGGGCAATTTGTTCTACCAGATGCCTGATTCTAGCAGTGTCAGGGAGTCCATTGGCTTGGGTAATTACATTCGAGCCTATTTTAACAACTATTTTGTGGTAAGGTAAAGACATGGTTGATAATAAAAAGGCTAATCTACCAAATAAGTAGTATTTTTTTAATCAATTGGGCTTTTAAATGAAAAATTAATAAAAAAGGCCGCATAGTTTTGCTATGCGACCTTCGTAAATCATCTACAGTTGATCTTATTTTTCGATTACGAAATTGTCTTTTGGTTGACGAACTTTTTTCAAACCAGCTAACCAGTCGTTTTCTGTATCGCGGTAACCTAAAGGTAAAACGGTTACGCTTTTTAAACCTTGTTCAGTTAAATTTAAAATTTCATCATATTTTGCGTTGTCAAAACCTTCCATCGGCGTTGCATCTACTTGTAACAAAGCAGCTTCTGCAATAGCAGTACCAAAAGAAATGTAAGCTTGACGGGCAGCATGCTCAAAGTTTACTTGAGACTCTCTAGATAGATACATGCTTTTTAAACGAGCTACATAGTCAGCAGTAGCTTCAGCAGGTAATCCTCTTTCGCTGTTCATGCGGTTAAAAGCTTCGTCTATACGCTCTTCTGTATAATTGTCCCATGCAGCAAACACCAATACGTGTGAAGCATCAACAATTTGTGATTGGTCGAAAGAGTGTGGTCTAAGCGTTTGTTTTAACTCAGGGTTAGTGATTACGATTACTTTAAAAGGTTGTAAACCAGATGATGAAGGAGCTAAACGTGCTGCTTCTAGAATTTGGTCTACTTTTTCTTGAGGAACGGCTTGTCCGTTCATTTTTTTAGTGGCGTAACGCCAGTTTAATGCTTCTATTAAGCTCATTTTTTTTAACGATTGATATTTTTAATAAATCCTAGTATGGCGTCCAAAAGAATTTGCTGTTGCATTTCATCTGGAGCGGCGGTTAGGTTCACCATATTGATAGAGGTTAGTCCGTGCAAGATGGACCAGAGTGTGTGGAATTTGAGAAATATACGCTGCTCATCCTTTTCTTCCATTAAACTGCTGATTACCTTAATGAGGGTACAGCTAAAGTTCCCAATCTCGGTAATTTCCCTTGCTTTTTGGCAATTTGGAATACCAAGCCCAAACATCATTCTGTAATAGGCAGCATTGCTGAAGGCAAATTCAAAATAGCTTAATGCCATTTGAGTAAGCTGTTCTTCAGGATTGATATATTTTTCTCTGGTGCTTTGCATGGCCATTGCAAGCATCAAAAAACCCTGCTTCACAAACTCTCCCTGAATCGCATCTTTGCTCTCAAAATGATTGTACACTACTGGCAAACTATATCCTATCGCTTCAGCTATTTTCCTGATGGATACGGCTTGCCAGCCTTCCTGTAGCACAATTTCTTCTGTGGCTTTCAAAATGGCATTCTTGGTCAGTTCCTTTTGCTTCTGTCTATCTGTTTTAACTAACATCTAATTAGGTTAACACTGTTAGCAAAAGTAAAAGTTAACACTGTTAGCTAAAAGAGCTTTTGCTGTTTTTGACTAAAAAATGATAGAAGCAAATCACACATTATGAAAACAATTTACTCAAAATGGGAGTTGTTTGTTATGCAAGCATAGTTTTTGGAGCTTGTATATAAATGACGAGGCTTTTTATTTAAAATGAACGGTTATGAAAAAAATTGTATTGTTGGCGGTGCTGATGGTGTCGGCTACCATCGCTGCCTTGGCACAGGAGGGTAGGGGTTTCTATATCAAACCTACTGGAAGTTATTTTATCAAAGTTACACCCGTTGAGTTTCCTAATGTGGGCGAATTACAGCCTAGGGATAGGGTATTCAATATTAATCCTTTAACTGGTGCGCAAACTTTAATTTCCGAAGAGGCCATCACTGGTTCTTTTGGGCAAGGCTGGAGAGCGGGTTTAACGGGAGGTTTTAGGTTTAGTCCGGTGGTTGCTTTTGAGATGGGGGTCAATTATTTCCAGAGCGAAAGAAATACCATGGTACGCCAAACAGGGTATAATGCCAATAATGGAAATGTGCTATTGTCTGTTCACTCTAGCGGGCAAGTGAAAGCATTAGATTTAACACCAACTTTGGTTTTCCACGTACCTACCAGTAAAAACTTCAGACCCTATTTGAAAATTGGTGCGGTGTTGCCCGTATATGGTTATTTGGAAATTAAAACAAACGTAAATGATCAAACAGGAACCATTGCTAGCGAAATTAATCCAGCTTTAAGAGCCGTTGAACTTTCTAGAGAAGAGCGTATTGAGCCCCGACCAACCATTGGTTTTTTAGGCGCAGCTGGATTTAGTGTGCCTATTGGTAAAAATATCAGTTTCTTTAGTGAGGTCGAATATCGTAATGTATCGGTAAGTAGTAAGGAAAAAGAAGTGCGTAAGTTTGAAGGAACGGGTACAACGCTTTTGGGAACGAAAGTGCCTATTACCATTAATGATTTGCCAACTGCACAACGTTATACAGATTATCACAAAAAAATTGATCAGAGCTCCAATGTGCCGGGAAATGCTAATTACGATCCTAACAAAAGGGGAGATGACTTAAGGTCGTATATTAATATTGGAGGTTTAGGAATGAATGTGGGACTTAAAATTGGATTTTAGGTGATGTCGCATAGAGCTTATGTTGTCAGACTGAGCTTGTCGAAGTCTACATTTCGACAAGCTCAATTTGACACTGAAAAGCAAGCTCAGTCTGACCAAGATTTCCTAACCTGGAATTTGTTCTACCAAAATCTGATGACCTGCTTGGGTAAAATAAGTGCAGGTCATCTGTTCTAAATCTACGATCCATTTTTCTATGCCAGTTTCGGCACAATCTTTACAAAAAGTGTAGTAGTCTGTTCCTCCTTGTTGGTGGATTTTCAATTGACTAGTGAATTTGTCTTTATCGGAGGTTGCCGAGATCAAAAGGTTCTCGTATTGAGGAGCTGAAGAAGTTTGAAAACCATTTGCGCCAAAATATTCGGTATGGCTATCTTTTACCCATGTTTCGAAACTTAACACACCCATGGCCTTAATTTCTTGGATGTACTTTGGGAAATCAGCACCCGATTTTACTTGATCATGGGCTTGTTCAATAGCTGCTACTGTAAACATATATTGTTTAATGCTTTAGTCTGGCTTTAAATAATTTTTCTAATTTATCCATTTTTGGTAAGATCACGATCCTGCAGTATGGTTGTTCACCATTTCTAAGGAAATAGTCCTGATGATAGTTTTCAGCAACGTAAAAAGTTTGGGCTTTTTCCAGTGTAGTCACTACAGGCTTGCCAAAAGCATTTTCTTTATTTAGTAGGGCTTTGTACTTCTCTGCAGTTGCTTTTTGTTGTTCGTTATGGTAAAAAATCACCGAACGATACTGTGTGCCAACATCAGCGCCTTGTCTATTCAAGGTAGTAGGGTCATGAAGTTTCCAAAATACTTCTAACAGTTCATCAAAAGAAATCTTTTTAGGATCATATTCAAATTCAATCACTTCAGCATGATTGGTAGTGCCACTGCAAACCTCATCGTAAGTTGGATTGGGAACATTGCCTCCTTCGTAGCCCGATTTTACGTTGTATACCCCATCTAATCGTTGGAAAACAGCTTCGGTACACCAAAAACAGCCCATCCCGAAAGTTGCTTTTTCTAATTTTGGTTTTTGCGCATCAGCTCCTAATATGGAAAAGAGAATTAAAGAAGTCATCATTATACTTTTCATTTTTTGAAATTCTTAATATGTAATTATACGTAAAAGCCAGCGCAAAAGTTTCTTGACCCGCTAAAAATGACAGGGCGCTTAGAATACAACTTGTTAACATTTTTAGGCTTTAAAATGTGTGTGTTAATAACTTAAATATTTGATTGATAATTTTTTATGTTGATTAAATTCAAATAATTAAGGTTTGTTAACATATCTTTTCTAAATTTAACTTGAACATTAAAAACAACGATATGTCAACACCTTATATCCCGTGTTTAGATTTAAGCACCTACATTAACGGAACAGAGGAACAACGTAAAAAATTTTCTGATGAACTTGGTAAAGCTTTTAACGATTCAGGCTTTGTAACCATTACCAATCATGGTGTAAGTCAGGAGCTGATAGATAAACTCTATAAAAATATCAAAGAGTTATTTGCGCTACCAGTTGAAACTAAGCGTAAATATGAAAAACCTGAACTTGCGGGCCAACGTGGTTATACTAGTGCGGGTAAAGAAACAGCAAAAGGTGCAAAAACTGCCGATTTAAAGGAGTTTTGGCAAATTGGTCAAACCGTTACCGACGGTGATTCTATTAAAAATGAGTATCCAGATAATGAAGTGGTTGATGAAATTCCTGAATTTAATACTGTAACTAGGGAAATTTATCAAAAATTAGAGGAAAACGGAAAGCACTTATTACGTGCTATTGCCACTTATTTAGGCCTACCTATCGATTATTTTGATCAACATGTGCACAATGGAAACTCTATCTTAAGGGGAATTCATTATTTCCCAATTGAAGATCCTGATTCAATTGCTGCGGATGCGGTTCGTGCGGGAGCGCATGAGGACATTAACCTGATCACTTTGTTGATTGGTGCTAGCGCCGATGGTTTGGAAGTGTTGACCCGTAGCAACGATTGGTTGCCAATTAAAGCACACCATACTGATATTGTAGTAAACGTAGGCGATATGTTGCAACGTTTAACCAATAACAAGTTGCGTTCAACTACGCACCGAGTAGTAAATCCGCCACGTGAGTTGATGAAAACTTCCCGTTTCTCGGTGCCGTTTTTCTTGCATCCACGTAGCAATATGGATTTAACCAGTTTGGAAAGCTGCATTGATGCTGAGCATCCAAAAGTTTATAGCGATATGACCGCTGGAGAATACCTAGATGAACGCTTGCAAGAAATTGGTTTGAAAAAGATGTAGCCAATATCTAGTGCCATAAATTAAAAAAGGCGACCAGAAATGGTTGCCTTTTTTATTTAGTTCTGCTTTTTCAAGCTATCTATTTTAATAGAATCGATTGCTTTTGGGAGCAACTTTTGAATTTCGTTGGCGGTTGCGGCAGCTTGTTTCACTACCTCCTTCTCCATAGGCTTCACAGGCGCTTTTACGGGATTGGCTGTTGTGCTTTTCCCTTTATTATTAGCGGGTGCTGTTTTTTTTGTTGGGGTAATTTTGGCTTTTGGTTTGGGGGCAGGTGTTCCTCTAATGATATCTGCTTTGCTGGTTGGTCTAAGCTCTGGTTTCCAAATAAAACCTGTAAGTAATGGTTCCTTTGTTAATTTATCCATAGGGTCTACAGCGCCCTCTACCTCCCTAACAGTTACAATATGCGTAAGCTCCTTGTTCAAAAACTTGAAGCGCAAGCGGCTGCTGACCGTTTGGTTTACATTATCGTAATTGCCCTTGTTGTCTTTGGAGTAATAAATGCTTTCGGCATTGCCATCTACATATATGTTGCGCATCTCACCATCAACAAAAAAGCCAGTAATGATTTTTCCCTTTACTTGGTTGAATTTGGTGGAGTCGCCTTCTATATTAACAATAAAGCCATTTTGCAGTACCTGAAAATTATGGATTTTATTGTTTTTAAAGAACACATGAATGGTGTCGCCTGTTTGTTGGCTACCATCAGACCATAAAATTGGGTTTTTGTACCAACGTAAAGAAGAATCGGCAGCATTATAAAACAGTGAATCTGCCTTTGCCTGCATGTTCGATTTGTATACCCTCACATTATGGTAAGCTTTAATGATCCTTGCTCGCACCGTATCAGCTGGATTGATCGCACTATCTGCCACTAAAGGTTTTGTGATTTGACCAGCCGTTGCTTTAATGTTGCTGGCGGTACTCGTTTTTGTAGTAGCGGGTACATTCTTGGCTTTGGTGGTCGCTTTTTGCAGACTGGTTTTTAGTGAGTCCGCTTTTACCGCCGGCATAATTTTCTTGAGCTTGGCGAGGCTGTCGGCAACGAGACTATCCTGTCGCAGCTTGTTTTTAGTTGCAAGCAGGCTATCAATCAATGGCGGATCTTTGATCTTCAGTTTTTTAGCCTCTTCTTCTAGTTTCTTGCGTTCTTTTTTACTAAGCTTTTTGTCGTTCGCAGTGGTGCCACTTTTCTTTAAATCCTCAGTTTGTTGGAGCAATAATTTTCTGGCTTCAGCTTTTTCTTTATCCTTCTCCGCCTTCTCCTTTTCATCCTCTGCACCAATTTCATTATCTTTTTTTACTGCAGGCCTGGTCAGTAATTTAAGGTTTTTAACCAGCTCTCGCTGGCTTTCTAACGTGTCTGCCGCTAGCCAAAGCGTATCTGGTTTTTTCTTGTTGTTAATGGTTACACTGTCTTTAGTGCCTAAGCCTACATAGGCTTTTTGAGTTGCCACAATGCGTTCTTCATCTCTGTAGTATTCGCCCAATTGTCCATATAGAACCGTCTGGTCTTTCGTATCTCTAAAAACAACGTTTTTTACCGCTTTACCATAGCCTCGTTTACCGTAATAGTACAAGCTGTCTCCTTTTAAGGAGCGGCTACCATTGGTATATAAGTTTTTCTTTCCGAAATAGGCATTTTCACTTTTGGTATTGTAAGCACCATCTTCTGTGTAAAGCTTGTCGTCTTTGTTTTTAATGTTGGTTGGGCCATAAAAATAGGTCCAATTAGAGCCAGTGTTGTAACGCAAGCTGTCAGAGGTAATGATTGTTTTTTCTGTAGTAACGATCAATACATCCTTTGTAAAATATACATCTCGGTAGTTGGAAAAATAAACCCCTCTTTTACTGGTAATGGTTGCGTCTTTGTTCACCAATTTGCCGCCAGTATTGTATTTGCCAATTTTGGCCACCATGTCATAATCCAATACGTTAGAAGTAAGGGTATTCTCTCTGTCGATCAATTTGACATTTTTATCTAAGTGCGCTTTTTTGGCGTTACCATCATAATTCAAAAAATCCGAATAGATGTTTAGCGTATCGCCTTGATTAATGTGCACATTGCCAAAGGCTTCGAAAAAATTTCGAGTTCCTCCATAAAGTACAGCACTATCACATTTTAAAATGGCACCATCATGGCTAAAAGTGGGTTTTCTCAAATAGCTGATGTTGGCTTTGGTACTGCCGGTTGCATGCTCTGCCGTTTCCAGTTTTATTTGGGTACGGTTTTGCGCAAGCAATACAAATGGGCAAATCAAGAAAAGAAATAAGAGGCGGAACTTTTGCACGATACAAATTTAAGGTTTTATTTTTCAGCTATGCTTATGTCCTTCATGAATTTATAGATATTTTTGAGCAATGTTACCAGTACAGCAATTTACGAACCATGTTTTACAGCATCAGCTTTTTGAGGCTTCAGATCACGTGCTGCTTGCCGTAAGTGGCGGTAAAGATTCTGTACTCATGGCACAGCTATTTAAACAGACAGGTTTTAATTTTAGTATAGCGCACTGTAATTTTAATTTACGGGCCAATGAATCACAGCGTGACGAGCTATTTGTGAAAATGTTGGCTGAAGAAATGCAAGTGCCTTTTCATGTGGCTCACTTTGATACGAAAGGCTTTTCTCAAACGCATAAAATTTCTACCCAAATGGCTGCCAGGCAATTGCGTTATGGCTGGTTTGGGGAACTTAGAGAGACGCATGGTTACTCGCATATTGCAGTGGCGCATCATCAAAATGATGCCATTGAAACAGTATTGCTTAATTTGGTAAGAGGTACAGGGATTAGCGGCATGCATGGTATTTTGCCAAAACGTGGATATGTCATCAGACCTTTGCTCTTTTTATCAAGGCAAGAAATAGACCAGCTGGTTGATGAACATCACCTGGCTTATGTAGAAGACAGTTCCAATTTAAGTAGTAAATACGCTCGTAATAAGATCCGTTTAGAGGTTATTCCGCATTTACGGGAAATCAATCCGAATTTGGAAGATACCTTTGCCGAAAATATTACTCGTTTTGCGGAAACAGAGGAGTTGTTGCAGCAGGTAGTGGTACAAACCCGTAAGCAATTGTTTAAAGAGGAGGGAACAGGCGTTTCTTTGTTGATCAAGGAAGTACTGAATTTGAAACCACAAAAGCTGCTGGTATTTGAAATTTTGAGACCTTTTAATTTTACTTCTTCTGTAGTGGATGAAATTTTGACTTCCCTACATAAGCAAAGCGGAACTTCATTTTATAGTAATACCCATCAATTGATTATAGACAGAGAAAAATTACTAATTTCTCCATTAAGCGAAACTACTGAAGAAATTTTTCATTTGCATGCCGAGGGAAACGTATCGATAGGTTTTGCTCAGCAGATGAATTTGAAGTTTGCAGAGAGGAATGTCTTTAAGGGAGAAAAGAACGTCGCTTATGTAGATGCCGATTTGCTGATTTTTCCATTGGTGGTGCGTTACAAACAAGATGGCGATAAGTTTATGCCCTTAGGAATGAAGTCTTTGAAAAAACTAAGCAATTTCTTTATTGATGAAAAAGTGCCCGTGCCACAAAAAGCCAAAGTGCCTTTATTGATTAATGGCAATGGAGAAATGATATGGGTGGCGGGTTTACGACAAGACGAAAGATATAAAGTAGGTGCAACAACAAAAAAAGTTGCTATATTCGAATTATCAAACTGATTCATGGACGGAAGATACACCTTTATAGAAAAACAATACATCGGCCGCGATTATATCCGTATTTCCATACGTTTAATTATGGCTGCGTTTTGTTTTGCAGTGTATGTTTACGAAAGAGACAGAGATAACACCGTTGACCTGTTTTTAGTGGTAGGTTTTGGTATTATTGGTGTTTCGATCATTTTGTTGTTCATGGTGCAGTACAAAACGGTCATCGAAAATAAAAAGGTGCGGATAGATGGTTTGTGGACCGCCAAGAAGGTAGAAATAGATCTCAATAAAATTGTGGATATCCGCAAAGCTACCTATAGCAGGTTTTTCTTTAACAATCCTGTTTATAATCTCCATAAAAACGGAACCGTTCGTTTTTTCTCGTCTGGAAAGGACGCTATTGTGCTTACCGATAGAGATGGCTTGGAATATTACATTGGCACCCAAAGACCCAACGAGATGTATCTTGTTTTGCAAAATGAAATGCGTTCAGCGTAAAGAAAAAACTGCCATATTTTTCTAACCATATTATTACCCAGAAATAACAATCTTTAAACAGGATATCAGCTACATTTGCCTTTGTGAATCTTGAACATAGAGATCACGTTACAACCAACGGATGAAAATAGGAATAGTTTGTTACCCTACCTTTGGAGGTAGTGGAGTGGTAGCTACCGAGCTGGGCAAGGCCCTAGCCAACGAAGGACATCAGGTACACTTTATCACATATAGCCAGCCCGCAAGGCTCGACTTTTTTTCTGCCAATTTATTTTATCATGAAGTTTCGGTAAGGGACTATCCTCTGTTTGATTACGCTCCTTACGAATCGGCTTTGGCAAGTAAGCTGGTAGATGTAGTGCGTTTTGAACAATTGGATATTCTCCATGTGCATTATGCCATTCCGCATGCTTCGGCTGCTTTTATGGCCAAGCAAATTTTAGCTACTTACGGGATTAATATTCCTTTTGTAACTACTTTGCACGGTACAGATATTACTTTGGTAGGTAAAGATGCTACATATAAGCCAGTAGTTACGTTTTCGATCAATCAGAGCGATGGAGTAACCACCGTTTCGGAAGACTTAAAGGAAGATACTTATCGCCATTTTGAGATTTCTAAAGATATTAGGGTAATTCCTAACTTTATTGATTTTAACCGTTTTAGCTTGCAGCCAAAGGATCATTTTAAAAAAGCGATAGCCCCAAATAACGAACGTATCCTGATCCATACTTCTAACTTTAGAAAAGTAAAGCGTACAGAAGATGTGATTCGCATGTTCCATAAGGTATTGGAGAAAATTCCTGCTAAGTTATTGATGGTGGGCGATGGACCTGAGCGTTCAGCTAATGAACAATTATGCAGGGAGCTTGAGATTTGTGATAGCGTGAGGTTTTTAGGCAAACAAGATGCCGTAGAGGAAATTTTATCGGTGTCGGATTTGTTTATCATTCCTTCAGAAAATGAAAGTTTTGGACTAGCGGCATTGGAGGCTATGGCTTGTAAAGTGCCTGTAATTTCCTCTAATGCAGGAGGCTTGCCCGAACTTAATGTAGATGACTTTTGTGGTTACCTATGCGACGTAGGCGATGTAGAAGATATGGCTAACAAGGCGGTAACTATTTTGAGCAACCAGAAGACTTTAGATTATTTCAAGGAAAATGCGCTTACCAGAGCAAAAGACTTTGACTTAAAGAAAATATTGCCGAAGTATGTTGCTTTCTATGAAGAAGTGATCGCAGGGAAAAAATAATATGGTATTATTAGACGTAAAAAAAGGGATGAGCAAACGCTCATCCCTTTTTTTACGTGCTTTTGTTATCGTTAAAACGGGGTGAAACCCATGATGGTGTAAATGGTCATTTGTACATTTCCTCCTGCCGGATTAGGTACGGTTATTGTTTCTTTGTAGGTTAAAGTTAGTTTCTTATTTACAATGGCCACCTCGTAAATAATAGGAGAGTCAGAGTTGTTAATGATGCCAGAGGTCAATGTGAGCTTTTTCTTGTCTCCTGAAAGCGACCATGAACCGGTTTCTTGTTGTGGGTCATTAGGGTCGCATTTGGTAGGTCCCTCATCATAAATAAAGTTGCCGCCAGCATTAAAATACACAATATCATCCTTGCTGCAGCTTTCTGCAATTAAAAAAAGATCAGCTTCACTTTTTACTCCGCTTACTTCTTGGCCTAATATCATAGAGGTCACTCTCCATTTGGTGCCTTCTAGATTTGTAACGGTGGCTCCTCCTTTACCATCCGTTCCTGGTTCCAAATATTCAATGTCTTTTTGGCAAGAGAATACGGTGAGGATAATAAATAAAAATGGGAGTAATCGTATTTTCATATCGTTAATGAGTTGGTTATTTTATTCGTTTATAAGATGAAGTAGTGGTTGAGACAAGGCCGTTAGCAGTAGTTTCATATCTGATTTGCATATTGTTCTCATTGAGTGCCAATACTTCGCATTTGAGCATGTCAGTTCCCACTACATTAAACGCCTTGCTCGAAATTTGCAATGTTTTCTTGTCCTGTGAAAGCTTCCAAGTGCCAAAATCGGCATAGTTAGTAGGCTCATTTCCGCATTGTAAGTTGCCATACAAGCCTTTTATGGTGTTGTCTTTGTTGAAAACCATCAAGTCGTCTCTGGCACATTCGGGCATAAGCGCATAAATGTCCATGTCAAATTTGTCTTGTCCAAAGTAAAAATAGCTGGTTGCTGCAACGAGGTTCCAAGTAGTACCGCCTAAGGAGAAACCTTGGTCTGCTAGAGGATCTATATGAACGGTTTCTTTGGCACAAGAACTTATCAAAAGCAGGCTCAAGGACAAGAGATAAAGGAATTTCTTCATTAAATTAACTTAGATATTCCCAAAAGTACTAAAAGTAAGCTATTTACCAAAAATTAAACATACGGGGGAGCCTACCGAAATACGTTTTTTCGAATCGGTTAGCTTTCCTGTTTTAGCATTTCTTTGAAAGATGATGATGTCATTAGAGTACTGATGTCCTACTAGTAAATAATTACCACTTGGATCAATGCTGAAGTTGCGAGGTCCTTTGCCAAGCGTACTTACCGTTTCAATATGACTTAGTTTGCCATCTTTTTGTACTGCAAAAACGCTAATGTTGTTTGCATCGCCACGGTTACTCTCGTATAGGAATTTGCCATCAGCAGAAATGTGGATATCTGCAGCATCAATTCTGCCAGTGAAATCGCTGGCTGCGGTGCCTATCTCTTGTAGTAGTTTTAAATTGCCATCGTTATAACCGAAAACGCTAATTTTTCCGTTAAACTCGTGGGCTAAATAAGCAAACTTCCCATTTGGGCTAAAGGTAATATGACGAGGGCCAGAACCAGGATTGGTGCTGATGCTGTGTTTTAAGGTCAATGGTTTTTCGGCGTTAGCCTGATAGTTGTAAACGTAAATTTTGTCCTCTCCTAAATCGGTAGAAATAACATATTTGCCATCTGGCGAGAATAAGGTTTGGTGCACATGCGCACTGGTCTGGCGTTTGTCGGGACCGCTTCCGGTATGTTGCACCAGTTGTTTGACCGGGGTAAGTGAACCATCAGCTTTAATGCCGTAAACGCTAATGCTGCCGCCGCTGTAATTTGCGGTAAATACATGTTTGCCGTCGGTAAGCACAAAGCAAGGATCGGCACCTTTGGTTGCTTCCTTATTAATTAAAGTGCCTTCGTTGGTTTTTGGATTAAATTTAAAAGCTGCCGCTGCACTGTTGGCGCCAACTTCCGATACGCTGTAAATCGCATCATTATTTTTGCTTAAAGCTACATAACTTGGATTGGCGATATTTTTAATTACGCCCAGTTGTTTAGTGTCAGCAGTTTTACTGTCAAAATCATACACATAAATTCCTTCGCTAGTCCCCTTGGTATAGGTGCCAACAATAAGCTTGTGGTTTTGTGCTAGTACCAATAATGAACTGTAGCAAAATAGTGTTAAAAGCGAAAGTTTTTTTAGCATGACTTTTTAATTTTTTTGAGAAAGATAGCAATAAATAAAAAATGCGCAAAGTTTAACTCTGCGCATTTTAAATCAATTTATTTGATTAGATGCTTGATCTGCACCAATTCGTGCTCTTCCAGATATCTCCATCTTCCACGTGGAAGGTCCTTTTTAGTGAGGTTACCATAAACCACACGGTCAAGTTTTACCACATCGTAACCTAGGTGTTCGAAAATACGGCGTACAATTCTGTTCTTTCCGCTATGAATTTGTATACCCACTTCGTTTTTGCTTGCGCCAGCTACGTAAGAAATGTTATCTGGCTTAATAAAGCCGTCTTCCAGTTCTAAACCAAATTGAATTTTGTTGAAATCGCCTTGCGTAAGGTTTCTGTTCAATTCTACCTGATAGATTTTGGTAATGCCATTTCTAGGGTGTGATAGCCTGTCGGCTAACTCCCCATCGTTGGTCATTAACAATAATCCCGTAGTATTTCTGTCTAAACGACCAACTGGATAAATACGCTCGCGGCTAGCTTTTTCAACCAAATGCATTACCGTTTTACGTTCCTGTGGGTCTTCGGTGGTGGTGATATAATCTTTAGGCTTGTTTAAAAGTACATATACTCTCTTTTCGCGCTTCAACAATTCACCATTGTATCTTACCTCGTCTTTATAAGGGTCAACCTTAAAACCAAGTTCGTTAATGACTTTGCCATTTACGCTAACTACGCCCGCTTCAATCAGCTCATCAGCCTTACGACGAGAGCAAATACCAGCATTAGCAATGTAACGGTTTAGGCGGATCAGGTCATCTTCGGCTTTCGATTTTCTGCTTCTTAATGTTGGAGCAACACGTTCGCCTTTATCTTCTTTTTTATTTTTGAAACCGCCGTCTTCTCTTTTTCTGAAAGGGCGGTTATCGCCATAACGGTTATCTTTTCTGTCGCCAGTTTTTCTATCGCCAAACTTAGCAGCAGCACCATCTTTGGCGTAACTGTCTTTTTTTACATAGTTTCTTTTACCTTCTCTGTTTTCGAAAGGTTTTTTGAAACCATCTTGATTGTCGAAATTGTTTTTGGCAGGTCTGCCGGGTTTAGATTTGAAGTCCTTTTTGTCTTTGTTGTCGAAACGCGGTTTATCACTGTTTTCGTTGAATCTTCTAGGTCTTTCTTCTGAAGCATTACTTCTTCTTGCTCCACTGCGCTCGTTGCGCTCTCTTGGTTCGGTACGTTGGTTACGTTCAGTGCGCTCTCCACGCTCACTACGCTCTCTTCTTTCCCCACCTTCTCTATACTCTCCACGCTCTTTACGTTCTCCAGTACGCTTGCCAGTATTGGACTTGTCATCCCGACTTTTCCCTTTGTTACTATTTGTCATGATACGCTTTTAACCGCATAAATATTGCGGCTGCAAAGATAACAAATTTGTAAGGATTAACAATTGTAAAACACAGTGATTTTTGCTAAAAGTTGCTCTTAAAAAAACTAGCCTCACGGTATTTTAAACGCCGATTTTTGCGCTTATTTTTGTAAGTGCTTGATAATTAAATAAATAAATTGTACCTTTGCGCACCAAGTATTAAGTGTTAACTAAAAAAGGAGGAAGATGTTAAAGAAACACCTCATCCCATGTACGGTAGTTTTAGGACTACTGGTTATGGCCAAAGTGTTTGCTTATAAGCTACCAACAGAAGTAGAAAATCTTAAGAAAGATAACTATACCAATAGTGTAAAAACAACCGAAGAGCCGGTATTTTCAATAGCTCAACTAGAGTTCGCCGAAGAAACATTGCCTATAGGCGATACTAAGGTAACTCATAAAATGAAGAGGACTTTGGCTTCATTTTCATATGAAAACTTGCAAACCACGCGTTTGCATAAAAAAGCAGCAGAATGGTTCCCTGTAATAGAACCAATTTTGGCGGCCTATGGCATACCTAATGATTTTAAGTATGTTCCTTTAGTGGAGTCTGGCTTGAGAGCGGGCGTTTCACCGAAGGGTGCGGCTGGTTTTTGGCAGTTTATGCCTAGTACCGCCCGTATGTATGGCCTAAAGGTAAATAGTAAGGTTGATGAGCGATATAATCTCAAAAAATCTACGATTGCAGCAGCCAAGTATATCAAAGAACTTTATGACGTTTTTGATAGCTGGACTTTGGTTGCCGCAGCTTACAATGTTGGCGATAATCACATGCGCCGACAAATTAACCGCCAGAAGCAGGATAATTATTTTAAGATGAAGCTTAACAGCGAGACAGGTGTGTACGTGTACAAACTTATTTCAATGAAAGAAATCTTAGAAAACCCTAACCGAAACGGTTATAAAAATCAGAAAGCATTAATTGCTTTTAAACAAACAGAAGAAACAAATGCTACTACGGTAGAATAGTGAGAATTGGTATAGCTTTTTTATAAGCATTTTAAAAGCGGTTTCCGAAATAAAGGAAGCCGCTTTTTTCGTTTATAGCTTTTTTAGCCGCAGATGTACTGATTTTATTTCTCTTGATAAGAGCAGGCATATTAATTAATGTGAGTTAAAATGAACGTTTTGTGTCTTTTCACTTTCTCTAATACTTGGGAAGTAACCTCTTAACTCAAACTCTATTATAAGGCCAATAAATAATCTGTGCATCTGTGGCTTATTTAATAGCATTTTCGCCTTTTAACTTTTAACTTTTTACTTTTGGAATATGTCTCTACAACATTTAAAGGTCGCAGCAGTACGTCAAGAAGTAAACGAAGTGATCAGTATTATATTTGAGCCTGTGGAGGGTTTGACTTATAAAGCTGGGCAATTCCTTACTTTGTCGTTTAATATTAACCGAAGGGAATTGAGGCGTTCCTATTCTTTTTACAGTTCGCCTGTGGTGGATGAACCTTTGGCCATTGCGGTGAAGCTGGTAGAGAACGGGGAGATTTCACGGTTTTTACATCATCAAATTGCTGTTGGAGATGTGGTGGAAGTTACCGAACCTAATGGACAGTTCTTTTATGAGCCAGAAATGGACCAACAAAGAACAGTATTTCTATTTGCAGCAGGCGTAGGGATTACACCGTTATTCTCTATTTTAAAAACAGCCTTGGTTGCCGAAAAGCAATCTAAGGTGGTGCTGGTTTACAGCAGTCGCTCTGCAGGAGATACCTTATTTATTGATGAACTGAAAGCTTGGCAGCATATTTATCCTGATAGGTTGGAGTTGATCTTCTTGTTCAGCAATTCTAAAAATCTGCTAAGGGCACGCTTAAATGGCTTTTTGGTGCAAGAATTGGTAAGAGAGCATTTCGCTTTTGCCAAAGAGGATGCCTTGTTTTATACTTGTGGACCGGTTGATTATATGGATGTTTGTCGTATTTCTATTTTAGGAATTGGCTATAAACCGCATCAGGTTAAACGGGAAACTTTTGTGCTGCCAGAAGATGAAGTGGATGAGGACGATACTACAGAAAAAGTTATCGATAAAAATACCTATTCTATTAATCTGGTCTTTCAGGGAGAAATCCATCATCTGGAGGTCCCTTGGCCTAAAAGGATTTTAGATGTAGCCCTGGAACACAAGATAAAAATTCCTTATAGTTGCAGCGGAGGTGTTTGCAGTACTTGCGCCGCTACCTGCATTTCGGGCGGTGTAAGGATGGATTATAATGAAGTGCTTACCGACGATGAAATAGCCAAAGGCAGGGTGCTTGTTTGCACCGGGCATCCCACGGAAAACGATACGACGATTACTTGGGGGTAGTTTGGGGTACGAGTTATAAGTTGCAAGTTGTAGATTTTAATGCTTATTGCATATCCTTCAATTCCTTAGGCGAAACAAAAAAGCTGTTAAAACTATCGCAAGATAGCTGGCGCTTGATATAAAAGTCCAACAGTGGTACTTGGAAGTCATTCTTTTCTTGCGATAATACACTGCAATGGCGCCCATTACTATTGGTGCCACTAAAGCTAAATAAAATGCCCCTATTGAAGCCAAGGCAGACCATTTCCAGAAGACTTCGGTAAGAATGACCAGCAGGAAACCACCATAGGTTATGAAAATGACAAAAAGAGCTATTGTTGGGGCTTCTGCTATTTTTTCTTTTTTCATTTGTGAATTGATTTTTAAATAACAAATCAATCCAATTAATGGTGTTATGAAATAGATAAGGCTCGCTGTTATAGCTTCTTTACTTGTCATAGCTTCCTTAGGTAAGGATAGAGATAATGATTTTTTTTAAAATTTGTTTAGGGTAATGTCAAATCGATGCCCCACTGAATCTTTTTTGTTTTTGTATGATGTTAAGTGGCCGATATAAATCCCATTTGGCGAATCGAATAATTTAATCACTGCAAATTCATCATATTTTTCACCACTTGTGGGTTTGGTATTTCGAAAAAATAAAGTGTCTCCTTTCCTGTAATACCCTCCCTCAATTTCATCTATGCCAAAACAAATGCTTCTGTCGATAAATTTATTATTTGCTTTGAATTTTAAAACAGATCGACAATTTGCGGCACCTTCATAATCTGCAATTAGTAGGTTCTCTCCTTTTAATTCGTCAAAGTTGATGAAGCCATTTGGTTTAAAGAAAGTTAAGGTTAGTACTCCAGCTAATGCTATCGTTGTAATTAAACGTTGTTTGTCTGTAAACTTCTCCTTAATAAGTAAATATAGCTGACGGATAAATAATATTGCCAGTAAAGGATAACAGAAAAAAAGAATTGTAAATAACGGAAAAGCTAGGATGCCTAATTTTCCATCCCAACTACCTAAGGTGTTAATCGTTAAGAAGAAAATTGTCATGAAAATGACTAGTGCTTTACGTTTCATAAGCACTAAAAGCTACTTTACATTTCTCGTCTGCGGAGGCAAGGGCACAAATTCCGTTTCACCTGGTACAGGTGCAAATTCCTGCTTTAACCATTTCTCTTTTGCTTCTTCAATCAGTTCTCTGCTACTTGCCACAAAGTTCCAGTAAATAAACCGTTCTTCTGGAAAAGGTTCACCCCCGAAAATATAAACCGTGCTATTTGGTTCCAAAGTGAATTCGCAAAGTTTACTGTCTTTAGCTACTAACAAGTTCTTTGGCCCAAAGGTATTCCCTTCACTGGTCACGCCACCTTCTAAAATATACAGACCGCTTTCGCCAAATAGCTGGTCCCCTATGCTCAAGGTCTTTTCTCCTTTGTTCTTAATTTCTATAAAATAAAGTGGACTGTAAACAGGAATTGGCGATTTCTTGCCGAAAGCCTCTCCGGCAATCAACTTAAAATCTACACCGTCTTCTTGCCAAGTAGGAATATCATCGCCATCTGCATGAAAAAACTCGGGATCCATTTGTTCCAAGTGTTTGGGCAATGCTACCCAAATCTGCAAACCATGTAAAAACTTGTCGCTATGCCTTAACCTTTCAGGAGTACGTTCAGAGTGAACGATGCCCTTCCCTGCTGTCATCCAATTCACTTGTCCCGGATTAATTTCTACAGTGGTGCCTAAACTATCACGGTGCATAATACTGCCTTCAAACAGATAGGTCAAAGTAGATAAGCCAATGTGTGGATGAGGAGGAACGTCAATATTCTGATGGTCGTTCATGGTAGCGGGGCCCATATGGTCAATAAAAGAAAAAGGACCTACCAATCGCTTCTCTCTAAAGGGCAATAATCTGCCTACCAAAAAATTACCAATATCGCTTGGTCTCTCTTCAATAATCAGCTGTATGTTCGACATATTTTTGGATTTTACTGTTCAAACAAATATACGTTAATAGGTGCTAAAAAGTCGATTTTCTTCTTTAATCTCTTCGTTAAAAACCTTTGCTGTAATTTAGCGGTTTTAATTGCAAAATGAAACAAGCATTTTCCCTTTTTGATTTCAAGCAGCCTATCAATTACAAGAATGAGATTTTGGCAGGCTTAACGGTAGCCATGACAATGATTCCCGAGTCATTGTCGTTTGCAATATTGGCTGGTTTTCCACCGCTTACAGGTTTGTACGCTGCTTTTATCATGGGCTTGGTTACTGCGGTGCTTGGCGGTAGGCCTGGCTTGGTTTCAGGAGGAGCTGGAGCTACGGTAATTACCCTTATTGCTTTAATGAAATTGCATGGGTTGGAGTATGTATTTGCTGCGGTAGTGGTAGCGGGTATTATTCAAATTACGGTGGGTGTTTTTAAGCTGGGCAAGTTTGTAAGGTTGGTACCTCAATCCGTGATGTATGGTTTTGTGAATGGTCTGGCTATCGTGATTTTCATGTCGCAGCTTGATCAATTTAAAGTGAGAGAAACTGGTGAATGGCTGAGCGGAATGGCATTATGTACTATGCTGGGTTTAGTAGCCTTAACCATTGGCATAGTATGGGTTTGGCCCAAAATTACCAAAGCAGTTCCTGCTTCGCTGGTTGCTATTTTAGCGGTTTTTGGCATTGTGCTGATTGGCGGTGTTCAAACCAAAACAGTAAGCGACATTGCTTCGGTAGCAGGTGGTTTGCCGCCTTTTCATATTCCACAAGTACCTTTTAACTTCGAGACCTTGCAAATTGTATTTCCCTTTGGCTTAATTATGGCCATGGTAGGTTTAACCGAAGGTTTGCTTACCTTGAATTTGGTAGATGAGATTGTAGGTAATAAAGGAAATGGAAACAGGGAATGTGTAGCGCAAGGAAGTGCCAATATTTTAAATGGTTTCTTTTTCGGAATGGGGGGATGCCCTATGATTGCTCAAACCTTGGTTAATTTATCTGCAGGGGCTAGGGCAAGGCTGTCAGCTATTATTGCCGCCTTCACCATTTTGCTCATTATTTTGGTAGGTGCGCCAGTCATTGGAAAATTGCCTATGGCCGCTTTAGTGGGAGTGATGATGATGGTAGCCATTGGCACTTTCGAGTGGAGCAGTTTGAGAGTAATCAATAAAATGCCCAAATCGGATATTTTTATTGGCGTAGTGGTGGCCGTAGTAACGGTGTTGATGCACAATTTGGCCCTTGCTGTTTTAATAGGCGTGATTTTGTCAGCACTGGTTTTTGCTTGGGAAAGTGCCAGACGAATTAGGGCTCGAAAGCACATAGATGAGGACGGAGTGAAACATTACGAGATTTATGGGCCTTTGTTTTTTGGCTCAACTGCTGCATTCTTAGAAAAATTTGATGTTCAGGAAGATCCCGAAATGGTGGTGATTGATTTTAAGGATAGCCGTATTAGCGATATGAGTGCTATTGATGCCGTTCATAAAATTACCGAACGTTATCGCAAACTGAATAAGAAAGTTACCCTAAGGCATTTGAGTGCAGATAGTAGATTACTGCTTAGAAACGCTGGAAATATTATCGAAGTAAATATAGATGACCCAACTTATAAAGTGGCGGATAAATAATTAGCTAATTTGTTGATGAGATAATTGGATGATAAAAAAAAACGCCATTTCGGTCCCGAAAGTTCGGTGTCGAAATGACGTTCTATGCAGTTGAATTAGCTAATTAAATCATCAGCTAATCATCACATTAAATTATGCTTGTACTTGTTGCAATCCAGGGATTTCTACCATTTCATTGGCTTCCGCTTGATAATCTACACCTTCTACATCAAAACCAAAAAGGTTTAAGAAGTCGTGTTTGTAACCTGCTAAATCGCCGGTTGCTGGTAAAGTATCAGTGTCAGCAGTTTTCCAAAGTTCAGCTACTTTAGCCTGTACGTCTTCCCGCATCTCCCAGTCGTCAATTCTGATACGACCTTTATCATCTACCAAAACGTCTCCACCAGTGTAAAGTCTTTCATTAAATAAACGTTGGATTTGCTCAATACAACCCTCGTGAAGTCCCATTTCTTTCATCGTTTTGTACAAGAAAGAAATGTATAATGGAATTACAGGAATGGCTGAACTCGCTTGGGTAACCAATGCTTTATTTACTGAAACATAAGCTTTGCCCTTAAGGTCTGCCAATTTATCGGTAATGGTAAACGCAGTTGCTTCCAAGTGGTCTTTAGCACGGCCAATAGTTCCTTTACGGTAAACCGCTTCGGTTACTTTTGGACCAATGTATGAATAAGCTACTGTGGTTGCACCTTCGGCCAAAGCGCCAGCTGCTTTTAGGTCATCTATCCACATTTCCCAATCTTCACCACCCATTACGGCAATGGTATTTTCAATTTCTTCTTCGTTAGCAGGTTCAATGCTTACTTCTGATACAATGCCGGTGTGGAAATCAACCGTTTTATCACTGAAAGTGCCGCCAATAGGTTTTAAAGTAGAACGATGCGTTACGCCAGATTTTGGATTGGTTCTCACTGGTGACGCTAAGCTATAGATAATCAAATCTACTTGACCCCAATCCGCTTTGATCAAATCAATGGTTTGTTGTTTTACTTCGTTAGAAAAAGCATCACCATTAATGCTTTTGGCATATAAGCCATCTGCAATCGCTTGTTTTTCAAATGCTGCAGTATTGTACCATCCTGGAGAAGCAGTTTTGCCCTCTTTAGGTTCTTTTTCGAAATAAACACCAATGGTAGAAGCTCCAGAGCCATAAGCTGCAGTTATTCTGGAGGCTAAGCCGAAACCAGTTGAAGCACCAATTACCAATACACGTTTAGGGCCATTGATAGCGCCTTTAGATTTTACGTATTCAATTTGGTTTTTAACGTTTTGTGCAGCACCATCAGGATGTGCTGTTAAACAGATAAAACCACGCATTCTAGGTTCAATAATCATAATCTTGTTATTATAATGCCAATTACTGGCAATCCTTCGTCAAAGCTACCTTTTTTTTTGTGCTCTACAAATTTAGAAAGTACCTCAAGGTAGCTGTGGCTTACTTCTCATCACGGGGCGAAATATTTTTTTGAAAAGCCAAGCCTGTAGTTCTTGGCTAATGTAGTCCTTTGCTTCGTTCAAATGGCTTCATTACGCTACGCTTCATTTTGCCATAACCACTTCGCCAAGGTTTATTTTACAGTGGTTGTGCTCATAACCAATGCGGCTCATCTTAATGCTTCAAATTTTAAATCCTTAATTTTTAAATATTTACTATATTTGCACAAATATTAAAATCATGCTACGTCTAATACATATCCAAAATCAATGCGCTTGCCAGTCTATTTGGCCAAGTAGCTTGGATATTGACTTTAGTTTTATCTCAGGCTACTAGCATTTCTTTTCTAAAAACGCATTTCAATTATTATCACAATTAAAAATCATCTGGTGGAAACATCAGGAACACAATATTATATATGGACATTTTATATACTGTAGAAGAGAAGTATCTACAGGCAATGGACGAACTCAATTATGGCGAAACCCCAAAGGCAATGCACTTGCTAAAGGAGTTAATTGCTACCGATGACACCTACGCCAGAGCACACTATGGCCTTGGAACCATTTACCACTATTACATTAAGGATTATAAAGCTGCGGGCTACTACTATCAAACAGGAATGGACTTAGATGAAAACATTCCAGATTTATACGAAGATTACCTCAAATTATTGGTAACGCTTCAGTTGCATAAAAAAATAGAACAGGTAACTGCTAAAGCGCTTGAAGTGCCAGGTGTTAACCTTGCCAGAATTTACGAAATGATTGGTGTTTATGAAGAGCAACGTCAAAACTTTGCATTGGCAAAACAGCACTACCAAAAGGCGGCTTCAATTACCGTAGTAGACAATGAGCACGACTTGCTACAGGGACATTTGAAAAGAGTGTCGGGCAAGTTAAAAGCAAAGCAGCAAATGGTTTACGCATATGAAGGGAGTTAATATTAACTCTCTTTTTTTGCATCATGATTGAATTTGCTTCTATGTATTGTTCTTGTTACTTTTGGTCATAATCATTTCATCATGACGCCAATTTCCCTTATTAAGAAGCAGATAGTTATATGCACATTCTTTTTATTGGGATTTTTTCAAGCCTTTAGTCAAAATAAAAATGGCGATACCCTTTTAAACAATGAAGGTTTTAAGAAACTGGTTGCGCTTGGCAATTGGTATTATCGTAACGTCAGGCAATACGACAGTGTAAAAGCTTTTAAAGCCTTTGATGACTTGCAGCAACGAGCTACAAAAGCGGATGACAAAGTTTGTTTGGCGGCAGTTACCTTTTATCGGGGGCAATATCAGGCCGTTAAAATTAATCAAGACAGCTCAGGTGTAAATAGCATGAAGCGGGCGATTAAAATGGCAGAGCTGAATAAGCAAACTTTGCAGGCGGCCGAATTTTCCCATCACTTAGGCTATTATTATTTCATTAAAGGGAAATATAGTACGGCACTTTCCTATATGCTTAAAGCTAATTATGTATTTCAGCATATAGGTTATGGGCAAATAGAAGAACCTGGTTATTTGTTGTACCGTCTGGCCTTTGTATATTATCACTTACGTAACTATCACGAGGCCTTAAAACATTTACAAACCGCTTTAAAATATCCTAAAAATAGGCCTGTGGTGGATATTTATATCCTCAATACCCTTGGGTTAAGTTATCGAGAATTGTATCAGCCCGATAGTGCCAAACATTACTTTTTATTGGCCAAAGCCAAGGCGGTTAACACAAGAGATACGGCTTGGATGGGGATTATTTCTGGGAATATAGGTAACCTTCATCTTAAAGCACATGATTATGCGGGTGCCTTTCCTTTTTTTGATCACTACTACAAATACAGTTTAATTTCCAACGACAAAGCCTGTATCGCCGAAGCATTGATGGGCTTGGCAGATATTGCTGTTTTTTATGGGCGATATGATGAAGCATTGAAACGCTTAAAAGATGCCGATGCAACTTATCATACAAAACCTGGAAATATACAGGTAGAAGATTATATCAAACTGGGCTATTTATATAATATCTTTTCCCGAGCTTGGGAAGGGAAAGGAAATGCCCAGCAATCTTTGTACTATCGTAAGTTGGCAGATGGAGTACGCGATAGTATTGATCGTAGGGTACAGCTTTCTAATAATGTTGCTATTCAGCAATTATTGGAGGCAGAGCAACATAATAGTGAAATAAAGCTGCTCGAAAAAGAAAAGCATACGGCTTTGCTGAAACAGTATTTTTTAGTTGCCGCTACCATTTTGTTGGTCATTATCTTTTTGTTGATTTATAACAGGCAATCGTTAAAAAGAAAAAGAGACAAAGCTTTTCTTGAAAAGAAAGAAGTGATTTTGCAAGCAGAAAAGGAAAAAATTGAGGCCGAGCTGAAGCATGCTACAGAGATGTTAAATAGCTACGTGGAAAATCTACAACAGAAAACGGCTTTGTTGGACCAGGTACAAATAGAGATGCAGGTATTGCAGCAAAGTACGGTGGGAACTGATGAAGAGCTTTTGTTTTTGCAAAGACTTAATGATGCTACTATTTTAACCGAAGAGCAATGGCATGAGTTTAGGGCTTTATTTGAGAAAGTACATGCTGGCTTTTTCATTAAGCTAAAAACAACGTATCCAAATTTAACCCCAGCTGAAACTAGGTTGTGCGCCCTCACAAAGTTGCAATTGGGTACCAAGGAAATTGCCGCAATTTTAGGTGTAAACGCTGATACCATCAAAAAAACGAGACAGCGCTTGCGCAAGAAAATTGGCATTAGCGAAGATGTGGCGCTAGAAACGGTCATCAATACGCTGTAATTGGCAAAACGTAAATTAACGTTTTGTAGTTGCCCTTTCCAATTATTTCTCCCTTCCATTTTAATAAAGCTACAATTTAAGGCAAATTGTCTCGGTTAACCGTTCTGCTTTGTAAATGAGCCTACTGTAAAATTGTACCCCAAATTATCCCCCCTGTTTATGATTGTAAAAATATGCTTGAAACCTACCTTGTGGGTTGTAAAGTAGCACAAGCTATTATTGAGGAATTGATTTTATAAATATGAAGAAGTACACTCTCCTGTTCTTATGTTTTGTAGTGATACAAAGCTACGCCCAAACCATCCGTTATGTGAAAGTTGATGCAACTGGTGCCAATAATGGCACCAGCTGGGCAAATGCCTATACGAATTTCCAAACGGCTATTAATGCTGCTGCCGCTGGCGATGAAGTTTGGGTAGCTGCGGGTACTTACCAACCAGCAAGCGGTCAGTTTTTTGCTATGAAAGAAGGGGTGAAAATATACGGAGGTTTTGCAGGTAACGAGGGAGTGCTAAGTGCACGTAATTGGAGTGCCAATGCGACAATTTTGCAAGGTAATGGCAGTTATGTTGTCAAAAATGAATTAAATGGACTGACTAATGCTGCGGTGTTAGATGGTTTTACCGTAACGGGGGGAAGTGCTGTTGTTGCAGGTGCAGGAATGTATAATGCCAAAACTTCTCCAACGGTAATTAACTGTACTTTTTCTGGAAATACGGCAACTTATGGTGCAGGTGCGATATATAATTATCAATGTCCTACACCACCTGTGATTACTAATTGTATTTTCTCTAATAATAACGGCACTACTTATGGTGGAGCAATTTACAATGTGCTTTCATCACCTATCATTACGGGTTGCACTTTTAATAATAACACCGCAGTAACGGGTGGCGGCATTTATAGTGGTAATCAGTCGGTGCCGAACATCAGTAATTGTACATTTAAAAATAATACAGCTAGTACCGCTGCGGGTGGCGCTATTTATTATAATGGTGGCGGCGTAACAGACAATGTTTATATCAATAATTGCTTATTTTCTGGAAATACTTCTAATGCAGGCAGCGCCATTGGTTATGGCGATCAGGCCGCTAATAATTTGATCATCACCAATTGTACTTTTTACAATAACACGGGTAGCGCAGCGCTTTATGCTCGTTTTTGGAATGCTGGTTTTAGACCCATTATCCTTAATAATTCTATTGTCTACGGCAATACTTCTTTTTTTGACAGAACTGCTAGCGGAGGAGAAATCCAAGTGAATTACTCGTTGATACAAAGTGCATCATGCCCTGTTGGTGGAACTTGTAATGCTGGTGTGATTTATAACCAGGATCCTAAGTTTGTAGATGCTGCTGCTGGTAATTTTGCTTTAAAGATTACCAGTCCAGCGGTTAATAAAGGCAATAATAGTTTAAATAGTGCCTCTGTTGATATAATAGGTCAGCCACGGTTATCAGGGAATGGTGTAGATTTGGGCGCCTACGAATTTCAAAGTGCTGCTATTGCACCTGATGGAAGCAATATCGTGTATGTAGACATGAATATACAAACTGGAGATGGTAGTGGGACCAGTTGGTCTAATGCTATTCCACAATTGGCAGATGCATTAAAATGGGCCAGGCAACAAAATAACTTCACCACAGTTAATCCCCTTAAAATTTATGTAGCAAAAGGGACCTATAAACCACTTTACAGTGCCGTGGATGGTAGCAACTACGCCAATGGAGGTAGGGATAATGCTTTTGTAATGGTGAAAAACGTACAGCTTTACGGTGGTTTCGATCCTAGCAGTGGAAATACTAACCTCAATACACGTGTTTTGCCTACCGCAGCAAATGAATTTCCTGCGAATGGTACGGTATTAAGTGGCGATATTAACGATAATGACGTAGTAAGTGGTTCGGGCAGCACACTAAGTATCACCAATAACACTGAAAATAATTATCACGTATTGGTGTCTACAGGAGATGTTGAAACGGCAAGGTTAGATGGTTTTACCGTCAAGGGCGGAAATGCCAATAACTCTTCTGGTCAAACAATCATCAATACTATTACAACGGAGCAAGCTTCAGGCGGAGGTATGTATAATCAAGAATCGTCACCAACATTAGCCAACTGTGCTTTTACACAAAATTTGGCCAACTTCAATGGGGGTGGTATATATAATCGTTCCGCCAATCCAACCATCACCAATTGCGTCATGTCTAAAAATATAGGTTACTATTTTGGTGGTGGTATTTATAATCTTTTGTCGTCTGTAACGCTTACTAATTGCACCATCAAACTCAACTTGCAGAATAGTGGTAGCGGTGGAGGTGGTATGGCCAATTATTCTTCTACGTTGACCCTTAATGATTGTTCAATTAGCGATAATTCAGCAGTAAATGGGGCTGGTATGATTAATTCTGGTTCTACCTTAACATTTAATAATTGTACGATCAATGCAAATAAGGTTACGGGCAATTCGGGCGGGGCATTGTATAATTCAACGAGTACCGTACGCCTTTTTAATTGTACGATTAACGGAAATTCGGTAACCAATAGTGCTAACGCTAGTGGTGGGGCCATATCCAATTCATCATGCCCCTTGGTTCAAATCACTAATTGTACCATTAGTGGAAATATTGTTAATGGTACCAATACCAGGGGTAGTGGTGTCTATAATACATCATCCACTACCGTATTGCTTGTGAACTCGGCTATCGTTGGAAACTCAACACCCAATGACGCTACTGGAGTTGGCTTATATAATATTTCGACCTCGCCGAAGTTGATGAATACTACCCTGGCCAATAATGGTGTTGGTGGTGTTTATGCTGATGCAAACTCAACTCCAGAGTTTCAAAATAGCATTATATGGGGAACGGTTTCTGGAAATTATAATGCAAATTATTCCCTCGTTAAAGGTTCTTCTGTAACGAGCAATGGCAATATTGATGCAAGTAGTCTAACATCGACCAATATTTTTACAGATGATGGTAATGGTGTTTACACTTTGAAGAATGGTAGCCCTGCAGTGGGTACAGGTAGCAATAGTCTTTATGAAGCCTTTGATGGCGATGTTAATAACAACAGCTTAAACAGCGATAAAGATTTGGCGGGTAATGACCGTTTGCAAAAAGGAACGATTGACCTTGGTGCTTTCGAAAGCAGTTACAATCTTATTGTTCCGATTACGCCAGATGTGAATGGTGTAATATATGTCAAACAAAATGGTGCAGGAAACTTTAGTGGTAACAGTTGGACTAATGCCGCTCCAGAATTGTCCGAAGTACTTACTGCGGCTACCACTAATACAAATATCCAGCAAATATGGGTAGCCAAAGGCATTTATCAGCCAGCGAGTGGGCAAAGTTTTGCGATGAAAGAAGGGGTGAAGATGTATGGCGGATTTGTAGGTACAGAAACACAAATAAATCAAAGGGTATTTGGGACTACTGCCGCGGATAGTACGCTTTTGCAAGGTAATGGCAGTTATGTGGTTTCTAGTGTAAACTTAAGTGCAGCTTCGGTCATCGATGGTTTTTCGATCAAGGGAGGAAGTGGCCAAACCTGGGGTGGAGGAATGTATAATTACGGTTCTGCAGTTACCATTAACAACTGTTTGTTTGCAGCAAATTCAGCGACTATAGGAGGCGGTATCTGTAACTATTACAACTCGGCGCCTACCATTAGCAATTGTACATTTTCTGGGAATACCGCTGATGGCGGAGGTGGAATTAGTAATTACAATAACTCTTCGCCCACCATTAGCAATTGTACTTTTTTTAGAAACCGAGCGAATAGCGGCGGTGCAATCAATAATTATTCATCTTCTAAGCCTAATATCGCAGGTTGTACTTTTACAGAAAATACAGCAAATGATTTCGGCGGAGCTATCACTAATTCAACCTCTTCTTCGTCTACCATCACTAATTGTAATTTCTCTGGGAATAAAGCAACTTCAGCTAGTGGCGGTGCGATATTTAATACCGCTTCGTCCCCTGTAATTACTGATTGTAGTTTTTCAAACAATACTTCCAGTACTTACGGCGGCGGTATTTTTAACGAACAATCATCAGCCGCTAACATTAGCAACAGTACATTTACTTCCAATGCTTCAGGTGGTGGTGGCGGTATCTTCAACACAGGATCTTCGCCAAGCATTGTTGGTTGTACTTTTACGTCCAACTCTGCAAGTGTAAGCGGTGGCGGCGGCGTTTTTAACTATTCGTCATCATCAGCCATCATTAGCAACTGCACATTTGTGAGTAATACCGTAAGTGCTTCTGGAGGTGGAGGCATGATGAACCAAGCTGCTTCACCTACGGTGACCAATTGTGTGTTTAAGGGCAATACCAGCACAGGCAATAGCTCAGGTGCAGGGATGTATAATGTAATAGCGGCTGCAACTACGGTTAAGAATTGCGTTTTTTATGGCAATACCTCTGTTCGATACGCAGGAGCGATATATAATGGTGCTTCATCTCCTAAATTAATTAACTGTACTATTGCTGGAAATAAGGCTGGCTTTACGAATTGGGGTGGTGGTATCTATAATAGCTCTTCGTCTTCGCCTGTCATTAGCAATGCAATCATTTACGGGAACAGTGATGGAATTATAAATAGCAATAGTACGCCAACAGTGGCTTATAGCATTGTACAGGGAGGTTACGTTGGAACAGGAAATACAGATGTAGATCCTTTATTTACCAATGCACCAGCTTTCAGTACAGCTCCATTTATTGTGGGCGATTATACCCTGCAGAGTTATAGTCCAGCTGCTAACACAGGTAGCAACGCTTTGTACACAGGTTTAGATGCCACAACCTTAGATGTCGCAGGCAACGCCAGGGTATACAGATATGCAACGGGTGGCATGATTGATCGAGGAGCCTACGAATATCAAAGTTTTGATATATTGCCTGATGCCAACCATGTGGTTTATGTAAATGCAGCGGCTACGGGTACTGGAGCAGGAAACTCTTGGGCAAATGCGGTGACTTCACTGGCAGACGTGTTGCAATGGGCAAGGGCAAAGTACAATGCCGATGCGACTGCTTTTGATGCGACGCCACTAAAAATATATGTAGCTAAAGGTACTTATAAGCCTGCTTACCATGCTGCCGATGGAAATTTTACTGCTGATGGCGGACGTGATAATGCCTTTGTATTGGTGAAAAATGTAGAGCTATATGGTGGTTTTGCAGGGACTGAAACTGGTTTGAATGAACGTAATTTAAAGCTGGCGGCTAATCGAACCATCCTTAGTGGCGATTTAAGTGGTAACGACGAAACAATAGCTACTATTACTGCTAATGCCGACAATACTCATCATGTAGTACTTAGCGTGGGAAATGTAGGCACCGCTATATTAGATGGGTTTAGCATTGTTGGTGGTAATGCCAATACCGCAAGTACCATTGTAGTGAATGGGCAAACCATTTATCAGGATAGAGGTGCGGGTGTTTATAACCAAGGAGCTTCCCCGAAAATCACCAATAGTGTCATTTCTGGGCATACGGCTATTGCAGACCATACAGGTGCAGGTATTTACAATTATGCTGCTTCACCACAAATTAGCAATACTTTAATCACGGGGAATAAAACTTCTGGTAATGCTAGTGGGGCAGCCATATATAGTACTTATTCTGCGCCTAAATTATTGAATACCACAATTGCGGGCAATAATGGAGCGGGTACTGCCAATGCAGCAGTTTATCACAACCTTTCCTCGCCTACTATTGCAAATACAGTAGTTTATGGAAATAGTAGTGGCATCCTGGAAAATACAACCATAGCAGCTCCTGTTTATCAAAATCCAACAGTAGCTATTAATGATAATAGTACTGGCACCGATCCTTGGGATAACCCTGATAATGCACTTACCGATAATAACAGCTATGCAACCATGTCGAACCCTGCATTGTTAATTGGAGGTACTATAAGAAGTAGTAATTTTTTAACCGTAAAAGGATTTGGATTTAATGTGCCTTCTAATGCAGAAATATTAGGGGTGGAGGTGGAAATTCGAAAAGCTTCCAGTGACAACTCGGGAAGTAGTAACTATACCAGAGATTTGGATATTAGGCTGTTTAGAAACAGCCAAGCGGCGGGAACAAACCATGCTAATATTGGTGTCAATTGGCCTACCTCTGAAACAGTATCTAGTTACGGTGCAAATACAGATCTTTGGGGCTTGACTTTAACACCAGCCGACGTAAATGCTAGTGATTTTGGAGTGGCCATTTCCATTGAGTCTAGGGCTGCCGGGTTATTGTTACCTACCGTGATTTCTTACATTGATCAGGTGAGGATAAGAGTTTCTTACCAGGTAAATGCGGTAACGACCGTAAGTTATAGCTTAATACAAGGTGGTTTTGCTGGGACTGGAAATTTGGATGCAGACCCAAAATATCTTAACCCAACTGCTTTTGTTACAGCTCCAGTTTATACTGGAAATTATATTTTACATGATGAAAGTCCAGCCATTGATGTAGGAAATAATCTATTGTATACTAATAATGGTGGCAATTTAACTGCCGACAAAGATTTGCTCGGGGATAAACGATTGTCGGGTGCAAACATTGATTTGGGTGCCTATGAATATCAAGACTTCATTCCAGACGCTAACAATATTCTTTATGTGGATGCAGCTGCTACAGGAACAGGTGAGGGATCATCATGGAGCAATGCTAGTCCCTCACTTGCCGATGCATTGAAATGGGCCCGGAAAAAATATAATCTGGATCAAACTGTTTTTGATGCAATACCTTTAAAAATATATGTGGCAAAAGGAACCTATAAGCCCGCATACCATGCAGCTAATGCAAATTATGTATTAGATGGAGGTCGTGATAATGCTTTTACATTAGTGAAGAATGTGCAGCTGTATGGAGGTTTTGACCCAAACAATGGTATTGATGATTTAACAAAAGCAAGAATTTATGGAATAGGCGGTACTATTTTAAGTGGCGATGTAAATGGTGATGACGTGGTGACTGGTTCGGGAGCATCGCTTAGCCTGACTAATAATTCTGATAACAATTATCATGTGGTACTGGCAGCAGGTAATGTTGGCAATGCAAAATTAGATGGTTTTACGCTAAAAGGTGGGAATGCTAATGGAAGCGGTACCGTTATGGTAAATGGTGTTTCAGCGAGTAGAGCTAATGGAGGTGGAATGTACAATCATACTGCTTCGCCAATGGTAGAAAACTGCGATTTTACTACAAATGCAGGAACTCAAGGTGCGGGGATACTGAATGAGCAAGCTTCACCAACTATCATTAGCAGTAAAATTTATGCTAATTCTGGCGGTATTGGCGGCGGGATGTACAATTATTCAGGAGCCAATGTCAATATGAAAGGTAGTATTGTCCATGGAAATAAAGCGTCTTCTGGTGGTGGCGGTATCATTATCCATGATTCTAACGGAACCTTTACCAATGTCACCTTTGCAAATAATGGAAATATGGCCTTTGCGGTAGTTTCTAGTGGAGCGCCTGTTTTGCAAAATAGTATTGTTTGGGACAGCATGCAGGGTACTGGATATACTGCTAGTTATTCTTTGTTGAAAGGTTCGTCAGACAATTCTAATGGTAATATAAATGCCGCTAGTTTAACTGCAGCAGCTATTTTTAATGATGAAGCGAATTCGGATTACACCCTGAAAAGTACAAGTCCTGCGATCGGTAAAGGAGATAATAGCCTGTATTCAAACTTAGATGCCAACACGAAGGATCTGGCTGCAAATGCGAGGGTTTTCAATTATGCTACTAATGGTACTATTGATATAGGTGCCTATGAATATCAAGGTGTTTTGGTAACTACACTAGCAGATTTTGCCAATATCAATAAAGTTTTTGGCGATGCTGATTTTGTACTTACAGCACCTACTACTAACAGTGATGGGGTTTTTACCTATACCAGCAGCGATGAAAACGTGGCTACGATTAGCGGAAATACTATCTCCATTGTTGGTGCAGGTACAAGCACCATTACCGCTGCACAAGCGGCTACGGGAAACTATGCAGCAGGAAGTATTTCATTAACCTTAACGGTAGGCAAAGCGGACCAAACCATCAGCTTTGCTACTTTAACTAATAAAATCTATGGCGATGCTGATTTCAATTTAAGTGCTACAGGTGGTGCCTCTGGCAATGCCGTGACCTACGCCAGTTCCAATCCGTTAGTAGCAACTATAGTAGGTAATACCGTAACCATTGTTGGTGCAGGGAATGCCACCATTACCGCCTCGCAGCTGGGAAATGCCAATTACAATGCTGCACCTGATGTTCAACAAACCTTAACGGTGGGTAAAGCAGACCAAACCATCAGCTTTGCGGCTTTGGCCAATAAAACTTACGGCGATGCTGATTTTAACTTAAGCGCTACAGGTGGTTTTTCGGGCAATGCCGTAACCTATGTCAGTTCCAGTCCATTAGTGGCAACCATTGTGGGCAATACGGTTACCATTGTTGGTGCAGGAAATACTACCATTACTGCCTCGCAGTTGGGCAATGCCAATTATAATGCTGCTGCCAGTGTTCAGCAAACCTTAACGGTTGGTAAAGCGGATCAAACCATTAGCTTCGCTACATTGGCTAATAAAAGCTATGGTGATGCAGACTTTAATTTAAGCGCTACAGGCGGTGCCTCTGGCAATGCGGTTACCTATGTAAGTTCTAACCCATTGGTAGCAACCATTGTGGGGAATACGGTTGCTATTGTTGGAGCAGGGAATACAACGATTACCGCTTCTCAACTTGGCAATACCAATTACAATGCTGCGGCCAATGTTCAGCAAACCTTAACGGTTGGTAAAGCCGATCAAACCATCAGCTTTGCTGCTTTAGCTAATAAAATTTACGGCGATGCTGATTTCAATTTAAGTGCTACAGGCGGTGCCTCTGGCAATGCGGTTACCTATGTAAGTTCTAACCCATTGGTCGCAACCATTGTGGGCAATACGGTTACTATTGTTGGAGCAGGGAATACAACAATTACTGCTTCACAGTTGGGCAACACCAACTACAATGTTGCGGCTAACGTTCAACAAACCTTAACTGTTGGTAAAGCAGACCAAACCATTAGCTTCGCTGCCTTAGCTAATAAAACCTATGGCGATGCTGATTTTAACTTAAGCGCTACGGGCGGTGCCTCTGGCAATGCCGTGACCTATGTAAGCTCTAACCCATTGGTGGCTACCATTGTGGGCAATACCGTGACTATCGTTGGAGCGGGCAGTACCACCATCACCGCTTCGCAGTTGGGCAATACTAATTACAATGCTGCGGCCAATGTTCAGCAAACTTTAACAGTAGGCAAGGCAAATCAATCTATCACTTTTGCAGCGTTGAACGCCAAAATGACTACAAGTCCAGATTTTGCACTGGTTGCCAATAGTAGCAGTGGATTGTCATTAAGTTTCAGTAGTAGCGATACAAATGTGGCCGAAGTATACCAAAGTGCTGGTGTTTGGATGGTTAAAATCAAGGGAGCGGGGACCACAAATATTACGGCATCGCAGTCGGGTAATGGTAATTATCTGGCAGCTACGTCGCAAATACAGTCGTTGTTGGTTACCGAGCCGCCACTTCCCGTAAACTTGATTAGCTATAAAGCCATAGCCGAAGGTAATGCTGCTAAATTGGAGTGGAAAACGGCCAGCGAGCAAAACAACAAAAACTTTGTGGTCTATCGAAGTGGAGAGGACAAAGCTTTTATAAAACTGGGTGAGGTAAATGGTCAAGGAACTACATCACTAACCAACAGTTATACTTTTTATGATCGACAGCCCCTAAAAGGCAATAACTATTATCGTTTGGTACAAGTAGATTTAAATGGTAAGCCCACTGAATTGGGAGAGCGTGTACTCAACTTTGAGCTTGCTGTATCTGTTGTTCAACTTTATCCTAATCCAACCAAAAGGGAGGCGATGTTGAGTTTTGCAGCTGGGAAATATACAAGATTAACAGTGAGTAGTGTAGAAGGAAAGGTGTTGAGTATTATTTCTTTAAAGCCACAAGAATATGAAACGCAAATAGACTTAGCACAATATCCAGTAGGGGTGTATTTTGTGAAGCTGATAGGAGCCACTGAAAGTATTACGAAGAAAGTAATTAAGCAATAAAAAAAACCAACTGACTTTTGAGCCCTGTAAGCTTTTGCTTACAGGGTTTTTTATGCGGCTGTCATTCAGAAAAGACCTTTGCTCGTACTTCGGTCGCGAGGGACCCTCTATATCTCAATTCAATATAAAATGGAGTGATTAGCAACTTTGTCCAGTTTTATAAAACTGGACAAAGTTGTGGGTTTGAAATTAAGGAATAGCGAATGGACTATTTATTTTTGGATTTTTAAATATTAACAACTTGTCTATGAGCGAAAAACTAATTTCTTTGTTGCTTTTTTTGAGTTTGAGTTTGCTCTGTTTAGAAGTTTCGGCAAACAACAATTCAAACAAAATTTGGGACACGACGCCCAATGGCGATAATATATTGTTTGTAAATGCCAGTGTTGTAGGTGGCGATGGTAGTGGTAATTCTTGGGCAAATGCAATGCCTTCTTTAGCGGAAGCGTTAAGGTGGGCAAGAACAGCTTACAACACTTCCAATACTATATTTGATACTACCCCGCTTAAAATATATGTAGCAAAGGGAACTTATTTGCCAGCATACCACGCTGCTGACGCTAGTTACAATAGTGCTTCTACGAGACTTAGTAGCTTTGTGCTTGTTAAAAATGTACAGTTGTATGGTGGTTTTGACCCCGTAAATGGCATAGACGATTTAACCAAAACCCGCATTTATGGAAATAGTGGAACCATATTAAGTGGAAATATAGGTAACGTTACAATAGATGATGATAATGTATATCACGTGGTAATTGCAACCGGTCCATTGGGTAGTGCATTGTTAAACGGTATTACCGTAAAAGGGGGGTACACTACTCAAGGTGGTGCTGCAGTTACCGTTAACGGAGAAGCTGTCATACGAACCAGTGGTGCCGGCATTTATATCCAAAAATCGTCTCCCGTTTTAACCAATGTAATTGTTAGCAACAATTTTGCCCATCAATATGGTGCTGGTATTTACAATAATGATTCGGCATCGCCTACCTTAACCAGTCTTACCATCATCAACAATTATGCTTACTCCTACGGTGGGGGCATTTATAACTACAATAGGTCATCGCCAGTGATAACCAATACCACCATTAGCGACAATCGAGGATACTATGTAGGCGGTGGTATCTACAATTCATATTTGTCGTCGCCAGTTATAACCAATACTATTATTAGTGGCAATACTTCCAGTGGCGGAGGAGGAGTTTATAATCATTATTTTTCTACCCCTTTGCTAAACAATGTGCTTATTAGTGGAAATATTTCTACCAACCATGGTGGTGGTATGACTAATGAGCAGTCGTCACCTGTTTTAACCAATGTTACCATCAGTGGCAATAGTGCGACAATAAATGGTGGCGGTATGTTTAATCAAAATGATGCTAATCCCCAAATTAGAAACACGATTATTTTTGGCAATAATAGTGGCATATTTAATTATGGTGCTACCCAAAATTCAGCAGTTTCTACGCCTGTGATTAGCTATAGTTTGGTACAGGGATTAACCGTAACTACAAATGGGAATATTGATGGTGCTATTGACCCTAAATTTGTGGCCCCACAAGTACCAGGGTTAAGTACCGCAGGTAATTATAGGTTGCAATACACCAGTCCAGCTATTAATGCAGGTAATAACAGCTTATTTCAGGGGCTAAGCAGTAACACAAAAGATTTCTCTGGCAATCCTAGAGTGTATGACTATGTAAATGGAGGCATTATTGATATAGGTGCTTACGAATACCAATGGACTGCACAAACTATTGCCTTCGCCACTTTAGATCCAAAAACTACAAATAGTGCAGATTTTGTGCTTACTGGCACAGCTACCAGTGGATTAGCAGTTAGCTATACAAGTAGTAATACTGCAGTAGCGGAAGTTTATGAAGATAATGGTATTTGGAAAGTAAAAATCAAAGCAGTCGGTACAACGGATATCACTGCTAAGCAAGCAGGAGATGCCAACTATGGTGTCGCCAGCGATGTTGTTAGAACTTTAACTGTTACTGAACCGCCACTTCCTGTAAACCTGATCAGTTATAAAGCTAGTGTCGAAGAGAATGCTGCTAAATTGGAGTGGAAAACGGCCAGCGAGCAAAACAACAAAAACTTTGTGGTCTATCGAAGTGGCGAGGACAAAGCTTTTATAAAACTGGGTGAGGTAAATGGTCAAGGAACTACATCACTAACCAACAGTTATACTTTTTATGATCGACAGCCCTTGAAAGGCAATAACTATTATCGTTTGGTACAAGTAGATTTAAATGGTAAGCCAACTGAATTGGGAGAACGTGTACTCAACTTTGAGCTTGCTGTATCCGTTGTTCAACTTTATCCTAATCCAACCAAAAAGGGGGCGATGCTGAGTTTTGCTGCTGGGAAATATACAAGATTAACAGTGAGTAGTGTGGAAGGAAAGGCGTTGAGTATTATTTCTTTAAAGCCACAAGAATATGAAACGCAAATAGACTTAGCACAATATCCAGTAGGGGTGTATTTTGTGAAGCTGATAGGAGCGACTGAAAGTATCACGAAAAAAATAATTAAGCAATAAAAAACCAACTGACTTTGAGCTATGTAAGTTTTTTGTTTGCAGGGTTTTTGAGCTTAGCGGCATTAGTGTTAATTTGTGTACTGTCTCTAATTGCTTCTCTCTAAACTCCTTCTTTAAGAAACATGAATAAAAGAATATATTTGCTGATATATCTAAATTATAATGCGTTACAAAAAAGCTCCCAAGGAAGACGTCGCTTACATTTTAAGAATCTTAGGTTCCATCTATCCCATTAGTAAAGAGTTATCTGAGGCTTTTTATGAAAAATCAGTAAGTCTGAGAGTAAAAAAGGAAACGGTTTTATTGCAAGAAGGTGAGCGATGTCAGTACATGTATTTTATTAAGCGTGGGGCCATGATGGGACAAACCATCCATCAACAAAAAGAAATTGTGACCTATATTTCTATTGACAATGAATTTGTAAGTTCTATTTCTGGTTTGCATGGTGTAGTGCCATCACAAGAAGCCATTATTGCGGTAGAAGATTCAGAGCTGATTGCCATGCATAATGACGATTTGCAGGAGCTGTTTTCGAAATACTTTGATATGAACTACCTCTTTAGGGTAATGGTGGAACAGTATTACAGAGATGCGCAAGAGCGTACACATATCATTAGGGTAGGGAATGCCAAAGAGCGGTATCTTTATTTTGTAAACACTAAGCCTGGATATATTGAACGCTTACCCTTGCACTTGGTTGCTTCCATGTTAGATATGAAGTTGCAGACCTTGTTGAGGGTGCAAAAGCAATATCAACTTTCTTTACAAAAAGATAGGGAAACGGAAGATTGGTGTACAAAAATCGAAAATTATATCATTGCCCAAGAAGCCTTTAAAACTGCTGACTTAAGTTTGGAAAAAGTTGCCGAAACCTTATCAAGTAGTACCCATAAGCTCTCCGCTATATTTAATAATGTTTATAAGATGACTTTTGCTGATTTTGTAAACGGACAACGGATAAAAAGTATACAGCAACAAATGGCAGATACAGAAGCGATGCGCAACTTTACTATTGAGGCGCTAGCTAAACAAACGGGTTTTGCTTCCAGAAGTGCATTTTATAATGCCTTTAAAAAGATTGTAGGGGCAAGTCCTGCAGAGTATAGAAACACATTATCATCGTCATCTATATAGTATAATCAAAAATATAGATGATAAAATCTTCGATATTTCTAAGATGCATTAAGCGTAGTTTTTAAAAACTTTGTCCAGTTTTATAAAACTGGACAAAGTTTGTGGTTTAAAATTACAGGACAAGTTTTGTGAAGTTTACTTTTGTGCCTGTAAACCACGATGGGCTGATTAACAGCTTGCAAACTAAAAACTTAATCATGTATCGCTTTAATAACTATTGCAAAACAGCAGGTGTGCTCCTATGGATTTTATTTTTCAATATTGAACTTCAAGCGCAAGGAACGTCCCTGCATTTTGACGGTACCAATGACTATGTTACGGTGCCCACCAAAAATGTAGAAATTAAAGGAAATTTCACGGTAATGGCTTGGGTAAAGCCTGAGCATGCTACCAAGGCCATGCACATTTTTAGTTCTAGGGAGCCTTCGGAGTTTGGATTTGATATGCAACTCACAGGAGGCAATAAGGTACACGGTGATATTGGAAATGGGACTTCTTTTCTTACCACTTCGGCAGACGCTAATTATAATTATGCAATAGGAAAATGGTTACATGTAGCGTATGCGGTAACACCAACCTCGTATAAAATTTATGTGAATGGTAATTTAATGGTGACTAGTGCATTAAGTGGTACGCCGCTGCTATTGAATAATACCCATCGAATCGTCATCGGTAAAAATGCTAGCGAGACTACCTATTTCCAAGGGAATATCGATGAGGTAAAGGTGTTTAGCAGTGCTTTAAATGATTTGGAAGTGGCTACTGAAATGATGAACAGCTCGGTAGCGGTACCAGCAAGTTTGGTGGCACATTATGACTTTAACCAATCGGGTACTACTTTAAGCGATTTAAGTGGGAATGGCTACGACGGCACCGTTACTAATTTTGCGCTTACGGGAACGACCAGCAATTGGGTAGAAAGCTATGCGATGGTTGTTCCTAGTCCAGCAATGCCAAGTAATGTTTCCAGTTCAGGTTTTACGCTCAATTGGCAAGCGCCAACCAATGGTGTTGCCGAACAATATGTGTTAGAAGTAGCCACTAATTCAAGCTTTAATAACCCTATCGTTGGTTCGCCATTTATGTTGACTGGAACTTCGCAGAACATTGCGGGACTTTTATCAGGTACAGATTATTACTACAGGGTATTGGCTCAAAAAAATACAGGAATTGCTCAAACAGGAGCTTATAGTGCCGTTACCAAAGTGACTACTGCTTTGGCTTTCGATTATTTAAATACGCTTTCCATTAGCAATATTAATATTTCTCCGGTCTTTAATGCCAGTCAATCTACTTATACCGCCATTACCGCCAATGCGAACTTTCAGCTATTGGCAGCACAGCCCAATGCGAGTTCAATCATAGAGATGAAGTTGAATGGTGGAAGTTTCACTACGCTCACTAGCGGAGTTTTATCGGCTGTAACCCCATTGAATTTTGGGGTCAATACGCTAGAAGTAAAAGTAACGGATGGTTCATCTAGTAGAACCTATACGCTATCCATTAATCGGGTTAATCCAACCACTCGTTATGTCACCCAAAATGGTACAGGTAATAAAGACGGCTCATCATGGGCAAATGCTTCTGATGACCTGCAGTTAATGATTAACAACTCCACCATGAATGATATGGTATGGGTGGCAAAGGGCACCTATATTCCCAAGCGGAGAGCAGACAATGTCAATAACATTACGGCTAATGATCGTAACAATGCGTTTTTGCTGAAAGCAGATGTGGAGGTGTATGGTGGTTTTGCGGGTACTGAAACTTCCTTGAACGAAAGAGACCTCAATATTACTGCCAATAGAAGTATTTTGACAGGTGATTTCAATCAGGATGACGCAGTTTCTGGAAAAGGCTTAAGCTTATCTATCTTTAACATTAGCGAAAATGCTTATCACGTAGTGTTAAGTGTAGGCCCTGTAGGTGCTGCAAAATTAGATGGATTCACGGTCCGCGGAGGAAATGCAAATGGCAATGCATTTTCGCAATTGTCGGTTAATGGTGTCACTATATTTCATTCCAATGGTGGGGGAATTAACAGTTCGCAATCATCCCCTAAATTATCTAATCTGAGGGTGATAGGAAATTCGACTTCGTATGGCGGTGGAGGTATTGCCAATTATGGTAATTCATCACCCCAAATCGAAAATGTATTGGTTGCTCAAAATAGAGCAACAGGTGTAAATGCGGCAAGTTTAGGCGGGGGTATTGCTAGCTATAATAATTCATTCCCTCAGCTAAATAATGTTGTCATCGATGGTAACACAGGCTACTCTGGTGGAGGGATGTGTAACAAAGGAGGCTCGCACGCTATTTTAACAAATGTCACCATTACCGATAATCATGCATTGCAGATGTTTAACCAAGGAGGTGGAATTTATAATGAAGAATCATCACCTATTTTAACCAATGTATTGCTTGCCAACAATACAGGGATAGATGGCGGAGCGATTTATAATGGTTTTACCAGTGCGCCTGTTTTAACCAACGTAACGATTACAAAAAATACGGCTGACCAAGGGGGTGGCATTTATCATTACAGCAACTCTTCGAGCAAAATTCGTAACTCCATTATATGGGGTAATAATAATGGAATTGGTGACCCAGGAGCCACTACCGTGGAGTATAGCTTGGTGCAGGGAGGTTTTTTAGGGACTGGAAATATTGCTGCCGACCCTCAATTTAAGGATGCAAATGGTAATTATCAGCTGAGGAGTGGAAGTCCAGCCATTGATGCTGGCAGTACAAGCTACTATGGTAATGCCGAGTCGCCTAATATCTCTGCAATTATTAAAGACTTGGGTGGCAACAAAAGAGTGCTTGGCACAGGTATCGATATGGGTGCTTATGAAATCCAAGAGCTTATTGCTGCGTTAAATTTTGATGGCGTAGATGACAAGATTAGCTTTAATGGCAACAACACAGTGTCGGGCGCTTTTACCGTGCAGGCTTGGATACGTCCTACAGATTTTAGCAAAACGATGCATGTATTGAGTACTAAGTTTGCTGGAGGTTATGGCTTTGATCTGCAATTGAAACAGGGCAACACCATTCATGCAAATATAGGCGCTGCTAATGCTTGGTTGAGCAACACGGCTGATATGACTTACGATTATAGTGCAGGTAGATGGATGCATATTGCTTATGCGGTATCTGCTACGGGTTATCAAATCTATTTGAATGGTAGCCTTAAGCAAAGCGGTACTTTTTCTGGCATTCCTTTATTAATGGATGCTAATCATCTTTTGCAGTTAGGCTATAGTGGAACAGAAAACACCTATTTTAAAGGGGATATGGATGAAGTGAGGATTTACAATAAAGCATTGAGCGCAGAAGAAATCCAAAAAGAAATGATGAACGCTACCACTTCTTTGCCGCTTAATCTAGAAGCACATTATAATTTTGATGAAGGTGCCCCATCTCTAAATAACGCCACAAAAACAATATTAGAAGACCAGGGGCCCAATGCACGAAATGGTGTGTTGAGTGGTTTTAATTTGAATGGAAATAGTAGCAATTGGGTAGAGAGCTATGCAATGGTATTGCCAGAAGCCGCAGTGCCCATCAGCTTGTCGCCCTCATCTTTTGAAGCTAAATGGAAGTATCCTCAATTGGGAATTGTAGATAATGGCTACGTATTGGAAGTGGCAGCGGATGCTGAATTTAACACACCAGTAGTAGGTTCGCCTTTTGCGGTTGCTACTCAAACAAAAGCAATCACTGGTTTGGCCGCAAATACCACGTACTATTATCGTGTAGCCGCAGATAAGCAAAGTGTTACGGGACAAGGTGCATTTTCTCCAGCCATAGCGGTTACTTTACAAACCTTCAGCCCTCCAGGAAATGCCCTGAATTTTGACGGTGGTGATGATCATGTGGTGATGCAGCCGCAAGCTACCGTAGTAAAAGGAAATTTTACGGTAATGGCTTGGGTGAAGCCAGAACATGCCACTAAGGCCATGCATATTTTTAGCACCCGGGAAGGAGGGGATAATACTTTTGATATGCAGCTCACTGGTGGAAATAAGATCCACGGCGATATTGGAAAAGGTACTGGGTGGATGACCAATACTGCCGATGCCAATTATAACTATCCAATTAATCGCTGGTTGCACGTTGCTTATGTGGTATCTCCTTTGGGGTATAAAATTTATGCCAATGGCAAAGAAGTGGGTAATGGAACTTTAACTGATGAGGCGGTATTGTTAGATGCCACGCATTACATCACCATTGGTAAAAATGCTTCTGAAAACACTTATTTCAAAGGAAGTATTGATGAAGTGAAGGTGTATAGTGCGGCTTTAACAGAAGCAGAGATTAAAGTGGATATGTTAAACAATATTTCTAACCCAGCAACTTTGGTGGCCTATTATAACTTTGATCAAGCCACAACTAGCAAAAGCGATGTGCTTACCGATCAGGGGAGCAATGCTTATCATGGTAGTGCGAAGAATTTTGAACTGGTAGGAAATACCAGTAACTGGGTAGAGAGCTATGCCCAAGTAGTGCCTTTGGCAACTGCAGCAAGCAATATTGCTGATGTACAATTTAGGGCTACTTGGACAGCACCGGTACTAGGTGTGGCCGAAAATTATGTATTGGAAGTAGCTACTGATAACGCCTTTACGCAACCTGTTGCAGGTTCGCCTTTTACAGTGAATGGTTTGTATAAAGATATTGCAGGCTTAACTCCGCTGACTAATTATTATTATCGTGTAAAAGCCGAAAAGGCCAGCGTTACTGGTCAGGGAGTATTGTCGGAAGTAATAGCCGTGACTACTTTGGAACCAGTACTTCCAGTAGCATTGATTGCTTATACTGCCAAAATAGAAGGTAATGCCGCTAAGTTAACATGGCAAACTGCTTCAGAACAGAACAACAGAGGCTTTGAAATTTACCGCAGTGGCGATGACAAGCAATTTGTAAAACTTGATGAAGTGAGCGCCAAAGGAATTGGATCATCATATAGCTATTATGATAGAAAACCTTTAGTCGGTAACAATTATTATCGCTTGGTGCAAGTAGATTTAGATGGCAAACCTACGGAGTTGGGTGAACGTGTATTAAACTTTGCGCTTTCTGTTTCAGAGGTACAGCTTTATCCTAATCCAACTAAAGGGAAGGTGAATTTCAACTTTGCTGCGGGTAAATATACCAAGTTAACGGTAACTAACGTGGAAGGGAAAGTATTGAATATTGTTCCGCTAAAACTTCAAGACCGTGAAATGGAAGTTGATTTAACAACATATCCAGTTGGGATATATTTTGTGAGGCTAACGGGGTCTGGTGAAAGCGTTACTAAAAAAGTGATTAAACAATAATAAAACCAATGAACCTTTGGACCCTGTAAGCTTGATGCTTGCAGGGTTTTGTTTTATGCATTTGTCATCCAGAGTGTAGCGAAGGATTTCTTTTAAATGATGGATAAGAGGAGATTCCTTGCCGAAGTATCGGGATAGACTGAAACTGGGAATAATAGGATGCAATGCATTTGCTAACTAGCCCCGATTGGACGAAAAGCCCGCAAGCGAGCGCAGCGAGTGCGGACTTGCAGGGAAAGCGGGACTACCGTTTTTTAGAGCAGTTTTATGGCGCTTCTCATTTGGTTGTAAAACAACTGGTACTCTTATTTCATTCTCTGAAAGTCAATAGCTTTTGTGCTTTTATTTCGTTAATTTTGCAAGCTATTTTTTAAACGGAGCGAATAATATATGGCGAACAAGCATGTAGATTTGGGCGAGCAAAAGGACGTAGAAGTATACGGTGCAAGGGTGCACAATCTGAAAAATATAGATGTAAGTTTCCCAAGGAATAAAATGGTGGTGGTTACTGGCTTAAGTGGCAGTGGTAAATCATCGCTGGCATTTGACACTATTTATGCCGAGGGACAACGCCGCTACATGGAAACATTTAGTGCCTATTCGCGTCAGTTTATGGGTGGCATGGAGCGTCCAGATGTGGACAAGGTTTCGGGACTAAGCCCAGTAATTGCCATTGAGCAAAAAACCACCAGCAAAAACCCCCGCTCTACGGTGGGTACCATTACCGAAATTTACGATTTTATGCGTTTGCTTTATGCCCGTGTGGGCGAAGCTTTTTCGTACAATACGGGCGAAAAAATGGAGCGTATGAGCGAGGACCAGATTTTGCAGAACATCTATAAAAAGTTTGAAAAATCAGCCGTAAATATTTTGGCTCCAGTGGTAAAAGGTCGTAAAGGTCATTACCGAGAGCTTTTCGAACAAATCCGTAAGCAAGGTTATGTAAAGGTTCGTGTGGATGGGGAAATCAAAGACATTGTAGCCAAAATGCAGGTGGATAGGTACAAAATCCACGATATTGAGATTGTAGTTGACCGCCTGATTATTGACCCGAAAGACCACAAGCGTTTGTTGGATAGCATTCAAACGGCTATGCGTTTGGGTAAAGGCATTATTAAAATTAGCGATAAGGACAATAACGTAGCGCATTTTAGTAAGTTTTTAATGTGCCCAACTACGGGTATTTCTTACGATGAGCCACAACCGAATAGTTTCTCATTCAACTCGCCTTATGGTGCTTGTGAAACTTGCGATGGCTTGGGTTATATTTTTGTGGTAGATAAAAAATCTATCATGCCTAATATGAAGCTGAGTATTTTGAATGGTGGTTTGTTGCCGCTGGGAGAATACCGTGATATTTGGGTTTTCCAAGTGTTAAAAGCCTTGGGTAAAAAGTACAATTTCTCTTTGTCTACGCCTTTAGAAAAATTGGGAGACGAGGCGATTGATTTGATTTTAAACGGTGCGCCTGATTTGATTTCGGTGGAAGTGGCCTACAACAAATGGAATGTACAGAATTACCAGGTGACCTTTGATGGGATCATTAAACTGTTGGAAGAGCAGCAGGAGAAAAGGGGCGAGGGTGCAGCTGATGATATGGAAGCTTTCAGGAGACTGGAAACTTGTCCAACCTGTCACGGAGCGAGATTAAAAAAAGAAAGCCTACATTTTAAGGTAGATGGAAAAAACATCTTCGAATTGGCGGAGATGGACATCAATAACTTACACAAATGGTTTGATGGGGTAGAGGAGAGATTGAGCGAACGCCAAAATACCATTGCCAAAGAAATATTGAAAGAAATTAGGGCTCGCATTGGCTTCTTGCTTGATGTGGGTTTAAACTATTTGACCTTAGACCGTACTTCGCGTACGCTTTCTGGTGGTGAAGCACAACGTATTCGTTTGGCTACACAGATTGGTTCGCAACTAATGAACGTAATGTATATTTTGGATGAGCCAAGTATTGGGTTACACCAACGAGATAACGAAAGGCTCATTACCGCCTTGAAAAACTTACGTGATTTGGGCAACACCGTTTTGGTGGTGGAGCATGATAAGGACATGATTTTGGAAGCCGACCATGTGATTGATATTGGCCCTTCGGCGGGAGTGCATGGGGGTACGGTGGTAGCACAAGGTACACCTGCTCAAATCCTAAAGTCGAACACCCTAACTGCTGCCTATTTGAATGGTAGAAAGGGAATAGAAGTTCCTAAAAAACGCAGAGAAGGTAATGGACATCAATTGTCGATTATCAAGGCTTCGGGACACAATTTAAAAGATGTTTCGGTAGATTTTCCTTTAGGTAAGTTTATTGCCGTAACGGGGGTTTCGGGTAGTGGTAAATCAAGCTTGATTACCGAAACTTTATATCCAATTTTAAATCATCACTTTTTTAGAGCGAAGAAAAAACCTTTGCCTTATGAGAAGGTTACGGGCCTAAAGGAAATTGATAAGGTGATTGAGATTGACCAAGCGCCTATTGGTCGTACGCCTCGTTCTAATCCTTCTACTTATACAGGTGTTTTTTCTGATATCAGGAACTTGTTTGTGGCTTTGCCTGAGGCGAAGATTAGAGGTTACAAGCCTGGTCGTTTCTCCTTCAATGTAAAAGGAGGGCGTTGCGAGACCTGTCAGGGTGCGGGTATGAAGGTGATTGAAATGAACTTCTTGCCTGATGTGCAGGTGCCTTGTGAAGAGTGTGGCGGAAGAAGATACAACCGTGAAACTTTAGAAGTTCGTTATAAAGGAAAATCGATTAGTGATGTGTTGGATATGAGTATCGAAGATGCTTGCCAGTTCTTTGAACACATGCCATCCATCTATCGTAAAATCAAAACTTTGAACGATGTTGGTTTAGGTTATATCCGTTTGGGTCAGGCTTCTACTACTTTATCAGGCGGTGAGGCACAGCGTGTGAAATTGGCTACCGAGCTTTCTAAAAAAGATACAGGTAAAACTTTCTATATTCTGGATGAGCCTACCACAGGACTGCATTTCGAAGACATTAACGTATTGCTTGGGGTACTGAATGACTTAATGGATAAAGGTAATACCGTTTTGGTGATTGAGCATAACTTGGATGTAGTTAAAGTTGCCGACTGGGTGATTGATTTGGGTGAAGAAGGAGGTGCCGGTGGCGGTAAAATCATTTTTGAAGGCACACCAGAGGGATTGATTGAGAACCCAATTAGCTTAACGGGTAAGTTCCTGAAGAAAGAAATGGAAGGGTAGTTTCGGGTTGTGAGTTACGGGTGACGAGTGGTCTTTTGCACCTTGTCATCCTGAGCATAGCGAAGCATCTCACTGTTCTTTAACAATCCGTCATTCCCGCTTAGGCGGGAATCGTAAAGCAACATAAAATTATACTATCGCTTTACGATTGCCAATCGAGTTGGCAATGACGTATTCTGAAAGGAATGAGCTAATCATCCAATCATCTAATTAACTAATTCTCCTCTGGCAATCGGTCTTTGTCTCCTTTTTTCCGGTTAAAACGATAAACCACTGTAGCGTTAAATACCCTACCCAAACCATAATTGGTTGATTGTAATTGATAACTCGGGGTGTTGAGCTCTCGACGGTCAATAAGCGTGTCGAATAAGTTGTTGGCTGCTAAATTCAAAGTCATTTTTTCATTTAGAATATCCTTACTTACCGCAATGTTTAATCGGTATACAGCTCTGTTGATGGATTGTATATCTTGAAATTTGCCTCTGTAGCTAAAGATGGTTTCGATGGCCAAATTCTTTGGTAGTTTTATTTTGCTGTTCAACTGGCTAGTCCAAGTTTTGTTGTTAGCACCGTATTGCCTTCCTTCAAACTCACCTTGTTGTTTAAAGCCATAGTAGTTAAAGTTGAGCGATAAACGCCACCATTTAAGCGGATTATAGGTGCTGGAAATTTCTACGCCATATCGTTCTTCCTTGTCTAAATTAATAGGTGTGTTTAAGAAAAAGCCATCGTCTGTTTGTTTCAGCACATATTGGAAATAGTTTTTGGTATGAGCATAGTAAACAGAAGGGCTTATGGTGAATTTGTCCCATTTTTTCAGCAAGGCCAACTCAAATGAATTGCTGTAAGTGGGGTCTAGGTCGGGGTTTCCAACGGTGAGGTTACGAGCATCAGATAGCCCTCCAAATGGATTTAACTGCCAAAATTGCGGACGGTTAATTCTACGACTATAACTGAGTTGCAAATCGGTGGTTTTTTGTAGTTCGTAGGTCAAATGGACGGTAGGAAAAAAGTCGATGTAGCGCTTGTTGTCGTCAAAAGTGCCCGCCCTGTCAGAAATACCAATGAAAGACATTTCTGTTCTCAATCCTAGAAGGTAATTCCATCGGTTGATTTTATGTCCCACTTGTACGTAGGCACTTACTAAATTTTCGTCGTAATTAAGCTTGTTGTTGTATTGAGGTAAGGAAACTCCGTTGGAAATAGCCCAATAATCACTTTTAATGGCTCGCAAATCACTTCTAATACCTGTCTCAAATTTTCCGCTTTCCCCTAGTTTGGTGTTATAATCACTCTGGATATAAATGTCGTTGCTACTTTCAATGTTTTTGGTAACCAGGTTGCTTTCTGGGGTGCCAGTTGGAAATAGTTTCTGTTGATTGATGTTCTGATTTTCGTCGTCATTCCAAAAATCGTAACGCAAACTTGTTGTCCAGCTTTTGTCCTTTTTGTCAAAGGTTTTCACGTAGCTCAGTTCAAGCTGGTTGTATTTTTTAGGCTCCTTGTAATGTTCGAAGCGGTGCAGGGTGCTGTCGTTGGTATTACTACCATTGAAATAATTGTAATTGTAGTTGATTTTGTTGTTAAGGATGAGGGTGCTGTGATAAAAACTTCCGGTAAGCGTATTTTTAGGATTAAAGTAATAATCGCCACCAATATAAAAATTATAGGAATCATCGCGTCTGTGTGTAAGGTTATTTTGGTGCAATACGTTTTTTGTGCTGTTGTTGGTGGTAGTCTGCAATCGATCTTCTTTAATTTCAAAATCTCTAAAACGAACACCTACATTGCTGAACAGGTTAAATTTTTCTGTTTTGAAACTTAGGTTGACGTTACCATTGTAATTGGTAGGACTACCAACTCCAGCCTGTACTGAGGCATTTAAACCAGATAAGCTGTTTTTCTTGAGTACAATATTGATAATGCCCGCACCACCTTGAGCTTCATATTTGGCCGAGGGATTGGTAATTACTTCCACTTTTTCAATACTGCTGGCAGGAATTTGCTCCAAACCATTGTTGGCCGAAATCATGGAAGGTTTACCATTAATCAATACCCTAACGCCGCTATTTCCTCTTAAACTGATGGCACCATTGGCATCTACATTTACAGAGGGTACATTATTAAGGATGTCATTGGCATTTCCACCTTTAGATATAAGGTCTTTACCTACGTTGAAAGTTTTCTTGTCCAAATCGAGTGAAACAGACGATTTTTCGCCAATCACATCTACAGCTTTTAATAATTTAACGTCGGTTTGTAAGGATAAAATGCCTAGGTTCATATCCTTGTCCACTAATCTATTCTCCAGTAAGATGGCTTTAAAGGAAATAAACTCAATTTTGATATGGTAATTACCTGTAACCACTTGAATGCTAAATTCACCATTTTTATCCGTAGCTATCCCGGCTATTTTTTTCTGGTCAATAGGATTTAATAGGGTAATTCCAGCACCTTCAATAGGTAATTGAGTTTCGCTTTCAAGCACTTTCCCTTTAAGGTAAACGGTTTTGGTTTCCTGTGCCGTACTCTGTAAAGTACTGAATAGAATAAGTAGCGATGCAATAATCTTTGTAAACTTCATCTTTAATATTTGATCAACCAAAGATGTGTTGCGTAGAGATAGCAAACGGGAATGAAAGACAGACGCTGTAGAAACGTTGTCGTATAAGTGATGTGGTAAGATGGTTCTGTTTGGTCTATGGTTTTAACCTATTCGGTTGTTTTTTTGGAACATTCGTCTATAATCGTTTTTTGCATTTAAACGAATGGTATATTTGATTAATGTCCATTTTAGACAAAGCGATACGTTATAGCACGGTTTACCGGATTTCTAGCCATGTGATATTCTGGCTGGTGGTTTTCATTGTCCCTCAAGTTCCCGAGGGGATGAGCTTTAGGGATGCGTTAATTGATAATGCTTTTTGCTTGGCATTTTACATGATGGCTTGTTATTTTGTAGCCTATTTCATTATTCCAAAGCTGCTTAAGGATGATAATTATTTGGTGACAATGATTTATTTCGTTGTCGGTAGCTATCTGATTAGTGCGTTTTCACGTATTATGGTAGTGCACGTGCTTGAGCCCATCATTCGTACTCCACCTTTTGAACAAGAATCTATTTGGGAAATCCTAACCGATATCAGACAGTTGATCGTGGTTTACTTTCTACAAAATTTTTCCTTGGCTTGGATTTTTGGCTTCCTTAAATTGGTTAAAGATAGGTACTTGATTAAGCAGCGTACACTGGTATTGGAAAAGGAAAAGGCCGAAGCAGAGCTTCATGCACTGAAAGCGCAGTTGAACCCACATTTTCTCTTCAACACCCTTAACAATATTTATTCTTTGTCGTTAGTCAATTCTCCAGTAACCTCTAAATCCATTGCTGGCCTGTCGGAAATTTTGGATCACGTACTCTATCGTTGTAAAGGCAATTTTGTACCTATATCTACCGAAATTACATTGCTAGAGAACTATATTGAGCTCGAAAAATTGAGGTATGATGAGCGCTTGGAAGTTCATTTTAATCATTCCATTGACCAAGATTTGGATATTGTTCCTTTGATTCTACTATCTATTGTAGAAAATGCTTTTAAACATGGTGCTGGAGAGGATATTGGTCGGCCATCTATCAATATCGATCTTAAATTAAATAATGGAAGTTTTTCTTTTATGGTTTCTAATTCTTTTGTGGCTAAGGATGAAGAAATACCGAGTGATGGTATTGGCCTAGAAAATGTGCGAAAGCAATTGGCATTAATCTACCCGCAAAACCACGAATTTAAAACTTACATTAGTGAAAGTACCTTTGTAACTTTACTGAGCATAGCCGATTTGAAAACAAACAAAGTCCAAGTGAGCGATGAAAGTAAGATGTCTTTTAGTTGATGATGAGCCTTTGGCGATACAGTTGCTTCAAACCCATTTAGAAAAACTGGATTTGTTTGAGGTAGTAGCAACCTGTAGTAATGCCATTAAAGCCTTGGAGGTGTTGAGGACTGAAACAATAGACCTTTTGTTCTTGGATATTAAAATGCCACAACTTACTGGTATTGATTTTTTGAAGACACTTAAAAATCCTCCCGCTGTAATTATTACTACTGCTTACAGGGAATACGCCGTAGATGGGTATGATTTGGATATTGTAGACTATCTGTTGAAGCCGATAACTTTTGATCGTTTTTTTAAAGCGATAGATAGGTATTTGAGAACAACGAAGGTACAACCACCGCTAAAAGCTACACCCACAGCCGACGATTCTATTTATATCAAAGCTGGGGGTAAATTTCATAAGCTGAACGTGGAAGATATTCTTTACCTAGAGAGTTTAAAAGATTATGTCGTGATTCACTGTGTCAATCAGCAAATCACTGCTAAATATAAAATCAGTGACATGGAGCAGGAATTAAAGTCTTTTGCTTTTTTGCGGATTCATCGTTCTTATATCGTTAACCAGAAAAAAATTACCGCTTTTACCATGAACGATATCGAAATTGGTGCTCGGGAAATTCCTATTGGCACCAATTATAAAGAATATGTTTTTCAAACTTTGAAAGGTAGTTTCTCTCCCTCTAAATAAATATTGCGTCATCGCCAATCGAGTTGGCAATGACGCAATAGAAAAGCAATCTATTCTTTTGTTATTCCGACGATAGGAGGAATCTCATTTTGGGTGTTTATAAGAAATTCTTTGTTGCTTACTTGCCTTCTTTCAACCCCAATCCTTTTAAATAGCCATCATTGGTAGTAGCTTTTTCAAACTTGCAATTTTCCAATAACTGGCTTAAAACAGTTTCAATAGCCGCACGGTCTTTTGGTGCATATTTTCTAATGTCGGCAAAGTTTGCTTTGGCTTGGTCGGCATATTTAATCATCAGATCATAGTTTTCAGGTCTAGGGAAACTGACGATACCTGCTTTCGCGTCCATCTTTTTATAAGGCCAAAAGTGCCAGCTAATCTGGTGTTTCTCCATTAAAGTTCTAAATTCCAATATCCACTGGTCATTGTTTTCTCCAGTTTCACCTACGTGGATAGGTACATTGTATTTGTCTCTAAAATCTAAATATTCTTGAACAACCTCTTGTGTAGTGGCCGTCCAATATTTGTGGAAACTGTAAACCAGCTTACTGTCAAAAGGCGCACCAAAAACTTTAAAGTTAGAGTTCCATTGTGCACCACCTAAAAAGATGATATGATTTTTGTCCACTTTTCTGACCTCGGCAGTAATGGCTTTATACAAAGGCTCAAGATGCACATTTAGGGTTTTGGTGTCGAAATAGTGCGCAATAGGTTCGTTCAATAAATCATAGCCCAAAACAGCAGGTTCGTTTTTGTAACGTTGTGCTATTTTTTTCCAAATGGCAATGGTGAGGGCTTGGCTTTTAGGGTTTTCAAACAAAAACGGATAACCGTCACTGTCATCAATGTTGTCGCCCGTTTGTCCTCCCGGAGCACAGTGCATATCTAAAATCACGGGAAGATTCTCTTCCTTGCACCATTTGATCACTTTATCTAAAAGTTCAAATCCTCTGTTCGCATTATTGGAGCCTAAGTAGCTTTCGGTAGTGAACATTTTGTAATGAAAAGGAATGCGGATGGAGTTCATCCCACTACGTTTTAAGTATTGTATATCTGCTTGGGTAACGTAGTTGTTCAGGTACTTCTCCCAAAATTCGGCAGCTTTGTCCGGACCAATCAGTTCGGCAACTACTTGGTTGATCATTCTTGGCGATGATACATCTTTGAATTTGAACATGTAGCCTTCGGGCACTAGCCAATTGCCCAAATTGGTTCCTTTCAATACAATGGGATTTCCCGCAGGGTCAATAATGTCTTTGCCTTTAACAGAGAAAAATTTGCCTTGTGCCGCGGCAATCATAGGCACTAGCAAGAAAATGAGCAGTTTAAATGGTTTCATGTGTCTTATATCTGGTTGACTAAAAATAGGGAATGAAGTGCCAACTAAGTGCTAGGTAATCAAAATTTTACTTAAGTGTGTTTTTTACACTAAGTGTGTTTGGTTATCTATAAAAAAAGCGCTACAAGTTTTTACCTGCAGCGCTTCCATTAATTTTGTGGTTTCTTAATTCAATGGATGTTTTCCTTTTGCAATTTGGCCATCTCTGGTATTTTTCTGTACCGTAATGGCGCCAAACAAGGCAAGCAGAAAAGCAAAGGCATAAAAGCCCTTTTCGCTAGGGAGCAAATCTGCATTCCATAGCCCAATAATGAGTAGGGCAATAGTAAGCAAGGTTGCAAACCAGCTAATGCCATAGTAAAGTTCGGTTACTGGAATACTTTCCAGTTTGTCTCTTACTGCTTTTTGCAGTGAAATTACTGCGAACATACCGAACATCAATACGGCAAAATAATAACCTTTTTCGTTGAGTAGCATGTCTGAGCGCCATAGGCCAATAATAAAGCCAATCATGCCTACGCCTAAAGCAATCCAAGAGGCTGCAACAAAGGCATTTGAAGGTTTTTGAGTCATTGTTTTAAATTTTGGTTAGTCATTTAACAATTGCACTAAAGACTTTCGGACCTGTTAATTGTTACAGTATTTTAAGTATTATGACAAATCTGAGAAGGCTGCGGATGCACATATATAGACATAAATAACAATGATAAAACACTATTGATTTCTTGAAAATAGAACAAATAATAGATGATAATACCTATGCTTTTGTGGCATAAATTAATAGTTTTAAAATGTTAATTATTTGGTGTTTTTCCTGCTAATTAATTTAGCTAGATTTGTGTTATGGACAAAGTAGTGGCGGAAAATCCTATTGCAGATAAAGTTTTCGAGTTTATTGAATATACCAATCAATCTATTTTTTTGACAGGTAAAGCGGGTACGGGAAAAACAACTTTATTAAAGCGGATCAAAAAAGAAAGTTCGAAAAAAATGGCCATTGTGGCACCTACGGGAGTGGCAGCAATGAATGCAAAGGGAACTACTATCAACTCCTTTTTCCAATTGCCTCCAGGTTCTTTTTTCCCAGGGGATATTGGCCTGCAAAATTTACAGGAAGGCTTTGTTTCCATTAGTTCGGCAGTGAACGATTTAAGTTACACCAATGATAAGTTGAAGCTTTTTAATGAGCTGGAGCTGTTGGTGATTGATGAAGTGTCGATGGTTCGTTGTGATGTCATGGATATGCTTGATGCACTGCTACGTTCGGTAAGGAAAAATAGCAGTCCGTTTGGAGGGTTGCAACTTTTATTGATAGGTGATTTATACCAGCTTCCACCGGTAACCAAACGGGAAGATTGGACGGTTTTGAGCAGGGCGTATCCTTCACCTTATTTCTTTGATTCTATTGTGGTTCGTAAACACCCTTTACTGCAAATTGAATTGACCAAGGTGTTTAGGCAAACAGAGGAAACCTTCATCAAAATATTAAATGATATTAGAAGTAACCAGATCAATGACGAAGGCTTGGCACTGCTTAACCAAAGATTTGACCCTGAATTTAAAGATAGTTGGGACATCAATCCCATCATCATTACTTCTCATAATGCAGAAGCGAACCTGATTAACAGGCAAAAATTGGATGAATTGGAAGGCGAAATCTACACATTTGATGCAGAGGTTAACGGTGAGTTTAAAGAATTGGGTTTACAGGCAGAGCAGCAATTGGCGCTAAAAGTTGGCGCACAAGTGATGTTCATCAAGAATGATACTGGAGAGGATAGGAAGTTTTACAACGGGAAAATTGGAAAAATAAAGTCCATAGATCAGGAAGAAATTTATGTCTCTTTTACAGGGGAGGATGACTTGCTGTTAACTAAAAGCGCTTGGCAATCCTTCGAATATAAATTAGATGAAGAGGAGCAGGTTTCCCAAAATCAAGTGGGCGAATTTTTACAATATCCCATTAAGTTGGCTTGGGCCGTGACCATTCATAAAAGCCAAGGCTTAACTTTTGACCATGCCATTATCGACGCAGGAAAGTCGTTTATTGCTGGGCAGGTGTATGTCGCTTTAAGTAGAGTAAGAACCTTGGATGGATTAGTACTTAAATCTAAAATTAATAAGGATAGCTTAAGGTCCAATAATGAAGTGATTAACTTTATGAAACCACTCAATTTGGACCAATTGATACAAATGAAGGTGGAGGCGCAAGAAAAATTTATCCTGCAATTGGTGCTTAATCACTTCCGTTTCAATCACGTCATGTACGAGCTTAATTTGATTGACAATGATCCAGAAATCAACAAGGCAAATATTCCAATGTTTAAAACGCAGCTCGCTGAAATCATTGAAGGTGTTTCGGCTTTGACTGTCCTGATAGAAAAGTTTCAGGCCCAAGTAAAACTTTTACACCAGCAAGGTGGTTTTGTAGAACAGGCAACGCTTCAGTCGAGGATAGTAGCGGCAAACACCTATTTTTCAAAAGAATTGACCATAAAGGCGCTTCAGCCAGTGTTGAAATTGGTAAGGGTAAAACCGAAAAATAAAATACAGCAACAAATACAACATCAGTTGCAAAAAGTAAGGCAGCAGATAGATAACTGTATCACCTTAATGCATATTGGTTCAGGCTTGTTAGAAACACAGCTGAAAACGGAAGATTATCAATCATGGATTGTTCAACAACGAACCAAGCAAAAGAAAGTTCAGGAGAACAGTTCCAATGCTCAGGAGGCAGTTACGTTGCAACTGTTTTAGAAAATCATTAATCGTTAACGCGAATGAAAAACCTGCTTACTGCTTCGCAAATTAGAGCCGTTGATGCTTATACCATCCAGCACCAGCCCATCGCTTCCATTGATTTGATGGAACAAGCTGCTTTAGCATTTGTAGCAGCTTTTGTAAAGGCTTATCCTAATCAGCAAGAAGCTGTTTTGGTGGCTTGTGGGCAAGGAAATAACGGTGGTGACGGTTTGGCCATTGCCAGAATATTGGCTGATAGAGGTTTTTCAAATATCCGTGTTTGCTTAGCCCAATTCTCCCCAAATTCATCAGCCGATTATAAGATTAACCTTGAGCGATTGAAGAAAGCGATGCCGAGTATTTCTATCGTTAGTGAGTTAGCGCTTTTGAGAGATGAAATCGTGATAGATGCACTCCTAGGCTCTGGTTTAAATAAGCCATTAACAGGAGAATTAGCCACATTAGTATCTACAATCAATGAATCAGGAGCGACAATTGTATCCGTAGATGTGCCTACTGGCTTTAGTAGCGAAGGAGAAATACAAAGTCCTTACCAAGGTATCAAAGCAGATTTAACCATCAGTTTTCAACTGCCAAAAATCAATTTTTTCTTTCCCGAAAGTGCCAAAGCTTTGAAAAAGTTTAAAGTGATGCCTATTGGCTTGGATGAAAATTATATTCAAAGTTTACCTAGCGATTTGAAGTTAATTACCGATCAGTTTGTTGGTGATACCTTAAAACCACGTGAAAATTTTTCTCATAAAGGAACTTACGGACATGCTTTAGTGGTTGCAGGAAATACCGAAACTATGGGGGCCGCATTGTTGGCAACAGGTGCTTGTTTGCATAGTGGCGTAGGTTTGGTAACCGCTTGTATCCCGCAAAGTGGCTTAACGGCTTTAAACGTAAGTTTGCCAGAGGCAATGTTTTTAAATAGACAAGTATTGCAACAAACAACGTTAAATAAATACCAAGCAATTGCTGTTGGACCAGGGCTGGGAGTGGATGGTGAACAAATTCAGTTGCTTGACTATTTGCTCGCACAAAATGAACCCTTGGTGCTGGATGCCGATGCGCTCAATATCATCGCTGGCAATAAACATTTACTGAAGAAAATACCTCAACAAAGTATCATCACTCCACATTTAAAAGAATTTGACCGCTTGTTTGGCCAGCATCAAAACTGGTGGCAGAGGGTAGAAACCGTTAGGCAAAAAGCCAAAGAACTGCACATCGTTATTGTTCTTAAAAATCAATATACTTTTATTGCTTTGCCAACGGGCGAAGTTTGTATTAATCCAACGGGTAATCCAGCAATGGCGCAAGGTGGTATGGGCGATGTTTTAACGGGAATGATCGTTAGTTTTATGGCTCAAGGATATACTTGTGAACAGGCTGCCATTTTAGGCGTATACTTACATGGTAAAACTGGCGATGCTTTGGCAGAAAAACGTGGGGTGATTGCAGCCTCTACCTTATCTAAATCTATTCCCAAAATCTTAAGGGAATACAATCAATAGCGCTGGCGATAACGGATAATTTTTGCTGATATTGTGAGTGGCTAAAAAAAAAAATAACCGTGAAATCTTTACCTTTCGATGAACGTTACCTTTGTTTTTGGGTGCTTCTGCTATGTTTTCAGGCTATCAAGGCGCTTTTTTCTCCGAGAACGATTGCACAGTTTTCTCTTTCTTTAGAAAAAACAATTTCTTAAATCTGTAATAGATTTTGGATAAATAAGTGTTTTATAGCCTTTTGCATGCGAGGTAACAACACACCAAAATTACCTGACCAAATTTGTAAACCTAATTGTTATGAAAAAAACTTTACCTTTTTTCGCATGCCTTTGTATGCTCTTTTCTCTCGGAACAAAAGCCCAAGAATTTACTCATAAAGTTGTAGCAGGTGGTGCCCCAACGGCAACAGGTGCAAGTTCTTTAGGAACACAAAATAATGTTACTGTTGATGTGAATGTGGGAGCAGTAGCCACAGCCGATGGAACTTATGCCCATTTTACTTTAAACAGTACCGCTAGATTTATTAAGATATCCAGTACAACAAACGATATTAAAAAGATCTCTATTCAATATAGAGGCACGGGCTCTAGTAATGCCGCAGGTTTAAGATTAAAGTATTACAACAATAGCTCTTTAACTACTCAAATAGGTACAGCTACAGATGACTTGACTTTTGGTAGTGGCGAAACTTATCCATCTCCTGGAAAGTTAGCTGAGTTTACGGTACCCGATGGCGTAAGATATATCGAGATTACTTATAACACTACCAATACTTCCCGCATTTATTATTTGGCTGCAGGCTATTCAGCATACACCTTGCCCTCTGGTTTTTTACCACTTGAATTGCTCTCTTTCTCTGCAAAACCTGATGCCTTAGGCAAAACCGTAAACCTGAACTGGAAAACGACTAACGAAGTGAACACACAGGACTTTGTGGTGGAGAGAAAAACTGATGATACGGACTTTTCACCAATAACCACAGTGCTTAGCAAAAATGTAGCGGGCACACACGATTACAACTTTATTGATAAATCGCCTTTGGCTGGTAATTCTTATTACCGTTTACAACAACGTGATAAAGATGGTAAATATACTTATAGCGAAATTGCCCATGTAAAAATAGAAGGTATTAGCTTAAGTCTGCGTCCCAATCCTGTAAGTCATGAACTGATTGTCAACCACGATAATGCTAAAAATGCAGCATTGTTAAAAGTTGTGAGTTTAGATGGTCGTTCTGTGATCAAAGCCAATGCTAACGTCGGAACCGCTTCTACCACCATTAATGTAGCGGCCTTGGCTGCGGGTACTTATTTGTTGGTGTACGAAGCTAACGGACAATCTCAATCACAGAAGTTTATCAAAAAATAATCCAATCCATTCATTGAAATATCCAACTGCCTTTTAAGGCGGTATGGGAATACTATGGCCTAACCAAATCCCTGTTATGAAGAAATTGAAACTACTATTTACGACTTGCCTCCTTTTTGTGCTAGCTCAGCTTTCGTGGGCACAAACGAATTACTTTACCGAAAGTTTTGAAACTGGATTGCCCACCACTAAACCAACTACCGAAACCTCCGCTAACTTGGTTTCTGGAACGTGGGCCGTAAAAGGGGCTTACCGTTCTACTACAAAATGCGATGGAACTTATGGTTTTAGATTTATAGGAGGAGAAAGTTCATACGCCATTACCCCATTGTTTAGCAATGGCGTTTCTACACTTACGTTCAATAATAGCAGGACCTCGGTGAGAACACTTACTTTTTACGCCACTACAAAATCAGACTTAGCCACTATTACAGAGGCTGACTGGGTGCAAATCTCTACCGCCACTTCTACCGCTGCTGGATGTACGGCAGGTTTGTACACGGTGAATTTTACTCAAAGTTCTTCTATTGCCGCGGCAGATATCAGGAGAATTAGAATTGTGAATGCAACGGCCAACGATAATGATATTGATGGACTAACGGTGGCATCCGCTGCCATTACCATAAGTTCCGATGTTGAAGTGACAGCCTTTAAACTTTCAGGCCAAGTTGGTACAGAAACCATCAATTATGCTGCTGGAACCATCAACCTAAACGTAGCTACAGGTGTAAATTTAACCAATGTGGTGCCTAACACTTTTACCATTTCTAGCGGTGCAACGGTGAGTCCTTTGGCGACGGCTGCTCGTGATTTTACCAATCCGGTGAATTATGTGATGACCGCTCAAGATGGTACCACTACCAAAAACTGGACAATAACCACCACCGTGGTACAATCTACAGAAAAAGAAATTACGGCCTTTAAACTTTCTAACGACCAAATTGGAAACGCTTCTATCAATAGCAATACAGGACAAATTTTAGTCACCATGCCGCTTGGCACTAGCTTAACCGCTTTAACGCCTGTTACTTTTCAAGTATCTCCGTTTGCCTCAGTAAATCCCGCCACTAATAGCGCTCAAAATTTTAGTGCCCCGGTAAATTATGTGGTAACCGCTCAAAATGGCAGTACCAAATCATGGACTATTACCGTAGCCATTGTTGATCCTAACCTCACTTTCACAACTTACGAAGCTGAAAACGCTGATTTTACGGGTAAGGTTGATGCCCAACATACAGGATTTACAGGCTCTGGCTTTATCGACTTTTTAGCGGGTGGCGAAAATCAAATTACTTTCACGGTATGTAACCAACAAGCAGGCGTGCAAACGGCTAAATTGAGATATGCTTTTGCCAAGGACGAAAACCGCTCAGCGGCCTTATATGTAAATGATGTTTTTGTACAAAACGTCGATTTTCCTCGCACTACTACTTTTACGGACTGGGTAGAAGCCATTGTTTCGGTAAATCTTAATGCAGGGGTCAATAAAATTAAACTGACTTGGGAAACAACCGATGGGCCGAATTTAGACCGATTGGATTTATCGGGTGCCCAATGTGCTTCTTATACCTTAAACGTAACGGGTACCAATGGCGGAACGGTTGCATTAAGCCCAAGCCGAGCAGGTAATAGCTATTTTTGGGGCGAAACCGTAACCCTTTTGGCCGAAGAAAAGCCTGCCTTGAAATTGGATAACTGGACGGGCGATTTAACAGGAAATACCAATCCCGCAACTTTGGTAATGACAAGCAATAAAACCGTGACGGCTAATTTTAGGGTCATCAATACCTATAAAATTAATATTGCCACGGTTGGAATTGGTAGTGTGGTACTTAATCCAGCGGGTGGTGAATATGCCGATGGTACACAGGTAACGGTTACGGCAAGTTCTGTACTAGGTTCTACCTTTCAAGGCTGGTCTGGTGATTTGACAGGGAATACTGCTTCACAAGTGATTACCGTAAATGCCCATAAAAATATCACGGCTATCTTTACCGATAACCTGAATATCGACTTTAAACAGCCTGTGGGTTTTGCATCTATTACTGCTGATGGTTTTACAGGACCAACTACCGGAGGAGATGCCGTGGTGCCAGGTTTCATCAAAAAAACTATTTATATCAATGGCCCAGCAGAGTTTAATAAATTGGCGCAAACCCTTTACAATAGGATCAGGTATAAATACATGGATGCCAGTCCGCTAACCATTGTTTTGGAACCGGGTGTTTATGAAGATGTGACTTTAAGCCCATCTATTAGTGTTTGGGGAAACCATATGCTCGACATTCAGGAGCAGGCTAACCTAACCATTATAGGTCGTAAAAATGTAGTGTTCAAGTTTGGCATTAATGTTAAAAGAAGCCAAAATATCATCATCAGAAATATTTCTTTTCAAGATTACTATGATGATGGCATTAACATCGGTAATACGGAAACCAACCACATTTGGGTAGACCACTGTACCGTTGGACATCCTACTACCATGCCTTCCGATTCAGAGCACCCTGATGGCGGAATTGACATTAAAGACGGTGCTAGTTATGTGACCATTTCTTGGACACTTTATCGCAATAGTTGGAAAACAGGATTGATTGGACACTCCGATAATAATGCCAGCAAAGATGTGGGCCGTTTAAAAGTAACCCATTATGCCAATCATTTTCTAAATACTAACTCGAGGAACCCAAGGGTGAGATTTGGTGAAGTACACGTATTGAACTGTTTAAGTGATGGGGTGAAACTTTATGGGATTGCAGCAGCCATTGGTGCCAATGTATTTGCCGAAAATAACTTCTACCTCAATACACGTTGGGGAATGTATGCCGACAGAACATCCACAGATTTTAAAGCGGTTTTCGGTAATAATACAGATGATACCTTTACCTCAAAAACAGGAAATAAACCAGCAGTAGGATTAAAACAAGTAGGGAATGAATATGATGATTCTGCTTTGCCAGTGATCACAGCACAGATTAATCCGGCGATGTTAAACCCTGGAGGTAGGTCGGTAAAATTTGATGAGCTGAACCCTGCTAGTGTTTTTGACCCTTCCACTTATTACAGCTATACCGCACTTCCTGCTTCGGTGGTGAGAGTATTGGTGCCTATTTATGCAGGAGCTGATAAGGTAGATTGGTTCCCAGATGTACTGCCTTTGGATTTATTGAGCTTCGAAGCTAAAAAATCAGGAACAGCAACAAACCCTCAAGTAAATGTAACTTGGAAAACCGCTAATGAGCGTAACACCGACAAATTTGAAGTATTGAGAAAAGGTGATGAAGGTGATTTTGTGGTCATCAATACGCAGGCTTCTAATAATACCGCTGGTGAGCATCAGTACAGTTTTACAGACCGTGCACCTTTATCTGGCAATAGTTATTATCAGCTTAAACAGTATGATAAAGACGGTCAAACCTCTTTTAGTGAAATCAAAAACATTAATCTTCCTGCAATAGCAGCTCAATTCCCTGCTTATCCAAATCCTACCATTGGTTTAATTACCGTTGAACACGCTGCGGTTAAAAGTATAGGAACATTAAGTGTTTACGACACGCAGGGACAGCAAAAAAGTTCCCTGAAATTGAGTAAAGGACAAACGAATACTGGCATCAATCTCGCCCACTTAGCTAATGGATTCTATATCATTAAAGTAAATATAGACGGACAGCAACAGCAGGTAAAAGTCATTAAGAAATAAAATCCTAATTCTCGGTACATCAAAGGGAGAGTTAGGTAGCTGCTCCCTTTTCTCCAAATTCATGAACATAAAAAAATGAAAAGGCATCTTTTAAAAACGTTTTTCGGCATGGTGTTATGGCTTGCTGCCCTTCAAACGAAGGCACAATATCAAGCTACCGTAGATCCAAACGGAACGGGTAATTACACCACTATTCAGGCGGCACTAAATGCAGCGCCATCTAACGCCACTTCTCCCTATCGGATATTTATCAAAAAGGGAGTTTATTATGAAAATTTAACCATTGGTAAGCCTTTCATCCAATTTGTTGGAGAAGATGTGGCCAAAACCATTATTACCTACAACAATTATAATGGGAAGAATATGCCAGGAGGTGGTACCTATGGTACAGCAAATTCGGCTTCGGTAATTATCAATGCCGATGATTTTAGCGCGGCACACATCACCTTCGAAAACACCACAGGCGATGCGCCACAGGCTTTGGCCATTAATGTAAGTGGCGATAGGGCATCTTTCAAAAATTGTAGGTTTTTAGGTGGACAGGATACTTTTCTGTCCTACAATTCTAAATACCCGCAGTCGTTGTACAAATGCTACATTGAAGGCGTGGTCGATTTTATTTTTGGCAATGCTAAAACGGTATTTGACGAGTGTACCATTTATCCGAGAGACCGTGTGGATAATCAAGCAAGCAGTTATATTACCGCCTCTAATACCAGAGAAAGCAAAGGTTTGTTGTTTAGAAATTGTGAGATTATAGCCAACAGAGGCACCACCAAATATGTATTGGGCCGGCCTTGGCAAAATGATGCAGCCACGGCTGAACCCAAAGCAACTTCGGCAACAGTATTTGTAAATACCAAAATGAGTAATGTTGTGAAGCCAGAAGGATGGTCCATTTGGGATGCAGGTACTGATGTAAGTAAAATCATTTATGCCGAATATAATTCGATAGATATGGCAGGAAATCCTCTGAATGTGGCCTCAAGGGTAAGTTGGTCCAAGCAATTAAATGCCAGCGAAGTTGCCGAATATTTGGATAATAGCGTAGTTTTTAAGGATAGAAATAATGTGGTTTGGGACCCTTACGCTGTTTTTTTGGATGGAAATGCCGTGCCAGCAAACAGGTTGGCTATTTCCAATTTCAAATATACCAAAACAGGAACCGAGCTTACTTTTAAATGGAATTTAAACTGGCCCGAAAATAATGTGACCTATCGCTTATATCGTATTACGGATGGTGGCAGCCCAGCCTTGGTGAATGAGCAAACCGTTACAGGTAATGATGTGAACCTTGCTTATGCGCCTAGCACTGGAAAGGAAACTGTTCCTCCGTCGATGTCTACTTATGAGTATTATGTAGAAGCCAGCTCAGCCAATGGAACGGTTCGTTCAGAAAGCGCTACAATTGCTGCAATACCCGTAATGACTTTAAATGGTTCTTTGCAAGCATTTAAACAAGGGATAGATAAACCTTCGGCAACACAGGTTTTAACTTTAAGTGGCGAATATTTACAGACGGATGTTACCGTTACACCTCCTGTTAATTTCGAAGTAAGTGCGGATAATGGGGTGACCTGGAAAGGGAATTCGAGCCCGCTATTATTGACGGTTACCAATGGCCTGTTAGCTTCTAAATCTGTTTTGGTGCGTTTAAATGCTGCCGCTGCTGGACTTTACTCGGGCAATATAACCTTTGTCTCTGGAACGGGTAGCCATAACAAAACCATTGCGGCAAGTGGCGAAACCCTTAATCAGCCCTTGGTAAACAGCAAGGAAATAGCAAGTATCAGCTTTGCCCAAAATGTAAACGCGTCTTATTTAAGGGATGGCGTAACTTTAGCTTCGCTGGATTTAAAAAGTTATGCTTTATCTAACCAAGTAAGTGGAAGCAATGTGCCTTTTTCTGCTACCTCAGGAGTTCAGTTTGCTCCTGCTGCAGATGGCGGGAGCTGGCAAGCCGATAATGGTTTAAAGAATATGACCGATAAAACAAAGCATACTGAAATTAGCGTAAAGCCAAGTTCGACTTATGAAATTAGAGTCGATTCTATCTTATTCAACTTGGCGGTTTTTAATACCACCGGAAATTTCGCCATCGAATATTCTACGGATAATTTCGTTACCAGTACTTTATTGAAGGCTGGATTATTGAACGGCACTCCATTGGTGGTTACAGGCAGTTATCCGACTTTTGCAGACGGTACTTGGCTGTTAGAGAATCAGAATGCAGGTGCAAAGAGATATGCTTTTGCTTTAAATGGTGCTTCTGGTGTTAGCGTGTCGCCTAGTCAGGAACTTAAATTTAGGTTATACTTTAGAACGGGAAGTTCAAGCGCTGCCAGATATGTTACCCTTAAAAATATAGATGTCAAAGGAGATGTGGGATTGGCGGCCAAAGAAGGAGATTACCGAACAGTTAGTAGTGGCGCCTGGCTAGAGCCAAGTATTTGGCAAAAAATGGTGGCGGGAACATGGTCGGCAGCGCCAACCATTCCGCATTTTGGAACGGGACAAACGTCTTTCATTCAAGCGAACCATACCGTTATTGCTCCTAACGGGGCTGATTTGACTACCGCACAAAGTGGATCTTACGGCTATGTTAATTCCATTGTAGTAAGAGATGGTGGTAAGCTAATTGTAGAAAGTGGTAAAACTTTAAACATGCACCGCGATCAACTTTATCAAATTGATGGGGAGCTTGAAAATAATGGCACGGTAAATAACGATGGAAAGTACGATTTGATCATCAATGGTTTAGTGACCAATAACGGCACCCTAAAAGTGGATCAAACCGGAAGTAATGTGTTTATTAAAGGAAAGCTCACCAATAAATCTTCGGTGAATTATAACTACGTAACGGTGAAAGATGGCGGGGTTTACGAACACGCTGCAAATTCAAACACCATGCCCGCAGTGATTACTTTCGATGACGGTGCTACCTTTTTAATTTCAGGAATTACGACTTCTCAAACGGGTATCTTGAAAAGTGCATTGAGTTATTATAATGTGATTTGGAATAATACAGGGCAAACCAATTACTATGCTTTTCAAGGAAACCTAACGGCTAATGTAAGAGGTAAGTTCACCGTAAATAGTACGGGAACTACTTATTTGGCTTTGTTAAATGCCAATGGTACCATTGGTTTAGGAAGTTATGAGCAAAATGGGGGTAGGGTAGTCGTTAGAGAAAATGGAACGGTAAATGCAATATTAAATGTAACGGGAGATTTTGTAGTAAATAGCGGTACGTTCGAATCCAACTCGGCTGCTTCGGTAAAACTGAACTTGAAAGGAACAACTGGGGTATATAAATACAACGATGCCACTACATTACTGAAAAACCTTACCGTTGACGTGGTAGGGAATTATGCCCTACAATCACCAGTAGTTTCAGATAACCTCACGGTAGAATCTGGGATTTTAACTCTAGGGAATAACTCGTTAACCGTAAATAGCATCACCAGAGATAATACCGCAACAGGTTACGTTATCACCAACGGTACAGGAAATTTGATTGTGAAAAATATAGGTTTAACAAATATCTTAATCCCATTGGGCACAAGTGTAGGTTATTCGCCTTTGAGCATTAGCAACACCGGAACCACCAATGATTTTTCAGTGAGCCTAAAAACAGGGGTAGATAATGCGCTACCTTTTAATCCTAGCAACTCGGTAAACCTACAATGGAATATCACGCCATCAGGAGCAGGTGCAAATGCCAACTTACAATTTCAATGGACTGCGGCAAATCATAATGCTGGCTTTTCAACCAGTTCACCTATATCCGTAGCCAATTATCATGCAGGTGCTTATGTGGGTTACGCCGCCACGTTTGCGGGCACTAATCCTTACATGGCTACCATTAGCAACATTAATCAGTTCAGTCCATTTGTGGTGGTTAACGATGGCGTATTGCCTTTGGATTTGCTGTCTTTTGACGCTAAAAAATCAGGAACAAATACCAACCCGCAAGTAAATGTAAATTGGAAAACTGCCAATGAGCAAAATACGGATAAGTTTGAAGTATTGCGTAGGAGCGAAACTTCAGCATTTGAAGTAGTGAACGTGCAAAATTCAAAAAATACGGCAGGCGAACATCAGTATAGCTTTACAGACCGCTCACCATTAATGGGCAAATCATACTACCAATTAAAGCAATATGATAAAGATGGAAAGGTAACTTTTAGCGAAGTAAATTTGGTAGAAATCCAAGATTTGGGAATAACTTTAACCGCTTATCCAAATCCAACGGAAAGTATAGCCACGCTTAAATTTGCCACCTTAGCCGTAAATACCGAAGTGGTTGTTTACGATTTACAAGGACGAAAACAGATAAGCCAATGGGCAAAAAAAGGGGAGAGTAGTGCTTCTTTGGACTTCAGTACACTTCCAAAAGGTTTATACTTCATCAACCTCCTTAACGAAGGTAAAAAACAGACACTTAAAATCATCAGAAAATAAGTGGAGGCTTGCAGCTGCTGGTTTTGGTTTTTCCGCAGTAAGCCTCATCTCATTCTAAATTAACAAACGAAGGAGGCACCTCTGGCGATCATGTCAGGGGTGTTTTTTCATGGATAGGTTGTAATATAAAACAATATCTAAAGAACATGGTCTTTACTCCTTGCTCCTTGTTCCTTACTCCTAAACGATTCCCTCAATATCAAAAAGGTGTTTTTCTGCGTGATAAGAAGAACGTACTAACGGACCACTTTCCACATATTTCAAACCTTTTGCTAAACCTACTTCTTTGTATTTGGCAAATTGGTCTGGATGGATCCAATCAAGCACAGGATGGTGAGCTTTGGTAGGTTGTAAGTACTGGCCTAAAGTTAAAATGTGTACACCATTGGCCACCAAGTCGTCCATGGCTTCAAAAACATCTTCCTCAGTTTCGCCTAAACCTAGCATGATGCCAGTTTTAGTACGCAAACCGAATTCCGAAATTCTTTTAAGACATTCCAAGCTTCTGTCGTACTTCGCTTGAATACGAACCTGTCTGGTCAAACGTCTAACCGTTTCCATGTTATGGGAAACCACTTCAGGTCTTTCTTCTAAAACTCTGTATAGATTATCCCATTGACCTTTAAAATCAGGGATTAAGGTTTCTAGGGTAGTGATTGGGCTTTCGCGTCTGATGGCCTGTAAAGTTTCTGCCCAAATGATCGAGCCTCCATCTTTCAAGTCATCACGGTCAACCGAAGTAATTACGCAATGTTTTACACCCATCAATTTCACCGAATTGGCCACTCGGTTAGGTTCATCGGTATCTACCGCCAAAGGACGGCCTGTTGCTACAGCACAAAATGAACATGAGCGGGTACAAATGTTCCCTAAAATCATGAAGGTGGCTGTGCCTGCGCCCCAACACTCGCCCATATTCGGACAATTACCACTTTCGCAAATGGTGTGCAGCTTATGCGTATCCACTAAACTTCTTACTTGTGCATATTCTTTTCCCACAGGTAATTTCACCCTTAGCCAATCAGGTTTACGGGCTTTTTCGGTAACTGGCGCTACAACTGGAAGTTCAATCATACTACAAAGTTAAACAATCTTGATGAATTGTTGTAACCTTGAAATGTTGGAAGGTTGTAATGTTTTGGATAATTAGTTAGTAATCCGTTTTTTAGTTCTTTGGATTTGAAAAGCAAGTTACAGCCTACATTAATGTTAGTCCTTCTTTCAGCTATATCTTTTTGGTTTTGTAAAACCAAAAAGTATGTCGCTTCAATAAGGTTTAGAAAACAAAGCCTGTGCAAATAGGCAAAAAGTCCTAGCAAATTCACTGAGAACAACCAATAACAAAAGTTATTTAAACAACCCCTTTGCTTCATTTAAAAGCTCACTACCTTTTTTCTTCAATTCAGTTTTACCCTTTTCTATATTATTATCGTCAGCATAACTGTCCACTGAATTAGAAATTTGCTGAACTTTGCGTACAGTAGCAAACATTTCTTTGGTATGCGGAACATTATTTTCTCTAAGCACTCGCTCCCAATCTACCTTCATCAAAATAGAAAACATATATTTAGTCACAATTTTGCTCAAAAAAACTTTGTCGTAAACACCATTCAGTGCCTTATCAGCTTCTCGGTTATTTACGTAATCAATGGTTTTTTCTAAAGCTTCGCGTTCACTGTTAGACAATAACGGGCTTTTCTTTAACTTTGTTAATGTAGCAATGACTTTAGTTTTATCTTCACGTTTCAGATATAAATAGCTTTCTACCGCTAACGTCAATTCAGTTTCAAGCCCCAGTTTTTTAGTGTCTTCCAAGAATTTTTCAAAATCGTCCAAAGCCCTTTCTTCATCTACTTTTCTTTGCATTCTCAGCCTATCGAAACCTCTAAATAAATAATTCATGCCATGGAAAGCGGTATGCGTTTGACTATCGCTTAAATTTCGCCAACCAAAAAATGCTTTAGTGTAGGGCAGTGGAACCTTCTCATTTTTATCTAACCATTTAATATTTCTAGAAAGTCCATCTTCAGATAAATAGAATAAATTGTTGCTGAAAAACAGAAATCCCCTTACAAATTCCAATAATGTTTTCGTTTCGTGGTCAGGTAAAAGCTCGGGTTGAGTTTTCGAGCATTCATATAGCGCAAATGGCTGCCCCAAATCTCTGGTAGCCAGAACAATCATGCTTAAAATGGCGTGCTCAATGTTTTGAGCTTGGGTTTTTTCATCACCAGCTAATAGCGTAAATTTCTGTTTGGCGTTGCCATAAACTCTATTTATTCCTTCGGTTAAGGTTGGAAAAATATCTTCATCAGTTTCTTTTACGAAACCCTTCACAGCCCGATAATCTTTGTATAGCATTAGCGCTTCTACGGCAGAAATATGTTTGCCAGAATCTGTGTTAACATTACTTAAGGAGTTTACCACTTTATTCAAATGCTTACCAAATTTCTGATATTCAGCTTTGGTAGTATCTTGCACCGCTGAAGATCTCATAGCAATTTTCGCAAACTTGTAAAACGTGATTTTGTCGTAGTTTAAGTTTTCTGTTAGCCTCTCTTGGTCTAATGCCAGCAGTTCTTCGTCAGTTTTCGCATTTGAACATCCGCTTACTGATAAGAATAATACTGATATAAAAGCTATAAAATGATTTTTCATAGTTATGGTTTGAAGTAGATCGATGACAAATTTTTCATCTATACAATCAAAAATAGTTCAATATAGTTAAAGATTATAGCGTTGATGAAGGATATTCTACATTGAAATAAGTAAAATATTGCAAATACAGTCGTTTTGCAGTCTGCTAATTGAAATTTGATTATTAGAATTTGTTTTTTTACTCGCTAGGCAACGTAATAAAAAAAGTAGTGCCTTTGCCTAATTGACTATTTACTTTTAAGCTGCCATGATTTTGGGTAATCATATCCTGACACAAAATTAGCCCGATGTGGTAACCTCTTTCACCAGCGGTGCCCGTATTTGGGGTGTGGGCCAAATTAAATAAATTTTCCAGGTCGATGTCGCTAATGCCAGGCCCGGTATCACTAATGGTAAAAATGATGTTTTCACCATCCAGCCTAGTTTCAAAAATAACCTCATCATTAGCTTTACAGAACTTGATGGCGTTGGATAGTAAATTTCTGATGACTACGTGGATCATGTTCAAATCTACAAAGGCTAAAGCACCAGCAGGTACATTGTTTTGAACCTTAATAGACTTTGTTCTGATGTGGGAATCCATCAGTTTGATGTTGTGTGCCACAATTTGACGGAGTTCTACCTGAATAGGGTTAACGGTAATACCTTCTAATTGGCTTTTCGACCATTCCAATAGGTTGTCCAAGAATGCTGCGGTATTGTAAATCGTACCTTCCAATCTGTTCAGTAAGCCACCAAGTTCCTCATCATTCAAAACACCATTGCGGTACATTTCAAATAAGCTCTTTAGGGAATTGATAGGGGCCCTTAAATCATGTGAAACGATCGAAAAGAATTTATTTTTTACCCTATTGAGTTTTTCAAGCTCCACATTTTGGGCGTTGATGATCTCCATTTGGGTTTTTAGTTCCTCGTTTACCTCGGCAATTTCCTGTTTCTGTTTTTGCAACAAAACATTGGCATTTTTATTTTCCGAGTTACGTTTGTAGTACAGTAAAAGTAAGATACCTACCACCAATAGTAAAATGGTAACAATTACAATGATGATAGCGTAATCGGTGATTTTTTCAGAGATTTTCTGGTTGTGCTCTTCCAGATTTTTATTGTCGGTGTTTACCCTTTTTAAATCATTTAAAATAACCTCTTTTTTAGTTCTTGAATTATTGAGGCTATCGTTGATAGCCATATAATCAGATTGGTGTTTTAAGGCCAGATCAAATTTTTTCTGCGCTGTTTCTATGTTCACCAAGTTTTCAAGCGCTTGTACCACCAAGGTTTTTGACTCTGCTTCCTTGGCCTTTTCTAAGGCTAGCTTTATATTTTCTTCTGCTTTTTTATAATCTTCCAAATGCAAATACGCATGAGAGATAGACATTAGCACAATAGACTCTTGATAGATGTTTTTCGTTTTTCGGTTATTTTCCAACGCAACTTTTAAGTGAACTAAAGCCTGTTCAAATTTGTTGGTATTATTCATCACTAAGCCAATTCCCCAGTTGCTCAGGGCGATGCCATTTAAGTCGCCTATCTTTTCTCTAATGGCTAAGCTTTGACGAAAATATTCCAATGATTTTTGGGAGTTTCCAAGTTTCCTGTTGGAATTGCCCAATGAAAAAAGTGCACTGGCCAAGCCTGCTTGATCATTTGGTGTTTCCCTTACGTTATCCAATACCTGATGGAAATAAAGATCAGCGGTTTTGTACTCGCCTAAATCGAAATAGAGAGAACCCAAGTTCATGATACATTGGTTAATCCCTTTTCTGTTATTGAGCTTTCGGTAGATTTTTAATGATTCTTCGTAATACTTTACCGACTCTTTTTTCTTGTCCTGACGGTCTAAAATAAAACCCATATTCACATAGCCTCTTGCAATTCCAGGGAGGTAATTACTTTCTTTCGCTATTTCGTGACCGAGTTTGAAATAATATAAACCACTATCTAATTGGCTTCTTACCGCATAAGCAATGCCCATATCCAAATAGGCATTTGAAATAGAGGAATCGATGTTGTTTTTCTTTGCTAACTGTAGATATTGATTAGCATAATAGAACTTTTTAAGCGGATCAACCGAGGTATAAGCGGCGGATAATTTCCTCAAAATTTTGATTTGGGTGGTGTCGGGGCTGTTTTTATCCCATTGACCAAGCAAGTCATCAATTTTTGAAGTTTGTGCCTTTACCGTAACGCCAACACAAAGCATGAGCATGCAAAACAGCAAATGTTGTTTTTTGGTGGCGCTAGGCATCATAAAGAGGTTCTTCGTTTGTTTGGGAATTACTTGATAAATATAAAGAATTATTCCTTGAATGTGTGAAGAAATTAAGGCAGGGAAATCAACTAAATAAAAATAAATTACTTTGTAATGATTTGATATTTAGGGAGGAATGTTTTTTTATATGACGGTAAGCGAGACTTATAAGCTCATTTCAAATACCTTTTGAGATTTATTGCTAATGAAACCCAGTGCTTGGTAAAATTGATGACTTGCTGTGCGAATTACATTGCAACGAATACGCATACTTAAAATCTCTTGGTTACGACTCCAGGTTTTACTAGCTTCAATAAGTTTTTTACCAATTTGTTTGCCCCGAACATCTTCATCTACCACTAAACCTGCTACTTCTACAAACAAAGGACTTTCTACCCTAAGGCAAACTAAGCAATGCAACCAGCCAACTATTTTCCCATCCAATTGAGCCACAAAAACAGCATGGTCTTTTAATTTCACGATTTGTTTTAATCTCGCAAACAACAATTGAGGATCATTTGCGTATCCCAATTGTTCACTTAAGCTATGAATTTCCAGGCCTTGGTTTTCGTTAACGGTATTGAGCTGAATAATCTCCATTAGGAAATAAGTTTTAACATGCGCTCAATAAAGTTAGCTAATGGTTTTCGTTCTTTTAACCAATTAAATGAAAATATCCCCACAAGAGCAGTAGTAATGCCTGCTAGTACGTCAGCCAGATAATGGTGGCTGGTATAAACGGCAGCAAACCATATCCCCACCATTACCATCACAAAAAAGATATTGGCTTTTTTGAATTTGCCCTTAAAGGCATAATAAACCACGATGAGTGGATAAGCAGAGTGTAATGAAGGCATGGCTGCAAACACATTTGAACCCTTGGCGTAAATTGACTTGAAGAGCTCAATGTTAAAGAAATGGTCAAAACGAGCTAAACCTGCTGTATTTCCAGGAGTTCCAGCTATAAAGTCAAAACCGTGTTGTTGTACGTACCAAGGTGGGGCAGCAGGGTAGAGGTAGTAAACCACAAAACCCAATAAATTTGCCCAAACAAAAGTGAGTAGGAAATATAAAAAGTGTTTCTTGTTGGTGAAGAATAAATACGCTGCGAAAGCCAAGGGAACAGGGATCCACATCAAGTAGAAAAAGCCTGTAAGTACATCTAAAAATGCATTGGTGTGCAACAACCAATATTCATTTGGAGTAAGTACTAATTTACCTTGTTCTATGCCAAAAACACTTTTTTCAAATTGATAAAGGTCGGCAATGTGTACTGGGTTGTAATTATAATTTGGGAAGGCCTTCATGTAGTCATAAATGATCCAGTATACAATGAAAATGGAAAAGCCTATGATGAACTTACGGGTAGTGGCCGACAGGTAATATAAGGCATTAAAAATCCCAATTAAAACCAATTGGTCGGTTTTGTAGCCAACTAAAAGATACGAAATAATAAGGTAAAGTGCAGAGATGCCGAGCGTTAATGGCAGGTCTTTTTTTAAATTTCTTTTAGGTTCCTCAGAAGGAATATCTGATGTCATTATTTTTTCTATTAAATGCCGTCATTGCTTCGTGCTTCGCAATGACGAAAAAGCTAAAGTTTATTGCTGTTTGTTCTTCTCAAATCCCGACCTGAATATCCCATCCCAAAACATCCAGCTTACACCAAAACCTTTAGAGGCATCCTGATAGTGATGCAACATGTGGTGATGTTTCAACGTTTTCCAAAAGCCACTTTTGAAATTGGCATGATGAAGGGCATAATGCACCATGTCATAAAACAGATAACCTCCAATGAAACCAATAAAAAAGGAGTATACTTTCGCATCTGGTAATAACCAATCGAATAGTAAATAAAAACCCAAAGCTAGCGGAATACTTGCCGATGGTGGCATTACCAAACGGTTGGCGTCATTAGGATAGTCGTGGTGTACTCCATGAAAAATAAAGTGGATGCGTTTGCCCCATTTGCTTGTTGGGTAAAAATGGAAAATCCAGCGGTGTAGTACATATTCGGTAATGGTCCAAATGAAAAGGCCAAAAGCAAGCCATCCGAAAAATTCTAATACTGGAGTACCTACATCAAATAGTGCTTTCCATGCTAGGAAAAAAATCAAAGGCACGTAAATAAGTAAAGGCACGTAATACTTTACTTTCGAAAGCGGCTCTAGCAAGTCGCTCTTGAACATCCTTATGGATTCTTTAGAGTTTGAAATAAAATTCTTTGCCATGATCTTACACTTTTATTCTTTCGGTTACTGCCTTGCTAGGGTTGTTGGCATCGTAACCTTTCAATTCAACATATTTAACATTAGGTAGCCAAAACGAACCACCTTCAATCCTTAAGAAAATTCTATCCAACAAAATCTTTTTATTGTTGGCAGTTACGTATACGTGATATTTTTTATCTACCGTAGACTTGGTCAAGAGTAAAGGAAATTTTTTGTAGGATACGAAGCGTAATTCAAAATTTCCGTTGCCAATATCTTTGGTTTGTATGCCGTAGGCAAATTTGCGTTGGATATAATTTAGGTCTTTTTTCCCTTCTTTATCAGCATAACGCATCCAAAACACATTTACGGGTTTGTCTTTGATAGGTTGGCCATCCTCATCCAAATTTAATTGGCAGATAATGGTATTGATATTCGGGTCGCGTTGTACATAAAACAACTGATTGTCGATGTTTTTGGGTACAGGGAAAGTAAGTGGCGAAGGGTCGCCATCTGGAACTTGTTGCGCTTGTAAGCTTGGAGCAGTGCCTAAAGCTAAGCCTGCAAATAATACAATTCCAGCTACCAAAGCCGCTTTGTTTTGATTGGCTTTGATGAAGTCCTGTGCATCTAAAGCTTTTTTTGCTTCTCTTAACCTATTCACTGCAGTAATATTGGTCAATACCGCCATAACTGCAATGGGCAAAGTGAAAATAGTCATGGTTTCAAACACATGGAACTTAATGCCAGGAACAAAAATTTTGTAATCTCCACCTAAGAAATTGTAGGCAATACCACAGGCAATGGCAAAAACGCCAATAGTAACTACACGTTCTGGGCGCTGCATTAAACCGCCTTTGCACTCCACGCCTAAACCTTCCGCACGGGCACGGGTATAGCTCACCATCATAGAACCTATCAAGGCAATGAAAGCAAATAGCGAACTTAAAAAATAATGATGCGAAATGAGGTAGTAGCAGATGCCCAAAAACATCACCATTTCACTATAACGGTCTAGTACCGAATCGTACAGGGCACCAAATTTTGAACTCATGTTACCCAAACGGGCCACTTGGCCATCCAGCATATCAAATAAACCAGCAAATAGCACTAGTGCACCTGCCCAGCCTACATATTCCAATTCACCACGGTTTGCTTTCTCTGCCCCCATAACGAAAATAACGGCAACACCAATATTCAATATCAAACCAATGGTGGTCACCATATTGGGCGTAAGCCCAATTTTAATCAACCCCTTTACAAAAGGATTGATTACTTTATAAATACCTTGTTGAAGGTTATCTCTTAGCTTCATCTTTTAAAAGTCAAGTTTAACTCGCGTTCTAATTCCCCACTCAGAAACCTCTGGGTTATTAAGATAGTTAAATCTTTTAACCAAATCTACCCTAAGGAACTTGAAAATATTACCTAAACCCACGCTGCCTTCCATATAAGGTTCTTTGTTTAACGAGTAAGTTCTTTGCATCCCATTTTCGTAAGTCGGCATTTTATAGATGCCTGTATTGGTTTTTTCTGGGTTGTTCTCGTCTCTTAGTCCACCGTAAATGGCTTTGAACGATATAATTTCACGCAGCTTCAATTTATTTAACAAAGGTATCTTATTTAAGAAAAATCCGTTAAAACTATGGTCAATATTTATACTAGCGTAATGGTCACTCACAAACTCAAGGAAGTTCATTAAGTTGTATGAGTTAAGTTGGTAGGCGTAGGTTTGGTTGGCACGATGCACCGCTAACAAAGGGAAAGGCAGTTTTCCAGAAATATAGCCCCCTTCTAAACGTACGTCGGTAAAACCTAATTGCGATACATAAAAACGTTTATCTATACTACCCATAATATTGTGGTAATTATATTCGCCACCCAAAAGACCTTTAACGCCCATGGTGTATTTTAAATTATAGATAGGATACCTATCGATAATAGGGGTACGATATATTTTACCTTGGTAGAATTTTTCATTTTTAGCGTATCTCAAGCCCACACTAAACTCGCTAGTGGTTAACCTGTTGATGTAAGAGTTGCTACTAGCATCCCTGTAAACTAGTCCTCCCGCAGGGGTTTGCGACCATTTTTTGAAACCAACGGTATAAGAGAAACGATTTTCAAACTCCCTAACGTAATCTACACGGTAAAAATCATTGTAGAGCAGCATGTCATTTACACCACGTTTAAACGATAATAAAAAGTTATCTTCCTGCACAAATTGTAGCTCCTGCCCAGGTATTTTGGTGTCTCTTTGGAAACTTGCCCTGATATAGTTTTGAGGGAATTTGTAAATGGATTTGTTGTTCAGTGAATAAGTAGCTGATAAAAAGAACTTCCATTTTTCATCCTTAAAGCCATAAGCAGCATAGTTTTCGAAATAAAATCTTTTGCTAAATTCAGGGGTACTTCGCCCGCCCAAACGTAAACGAAAACCTTCTACATTGTTAAAGCTATAAAATGTATTTACAGGTCCAATTTCATAAGGACCCAAGTTTTGATAACCTGCAAACAGCAAGGTCACAATTTGCATGGTACGCTTAAAAGAAGGTAGGTTTTGTAGGGTATCTATATTGCTGTAAATTTTCAGCTGTTTTTCTGGAATAGTATCCAAACGGTTTTGCCTCCAAAAATCATCCGATCTTTTTTCTGCACCAGCAAGAATCTCGATTTTCTTTCCAGAGAAAACAGTGTCCGGAATTTCGACATTGGTTTTGTATTCTTTATAGTTTACGCTACGTTCGCCAGTAAAGCCTAAACCTTTGTTTTTGTTGATTCCGAAATCTGCAATAAGCGTACTTTTGCTTAAGTAGTAACGATTATCTACGTTCTTTTCAAAATCTAAATCAATTTGCATTCCCCTTACAAAGTTAAGGTTGATGTTTTTGTTCACGCCAAATGAAGCCCTTTGCACCGCAAAATTGCCATCCATGGTAATGTAGATTTTTCCCTCAAACAACATGTCGCCCTTGTTACGTGGCGTAAAAGAAAGTTCAATTACATTAGGCATTATGTTTTTTAGGGTATCCGTAATAAAGAATTTATAGAACGTTGGCGCAGAATTGGCGATAGGGCTTAGAAAATCGTTGCTCATTACAGAGATGTTGTTATCGTAGATATTGATGTTTTGATACATCCTATCGAAATACGCTTTCATCCCTTGATTATCGATATATCTGTTGTCGAATTGCACTTGCTTTTCGGCCAATACTACCGTTTTGCTTTTGTCTGGAGAGAAACTTAAATACTGGTCGGCTAGCTTTTCTTGGATATAAATAGGGAGTAAGTTTTTACCACCAATTTGTGTAGAATCCTGCTCCTGGAAAAGAAACTGATAGTTCCTGAACATGCGTTTGTTCTTGAATTTCTCAGAGATATTGCTCATAGAGAACAGCATCTTTTCATATTCTTTATACTGTACCGTTTCGTAGGCTTTGGGCTGGTTCTCGTCTTTGTGTTCAATCACCTGCCTAATCAATTCAACTGCTGGATTGTTCTTGTTCGAATATCTTTTTTTACCCGCTATAATGGTCACTTCGTTTAACGATTGGGCATTGGATTTTAAAAGCACATCTACTTTTTGGGTTTGTCCCACCACAATGTTCTTTACTAAAACCTCATAGCCAACATAGTTAAATTTCAGTTGATTGTAGTCTTCGTTGGTGCTGATTTTGAAGTTTCCATCAATATCAGTTTGCGTTCCGATACGAGTGTCGTTGAAAAAGATCGACACATAAGGGAGAGTTTCCTTGGTCACAGCGTCTCTAACGGTTCCTGTAATGATGGTTTTTTGGGCAAATGCCGATGATGCACCCATTACAGTAGCACTTAAAAAAATCAGTGCATAAATTAATATTTTATATGTCTTTTTCATTTTTACTGCGTGAAAATGAATTGCTTCTGCATGAAGTAATTGTAAATAGTACCGATTAACCCAGAAACGAGAACCTTCGAAAGCATATAGTTAATGCTCAAAAAATGAGTGAGTATGTAAACTCCTGTGGTTACGATGATAAGATTGCCGCACCACACCAAAATGTACTTCACAATTTGAGGCTTAATGTCTTTACTAGTAGAGTTAAAGACCCAATTACGCCCCATGTAGAAGTTTACACAGCCCCCAACAACTGTTCCTGTTACACTCCCTGCAACATACCAAACCCCCAAAAAGCTCACACAAAACCATGTGGTCAAATAATCAACCAACGTTGCCGTTAGTGACGAAGCTTGTGCTTTTAAAAAGGTTAACATTTTCTTTAAAATATGTTGAAGAAAATTATTATTTGCAGGACGATGTTCGCATAGATGCCCGACAAAACATCGTCGGCCATTACGCCCCATCCACCTGGCCATTTTTCCAGCTTACGAATACCTAGAGGTTTAAGAATGTCGAAAAATCTGAACAATATTAAACCAGTTACTACATATTCAATGTTTACTGGAACAAAAAGTAATGAAATGCACATCCCTGCAACTTCATCTATAACCACTCGGTTATGGTCTTTGCCCCAAAGTACTTCTACTTCGTTTGAACTTCTAATTCCTTGTAAGGTAATTAGCAAGGTAATTAAAGCTGGGGCAAGCTTCGGTTCATATTGGCCTGCCAGGAAAAAGTACCATAAAAGGCAGGTAAAAATAGCAGCATAAGTGCCAGCTCCCTTACCTATATATCCAATTCCCAGGCTGGTTGATATGATTTTGTGAAATATCACGGTTTCAATTTCTCAGGGTTTAAAGTAATTCACTTTCTTTTTTTTAATGTCGCAAAACTATGGAAACTTTTTTTAAACCTAAAGTTTCCGCACAAGTTTTTTGGGTATCAAGGAGTAAATTACAATTTGCAGACAAAAAGATAATGGTTTGAAAAACAGCTTAAGTAGCGTGAAATCTACCTAAGCTGTCTCACTTCTTTGGGGCTGCAAAACCCTTAATTTAATTTAACTAGTTTTCTTCGTAATAATCAAGTCCCAAATGAGTGATTAACTCTTCACCCATGATGTAACGTAATGTATTATGTAATTTTTCTAATTGTTTAAAGATATCGTTCTCTGGACGCAATCCTTCTTTAGTTTGAGGAGATTTCAAGTAGAAAGATAACCACTCTTGAATACCACTCATGCCTGCACGTTTAGCTAAATCCGAGAATAAAGCCAAGTCTAACACGATAGGAGCAGCCAAGATTGAGTCGCGGCACAAGAAGTTGATCTTGATTTGCATTTTGTAGTCCATCCATCCAAAGATGTCAATGTTATCCCAGCTCTCTTTGTTATCACCGTGAGGAGGGTAGTAGTTGATACGGATTTTGTGGTACATATCACCATATAAATCTTGGTTGATTTCTGGTTTGAAGATATCTTCTAATACTCCTAATTTAGATACTTCTTTAGTTTTGAAGTTATCAGGATCATCCAATACCAAACCGTCACGGTTACCTAAAATGTTGTCAGAGAACCAGCCACGTACACCTAATGAACGTGCCATTAAGCCTGGAGCCAAAACCGTTTTCATTAAGGTTTGACCAGTTTTAAAGTCTTTACCCGCAACCGGAGTTTGAGTTTCTTTAGCCAACTCTAACATTGCAGGAATATCTACCGTTAAGTTAGGCGCTCCGTTTGCATAAGCATAACCTAATTTCAACGCAGCATAAGCGTAAATCATACTTGGTGCAATGTTTGCATCATTGTCTTTTAAACCTTGCTCAAAAGCAGCCAAAGTTTGGTGAACAGCACTTGGCTCTAAATAAATCTCTGTAGAACCACACCATACCAATACGATACGGTCGCAATTGTTTTTAGCTTTAAAGTCTTTGATATCTTCAATTACTTGTTGAGCCAAATCCCATTTTGTAGCAGCTTCTTTAACGTAAGTTCCGTCTAAGTTCTTAACGTAGTTTTTGTCGAATGCAGCTTTGTAAGGTTTGATAGCTTCTAACTCATCTTTGATGTCATATAAAAGATGTCCATCAATAACCTTTGCTTTCATTGCAGCATCGTACACATTGTCTTCATACACATCCCAACCACCAAATGCTAAGTCTTCTAATTTCGCTAGGGGAACAAAGTCTTTAATTAAGGGCTCGTTATTGTCTGTTCTTTTGCCAACACGGATAGTTCCCATTTGTGTTAAAGAACCAATAGGTTTAGATAGACCTCTTCTAGCAGCAACTACACCAGCAATCATGGTAGTAGCTACAGCACCTAGGCCAGGCATCATGATACCTAATTTCCCATTAGCTCCTTCTACTTGCTTTTTCATTATTGTTATTTATTATGTGTTTATATCTATTATTAGTATTTAGTAATGAGTACTCAGTATTTAAACCTCGTACTTTCAACTTTTCACTCTCCTCTTTCAGCTTATAACCTAAAACCTGATTTATTTCAACCAATGGTTCGTTTTATACCACTTTACAGTTTCCATTAAGCCTTTCTCCAAATTATATTGAGGCTCAAACTGCAAGTCTCTTTTCAAGTTTTCGATATTACAGGCCCAATTCGGAGCGGTCAGCTCTTTTATCTTTTCTTTGTTTATCGTTGGTGTTTTGCTGCTTTTGGCATAAATGGTATCCATAAAACCAGCTAAACCTTTGATGATCCCCAAAGGAATATGCACTTTCAACGTTTTTTTGTGCAGTGCTTTTTTCAGTCCCTCGGCTAAAGCATATCTATCGTAGGTCAAACCGTCGGTAATATTATAGGTTTTGTGTACAATATCCGATTTCAACAAGCGGCTGATAATCTCTGCCAAGTCCTTTACATAAATGAAACTCAACTGTTGGTTAAACTTTCCGATGTATGGTTCCAATCCGCTGTTAATCGTTTTAAAAAGGATAAAAATGTCCTTCTCTCTTGGACCATATACGGCGGTCGGTCTAACGGTAACCAAAGGCAAATTTTCAATCTCATTGAGATATTCTTCTGCCAATTTTTTGCTTAGTCCGTAAAAGGTAACGGGCTGGGCAATGGCATCATCGTCAATAGTTGTATTAAAATCAGCAATCGGACCTATGGCCGCTAGGCTGCTTACAAATACAAATTTTTCTACAGTATAATTTACCAGCGAAGCTGCTAGCGCCAAATTTCTGCTGTATTCGGCATTTACTCTGTTGTATTCCTGTAGGGTTTTAGCTTTGGTGGTTCCAGCAGCATGTATAATATAGGCGTACTGTTTTTCTTCCAACGCTGCTTTGAGTTCATCAACTGCGCTAAAGTTTAATTGAACGTAGTTAACATTTAACCCTTTAAGGTGGGAAACATTGCTATTGGAACGAATGGCTGCGTATACTTCTAAGCCGCATTCAATTGCTTTAACAATTAAATGATAGCCCACAAATCCGCTTGCGCCTGTAATCAATACCTTTTTGCTCATGTCTCTTTATCGCACCTGCTCCAAGAGGTTTGGTGCTTCCTTATATTGCTTTTTCCAGTATCCTGTATTCTCGGTAAAGCTTGCCGCCTATGTTTTCAATCGGACGGTTCACCATATCGTTATCTTCCAAAGTCCAGCTAGCTTCCGCATATTGGAAATTTCTTGCTTTAAATGTTTTGATGATTCTTCCGTACAAACAAGCTTCAATACCTAATTTCCTGTAGCCATCAACTACGCCCAACAATAAAATACGGATGCCATTAATTTTCTTTTTGCCCAATAACAGTTTCAATAAACCAGTAGGGAACAAGCGACCTTTTTTAATTTTAATAAGGATTTGGTTGATGTCTGGAATGGCCAGTGCAAAACCCACTAATTTGCCATCCTGCTCTGCGATGTAGCAGAAATCAGTATCCAAAACCATTTTCAAATCGTTGGCCGTATAATCAAACTCTTTGTCGGTCATTGGTACAAAGCCAAGGTTTTTGTCCCAAGCGCTGTTGTACACTTCTCTCAATGCAGCAGCTTCTTCCTTAAATTTCTTAAGGTTAATTTTTCTGATGATGATATTGCTTCTTTGAAGTCTGTTTTCCAGTCCTTCTAACAAGCTTACCGACCTGTCGTTGTAATTTCCGGCAGTGTATTTGTAAGCTCTTAAATCTACCTTTTTAGTAAAACCGAAATCTTCCAATAAGGGCAGGTAATAAGGAGCATTGTAAGGCATCATGGCTACTGGTGGTCCATCAAAGCCTGTAACTAACAAGCCACAAATATCGTTGGTAGAGAAATTAACTGGCCCCATGATAGAGGTTTGCCCGTTCTCTTTTAACCAGTTTTGTGCAGCATCTAATAATAATTTGCTAACCGCCTTATCATTTATGGTGTCAAAAAAACCAAAGAAACCTTCCTTTACGTTTTTAATTGTGTTGTGGTTGCCATTGATAATTGCGGCAACTCTGCCTACTATTTTTTCGCCTTCTACCGCTAAAAACAATTGCATTTTTGCGTGATCGTGAAAAGGATGCTTGCCTGGTGTTAACATGTCGCGTTGAGCAATATGCAATTCAGGTACGTAAAAAGGGTCGTTCTTATAAAGTTCGTGCGGAAAATCGATGAACTTTGCTAACAGTTTTTTGTCTGTTACTGCTACAATTTGTGCCATTTTATAATGATGCCCCAACTAAGTTTACACTTGCTTCTTTAAAGGCCAGTTTCAATTTGTCGATAGCTTTTTCTATCTGTTCAAAAGAGTGCGTAGCCATTAAAGAGAACCTAATTAATGATGCATCAGAAGGCACAGCTGGAGAAACCACAGGGTTTACAAAAATGCCATTCTCTTGTAGGATGTTGGTAATTAAGAAGGTTTTTTCGTTATCTCTAATGTAGATAGGTAGAATTGGACTCTCTGGATGGCCAATTTCAAAACCTGCGTCAAGCAAAAGCTTTTTAGCGTAGTTGGTGTTGGCCCATAATTTGTCAATTCTTTCGGGTTCAGCCTCAATAATATCCAAAGCAGCAATTACACTGGCTACTGCTGCAGGTGGCATACTTGCACTGAACATTAACGAACGAGCTCTGTGTTTAATAAACTCGATAGTGTCTTCATCAGCAGCAATAAAACCACCTAACGAAGCTAAAGATTTACTGAAAGTACCCATAATCAAATCAACCTTGTCAGTAAGGTTAAAGTGAGAAGCGGTGCCGGCACCATTAAATCCAATGACACCTAAGCTGTGTGCATCGTCCATCATGATGTTTGCGCCAAATTCGTCAGCAATTTTTACCATTTCTGGTAAGTTTACCAAGTCGCCTTCCATACTGAATATACCATCAGAAACGATTAGTTTGGCGGCATCCTCTGGTAAGCGACTTAATTTTGCACGCAAATCGTTCATGTCATTGTGTGCATATTTGATAGAACGCGAAAATGATAAACGGCTGCCATCAATGATAGAGGCATGATCGTACTCATCTAAAATAAGATAATCATTTCTATCTAGTAAACAAGAAATTACCCCAAGGTTTACTTGGAAACCTGTACTGAACAATACGGCTGCTTCTTTGCCTACATAGGCAGCTAAGCGGCTTTCAAGTTCTAAGTGAATATCTAAAGTTCCGTTCAAAAATCTTGAGCCAGCACAGCCAGTACCGTATTTTTCGATTGCTTTTTGCGAGGCTTCTTTAATTTTTGGATGGTTGGTTAATCCAAGATATGAGTTGGAGCCAAACATTAATACTTCTTTTCCGTTAATGATTACTTCTGTATCTTGTGCAGAGTCGATGGAACGGAAATATGGATACAAGCCCCTTTCTTTAATAATTTTGGCGTCTTGAAACGAAGCTATTCTATCTTGTAATTTTTTACGCATATTTTTATGCAATTAGGTCATTTGTAGTTTGATATAATTCTCTTTGAGATTAAAAAGAACAACATTTGGAATGGTGTTAGACTTAATTCATGTTAAACATGTTACTCTTCTTAATAACATAAATTTAACGATTTAATAAATGAGAATTAATAAAATCCCGCAAATTTAATAAAAGTTTTAATCCTAGGGGGTGGTACAAAAGTATTGCTTATTGGTCAAAAAGTATTATTTTGCTAAATCTGACATTTGGCAAACAAATTCATTTATGCCTCTAAAGGCGTGTCCTACACTGTTAGATACCGTGCTTTGCAATATTTTAGAGAAAAAATGCGCTTGAAATTTTAATAACAATATTGGTAATTATGTAATTCTTTATTCAATTTTGTAGCGTTTGTATAACACTTAACGTAGTTACGCAGTTATTAGATATAAAACAATAGACAATGATGCACAAAGTAGAGCAGAGATGCTTAGAAGAAGGCCTCATCAACGGTGGTAACATGAATGTGCTTACCAGTGCTGAAATTAAACCTTTTATGACTTTTAATGAGCCTTTTAGGTCTAATTCATTTGCGGTGATTGTAGTACAGAAGGGTTCTTTTGTTTTTCAGAACAATTTTGTGAAAAATTGTATGAAGGCAAAAGATGTGTATTTGGTTACCCCTAGTAGTTTGTGCGAGCTCTATGAAATGTCTGATGATTTTGAATTTATTAGCATGGGTTTTAAGAAGGAATATTTAAAAGAACAAGGGGTGTTTTTGAATGGTGCCGAAATTGTGCATTTGTTCTCTACTGATTTGGTCCATAAGTTTTCTTTGAACGACGAAGAGTTTGAGGACTTGGTTTTTTCGCTAAAATCCTTAAAAAAGAAAATCAACCTGCCAGAGACCACTCCTCATTTTAAAGATGTGGTGCGCCATAGCTTTATCTCGGTGCTCTATGAGATCCTAATTGTGTATAGCAAGTACCGTGTTTTTATTCCTGTGAAATTGAATAGGCAGGAGGAATTGACTACCAACTTTCTCAATTTGTTGAGCGAAAACTTTAAAAATGAGAAGCGAGTGCAACATTACGCTAAGCAACTGTTTGTAACTTCCAGGCATTTATCACAAGTGGTAAAAACGGTAACCGGTAAAACTGCAGGTGAAATTATTGATGAAATGGTAATTAATGAAGCAAAAGTGCTGCTTTCCTCTCATGTGATGAATGTTTCGCAGGTAGCCGATGAGTTGCGCTTTAGTGATCAATCTTTTTTTGGAAAATTTTTTAAGAAATATACGGGCATTTCACCCTCAATTTACAAATCAAATAGTACGGTGGCTATTAATCCGCCATTTTGATAAAAAATAGGCTTTAAAAGTGGTGTTTTTTACTGAAATGCTAAAAAATTGACGCGGGTGTAAATTGGATTTTGGAGGGCTTTTTGAAGTAAATGTAAAATAGTAAATAAAACTTCAATTTTATTACATAATTTTTTGATTTTAAGCACTAAATTTGCGAAAATTTGAGCTATGAAAACATCAGAAATAACTTACACCGGAGACTTAAGAACTACTTCAATACACTTGAAGTCGGGTAAGGAAATTATTACCGATGCGCCAACAGATAACCAAGGGAAGGGAGAGGCTTTTTCGCCAACCGATTTACTGGCTACATCTTTAGGCAATTGCATGCTAACCATTGTGGGCATTGCGGCAAGAAATCACGGTTTTAATATTGATGGAACTAAAGCGGAAATCACCAAAGTAATGGCCGAAAATCCGCGTAGGGTGAGTGAGATACATGTTGAACTTCATTTTCCAGCCAACAACTATACGGAAAAAGAAAAGGCAATTATTGAAAGGTCAGCTAAAACCTGCCCGGTGGCATATAGCCTACACCCTGATATTAAGCAAGAAATAACGTTTAGTTATTAGCATATTCTCCTGCTGACTACGGCAGGTATTTATATTTGGTTTAAAATGAGTAGAAAAAGAAAGACGGTTGTTGAAACCGACGCAGATGTTATTTTAATTGGGGCGGGCATCATGAGCGCAACGCTTGGCGTACTGCTCAAAGAGCTTAACCCTGATTTAAGCATAGAAATTTATGAACGTTTAGACGTTGCAGCCGCGGAAAGTTCTGATGCTTGGAACAACGCGGGAACTGGCCACTCCGCATTTTGCGAACTCAACTATACACCGCAAAAGGCTAATGGTACTGTTGATGTGAAGAAGGCGGTTTCCATTGCCGAATCTTTCGAGATTTCTAAACAGTTCTGGACTTATTTGTTGGATAAAGGTATCCTTAAAGATCCTTGTTCATTCATCAGAAACATTCCTCACCTTAGTTTTGTATGGGGCAAAAAGAATGTCGACTATCTAAAAACCCGTTACAACAATCTTAAAGCTTGCAACTTGTTCAACGAGATGCAGTACAGTGAAAATCCTTCGGAAATAAAAGAATGGATCCCATTGGTAATGGAAGGTAGGGATGAAAAAGAGCCTATTGCTGCTACTAAAATGGATTTAGGTACTGATGTTAACTTTGGTTCTTTAACCAGGGAAATGTTTAACTACCTCGCCAAGCAGGATAAAGTGGCACTTCATTTTCACCACGAAATTCGTGACCTTGATAAACAAGCTGATGGTAGCTGGGAAATAAAGGTGAAAAACCTAGATAGTGGTAAAAGAAGAAAGCGTTTGGCCAAATTTGTATTTATTGGTGCAGGCGGGGGTTCGCTACTGTTATTAGAAAAATCTAACATTAAAGAAGGCAAAGGCTTTGGAGGCTTCCCAGTAAGCGGTCAATGGTTAAAATGTACCAACGAAGAAGTAATTGCACGTCACCATGCTAAAGTTTATGGCAAGGCGGCTGTAGGGGCGCCACCAATGTCGGTGCCTCACTTAGATACCAGGATTATTAACGGTAAGCAAGCGTTGTTGTTCGGGCCTTATGCCGGTTTCTCTACCAAGTTCCTTAAAAATGGTTCTTACTTTGATTTAGCGGCGTCTATCAAGTTTAGCAATATCCGTCCGATGATTTCAGCAGGGTTGAAAAGTATCGATCTTACTAAATATTTGATTGAGCAAGTGCGCCAGTCACCAGAAGACAGGTTTGCTGCACTGCAAGAATATATGCCAGATGCCGACATTAAAGATTGGGAACTGGAGGTTGCTGGACAGCGTGTGCAGGTGATTAAGAAAAAGCCTAGCGGTGGTGGTATTTTGGAGTTCGGTACGGAAGTGGTAAGTGCAGGCGATGGTTCAATCGCGGCTTTACTAGGTGCTTCGCCCGGTGCTTCAACAGCAGTGTCTATTATGCTTGATTTAATGGGCAGGTGCTTTAAAAAGCAAATGCAAACTGCGGATTGGCAAAGTAAGATCAGAGAGATGATTCCTACTTACGGTCAAAAGTTGGCTGAAGACAATGAACTTTGCCAAGAAACACGTCAACGTACTTCTGCAGCATTAAAGTTAAATGAAACTGTGGTAGTTTAAGGGCAATATCATACAAAAGAAAAGTCCCGTCCGCAAATGCGAGACGGGACTTTTTTATTTTCTTAAGAAATCAAGTCTTAATTCACTTAATTTCTTAATGTTTTAAAATGATTAAGCCGTAACCTCTTAATGGTTTAAATCATCAAGCATTAACTACCTCTGCTACTTCATCCGCGGAAATATCCCCATGTGAGGCATCTAAAATACACTCACCATCTTTAATGAGTAGAATTTGAGGAGATTCATGATGAACATGAAAAGTTTCGGCGATATAAGCTGAGATATCTCGATGGCTAATCAAATCCAGAAAATAGAGGCTTACACCATCAGGAATAATGTCCCAATACCTTTCAAAGGTTCTTTTGGCCATCATGCTAATGGAACAACGGGTGCTATGCTTAAAAATTAAGCTATACCCTTGAACCGCCTTAATGTCGTCGATTTGAGAAATTTGATTTAATTGTATCCAGTCCTTCATGACTACCTTCTTCTTCCTTTAGACTCTGGGTAAGAGCTAAAAGCAGGGCATAGACGGTTTGAGCACGATTCTAATACTGCGATGGCGCAGAACACAAATAACAATAGAATAGCTATTTTCTTCATTTTGAAATGATTGTTTTTCGAAACCTAAGTTACAAAAAAGTTATAAGTTGTGCGTTTAAAACTAAAAGTTTTGAAACACTGCTATATTTAAGCGGGTTATTTCTTAAAGACCTAAAGAATACTCTACCATTTTCAATGCGGTAATGGCAGCTTCGTCTCCTTTGTTGCCATGCTTGCCGCCAGCTCTGTCAATAGCTTGTTGCTCATCGTTGGTGGTCAATACGCCGAAAATAACAGGCTTACTGTATTTAATGCCTACGTTAGTGATTCCGTGAGCCGCTGCATCGCAAATAAAATCGAAGTGCTTGGTGTCACCTTGAATCACACAACCAATACAAATTACCGCATCAATATCTTTTCTTTTGTTTAAAAGGATGTCGGCAGCACCTGTAAGCTCAAAAGTGCCAGGTACGCTTAACGAAAGAATGTTAGCCTCTTCAACTTCATGTTTAAGTAGGGTTTCAAAAGCGCCTTGGTAAAGTGCACCAGTAATGTTTGCATTCCACTCTGCAACAATAATCGCTATTTTATAGCCTTTGCCCGATGGAATGGTTGTATGTGAAAAATCTGAAAGGTTTTTAAGGTGTGTTGCCATAAGGCAAAGATAGTTTTTTATTGCTTATTTATGGGAAAGTTAAAAAGTTTGACGCTTGATCAACTATTGTTGTAACGACCATAAAGAGCAATAAAAAAGGCCCCCAAATTTGGAAGCCTTTCATTTATTTTCCGAAGAAATTATTTCGCTTGAGCAGCTGCTCTAGCAATATACGAATCAATCATTTGTGCTTCCACACTTTCAGGGAATTGCGTTTTAATTTTAGTGTAAGCCTCTTCAGCGCCTTTAAAATCTTTCAAATTTTCGTTTACCAAACCTAATTTTTTAAGGAATGTAGGTGATGTGAATTTATTTGAAGACTTGTCAATTGCTTTTTTGTAGTAAGTTGAAGCTTGTTTGTAGTCTTTCAACTCGCTATAAGCATCACCCAAAAGACCAAGTGCCAATGGGTCAATCACTGGACTGCCAGTTGCACTGTATTTGCTCAAAGCATCAACTGCTTTTTTGTACTCGCCTTTACGCAAGTAAATACCTCCTAAATAAAGGTTAGCCAAGTTAGCAGATTTAGTGTTCTCGTATTCTTCTGCAATTTTTTCTAAACCAGGGTAGCCACCTTCGCCGTTAATAGCTTTGTTGGCCAATGAATCAACGCCTACAAATTGTTCAGCTTTGAACATTTGGTTAGCAGCTTCTTCAGCTCTGTTTTTTAAATACACTCCTTGATACCAAATGAAAATACCGATTAAAACAATTATCGCTCCAGCAATAAAAGCTAAACTTTTAGTGTTTTCTTGTATAAATGAACCTTTTTTTACTGGTTGTGCTGTTTCTTTCTCTGTTGCAGACATTTTAAGTTTAAAATTAAAGGATTGCAAAAATACATTTTTCATTTAAAGTATCAACTCTTTTTAAATCATTTAATTAAAGTTAAGTATGTAAGCTACTGTAAAAATGGGTACCTTTGGCCTCTCTGTTATGTGGCTGAAAAATCTTACCCTTTTAAATTTTAAAAATTACAATGCTGCCGAATTGATTTTTTCGAATTCGGTAACTGCTTTTGTGGGTAATAATGGTGCGGGTAAAACCAACTTGCTTGATGCTATACACTACCTTTGTCTCTGTAAAAGCTATTTCAATCCCATCGATAGCCAACAGATTAAAACAGGGGAGGAGTTGTTTTTGGTGCAGGGCGATTTTGTTCGTGACGAAAAGCCAGAAAAAATTTCATGCGGCCTAAAAAAGAACCAAAAAAAATCTTTCAAACGTAACAAAAAAGAGTACGATAAACTGGCTGATCACATCGGTTTGTTCCCGGTAGTGATGATTTCACCCTACGACATTAACCTCATTATGGATGGAAGCGAGGAAAGGCGCAGGTTTGTAGACAATGTGATCTCACAGACGGATAGCAGGTACCTCGACGAACTCATTACCTATAACAAACACCTACTGAACAGGAATGCCCTGCTCAAACAAGTGGCAGCTACCAGAACCTTAGATGTAGCCCTGTTGCAAATTTTAGATGAGCAACTGGTGAACTCTGGAAATATCATCTTCGAAAAACGGAAACAGTTTTTGCAAAACTTCATTCCCCTTTTTGATAAGCATTATCAGTTTTTGACCAATAATGCCGAGCAGGTTTCTTTGAGCTATCAATCACAGTTAAACGAAAAAAGCTTTGAAACGCTATTGGCGCAAGCCATAGAAAAGGATAGGTTGCTGGAACGTACCACTGTGGGAATCCATAAAGATGAACTGCAGTTTGAGATTGCTGGTATGCCAATGAAGAAATTTGGTTCGCAAGGCCAACAAAAGTCATTTTTGATCGCTTTAAAGTTGGCTCAATACAGCTACCTGCAAAAATTTAAAGGCTTTAAGCCTTTGTTGTTGCTCGATGATATTTTTGACAAACTAGATCAAAACCGCATTCACAAATTAATGGAAATGGTTTCGCACCACGATTTTGGACAGATTTTTATTACCGACACCGACAAGCAAAGAGTAGCCAATGTATTTGAGCAAATTGCTATCGATGTCGATTTATTTGAAGTAAGTGAAGGGAGTGTAAATCATGCGTAAACCTAATGATATCACCTTAAAACAAGCCATCGATAAATTGCTGGCCCACTACAAATTGCGTGGCAAGTTTGACGAAACAGGCGTAGTAGCCATGTGGCCCGAAATTATGGGCACTGCCGTAGCCAATAGAACAAAGCAAATTTACATACACCAACGCAAACTGTTCGTTAGAATAGAATCGTCAGTTGTTAAAAATGAATTACTGATCGTGAAAAGTGCTATTGTAGACAAACTCAACGAAAAAGCAGGCTCACAGGTCATCACCGATATTGTTTTTTTATAAGTTAATCTTTACTTCCGCCAAATAGTTTTGAAGCTATCCATATAATGATAGCAACCACTATTACTACCAGAATTATACCAGTCCACATCCCAGCTTTAAAAATACCTTCAACCAATTCGCAGCTACTTAATGTGGTGGCCAATAACGCTACAAGAGCAGGGGGCATCAATTTTTTCATATGTTAAGTGTTTTGATAACTTAACAAGTGGGTAGAGAAAAAAGTTTTAAGGAGAGACTAAATATAAATGTATTTTTGAAAGTGATTTCTATTGACAAAAAATGCCTCTAGATTCGTCAATTGCAAGGTGCGAAGCAATCTTAAAAAGGAGTTAGTCACCTGTAAAATTGCCTCGTACGTTACAATACTCAAAAAGTTTTATTGTTGTTTTTGTGCAACTTTAATAAGCTCCACTTCAAAAATCAAGGTGCTAAAAGGAGGAATGTCGTTACCCATGCCCCTAGCGCCATAAGCTAATTTGTAAGGGATAAAGAATCTGTATTTGCTGCCTTCTTTCATTAATTGAACACCTTCTGTCCAACCTGGGATAACCTGATTTAACCCAAAAGTTGCAGGTTGCTCACGTTTGTACGAACTGTCAAATTCAAAGCCGTTAAGTAAGGTGCCTTTGTAATGTACCGTCACCTCGTCGGTTGCTTTAGGTTGTGCACCAGTACCTGCGGTAAGCACCTCGTATTGTAAGCCGCTAGCAGTAGTTTTGATACCAGGCTTAGTTTTGTTTTGTGCTAAGAAAGTTTCACCCTCTTTAATAGCAGGACCAAATTTCTTTTTCGAGAGGTCTTCAAAAATATTGTTGATCGCATTTTGACACGCTTGTTCTGTCAATAAAGGAGCAGTTCCGGCAAAAACATCTTTTAACGCCTTACTTACCAACTCGTAGTTGATTGTTTCCAAACCACTTGATTTTAAATTATTGCCCATGGCCACGCCAAATGCATAACTAGCTGAGTCGAGTTTGGTTTTTAAAGCTACTGGTTTAACGGCAGGTTTACTGGCCGTTGTTTTGCCTTTAGCGGGAGAGGTTTTGGGTTTAGTCTGTGCAGTAGCGTTAAAAACTGCAGCAGAAACTAATGCTACTAAAAATATCTTCTTCATTATTTATGTTAAAAGGCGAAAGATACAATAAAAAATAAGCACCCAAAATGGGTGCTTATGATATTTTTTTACTTTACAGTAAGGTGTAAAGCTTTCTGGAATATGCTTTGTAACTGATTAGAAACGCTCGTCAGCAGTAAAGAAGAAATCGCCTTCAATTTGAGCGTTTTCATCAGAATCAGAACCGTGAACTGCGTTAGCATCAATCGATTTCGCATATTTCTGACGGATAGTACCTTCAGCAGCTTCAGCTGGATTGGTAGCACCAATCAAATTTCTGAACTCTTCAATTGCGTTATCTTTCTCTAAAATAGCAGCTACAATTGGTCCTGAAGACATAAAGCTTACTAAATCGTTATAGAAAGGACGCTCTTTGTGAACTGCATAAAACTCACCAGCTTTTTCAGCAGAAAGTTGAGTGTATTTTAATGCAATGATTTTGAAACCTGCATTAGTGATATCATTTATGATTGAACCAATGTGACCGTTAGCAACAGCATCCGGTTTAATCATAGTAAAAGTTCTATTTGTGCTCATTTTTATAATTTTTTGCAAAAGTACAACTATTGCCGTAAATAATTAAGAGAGAGCCTAAGAAAACTTTCAATGGTCATAGGAAAACACTTGTAATAGGACTTTTGTTCGGCTAGTCCCGCTTTCCGTTACAATCTTTTTGTTCGGCTACTTGTCATCCCTAGTTTTGAGGGATCTGCAGCAAAAAGTATTTTCACTTCAATCGGGTTTAAAGTGAACAGTCTGTACTACTACGGATAGCGGTATCCACAAAGTAGTGGCCCCAGCACCTAAACAATTCCATCAATTTAACAGTTAACCAATAAATCATTAACTTCGCAAGCAATAGATTATGATATCGGTACCAGAACTTAAAAAGCTACTTTCAACGCCTCAGCAAATCGTTATTACAACGCACCATAAACCAGATGGCGATGCAATGGGCTCTTCATTAGGGTTATATGCTTACTTAATCCAAAAAGGGCATCATGTGAGCTTGATTACCCCAACAGATTACCCCGAGTTTTTACATTGGATGCCCAACAATTCTGATGTAATTATTTATACCGAGCAAGTGCAAAAATCAATTGACTTGGTGAACGAAGCCAAAATGATTTTCTGCTTGGACTTTAATACGCTTGGACGAATTAATGAATTAGGCGAACATATCAGAAATACCACGGCGGTGAAGTTGATGATCGATCATCATTTAGAGCCAGAAGATTTTGATGATTACCGCCATTGGGATATTAATGCCTGCGCAGCGGCTCAATTGGTTTACGATTTCATTGTAAACGTAATGGAAGAACCGGAGAAAGTGAACAAAGATGTGGCTACTTGCCTTTACACGGGTATTATGACGGATTCAGGTTCTTTCCGTTTCCCTTCTGCTACTTCAACGGTATATCGCATCGCTGCCGATTTAATTGATTTGGGTGCTGAGCACTGGCGCATCCACCAATTGGTGTATGATAATGTGTCTGAAAATAGGCTCAAGTTTTTGGGTTATTGTTTATCTAACAAACTAGAAATTCTTAGGGAATATAACACTGCCATCATCAGTACGACCAAAGAAGAGTTGGAAAAATATAATATCATCACAGGCGATACAGAGGGGATTGTGAACTATGCATTATCTATCAATGGGATAAAATTAGCTGCTTTTATCATAGAAAGAAAAGATCGGGTTAAATTGTCCTTGCGTTCAACTGGCGATTTCCCAGCCAATGAGATTTGTAAAAAATATTTTCAGGGAGGTGGTCATAGAAATGCAGCTGGTGGTGCTTCAGACAAGGGTTTGGAAGAAACCATTGCCGATTTTAAAGCCATTTTGCCCGAATATAAAACGCAGTTGCTACAATAGACTAGAAAATAAACAAATAAATATAAAAATAATCAGAAAGCTCGTTAACTTAGCGGGCTTTTAATGCGAAGATTAAAATAATATAAAAACCAATAAATGAAGCATTCCAACCTTTGTTGGGATCATTTTCATTAAATACAATTTAAACGATAAATGAAAAAAAGTTTAGTAATTCTGCTAGCAGCTACGGTGGGTTTAGCAGCTTGTAACACAGAGAAAAAGGGCCCAGGAGGTTTGTTGTATAAAATCCACAAGTCTGGTGGAAAAGACAAAATTAAAGAAGGTGATGTTGTAAAATTGAACTTTATCCAAAAAAACGAGAGAGATTCAGTTTTGGGCAGCACTTATGACAGTGAGCAAGCGCAAATTTTCCCAGTAGGCAAAAAACAGTACGCTGGTGATATGCAAGATGTATTGACCCTTTTCGGAGAAGGTGATAGTGCAACTTTCAAAATCAACTTGGATACAATGGCTTTCCATAGCAAACAACCTAAGCCGGACATGTTCAAAAACGATAAATACATTGTGTTTACCGTTAAAATTGAGAAAGTTTTCAAAAAAGGACCTAACGAGGCTGATTCTACTTTCCAAAAACGAGCTGGCGATTTCTTCCAAGCAGACTACAAAGCTGATATGGATAAAAAGAAAGCCGCTGAACCAGCTAAAATCAAAACTTATATCGACGAGAATAGCTTGAAAGTACAAACTTCTCCTAGCGGTTTACAATATGTAATTACTGCTCCGGGAAGTGGTGTGAAAGCAGTTGACGGTGATACTGTTTCTGTAAACTATACTGGTAAATTCACTAAAAAAGGTGAAGATAAAAAATACAAAATCTTTGATACTAGCGATGAGAAATTAGCTAAAGAAGCTAAAGTGCACCAGCCAGGTAGACCATATGGCCCTACTAAAATGGTTGTAGGTGGTACTGTACCAGGTTTCACAGAGGCGCTTAAATTAGTAGGTAAAGGTGGTAAAGTAACTGCTATCATCCCTTCTAAATTAGGATACGGTGACCAAGGTGGTGGCCCAATCGGACCATTTAGCCCATTGGTATTTGAGATTGAAGTTTTAGATGTGATTAAACCGAAAGCAGGTGCTGTTACTCCAGCTCCGGCACCGGTTGCTCCAGCAGCAGGTCACTCTGCAAATGATGGTCACAAGCACTAATCAAAATATTGAATAGCATAAAAAGCTGTCCTTCGGGATGGCTTTTTTTATGTCCAAGTTTTTCTCTGCTTAAGCAACAAACCAATCAATCAGTTATCTTTGCGGCATGTTACTTACCGATACCCATACTCATCAATACTACGAGAAAGATTTAGATAAACGAGCAGAACAAATGCAGCGCTGTTTTGATAATGGCGTAAGACGTTTGTTTTTGCCTAATGTAGATGTAGCTTCTATTGCCATGATTGATGAGATGGTGAAAGCTTATCCCGAGAACTGCTTTGCTATGGCGGGTCTTCATCCCTGTGATGTGAAAGAAGACTATCAAGAAGTGCTGGCAGAAATTTATCAAAGTATTGCCGGCCGAGAGATCTATGCCATTGGTGAAATCGGTATAGATCTTTATTGGGATAAAACGACATTAGCCATTCAGCAACATGCTTTTAAACAGCAAATAGAATGGGCCAAACAATTGGATTTACCATTTGTGATTCATTGCCGCGAAGCTTTTGACGAAGTTTTTGAAGTATTGGAAGAGTGTAGGCACGATAAAATGCGTGGTATTTTTCACTGCTTCACTGGTGATCTGGTACAGGCAAACAGAGCCATTGACCTTGGATTTTATTTAGGTATTGGAGGCGTGCTTACCTACAAAAAGGCTGGTTTGGATTTAGTTTTGGCTGATGTCCCTATGAAGCATGTGGTGCTCGAAACGGATTCTCCCTATTTGGCGCCTGTTCCTTTTAGAGGCAAGCCAAACGAAAGCAGTTATTTGGTGCATATTGCTCAAAAAGTGGCTGATGTTTACGGAGTAAGTATTCAAGAAGTTGCTGAAATTACGACAGAGAATTCTAGAAAGATATTCGGGGTTTAGTTTCCGAAAGATTATTTGTATAGCCAAAAAAACGAGTATATCTTTTTGTCATTCTGAGCATAGCGAAGAATCTCAAAGGATTTGTTTGCTGTCAATATTTGTGTTCTTGGATGCCGTTTTAGAACACGATTAATCTTTTCGCTATGCCTTTTCTGTGAACTAACATCGCTCGTCTCTTGAGAACAGTTACGGATTTCTGCATAAATAAGCAATCTGCTTATACATTTCTCAATCTATTGTCCAAATAGTTAATTATTTGATAAATATTTTTTGTGATTTAAAAAGCTGTGCGATTGTTGTTTAATTTGTAAAACAAAACCATAGCTGTACTTTAATGACCAAGATACTAATCATCTACACAGGTGGAACCATTGGAATGGTAAACGACGCCGCAACAGGTGCCTTAATTCCATTCGATTTTGAGCAAATTAAAGATAATGTTCCCGAGCTTGCTCGATTGAACTACCAGCTATCCGTACATTCCTTCAGCCCCATTATCGATTCCTCTAATATGCATCCCAGCCATTGGAATGTTATTGCGGAACTGATCAGGGATAATTACGAAGAGTTTGATGGTTTTGTGATTTTGCATGGCTCTGATACCATGTCATTCACCGCATCTGCGCTAAGCTTCATGCTTAAAAACTTGGCTAAACCAGTTATTTTAACAGGATCTCAGTTGCCTATCGGAGAAATCAGGACTGATGCTAAAGAAAATTTGATTACAGCCTTAGAAATTGCCGCTACCAAAGCTAACGGAAAAGCAGTAGTTCCAGAGGTTTGTATCTATTTTGATAATCAACTGTTCAGAGGTAATAGATCTATCAAATTCAATACGGAGAAATTTGAAGCTTTCCGCTCGCCCAATTATCCAATTTTGGCAGAAGCAGGGGTGCAGCTTACGTTTTTTCATAAAGAAATTCTACCCGTTCCCACTGAACCTTTTTACATCCAAACCAAATCCGACGCGAACATTGGCGTATTAAAAGCCTATCCTGGAATGACGGAGGAAGTAGTAATGGCTGTAACCAAATCAAAGGTGAAAGCTATTGTGCTGGAAACTTTTGGGTCTGGTAATACGACTACAGCTGAATGGTTTATTAAAGCTTTAGCGGAAGCGATCAAGGACGGAAAAATTATCGTTGATATCTCGCAATGTTTAAGAGGATCAGTGCAATTAGGGATGTATGAAACCAGTAGCGAACTCAAAAAGATGGGAGTAGTAAGTGGTTACGATATGACTTTCGAAACTGCGGTGACCAAGTTGATGTATCTTTTGGGAGCCGATTTAAGTGCCGAAGAAATTAAACAACAAATGGAAACGCCTATTGCTGGAGAGTTGACTAACTAGTTGAATATGTTTGCTTTTCTTATTCAAATTGCGGCATGCCTTACCGCTATGGTCGGTGGCATTTTCCTATTTGTTTATCTATTTTTAGACCACGATAACAAGCAACATAAAAAGAATGGAATAATACTGCTTCTTACTGGCTGGGCGGTTGCTATTTTGGCTTTTGTAATAGATTTTCTCTTGAATTAAAGTAAAACTTCTGCAATTATGACCATTATCATTCCATAAACAAGGCATTAATCTTATTTTTGTTTAGGGTTGGCAAATTAATTGCCCATCTAACTTATACTTATAGAAATGAAGATAGAACAAATTTACACCGGATGTTTGGCCGAGGCGGCCTATTACATCGAGAGCAATGGCGAAGCAGCCATTATTGATCCGCTCCGAGAAGTAGAGCCTTATTTAATGAAAGCATCACAAAATGGTGCTAAAATAAAGTATATCTTCGAAACCCATTTTCATGCCGATTTTGTGTCAGGTCACGTTGACTTGGCCGAGAAATCAGGAGCTACCATTGTTTATGGGCCTACTGCTACCACTTCTTTCGAAGCACATATTGCTACGGACGGAGAACAGTTTAAAATAGGAGAGTTAACTATCACCGCTTTACATACACCTGGGCACACGCTAGAGTCAACCACTTATTTGTTGACCGATGCACAAGGTAGAAATCATTGCATTTTTACAGGGGATACCCTTTTTATTGGTGATGTGGGCCGACCAGATTTAGCACAAAAAGGAACGCTTACTATGGATGACCTTGCAGGCTTGCTTTATGACTCGCTGAATGATAAAATCAAGCCTCTAGCGGATGAGGTTATTGTTTATCCTGGTCATGGCGCTGGATCTGCTTGTGGTAAAAACATGAGTAAAGAAACCTTTGATACTTTAGGGCATCAAAAACAGGTAAACTATGCCCTAAAAGCAGCAACTAAAGAGCAGTTCATCAAAGAAGTGACCGATGGTATCTTACCTCCGCCACAATATTTTGCAAAAAATGCTGCCATGAATAAAGGTGGTTACGAAAGTATCGATGAGGTTTATCAAAAGGGACTTAACCCTTTATCGCCACAGGCTTTTGAAGATTTGGCGAATCAAAGTGGTGCATTAATGCTAGACACACGAGATCCGCAGGTTTTTGCGCAAACTTTCGTTCCTAATGCCATCAATATTGGTTTAAATGGTCAATTTGCACCTTGGGTAGGCGCCTTAATTCCTGATCTAAAGCAAAACATTTTGTTGATTACTGATGAAGGTAAAGCTGAAGAAGCGATTACCCGTTTGGCACGTGTAGGTTACGACAATACCATTGGCTATTTGGAAGGTGGTATCCAAGCATGGAAAGATGCAGGAAAGCAAACCGACCAAGTGACTTCTATTTCTGCAGCCGAATTTGAGCAGGCTTATCAAGGAGACCAATCTATTTTAGCGTTAGATGTGCGTAAGCCAGGAGAATATGAATCAGAGCATTTAGAGTTTACACATCCGCGTCCTTTAGATTATATTAATGATTGGACACACGAAATAGACGACAATAAAACCTATTATATCCATTGTGCGGGCGGTTATCGTTCCATGATTGCGGCTTCTATCCTAAAAGCTCGTGGTATTGATAAGGTGATAGATGTAGCAGGAGGTTACGGTGCCATTAAGAATACCAACTTAAAACGTACCGATTTCGTTTGCCCAAGCAAATTGGCGAAGGCTGAATAACATCCTAATGTTGGGGCTAAAAATTTTCGTCCGTACAAGCGAAGCTTTTAGGATAGTTTTGGAAAAACAATTTCAATAGCTCTTTGGTAATTGCAGCCCCGCTTTTTGTTACAATCTTTTTGTTATTGTCATCCTGAGCTTGTCGAAGGATCTACAACAAAAAGTATTTACACTGCAATCGGGTTTAATTTTTAAAGAAACTAGCTCTTGGCAACATCAGAAAAACAACATTTCGAGGTCTTAATTATCGGTGCTGGGCCAATAGGTCTGGCCTGTGGAATTGAAGCACAAAAGGCAGGGAAAAGTTATGTCATTATCGATAAAGGGACCTTGGTGAACAGTCTTTACAATTACCCCGTGTTCATGACTTTCTTTTCTACTTCTGAACGTTTGGAGATAGGAGGGGTACCTTTCGTAAGTATTAGTCCGAAACCAAATCGAAATGAAGCTTTAGAATACTACAGACGTGTAACTGAAAAATTCCAGCTAAATGTGAGGTTGTTTGAAGAAGTGTTTTCTTGTCAAAAGCAGGAAAGTGGTTTGTTTCAAGTTGAAACTGCTAAAGCAAATTATGAAGCCAACAATGTAATTATCGCCACAGGATTTTATGATGTTCCTAATTTAATGAATATCCCTGGTGAAGATTTACCGAAAGTTATTCATTATTATAAAGACCCGCACTATTATGCTTTCAGTAAAGTATTGGTGGTAGGAGCCAATAATTCATCTGTAGATGTGGCTTTGGAAACTTTTAGAAAAGGCGCTGAAGTGACCATGGTGATCCGTGGTAATGATATGGGGCCGAATGTAAAATATTGGGTGCGCCCAGATATTGAAAACCGCATTAAGGAAGGTTCTATCAAAGCTTATTTCGAAAGTAATTTAAAAGAGGTAAAGGAACAAACTGTGGTCATCTCAACGCCAGAAGGCGACATAGAAATTGAAAATGATTTTGTGGCCGCAATGACGGGTTATCAACCTAATTTTAAGTTGCTGGAAGGATTGGGCGTTACCCTAGATGAAAACCAAACGCCAATCCATCATACTGAAACGATGGAAACCAATCTTCCTGGTTTATACTTGGCAGGCGTAGTTTGTGGTGGCATGGATACCCACAAGTGGTTTATTGAAAACTCAAGGGTGCATGCGGAGCAGATTATGAAAGATATTGTGAGCAAACACTAATTCCGTGATCTCGAACATAGTCGAGAAATGAAAATAAGTGAAGTTAAATCTTTTAAAATTTTAATGTTGTAGGTTGGTGCTGCAAAAAGGTTTAAATCCGGAAAAGTGCTTAATTGGCACGCTCAATATCCAAATTTTATTATGATCCAAAAGATAATCCAATTTATTTTTAGCGCATAAGTCTATTGATTTCACGAGAACCCAATAGGGAGTTTTTTCAGTGAACTTTATGTAATAACCATTGATAGTGTCTTTGGATTTTGAAAATTTATGAAGTTTGAAGGCAACGTTATTTTCAGAAAGATTATCGTCAGGAAGCAGCAACTCTTTGTATTTTCGAAATGAAGCTACAGTTGCTTTAATTCCAAATTCTTTATCTAATTCCTCACTAAGATAAGCGACATCAATAGCTTTGTATGTTGACTGATTGTAGGACAAAAGCAAGATGTTTATTGAAAATATTGTTGTTGACAATATTAAGCCTAAAAGAAAATGTAACGTGTAATTTCTCATGTCAAAATGATGAAATATCGTTTTGGTTTCCATAAAAGTGAGATTTATTTCAAGGCAACAGCTCCGCCAGTTTATCAGCAAGTGCTTTTCCTCTAAGATTCTTCGCGATAATAATTCCGTTCTCATCAATCAAATAATTAGTAGGGTAAGCATTAATACCATAAATCAAACCTGCTTCGTTTTTATCTCCTTTTAAATCGCTTACGTTTTCCCAAGGAAGGCCATCGTCTTTTATAGCTTTTAGCCAAGCTGCTTTATTATTATCTGCCGCAACACCTAAAATCTCAAATCCTTTTGCTTTGTAAGCAGTATAGGTTTTTACCAATCCGGGATTCTCTTCCCTGCAAGGGCCACACCATGAGCCCCAGAATTCAAGAAGGATATATTTACCTTTAATATCTGACAGTTTTACTTTCTTTCCGCTAGCATTGGCTTGTTCGAAATCAACGTATTTACCGCCTATTTTGATTTCTTGGTTTAAGGTTAAAAAACTTTCGATGTTTTTCCCATAAGTAGTTTTTTGAATGGCAGGTGTAAATAGCTGGTAAATGTCTTTGGTTTTTTCTTTTCCCCAAGTAGTCGTATACACTTCAGCAATGTTGGCTATGATTAGTGAGTTAGGGTGTGCTTTTGCATAATTTAAATAAGCACGGTATTCTTCGTTCTTAATATCAGCAATTTGTTTTCGGAGCTCACTTTTAAGATTTGGATCTGTGCTTTTGCTGAAAGCTGTTCTTAAACTATCTTCTTTAAGCCCTATGGGTTGAATTATTTTTTGAATTTCTTCATTCTCCCTTTGCGTTGCAGAGCCTTTGATTATTCCCTTTTTGAACTGACCATCTTTAAGAGACATGGTGATGTTTTTGTTTTCGAGCCAGAAGAAGACATAGTTGGTGTATTTTTTTGTATGCAATACTACTTGTGTTGCAGGTACCGCTAACTTTCCTTTGAAGATGAACTTTTCATCTGCTATTTGTGTAGAATCGACGATTTCTTGAGGGGAACTTATTTTTAGATAAAGCCAAGTGCCATTTTCAAGGCCCTCAACGGTACCTTCAATTTTGAAGTTTTGTGCAAATGCAACAACGTTGGTAAATAGTAGCAATACTAGTATGATGGTCTTATTCATTTTAGAGGTTTTATCTTAAAGACGGTTATTGCCTAGAAATGTTGCTCGGGTTTCTGACTTAATAAAAGTAATGAAATAGTTTGTGTTTGATGTAGGGATACTTGTGATATAAACGGGATTGCAGCGGAAATACTTTTTGTTTTTTTTATTGTCATTCTTCTCCCGAAGTTTCGGGAGAAGAATCTGTGAGTTGTTGCAAATCAGAAGTAGATTCCTCGTTCCTCGGAATGACAGGTAGACATACAAAAAGATTATAGCGTAAAGCCCGGCTTTCGGGAGTGCTTTGTACAGGCTTTGCTTTTCTAAAAAATATCGGCGTTTTTACCTAACTTTGCCGTTCAATTTTGAATGATTGAATTTTGAATGATTGAATAGCGGCAATGTCCAAATTCCTTCACTTACTCATTCGATCATTTTGTCATTTTAAGAATATGAGCAAAGTAAAAATAGGCATGGTGCAGATGAGCTGTACCGCAAATAAGCAAGAAAATTTAGATAAAGCTATTGTAAAAGTGAGAGAGGCTGCTGCAAAGGGAGCCCAAATTGTTTGTTTGCAAGAGCTTTTTACATCATTGTATTTTTGTGATGTAGAAGACTATGATAATTTTGATTTAGCGGAAGCCATTCCAGGCCCTTCTACTGATGCTTTGCAAGTAGTGGCTAAAGAATTGGGAGTAGTAATTATCGCTTCATTGTTCGAAAAAAGAGCCCAAGGTTTGTACCATAATACTACTGCAGTTTTAGATGCAGATGGTAGCTATTTAGGCAAATACCGTAAAATGCACATTCCAGATGATCCGGCTTATTATGAGAAATTTTATTTTACTCCGGGTGATTTGGGTTATAAAGTTTTCCAGACCAAATTCGCTAAAATTGGCATCTTAATTTGTTGGGACCAATGGTATCCTGAAGCCTCACGTATTACCGCTTTAATGGGTGCGGAGATTATGTTTTATCCAACTGCTATTGGTTGGGATACTACACAGGACGAAGAAACAAACAAGGATCAATATAATGCTTGGCAAACCATCCAACGTTCGCACTCGGTGGCCAACGGCTTACCAGTAATTAGCGTAAATCGTGTAGGTTTTGAGCAAGAAGGACGTATGAAATTCTGGGGTGGCAGTTTTGCAACCAATGCACAGGGTAAATTGTTGTACCTAGCTTCGCATGAAGAAGAGGAGACGGAAGTAGTGGATATTGACCTTACGCAAAGCGATTATATCCGTAAACACTGGCCTTTCTTAAGAGACAGGAGAATTGATTCTTACCAACCAATTACGAAGAGATTTATCGACGAAGATTAGTTGTAAGTCCGAAAAGATTAAAGTAGTTCCATTCAACGTTTCATCCTTGCTTGTGCCGTTCAAAGCCGAAAGCTTAAGGATCTATTTAAAATATAATGTCAATTAAAGTGATCAAAACTTCTGAGCAACCAGAGTTTGCAAATTCTCCGAAGAAACAAGGCTATGCTTTCCCTGCGGAATGGGCTAAGCACGAGGCAACTTGGTTGAGCTGGCCGCACAAGGAGGCTTCGTGGCCTGGGAAAATAGAAACCATTTACGAACCCTATTGCTTGTTCATTAAGGCGGTTGCCAAAGGCGAAAAAGTAAGGATTAATGTAAAGGACGAAGAAATGAAAGCTTTTGCCATTTCGCAATTAGAAAAGGTAAGGGCTGATTTAAGTCAAATCGAATTTTATTTTAACGAAACCAACGATGCTTGGTGCCGTGATCATGGACCCGCCTTTGTATTAAAAGGAAGTGAAAAAGCAGTGGTAGATTGGGGCTACAATGCTTGGGGAGATAAATATCCTCCCTACGACTTGGATGATGTAGTGCCTACTAAAATTGCTGAGCATTTCAACTTGCCATTATTTACGCCTGATATTGTGATGGAAGGTGGTTCGGTGGAGTTTAATGGTGCTGGTACTATTTTAACGAGCGAAGCTTGCTTGTTGAACGAGAACAGAAACCCACATTTAACCAAAGAGCAGATAGAAACCTATTTGATGGAGTTCTATGGTGCATCACAGGTTTTATGGGTGGGCGATGGTATTATTGGTGACGATACTGATGGCCATATTGATGATATCACTCGTTTTGTGAATGAAGATACGGTGCTTACGGTGGTTGAAAGTAATCCTTTGGATGAAAACTACTTGCTGTTGAAAGAAAATTTGGAGCGTTTAAAGGAAATGACCTTGCTGGATGGCAGAAAGCTGAATATCATTGAACTGCCAATGCCTTCGCCAGTGATTTACGAAGATACTCGATTACCTGCCTCATACGCCAATTTTTACATTGCAAATGCTGCGGTAGTTGTGCCAACTTTTAGAGATGTAAACGATAAAATTGCATTGGAAATTATCCAAAGAGCATTCCCGGACCGTGAGGTGATTGGCATTGATTCAACAGATATTATTTGGGGCTTGGGAAGCTTCCATTGCCTAAGCCAACAGGAGCCGGCAGTTTAGTTTGAGGTTGGGCTTGAAGAGATTACTCACGTTGTCATCCTGAGCCTGTCGAAGGATAAATAGTAGTACGGTCTTCAACAGGCTCAGACTGACAAAGGAGGTGCTGTTTGCTGTTAATCTTTAAAATACTAAATTGATGAAGAAAACATCTTGAAGAAGCTGGCACTAATACTGAGAGATTATCATAAGGCCCTAAACGTTATCATCCTGAGCCTCAAATGCTGTCATCCTGAGCTTGTCGAAGGATAATAAGTTGTGGGGTTTTCAACAAGCTCAGACTGATAAAGAGGTGCTGTTTCGCTAGGAGCCTGTCAAAAGATTAATAATAGCAACATGCCAAACATTCATAACTATTTTGTTTATGTGTTAGAATGCTCAGATGGTAGCTATTATGTAGGCGTAACCAATGATTTGGAAGTGAGACTAGAGCAACATAACAGTGGTTATGAACCAAAAGCGTATACTTTCACTAGACGGCCATTAACCCTTAAATTCTATCAAAGGTTTACGTTAATAGAGGATGCAATAGCATTTGAAAAACAACTTAAAGGATGGAGTAGGGAGAAGAAAGAAGCATTGTTTGAAGAAAATTGGTAGGAAATAAAAAGATTATCCAACCTTAAAAAGAAATAATAACTTTGTGCGAATGGTCTTCGACAAGCTCAGACTGACACAAACGAAAACAAAACATTTCAACTTTACAACATTTCATAAATGAAATTATTAGAAGGAAAAACCGCACTGGTAACAGGTGCATCAAAAGGAATAGGTAGAAAAATTGCCGAAGAATTTGCAAAGCAAGGTGCTAATGTTGCTTTTACCTACTTGTCATCGGTAGAAAAAGGACAAGCTTTGGAGCAAGAATTACAAAGCTTTGGTACTAAAGTAAAAGGATACCGTTCTGATGCTTCTAAATTTGAAGAAGCAGAGCAATTGATCAACGATATTGTAGCTGATTTTGGAACTATTGACGTAGTGGTAAACAACGCTGGTATTACTAAAGACGGCTTGTTGATGCGTATGAGCGAAGAAAACTGGGATGACGTAATGAACGTTAACCTAAAATCGGTATTTAACGTAACCAAAGCAGCTTCTAAAGTAATGATGAAAAACCGTAAAGGTGTTTTCATTAACATGAGCTCGGTAGTAGGGGTACAAGGTAATGCTGGACAAGCTAACTATGCTGCTTCAAAAGCAGGCATCATTGGTTTCACCAAATCAGTAGCTAAGGAATTAGGCTCACGTAATATTCGCGCTAACGTAGTTGCTCCAGGTTTTATCAAAACCGAAATGACTGAAGTATTAGACCCTGCAGTAGTTGCTGGTTGGGAAAAAGATATTCCATTGAAACGTGCTGGCGAAACGATAGACATTGCTAATGTTTGCGTGTTCCTGGCATCGGATATGAGTGCTTACGTTACCGGACAAACACTTTCTGTTTGTGGCGGAATGTTATAATCAAAGCGTTAAAGAATAAAGATAAAGTCCCGCACATGCGGGACTTTTATTTTACCACATAATTTCCACCAACTTGGCTCACCTTAGGCAGTGTTTTGTGTTGCTCAAAATACAGATAACCTGTTTGAAGTGTCTTCCATAACGCCAAGTTTTGAGGGTATTTTGGCCCATATTTTTCTAGGTTTGACTTAGTCATTCTAAATGGAAAGATATTAACAAGGATTTGAGTCTGTCCTTGGTCTTTGGCTTCCATCGCCAACAAATACACTTCCTTAATTTTGTCATCCGTTAAGGGGATACAACCAACCGTAACGCAATCTCCGTGAATGTAAATATCTCCTCCTGTTTTTCTGTCTTTTCCTGTTCTTACTTTATCAACTTCATTTGGATAATCAACACCTAACGATAAATGAAAATTACTCATGGGGTTAAAAACATTGACGTAATAATAACCTTCTGGTGTTTGCAGGTCGCCTTCCATGACCTTTGGTCCCAACATTCCCGAACGAGCACAAAAAGGATAGGTTTTAAATAAGCTAAAGGTAGACTGGTTTTTCCCTTTTAACCATAGTTCAACTTTACCTTCGCCTTTGTAAGCAGCAATGTATAGCTGATAACCTTTGTCGAAGCCTGCCTGTTTTAAGTCCTTTTCTAAAGAACTCCATTTTAAGTCATAGGCTGCTTTAACCCGTTCAAATTTCAGTTGTTCTTGTTTAAAGCCTTTTTGTGCGGAGGTAGAAAAACTCATGAGGATAACTAAAGTAAAAGCAATTAATATTTTCATTTGCGTCTGTTGATTTGTACGCAATTTACAATTTTAGTTGTTTAGTTTCTGGGTGCTTGGTTTTCTGGTTTGTTCGTTGTTTGGAGCTACCGTTATATTCTTCCTCTTCAATCTTTGCTCCTTGTTCTTTACTCCTTGCTCACTTACATGCCCGTCCGTCATTTCGAGCTTAAGCGAGAAATCTAACGATTAGTTTCGGAAGCGCAAAAGCACAGCTACTATCTTCGGCTAGTCCAGCTTTACGCTTCAATCTTTTTGACCACCTGCCTGTCATTCCGAGGAACGAGGCGTCTACTTCTGGTATGCGAAAACTTACAGATTCTGATCCCGAAACCTCGGGATCAGAATGACAGTAAAAAACAAAAAGTATTTCCGCTGCAATCTGGGCTATTGAACAAAAAACATTGCATAGCAGTTCCAAACCTTTGCTCGCTACTCCTTACTCTTTGTTCTCCAATCTTTGCTCTTTTAATTTTTAACTTTTTCCTTTCAACTTAATGTAGCATCTTTACAATTAGCGTATGACTAGTTTTTTTTCGTTTTCTACTTTCCTAATTTTAATTGGCTGTTTAGCGCTGGGCCTAGCCTATGCTTGGGTATTATACAGGGCCAATAAAAATCTAAGTAAAAGAACTCGCAATATTTTAGCCATCGTAAGAACTTTAGCGGTAGCTACGCTTGCTTTTTTACTGTTTGCGCCTTTGGTACGCAGGGTGAGCCATACGCCCGAAAAACCTGTCATCGTTATTGCAAATGATAATTCAATATCGGTTAAAGCGATACAACCAAGCGGCTTTAATGCCAAAAAATATGAAGATGATTTAAAGGCTTTGGCTACCAAGCTTGGGGAAAGATATGAAGTGAAAACTTATACTTTCGGCGATAGTGTAAAGTCGGGATTTGAATTTACCGGTACCCATCAGGTGACTAATGGAACGGCATTGGTGAATCGTTTAAATGATGAACTTTTGAACCGAAATGTAGGGGCTATCATCATTGCAAGTGACGGTATTTTCAATAGGGGAGGTAATCCTTTATACGAACTCAATAAGATTAAAGCGCCAGTTTATACCATTGCCCTGGGCGATACCATTCCCAAGAGGGATGTGCTGGTGGCAAATGTCAACTACAACAATATCGTTTATTTGGATAACGAATTTACCTTAGATGTACAGGTACAGGCTTTTGAAAGTAAAGGAGAAAGCCCCAAGTTGTCTGTACTGGAAAACGGTAAACAAGTGGCAGAGCAGACAATTGATATCAACAGTGCTAGTTTTGTAAAGGATGTACAAATCAAACTAAAGGCGAATAAGGTGGGCGTTCATCGTTACACCATTAATGTATCTGCAGTTAAAAACGAAATTACCGAGAAGAATAACAGTCAAACTATTTTTGTGGAGGTGATGGATGGTAGACAGAAAATCCTGCTGGCCTCAGCTTCGGCGCATCCAGATTTGGCTACTTTAAAACAAGCCATCGAGCTCAATCAGCACTATGAAGTAACGCTTGCCCTGGCAGAGGAGCTGGAAAAAGTAGATTTGTCTAAATATAGCTTGGCAATCCTTTATCAACTGCCAGCATTAAATTATTCGGCAAGCTCATTAATTAGTAAGTTACGTGAACAAAAAATAGCCACATGGTATATTGTAGGTGCACAAAGTAATCTTTCGGCTTTTGGCCAAATCCAACAGCAGGTGAGCTTTGCCAGAGCTACTGGAAGTTTGCAGGAGGTGTTTCCTTATTATCAGGAGAATTTTACCAGCTACAACCTCAATACAGAAGCGTTAAAACAGCTCGAAAGCTATGATCCTTTACAAATTCCTTTTTCAAATATGATGGTTAAAGGAAATTATAGCGCTGTATTGAACCAACGAATAGGGAAGGTAAATACACAAAGTCCAATGTTGTTTTTTACTGATGACAACGGAAAAAAGCTTGGCTTTTTAATTGGCGAAGGACTTTGGAAATGGAAATTGGAAGAAGCTAAGGATGAAAATAGCTATCCTTTAGTTGCAGAATTGATTTCTAAAACCGTGCAATATTTGTCGGTGAAGGACGATAAAAGAAAGTTCAAGGTTTATACCAGTAAAAGCACTTTCGAGGAAAATGAAAGCGTAGTGCTTAACGCCACCTTGTATAATGATGCTTTTGAGCCTGTAAACAGTTCAGAAGTCAAAGTACAATTGAAAAATACAGAGGGAAAAGTTTATAACTATACTTTTTCAAAAATGGGTAGCGGTTATCAGTTGGATGCTGGGAACTTGCCTCAAGGTAATTATTCTTATATCGCTTCTACCAGCTTAGGAGATAAAAAGTATACCGCCAACGGTGCGTTTTTTGTGAATGCGATGATTAGTGAGTACCAGCAAACTACTGCCAACCATCAGTTGTTAAATACCATGGCCCTGCAAACACAGGGCAAAATGTATATGCCTGCCAACTTATTGGATATTGTAAATGAGCTGGAGAAAAGTGGGCAGGTAAAAACCATTACTTATGAAGATAGGAGATACGAAGAGATGATTAATCTTAAGTGGATTTTTGCTCTTATCTTGCTCTTGTTAAGTGCAGAATGGTTTTTTAGGAAACGTAACGGCGAAGCATAGTCATGAATATCGACACCACCGACATCATCGAGGTATTAGGTACCATCTCTTTTGCCATATCAGGCACTTTCGCGGCGGTACAAAAGCGTTTGGATCCTTTTGGAGTGCTCATTATTGCTTTTGTAACTTCTATAGGTGGTGGTACCGTGAGAGATTTGTTGTTGGGCGATACTCCCGTGGCTTGGATGCGAGATGTGAACTACTGTCTGCTCATCTTGGTCACTTCTATTCTGACTTTATTTTTCAAGCACCATATCAAGAAATTTAAGGTTACTTTATTCTTATTCGACTCCTTGGGCTTGGGCTTGTTCACGCTGGTGGGGGTTCAAAAAGGGATCGTTTTTGGATTGGAACCAGGCATGTGTGTAGCTTTGGGAACCATTACAGGTTGTTTTGGTGGGATTATCCGAGATACCTTGTTAAATACGATACCACTCATTTTTAGAAAAGAAATTTATGCCACAGCCTGTATCGCTGGTGGCGCATTGTATTTCGGCTTGCTTTATTTTGGTTTAGCGGCAGATATTGCTAAAATAGCAGTGATTGTATTCATTGTTACCCTTAGAATTTTAGTGGTAAAGTATAAGCTGGCTCTGCCAAGGTTTGGGTATTGATACAACCCTTCATTTCGACCTTGTGGAGAACCGTAGACTTACGAAGTTTTCTAAACTTATCTATTGCGAGTCCAAAGCTCTCTCCGCTGCGGTAGAGATGACGAAATAGGGACGGTAGAGGATTTGAATAAAAATCCGAAGGATTTCAATAGTTATAGCACCAACGTTCCCAAAAGTATACGACTCCTACGGAGTCGCATCAGTGTTCGTCAGTTATTTTATAGAGATTTGACTTCTTCAAGGTCTTAAAAAGCATGTGGTAAGTTGTTAGGCTTCTCCATTGCAGTCAATATGACGTAAGGTATTGCTCAAAAAGGATATTTATGGGTAGAGATATTCCTTCAACTTGCCATTCTCGGAGGCGTCGTATAATTGCCACAATTCCTTAGACCAAGCTTTTTTATCACTTTGTTGGTGTAAATAGGGTAGTACCAACTGCATGGCACCCAATGCTTGCTCTTGTTTTTCCTTTTCGGTTGGATGTGTTAGAGAAAACTTCGTTAGAGCAGCCATATACATTAACAAGAAATCGGCATTGGTGTTGAAGAAATTAGTTTCCCTTTCTTCTAGATAAAAAACATAGTCGGGGGTGCCGTTCATCCAATCTACCAAAAACTTACCTGCCTCATTTCTAGATTTATTTTTCTTCTGTAAGGGTGTTTGAAAGAGATAATCAACCACTTTTGTAATGGTAGATTCTGCATGTTTGTAACTTGCCCGTTTGTTCAGCTTTACGTTTTTAAGATTGGGGAGTTCTTGGCCGAAACTCTCGACAGTTTGTGAGCAACAGAAAAGGAAAATAAGCAAAAGGGTTTTCCTCATGAGATTGGGAGTATTTTGAAACTAAAATAGCAAAAAGGGATTACTTTTTTGCTTCTTCCCTTACAATTACAAAAACATCTTCATTCGCTTTTTTCATGAAGTATTTTTCGCGGGCAAATTTTTCGGCACTATTTAAATTGCTGTCCAATTCCTTTAAATCTTTTTTAACAGAAGTAATTTCTTTGGTGTAGAAATCTTTTTCTTGTTGAAGCTTCTTAACCTGAACGCCATATTCATACTGCGCTATGATATCATTTTTATCAAAAAACAACATCCAAACTGCAAATGCAGCAATGGCAATGAAATACTTGTTACGGAAAAGATCTATTAATCGCTTCATATGCTACAAAGATAGCTTAAAATAAAAACATCCGAAGATTTTAAATCTTCGGATGTTTTACAAATAGTTTTTTCAACTTGTTAACACTTTGTTAGTGTTGGGTTGATTTTTATTTCTTCGCGAATTTGAAGTTTTTGCCAATGAATTTTGCAGCATCACCAAGTTCTTCTTCAATACGCAACAATTGGTTGTATTTTGCGATCCTATCTGAACGAGAAGCAGAACCAGTTTTGATTTGTCCACAGTTTAAAGCTACCGCTAAATCAGCAATCGTAGTATCTTCAGTCTCGCCAGAACGGTGACTCATTACAGAAGTGTAACCATTGGTTTGTGCTAAGCTTACTGCATTAATGGTTTCAGTTAACGAACCAATTTGGTTTACTTTTACCAAAATTGAATTTGCAGTATCAGTATCAATACCTTGTTGTAAACGTTTTACGTTGGTTACGAATAAGTCATCACCTACTAGTTGTACAGTTGCGCCAACTTTTTCAGTTAATTCTTTCCAGCCATCCCAGTCATTTTCATCCATACCATCTTCAATAGAAATGATTGGATATTTTTGGGTCAATTCAGCTAAATAAGAAGCTTGCTCAGAACTGCTGCGTACAGCACCTTTGTCGCCTTCAAATTTAGTGTAATCGTATTTTCCGTCTTTGTAGAATTCAGAAGAAGCACAGTCAAGGGCTAAACAGATGTCGCTACCTGGTTTGTAGCCAGCTTTTTCGATTGCCTTTAATACGGTCTCAATGGCATCTTCAGTTCCTTCGAAAGTAGGAGCAAAACCACCTTCGTCGCCTACAGCAGTTGATAAACCTCTATCGTGTAAAATTGCTTTTAAGTTATGGAAAACCTCAGTGCCCCAACGCAAAGCTTCAGAGAAAGAAGGAGCACCAACAGGCATGATCATAAACTCTTGGAAAGCAATAGGTGCATCAGAGTGTGAACCGCCATTGATGATGTTCATCATTGGGATTGGCAATGTGTTTGCATTAACACCACCAATGTAACGGTATAAAGGTTGACGGCTCTCTTTTGCAGCAGCTTTAGCTACGGCCAAAGAAACACCTAATATGGCGTTAGCTCCTAGATTTCCCTTGTTTTCGGTACCATCTAGGTCTATCATTAATTTATCGATCAAATTTTGCTCAAAAACATCTACTCCTTGCAAAGCTTGGGCAATTTTGGTATTTACATTTTCTACCGCTTTTAAAACACCTTTGCCTAAATAGGTCTTCTTATCTCCATCACGTAATTCAACAGCTTCATATTGGCCAGTACTTGCGCCAGAAGGAACAGCTGCACGGCCCATAAAGCCATTTTCTGTCATTACTTCTACTTCAATAGTTGGGTTTCCTCTAGAGTCGAGGATTTGTCTTGCATGGACATCGATTATTAAACTCATTTTATACTTGTTTTGAATTAAAATTACCCTTAGTGTAAAAAGTACAATTAGCTAGGGGTTTTTCAAAGTTATAACATTTTTTAAACTTACCTAATCAATTGGTTATATTTTTTGTGGGAGCAAAGGGGATAAAAAAGGCAGCTACCCTGAAATAGCTGCCCAATGCATAGGTAGACGAAAACTGCTGAATATCACCTTGCTATAGGTGTTTAGAGGTGTTCGAGTTGTGGACACAACTTGAATGTTTGTGCTCGTCCTTAAATAGTTTTGCAACGGCTAGAAAACCATTGATAAAACAAAAATCGTTTTCTCAAAAAGAATACTCGGATGTTAATCGTTTATAAACGTTTATATTCGAATAAACCCAGCTACGACGCAACAGGACCAAAATTTATTCGTAGTTTTATTATGTAAAAAACCGATAAAGCCTATGATTCGATTTTGCTTAGATTGCCATACCGAAATTAAAGGCCGTGCAGACAAGAAGTTTTGTGATGACCAATGTAGGAACAATTACAACAACAGACGCAAAAGTGTGGACGGCGAATTTGTAAGGAAATTAAATCAGATTTTAAACAAGAATAGAAAACTTTTACGTGAAGAAACTGCTAACGGACAATCAAACGTGAAGCGGGAAAATTTGTCGAAAAAGGGATTTGATTTTGATTATCATACACACTATCACCTTAGCGACGCTGGTAAAGTGTATATCTTCTGTTATGAATATGGATATACCTTAGCTGGGGATGATGAAGTGATTCTCATGAAAAAGGAATAATTCTTCATGATTTGAGGGGTTTTTTAACTTTGTTAAAAATTACCTCAAATATGTTTGATTTTATTAGCCAGCCTTGGCCTTGGTACGTTGCAGGGCCTCTGATTGGACTTACAGTTCCAGCTTTGTTATTGTTAGGGAATAAATCGTTTGGCGTTAGCTCATCGTTAAGGCATATATGTGCCGCTTGTATTCCTGCTAATATTTCATTTTTTAAGTACGATTGGAAAAAGGAAGCCTGGAATTTATTCTTTGTGGCGGGCATCTTGGTTGGTGGTTTTATTGCTGCCCAATTTTTAACCAATCCCAATCCTATACAGGTTAATTCCAAACTAGCTACTGAACTCGCTTCTTATGGGGTTGATGATTATAGCCAACTGGTTCCAGTGCAATTGATGAATTGGACTTCCTTATTTACATTAAAAGGATTTTTGCTGATGGTAATCGGGGGCTTTTTGGTAGGCTTTGGAACCAGATATGCTGGAGGTTGCACCAGCGGGCACGCCATTATGGGCTTATCTAATTTGCAATGGCCTTCATTAGTGGCTACTATTTGTTTTATGGTTGGCGGTTTTATCATGGCCAACTTATTATTGCCAATCATTTTGTCGTTATAGTAATGGAAAATAGAAATTTAAAAGGCTTGGGCAATTTAAAGTATTTGATACTGGGCGTATTGTTCGGGATTGTTTTTGTAAAGGCCGAAATAGTGAGCTGGTTTAGGATACAGGAAATGTTCAGGCTGCAATCTTTTCACATGTATGGTGTGATTGGGAGTGCGGTTGTGGTTGGAATGCTGTCCGTTTTTATCATTAAGAAATTTAAAATAAAGAGTTTAAGTGGCGAAGAAATTACCCTGCAGCCAAAGCAATTTAACAAAGGGCAAATTTATGGTGGTTTGTTGTTTGGTTTTGGATGGGCACTTACTGGCGCATGCCCAGGACCGCTATTTGCACAAATAGGGACGGGGGCTACAGTAGTAGCAGTAACTTTATTAAGTGCTATTGCTGGAACTTGGTTTTATGGTTTAATCAAAGAAAAACTACCTCATTAATGGAACAAATTTTAATTATCACTGGCGGAAGTAAAGGTATTGGTAGAGGTATTATTGAAGCCTATTTGGCCAAAGGTGTGCGTGTTTTTTCAATAGCACGCAGTGTAGACGCGGAATTGAGCGCCAAAGGGGTTACTCAAATATCGTTTGACCTTACCCAAACAAGTCGGGTTGAACAAGAACTTGGAGCCATTTTTGAACTGTTGAATGCCGATGAGATTGCTAAAATTACCCTTGTGAACAATGCTGGCACTTTGGGAGAAATTGCGCCACTGGAGAAACTGGAAGCAGAAGTAATTGAGCAGGTGTTTAAATTGAATACGGTAGTGCCATATATCTGTAGTGCAGCTTTTGTTAGGCTTACTCGTAAAATTTCTGCAGAAAAATCTATCCTAAATATTAGCTCAGGTGCTGCGCTGAAACCTTATTACGGTTGGTCTACTTACTGTGGTAGCAAAGCTGCGTTAAATATGTTGACGCAAAATTTGGCGTTGGAACAACAAGAGATTGCCAATGGTGTGAAAGTATTGGCAATTGCTCCTGGAGTGGTAGATACTGATATGCAAGCACAAATCCGTAAAAGCGATAAGGATGATTTTAAAGATGTGGAAAGGTTTGTAGCCTTGAAAACGGATGGCGGGCTAAACAATGCTGCGGCAGTAGGGGAAAGCATTTATCAAATGGATCATGATCAAACCATCGCCAGTGGTTCCATTTTAAGGGTAGAGGGTAAGTAATGGTGGCAATAAATTTTTGATATTTATTGGATGTTAAATACCCTGTTCGTTGGGCACTCCTCTGGGAAAGGGGAATTTTGAGGCCGTGTTGTTATTGCAACAAATACATTTTAACAATTAAGCTCTAGCAATTAATAAACCCTGATTGAAACATTTTGCAACTTTTGATGTTCTTTTACCACTAAAACTGAGATAAATGATAAAAGTTGTGATTGGGCTATCAATGCTCGCTTGCTTAGGTGCATGTACGCAAACGACCAAAATTACTGGAGATAAAGCGAAAACGGATTCGGTGGCAAATATTCCGGTGGCCGAACAAACTTGTTATGCTTATATTAAAGGCAAAGATACCGCCGAATTGACCTTAATTACTACAGGGATCGTATCTACAGGGGAACTACGCTATAAGTGGTTTGAGAAGGATAAAAACATCGGGACCATTGAAGGTGAAATGCATGGTGATACCTTGATTGCCGCTTATACTTTCGATTCTGAAGGGAAAAAGTCGGTGAGGCAGTTGGTGTTTTTGAAAAAAGGAAACCGGTTTTTAGAAGGTTTTGGTGAAGTGGAGGAGAAAGATGGCAAAACTCATTTCAAAGACCTGAAAAAGCTAGATTTTAGTTCGTCTATGGTTTTTGAGAAGATTGCCTGTAAGTAGCTTAAAACTTCTCAAATTTTTCCCAAAATCCATCCTTAGGTAGCTTGGCAAATATTTTTACGGGTTCTTTTTTTACGGGATGAATAAATTCCAATTGGCGGGCATGCAAACAAATGCTGCCTTTTTTACTGCCTCGCGGGTAGCCGTATTTATTGTCGCCTACAATTGGGCAGCCCATGTTAGACAGTTGTACCCTAATTTGGTGCGAGCGTCCAGTAAGTGGGTTTACCTTCAATAAATAGTATCCGTCTAACTCGGTTAATAATTGGTAATCTAGTTCGCAGTATTGGCTTCCTTTTACCTGGTGGTCGTAGGCGGTTACTACATTTTTCTTTGGGTTTTTAATCAACCAGTCTACCAGTTTGCCTTGCGGTTTAGCAGGTTTTTTCCTAACCACTGCAAAGTAGGTTTTTTTGATTTCACGGTTTTTGAAAATAGCGTTCATCCTATCTAAGGCCTTACTGGTTTTGGCAAATAGGATCAGGCCACTTACGGGTCTATCTAAGCGGTGCACTACTCCCAAAAATGCACTTCCTGGTTTGTCGTATTTGGCAGCAATGTATTTTTTTACCTGCTCGTCTAAAGGTTCGTCCCCAGTTTCGTCAACTTGTACAATGTCGCCAGCTCTTTTATTAACGGCAATTAAATGATTGTCTTCGTAAAGGATATCTGCGTCAGTAATGGCCATTTTAGTGGTTAGGGATTAGTAGTTAGTTTTTTAGTAGTGTTGTTTGTGTTCTAAACCCGATTGGAGTGGAAACAATTTTGTTGTATCCTTCGACAGGCTTAGGATGGCAATAACAAAAAGGTTGGAACAAAAAGCGGGACTGATTTAACCGATGAGTAATGAAATTGCTTTCCAAAAGTCTATATTCCTTGCTCTTTGTTCCTTTATCCAGTTTAATATTGTTCTTTTTCGTTAGGGAAATCGTTGGCTTTTACATCAGCGATGTAAGATTGTGCAGCACCTTTAATGCCTTCATACAAATCTAAATATTGGCGTAAAAAGCGAGGTCTAAAACCTTTGGTTAAGCCAATCATATCATTTACAACCAACACCTGGCCATCACAATGTGGGCCTGCGCCAATGCCAATGGTAGGGATTTGTAGACTTTCCGTAGCTTCCTTGGCCAATTTGGCGGGTATTTTTTCGAGCACAATGCTGAAGCAGCCTGCTTGCTCTAGGGCCAGTACATCGGTTTTAAGTTTATTGGCTTCGGCTTCGTCCTTAGCTCTAACGGTGTAAGTCCCAAATTTATATATGGATTGAGGGGTAAGTCCCAAATGCCCCATTACCGGAATACCAGCGGTAATGATGCGCTGAACCGATTCGACAATCTCCACACCACCTTCGAGCTTTACACCATGTGCGCCCGATTCTTTCATGATGCGGATGGCCGAATTAAGGGCTTCTTTAGAATTACCCTGATAGGAGCCGAAAGGTAAATCGACTACTACAAAAGCTCTATGTGCGCCACGCACCACCGATTGGGCATGGTATATCATTTGATCGAGGGTAATGGGTAAGGTAGTTTCGTGTCCTGCCATTACATTAGAGGCCGAGTCGCCCACTAATAAAACATCTAGGCCTGCATCATCCAAAATGGTGGCCATAGAATAGTCGTAAGCGGTAAGCATGGCAATTTTCTCTTTGCGCTGCTTCATCTCTTGTAAAATATGCGTGGTTACACGCTTTATTTCTTTGTTTACCGACATGATTTTTGTTTTAGTGCACACAAAATTAGGGTTTATTATTTGGAATAAAGAACAAGGATTAAAGAACAAAGAATAACAATCTGATGAGTTTTGAGTGTAAATGTTAGTTGTGCCAAAAAACCAACCAACTGAAAAACCAACCAGCTACTAAATTTTTTGAAAAAAATCTTGAAAAAAACCATGTAAAAGATATACCTTTGTACTCCGAAATGAGAGAGTTCAAACAGCAGGTTTTATCATCTAGGAAAAGCGGCATGTCCGTTAAAAACTCTCTTTCATTATTGTCTTTTTTTATCCCCAATTTTTATTGTAATTTAAATGACTAACTACACTAAGTTACCAGCGATTTTGTTATTGGCCGATGGCACCGTATTTTATGGCAAGGCTGCTGGAAAAATAGGAACTACTACTGGTGAGATCTGCTTCAACACAGGTATGACAGGTTATCAGGAAGTTTTTACGGATCCTTCTTATTTCGGGCAAATTATGGTGACTACCAATGCACATATTGGTAATTACGGTATGCACCGCGACGAGGTAGAATCTGACGGAATTAAAATTGCGGGTTTGGTCTGCAAAAATTACAACATCAACTATTCAAGAAAACAAGCTTCGGAGTCAATCCAAGATAGTTTCGAGAGTGAAAACATTGTGGGTATTTCTGATATTGATACGCGTGCTTTGGTACGCCATATCCGTAACAAGGGAGCAATGAATGCCATCATCTCTTCGGAAATTACAGACTTACAAGAGTTGAGAAAGAAATTGGAAGAAGTACCACCAATGGATGGTTTGGAGCTTTCGTCGGTAGTTTCTACCAAAGAGGCTTACTACTATGGTAATCCTGAGGCGCCAGTTAAAGTTGCGGCTTTAGATTTGGGTATTAAAAAGAACATCCTTCGTAATTTTGACGATAGAGAGATTTATGTAAAGGTATTCCCTGCTAAAACTACTTTCGAAGAAATGAACACTTGGGGTGCTGATGGTTACTTTATCTCTAACGGTCCTGGCGACCCTAGTGCAATGCCTTATGCCATTGAAACCGTAAAAGCAATTTTGGCTGCCGATAAACCATTATTCGGAATTTGTTTAGGCCACCAATTATTGGCTGAGGCTAACGGTATTGGTACCATGAAAATGTTTAACGGTCACCGTGGTTTAAACCACCCAGTAAAAAATATTATTAAAAACCACTGCGAAGTGACTTCTCAAAACCACGGTTTTGGTGTAATCCCTGAAGAGGTTAAACAATCGGACAAAGTGGAGATTACCCATATTAATTTGAATGATGACTCGATTGAAGGTATCCGTGTGAAAGGCAAAAGAGCTTTTTCAGTACAGTACCATCCAGAGAGCTCACCAGGTCCTCACGATTCTCGTTACCTTTTTGATGACTTTTTAAGCATGATCAAAGGTGAGTTAGTTTGGTAAGCTGATTGACGATTTTAGATTTACGACTTACGTAACACTATAAAAGGGCAAAGGCATGACGTCTTTGCTCTTTTTTATGGGATTTATGTGCGATTTGCATGTCAAATCGTAATTTGTAAATCTACAATCGTCAATCATTTTCATCATTTCATCCTCATAATTATTCCAATTAGCGGAAAAACATTTAGCGTTTAGCGCAAGCTTCTTACTTTTATACTGATGACAGACAGAAAAGCAATTATTAGCGTAAGCAATTTAGTAAAGCATTACGACGACTTCAAAGCGGTGCAAGGGCTTTCGTTTGAGGTTTATGAAAACGAAATATTTGGTTTGTTAGGGCCTAACGGTGCTGGTAAAACTACCACCTTGGAAATTATAGAGACCTTGCGCAGTAAAACTAGTGGCGAAGTTTTAGTAGATGGATTGAATGTAGATACTGATGCCAATGCGATCAAGCAAATTATTGGGGTGCAACTGCAAGCTGCTGGTTATTATCCAAATTTGAATTTGGTAGAGCTTTTGGAGCTTTTCGCCGGCCTTTACGGCGTAAATGTAACGCCTATGGAAATGCTCGCTAAAGTAAACTTACAAGATAAGGCCAAAGCCAAGTACAAAGAACTTTCTGGCGGACAGAAGCAGCGTTTTTCTATCGCAACAACCTTAATAAACTCACCAAAAATTGTCTTTCTAGATGAGCCTACTACAGGTTTGGATCCGCAAGCACGTAGAAACCTTTGGGATTTGATTAGCGAGATCAGAAATAATGGTACCACTGTGGTGATTACTACGCACTATATGGATGAGGCTGAGCAATTGTGCGATAGGGTAGCTTTTGTGGAGGCGGGAAAAATCATTGCCTTAGATACGCCAGACCAATTGATCGATAATTTAATTGCTAGTGGTTTCGAGCGTAAAAAAGAAGTAAAAGCTGCCAACTTGGAAGATGTGTTTATCAATCTTACAGGCAAGGAGTGGAGAGAATAAACCCCTAAATCCCCTTAAAGGGGACTTTTAATATACAGACTTATAATCATGAAGAATAATATAGAAGATAGAAAATCAAATTCCCCTTCAGGGGCTGGGGGCTACAATCATACAAAAGCTACCATGGCCTTGGCCAAAGCAAGTTTTAGGTCTATTACCCGTAGTCCTTCGGCAGTGATTTTTACACTTGCTTTTCCTTTGATATTCATTATCGTTTTTGGTTTTATTGGCGGTGGTGGAATAAAGTTAGATGTTGCGGTAGCGCCTGGATCTGATTTGAACAATCCCGTGATTATGGCCTTGGAAAAAACAAGTGTAATTCGCTTAACCAAAAATGATACGCAGGAAAATATTGACAAAAGTTTGGAAAAAGGAGCTTATGATGCGCTAATTAGCGTAGAGAAAAACCCAAATGGTTTACCTGCCTATTTTACCAATGTGAAGTATACTTCGGCTTCTTTAACCAATGGCAATGTGTTACGATCGGTATTGAATGATATTGCCCAACAACTGAATACGGTGAACCAAAAGCCAGCCGTGACAGAAATTAGAGCCACTACTGTTACCGGCCGATTACATCGCACCATTGATTTTATTTTACCTGGACAGTTGGGCTTTTCGTTATTGAGCACAGGTGTTTTCGGTACGGCTTTCATCTTTTTTGCTTTGAGACAAAACTTGGTAATCAAACGATTTTTTGCCACACCCGTTAGACGTTCGAGCATTGTTTTGGGCGAGGCGATTGCCCGTATTGGTTTTGCTTTATTGGGTGCCTTATTCATCATCCTTATCGGTCATTTCTGTTTCAATTTTACCTTGATTAATGGGGCGCTCACGGTACTGAATATGTTAGTGCTAGCCACTATTGGCGTAATTGTGTTTATGGGCTTTGGTTTTGTAGTGTCTGGGTTGGCTAAAAGTGAAAGTACCATTCCACCTATTTCGAATATCATTACCTTGCCACAGTTTTTATTGTCGGGCACTTTCTTTTCCATCAATGCATTTCCAGCATGGTTGCAACCGATCAGTAGGGCCTTGCCTTTAACTTATTTGAATGATGCCATGCGTAAGGTTGCTTTTGAAGGGGCTAACCTTTGGGATGTGAAACAGCAAATTTTAATCATGTTGCTTTGGGGCATCGGGATTTATGCCGTAGCGGTAAAAACTTTTAAGTGGGAGTAACTTTTATCAAACAACCCACGGGATATTTGGTTAAATTAGCTGTCTACTGTTAATTCAAATTCAAATGTCGAAAATTGCCATTATCTCCGCGAGTGTTAGAAGAGGGCGCAAAAGCCATCGTGTTGCTTTGTACCTTAAACGTTATTTAGAGGAAAAACAACTGGCCGAAGTTATCATCCTAGATTTGGATGCTTATGATTTCCCCCTTTTTGAGGAAAGATTGCGCTTTATAGAAAATCCTTCTGAACAGGTGCTTTCCTTTGCTAAACAAATTGAAGAAGCAACTGGGGTAATTATTGTGACGCCAGAGTACAACGGTGGTTATCCTGCAAGTTTAAAGAACGTGATTGATTTGTTGTACGCGGAGTGGAAACGCAAGCCCACAGCTATTGCCACGGTTTCTGCTGGTGCTTTTGGTGGGGCGCAGGTGATTACTTCGCTGCAATTCAGTTTATGGAAAATAGGTGCTTTAACGGTTCCTGCAATGTTCCCTGTGCCTACTATCGATAAAGCCTTTGATGAAGAAGGGGTGCCTGTTGATGCGGAAGCGATGGACAAGAAAGCGGGTGTTTTCGTCAACGAACTGCTGTATTGGATCAAAGCGAAGCAAGCAACAGAGGCTTAATGTTATTTTTTGAGGTAGATAATTAAAACATTTTTCAAAATGGTTTGCATCGTGTCTTAAAATGTTTATCTTTGCAACCTCATCAGGAAATCCTCGGGTTAAATGATAAGAAAAAAGGTGATACCACCATCGGGGTGTAGCGTAGCCCGGTATCGCGCCACATTTGGGATGTGGAGGTCGTAGGTTCGAATCCTGCCACCCCGACTAAAAGAGATGGTCAATTTTGATCATCTCTTTTTTATTGATGATAACTATTTGTTTTTGAGTGTATTGTCTTTCTGTTTTGTTCGAAAAAACATTGTTCGAGAAATTTCAAATATTTTCATTGATCGTTATTATACTAGCGAGATAAGAGACGATTGTTGGGGTAAAAAACCTCGCTACGGAAAGAAAACTTTGTAATACGTTTCTTTAGTTTTGTAGTATGGAAAACATTAAATTTTTAGTTCTAATGTTTATTGGCTGCTGCATGTGGATGTGACCGATGAGCCATATACTATGGAATATGAGGTTGACCAGATGATTTCGGGGAAATTATTCCGAACTGATTTTAGATTGGGCTTTAGGGTTGAGCAACGGATAAGTGTGTTGTTTAGAAAAGTTGTGGAGGAATTGGTGAACAATGGAGAGGTGGATATAGTGAGCCAGTATCCATCGCTAAAGGCCAAGAGTATTCCTGGTGATTTCCGTTTTGTGGTAATTGAAAAAATATTGGCGAATACCAGCGGCCTTAACTTTCTAGATTGGATCACAGCTTCATGCCATAGGTTATTGAAATTATTGAGTATTTCGGAAACAAGAGGTTTTGGATTGGATTCCAGTTCAGTAAGCACAGAAAAGGTACCTTTAATGGTAGAAGTCCCGCATTCGGTGGACATCAAACGTGTGAAATAGTTTCGATATTGACAATTGTATTTATGGATGGACCGATGTTTTTATGATTCGGCCCATCTTCTTTATAGAGAATTCGTTATCCTTTTGTTTCACTCAGATAGATGATTTCCTGATTGAGCCTTATAATTGCATTCCTGAAATCTTCCCTAGCAATAATAAACTGGATATTAACTTTGCCCAGTGCAAGACCCGCACTCTTGATAGCTATACCAGCTGAGCTAAGTGCGGCAGCACTTTTTGCCAACAGGCCAATCTGGTCCATATTTGTACCCAAAAGAGAAACTACGGCAACCTTTTCAGAAATTACCCTCGTAAAGCTTTCCTCTAACTGGCGTATCATCTTCTTTTGAAGGTCTCGCTCCCAGATTACCAAAGAAATGCTGTTGGCGCTAGTGGTTTTAAAAGTGTAGCTTACGCCATGTTGTTGTAAGACATGCATAATCTTGAGGTCGAAACCTACCTGTCCCACCATTTTCGGGTCGTATATATCGATCATGATCATTCTATCTGTTCCGGTGATGATCTCCACGTGTTTGTACGGACTGATATAATCGCTGGTAATGAGCGTACCCTGATGCGAAGGTTCAAATGTATTTTTGATACGTAGGTTGATGCCGTTCATTTCTAAAGGTTTTGCGGCTTTGGGATGGATGGCTTCCATACCTACGTCTGCCAGCTGGTCGGCAATGTCATAATTGGTTTCTCCCACCGGATTGCAATTCGTTACACCTACAATACTTGGATCCGCTGTAGAAAGATGGTACTCTTTATGGATAATGACTTCCTTTGGTTTCAGCAACTGTGCAATCTTGCTGAAGGTAACTTCAGAATAGCCCCTGTCGAATTCTCTCATAATCCCTTCCGTACCCTTAACGTAGCCAGTAACGATACATATGGATTGGGAAAAATCGATATGCTTAAATGCCTTTCGGATACGTTGATCGATGGTCAATGGTTTATGACAATCAAAGCCCCCAAGGTCGATCCGTTGAATGTTAACACCTCTATTTGATAGGATAGCAGCTAATGTATATGCAGAGTGGCTTTCACCTATAGAGGCTAGGATTTCCCTCGCTACACGTAAGATATCAACTTGGTCTATATAACCCGAGGAGAGGATATTGGTTAGGTTTTCGAGATAGAGCCGAGCTTTATAGATGTACCCATCGATATAATTGTTAGCAAGCTCCAGATCAAGCCCAAGGCTCTCGTATTTTTTGTTGATCTGCTTAAATGTGATTGTAACCTGTTCTAGGCTGGCATGAAAGTCTTTGTGGTGCAGGATACGGTGATATACGCCAGGATTACCAGTCTTTTTGTTCTCTAGTAACAGGTCGGTAACGCCAGAAAATGCCGAAACTACAAATACACGGTTGCGCAGTGGATCCTTACTTCTGCCATAAAAAATGATGTTATCCAATACCTTATCAAGGGCACTCATTGAGGTGCCACCAATCTTTTCTACTGTAAGCATATCAGGCCAATCCTATTTCTTTTGATAGATAAACATCTTGAATGGTTTGAAGGAATCTTACACCCTCAGAAAATGGACGATGGATAGCCCTTCTTCCGATCATCATGCCAGAACCACCGGCACGTTTGTTTACGATGGCATCTTTAACGGATTCGGTAAGGTCCTTATCTCCAATTGGTTCTCCTCCAGAATGAAGAAGTGGTATTTTTCCCCCGAAGCAGTTGGCCAGCTGATATCTACACCTATCTATTGGGTGCTCGCTTAATAACTGGTTGTCTATTTGAGGGGTGCTATTGCAAAAACCTATGGTTTGGAAGCCTTTATCTATATTGGGCATTCTTTGGATGATGAAATCGGCCTGTATGGCTACGCCAATATGGTTTGCCTGAGAAGTAATATCACTTGCTAAACAATAATCCCTTTCATATTTATAGAAGGCATCATTGGTTACATGGCAGTTCAGTACACAGAACATGCCCAGTTCATGGGCTATTTCAAACTGATGGGCAATTTCTGTGAGCTGTCTTTCAGTCTGTGTAGAACCAAAATCAATACTTGCGGCAATGCCAATGGCTCCCAGGTTCCAAGCTTCCCTAACGCTGCCGAAAGACGCCCTGCCCTGTTGCTGTGGGTAAGATAGCTGTTGTTGGTGTGAGAGCTTTACGATGAAGGGGATTTTATGGGCGTACTTACGGGACAACAGGGAGAGCATACCGAAAGAAGTACTGATGGCATTACAGCCACTAACAATAGCCAATCTTGCCAAGTGTTCCGGGTCGAAGTAAACAGGATGGTCTATAAATACGCTACCCGCCGTTTCTCCGATACTGTGATCGGTAGGAAGGATAGAAAGATAGCCCGTTCCGCCTAATCTACCATGGTTGCAATATTCCTTAATACCTTGTTGTTCCTGCCAGTTGATATGAATACTTCCTCTACTGTGTTGGGCGAGGGAGTGTTGATCTGTGTCTGGCCGATTTTTCTACTATGATGGTCCAAGAGCATTGCTGCTTGATTTCCCAAAAGAGATTGTATTTCGCTAAAACTCATTTTTATTTTTTTGACTGGATTGGCAAACAGAGTGCCCAAGCATACCACTTTAATCAAATCGCTCTTGAATGTATGCTGTGATGTGTTTTTATTTTGAAGGTCTAAAAAGAGGGCTTTCCAAAATGGAAGGTTTTTTTCGTTTAGGGGCAATGTAGCAGTTGTAAACAAGCATATCCATCGCAATATCTCGTGGTAAAATTGGACATGTAGTAATATCGGCTGTTGTCCAAAACGAAAATTCCCTTTTCATTTTGGTAGGATATAATTTGACTTGTTGATCATTGTAAAATATTATGTATTTGATTTTTAGTGCTTTGTGTTAGAAATGAAAATGGTGGAATACTATTGGCATAGCAAGCAAAAAAGAATAGAATATGGAAAAGACGGTATCAGGAGTACAACATCTACGTTTCAAGGTTAGCAGCGGTTTTCGCTTGATTCTTGTATGCTATATCATTATCTCTCTATTTGGATTCGTGGGGGCTTGTGCCACAAACCATCCTGTGAAAGAGAAGGATTTGATCGGTCAGCAGCGTTCTTTGAACGAAATCTATTTGGAAAAAATCCTGAACTGGTTCCATTAAAACATTAGAAGATTATGGAAAATGAAATGATTTTTGTCAGGATCGCTACAAGAAACGATCTGAAATATGTCCAGGAAATTCTCGACGAAACCCAAGCTTCGGCCATTGCAAGGGGTACTGGCATAGCAAAACGGGATCCAGCGACCATAGTGGCTAAAATAGTTGAGGGGAAAGCGGTAATTGCCCTGACCCTGATTGGCGAATGGGTAGGCTTTTCCTATCTACAGTTGTGGGAAGATGGCGACTTCGTATCTAACTCGGGATTGATCGTTAATCCAAAGTACCGAAAGTCGGGCGTGGCCAGCGCCATTAAGGAGCGGATCTTTAAGATGTCAAGAAGATTGTATCCCCAGGCCAAGATTTTCAGCATTACTTCCGGCACGGCTGTTATGAAATTGAACTATAAGCTTGGTTTCCGGCCTGTGGGCTTTTCAGAAATAACCCGGGATAAAAACTTTTGGAAAGGTTGCGAAGGTTGTGAAAACCATGACATTTTACAGCGTAAAGGGCATGCCAATTGCCTATGTACGGCCATGTTGTTTGAACCTGTTGAAATTGGAACGGAGAATATCATAGAAGCGGGAAAGGAAATAGCCCTTTATCTTCATCATTAAGCATTAAACGATAAGAAAATGAAAATTTTATATGAAAAAGCAGTAAAGCTGCTACAGGAACTGATCGCATTACCATCTTTTAGTACAGAGGAAAAAGACGTAGCAGATCATGTTGAAATCTTTTTAAAGGAGCATGCTATACAAACCATTAGGAAGTACAATAATATATGGTGTTATAACGAGTATTTCCAAGCTGGAAAGCCTCTCTTGCTACTTAATTCACACCTAGATACTGTCAGACCGAACAGTCAGTATAGAATGGACCCTTTTCTTCCCGTAATTCGGGAGGGTAAGCTTTATGGATTGGGCAGTAATGATGCTGGAGGTGCACTGGTCTCCCTAATTTGTACTTTCCTACATTTCAACGAGCGTAGAGATCTTCCATTTAATATCTGTTTGGCCGTTACCGCCGAAGAGGAAGATTCTGGTTTGCACGGCATCAGGTCAATATTGAATGACTTGATGCCCGTTTCTTTTGCTATAGTCGGTGAGCCTACGGGTATGCACATGGCCACTTCGGAAAGAGGATCAATGGTCTTGGACTGTGTTTCCATGGGCAAGGCTGGTCATGCAGCAAGAGAGGAAGGAGATAATGCCATCTATAGGGCCATCCGCGATATTCATTGGTTTTCAAGTTTTGAGTTTCCAACAGATCCGGGACAGCAGAAAGCTGTTAAGATGAGCGTTACGGAGATTAATGCTGGCCTACAGCATAACATCATCCCTGGGGAATGTAGCTTTACGGTAGATATCAGGTTTGATCATAGCTATACCGTTAAAGAAATCATCAATGTGATTAAGAACCATACTTTCTGTGATACCTCGCTCAGGCCTAATGTCCTGTATCCGTCAGCGATTAACGAATCGCATTTGTTGGTACAGGCAGCTCAGCGGTTGGGAAGAGAAACCTATATCTCGCCTACCAGCTCTGATCAGGGATGGCTTAAACTGCCCTCGGTAAAAATGGGCCCTGGAGATTCTGCCCGTTCACATTCTGCCGATGAGTATATTTATCTTTCTGAAATAGAGGAAGGCATCAGTATCTACATCAGTCTTTTGGACCGTATATGCAGTATGATGGTTTCTGATGCGCAATTAAAATCACTATCTTTCGAGCATCAATTGGAACATTAAAGAAACAAGCCAATCATGCAAGAAAGTATACTGATCATCGACGATGAAAAGAATATCAATAATCTACTTGCCCGTATCATCAACTTAGAGGGCTTTAGGGTGCTGCAGGCCTTTACGGGAAAGGAAGGACTGAAGATACTAAAGAATGAGGATATTCCATTGGTCATCAGTGATGTGAAACTGCCAGATTATAATGGTGTCGACTTGGTTGTCGAAATCAAAAAGTTGAGGCCAGGCACAGAGGTGATTAACTTGACCGCTTTTGGAACCATAGCTGACGGTGTAAAAGCCATGCGGAACGGTGCTTTTGACTATATTACCAAGGGAGATGATAACGACAAGATTATTCCCTTAATTTATAAAGCGCTTGATAAGGCAAAAATGAACGCCAGATTGGACGAGTTGGAAAATAGAGTAGCCAAAAAGTACAGTTTCGATTCGATGATTGGCCAATCGGTACACATCCGTGATGCCATTGTGCTGGCCAAAAAAGTAGCACCAACCGACACCACAGTACTGTTGCTGGGCGAAACTGGTACGGGCAAGGAAGTATTTGCCCAGGCCATCCATGGTGATAGTCCCCGTCAGCAAAAGCCGTTTGTTGCGGTAAACTGTAGCGGCTTTAGTCCGGAGCTTTTGGAAAGCGAACTTTTTGGTTATAAATCCGGAGCTTTTACGGGCGCATCCAAAGATAAAAAGGGACTGATTGAAGAGGCCAATGGTGGTACTTTATTTTTGGATGAAATTGGCGAGATGAACCTTGATCTGCAGGCAAAACTACTTAGAGTACTCGAAAACCAAACTTTTATTAAAGTAGGCGACACACAGACGAGCAAAGTTAACGTACGTATCATTGCCGCTACGAATAGGGATCTTCAGAATGAAGCAGATAATGGCCGTTTTCGTTTAGACTTATATTATCGTCTTTCTGTATTTTCTATACAGCTACCTCCTTTGGCTCACCGGAGAGAGGATATATCGCCCATTGCCTCCTTTTTTCTAGCCGAGTTTGCAAAAAAGGTAAATAGAAAGGGGCTCCAGTTTGATAGGGACGTGGTAGAAAAACTCACTGCTCATCAGTGGAAAGGAAATATTCGCGAGTTGAAGAACGTAGTGGAACGTTTGGCTATTCTTTCTGATGGCAATCTTATTACTTCAGCTCTGTTACCAAATGAATTCCATACCGATGCTAATGTTACCGATTCCATGAATATGCAAACCATGGAAAAGATGCACATTATGAAAGTATTGCGCTATGCAAAGGGAAATAAAACAGAGGCATCTCGTCTTTTGGGTATTGGGCTTACTACCTTATACCGTAAAATTGAAGAATATAATATAGATACGTAGCATATATCTTTTCAATATGAAAAAACCCTTCCATTTTGGAAGGGTTTTTTTGTTTACTCCACTTTTTGAAATAAAATTTTGTAATGTAAGTTTCTGGTGTACAGTTGTTTGTGTTTTTTTATTGGAGCTTCGGCATAGCAATTGGCATAGTGCTGTCAAAACGAAAAAAATATGTTAACAATTTCATTACTACTAGCCATTATGATTCTCTGCTGGGTTTGCTTCAGATCAATTGACTGGTTCGAAAAAATCTAAAAGACCATGATTGCACTATTCATTATTTCCCTAGCCGTATTCATTTATATGCTCTACGTGCTGATCAAACCAGAAAAATTTTAATCACATGAACACAGAATTACTCGGAATTTTGGCGACCTACCTGCTCACATTGGTAATCGCTATACCTTTGGGTAGGTATCTAGCTAAAGTATTTGCTGGAGAAAAGGTCTGGACAGACTTCCTAAAACCCTTAGAAACTGGAATCTTCAAGATCTCTGGTATTAACCCTAAAGAAGAAATGAACTGGAAACAAGCTATGAAAGCTATGCTGACCATTAACTTGGTTTGGCTTGTTTACGGTTTATTTGTGCTTATTTATCAAGATAAACTTCCCTTAAACCCTGATGGCAACCCTGGTATGACACCAGATTTAGCTTTTAATACCATCATTAGCTTTGTGGTCAACTGCAATTTGCAGCATTACTCAGGTGAAACCGGGCTTACTTATCTAACACAGCACATCGTCATGATGTTTCTGATGTTCGTAAGTGCTGCTACTGGTATTGCGGCGGCAGTGGTGTTTTTTAAGGCATTTCGCGATAAAACCACTGAGAAATTAGGTAATTTTTGGGATTTCTTCATTAAATCTATTACCCGTTTATTGCTGCCAATGTCATTGGTTATTGCCTTGATTTTAGCATTTAACGGTACGCCTACCAGTTACGAAGGCAAAGACCAGTTTATTTCGCTAGAAGGGGATACCGTTAATGTATCTCGTGGCCCCGCTGCTGGTATGATTGCCATTAAGCATTTGGGCACTAACGGGGGCGGTTGGTTTGGAGCAAACTCCGCTCATCCTTTAGAAAATCCCAATTATATTACAAATACAGTAGAACTGATTGCGCAAGTAATCATCCCAATTGCGATGGTCATTGCCTTTGGTATCTTCATTAGAAGAAGAAAACTATCATGGGTAATTTTTGGGGTAATGACAGTTGGTATGTTACTGCTGCTTATTCCTATGGTAAATTCGGAGCTAGGCGGTAACCCAGCAATTGCGAAGATGGGCATTAGCCAAGCTACAGGCTCAATGGAAGGTAAGGAAATGCGTTTTGGGCCTGCAATTTCTGCTTACTGGAGTACTGTTACCACTATCATATCTACGGGTTCGGTAAATAGTATGCACGATAGTACCATGCCTTTATCTGGCGCTTGGCAATTGCTTGGCATGATGATCAACTCTTTTTATGGAGGTTGCGGTGTGGGTATACTCAACTACTTTATTTACCTCATTATTGCTGTATTTATTTCTGGGTTGATGGTGGGAAGGACACCAGAATTTTTAGGCCATAAGGTAGAAGCACGAGAAGTAAAGATTGCTGCATTGATCACCTTGCTCAGTCCGTTTCTAATATTGGCAGGTACGGCATTAGCTACCTATGTATTTAACAACCATGGCGAGGCCGCATGGGCGGTGCAGCCAAAAAACTGGCTTAACAACCCTAGTTTCCATGGTTTTTCAGAAATGTTGTATGAAGTAACCTCATCCAACGCTAACAATGGTTCTGGTTTCGAAGGTTTGGGAGATAACAATGTTTTTTGGAATGTAATGACCGGCTTTGTTTTATTCCTTGGACGCTTTTTGCCAATTATAGGCCCAATTGCCATTGCTGGATTGCTGGCCCGTAAAAAATACATCCCTGAATCATCAGGTACATTGAAAACAGATACGCTTACTTTTGGACTGATGACCTTTGCGGTAATCATTATCCTTAACGCACTATCTTATTTCCCTGCGTTGGCCTTGGGTCCTTTGGCAGAATATTTTACCATGTTGAAATAGAAGGACCAGATAACAAAATCATAATGGGAGCTTAAACAATAGTTAAAAGCTCCATCACATAAAAATGAATTATAAAGATGAAAACTTCATCAAATAAACTGTTCGAACCCGCTTTAGTGCGTACAGCGCTGAAAGAATCATTCGTGAAACTCGATCCAAGGGTAATGATCAAAAATCCAGTGATGTTTACCGTTGAAATAGGTACGGTGATCATGGCATGGGTCACCATTTACTCGCTTAGCAATAGCGGGCAAGGTTCCGCGATATATAACTTTATTATCTTTCTGATCCTTTTATTGACCGTATTGTTTGCCAATTTTGCGGAAGCAATTGCCGAGGCCCGTGGAAAAGCGCAGGCCGATTCGCTAAGGAAAACCAGAGAGGAAACACCTGCCAAGGTAATTTTGGCCAATGGAGATATACAGATACGTTCATCAGCTTTGCTTAAAAAAGGAGATGTGTTTTTCTGTGAAGCAGGAGATACTATTCCTACCGATGGCGAGATCATCAAAGGTATTGCCACTATAGATGAATCGGCCATTACGGGAGAATCTGCCCCAGTAATCAGAGAGTCGGGAGGAGATAAATCATCGGTTACTGGAGGTACAAAAGTACTTTCAGACCGTATCGAAGTGGTTGTAAATACACAGCCTGGCGAAAGTTTTCTGGACAAGATGATTGCTTTGGTAGAAGGGGCATCACGTCAGAAAACGCCAAATGAAATTGCCCTTACCATTCTTTTGGCCAGTTTTACCATCGTATTTATTATTGTATGCGTAACGTTAAAACCATTTGCCGATTACGCCAATACACCAATCACTATTGCGGCACTGATCTCTCTTTTTGTTTGCCTAATTCCTACGACTATTGGTGGATTGCTATCTGCCATCGGTATTGCTGGAATGGACAGGGCATTGCGTGCCAATGTTATCACAAAATCGGGCAAGGCAGTAGAAACTGCTGGAGATATTGATGTGCTTTTGTTGGATAAAACAGGGACTATTACCATTGGTAACCGTAAGGCAACCAGTTTTTATCCTGCCCCAGGGGTAGATAACAAAACATTTATCGAAGCCTGCGTATTAAGTTCATTGGCCGATGAAACCCCAGAAGGTAAGTCGATTTTAGAGCTGGCTGTAGGACAGAACCATCATGTAGGCGCAGTACCAGAGGGTGCCCAATTCATCAAGTTTACGGCTGAGACACGTTCAAGTGGTATGGATACCGTAGACGGTAAACGTATCAGAAAGGGTGCTTTTGATTCTATTTTGAACATGGTGACTTCAGCCGGCAATAAATTTCCTATAGAAACTGAACAACAAGTAAAAGAAATCTCTAATAATGGCGGTACGCCGCTGGTGGTAGCCGTTAACGAAGTTGCTTTAGGAGTAATCGAATTACAAGATATCATTAAACCTGGAATTAGTGAACGTTTCGAACGTTTGAGAAAAATGGGCGTGAAAACCGTGATGGTAACGGGAGATAACCCGTTAACAGCAAAGTTTATTGCTCAAAAAGCAGGGGTTGATGATTTTATAGCCGAGGCCAAACCGGAGGATAAGATGAACTACATTAAGCAGGAACAAGCACAAGGTAAACTGGTAGCCATGATGGGCGATGGTACCAACGATGCTCCAGCTCTGGCTCAGGCAGATGTGGGCGTAGCCATGAATAGCGGTACACAGGCCGCAAAAGAGGCAGGTAACATGGTTGATCTGGATAATGATCCAACCAAGCTGATCGAGATTGTGGAAATTGGTAAACAGCTATTGATTACCAGAGGTACTTTAACCACTTTCTCTATCGCTAACGACGTGGCAAAGTATTTTGCTATCGTTCCGGCCTTGTTTATTGCTTCTATACCTGCTTTGCAGCACCTTAACATCATGGGATTGCACAGTCCAGAAAGCGCTATACTTTCGGCGGTAATTTTCAATGCAATTATTATCCCGATACTGATCCCATTGGCATTGAGAGGCGTACAGTATAAACCTATTGGAGCAAGCGCACTGTTGCGCAGAAACCTATTGGTTTATGGATTGGGAGGTGTTTTGATTCCTTTTATCGGTATTAAAGTTATAGACCTACTGGTAGGACTATTCTTCTAAAAAAAAAATATTTATCATATCAAATTTATAAAACAGATGAAACCGTCCCGAGCAATCGGGATAGCTTCATCACCGATTAAAACAAATAAAAAAACAACGATGAAAAAATATATCATACCATCGATCAGATTAACCGCAGTGCTAATGTTGTTGCTTTGTGGGATTTATCCACTAATTGTAGCATTTGCTGGTGGTTTTACTGCAGGTAACGGTGGTGGCGAAAAGATTGAAAGAAATGGAAAAGTAGTAGGCTATGCCCTTTTGGGGCAAAGTTTCTCGAGTCCTAATTATTTCTGGGGAAGACCTTCAGCTGTAAATTATAATGCAGCAGGATCAGGAGGAGCTAATAAAGGCCCTTCTAACCCAGATTACTTAAAGACGGTTTCAGATAGGATCGATACTTTAATTAAATATCATCCAGGCTTAAAGAAAAGTGATATTCCTGCAGACATAGTAACTGCATCTGGTAGCGGATTGGATCCTAATATTTCACCGGAAGGGGCTGCTTTACAGATAAAAAGAATAGCTCATAATAGAAAGTTAGATGAAAAAGTGGTGGCAGATTTGGTGGCCAAACACATTCAAAAGCCATTATTGGGACTATTTGGTCCATCTACAGTTAATGTGCTGAAGTTAAACTTAGCATTAGACGAAATCAAAAAATAGCAAATAACACCTTCCGTACCGCTGCCTGAACCTCCAGCGTTTGCCAACCTTAGGGACAGGCAGCTCACCGGTAAATCGGAATATTATCTAAAAATTAAATAACAGAATAAATATATGAAACCATCCTAATACATTAGGATAGCTTCATCTCAAAAAAACAAAATTTAAAATAGATGAAAAAACAATTATTAATCGCAGCTTTACTAGCGACAGGAAGTTATGCCTTTGCACAAGAAACACCAAAAATTAAGGTAAGTGGCTACTTGGAGACCTACTTTGGCTACGATTTTAATAAACCAGCTGATAATAACAGACCAGGATTTGTGTATTCTCATAATAGACATAACGAAGTAAACCTGAACTTAGGCTTCATTAAGGGAAGCTACGATGATGGCACAATTAGGGCAAACTTGGCGGTAATGGCAGGAACCTATGCAAATGCCAATCTAGCTGCCGAACCAGGTGTTCTAAAAAACATATTTGAGGCCAATGCTGGGGTAAAACTATCTAAAACGAGCAACCTTTGGTTGGATGCGGGTATTTTCTCTTCGCATATTGGTTTTGAAAGCGCCATTAGCAAAGATTGTTGGGTATTGACCCGTAACATCTCCTCAGAAAACACACCTTATTACGAATCGGGAGCAAAACTGGGATATGTTACCAACGATGGAAAGTTTGCTGCAACCATCCTTTATTTAAACGGTTGGCAACGTATCGCCCGTCAGGAGGGGAACAGCCAACCAGCAGGAGGATTACAGTTAACATGGAAACCTTCATCGAAGATTACGGTTAATTACAGTAACTATTTGGGTACTGAAGGCGAAGATGCTGTACGTGTCCAACGTTTTTATCACAATTTTTATGGTGTGCTACAATTAACACAGCAATTTGGCCTGACCTTAGGCTTTGATTACGGAACACAACAGGTGGCAAAAGGAAGCAGCGAGAAAAAAGAAGTGCTTTCGCCAGTGGCTATTGCACAATATAAATTTGCTGATAAATGGGCGGTAGCTGGCAGGTTTGAATACTATCAGGATAAGAAAGGAATGATTATTTCGACTGGAACGGCTAACGGTTTCAAAACATCTGGTTATTCGATGAATATAGATTATGCGCCAATTAGCAATGCCGTAATTCGGTTAGAAGGTAAAGTTTATGATAGCAAAGACCAGATATTTGCAAGAGATGCTGCTACAGTAAACCATAGCGCAGCAATTACAGCAAGCATTGCCGTCTCTTTTTAAATGAAAAAAGACTTTTATAACAATATTTTGTACTGATGGTACTGTTGTTTGAAATCTTGATCAGCTTGGCGACTATTTGCATGGGGACCATGTTGATCAAGGTTTTTAGGAAAAGAAAATGATGGAGAATGATGTCCTTGAAAAGCAATAACAAAAAGCTGAAAGCTATTTTGTTATTTATAGTTTTAGCACTTTTGAGCGTGGGATTTGCTATTTTAATTAACAGACCAGGATAAATTAGATCATAATGGGAGAAGAAAACAATATCAATTCGGTAAAGAACTTTCTGGAGCTGATCAAAAAATCGAAACGTGGCAAGCTGAAGGTTTACATCGGCATGAGCGCTGGTGTAGGCAAAACTTACCGGATGCTGCAGGAAGCACATGCGCTGTTGAAGAATGGGATAGAGGTGAAAATTGGTTATATCGAAACGCACTTTCGTCCAGAAACGCATACGCTACTAGAGGGTTTACCGGTTATCCCCCGTAGAAAGCTTTTCTATAAAGGAAAGGAACTGGAGGAAATGGATGTAGCTGCCATTCTGGGCCTTCATCCAGAAGTGGTTATTGTTGATGAATTGGCGCATAGCAATGTAGAAGGAAGTAAGAATGAGAAGCGATGGCAGGATGTAATAGATATTCTCGATGCGGGCATCAATGTGATCTCGGCAGTTAATATCCAGCATTTGGAGAGCATGAATGAGGAGATCGAGAAAATTACGGGTATTCCCATCACCGAGCGCATTCCCGACAAGATATTGAAGGTAGCCGATGAGGTGGTAAATATCGATCTTACTGCCGATGAACTCATAGATCGTTTAAAAGCAGGGAAAATATATGATCAAACTAAAGTTGAGCGTGCACTCGGTAATTTTTTTAGGGCTGAAAAGATACTCCAACTGCGTGAATTGGCATTAAAGGAAGTTGCCCATCACTTAGAGCGGAAAATAAGTATTGAAGTGCCCAAGCAGGTAAAGTTGCGACAGGAAAAGTTCATGGCCTGTATCTCTACCAATCATGCTACGGCCAAGGTTATCATCAGAAAAACGGCTCGTTTGGCTTCCTATTATCGCTCTCCGTGGATTGTACTTTATGTGCAAAGGGATAAAGAAGGTGGAAACAGAGTTAGACTCGATTTACAAAGACACCTGATTAACAATTTTAAACTGGCAACAGAGCTGGGTGCCGAAGTAGTAAAGGTAAAGGAAGAGGATGTGACAGGAACGATTACCAGAATTGCGCACGAACGAGAAATCACGACAATTTGCATAGGCAAGCCAAATTTTAGTCTACTAAAAGTGATATTGAATACTACACTTATCAGCAAACTGTTAAAAAATGTATCAGAAAAAGAGATTGACTTAGTCATACTCTCATAAAATTTAAGGACATGAAAATTAAAACAAAACTTTGGCTCGGCTTCGGGTTCCTATTCGCCGTAGTACTACTGTTCGGTATAATATCTTTGTACCAAATCAACCGTATATCAGACAGCTCAAAGGTTATCCTTAAAGACAACTATGAGAGTTTGAGATATGTAAGTGCAATGCGTCTGGTATTGGAAGAGCACCCTTTGCCACTTAATGCTAAGGCGCAATCGAATTTTGAAGTATATCTGCAAAAGGAGAAACAAAACCTTACCGAAAGTGGAGAGAAAGAAACAGTTGCCAAAATGGAGCAGGCCTATCTAAGACTCACTGATCAGGTTTCAAATTCCGACGTTCAAGACATGGCACTAAAGGATGTTTATCGCCAGTTACGACATATCGAAAAGTTGAACATGGATGCCATTGAGAAGAAAAATACCGATGCTGAAGCAAGCGTTGACAAGGCTGTTTCCTATCTCATCTTTACAGCCACCATCTGCTTTTTACTGTTGTTGTCATTTAGCGTGAATTTTCCTGGCTTTGTGGCCAATCCTTTAAGGGAGTTTTCTACAGCAATAAAAGAAATTGCAAAAAAGAACTATACCCAACGTGTAGAGTTCAGGGGTGGCGACGAATTTTCTGAATTGGCTGTGGAGTTCAATGCCATGGTTAGACAGTTGAAAAAATGGGAAAATAGTAATCTGGCCAAGATACAATCTGAGAAGTTAAGGATTGAGACCATTATCCAACAGATGCAGGACCCTATCATTGGTTTAAACGAAAAACACGAAATCCTGTTTCTGAACAGGACGGCCGAAGAGGTTTTCAATCTGGAGGCAGGTAAGGTTGTTGGGGCGGATGCTGTGGAATTGGCAAAAAATAACGGTTTGCTGGATAGGGTAATGGGAACATCAAATGGAGCCAAGCCCATGAAGATCTATGCAGACGACAGGGAATCCTTTTTTCAATTGGAAAGAAAGGAAATTCTGGTTCCCATCTATGATAATCAGCAGGAAATGGCACTCAGTGAGTCTCAAAAAGCGGCTGGCGAAGTATTTGTACTAAAAAATGTTACACAATACAAGGAACTCGATGAGGCCAAGACTAACTTTATCGCAACAGTTTCGCATGAACTTAAGACACCGATCTCCTCACTAAAGATGAGCCTCAAACTAATGAACGATCAAAGGGTTGGAGAGCTTAACGAGGAGCAGCAACAGCTGGTGCAGCACATGAAGGAAGACTGTGGACGGTTGCTGACCATCACAAGTGAGCTCTTGGACTTGGCACAGGTAGAAACTGGCAATATCCAACTTAACATTGTGAAATCCGATCCTCGGAAGATAGCTATTTATGCAATGGATGCCGTTAGGTTCCAGGCTGAACAGAAATCTATTGAACTAGAATTGATATGTAAGAACGATCTTCCCCGTATTAATGCGGATACAGAAAAAACGGCCTGGGTGATGGTCAATTTTCTATCGAATGCATTAAGGTATAGCCCTGAAAAAGCAAAAGTGGTGATCAAGATTGTACAGAAAGGCAGTTTTATAGAATTTTCGGTAAAAGATTATGGAAAGGGTATAGATGAGCAGTACCAGAAACGCCTTTTCGATCGCTATTTCCAAGTGCCGACGGATGGTAACAATAAATCTGGTTCTGGACTTGGCCTTGCCATCTCTAAGGATTTTATACAGGCTCAGGGAGGAGAGATTTGGGTAGAATCTGCCATTGGTGAGGGAAGTAAGTTCGGTTTTAGGATACCAGTACAAGAATAATAGATGCTTTGTATTACCTAAGATTATGAGCTATTTCGGTTACATGTTTTTTTTGCTTTCTTTTTGCCCCATTTTCGGTTGTACCAAATGATAAACCCCGTAATAGGAAGCGATGCTCCTACAAGGGAGGCAATGGATGCGATGATCTTGGTGGTTAGTCCTCCAATGGTACCAACGTGGATGTCGAAGTTGGCCCTATAGATTTTTTGACCTAGGGAATACTGGTTCATGTTGGTATTGCCGCCTACAATTTTTAAGCTATTTTGATCGAAACTGTACCATTCTGTTAGATCATTGTGGCCACTGGTAGGATTAAGATATACCTTGTAAACGTCTTTGCTTTCTTTGGGATAGCTGATTCGAAGGTTATCATTTTTGCCATAACGAATGTACAGTTCGTCATCTGCCCGTACAAATTGAGAAGAAACAATGGTAGTGTCTGAAATCCCCTTGTTAGGGTACTCCATTTTTGGTTTTCCGCCGCTTAACAGCCAATAGTAGCCATCATCAAACCACCTAAAGGTAAACACAATGCCAGTAACAGTAAGGATAATGGTAAATATAAGGGTATAAAAGCCTAGTACGTTATGCAGATCAATGTTGAGGCGTTTCGATTTAGCGGTCCATTTGATTTTGAAGCTCTTGTCTCGAGTAGATTTGTTCCATTTTTTTGGATACCACCAGATCAGGCCAGTGATGAGGGTAATCAGGAAAAATATACAGCTGCTACCCACAAAATAGCTTCCAAATGGTCTTGGCAACCAGAAAAAGCGGTGTCCTGCCCGAAGGAAATCATTGAACTCAATGACACTGTCGGTATTGATTCGGTGGTATAGGATCTCACCATTATAGGGATTAAGGTACAGGTCATGAAAATCGCCTTCTGGTCCATCACGATAACTTAGTATAGCGCTTTTTCCCTTCTCACGATAATCGATACTGTAGAGCCCCCCAATGCCATCGTTAGGGATGTTTTTTACTGATAGCCTGGCTTTTTGATAAAGCTCAGATGGTTTAAGCTGGCTGCGGTTTTCTGCTTTTACGTATTGCCCTGGTGTAAAAGTGAGTGTAATCTCATCCCTGAATACCCAGATGGCCGCGGTAAAACAGACCACAAACACAACAACTCCTGAGATAAGTCCCAACCAAAGGTGCAACCAATTACTGGTTTTCCTAAAAATAGATTTTTCTGATCTTGCCATAGAAAATAACACCGTTTCGGTTCTGAGAATAGCCGAAACGATGTTTTATTGGATGGTTACTTGATTTTGAATAGGCCGTTTACGTGATCTACGTCATTTACCTTTACACCTTTGTTAAGGCTTCCGTTAGCACTGTCGTAATTGTAGATGTAAAAATTGCCGTCTATATCCTTAGTGTTTACTGGGAAGTAAACCTTTCCGTTATCGGCAAGAATGTTAGGTGCGGTGGCTTGGCTTTTGGCCAATGGTACATTCAGTTTGGTAATGTTGCCTGTTGCCATATCAACCACATGGAACTCTTGCACGTTAGCAAATCCATAAGATGACCATGTTAAAGCCAAATCCATACGTATTCTTCTGATCAACAGTTTTCCGTTACCAGCATAGCCACCGCCGAGTACGGCATCGCCGTTCAGCTTTTCCGATAGGTTTAGGAAATAGGTAGGGTCTACCACCGAAGTTCCTTTTTTGATTCTATAGATACCGTGTGGCCTGTCCCAGTTTCCAGAAACCATTTCAAAAGGAGAGGTCATGATATAAAGATCATCGTTGTACACAAATGTTTTTAATACGCCATTACGATCGTTACCAGGACTGGTAGACCTGTTATCTTCACTATAAACGGGATTACTGATGGATGGATAATCGAACACAGCGAAGTAGGCAGTACCCGTTGCGTAGTTTTCCTTTCCAGGCTTAATAGCGGCAGGATAGCCTTCATCGCCATACCAATAACCTACATGTAATTTATTGTCCTTTACTTGCGCAACCCCTACAATTGGTCCTGTAAGCCCCGCTTTGGTTGGTAAATTTAATTGGCCTTCTTTGGTAATGGTCATGCTTTCCACATTAACAATCTTGTAGGCACCTTTGTAGCCATAGATCATCAGGGTCTTGTCATCAATCCATTGGTGGTTGTATCTATAGCCTTCGGCTAGCACAAAAGGAATTACTTTTACATTTTGTAGTGTTTGGTTATTATAGCTGTACTTGGTTAGGGTGTTATCTCCAGCTTGGTAAGCATAATAGTAACCATTTTTAGTCATGAACGCCAAAAAGCCCGGATCTTGGTTCGTAGCGTTTGCACCTTTGCCTATAAAAGATACCTCTCCTTCGGTTAGGTTTCCACGTTGGTAGATATAGGAACCGTCTGGATCCATAACCATCCCCGCAATGGCAAAAGTTTGTTCTGTAACGGGTTCATCACTAGTGTCTTTGCTTTTTTTGCAAGACTGTAACGAATAACCGGTAATTAAAATGGTTAAAGCGATCAATGCTTTTTTAAAGGAATTGGTATTCATGTGATTGGATTAATGTATTTATTTTAATGATAGTAATAGCGTAGTTTGAGGTTAAATGAGCGTCCTGGTTTTTGTAGACGGAAGTTGTCATAGGCCAGTTCGTTGCCTAAGTTTCTAGATTCTAGTGAAATATTGTATCTGCCCTGTTTAAGGGAATAGGTAAGCCCAGCATTATGCAATAGCTGCGATGGAATGACATTGAGCGATTGGGCGCTTCCCCAAGCCTCCCAAGTAAGGTAGAACTGATGTAGGTATTGGCTCGACCAGTCGAACTGTAGACGTGTTCCCTTGCCAAGCCAGTCACTTTTACCTATCGAAAAATAAAGGTTGGCGAACAGCCAGGGCTGGTTTGGTATAAGATTGCCATAGGTTTCTCTTGGGGTACTGGTTCCATAGATAAACTCCTGGTTCTGTTGCGATCTTTGAAAGCTGCCGTTAATGGCGACATCTAACAAGTTCCCGTATTTGTACTGTACTTCTGCTTCGCCTCCATAAACAATTACTTTACCCTCGTTTAGGTATTGGGAACTGTTATTGCCTGCTGGTATAGAATAGATAAAATCTTTGGCATGGCGTAAAAAACTACCCACGTTCAGGTTATAGGTTTGTTTATCAATACGCTTGCTGTAACTAAAGCCAAGGTTCAAGTTATGGCTGCTTTCTGGTCTGATGTCTGGATTGGGTATAAAATTAACACCATCTCCGAGTACTTCAAGTAGCTCTGGGAGGCGAATAGCATGCTCATAGGAAAGTCGTAACTGGCTATTTTTATTGAGCGAATATCGGGTTGCCATTCCGTAGCCATAATTGTTATAGTCGCGATGTTGAGCCGCTCTTTGGCTTCTGCCACCTACCACTTCCCCAATGTTGAGGTTGAAATGGAAGAGTTTAGCAAATACTTCGGTCTTCAAACGATTATTAATTGCATTGTTCTGCCATGCTAAACCATAAATGGATTTCGCTTGCCCAGAAGGAGTAAAGATTTTACCGCTAAGTTCCTCGTTAGAGGTTTGGTCGGCACTACTGTAGTTTTGGGTAAATGAGATGGCATTTTTTGTGTCCAGTTCATAGCTAAGGTGTACTCTGGCCAAAAGAAACTTGTTTTCGAAATTGGTGTAGGCTCTAGGGATTGAGGCCCCGATTTCACCGTAATTGTTGTTGATACTCCTGGCTGAGCCATCCCACCAATAAGTGGTAGAGGAGGTATCTACTACTGCATATCGATCTACACCATAACTTAAAAATGCATTTGTACTTAATCCTTTGATAAGCAGATTGTTTTTTTTGTAACGGATGGAAGGCATGATATAATCGCCATTGCGATTTACTTTTCCATAGACTACGGTCTGTCTGGCTCCTGTTTGGTATTCTTTGTAGTGGTCATTGTAAAGCATAGCGACCATTATTACATCTGCCCATCTTCTATTTACAAAACCAATTTCCCCCTGTACCATTGTAGAACGGTACTGATCGTGGAAACGTTTTACGCTCTTTTCAGCAAAGTTGCCATTGCCATCGGGTACCAAAATAGGCGCATCGTATCTGGAGTTGCTGTGCATCCAATAGTTATTATCCGAAAAATTATAGAAGGAGGTAAGTTTAGCTAACAGTCCAGTACGCTCGTTGGCATATTGGGCATTAAGTGATGCCCTTTGTGTATTGAATGAACCGTAGCTATAGCTGGCGTCGAGATAACTTTTCGTGCCTTTGTTGGTGACCATATTGATGGCCCCGCCCAAAGCATCTGATCCCAGTTCTATGGGCACAACGCCTTTATAAACCTCAACCCTTTCGGCAAGGTTAACAGGGATGTTGTTGAAGGTCATGCCTACCCCGTAATTTTCCATCGGAATACCGTCTACAAAAAAACGTACTGCTTTTCCAGAAAGCCCGTTCAGTGAGAAATTGAATTCTGAGCCCAATCCGCCATATTCCCTAATCCTGATCCCCGTGGTAGTGTTTAAAACCTGATTGAGATCTTTGGTAGTGTTGTTGAATTTGGCTAGTTCAACAGCATTCACGTTAAAGCCGCTTTCCTTAAGTTTTTGGGTTTCGGTTTTGCCAATCACTTTTACCTGCTCCAATTGATGCTCGTCCGCTATAAGCTCAATATCGATCTTCGAGGACCAATCTTCATTGATCACTATCTTTTTAGCCACGGGCTTATATCCGATGCTCGAAACTTGTATTTCCTGCGCTTGCTCACTGGTAATGACATCCAAATAAAACCGGCCATTGACATCTGTAAAGGTGATATTGCCGCCAATACGTACCGACACGGCTTCAAGCGGATTGCCCTGAGCGTTTATCCTGCCCGATATGCGTTTCTTTTCACTCTTATCAAGAGCAATATGAATCTGCTTGCCAATGATCTTGAATTTGAGTTTCCGACCAGTGAGCAGGCTTAATAGGTTGACTACCGTTTCATTGTTATATTTTTTACTGATTCGTCTTTCAGTATCCAGTAACTGGTTGCTATAAACAAAGGTATGGTCAATCCTTTGTCCAATCTGTTGGATGGCCTCGGAAATCTTTACATCCTCAAACTGTATCGATAACCTTTTTTCAAGAGGACTTACCGTTTGGGCATTTAGGGTACAAGGTGAAAATAAGCTATAAATCAAGATATAGCATAGGGTACACAGCGTGTGCATATGACTGCGCCGTGCTAAAAATATTTTCATATTTTTACAGAGATTATGGATTAAATATTAAGCTATTGGTTCATTCGCCGGTATGTAGTTTTGGACGACGGCATACCGGTTTTTTCTTGCTGTTGTTATGTCATTTTTCTATAATGGTAACTATCTTGTCTTTTATATCATATTTAAAATCCGCACTGAAAGACAAACTGTTCAGTATGTCTTTTAGGCTTGCCTGCTCATAGGTGCCGGTAATCGTAGTTTCTTTTAGTGTAGCTGAATTGATTTTTACCGTAACTCCATACCATCGCTCCAGTTTTTTGGCAACTTCGGCAAGAGATTCATTATGTATCTCCAATACGTTGTTGATCCAATTGGAAGTGTTATCGCCATTGTTGATTTTTACGCTGACTTTCTGATGATGTGCCAAAGTACCTTGCATGCCTATCTTAAGGATCACTTGGTCTTTGCTATCTACACGCCCAAATAGCACTTTGCCACGCTCAACGGATAACACAACCTTATTGTCATTACTGTAGGCACTTAAGTTGAATTTGGTCCCCAACACTTGGGTAAAGGAAGAATCTGTATGGATAATGAAAGGTTTTCTGGCATCGTGTGCAATATCAAAAAGAGCTTCTCCCTTAAGTTTTACCAATCTTTTATCGTCAGTTGTAAATGTTTCTGGAAAGATCAGCTCGCTGGCAGCATTAAGTATTACCTTGGAACCATCTGGTAGGGTAATTTCTTTTCGTTGCCCAGGTTGTGTACGTATAATCTTGTTTGCTATTGACTGTTGCTCTTTATTAAAGATTGTACCGTTAGATAGAAGCCGTCCTATACCAAAAGCCAATACAATGCAGGCTGCAATTTTCCAGATTATTGCCGAATTATTTTTCCAAAGCGATATTTTCTTTGTAGCAGTCTGTTCAGTTTTTTCGTTGCCAATTTCGGTAGCCAACCTGCTCCATACGCCTGCAAGCTGTTTACATTCGCCGCTGGGTTTTGGTAGCTCCTCCGCATGGTAATTTAGCCAAGTTTCAATTTTGTCTTTTTCTTCTGCGGATGCTAGTCCCTTTGCATAGCGTTCAAACTCCTGAGGCGTTATATTCATTTAAAATTCTAATCTTAGTTAATACCGTATGGATTTAGTTTTATTCAGTCTAAATAATGACTTCTATATTTACAGTTCCATGGTGACCAGAAAGGGACAGGTTAGTTTTTAAGAAAAAAATCAAGAAACTGATAAACAGTGTTTTATTTTTTATAAAAGGAGGTGGGGATGGATAATAGTGGGTTTAATAGCTGATATGTTTACGAAGAAAAGCAAGAGCATTGCCAATGTGCTGCTTTACGGCACTTACGGATATGCCTAATTGGTCTGCAATTTCTATGTTGTTGAGCCCCTGTTGATCACGCATAAGATACACCCTGCGACATTGAGGCGGAAGCTGCTGTACGAGCGCCTGCACATTTTCCGATAAATTGTTGAAATAGATGAGCTGCAGGGTACTGCTATCCGCTTCAGAATAGTCTTTTAAGGACTGCTCAATATGTGATTTCCGACTACTGTTATCCCTGAAGTGTTTTAGGATCTGCATTTTGGTAGCACGAACAAGAAACGCCTCTGGATTGTCGATGATTAAGGTTTCACGGCGTTCCCATATAGAAAGGAACACGTTGTGGATAATATCTCCTGAAAGATCCTCATTTTGCAATTGTTGGTAACATATACGGTACAACTTTGGGGCAAACTGCTGATAGAGCAATTCGAAAGAAGATTCATCCAATTGGATAAAATGGGTTCCTAATATGTTTTCCTTTATTGTCAAAGCCTAGATAGGCCAAAGATAGCTACTATTTAGAATTAATACAAATAGTGGTTTTGCCTATCAATCTGAATATATGTTGCCCTATTAGCTTGGTCAGTGTGCTGATTATACTCCCTTTAGGTCATTAGATGGCCTAGATAAATCACCATAGTATTATTTGGACAAGCCAATTTAGTTGCCCACTTTCGGGTATAAATTATTAACGCTAATGTAGGCAATGATTTGCTGGTAATATGAGGGCTTGTACGATTTTGTCTATCTATCATTAGTAAATTAACAGAAAGGCAAAATAGATTGGAGGGGCAGACCAAAATTATTTTATTTCATTTGTGTAAACTTTGATAAAAATAATGCAACTTTGTTGCGATGTTAAAAGGTGGCTTCAGCTTAAAAATTCCGAGCAGCAAGGTTTTGTTGGCATTTGTCATACTACTGGCTGTCTGCTTTGTGCAGTTTGCTGAACTGACCCACCAATTACGCCATCGGGCTGAACATTCACACAACTATAGCGAGCAGAGTATAGACAAAGAAAGCAAATGTGAAGTTTGTAGCTATTATGAATACGTACACGCCCAACAGTTGTTGTTGGACAAACTTGACCTTCAATGGGCAGTTAGGCTTAAGATGGTTGAGTTTTGTTTTTTTGAAGGCATCTACCATACGCTAGAAGCTCCGACTGCTCTTACAACCAACAGAGGACCCCCGCAAAATAAGGCCTAAATAGGTTTTGCTTATTATGCCCATTTCCTGGGCACATAGTTTTATATCCATATTTTATTTTCATGTATCAGAACAGGATCATTCCCTTTGGAATTGGCCTGTTGGTTACTTTGTACTGTGGTATAGTCATGGCGCAGGAGCGTGTGGTGGTATCAGGTCGGGTAGTGGGTGAAGAAGACAATCTTCCACTTGCCGATGTCATTGTACAGGTCGCTTCCTCTGGAAGTTTCGCACGCACCAACCAACAGGGCTATTATGTATTGCCACCGCAACAGAAAGGACAACTACAACTTTCTTTCAGTCTTTTGGGTATGTTGCCCACTAGCTATCGGCTTACTCTAGGTGGGGATACGGTCTTTAATGTAAAGATGAAGGTGCAGTCCCTATCGTTGAAGGAGGTTTCTGTGGCTACCAAACAGAAAAAGATTGGCTCTTCCGTGGTTATCGACCGTACCGCAATCAGCCATTTACAGCCTACTAGTTTAGGCGATGTCCTACAGCTATTGCCGGGGCAATTGGCCAGAAGCCCAGATATGTCGAGCGCCCAGCAGATCAATTTGAGACAGGTACCTAGCAGTAGCGAAGCTGGCAGGGCCAATGCGCTCGGAACCTCTATTGTTTTGGATGGCATTCCGGTAAGCAATAATGCCAATATGCAGTACAATGTAAACATCCTCAACAGCAGCCCTGGAGTTCTCCCCAAGTTCTCTTCGGTGGCTGGCAGGGGCATAGACCTTCGACAAATACCGGCCGACCAGATCGAGAGCGTGGAGGTGGTTACCGGTGTGCCATCGGTACGACATGGCGATCTCACCGCTGGAGGGGTATTGGTCAAGCGTAGGGCCGGAGCCTTTCGTCCCCAGCTGACCACAAGGCTCAACCCCTTGCTATTTCAGCAAGCCGTAGGGATGGGCTTTAAGTTGGGCAAAAACGGAGGTATACTCAGCATGGATCATGATTATACAAATTCCATAGAAGACCCTAGGGTTACCCTGAGCCAATACACCCGCTTGGGCAGCCAGTTTGCCTGGAGCAAAGGTTTTGCAGGTGATAAAATTTATAGCACTACCCGATTGGGATGGAGCAATACACTTGACAACCAAAAACAGGATCCGGATGACCTGCGCTATCAGAGTCGTACCTACAGTAAAGATCAATCTTTCAATCTAGGAAGCAATTGGCAGCTGAATACAGGAAATAGTTGGTTCTCCTCATTAACCATGGATTTTGGAGTGACTTATGGTAGACAAGATAGTTATGTACAAGAGTTGGTAACCAGAGATCTTTTTCCGGTAACCGATGCGACAGAAGAGGGAATGCATATCGCCCGTTACGGGGAAAGCGAATACCTTTCCAAGGTTACCGTTTCCGGTAGGCCGCTTTCGATCTATAATCGGTTGGAAGGGGTACTGCTTTCGGGCAAGCAATTATGGAAATGGCAACATAAAGTGCTTGCAGGGCTAGAATACCGTTTTGATGGCAACAAGGGTGAAGGTAGGATGTTTGATGCTACCCGTCCGCCCAGACAGAATTATGCTGTGGGCGATAGACCAAGATCATTTGCGGAAGTGCCAGCACTGCAACAATTGGCCTATTATATCGAAGACCAGACTACTATCGATTTTGGGGAAAGAACTTTGGACTTTCATTTTGGTTTGAGGTACGACAATATCCAACCAAATGGTCCTTTTAGTGGTAGGTTTGGCAATCAGCTGCTGCCAAGAATGAATTTGGCAATGGATATTGTAAAAGGGCTACGTATCAAAGGTGGCTATGGGATGACGGCCAAGTCGCCGACACTTAGTTTCATGTATCCAGGTAAACGTTACGTAGATCTGGTGAATTATAATTATTACGCCCAAAATCCGGCGGAAAGATTGGTGGTGATGACCACAAAAATCTTTGAAACCGATAATACCCAACTGAAAAGCTATGTGGCGAAAAAAGGAGAATTTGGCCTGGATTATGAAATTGCCGGTTTCCGTGGTTATGTCACCTTTTATCGCGATGCAACCAATAATGCCTTTGGTACCAATAGGGAAGTGGTAGTGTTACCAGTAGCCCGTCTGGCTGCAACAAGTTTTCCGGTAGGACAGCCGCCAGTGTTGGCACCGGAACCTGCTGGTTATTTGCCTTTCTATGCAGGCTATGACCGTTCGGTAAACAACCGTCGCATAGTGAATAAGGGAATAGAATTTCAGTTGGTAACACCCAGATTGGAAAAGATTAATACCCGTTTTGATCTGAATGGCGCCTGGGCACAAACCATCGGCTACGATAACGGTGAATCGGCAGATTACCAGAAAGCAATCTTTAGCAATGTTACCCCAGATCGTATTGCGATCTACCGCTCTGGTTTCGGCAATATCGGTCGTCGTTTTAGCACTAAGCTGTCTTTTGAAACCCATTTTCCGGAGCTACGTTTCCTGTTGACGGGATTGGTACAAACGGTTTGGTCGGTAAGTAACCGGAATATGGATCTTAGCCCTTATCCAATAGGTTATATCGACAATAATGGACAAACCGTCTATCTGTCGCCGTCACAGGCGATGCAGCCAGCATATGAACCATTGCGTAGAAACCTGAGCAGCACACTTTCTGGCACGGATCAGGCGCCACCGCTATGGCTTTTTAACCTAAGGCTCAGCAAAGAATTCAAGAACAACAGCCGTTTGGCATTCTACATCGATAACATCATTGCCGATAGGGGGATTTACCATAATACGCTTTCCAACCAATTGGTTGCCCGTAACCAGAAGCTGTTTTTCGGGGCAGAATTCACACTCAGACTTTAATGAATTTTACAAACAATAACATATAATGAAAACAACAAAAATAATCCTGGCCTTTATGCTGGGGACGGCAGCTATTTTTGGCTGTAAAAAAAGAGAGGGAAGTATACAAACGGCTACCGTACAGATAAAGGTAGAATATCCCGTTGGATACACGCAAACCGTAGCCGCTGCTACCGAAGTAAAACTGGTAAGTAAAACTGATGGTACCACGCTTACGGCTACCACCAACGAAAACGGTGTAGCTACCCTTAACAATGTAGTGCCAGGTACCTATAACGTATCTACCACTAAGTCTTTAACTGCAGCCCAGGTACAACAGCTTACAGGCGTATCACAGGCCTTACAATTAAATGCAGCAGCCAATGATTTTTTGGTGAATGGAGGGACTGGCAGTTTAACGCTTAAATTGAACGGTTCTGCTGCGGGTAACCTTCTGATCAAGGAAGTTTACTACACTGGATCTAAAACGGCATCGGGCAGTACCTATTTTTCAGACCAGTTTGTAGAGATCTATAACAATTCTGCCGAAACCATCTATCTTGATGGACTTTGCATTGCCGATCTTTATGGTAATTCTGGTTTGATCAACCCTGGCAATCCAGTAACTCCATTTCAAAGCGACCAAGGAAACTCCTATGCGAGTAATGTTTGGCGTATCCCGGGAAGCGGCAAGCAGCATCCTTTAGCGGCGGGAGCCAGTATTGTGATTGCTCAGGATGGCGTGAACCACAAGGAAGCTACCTTAAATCCTAATAGTCCAGTTGACCTTTCGAATGCGGATTGGGAAACCTATAACGAGCGTCCTGATAACCGCGATGCCGATGCACCGAATGTGCCTAACCTGGAAAAATTATACTTTACCGGTGGTTTTGATTGGTTGCTTACTGTTTTTGGACCCGGCATCGTCATCTTTAGAACTGATGATTTTAGCAAATTGGAAAAGGTAGCGATTCCTAATAGCACCCTTCCAGAGCGTATTAAAATTCCAAATAGCTTAGTTATCGATGCATTTGAGGCCTTAAAGGATGCCACTAGCGCAAGCTACAAACGTGTGCCGGTAGCTTTGGATGCGGGTTTTGTATATGCCTCTGATACCTATACTGCCGAAAGTTTCAGAAGGAAAGTATCCAGTACGGTAGGTGGGCGTATCGTATTACAGGATACCAATAACAGTGGAAACGACTTTGTGAAGTTGGCTACCCCTACACCTAGGAAGTTTAACTAGTTTTTTAAATAACCTTACCTGCACCAGCCGTAATTGGTTGGTGCAAGTTTATGGTTAAAATAATAGAAGTAAAGGATGGTATCGTGATTTTGTTAAAATTAAGACCTGTTTTTTCGTTCTGTTTGATATCGGTCGGCCTGATGATATTTGATGTGCAGAAAGTATCTGCTCAAAAGGAAGTCCCCGTTAAAGCATATAAAAAGCAATATTTACAGGCAGATAGCCTGATGGAATGGGAACGCAAATCATCAACCTTCCCTTGGCTACTTACTGGGGAACTCGGTGCCTTGAGCGTAAAACAGGTAAGTAATTACGGTAGCGTTGGGCTAGGCTATGAAAATATTTCTGGAGATTTTAAGCGACCACAGGAAGCTCAGCAGATACAGCAATATGGCCTGAACGCAAAAGGTTACCGTAGCCTGCGCAATTGGCGTTTTTACGGAGAATTTGCTTATCAGAAACTGAAACGGGACAGTATCAACTACAGTAATGTGGCCCGACCTTATGAGGCTAGTCCGTTTATTACAGCAGACTCCATAGGTGGCAATTGGAAAGCCGACCAGTTAAAGGGTTTGTTGCAGATTGCCTACCCGCCTGTTGGCTGCTGGTCTTTTGCTACTTCAATAGATTACCTTACTGAACAAGGAAGCAGGGGGAATGATCCACGTCCATTGTATCGTTACTTGGATTTGGAGATGGCACAATCCATCAGCTATCAAGTAGGTGACCAGTCTAAGTTAACACTAAGAGGCAGTTATCGCAGGTTGACCGAAACCATAGAGACTGGACAGGTTTCCAGGAGTAATACCAAATTGTATAGTTTAAGAGGATATGGAACCTATGATTTTGTACCCGTAGTGAGCGCCAGTAGGTATAACCACGGTTCGGCTGTGAAGGGAGGTTTGTTCTTTATGCAGCACAACGAAATAGATATTTGGCTGCTAGGAGGTGATGTTGCTTATCTGGTACAGGATGCTGAAGAAGGAATAACCGAAGACCCGGTAACGAAGGTGTTAAAACCATTGTTGGTTGGAGGTTATGATGAATTACAAGTTCATGCGTACGGAGGCTATCAGCGTTCGAAACCCTCGGGTGGTTGGTCTTTAAGCTTTGACGCTATGTTGAAAAATGGACAAGCATTTGACCCAAGGTTTAACGGGGTCAACGCCGAACGTTTTCTATGGAATATCTCTACTCAAGCTGCCTATTGGAAACAGAGGGCTAATGGCGGGCAGTGGCGTTTGGCCTATCATACCCATACCGGCTACCTGAACCATTACGAGTTTATGACTGGTACAGACTGGGATGCCTTCAATTTTGAACAGGTGCTTGAACTCGATTGGCGGTTTGAGCTACGCAAAAGTGCTAGTATTTCTTTTACACCAAGAATGGGCTATAGCTTTCCGCTAAAAAATGACCTATCTATAGCGAAACCAACTGTAATTTCAAACCTGTTGGAGGTTCCAGACTATACCATCATGTCTAGTTCCTATCTGCTTGCGGGAATGGGAACAAGTGTAACTTTCCCTGTAAACAAACAATGGTACCGTTTGACGGCAAGTTATGATCTGCGATCTACTAAAAATGCTCTACAAAGAAACCATGCAAAGATTTCCCTTAACATGGTATTTTAAAACTTAGATTAAAAATGAAAATCAATAGATATCAAAAATTCAATTTAGGGCTAGGCTTATTAATCCTAATATTTTTAAGTGCCTGTAGCAGCACTAAACAGCTGAAGTTAAATGACAAGCGTTCAGCTTATAGCCAGCTTTCTGTCAATGACAAACAATTGGCCGATACGCTGTTAAAATATGCGATGGAAAATGAGGGGCTTTTTACCCTGTCCGGACGGATCAAGCCAATGAGCAGTGTCTACGATCTCAGGTTCTTGTTAGCTCAAAAGGATAGTACCTTAAAAGGTAAAGCTACAGTTGCCGATGTGAACAGTAAAGATTACCAGCGAGTAATGCAGTATCAAAGGGTGGTAAATGCGCTGCAGTTTGGCGATGTATGTTTTGTATTTCATCCATTTAAAATAACCTACGATGGATATCGCAATGCGTCTATCAATGTCTACCGCCAAAGCTTGGTAGATTCTTTGGTGAAGGCCAATGCTTCGTTTTACGGGCAGTTTGGCTTTGTGCCGGGAACCCCAGCGCCAATGCTTATTGCTGTTACCGAATATGAAAAAAACTACGACCGTTTCCGATCTTATGGAAATCTGTTTGGCTATCCGGCACATGCCGTTGATTTTTTTGTGCAGGCTGCCATACACAATGATGAAAAAAAGGAGTTCGTAAAACGTGATTTCTTTAATATGCCGGTATTTTCTAGGGAAAACGGAAGATTTGTATATGCTATTCCCAAGGATAGTAAACCTGGTACTTTAGACTTGGCCATTAAAGAAAGAGCAGCTACAGTGTTGGTAAACTATAAGCTGCTAAGGGAGAAATTTACGGATCAACAGGGTAAAGTAGCCTATTATCCACTTTTTGTGCGCTTATTACAATTGGCAGATGCAAAACCATAAAATAGGGGTATGGTCGGCAACGGCTTTGGTCGTTGCGAGTATGATCGGTACTGGTGTATTTACTAGTCTGGGATTTCAGGTGGATGCTTTACCATCCGTACCGATCTTGCTATTGTTATGGGCTGTAGGTGGTGTAGTGGCATTTTGTGGTGCTTTAAGTTACATCCATTTGGCCAAATTAGTGCCTGGAACAGGTGGTGAGTATCATTATATCAGTAGTTATTATCCTAATTGGCTCGCAATCGGAGTAGGCCCAATTTCTGTGCTGTCTGGATTTATAGGACCCATATCCTTAAGCTGCATGACGGTGGCGGCCTATGCTAATGCGATCTTTCCGGACCTGCCGCGTCAGCTATTTGCCTTCTTTGTGCTACTGCTGGTTTCGCTCCCACATCTTTTTAACCTCAAATGGGGCAGTCGTTTCCAAATGGCACTTACCGCTATGAAGGTACTGTTGATTTTGGTGCTGATTATTTTTGGTCTACAGGCAGTTCCAAAAGGTAATCCTATGCTATTTTCTGAAGGTGATCAGAAGCTGTTGTTTTCAAACAGTTTTGCCATCTCATTGGTTTATGTTTCCTTTGCCTATTCAGGTTGGAATTCCTGCGTGTATATTTTCTCTGAGATTTCGGATGCCAGGCGTACCATTAAGCGAAGTATATTATTAGGCTGTTTATTGGTCGTTATACTTTATCTGTTGCTTAACTATGTTTTTTTAAGGGTACTGCCCTTTACCGCAATGGATGGTAAGCTTGAAACTGGTGTACTTGCCGCAAAGCAGATATTTGGTGCCAAGGTAGGGAATTGGCTTGGTGGATCGATGGCCGCGTTGCTATTGGCTACCATTAGTGCAATGGTCTGGATTGGTCCTCGGGTCATCGCCCGGTTTGCGCATGATTGGAAATTGGATGCTATTGCTAGTAACAATGGTAAAGGTATACCTTTCAATGCAAGCCTGCTCCAGTTGGTTTTGGTTTCTTTCATGATCTTTACAGGTACATTTAAGCAAGTGATGTTCTGTTCGGCATTTTTCATGAACCTGATTGCTTTGTTGGCTGTACTAGTCCTTTTCCGTAAAAATATAGGACTTAGTATTCCGCAAAAGATAGCACCCCTAGTTTTTGTACTTTTCAACCTGTGGAGCTTGATCACAATAATTCGATTTTTCTTTACGTAAGCTACTTTTGGTTTAAAAGCAAAATCATTTTTTAATGCAACATTGTTGCTTTTATGAATTATTTACTACTTTTATTTGAGTTAGGGCAAAAATAGCTTTGTCTGACTTTCAAATAACAACAAAACATACCTTAATGAGTAAATTACCAGTTACCGTACTAAGTGGATTTCTTGGGAGCGGAAAAACAACATTGTTGAACCATATTTTACATAACAAGCAGGATTTAAAGGTTGCTGTAATCGTTAACGACATGAGCGAGGTGAATATTGATGCGCAGACGATAAAAAAGGAAGGCGGACTGTCTAGGACCGAAGAGAAGCTGGTAGAGCTGAGCAATGGTTGCATTTGCTGTACCCTGCGTGAAGATTTGATGATAGAGGTAGAAAAACTGGCCAAAGAAAATAGGTTCGATTACCTGGTAATTGAAAGTACAGGCATTTCTGAACCGGTACCAGTGGCCCAAACCTTCTCTTTCGTAGATGAAGAGCAGGGGATTGATCTATCACGGTTTAGTTATGTAGACACGATGGTTACCGTAGTAGACTGTTTTAACTTTTTCAAAGATTTTGGTACGACCGAAAGATTGGTAGACAGGGAACTGACCGATATGGAAGGAGACGAGCGAACCATTGTAAACCTGTTGACCGACCAAATTGAGTTTGCCAATGTGATTATCCTTAATAAAACAGACCTAATCAAACCGGTTGATTTAGGTTTGATCAAAGCCCTGATGAAAAAGCTGAATCCAGATGCGAGGCTGATCGAAAGCGAGTTTAGCAAGGTAGATCCAAAGGAAATATTGAATACAGGTTTGTTCGATTTTGATAAAGCATCGGCTTCGGCAGGCTGGATCAAAGAACTGAACAGTGAACACAAACCAGAAACCGAAGAATATGGTATCAGTTCTATTGTATTTAGAGACAGAAGGCCCTTTCACCCGCAACGCTTCATGAGGTTCTTGCAGCAGGATTTTCCAAGTAACATCATCCGTTCAAAAGGCTTGTTCTGGTTGGCTGACCGACCTGACGAAGCGCTGAATTTCTCTCAAGCAGGAGGATCATCCAGATTGGAAAGCGCAGGTGTTTGGTGGTGCAGCATGTCGTATCAGGAACGTACCATGTATGCAGATTTTGTGGAGAATAAAGCAGCGATAGAGGCTAAGTGGCATCGGGATTTTGGCGATAGAATGAACGAAATTGTTTTTATTGCCCAAGACCTTGATCAAGAAGAATTACAGGCTGCTTTGGAAAGATGTCTGTTAGATGAAAATGAAATCTGTGATTTTAAAAATGGTAGGTTTAAAGTGCCTTTGGAAATAATTAGAAATTAAACACCATTGATAGTAGTGATCGCTCGGTTTCATTCAACTTCCCTTATGTATAAAAAATCTTTTGTTTTATTGTTCGCTTTTTTCTTCAGTATTGCTGCAGTGGCACAGCAAAGGGCGCATAAATCTACGGACCAGATCAACTCGCTCAATTGGTCTATCTTATCTACTATCAATTATGTGCTTAACGATAAAAATCAGTTCTCTCCCGTTTATAGCGAGTCGGTAAAAAGATTTAAGGATAAGCCGTTTGATTTGGAAGGCTACCTAATCCCTTTAAAGGCTAGAAAAACACATGATACTTTTTTGCTGTCACCATTGCCGGTTAACCAATGTCATTTTTGTGGAGCTAATGGAATACCAGCGATGATTTATGTAGAGGCTAAGAAACCAATTGCCTTTACCAGTAAAACTATACATATTACAGGTATTTTAAGGTTAGGTGATACGGGAGATGTGCCGATAAGGTTAGTAGAAGCGGAATTTTTCTAAGCTATTTCAAAGTCTCGATTTATAAAAGCAAAATCTTGGTTCTAAAAGATGACAAAACCTTAACCCTAAAATAAAGCTAGCCTTATTTGCAAAAGATAACTTTGTAAACTGATATGCAGAAGTCTTTCAAGATACTTTCCGTTTTTTCTCTACTACTTGTATTTGTTTTGCACAGTACAGGACTTGTCGTGGAAATTCTGCACGAAGGACATCATAGCGAACTTTCTGTTCACCATAAAGATCTGTCGAAATCTACCAAACTGTCTGGAGGACACTGTGACTGTTCTCAACTATTGACCTTTAATAATGGTTTTTTGCCTAGGGTTTTAAGTCTGTGTTTCTTACAACTCCCGATCATATTTAAGGCAAATCTAAAAAAGCATAGTTTCCATTTTAGTTCTTCGAGATTGGAACACCTCGCTTTCAGAGGACCTCCAACTCAATAAACCTTCCATTTTTGTGCTTAAGCTTTTAGTTTTTGATCTAGGCTTTTGTATCTAAAGAATTATTCGATAGTGTAGTGCTAATTAACAGTATTACACGGCCTGGTACATGCTGTTTTTGTCTATGTGGGCAAAATGCGTATGTATGTTCTAATCACCATAAAATTATATACTATGGCTATTTCAAACTTAGGTTTGGTCATCAAAAAAACAAGGCAGGATCTGTTGAAAGAAAAACGCAGTCTGTCCATTCTCATCGCTGTACTATTGTTCGCTATTTTAAGTATTGCTGTTGGTTTTACCCGATATGCCGATACGAACAAAACAGTACAACGATATCGGGATGAAACTCGACAAAACTGGGAAAAGCGACCAGACAAACACCCACACCGTATGGCGCACTACGGCTATATGGTGTTCCGCAATGCGCACCCGCTGCAAATTTTTGACGGCGGAATTGATGATTTTTTGGGTAATGTTATCTTCTTGGAGGCGCACAAACAAAATACCGCAAATCTTTCCGAAGCGGGAAGTTCGGGAACGTTGGTTCGCTTCGGAACTTTTAGTAGTGCCTTTATCTTGCAGAATATTGTACCATTAATTGTTATGTTTTTGGGCTTCGGTCTGGTAGCAAGGGAACGGGAAAATGCAACACTAAAATTGCTTCACGTACAGGGGCTTTCTGCAAGAACAATCATTTGGGGCAAGGTTTTGGGACTTTGGCAGTTTTCATTGCTGTTTGTCTTGCCCATAATTCCTATTGTATTGGTGGCGACTTTGTTATTAGATGTAACAAGTTGGAGCGATGTACTGCTAAGATTGGTATTGCTGCTTCCTGCCTATATGGTCTTCTATTTTTTTATCAGCACGTTAACCGTTATTATTTCTGCACGTAGCCGCAGTGCTGCAACAGCTTTAGTTGGGCTAATAGGTTGCTGGCTATTCATGGTGCTGTTTTTACCAAAAGGTATTCAGTTTTTAGCGCAGAATGCGTATCCAACACCATCCAGAATTGCTTTTGAAACCAAAGTAGAGGAAGAGGTACTTAAAGTAGGTGATAGCCATAATTCTGACGATCCTCATTTTAAGCACCTAAAAGATTCGCTGCTGGCGTATTATAAGGTAAAGACCACTCAGGAATTGCCAATTAATTATAGTGGCGTTGTAATGAAGGAGGGCGAACGGATTAGCTCAAAAATATACGCAGACCACTTGAAAGCTTTGGAAGATCAATATCATGACCAACAAGAGATGACTACAATTTCTGGGTTTGTAAATCCTGTGGTAGCCATCAAGAACTTATCTATGTTGGCTGCGGGAACCGATTACTTTGCCTACGAACAGTTTAAACAACAAGCAGAGCGCTACCGCTATCAATTGGCCCAGCACATGAACGAGCTGCAGATCCAACATATTGCTAACGTAAAAGGTGAAAAACCTGCTGTTGTTAATCAATCTTACTGGAAACAGTTTCCCCAGTTTAGGTACCAATTTGTGCAATTTGGCGAAAGCATTAAAAGCCAATGGCTTCCTCTTTTGGCTAGCGCTTTTTGGTTACTGTTATCGATATGGTTAATCGAAACTTCTTCTAAGAAACTAAAACTGATCTAATGAACAATTACTTATATAAACAATTTTTTAGGAACAGAGGTAATCTAGTGGCATTGTTGCTGCTATGGTTGGCCGGAACTGTAGGTATTTATACCGGAAAGAAATTTTTAGAGCGGAACGAAGATATCATTACTAAAAGTGCTTCTTATCAACAACAGAGCATTACAAAGAATGTTGCACTGCATCAGGATAATATGGGGCTGCTACTTTACTATCTGAAGTTCAATTTTGTAAATGAAACCCCTAAGCTTGCCGCACTGAACATAGGGATGAGGGATCTTAATCCATCTATACAGGGCGTAACCATCCGAAATTTGGAAGAGCAGAAACACAATTCGGATTTCTATAATCCGGCCAATGCCGCTGCCGGAAATTTTGATTTCAGTTTTGTGCTGGTATTTCTTTTTCCTCTCGTGATTATCGCTTTTTGTTATAACCTTATTTCCGAAGACCAAGAGAAGGGCACTTGGAAATTGCTGTCCGTACAGAGTGGAAATCTCCGTCGCCTCATCGATGCAAAAATCATGATTAGGGTGCTAGCGGTGAGTGTAATTTACTTGATATTGCTGCTCACGGCGGTAGTTTGGGTAGGCATACCTTTAGATAGTCACTTGTTTATTTTTACTGGTATTGGTTGGTTGTATCTGGTTTTTTGGTTCGCATTATGTCGATGGATCATTTCTTTCCAAGGTTCTTCTGCCCAGAATGCATTGAGTTTGGTGGTTTGTTGGGTAGCGATGAATTTCATCATCCCTATGAGTGCAAACCTGATCTTTCAGAAAATTTACCCTGTAAAAGAGGGATTGGAAGCTCAGATAGCTCAGCGTGAAGGATACCACAATAAATGGGACGAGGCTAAGGCGCCTACCATGCAGAAGTTCTACGAGGCATATCCACAGTTCAGCAAGTATAAGGTAGATGAAAATGTGAGTTCTTCTTATGTTTGGTATTATGCCATGCAGCATGCTGGAGATATGGAAGCTGCAGTAGCAGCAAAAGTTTACGACCAGCAGTTGAAATACCGTAATGATGCGGCTACATATCTCGGTTATATTTTGCCTAATATACAAACACAGTTGATGGGCAGTAAAGAAGCCAAAACGGGAATGGAAAATTATTTGGCTTATGGCGAAGCTTTGCAGAAATTCCATGAGTCGCAAAGACTTTTTTTCTATCCCTTTATTTTCTCGGAGCAGCAGGCAGGTATGGTAGACTGGAGCAAACAAACGGTAAAGGTTTTCAACGATAGTAGAAAGTCTGATCTGTTCCAGTTGCTCTTACCTTATCTATTTTTCATCACGCTGTTGCTTATTTTATCTAATCAAAAATTCAAGAAGTTATGTTAAAGACCGTTAATCTCCATAAAAAATACAATGAATATACTGCGCTAAAATCGCTGAATCTGGAAGTGGGCAAAGGCGAGATTTTCGCATTGCTAGGGCAGAATGGTGCCGGAAAAAGTACAACGATCAATATCCTGTTAGGGTTGTTGAAAGCCACTTCTGGCGATGCCTATATCAACGGTATTTCCGTAACTGAGCATCCGCAAGAGATTAAACAACATTTGGCTTATATACCAGAAACCGTTTTACTGTACCCCAATCTTACGGGGATCGAAAATTTGGATTTCTTTTCCAAAATCGCAGGGTTCAATTACACTAAGAAGGAGCTTTCTGAACTGCTTTTGCGTACAGGTCTACAAGAGATCGCACATGAAAAAGATTTGGGTGGCTATTCTAAAGGGATGCGCCAAAAAGTGGGTATTGCCATCGCCTTGGCCAAGGATGCAAAGGTGTTGTTGTTAGATGAACCGACAAGTGGCTTGGATCCAATCGCTACGGCGGATTTCACGGAGATTGTTCGTCAGTTGGGACAGCAGGGCCGTACCGTACTGATGGCGACACATGATATTTTCAATGCGGTTAGTGTAGCCACCAATATTGGGATCATGAAACAGGGTGAGTTGGTGCAGCACTTGCCTTCGAAGTCTTTTACGGCAGAAGAGGTGCAGGAGCTGTATTTGAAGACGATTTAATATTTAGGCGGCAAATGACATAAATAAGCAATGGTAAAATCGGTACAATGACCACAACCTATGTATTTTTACGTTCTGGTAGCACTAAAGCCGCTAATAACCTCAAATCATGTAGAAAAAGGTTCGTGATTTGTACAGGTAAGTCGACCAATAAAATGAAAGTCCCGCAATTGCGGGACTTTTTTGTTTTGCTATGGTGTTAGGCTGAATGCTAAGGTGGCACGGTGTTTTACTCAGTTCGACATTTTTTTAAAAAAAGCTTCTGTTTCCTTCTTTTGGTGTAAATGGTTATTTTTTGCCTTTTATACTTATGAGATAGCATAAGTATTTAGCGAGGCACTATTTAGTAGTGACTTGTCCAATATCAATCCGTTTCTCTAAGATTTTTTTGTTTTTTTGTTTTTTTTAACAAATTTTGAGTTAAATAACCATTTTAAATATAACGCTCAAACTCCTGCTCTCTCTCATAAACGAAATTTCCTAAAGTAAAAAGTAAGAAATCATATCGATTTGCTAGGACATCTATTCTAGTAAAAAATATGATGACAATATGCTTATTAAACATCTAGGGATTTTCCATTATAGATTTCAAGTTGGGTGATTCGAGCTTGCACTAATTTAAAACTATTGTTTATGAATTGTAATGTTACCTCGAAAGGATGTTTTAAAAAGCTTTGTTCGCTTTTTTTTGCATTTTTCTTATTCGTCCATACTAACTCTTATGCGCAGGTCAGTTATGTGTATGCCAATCAACTGCTTGGAAACAACAGCCATGTTGCTGCGCCTGGCAATGCGGTATCGGTGAGTACAACTGATTATTCAACGTTAGAATCTTACGGAGGTATTGCTATTAACCTTGGTTCCTATACTGGAAGAATTGAATTGGGATTTCCCTCAACGGTTCCTGCGGGAACAACGTGTTATGTTAGAATTCAAACTGATGCAACATTGTTGAATACCCTTTTAGGAGGTGGATTAGGAAATGCATTGGCTAATCTAACTGGAACTATTGCCCTTGGGAATCATTATTTTCAGGTTAGGGCTAAAGAAACAGGTAATGCAACACCTGTTTTTACAGCTTCATCTGTTAATGGCTTTGCTAATGAAAATGCAAGACTTGTATACGGTACCAACGGATATTATTATATAGCAATTACACCAAGTGTTGCTTATAATAGCATCGAAATAGAGGATTACACCAATACCATGCTGCTAGGTACTATTAACACCCTGCGAGTTTATAATGCCTTCTATTTTTCGGGAAACGATTCTTGTAGTCCAGCTTTTGCCACTTCATTTGATGGTACTGGGGGAACAGTGGATATTCTGGGGGTAGGTGGAGCAGGAGTTGCCAACCCTAATCTGGCAATAGACAATAGTAATACCACCTTTTCGCAGGTAAGTATGGGGGCATTAACTGTTGCAGGAACGATTAGTCAAACTACCTATTTTGCTACGCCTTCAGATGCAACTGACGAATTTCATCTTGTGTTACAACTGGATGATCCATCTATACTTAATTTAGGAGTTGCTGATGGGATTAAAATTGAGGCCCTTAATGGAACAAGTGTCGTCTATTCCACTGGATTGGGATCCTTACTCAATCTTGAAATATTGGGATTACTCAGTTCAGGCCAAAAAACAGACGTTGCGTTTAAGCCAAGCCTGGCTTTTGATAGGGTGAAAGTGACCATATCTTCTTTGGTACAACTCAATTTGGTCAAAACGGTCAAAATATTCGATGTATATCGATCGCCAGCCAAACCAACCGTAACTACAGCGAGTATAACAATCAATAGTGGCCAATCGGTTACCTTGGCAGCAACAACAACAGCAGCAAACGAATTGGTGTGGTTTAATAGTCTTACGGGAAGCGCCATAGCTACCACAGCTTATAATCAGACCCACATGGTTTCGAATGTCACGGCTTCCACCATTTTTTATGTGGCTACCCGCCAAATCGGATGTTCAAGATTATCGGAAAGAGTTCCTATTGCTGTAACCATAAATCCGTTGCCGGTAGCTTCTGATATTACCATAAGTGCAAACATAAATACATCTTGTGCAGGAGTAGCTGTGTTAGCGCCTACAACAGCTTTAACAGGTGGCGTTTTTAAATATTATACTGATCAATCAAAAACACAAGAAATCACCACCGGATTCTCTGGGCATACTGGGATCATTTATTCCAAAAACACAACCACAGGGGCGCTGACGATAAGCGGACTAAATGCGTCGAACACACCTAGAAATTATTACATTTCGGTGTACGTGGCGGGACTTGGCGAAAATGCTGTAAATACATTGGTTGCTGTTCAGGTAGGAGCACCACCGGTGATTTCGGCAAATGTGGTTAAAACCAATGTAAGCGCTAACGGAGGTACCAATGGATCGGCCACCGTAACGGCTACAGGGGGAACTTCTCCCTACACGTACCTATGGTCTCCTTCAGGAGGTACGGCAGCAACGGCAGCAGGTTTGTCTGAAGGTACTTATACCGTGGCCATTACAGATGCCAATTTATGTACAGTGACGAAATCAATTTATGTAGATGGGCCACCGGCTGTACCTGGAGGTTTGATAGTTACCGCTGGGAACGGACAGAATGTGTTGGGCTGGACAGCTAGCACAGAAGCAGACTTGGCGTCTTACAAGATTTATTGGGGGATAAGCGCCAATCCAACTACATTGCTCACCACGGTAACTGCTCCTGCGATTACCTATACCCACACAGCAATAGCCAACGGAACGACTTATTATTATCGTATAAAGGCGGTAGATCAAGAGGGAAACGAAAGTGCTTATGGCACCGAGGTTACAGCTACACCTAAAGTACCGCAGACCATTACATTTAATGCGATTGCGACCAAAACCTATGGCGATACAGATTTTGATGCAGGTGCTATAACAACTTCGGGCTTGACCATCAGTTATAGTTCAGATAACAGCTCGGTAGCTACCATAGTGGCAGGAAAAGTACATATTGTAGGAGCAGGAATAGCTAATATTACGGCGAGTCAATTGGGCGGCCTTGGTTATGCCCCTGCAGTGGATCAGGTGCAAGTCCTTACAGTAGGCAAAAAAGCGTTGACGGTTACGGCCACAGTAAATAATAAGGTGTACGATGGCAATGCTAATGCGGATGCAAGTTTAAATGATAACCGAGTGAGCGGAGATGTGCTGAACTTGAGCTTCTCTAGTGCGGCTTTTGATAACAAAAATGCTGGCAATAACAAACAGGTAAGTGTATCAGGTATTAATGTAAGCGGAACAAGTGTAGCAAACTATACTTTCAATACCACCGCATCATCTACGGCGAATATCACACCAAAAGCTTTAACCATCACAGCTACGGCTACTGATAAGGTTTACGATGGCAATGCTAATGCAACGGTAAGTTTAAACGATGATCGTTTAACAGGTGACGCGCTGAGCTTAACCAATACGACGGCTACATTCAGCAATAAAAATGTGGGTGCTAATAAATCAATAAGTATAACAGGTATTAGTACTAGCGGTACCGACGCAGGAAATTATACTTTTAATTCTACCGCAACAGCTGCGGCAAACATTACAACAAAAACTTTAACAATTAACGCTACAGCTAACAATAAAGTTTATGATGGCAATGCTAACGCAACAGTAAGTTTGAACGATAATCGATTAACAGGAGATGTGTTAAGCTTAGCCAATACAGCAGCGATGTTTGACAGCAAGAATGTGGGAACTAATAAACCAGTAAGTATAACGGGGATCAGCATCAGCGGTACAGATGCGGTAAATTATACTTTTAATACTACTGCTACAGCCTCAGCAAATATCACAGCGAAAGCACTAGTAGTAGCGGCTACTGGAAATAACAAAGCGTACGATGGCAACGCTACTGCAACGGTAAGCTTAAGCGACAACCGTGTGAGTGGTGATATACTTAGCTTGACGAATACAGCGGCAACGTTTAACAATAAAAATGTTGGTTTAAACAAAACAGTAAGCGTAACAGGTATTGGTATTAGTGGTACAGACGCTGGAAATTACACCTTTAATACGATGGCATCAGCTGCGGCGGACATTACCGCAAAAGCTTTAATGATTACCGCTACAGCTAGCGATAAAGTTTATGATGGTAATGCTAACGCAATGGTAAGCTTAAATGATGACCGTTTAATGGGCGACGTGTTGAATGTAACCAATACAGCGGCAACGTTTAACAATAAAAATGTTGGTGTAAACAAAACAGTAAGTGTAACAGGTATCGGTATTAGTGGTACAGACGCTGTAAATTATACCTTTAATACGATGGCATCAGGTACGGCAAACATCACAGCGAAAGCCTTAGTGATTACTGCTACAACTAACAATAAAGTTTACGATGGCAACGCTAATGCAACGGTAAGCTTAAGCGATAATCGTGTAACAGGGGATGTGCTGACCGTGATCAATACCACAACCACATTTGACAACAAGAATGTAGGGACGAACAAAGCTGTAAATGTATCTGGGATCAGCATCAGTGGTACTGACGTAGGAAATTATACCTTTAATACCACTGCAACATCTGTTGCGAATATTACGCCAAAAACTTTAGCCATTATGGCTACGGCTAGTGATAAAGTTTACGATGGCAACGCTAATGCAACGGTAAGCTTAAGCGATAATCGTTTATCGGGAGATGTGTTGATCTTAACCAATACAGCAGCTATGTTTGATAACAAGAATGTAGGAAGCAATAAGCCAGTAAATGTAACGGGTATCAGTACTGGTGGTACAGACGCAGGTAACTATACTTATAATACCAGCGCATTGGCAACTGCAAACATCGCTATGGGCAAACTAAGTTACGTAGCTGCTACCACAAGCAAAGTTTATGGTGATGCTAATCCTTCGCTGAGTGGAACCATAACAGGTTTTGTTGGAACAGATACACAAACTACTGCAACTAGTGGAACCTTGAACTTCAGTACCATGGCAAACAATACCAGCGGTATAGGTACTTATGCCATTAACGGAAGCGGACTAACTGCACAGAATTACACCTTTGATCAGGCTGGGGGTAATGTAACGGCATTAACCATAACGGCTCGTCCGGTAACCATTTTGGCAGATGCGAAGAGTAAAACATATGGAGATAACGACCCTGTACTGACCTATCAGGTTACTTCGGGAAACCTGGTAAATGGTGACACGTTTACGGGAACTTTGGTACGAGACGCAGGACAAAACGCAGGTAGCTATGCCATAGGAAAGGGAACGGTGTCATTGAGCAATAACTATAATCTCACTTATCAATCAGCAAATCTGTTGATCAATAAGACGCTGTTAACCGTTACCGCTAACAATAGTGCACGTTGTTACAGTGTGAGCAATCCAATATTTGGTCTAAGCTATAGCGGGTTTAAATACACCGATAACGAAAATAGCTTGACTACCAAGCCAACGGTAAGTACCATAGCCAATGTGGGAAGCGCAGCGGGCAATTATGACCTGGTACCATTGGGAGGTGTATCGGCCAATTATGATTTCAGCTACACGAAAGGCACACTCACCATCAATCCTTTACCCGTAAATGTCATTGTAAGCAGTAAGGGAACTAGCATCAGTAAAGGAGAAACAACTGTGTTGACGGTGAATAGCAATAATGGTACAACTTACAGTTGGGCATCTGCAAATGGGATGGTGAGCGGTCAGAATACTGCGGCTTTAACTGTGCGACCAATGCAAACAACAACCTATACGGTAACTGTACGAAATGCTGCTGGTTGTGAAAGTATTGCTGCAATCACCATAGAAGTGCAAGACGATTATATAGTACAGGCCGAAAATTTTATCACACCAAATGGGGATGGGGTAAATGATACTTGGGTAGTAAAAAATATAGATGCTTATCCAAATCATACCCTTTCTATTTATGACAGGTCTGGGAAAGAGCTGTATAAAGTACGCAACTACAAAAACGATTGGGACGGCAACTTTAACGGGATGCCTTTGACTGGTGGAACTTATTACTACATTATCCGTTTTGACCAAAATCCAAGAGTTGTGAAGGGATTTATTACAGTGGTAAGAAATAGCAAATAAACCTCCATAGAAAAATTAAAACGCTTAGGCGTCTGCAATAGATGCCTAGGTTTTTGTAAAACGTGAAGTAAAATCACAAATAACGAAAGCCAAATAATCATGAAAAAATATATAGCAATTCTATTATTGATTGTCATAACAAGTGCTTCGAAAGCTCAATTGAGCCCTTTAAAAGGTCAGTATTACCAAAATGAATACCTTGTGAATCCTGCAATGGCAGGTAGTCGAGGTAAGACGGAAATATTCCTAAACTATTCAAACCAGTGGAACAAGATAGATGGGGCGCCCGTAATGGCTTCCTTTTCGGCGGTGCGCCCACTAAATGATAAGGCTTCAGTAGGTTTAAACTTGATCAATGACAAGGCGGGATTGATCCGGAAAACACAGGCCATGGCAAGCTTTTCATACAAGGTGCCTTTTGCAGATGATCATGCATTACGTTTCGGTGTGTCTATGAGCTGGTCGCAAGATCGTATGGACTATGGTAGGGCAACTTCTAGTGGTTTAAATGATACAGAGTTGGCAAGATACAACGATAGAGAAAACTACATTGATGGTAATTTTGGAGTAACTTACCAAATTAAGAATTTCGAAGCACAGTTCAGTTACCTAAGCTTGAACCAGAAACGTTCAAGTAACATAGCTACGGTAGATTATGCAACATTTTATGGTTCGTTAAGCTATAAAATTCGTTTTGACGATAGCTTTGGTGTAAAACCAATGTTTGTTTATCGTGGTGTGAAAAAATATAACAACCAATGGGATGTGGCTGGAGAGTGGAATGCAGACCAATTGCGTTTCTATACCATGTACCATAGCAACAAGAGTTTCACAGGAGGCATAGGTTACCTAGATAAAAGTGGTTTCATCATTTCAGCTATGTACAATTCAGAACCTTATAATTTGAGAGGCCTCAGCGGAGGTATCTTCGATGTAATACTGGGGTATAGTTTTGGCAGATAATAGCCAAAGCCCCGCAAGCGCGGGGCTTTTTGTTTAAAAAACTTTTGGTATTCATGGCAGAGATGGCAGTCAGATAGAATTTTATAGATTTTGGTAAGTTTGCTCAACTAAAAAATCAATGGCCTTTTTGACTTCGTTTCTACCTTCGGTGCTAGCCATGTCAAGTCCGCAGAAGACACTTCCGTTGTTTGCTGTACTCATATCAAGATAATACAAGCCTGAGATCAGTATAGCGGAGATTGCACGGAAAGTTGGCGTGTTTTCTTTGAACCGAGGCTGGATAATGTATTCAAATAGTTGCTCACCGCTAGCTTCTTGCTGCTCTACGAGTTTTTGTAAGGATTGTCGTTGTTGTGATAAGCGCCAGAGGAGTACTTGTTGAAATTCCTTATTTTCGAAAATGACGTCGAACTGCTCATGCAACATTGCCTTGGTAAAAGCTTCACCTCCGTCGTTAATTGGCTGTGGGGCCCTTTCATCATTTACATTGCTCCAAAAATCCCTAGATTTTAGGAACTCATCCAGTAGCTGTTCAGTACTGCCGAAATAACGATAGATAAGCTTTTTATCTAGTTTGGCCGTATTTGCAATATCATTCACCTTTAGGGCAGCATATCCTTTCTCCACTAATAGTTTGCCTACTGCATCTAAAATTTGCTGTTTGCTTTTCTCCTTGTTCTTTGCCTTGGTCGGTGCTTTTGATGGCATTTCGGGTTTCTTCATGGTGCAAGTTAGTTTTTGCCTACGAGAATAAAAACAAAGTTTTGGTGTCACTGATTGGTGACATTTTATATATTTGTCTTGGATTCCCTTGTAAATGAGGTTGAAAGCAGGAAACCAAATAAACTAAATAACATATATGAAAAAACTAAAATTTTTGATCGTCCTAGCACTATGTTCCTTTTCCCCATGGGTTTTTGGACAAAATGGTACTGCTGATGGAACCTACCATTTCGGTAATTTAGGTGCTAGCAATTCAGGTGGTACGGGTTTTAAGAAACAAGGGGATAAGTTTGCGATTAGCAATGTAGCATTGATTGATTCGCGTGATAATAGTATATACTACGGTTTTAGGGCCCCCAGTAAGGGAGAGCAAGCCGATCTGGTGATCAAGGCTGAGGGAGGTAGTGTTTGCAAACGCTTTACACTGAAGGATATGGACCTCTATTCTTTTGCAGGTAGCTATTATAAGAAATGGCCATACACCAAATTTGTAATTACTTTAAAGAATGAAAGTGGCGGAGTGATTGCCAGTCATCAAATTGCCTCCACAGTAGAAATTGGGTTGAATGCTATTATTAGGCTAAAGGATATTCCTTTTACCACGGCATGGCCTACTGCTGGGTATAGTGGGGTGGCTAGAATTGAACTTTCCTATATCGCCGAAGATGAATACCCAGAGGTGTTGGGGTTCAAGAACATGACCATTTCCAATATTTCTGCTAATACACTTCCTGTTGGCTTTGGTACAGTTTCAGCAAAAATAAGTTCAGGACGCTTGCAGGTAGATTGGACTACCCGCAATGAAGTTAATAATGAAAAGTTTATTGTACAAGGTTCTAAAGACGGTGCCAATTGGACTAACCTTGGAACAGTAGTATCCAAGGCAGAATTAGGGAATTCAGCAACAACATTGAATTACAGTTTTGGAATACAATGGGGTGGAACGGTTTTGGCGGGGTTGAGTTTACTTGGTCTTTTGTTATTGCCTGCAACCAAAAACCGATGGATGAAATTATTGGCGGTCGTATTGGCTGTGTCTGCGTTAATTTCTTGTGCAAAGAAAAATGAGAGCCTTTTGGATAGGGAACTAAAAGAAAGTAAGAACAGTCCTGCCTATATCCGATTGGCGCAGGTGGACAGAAATGGTGCTATGACTTTTAGTGAAGTTGTAGTAGTGAAAAATTAACTTTTGGCTTTTGATATGCTTGCCCGTTGCCAATGGCAATGGGCTTTTTTGTTTAGGGACGAGTTTCTAACCGCAAAAAAATATATACTTGTAAGTCAATGTTCTTAATTAAGAGTGATTTATAAATGAAACCTTTTCTTTTTGCCATTTTGATGTTAATGTTTGCGGACTGTTCGGCGCAGCGGAAGAACTCCAGCCTTATAGAAGAACTCAAACAGAAAATAGCTGATCAAAGCTATCCCAAAATAGATGGGATTGTTGTTCAGCATGGGAATGAAATCATCATGGAATCTTATTTCAATGGTTTTGAGAAAGATACTAAACATGATACTCGTTCTGCCTTTAAATCCATCACTAGTTTGTTGGCAGGTATTGCCATCGATCAAAAAATCATCAATCTTAACGACAGCTTGGCCCGTTTCTTTCCAGAACTGAAGCATGCAGGCAAACGCAAGATCACTGTACAGAATTTATTGGAGATGCGTTCGGGTTTAAACTGCGAAGAGTTTTATGATATTGGTCCCGATTGCGAAGATGCCATGTCGAGAACCGAAGACTGGATGGCGTTTTGTTTAGGGGTAGATTTGATTAGAACTCCAGGACTCAATTGGTCTTACAATTTCAATGAACCGATGTTGGTTGGTGAAATCATTGCAAGGGCAAGTGGCATTACTGTAATGGAATTTGCTAAAAAATATCTTTTTCGGCCCTTGGGCATTGAAGATTACAAATGGACGGTATCGCCAAAAGGTCAAGGGATGACTGCAGGGTCCTTTTATATCAAGCCTATGGATATGCTTAAAATCATCAACTTGGTGAAAAGCGAAGGCCGCTGGAAGGGAAAGCAGGTGATCAGCACGGATTGGATTCGAAAATCTACAGATTGCCAGATCGTGATAGATGCCTCTTTTGTTAGATATTCGAGAATGCCCAATGCTCAATACGAAAGCGCACGTTATGGCTTCTTTTGGTACAGAGAGCAATTGAAATATCAGGATATTAATACTGAAGTGTTGTTTGCTTCGGGAAATGGTGGACAGTATATGATGTTCCTGCCTGCGTATGATTTAACGGTGGTGTTTACGGGAAGTAATTACGGGAATTGGCGGGGCAAGTTGCCTTTTGAAATACTGTTAAAATACATTATTTCTGCAGTTGATAAAGGGAAATAGCCCTCATTTAATGTCTTGAGATTTAATTAAATCCATTAATCTCTCCAATCTTAATATCTTAGCCTTTCTAAATAACGAATTATGAGCTACAGGACCTACAGCTTTATTCTCAAAAATGAGAACGATAATGAGCTGCTTAAAGAACAAATTACTAAGGAGTTCCCTTTCCATTGGGTACGTGAAATTTTTACACCTTTTCGCGGATTGGTTTGTCAAGTGTTTCATTCTTACAGAGAGGTAGATTATGAGCGTTTTCCTGATCAGTATTTTAAGGACCAAGATGAAGTGGAGGCTTACTTTGAGAACCATACCGAAAATCATTTAGTGACCTTTTCAAAAGCCAATCCTGAGCTTAGCTTTGCTTTTGTGGAGGTAGATTGTTTTGGTGGCAAGTGTAGCTCTAATGGTTATATCCTAAAAAGTGGCGAGAAAACTTTTGAGAACCAGCCACATCATTCTGGGCATATGGACCTGTTGGCAAGGTTGGATCCTGCGAGCCAATCTTGGTTTTTCTATCCTTTCCGCAGAAGTTTTTTCCAAGATAAGGGCGGCATCAATGGCGAAATTATGAATGTTGCCTTCCCGGCGCTGTGGATGGTAATCAATATTGATTATGGAAATAATCCTGAATATGATTTTCAGGCTTTTGAAAATGAAATGTTGTTGACCAAGATCAAGCAATACGATCTGTATTTGATGAAGGTTGATGAGGAGCGGGTAAAGGTGATGGGTACTTTTGATGTAATGTCGACAGAAAACGTAGAGGAAGTAAAGAACTTGCTTCAAGAGTGCTTTGATGGAATGGCCTACTATTTCTCGTTGGATAATTTCGAAACTGGAGAGCAAATTGTATTGCAGGCGATGGATGATGAGCTGGTAAAACGTTTAGCAGCGACCAGTTACAGAGCAAATGCCTTTAATGAAAGACCATTTATTTATGGTGATGCCGAGAAAGAAAATAAGGAAGAGAAACAAACACCCGAAAAAGAGCCGCAGGCTAAACCTGTTTCTGAGGTAGAGGAAGATGATTTTCAAGAGGAAGAAAAAAGTGGTGGATTTTTGGGCTTCTTTAAAAAGTTGTTTGGTAAAGGTTAGTGTGTTTGATGATATGAGAAATTTAGAGTCCTTAGTTAGCCTTTTGGTTTTGTCTTTGCTATTTTTCGGTTGTAATCATATCGAGTCAAAGAAAGAACAGACGGAAGGGAACAACACTGTCGTATCGGAGAAAAGGCGTCGTGATTCAATAAAGAAGCAAATGGCACTAGGTAATCGTCCCGACGAAGAGCAAGAAACTCCTTCGTATATGGAGGAAATGAAAAATCTACTGTCTTCTTATGATAAGATTAAAGTTGTTGATACGACTTTTGAGGGCGGGACGAAGCTATCCTTCAAGTATTATTGCTTGAAAGATAATGGGATCCATATTCCAAAACAATATATCTACGATACTAGGGTTAAACCTTTTACCACGCACAATTTCACTTCTCAAATTGTGGTTTGCAAAGCTGGAGATACTTTGTTGAATCAAACAATAAGCAAAGGAACTTTTACTGATCAACTTTCCCCACAATTACAAAAGTATGGGTGCTTATTATACCCAAACATAAGTTTTGATCAAGAAAAAAAAGAAATTAATGTTGGTTATTCTATCTCCATTCCTGTAACAGATATTGGCGTGCCTGTAAGATTAGTAGTAGATAAGAATGGAAAATTATTGACTTTTTCATTATAGTGGACTTAATTACAAGAGCCTTGTCTACTGCATTTATGCCATAATATAAACAAAAATGGAAATAGATTATATTAAGGAAATTCAGGGAGTAGAACCTGAAATCAAAGAAGGGAAATTGCCGAATAGCGAGGCTTTGATTAAACAAACATTTATAGTTTGGTACTTGTTAGTTGAAGGAAATTATGAAATGGAAGAGGGGTTTTTGCGGCAAACTTTAAATAGAAATATAGTCCTTATCAATAAACTTTATCCAACAAGTTCTGAATTGTTATTTCTTCAAGGGTGGATGATAAAAATAAGTCCCTGGTATTTCAAATTAGAATCCGATGAGATTGGCGATAGATATTTGAGATTAGCGTATAAGTATGACCCCGACAATTTATTATTTAAATGGGCGCTTTCCGAGGAATCACATATGGCCAAAATTGCTGTTGAAAGATTAGAAGCGTTGGTCTTAGAAAATTTAGATAAATACTATATTAATTACAAACCTATTCAAGATTACTTTAAGAACATAGTGGGTAGAAGGTAGTCCTTACTGATTCGCGGAATCACGACTGGAACTGTTACTTTTGAGCAGAGGCATCTATGATGCCTTCATAAGCAAAAACTTGTTTTAGGGAGTTTTTATTTTTACCCGTAATTCCAAAAACTTATTTTTCTTCTCGTAACAAAACCCAGTTTTTCATAAAGCCCAATAGCACTCACATTTTTTTCTGCCACGTGTAAAAAGGGTAGTTTACCTTCTTCAACTATTTGGGTGGCCACAAAAGAAACCAATTGTTTTGCATAGCCTTTGCCCGAGTGTTCGGGGTGGGTTACCACTGCACTGATTTCAGTGGAATTATCCATTTTCATTCTTTCACCCGTTACGGCAATCAACTGATCATTTTTAAAGATGCCATAATAGCTCCCTAAATCAGGAGTCTTGTCTTTAAAATAACCTGGTTGTACGAGGTTAACCAAGGCGATTAACTCGTTTTGGTAAAAGCCATTTAATGGAACGATGGCTTCTTTTGGTTCTAGTTGGGTAGCTTCGTTAAGCACCATTTGATTGCACACTAGCTCATTCTTCAGTTGTAAATTTTGAGGGAGTGTGGCAGGTCTGTTCCCCACGATAAAGAAATTATTCGTTAAGTTGGCGTATGCTTGTAATGCATCGGCATTGGCCTCTTCATAGTTAAGTGCTCCAAATGGACAATATTTCGGGTCGTAGAATTTGAAGCCTTCCAAGTTAAGGCAATGTGTTTGGTGTGTAGTCGTTAACGAATTCCATACAGGATTATCTAAGGCATCAGTTTTCATTTTTCGGATTTGATCAATTCACTAACGTATCTAAAACTGATCTTTAAACCATCGGATTATTCGCTTTAGTCTGAAATTTTTACACTTCGGTGAGAAAAAGTGCCATCAGCACTTTTGGAAGAGCTACCTTTGTACCAGCAAAACAGTACAAATAGATAAATGCCACAAACCGAAAGGACATTTTTAAGCAATAAAGCCAAACGAGCAGTTTTCGTACCCTTAGCCTTCGTGCTTTTTTATCTGGTTTCCTTTTTGTTAGATCCCTACGCTTCTTTTTGGCAGGAGTATTTCCATAGAAGTTTTTGGAAACTTTTAACGGAGTGGATCGTATCCTTGGTATTCTGCTTTTTGGTTTCCGAAGCCTCCATTTTTATCCACTCACGTTTAAACAGAACGCTGCCTTGGACAGACCAGCCGTTAAAGCGCCTCATGACCGAAGCTCTTTTTAATATGCTGGCAGTAATGGTGGTTATTTTCTTGGATATTGCTTTCATTGTGTTCATCGAAAAAGAACATTTGGGTGACCCATCTACCGAGGATATTAAAAACCTCATGCAATGGGGCGTAGTGAGTACCATGATTTCCTTTACGCTCATCGCTATTAATACTGGAAGCTACTTGGTGGCCAACTGGAAAAACTCCGAAATGAGTTTGGCACAGCATAAACTAAGAGAGTCTGAGCTGAAGCAAGCTTCTGTAGAGGCGCAGTTGAATGCTTTAAAGCTACAATTAGACCCTCATTTCATCTTCAACAGTTTGAGTATTCTTTCGGAATTGATTTTAGAAGACCAACAACTGGGCTACGAATATTCTGAACGGTTTTCGAGAGTGTACCGCTTCCTTTTGGTGAACTCTAAAAAGAACACAATTTCTTTAGAAGAGGAACTCAAATTCTTGGATTCCTACATTTTCCTGATCAAACACCGCATTGGTTCGGGTGTTACCTTTGATATCGACGTAGCCTCACAAAGCAAATCTTTGTACTTACCGCCATTAACCCTACAGCTACTCATCGAAAATGCGCTCAAACACAATTCTACTAATAAAAATAGCCCCCTAAGTATTAAGATATATACCAAAGAAACTCCTGTTTTGGTGGTGGAGAATTCCTTATCTTTAATAGAAAACCAAAATTTACGATCGTTTGGCATAGGCTTGCCCAACATCATGAACAGGTTTCAGCTTTTGCAAGGAAAACTGCCCGAAATAGTGAAAGATGCCACTACCTATAAAGTAATTATTCACCTTATGGATTATGAACAATAACATCCTTATCATTGAAGACGAAAAGCTCAATGCCGATCGCCTAAAACGCCTCATAGGGATGATTAGGCCGCAAGCTACCATTCTGGCCGTTTTAGAAAGCGTACAGGAAACGGTCGCCTGGCTGGAAAATTCGCCCATGCCCGATCTGGTGATGATGGATGTGCGACTAGCCGACGGATTAAGCTTTGAGATTTTTGAAAAGGCGAACATCACTTGTCCCATTATTTTTACAACTGCTTATGATGAGTATGCTGTTAAAGCCTTTAAGTATAACAGCGTTGATTATTTGCTTAAGCCTGTGGAGCACGAAGAATTGGCGCTGGCTTTAGAAAAGGTAGAGCAAAACCATTCTCTCAGCAATCAGCAATCTATTGAAGATTTGGTGAGGTACTTAACACCAAAGGAGCACAGGAGCCGATTTTTAATTCCCTTTAAAGATGGTTATAAAGCGGTATCGGTGAGTGATGTACATTATTTCTTTTTAGAATTTAAGGTGACCAAGGCAAGGTTGCAGGATGGTACAGAAGTAGTACTGCCTCATACCATGGAAGAATTGGACCAACAGCTAGATCCTCATTTGTTTTTTAGGGCCAACAGGCAGTGCATTATCCACGTAAATGCCATTGCCCAGTTGCATAATCACTTTAATGGAAAAATAAAAGTTGCTTTAAAAAACAGTGATATGGAAGTAATTGTGAGTAGGGAAAAGGCTGCAGCATTAAAACAGTGGATGGATTGTTGATTAGGAGCTAGGGGTTAGTTGCTAGTGGTTAGTAGCTAGTTCATTGGTTCATTTGGGTACAATAACGCTCCTTCCCCGTCATTTCGACCAACGGGAGAAATCTAGCATCAAGCTGCTGCCATGTGCCAGATTTAACCTTGTTGATTATTAATTTCCCTCGTACTATAACGGAAGCGATAATAGCGGCACACTATTGCCCGAGGCCATCACCCTGGTCTTGCTTTTTCTCAATAGACTATCCCAAAAGCCATATTTATAAGGAACCATCACTAACAGATCGGTTTGTGATGCCGCAATTTCATCTTCGATAGCTTTAATGATTTTTGAAGATTGAACTTGTTTATAAAAATGGTCAACCTGTGCTAATGAGGTGTCTACCAAGGCTACTTCTTCACTATTCGAAAGATCTTCGGCTTTTTGACGGACATGGAAAACTTCTACTTTGGCTCCATAATCTTTGGCCAATATTTTTATATCATTCAATATTTTGGCATGTACGCCCCGGGCAATATCGCAAGCAAAAAGAATATGCTTGATCCCTTTGTATTGTGCTTGTAGGGGAACCGATAAAGTAGGGAATTTTAACCTGTCGATGACTTGTGTAGTGGTATTGCCTAGTAAATCCTGCTCTAATGATTTTTCTGGCATACCCATCACCAATAAATCTGCTCGATGCAGATGGATACAGCCTACTAGTTCTTCATAAAAATCACCAGAAGCAAAATGGATATCGGTTTTAATGTGGTAAATGCTACTGATCAGCTCGGCAATCTCTTTCAGTTTATCATGTCTCCATTCAAAAATCTTATCCATTTCACTGCCCGATACCCGGGCGTTCATCGCATGGATAGAAGTATTGTAAAGGTTGTAGAGTACAAGCTTATATCCTCTTTCGGCAGCTATGGCCGCAGCGTAGGTCATCGCATGATCTGCTTCGGCCGAAAAATCAGTAGCAACAATAATAGTTTTCATTTTTTGATAGTTTAGAAGATTGAAAACAGGGAAAAACCGCCAGCATACTCAGTGTCTGGCAGTTTCCATCTGTGTGTAAATGGATAAATTTTAAAACAGAAACCTCAACTTCAAAGTCTTTCATTTCTCCGTTGTTTTAGGTGATATGACCTAAAGCTAAGGCTTGGTTATGATTAAATTTTCATCATGATGTCATTAATAAAATCCTTGATCACATAAAAGTAAAAACAAGCCAATTCGATAAATATTTTAAGTTTCCGAAGTGGAAAAATTAGCTGCTCAAATGAAGACGTTCACCTACTGAAATGTATAGGTTTTAGTTAACGATGATGGGCGGGTATAGGCTTTCTTGGCTACTGCAAGGGCATTAAAACGTTTGAGTCGAACCCGTTTTCACTTCGGATGCCAATTTATCCGTTTCGGTCATTTTTACCCCTTTAAGCTCTTAAAATATACTTTCTTTTGCACCGAAAATTTAATTGAAAATAAAATGTTACAAAAGAATACAACAAAGAGAGAAGCTTATTGGCTGGTATTGCTAGTCTCTATCTTGCTGTCGGCCTGTGGCCAACCTCAGCAAGGTTTTGAGATGCCGCCAGTAAATACGGATTTCATGACGCTTGGTTTAGCCGATGCTTCTATAGAGAAACGTTACCCAGGGATGATTGAAGGAACGGTGAACGTAGAGGTAAAAGCGCAAGTAAGCGGTTACCTGGAAACCATTTATGTAAAAGAAGGCGACTATGTGAACAAAGGACAATCCTTATTTAAAATTAAAGGAGATGTTTTTAATGAGCAAGTAAACAATAGCCAGGCTAATTTAAAAGCAGCATTAGCAGCACAGGCAAATGCTAAAATAGAAGTAGAAAAAATAAAACCTTTGGTTGCTGAAAAAGTAGTTTCTGATATCCAGTTAAAAACAGCACAGGCCAATTACGATGCCGCTGCTGCACAAGTGGCGCAAGCTAAGGCAGCCTTGGGCTCTTCTCAAATCAATGCTGATTTTGCCATTATTAAAGCGCCAGTAAGTGGTTACATTGGAAGGATTCCTAACCGTATTGGTAATTTGGTAACCCCGGCAGATGCTGCACCGTTGACTACCCTGTCTGAAATCAATCAGGTATTGGTGTATTTCTCGATGAGCGAGGCTGACTTTATTGCCTTTAATCAAGATCGTAAAACAGATGTAGGCATGAATACCGTGAGCCTAGTGATGGCAGATGGTAAGCCTTATGCTCACCAAGGTAAATTGGAATTGGCCAGTGGTAATATCGAAAGAAGCACGGGAAGTATTGCCCTAAAAGCGGTTTTCCCTAACCCAGATAAGTTATTGCGTTCTGGTGGTGCAGGTCGTGTCATCATTACTAAAAAATTGAAAGATGCTTTGGCATTGCCGATGGCCAGTGTGAAAGATGTACAAGATAAGTTCTTTGTGTTTACCCTTGCTGATAGCAATAAGGTGGCCATGAAAGCGATTGAAATTCTTGGAAGATCTGGTGATAACTACATTGTAAAATCGGGTGTGGCCAAAGGCGAAAAAATTGCGATCAACAGTATAGATGCCTTGGCCGAAGGCGTAAAAGTAGTGCCTACGGTTGCTAAATAACGCATCAAAAATTACATCGTTTTAAAAAGCATTTTATGTTAAAGAGTATTATAGATAGGCCAGTATTGGCCACGGTAATCTCTGTAGTGCTGGTGATCTTGGGGATCATCGGGCTAACGAGATTGCCAGTAACAAGGTTCCCCGATATTTCGCCGCCAACGGTTACCGTTTCGGGAAGTTATCCAGGTGGAAATAGCGAGTCGGTGATCCGTTCGGTGGTAACGCCGTTAGAAGAACAGATCAACGGGGTAGAGCAAATGGAGTACATCAAATCAACCGCCAGTAACGACGGTTCATTCTCCATATCCGTGATTTTTAAGCAGGGGGTGAATCCCGATCAAGCTGCGGTAAACGTACAGAACAGGGTGCAGCAAGCCACGCCTATTCTTCCGCAAGAGGTAATCCAAATGGGTTTAACCACTTCAAAGCAGCAAAATAGTATGATCATGATCTTCGATGTGTACACCGAGGATAACAATAAGTATGATGAAACTTTCCTGCAAAACTACATCAACATTAACATGGTACCTCAAATTAAGAGGGTGCCAGGGGTAGGGCAGGTACAATTGTTCGGCGCAAAAGATTACTCGATGAGGGTGTGGTTAAACCCACAAAAAATGGCCAACTATGGTTTGATTCCTTCAGATGTAAATACAGCCATCTCACGTCAAAGTGTGGAGTCGGCTCCAGGTAAATTAGGTTCCGAATCTGATGCACCATTGGAATATGTAATGCGCTATAAAGGCAAGAAGAACCAAACTACGGAGTACGAAAACATCATTGTAAAACGAAATGGGGGAGAGCTGGTACGCTTAAAAGATGTAGCCAGAATTGAATTTGGTTCTATTTACTATGGTGGTAACAGTACCTCTAATGGAAAAAATGCCGTAACAGCGGCCATCTTACAAACTACGGGTTCTAATGCCAATGCTATTGAAATTGGGGTAAACGCCGAGCTGGAAAAAGCGGCCAAGTCATTTCCTCCAGGCATTAAGTATGGCAAGTTAATGAGTACCAAAGAACGTTTGGATGAAGCGACCAGTCAGGTAAAATCTACCTTGATCGAAGCCTTTATCTTGGTGTTTATTGTAGTATTCCTGTTCTTGCAGGATTTTCGTTCGACGATTATTCCTGCTATTGCGGTGCCAGTAGCCATTATTGGTACATTTTTCTTCCTGTTGGTGTTTGGTTTTACCATTAATATCCTTACGCTATTTGCCTTGGTATTGGCCATTGGTATTGTGGTGGACGACGCCATTGTGGTGGTGGAAGCGGTACACAGTAAAATGGAAGGCTCTAATCTATCAGGGAAAGAAGCTACTCATACGGCCATGGGCGAAATTACTGGAGCGGTAATTTCGATCACATTGGTGATGTCGGCGGTATTTATTCCTATTGGTTTCATGACAGGTTCATCAGGTATTTTCTATAAACAGTTTGCTTATACCTTGGCCATCGCCATTATTATTTCGGCGGTAAACGCCTTAACGCTTACGCCAGCGCTTTGTGCTTTGTTATTGAAAAATAACCATGCGGGCGAGCATACGAATCAACCTACGGAACGTGGTTTTAAAAAACGTTTCTTTACGGCATTTAATGCTGGTTTTGACAACCTGACCAGTCGTTACATTAAAGGGCTTCGTTTCTTGATCAAAAAGAAATGGCTGGGAGCAGGTTTAACGGTTGGCATCAGCGCTATCGCGATTTTCCTCATGGTAAGTACTCCAAAAAGCTTTGTGCCAATGGAAGACGATGGCTTTATGGTGTTTAGTTTAAGCATGCCTCCAGGTACCGCCTTAGATCGTACCACAGAAGTTGCCAAGAAAATTGATAACATCTTTAAAGGAAACGAAGCAGTAGAAAGCGTGGCGAACATTACGGGTTTCAACATTTTGTCGAACAGTGCCAGTCCAGCTTACGGATTAGGTTTCGTAAAGTTAAAACCTAAGAAAGATCGTGGAGCTGTGAAAGATATCGATCAGATTACAGCTGCCGTTTCTGCCCAATTAGCGGGCATTAAAGAGGGTTCGGTAATGGTATTCAGAATGCCTCCTGTAGAGGGATATGGGGTAACCAACGGCGCCGAGATTGTATTGCAGGATAAAACAGGGAAAGATGCTGCTGCTTTAAAAGCAATGGCTGATAAGGTGATGGGTCAAATCATGCAACAACCAGGTGTACAATATGCCTACACCACTTTCCGTGCAGATTTTCCGCAGTTTGAAGTTGAAGTGGACGAAGATAAAGCCAGTCAAATGGGACTGAGCGTGAGCGATATCATGCAAACTATACAGGTTTATTTTTCTGGAGATCAGAGCTTGAACTTTACCAGATTTGGTAAGTTTTACAGAGTGAGTGTAAAAGCCGATGGTGTTTTCAGGGCTGATGAAGATGCGTTCAACGAAATCTTTGTAAGGAACGACCAAAATCAAATGGTGCCTGTAAAAGGTTTGGTGAGTTTACGTAAAGTTTACGGTCCAGAGTCAATGAGTAGATACAATTTGTACAATGCCTTAACCATTAATGTAATGCCTCTTCCGGGTACAAGTAGTGGCGATATCATGGATAATTTGGAGAAAAACGTATTGAGCAAATTACCTTCTGATTATGGCTATGAGTGGACAGGTTTAAGCTTGGAAGAAAAATCTTCAGGTGCACAAACTTTAGTGATTTTATCGCTTTGTTTATTGTTCGTGTATTTCTTATTGGCAGCACAATATGAAAGTTACCTGTTGCCATTGGCAGTACTATTGTCTATTCCAACAGGGGTGCTGGGTGCTTTCGGTGGGATCAAAGCCATCGGTTTAGACAACAACATTTATGTGCAGGTAGGTTTGATCATGTTGGTTGGTTTGTTGGCCAAAAATGCCATCCTGATTGTAGAGTTTGCCGTGCAACGTAGAGCTTCTGGATTGTCGATTAAAGATGCAGCCATTGATGGTGCCAAGTCGAGGTTAAGACCAATCATTATGACTTCCCTTGCTTTTATTGTGGGGATGATTCCTTTGATGATTGCTACAGGAGGCTCAGCAATGGGTAATAGATCTATCAGTACTGGAGCAGCTATCGGGATGTTAACTGGGGTAATATTCGGGGTGTTTGTTATTCCGTTGTTGTACATGCTATTCCAGTTTTTACAGGAAAAGGTGTCAAGCAAAAAGCCTTTACCTCAACCTGAATTAAATCATTAATTATGAAACGAGTTTTAAATTATATTATCGTTTGTGCGGTAGGGTCGGTGTTTTTGTCATCTTGTGCGGTAGGTAAAAAATACCAACGCCCTGATTTGGCCACACCTGAAACTTATCGTGCCAGCATGACGCTTACTGGCGACACGGTGCTGTTGCCGTGGAGAGCATTTTTTAAGGACCAACAATTGGTGACCTTAATCAATCAGGCGCTGGAAAAAAATAAGGATGTGGCAGTAGCCATGTTGAACATGGAGCAATTGGAGCTTTCTTTTAAGCAAGCAAAGTTGGGTTTGTTGCCAACTTTAGACCTTAGCGTAGGGGCTTCGAGAATCTACCAGTCTAAAAATTCATTGAACGGTTCGCTTAGCCAACAATTTGTGGGAAGTAGTTACCTAGATGATTATAGTGCGACCCTATCTCTATCGTGGGAAGCTGATATTTGGGGCAAAGCAAAAATGCAGAAAGATGCCGCAAGAGCAAATTATTTTATGCAAAAGGAAAACCTTTCTGCCCTAAAAACCAGAATCATTGCGCAAGTAGCGCAAGCTTATTATAATTTGTTAGCTCTTGATGAGCAATTGAAAGTAGCAGAGCGAAACATTGTACTTAGCGATAGTACTTTAAGGATGATCCAATTGCAATATCAAGCAGGACAAGTGAATTCATTAGGAGTGGAGCAAGCGGTAGCGCAGAAAAAAACAGCCCAACTCTTGGTTCCTTTGGCCAAGCAAAATATTGCGATACAGGAAAATGCCTTAAGTATTTTATGTGGCGATTATCCTAAAAATATCGCTAGAAACTTTGCTTTTAAAACAGCTGATATTGGTGAGGTTTTTCCTGATGGCGTACCTGCCAAATTGTTGAGCAGAAGGCCTGATTTGAAAGCAGCGGAATACGCAGTGGTATCAGCCAATGCCAATACTGGATTGGCTAAAGCGGCTATGTATCCAAGCATTAGTATTACACCTTCCATTGGTGCCAACTCTTATCAATTTAGTAACTGGTTTGATTTGCCAGGCTCATTGGTGAAAAATATTGGTGGTAACTTGGCTCAGCCCATCTTTAGAAAAAAAGAGCTGAGGACTAATTATGAGATTGCCAAATTGGAACAGCAAAAATCAGCAGAGCAGTTCCGTCAATCGATGATGTTGGCTGTAGGCGAGGTGTCTGATGCAATGGTTAAATCAAGCCATGCTAACGAGCGAATGATTTTGGTTGATGAAAAGCAAGTCTCTTTAAATAAGGCTGTAAAAAATGCATTGCTATTGTACCGTAGTGGGATGGCTACTTATTTAGAAGTGATTGTTGCCCAAAACAGCGCTTTGCAAAATGAATTAGATGTAATATCCCTTCAAAAAGAAAAAGCAGATGCAAAAATCGATTTGTATCGTGCTCTTGGAGGAGGAGTAGAGTAGTTTGTTGAATAGTTGTTAGTTGATGGCCCGAGCTATGGATGTAGTTCGGGCCATTTTATTGTAAGAAATTTGAAAGTATTCTACCGTTCCGCTGTCTTCATCTCGACTGCGTAGGAGACCGCGAAGCAACTACGAAGTAAAATCTAACAACTTTGCCTTTCAATCATATATTTTACGACCTCGATGAGGTCAAATATTTATAACATTAATGATCAACATTGACGCGACTCTGTAGGAGTCGTATGTTTTTTTGTACGTTAGTGCTATAATCATTGAAATCCTTCGGATTTTTGTTCACATACTCCTAACCTATAACCTAATTATCCAACACCAACTCCATTTGTATATTGGCACGGGCGTAAGGGGTAGCTCTACTCACTACCTTTTTAAAACCTAATTTATGATACAAGTTAATTGCAGGTTTAAGCAAAGTATTGCTTTCCAAATAAAGCTTTTTGCCTCCTAGTTCTTTAGTGGCCTGCACAATGGCATTGCCCAATAACCAACCAATGTTTTTGCCTTGTGCTTTGGGTGAAACCGCCATTTTGGCCATTTCAAAGTCGTAATCGGGATCGTCCATTTTAATTAATGCGCAAACCCCCAAAGGCTCATCTTTATAAAGTGCTACAAAGATTTTTCCCCCTCTATCTAAAATGTAAGTTTGTGGATTATCCAATGCCTTGTAATCGGCCTCTTCCATTTTGAAATAAGTAGAGATCCATTCTTCGTTCAGTGCTTTGAAGGCTGATTGATATTTATCTTCATAGGCTACAATACGTACATCTTTGCTTTCTTTCAATTTTTTTTCTTCATTTACCCTGCGTAAAAGTGATTTGTGGTCCAACAAAAACTCCCATTCCGCAATGGCTTCCCAAAGATTGTGTCTTGCTTCTGAAGTGAGGGTCTCCACGGCTGCTTCTACATCTACCAACTGTACTTTTAACTTGGCAGAAAGCTGTTGGCCCTTTTCACTCAGTTTTACAACGTTGGTACGTTTATCTGTAGATTTTAAATTTGAGGCCACCAATCCTTCAGCAGCCATCTCCTTAATAATCTTCGTTACCGATGGTTGAGAATGGCCAATCTCTTCCGCAATCTCAGTGATGGTTTTCTCGGTGTCTTCAATAAGAATAAAAAGTACGGGGAACCATTTTGGAGATAGTGGTAAATCGTATAGTTTATAAATTTCAGTAGCGTCATCTGTAAACCTTGCGGTCAGCATTCTAAGCCTGCTACCTAAGGCCATTTTACCTGTTTTATCAAAAAAGCTTTTCATTGTATATCTAATTACATAACTGGTTATGCAAATTTGAAAATTAATATTTTGAAATGCAAATTTTTAAGAAAGATTGTAGAAATGATGCTCAATAACTGTTATGGTGCTCAAATGTCGCTAAGGTGACAGGTAGGTGTCGTTGAAAGAATGCGAAATAGCATAGAACTTTGGGTAAACAAAAATGATACGATATGAATTTCAGATGTTTAACAATGTTTATTTGCCTTTTGAGTGGTGTGACATTTGCTCAAGTAAATGAGATCAGAAGGCTTGATGGCCGCACAGTTTCAGCTGCTAAAATTGACAGTACCGTGAAAAGACTAATGGATCTGGCTAAGATTGAAGGCTTGAACTTGGCCATTCTGAATAACAACAAAGCTGTATTGGTGAGATCCTATGGTTTTAAAAACAAACCTAAAAATGCGTTGATGGATACCGCTACCATCGTTTACGGGGCATCTTTCAGTAAAGCTGTATTTGGATATTTGATGATGAAGTTGATAGAAGAAAAAGTAATCGAATTAGATCGGCCACTTTATCAATATCTAAAAAAGCCTATTGCTAACTATCCCTACTTCGCAGATTTAAAGAATGATGATCGTTGGAAGCTCATCACCGCTAGAATGTGCCTAAGTCATACTACTGGATTGCCGAACGTAAAGTGGTTCAACCCCATTACCAATGAACCAGATTCGTTGGGGACTATCAAAATCTATTTTACCCCAGGTAGTAAATATGCTTATTCGGGCGAAGGTTTTAGGCTTTTGCAATTGGCAGTGGAGGAAATTACGGGTAAAAATATAGAGCAGTTGGCACAAGAGGAAATATTCCAGCCGTTGCACATGACACGTACGGGTTATACTTGGCATGAATCTTTTGGGGATGATAACGTAGCCGTTGGTCACTTGGAGAATGGCTATATCGACCAAAAACGAAAACGCACCGAACCTGTAGCGGGTGGATCTTTGGTGACTACCATTGCTGATTATGCTAAATTTATTGAGCAGGTAATGCAGCAGAAAGGGCTGGGTACAGAAATGTATCAAGAGATGCTTTCGCCTCAAATCCGTATTCATTCCGTTACCCAATTTCCTCCGATTACGTATGAAACCACACACGAAAATGATGCCGTACAGTTATCGTATGGGCTTGGTTGGGGTTTATTACAATGCCCTTATGGAAAAGCTTTTTTTAAAGAGGGAAACGGAGGTTCGTGGCGTAACTACAATATTAATTTCCCCGACAAAGGTATTTCAATCATTATTATGGTGAATAGCGAAAATGGAGAGAAGATTTTTCAGGAACTGCTCGAAACTTTACTTGGTGACAATTGCATTCCTTGGAAATGGCAGGGATATGTCTCTTATCAGCAAAAGTAAAAATGAAGTATTCTAATTTTGGCTATTGTTATACAATCTTGTCTTTCGATGATATACGATATTAGCAGGTTTTAAATCCAAATTGCTTTTCCTTTTCTAAATCTATAAGTTCAACTTATAAAAACCAAAAATATAAACTGCTGTTTTATAAGTGTTAAGGCTGTTTTTGAAGGTTTGTGTAAAAAAAATGAGAGGTTCATTAATCCTTTCTAAAACTTTCGATGTCTTAAAGAGGAACTAGACCAAAAGAAATGAAAAGTAATATTCGTAATTTTTACTTGTGCGTAATTTTATTCTGTTGCGCCATCGTATTCTCCTCATTTGTGCGCATAATGGGAGCCGACAAACTTGCTATGCCTTACAAAAAGGCCGGATTGACCACCGAGCAAGCTGCTGCCCATTTACTAAGTCGTTTTACCTATGGTGCTGAACCTGGACAAGTGGAAGAGGTGACAAAAATGGGCTTAGATAAATGGCTCAAAAAGCAACTGGAAGGCAATGCAGATGATAAGGAATTGGATCAAATGCTATCTAAGTATGATGCCATTAACTTTACCAATAGTGAAGTAGAAGATATTTTTCCGCAAGGAGCTAGAATTAACCGTTGGGCAATACGCGATGGTTACCTCCATAAAGATTCCCTAAACAACGGAAATAATAAAGCACAACGTGAAGCTATCCAAGCGTTCATGAAAGATAAAGGCTATCGTCCTTTGCAAGAACTTTACAGACAGTTCATCAGCCAGAAAATATTAAGGGCAGCATACGGGCAAAATCAGTTGAGAGAGTTAATGACCGACTTTTGGTTCAACCATTTCAACGTAGCTTTGAACAAAAATCAATGCGCCAGTTTTGTGCCAGCATATGAGCGTGACGTGATCAGACCAAACGTATTCGGAAATTTCGAAGATATTCTTTTAAAAACCGCTAAGTCTCCAGCAATGCTAATGTATTTGGATAACTTTTCGAGCTCTGGGGTAAATGTGCCAATGGAAGACCAGGATATGATGTCGATGGCCGATGGTAATCGAATGAACGCTGAACAGAAAAAGAAGAATAAGGACCGAATTAACAAGATTAAACAGCAAATCCAGCAAAAGAAAAAACAAGGTGGTTTAAATGAAAACTACGCTCGCGAAGTCATGGAACTTCATACCCTTGGCGTGGATGGAGGTTATACCCAAAACGATGTAACACAGGCCGCTAGAGTGTTAACTGGTTGGACCGTTGCTCCATTGGGAAAAGAAGGTTACGGAGCTGGTAATAGAAATATCATTGATCGTTTAGGAAATAGCGGGTTAAAAGATAAAGGGTTTGTAGTAGATGGAGATTTCTTCTTTAATGCCAATAGACATGATAATGGCGAAAAAGTAGTGCTAGGTAAAAAGTTCGCTGCCGGTGGGGGATATGATGAAGGTGTAGAATTATTAAAAATGTTGGCACATCATCAATCTACTGCAAAATTTATCTCTAAAAAACTAGCCGTACGTTTTGTAAGTGATGTACCTCCAGCTTCATTGATCGATAAAATGGCAAAAACATTCACTTCTTCTAAAGGTGATATCAAAAGCGTGTTGGTCACCATGGTCAACTCTCCCGAATTTTGGTCGGAAGACTCACTTCGTGAAAAAACAAAGTCGCCGTTTGAATTGGCCATGAGTGCTGTGCGTAGTTTGGATGCTCAAATTAACCAACCTTACGAGCTGTACACTTGGATCAACAGAATGGGACAACAAATGTATTACTATCAAGCGCCTACTGGTTTCCCTGATAATGGACAATACTGGATCAATACAGGTTCATTATTGAATAGGATGAATTTTGGCTTGGCATTGGCCTCACAAAGAATCCCTGGTGTTAGCTTAAACTTAGCCGCCTTAAATAATCATAAAGAACCTGAAAGTGTAGAAGCGGCATTGCTAACTTACAGTAAATTGATTATGCCTGAAAGAGAACTTGGCCAAACTGTAGCTAGGTTGAAACCTATGCTTAACGACCCTAACTTACAGCAAAAAGTAGCCCAAGCAGCGGAACAAAATAGTGCCAATAAGCAGAATAACGAAATGGCTGCTCAACAAATGGACATGAAGCCAGAAAAAGGAGAGAAGATGAAGTTGGGAAATGGCAAAAAAGCAATCGAAAATCCTGTGGTTAAACAGCAGGCAGGTAATAATACCATGCTGGCACAAGTAGTAGGCGTAATTATCGGTTCACCAGAGTTTCAACGTAAATAGTTAAAGATATGGTTTCTAGAAGAGGATTTTTAAAAGCAGGTGGACTAGCCTTATTTGGAATAGGGCTGGGAGGTATTCCTGGATTTTTAGCCGATGCAGTAGCAAGCACCGTAGCCCCATCATTGTTTAAGAAAAAGAAAATTTTGGTGTGCATTTTCCAAAGAGGAGCAATGGATGGCTTAATGGCCGTAACCCCTTTCACCGATGATTTCTTAAAAGCAGCAAGACCATCATTATTTATGACGGCTGCCAAAGGAAATGGTAACGACAAACCTTTGATCGATTTAGATGGTCGTTTTGGATTGCACCCTTCAATGGCAGCCTTCGAACCTATGTTTAGGGAAAAAAGGTTAAGCATTGTACACGGAATAGGATCTCCTAATAATACCCGCTCACATTTTGATGCGCAGGACTTTATGGAGTCGGGCACGCCATTTAAAAAGGGTACTACAAGCGGTTGGTTAAACAGAGCGGTAGGTTTATTGGGACATGATGCCGCTACGCCTTTCCAAGGCGTAAGTATCACCTCGTCATTGCCTAGGTCGTTTTATGGGGAGAATCCGGCAGTGGCAATCAGAAACCTGGCCGATTTCAATATTCAAATGAGAGGTAATGTAGCTGGTGCTAAAATGGCTTCAAAAAGTTTTGAAGATTTGTATGATCAAACCTCTTCCAATTTATTAAAAAACACTGGTAAAGAAAGTTTTGATGCCATTAAAATGCTTCAAAAAACAGATGTAAAGAATTACAAGCCAGAAAATAATGTGGTTTATCCAGCATCTGCCCTTGGAAACTCTTTGAAACAAATTGCACAGCTCATTAAAATGGATGTTGGAATGGAAGTGGCTTTCGCCGAATCGGGAGGTTGGGATACGCACTTTAACCAAGGGAAAGATACAGGAGTTTTTGCTCGTAATGTAAACGATTTAAGCAATTGTATGATGGCTTTTTGGAACGACTTGGCAAAATATCAAGATGAAGTAACCGTAATGACCATGACAGAATTTGGACGTACAGTGGCTCAAAATGGTACTGGTGGTACCGATCACGGACGTGGCTCTTGTAATTTTATTTTAGGCAATAGCGTAAACGGGGGTTTGGTACACGGTTTGATAAACCCTTTATCTAAAGAAAACTTAGAAGATGGTAGAGACTTAGCGGTAACTACCGATTTTAGAAGTGTGTTTAGTGAGGTTGCCGATACGCATTTAGGAATCTCCAATGATAAAGTGTTATTTCCTGATTTTGATGGTAAGAAAATTGGGGTGATGAAGGCATAATAAAAATAGAAAAGTATAACATCGCAGAATAAAACGAAGCCCAGGAAAGTAATTTTCCTTGGGCTTTTTTTACAATAAATAATTTGCAGTGCGCTTTAATAATTTGAGCTATTTTTGTGGAATAATATCAGAGATGAAAAAGTCTATATTATCCCTTCTTTTATTGATTTGTTGCTTGCAAAGTTTGTTGGCACAAGATCTTTCACAACAAATACAGCCAGGCCGACAAAATAGTTCGTCGCAAATCAAAAAGCCGTATGTTATTTTTATTTCCGCTGATGGTTTCAGGTATGATTACGCAGAGAAATATCAGGCCAAAAATTTACTGGCATTAAGAGAAAAAGGGGTGAAAGCCGTTTCAATGAAGCCTTCTTTCCCATCAGTTACTTTTTCTAATCACTATACCTTGGCCACGGGGATGTACCCTTCTAGGCACGGAATTGTGAATAATTCGTTTTACGATCCACATAAGAAACAGCTTTATGTTAAAACCGATCCTAGTGCTATTAAAGATAGTACTTGGTATGGTGGTGTGCCTATTTGGGTGCTGGCCGAGCAGCAAAAAATGCTTTCGGCAGCATTTTATTGGTTAGGTTCAGAAACTGCTGTTTTGGGTGTTAGGCCAACGTACTGGTATAATTTCAATAATAAAATTCCAATGGACACGCGTATTGAAGCGGTGAAAAATTGGTTGTTGTTGCCAGAAGATAAGCGTCCACATTTAATCAATTTCTATTTCCCTGAAGTTGACGTAGCGGGGCATCATTTTGGCGCCGATTCAAAAGAAACTGCTGAGGGGGTTAAGTTAGTAGATGATTGTGTAGGAGAAATGGTGAAACTCACCAAAGATGTTGGACTGGAAGTGAATTTTGTTTTTGTTTCAGATCATGGAATGACCAATGCTGATAATACCAATACCATGCCTCAGCCAGCTATTATTGATAGAGAAAAATTTATTGTACCTAACGGTGATGCGCTTTTACAGATCTATGCCAAAAACAAAAGTGATGTTAAACCATTGTATGATGGTTTGAAAAAAGAGGCAATTGATTTTGACGTTTATCTTACCAATAAAATGCCAAAACGTTGGCACTACCGCGCAAAAGATAATAAAGACGGTAGAATAGGAGATATCATCCTCATTCCACGATTGCCTAAAATTTTCAACTTAACGGGGAAGCCTACTACAGTGGGAAAACACGGTTTTGATAATGATATGCCCGATATGCAAGCGGTTTTTTATGCTTGGGGACCTGCTTTCAAGGAAGGGTTAACTATTCAATCGTTTGAGAATGTACACGTTTATCCGCTATTAGCGAAGATTTTGGGGCTATCCTTTGATCACAAGATAGATGGGGATATTAAGGTATTGGCACCTATTTTGAAATAACTGATTTAAAGTTTCACCCCCTTCGGGGTTGATTTAGCATTTGATGGTGTTAAGTTATAGTTATTTCACCCTTTCAGGGTTTGGTAGGTACTCTATGATATTATAATTGTTTCACCCCCTTCGGGGTTTTGATCAACTTGCACATTCCCTTCATCATTCGTCATCTCGACTGGGGCCTATACCGACACTTCGGTAGAAAGATCTAACGAGATGTTAACATCTTAATGTTGTTTTTTAATGCCACCCTTTCAGGGTTTGATAGGTACTTTATGATCTTTTATAATCATTTCACCCCTTCGGGGTTTTTAATGATATTTCACTATCATTTATCGTTTGCCACTCTAATTCTTTCAGGGAGATTTAAGTATTTCAATAACATGACTTCCTTACAGAGCTTTGTAATAAGCTTCAGATATAGGTTAGTAATCTTAAACCCGAAGGGTTGACATTTTTATAGCCCACGGCAATTCCCCCACAACCCCGAAGGGGTGAAATAAAAAATAGAAACCATTATTTATTCAATCCAATCGAATAAATATTTTGTGTCATGAGCAATTTCATATTTCTTCAAGAAATCAAAATATTCTTCCTTGAAACTCTTTTTACGATGATGTTCTTCCTGGTTTAGGATGTAGTTATAAACGCGGTCAATTTGTGAATGGCCACAAGAAAATGCACCGTAGCCTTCTTGCCATTGAAATTTACCTTTAACCCATCCTTTTTGATTGACAAACTTTGAAGAATTGTTTTTAATATCCCTAACCAAATCGGAAATAGCCATCGAAGGCTTTAATCCAACAAAACAATGAATATGGTCGGTAAAGCCATTAACAATAATCGCTTTTTGATCTTTTGAATTGATGATGCCCGCGATATAGTTATACAATTCATCTTTCCATGCAGTATGGATAAGATTGGCACGTCCTTTCACGGCGAACACAATGTGGATATACAGTTGAGAGTAAGTTCCAGCCATAGTTGTAGATATATCTACAATTTAATGAAAAAAGGTAACATTTTAGTGCTGATTAGGTGTTTACCTTCACATTGCAGATATTTATGGATAACAACCTAAAACTTTAATAGAAATGAAGAAAACCATTACCATCGCTAGCTTAGCATTGGTGCTCTCCAACGCAGTATTTGCCCAACGTCTACAATCGGCACAAGGAGGTAACTCCCAAAGAGCTGCTGCGCCGACTGCAGCAAGTGCACAGGCACCGAGAGAAGAGCCTACGCCAAGAATAAATAATAACATCGCTTCCCGTAATATTGTTCCAGAAAGTGCAGTGGTGACCAATCATACGGTAACCATTAACGGTAAAGCAGTGCCCTACAAAGCAACAGCAGGGACTTTACCTGTGTGGGACGAAGAAGGCAAAACACTTGCTGGATTATTCTACACCTATTACGAAAGAACTGACGTTTCAAACAAAGACAGCAGACCATTGGTTATTTCATTTAACGGAGGGCCAGGTTCTGCTTCAGTTTGGATGCACATTGCCTACACAGGCCCCGTAGTGCTTAATATCGATGATGAGGGCTATCCGGTTCAACCATATGGTTATAAGGATAACAGCACCTCGATATTGGATGTAGCCGACATTGTTTATATCGACCCTGTAAATACGGGGTACTCCAGAGCCGTAAGTAAAGATGTGCCAACCAATAAATTTTTTGGAGTAAGAGCAGATATTAAATATCTCGCCGAGTGGATCAATACCTTCGTTACCCGCACCAACAGATGGGCATCGCCAAAATATCTAATAGGCGAAAGTTATGGCACTACCCGTGTTTCTGGCTTAGCGTTGGAGCTTCAAAGCAGCCACTGGATGTATTTAAACGGTGTAGTTTTGGTATCACCAACTGAGTTGGGTATCGAAAGAGGTGGGGTAATGGATGCCGCTTTGCGTTTACCTTATTTTGCAGCAACCGCTTGGTATCATAAGGCCCTACCTGCCGATCTGCAATCAAAAAAACTTACCGATATGCTTCCAGAGGTAGAAACCTTTACCATTAACGAGCTTATGCCTGCCATGGCTAGGGGAGGGTTTATCTCTGCCGATGAAAAAAAGAAAATGGCGGCTAAAATGGCCCGTTTTTCGGGACTTCCAGAAAAAGTGATCTTACAGAACAATCTCAATATATCTACTAATTTATTTTGGAAAGAATTATTAAGGGACAAAGGATTTACCGTAGGACGTTTGGATTCTAGGTATAAAGGTATCGACAAATCCGATGCAGGAGATCGCCCCGACTATAATGCAGAACTTACCTCATGGTTGCATTCTTTTACGCCAGCCATCAACATGTATCTACGTAATGAACTAAATTATAAGACTGATCTAAAGTATAATATGTTTGGTCCAGTAAATCCTTGGGACAGAACTGGCGACAATACCGGCGAAAATTTAAGAGCTGCAATGGCTCAAAACCCGTATCTGCATGTGTTGGTACAATCAGGCTATTACGATGGAGCTTGCGATTATTTTAATGCCAAATACAATATGTGGCAAATGGATCCAAGTGGTAAATTGAAAGAGAGAATGAGCTGGGAAGGTTACGAAAGTGGTCACATGATGTATTTACGTAAGGTAGATTTGGCCCTTGGAAATGATCATATTCGTGAATTCATCAAAAAATCAACACCAAAGCAAGGACAATCTGCGAAGTTTTAATCGAAGCGCAATACCAATACAGCTATATATGGTAGTCCCGCTTTTCGTTACAATCTTTTTGTGATCGTTATTGCCTAAACCTCGCAGGTTTTTAAAACCTGCGAGGTTTTTTTATGAGGCATAACAAAAAGTATTTCCACTTCAATCGGGGCTATTTGGCTAGACCTTCGCAACAATAAAATAAATTGATTAATCTAAACCTCATAGGTTTCAAAAACCTGTGAGGTTTGTTTAGAACGTAATAAAGAAAATCCAGTTTTGAAAACTGGGGCATTTTTACTAACTTTTGGTATAAAAGATAATAAACCACTAACTATGATCTCTCCATGAAAATATTTAGGACTTTTATTAGTTTAGTTGTGGCTATTTACGCTGCGGTTAGAGGGGTAGAATTTGTACAGCAAGAATCCAATACCATGATTTTATTTGGGGTATGCTGTTTGCTTTTAGCAGTAGGTTTATCCTATATTTCGGTAAGATCATTATTCCAAAAAATTGAGCATTAAATTTTTATTGTTAATTCTTTGCAGATAAATGCTTAATTTTACCGCCCCATATGCAACAACTGAAAACATCTTTTGATTTCGAAAAGCCTTTGTCAGATTTGTACCAACAAATTGACAAGGTGAAGCAAATAGCCGATAAAACCAAGGTTGATATGTCGGCAACGCTGGCAGAGCTTGAAGAAAAGGCCGAGCAAACTAGCAACGATCTTTATTCAAACCTTACTGGTTGGCAAAAAGTTCAAATGTCTCGTCATGCTGAACGTCCACAAACATTGGATTATATCAATGCCATCTGCGACGATTTTATTGAGCTTCACGGCGACAGAACGGTAAAGGACGACAAGGCCATCATTGGTGGTTTTGCAACCATTGATGGACAAACCGTGATGATCATCGGTCACCAAAAAGGTAAAAATACCAAAGAGCGTCAATATCGCAATTTTGGTATGGCTAATCCTGAAGGCTATAGAAAAGCCCTACGTTTAATGCGTTTGGCCGAGAAATTCAATAAACCTGTGATTTCGTTTATCGATACCATGGGTGCGTATCCTGGTTTGGAAGCCGAAGAACGTGGACAAGGTGAGGCCATTGCCCGTAACCTTTTGGAAATGTCTGTGCTAAAAGTGCCAATCATTTGCTTTATTGTAGGTGAGGGTGCTTCTGGTGGCGCATTAGGCATCGGTATCGGCGATAAGGTGTACATGCTTGAGCACACTTGGTATTCTGTAATTTCGCCAGAGTCTTGCTCTTCTATTTTATGGAGAAGCTGGGACTTTAAAGAGAAAGCGGCCGAATGCTTGAAGCTTACTTCAGAAGACATGTTTAAAAACAAGTTGATTGATGGAGTAGTGAAAGAGCCACTTGGTGGGGCACATCAAAATCCAGAAGAAATGGCTGAGACTTTAAAAGCTCAAATTTTGGATGATTTAAAAGCGCTTAAGAAAGTAGATTCTGAGAAACTGATTGCTAAAAGGATTGATAAATTCTGCGCAATGGGTGTGGTAAACGAAGGATAAAAAAATCCATATATTTTCAAGAAGCACAATCAGTAATGGTTGTGCTTTTTTTATGGATGTAATTTGGGTGATAGCAATGCGGTTAATTACACATGTCCATTCCTTTTCGTCATCTCGATCTTGTGAAGACAGCGAAGCAGCAACGAAGTTAGATCTTTGCACTGTGCCAAGCTGTAACATTAAAGCGCTTTGTCATTCTGAGCATGGCAAAGAATCTTGTTGTAATGATAAGGAGATCTCTCGTAACCTCGACATGACAGCAATTTATAGGTGTCTGCACCCGCAACACCTACATTCTATTCATATTCAGCATGTCTTTTCCTTTTCCGTCATCTCGACCTTGTGGAGAGATCTTTGGACTATACCAATAGACTAATCGAAAGAAACTATGCTATATATCATCCAACTTAAATAAAAAGCCGCTTGAACAATTCCAAGCGGCTTTATCTATTAAAAGATTTTCATCTTATAGCTTCATGAAATCTGGAGGCAACTCCCCAAAGTATTGAGCAAAACCACCATGACTAAATAGTGATTTAATTTGAGTCTCTAAATCTTTAGCTAGTTTAGGTTGATTATATTGTGTAGCAACCTTAGCCATTGGCATTAAGCCATAGAATAAGCCAATTTGTACAGGCTCTTGCCCCACCAATCGGCCTTTGCTTTTGGTTACGTCACCTAGGTAGGTAATTTCCTTGCCAATATAGTCTGCATACTTTTTGATCAACTGGTTAGCTTTTTCTGTCTCACCCAAAGTATAAAGATTTTGCGCCATGGTTGCGGCACCCATTGATGCACGCATGCTGTAAATCTTATTTGGAATTACCTCGTCATATCTCTTCATTACCTTTTTAGCATCTTCTAATCTGCCCGCTTTAATTAAGTTGGTAGTTAAGCTGTTAAAAATGTTGTTGAAAATAGAAATATCATCTGCAGATTGAATATCTAAGTATTTTGCATTTTTAATGTTGCCCCATTTGAACTTGTTCATTACATGCTCATACATTGGCTCCAAGTTTACAGGCTGCTCAGATTCATCTCTTTTCGTTGGGTCTAAAGGCAATAATCTTAAAGCCAAACCTTCGCTATATAAGTATTTATCCAAGCCATTAAATTGATCTGAAGGTACCGTGCTTGCAAAATAAATTGGGCGTTTCCAGTTGTTGTGGGCCAAAATATCAAGCATCGCTAAAGTTCCTTTGGTTACATAACCTTTGTTGAAGGCCCAGTCTAAACTTGGAACAATTTCTCCTGCACGGTTAGCTGGCAAAGTTTTAGTGTTAATTACATCCTGTGGATTCACTGTTAACTTAAATTTCTTGGTAGGAATAAAGTTGGTTGAAGTACCATCTTGCAACGGTAGCTTGTCTTCGGCATCATCAGATAATAATAAATCTACAATCTGTTTTAGCTCAACAGGCTCGGCAATGCCCATGTCTTTATAGTACATTACATCTCTAACGCCAGAAACGTATTGTTTTTCTGTCATAGAAATTGGCAAAGCTTCTGACTGGTGTACTTTACGCTTCATGCCATTGATATACCAGTCCGTATCAAATAAACTTAAGTTCACCAATCTAATGTCAGGTCTAATGCCTTCTACCTCTTGTGCATACCAAAGCGGGTAGGTGTCGTTATCACCATAGGTAAACAAGATCGCATTTGGTGCGCAAGATTCCATATAACTAATGGCAATGTCTCTAGCTAAGGTTTTGGTTGAACGATCATGATCGTTCCAACCTTCTTTAGCCATTAATACAGGTGCAATAAGCAAACCGACTACACTGGCTGCAATAGCACCAGTTTTTGGATCTAATTTCTTAAATAGCCATTCTCTAATGGCAATAATTCCTAAACCTATCCATATAGCAAAGGCATAGAAAGAGCCTACATAAGCGTAATCCCTTTCTCTTGGCTCCAAAGGTTTTTGGTTAAGGTAAAGCACAATGGCCAAGCCTGTAAAGAAGAATAGGAGGCCTATGATCCCTGCATCTTTTGGATGACGACCAAAATGCCAAACGGCACCAATCACACCTAATATCAATGGAAGGAAATAGAAACGGTTGTATGAGTTACTTTCTTTAATAGACGGCGGTAAATTGGTCTGATCGCCATATAACAGGGCATCAATAGGTTTTACACCACTAATCCATTGGCCTTCATAAGCACTGCCTTGTCCTTGTTCTTCGTTCTGGCGACCGGCGAAGTTCCATAAGAAGTAACGCATGTACATAAAGCCAACTTGGTGACGCATAAAGAAGCCTAAGTTGTCTACAAAATTAGGGAAATGCTCATCGTCAAAGCCCATCATATCCTTGTAGTAGTCGATGTGTCTTTGCTCATCACTGTACATACGAGGGAATAAAACTTCGTGTTGCAGTCTGCGGATACTATCCGGGAAAGTTTCGTTCTCACCATAAATACGTTTGGTTTTAATTCCTGAAACTTCATATTTAGTATCGCCTTTGCGATAAGATTTACCTGTTTCTACATAAATAGGGGCAGAACCATCATCTTTATATTTAGGAATAGAGTTATAGTTAGGACCAAAAAGCAAAGGTCTATCACCATATTGCTCACGGTTTAAATAGCTTAAGAAAGAGAAAGCATTGTCTGGGTCACTGTTATTCAAATTTGGTTTTGCCTGCGCTCTAATCAGGATCATGGCAAATGACGCATAGCCAAAAATGATCAATACGGTTGATAATAGGGCTAAGTTTAAAATTCTTTTTTGGTGTTTAATGGAATATCTGATACTCCAAACTAAACCGCCAATAAGTAGGATCGCAAAAAACAGTACGCCAGTACCGAAACCTAAGCCTAAGGTGTTTACAAAGAATAAATCGAAATAAGCACCAAAAGAAACTAGATATTGGATAATACCATATTGTACGACAGCTAAGATAAGGATGCCGATACCCAGTGTTTTGAAAATACCAGGGGTAGTAGGTTTTTCTGTTTTCTTAAAGTAATATACAAAAGCAATTGCTGGAATGGTTAAAAGGTTAAGTAAGTGTATCCCGATAGATAAACCCATAATATAGGCGATAAACAATAACCAGCGATCTGATTTTGGTTCCTCAGCAACGGCTTCCCACTTTAAGATGCCCCAAAATACGATGGCGGTAAATAGAGATGAAAGTGCATAAACCTCGGCCTCTACTGCCGAAAACCAAAAGCTATCTGAATAGGTATATGCTAAAGCGCCAACTACACCTGCACCCATAATGGTAATTAAAGTAGCGCTTGAAATTTCTTCGCCTTTTTTAACCAATACCTTTTTTGCTAATGCTGTAATGGTCCAAAACAGGAACAAAATGGTTGCTCCACTGGCTACTGCAGAACCAAAGTTCATAAAGTAAGCGATTTTAGAAGTATCGCCCATGGCAAATAGAGAGAAAAAGCGTTCGATCATTAAAAATAAAGGAGCGCCCGGTTGGTGTACCACCTGCATTTTATAGGCAGAGGCGATAAACTCACCACAGTCCCAGAAACTTACGGATGGTTCTAATGTTAAAACATAAGTAATGGTGGCTATAAGGAAACAAGCCCAGCCAATAATATTGTTTACTTTTGAATAGTTCATATTTCTGATATGATTTCTTAACCCTTGGTTTTGATGCATTAAATGCTGCCGAAAATAAAGAAATAGATTGATATAGGAGTTAGCGATTAATCTTATTTAACACAAAATAACTAAATCTGGCTGAGTATCAGTGGGAGTAAGAAATTTTTTAAAAAAATATTTGGGAGTTATTTGCAAGTTTCAAAAAAGTGCGTACATTTGCATTCCCTTTCAGCAACACGCTTGAGAGAGCGTTAGAAAGAGGAGATTGTCCGATAGTATAAGGGTAGTACGACAGTTTTTGGTACTGTTTGTCTTGGTTCGAATCCAGGTCGGACAACAAATCACTTCGGGTTGTGAATAAAACCGCAACCCGATTTTTTATTAACAAGCATTGATACCCGCAAATCATGCCATTGCAATTTAACCCTGTTAAAATTTTTGCTGGAAGTGGAACCAAAGACCTTGCTAGCAAAATAGCTGAAGAATACGGTAAGCCAATCGGTAGTGTTACCTTAAGTAAATTTAGCGATGGCGAATTCCAGCCTTCATTTGATGAATCGGTTAGAGGGAGCGATGTTTTCCTTGTTCAATCAACTCACCAGCCTAGTGATAATTTAGTGGAGCTTTTGTTAATGGTTGATGCCGCCCGTAGAGCATCTGCGCATTACATTACCGCAGTAGTTCCTTACTATGGTTTGGCTCGTCAAGATAGAAAGGATAAACCTCGTGTAGCTATTGGTGCTAAGTTGGTTGCTAACTTATTGAAAGCAGCAGGTATCCATCGTATTATGACCATGGATTTGCATGCGGCGCAAATCCAAGGATTTTTTGATATTCCAGTGGATCACTTGGATGGAGCTGTAATTTTTGTTCCTTATATCAAGAGCTTAGGTTTAGAAAATTTAACTATTGCTTCTCCAGATATGGGTGGTTCATACAGAGCCAGAACTTTTGCTAAGTTCTTTAATGCTGAAGTGGTGATTTGTGATAAACGTCGTAAACGTGCTAATGAAATCGAATCGATGTCGATTATTGGTGATGTTACTGGACAGGATATTGTGTTGATTGATGATATTTGTGATACGGCAGGAACGTTGGCTAAAGCAGCGCAGCTGATTATGGATAATGGTGCCAAAAGTGTAAGGGCGGTATGTACGCATCCTGTACTTTCAGGCAAGGCATACGAAACCATCGAGAATTCGGTGCTTGAAGAGTTAATTGTAACGGATACAATTCCTTTGAGACAAGAAAGTCCGAAAATTAGACAGTTAAGTACTGCTAAATTGTTTGCAAAGGCTATTGCCAGTGTAAACGAATATGGCTCAATTAGTGAGCTTTTTAGAGTGTAATTAAAGATGTAAGGTAAAGGGTTTAAGGCGTAAGTCTTGATACTCGATACTAATACTTGATACTAATAAATAAATAATAATATGAAAACAATCGCTATTAGCGGTTCTCTTAGAGAGAACGTAGGGAAACGCGATGCTAAAGAGCTTCGCTACGAAGGTAAAGTTCCTGCGGTATTGTATGGTGGTAAAGAGCAAGTTCACTTTGCCGTTACCAGAACTGAATTGAACGATGCTATCTATTCGCCAGAAGCAAACTTTATTGAAATTACACTTGGTGGTAAAGCTGTAAAAGCAATCATTAAAGACACTCAATTTCACCCACTAACTGATTTATTATTACACGTTGATTTTCTTCAATTGTTTGATGATAAAGAAATCACTATGGAAATCCCTGTTAAATTAGCTGGAACTTCTCCAGGTGTTAAAATGGGTGGTAAGTTGGTGCAAAAATTACGTAAACTACGTGTGAAATCATTGCCTAAAAACATGCCTCAAGTAGTTGAAGTAAGTATTGCTAAGTTAGAAGTAGGTAACTTGTTCCGTGTACGTGATCTAGCAAAAGGTGAGTACTTTGTAACTAACACTCCAGAAGATACGATTGTATCAGTAGGAATGTCTAGAGCATTGAAACAAGCAGAAAACGCTGCAAAAGGTGGCAAATAATCTCAAGATTTAGATCTTTTGATTTACAAAATAAGATGGCATTCCATAACGGGATGCCATTTTTTGTGAACAAGCATTTTGCCCGCAACTTTTAACAGGTAACTTTCAACTTTTAACACTTAACTCCTTACCTTTGCCCGCATGAAATTCTTAATCGTAGGTTTGGGCAACATTGGTGCCGAATATGTAGGAACACGTCATAACATAGGTTTTGATATTGCTGATGAGCTGGTTGCTGGTTTAGACGGTAGTTTTGAGCACGGCAGATTGGCCTATCATGCAGAAGTGTCTCATAAAGGAAAGAAACTGCATGTGATTAAGCCTACTACCTATATGAATCTCAGTGGTAAAGCAGTGAACTATTGGATGAAAGATCTGAAGATAGTTCCTGAAAATGTGTTGGTTTTGGTAGATGATTTGGCCCTGCCTCTTGGTAAGCTAAGAATGAAATTGCAAGGTAGCAGTGCCGGGCATAACGGTCTCAAAAGTATTGAAGAGGTGTGTGGAGGTCAAAACTATGCCCGTTTACGTTTTGGGATAGGGGATGATTTTCCGAAGGGAAGACAAGCCGAATTTGTATTGGGTCAGTTTGATAAAAACGAAAAAAAGGAACTGCCCGTATTAATTAACAGGGCAGTAAGTATGATTAAAAGTTTTGCTACCATAGGGGCGGCTCAAACCATGACCTTATTCAACAAATAGTTGCTTTTATCTTTTCGTAAGTGCACTGATTTTTTCATGCAAGACATCAATTTTAAATGGCTTGCCAATAATGTCATCAGCACCTACTTCTTTGGCTGTTTCTTTGTCGTGATCAAGTACACCGGCAGAGAAAGAAATAATAGGGGTTTTTTCTTTGCCTGGAATGTGGCCCTCCCTGATTTTTTTAATGGCATCTAAACCATTCATTACTGGCATATAAGTGTCCATTAGCACCAGGTCAAAGCTTTCTTTTTCTAAAGCTTCTAGTGCAGCGGCACCGTTCGTTACCACAGTGGTTTGTACTTTCCAGTCATTTAATATTTTTACGATAAGAAATACGTTGATCGAATTGTCTTCGGCCACTAAAATTTTTAATCCGTTTAGTGGGGCCAATTGTTCTGAAACTTTGCTCACTTTTATTTTTTCTTCCTTTTCAATTACATTGTACCATTTAGAGAACGAGAAGGTACTGCCTTTGCCCAGCTCGCTTTTCACGTCGAGTTCACCACCTTTTAATTCCGCTAGTTTTTTAACGATGGACAAGCCTAATCCTGTACCACCATAAACTCTGGTATGTACATTTTCTACTTGTTCAAAAGAATGGAAAATGGTTTCGATATTTTCTTGAGAAATTCCGATTCCTGTATCAATTACCGAAAACTTAAGGAAAGCATTGTTTGGCTTTTCTTCCAAAATTTCTACTTTAAAAACTACCTCGCCTTCGTTGGTAAATTTAACGGCATTGCTCAGTAAGTTCATGAAAATTTGATTCAAACGAAGTGAGTCAGCCATGATAAACTGAGGCACTTTTTCACCAATTAGCAGTTTTAAGCCAATATTTTTTTCAATAGCCTTAATGTTAAGCAGATTAGCTGCTTTTGTTACTAAATCCTTAATGTCAGTTTCCGCAAAGTTGATACTGTATTTGCCTGCTTCTATTTTAGAAAGATCTAGAATGTCATTGATTACGCCTAACAAAGAATTGGAAGACACGTCAAGCAGGTTAACAATTTCGTTTTGCTCTTCGTTCATTGTTCCTCTTTTAAGTAGATGAACTAAGCCGATAATCCCATTAATAGGTGTGCGTATTTCGTGGCTCATGTTGGCCATGAAGTTCTCTTTAGCCCTTTTACCCTGTTCCGCTTCTTCTTTGGCCTTAATCAAATCGGCCTGTATTTTTTCCAGTTGTAGGTTTTTGGTTTTAATCTCAATTTGCGTTTTTACTAACTGTATAAACGAATCTACTTTGGCAGAAGTAATATATGGGTCTAGTGGTTTATAAAGATAGTCTACTGCACCAGCGGTCAACCCTTTGATTGCATATTTCGGTTCTGTAGAAATTGCCGTTACAAAAATGACTAGAATATCTTGTGTACGGGTATTATTTTTAAGGATTTCAACAAGCTCAAAGCCATTCATTTCTGGCATTTGTACGTCAACAAGAGCTATGGCAATTTCTTTTTCCCAGCAAATGCGAAGCGCATCGTTTGGGGAAGTAGTGGTAATGATGTTGATGTCATTCCTATTTAAAAGGGCTTCTAAAGCAATAATATTTTCTTGCTTATCGTCTACAATTAAAAGGTTTATCTTGCTCATTTTTAGGGAAATTAATTAATTTTTTGGTAAATGTTGTTCTTTTTATCTACGGCCTTAAATTTTTTGGACAATTGTGGGTCTCGGATGGTTTCTTTTCCGCCCAAGCAGAGGAAACCAAAATTGGCTAGGCTTTCATAGAAAAGGTTAATAACACTTTTCTGCAGCTCTGGGTTAAAATAAATTAGCACATTTCTGCAGGAAATGACTTGGAATTCATTGAAGGGGCCATCAGACACCAAATTGTGCATGGAGAACAGTACATTTTTTTTCAATTGTCGGGAAATAGAGGCAGCATCATATTGCGCAACGTAATAATTGGCTAATGATTTTCCACCCCCTAAGGCAAGGTAGTTTTCAGAATATTGTTTCATTTTTTGCAGGTCGTAAATGCCCTCCTTTGCTGTTTCCAGTACCTTGTGGTTAATATCTGTGCCGTAAAAAAAACTACGCTTATATAATTCTTGTTCTTCAAAAAGTATGGCAAAAGAATACAGTTCTTCGCCTGTAGAGCAACCCGCGTTCCAAACCTTAATATGTTGGTAGGAGCTAAGGTATGGAATAACATGTTCCTTTACGGATTTGAAGAATTTTGGGTCGCGGAACATTTCTGTTACATTTACGGTAATCTCATTCAAAAAATCATGGAAAAAGTCTTTATTGTTGGTCAGTGTACTTCTTAAATCAAAAAAATCTAGTCTTTTGAGTACCATAATTCTATTTATTCTTCGTTTTAGGGATGCCCTGGAGTATCCATCGAAATCAAAGCCATAAATGTTTCTGGTGACAAAAATAATGTCTTCTAATTGCTCGTCTGTGATTGCGTCTTTAGTCATGTTTTTTAGCTTAACCAAACCCTTAACATTGATAATAGCTTGTCAATGTCTACTGGTTTAGAGATATAATCACTGGCTCCTGCCTCAATACATTTTTCACGGTCGCTTTTCATTGCTTTGGCAGTGAGGGCTATGACAGGCAAGTTGGCTAGATGTCTTTGTGCCCTTATTTTTCTCATGGCTTCATAACCATCCATTTCTGGCATCATGATATCCATTAGCACTAAATCTATCTCAGTGTGTTCTGCTAATTTTTCTAAAGCCTCAATACCATTATTGGCAATAACAACTTTTATTTTATAGTCTTGCAATGCCGATGACAGGGCGAAAATATTACGCATATCGTCGTCTGTAATCAAAATAGTTTTATTCTCGAGTGCCGTTTCAATGGTTGGCGCATAGTTTTTGGGTGCTTTTGTAATTCTAGGTAATTCCTCACGAGCAGGCGTATCCGCTTGCAATTTATTCATGAATAAACTCACTTCATCTAGTAATCTATCATTAGATTTGTTGCTCTTTAACACCATGGCTTGAGAATAGCGCATGATGCTGGCCATTTTGTCCTTGTCGAGCTCCATTGCGGTGTTGATAATTACAGGAACATCCTTAGTGTCGGGATTAGATTTGATCTCGTCGAGCAGTTCAAAACCAGAAATGTCGGGTAGTTTTAAATCTAGGATGATGCAATCGAAAATGCTTTCATCCAACATTTGTCTTGCTTCTGCTCCAGTATATGCTTGTGACACCTTGGCACCTTTTTTAATCAATTGTTCGGTAAGTTCATTGCTTTGCAACACTTGATCTTCAATAACCAATACGTTGTGGAAATCATATTTATATTGGTTAGAAAGTAACTCAAACGCATTGTCTAATTTCTCTTTTTCAACAGGCTTTTTCAAGAAGCCAATAGCACCTTCTTTTTTGGCCTTTGCAGGTTTCTCGTCTCCGGCCGACATCATATGGATAGGAATATGTTGTGTGGCTGGGTTAGACTTCAGCTTTTTTAAAATGGTCCAGCCGTCCATTACAGGCAACATCACATCTAGTACAATCGCATCGGGAAGTTCAGTGGTCGCAAGTTCTAGTCCGGTATCACCACTATATGCCAATATAGGTTCAAAACCTTTTTCAATGGCATAAGCTTTTAAAATTTCGGCGAAGTTTTCATCATCTTCAACAATCAATAGCTTATTGCCATTGCTCAATTTCAAGGGGATAGCCTCTATATTTTCAGGTACAGATAAAGTCTCTTTCACAGGAAGATCTGCTAGTGTATCTTTTTCCGTAATTGTTTTTACAGCACCTTCTATCGCTAAATCTTGTGGGATAAGTAGGGTAAATGTGCTACCTACACCCACTTCACTTTGCAGTTGGATTTCTCCTCCAAGTAAGTTCGCCAGTTCCCTGCTGATGGAAAGTCCCAGGCCTGTGCCACCATATTTTCTGCTGGTGGAACCATCTTCCTGCTGGAAAGCTTCGAAAATGATTTGCTGTTTGTCTTTAGGGATCCCAATTCCGCTATCGGTAACAGCAAAGTAAATTGGGTTTTTCTCCAGTTCAATTAGTGATTTGTTATATTTAATCTGTTCTTTTTGTGCGACGCCGACTTCAACACTCACACGACCGCCTTTTCTGGTGAATTTAAAAGCGTTAGACAACAGATTTTTGATTACTTGCTCTAGCCTTGTCTGGTCAGTAGCAATGGCACTAGGCAGATTGTCATTAAGCTTAAATTCAAACTGGATTTCTTTTTGATTGGCAAGTTCATTAAATAGAGAATCGATTTGGCTTTTGATTGACTTAGGCTTAACCTGTTCAATCACTAAATCAACCTTGCCTGATTCGATTTTCGAAAGATCAAGAATGTCGTTGATCAAGCCCAATAAATCTGAACCAGCATTATGAATTACCCCTGCATATTTAATTTGCTCTTCAGAAAGATTGTTGAGCTTGTTCTCTTTTAAAATCCTTGCTAAAATTAAAATGCTGTTTAAAGGTGTACGAAGTTCATGGCTCATGTTTGCTAAAAACTCCGATTTGTATTTGCTGCTTAGTTCAAGCTCGGCCGCTTTTAAGCCAATAGCTTCTTTTGCCTGATTAATGGATGCATTTTTCTCTTCAAGTAATTGCGCCTTTTCTTCGAGTTCTGAATTAGCTTGCTGCAGTTCTTCTTGTTGTACCCTTAGCTCTTCTTCTGAAGCCTGTAATTCTTCGGTTTTATGAATAAGGTCTTCATTCGTTACCCGCAATTCCTCTTGTTGGCTAGTTAGCTCTTCTGCCTGTTGTTGCGTTTTTTCAAAAAGCTCCTGCAGCTTAACCTTGGCCACCATACTATTTACGGCTATACCAATATCATGAGTAATTTTCTCTAAAAAGGTGAGGTGGGCCTCATTAGGTGCGGCAATAAGACCAATTTCTAAAACGGCAATGGTTTCATCTTCAAACAATACAGGTAAACATACAATATGGCTTGGGTTGGTATTGCCCAAAACAGAACTAATTTTGATATATCCATCAGGAACTGGAGTAAATATGCGTGTTTTCTGGTCCAGTGCAACTTGTCCCGCTAGGCCTTCTCCAAAATGATATTTTTTGTCGGTAAGGTTTTCTTGAATGGCAAATGAACCTCTAACGGCTAATGTTTTTTGCGAGCGATTAACCAGATAAAATACCCCGATTGGATAATTTAGTACATTGCAAATAGATGAAATGATGTTGTCGGCAAGCTGATTCATGTCGAATTCGCCTCTCATCCCATCGTTTACTTTCGCCTCGCTGCTTAATATCCAGTTATGTTGCTCATTTTTTGCAGAAAGTTCTTGTAATTCTACATTCGTGATTAGTATCTGTTTTTCGGTCTCTTTTTGCTGGTCAAAAGTTTTTCTGATGTATCTCAATAGAAATAAGATCAAACTAAAAATAATCAGGGCACTTAAGCTAACCACAATAATGGTTCTATTGCTTCTTGTATCCATTACCGCTCTTCTTTCGTCTAACAAGCGATATTCTTCGGCCGTCATGGCATCCGTAAATTGTAAAAGCTTATTCTTATAAAGGCGGCCTTTGTCTGTTAAGATATGTTGTTTTGCCGCTTCAAAACCAAGTGTACTTGCCTTGGACATGATTTGCTTCATATCGGCAGTTTTAAGCCCTGCATATACAGCCATACTATCGATTTTAGTTTCCTGGTCTTTATTGTCTTTTACCAGATTCTGAAGCTTATCGATTAAAGGCATTATTTTATCAATGCTCTTTATGTAAGGCTCACGATAGTACTCCTTTTCGGTTAAAACATAACCTCTTAAGCCTGTTTCAGCATTTAAAAGCTCAATTTCCAAACGTTCAGAGGTTTTAGTTACCTCTTGTGTATGGTCAACCCAAGAGTAGCTATCATTTAAAGATTTAATGCTTAGGTAAGATGCTACCGCAGAAATGAGAACAAATATAAGAGAGACGGCAAAGCCAGTGAGTATTTGCTGCTTAAAGGAAAATTTGAGCATATGCTATTTCTTTTAGAAAAATATGCGCTAAGATAGTTATAAAAGCAGTATTGAAATAATGTAAAATGATTTACAACTTGTATCCACAGCGTTCAAAGCCGCTGATTTTATTAACTTAGCCAACTAATGTAAATAAAAATGACAAAACTATACGGTATCCCCAATTGTAATACAGTTAAGAAAGCACAAGATTGGCTGAAAAATAATGATGTTGAGTATGAATTTCATGATTTTAAGAAGAAAGGGATTACACCAGCTAAGCTTACGGAATGGTTTAACACTTTTGGTTGGAGCAAGGTAATTAACAAAGCAGGACTTACCTTTAAGAAGCTAAGTAAAGAAGAACAGGCAGAAATCAATACAGCCGATAGTGCCATTGCTTATTTAACAGCTAATACAAGCGCTATTAAAAGACCAATTGTTGAAGTGGATGAAAAGGCGGTTTTAATTGGTTTTAAGGAAGATGAATATCAGCTTTTCTTTGAAAAGTAATTGGCGTGTTAAATTTTGTTAAAAGAATTAGTTAGTGGTTAAAGCGCATTAAATTTGAATATGTTAAAGAAACTATCTCTATTGGCTTTGCTGTTGTTGCCGTTTTTTGTACAGGCGCAAACTTTTATGACAGGAAACGTTTTCGATAATGAACAGCGTAGCACAGCCTTGCAAGGGGTTGCTGTACGTAATCTTACTACAAAGGCAGTAGTGGTTACCGATAAAGATGGCCATTATGCAATTCCAGCTAAAACAGGAGATTTATTGACTTATGCACTAGTGGGGTACCAAACAGATACTGTTTATTTGGTGAATCTTTTTCCTAAAAATAACTACCTGAGGATGGCGATTAATAATTTGAATCCGGTAAATATTACAACCACCAAAGTTTCTCCTTTTCTAGATACGAAAGATCCAGACGCTACTCCAGCTCGTAGAGTAGATTATTCGAAAAATAGGGGTGGATTACGATTAGGGTTAGGTTATGGTAAATGGCGTAGACAACAAGAAAAAGAACAAAAACTAGAAGAAGCCGCAGATATTAATGAAGAGATTTCTAAGAACTTTAATAAGGAAGTGATACAGAAATTAGTGAAATATAAAGAGAAGGATTTGGATGATTATATTGGAATGTATCGCCCAACGATAGACCAAGTAAAAGCCGAAAAACCTTTTAACTACACCCTTTACATTGCTACTACCTTTAGCGAATGGCAAAAATTGCCCGCAGATGCCCGTAAATTGCCGCCATTACCTAAGCTAAAAACAAACAATTAACAAGATTGGTAATAATCCTGTGCCATTTTTGCATATTGTTTCTTTTCAGATAACTTAGCATCAAATATCAGACATAAACATGCGGAAAACATTTTCTAGAACTTTAGTGGTCTTGCTAACCCTTTTATGTGGGCAATTGAGTTTTGCTCAGGATAAACCAGCAGCTAAGTACGTGCCCGAAGAAGCTTTTGGCCCTCTTTTTTATACCCAAAACGGTAACGAATATCGTTCGGCCAGTGGTGCTCCAGGTCCTAAATATTGGCAAAATAGGGTTGACTATAACATTAGCGCAAGCCTTGATGAGGCAACTAGTCGTGTTAAAGCGACCATTACTATCACTTACAAAAATAATAGCCCTGAAAAGCTTCCTTATTTATGGTTACAGTTAGACCAAAATTCTTTTGATGAAAAATCAAGAGGACTTGCCATTACGCCAGCAAAAAGTAGATACGGATCTCAAGGTGAAAAATTTAAGGGAGGATACGAAATCAGCAACGTTTCTGTTTCTCAAAAATTAAAGCCTGTAAAATTTACTTCGGTTGTTGAAGATACCCGTATGCAAATTCGTTTAGACCAACCAATGGCCGCAAGCGGAGATGTGGTGGTCATCAAAATGGATTATTCTTATACCATTCCGGTACTTGGTTCGGATAGGACTGGACACTTGACCACTAAAAATGGAGAAATTTTTGCCATTGCACAATGGTTCCCACGTATGTGTGTGTACGATGATGTATTAGGTTGGAACACTTTACCTTATTGGGGAGCTGGTGAGTTTTATTGCGAGTATGGTGATATTACTTTCGACGTAACGGTGCCTGCAAGCCACATTGTGATGGGTTCAGGAGAATTGTTAAACCCACAAGAAGTTTTTACTGCAGAGCAATTTAAACGTTGGAATGAAGCTAAAAACAGCGATAAAACGGTTCATGTCAGATCGGAAGCGGAAGTAACGGATCCTAAATCTCGTCCAGCGAAAGATAAATTAACTTGGAAGTTTAAAATGACCAACACGCGTGATGCCGCTTGGGCTTCATCAAAAGCGTTTGTATTGGATGCTGCAAGAATAAACCTGCCTAGCGGTAAAAAATCGTTAGCCGTTTCGGCTCACCCAGTAGAAAGCAACGGTGCCGATGGTTACGGTAGAGGTGTTGAATATGTAAAGGCTTCTATTGAGCACTATTCAAAAATGTGGTACGAATATCCATATCCAATGGCGGTAAACGTAGCTGCTAATATTGGCGGTATGGAATACCCTGGCATTGTATTTTGTGGATGGACAGCTAAAAAAGGAGATGCTTGGGGAGTAATAGACCATGAATTCGGTCACATTTGGTTCCCAATGATTGTAGGTTCTAACGAACGTAAATTTGGTTGGATGGACGAAGGCTTCAATACTTTCATCAACGACCTTTCTAGCACTGAGTTTAACAATGGCGAGTATAAACCACGTGCCATGAATATGAACGCTATAGGCAAATCGATTATAGGCAATCCAAAATATGAAAACATGATGTTAATGCCCGATGGAATGGCAGAACCTAACATTGGTGTTAACCTATATTTTAAACCAAGTTGGGCATTACATATTCTTAGAGAACAAATTTTAGGCAAAGACCGTTTTGATTTTGCTTTCAGACAATATATCCACAACTGGGCTTATAAGCACCCAACCCCTTATGACTTTTTCCGTACCATGGAAAATGCAGCAGGAGAAGACTTAAGCTGGTTCTGGAAAAGCTGGTTCCTTAACAATTGGAAAATGGATCAAGGCATAGCCGAAGTAAAACAAGTAAATAGCAGCAGCTTTACAGGTTACACCATCAAGGTAGATAACCTGGACAAAATGCCAATGCCAATTATCTTGGGTATTAAAACCAAAAGTGGAAAAACCGATATCGTAAAAGTTCCTGTTGATGTTTGGATGAAAAACACCAGCTGGATTGTAAGATACCCAACTACCGAAGAAGTTGTTGAGGTGGTGTTGGATCCGCAACAAGTTTTACCAGATAGTAACGTTGAAAACAATAAATGGACTGCAGGTAACTAATACCGCAAAACAATCATATTTAAATCCCGTGAGTTTACTTACGGGATTTTTTTGTTAAAGATTTCATAACGATTAACGTTGCTGAATTTTATTCCATTTGTTTAGTATTGCACTCACGAATAAAAAGAGATGAGAGTTAAAATTATTGGCATTTTAATGCTGTTGGCAAGCACGTTTTGCTACGCCCAACAGAAAAATAATGAAATAGAAACAATTTCAAAACTGCTTTTCGAGCCTAAAAGTAAGGAGGTGTTAGTCATCGTACACAGAGGCGATTGGAGAAATGCGCCTGAAAATTCTATCAGAGCCATTGAAAACACCATAAAGATGGGAGCTGATATGGTGGAGATTGATATCCAAAAAACTAAAGATGACCAATTAGTTTTAATGCACGACAAAACTTTAAATCGTACCACCAACGGAAAAGGGAATGTATCGGATTTTACCTTGGAAGAGATTAAGAAGCTGTACCTTAAAAGTGGCATAGGAATAGAAACTCATCACAAGATTCCTACTTTGGAAGAAGCCATGCTGGTGACAAAAGGCAGAATCTTTGTAAACATTGATAAGGGCTATAATTACTTTGATGAGGTTTACAAAATATTAGAGCGTACGGGCACCTTAAAACAAACTGTCGTTAAAAGTGGTGGTAATTATGAAAAGGTCACTTCAGAAAAAGGTAAGGCTTTTTTCAATCAAGTGGTTTTTATGCCCGTGGTGAATTTAGATAAACCTGATGCTTCTACCATTATTAACGATTATACTGCTAAAATGAAACCTGTAGCGTTTGAACTGGTATTCAATAGCGACACCTCAAAAATTATTAATCAGTTTAATCAAATCAAAAATACCGGTTCTAGAGTTTGGGTAAATACTTTATGGCCGAGTTTAAATGCCAGTCACCATGATGATTTAGCTGTTGAAGAAGAAAATTTAAAGGACAGTTGGGGTTGGATTATTGCTAAAGGGGTAAATATGATCCAAACAGATAGGCCTCAAGAATTGCTTCAGTACCTCAGGAAAAATAAATTACATCGTTAGGAACTTCTCGTTAAAAGGCTGTAATTTTTGAATGTGGCAGTTTTTGAAATTTATTTTTCAAAAAGCTGTCACATTTTATTTTGTTCTACGTCTAGTTGTTAAAGTTGTATTCCAAGCAGCTTTATTAACCAAAAAACTTTAATGAAAAAGAGCTTATTTTTTATTCTCTGCTGCCTATTAACTACGAAAGTCTTCGCACAAAACTATCGCTTAAGCGGTAAAGTTTTATCTGCTACTAACAATGAGCCGATTGGTTATGCTGCGGTGTTAGTAACCGAGCAATCAGATTCGACCAAAAGGAACGGTGCACTAACTAGTCATAACGGCGACTTTTTGCTCAAGGACCTGAAGAACGGGAAGTACCTATTGAAAATATCAGCCTTGGGCTATAAAGCAATGGTTAAGCCTATTGAAATTAATGCTAAGGATTTGGACTTGGGTACTTTAACTATGAGCGAAGACGCCTTGTCTTTAAAAGAGGTGAACGTTACTGGCCAGCAAGCCAATGTAAAAGTTAAAACAGATACTATTGAATATAATGCAGGAGCATTTAAAACCCAGCCCAATGCGGCAGTGGAAGAATTGCTGAAAAAATTGCCTGGAGTGGAAATAGATAGAGATGGTAATATTTTAGTGCAAGGACAAAAAGTTTCCAGATTAACGGTTGATGGAAAAGATTTTTTTGGAACAGACCCTAAAACTGCAACTAAAAACTTACCAGCAGATGCCATTGCCAAAGTGCAGGTAATTGATAGCAAAACGCAAGAAGCGAAAGCGACTGGAATAGATGATGGACAACGTGAAAAAGTACTGAATTTGACCATTAAGGAAGATAAAAAGAGAGGTTGGTTTGGAAATGCGAATTTATATGGAGGTACTACAGATAGATATAACGGCTATTTGAGTGCCAATCATTTCAACAAAAACTTACAGTTTGCCGTGCTGGGAATGAGCAATAACGTAAGCAATTCAAGCTTTCAATTTGAGGATCTTAACAGTTTTACAGGTGGAAATATCGGAAATATTTTTGCTCCGCCTGCTGGTGGAAGTTTTTCCATCAATGTAAATAATGGCCGTACTACTATCGGTGGTTCAGGGGTGTTTGATAATAGTGCCATTGGTGAAGTAACCACTCATAGTGGCGGCCTTAATTATAGCAATAGCTGGGGGAAAAATAATAAGCTAGCCATTAGCGGAAGCTATTTTACCTATTTCTCAAAAGGTATGGGCAATAGGATTTCCAGCATCCAAGATATTAACCAAGATGACGTCCTTCGAACTTCGGAAATTTCCAATCGTAATTCGGATAATCAGGCGCACCGTTTTAATTTTAAGATGGAATACCATCCCGATTCGCTTACGGATATTACGTTCAGGCCAAATGTTATTCTCAACTACACCACTAACATCAATAATAGAAACTTCAATTCGGCATTTGATGCCGCAGGGAAAAGTAACGACGGTAGTCAGTATTTTAACCAAAAGAACAATACTCCCGCACTTTTTGGAGAGTTCTCGGCATTACGTCGGTTTGGCAAAGGTTCTATCTCCCTGAGGCTAAATGGAACTCAAAATACCTATAATGCCAATTGGATTAATCAATCGTTGATCAATGCCTATACCAATGGTGTACCAAGCTCCACTTTACTCAATCAACAAGCCGACCAAGAAAATGTGGCTAAAACTTATACGGCCAATCTTAACTACATGCGTCAGCTAAATAAAAAGTGGAGTGCAAATGCTGGTTATATCTACAACAGAAGTATAGTAGATGCCCAACAACTGACCCTGGATTATAATACTGCCACAGATAGATATGAAATTGTTGCGCCCGATTTATCGAACAGTATCGACAATAAGAATTGGTTGCAGGCAGCAAGGTTTGGATTTATTCATACCCGAACACAATGGACCTATAATTTTGGTTTTGGATTGCAGGAAACTGGCTTAGATGCTACCACGTTTAATGTTTTAGGCGAAAACACCAATCATTTGGATAAAAAATATTACAATATTTTGCCAAGATTGAGTATCAACTTTAAAAACAAAGCGAACCATACCATACAACTAAATTATAATTCTTCAGTAAATCTGCCTTCGGTGAATGATTTACAGCCTATACAAAACAATACCAATCCACTTTACCAACGAATTGGCAATCCAAATTTAGCTGCAGTTAAAAATCATCGGATGGCGATCAATTTCAATACCTTTAGTGCCGATAATAATAAATACTGGAATGGATATTTTCTTATCAACTATGCTTTTGACGATATTGGTAACAGTGTAAGCTATGTAGATGGTGTACAAAACGTGCAGCCCAGAAATGTAGATGGTAATTATTATATCAGAACTGGAACCTTCTTTGGGCAACCTACAAAAATTAAAGGGTTGCGAATGGGGTACGGGCTTAACCTATTTATGTCCCATACTTCTTCGTTTATTAGTGAAGCAAAAAATGTAACCAATAGGTATAATATTGGGCCAAATACCAATTTTAGTTACGATATAGATGACAAGTTGAACACCAGTATTTTTCTAGGCGTACAATATAGCAAAGTGAACAACTCGCAGCCTGCCGCAATTGACAATAAGTATTTTAGCTTTTTCAACAATGCCAGTTTAAGTTGGGAGTTTGTTAAAAATATGCGCATTAGTGCAGAGTTACAGCATAATGGCACTGCGGGGAGGGCCGATGGATTTAATAACAATGTGTTTTTACTGAATGCAGGGTTGGAGCAGTATTTGATGAAACGTAAAATTACCTTAGCGATTAGAGGTTTTGACATCTTAAACCAAAATACAAATATCGACAGGACCGTGAACGCAAGCCGCATGGAAGATGTTCGTTTCAATACTGTTACCCGTTATTTTTACCTGTCGTTAAATTATAAGATTTCAAGAGCGGGGGCTACCAATACGCGTTCAAATCCGCGAAACACTGTAGGCTAAAATAGATGCAGCAAAAAAGGATTGGCTAAGCAGCTTTGCATTTAGGCCAATCCTTTTAACTTTGTGCATGAGCCAAACTGAACAAAAGAATAATCCATTGCATGGCAAAACGCTAGAACACATTGTTACTCGCCTAAGTGAACATTATGGTTGGGCGGAGCTTGGTTATCTTTTACGCTTTAATTGTTTCATTAAAGATCCCAGTGTGAAGTCCAGTCTAAAATTCTTGCGTAAACAAGAATGGGCCAGACAGCAGGTGGAACAGCTCTATATAGACACTTTTAAAAACTGAGCCATGAAATTTGTACTTGCTGCATTTGTAGTGCTTTCCTTATTTTTTCAGCCAAAAAAGCTTCAGGCTAAAAGCAAAAAAGAAGATAGGGTGCTTGTCTTTTCATTAACTACCAGTTTTCGCCATAAATCTATTAAAGAAGGTATTGCAGCTATTAAGAACTTAGGAGCCAATAATGGTTTTGAGGTAGATACCACGGAAAGTGTAAATAGCATTACTTTGGAAAATCTCTCGAGATACAAAACATTGATTTTTTTGAACCCAACGGGCTCAAATGTTTTTACGGAAGCACAAAAGCAGGCTCTCAAAAGCTATATCAATAAGGGTGGAGGTTTGGTGGGCATACACGCCGCTACTGATTTTTGTTTTGAATGGGAATGGTATGGAAAAATGATAGGTGCTTTTTTCACCGATCATCCAAAGGTGCAGCAGGCTAAGCTGATAGCCGTAAAACCGAAAGATAAATTGATGAAGGGAATGCCTGAAAACTGGCTACATACTGATGAATGGTATAATTTCAAATCATTTAATCCTGAAGTAAAGGTGTTGGTAAGGGTAGATGAAAGTTCTTACAAAGGTGGAAAAATGGGCGATTTTCATCCCATCATCTGGTCTCATGAGTTTGAAGGAGGAAGGGTGTTTTATACAGGGCTTGGCCATACCGCAGAAGCTTATACCGATCAATGGTTTTTAAAGCAACTTTTAATGGGTATTAAGTGGGCCATGCGCAAATAATTTATATTTTTGAAGGATATAAACTGTTTAAAATAATGCCTGTCCGTTCTTTTGCTCTTGTCAAATTCATTTTCCTTTTTGTTTTTATAATTGTAGCACCGTCTGTTTATGCCCAGAACAATGCGCATACTTTAGAGTTGAATTTGCAACGGTCAATCGATAATTTTAGCGCCGATAAGAATTTTCTACATGGCACTGCTTACGGTGGCGAGTTGATTTATCACTACAACGTGAACAGGAATCCCAAAAAGTGGTCGAGCGGTTTGGGCATCAAAAGCATTGATCTTATTTTTAACTACAAGCGAATGGGCAACATAGTTCGAGTTGCAGCGCCGCAAAAAGGTGAATTTGGCGATACCTTTAGCTTATTGGGTGGGCTTACTTTTCCCATCCTTAACGTAAGCAACGTTGAACTTGCTTTTACACCAGGCTTGGGAATATTGTATGCTGGAGAATCTTGGTTCAGTAACCAAAATCCAATAGTAGGTAGTCGACTTAATTTAGGGCTAAAAGCGGGGCTAAAAGCGAGCATTCCGCTCAGTGAAAAAACAGCTGTTTCTGCTAATCTCGATATCTTACATTATTCTAATGGCGGTACGCGTGTTCCAAATAATGGATTAAATACGGTAAGTGTTGGCATTAGTGTAACTAGGGCTTTAAATGACAATGTGGAAAAGGCAAAGCCTACTTTTGAAAACGAAAATTACAAAAAGCATAGTTTTGAATTGGGAATCAATGTAGGTAGGCGAGGCGTATACCAAAGTAGGGATGGCTTGTATAAAACAGGACTTTATGGAGGCTATAATTATCGCTTAAATTCTTATCTGGCTTTAGGCGCAGGCGTTGATGCCATTTACTATTTTACAGTATACGACCCTAATCGGAATTTGGAAACTTTTCAGTCTAAGGCTTCTTCTTTTGGTAGGTGGCGTGTTGGAGCAGCAATAGGACCAGACTTATGGATGGGCAAACTGGCGGTTATGGCAAAATATGGCTATTACATACACTATGATAGCTTATTGCCCGTTAAAACTTATTGGACCGCAGGCGTAAGGTATAAACTAAATAATTGGCTGGGCTTGCAGGCTAAAGGATATATTCACCAAACTGATGCAGACTACGTTGGTTTTGGATTGATATTTACCAAATAAAACAATGATTAGATTGACAGAGGAAACACCGTTGGAGGTGCTCAACGAAATAAAAAAAGGAGACTTGGTGACCGATACTTTTAGCAAAACTGGTTTGGTAGAAAGTATAGAGATGACAGACGATGGCCTGTATCGTATTTACATTTTTACGCTGGTTACTGGCCGAATGATTACCGTTAAAAAGTAGTTAGGCCAAAGTAGGGATTTTGATAGCAAATACGCTCCCTTCGCCATTGGAAGAGTGTACGTTGATTTCCCCGTCAAGCTTGCCGATCATTTCTTTTACCAAGTAAAGTCCAATGCCACTGCCTTTGTTGTGATGGGTGGTAACATAAAACAGGTTGAATATCTTAGATTGGTGTTTGTGGTGGATCCCAATACCATTGTCTTCAAATACTAAACTCAATGTACCTTGTGCAACTTTTACAGAAATGCTAATAAAAGCTTTTTCTTTTTCAGGGTCTGCATATTTGATGGCGTTTGAAATCAGGTTTTTGCAAATGATGTCTAACCTAAACGTATCAATACAAATGGTGGTGTCCTCAATGTCAAGCTTAAGGTCTATTTTAATATCCCCGTTGTGCTCAAAGTCCTGAACAAGGTATTCGAAAAAGGAAGGCAGGTGTATTTCCTGAATGTGTAAGTCTGTTCTTTTATTTTTGGAGAACTGGATGATTTTTAAAATGAATTCATCTTGTCTGAAAAGAATTCGCTTCATCAAAGAAAAATATTCATGGCGCTGCCGCTGGTCCTGCTCAGCCTCGGCCAATGTAATAATACCCATTAACGACGTAATTGGCGATCTGAGGTCGTGTGATACACTATGGGTGAAAAGATCCATCTCCTCATTTGTTTTTAGAAGGATCTTGTTTTGCGCCATGGTATCTTTTTGCAATACCGAGAGTTTGTGGATGTACTTTACCGAAATGCCAACAATACAAATGAAGATGATAAAGGCCATTAAGGTATTGATGGTCAGTACGGTTTTGTTGACCAATCTTGAGTTTTCGGTTAAAGTTGCATCAAACTCATTACCTTTTTGCGTCAGTAGCTTACAAGTTCTGTCAATATCACGGGCTAGCTGCTCCTTTTCTGCCAAACTAAAAGCTGTATTTTGCTTGATATGCTTATCGATTTTTTTGCCCTGATTTTCGAGATTGATTACCAATTGATCTGCTGCTTTCCATATCGCAATTGCTTTTTTAAACTGGGATAGCGATTTAAAGTTGCGATAAACCCAAATGATGTTGTCTATGTCTTCGGAAATATTTTTGCCAAGTAGTAAATGTTTTTTGGCAACAGCATGATGTTGGTTGTTGTCTAATGCAATTCTGGCCAAGCTATCGTTAATAGGTACTTGAAGCTGAGCGGTAAAATTAGCATAGTATTCGGGGTTTGAAGTAAAGACATAGTTGGTGAGCTGCCTTGAGGCTTCCTGTTGGGCTTTCATGTAAACAGATTCGCCAGAGGTAAATGCCCTAATCCCATCTATGGCTTTAAGTCCATAGTGATTGAGTCCTACAATTAGTGAAATAGAAATAAATATGCAGATTACATAGTTATATATAATGCGTTTGGTTGATTTTACAACAACATTCATTTGAGCGTGAGAGGAGAGCGGTTTTTATGGTTTATGAGCTAAATATATAAAAAGTAAGCAGTTTGCCATCAAAAGTTTGCGTAAATCTTTTGTAGCGTTTGAGATAAATCAACCGTATTATTTAAAACGTTAAAAAAATGAAAAATAAATTTGCGCTACTTTGTTTGGCTGCGGCCACTTTTAGTTTCAGTTCTTGTAAAAAGAATAATAATGGCAATGTTCAGGAGATAGGCTATGGAACCTCTTTTGGAATGTGTATAGATTATTGTGTCAGCAACATTTCTTTGGGGGTGGATGAAGTGAAGTTTTCAAAGAGTAAAAATGGTTCCGTTCCTGATACAAAAAACTGTACAAAGAAAATAACTGAGAGCGAACTAGATGCGTTGAAAGCTCTGGTAAAGCAAAGTGATTTTGAGAAACTGCCGGCAGTAATTGGCTGCCCCGATTGTGCCGATGGTGGAGCAGAATGGATTGCCTTAAAAATAAACGGTAAGGTTAAAAAAGTAACCTTTGAATACGGCAAGGCTCCAAATGCAGTAAAAGAATTGGCGGTAAAGCTGAAAGAAATTAAAAATAGTTTTAAGGATTGTAATTAACTATATACGCACATTTGATATCTAATGTTGGCACCTCGCAGTAATTTGCGGGGTGTTTTTTGTATTGGCTTTGCCAGTTAAACCCGATTGCCGTGAAAATCCTTTTTGTTGTGTCACTCTGAGCTCGTCGAAGGGTTGCTTGTTAATAAGGAGATGCTTCGACGAGCTCAGCATGACAATGATGAGTAGCAGTGCCATTAACAAAAAGATTATAGCAAAAGCGGGGCTATCGGAAACGAAGAACCACAGCCATTACTTTTTACCTAAAAAGTGTACTTATTTTAAGTTGAGGCAAATTTTATGTTAAGGTATTTTTAAATGAGAAAATTTTTGGCGTAACCTCTTGATAGTTAAAAGAAATTGTTCTACTTTTGCAGTCCCTTAATGTAGGCTAGTTATAAACTGCTTATGGCAAGGAAATTAAATAAATAATAGAAACAAAAAGCAAGAAATGCCAACCATTCAACAATTAGTTAGAAAAGGTAGAGTAGCACTGGAGTTTAAGAGTAAATCTCCAGCGTTGGACAGCTGTCCACAGCGAAGAGGCGTGTGTACTCGTGTATACACTACTACCCCTAAGAAACCAAACTCTGCAATGCGTAAAGTTGCCCGTGTACGTTTAACCAATGGTAAAGAGGTGAATGCCTACATCCCAGGTGAAGGTCACAACTTACAGGAGCACTCAATCGTTTTGATCCGTGGTGGTCGTGTGAAAGATTTACCAGGTGTACGTTACCACATCATCCGTGGTGCATTAGATACATCAGGTGTAGCTGGTCGTAACCAACGTCGTAGTAAATATGGTACTAAACGCCCTAAACCAGGACAACCGGCAGCGGCTCCTGCAAAAGGTAAAAAGAAATAATTAGGAGGAAACAGAAATGAGAAAGTCAAAACCGAAAAAGAGAATTATTCTTCCTGATCCTAAATTTAACGATGTTCAGGTTACAAGATTTGTAAACAACATGATGTTTGACGGTAAAAAATCTATCGCTTACACTATTTTTTATGACGCTGTAGAATTAGCTGAGAAAAAATCAGGTGAGAACGGATTAGAAATCTTCAAACGTGCATTAGCAAACATCAGCCCTGCTGTAGAGGTTAAATCTCGTCGTGTGGGTGGTGCAAACTTCCAAGTACCTACAGAGGTGCGTCCAGAGCGTAAAACTGCATTAGGTATGAAATGGTTAATCAACTACTCGCGTAAGCGTGGTGAAAAAACCATGAAAGAAAAATTAGCTGGCGAAATGGTAGCAGCAGCTAAAGGTGAAGGTGCAGCAGTGAAGAAAAAAGAGGATACGCACAAAATGGCTGAGGCTAACAAAGCGTTTTCACACTTCAGATTCTAAGAAAAATAAATTGATTACACTGATTTTTGGATTACACTGATTGATATCTGTGAAATCTTTTAATCGGTGTAATCATATATCAAAACAAGATGTCAAGAGATTTAAAATTTACTAGAAATATTGGTATCGCTGCTCACATCGATGCTGGTAAGACTACAACTACTGAGCGTATTCTTTATTACGCTGGTGTTAACCACAAAATTGGTGAGGTTCACGAAGGTGCATCTACCATGGACTGGATGGTACAGGAAGCTGAACGCGGGATAACCATCACGTCTGCTGCTACAACTGTATTCTGGCCTTATCGTGGTAACAAATACCAAGTTAACGTTATTGATACTCCTGGACACGTGGATTTTACCGTAGAGGTAAACCGTTCATTGCGTGTATTAGATGGTTTAGTGTTCTTGTTTTCTGCGGTTGACGGTGTTGAGCCTCAATCTGAGACTAACTGGAGACTAGCTAATAACTATGCTGTTCCTCGTATTGGTTTCGTAAACAAAATGGACCGTTCTGGTGCTGATTTCCTTAAAGTGGTAAAACAAGTTAAGGATATGTTAGGTTCTCACGCGGTGCCATTGCAATTACCTATCGGTGCTGAAGATAGCTTTAAAGGTGTAGTTGATTTGATCAACAACCGTGGTATTGTTTGGAATGAGCATGATAAAGGGATGACCTTTACAGAAGTGCCAATTCCTGATGATATGCTTGATGAAGTTGCACAATGGAGAGAGAATTTATTGGAAGCTGTAGCTGATTATGATGAGACTTTGATGGAGAAATTCTTCGAAGATCCTAACTCAATCACTGAGCGTGAAATTCTTGATGCTTTACGTGCAGCTACTTTAGATGCTAAAATTGTTCCTATGGTTTGTGGTTCATCTTTCAAAAACAAAGGTGTACAAACGATGTTGGATTTAGTGATGGAATTATTGCCATCGCCAATGGATGTTGAAGGTATTACTGGTACAAACCCAGAAACTGGCGAAGAGGTAACTCGTAAACCAGATATTAAAGAGCCTTTTTCTGCATTAGCATTTAAAATTGCTACTGACCCATTCGTAGGCCGTTTATGTTTTATCCGTGTTTATTCAGGTAACTTAGAAGCTGGTTCTTACGTTTACAATGCTCGTTCAGAGAATAAAGAACGTATCTCTCGTATCTTCCAAATGCACGCTAACAAGCAAAACCCAATTCCTAACGTAGGTGCTGGTGATATTGCTGCGGTAGTAGGCTTTAAAGATATCAAAACTGGAGATACCCTTTGCGAAGAGAAAAATCCAATCATTTTGGAATCAATGAACTTCCCTGACCCAGTTATTGGTTTAGCTATTGAGCCTAAAACTCAAGCTGACGTTGATAAATTAGGTATCGCTTTAGGTAAATTAGCTGAAGAGGATCCAACCTTTAGAGTAGAGACTGATCAAGAAACTGGTCAAACTGTAATCTCAGGTATGGGTGAGCTTCACTTAGATATCTTAATTGACCGTTTAAGACGTGAGTTTAAAGTTGAGGTTAACCAAGGTGCTCCTCAAGTAGCTTACAAAGAAGCAATTTTTGGTACTACTGAACACCGTGAGGTTTATAAAAAACAATCAGGTGGTCGTGGTAAATTCGCGGATATCAAAATTGTTATCTCTCCAATTGATTCTGATTTCGAAAAAGGTGGTTTACAATTCGTAAACGAAATTACAGGTGGTTCAATTCCACGTGAGTTTATCCCTTCTGTAGAGAAAGGTTTTGCTTCAGCAATGAGCAATGGTGTGTTAGCTGGCTATCCTCTTCCTGATATGAAAGTACGTTTGATTGATGGTTCATTCCACGCAGTCGATTCAGATGCTTTATCATTTGAGCTTGCTGCTCGTATGGCATATCGTGAGGCGTTACCTAAGTGTAAACCTACTTTGATGGAGCCAATCATGAAAATCGAAATCTTAACCCCTGAAGAAAACATGGGTGATGTTATCGGTGACATGAACCGTCGTCGTGGTCAATTGCAAGGTATGGATACTCGTAATGGTGCTCAAGTAATCAAAGCATTAGTACCACTTTCTGAAATGTTTGGTTATGTAACTCAGTTGCGTACTATTACTTCAGGTCGTGCTACTTCTACAATGGAATTTGACCACTACGAAGCTGCGCCTAAAAACGTACAAGACGAAATCGTTGCTAAATCAAAAGGCAGAGTTAAGTCTGAAGACTAATTAGATAAAGGAACAAGGAGCAAAGATGAAGGACTTGGTCTTTAATCTTTGTTCCTTACTCTTTAATCCAAAAATAAACCCACCCTTAGTTATTAATAGCTCTAACTATCGGTTTAATTAAAAATAAAATGAGCCAAAGAATTAGAATCAAATTAAAATCTTACGATTACAACTTGGTAGATAAATCTGCTGAGAAAATCGTAAAAACTGTAAAGCCTACAGGCGCAGTAGTTAGCGGACCTATTCCGTTGCCAACAGAGAAAAAAGTTTTCACTGTATTGCGTTCACCACACGTAAACAAAAAGGCTCGTGAGCAGTTTCAATTGTGTGCTTATAAACGTCTTTTAGATATTTATAGCTCAAACTCAAAAACAGTTGATGCTTTAATGAAGCTTGAATTGCCTAGCGGTGTTGAAGTAGAAATCAAAGTTTAATGATTTTAGTACAACTATAAAAAATCCCCGATTGAATTTCAGTCGGGGATTTTTTATTTAAGTAAAAAGTAAAAAGTAAAAAGTAAAAAGTAAAAAGTAAAAAAAATTTTTCCTAAAACTAAAGGGCGATCTTTAGATATGTTTTGAAGTATTTGCCCATTACTTCAGCAAATGCCTTTGCAAAAGCAGGTCGGCCAGCGGCATCACGTACGCCTTTGTAGTTACTCTCTATTTGCCAGCCAAATACTTTGGGATATTTTGCGGAAGTGTATCTTCTGGTATTGTAGCCACCGTTAAAATATTTGTCTTCTTCTAGCGGAGCAACATCTTGTTTTGAAGGTACTGCATCAAAACCTGCGGAGGTAATTAAGGTTCCAAAAGCATTTTCGCCGTTCAATAATTGTACAAGATCAAGGTTCTTGTCAGCTGCTAGCAAATTAACTACAGAAGATTTTTCTGCCAATTGGTTTTTCTCCGTATCTGTTTTTCTTAGCTCATTAGCAGTTAAATTATATCCTAGTTCCAATCGTTGTTTGGTGTGACCATGCCCGTGTAGGTCAATATAAATTGCCTTGCCAAATTTTTGGGTAGCCATTGCAATAGCAGTATCAATATAGTCGTGAAACTGATGCCAAGTTTTCTCCAAAGCCTTGTTGCCGCAAGTTGCTTCATCGATATCTCTATTCTGGTCCAAGTGTTTTCTCGAAAGGTTAGAAAGCACAATAAAAGGTCTCGCATTATACTTTTCTAAAAATACTTTCTCAATTTCTTTTACCAGTTCAATTGTTTTTGAGTCAGTAACCGTAACGGCACCTTTGCAATCACGAGTGGCTCCATCTGGTAGTGCAATAGTTCCGCCATGTGGTACGCTAATAATTAAAGGTAAATTGCCAACGGTGAACTCAGTCCATTTTTCTTGATCGGTGTAGGTTTTGCCAACTTCCCATTTTTGTGCGTAAGTAAAGCTCGAAATCAATAATAGAAATAAGCTCAGTTTAAAAAATCTCATTTGATGTAAATTTTAGTAAGGTCATAAAAAAAGCATATGGCTTTTATACATAGACTTTCACTAGTTCAAAAGGTACCGAAATTAGTGCGCTATTTATTGATTTTATCACTTCTGAAAAAAAATAATATAAAAAGGGTCCTGTTCCATTTTGTAACAGTCTATCATATAGTTTGAAAGAAAAAACTCCTCAGAAAATAAAATGAATATTTCTTTCGAAACGGACCTAACAACTAACAAACTAGCAGTTCATATGAGAAAACTTTACTTATTGCTTATTTTCTTCTCACTATTAGTGGGATTGGAGGCGGCAGCGCAAACGATTAGATATGTAAAACCAGGAGGTACTGGTGATGGTTCTAGTTGGACAGCAGCGTCGGGAGATTTGCAGGCGGTGATTAATGCTTCGGCAGCGGGAAATGAGATTTGGGTAGCAGCAGGTACTTACAAGCCAAACCGTAAAGCTGATGCAGTAGCAACAATCACACTGAATGATAGGTATAATGCCTTCGTTTTAAAGAAGGATATTTCCATTTATGGTGGCTTTGCTGGTACGGAAACTTCGAGACTACAAAGAAATTTCAATACCAATGTGACTATTTTGAGTGGTAACCTTGGCGACGAGGGTATTGATACCGACAATGCCTATCACGTAGTAGTAGCTTCGGGAGACTTGGGGACTACCAAGTTAGATGGATTTACCATAAGTAAAGGTTATACCAGTGGTACAGGTACTACAGGAGGTATCACGGTAAATGGCAATGTGATCCCACCAAGCCGTTCTCCAGGCATCATTAACTACTACAGCAGCGCTGCTTACGAAAATCTAATCATCAGAGACAACGTAAATGGTTCAACCGATCAAAGTGCTGGTGCGATATACATTTTATATGGTTCGCCAACTTACACCAAAGTGAAGTTTATCAATAACAAAACTTTGAGTACAAACGCCGGCGCAATTTTTATCTTCAGTGCCGTAGCCACTCCATCTAAACCTATATTTACAGAAGTTGAATTTATCGGTAACGAGTCAACTGCGGGTGGCGCGGTGGTAACTTCTACAGCCGCTTCTCCAGTTTTTGAGAGATGCACCTTTGATGGCAATAAATCAAGTACTACTGGTGGTGCAATTCATATGTTTTCTGCATCGTCAAGTATTACACTTAACGAATGTAATTTCATAAATAACACAGCGACTACCAATGGTGGGGCAATTAATAATGGCTTAGCCACCACCATTACCATTAGCAGATCTACTTTTAGTAATAATAGTGCGGTGGGTTCAGGCGGAGCGGTTTATTTTACAGCAGGTACGCTTAATTTAACGGAGAGTACTTTTACAGGAAATAAAGCTAACTCTTCTGGAGCGATATATTTGGGAACAAGTACGCTGCCTTCGGTATTAAATGGTCTAACATTTTTAAATAATGAAGCCACCACTACTGCAGGTGCACTTTATTTGAATGCAAATAGTCCGCAAATGAACAATAATAAATTTGCGGGTAATAAGGCGGCGACCAGTGGAGGTGCCATTTATCTATTCGGAGTGGCGGGTAATTTAGCCAGTCCAGTATTGATTAACAATTTGTTTTATAACAACGAAGCAGCAAGTAACTCAGGCGGTGGTGGAGCAATTTATGTTTCAACCAATGCGGCTCCAGTGATCCATAACGCTACTTTTTATGCGAATAAAGCCACTGCTTTTAAAGGTGGGGCAATTTACCTAACGGCATCTGGACAGGCCACGGTTTATAACAGTATTTTATATAAAAATCAAGCTACAGATGTGACAACGGTTGACTTCTTGGCTACAACACCTGCAAATCTAATCGTGAGGTCTTCGATGACTGATGCGTACGGTACCAATGGGGTAGATGATAACATTGTGGGTCAAGATCCGGTTTTTGAAAGTGAGGATCCTAATAGTGCTGATTTCTTGCACTTACAAGATTTTAGTCCTGCAATAGATGCTGGACAAAACAATCTTTTACCATCTGGCGTGGCTTCAGACTTGGCTGGAAATGCAAGGGTTAACAATCTTATTTTGGACTTGGGGGCTTATGAGTTTGATGGTGCGGCACCAGTTCCTCCGCTCCAAGTTTCTATAGATGAAAATTCTCCAAATGGAACTTTCGTAGCCAAACCCATTTCAAGTTTGCCAGGAGTGCTTTCTAATTGGACCATCATGAGCGGGAACGTTAATGACGCATTTGCGATTAATGCCACTACCGGAAACATTACTGTTAACAAAAGTACCGAAGTAGATTATGAAAAAATAAAAAGCTTCAATCTAACCGTTAAAGTATTTAATGATGTAGGTGATGACCAGGTAATGAGGGTAATCATTTCTTTGAACAACCTGATGGAAGATCCTCAGGCACCTGTTATTGCCAAAGTAGCAAATGGGGTTTTAACGAGTTTTAGACCAAAACTTAGTGGATTAGCAGAGCCTTTAAGTGTAATTACCATTTATGTAGATAATAAGGAATATCCAGTAACGGCCACATCTAATGATAAAGGCGAATGGGTGTACACTTTTACGGATGAACTAGCTCCTGGAAAACACACTTTCCATGTAGTGGCGAGTAATAACTTAGGTATGAGTAACCCTAGTCCACAAACTTCGGTTACCCTTAAATTGTACAGTGGATCAGTAGTGGCCAACAATCTTCTTACTCCTAACGGTGATGGAAAGAATGATTTATGGATTGTTACTGATTTGAGTGTGATGTATCCTAAAAACGAGGTAGTTGTGTATGATAAAACTGGCAAGACAGTGTTTAGAAAGGCAAATTATCAGAATGATTGGGATGGAAGTTTCAATGGCAGTCCTTTAAACACAGGCACCTACTACTATGAAATTAATATTGGTGCTGGGTTAAAGCCAATTAAAGGAACATTAACCATTTTAAAAGGAAGATAATACGATCAGCTGCTTTAGAATTAAGGAATTTGCTTAACCAAACAACAATGAAAACTAAACAAACTACATATATCATTATTGCTGCCATCTTATTTTTCGTCTCATCTGAGTTGAAGGCACAAGTAAGTCCGCCAATGTCGATGTACTATTTGAACGAGTATTTGTACAACCCAGCGGCAGCAGGAAAGAGACAAGGTTTAAATGTGGGCCTTTCTTATAAAAACAACTTAACAGGAAGTAATGGGCAAAGTGTTGCCAATACCATTACTGTTGATTATGGTCTAGGGAAAAATGGCTTTGGAGTATCGGTGGTTACTGATAAGGATGGTCTTTTAAACGTGAATAGATTTTCAGCATCTTATGCCTACAATGTAAAAACATCAGAAACGGGTAATTTGAGATTTGGCTTGTCGGCTGGAGTATCATCATTGAAAGTAAACATGAGTGATATTATTGGCGATGGAACGGATTTGATCCCTCAACAATTTAATGAACAAGGTTATATCTTTGATGGAGATTTGGGCGTGAATTATGAAGATGGAAAGTTAAGCTTAAGCGCAGTAGCTCCTAATTTACGAAGCCTTATCTATTCAGAAAATGTGAATGATGGTTATAATTACAGTACTTTTTATGTTTCTGCAGCCTATCAAGTTTTGGATGGGCCAATAAAATTAACACCTAAAGTGCTATACCGTGGTCTTGATGGTTATGATAACGTGATTGATGCTGGTATTAATGCTCAATTTGCCGAAGATAAATTTAACCTCTTAGCTTTTTATCACAGTAGTAACAGTTTCTCTTTTGGAATGGGCTTTAATGTGTTGAAAAAATACCAAATGCAGGCTTCATATTCGTTGCCGATAAATAATAACCTTAAAAAATACACTTATGGCGGTGTAGAATTAGGTTTAAAAGTTAATCTATCTAAATAAAAGCTCTAAAGAGAGCCTCATTTTATGAGGTTCTCTTTTTTATTAAAGTAATTTGAGTAGTCGGAGAAATCTGTCTGCTTTTTTGCGTTTTTATCAAAAAAGTTATACTAATGAAACAAAAATGTTTTGGATACTGAATAAGGATTGCTAATTTTATAATAACCTAAACCAACAAACTAGCTGATAAACTTTTCTGAGTGTATCAGTTCATATTTTATTTTAATGGCCTTGTACGATTTAACAGCAGAGAAGCTATTGTTAAAGGAGATCTATGATGGAAATTCTTTGGCATTTAGCAAAATGTTTAGCCTTTACCGAGGCAAAATTTTGGCTTTTGTAGATTCCTTTGTTCATAGCAAAGCTGATGCAGAGGAAATCGTGCAAGAAACTTTTTTGGTCATCTGGCAGAATCGTGAAAAACTGCTTTCTATCGAGCATCCACGTAACTATATCTACACCATTGCCCGTAACAAAACCTATGATTATTTAAACAAAGTCAGCAGAACAGAAAAAACCATTACCAATGCTTGGATCAATACTTCGGTAAGTTTAAACAACATCGAAGATCAGATCAACCTTAAAGAGAGCGTTTTTTTAATCAATAAAGTTTTGCAGACCCTTTCATTACAAAAACAGGAGATCTTTAACATGAGCCGCAACCAGCACATGAGCCATGAAGAGATTGCCCAAGCGGTTGGACTTTCTAAAAGTCGCGTTAAAAATGTAATTGTTGAAGTCCTCAAGCATCTAAAATACCATATTTCCAAGCATCATATCGTGGTATCCCTTGTATTACTTTGGAAGTTGTTTTTCTAAAATTTTATTGTTTTTTAGCCTGTTTTTTTCATCAGTCACACTGTTCAATAATTTTTTTTCAAAAAGTTGGTTTTTAACGGTCCATCGTTAAAGGTTGGCAGTCTATATAGGACAAACAACAAACCTAACCAACAATTTATGAAGAAATTTTACTTACTACTTCTAATTGCGCTCAGTTATCACTCTCTTTCGGCACAAACGGTTCGCTATGTTACGGCTGGTGGTACGGGCAATGGTACAAGTTGGGGCAGTGCTTCGGGCGATTTACAATTGATGATAGATGAGTTGGCTGCCCTTGATGAAACTACATTCCCCAATCGTCAAGTATGGGTAAGTGCAGGTACTTACTTGCCAACCCGTAGAGCAGATGCTACTGGAACAATTTCACTCAATGATCGACGTAATTCATTTGTGATGAGAGCTGGCGTTAAAATTTATGGTGGTTTTGCGGCGGGTCAAACTTCAATAGCTACCCGAGATTTTGCGGCAAACTCTTCCATATTGAGCGGGAACATTGGTAGTACAGCCATTGATACTGATAATGCTTACCATGTGGTAATTGCCGCAAATGATATGACAGGAGCAGCTTTGGATGGTTTTACCGTTACTAAAGGTTATGCAACAGGTACAGGTGTTAATAGTACAACACCTAATAATGCCGTTACAGTAACCGTAAATACGCGTAGCATTCCTAGCTCTAGGGCTGCAGGGATCATTTTATATTATGCTAACAATGCTACATTTTCTAATTTAAAAATAGAAGATAACTATAACAGCTCGTCAGATCAAAGTTCTGGAGCCGTATATCTTTTCTATAGTGGCTCTCTTTCGTTTACTAATATCGAATTTAAAAATAATACCTGTGCTGCAAATAATGGGGGTGCGATATATACTTTTGGTTCAACAGCCACTGGTATAGTTAGTGTTACATTTAAAAACGTTTCTTTTATTCAAAATGAAGCAGGTGCAGCTGGCGGAGCCGTGTATGCTTCTAATTTGAGCAAGTTGAATTTTTTTAACTGTAGATTTATCGGTAATAGTTCAGCAGGTAATGGCGGTGCGGTATTTTCGTCTGGCGTTACAACAGCTGGGGAGCAAAATGAAATTAAAGTACTCAACTCGGTATTTTCAAGTAATGAGTCGAATGGTACAGTAGGAGGAAGCGCATTTTATAATTCATCTGGTTCTATACTTTCTATTTCAAATGCTACTTTTTATGCAAACGATGTAAAGGCAGGAACAAGTGGAGGTGCCCTACATTTGGCTAATTCTGCTTCATCAAGCGTTAAATTATACAACAGCATTTTTAATGCTAATACAGCCGTAACAGGAAATGGCGATATCTTTAGAAATACTGTTACATTCAGTATGAAGAACACGCTTAGCCAAGTGTATGGTACTAATGGTGTAGATGGGAATACCGTTAATCCTTCACCAACTTCATTATTTGCGAGTACTGTTTCAACAGATCCGAATTTTCTGAATTTAATAGAAGGAGCAGCGACCGAAAAAGGAAGCCAAGTTTTGTATAATGAAATAGGTGATGTGACTACTGATACAGATTTAGCGGGTAATCTCCGCCTAAAACATAGTGAAATTGACTTAGGAGCTTATGAATATCAAGGAACTTTACCAGTAACCCTACTTTCTTATCAAGCAGTTAAAAACGGTTCAACCGCTTTATTAACTTGGAAAACGGCTACTGAACAAAACAATCAAAAATTTGTGATTGAAAGAGGTACTTCTGCGAGCAATTTCACCTTCTTTAAAGAAATTGCCGGAGCGGGAAATAGCGCTACTACCTTGAGCTATTCAGCAACAGACTATGCACCACTTTCGGGTACTAACTACTATCGTTTAACACAATACGATCATAATGGTACGCCTACCATTTTGGGAGTTGAAGCCGTTGCTTTTGGATTAGCTTCAGAAAAGACCACCGTATATCCTAACCCTGCTAAGGCTTACATTTGGGTAGATCCATCTTCATCAAATGAGATCACTTCTCTAAATCTAATATCTTTGACGGGAAAAAACATATTGACCAATAATTATGCTCAAACTGCAACACAAGGAAATGTAAAGTTGGATTTGGCTAACATACCTGCTGGTACTTACATCTTGTGGATCAACAAAGGCAAGCCTAATGCAGAAAAGCAGAAATTATTGGTTGTGAAATAAATTAACGACAATAATTGTAAACATGAACAATCAAGCGCATCAGATGACACCAGAAGCAAACAACAGATTAAACGAACTTTTCCAGAAGTATGTAGATAAAAGCATTACAGAGGAAGAGTATGTGGAGCTGTTTGCTTACATCAACAACCCAGAAACAAAAGAGCAAGTACTCGCTTTTATGGATGAGCATAACAAGCAAGTTCAATCTGATGCCTTGGTACATGAAATAGATTGGGATAGCATGTATGCCAACATTACTGGCCCAAAAAAGTCGGATGGTCGTAAGCGCTCTTCTTTTTGGAAGTATGCAGCGGCGGCGGCCTTATTTATGGTAGGAAGCTTTACCCTTTACTACGTTAGTGAGAATGGTATAGACAAAAAAGCTCCTTTAGCCTATCATAATGATATTTTGCCTGGTGGAGACAAAGCGATATTAACCCTTGCAGATGGATCTACCATTACGCTAGACAATCGTACTGGGGGTAAACTAGCTACCCAAGGAGACATTTCTATTGAAAAAGATGCGAAAGGCCAAATTGTTTATTTGGTAAAAGGTAGTAGTGAAGACGAAACTCAAAAGATAAACACCCTGGCAACTCCAGCAGGAGGAAAGTTTAGTGTGGTTTTATCTGATGGTAGTAAAGTATGGCTCAACGCCTCGTCATCCATCAAGTTCCCAGTAGCTTTTGATAAGGATTCTCGCAAAGTAGAAATTAAGGGCGAAGCTTATTTTGAAATTGAGAAAGATCAAAAAAGACCATTTTACGTGGTGAATGGCAGCGCCGAAATCAAAGTATTAGGTACTCATTTTAATGTAATGGCTTATCCAGATGAATATCGTTCTGAGCTTACCCTGTTAGAAGGCTCTGTACAGTTTAGTAAAAGCGGTCACTCGGAATTGCTAAGCCCAGGAAAGCAAATTTTATATACCGAGAGAAGCGAGGATACCAAGCAACGTTTGGCCAATATTGAAGAAGTAATGGCTTGGAAAAATGATTTGTTCGTGTTTAATAATACCAATATCGACGAAATCATGAAAGAGCTGATGAGATGGTACAATGTAAAGGTTAAATACGAAGGCGAAAAACCAGATATTTCTTTTACTGGGGTAATCCCAAGAAATGCGAATGTTTCAAATGTGCTAAAAGCGCTTGAGCTTACTGGCGATGTAGTTTTTGGAGTAGAAAATAATGTAATTACCTGTCAAAAGAAGATGACGAAGTAGAAATAACAGAGGCAAAAAGAGCTTTTCCCGGCGGCAACCGAGAAAAGCAGTGGGCCAAACAAATAATAAACTAGAACGAACACTATTTATTCAAATCCCTTATATACAAATGTATGAAAGAAAAAATACATTGTAGATTGTCGTGCGCTATTTTTAGCAGCGATTTTTCGACCAAACAAAACCAACTATTTAAAAAAGCCTTACTGGTTATGAGAATCATTGCCGTAATTGTGTTTGTTTTTAGTTTACATGTAAGTGCCAAAACCCTAGGGCAAAATGTAAGTATTAAAAAACAAAACATCACCTTAAAAGAAGTATTTAAGGAGCTAAGGTCGCAAACGGGCTACTACTTTATTTACAACAGTAAAGAAGTGTTCGACGACAGGAAAGTCTCTGCAAATTTTTCAAATGCACCTATTGATGTGGTGTTGAGCTCGGTATTGAAAGGGATGTCGTTGAGTTATACCATCGACGAAAAAATTATCTCTTTGAAACCATCCATACAGAGTCGTGAGACAATACCCGTATCAGGAGCTGTGCAGCAAGACCGTGTTATTACAGGTAACATTACCGATGCCGAAGATGGAACTCCGTTATTAGGTGTTTCCATAAGGGTTAAAGGTTCCTCGGTAGGAACAATGACCAATGGCGATGGAAATTTTTCGATCAACGTTAAAGCCGCCGACAAGGTATTGGTGTTGAGTTACATCGGTTATGTAACCAAGGAAATTACTCTGACCGCATTGAATAAATACGAAGTGGCCTTAACTAAAGATAGCAAGCAATTAGATGAAGTGGTGATTGCTTTTGGTACCACTACCAGGAACGAATTGACCAACTCTGTCACTAAAATTTCGGCAAAAGATATTGAACAAAGACCAATTAGTAACCTTAACGCTGCCATTGTAGGTGCTTCACCTGGGGTTCAAACTACCGCAGGTAATGGCCAACCAGGAGAGGGACCAGACATTCGTATTAGAGGTTTCGGTTCGGTAACAGGAGATAATGCGCCGCTTTACATTTTGGATGGTGCGCCATACGAAGGCGTGATCAGTAACATTAATCCAGAAGATATTGATAATATATCTATTTTAAAAGACGCTTCGGCCACTGCTTTGTATGGATCTAGAGCCGCTAATGGGGTGGTATTAATTACTACCAAAAGGGGGATTAACAACGGGAAGAGCAATATTACGGCTAAACTTACCCATGCCTTCTCGGAAAGAGGACTTCCTAATTATGAAACTTTGGATGCCTATCAATATTTTCCAGTGGTTTGGGAGGCTTTAAAAAATGGAACTTCAGGTAGTGCCGCTGCAGCAACAAATGATTTGAAAAACTATGTGGGATGGAATCCATTCAATGTAGCAGATGATGAAATTGTATTGCAAAATGGTTTGATTAACCCTAATGCTAAATTACTTTATCCAGATGATGTAAGATTTAGAAATGAGCTGCAAAGAGTAGGAATGAGAACTGATTTGTCGGTCTCTTTGAGTGGTGGTTCAGCCAAAACGGATCATTATGTGTCCTTAAATTATCTAGATGAAAATGGTTATGTGATTGGTTCAGATTTCAAACGTTTTTCTGGAAGGCTAAGACTTAACTCAAACCCAATGAACTGGCTGAAGTTTGGTTTAAATTTATTCGGAACCTATACAAAGTCAGATCAGGCGAATGAAGCGAGCGGAATTAACGAAAACCCATTTTATATTGACCTTATTCTAGCGCCAATTTATCCAGTTTTTAAACATGATGCTACCACTGGGGCTTACATTTTAGATGGCAACGGAAATAAAGTTTACGATCCTGGAGATTATAGGCCGCTGTTTACAGGAAGAAACGTGGTTTACGAAACATTGTATAACGTAAACCAAGTAAGAAGAAATTCATTAAACGGGGTAGCCAATGTAGAGGCAAACTTCTGGAAGGATTTCAAGTTTACTTCCAACTTTAGCTTTAACCTAGGTAACTACCGTAGCAATGTTTATGATAACAGTGTAATGGGTGATGCCGTAGGCGTGGGAAGAACAACTAGAACCAACAGCTTAACTACTTACTTAAACTTTAACCAACTCTTAACGTGGAGTAAAACCATCGATAAACACAAAATTAGTGTGTTGGTTGGTCATGAAAATTACTTGAACTATTACGATTACCTTTCGGGTTCTCGACGTAGCGAGGGAATTTCGGGATTACCAGTGTTGGATAACATGACCACTACCACCGCTTTGAGTTCTTATGATAGAGATTATAAAACTGAAGGCTATCTTTCAAAAATAGACTATAGCTACAAAGGACGTTATTTATTCTCAGGGTCATTCAGACGTGATGGCTCTTCAAGATTCTCTCAAAAAAGCAGATGGGGTAACTTTTGGTCGGTAAGTGGTGCTTATAACATTGATAGGGAACCATTCTTCAAGGTAAAATGGGTAAATACGCTTAAAATTAGAGCTTCCTATGGTGAAGTAGGTAATGACCGTACAGGTAGTTACTTTACCTATCAACGCCTATATGATTTGGGTTATAACAATGGAACCGAACCTGGCGCATTGCTTACCCAAGGAGGAAATGAAAACTTGGTTTGGGAATCTAACCAAAATGCCGACGTCGCAGTGGAGTTTTCGGTACTTAAAAACAGATTTGGTGGTACGGTAGAAGCTTTCCGTCGTCAATCTAGCAACCTATTATTTGCCGTAACCCTACCTTTAACGTCTGGTTTACTTACTTATAATGACAACTTTGGAAGCATGCGCAACGAAGGGATAGAAGTACAACTGATCGGCGTGCCAATTAAAACCAAGAGCTTTAAATGGGGTATTGATGTTAATTGGAGCACCTTTAAAAACAAAATTCTTTCACTTCCGTCATCTTACGAAGGAAGGGTTAGTGGAACCAAAAAATATGAAACTGGAAAGTCACTATACGAATTTTGGCTAAGAGATTGGGTTGCTGTAGATCCACAAACGGGTAGCAATTTATATGTGCCTGTTGATGACAAAGTGTCTGCGGTAACTTATAACGGTAAAACATATACCACTTCTATTACCAATGCTGCTTATTACTACGCTGGTAGCGCTATTCCTGATTTCTTTGGTAGTATCAATAATACCTTTACTTATAAAAACTGGTCATTGCAAGCATTGATGATTTATCAAGTAGGCGGATATACCTTTGATAATGATTATCGCTCTTTAATGTTTAGAGGTGGAACCACAACCAATGGTAGAGCGCTACATGTTGATATGTTGAAACGTTGGCAAAAACCAGGTGACGTCACCGACATCCCAGCCTTAAGTACTTCTACCACTATTTCAGATACAGACCGCTGGTTAACAAAATCTGATTATTTGAATTTAAGAACCGTTTCGGTAACCTATAATTTCCCTAAAAAGTTATTGAGCAGGTTAAAGCTTACCAATGTTAAAGCTTACGTAAATGGCGAGAATTTATTTATTACCTCTGCGAGGAAAGGGATGGATCCAACGCAAACTTATACTGGGGATGCCGAGTATACCTATGCACCTTCTCGTATCGTAAGTTTTGGTCTTAACATCACATTATAGAATTTATCAATAATGAAAAGATATTTATCATTTTTAACAGTCCTTATTCTTTTGCTTACTTTAGGTTCGTGCAAAAAGAGCTATTTAGATACTACGCCGTCTGATCAGATCGATGCGGCTAAAATCTTCGATAACATCAACAACGTAAAGGTTGCGCTTAATGGGATTTACCGCGCCACTTACATGCAATATTCAGATCAGGAGCAAGATGGTCATCCTGCTATAATGATTGTGATGGATTTCATGGGCGAAGACATTGTACATACCGCTACCGGTACGGTATATTTTAGAGGTGCCTACCGATGGACAGATCATCGTTCTGAATTGAATGATTTGCCTTACTTTTCTTATCGGCTTTATTACCGCATCATTGCCAATGCCAATATCCTTTTAGAAGGTATTGATAGGGTTCCAGATGCTACAGAAGCACAAAAAAATGTGATTAAAGGCGAATGTTTGGCTTTAAGAGCCTGGTCACATTTTATGTTGGTACAGCTTTTTGGGATGAGATATGATAAAACAACACTATCGGATGTGACTTCTGCAAACACCACCTCTGCTAGAGTACAGTTGGGAGTGCCAGTGGTTACTAAATATTCTTTAGATCCACAGCCTAGGAATACCGTAGAGGAAGTATACATCCAAGTTAACAAAGACCTGGATCAAGCCATTACTTTATTAGATGGTGCGCCACCTAGAGGTTTGTACAGAACACATATTGATAAAAGTGTGGCTCAGGGAATTAAAGCCCGTGTAGCTTTAACCCAACAAAACTGGACTGATGCCGCTTATTATGCACAAGAGGCGTTAAAAGGCTATTCGTTAATGTCGAGCTCGGCATATTCGGATGGATTTAGCGACATGAAAAACTCTGAGTGGATGTGGGGAGCACATCAGTTACCAGAACAGCTACCTTCTTATGGTTCTTTCTTTGCCTATATGTCTTCTAACTTTAACTCTTCACATACCAGATCAAACCCCAAAAAAATTAGTATTTCACTTTACAATTCTTTAACCAATACAGATATCAGGAAAAAATTATTCTGCGATAATGTTAACGATTATATTAATTTTCCAGGAGTGATAGATGCTTCTACGGGACAACCCGCGGCTTCACAAACCAGAGCAGTTTATATGCAGAAAAAATTCGTGGTTTCTGACCCTGCGGTAAGTGCTGGTGATATTCCTTATATGCGTGTGGCAGAAATGTATCTGATTGCTGCCGAAGCAAAGGCAAAACTTGGGTTGCTTAACGAAGCTGCAGATATCATTGATGTTTTGGCGAAGAATAGAGACCCGAACTATACACGTCCAGATAATATCTCGGATATTGGAAATGATCAAAATGGTTTGATCATGATGCAAAGAAGGATTGAACTATGGGGCGAGGGATTCCGGTTCCTGGATCTTAAGAGATTAAAATTGTCTTTAGATAGAAGTGGAACTGGCTCAACAGCGACATTGGCTAATGTGGCAGTTACTACACCTATAAATGCAGACAATGTACGTTGGCAGTTTTTAATTCCACGACGCGAATTGCAGGCCAATCCCTACATGAAACAAAATCCTTTATAGTAGTCAAATATGTTTTTAACGGGGAGAGTGAAATGCTCCTCCTCGTTATTTCATTATCTAATCTCCGTTTCATACCGCCTCTGAAAATCTATAAAAGATCAATCTTAACACGAGGAAAATGAAAAAAATAGGATTACTATTCTTAATTATTTTGGCGCTATTGGCCATTAATATTTTTGCTACGCCATTATTGCTGAAATCCAAAAAGCAAACAGACACTGTTGATTTCAAACTCAGTGTTTCTTATACAGTAGAGGAGGGTGCAAAAGTGCCCGAAGGTTTTGCCGATACCGTTAAAAAAGCACAAACTTTATTGGCAAAAGTTTTCTGTTCCAAGGAGTTTAAAGATGCGCTTTTTAAGCAAAGCTATAACGACTCTGCCTATAGCAAGTCAAAAAAAGCGTGCTTTCTTACCGTTTACGATGAAAAGACGGGGCGTATCAGTGGTGAGTCTGTTTATCAAAACCTACTGAAAGACAAGGAAGTGAAGCTTCTCATCAATGTTAAAAACAATGGCGACAAAAAAGGAACCATGGGGGCTTCTTATGCCTGTAGCTATCAATTTACAACTTATGATTATTGGCTGAAGGAAAAGGGTGAGTTGGCACGACGATTGGCACGTCACATCGCACATGAATTTACACATATCAGAGGTTATAGGCACGACAATAAAGTCCCGAAAGAATTCAAATGGGGTAGAGATGTTAAAGAAGACCCTGCCTATGGTGTAGGAAACATTGTAGGTGAAATTTTAACGGCGTGGGGCAAGAAATCACTTATTTAAATCAAAAGCTTAAAACAATGAAAAAGATTAGCCTATTAATATGTATCAGTACCTGCCTGTTCATCCTATCTTGTAAAAAGAGTAGTAACAACAACGATGACGACCAACAGCCGCCAACCACCGTTGACTATAAACCCAATACTACCGTTTATGGTTCTAACAACTATGTGAAGTTTATTGTTGGAGATTTACAATCGCCGATTATTTTGGCTTCTCCACATGACGGAACCATTATTCCCGATGGTTGGCCGCAAAGAGATAACCCTGATGCAGTAATTGTTAGGGATTTGTACGTAACGGCTTTAACTACTGAAATAGCCAATGCCTTATATAGTAGAACAGGATTGCGTCCACATATGATTGTGAATGATGTGGCAAGATCAAGAATGGAGCCAAACAGGGCGCTGGAAGAAGCTTATCACAAAACAGAGGCAGCCAACCAGCTTTGGCGTGAATACCATGCGTTCTTAAAAGGAGCGCAGGAGATGGTTCAAAAAAATGTAGGTAAAGGTTTATTTTTGGATATGCACGGTCACGGACATACTACTCCTCGTATCGAAGTCGGCTATATCGTGTCAAAAACCAATTTGAATGGTACTGATGCTGCTTTGAACAGTTTGGCAACTACTTCAAGTATTTACCATCTCTCCACTATTTCTGCTTATCCTTTTTCGCAATTAATTAGGGGCGATTATGCTTTTGGGACCCTCTTGGAAAACGAAGGTATTAGGGCTGTGCCGAGTAAACAAGATCCTAAACCTAATAACGACGACTATTTCAATGGGGGCTATTGTACGCTAACCTATGGTTCAAAAACTAGCGGGGCAGTTTCGGCCATTCAATTGGAGACCCATGGACCTAACTTACGAAACAACCCTACAGAGCGTAAAGCATCGGGTGCTAAAATTGCAGATGCCATCATCAAATACATGCAAAGTCATTACGGACTGTTTATAGGCAAATGAAATTGATGGATTTATATCAAGCAAAAATCAATACCGCATAAATAAGTTGAGCTGATTAGCGCCTTCCGTTGGTCAGCTCTTCTAGCTTATTGCGTTCATCTTGAAGTTCCCTAGCTAATTTACGTTCTTTCTCTACCGCTTTCGATTTATAAGCCTGATACTCATCCGAAATTTCGTTGTAAAGTTGTGAACGGTGTTTGGCTTCGCTGATGCTTTTTCCAGAACGAGCAACAATGATGATTAATGCAATCACCAAAACCCCAATAATACTCCAAACAATAATGCTGTAAGTACCTTTGTCAAAAGAGATGCCCAAAAGCTTAATCTCATTTAATTTGTCGTTGCTCTCGTTTAAGGAAGCGTCTTTTCCCGAAATTTCGGTTTTTAGATAAGTAACTGTTTTCCCTTGGTCGGTAAGTTTTTGTTGAAGACTTTTCTTTTCAGCTCGCTCTTTTCTCAGTGTGTCGCTAATATTTTTCCAAAGTTGGTCTAATCTATATTTTGCTACCATTTTATAGCCATCAGGTGAAGTTCTGGTACGCGATAGCATAAATTGGTATTGTCCGTTTAAACTAGGATCGGTGTTTTTAACCGAATCGCGATCCCATGTTCCAGTTTTAACGGTATTGGCCACTGGTTTTTGGGAGGTAGTTGGAGTTTGGGTTTGAGCAAAAGCATTGCCAAAACAAAGCGTAAAAGATAAAATGCTAGTGATAGAAAGTATCGTTTGTCTCATAATCTAGTAAATATCGTTTATACTAAAACAGTATATTTAGATAAATAGTATCGCCAATAAACTTGGCATGTCTCGTTAATTTTGCTCAAGTTAGGATGTTTAATCAAGAAATCAATTGATTCGGGTCATTTTTTTATGGTTACGCAACGATAAATTTGTAAAATGCATATAGGAATAATAGGTCTGGGAGATATGGGCAAGCTCTACGCACTGGCTTTTGTTAAAGCTGGCTATGAAGTTTGCGGAACTGATATGCCTCACAGACTACCAGAACTTCAAGCGGAGCTCTCATCTCAAAATATAACGATATTGGCAGACGGACATGAGGTTTCTAGAAAATCGGATTTTATTATCTACGCCGTAGAGGCCGAAAAAATTGATGAAGTAGTCTCACACTTTGCGAAATCAACAAAGTATGGTGCAATCGTTGGTGGGCAAACTTCAGTAAAGCATCCCGAAATTGCAGCTTTCGAGAAGTACTTGCCTATGGATGTACATATCGTAACCAGTCACTCGCTACATGGCCCAGGGTTTAGCACCCAAGGGCAAACCTTAGTGGTCATTCGCCACAGAGCAACCGACGAGGTTTATCAAAAAGCTTTGAGTGTTTATGAAACATTAGGCTCCAACATTATCGAAATGGATAGCTATCAGCAACACGATCAAATAGTGGCTGACACACAAGCGGTAACCCATATGGGCTTTGAAAGTATGGGCTCTGCTTGGAAAAATGCAGGTTTCTATCCTTGGGATAATCCAGCATATGCTGGAGGCATTGATAATATTAAAATATTGACCACCCTTCGCATCTTTAGTTATAAGTCGCACATTTACGCAGGACTGGCCATTTTAAATCCTTACGCACAAACTCAAGTGAGAGAATATGCCAAAACCGAAAGCGAACTTTTTGCTTTAATGATAGGGGAGGATGAGACTGCTTTTAGAAATAAGATTTACGCTGCCAAAGATTTTATATTTAGTGATCAAGAAAAGCCCATGCTATTAAATGGTGAAATGATGGAAACCTTCAGCTTGGCAGATAAAACTCATCAAAGAAAACCAAATTCGCACTTGAGCATTTTGAGTATGGTTTGCGCTTGGCATGCGATGAATGTTAATCCATACGATAATTTGATTTGTCAAACACCACCTTTCCGTTTACGCTTGGGCATTGCCGAATATCTTTTCAAAAACGAAGAACTATTAGAAGAAACCATACAAGCGGCGCTTTATGATAAGAGCATGAGAAAAGATGACCTTGAATTTCATACGGCAGTACACGAGTGGGCTTCCATTATTGGCTATGGAGATATGAAAGGCTACAAAGCACACTTCGAAGCCGCTAAATCTTTTTTTAGCAACAGACTGTTGGCAGGAAGAGAACTAAGCTCAGAAATGATCAAGCAATTGATGACCTAAATTCACTAATTTTTATTGTTAAATAAACAGTCAGCAAGTAGGAAAATTACGGTATTTCGATTAACCAAATAACCAACTTTTAGCTATTAACCTATAAAATCTAAGTATTCTATAGACATTCTTTTATTGCTTTTTTATTGCATAAAGCCAATTGAAGTGGTTTATATTTGCCGGCATGTCGGTATTAATATTTACCTTAATTGTACTTCTCGGAGCTTTTTTAGCGGGCTTTTTGGGTTCCTTAACGGGTCTTGGCGGAGGTGTAATCATTATCCCTCTTTTAACTTTAGGTTTAGGGGTTGATATCCATTATGCTATTGGGGCTTCTATCATTTCGGTGATCGCTACCTCTACAGGTTCGGCTGCGGCCTATGTAAAAGAAGGTTTGACCAATATGCGTATTGGGATGTTCCTTGAAATTGCCACTACTGTTGGTGCTATTTTGGGTGCTGTTATCGCAGTTTATTTAAATGCAGCCTATGTTGCCGTTATTTTTGGCTGTATCCTCATCTTCTCTTCCATGATGACTTTGAAAAAGAAGGTAGATCATACCACGTTAGATTATAGCAGTAAAGGCGCTAAATTTTTCAAGCTGAATGGCTCGTATCCAAATCAAGGGGTAGAAACACCTTATGCTGTGAAAAATGTAGCGGGTGGCTTTTTTATGATGTTGTTTGCGGGTACCTTATCTGGGTTGTTAGGGATTGGCAGCGGTGCCTTAAAAGTAATTGCAATGGACAATATCATGCGTTTACCTTTTAAAGTATCTACCACGACTAGTAATTTTATGATGGGCGTTACCGCTGCGGCTAGTGCAGTAGTTTATTTGCATAGAGGGCAAATAGATCCAGGAATTGCCATGCCTGTTTGCATTGGTGTATTGATAGGGGCAACCGTAGGTGCAAAAGTATTGGTGAAGGCTAAAACAGATAAATTGAAAATTGTATTTGCCGTGGTAGTAACCATCTTGGCTATACAAATGATTTACAAAGGACTTTCTGGTGGGTTTTAATGATGCAAGAAACTAAACAAATTACCGATAAAGACATTCAATCTCTGGTAGGCAACTTGCTTAGAGCTGGAGTTTATATTTCTATGGCCATTGTAATACTAGGTGGTGTCATCTTTCTTTTTGATCATGGCAGCGAAAAAATAGACTATGCCGTATTTGATATTAATAAAGTGTCGCTAAAAACCGTTGCCGCAATTTTTGAGGAAGTGATCACTTTCAAGGGGGTGGCCATTGTACAATTTGGACTTTTAATGTTGATCTTTACACCAATTGCGAGAGTAATCATGGCGGTGGTGAGCTTCTTTATCGAGAAAGATTACCTCTACGTATTGATCGGTCTAATTGTGCTTTCTATTATCATGATCAGCTTGAGCGGTGGTTTTGCTCATTAGTAGAAAATTTTTCCGAACTCTTTTGAGTTTTGCGCAGTGCATTAGGTTAAATAAACCCTATTGTAGCGAGCACGATGCCGAGCTAAGCTTGGCGGAGTAAAGCGGAAAGAGGGATTGGCTTAGACCAAGTATTACTATCGATGCTTTTCAAATAAAAAATATTTCTTTTGTAAGGGTTTAAAAGTCAGTTTTTTAGCTTTTAAGCCTTCTTTTCTGCTAAATTAAAGCCAGTTTGTTTTCATAGCTCGAAATACTGACCGATCAATAGCTAAATTTTTTTTAGCTAACTATTTGAAAATTAATAATTCTTGTCTATCTTTGCCGTCCCTTTGCGGGGATTGTATATCCACCTTGAACGAAGCCCTACTGCTTCGATGGGTGTTAACTTAATTAAAGAAATGTCAGGAATTATTGGAAAAAAAGTAGGAATGACCAGTATTTTCGATGCAGAAGGAAGAAACATTCCTTGTACTGTAATCGAAGCTGGGCCTTGTGTAGTTACACAAGTTAAAACCGAAGAAAAAGACGGTTATTCATCTATCCAGTTGGGATTTGATGAAGCAAAAGAAAAAAACGTAACGCAACCTTTGAAAGGTCATTACGCTAAAGCAAACACTACCCCAAAACGTAAGCTTGTTGAGTTCTCTGAGTTTGATGGTTTAAACTTAGGAGACACAGTAACGGTAGATATCTTCGCAGAAGGTGACTACGTTGATGTTGTTGGAACTTCAAAAGGTAAAGGTTTCCAAGGTGTTGTAAAACGTCATGGTTTCGCCGGTGTGGGTGGTCAAACTCACGGTCAGCATAACAGAATGCGTGCGCCAGGTTCATTAGGAGCTTCTTCATGGCCTTCACGTGTATTCAAAGGAATGCGTATGGCTGGTAGAACAGGTGGTGATAGAGTGAAAGTTCAAAACTTACAAGTGTTGAAAGTTTACGCTGAGCAAAACCTAGTGGTAGTTAGTGGTTCCATTCCAGGAGCTAAAGGTTCTTACGTAATCTTAGATAAGTAAGCAAGATGGAAGTTAAAGTAGTAAACATTTCAGGAAAAGAGACAGGTGCCAAGGTGCAACTTCCTGAGTCGGTATTTGGTGTAACGCCAAACGATCACGCGATTTATTTAGATGTAAAACAGTATTTGGCTAACCAACGTCAAGGTACTCACAAATCTAAGCAACGTAACGAAATTGCTGGTTCTACCCGTAAATTATACAAACAAAAAGGTACTGGTGGTGCACGTGCAGGAAGCATTAAATCTCCATTATTCAATGGTGGTGGTCGTGTTTTTGGTCCTCAACCTCGTGACTATAGTTTTAAATTGAACAAAAAGCTAAAATCATTGGCTCGTAAATCAGCTTTAGCATATAAAGCACAAGATAACAGCATTGTTGTTTTGGAAGATTTCAACTTTGATAGCATCAAAACTAAAAACTATGTGAACTTGGTAAACGCACTAAACTTGTCTAACGAAAAAACTTTGTTAGTGTTACCAGAGCAAAACAACAATATTTATTTATCAAGCAGAAATATTCAGAAAACGAAAGTGATTACTGCTGGTGATTTAAACACTTATGATGTGTTGAACGCTGGTAAACTTTTGTTAACTGCTAACTCGCTTAAAACATTGGAGGAGGCATTTGCCAAGTAATATGGAAATTTTACAAAAACCAATTTTAACCGAAAAAGCATCTGCATTGACTGAAAAAGCTAACCGTTTTACTTTTCAAGTAGATCACAGAGCTAACAAATTGCAGATTAAGAAAGCCATTGAGCAAATGTACGGTATTACCATCGTAGCCCTAAACACAATGGTAGTTCAAGGTAAGGCAAAAACCAGAAACACTAAAGCAGGTTTAGTAACTGGCCGTAGCCCTAAATATAAAAAAGCTATTGTTACATTGAAAGATGGCGAAACAATAGATTATTACGCGAATATTTAATATAAAAATTGAATAATTAATAACTATGGGCTTAAGAAAATTTAAACCAGTCACTCCGGGAACCCGTTTTAGGGTAGGCGCAAGCTTTACGGAGATTACAGCAACCAAGCCCGAAAAATCATTGGTTGTATCTTCTAAGAAATCGGGAGGACGTAACAATACAGGTAAAATGACAATGCGCTATATGGGCGGTGGTCATAAAAAATCTTACCGTTTAATTGACTTTAAACGTGATAAGTTTGATATCCCTGCAGTTGTAGCTACAATTGAATACGATCCTAACCGTACCGCACGTATCGCATTATTAAACTATGCAGACGGCGAGAAGCGTTATATCATTGCACCAGAAGGGTTGCAAGTAGGGCAAACAGTGCTTTCGGGTGATAAAGCTACTCCAGAAGTAGGTAATACTTTGAAATTAGCGAATATCCCTCTAGGTTCTATCATCCACAATTTAGAATTACACCCAGGTAAAGGTGCTCAGTTAGCACGTAGCGCTGGCTCTTATGCTCAATTAGCAGCAAGAGACGGTAAATATGCTACGATCAAATTGCCTTCAGGTGAAGTAAGATCTATCTTAGTTACTTGTCTTGCCACTATTGGTACAGTTTCTAACTCTGATCATGCAAACGAAGTGTTGGGTAAAGCAGGCCGTAGCCGTTGGATCGGTCGTCGTCCTCGTACTCGTCCAGTAGCGATGAACCCAGTAGATCACCCAATGGGTGGTGGTGAGGGTAGATCATCTGGTGGTCACCCACGTTCAAGAAACGGCGTTTTAGCTAAAGGCTACAAAACACGTTCACTTAAGAAATACTCAAATCGTTTCATCATAGAGAAAAGGAAGAAATAATGGCTCGTTCAATTAAAAAAGGACCTTATATTGACCATAACGTAGAGAGAAAAGTAAACTCTATGAATGATTCAGGCAAAAGGACTGTAATCAAAACTTGGTCACGTAGATCAATGATCTCACCAGATTTCGTTGGTCACACATTTGCAGTGCATAACGGCAATAAATTTATACCAGTATACGTAACAGAAAACATGGTTGGCCACAAGCTAGGGGAGTTCGCTCCAACTAGAACCTTTAGAGGCCACTCTGAAAAGAAAAAATAATTAAAAGATGGAAGCAGTAGCGAAATTAAACAATTGCCCAACTTCACCGCGTAAGATGCGTTTAGTTGTGGATCTTATCAGAGGTGAGCGTGTTGAGAAAGCATTACAGATTTTGAAGTACACCAATAAAGAAGCTGCTATAAGAGTTGAAAAACTTTTATTGTCTGCCATCAACAATTGGGAGCAAAAAAACTCTGGTTCTCGCCCTGAAGAAAGCCAATTATTCGTTAAATCGATTATGGTAGACGGTGGTCGTCAATTGAAAAGATTGAGACCAGCACCTCAAGGCCGTGGTTATAGAATTCGTAAACGTTCAAACCACGTAACCCTTGTAGTAGATAGTAAAAACGTTGAAACTCAAACTAATTAACAGAAATGGGACAAAAAGCACATCCAATAGGTAACCGTTTAGGAATCATCAGAGGTTGGGATTCTAACTGGTTCGGTGGCAACAACTATGCTGATAAATTAGTTGAGGACGAAAAAATCAGAAAATACCTTTCAGCACGTATTGCAAAGGGCGGTGTTTCTAAAGTAGTAATCGAGCGTACCTTAAAACGTATCACTGTTACTATCCACACAGCACGTCCAGGAATTGTAATCGGTAAAGCTGGCCAAGAAGTTGACAAGATCAAAGAAGAGTTGAAGAAATTGACTAAAAAGGAAATTCAAATCAACATTTTCGAGATCAAACGTCCAGAGCTTGATGCTCAATTGGTAGCAGAAGGTGTTGCGAAACAATTAGAAGCTAGGATCTCGTTCCGTAGAGCAATGAAATCATCAATCGCATCAACCATGAGAATGGGAGCAGAAGGAATCAAAATCATGACTTCTGGCCGTTTAGGTGGTGCTGAGATGGCTCGTACAGAACAGTACAAAGAAGGAAGAATTCCTTTGCATACTTTCCGTGCCGATATCGACTACGCTTTAGCAGAAGCTTTAACTACTTATGGTAAAATAGGTATCAAAGTATGGATCTGTAAAGGTGAAGTATACGGTAAACGTGATCTTTCTCCAAACATCGGCGCTGCAAACAACGCACCTGGTAAAGGTGGCAGACCAGAAGGCAACTTCGGCGGACGCGATGGCGGAAGAGATAACAGAGGCGGCGGCGACAGAAGGAACAACGACAAACGCGGTGGCGGTCGTCCTGGTCAAGGCGGAAGAGATAATAGAGGCGGTGGCCAAAACAGAGGTCCACGCAAATAGTTAACAAATCGTTCAACGATAATATTTAAATAAAATGTTACAGCCAAAAAGAACCAAGTTCAGAAAGATGCAAAAAGGCAGGATGAAGGGTTTAGCAACTCGTGGTGCTGAGCTATCATTCGGATCTTTTGGTATCAAGTCTTTAGAAGCTACTTGGATCACAAGTCGCCAAATCGAGGCAGCACGTATCGCAGTAACTCGTTACATGAAACGTGAAGGTCAAGTTTGGATCAGAATTTTCCCGGATAAGCCGGTAACGAAAAAACCAGCTGAGGTACGTATGGGTAAAGGTAAAGGTGCTCCTGAATACTGGGTAGCAGTAGTTAGACCTGGACGTATCCTTTTCGAAGCAGAAGGTGTGCCTTTGGCCATCGCTAAAGAAGCATTAAGACTTGCTGCTCAGAAATTACCGGTTCAAACGAAATTTGTAGTACGTAGAGATTACGTAGAAGCATAAAAAGGAAAGATGGGATCAATGTTGTAAGTAACTTGTTATTATAACCTCTAGACCCATCATAATAAAATAATAAGATGAAAAACTCAGAAATCAAAGGGCTTTCTCAAGAAGAATTAGTAGCTAAGATTGCGGAAGAAAAACAAAACTTAACAAAGTTGAAGTTTGCGCATACCATTTCGGCTATCGAAAATCCTAACCGTATTACTGCGGCTAGAAAAACTATAGCCCGTTTAAACACTGAATTGTCTGCTGTTAAAAAAGCGGCAGTAGCTACAGAAACTAAATAATTTTTAGAGCCCAATGGAAAGAAATTTAAGAAAAACAAGAATCGGGTTGGTAGTAAGCAACAAAATGGATAAATCTGTTGTAGTTGCAGTGGAGCGTAAAGTGAAGCACCCAATCTATGGTAAGTTCGTGAAGAAAACTACCAAATTTATGGCTCATGACGAGAAAAACGAATGCGGTATCGGTGATACAGTAGAAATCATGGAAACTCGTCCATTGAGTAAAAACAAGAACTGGAGATTGGTACAAATTTTAGAAAAAGCTAAATAAGATGGTACAACAGGAATCAAGATTAAACGTAGCCGATAACAGCGGCGCAAAACAAGTATTGGTTATCCGTGTACTTGGTGGTACTGGCAAACGTTATGCATCAATTGGCGATAAAATTGTTGTAACAGTTAAAAGTGCTTTGCCTTCAGGCAATATCAAAAAAGGAACTGTTTCTAAAGCAGTTGTAGTTAGAACAAAAAAAGAAATCCGTCGTAAAGATGGTTCTTACATTCGTTTTGACGACAATGCAGCAGTGTTGTTAAATAACCAAGATGAGCCTCGTGGCACACGTATCTTTGGCCCAGTAGCAAGAGAACTGCGTGAAAAACAATTCATGAAAATTGTATCATTAGCACCGGAGGTATTATAAAATGGGAAACAAAGTTAACAAACCGGCAAAATTAAAGATCCGTAAAGGCGACCTAGTAAAAGTTATTGCTGGCGATTCTAAAGGACAACAAGGTAAAGTACAAGAAGTACTTGTATCTCAAAACAGAGTGGTAGTAGAAGGTGTAAACCTTGTATCTAAACACACTAAGCCAAGTGCTGCTAGCCCAAATGGCGGTATTATTAAAAAAGAGGCTGCTCTTCATATTTCAAACGTTCAGTTGGTTGATCCAAAATCTGGTAAAACTACTCGTGTTGGCCGTAAATTAAATGCCGACGGAAAATTAGTTAGAGTTGCTAAAGTTTCAGGGGAGGAAATTAAATAATGGCATACGTACCAAGATTAAAAAGCAAATATAAAGAGGAAATTGTAGGAGCTCTTAAAGAAAAGTTCAACTACAAAACTGTTATGCAGGTTCCTAAGTTGCAGAAAATTTCTATCAACCAAGGTGTTGGTCGTTACTCTGTAGCTGACAAGAAAATCATTGATAGCTCTATCCTTGAATTGTCTACCATCACTGGTCAGCAAGCGGTTAGCGCTAAGTCTAAAAAAGATATCTCAAACTTTAAATTACGTAAAGGTATGCCAATTGGTGTACGTGTAACTTTACGTGACAATAACATGTATGAGTTCTTAGACAGATTGATTTCGGTAGCTTTGCCTCGTATCCGTGATTTCAAAGGTATCAACGACAAAGGATTTGATGGAAGAGGTAACTACACTTTAGGTGTAACCGAACAAATCATTTTCCCAGAGATCAACATCGATAAAATCAACAAGATTTTAGGTATGGACATTACTTTCGTAACTTCTGCCGGTACTGATGTTGAAGCGTTGGAACTTTTAAAACAATTTGGATTACCATTTAAAAATCAAAAAGCAGAACAATAATGGCAAAAGAAGGAGTAAAAGCTCGCGAAGTTAAACGCCAGAAAATGGTAGCTAAATATGCTGAGAAACGTGCAGCATTGAAAGCAGCCGGCGATTTCGCAGCGTTAGATAAATTACCTAAAAACTCTTCGGCTGTGCGTTTACACAACCGTTGTAAGTTAACTGGTCGTCCTCGTGGTTACATGCGTACCTTCGGTATTTCAAGGGTAACTTTCCGTGAAATGGCTTTAGAAGGTAAGATACCGGGAGTTAGAAAAGCTAGCTGGTAATTATTTAAGTGATATAAGTTTTTGAGTTATAAGTTGTAAGTTGTATTTTTGCAGCCCTTACAGCTTATGGCTCATTAGCGTATTGCAAAAAAAATAGAATATTAACCGATAATAGGTCCGGAAGTCGGGTGACGCGTACGGAAACCATTATCACAATTCAATAAGAATGAATACAGATCCAATAGCGGATTATCTTACAAGATTAAGAAATGCTATTAAAGCAAATCACAGAATCGTAGAAATTCCCGCTTCTAACCTTAAAAAAGAAATCACTAAAGTTCTTTTCGACAAAGGTTACATTGCAAACTACAAGTTTGAAGACACAACTGCTCAAGGAGTGATTAAAATTGCGTTGAAATACAATGCAATCTCTAAAATCCCTGCTATCCGTACGTTAACTCGTATCAGCAAGCCAGGTTTGAGACAGTATGCAGGCGTTGAAAACATGCCAAGAGTATTAAATGGTTTAGGTATCGCAATCTTATCTACTTCTAAAGGTGTAATGACTGATAAAGAAGCAGCCAAATTGAACATTGGTGGTGAGGTATTGTGTCACGTTTATTAATAGGAGGATAACGCAATGTCAAGAATAGGAAAAGCCCCAATTAGCATCCCTGCTGGAGTAACCGTTACCGTTGATAACAATAATTTAGTAACCGTAAAAGGTCCTAAAGGAGAGTTAACCCAGTTAGTAGATCAAGATATCACTATCGCACAAGAAGAAGGTGTTGTGACTGTACAACGTCCAACAGATCAAAAAAGACACAGAGCCCTACACGGTTTGTATCGTTCATTGATCAACAACATGGTGGTAGGTGTAACAGAAGGTTATAAATTAGAGCAAGAATTAGTAGGTGTTGGTTACCGTGCTTCAAATCAAGGTCAAACTTTAGATTTAGTATTAGGTTATTCTCACCACTACGTGTTCCAATTGCCTCAAGAAATTAAAGTAACGACCACATCAGAAAAAGGTCAAACTCCTAAAATTATTTTAGAGAGCATCGACAAACAATTGATCGGTCAAGTAGCAGCGAAAATCCGTTCGTTACGTGCTCCAGAGCCTTACAAAGGTAAAGGTATCAAGTTTGTTGGTGAAGTGTTAAGAAGAAAAGCAGGTAAATCAGCTTCTAAAAAATAATTAAAATGGCAGGAAAAAAATTATCACGCAGAGAGCGTATTAAAAAAGGTATCAGAAAAAGACTTACTGGCTCTGAAAACCGTCCACGTTTATCAGTTTATAGAAGCAATAAAGGTATTTATGCTCAAATCATTAACGATGAAACTGGTAAAACTATAGTTGCAGCATCATCTTTATCTAAAGATTTCAATGCTTCAGGAAACAAATCTGAGCAATCAGTTGCAGTAGGTAAATTAGTTGCCGAAAAAGCAATTGCAGCTGGTGTTAAAGAAGTTGTTTTCGACAGAAATGGTTACCTATACCATGGTCGTGTAAAATCGTTGGCAGAAGGCGCCCGCGAAGCTGGTCTAGTATTTTAATCATTAAATAAGATATAATGTCAACTATCAATATAAAAAGAGTAAAAACTAGCGAGATTGAGTTAAAAGATCGCTTAGTGAGCATCCAACGTGTTGCTAAAGTAACCAAAGGAGGTCGTACTTTCAGCTTTTCAGCTATCGTAGTTGTAGGTGATGAAAACGGCGTTGTAGGTTACGGATTAGGCAAAGCTAAAGAGGTAACTGAGGCTATCGCAAAAGGTGTAGACGATGCAAAAAAGAACTTGGTAAAAGTTCCTATTTTGAACGGTACTGTACCTCACGAGCAAATCGGTAAATACTCTGGTGGTTTTGTATTAATTAAGCCTGCTGCTGTAGGTACTGGAGTAATTGCTGGTGGTGCGATGCGTGCCGTACTAGAAAGTGCTGGTATCCACAACGTATTGGCGAAATCAAAAGGTTCATCAAATCCTCACAACGTGGTAAAAGCTACAGTTGATGCATTAACTAAAATGCGTGATGCTTACACCGTAGCACAAAACCGAGGTGTTGATTTAAACAAAGTTTTTAACGGATAAGAACATGGCGAAAATTAAAATCACTCAGGTAAAAAGCGTTATCGACAGAAGCGAGCGCCAAAAAAGAACCATGAAAGCTTTAGGTTTGAGTAAATTAAACCAAAGTGTTGAGGTTGAGGCTAATGCAGCAATCATCGGCATGGTTAGAAAAGTTAATCACTTAGTAGCTATCGAAGCTATATAATTTTATTATCGGAATTTGCTTAAGATTTATATCTTAGGCAAATTTTTTTGTTTAATCGTTGTTTCCTGATTAGTGAAAGCGAAGGGGCAACACAATAAGTTTCAAAAATGAACTTAAGTAATTTAAAGCCTGCAAAAGGTGCTGTAAAAACTAGTAAAAGAATAGGTCGTGGTCAAGGTTCTGGTCGTGGGGGTACATCAACTCGCGGTCACAAAGGAGCGGGTTCACGTTCAGGTCACTCAACTAAGGTTGGTTTCGAAGGTGGTCAAATGCCTTTACAACGTCGTGTACCTAAAGTTGGTTTCAAACCAATTAACCGTACAGAGTACGTTGGTGTAAACTTAGACGTATTACAAGGATTAGCAGAAAAATTTAGCTTAACAACCATAAATTTTGCTACATTGCAGGAGCATGGTTTAGCTTCTAAAAATGACTTAGTAAAAATCTTAGGTCGTGGCGAAGTTAAAGCTAAATTAGAAGTTACAGCTCACGCTTTTTCTGCAAGCGCACAAAAAGCTATCGAAGCTGCTGGAGGCTCAATCGTAAAACTATAAAATGAAGAAGCTACTTACTACTTTAAGTAATATTTGGAAAATCGAAGAATTAAAAGGGCGTATTTTATTTACGCTTATGATTCTTGTAATCTATAGACTTGTTTGTCAAGTGGTATTGCCAGGTGTTGATCCTGCGCAACTATCAAATGCACAAAAATCAGGCCTATTAGGTTTGTTAGATATGTTCGCTGGGGGTGCATTCTCTAAAGCGTCAATCGTTGCGTTAGGTGTAATGCCTTATATCTCTGCCTCAATTGTAGTGCAGTTATTGGGAATTGCGGTGCCTACGTTCCAAAAAATGCAAAAAGAGGGAGAAAGCGGACGTAAAAAATTAACGCAATATACTCGTTACCTAACGGTGGCTATTACTATTGTACAAGCAATTGGTTATGTGAAAACACAAATTACCCCTGAGGCGATTGTGATTGATCATACGATATTCTATTTCTTGTCGGCGGTAGTGCTTACAGCAGGTACTTTATTTGTGATGTGGTTAGGTGAAAAAATTACTGATAAAGGTATCGGTAATGGTACATCCTTAATCATCATGGTAGGTATCATCGCTCGTTTGCCTATTGCAATCAGTCAAGAGATTAGCTCTGTATTTGCAGGTAATGACGGCGGTTTAATTAGATTGGTGTTGGAGATTGTAGCATTGTATGCAATCATCATGTTCACTATCCTAATTGTACAAGGTGTTCGTAAGGTGCCTGTACAATATGCAAAGCGTATTGTAGGTAACAAACAAGTAGGTGGCGTTAGACAATACATTCCGTTGAAGGTAAATGCAGCTGGTGTTATGCCAATCATCTTTGCTCAGGCTTTGATGTTTGTTCCAAGTGCATTGATTGGACTATTCCCTAATTTGCAGGAAAGTTGGTTGCACCAATATTCGGATATTACTTCGTTAACTTATAGTTTAACGTTTGCGTTTTTAATTATTGCATTCACATTCTTCTATACTGCAATTACCGTTAACCCAACTCAGATGTCTGATGACATGAAGAAAAATGGCGGTTTCATTCCGGGTGTAAAACCAGGATTGGCTACATCATCTTTTATTGATGAGGTAATTTCTAAGATCACTTTCCCTGGATCGTTGTTCTTGGCAGCTATCGCTATTCTTCCGTCTCTTGCTGTTAAAGTTGGTATTCAACAAGAGTTTGCCCATTTCTTTGGCGGTACTTCATTGTTGATTTTGGTAGGGGTAGTATTAGATACTTTGCAACAAATTGAAAGCTATTTATTAATGCGTCACTACGATGGTTTAATGAAAACGGGAAGAGTAACCGGACGTTCGGGAGTTCCAACTGTTACAAGCACCAGCGGAGCTGCATTATAAGCAAGCGACCATAAGATTGCATGTCTAAGATCCATTACAAATCTCAAGAAGAGATTGAATTAATTAGGGAAAGTTCACTATTGGTTTCTAAAACCCTTGCCGAAGTGGCGAAGGTTATTAAACCAGGAATTACAACCATATCATTAGATAAGCTGGCATACGAGTTCATTAAAGATCACGGAGCTGTGCCAGCTTTTCTTAATTACGGTGGTTTCCCTAGTTCTCTTTGCATTTCTCCTAATGAACAGGTCGTTCACGGCTTTCCTAACGATTACGTTATCCAAGAGGGTGATTTGATCTCGGTGGATTGTGGCGTAATTAAGAACAACTATTTTGGCGACTCAGCTTACACTTTCTCTATTGGTGAAATAGATGAAGAGCGTAGGAAATTAGTAAAGGTTACACAAGAGTGTTTGGCCTTTGCCATTGAGAAAGCTGTGGTAGGTATGCGTATAGGCGATATTGCCCATGCGGTACAGGCCCATGCTGAAGCTAACGGTTTTGGAGTAGTAAGAGAATTGGTAGGGCATGGGGTTGGCGTTCAACTTCACGAGAAACCAGAAGTTCCCAACTACGGTAAACGTGGAAGCGGAATGAAACTGGAAGAAGGAATGGTGTTAGCCATTGAGCCCATGATCAACGCGGGAACAGCAGGAGTTAAATTCTGGTCGGATGGTTGGACGGTAACGACAAAAGACAATAAGCCATCGGCACATTTTGAACACACTGTTGCCATAAAAAAGGGTAAAGCAGACGTTTTAAGCACTTTTTCGGTAATAGAAGAAGTTTTAAAAGAAAAAAGTTAAAAATTTCAAAAAAAATATTTAATTTTGCAACCCTGTTTGTGGACAGCTAATTAAGTAAAAATCAATAGAATATGGCTAAACAAGCCTCAATTGAGCAAGACGGAGTAATAAAAGAAGCATTATCGAATGCAATGTTCAGGGTAGAACTTGAAAACGGGCATGAGATTATTGCGCATATATCAGGTAAAATGAGGATGCACTACATCAAAATTTTGCCTGGAGATAAAGTAAAACTTGAGATGTCGCCTTATGATTTAACAAAAGGCAGAATCACTTATAGATACAAATAAAATGAAAGTTAGGTCATCAATTAAAAAGCGTAGTGCTGATTGTAAGGTTATTCGTCGCAATGGCAAACTTTACGTAATCAACAAGAAAAACCCTAAGTTTAAACAACGTCAAGGTTAATTAAAAAACATTTGGATCGATCCCGTACAACGGTGGCCCGCCGTTCGGTCGTTCATTAAAAACAATTTACAAATATGGCAAGGATATCAGGTATTGATTTACCAAGAAACAAAAGAGGCGAGATCGGACTAACTTACATCTACGGTGTAGGTAGATCAACTGCTCAAGACATTTTGACCCAAGCAGGGATCGATTTCAACAAAAAAGTACAAGATTGGTCAGACGACGAATTGTCTGCAATCCGTACCATCATCAACGATCAAATCAAAGTAGAAGGTGCTTTGCGTTCGGAGGTTCAATTAAACATCAAACGTTTAATGGATATCGGTTGCTACAGAGGTCTTCGTCACAGAAAAGGTTTGCCAGTTCGTGGTCAACGTACTAAAAACAACTCTCGTACTCGTAAAGGAAAGAGAAAAACAGTTGCTAACAAGAAAAAAGCATCTAAATAATAATTAGATTACAGATTTACGGTAGGGGATTACTGAGTTAGTTCAAGTTCGTAAGTCAAATCGTTAAAAAATAACATGGCTAAAAGTAAAAAAGTTACCAAAAAACGTCTTGTTGTGATTGAGCCAGTTGGCCAAGCTCACATCAATGCTACGTTCAACAACATCATCGTTACTTTAACAAACAACAACGGTCAAACCATTTCATGGTCTTCAGCTGGTAAAATGGGCTTCAAAGGTTCTAAAAAGAACACGCCTTATGCTGCTGGTCAAGCTGCATCTGATTGCGGTAAAGTAGCTCATGATTTAGGCTTACGTAAAGTTGAGGTTTTTGTTAAAGGTCCTGGTTCAGGTCGTGAATCTGCAATCAGAACTTTACAAGTAGCAGGTATTGAAGTTTTGTCTATCAAAGACATCACTCCACTTCCTCACAACGGATGTCGTCCTCCTAAGAAAAGAAGAGTTTAATCAATTAATTTTTAAAGCTAAGAGTCTGCAGCTACAGGTTGCATGATACTTTAAAATCAAAAACAAATGGCAAGATATACCGGACCTAAGTCCAAAATCGCCCGTAAGTTCAGAGAGCCAATTTTTGGCCCTGACAAAGCATTAGAAAGAAAAAACTATCCTCCAGGGCAACACGGTGCCTCAAAAAGAAGAGGAAAGCAGTCTGAGTACGCAGTACAGTTAATGGAGAAGCAAAAAGTAAAATACACTTATGGTGTGTTAGAAAAGCAATTCCGTAACTTGTTTACTAAAGCTTCTTCACGTCAAGGGATCACTGGTGATAACTTGTTACAATTGTTAGAAGCACGTTTAGACAATACAGTATACAGATTAGGTATTGCTCCTAGCCGTTCAGGTGCTCGTCAGTTGGTTAGCCACAAGCACATTACTGTAAACGGTGAGTTAGTAAATATCCCATCATATCAATTAAAAGCTGGTGATGTGGTTGCAGTAAGAGAGAAATCAAAATCTCTTGAAGCAATTTCAAATTCAGTAGCTGGCAGAGCAATCAACAAGCACTCTTGGTTAGATTGGAACGCTAAAGAATTATCAGGTAAATTCTTATCATACCCTAACCGCGATGAGATCCCTGAAAACATTAAGGAAAACCTTATTGTAGAGTTGTACTCTAAGTAATAGATTTGGTTAAAGCCCTTATGGGCTTTAACTGTTTTTACGTTATACAACATTAATAAACGATCTAAAAACATTAATAAATGGCAATTTTAGCATTTCAGAAGCCAGATAAGGTAATCATGCAGAAATCAACTGATTTCGATGGTCAATTTGAATTTCGTCCTTTAGAGCCCGGTTTCGGTGTAACAATTGGTAACGCCCTAAGAAGAATTTTACTTTCTTCTTTGGAAGGCTATGCTATTACCAGCATTCGTTTTTCAGGCGTTTCTCATGAGTTTTCTACTATCAAAGGTGTAGTTGAAGATTTAACAGAAATCATCCTTAACTTGAAACAAGTTCGTTTTAAGAAAACAGGTGAATCTGGTGATTCTGAGAAAATCTTTATCATTGTAAATGGTCAAGAACAATTCCTAGCGGGAGATATTACCAAGTTTTCAAACAATTTCGAGGTGTTAAACCCTGAAATGGTTGTTTGTAACATGGAGAAAAACGTTACTTTGGAAGTTGAGTTAACAGTTAACAAAGGACGTGGTTATGTACCAGCAGAAGAGAATAAAGTTTCTGATAGTGTAGTTGGTGTGATCGCAATCGACTCGATTTTCACTCCAATGAAAAATGTAAAATACACGATTGAAAACTATCGTGTTGAGCAAAAAACTGACTATGAGAAATTGATTTTAGATATTTCTACAGATGGTTCTATCCATCCGGAAGAAGCTTTGAAAGAGGCAGCTAAAATTTTGATCCAACACTTCATGTTGTTCTCTGATGAGAACTTAGTATTGGAATCTCAAGCTAAAGAAGAAACTAAGGAAGTTGACGAGGAAATCTTACACATGCGTAAAATCCTTAAAACTGAATTAGTAGATCTAGATCTTTCAGTACGTGCATTAAACTGCTTAAAAGCAGCTGATATCCGTACTTTAGCTGATTTAGTATCTTACGACGTTGCTGATATGTTAAAATTCAGAAACTTCGGTAAAAAGTCATTAACTGAAATCCAAGAATTGGTAAAATCTAAACAATTATCGTTTGGAATGAACCTTTCTAAATTTAAGTTAGACGAAGAATAAGCGCTTTGCGCCAAACGCTTAGCGATAAGCGTTAGAATAGGATAAATATTCACTGTGTGTAATTCCCTCAGATTAAGTTCAAAGAGACGGTGCACACTTTATAAACAAAAAAATGAGACACGGTAAAAAACACAATCACTTAGGAAGAACTACTTCGCACAGAAAAGCGATGTTGGCTAATATGGCTTCTTCTTTGATCACTCACAAGAGAATCACTACTACATTAGCTAAAGCTAAAGCTTTACGCGTTTATGTAGAGCCAATCATCACTAAATCTAAAAACGATACTACTCACTCACGTCGTACAGTATTTGCTTACTTAAAAGACAAAGAAGTAGTAACAGAGTTGTTCCGTGACGTTGCAGCTAAAGTTGCTAACCGTCCAGGTGGTTATACTCGTATCATCAAGTTAAACAATCGTTTAGGTGATAACGCTGAGATGGCGCTAATCGAATTGGTAGATTACAACGAAGTATACGGAAAAGATACAGCTGCTGCTGAGAAGAAAACTACTCGTAGAGGAAGAACAAAAGCTAAAAAAGCTGATGCTCCTGCTGCAGAAGTTAAAGAAGAAGCGGCTCCAGTTGCTGAAGTTAAGGAAGAAGTTGCAGAAGCCCCTGCGGCAGAAGAAGCTGCTCCTGAAGCACCAGCTGCTGACGATGCAGAAGAGCAAAAAGCGTAGTCTAACTAACTTATTATGCTTAAACCCTTTAGGATTTCCTAAAGGGTTTTTTTATGCGCTAAAGAAAGAGTTTTGATATTTATAATAAACATACACTAGATATCAGACTCTGTATGAATCGAATCAATGCTATTAATCATTATGCTATATAGATTTGACCTCTTCGAGGTCTATTGAGAGCAAAATGTGATATTAAGAATCTACATTAGGCAGAAGGTTAAGATTTATTTTTGAATTGAAGATGTTCCAGTTTTTTACCCACCAGTGTTTTCTCACCAACAACTTCAAAGCCTAATTTTAAATACAATCTTTTAGCGTTAGGATTATCCTGATCTACTAATAAACCAAGCGTTTCATTTCTTTTGTGAACGTATTCATCAATTAGAAACTGAAAGATTTTTGATCCAATGCCTTTGCCTTGCTGGTTTGGATTTACGCCAACACAATCAATGTAGTATTCTCCAGCTTGGGTTTCATCTTCCGGGTTAAAAGCTCTATTAAACATTGCTTTTATCTTACGAGCTACAGGTTCTCTTAGTTCATGTAATTTGGTGCCATCATATACCAATGCTGCTGCTACAATTTCATTTTCAGCTTCAACCAGCCAGCAGTTTTCGTAGGAGTATTGATTATTCCGTTCTTCAATTAGGCTGTTGAGAAATTGTAAAGCCTTTTCTACAGAATTTTCGCCTATAAATTGATAAGCGATTTCTTCCATGGCTAGGAAGATGTAATTGGCGATGATTTTAGACTCTTCACGTTTTGCTTTTCTAATCAACATAGTAGATTTACTTTAGGCCAAAATGCTTCCAGGTTCAATTTCGTAGGGTGCTTTACCTTGCTCGAACATTCTAGTTTGAAAGCTGCCTTCTACGGTAATTTTATCATTGATCCTTCTGATCCAATTCCCTTCTCTTAAGCCAACTACTTTAACGTTGTTTTGGGTTAGAAATTCTAATATCCTCGTTTCTCTGGTTTCTCCGTTGTGCTTTAATTCTGGTTGTGGGTCTAGGTAGTGAGGGTTGATATTAAATGGCACTAAGCCCATGCAGTCGAAACTTGGAGGATATACAATAGGCATATCGTTAGTGGTTTTCATATTTAAACCACCAATGTTGGTACCTGCACTACAGCCTAAATAGGGTTTGCCATTTTCTACATTTGTCTTTAAAGTGTTCATCAAGTTAAGTTCGTGCAGCGTTTTTACCAGTAAAAAGGTATTGCCGCCGCCAGTAAAGAAGCCTTGTGCATTTTCGATGGCCGCTACTTGATCTTCAAATTCATGGAGTCCTTTAACCTTAATCCCCAACTCTGAAAAGAAGCCAGCGGCTTTTGCAGTATAGTCGTCATGAGAAATTCCTCCTGGACGAGCGAAAGGGATAAAGATGATATCATTTACCCCTTGGTAAAGTTTAATGAGTTCTGGTTTAAGGTAGGCCAAATACGTTTCGCCAAATAGGGTAGAGGTAGAAGCAAGGATGATATTCATATCGGTTTAATTAGTTCTTCGCAAATATAAGGAAGCTAAATTTACGGTGTTTAATTTGGCAATGACTTTCTGTTGTACGTCATTCCCGCGAAGGCGGGAACCACGAAGGCTCATTGAAGATAATCTTAAAACGAATGATGGGCTACGATCGCATTACGATTGCCAGTCAGGCTGGCAAAGACGATAATCAAAGTGGGTGCTAGGCTACTACTATCTCATGACGATTTATTGTGGGCATAATCGTATTTTTGCACTTCATTATTAATCAAGATGGATCAGCACGGAACAACCTTTGTAAATGAGATCAAAAAAGTGATCGCAGAATCGGCTTTTGTAAAGTTAGCTTTGGGTAATTATAAAGGCACGGAAGAAGGTTTGAAACAGCTGTATGTAAAGCCTGTGTTGATTAAGAACAAGCAGCAATTGGCTTTCAATTATCGTTATAAAACCAGGGATATTTTCAAAAATTTTGAGATTGCGGAGGGATTGGCGCTTATTGAAGGGTACTTAGCCGGCGATTTCAATGTAGCTACTTTATTTTCTACCCATCAGGAAATGATTTTGGAGAGAAATGTTAAAGGCAGCTTTAGGTTACGAACTAAGCAGTTGGAAGAGAAAAAGGAAGCCAATTTAGCTCATAACAAAGAAAAGAAGCGATTGATTTTGGCAAAAGATAACCTTTATCTTCATGAGCTTGGACTTACCGACGAGCAAGGAACAGTGTTTAAAAATGCACAGGATAAGTACAAGCAGATTAACCAGTACATCGAAATCTTAAGTTCGCTGATTAAGGAGCTTCCTCAAGGCACCATTAAAAACGTAGTGGATATGGGTTCAGGGAAGGGCTACCTTACTTTTGCTTTGTACGACTATTTGCTTAACCATCAGCAAAAGGCCCATGTGATTGGGGTGGAGTTTAGAAAGGACTTGGTGGATTTGTGCAATCAAATTGCGGTTAATGCCAAGTTTGAGCAGCTTTCTTTTGTAGAAGGAACCATAGAAAGTTATGACGCCGAAGCGATAGACCTTTTAATTGCTTTGCACGCCTGTGATACCGCTACAGATGATGCCATTTATAAAGGGATTAAGGCTAATGCCGATTTGATTGTGGTGGCCCCTTGTTGTCATAAACAAATTCGTAGGGAAATAGAGAAAGGCAAAGCGCAAAATGAACTGAACTTTTTAACCAAGCATGGAATATTTTTAGAGCGTCAGGCTGAAATGGTGACCGATGGATTGCGTGCCTTGATTTTGGAATATTTTGGTTACAAAACGAAGGTGTTTGAATTTGTATCTGATGTGCATACCCCGAAGAATGTGTTGGTAGTTGGAATAAGGAGCAAGGAACAAGGGACAAGGAATAAGGAGCAAGGATTAAGGAGCAAGGATGAAGTGTTGCAAAGGATTAAACAGACCAAGCAATATTTCGATATTGGTTACCATCATTTGGAACGTTTGCTTGAAATTTAGTGACTATTCATTGTAAATCCACAATAACACAGGCTTTTTCTTTTTGATCAGTAAGCGATCTATTTGCGTCATTTGATCATCTGCAATAACAGGACAGCCCGCACTTTGGCCAAATAGGCTTTGTGGGTAAATTTCGTAGTTGGGTACGGGCGTGTAGGAATGCAGTACGATGATTCTCTTAAACGCATTGCTGTTTGTTTTTTCCAATCCGTACATTTTGTAATGGATATTGATGCCCCAATTGCTATACGACCTATTTTTAACTTTGTATTTGCCTAAGGAAGTACAGTTGCTACCTACGGTATTACTAAAAACCGGTTTGGCAGCAGTGCTTCCTCCGCCCACACCGTGAGCGCATAAGCCAGCGATGATGGTTTTCTTCTGTTTGAAATCGTAAACAAATAACCTGTTTTTACCAGAGGGGATGCTCATGTCTATCATGATACAAACGGTGGTATCCAATTTATTTTTCTTACAAAACACATAGGCTTCACTGAGTTTTTCAGCTTTGATGCTTGTTGTGGGCGATGATAAAAAGGGTAAGAGGAGCAGTAATAGGTTTAGCATGCTTAAATATAGTGATTTGTATTCCCATAATCTCGCAGGTTTTCAAGGAGTATTTGCAGGAAAATGGTGGTTTGTTGTACAGACTGCTGTGCCATAAACCTGATGGCAGCGGATATCCTTTTTGTTTTGTAGTCATCCTGTTACTGAAGTTTCGGGAGAAGGATATGTAAGTTATAGCAGCTTAGAAGTAGATTTTTCGCTGCGCTCAGAATGACAGGAAGGTGAAACAAAAAGATAGCAGCGTACAGCAGGACCAGCGTAGCCATGAAATACGGGCAATCATTTTCAACTTCTCTTTAGACTTTGAGCTTTTCACTTTTAACGCTATTTCTGCCAAGCTGTCAGCATAATTTGGAATATATGTTTACATTTTTTCCGCTTTTTTTGACAAAATTCTGCCAAAACCCTATTGGCACATCGCTTGTTAATAGGAAATAGAACGAAAAAATAATTAAGAAAATATATATTAAAATGGGAAAAATAATTGGTATAGACTTAGGAACTACGAACTCTTGTGTTGCTGTAATGGAGGGTAATGAGCCTGTGGTTATTGCAAACAGTGAGGGTAAACGTACTACGCCATCTATTGTTGCTTTTACGGAAAACGGCGAGCGCAAAGTAGGCGAGCCTGCAAAACGTCAGGCAATCACAAACCCAACAAAAACGATTTATTCTATCAAACGCTTTATGGGCAGCAGCTTTAATGAAGTTGACAAAGAAGTTGGAAGAGTGCCTTATAAAGTAATCAAAGGGGATAACAATACGCCTCGTGTTGAGATTGACGATAGAAAATATACACCGCAAGAAATTTCGGCAATGGTTTTACAGAAAATGAAAAAAACCGCTGAAGATTTCTTAGGTCAAGAGGTAACTGAAGCTGTAATTACCGTACCTGCTTACTTTAATGACGCACAACGTCAGGCAACTAAAGAAGCTGGTGAAATTGCAGGTTTGCAGGTAAAACGTATTATTAACGAACCTACTGCAGCGGCTTTGGCTTATGGTTTAGATAAAGCTCACAAAGACATGAAAATTGTGGTGTTTGACTGCGGTGGTGGTACTCATGACGTTTCTGTATTGGAGCTTGGTGATGGTGTATTTGAAGTGAAATCTACTGATGGTGATACTCACTTAGGTGGTGATGACTTTGACCATGTTTTGATTGAGTGGTTGGCTGATGAATTTAAAAACGAGAACGGTATGGACTTGCATAGAGATCCAATGGCGTTGCAACGTTTAAAAGAAGCTGCTGAAAAAGCTAAAATTGAGCTTTCAAGCACTACTTCAACTGAAATTAACTTGCCTTATATTACTGCTGATGCCAGCGGTCCTAAACACTTAGTGCGTACTTTAAGCCGTGCTAAATTTGAGCAGTTGGCTGGTGATTTGATCAAGCGTACGATTGATCCTTGTAAATCAGCTTTGAAAAATGCTGGTTTATCAGTAGGTGATATTGACGAGATCATTTTGGTAGGTGGTTCAACTCGTATTCCTGCTATTCAGGATGCGGTAAAAGCTTTCTTTGGTAAAGAGCCTTCGAAAGGTGTAAACCCTGATGAGGTGGTAGCTATTGGTGCTGCTATCCAAGGTGGTGTATTAACTGGTGATGTGAAAGATGTATTGTTGTTAGACGTTACACCTTTGTCATTGGGTATTGAAACCATGGGAGGTGTAATGACTAAATTAATTGAGGCTAACACCACCATTCCAACTAAGAAAACGGAAACTTTCTCTACTGCGGCTGATAACCAACCTTCTGTGGAGATCCATATTTTACAAGGTGAGCGCCCAATGGCAACTCAAAACCGTACCATTGGTCGTTTTATGTTGGATGGTATTCCTCCAGCACCTCGTGGCGTACCTCAAATTGAAGTGGCTTTTGATATTGATGCTAACGGTATCTTACACGTAAGTGCAAAAGATAAAGCAACAGGTAAAGAGCAAAAAATCCGTATTGAAGCTTCTTCTGGCTTAACTGATGCTGAAATCCAAAAAATGAAGCAAGAAGCTGAAGCTAACGCTGAAGCAGATAAGCAGGCTAAAGAAGAGGCAGATAAAATCAACGCTGCTGATGCATTGATCTTCTCTACAGAGAAACAATTGAAAGAGTTTGGCGATAAATTATCTGCTGATAAAAAAGCTCCAATTGAAGATGGTTTGAAAAAACTGAAAGATGCACATGCTGCTCGTAACTTTGCAGATATTGATGCAGCACAAGCTGAATTGCAAAATGCATGGAATGCTGCTTCGGAAGAGATGTACAAAGCGGGACAGGAAGGGCAACCGCAAGAGGGTGCAGCACAAGCTGAGCCTCAACAAGGTGGCGATACTGTAACTGACGTAGATTACGAAGAAGTAAAAGACGACGATAAAAAATAAGCATTGTTTTTTATCGATAAAAAAGCCCCGTACATACGGGGCTTTTTTTGTGGGCTTATAATAATATTCGTACTGATTTTTGAAGTTCTGATATCGCCCGACTTACTTATAATATTTTGTGATTTTTTTTCACATTTTCTCATTTTCAAAATGAGAAAGGTAAATTGTTAAAAACTAATGTCCTAACTGCCATTAGTTGCTTGTTCTTTACCAAAGTTATTTAAACTTGATATTTCATCATCTTAAAACTAAAATCATATGAACATGAAAAAAGCGAAAATTCTATTTGTTGGTGCTGCAATTTGTTGTTTGCCAATTTTAACTAGGGCAGTTTCATTTAATACGCCAGAATACCAAGAGTATACATTCTATTTCTTTACCTCCTGTGGAACTTACCACCAATTTACCTTATGGAGTAATAGTGGTGCACCTCTTGCTGATGCGCATAATACAGCAGTAGTTTTAGCTGCTGCAGATTGCGGTCCTAATGGTCCAGTACCAAAAGTTTACATGATGGCACCACAATAACAAACGTATTAAAAATTACTTTTAGTCTTTATAGAAGAAAGCCCCAGCAATTTGTTGGGGCTTTTTATTGATGAGTTTTTTTGATCATGTTGTTACTGTAAATCAAATGAGCAAAACCATGCTTTTGATAAGAAGCAAGTCAAATTCTAATTTTTGGCTAAATAACCTGCTATTAACTGTTCTAGTTCCTCTTCATTTTTAACCAATTGTATCAATAATTTGAACTGGTTTTTTGTTCTATCCAGATTTTGTAAAGGATAGTTGGTCGGATAGTAGACACTGCCATTTAGAAAATCAGCTAAAAAACGGAGTGCCTGCATATAAATGATGTATTTGCCGCTAAATAAGATTGCCCTTTTTTCTGTCTCTGTAAGAATATTGCCCATTTCAGATAAATATCCCTCTATCATCGCTGCAAAATAATCTATCCGTACGGTGATTTTGGAAAGGTCAGTTTCGTTTTCCGAAAATTCACAAAGATAGGTGCGCATCATATCCCCAAGATCAGATATAAATTTGCCAGGCATTAGTGTGTCTAAGTCAATTACGCAAACACCTTCATAGCTACCTTGGGCTAACAGCACATTATTAATTTTGGTGTCGTGATGCATTACCCTATTTGGCAAGCTATCCTTTAACGATTGATATTCCGTTAAGATAGATTTAAAACCAAGCGCCGTTTCAATTTCTTTTGCCGCTTGCTCTCTCAATGCTGGAGAAGTTTGACCCAAGGCCGTTTGAAATTGGTCGAAACGAAGTTGAAGGTCATGAAAACCTACAATGGTTTCTTGTAGGGTACTGCTATCAAAATCATTAAGTAATCTGCTCAATTTGCCAAACTGTTTTGCCGCTTGATAAGCCTGCTGTGGAGCAGTCAAAGTATCTAGGGCAATAGTGCTGTCAACAAAAGGGCTCAAACGCCAAAAAGCACCTTCATGGTCTACCATGGTGCTGCCTGTACTGGTGGCTATAGGGGCGGGGAAAAGATAATCAGGGAAGTTTTCCGCTAAAAAATCTGCAATTTGTTTAATGTTATTGGCAACAGCTGCTGGGTTGGTGAAAACATGTGTATTGATTTCTTGTAGCACATATTTTCTTTGCTCACCAGTTGTCTGTATGAGCAAATAGGTTCTGTTGATGTGACCAGAACCTATTTGTTGTATTTTAATATTTTGGCTATTTAAACCGTATGATTTTAAAATACTTTCATCAATTGTTAATTCCATAGCTTCTCTGGGTAGTTGCCATTTTTGATAAGTTCATCAATACATGCCTGAACCAACGGCTTATCTTCTTTATAGGTCACACCAAACCATTGGTTGTCGGTTGGTACTACTTTAAAAGAAGCTTTTTGGGTGCTTACCAGATGCTCGCCTATGAGGGGAATAAAAAACTCAGCCTTAGGCTTGTCTTTGTTTTCCATCGCGAAGGTTTTGAAAAGTTCTTCGGTAATATTAAATACTGCAGGAGTAAAGCCCCAGAAATTCATCGATACAGGAGTTTCAAACTCTAACGGGAATTCGTTGCCATCTTCTTCGTAAACAATAGAATCGCCTTTTTTGTAAACTTTTGTACGCTCTACAATTTCGGTCAAATTACCTGCTTCATCAGCTTTGCATACGCCTCTTGATACCGAACCAAAATCAGATAAAGTTTTGCCGATTTTGTAACCGATGATCGAATAATTGGTGTCGTTTATTTCCGAAGTAAGGAAGTCGGCCATTTTTTTGAAGGCATCAAAACCGTAGAAATCATCAGCATTAATGACACAGAAAGGTTCTTTTATCACTTTTCTGCCCGAAAGGATAGCATGTGCCGTTCCCCAAGGTTTTTCGCGATAAATTTCTTCATCGATACCAAATTGTTTAAGATCAAAGTTTTGGTAAACATAGTCTACTTCAATTTTTCCTTTTAACTTTTCGTCAAAAATGGCTTTGAAGTTGTCTGCAAATTCTTCTTTGATGATGAATACAACTTTTCCAAATCCGGCTTTAATTGCATCATATATAGAATAATCGATAATGGTTTCTCCGTTAGGGCCAAAACCGTCGATTTGTTTCATGCTACCATAGCGGCTTGCCATACCGGCTGCCAAAATCAATAACGTAGGTTTCATTAACTGTTTAGTTTTTAAATGAATATTTAGTTGTCGCCAAAGTTAACTTTTAGAATCCAAAAAGCCCACCCCCAGACGATTTAGTTGATCGAGTTTTTTTGCCGCTAAGCATACCGAAAATACCTCGAACAATTTCTTTCCCTATTTGTCGGGTAATGGTGGCTCCCATAATCTCTTCCACTAAACTCTTTTCACCTGGTTTTGGTTTGCTTTCTTCTTCAATTCTTTTGCGTTCCTCTTCTTCGGCCTTTATTTTGTTTTCATTGGCTTGAGTCTCGTTTATCTTATCAGTAAGCATCTCGTAGGCGCTTATCGGATCTACTGTTTCCTTATATTTGATAAACAGCTGACTGCCTTGCATGAGCTTCTCACAATCTATCGCTGCCATTGGTCCCATTACCGCCCTAGGTGGAGTAAGTAAAGTTGCCGCAACTTCGGTAGGGATACCTTTTTCGTTCAATACGGTAATGAGTGCTTGGCCAGTACCTAATGAGGTTAACACTTTATCGATGGTATAAAATTCTGATTTTGGATAAGTGTTCACGGTTTTCTTTAAAGCATCGACATCGTTAGGCGTAAATGCTCTTAAGGCATGTTGTACTCTGTTTCCTAGTTGCGATAACACACTTTCGGGAATATCCATAGGTGATTGTGTACAAAAGAATACGCCAATCCCTTTTGAACGGATCAGCCTAATAATGGTGTTGATTTGCTCTAAGAAAGCTTTGGGTGCATCGTTAAATAGAAGATGTGCTTCATCGAAAAAGAAAACCAGTTTGGGCTTGTCTAAATCTCCAGCTTCTGGCATGGTTTGGTAAATTTCTGCCAAAAGACTTAATAAAAATGTAGAATAAAGCACGGGTTGACTTTGCACATCGGCGATGTTTAATAAACTAATTACGCCTTTGCCATCTACACGGTTAAATAAATCCTCGATATTAAAAGAGGTTTCACCAAAAATTCCACCCAAACCTTGCTGTTCTATGGCTACAATTTTCCGAAGAATAGTACTTGAGGTAGCCGTAGAGATAGATCCATAACTTGATTTGATTTCTTTTGCTCCTTCACCCTCTGAAAGATAGCCAAGTAATTTTTTCAGGTCATTTAAATCTACCACAGGCATTTTATGGTCGTCTGCGTATTTAAACAATACCGCTAAAACTCCAGATTGTGTGTCGTTAAGCTCCAATATTTTGGAAAGTAGCACAGGACCAAACTCGGTCACTGTCGCACGCATTTGAGCACCTAATTTTCCCGTCAAGGAATATATTTCGATAGGGAAGCCACTTGGGGTAAAAGGCTTATTCAGTTGTTGTGCCCTTTCCTCAATTTTAGGATTAGTACTACCAGCTTGATATAAGCCCGAAAGGTCTCCCTTTACATCGAGCATGAAAACAGGAACTCCTTTGTCAGATAACTGTTCGGCCAGTAATTGCAAGGTTCTGGTTTTTCCTGTACCAGTAGCGCCGGCGATAAGACCGTGTCTGTTCATCATGCGCAAGGGTAAATTTACTTCGGCCTCGGCCAAAGCTAAACCATCTAACATGGCGGCACCCAAATAGATATATTCGCCACTAGGTGAATAAGAGGCTTTTATTTTTTCGATAAAGGTATTTTGGTTGGCACTCATAAGCTTAATTTGAAATCTCAAATTAGCAAAAATCAATTATAAACCGTCTTAAATAATGATAAAAACATTAAGAAATAAGATGAAAAGCTTCAAGATTGCTTTATGTGATATGACAAGAAACTTAGATGTCCTTAAATTTCTAAGGTGGTTAAATTGATAGAAAGATATCACAAACAAATGCCTTCAACTTATTTACTGGTTTGTGCAGTTTTTTGCAGTTTTTATTTTTAAAAAACATTACTAAAATGCTTAATTTTACATTGTGTCAAATCATACTCACCTTTCGGCCCCATTCCAAAAGCTAGCAGACAGTTTTAGCGGAGAATTATTTTACGACCAATCAGCTGCTCACGAAGCACAAAAGCTTGTTTATTCAACGGATGCATCGGTTTATCAAGAAAAACCTTTAGCGGTTGCAGTGCCCAAAACAAATGAGGATATTAAAACCCTCATCAGCTTTGCAAACGAACATCACCTTACCCTCATTCCAAGAGCTGCGGGAACATCGTTAGCGGGACAGGTAGTAGGTAATGGATTAGTAGTAGATATTTCTAAGTATCTGAATAAAATATTAGAGATTAACCAAGAGGAACAATATGTAAGAGTACAACCCGGAGTAATCAGAGATGATTTGAATGTTGCCCTTAAACCTTTTGGATTGATGTTTGGTCCAGAAACTTCTACCGCTAACAGAGCCATGATTGGCGGTATGATTGGAAATAACTCTTGCGGTTTGCACTCCATTGTTTGGGGCGATACCCGTCAAAACTTGCTAGAAGTAAAAGGTCTTTTGAGCAACGGACAAGAAGTAGAGTTTAAAGAAATTCCGCTTGCGCAGATCGTTGAAAAATCGCAGTTGAATAGCTTGGAAGGCGTAATTTATAAAGGAGTTTCCGAACTGGTTAATAACTCCAAAAATATCGAGGCGATAGAGAAAGGCTATCCTAAGAAAACGCTTACCAGAAGAAATACCGGTTATGCCTTAGATTTTTTAATTCCCGAAGAAGGAAAAGAAAACTTTAATATGTGCGAACTGATTGCTGGCTCAGAAGGTACATTACTTTTTGTAACCGAAGCCAAGTTAAAGTTGTTGCCTTTGCCGCCTAAGCAAGAAGCGCTAGTTTGTGTGCATTTTAATTCATTGGCAGAGTCGTTGTTGGCCAATATCATCATCCTGAAACATCAGCCGATGGCTTCGGAATTGGTAGATAAATATATCATGGACTTTACCAAAGGCCATCCGGTATATCAACATAACCGTTTTTTTATTGAGGGTGAGCCCGAAGCTTTACTAATGGTCGAGTTTTTTGCGGAAACTCAGCAAGAAATCGATATTAAAACTTCGGCATTAATTGCTGATTTAAAGTTGGCAGGTTTGGGCTATGCCTATCCAATTGTATATGGATCACAAACCAAACTGGCTTGGGATGTTAGGAAAGCGGGATTGGGGCTGATCAGGAATTTACCAGGGGATAACCAGCCCGTAAACCTGATAGAAGACTGCGCCGTTGCTCCAGAAGATTTACCAGCTTATATCGAAGAACTTCAACAGATTTTAGATAAATACAATCTAAAGGCATCTTACTATGCACATGCTGGCGCTGGCGAATTGCATGTGGAACCCATGATTAACCTTAAAACTTCAGAAGGGAAGGAGCTTTTTAGAACAGTTTTGAAAGAAACAGCAGCTTTAGTGAAAAAGCACCAAGGTTCTTTAAGTGGTGAGCATGGCGATGGCCGTTTAAGGGGCGAGTTTATCAAAGACGTATTAGGGGCCGACGTGTATGAACTTTTAAAAGAAGTAAAGCAATTGTTCGATCCGCTTGGGGTATTTAATGCCAATAAAATAGTGGATACCCCGCCAATGAACGAGTTTTTACGTTATGAAGCCGATAAACAAATTAAACCCGTTAAAACTATCTTTGATTTTTCGAAGAATGAAAGCATCTTAAGGTTGGCAGAAAAATGTTCGGGTTCTGGCGATTGTAGAAGAACCCATATCAGCGGTGGTACGATGTGTCCATCGTATATGGCTACTCGTCAAGAGAAAGACACCACAAGAGCTCGAGCAAATATTTTAAGGCAATTCCTAAGCAACGATACAGGCGATAACCCATTCAATCACGAGGAAATTAAGGACGTAATGGATTTATGCTTGAGCTGTAAAGCTTGTAAATCCGAATGTCCTTCAAGTGTGGATGTGGCCAAAATGAAAGCGGAATTTTTGCAGCATTATTACGATGCAAATGGCGTGCCTTTCCGTACCAAAATGATTGCCAATTTCACCAAATCGCAACGTTTAGCGGCCATTGTTCCTTCTATTTATAATGCATTAATCAGCAATAACTTTACAGGAAAGCTGATTAAAAAAGTAGTGGGCTTTGCTCCAGATCGTTCATTGCCAAAAGTAGGGAAGACCACTTTGCGCAGTTGGAAAAAACAACACGATAAAAAGCATGCTTCACAAGCTAAAGACCGTAAGGTTTATTTGTTTTGCGATGAGTTTACTAATTATAATGATGTAGAAATTGGAATGACCACCATTAAACTTCTCGAGAAGTTAGGTTATGAAGTGATTATTCCACAACATTTGGAAAGTGGGCGTACTTATCTTTCAAAAGGTTTGATACGCGAAGCGAAAGCATTGGCTAACAAAAATGTGGGACTGTTGGCAGATTTGGTAAATGCAGATGCACCGCTGCTAGGTGTCGAGCCATCGGCTTTGTTGACTTTTAGAGATGAATATCCAGAATTGGTAGATGCGAATTTGGTGCAGAAAGCCAAACAACTGGCACAAAACTCATTTTTGGTGGAGGAGTTTTTGCTGAATGAGTTTGAAGCGGAGAAAATTAGAGCTAATCAATTCACATCAGACTATCAATTGATTAAATTGCATGGCCACTGCTATCAAAAATCACTAAATGCCCTTACGCCAACGGAGAAGATATTGTCGATGCCGAGCAATTACAAAGTCGAACTTATTCCTTCCGGCTGCTGCGGAATGGCGGGCTCTTTTGGTTACGAAGCTGAGCATTATGAGGTTTCTATGAAGGTTGCAGAGCTGGTACTTTTGCCAGAAGTGCGTAAACAGAATGATGATACCATTATTGCTGCTGCGGGAACAAGCTGCCGACATCAAATTAAAGACGGAACGCAGAAGATTGCGAAACATCCAGTGGAAATTTTATGGGAAGCGTTGAACTAGACCGACCCATCGATGTGCTAGAAGCGTATGTGAAAAAGCACTTCTCATTGTCTGCTAGCAGCCTTACTGAATTTCTATCGCCTTGGAGAATTTTCCAAGCAGAAAGAAAGGAAATATTGACCCCTCAAGGGGAGCAAGAAAGATATCTTTACTTTGTACTGGAAGGTGTGCAGCGAGTATATGCTTTAAATAGTGAAGGGAAAGAAGCTACGCTGATTTTTACTTATGCGCCATCTTTTGGTGGCGTACTCAATGCCATGATGACCGAACAGGTATCCCAATTCTTTTATGAAACGTTAACGGCTTCCTCTTTTTTGCGAGCTCCAGCTTCGGAAATAAAAAGAATAATGCTCGCTAATAGTGAAATTGCTCAAATGATTAATTTGGGAATAAGCGGAGCGCTAGGTGGGGTTTTAGACCGTTTGGCCGAACTACAGTTGATGTCATCAGAAGAAAAGTTCAGAAGTCTGTTAAAACGAAGCCCACACATCCTTACCTTGGTTCCCCATAAATACCTAGCTAGTTACCTGGGAATAGATGCCACCAACTTCAGTAAGCTGATGAATAAAGTGAAAATATAATCTTGGTAAATACCAACAATTAAGCTGTTGTGCTAAAATATCTTTGTCCCATTAACGAATAAATAAATGAGCGCAATAGAGAAGAAAGTATTTCTAGCAGATTTGTACCAGCGTACCGAATCAATTTTAAATCTAGCTATTGAACAATATCAAAATTTGGATGAAAAGGCCCTCACTTTTACTGTGGATGAGCAAAGCTGGAATATTGCACAATGTTTGGCCCATTTGAATACCTACGGACATTATTACCTGCCTAAAATGAAAGCTATTTTAGCTAAATCTAATGAGATGTCTCTAGCGGATTATGTACCTGGCTGGTTGGGCAATTATTTTGTAGGGATGATGGATGTAGATAATAAACAGCGTAAGAAATACAAAGCAGCCAAACAACACCAGCCTCAGGTGGAAGATGTTTATGCCGTAGTGACTGAATTCATTGACCAACAGGAAATCTTTCTGAAATATATTAAGGCATTTGAAAGGGTAGATGTGAATGGTATTAAAATTCCTATTTCAATCAGTAAGTTGGTTAAATTAAGGTTAGGAGATGTGTTGGCTTTTATGGTAATGCATAACGAACGTCATATCCATCAAATTAAAAATATACAGCGTGCCCATAGCAATGACTTAACCGAAAGGACAGTTTCTACAACGCTTGCCCCTTAGGTATTTCTCACAACAGTTTTTCTTTTTCTTGTCCTTTTTGTCCTGTTTCGAGCCTTTTTTCTTTTTATCTTTTTTAGACATAGGTCTTTTTTCGTCATTGCGAGGTACGAAGCAATGACGGTTTAACTTTCAAAATAAACAAAAAAGGTGCATACTTGTTGTACACACCTTTAATTATTGTTTTGTTTTGTTGTCGCTTTTTTTAGTAGACAGGCTAGTTTTTTTATCCCGAATGTTCGGGATTTGATATGTTCAACTTTCTACTTTTAACTTTAACTAAGCTTCGCTGTCGTATGAAATTTGGCCAACGTGCTTGTCAATTTGCCATCTTCCAGTTCCTTCTTCGCCAATTACGTCGAATAATTCTAGGGCTCTACGTGCTTTGTACTCTTCTTCACGTTGTTCTCTAAAGAACCAGTTCAAAAATTCTAAGGTCACATAATCCTGCTCTTTGTGGCAACGAGCTGCAATGTTTTTGATGGATTGCGTTACACTGATTTCTTGCTCTAAAGCTTCCTCAAATACTTCGCGGAACGAGTTGTACTCTTGTTTGATATTGGTTACATCTGGAGAAACTGCGGTTCCGCCCATGTCCAACACGTATTTGAAGAATTTCAACTGGTGTTGTCTTTCTTCTTCTGCTTGCTTAAAGAAGTAATCAGCAGAAAAATCGTAACCATTTCTGTTGCACCATGAAGCCATTGATAAGTAAATAGATGATGAATGAGCTTCTTTTTTTATTTGCTGGTTGATAAGTGTTTCTACATCTGATGATAGTAAACACTTTACACGCATAATATCTTTCATTTTCTGTGTCTTTAGTTTTTTAACGGTAGTGAAACGCTATGATAGAACCAGTTTTTCAACTGTGTGAAAGGTCATGTTGTTTCATTAATTATTTCCTTTGACACTACAAAGTTACAGCTATAATGTTCTGTAAAAGAAATTATTAATAATATGGAAACAGTCTAAGTCTGAGTTTTAAGAAGCTAAGCGATAAAGGCAATCGTGAATAATGTGGTTAAGTTCCAACATTACAAAGGTGCCTTGCAGCAATTCTTTAAGTTTGATGAGCTCCAGTAAAGAAAGCACATAAGAGTGGTCGCATGCACAAATGAAGATGATTTCTACATCAGCAGTTTTATCGCTGCTCAAAAGCTTTTCTTCAATGTCAACTTGGTAAACCGCTTTTTTAAGTTTAAGAAGATTTCTGTAGTCAAAGCGGGCTAACTTCCCTGCAAAATCAATATACCAGCAATTTTCTGAATCTGATTGAAAGATGGCGCCGCATTGGGTAGCAAACACTTCTTCAAACGTGGCAACAGGAAATAATGCTTCTTCTATTTTTTGCACAGTAGGTTAAATATTTATACAAAAGTAGTATTATTTAGATTTAATACAAATAAAAATATAAAACTTATGCAGAGTAGGCTGTCTTGCGATTGATGTGGAGACGAGGAACAGAAAGCATAGCTATGATCAGTAAGCTTACACCCAAGATGACAAATAAATAGGTGTTGCTAAAAGGCTTTTTGTTTCGCTGGTAAATATTTTGGTCGTCTGCATATATTTCATACACTGTTGGCCGTACTTGAAGGATATCCGATTTCTTTATTTTGACTTTAATTTGTCCGGCGTATTTTAATGATTTGTTGACACCAGAGAAGATATTGAAACCTTGTTTTACAGAGTCGACATTTAATTTGAGGATAAAGAATTTGTTGCTGCCATTTAGCATAAAGGTTAGGTAGGCGTACTCTGTTTCTTGCTCACCACTTTTCTCCCTCTTTGTAAATTGATGTGTTTTATTTAAGGAGCCTTTTAAGACAATTAAGTTGTTTTCGGCAAATAGGATTTGTGTAAATATCACGTAGCTAAATAAACACAATAATAATATGATGATATATTTTGCTTTGTTCATATTTAACTAATTGTTTAGTTAAAAATAGGATATCTTTTCCATTTAAACAATTTAGAAGCTTGAGTTTGGATAAAAGCAGTATACTTCATTTTTGGTGCTTCAATAGAGGTAAGATGTGGCCACTTAGACCTGATTGTAGCGAAAATACTTTTTGTTTTTGTTGGTCACGTTGAGCTTGTCGAAGCGTTTTTGCCATTATTATCCTTCGACGGGCTCAGGATGACAGGAGCGAGGGCGCACTAAAGAAAAACAAAAAGATTGCAGCGGAAAGCAGGAAGATAGTTCCAAAAAAGCGATTGCGGTTGCTCTTCTATTTCAAATAATGATAAACGTCATTCTCAAAACAAAACTGAAATAATTAAGGTTTATCTATTACTAAATAAATGAACCATGGATAATCAAAAACCAGCCAAAGATAAGCTACATGGTAGCGATTTGGGCGAAACCAAAGACTTCAACGAACTGTCTTATAATAAGGATAAAAATAGTTTTGAGTTTGATGTAAAAGGTGACGAAGCCAACTACGACCATCCTTTGCCTTACGATACCTCGGCACCAAATGGAGAGGATAGCATTTCTACTTACGACGAATCCAATCCGTATGTTGGAAATGAATATGATCAAAAGGGGCAAGTTGACGAACAGTTGGAAGATAATGGGATGCGTGTAGACGAAACTGGGGAAAGTGTGTTGCTTGATCCTGCGGATAAAATTTTGGCACAAACAGAAGAAGATTTTAGGGATGATTTGGATGAAGAAGGTTATCCAAAAAATGATTTGCCAAGTTAAGGCAGCAAATCCAAATTAAAACGTTGGCGAAACTCTTCCAGCTGCGGGTTTTTTTCAACCAAATAAGCGTATTTATCTTTGTTGGTATAAATGCGGTCACTTTGCTTAGCCTCTACTCGTTTAGGGGTTAATTGTATGTCAAAGTTATTCAGCTTTCCACGAAGGAAGTTAAGCAAGTCGATTTTTTCGTCTTGTAACGTACTTTCCAGTGCAATATTTTCAATCAGAACAGTCACATTTATGCCCTCTAAGACAGGTTCGTTACTCGTTAGCAAAGTAAACAGGTGTATCTTGTCGTCTTCTCTAGCTTTTTGGGCGTATTGTTGCCAGCAAGCCATAAATTGAGCTTGGCTAAAAGCCTGTTTTTCATTACCGCTTACGTATTGCGGTCCTTTGTCTTCTTCGTCTGCGTCTATTCCACTATTTAAATCGGTAAGCGAAGGGATTAAAGAACCGGAAGTGCTTTTTGGCAAAGGCTTTATCTTGATAGATGAAGCGGTGGGCGCACTGGGCTTAGGGATTTCTATTTTAGGAGGAACGGTTTCCGTTGGTTTAGGAGCTACTGCAGCTTGTTCTTTTTTTTCTACTGAAGCAGCAATTGGAGCTTGTGTAGTAGAGGCTACGGCAGGTCGTTGAACAGGAGCCGAAGCCGGACTGTCGTTTTTAACTAAAGTTTTTTTTTTATCCTGATCTAGGTCAGTTGCGGTGTTGGCGAGTTGAATTACAGATGGAATATGACACATTTTTATCAGTGCCAGCTCCACCTGAAGCCGTTGGTTTTTACTGTTCTTGTAGTTAAGGTCGCACTGGTTGGCCAAATTGAGCGACGTTAAAATGAAGCCCAAATTGGTGCCATTACTTTGCGCCAAATATTTCTGCTTAATATTTTCGCTCGCCTCAAGCAATTTGATAGTTTGATTGTCCTTACCTACCAATAAGTTTCTGAAGTGGCCAGCTAAACCATTAATAAAGTTGTTGCCATCAAAACCATTATTCAAAATCTCATTAAATAATAATAAGGTATTGCTTACGTCGCTACTGGTAATGTAGTCTGTTAGCTTGAAATAATAATCGTAATCTAAAATGTTCAGATTGTCAATTACCGCCTTATAGGTTACATTTCTATTGGTGTAACTAACAATTTGGTCAAACATCGAAAGCGCATCACGCAAACCACCGTCAGCCTTTTGAGCAATAATATGCAAGCCGTCGTTGTCTGTAGCAATGTTTTCTCGTTCCGCAATTTTTGCCAAATGGCTGGAAATATCCTCTACCTGAATTCTGTTGAAGTCGAAAATTTGACAACGGGACAAAATGGTGGGCAATATTTTATGTTTCTCCGTAGTTGCTAAAATAAAAATTGCATAGGGAGGTGGTTCTTCCAAGGTCTTCAAAAAGGCATTGAATGCACTTGTCGAAAGCATGTGAACCTCATCAATAATATAGATTTTGTATTTTCCAGCTTGTGGCGGAATCCTTACCTGCTCAATTAAACTTCTAATGTCGTCAACAGAGTTGTTAGAAGCCGCATCGAGCTCGTGAAAGTTAAAGGAATGTCCTGATTGGAACGATTGGCAGCTTTCGCAAGTACCACAGGCCTCTTGTTCAGGTGTTAAACTGGTACAGTTAATGGTTTTTGCCAAAATACGGGCACAAGTGGTTTTACCCACGCCCCTTGGTCCGCAAAACAAAAAAGCTTGCGCCAGTTGATTGTTTTTAATGGCATTTTTTAAAGTTCCAGTAATATGCTGCTGACCAACCACGGTTTCGAACGTGGCGGGGCGGTATTTACGGGCTGAAACGATGAAATTTTCCATTGGCACGAAAATAGCAAAAATTTGATTGTTGCAGAGTTGAAAAGTTTGAATGTTGAAAAGTTGCTTTGCCGAATTATGTTTTTGAAAACGTAAGGGTCAGTAATATCGGCAATTTCAGCCCCGCCTTTTGCTAAACCCAATTCCCTTCGATAAACTCAGGATGATTGGGTACCGCTGTCAGTCGGGTTTATTTAACAAAGCCATATTCTTTTGGTAACTGAAAACTGCCAACTGCGAACTGAAAACTATATAATAGACTTCAGTTCCTTTCTATACTGTGAAGCGCTCTTTCCTGTAAACTCCTTAAATATTTTGTTGAAATGACTAAAGTTGTGAAACCCGCTTTCGTAACTGATATTGGCAATGCTGGTTCTCTTTTCTGCCAAAAGTTTCGAGGCATGTACCACTCGGTACTCGTTCACAAACTTGGTAAAGGTTTTTTTGGTCATCTTTTTAAAGTACCTACAAAAAGAAGGTACTGTCATGCTAGCCATTTCGGCAACTTGTTCCAAACTGATTTCTTCAGTAAAATGATCCTTTACGTAGTTGAAAATCATACTAATGCGGTCATTGTCCTGAGCTTGCATCTCCAGGGAGAAATTTTGTGCATTCAGCAGTTTGTAGTCAAAAGCCTGTTCCAGTTCTCGCAGTACGCCTAGTAAAGCCAGTAATTTTTCAAATGGCCACATGTTGTTCATTTTTTCAAGAATAGGCCCCACAAGCTTTTTGGTGTCCTCGCCAAAGGCAATGCCATACTTCGCTTTTTCAAATAAGGTAGCAATGCCCTTGGTTTCTTTGAGTGTTAAAAAATCGGTTCCCAAAAAATCTGGTTTCATTTGGATAACTACTTCATTGGTGTTGCCTGTGGTTTCGTCGGTAAAGCCGCAATGAGGCAGGTTGCTGCCAATCAATATCAAATCGCCATCAGTATAATAGGAGATATGGCTGCCAATTTGCCTTTTTCCAGAGCCGCCATTTACAAACACCATTTCCACTTCTGGATGATAGTGCCAAACGTGGGCCTTGTTATTGGCGTTCTGTAGGTATTTCGAATAGTAAAAAGAGCTCCCAAAGGAAGGTTCAATGACTTCGAAGCTTGGTTTGATTTTTTTCATTTTCTTAACGCTAAATTAATTAATTTATATGTGTTATTGATTGTTTTTGTTATTAATTTAATATTAATGGTTAAAATAGCATATATACTGGGAAATATGAAACATAATAAGCGTCTGGATACTACCTAAATTTGCTCTTGTTAAATAAGTATTAACGTTTTAAATAAATCAGCAATGAAAAATTTATTCAGATTTAGTTTAGTAATCCTCTCGGTATTGATGGTAAATGTTGCCAAAGCCGATGACATGGAATTGTTAGTTAAAGTAGCAAAAGAGAATAACAAATGGGTGAGCTTTATCACCAACGAATCCCAGAATATAGACCTTACTTTATACTCGGCAACTGACGAGGTGCTTTACGAGCAAAGGTTGAAGACAGTAGGAAACAAATTCAAGACTTATGATCTAAGTGCTTTGCCAGAGGGACTTTATACCCTTAAAATGGAATCGCCTTTAAAAACGGTGACTTACCAAATCAATATTACTGCTGATAGTGCAATAGTAGCTGTTCCAGTGGTAAAACTTTTCAAAAAACCAAGTTTGGCAAAAGAGAAAGATGTGGTAACACTTAATTTAAATGGCGTGGCCGAGGGAGAAGTACAGGTAGATATCTATAACGAGTTTAACGAGAAACTTCATGAAGATATTTATGCTAGCGAAGCAAAGGTGATTAAGAAATATGATGTAAGCAAAACACCTTCAAGACAGCTTACTTTTGTGATTAGAACTGGCAACCAAGAGTTCTCAGAAACCATCAAGCTTTAAACAACTATATACTCTGATAAGTAAAGCGTCGCCCCAAGGGGAGATGCTTTTTTTGTTTTCCAGGAATATGAAAAATAGTGTTTATGTGGTTGTATGTTCTTATTTATTTGCATTCCTGGCTAAATGAACCACATAGGCACATAGTAAACTCAATGGCATTAAATAAAAATGTCATGACTATTCCTTCTTTAATTATACGCTGTACATGATAGGAATAAAGCCTAATGTGTCTATGTGTTTATAATTTTCCTCTATGGGTTTACAATTTTCAATTAAATGATTCACATAGTAAACTCAATAGCATTAAATAAAATGTCTTGATTATTTCCTTCTTTAAATTATAGGCTGTAGTTGGTAAGGGTCATATCTATGTGGTTGTATTTCCTCTTTATGGGTTCTTTGAATGAAGCTTAAGCAATTTCTATTTCAGGGCTGACTTCTTTTTCAAGAGAACGCTTTGATTTATAGAAATATATTGTTACATTTGCAGCCCGTTTTAAGCGGAATAGATTAAAAAATTAATTAAATAAAAACAATGAATCAGTACGAAACTGTTATCGTTCTTACCCCATTGTTGTCAGAAGAAGCTGCAAAAGAGGCTATTGCTAAATTTAAAGGCATTATTTCTGATGGCGGAGCCGAAATTATCGCAGAAGATAATTGGGGTTTGAGAAAATTAGCGTATCCGATTGACAAAAAAGCAAACGGATTCTTTCACCTTACAGAATACAAATCTAATGGTGAAATCATTAACAAGTTAGAGCTAGAGTTAAAACGCGATGAGCGTGTTTTACGTTTCTTAACTGTAAGATTAGACCGTCACGCGGTTGCCTACAACGAGAAAAAACGTAGCGGAGCTTTTAACAAAACTAAGAAAGAGGAGGCTACAGCGTAATGGCAAGAGATCAAATTCAATATGTTACTGCTCCAAAAGTGGAGGATAACAGAAAAAAATATTGCCGTTTCAAGAAAAATGGCATCAAATACATTGATTATAAAGACGCAAACTTCTTGTTGAAGTTCGTTAACGAGCAAGGTAAAATTTTACCTCGTCGTTTAACTGGTACTTCTTTGAAATTTCAACGTAAAGTGGCTCAAGCGGTAAAACGTGCTCGTCACATCGGTTTGTTGCCTTTCGTTACTGACCAATTAAAATAGGAACTGAGCAATGGAAATTATTTTAAAGCAAGATATCAAATCACTAGGTGAGAAAGATGATATCGTAACGGTAAAACCTGGTTTTGGTCGTAACTACTTAATTCCACAAGGCTTTGCAATTTTAGCAACTCCTTCTGCAAAGAAAGTATTAGCAGAAAACCTTAAACAGGCTGCTTTTAAACAAGAGAAAATTAAAAAAGACGCTGAAGGTATCGCAGCTAAATTGGCTGATGTTAAATTAAGCATTGGTGCTAAAGCTGGTGAAACTGGAAAAATCTTTGGTGCGGTTAACACAATCCAAGTGGCTGACGCATTAAAAGCTAAAGGTTTTGAAGTTGACCGTCGTCGTATTACTTTCGAAACTGAGCCTAAAACTTTAGGTGAGTACATCGCGAACTTGAACTTACACAAAGAAGTGAAAGTAAAAGTTCCTTTCGAAGTAGTAGCTGAGTAATTTTAGCTTATACAACATACAAAGCCCCTTCAGGTTACTGAAGGGGCTTTTGTTTTATATAGAGTGTCTATCTTTTATAAATTAAGCGTTTTGCTATATTTGCTTTCCTTTCTTTAACAGAAGGATGGCAATCTAAATAGAGTATTAATGAGATATTGTAAACCTGTTAGATTATTACTGTGCTTGTGCTTGTTTGTTTTTGCCGCCCAGGCGCAAGACATCGTATCTAAAGCTCCCGATACCATTAAGAAAATCATTTTCACTACGTACTACGCCAAAAAGTTTGAAGGACGTAAAACCACCAGTGGTGAACGTTACCGAGCTAAGAAATTTACGGCAGCCCATCGTACCTTGCCTTTTGGTACTTTAATCACCGTCCGTAACCTACATACGGGTAAAAGCGTGCAGGTAAGAGTGAATGATAGGGGGCCTTTCAGTAAGAAGTTTGCCTTGGATATTTCGCAGGCCGCGGCCAAAGAAATAGGGATTTATAGACTGGGCTACGCTCGTGTGGAAATCTCTTACGTGCAAGAGTAAAAGTGCTAGAATTTAGACTCGTTTTAAAATTATTAACACTCATTTTTATTTCATAAGTGCTTAAAAAGAAATAATTAGCTTTTTTCTTCCCTGTTTATGACAGAATTTTGATCGGAAATCCCCACAAAATCAAGCACATGTTAACAACTTTGTAGCCCAAAAAAAGCCCTAACTTTTATATTTGTTATACGAAGTTCTTTAATAGAAAGCACCCCAATTATTGTTATAACTGATTGCTATTTAGTTCGTTTGAAAAAGCAGATAACCTCAACTTTTTTAATTATGTAAACTAAGTACGGTTTGTTCGGCGGTTTCACTGTTAAAGAATATCATTTATGCTGCAGCAAAACATTTTCTAACAACGTAAAAAGAGAGTTTATGGAAGAAGAATTATTATTAAAGGAAAACAAGGACCGTTTTGTGCTATTGCCAATTAAGTATCCTGCTATTTGGGAAATGTACAAGAAATCAGAAGCTAGCTTTTGGACAGCGGAAGAAATTGATTTGTCTGACGACATCAAGCATTGGGAGAATTTGAATAGCGGCGAACGTCATTTCATTTCTCATATTTTGGCTTTCTTCGCGGCCAGTGATGGTATTGTGAATGAAAATCTTGCAGTTAACTTTATGAGCGAGGTACAAATTCCAGAAGCACGTTGTTATTATGGTTTCCAGATCATGATGGAAAATATCCACTCTGAAACCTATGCATTGTTAATTGATACTTACGTAAAAGATCCAGAAGAGAAAGATAGACTTTTCCATGCCATTGAAACTGTACCTGCGGTGAAGAAAAAAGCAGAATGGGCATTGCGCTGGATCGATAATGGAACTTTTGCAGAGAGATTAGTTGCTTTCGCAGCAGTGGAAGGCATTTTCTTTAGCGGTAGTTTCTGCTCTATCTTTTGGTTAAAGAAACGTGGTTTGATGCCAGGCTTAACTTTCAGCAATGAATTGATTTCTAGAGATGAAGGTTCACACTGTGAATTTGCATGTTTACTGTACAGCATGTTGCAAAATAAACTTAGCCAAGAACAAGTACATACCATCATTAGAGATGCGGTAGAAATTGAGAAAGATTTTATTACCGATGCATTACCGGTTAAATTAATTGGTATGAATGCAGACTTGATGAAACAGTATATTGAATTTGTTGCGGATAGATGGTTAGCTGAATTAGGCTACGCCAAGATTTATAACGCTACCAATCCTTTTGATTTCATGGAAATGATTTCATTGCAAGGAAAAACCAACTTCTTTGAGAAACGTGTAGGCGATTACCAAAAAAGTGGTGTGTTAACTGCCTCGGAAGATAAAGCGCAAGCTTTCTCGTTAGACGAGGATTTTTAATCATAAAAAAAGATGATTGAGGTGTAAAGTATTACGCTCTATACTCACATCTCATCTTAATACTAATAAAATTTTTGAAACCAGGTGCCGCTATGAAGATATGCACCATAAAATTTAGTAAGGATGTTTGTAATAAAAAGAGACGGCCGCAGCGAAGCGGTGAAATTTGACAAAATTACAGCTAGGATAGAGAAGCTGTGCTATGGTTTTAATGCTGAACTGGTAGACCCAATTGATGTAGCTAGAAAAGTGATTGAAGGCTTGTACGATGGGGTAACCACTTCTGAATTGGATAACTTAGCAGCTGAAACAGCAGCGTCTTTAACCACTAAACATCCTGACTATGCTTTGTTAGCTTCACGTATTGCTGTTTCTAACTTACATAAAAACACGTTAAAGTCGTTTTCTAAAACGATGGAGTTGTTGTTTAACTACATTGATCCAAAAACGGGGAAAGATTCAGCCTTAATTGCTGATGATGTATGGAAAGTAATCCAAGACAATGCGGAAATTTTGGACAGTACCATTATTTACGACAGAGATTTTGGCTTTGATTATTTCGGTTTCAAAACATTGGAAAAATCATACCTTCTAAAAGTTAACGGACAAATTGTTGAACGTCCTCAGCATTTGTTTATGCGTGTAGCTATTGGTATTCACAAAGAGGATATCGAAAGTGCCATTGCTACCTATAACTTAATGAGTGAGCGTTGGTTTACACACGCTACACCAACATTGTTCAATGCGGCTACTCCAAAGCCACAAATGTCATCATGTTTCTTGTTAACCATGCAAGACGACAGCATTGAAGGTATTTATGATACTTTAAAGCAAACTGCTAAAATTTCTCAAAGTGCAGGTGGTATTGGTCTAAGCATCCACAATATCCGTGCAACTGGAGCCTATATTGGCGGTACTAACGGTACAAGTAATGGTATTGTGCCAATGTTACGTGTATTTAACGATACAGCTCGTTATGTAGACCAAGGTGGTGGTAAACGTAAAGGTGCCTTTGCTATTTATTTAGAGCCTTGGCATGCTGATGTTTTCGAATTCTTGGATTTACGTAAAAACCACGGTAAAGAAGAAATGCGTGCTCGTGACTTGTTCTATGCACTTTGGATTTCTGACTTGTTCATGCAGCGTGTAGAAGAGAACGGCGATTGGAGCTTATTCTCTCCTGATGAGGCGCCAGGTTTAGCAGATTGCCATAGCGAAGAATTCAACAAGCTATATGTTAAATATGAGCAAGAAGGAAGAGCTCGTAAAGTAGTTAAAGCACAAGAGCTTTGGTTTGCTATTTTAGACTCGCAAATTGAAACTGGTACACCTTATTTGTTATATAAAGATGCTGCAAACAGCAAATCGAACCAACAAAATTTAGGAACCATCAAGTCTTCTAACTTGTGTACCGAGATCATCGAGTATACTTCTAAAGATGAGGTGGCGGTTTGTAACTTAGCTTCATTGGCATTGCCTCGTTTCGTAATCAATGGTGAGTTTGATCATCAAAAATTATATGAGGTAACTTATCAAGCTGCCTTGAATTTGAATAAAATCATCGATTATAACTACTACCCGGTAAAAGAGGCAGAAAACTCAAACTTCCGTCACCGTCCAATTGGTTTAGGGGTACAAGGTTTGGCTGATGCATTTATCTTGATGCGTTATCCTTTCGAAAGCGATGCCGCTAAACAATTGAACAAAGATATTTTTGAAACCATCTATTTTGCTGCAATGACCGCTTCGGCTGATTTGGCAGTGAAACATGGTCCATACAAAACTTTCAAAGGTTCTCCACTTTCTAAAGGTAAATTCCAGTTCGACTTATGGAATGTTACGCCAGAAAGCAACCGTTGGGATTGGGATGCATTACGCAAGCGTGTGGTAAAAACAGGGGTGTACAATTCATTATTGGTAGCACCAATGCCAACCGCTTCAACTTCTCAAATCTTAGGAAACAACGAATGTTTTGAGCCTTACACTTCAAACATCTACACCCGTCGTGTATTAAGTGGTGAGTTTATCGTAGTAAACAAACACTTATTGAAAGACTTGGTAGCTTTAGGTTTGTGGAGCCCTCAAATGAAAGATAGAATTATCTTAGCTAACGGATCTATTCAAGACATTCCAGAAATCCCTGATTATATCAAAGAACTGTACAAAACAGTTTGGGAAATTAAGATGAAGAACATCATTGATATGTCTGCAGATAGAGGTGCATATATTTGCCAATCTCAATCATTAAACTTATTTATCAATGCGCCAAATACTTCAAAACTTACTTCAATGCACTTCTATGCTTGGAAAAAAGGATTGAAAACAGGTATGTACTACCTACGTACACAAGCGGCTTCTCAAGCGGTTAAATTTACGGTAGAAAACCAAGGCGGTAAAGCTATTGAAGCTGTAATTCCGGCAAATATTCCTCAAGACCAAGTTGCAGAGGAAATTGTAGACGGACCAGTTTGTTCAATGGAAGAAGGTTGCATTAGCTGTTCAGGTTAATTTTAAGCTTAAAGCCGAAAGCGAAAAGCGATAGGCGAACGCAATAATAAAGTAAGGTTTTGGACGAAAGTTCAGAACCTTATTTTTTGTCCGTACTTTTGTTATTAGTTCAATAGTTCATTGGCCATCGGTTGATTAGTTTTTAATCGCCTATTCGAGATGAACTAATGAACACAATGAACTAATGAACAAATCAGTTAGCCATAGTAAACACGAAATAATTGCTTGCGAGCGATGCGGGACTGCTATTGAGTGCAAGGCCAATGCTTACACCAAATGCCAGTGCAGCGTGGTGCAACTAAGCATCAACGAAGTACAATACGTGAGCGAACTGTATGACGGTTGTCTTTGTGCCAAATGCCTGTTGGAATTACAACAAGAATACCGGGAAGAATTAGGATAGTTAAAACGAGCTTATTTCTTTTTCACTCCTTTTAAAATCATTAAACTTAAGGGGTTAATCACATAGCCACTAATGTTGTTTTGCAACATCACTACAGATTGGTCGTATAAAATAGGCACTACCGAAGCATGCTCCAATACCATATTGTCCATCTTGTGGTAAAGCTCGAAACGCTTCTTCGGATCTTTTTCATAATAGCTTTGCTCAAAAAGCTTATCGAACTCCTTGTTGAAGTATCCGGTGTAGTTGGGACCAAAAGGAACCTTGTTTTTAGAATAAAATACCGAAAGGTAATTCTCTCCATCAGGATAATCGGCAATCCAAGAACCCCTAAAAAAGCTTACCTCATTTTTCGACATCAAATCTCTTAGGCTTGCGCTGGGGCTCACGTCAACCTTTGCCTTAATGCCGATGTTGCCCAATTCTCCCTGGATAAATTCGATCAGGTCTTTGTAGGTAGTTGAGGTGCTTAATTTTATTTCTGGCATTCCTTTGCCATTGGCAAAACCTGCTTCGGCAAGTAATTTAGCTGCTAGTGTAGGATTATAATCATAGCCTTTTACTTTGGTACTATCAAAACCCGGCATCCCTTTGGGGATAAAGCCTGAAGTGGCTGGCGTACCGATGCTATTACGCAGGTATTTAATCAATTTTTTGCGATCAATGGCATAATTAATAGCCTGTCTAACTTTTTTAAACCTTAACGGTGAATTTTTAACAATGCTTTTACTGGTATCTACCAAAATACCTACATATTCCGTACATAAGTAAGCTCCTTTAATTAATTGGAACTCATTTTTGTATTTACTGGTCATCTGACCGCTTTTGGTTAAAATATCATCGCGGTAGCTGCCATCAACGCTGTAAAAGAAATCCAGATCCTTTTTAAGGAAGTTCATGAAAGCACTTTGTTTATCATTGATAAAAGTCACCTTCACCGCATCTAAAAAGGGCATGCAGTTACCACTGCTATCTTTCTCAAAATAGTTTTCGTTTTTAAGCAGCACCAATACCTCGTCTTCTTTCCAATATTTAAACTTAAAAGGCCCGGTGCCCACAGGGTGATTTCTGAAATCCTTTCCATAATGTTCAACCACTTCTTTAGGAACAACCGAACAATATTGAGCGGTTAATAAATTCATAAAAGCAGGGAAGGGTTTTACCAGTGTTACTTGAAAGGTGCTGTCGTTTAAAGCCGTGAAGCTGCTACGGTCCTTTACCTTGTCGCTAAAAATCCATCCGCCAGAAGAAGCTACCTTTGGATCAATCAGTCGGTAAAAACTATAAGCAAAATCATCTGCCACTACTTTTCTGCCCTTGCCATTTTTAAACAAAGGGTCGTCCTGAAAAAATACATCATTCCGTAGGTTAAAGGTATACGTAAGCCCATCGTTAGAAATTTGCCAGGTTTTTGCAATGCAGGGAATGGTGTTCAAGTCCTTATCCACCTGTACCAAGCCATTAAAAATTTGGTTAATCATCCAAACTGCATTTTGGTTGCGAGCAAAAGCTGGATCCAAAGAGGTAAGGTTCTGATCAAGGTTAATGTTGAATACTTTCTTGTCGTTATCCTTATTACTTTTACACGAGAAGAGAAGAATGATACAGCAAAAACAAAATATATTGAGCTTAATGGTACGCATCGAAAAGGGAAATACTATTTTTGTACAGTTAGAAACATTGAGAAGTTAAGGTACATTAAGTTTTCGAGGTAACAAAACTACTTTTTCTTAATATTGCCTAACCCCTTAATGGTTAATTTTTTTTCGTAAACTAATAACATAAATACATGCCTTCTTTAAGTGAACTTATAAACGCCGAAAATGATGCCGCATTGCAAGAGGAATTGTTGGAACGTTTGGCCATTGTTGAACACAAAATCAAGTTCATGGACAAGGTGCCTGTTTGTTTTTTGGATACATTAGGTCAGTCCCATATTGAGTTGTCATCTTTTGCCGAATTAGGTGGAGCCGTGCTAACTACCTCGCCACTCGAAGCAGTTTATATTATTTTCCACGAGCAAGGAATGCAGCTTGGCGATTTAATGAGAACAGCTCCCGTGTTAATGAGTGAGGAATGGCCTGCTGTGAAATTTAATAGGGTTTGCCTTTTGGCAGATGACTATAAAACCAATAAAGTGCTCGAAGCAGTTGCCTTAGTAGAAGACATTGCCGAAATGATCCATCCCGGGCATTTTATTTTTGGCTACGAAGGTGATAAGTGGATCAGGTTTACGGTATAAGTAGAATAAGGATAAAGGAGCAAAGATAAAAGACGCTTTTCTCCAAAAAAATACTGAGTTAAACATATAAATGCCTACTGTATGAAAAAAATACTACTGCTTTTATTAACAGCTTCTTCTTTGAGCTTTGCTCAAAGTGTTCCTAAATTAGATAAAGAGATTGCCGAAAAGCTTTCTGTGTTGCCGTTAGGCTGCATGGACAAGGAATATCCTAATAAAACGGCACATAGTATTAATTCAGCAGCAGATGCTAAATTGACCCCAGCAGAATTACATCCGGCATTTTACGGTTGTTTCGATTGGCATAGTTCGGTGCATGGACATTGGATGCTGGTACACCTGTTACGTACCTATCCAAATCTCAAAAACAAAGAAGAGATCATCACTAAGCTTAATAAAACATTTACCCTGCAAAATATGCAAGCCGAAGCCGACTATTTTCAGAAATATGAGCTTGCCAAAATATTTGAACGTACTTACGGCTGGGCCTGGTTGTTAAAATTAGATCAGGAATTGTATGAATGGGATAACCCGATGGCAAAAAAATGGCATGCCGCACTACAGCCACTCACCAAACAAATTTTAGAACTGTGGAAGGCTTATTTGCCTAAACAAACTTATCCAAACCGTACTGGTGTACATGGCAATACTGCTTTTGCTTTGGTCTTCGCAATAGATTGGGCACGAGCAACGAATGATAAGCTTTTTGAAATACAGTTAATGGATAAGGCTAAAACTTTTTATCTCGATAACCAAAAAACGCCTGCTTATATGGAACCCGATGGTTCAGATTTCTTTTCGCCAAGTTTGGAAATTGCGGATTTGATGAGAAGGGTTTTGGCTAAAGATGATTTTATCAGATGGTTGGATAATTTCTATGAAGAAAGAAGCATAAAACGTATTAGTGAAATGCCTATCGTTAGCGACCTGAACGATTATCAAACCGTGCATTTGGTTGGTCTTTCATTTACCAGAGCTTGGTGTATGAAAGGCGTTGCCGCTCAGCTTCCAAAAAGCCATCCACTTAAAAAGCAGTTTGAAGATACTGCTAATCATTTCTTGGCAAATGCCTTGCCTTTGATCTTTAAAGGGAATTATGGTGGAGATCACTGGTTGGCCTCATTCGCTGTTTATGCGTTAACAGGTACTAGGAACTAGTGGTTAGGGACTAGTGGTTAGTAATTAGGAGCTAGGTATTAGGAGCTAGGTTCGGTTAACCAGTTAAACGATTAAACAGTTAACCAAATAGGGGTTAGGTATTAGTGGCTAGTGGTTAGTTTTCAGTTAACCGATTAAGCAACTAAACAGTTAACCAAGTAGGGGCTAGGGATTAGTTAACCGATTAAACAATTAACCAAATAGGGTGAGTTGTTAGGCTCTAGTTAACCTAATAAGCAATAAACTTATCCATCTGTTGGTCGGTGAACTTTAACGTGTCCTCTTTGAAGAGCTCATCATTTTCATTAATTTCTTGTTTAATGTAAGAAATGTGCAAACGTAGCGGCATTACGTGGAGGTGCAAGTAGGCACAAACCCCATTGAAATGCTCAATTCCTCTGATATTGCCATATTTTCCAGAGGAGATGCCTACCAAACAAGCCTTTTTATCATAAAAACTTTCAGGGAAAGCACAGGCGTCAATCAATACTTTTAACACCCCAGGATAGCTGCCATTATACTCAGGAATAACAAACAAAAATTTACTGGTATTGGTCATCAATTCTTGTATCTTTTCGAAGGCTTCAGATTTTTTTCCATATAAATCTTCGGCAATAAAATTTGCTGGAAGATCTTTTAAATCAAGCAAGCAGCTTTGTAAGCCCTTTTTAGCCAGTTCTTTTTGATAATATTTAGCAACTTTTAGCGTATTGCTATTGTTTCTGTTAGTGCCGGCGATGATGGTTACCATGGAAAAATTGTTAATAAGATGTGTAAAACACAAATAGCACCGATACTAATATTTAGTTTTAGTTTGTATCTTAGCTAATTGTTAAAAAATGCCTAAACATCACAAAAATAGCATTTTTTAAAGATTTTTAGTTTAAAATTAAGCCATCACAAGTTGTGGCGTTTTCAAGGAGAACAAATGAGTAAGATAATTGCTTTAGCAAACCAAAAAGGAGGAGTAGGTAAAACCACTTCGTCTATCAATTTAGCAGCTAGTTTGGCCGTTTTGGAATATAGAACGCTTTTGGTTGACGCAGACCCACAGGCTAACTCTACTTCGGGCATTGGCTTTGATCCAAGAAACATCAAGAATAGTATTTACGAATGTATTATTAATGATGTTGAACCAAGCGAGGCTATTGTTAAAACGGAAACGCCGAACTTAGAGTTACTGCCAGCGCATATTGATTTGGTAGGTGCGGAAATCGAGATGATTAACTTGACCAATCGTGAATATAAAATGAAAGCGGTATTGGACAAGGTAAGAGACCAATATGATTTTATCATTATCGATTGTTCTCCATCATTGGGTTTAATTACCATTAACTCCTTAACCGCTGCTGATTCGGTAATTATTCCGGTTCAATGTGAGTATTTCGCATTAGAAGGTTTAGGTAAATTATTGAACACCATTAAAATTGTGCAAAATAGGTTAAATCCAGCTTTGGAAATTGAGGGGATTCTTTTAACCATGTACGATGTGAGATTGCGTTTATCTAATCAAGTGGTTGAAGAGGTGAAAACCCATTTCCAAGATTTGGTATTCGAAACCATTATTCAGCGTAACACCCGTTTAAGTGAGGCTCCAAGTTATGGTATATCGGTAATTATGCACGATGCCAACAGTAAAGGCGCAATCAACTATTTAAACTTAGCAAGAGAAATTGTTCGTAAAAACGGATTGCTTGATGAAGAGCAGGAAGTAAAAACAGCAAGTATTTAACATATATAGATGACATCTTTTCAAAGAAAAACCGGATTAGGCAAAGGATTAAGTGCTCTTTTGGATGACAATGAAACGGTAAATGCCGTTAAGCCTGCCGTAGAACCTGCTGCGCCAGTAGCACCGCAAGTGGGCAGTATTAGCCATATTAGCCTTGCTGATATTGAAACCAACCCTTATCAACCACGTACTGAATTTGATCAAGTTGCATTAGATGAGCTAGCTGATTCGATTAAAGTGCAAGGATTGATCCAGCCTATTACCGTTCGTAAAAACGGTGATAAATACCAACTGATTTCTGGTGAGCGTAGGTTTAGAGCCTCTAAACTTGCCGGCTTAACAGAAATTCCAGCTTATATTCGCACGGCCGATAACCAACAAATGTTGGAAATGGCATTGATTGAAAACATACAGCGTGAAAATTTAAATGCCATTGAAGTGGCTTTGAGTTTTCAGCAAATGATAGATGAATGTAACTTAAAGGCCGAGCAGTTAGGAGAACGTGTAGGAAAAAATCGTACTACAGTTGCCAATTATCTGCGTTTGTTAAAATTGCCACCAGCTATTCAGGCTTCTATCCGTGACAATAAAATATCAATGGGACATGCCCGTGCACTTATTTCAGTGGATGATGAACAAAAACAGCTTTTTATCCATCAAGAAATTATTGATAAAGGACTTTCTGTACGTAAGGTAGAAGAACTTGTACGTGGTATTCACCAAGTACAAGTAAAGGCACCAGTTAAAGTAGAAGCCGTTTCTTTTGAGTATCAAAAGTTGCAGAATGATTTGGCTTCAAAATTTGCTTCAAACGTTAAGCTAAAGGTAAAAGATAATGGCAAAGGCGCTATTGAAATTCCTTTTGTAAGCAACGATGATCTTAATCGAATTTTAGAACTGTTAGATTGGTAATGCGGGCATTATTGCTTTCTGTAATCCTATGTTTCGCATTTACCCAGGTAAATGCGCAAAAACCTGTGAGCCCTGCAAAGCAAGATACTATAGCTAAATTAGATACCATTGCTCCTGCAAAATATGTCAACCGAGGCAAAATAGCAGGCAAAAAAGCAGTTTACCGATCATTAATGTTCCCTGGACTTGGGCAGCTATATAATTATGGCTTGGTAGTGGATGATGTAAAGAACGGCAGGACCGAAGGGAAAAGAATTGGTCAAAAAATTTACCTCATTGGTAAAGTTGGGGCTATCTATGCTGGAGGAACCGTGCTGGTGATGTCATACATTGATAACAACAATAACTATAAGCGATTTCTGAGAGAACTACAATATCGCCAGGCGAACAATAATGTCCCAGATCCTAATAACGGCTTAACACAATATCCAGATGTTAATGCGCTTACTGTAGCAAAAAATATCTATAAGCGTAACCGAGAAGTAGTTCTGATTTCTTTGGTAGGTTTATACGGGCTGAACGTTTTGGATGCCTATGTAACTGCCCGTTTAAAATATTTCAATGTTGACGAGAGTTTGTCTATCAAACTATCGCCTTCTATCATCAACACAAACACTATGTACGGCGTTAATATTGCGCCGGCATTAAAACTTACGCTTAGATTATGAAAATAGCGCTTTTAGGCTATGGCAAAATGGGCCAAATTATCGAACGTTTTTCCTTAGAGCGAGGGCACGAAATTGTGCTTAAAATTGGCATCGAAAATCTGGATGATTTAACCGTTGATAATTTGGAGAAGGCTGATGTAGCCATCGATTTTAGTGCGCCACATGCCGCAGTAGACAATATTTATAAATGCTTTGAAGCCAATGTGCCGGTAGTAGTAGGTACTACAGGCTGGTACGGTGAATTGCAACGAATTAAAAACGATTGCGAAGCCAGTAACAATACCTTGCTTTATGGCTCTAACTTTAGCATTGGGGTTAATATCTTTTTCCATTTGAATAAAGTGTTGGCCAAGCTGATGAACAATTATCCAGCTTATGAAGTACAGGTGGAAGAAATACACCATACCCAGAAACTGGATGCGCCAAGCGGTACAGCCATGACCATTGCCGAAGGGATTATTGAAGAGATAGATAGCAAGAAGGAGTGGGTTAACGAGTTGGAAGGAACACCAATTTCAGAGAAGCTAAGAAATGATCAACTCCTTATTGAATCGCTTAGGATAGAGAACGTACCCGGAACGCACACGGTGGTGTACAGTTCAGAGGTTGACGATATAGAGATTAAGCATACCGCACATAGCAGGGCGGGTTTTGCTTTAGGTGCAGTAGTAGCCGCAGAGTGGCTGCAAAATAAAATAGGTTTTTACAGCATAGCTGATATATTTAATTTTAAAGACTAAGCAATGAATTGGAAATTCTGGCAAAAAAGAAAAGATTCAGACAAGCCTAAAAAGAAAAAAACGAAAACGAGAGAATGGGTTGATGCCATTGTATTTGCAGTGGTAGCGGCAACCATTATCCGCGTGTTTTTTATTGAGGCTTACACCATTCCTTCTGGTTCTATGGAACGCTCACTTTTAGTTGGCGATTTTCTTTTTGTAAGTAAGGTAAACTATGGTGCTCGTGTACCCATGACACCTATAGCCTTTCCTTTCGCACACCATACTATGCCGTTAACAGGCACAAAGGCCTATTGGGATGGGGTACAATGGAAATATAGAAGACTACCTGGTTTTCAGGATATCAAACGTAACGATGTAGTGGTTTTCAATTTTCCAGAAGGCGATACCGTGGTGCTGGAAAGGCAAGATGATAACTATTACCAAATGCAGTTAAGAGGTGAAAGCAGGGAATCGATTTGGTCGCAGTTTCACGTAGTAAGCAGACCTGTTGACAAACGTGAGAATTTTATTAAACGCTGTATTGCTATTGCCGGTGATACTATTGCCATGAAAAATGGTTTAGCGGTGGTAAACGGTACGCCTTCACCTTTAGTAGGTACTGGAGGTTTTGGCTATACTGTGGAATTCAATACTGCAGAGGTGAACTTGAAGCTTTTTGAAGATATGGGCTTTAAAATTGGACCTACGGCATTGCCTACCGTTTTTAGATTTGAAGGAACACCAGATTTGATTAAGGAACTGAAAAAATCTACTTACGTTAAATCAGTGACGGAAGAATTGACACCTTCAGACGAGTACGATCCATTGATTTTCCCCCACGATAAAAACAGAAAATGGAATTTGGACAACTACGGACCATTTGTAGTTCCTAAAAAAGGATGGACAGTTAAATTAGATAGTTTAAACATGCCATTGTATGAAAGAGCTATTCGTATTTATGAAGGAAATAAGTTAGAGAAGGTAGGTAACGACTGGATGTTAAATGGCCAAAAGGCGACAACTTACACCTTTAAAATGAATTATTATTGGATGATGGGCGATAACCGTCATGCTTCTGCCGATTCGCGCTACTGGGGCTTTGTTCCCGAAGACCACATTGTGGGCAAAGCGTTATTTATTTGGCTAAGCTTGGACGGTGAAGGTTCTTTCCTTAACAAAATTAGATGGAGCAGAATTTTTAAAGGCATCCATTAAAAAGCAAATTAAATCAATTAAGAAAAAGCATTACCTAGATAGGTGATGCTTTTTTTATTTTTAAAATTTAACTAGACTTACGAAGTTTAACAAACATAATAATGCGTCACTCTTAAAGTTGCTTTTTGTTGTAACATGCTTTGTAACAAAGGGAAATGGTGGTTCTCTAATAATGGAACTAAACTATCCTGTTGATGAATTTAAAATTCTGGCAAAGGAAAAAAAATCCTGACAAGCCAAAACAAAAAAAAAGCAGAACCCGAGAATGGGTTGATGCTATTGTATTTGCAGTAGTAGCGGCAACTATTATCCGTGTGTTTTTTATTGAAGCTTACACTATTCCTTCTGGTTCTATGGAACGTTCGCTCTTGGTGGGCGACTTTCTTTTTGTAAGTAAGGTAAACTATGGGGCTCGTATACCTATCACTCCGATAGCCTTTCCCTTTGCTCATCATACCATGCCGTTAACAGGTACAAAGGCCTATTGGGATGGAGTGCAATGGAAGTACAGAAGGTTGCCTGGTTTTCAGGATATCAAGCGTAATGATATCGTCGTGTTTAACCTACCTGTTGGCGATACCGTAGCACTCGAAAATCAAGAGATAAGTTATTATAAGTTGATTAGAGAATCTGGTTGGAAATCGGTTAATGAACAATATAGCATTACTTCAAGACCTGTTGATAAGAGAGAAAATATTATTAAGAGATGCATTGGAATAGCTGGGGATATGGTTAGTTCTAAAAATGGAATTGTAAGTGTAAATGGGCAGATTTCGGCTTTTAGCAATACGGCACAAATGCCTTATAGAATACGATTTAAGACGGCGGATGTTAACCTGAAAATATTAGAAGATTTGGGGTTTAAAACTGGGGAACTGATCCAATTGGATGACCGACAATATATCGCCAATGGAACTGCTGAAATGGCCAAGGCGTTAAAAAAGTATGATTTTGTAGAAATGGTATCGCTTGAGGTCAAGCATGAAACAGGAGATGATGACCTATTCCCAAATGATAAAAATTACAAATGGAATGTAGATAACTTTGGCCCTGTGGTTATCCCGAAAAAAGGATGGACAGTAAAGCTTGACAGTTTAACAATGCCTATATATTACAGGGCAATAAGAACCTATGAAGGTAATACAGTAGATAAAAAGGGCGATGAATGGTATATCAATGGTAAAATTGCCAAGTCGTATACTTTTAAGATGAACTATTATTGGATGATGGGTGATAATAGGCACAATTCCATAGACTCACGTTATTGGGGCTTTTTGCCCGAAGACCATATTGTGGGCAAGGCATTATTTATTTGGATGAGTTTAGATAGTGAAGCTTCGTTCCTAAACAAAATTAGATGGAGCAGGATCCTTAAAGGTATCCATTAGGTAAAAGCGTTATTGCCTGGTACGAAGCAATGACATGAGTTTTAAAAGCATCACTCTAAAAGTGATGCTTTTTTATTGGTACGTTATGTAAATTGGAATAGTCCTGCATCATGGTAGTATAAATTCATTAAATATGGGAAAGAAACTACTATCTGCATTGCTGCTCTTCATTCATGTCGCGGTTTTTGCGCAAGACAACCAAATCAATGTAAATTCTAAAATCGCTGGGGTTACGGTGTTCATGAACGGAGCACAAGTGTTACGACAGTCAGATTTGGTAGATTTGCCTCAAGGGGTAAGCTTACTTGTTTTTTCGGGGCTTTCGTCGAGTATTGAAACCCAAAGTTTGCAAGCCAAAGGCGAAGGTAGTTTTACCATTTTATCAGTCACTCGCCAAAATAATTTCTTATTAGAAAAGAAAAAATCAGAACAAAAGCTAGCATTAGAAAGTAAGGCGGAAGGCATTGCCGATAAAATGATTGCTTTGAGAAATGAAATTGCCGTTTACAAATCTGAAGAGGAAATGTTAATGAAAAACCAAACGGTAATGGGCCCAAATGTAAATTACGATTTGGTTAAGCTTAAAGCGGCACTGGATTTTCAGAAACAACGTTTAAGCGAAGCGAAAGCCAAGCAAATTGCTATAGAAAAGGAAATCAATCAGCTGCAAGAGCAGTTCAATAAATTAAACAGACAAATTGCAGAGGTAGACGGCAAGCCTATTGGTAATGCCAGCGATGTAGTAGTAAAGGTTTCAGCAAAAGTGGCTACCAAAGGTAAATTTAGTTTAACTTATTTGGTGAAAAATGCCAGCTGGTATCCAAGTTATGATATTAGGGCCATTGATGTGGCCAGTCCGATACAATTGGTTTATAAGGCCAATGTGAGCCAAAACTCGGGCGAAGATTGGAAAAATGTAAAACTAACGCTGTCTTCTGGAAATCCCTCTAATAACAATGAAAAGCCAAAATTGCCTACTTACTTATTGGGTTATTTAAGCGCTGGATACTCGCTTTTTAATCCAACTGCGGCCGTTTCAAATTTGGTAAAAGGTAAAGTGGTAGACGACACGGATCAATCTGCCTTGCCAGGAGTTTCTATAAGGGTTAAAAATTCATCGGTAGGTACGGTGACCGATCCAGATGGTAATTATTCAATACAAATGCCTACTGGTGCGAATAAATTAGAGTTTTCATATATTGGTTATGACTCCCAAGAGTTGACAGCTTCTTATGGACAGTTAAACGTGAGATTGAGGCCAGATACTAGGGCTTTGCAGGAAGTGGTGGTAACAGGTTATGGTAGTGCCAAGTCAAACACAACCGCTAGTTCTTCGGCTCAAGTTCGTATTAGAGGAGTAAGTTCAATTTCTTCTGTTCCGTTGGAAGTGGCCAGCGTTGAAAAACAAACAAATGTTAGTTTCGAAATTAAAATGCCTTATACTATTTTAAGTGATGGCAAACAGGCGGCGGTAGATATTGGAAACTATGACTTTAAAGCGGATTACGAATATTACGCTGTCCCGAAAGTATCTGCAGATGCCTTTTTAACGGCCAAAATTACGGACTTTAATGATATCAATTTGATTAGTGGTGAAGCCAATATTTTCTTTGAAGGAACTTACTTGGGCAAAACCTTGTTAGATGTGCAGCAGGCAGACACACTGACCATATCTTTGGGAGTAGATAAAAACGTTTCGGTAAAGCGTGAGAAGCAAAAGGGATATACGGAAAGACAGTTTATCGGTTCGTCGCAAAAGGATAGCAGACACTTTGTAATTGAGGTGAAAAACAGAAAAAGTCAAGTGGTTAACTTAACCATAGAAGACCAAATTCCAGTAGCCACCAACAGTGATATTAGCGTAGAGAAACAGGAACTTTCGAAAGCCAAACTGGATGAGGTTACCGGTAAGTTGATTTGGCAGTTTTTGTTGCAGCCTAACGAACAGAGAAAGTTAGACCTTAAATATCAGGTGAAGTATCCAAAGAACAGACCGGTTAATATAGAATAAGGAGATTGATTTTGTTAGACTTACGAAGTTTCTAAAACTTCGTAAGTCTTTTTGTATTTCAATTAGCTTACCATTGGTTTGTATTTGCTCCAGCTGTCAAAAATGATCCAAAGATTAATCAATAGCATGGGGCCTGCAATTGCCAAGCCTTCTGGCATGTAAGTAGCATTATGCAGAATGATGCCTACCATAACAGGCAAAATAACAATGGCTCCCAGCGCACGTGTTTTTGGAATGGCAAATAATAAGCCGCCTATCAATTCAATGGTGGCCACTAGAGGTATCAGCCATTTGATGGTGCCCATAGCCATTCCTACGGCTAAAATTTCACCTTCCATTTTTGGTTGGGGGATGTAGTGGAAAAACTTGTCGAGACCTGCGTTAATGAACATCAGTCCAAATAGCACGCATAAAATTAGTTTTACAATTTTCATTAGTTCAGTTCTTAGTTTTTGATTTACTTAAAGTTAGCCAAAAGTAAGATGGAAATGAAACAGTCTGGAGAAGGGAAAAAGGCCGGTCGGGAAGACCGTAGCTACATCTGTCATTTGGAACGAGTAGAATGCGCTCTCTCTGCGTTCGAAATGACGGAGTATCAAAAGAATTGCTTGGCCCCAGTTACCTAAACCCGATTGTGCGGAAATCCTTTTTGTTGGTGTCATCCTGAGCTTGTCGAAGGATTGGTTGCTGATAAATGCTTCAATGAACTCAGCATGACAAGGGTTAATAGCAGGGCAAACAAAAAGATTGTAGCAAAAGCGGGACTGAAATCACCGAAGAACTCCTATTTTTGCTTTTCGAAAAACAAAAAAGTGCTACGCCTAATAGTGGTATAGCTACATCTTCCCTGAAAGAAAAATATTTTTTAACGTGCTTGCAACCTTTGGGCAGAAACCTACATCTACCCTTATGCAAGCGAACAAATGAAAGTGGCTAAAATATATACGCTAGATGAACTGATGGAAGGCTGTAAGGTCGGCAACAGACAGATGCAGGAAATGCTCTATAGGCAAACTGCGTCGAAAATGTTGGCGGTTTGTATGCGCTATGCTAAAGATAGGATGGAGGCCGAGGACGTATTGCAAATGGGCTATGTAAAGATTTTTCAAAAGGTGAGGGAGTTTAAAGGGGAAGGATCTTTTGAAGGGTGGATACGCCGCATTATGGTGAACACCGCCATTGAAAGTTATCGCAAGAATTTACGCTCGTTAAATGTAGTACCTATTGAGGATGCTTATCAACAACCGTCGAACGGTTTTGATTTCAGTAGCTTAGGGATGCAGGATTTGATGAAGGTGATACAGAAATTAGCCGACGGCTACAGAATGGTATTTAATATGTATGTGATTGAGGGATACTCACACAAAGAAATTGCCGAGACTTTAGGGATTACAGAAGGAGCAAGCAAATCGCAGCTTTCGAGAGCTAGGGCGATTTTACAACAGGAAATTTTAAAATTGGAGGGCTTTGGTTATGCAACACATGCCGGATAATGATTTTGATAATTTGTTTAGAGACAAATTTATGAACGCTGAGGTTGAACCTTCGGCAAATTTATGGGCTAATATTGAGGGGCAACTGGCTACTAAACCTAAGCGCAGGTTTCCATTCATGTGGGTAGCTGCTGCTAGCGTAGCAGTAGTAGCATCGGTAGTGATGTTTACGCAAAGTGGAGAAAAGATTTATCTGCAAGGTTCAACTGCGGAGGTTGCGGCTTTACAACCTGTATTAGAGCAACCGGTTTCGGCTGTGGTAGAAACTACTATGGAAACTGCACCTGCTGCTAGGCCTACAATACATACGGTAACTAACCGTAACCTTGCTAAAAGGGAAGTGCCAGCAGAGGCTGTGGCGCAATTGGTAGAGGATCAAAAAAATATTATTGCGGCGGTGCAACCATCTACTTCAAATGAGCATCTACCTATTAAACGAGCTGAAGTTAAAACCTTGGATGTAACCAATACAGCAAATGTAGTTCCAGTGGTGAATACGGCTTCGGATAACAACAACGGAGCAATGATGGCTAACTTGGGAAATTTAGCTGATGATGATACTCCCGAGCAAGCCGTTGAAAACAATAAAAAAGGGATCCGTAACATGGGCGATTTAATCAACTATGTGGTTGAAAAAGTAGATAAACGGGATAAAAAGATCATTAAGTTCAATACAGATGATGACGACAATTCCTCGATTATTGGATTAAACATCGGATTTGTTAAATTGAATAAGAAAAATAATAAATAGGAGCAGGACTTGGGGATTAACGGGATGATTTTAACCTTCCAACATTTCAACTTTCCAGCCTTACAACAATATAAACAAACACACAAATGAAACATCTAATTTTAAAAGCAGTATTGGTAAGCGGACTTACTTTTATTGCAGCGGGAAGTTTAAAAGCACAAGAGGTTAAGGATAGCGTTAAACGCAAAAAGTTTGAAATTAACTACGGCGTTGGCATTACCATAGGTGAAAAGAAAGATAGTACAGGCAAGGTTGATCAAAGTAAGGGACGTTTTGTAGGTGGAATTACCTTTACACGTTTGGATATTGGTTTGGCCAAGTTGATTGATAATGGCAGTTTTACTTTATCGGGAGCTAATGATTTCCTAGATTACAAACCTTGGAAAACCAGCACACTTTCTTTTGATGTTTTGCAATTTGGCTATAGATTTAACAACCATTTTAAAATTTATTTAGCGGGTGGTTTTGATTGGACACATATCCGTTTGGATAGAGATATTACCATCCAAAAAAACAAACCAACCTTAGAGTACAAGGAAGAGGATGTAATTTTCAGCAAAAACCGCTTCTCTAGCAGCTATGTTCACGTGCCATTAAACTTTGAGTTTAGAACCAAGGAGAACAACCATGGCAAACGCTTTAGATTTGTGATTGGACCTGAAATAGGATTTTTATTGGGTGGAAAGGTTAAACAAATCAGCGATGAATTTGGTAAAGTGAAGATAAAAGATGATTACCACTTTGCTCCTTTCCGTTATGGAGGTACAGTTAGAATTGGCTATGGAGGCTTGGGCTTATTTGCTAAATACAATGCCAACGATATGTTTGACACCGATGCACAAAAAGGCTTGAAAAGCATGTCATTTGGTTTAACGTTTGGGTTAAATTAAAGCATGAAGAAATATTAAGGGCTTAACTATTCTTAATGTTTTAAATAAAAATACACACACACAAATGAAATCAATCCCGTTTCTAATATAGAGGCGGGATTTTTTTTACGCTCTCGCTACTAGATGTCTATAGTTGTTTATTTGGCAAAGTGCTGTGAAGTAACTTGCATTAGCGATGAACCAAATCAACAGCTGGGTTCAAATCGTAAATCTAAAATCGTACTTCGTAAATCAAAAGCTTTATCTTTATACCGTGAGTGAACAAATCTTAAGCATCCAGAACTTAACTAAGCAACACCAGACCGATCAGTTATCAGGTATTTCGGAAGTTAGTTTTGATATTCAAGCAGGCGAAATTGTAGCCATTATTGGCGAAAGTGGTAGTGGGAAATCCACTTTGTTAAAATCTATTTACGGTTTATTGAAAGTAGACGGGGGCGAGGTGCTTTTCAACGGAAAACGCGTAAAGGGACCCGATGAACAGCTTATTCCAGGGCATGCTGATATGAAAATGGTGACTCAGGATTTTTCGTTGAACATTTATGCCAAGGTTTACGATAATATTGCTTCCATGCTTTCTAACACCAATGTGGCGTTAAAACAGCAGAAAACCATGGAGGTAATGGAGCATTTGCGCATTACTGCCCTAAAAAATAAAAAGATTATTGAACTGAGTGGCGGTGAACAGCAACGGGTAGCCATTGCTAAAGCCTTGGTGAGCGATACTAAAGTGCTACTGTTGGACGAACCTTTTTCGCAAGTAGATGCTATTTTAAAGAATCAGTTGCGGGCAGATATCAAGCGATTGTCTAAAGAAACGGGACTTACCATTATCATGGTTTCGCACGATGCTACGGACGGTTTGTTTATGGCAGATCGTTTGGTGATTTTAAAAGGAGGGAAATTACAGCAAGAAGGTAAACCAAGAGAGGTTTACAATCATCCTATAAGTACCTACACCGCCAAAATGTTGGGTAATGCAGTGGTACTTTCTAAACAACAGGCGCAGCAATTGGAGTTAAAGGTAACCGAGGAGCAGGTTTGCTTTTATCCGGAATGGGTAGAGCTAAAAGCAAGTTGGTCGGCCAAGAAATTTAATATAAGAGACATTTACTACAAGGGCTTTTATGATGAATTGCTTTTGGAAAGAAATGGGGTGTACATTAGGGCGCTACAGCTGAACAGCGGAGAGCATAAAAAAAACGACCAAGTGTATGTACACATTGGCCGCTTTTTGGAATTCAAACAATATTAATTATTAATTAACCACAGATACACAGATTTTATGCTGATTTATTGGACATTTATCTGTGCATCTGTAGCCTTAACTACATCTATTGGGTTGGATTTTGAGTTAGCTTTCCTGCATAAGCGTTTATGGCACTTTGAGGAATATAGTAAACTACCCTGAAATCTGTAGCGGCAATACTAGCTGTTTGGCTTTGTGGGCCAGGATAAGCTCTGGTAAGTGCTTTTCCATTTCTGAAAACATCGAAGCTTCTCTCGGCTTGATAAGCCAATTCTAATTGCCTTTCTTTGTCAATTCTATCGCCAGCATTAGTGGCATTCAAAGAAGTGTAGCCGCCATTTAAGATTGAACGGTTTCTGATGGTATTTAAATCGTTAAGTGCGGAAGTATAGTTTTGCAATTTAGCATAAGCCTCGGCTCTGTTTAAATAGATTTCTCCCAATCTGCTAATCAGTGGTGAATGTAGTTGAGAATCTTCGCCTTCACGAGAACATTTTACAATGTAAAACTGAGGATATACACGATTTAAGGTGATAAAGTTGTCTATTACTCCGGTATAGGTTTTGCCATCTTTATAAGTAATGCTGTAAATTTCTTGAGCAGCATCAATTGGAGTTAAGGTAAAAACGCTTGCCCCTTCTGCACAAGTGATGGTGCCACCATTACGTGTTGTGTTTAGTTGCACATAATTAAAGGTATTATTTACATCATCTTTGATGAACCTGAAAACTTCTGTAGTTGCTCCTGATGAGTTTTTAGAATAGGTAGGCTCGATAAAAGCAGCTCTAGCATCCACAATTTTATATTTGTTGGGTCTCCAGTCATTTCTTCCTGTTTCGTCTAAGAGAGCCAAATATTTTGCACTGGAATACATCTCTCCCCAACCCATTCCGCCGATATTAGAGTACATACCACCAACACCATAGTAATGGTCAAAACCAGAAAATTCCGAAGCCACACGTTTAATAGCGAAAATAGTTTCTTTATTGTTTTCTGGTGTGTAGGTATTGTATTTCATAAACTGATCTCTTGGCAACAAACTGTATTGCGTATTGCTGATCACTTTATTGGCATAATCTACGGCTAATTGGGCAAAAGCTTGATTTGGGTTTTCGTAAGTTCCACTCATGTAAAGATATACTCTTGAAAGCATGGCTTGCGCAGCCGCTTTAGAAGCAAAAATAGGACCTCTATTTACAGTGATTAACTCTTCAGCCTTTTTTAAGTCGGCAATGGCTTGCTCGTAAGTTGCTTTTACGGTAGACCTATCTGGGAAGGTGGCATTTTTAAGATCGGCCGGTGTACCATTTACTACAGGAACGCCTAAATTGGTTTCTGGGTTTTGGTAATATGGGCGACCATATGCTCTAACCAGATAAAAATACATCATTCCGCGGATGTAGTAGCACTCTCCAATTTTGCTATCTAATGCAGCATTTTTGCCCGTCGCGATCATGTTAATGATATTTGACGCTTGAGCAATCGCTTTATAGCTGCTATCCCAAAAAGTAGTTAACCTACCATTGTTTGGAGTCCTTGCAAAAGAGATAAACTCATAAAAAGCATCGGTAGAAGATCCCCTAATCACAATGTTATCGCCGGCATATTCGCCTAAACGGTGCATTGGGTCTGACCAAGCTTTAAGTTGCGCATAGGTTCCATTTAATAAACCATCAATTGATTCTTCTGGATTGGCTGATATCTCTTTCGATCTCATCGAACCGTAAGGTTCTCTATCAACCTTACAGGAAGTTACCGCCAGCGTTATAAGTAGTATAGTTAATATCTTTTTCATTATTTTATATTTAGAATGAAACATTTAAGCCTAACATGAATTTCCTCGTCATCGGATAAACACCTGGTCCCGTAGAAAATAAAACACTTCCTCCGCTAGTTGGTATTTCCGGATCCACACCAGAGTACTTCGTAATCACGAATAGGTTTTCTCCCGATAGGAATACCCTTAAGTTTCTGATATTGTATTTTCTCAAATCAACTTTATATCCCATCGTAAGTGAACGTAGTCTGAAAAAATCATTGCTTTCGATAAAACGAGAAGAAACCGAATTTCCTTTATCTTGGTTGTTATAGCGGGCAATTGGGTGAGTGGCTACATCTCCTGGTTTTTGCCATCTGTTCCAGCCGTCCATTAATTTCATTTGATTTCTGTCTGTATAGGTTCCATCCGCATCGTATTCTTGACGAGAATAATTATATACCCTACCACCTATAGAATAGCCAAATACTGCATTCAAATCAAAATTTTTCCATGTTAATGACGTATTGATACCCCCGAAAACATCTGGAGTAGCCTTGCCCAACTTCTCCTGCGTTGCTTGTGCATAGTTAGAGGTCGTGGTTCTGCTGATCTCGTTGCCATTAGCATCTCTGGTTACTCTATACCACATCGGTAATCCGTTATCTGGATTTACACCCGCCCATTGAGGCATATAATAAGTATCTACCGGTAGGCCTATTTGCAATACTCTACTTGCAGAGCCGGCTATGCCCAAACCATCGCTTTGAATAATGTTTTTTGCACTATAAGTACCATCTGGGTTTCTTGTTTTATAGATGTCAGTTAGCTTGTTTCTGTTATGACCAAGATTGACATCAAGAGTCCAGGTTAAATCTCTACTGCGAATAATATCGCCACCTAAATTGATCTCTATCCCCTCATTTCTCATTTCTCCTACGTTTTGAGCCATCGAACCTAAGCCAGAAACTTGAGATATTGGAACATTTGTAATAATGTTATCGGTATTTTTGATGTAGTAATCTACAGATAGTCTTAATCTGTGGTTAAATGCGGCTACATCTAAGCCTACTCCTTTGGTGTAGGTTTGTTCCCAAGTAAGCTCATTATTACCAGCTTGGCTAATTAATAAGCCTGGTACACCATTGTAGCCCGCTGCGGTGTTTACGGCATATAAATCAAATTGAGGATATAGACCAGCAGGACGGTTACCCACAGTACCATAAGCAGCCCTTAACTTTAAGGTGTTGATGAAGTTAGCTTTAAACCATTTTTCACGGTTAATGTTCCAACCGCCACTAATGGAGAAGAAATCACCATATTTTTTCCCAAAATTGGATGCACCATCCCTACGTATGGAGAACTGCGCCAAGTATTTTCCATCATAAGCATAGTTGGCATTAAAAAAATAAGATTGTACTGCCCATTCGGTAATTCCACCTTTGGTCCTTTCTGGTTTAGAGGTAACATCTAAAACCTCAAATCCTGGTACGATACCCGTTCCATAAGCATCTAATGTTTTAGCCCAGTAATCATTAAATTCATAACCTGCTAGGGCGTTTAAATCATGTTTGCCCCAAGCACTATTGTAACGTAACAATTGATTGGTGTATCGTCTTGCAAATTCAGACCTGTAATCTGTTACACGACCTAATACACTTTCTCCTCCACTAGACCGGGGATCGGTGTAACTACTTCCAGAATACATGCCATATCTGTAGTTGTTCACAGAAGAGAAGGTGAAATTTTTATTGATTTTGATGTCAAAGTCAAAATTTCCCATGAACTCGTAGTTGGTATTGGCAGATTTGTTCCATTGCAAATCATATAAATAGTTAGTGCTAACACTATTTACCCAAGTGCTAGAACGGTGAGGGACTAGATTTCCATTTGCATCGTACGGGCTGTCCCATGGCAAATTTGAATACATGGAAGTCACAGAGTACTGTTGGTCAGTAACGCCACGACGGGAGCCAACTATCGCCGGTTTAATGGTTAACCAGCTTAGCGGTTTGAAAACTGAATTTAACCTAAAGTTATAACGCTCATAGTCGTAACCTCTAACCGCTCCCGACTCATCGTAGTAACCCACAGATAGGAATGATTGAAGTTTCTCTGTTCCACCTTGTATGGAGATATTATGGTTTTGGTTAAAACCATCTCTAGTGGCTAAGTCCCACCAGCTGAAATTGCTATTACGTAAATTTGGGTTCCAGCGTGGAAAGCTAATTGCACTAGCGTTGGCAAAAGAGCTAAAGTAATCATAAAGTTCGGCACCATTCATTACCTGTAAGTTGCCATTAGTTAGCGTTGTTAAACCAGCTCGCGAAGCAACATCAATACTCATTTGCCCAGCCTTGGCCCTTTTAGTAGTTACTACCACCACGCCGTTAGCTCCCTGCGAACCGTAGATCGCTGTGGATGCGGCATCTTTTAAAACCGTTATGTTTTCAATGTCTTCTGGGTTTAATTCACCTGGGCTTGAGCCAATAATTACGCCGTCTAGTACCCAAAGCGGAGATGTGGTTCCACCCAAGGTAGCCTGACCACGGATAATTATTGCGCCAGCAGCACCTGGTTGTCCAGAGCCTGGTGCCACAAATACACCTGGCGCTTTACCTGCAAGTAAGTTTTGTACGTTTGGCGAGGTTACATTTTTTAAATCGGTACCCTTAATGGTATTTAATGAACCTGTTAAACTTTCTCTTTTTTGGGTGCTATAACCAACAACTACTAGCTCGCCTAAAGTTTCCGAAGATTCGCTAAGGGTGATATTTCCCAATGAAGCTCCAGTTACCGTAACTTCTTGATCTTTGTAGCCTATTGATTTGATAATTAGGATATCGCCAGCTTTGGCTTCAATGCTGAAACGACCATTGTTGTCTGTAGCTGTTACTTTGTTGGTACTTTTTACCATTACGGAAGCTCCGGGAATACCGACTCCGTTAGTGTCTTTAATGGTACCCGAAATGGTTTGTTGGGCTGCTATTTCCTCTGTGTTACTTGGATTTTTGGGAATAGCGATGTTTTTTGCACTTGCGAAAGTAGAGATCCCTACCGTAAGGAGGGTGGCAACCTTCATGGTTGCAAAAAAGAGATGGAAAGGTTTTTCCCCTTTTAATCTCTGAAGTTGGTTGTTTCTTGTCTGGTTAGTTTTTTGTTTCATTGGAACTAAAGTTTTGTTCTTAATGCACTAGTTAGTTTGGTGAAGTGTGATGCTTCAAAGTCGATCGGTGTTTTTGGTTAGGGCTAGTTTCAAGTTTGTTTTTTATTAGTGATGGTTGTATGGGTAATTGTGTTGTTTGTTTGCGCATAGTTTTTCACTGATTGGTGAAAGTATTGGAGAACGTATAGGTATTTACTCATTCTAATGATTAAGAAGAATGAAAATAATTTTAGGGCATAGGTTTACGAAGGTTTGGTTTTAGCTAATAGTTTGGTTAGTAAGTATTAGCAAATCTAAAATTTGAAAGAGTAAGGTTTTAGTTAAAACTTAGCGCAAACGCTTGCGCAATGTGCCATGTTTTTCAGATGACAAATGATAGGATAGATGCTTTTAGCATGCATATAAGGTACTACAGATAGGTATGTAACTTTTCCGTGTGTTTTTGAACGCAAACGTTTGATTTTTGTACTGCTTAGGAGGCATTTATCGATGAACTGTTTGTTAGTTATTACAGCCTTTGACGGAATATGGTAAGCGGCAGAAGTTTGGGATAAGAAAGGCACAAAAAAAACGGTCAATGTTTACAAACATTGACCGTTTTTTGAATTTTCATCAGATTGTTTTATTCCGATGCAATAAGTATAATTTTTACTCTAACATTTGAAGTTGGTTTAATTGGGGCTCTGTCTTGATAATCTGAACTTTGGATATCTATTGACAGTCCTCCATTATAAACCTCATAACTGTATGCATCTACATTATAAACAAATGGTAGCTGTATATAGCTTTGGCCACTATTATAGGAGATGTAAACTAATGTTCCTTCATTATCAACATGGTATTTGTCAATTAGCTTGTCTATAACTGTAGCACTGAATGTTAATCCATCATTACTCGGGACCCATTGAGAAGGAGCAATATCTCTTACAATAGTAATATTAGGGGTTTGATTAACAATGGTGTCTTTCTTGCATGAAGCCAAACCTAGTGTGGCAACGCAGAGTAGGAGTAGGGTTAGTTTTTTCATCTTGTGTGTGGTTTGTTTTTGGTTTAGAAACTCCTATGTGTGTGCAGTAGGATATTTCAAATTCAAGTTTCATTTGTGTGTTGTTAAGCTTATATCAAAACTGTTGCCAAAACTTTTATGAGTGCAGTGCCAAAAAATAAATTTTGGGAAACAAAAATCAATAACCTTTGTTTTTAAATGTTTTGGGCTGTTTTTTGGATGTTCTGTAACAGAAAAAATGTATAATTATTTTCGAGTGATACACACTTTTTTAGTATAATGGATATTTTTTTGGAGCGTATTAAACAAGAATAGAAGACAATATTTGTCTCCTATTTACTTAATATAAAAAATAATGGAAAAGCTCTGCTATTATACTCGTCATTGCGAGGTACGAAGCAATCTTACAACATTGTGTCATTCCGACGTTAGGAGGAATCTTTTAATTTAGTGCTACTCGTATACAGATTCTTCGCTTCGCTCAGAATGACAGAAAGAAAGATTGCTTCGTCGTTCCCCCTCGCAATGACGAATTTGTGTTAAACCAAATACTCAAACAAAGTTGCGTCTTGGTTCAGTTCAATTACATCAAACTTAAATTCCTTTAAGCGTTGTAAAATACCTGCGTAATCTTCTTTTTTAGCTAATTCTACGCCCACCAAAGCTGGACCATTTTCACGGTTGGTTTTTTTAATGAACTCGAAACGGGTAATATCATCATGAGGTCCTAAAACTTCGTTCACAAAAAGTTTCAATGCTCCTGGTCGCTGCGGGAAGCGTACAATAAAGTAATGCTTCAATCCTTCGAAAAGTAACGACTTCTCTTTGATTTCCTGCATGCGTTCAATATCGTTATTGCCTCCACTTACAATGCACACCACCGTTTTGCCTACAATCTGATCTTTTACCTGCTCTAACGCAGCTACAGACAAAGCGCCAGCAGGTTCTACTACAATGGCATCTTCGTTATACAATTTTAATATGGTGGTACAAATTTGCCCCTCCGGAATTAGATAGGTAGAGCTTAGTAAGTCGCTGCAATATTTGTAGGTAATCCAGCCCATTCTTTTCACCGCCGCACCATCTACAAAACGTTCTATGTTTTCTACGGTTACTGGTCCGCCATTTTTTAAGGCTTCACTTAACGATGGTGCACCTAAAGGTTCTACGCCAAAAACCTTCACATTGGGTTTTACGGTTTGTAGGTAAGCGGTTACACCAGAGGCTAGGCCACCACCACCAATGGGTACTACAATGGCGTCTAATTCAGGCAAATCCTGATAAACTTCCATCATTACGGTAGCTTGTCCTTCAATTACTTTTTCATCGTCAAAAGGAGGAATAAAAGTGGCCGATTTCTCTTCGCAATAGGCTAAGGCTTCTTTTAAACAATCGTCAAACGTATCGCCAACTAAAATCACTTCAATATTGTCGCCACCAAACATATTTACCTGGGTAATTTTTTGTTTGGGGGTAATTTCGGGCATAAAGATGACGCCTTTAATCCCCAGTTTTTTGCAGGAATAAGCTACTCCCTGTGCATGGTTGCCCGCACTAGCGCATACTACACCGTTTTTCAATTGATCGGCAGTTAAATCGCTGATTTTGTTATAGGCGCCACGTAATTTATAAGAACGTACAATTTGTAAATCCTCTCGCTTCAGGTAAATATTGGCATTGTACTTTAAAGAAAGTCCTGCATTATATTCCAAAGGAGTTCTTTTCACCACGTCTTGTAGGGTGGCAAAAGCTTTGTCGAAGTCGAAAGTATGTGTTGTCGTTGTATCCATATTCTATTCTACCCCTAAATCCCCTAAAGTGGACTGGAGTATGATTTTATATTTTTTCGCTTAATTACTGAGCCCCTTTAGGGGTTGGGGTTAAATGCAAAGCCACTAACTGGTTTAAATCATCGTCGTTGATGCCTTGTTTGCTATCAGCCAAGTCTAAAAATGCAGTATAAGCAACGGCCAATTGTTCTTTATCCAAATTATGACCTAATCTGTCTAAATGATGTTTCAGCGCATGTCGTCCACTTCTTGCCGTTAATACAATCGTTGCATCAGGGAAACCCACATCGGTAGGCTTAATGATCTCGTAGTTCTCACGGTTTTTCAAGAAACCATCTTGGTGAATACCCGAACTATGCGCAAATGCGTTGGCACCTACAATAGCTTTGTTAGGTTGCACCGGCATGTTCATTAAGTTGCGCACTTGGTGACTGATTTCGTAAATACCTTGGGTATTGATGTGGGTATGAAGGCCTAAAGATTTATGTGTCTTCAAAATCATCACCACTTCTTCCATAGAGGTATTACCGGCACGTTCACCAATACCGTTAATGGTACACTCCACCTGACGGGCACCGTTTTGTAAGCCTGCGATAGAGTTAGCAGTGGCTAAACCTAAATCGTTATGGCAGTGGCAAGAAATAATGGCCTTGTCAATGTTTTTTACGTTCTCTTTTAAGTACAAGATTTTCGAACCATATTGATCTGGTAAGCAATAACCATTGGTATCTGGAATGTTTACCACTGTAGCACCAGCAGCAATTACTGCTTCGATCATTTTAGCCAAGTACTCGATATCGGCTCTGCCAGCATCTTCTGCATAGAATTCTACATCTTCTACATATTTTTTGGCATACTTTACCGCTTCAATGGCACGCTCCAGAATTTCTTCCCTAGTGCTGTTGAACTTGGTTTTAATATGCATGTCGGAAGAACCAATACCCGTGTGGATACGAGGTCTTTTGGCATAACGTAAAGCATCGGCAGCTACATCAATATCATTTTTATTAGCTCTGGTTAAAGCACAAATAATAGGATCGTTTACTGCTTTAGATAGTTCAATCACACTATTAAAATCGCCAGGACTAGAAACAGGGAATCCTGCTTCAATTACATCTACACCTAGTAGTTCCAACGATTTCGCAATTTCAATTTTTTGAGGGGTGCTTAATTGGCAACCTGGCACCTGCTCGCCATCACGCAAGGTGGTGTCAAAAATGTGTACTTTATTTGGGTCGTGTAACATAAGTTTTTAGGTTTAGGTTATTGTGCTAAATATTTTAATACTAATTGTCCCATTTCTTGGGTGCCTAATACTTTGTTGGCTTCAGTATTTTGGTCGGCAATGTCGCCAGTTCTATAGCCATCTTTTAAGGCTTGATCAACGGCACTCACTAGGGATTTTGCTTCTTCTGGTAGGCCAAAACTAATTTCGAGCATGAGCGCTGCCGATAGGATAGAGGCCAATGGATTAGCCAAGTTTTTACCTGCAATATCATGAGCAGAACCGTGGATAGGCTCGTAGAAACCTACACCATCGCCTACAGAAGCAGAAGCTAGCATACCCATTGAACCCGCAATTTGCGAAGCTTCATCAGTGAGGATATCACCGAAAAGGTTGGCGGTTAATACCACATCAAATTTCTTCGGGTTTTTGATTAACTGCATGGCCGCATTGTCGATAAACATGTGCTCGGTTTCTACATCAGGATATTGTTTGGCAATTTCCTGTACCGTTTCTCGCCATAAACGAGAAGATTCCAAGACATTCGCTTTATCAACGGAACACAATCTTTTGCTGCGTTGTTGTGCGGCTTGAAAAGCTTTGTGGGCAATGCGTTCTACTTCATATTTGTGGTAAATCATCAGATCTGAAGCGGTATTTCTGTCTTCCGAACGGTTCTTCTCTCCGAAGTAAACATCGCCTGTTAATTCTCTGAAAAATAGAATGTCGGTGCCTTTTAAGATATGCGCCTTGATACTTGATGCTTCTAATAATTCATCGAACAATAGAATAGGACGTAGGTTCGCATATAAACCCAGTTCTTTTCTGATTTTTAGTAAACCTTGTTCTGGTCTAACTTTTAAAGAAGGATCATTGTCGTACATCGCATGACCGATAGCGCCGAATAAAATGGCATCACTGTGACGTGCTTTCTCTAAAGTTTCATCAGGTAGTGGATTGCCAGTTACCTCAATGGCTGCGTGGCCCATAAGTGCTTCATCGAAGGTGAATTCGTGGCCGAAATTTTTCGCTACTTGTTCAAGGGCTGCTTTTCCCCATTGGGTTACTTCTTGGCCAATGCCATCACCTGGTATTACTAATATATGCTTCTTCATTGTATGTTATATGTTTTCGTGCGGCAATTATCACGCTTAATTCTTGGAGATTGCTTCGTACCTCGCAATGACGACAATAGTTCCGTCATTGCGAGGTACGAAGCAATCTCTTCAGGTTATGTGTTAAGCTTTCTAAACCACGCTTTCTAATTCTTCTCTCTTTTTATAAATGGTGTTATGTATCACTTCACCTTTGCTGAGCAATAGCTGATGTGTTAAGTTTTTCGGTAGTTGGTCATCGCTGTGCGATACGTAAATCAGGGTTCTATTGGTGGTGCATAAACCATCAATTAAGGTGTTAAATTGAAGGGTTTGATGGGCATCCAAGCCTTGGCATGGCTCATCTAGTACCAATAATTCTGGATTTTTAATGACTGTTCTTGCTAACAAAACCAATCGCTGTTTACCAAGTGGTAATTGTGCCAGTAAATCGTTTTTATTAGCAGTTAGTCCAAAGTATTCAATGAGTTCATCCACCTGTGTGCGTTTGTGCCAGCCAATTTCTTTGTACAGTCCAATACTGTCGAAAAAGCCAGAGGCGATGCTTTGCCAAACGGTGGCATTAAAATCAAAATACCAATGTAATTCTGGGGAGATTAAACCAATGTGTTGTTTGATGTCCCAAATGCTTTCGCCCGAGCCACGTTTGTTGCCGAAAAGATAAATTTCATTGGCATAGGCTTGCGGATGGTCACCATTGACCAAACTTAACAACGTTGATTTTCCTGATCCATTATGACCTTGCAACAGCCATTTTTCACCTGCCTTAATTTCCCAATTCACATTTTTAAGCACTTGCTTTTGGCCATAGTTAATGTTAACATCAACCATTTTGATCAGCGTATCACTGCTCGAAGGAGGTGCTTGATGTAAAAAATCGGGAATAGGTCTATCTTCAATTATAATTTCGTTTCTAGTGCAGAAGGTGAAATGTTCCTCCAATTGTCCGTCGATGATTTCACCATATCTATTGATACAAGCAGGGATTTCGGTTTCATTGCTGATCAAAATAATTTGTACACCATTGCTGGTGACTTCATCTAATAAGTTGTTCAGATTTTGACGGGATTGGATATCTAAACCAGTGTAAGGTTGGTCTAGTAACAGTAGCTGCGGTTTTAACCATAGGGCTTTTACCAGTTGCAGTTTTTTATGTTCGCCGCTTGATAGTTCGATTAGCTGTGCGTTTTTAAGAGGAGCAAAACCAAGTGCTTCTAAAATAGGTTCTGCTTGAGCCAAGTTCAAATTGTTTTCTTTAGCGTAATGGGCCAACTCGGCATTTACGGTTAAAGTGTCTTGTACTTGTTGAGCGTTGTAGCGTTGTTGGTAGTAGAAATTGGCTACACCTTCTACGTTTTTAAATTGATACCATTGGGCAATGTACTGACAGACGGGCCTGGCATTGCTTTGTTCGGCAAAACTGACGACAATCTCGTCGGTACTTTTTTCTATACCCGCAATGGCTTTCAATAAGGCTGTTTTACCACTGCCGCTAACGCCAGTTAACAACCAGTTTTCTCCCTCTTGGATAGCCCATTCCAAATCCCTTAACACGGTTTTATTGCCGTATTTTAAACTGAAGTTGGAGATTTGAACTATTGGATTACTCATTTTGTTAAAGTCAAAAGTGTAAAGTAAAAAGTCAAAAGCGTTTTGTAATGTCGCGATTGGCTTTAACCCTATGTTTTGTTATTAGTAGAATTTAAAAACCTTGTTTTCTTCAAACTCTTCAATTAATGCTGTTTGACTACGAACAAAGTCGATGTCGTCGTAACCGTTAATCAAACATGATTTTTTGTAGGGATTGATCTCGAAACTTTCTTTAGCTCCTGTTGCATCAATGGTTACCGTTTGCTCTTCTAAGTTTACGGTTAGTGCCGACTTGGCATCTTTAGCAACTTGTGCAAAAATTGCAGCTAAAAATCCTTCGCTTACTTGAATAGGTAGTAAACCATTGTTTAAGGCATTTCCTTTGAAAATATCAGCAAAGAAACTGCTAATCACTACATCAAAGCCAGCATCTTGAATGGCCCAAGCAGCGTGTTCACGGCTACTGCCACAACCGAAGTTTTTACCAGCAACCAATACCTTACCACTATAAGTAGGATCGTTCAGCACGAAATCTGCTTTAGGGGTATTGTCGCCATTGTAACGCCAATCGCGGAAAAGGTTTTCGCCAAAACCTTCACGTGTAGTGGCTTTTAAAAACCTTGCAGGGATAATTTGGTCTGTATCTATGTTCTCAATCGATAAGGGTACTACCGATGAGCTTAATGTTTCAAATTTTTTCATACTCAAAGATGATTACACTGATTTAGTGATTACACCGATTTTTATTTGTTGTTATTTAGACCTGTTGAAGGTCTTTAATCCTTACTCTTTGTTCTTTTATCTTTTCGAAGCTTTTATCCTTAATCTTTTATAATCTGCGGTCCACTCGCCATCTTTAAAATAGTTAGGCTTTAGGATGCTTACCGCTAAATCAGTCACGGCCTTAGCCTCTTCATCGTTCAGATTTACAAAGGCATGCTGTGCAAACTGATTGATCCACTTTAACATGCCATCTTCACCTACCAATTTGGTTGGTCTGTCAAACAGCCACATTTGTTCCGTTTCGAAACCTGCAGATTCTAACAACATAGCGTAATGGCTAATGGAAGGGAAAAACCAAAAATTAGAAATCACTCTGTGTTCCAATTGCAATTGCTTGGCGGCAGCTTCAATAGCATCAACAATAGATTTGATATTTCCTTTACCTCCAAATTCGGCCACTAAACGACCACCGTGTTTCAAACTTTTGTAAATGCCTTTTAACAATCCTCTTTGATTTTCTATCCAATGAAAGGTGGCATTGCTAAATACGGCATCAAACTCTCTACTATAATCCAATTGAGCCGCATCTTTTTGCTCAAATGAAATGTTAGGATAGGTTTGCTTGGCCAGCTCTACCATTTCAGCAGAGGCGTCAACTCCTAAAACAGTTGCTCCAGCCTCTTGAATTTTAGCTGCTAAATCACCAGTGCCACAACCTACGTCTAAAATATTTTCTCCCTCTTTTGCGTCAAGCCACTGCAAAACATCTGCTCCGTAATCAGATACGAAACGATGTTGTTCGTTGTAAAGCTTGCTGTCCCAATGTATTTCTGGCATAATGCTCGTTTTTTAGTTGTTTTGTTGGTTAGTTTTTTTGGAGCTTAGTCCTTGCTCTTTTATTCCTTCGGTTTTATTGTACTGATTTTAATTTTCCTTTTACCACCTTAGACATCTAAGGGCATTTAAGTTTTGGATATGTACAATTTTAACTTTCTACTTTTTCAAAGTGTTCCACCGTTGGAAATGGATCATAAAAATGGTGTAGCAAAGCTTTCCATTCCTGATATTCGGTAGAACCTCTAAATCCAACTGTGTGTGCCTCTAAATCTGTCCAATTTACCAATAGGATGTATTTGGCAGGCTCTTCTATACACTTTTGAAGCTGATGAGAAACATATCCTTCCATACTTGCAATAATTTGTTGAGCCTTGGTAAAAGCTGCTTCAAATTCGGCAGTTAGGTTGGGGATTACGTTTAATATGGCAACTTCTAAAACCCCCAACCCCCTAGAGGGGGCTTCTGACTTAGTTTCGCTTATGTTTTGTGAGTTAACCATTTTTACAACTTCTATATACTGTGTAGGTTTTAAGTTCCCCTTTCAGGGGGCTAGGGGGTTAATAACTCCCTTACATCTGTAATTTTACCTGTAACCGCTGCTGCTGCTGCTGTTAAGGGGCTAGCCAGCATCGTTCTTGCGTTTGGTCCCTGACGGCCTTCGAAGTTTCTGTTCGAAGTAGAAACGCAATATTTTCCCGCTGGAATTTTATCCTCGTTCATTCCCAAACAAGCTGAGCAACCTGGTTCACGTAGTTGAAAACCAGAGGCTTCAAAAACTTTATCCAAACCTTCTGCAATGGCTTGTGCTTCTACCTGTTTAGAACCTGGAACAATCCAAACTTCTACGTTCTCTGCTTTCTGTTTGCCTTTTACAAACTCGGCCACAGCACGTAAATCCTCAATACGGGAGTTGGTACAGCTTCCAATGAAAACATAATCCACAGGTTTGCCTAACAAGCTTTCATCGTCAGCAAAGCCCATATAATCTAAGGCCTTTTTGTAAGATACTTGTTCTGTTTCGGGCTGTGCACTAGTTGCTGGAATATGTTCGGCAATACCAATGCCCATTCCTGGGTTGGTGCCGTAGGTAATCATTGGTGCAATATCTGCGGCATCGTAAGTTAATACAGCATCAAATTTAGCATCCTCATCACTGTATAAGGTTTTCCAGTAAGCCAAAGCTTTATCCCATTCTTCACCTGCTGGGGCAAATTTTCTGCCTTTTACATATTCGAAAGTAGTTTCGTCCGGAGCAATTAAACCTCCGCGGGCACCCATTTCAATACTCATATTACAAACTGTCATACGAGCTTCCATACTTAATGAACGAATGGCCGAGCCGGCAAATTCTACAAAGTAACCAGTACCGCCAGCAGCAGAAATTTTAGAGATGATGTAAAGGATAATGTCTTTTGCTCCTACGCCTTTTCTCAGCTCACCATTCACTTCAATTTTCATGGTTTTAGGTTTCGATTGCTGCAAGCATTGCGTTGCAAAAACCTGCTCCACTTGTGAGGTGCCGATACCAAAAGCAATGGCACCAAAAGCACCATGGGTTGAAGTATGGCTGTCGCCGCAAACCATGGTTTTGCCCGGTAGGGTAATGCCCAATTCAGGACCAATTACGTGAACAATTCCTTGGAAAGGATGGCCTAAGCCATAAAGCTCTACACCAAACTCTGCACAGTTTTTAGTCAACATGTCTACCTGATATCTGGAAAGTTCTTCCTTGATTGGTAAATGTTGATTTAAAGTAGGCACGTTATGGTCGGCGGTTGCTACGGTTTGTTTCGGACGAAAAAGCCCGATGCCACGTTTTCTCAAGCCATCAAAAGCCTGAGGCGAAGTAACCTCGTGAATTAAATGCGTATCAATGTACAAAATATCAGGAAAGCCCTCTTCGCGTTTCACCACATGTGCATCCCATATTTTTTCTACTAATGTTTTCGCCATCTTTTTATAAATTATTTTTAGTTAACCCCTCCCAACCCTCCCCTAAAAGGGAGGGCTAGATATAGAGTTTATTTTGTTTGTAGCAAAAATGCAAATTTCACTACGAATTTGTTTAGCGGATTGCCAAATTCCCCTTTAGGGGATGTAGGGGTTATGCAGTCTTAATCGACTTCATTGCAGTCATTGCTTTACGCAATTTTCTACCTACAACCTCCACTTGGTGGTCACGTAAAATCTCATTAATCGCTACCAGTTCAGCATTATCAACCGAACCATCTTTGCCTTCGTTAAAGTTTTTGCCTACTAAATCAGTATCTACCGTTTTCATAAAATCAGCCAATAAAGGTTTACAAGCTTGGTCAAATAAGTAGCAACCATATTCTGCGGTATCAGAAATTACACGATTCATTTCAAACAATTTCTTACGAGCAATCGTGTTAGCAATTAGCGGAGTTTCGTGTAGTGATTCGTAGTAAGCAGACTCTGGTTTAATACCAGCCTCCACCATTGTTTCAAATGCCAATTCTACACCAGCTCTCACAAAGGCTACCATCAAAGTATAGTTGTCAAAGTACTCTTGCTCGCCAATTTTAACATCACCAGCAGGCGTTTTTTCGAAAGCAGTTTCACCAGTTTCAGCTCTCCATTTCAATAGGTTCGCATCGCCATTTGCCCAGTCAGCCATCATAGTGCTGCTAAACTCGCCGCTCATAATGTCATCTTGGTGTTTTTGGAACAACGGACGCATAATGTCTTTCAATTCCTCAGAAATTTTGAAAGCCTTAACCTTCGCTACATTGCTCAAACGGTCCATCATACCACTTACACCACCATGTTTCAAGGCTTCGGTAATTACTTCAACACCGTATTGAACCAACTTAGAAGCGTAACCAGCATCAATTCCTTTTTCAACCATTTTATCGAAAGAAAGAATAGAACCAGTTTGCAATAAACCACACAAAATAGTTTGCTCACCCATTAAGTCAGATTTTACTTCAGCCACAAAAGATGATTTTAAAACACCAGCTCTGTGACCACCAGTACCCACGCAGTAAGCCTTAGCTTGTGCCAAACCTTTACCTTCAGGGTCGTTTTCAGGGTGTACAGCAATTAGGGTAGGTACACCAAAACCTCTCAAATACTCCGCTCTAACTTCTGAACCTGGGCATTTAGGAGCCACCATGATTACGGTTAGGTCTTTACGGATTTGCATCCCTTCTTCCACAATGTTAAAGCCGTGAGAGTAAGATAGGGTAGCACCTTGTTTCATCAATGGCATTACAGCACTTACTACAGCGGTGTGTTGTTTATCAGGGGTAAGGTTAATCACCACATCAGCAGACGGGATCAATTCCTCGTAAGTACCTACTTTGAAATTGTTATCCGTCGCATTTTTCCAGCTATCTCTTTTTTGCTCGATAGCTTCCTTGCGCAATGCATATGATACATCCAAACCGCTGTCTCTCAGGTTTAAACCTTGGTTTAAGCCCTGAGCACCACAACCTACAACTACCAACTTTTTACCTTTTAATGCATTTACGCCATCCAAAAACTCGTCGTTTTCCATAAAGTCGCATACCCCTAATTGGTTCAATTTTTCTCTAAGTGGTAATGTGTTAAAATAATTTGCCATTGTTCTATTTAGTTTTTAGTGATTACACAGATTTTGTGATTACACTGATTTATTGTTTTATTGGTTAATTTTTTATTTTTTTTCGGTTTAATTTCACCGATTTTATGTGATTAGTCTTTATTCTTTGCCCCTTAATCCTTGCTCTTTTTTCTAGTAAAGCATGGTTCTGTGCTCTTCGGTTATTGTGGTCCCGCTTTTCACTTCTGCCGATGAAAAATCAGCATCCGCTTCAATCGGGTTTAGTTTTCAATGGTTGTAGGTTATACGTTTTAAGTTATACGTTTTGCATAGCAACTTACTACGTATTACTTAGAACGTATAACTTCCTTCTACATCGTAAAAATCTTATCGCCCTTATCTAAAAACTCGTTTTCTACACGTTCTTCTCCTGGTTCCTCGGCTTCAAATTCTTTCAGCTTTTCGTGGAAACCTGCGCTATCTTTAATGATTGCAACTCTTGCCGAGCGAACAAACTCAATCAGTTCATAAGGCTCAAGTGCTTTTACCAAAGCGTCAGTTTCTTCTTTGTGGCCAGTTACTGAGAAAACGGTATAATCTTTTCTAATCACTACCGCAGTAGCACCGTATTGTCTCAGTAAACGCTCTACCGTTACTTTTTCTGTAATCTCTTCCGTAGACACTTTGTAAAGTGCCAGTTCTTGCCAAATGACTTCGCTATCCGTATTGAAGTACACTTTCAGCACCTCAACTTGTTTCTCAATCTGGCGGGCTAGCTTTCTCACCACTTCGTAACTTTCGTTAATTAAAATGGTAAAACGGTGTATGCCTGCAATCTCCGACGGAGAAGTGTTTAAGCTATCAATATTGATTTTTCTTTTCGAAAATATAATCGAGATACGGTTCAATAAACCAACTCTGTCTTCGGCGTAAACAGTGATGGTGAAGTCCTGCTTGCCTTCGTAACTGGCATCTCCAGGTGTATATTTTATGGTGTCGTTACTCATTTTTATGGGATTAAGGATAAAGGAACAAGGATAAAAGACATAACGTCTATACTTTTAATCTTTATTCCTTGCTCTTTGCTCTTTCTGGATTAAGGAACAGGGAATAAAGATGAAGGACTTTCGTCTTTGCTCTTTTATCCTTATTCTTTGCTCTAATTATTTCAATCTAATTTCACTTACGCTGCAACCTTGTGGTACCATTGGGAAAACGTTGTTTTCTTTACCTACCATTACTTCTAAAAGGTAAGAACCTTCGTGTTCAATCATCGTTTGCAATGCTTTTTTAAGTTCAGCTCTTTGGTCAACCTTGCTAGCTTCAATGTAGTATGACTTGGCTAAGGCTACAAAATCAGGGCTGGTGATGTTCACAAATGAATAGCGTTTGTCGTGGAACAATTGCTGCCACTGACGTACCATTCCTAAGAACTGGTTGTTTAAAATCAAGATTTTAACTGCTGCACCAAATTGCATAATGGTACCTAATTCCTGTGGGGTCATTTGGAAACCACCATCGCCAATGATCGCTACTACCGTACGTTCAGGGGCACCGTACTTGGCACCAATAGCTGCAGGCAAGCCAAAGCCCATGGTTCCTAAGCCACCAGAAGTGACATTGCTACGCGTTTTGTTAAACTTTGCATAACGGCAAGCTACCATTTGGTGCTGACCAACGTCGGTTACAATTACTGCATCGCCACCAGTAAGTTCATTTAAGGTACGTAAAACTTCACCCATGGTCATTTCTTCACCAGTAGGGTATAACTCTGGTGTAATGACTTGGTCTATTTCTTGTTGGTTGTAATCTCTAAATTGAGCAACCCAAGCTTCGTGTTTATTCTCTTTTACTAAGTTGGTTAATATAGGTAGGGTTTCCTTACAATCTCCCCAAACACCAACTTCAGCTTTTACGTTTTTGTCAATTTCGGCAGGATCAATATCCAAATGAACCACTTTTGCTTGTTTGGCATATTTATCCAAACGACCAGTTACGCGGTCATCAAAGCGCATCCCGATAGCGATTAAAACATCACATTCGTTGGTTAAAACATTTGGTCCGTAATTACCATGCATGCCCAACATCCCTACATTTAAAGAGTGGTCAGTTGGAATAGCACCTTCGCCCATAATGGTCCAAGCAGCAGGAATGCCAGTTTTTTCGATAAATGCTTTAAATTCTTTTTCGGCATTACCCAAAATTACTCCTTGCCCAAATAGCACAAAAGGTTTTTTGGCACTGTTAATCAGTTTTGCCGCTTCCTCAATAAACTCGACCCTAACTTTTGGTTTAGGTCGGTAACTGCGGATATGGTTACATTTTACGTAAGCTTCAAATTCTTCGATTTGTAGTTGCGCATTTTTGGTAATGTCAATCAAAACAGGACCTGGTCTGCCGCTTTTAGCAATGTAAAATGCCTTCGCTAATACTTCTGGAATTTCCTTCGCGTCGGTAATTTGATAGTTCCATTTGGTTACAGGTGTAGTAATGTTAATCACATCTGTTTCCTGGAAAGCATCAGTACCCAAAAGGTGGGCAAACACTTGTCCGGTGATACAAACCAAAGGTGTACTATCTATTTGCGCATCAGCCAAACCTGTTACCAAGTTGGTCGCACCTGGACCGCTGGTTGCAAAAGCAATACCTACTTTTCCGCTGGTGCGGGCATAACCCTGAGCTGCGTGAATACCGCCTTGCTCATGGCGTACCAAAATATGTTGCAGTTTGTCGGCATAGTCATAAAGGGCATCGTAAATAGGCATAATTGCACCACCTGGGTAGCCAAAAATTGTGCTTACACCTTCCTCAATAAGGCAGTTCAACAACATTTGTGAACCCGACCCTTTAAAGGTAGGAGTGTTCGTTGTTGCCTTTTTCGTTTCTGTATCTTGTAAGGTTTCCATAGTTTCTATATTTTGTGAATGGAAGTTTTCGGTTTAGGTTAATTGTTAGGCTTCGTCGGTTACGCAACCTCCAGCCGCATCGGTTACTGTTTTGGCATATTTAAATAATACGCCCTTTGTGACTTTCAGTTTTGGTTGTTGCCATTTCGCCCTACGTTCAGTAATGATTTCATCACTTACTTTTAGGTTGATTTTGTTATTTACGGCATCAATTTCAATGATATCATCATCTTCTACTAAGCCAATTAAACCGCCTTTGTAGGCTTCTGGTGTAATGTGACCTACTACAAAGCCATGTGTTCCTCCAGAGAAACGACCGTCAGTAATCAATGCAATAGATTTTCCAAGACCTGCACCAATAATTAATGAAGTAGGTTTTAGCATTTCAGGCATTCCTGGTGCTCCAACAGGACCTTCATTTTTGATTACTACTACATCTCCTGGCTTAATTCTGCCTGTTGAGATGCCAGCTACTAAGTCTTTTTCTCCATCAAACACACGAGCTGGACCTTCAAATCTTTCACCTTCTTTACCAGATATTTTCGCTACAGAACCTTTTTCTGCTAGGTTTCCGTACAAAATTTGTAAGTGGCCAGTTGCTTTAATCGGGTTGTCTAATCTTTGGATAATCGGTTGATTGTAGTCCATGATTGATTTTACATCTTTCAAGTTCTCAGCTACCGTTTTACCAGTTACGGTTAAGCAATCGCCATGTAGCAAGCCTTCATTCAATAAATATTTCATTACCGCTGGAATGCCACCGTATTGGTGTAAATCCTGCATTAGGTATTTTCCACTTGGTTTAAAATCTGCTAAAACAGGAGTTACGTCGCTCATGCGTTGGAAATCGTCTTGTGTAATTTCCACTCCAATAGCTTTACCCATTGCAATAAAGTGTAATACCGCATTGGTACTTCCTCCTAAGATGATGATAGAACGAATGGCATTTTCGAATGCTTTTCTAGTCATGATATCAGAAGGTTTGATATCTTTTTCTAGTAAGATTTTGATGTACTTTCCAGCATCTAAACATTCTTGTTTTTTCTCCTCACTGATGGCTGGGTTGGATGATGAGTAGGGCAAGCTCATTCCTAAAGCTTCAATTGCCGAGGCCATGGTATTTGCCGTGTACATTCCACCACAGGCGCCAGCACCTGGACAAGTATGTTTAATGATGCCTTGATAGTCTTCATCTGATAAATTGCCACAGATTTTTTGGCCTAAGGCCTCAAAAGCTGAAACGATATTTAACTCTTCGCCTTTGTAATGACCTGGAGCAATAGTGCCGCCATAAACCATAATTGAAGGGCGATCTAAACGTGCCATGGCCATAATTGCTCCTGGCATATTTTTGTCACACCCTGGAATGGAAATCACCCCATCGTAATACTGTCCACCGCAAATGGTTTCGATACTATCAGCAATTACATCGCGGCTTACCAAAGAGTAACGCATGCCTTCGGTTCCGTTGCTCATGCCGTCACTTACGCCAATGGTATTAAAAGTAAGACCGACTAAATCATTTTTCCAGACGCCTGTTTTAACCACTTGAGCTAAATCGTTCAAGTGCATGTTACAGGTGTTACCATCATAGCCCATGCTGGCAATGCCAACTTGCGCTTTTTCCATGTCTGCATCGGTTAAACCAATTCCATAAAGCATGGCTTGTGCTGCTGGTTGTGTAGGATCTTGCGTAAATGTCTTACTGTATTTATTTAATTCCATTTATATTGTTGTTTGCTCTGTTTAGGTTAAAAAATTAGGTCAAAAAAAAACCGCCTCTTTTTGGGAGGCGGTTTCGCTATAGTATCTTTTCATTATATACAACGATTGCCTTCCCTCTGGTGAGGAATAACGATAATGTTGTTAATAATGACTGTGGTTAAACGCATGTTGTTTTTTCTTACAGCCCAAACATACTAACAAATTATCGAAAAGAAGAAATTTTAAATAATCACTTCGTAGTTCACTTTCTCCAGCACCAGGTTTTTATACGCTCTTTGCAAGGTAGCACCAATGCTATCTCTCCATCTTTGTCGGTATACCACCTCATCAATGGTGTGGATACCTGCCACTTCAACAGCTGTTCCGCAGAAAAATGCACCATCGGCATTTTTTAGGAAATCAACGTTGATTTCTTGTTCAATCACTTCAATATCTAGCACTCGACAAAGCTCAATGATGGTTGCACGAGTAATGCCAGGCAAGATATTTCCTTTTGCAGGCGTATATAGTTTTCCGTTTTTTTCGATAAAGATGTTGGCTCCAGGCGCTTCGGCCACGTAGCCGTTTGCATCTAACAATAGTGCCTCGTCAAAACCTTTGTTTTTAGCATCAGAAGTAGCCAAAATAGAATTTACATAATGGCCACTAATTTTAGCTTCAATGTGGGTTGATTTAGGGTTGGGACGTTCGAAAGGGGATATGGCTACTTTCAATTGTCTGTCGCCAAGGTAGGCAGCCCATTCCCAAGCGCATAGCATAATGGATACTTTCTCAGGAGTAACCAAGGTCATCTGTGGTTCGCTAAATACCAAAGGACGAATGTAGGCGTCTTTTAAATTATTCAGTTCGAGTAGGCGGTAAGTTTGTCTAATCAGATCTTCAATGTTCCAGTTAAATGGAATTCCAGTTAATTCGCATGAACGTTTTAACCTTTCGAAATGTTCACGAGCCTTGAAAATGCGAGTGGCATTATGGGTTTTATAGGCCCTTATGCCCTCAAATGCTGCAAAGCCGTAATGAAGCGATTGCCCGTATAAATCGGTCTTAGCTTCATTGGCCTTTACAAACTGGCCGTTTAAATAAATCACCGTGTTCGAATTGTAATAATTCATATGCCGTTAATATTGTTTTTTTATTATCATATGGAATAGCCCTGTAGTTTCGGTATTTGTGTTTCTGACACATGGCTATTTCATTTTGTCTTGTTTAAAAAAAGCGTCCCATTTTTTGAAGAAGGGGACGCTTTTTTAGTTTGCTACATCATATCTTAAAAAGAACCCTTACTCTGTTTTGAAAGCACCACATTAAGTAGCAGCACTTCGGTAATACCAAAGAGGTGAAGGAAGCTATTTAAGTTGATCAATTTCATTTTTGAGGAATTCAATTATTTTGTGCTGTTTTTATAAATACCAATTTAGTATTCGGTTCAAAAAATAGCAATAGGCAAAATGAAAATATTTAATTTAAAATATAATTCTGTTTTAATTTATTATTTCGGATTTTAATTTTGAATAAATGCTATTTTTTCTACTAAAACATTATCAATGGTAGACCGAATATGGAATCGGTATTCGGTATAGATGTTATGCTTGCATTGTATTTTTTGCAATTTTCTGCCTAAAAGTGAGAAATGTCAGAAAAAGATGAAAATATAGCGTTAGCTTAAAGAAGATATTTTTTGTTGTTTTTTGAATGAAATGCCGTACCATCTTCTTCCCATTGGGGAGAGGAAAATGACGAAAGAAATGAAGTAGAAATAGAATGGGAAACAGTAGATAATAGCACCAAAAGTTGTTCTGTTTGAAGTATGAAATATGTATTTTAATCGAGCTGTCAAATCAAAAGCAACATATTCGGAGTATTTACCTGCAATAGCTATAAGGTAATACCACGCGTAGGAGCATAAGATAATTCCAATGACCCACGTATATCGGTTTCTGTATAACAGAATTATAATTAGTGCTATTAGCACCATGATTCGGTTTTGGGTATTGATACTATGCCTGAAATGAGATGTATCTAGGGTAATAAGCAGCAAGAAGAATATTACCAATGTCCATTTTAGAAAGTTTAGTATATTCTTTTTATTGAGCATTATTTAGATAGGTTTGTTGCAGTTTAAAGGTAATAATTCTTCAATGCCTATCAATGCCCATGAAATCATTCCCTATCAAAAAGCCTTAGATATTTAGAGGGCACTAGTTTTTTCCATTCTGGATGTCTTTTAACATAAGCAAAAACTAAAGGGCATAAAGGAACCAAAGCATAGGCATTTTCATCCAAGTAGTTTAGCGTTTTCTCGATCAATGCGGTTGCTGCTCCTCTTCCTGCTAAAGCTTCAGGGCTTTCCGTATGGATGAGCTTAATGATTTTCTCACTTTCTTCGTAATCTATAAAGGCGATGTGTCCGTCTACCGATAATTCGAAACGTTGTTTTTCTTCGTTTTTGAATAGGGGCAAGGTGATAAATTCTTCTTTCATCTTATTTAGCTTTAAATGATATAAACGAAGTTAGGAAGAAATTGCTGCTTGCTTGTTGATGTATGATAATAAAGGGAAGGATTTCCGTCATTTCGACCTTGTGGAGAAATCTTTAAATATGCTTTACAATTTCAAAGATTTTTCCTCATTGCTCGCTGAATAATAGTAGCTGGCTGTCGGAATGACGATGAGAGGCGCTTCGAGAAACTTAAGCAAAATCCAAAGGATTTAAATCTCTATAGCGCTAATTTGTAGAGAGCGCATACGACTCCTACGGAGTCGCATTGATATCAGTCAGCGATGTTATAAATATTTGACCTCTTCGAGGTCTTAAAAGAGCATGATAAAATACAAAGCTGCGAGATTCCTCTCCAGAACGCTAGAGATTAAGCTTCAGTCGAAAAGACGGAAAATAAAAAAGCCCCGAACTTTCGTTCAGGGCTTTCCTTTATTTGATGTTTAGCTTAAGCTACAACAGCCTCGGCCAAAACAATAATTTTATTATCCAGTACTTCAACTACACCACCTTTAATGTTGTAGATATTTTCGCCTGTTGCTTCTTTCACAATCACTGGACCATCTTCTAAAGTAGAAATGATAGGAGCATGGTTTTTTAAGATCTGAAAAGAACCAGCAGTTCCAGGAACAGTAACCGCAGTTACTTCGCCTTCGAAAACTTTCTTGTCTGGAGTTAATATTTCTAAGTTCATTCTTTAGTAGTTAGTATTTAGTAATTAGTAGTTAGACACTAATCCACTAAATAAATTAATGAGTTAGTACTTAGATAAAGAGCTTTTCTGTATACTAAGTACTAGCTACTATATACTAATTAGCTTCTGCCAATAATTTTTTACCTTTTTCAATAGCATCTTCAATGCTACCAACTAAGTTAAATGCAGCTTCTGGATACTCATCAACTTCACCATCCATAATCATGTTAAAGCCTTTGATAGTATCTTTAATGTCTACCAATACACCTGCTAAACCAGTGAACTGCTCAGCAACGTGGAAAGGTTGTGACAAGAAACGTTGAACACGACGAGCTCTGTGTACAGTTAATTTATCTTCTTCAGATAACTCATCCATACCCAAGATCGCGATGATATCTTGTAATTCTTTATAACGTTGTAAAGTTTCTTTAACACGTTGTGCAGTGTTATAATGCTCGTCACCTAAAACCGCAGGAGAAAGGATACGTGAAGTAGAATCCAATGGATCTACCGCAGGATAAATACCTAGCTCAGCAATTTTACGAGAAAGTACCGTAGTTGCATCTAAGTGGGCAAATGTTGTAGCCGGTGCAGGGTCAGTTAAGTCATCTGCAGGTACGTACACTGCCTGTACTGAAGTAATTGAACCACGTTTAGTTGAAGTAATACGCTCTTGCATTAAACCCATCTCAGTAGCTAGGGTTGGTTGGTAACCTACCGCTGAAGGCATACGACCTAATAGTGCCGATACTTCAGAACCTGCTTGAGTAAAACGGAAGATATTGTCAACGAAGAAAAGGATATCTTTTCCAGCGCCTTCGCCATCACCATCACGGAAATATTCAGCAACAGTTAAACCTGATAATGCTACACGAGCACGTGCACCAGGAGGCTCGTTCATTTGACCGAATACCAATGTTGCTTTTGATTCTTTTAATTTTTCAGTATCAACTTTATCTAAATCCCATCCACCTTTTTCCATTGAGTGTAAAAACTCATCACCATAGTTGATTACACCAGACTCGATAAACTCACGCAATAAGTCGTTACCCTCACGAGTACGCTCACCTACACCAGCAAATACTGATAAACCAGCATAAGCTTTAGCGATGTTGTTTACCAACTCCATGATTAATACGGTTTTGCCTACTCCCGCACCACCAAATAATCCAATTTTACCACCTTTTGCATAAGGCTCTAATAAGTCGATAACTTTAATACCTGTAAAAAGTACTTCAGTTTCGGTAGAAAGCTCATCAAATTTAGGAGGAGCATTGTGGATTGGCTTACCAGCAGAATTATCTAAAGTGTTAATTCCGTCGATAGCTTCACCAACTACGTTGAATAAACGACCTTTGATCTCATCGCCTACAGGCATTTTAATAGGAGCACCAGTATCAACCGCATCCATTCCACGTACTAAACCATCGGTTGAGTCCATTGCAATGGCACGTACACGGTCTTCACCAAGATGTTGTTGAACCTCTAGAACGATTTTTTGACCATTTTCTTTTTTAATCTCTAAAGCAGAGAAAATTTTAGGTAAAGTGGCATCGTTAACAAAGCTCACGTCAACTACCGGACCTATAATTTGCGCTATCTTTCCAATATTAGGCATATTTTGTATTTGGTAAAATTATAAAAATCAAAATGTTAAAGGCGTTTTTGTGCGCCTGCTTTTCGGATGGCAAAGTTATTAAATTTTAATGTAAATTTTATATAGAAATAAAATGTTTTTCAACAGTTTAATAAATGATAATTTAGCCATTATGAAAACAGTATTGGTTACGGGCAGTAATGGCCTTTTAGGACAGAAAATAACCGAACAGGTTTTGGCCGATAAGCACGTGAATTTGATCGCGACCAACCGAGGTGAAAATAAATATCCCATAAAAGAAGGTTACGTATATGAACAGATGGATATTTTGGACACTGAACAAGTGGAGGTTGTTTTAGAAAAGCATAGACCCAGTGCGCTTATTCATACTGCTGCCATGACCAATGTAGATACGTGCCACGAACAAAAAGAGAGCTGCTGGGAGTTAAATGTAAAGGCAACGGCTTTTCTAGCATCACTTTGCGAAAAACTAGGTATACACTTTATATATGTATCTACCGATTTTGTTTATGATGGATTGAATGGACCTTACAAAGAGGAGGATGAACCAAAGCCAGTGAGCTTTTACGGAGAAAGTAAATTGGAAGGCGAGCGAATCACACAACAAATGAAAGGCAGCTGGGCAATTGTGAGGACAATTTTGGTTTATGGTATATTAAAGGATATGAGCCGTAGCAATATTATACTTTGGGCAAAAGGCGCATTGGAAAAGGGTGCGCCTATTCAGGTAGTGAATGACCAATGGCGCATGCCTACGTTGGCCGAAGATTTAGCTAAAGCTTGTCTGTTGATTGTTGAGCATGAAGCAAAGGGCATTTATCATATTTCCGGAAAAGACATGATGAGTATCGTGGAATTGGTAAGGAGGGTGGCACGGTTTTGGAATTTAGATGAGCGCTTAATTACAGAAGTAAGTTCTGACACCTTAGCCCAAGAAGCGAAGCGTCCTCAAAAAACTGGTTTTATTTTAGACAAAGCCATGACTGATTTGAACTACCAACCACATAGTTTTGAGGAAGGATTAGCTTTGGTGAAGGAACAGTTGGCAGTTGGCAGTGGTCGGTGAGCAATTAATAGTAGGCAGTTTCCAGTATGCGGTTTGTTGTTTTCAGTTAACCGATTAAACAGTTAGCCAATTAACCATTAATAATTAAACATTAACAATTATATATATGTCATTACAAGTAGGAGATCAGGCTCCAGATTTTAAATTAAAGGATACAACACTACAAGAAGTGTCTTTAAGCGATTTTAAAGGTAAAAAAGTGGTGCTTCATTTTTTTCCTTTGGCTTTTACAGGCGTTTGCACCACACAGCTTTGCACCATGAGAGATAATTTTGGTTACTACGATGGTTTAAACGCACAAGTTTTAGGTGTTTCGGTTGATTCGCCATTCACTTTGGCTAAGTTTAAGGAAGAACAAGCTTATCAGTTCCCATTATTATCTGATTTTAATAAGGATACAGCAGGTGCTTACGGCGCATTGTATGAAGACTTTTTAGGTTTAAAAGGTATTGCTAAACGTTCGGCTTTTGTAATTGATGAAGAAGGTAAAGTGATTTACGCCGAGGTTTTGGAAGACGCAGGAAACTTGCCTGATTTTGCAGCCATTAACAAAGTAGTTGCTGGGTAAAACCCTCTCTGCCTTCTGCATCTTCCCCTTCGAGGGAGAGAGTAGTAAGTACTTAAGAATTTAGAAAAGCGGGACTGCTGCTGTTATTAAAGCATGGTCCCGCTTTTCGTTTTAATCTTTTTGTTTGCTTTTTTGTCATTTCGACGAACTAAGAATCTGTTTGTGATTTGAACGAGCAAACGAGCCATTCACTTAGGTTCAGGATAAAAAGTAAAACAAAAAGTATTACCACTCCAATCGGGTTTAGGAAACTTTAACCTGTGCATAGCACCTGCCAACTAAACCCGATAAGGGCGGATACCGGCCTTGTGGCTAAGGCCTGTGCAGTATAAGCCTGTAGCGGGACTAATTTAAATAGCAGTAAATGAATTGCTTTTCAGATGATTAGCAAATGGTGTTTAAATATTTGCAATAAAAATTGTGAATTTAAATTTGAAACATTACTTTTGCAGTCCCTTAAGGGGAAATGCATTCGTAGCTCAATTGGATAGAGCATCTGACTACGGATCAGAAGGTTTGGGGTTCGAATCCCTACGAGTGCACCAAGGTAGAAGTTAATTGCTTCTACCTTTTTTTGTTTATAGCCTCTTCTTATCTTTGATCAACAGATTATCGGCTATGTCTATTCTCCATCATTTCTTGCTCGCTTTTATATTGTTTGGATTTTTTCAAGGGATAGTCAATGCGGTATTTCTTTTCAAAACCTCTAATCAGTTTAAGCCTAATCGGTTGTTGGCATTGCTCACTGTTCTTATCGCTTTGGCCAATTTGAATATCTATTTTTTCCAGCTTTCTATTCCTCCATTTTGGCAAAAAGTAGGAGATATGCTACCATTGCTACTGTTTATGCCTGTTGGTCCGCTATTATGGCTTTATATACGCAATAGCTTGGCTGGCGAAAAGCTCAGTCGAAAAGATCTTATTCATTTTATCCCCATCATATTTGATCTAATCCCCTATGTATTGGCATTGGTCTATTACATTGGTTTAACGGATAATAAAGAGCCGCTTTTTAGGTGGATAGATTTTTACAATGTTTACGTAGATGTATTGCGGTGGGTTTCTATAACGATTTATCTTTCGATGTCGTGGAGGATTTGTATAAAATCGCTCCAACGTGAAAAGATGATTGCCTGTGCTAAACAACTACTCATCGTTTTCTCTACTTTTCAATTGGTATGGCTTATTTTTCTTATCCCGTATTTATGGCCCATATTTCAAATTGAGCTATTGCAAGCCGCTGGTTGGTTTACCATTTATATTCCTTTAACCGCATTGGTTTACGTGCTTGGTTTGATAGGTTATCGTATTTCCACGGAGTATAAAAAGACAAGCGGAATAAAGCTCTCTGAAACGGAAATCCGACAAGTTATCGGTTTGCTCGAGAAAACAGTAATAGGGGAAAGGCTTTTCCTGGATCCTAAACTTAATCTAGCTGGTTTGTCTAAACATATTGGTGTGTCTCAGAAGGTGATTTCCCATGTATTAAATCAATATGTAAATAAGAATTTCAATGAGTATCTCAATGTTTACCGGATAGCGGTTTTTAAACAAAAGCTGGCTCAAAATCGGCAAACTGTTTTAAGTTTGCAGGGAATTGCTAAGGAATGTGGTTTTAATTCTCAAGCTACTTTTCAAAGGGCATTTAAGCAACTTACAGGAGTTTCTCCTAGCGAATATCTAAAATTGGGATCGTCTGAAAATGCCCCTCATCATACTCAAATCCGAATTTGAGTATAGTTAAAAGCCTTAAGCTTTATTTCAAAACCACACTTTTGCTAAATGAAATCACAGATATTGATTACTTGTTTATGGTTTGGTGCTTTGGGTTGGAGCAAAGCGCAAACTAATGTCGCTCAAAAAATTTCCCAGGTAGAGAATGGTTTTTATGATCAAATAATGGTTGGGCGAGACATACCTGGCCGAAGTTTAAAAGACCAGATGCAGTTGAGAAAAGTAAATGGTTTAAGTGTTGCCGTGATCGATAGTGGTAAGTTAGCTTGGGCCAAAGGTTATGGGCTGGGCGATGCAACGGCTCCTGCTGGAAAAGTGGATACTGCTACTTTATTTCAATGTGCCTCGATAGGCAAGGTAATTACCGCTATCGCTGCCTTGCATTTGGTAAAAGAAAATAAGGTGGATTTGGATGAGGATGTTAACCAGAAATTAAAAAGCTGGAAGATTCCTGAGAATGAATTTACTGCGCAGCACAAGGTAACGCTACGTACGCTGCTTTCTCATTCTGCGGGTTTTACCGATGATTATGGTTTTGCAGGCTATGAGCCTGGTAAAACATTGCCTACGTTATTGCAAATCCTCAACGGAATGGAGCCTGCCAATACGAACAAAAAGTTAACGGTAATGACGGTACCAGGTAAGGTAGAAAGATACTCTGGTGCTGGTTTTTTAATTATCCAGCAGTTGATTGAGGATGTGACAGGGATGAGCTTTGCTGATTATGTTAAATTGGTGGTTTTACAGCCAATGGGATTATTGCACACCACTTATCGCTATCAGCCAGATATAGATGTGAACTTAAGCATAGCTAGGGGGCATTACAGTAATGGAAAGGCAGATAAAAAACTCAAGTATAATGTATATCCCGAATTGGCGGCGGCTGGGCCTTGGACAACTGCTAGTGATTTAGCTCGTTTAATTGTTGGCCTACAGCAAATTCATGATGGAAAGAGAAGCGCTCCCTTGGATTCCCTGCTTTGGAAACAGGTATTGGCTCCTCAAATTAACTCGATGGGTTTGGGCATCCCTTTAAAAGGGTCGAAGGAAGTTTCGGGCTATTGGCATGCTGGAAATAATGCTGGTTATACTGGCGTGCTTTTTGGCGTAAGCTCAACAGGACAAGGAGCGGTGGTGCTCACCAATTCTGATGGAGGGGAGTGGTTAGCTTTAGATGTGGTGCGAAGTATAGCAAATGCTTATCAATGGCCAATAATGCAGAGCTTTCACCCTGTCGAGCTCCCTACCCCAGAGGAGTATACTGGAAATTATCAGTTGTCGGCAGAAGATGGTTTGGTGATCTCTTTGGTGAAAGGACAGCTTTATTTCGAGAAAAAGGGTAGTTCGAGAAAATTTAAACTGTATGGTTTGGCTGATGGTACTTTTAGAATCGCAGAAAAGCCAGATAACTTGAGCTTTATGTTCGTTAGGGATATTCATGGAAAAATTTTAGCATTAACTATGTATGAAAACGGTGACAAGGTTTATCAGTTGAAAAAAGGATGATTTTAGTTTAATTTGCTTGTAATTAAATGGTCGTTGGTGTTTTGTTGTGGTTGAGTTGAGCCGCATAGTGAAAATATATTGGTTCACTTTGGCTAAGTGAAGGGTTGCGATTGCGTTTAAAACATAAAGGTTTAGATTGCTAGTTTTTAAAGGAAAAGAGCCAAAAATTGAAAAAAATGGCGGTGGAGCTAATATATATTTATATATTTGCAACCTCATAAAGAAATGGCTTAAGATGAGTCAGTTCAATACAATAAATAGATTTCCTTTTAGGAGCGTAGTTAACTTAATTTGATGCTAAATTTAGTTCTTTTTGGCCCTCCAGGTGCAGGCAAAGGCACCCAATCTCAAAAGTTAATTGATAAATATCAGTTAGTACACATTTCAACAGGCGATTTATTCAGAGCCCATATCAAAAACCAGAGTCCACTAGGGCAACAGGTGAGCAAATTAATTGCTGACGGCGAATTAGTGCCAGATAGCATTACTATTGCTATGTTGGAAGAGGAAGTAGATAAAAATCCTGATGCAAAGGGATTTATTTTCGATGGTTTCCCTCGCACAGTTCCTCAAGCAGAAGAATTGGATAAGTTTTTGGTAGCTAAGGGTGAAAAAATTAATGGTGTAATTGCACTAGACGTAGATCAAGATGAATTGACCCGTCGTATTGCAGAACGCCATAAAATTAGCGGAAGACCTGATGATGATGCTGAAAAGTTAAAAAAGCGTATCGACGAGTATTTTAACAAAACTATTCATGTATTGCCTTATTACCAAGGTCAAGATAAATTGATAAAGGTAAATGGTATTGGCGAAATTGAAGTGATTTTCAATAGCCTTTGTGAAGTAATTGACCAATATTAAATTTAATAATTAGTTAATTCGATAATTAGCTAATCAAGAATTAAGCATCCGTATAAAATACATTTAGTTATTTTTGCGGATGTTTGTTTTTTAGTTTAACCGCTAAATAAAAAATTAAATGCCTAAACGATCTTTATACGTTAAGTATTGTGAAAAGTAATTTAGCCATTTAGTAATCGTAATTCGTAAATCAAAAATCGTAAATCTCCATGTCTCAAGGTTCCAATTTTGTTGATTATGTAAAAATCTGTTGCCGCTCGGGAAAAGGGGGGGCAGGTTCGGCACATTTGCATCGTGATAAGCATACCGCTACAGGTGGTCCTGATGGTGGAGATGGTGGCCGTGGTGGGCATATCATCCTAAAGGGTAATACCCAATTCTGGACTTTATTGCATTTGAAATACCGTAAGCATATTATCGCTGAAGATGGTGGAGCTGGTGGTAGCGGACACAAGTTTGGAAAGCAAGGGAAGGATGAGGTTTTAGAAGTGCCACTAGGTACTATTGCTCGCAACGCAGAAACTGGAGAAGTGCTTTTTGAAATTACAGAAGACGGTGAAACTAAGATTTTAACCGCTGCTGGCCGCGGAGGTTTGGGTAATGCCCATTTTAAATCTGCCACTTTACAAACACCTCGTTTTGCGCAACCAGGTGAAGCAGGCAAAGAAGAATGGGTGGTGTTGGAACTGAAGGTGTTGGCTGATGTAGGTTTAGTAGGTTTCCCTAATGCGGGCAAATCTACCTTGCTTTCGGTATTGTCTGCAGCGAAACCTGAGATTGCTGATTATCCTTTTACCACTTTGGTACCTAATTTGGGAATCGTTTCTTACCGCGATTCGAAGTCATTCATTATGGCCGACATTCCTGGGATTATTGAAGGAGCATCCAAAGGAAAGGGATTAGGCTTTAGATTTTTAAGACATATTGAACGTAACTCTGTATTATTATTTATGGTTCCAGCTGATACAAGCAGAACCATTTTGGAAGAGTACGAAATATTGAAGAACGAATTACAGGAGTTTAACCCCGAATTGATGCAGAAACCTCATTTGTTGGCCATAACGAAATCGGATATGCTAGATGAGGAGTTAAAAGCGGAGATGGAAAAAGAATTACCTAAAATCCCTCATATTTTTGTTTCATCGGTAGCTCAACAGGGTTTGGTAGAATTGAAGGATATGTTGTGGAAGGCGATTAATGCTCCTGTTGGAAATGAGTAGAATTTAAATATCATTTAGTGTATAAATAAAAAGCCCCGCATGTGCGGGGCTTTTTTGTTTTATGGAAGCTAAGTATAGCTATCTTTCAATGACAATATCTTCTAGCACTAACATGTCCATTTTAGTACGAAGAAAACAATTTAGTGCTTCTTCTGGTGTATTCACAATGGGTTCATTTTCGTTAAATGAAGTATTTAACAAAATGGGAACACCTGTTTTCTCGTAAAAATTATGGATCAGTCCATAGTATTTTGGCTCTATTGTTTGCTCCACACTTTGTAATCTGCCTGTACCATCAACATGTGTTACCGCAGGTATTTTTGAACGCTGATCTTCTTTGATAAGGAATACTTTCTCCATAAAAGGAACATCATCTACCTGTTCAAAATAATTTGGTATGTGTTGTTTTAAAATGGAAGGTGCAAACGGTCTAAAGGATTCTCTTCTTTTGATTTTTGCATTCAGGATTTCCTTCGCGTCTTCTCTTCTTGGATCGGCAATGATTGAGCGGTGTCCCAATGCTCTTGGGCCAAATTCTGCACGACCTTGAAACCATCCTACAACACCGGAGTTGATCAGGCAATCTGTTACTTTACTAAATAGCGCTTCGCCTTCAAGTTTTTGGTAACTGATTTTTTTTTGTTTTAACAGTTCTTCAATGGTTTCATTGCTGAACCGACTACCGAGATAGCCATGAAGCATAGGAGCTGTTCTAGGTTGATCCAGCAATTGATTATACACCCATAAGGCAGCACCTATACACGTTCCTGCGTCATGCCCAGCAGGTGGAATATATACCTTTTTAAATGGTGTTTTCTGTAAAATTTTTCCATTAGCCACCGAGTTTTGTGCCACACCTCCAGCAATACAAACAGTATCTAAACCTGTTTTTTGATGAAGATGGGTAAGGAGGTGATAAATCAATTCTTCGGTGATTCTCTGAACAGAGGTAGCCCAATCTTTATGATCTTGAGTTAACGGTTCATCGGTTTTCCTTGCAGGACCAAACTCGTTGGTTAAAGCCTCACTGTACAAGCTGTCCATTGCAGGAATGCCGCCCTCCCAAACCATGTTAACGCCCTTAGTAGGATGGTTGAAATATTTGAGGTCTAGTTCAAAAAGTCCGTTATCCTTAAACTTGATTACTTTTCGGAGCTGCTCCAAATGGGTAGGCTGGCCGTATGGTGCCAAACCCATCACTTTGTACTCGTCGCCATAATGTGGAAAGCCAAGCCATTGGGTAAAGGTAGTGTAAAATACGCCAACAGAATGAGGATAGGAAACCGTGTCCAGTACTTCAATTTTATTGCCCTTACCAAGGCCTGTCATTGTACTGGTGAAATCGCCAAAACCATCGATAGATAATAAGGCCGATTCTTCAAATGGCGAAGCAAAAAAAGCACTTGCTAAATGACTTCTATGGTGTTCAACGTTATGGAACTTTGCTTTTAATTCGCCAGCTTTTAAATTGAAATGTTCGATGAATTCTTCTTCAATAGAAGCCGCCTTTTTAAGGTTTTTAACTCTATTAATGATGTTGCTTAGATTTAACCTGTTTTTCAAAGCTGTTAAAGCCTTTTTGCCCAAATTAGCTTTAGGATCTCTAGAGATAGCGATATGATCTACTTCTTTGATGCCAATTTCAGCTTCCTGTAAACAAAACCTTATTGCTTCAATAGGAAAGCCCGCCCAATGTTTTATTCGTCTAAAGCGCTCTTCTTCCGAAGCAGCAATTAATTGGCCATCTTTATAAATACAGGCCGACGAATCCCCGTGATAGGCGTTAATTCCTAAAATATACATAATGATTTGTGGGTTAAATAATTGATTGCGAAGATATAACTAAAACGAATATGTTTATAGCAAAAAGGAGTAAAACACTAGGCTTTACTATTTTTGCTTGCATATTTAAGCCATAAGTAAACCAATAGGATTAAAATGGCATAAACCACGATATTGAATAAGTCATGGTGGTCAATTGCCAGTAGTGGTTTTCTCTTATCCCAATACAAAGACAATACAATTAATCTTAATGTATTTAATAGCTGAATAAGCACAAGTCCCAATATTAAAAAACCATATCTGGCTTTGATATAACCAGGAAAGGTAATAACAAAGGCGCTGAAAACACTCATGATGCCATAGCCCAAACAGGTATATACCATGGTGAAGCCATGTCTGCCAATTACTTTTAACTGATAGTTGTTGGTATAAACAATGTAATCCATCCAGCGTAAAACTGTTGCTGCACTATCTATGGTGAAATTACGCCACCAATTGATGTAGTTGAGATGTTGGTCCAAAAATGATACATAAAGCCCCCCTTTTGCGGTAATGCCGATGTAGGCAGTATTAAACTCATATAGTAACAAAGACAACGCAAGGAAGTAGAGGATGAACCTAAAATAAGGCTCGGCCCAAAAGCTTTTTATGGTTTGGCTAAGCTTATTCATTTTTATGGGGTTGGTTTAATTTCTCAGCAATCTTCACGTCAACAATTAACCTGAACCAAAATCCTTGTAGGAAATGGAATAAGATTCCTGTTCTTCCATCTAAAAAGCCCAATTGGAAAGTCATTCGGTAAGTGAAATAAATAAAAGGTCGAAAAAAACGGGGCAGTTTCCACCACATGCTTTTTAAACAGGCCGTACGTTGATCAGGATCTCCAAACAATTTTGGTTTAATGGTCTGTTTACGTAAGTTTTCCATCCGTTCTATTTCCTCGTTGGCTACCAAATCACTATAACGGTTGTGCTTGTCTATCCAAAAACGGATTTCATTTTCCTTGAGGTTCTCTTCAAGAATGTGTCCTTTTTTCCAAATGGCGGTATTTCCTGTAACGATAAATCTGTGGTCCATATTCTCGTTAAGGTCGGAATAGCCAATGCCGTAACGAAACATTTTTAATTGGTATTTAGGGTAATAGCCACCGTGTTTGATCCATCTCCCTTTGAAGATATTTTTACGGTTAAAATAAATTCCCTCTACGTTATGATAGGCTTCATCGTTGAAGTTAGTTAGCAATTCAAGCAGCTCGGGAGTTACGATCTGATCGGCGTCTAATCCAATGACCCAAGGGGTTTTTACTTCAAAGTTTTTAAGGGCATAGTCCCATTGTTTGGGATGATTTTCAAAAGAATGATCCTTCACGCTAGCGCCGAAACTTTCTGCAATTTTTAAGGTATCATCTGTACTTCCCGAATCTAGTATAAAGATGGACGCCTTTAATTCCGCAATAGAATTGAGTAAACGAGGAAGGTGTTGTTCTTCGTTGAAAGTTAATATGATGAAGCTAAATGCTGGGTTCATTAAATTTTGGCTCTAATCACCATTGATTTCCAAAGATAGGGTAATCTTCCGCAACCTATATAGCGATTTTTAAGAGGTTTTGGTACATATTGATGTATTTCTTGGCTAGCGTAGTTTCATCAAAATCTCGCTTAATTTTTGATGGAGCACTGGCTCTAATTTGAGTACGTTTTTGAATATCCTCAAAAGATCGGGAAATGGTTGCCGCTAGCTGTTCAGGAGTATTTGAGGTAATCCATCCCAAATTGGTTTCTTCAACGTATTCAGCAGCACCTGCTTCCTTGCTTATAATCACTGGCGTTCCTACGGCTAACGCCTCTATGATAACATTCGCAAAATTCTCTTTGTAAGATGGCAGTACCAGCGCATCAACCGATGCAAGCAGATCAAATTTTTGAACGTTATTGATATGACCTACCCATTTGATTTTTTCTGCAATGCGCTTTTGTGCTGTGAGTTGCTTTAAATTATTTACATAATTTAAATCGCCTTCTCCAGCTATGGTTAGGAACCAATTGATTGACAGTGAAGCTAAAGCTGAGAATAAGTTTTCTAAGCCTTTTATCTCATTGATTCTTCCCAGAAAAAGCAGTTGATATTGTTCATTTGCTTGAGTTTCTACTGCGTGTTGCAATGGAAGTTGAATGAAATTGGGGATGGTCTCAGGTGATTTACCTGTAAATGCAAAAATATCATCATGTTCTTGCTTGCTGGTAGCATGATAGGCCATTCCTTTTAGTAGATGCTTGCCCAATAGCTGATGGATAAGCCTTTTGCTCAAAGAATTTTTATGGCTGAGGGTATAGGCATTTAGCATCCCCCTAGGTGATAAGACAACCTTTACGCCATACATTTTAACGATTAAACACGAAAAAATAGACACTAAATTCCACCAGGCATGGATATGTACAACGAGCTCGTTTTTACGCCCCCTTTTTTTTTCTTCTACAATCAGTTTTCTCAAAAAACTAAATAGGGCAGGAGAGAAATGCGTGTGGTCTTTAGTAAGCCTTTTGAAATAAAATACCTTTACACCATCAACTAGCTGTTCAATACCTGTGGGGACAGCTAATTCTGCTTTACCATTGGCAGTCGTAGTCAAGACAATCACATCTTCACCAGCTTTCACCAATTCTTCCGACAGTTTGGATACCGACATGGTTGGCCCACCATAAATGTATGCAGGTTTATAAGCTGCACATATTTGAATGATCTTCATTTTTTCGGGCGAAGAAGCAGTAATTTAGTGTGTCGTTTTACGCTAATGGATTATTTTGTTCTTGAGCCAGTTTACTGTTCCTATAACCATAAAGGAAATAGATAACTAAGCCTACTACCAACCATATTCCAAAACCAATCCAGTTACTTAATTCTAATTCACACATCATGTATAAGCAGGAAATTAAGCCCAATACAGGAATAAGTGATAAATTTTTGGTAATAGATAGATAGGTGATTACTAGACAAATGACCAAGAAGATCCACATTGGGATTTTATGCTTGAATAAATGCCAACCGCTTTCATATTTCTTGTGATAATCTATCGATGATTTGCTTAAGAAGCTCTCATATTGATCGGAATTGAGATTGCTCAAATAAGCTTCTGCATCAATTTGCTTGCCTTGCAATACTACAGGACTAGCACTGATTTCTTGTTTGATAGTTGCTAATTCTTCCTTATTTAGGGAAGTAACAAAAGTTACTGGGCTTACCACTTTAGGCGTGTTTGAAATAAACGCAGTGGCTTCTTTATTAAATTCTGTAAAAGCTAAAATAATTGCTCCTGCAAAAAGTACAGGGATTACAAACTTGGCATTCACATAAGGAATCTTGAATTTACCACGTTGTACGTCGGGCCTATTTTGAAGTACCAATACCCCTGCACATACCAGCACAAAGGCAAACAAGGTTCCAATGGAGCATAAATCTGTTACGGTAGTAAGGTTCATGAACAATGAGGGAATAGCTACTACAAAACCAACTACGATGGTAGAGAAAGAAGGCGTTTTATATTTAGGGTGTATTTTAGAAAATGATTTTGGCAATAATCCATCACGGCTCATGCTCATCCAAATACGAGGTTGTCCCATTTGGAAAACCAATAGTACAGATGCCATGGCAAATACCGCACTTACGGCAATAATGCCACTCATGAGTTTTAAATCTATCTGGTCAAAAACGTAAGCCAAAGGATCGCCAACGGCCAAGGTATTGTATTTTACAATTCCAGTAAGTACTAATGCAATGGCAATGTACAATATGGTACAAATCACGATGGCCCACATCATGCCTCTTGGTAAATCACGTTGTGGATTTTTACATTCTTCGGCAGTAGTAGATATGGCATCAAACCCTATATAGGCAAAAAATACTGCCGAAACTCCTTTAAGCACACCCGAAATACCATTAGGAGCGAAAGGATTCCAATTTTCGGTGTCTACATAAAAAATACCAACCGCCAGTACCAATAAAATTACAGCAAGCTTAACAATTACCATGGCATTGCTGGCGTTTCTAGATTCCTTCATTCCTCGGTATACCAACCAGGTAATGAAAATGATAATGCCTAGCGCAGGAATGTCGGCTACAAGGTGAAAGCCAACAATTTGAGGGGCAGTGTTCCAAGCATTAGCGGCAACTCTGGTAGCTTCATCTATATTGGCCATGCTTTTGCCTGCATTAAGTAGGGCTTCTGCATGTTTGTGTCCATTGTAGGCACTCAAGTAATCCATACTTGCCCAATCAGGTACATGAATACCATTGATACCCAGCGCAGGTATTTTGATGGAGGAGAGGAGGCCTGTAAAATAGTCGGACCAGGAAATAGCCACCGTTATATTACCAATGGCATATTCCATAATGAGCGACCAGCCAATGACCCAAGCAACCAGTTCGCCAAAGGCTACGTATGAATAAGTATAGGCACTACCAGAAACAGGAACCATTGATGCAAATTCAGCATAAGCAAAAGCAGCGAAGCTACAGGCAACAGCCGTAAAGATGAATAAAAAGATTACTGCAGGTCCGCCATCAGCACTTGCTTTACCAATGGTGCTAAATATGCCAGCGCCTATAATGGCCGCAATTCCGAATGCGGTAAGGTCTCGTACACCTAGTGTTTTGTGTAATGAAGCCTCATGATCGCCGTAGCCCTTCGCGGCATCGGCTAATATTTTACTAACTGATTTTTTTCTAAACAGGTTTTTTAGCATGCGCTATTGTTTGGTTGGTGATGTTTCAAACTTAAAAAAATAAATAGACTTCTTTTCATTCTGAGTGAAACGAGAATCGAAATTATATTTTTTAAATGAAAAGGAAATTCAGGTGATGTTTCTTTGGATGTTTATCAAAACAGGTTCGTTAAATGATTTTTTTCGAACCTGTTTCGAAATGGGTTGGTCAAAACGATATCGTTTAGCCTAGTTTTTCTAACTCGATTTTTACAAATGCGGCTAGTTCATTGATATAGGATGCACTAAAATCAAATTTGATTCCAGCGGTCTCATAAATCTCGTTCATGGGTTTGGTATAGCCTAGTGCTAAGGCATCAAGATATTGCTGTAAGCCTTTTTCTGGATTTTCTTTATAGTTTTTCCATACCGCTATTGCACCTAGTTGCGCAATGGCGTATTCGATATAATAGAAAGGCACTTCGAACAGGTGTAGTTGTTTTTGCCATACATTGCCGAATTGTTTTTCGTAACCTTCCCAATTGGCAAAGCCACCACCAAATCTGTTGTAGATTTGTTTAAAGGCTTCTTCACGATTGGCAGCATTGTGATCCGGATTGGTGTAAATCCAATGTTGAAACTGGTCAATTACGGCCACCCATGGCAAGGTTTTCAGTACATCAACCAATTGTTCTTTTTTTGCTCTGATCAGGTCTTCTTCCTTGTCAAAATACACCGACCACTGGTCCATAGAAATTAACTCCATACTCATTGAAGCTAACTCGGCTACTTCCGAAGGGCAATGCTTAAAGTCGTTCAGCTCCAAATTAGCTGTTAAAAATGTATGAATGGCGTGACCTCCTTCGTGTACCATGGTGGTTAAATCGCGGAAGGAGTTGGCCGAATTCATGAAAATGAAAGGTGCGCCAGTTTCTGCTAAGGGATAATTGTATCCACCTGGTGCTTTACCCATTCTGCTCTCTACATCAAATAGTTGGTTGGCTTTCATGATGGCAAGTTTTTCACCTAGTGAAGCATCTATTTGATTAAAGCAGCAAATGGATTTATCGATGAGTTCATTGCCATTTTGGAAAGGTTTCAATGCTGGTTTTCCAGTAGTGCTCACCTCCAAATCCCAAGGGCGTAAATCTTCCAAAGCTAAAGCCTCTTTTCGTTTTTCGGCCTGTTCTTTTAAAATAGGAACAATTTCTTTTTCGATGGCTTCGGCAAAATCATAACAGTCTTTCGGAGTATAATCAAAACGGCCTAAGGCTTGGAACATGTAGTCGCGATAATTTTCGAAACCTGCATTTAAGGCTACTTGATGGCGTAGTTTCACCAATTCATCAAAAAGGATGTTCAATTGGTCTTTGTCTACCAATCTTCTTTGCTGAATGGTTTCCCAAGCATTTTGACGAATGTCCCTATCGGTATCCTTTAGGAAATTGCTAGCTTGTTCCAGAGTATATTCTTGTTCGTTAAGCGTTACGCTCATCGCACCTGTAACACCTTGGTATTGTTGCTGTTTTACCTGTAATTCGGTAAATAGAGGAATGTTTTCCTCCCTAAACAATTCTAAAGCTTTCCTAACACTACGCAGGTAAACAAAGTATTTCTGTTGATCTAGCTCTTCGACGAAAGGACTTTCTACCAATTTTTTGTTCAGCTCGTTCGCAATAGGTGCTATTTTGGGTTCAATATCTGTAGCGAAATACTGAAAGTCTTTTACCAGTTGTTCGTTAGCCGTGTCGCAACTCATTTTGATGTAACGCCAAGCAAAATCTTCTTCTAAGGCTGCTTCAAGCTCACTTTTGTCGCGAAGCCATTGCTCCAGGTCCGTAACGGTAGCAATATTTCTATTTTGTAATTCCGCGAAAATAGGAGACAGGGTTTCCCATTTGATTTCGAGGTTTTGCGGGATATATGTTCTTTGTTTTTTAATGATCGTGTTCATGGTATCAAATGTTGTATGTTTTGAACGTAAATAGGGGGTAAATGTTTTGTCAATAAGCGGTTAAGTGAAGTACATTGTAATCACTAATTCCTTAGAAGCCTATCTCTGATTTGAATACTTCTTTTTTCTACTAAAATGTAAAATGGATAAGAAATCATATATATCAAAGCAAGTGTGGCTGAGTACTGTATATAAATAGATGATATAGAAAATTTCTTGAAAACCATTACCGAAAAATGAATGACCAACGGGTGTACTAAATACAATGAGTAAGCCATTATTGCTGTTTGTTTTACAAAGGACGACTTCGCTAATTTGATAGTCTTATAGTAATAGGAAAAAAGTAGCCAGCAACCGATAGAAATGTTTGCCAAAGTACGACCTAAGCTCCAGGTGTAAATGTTTTCATATTTACTGATGATATAAAATATGGTAATCATTCCGAAGAAAGAAATGAATATATGCCAAGGTTTTGTTTTAAAAGCTATTTTTTTAATGTGAACTAGATAGGCAATTACTACGCCAGTTGCTAGGCTGTCTATATGTAAAAATGAGGCAGTTTTATAAAAGCCGAACTCACCTACGTCATCATAAAAAATAATGCGAAACAAAATAGGTAAAATGGATAATAGAATCCAGAAATAAAACTGTGTTTTCCTATGCTTAACCCCCAGTATGAATAAGGCAAACAATAAATAAAAATGTTCTTCTACGGCTAGTGACCATGAAACTAGGAAGTAAGGTATTTCTTTATAAAAGTTCTGGATGAGGAACAAAAAGCCGAAATCAAAACTTTCTTTTCTTACAATGTAAACGGACACCCAAGAAACGAATAGCATTACCAAGTATGGCGGATAAGTACGTAAAAATCGGGACAACCAAAACTTTGAGGCTTTAATGTGTTCTTTCTTGTAATATATCCCACCAATTAGAAAACCACTTAATACAAAAAATATGGTAACTCCATGATGGCCAAAATAGAATAATGTTCTATTGGTAAATAGATTTCCAATGAGCATTTGGGTAACGTGGTAGTATAGCACCAAAATAATAGCAAAGGCTCTTATGAGATCTAAGTTTAGTAAACGATTTAATCTAATACTATTCAAAATTTTAATTAAACTTTTACGAGTAATTGCCTATTTCTCATGAAAAGGAATAACAGATATACCAAAATAGTCGACCAAAATAATGAACCTATTAGATTTTCGAAGCAACCGCCCTTATTAAAAATAGAATAGAATGACTGAAAAATCAAAATAGATCCAAATTGATAGCCACCAAATAGTTTTTCACACCAAATAGATATTTTTATGGTTAGCCAACCAAACAAAAAGAATGTTATAATCACTCCAAATATTCCTCCAGACATATAGGCATCATAAAGCGTTTGTGGTTTGGCGGAAGTGTAGTCGTTCTCATTTAAACTTACCGCCCCAGAATCGGTAGCCCTTTTCATTGCGGTTACATCGGGAGAACCCTTGTCTGGGTTAACTACTCGCGGTATTAATAATTTTATACCATCTATTAATATTTCGAAACCATAAAAGTCACGCTGCTTAGGGATATAGTCAAAATAAGCAATTCCCATAGAAATCTCGGAAAGTCGATGGGATAGAAACCACCAATTATTCTCTTTAATAGATAGTTCTTTAATACTTTCGGTTTTGGTTACTTCTGAAAAAGCCTCATATTGATCTACACCTTGATCCCAAGCTAATTGACGATAGTTATTATTTAACGTTGGATAGTAATATAAAAACACAACAATAAAAGGTGCTACAAGAACAATGGGCTTCCATTTATATTTTGCATATAAATTCGCTAGTAAGAAAAAAAAGATAATCAAAATGTTTTCTTTCATGCCAGAAAGTAATGCATTAACAATTAGCAGGCTTAATACAACCATACTAACAATGATATTTTTTCTGATGTTAAGATTGTTTGCAACATAAAATAATGCTAAAAAAATACCAAGAGAATTAAGATAATATCCTAAAAAGCTTAAAGATGTATCTTTTATAATTAAAGAAAAAATGTATAGAACTATCGCATAAATCAGGTATGAAGACTCCTTTATGTTAATTTTATATAAGTGATTAATGGTATTATATTTTTTAACTAAAGGGAGTGCAGCACTTAAATATACAGCGTGTGCTAAAGAAGTAATTAGTTGAATATTTGCAGTTTTGGCAGCAAGTTCTTTGTTGACGATAAAATTTGTTTTTTCGAAATAATAATAACCTAACGTATCGAGAAAGAAAAAAATGTTCGAAATTGAATTGTAACCAAAGAATAGCAATTGTGAAAAAATGAATGGTCTAAATAACTGCTGACTCCAGGACATGTCGGTTGGAAGAGCTATTATTTTACCTTTTATACTTAAAATCAGAAATAATAAGCTAGCACTCCACGATAGCATAAAACTAACGACAGGGTTATCATTAAATAGAACCGCAAGAAGTAATGGAGCAAATAAGAGGAAGTATTTCAAATTTAAAGATGTGTTAAAGAGGGGTTGTTTTTATAATAGTTGAGGTTTTTATAATAATATTGTTTGCTTTGTGATAAGGCCTTCCAGAAAATCGAAAGCTGCATTCTAAAAAATGTTACTCCATTAGTTAAACCATCTTTATTTAAAAAGGAAGATCTCGACAGTTCATAAAAGCTTAAAAGATCTATTTTGCCAAACCGGTGTATTCTTACCCTAAGACACCAGGATTTAACACATTTTTCTCTGGATATCCAATAGTCTTCTGTTCTTAAATCACAGCCCCCGGCAATATCTTCATTTACTAACAATGTATTCTTTGAGTAACAGTATATTTTTAATTTTAACTTTATCATTCTGATTAATAGTTCATAATCTTCTGCCGTTCTGGCGAAATGAAAAAGTATGGGATCAAAACCACCACATTTTTCATAAGCAGTACGTCGATAAAAGGTGCCACCACTAATACTAAAGAATGATGCATGATCTATTAGGTTGTTTTTTCCAATGAGTTTCAAGATATTTTCATCTGGAGTTTTTTCATTTTTGCGTACTAAATAAGGTGATAGCACATCTACATCGGCCTTTTTTAACATAAAATGATAGTAATTCTCTAAAAAAGTATCAGATGTTGGGTAGATATCGTCATCGATAAAGAATACGATATTTCCTTTTGACGCCTTAAAACCATTGTTTCTTGCTGAGGATACGTTGGCTTCTTTTTGATAAAGGATCGTTACGCTTTCGTTCAAATAATCAAACAATAGCTCTTTTAAATCGTATTCATTATTTTGGTTAACAATGATAATTTCAGATTCACTATAAAATGACTGGTTTTGAAGTCTTTTAATAAGTTCCAGAAGCGTATGACTTCTTTTATAAGTAGGAATGACTATAGAAAGTTTAACCATTTGAACTATTCTCGATTGCACTGATATATAACTTCTCCATCTCCTCTTCAGAGTAAGCAACTTCTTTTAAACTTGAGCATTTTGTTTTGATGATTGAAGTGCTTGGTTCTCCTAGGATATGAAAATCAGTATATTCAAATTGATTTTTGACATCATTAAAACTTGTCTGCCTAAATTTTCCCTTCACTTTTTTGTAAAGCAACGGGAGCCTAAATAAAACATAGGTTTCTAGTAAAGGCCTATATCTCTTTGCTAATTTGAGAATAGATTCTTTGAGGTTCCCTTGTTTTTTTTCTCTTAGCTTTGGTTGATAGATAATGTTTGGGTTAAGCTCATAGGTGTTGGTATAGTATTTATATAACTCTTGTAGTGTCCACTGTGGATAATTGATTAAGGTGTATACGTTTGGTTGATATTTATTATCAATGCAATCTATAATGGCATAACATAACGAATTGATGAAGATGATATTTACTTTGTCGTTTGCTTGTCCATCAAGATAAATATTAGTGTTTGAAAATAATTTACCACGATAGGAAGTATTTACAGATTGCAAAAAGCCATGTATTTGCCCCAGCCTGAAATTGTATATAGGGACGTTGTATTTTGCACCTGTTTTTTTAGCAAACAGCTCTGCTTTTCTTTTGATATAGCCGTAGCTGGTACGTGGAATTTTATAGTGTTTTAAATCTTTTTCTCCATCTGGAAAGCCATAAGCCATAATACTGCTCATATGAAAATATTGTTGGTCGCAGTTCATTTGACTAATGATATTCTGCATATTTTCTTTGATCGTGTTGAGGATGATATTGGCCTGACCAGCAGGATAAGTAAAGTCCAAAATTGCATCATGGGATTGTATTAACAATTTTAAATCCTCATCACTCAATGTTGTGGCAATATGAAATGGAATTTGATTGATTTCAAAGAACACGCTACTGTTAGCATTTCTCAGCAAGCATGTGCAATGGGCAATTTTTTTTTGAGATAGAAAAACTGCTACAGAAGCACCTACTTGGCTACTTGCACCATATATTAATAGTTTAGGGACTTTAGCTTCAGACATTTTTGTAAATTTGTTCAATCCAATTGGTGGTAAGAATACTATTGCTGGCCGACGAGTTATTTGATTGACCGCTATCTAATGCGGAGATAAAATCTTCCCAGATATATTTAAAAGATTCGTTTATACTTGATGGGTAATTTGAACGATTTCCAACTGGTGCCATGTTGTACCATCTATTTGAATTTTTGGCCTTGATGGAGATTGTACCTTCAACGGATAAATCACACTTTAAAATACAGTTTTCAAATTCCATATATAGTCCATTATTAAAATTCCTAAGATTTGAAATAGAGAGTTCATAGGATATGGACGTGTTTTGACGTCGTATTTGGCCCGTAATGAATGAATCATAATCTATCTTATCTTTAGCCAAACTACGAACGTTTTCAACGGTAACATCTTTAGCCTCTAGTATTAGTAAAAGCTGATCGAGAGCATGTATGGCACTTTCTATGATGATGCCACCTCCTGCCATTTTATAATTTGATAAATAGGATTTATTGCCTTTAATGTGGAAATTTCCCTCAAAGAGCGAGATTTTTTTTAACTGACCGTAAATATTATCTTCAATGATATTCTTTAACTCGTCTATAATTTGAAAATACCTTCGCTGGTATCCTACGGCTAATTTGTGCGCAGAGAACTTTTTCATAATCGTCAAATGTTCTTCACTATTTATAGCAAATGGCTTTTCTACATAAAGCGCACAATTGTTGTTTGAAATTTTTTCTATATAAGCTGGTCTAGCGCCGTATGGGATGGTTAATAGACATATATCTATGTTCTTTAATTCGTTATCTAAAAGATTGATGTCGATCACGTTAACGTTGTACATGGATGATAATAAAGCACAATTGTCAACATTAATATCGCAAATCCATTTAACGTCAACATTTTTCAATGTTTTTAGGACGGGTAAATGTGCTAGCTCTACAATGGCTCCAGCTCCAATAATTCCTATTTTATACGTAGCAGACATTATTTTTTAGAAAAGCTATAAAGAAGTGGTTTCAGTTTTTTAAATACAAAAATAGGGGTAAATAGGCCTAAGAAGCTTGCTGACAAATACAATGTCCACACCTTAAATTTACCTGCAAAATCTAATATCCTATAATAATCAAAAACATTAGGTTTTAGTCCTTTATACAAGCCGTAGCTTGCTACAAAGGCCTTATTATCTCTGTAATCTATTAACCAAAAAGGATAGGTGAAAATATAGATCCGTTTAAGAATGTTGTAAGCTACCTGAGGCTGTTCTTCAAGATTATGCTGAGTGATGCCTTTAAATGCCACTCGGCTATAACTGGGTAAACCAGCGTCTAATGTTTTATAATCTTTCCATTCTCTTGGTAAGGTCTCACGATAAGAGTTCGCAATTTCCTGATTAAACCTAATGTCTTTAAGTACTAGGGCATCTTTGAAAGTAAATAGCGAGCCCCCCATGCTTATAATAGCGGTGGCTAAATATATTTGAACGTAAATACTTTTATCGTATGCGTCAGTATTGTGTTTCTCAAATGCTAGTTTTTTAAATATTAAACCAGCTACAAAACTAAAACTTGAGTAGTATTTCAGAGCAACAGCAGGGCCCATACCTATAACACTACTTTCATGAGCTCGCATTTGTATTTCGTGCCTATTAACATAATCAGTGCTATTGCAAAAACCTACATCGGGTAGTTGGTTGTCTAGCAGAAATCGTGCTAAGTTGCTCATCGCATCTGTTCCGTTTAGGGAGTCATCATTGCCTAGGATAAAACAATAGTCTCCACTAGCAAGTTCCATCGATTTTCTTAGATTTCGGTCATAGCCTTGGTTTTCATGAAATCGATGGTAGATCAAAGGGTAGCTATAAGTTTCTTTAAGTTTCATGATTTCCTCATAGGTACAGTCGGAACTGGCATCGTCGGAGATACAAATTTCTAAATTGTTATAGTCTTGCTGTTCTATTTCTTTTAACGCGATCTTTAAAAAATCAATTCGATTATATTGTGGAATACAAATTGAAATTTTTAGATCTTTATTGGTGAGGGTCGAAATTTTTTCCAATGTCATTATATGTAGTCAGTATGGCTACCTAAGCCAAGTTTCAAGTTTGTTAGAGAGGTCTTTGCTTCTGTGTAAGTAGCTATAGTTTGAGCTAGATGCTCTTTTGTAAGCATTTAGTTTAATTGTTGATAGATTCTCAGGGAATTTGATAAGAAAACTTAACTTGTCTTTTAATTCAGGAATATCTTCGAAATAGATTGCTTCTTTATCTTCTTCAAAAAAAGTCAATTGCTCTTCTGTACGGTTAGCAATTAGCACCCCTCCATAACCAGGCACCTCAAAAGTTCTCATATTATGAGATTGCTCAATTAAATTTTGTGGTCTTAGAAAGTTGAATATGCCCATGCTTTCACCGCAGTATATTGCATATTCATTATTAAACAGGGGTTTCCCATTAATAATTAGATTAGATTTTCGGAGTTTATTCGTTTTTTCTAACCATTTGCTTTCTCCATATACTTCAATTGGAAAATCACAAAGCTGCGTTAAAAAGTTAAGCCTTTCCTTGTCAAAGGCCCCAATAAAGCCAAATTTATTAATGGTTGATTTTTTTTGTGATAAGCTTATTTCGTGATCAAAACCAAAAGGTAATACAAAAGAATCTGATTTGTAAACTTCCCTGAGGGTGCCGGCAATGTTAGTGGAATACGTTCCATAAAAATCATAAATACCAATAGCCTCTTTTACATTTTTATTGCCAGAACCTTTTGAGTGGAAATCAAAAGGATGATCAGGATTGTAATTGCATAAAAGCTTTGTATGTTTCTTAATCTCAGTGAGTGTTGCAGGAAAGATTTCCATTCCCTTGAACACTATAACCACTAAAGGTTTCACGGTTTTTGCAAAGGATACTAGCTGTTCATTAATTGTAGTGTAAAATCTATCTGGTGCAATTTTGTATCCTATTTTGGTGATGATATTTTTGTTTTTACGGACTTGAACCGGTCTTTGGATATCAAAGGTATAGACCTGCCAGTTTAGTTTTTTTAAATGCTTTACATATTGATGTTCTAAAGCAGATGGCCCAAAATTCCCTGTAATTAATATAGATCTAGTCATTACTTAAGCCCAAATAATTATTGAAGATTTGCCACTTAAACCAGTTCATTGAAATGTTGGTCAGTGCTTAAAGAGATACTATTACTTATCAGCGGTGTATAATCGCTATTCGCAATACATTTGTTGAGGTCCATCACATCTGCAGTTTTAAAGCAGGTAACACCATTTTTGTAATAGGTAGCAAGTTCTCTGCATCCTCCTATATCACTACATATTACGTTACATTTATTAGTTATTGCTTCATGAAATACTAAAGGGCCAATTTCAAAACATTCAGACGGTATGATTACAAAATGGACGGTAGGATAAAGCAATGCCATTTCTATTTGATTTTTCTCACCTAAAAAGACAATATCTTTCCTTAAAGCAGCTTGCTTTACCAATGTATTAATGTTAGCATTTGTACTAAATGGTTTAGCTGTAATCCATAGTTCTTTATCATGCTGTGGAGTGAGCTCTAACCATGCCTTTAATAAAGTAGTTATTCCTTTGATGGAAGTTAAACGCCCACTGAATAGATAAATGGTCTTGTTTAAAGGTTTAGTAATCTTTGAAGCAAAGAAAATCTCATCAATCCCATGCCTAGCCATTTTAATTTTTTTAGGATCGATAGAATTTTTTTGCAGTATTTCTCTTATTCCGTCAGAGTAACACCACCATTCATGGGTAATTGCACTTAGTTGGTTAAAAGCTACAATACTTAGCTGAACCAGGTGCTTTGTTTTAAGTATGGTAGGTATTTTTGTTTGGTTTAGATTGAGGTAGTCGATACTTTTTGCAACTAAATAGGGTAGCTTAGTTTGAGTTTTATGTAAACAATTGCTACAATGATACAATGTGGTACCAACATTGCATTCGTTTGTTGTATTGCCAAACATTAAGGTGCCTTTTATACAAGATATAGGTGTGTGATAACTTGTAATTACGTTAATGTTTGTATTTTGCTTTATGATTGCGTTAAAGAGGTTTAAGCCAATAACTGCTGTAAAACTGTTAATATGTAATATGTCTAGATCAAATAGCTCGGCCTGCTGGTTAATGAAATTTTCCCAACTTGTTACATCAGCTTCTCGGTATTTTCTATAAATGAAATCGGTATTGGTTGTTTTTAAATAATGAATACCGAAAACAGTTACTTGATCATACAAATACTTATACACTTTTAAAGTGCCATCATTATAAATAATGTTCTTCTCGGTAAAAGATTCGTCAGGAGCTGATGTTATGATAGATACTTCGCAACCCTTTTTTTTAAGAAAATTAGCATAGCTTTTTACATATACTTCAGTACCGCCAAAGGTGTGGGGGTAATAATCTGAACAAGCTAGTAGTACTTTTTTAGCTAATTTTTTCAAACCATTTTTTTAAGGTATCGTAATTAGCTCCTAATAAACTTCCAAAGAAATATTTAAGAACGGTTTTATCCTTTGCTGTCGTTTTTATGCCAACTACTTTCACATTTTCTAAAGTCTTTCTTCTTACATCACCAAACATTTTGTTTCCAAAATATTGTAAAATGAAAAACTTATTATGGTTGTAGATGATATCTTTTTGTTCTTGGGTGGAAAATATATCGTTAGTCAGAAACTTATCTAATATTTTTTTAGTGGTTTCTTCACCATTAAGATCTCTTATCATGGTTAGATGCATTCCTGCAGAATGTATCCGATAGTTAGATAGACATTTTTCTAAGTAGTAAGATTTGGAGGTTTGACTAACGGATAGGCTGATAAACCAATCTAGAAATTTTAAATTGGTAGGTAACGGGAAAACATTATCTAGTGCACTCTTTCTAAATATTAAAGTTGGGGCAGTAATGTAGTATGATTTCAAAATATCCTTAAACTCATTCGTTTTTACTAATTCGGTTTTTCGAAGTGTTTTTACGTTGTGGTTTGTGATTGAATTATTTTCATCAATGTAGGAGCAATCACAATAGGCCATTGCTACATCGGCATTCTCATCTAAAACAGTAGAAAGTTCGGTAAGAAATGTACGTTCCCAACTGTCATCTCCATCAAACCTACATATGTACTCTCCCTTTGCCAGTTTGTAAGCATTATTAAGCGTTGCTGCTACACCAATATTCTTTTCATTAATGATAATGGTTAAATGTTGATGTTTGGCGAACGATTTTAAGATTTGAACTGAGCGATCAGAGCTACCATCATCAGTAACAATTATCTCATATTCTTTTTCGAAATCTTGGTCTAGGAGTGATTGGATAGCCCGCTCAATATATCTTTCAAAATTATAGCAGGTTATTAATATGCTAACTTTCAAGTGAAATTTGTTTTGATAATTTTTGCAGGTACACCTACTACGGTACAATTAGAGGGTACATCGGAGGTCACGCATGCCCCGGCACCTATAATTGCATTTTCTCCAATTTTTACATCAGGCAAAATCGTGGCGCCGGCGCCAACAAAAACACCATCTTCTAAAATAACTCCTCCAGCCAAAGTTGCAGATGGGGAAAGAGTTGTATATTTCCCTAAAACGCAGTCGTGGCTAATATTGCAATTGCTATTGATAATGGAGTGTGCCCCAATTTGAACGTTTACATTGATAATAGACATTGGAGCCACACAAATACCTTCTTCTAATTGAGCCGTTTTACTTAAATAGGCCGTAGGATGAATAATGGTGATAAACTTAAAGCCTTTGCGTTCAAGTTTTTGGATAATGATCTTTCGGTTTGAACTGGCTAATGCTCCAATCATTTTAAATGCTCCATCAACATTTGAATTGATAAAGTTTGATAACGACTGGGTATCTTTAAGGGATGAAACGAAGTATTTATCGTCAACAATATATCCTCCAAATTCATATTCATTTAGTTCCTGAATATAATTAAATACCTCAGAGGCATGCCTGCCATTACCAATAATAAACAACTTATCCACGATCAATGGTTTGGTTAATAATGCTAATGATTTTATCTGCCGCTTCTCGTGGCAGATCTGCATATTGTGGTAAACATAATACTCTTTTTGAAATGTCCTCAGCTATAGGGCAATGCTGATTTTGAATGAAAGGCAAGGTATTTAACGAAGGGTAAAAATATCTTCTCGGATTAATGTGGTTATCTCTTAATTTTTCGGATACTGCTAGTAGCATTTCTTCACTTTGTAATAAGATGGGAAAATAGGCATAATTGTAGTTGGTCGCTGGCCTAATTACAGGGAAAGTGATTTCTTCTCTGTTCAATCCTTGTCGATAGCCAAAATCAACATTTTTTCTATCGGAGATAATTTTTTCCATGTTGGGCAAAATACAAAGTCCCATGGCAGCATTAAATTCCGAGGCTTTTCCATTGATACCTATACCCCAAAATTGCTCTGGGCCATTGTGTCCAAAATTTCGCATGTAGGAAATTTTATGGGCTAGTTCATCGTCATTAGTAATAATGGCTCCACCTTCTATCGTATGGAAAAGTTTGGTTGCATGAAAGCTAAGCGTACTGATATCGCCATATTGTAAAATCGATCTGTCTTCATAGTCAACATCAAAGGCGTGGGCTGCATCATAAATGATTTTTAAACCATACTTCTCTGCTAATTCTTGTAATTTTTTTACGTCACATGGGTTTCCGTAAACGTGTGTTGCTAATAGATATTTTATTCCTTGTTTTGCAAGTTGCTCCACGTGATTGGGGTTGATGCATAGAGAATTTACTTCTATATCGGCGAAAATTGGTTGGAGATTTTCCCACAGGATACTGGAGGTTGTAGCAACGTAAGAAAATGGGGTAGTAATTACTTGATTAGATGCTCCTATAGCCTTTAGCGCAATTTGTATTGCAATGGTGCCATTATTTACGAAAAAGAAATGTTTAACACCGAACCTGTTTTTTAACTTTTCCTCAAGTTCAAGCACTAACGGACCATGGTTGGTTAAATGGTTATTTGCCCAAATTTTTTCTAGATAGGTATTATAGGTTTTTAAATCTGGGAGATATGATTTGGTGACTTGTATCATTAGTTAAGATTAATATCCAAAGATTTTTCTAGAAATTTTTTTGCAAACGAATTAATATTCTCAATATAATTTGGCACCATATTCAAAGTTGTATGAGTTTTTTCTGTACTATCATAAGATTTATACAGTTGTAATAATGCACCTGCCAAGCTCTCGGCATCATTGTCTTTAAAGTATTTGGCCTTGTCAGGAGATTGTTCCAAATGTACTTCTATATCAGATAAGACGATTGATTTACCTATTGATTTAGCTTCTTCAACAGAAGTATTCCAACCTTCAAATCGAGAGGGTTGCAGGATAGAGATGGCGTTTAGCATTAATAGCTTCTGTTCTTCTCTAGGAATAAGGCCCGTTAAAATAAAGTTTTCTCTGGTATTAGTTTGATTAATCTCATTTAGTATTTGGTTCTTAAAGGTCGGGTTTCGATAATCATGTATATCCCCGGTACTGAGTACTGTAATAGGATAGCCACTATCTTTTAAGATTTTTATAGCTTTAATAATTACAGAATGGTTTTTGGTAGGCGCTAATAAATTTGATACAATAAAATAAGGTTTCTTTATCGAATATTTTAATAAGATATCTTCAAAAGACGACTTAAAAGCTACCGGTTCTTGAAAGGAGCAAAATTGCATTACTTCTGTTTTGTTGATGCTGTTAGGAAACAATGAATGGCAATCTTTTTGTGCGTGAAAACTGCTTAAATAAATTAGCGGCGAATTTTTACAGATGAAATTGAATTCACTTATTCTTTCATTAATTTCGGTTTTGTTTGAACCATCAGGATAATGGTGATATTGAAAATCCGGTATCCACTCTGCAAATCTGTAATTCTTAAATTTTTTTCTAGGTAAGGCTGGGTATACAAAATCAAAGCTATTATGAGTAATAAATTCATCAAGCCTAGGGTTTAAAACCGAGGTTAGTTTTCTTTTAAGCAGCCACTTAATTCTATTGTATATCGTGTAATCTTTTAGGTCAACCTCGTCAATAAATATTTGATCTATTTTATTTTCTATATCGCTAAAAAAAACCAAGTCACTACTGTCGCGTAACAGCAAATTAATGGAAAGATTGATTTTATTGTTTTTTGCAAATTGTTCTGTAGATTGAATGATGTTTTTTATATAATGTGCGCCACCAATCCAACTGGCGCCTCCTTTCATAATGAATAAAATGGTTTTTGGTTTCATGCTAGATTTTTAAACCAATTAATATAATTTTCAATTCCTTGTTCAAAGGAAATGCTGTGCTTGAAACCAGTAGCATTTAATTTACTTGTATTGGCACACCAATTATTTGGATTGCCATTATTCTCTACACCTAAGAAATTGATTTTTTTATCGGAATCGAATTGCTTCAAAATGCTGTCGGCGATGTCGGATATAAAGAGTTCATTTCCAGATGCTAAGTTAAATATTTCAACGCCTTTAGATTGCCTGTTGGCAAATGATACTACACAGTTCGATAAATCACTCACATGTATGTAGTCTCTACTTTCTGAGCCTGTGCCCATTAGGTTGATGACATCATTTGAATTGGTTCTGATTTTTTGGCATAAATCCCATAGAAACAGCTTTCTTTGCTCTGCCCCGTAGCAAGAAAATATTCGGAAAATTATACTGTTAACTCCAAAATTCTCCGAAAATTCCTTACAAATTATTTCAGAAAACATTTTATGATACCCATAGGGAGAAATAGGATTGTAGGGATGAAGCTCGTCTACAGGTAAATAGTTTGGATTTCCATACACGGCCGCACTAGATAGGTAAATAAATTTTACAGATCTTTTCGAATCCTTTATTGCATTTAAAATATTAAATGTAGTATTTACATTTTGATCAAAATCGGTTTGCGGTTGAGATATTGATAAAGAAACAGAAGCGCTACCACCTGCATGAATAATAGTATCAATATTTTCTTCAGCTATTGTAGTAATAATTGAATTATAGGTGATAGGTAAATTCTTAAACTTGAAACTACTATGTTGATACTCACTATTGTGAATATCAATGCCAATAACATTATTGCCAGCTTCCAATGCCTGTTTAACGATATTTTTGCCAATAAAGCCGGATGATCCCAGAACTAAAATTATACCTTTCAATATTATACTACTTTTTTAATAAATCTAGCAGGGTTACCCGCTACTAATGTATAAGCTTCCACATCCTTTGTTACCACAGAACCTGCGGCGACAATAGCCCCTTCACCAATGGTAACTCCTTTAAGGATGGTAACATTGTATCCAATCCATGCCTTATCACAAATTGTTATTGGTGCAATTGAAACCACGTTCCAATTTTTTTTGTGATTTAGGTGATCTTTTACATCTGATATTCTTTCATTGGAATTTAGGGAATGAGAATCATGGTCCATGATTCCACCTGCTGATGATATTAAGACATTATTGCCAATATGAATTTTAGAAGCGCAAAATATATTTCCTCCCAAGTAACTTTCGCTTCCAATAATGACTTCAGCATCTTCCTTATCAAAGGAAATTAGGCCATTTAGATGACTGTAGTTTCCTACGGTGAGCATTGCATTTTGTTTAAAATGAATTATATTTTTGCTGCTTATCATCACGTTTTCTGCAAGGTTCAAATTACCAACGATTGCTTGAGTACCGAAAGCTATTTTTTTTGCCTTTTGAACTAGCTTATGATGAGCATTGAACAACTTTCTTAAAATAAATGCGATCATATTTGTTTTAATTCTTCTGTTTTCCAGTTTAAAATTGGTCTAGTAACTCCATTCCATGTACCGAAATAGCCAGCTCTGTATTTGCCTGAATCTACCATTTCAAAAGAAATTTCTTTATTAGTTTCGGCGATTACAGCATGTTTGTGATCGGCGATATTTGAAATAACAGCATAATTGCCTTCATTTAGAAGGTTGCTAGGTATTTCACAATCGATGTAATAAACCCCTTTACTTAGTGGGTATTTATAGCGGTCATCGCTGTTAGATAAAGATATAAATACGATAGTGTCGTTGATGTCAGTTAAAGCTATAGAATGGCATAGCTTCATGTCGTCTTCTAATATTTCGAAAATTGTTCTGATGGTAATTGCTTCATCTAAAAAGAACTTATCAGCTATTTTATTTTGATCATTTAATATCGAAATAGATTTTAAAGTAACTTTTTCATTGCCTGGATAGTCTTTATTCCATTGTTTTTCTGCTGTATTTCCTTTGTGTTGTTGTATGTAGAAATTAGCAACTGATGCCGTATCGCCGGATTTAACAATCTTCCCATTGCTCAGTAAAATAGATTTCTTGCATAGGTTATTTATGGCATTCATATTATGGCTCACAAAAAGCACTGTCCTCCCTTCTCCCTTACTTACTTCTCCCATTTTGCCTAAGCATTTTTTTTGGAACTCGGCGTCACCTACGGCTAGTACTTCGTCAACAATTAGGATTTCACTTTCTAAATGGGCAGCAACGGCAAAAGCCAAGCGTACGTACATTCCGCTAGAATAACGTTTTACCGGTGTGTCTACGTAACGTTCTACTCCAGCAAAATCTACAATTTCATCAAACTTACGTGTGATTTCCTTTTTGCGCATACCTAAAATGGCACCGTTTAAGTAAATGTTTTCACGACCAGTTAACTCTGGATGAAAACCCGTGCCTACTTCTAATAAGGATGCAATGCGTCCATTTCCAGTGATACGACCTGAAGTAGGAGAGGTCACTTTACTCAATACCTTTAGCAAAGTGCTTTTGCCAGCACCATTACGACCAATGATTCCTATAGCATCGCCCTGCTCAATTTCGAAATTGACGTCTTTCAAGCTCCAAACAATATCAGAGCTACCCTTACTGGTACGGTCGTTAGCTTCGCCAATACGTAAAAATGGATCCTCCTTGCCACGGATACGGGAATACCAACGTTCCAAGTCCCGGCTAATGGTACCTGTCCCAATTTCACCTAGTTGGTAGGCTTTGGATAAATTTTCGACTTTTATGGCAATGTTAGACATGTTAAATGGTTTCGCTTATTTTAATGATTAAACCGTATCTGTGATTTTTTTCTATTAGCGTTTTTAATGGTAGGGCCTTTTGAAACCGCACTGCATTTTTGAATTATTCATTGGGGATCAATAGGAAATTTTCCTCAAAATGATAAAGCAGATCCAAATCTTTAACTGTTTCACATTTTGTAAAGTAGGGTAATGCAAAAATATGATAGTTCATTTCTTTAGAAAATGCCATTAAATCTCTATTGTCGACTTTAAAAGGAATAATGTTTACTTTATTCCATTCCATCAAAATGGTAGGTTTACATTTGTTGATGCACTCTTTGGCACCTTTTAATGCAAGTAGGTCGGCTCCTTCAATATCAATTTTAATGAACGATACATTAGGCTCTTTATACTCTAGCCATATATGATCTATAGTGGTGCATTCAACTTCAATGCTATTTATAAACGTTGTTCTATTGGTATTTAAAATACTTTCGTAAGCCGCATCAGCTGGTTTTGCCAATTGAAAATTTATTTTTCCGCTGATATTTGAAGTGGCTTTGTTTATTAATGACCATCTATCATTAAAAAGACTATGCTGCTGAGTTTTTAAAAGGTAGGGAAATGAATTTGGTGAAGGCTCAACAGAAATAACACTTACATTTTTTGAGGAAGTGAGCATAGGAATAGCCATTAAGCCAATATTAGCTCCAATATCTAGTACAAAGGTATTTGGCTTTATAAGAGTTTCCATGATCTTCACATTTCCATATTCATATATCCCTTCATCAATAACCCGGCTAAAAATAATGCTGTTTTTAGGAAAGTATACTTGTTGTTGGTAATAAGGAAAAGAGCCTCTACTGTTCCAAATATGTTTAAAGATATTTCTTTTGATGTATCGTTTTAATCGATTAACCATTTTTGGAAATTAAGATGGGGGCTATGCCTTTATAAAGATGATGACGAGCAACAATAATTCCGTCAACCGAATAAGTTTCTTGTAAATCTGCATTTGCGATGATCTCAAATGAACAGTTTTTTATTAATTGAAAGCACTTATCATGAATTTCATCAGAGTGTGTTGAGATAAAAAGATAGCCTATTTTACCACTTTTTAGAATGTCGGTAGCGGTGCTCAGTAATTCATATTCATAGCCTTGTATGTCACTGTGCAAAATGTCAATTTGATTCAAATTTTTAGATTGCATAATATAATCCAGATTAATTATGGGAGGGTGGCTTTCAAGGTTTACTGAAGAGCTAATAAACGCTTGGTTAAAATCACCTTTTAAATGGTTAATTTCAAAGTTAGCCTTGCCAAATTCCAAGTTTTCTTTTTCAGGCTCATACAGATATGTTTTTCCATGAGGTGTTTTTTGTAAAAACCACATCGAATAAAAACTCCAATATGCTCCTAATTCTACCATTATTGCATTTGGGCTTATTGTTTCCAATACTTCTTTAAATACTCTTTCTTCTTGAGGTTCATGAACACCTTGATTTTTCACCAACATTTTGGTTATTCCTTTACCATAATAACTTCCACAAATAATTTCTTGCCCATTATGCATTATTTGTTTGTTGCCAAAAATTTTACCAGCATTTGGATGTCGAGGGATGTACTGGTTATCTGAACTTTCCAACACGTCGGCTATTCGTCTTTGCCACTCCATGTAGAAACGGTACCTTGATTTTAAACGATTGACTATTTTACGTACCATAAATAACTTGTGTTGAGAAATTCTCTACATAAGAACCTGTAATGCTGATCGGCGTTTCAAGGCTATTGGTATTATCGGACATGGAAACCAAAATTTCCATAAAATGATCTATTCTTTCTAAAACTTGTCCTTTAGTTTCAATGTAGGTAATGACCTGATAGGTTTCTGGGATTAATCTCAATGAATCTACAAGAAATTCAAAAGTGTGCATGCCTTTTTTTAAATCAAAAAGTTGTCCGTTATATTTACTCCACAAGCTTGTTATCCGTTGGTTGTTAACGTTATTGAAGCAAATAGCGACGCTAACATCATTGTAAGACTCCAAAGCCTCAACTTGAAGTGATATTTTGTAGGGTTTTCCAAATTGCAGTTGATTGCCGCTTATTGCAGTCCCATTATCACAAAAGTTAATGTTCCTTGTGTATACTTGGTGTCCACCACTTCTTTTAGCTGTACTAGTATAGTCGGTTACACTACTGTATTTTTGAATAACTACATTGGCGCTTCCTATTGCATCTAATTTGCCATTTTTCAAAAGAATTGCATTATGGCAAAGCTGTACAATACTTCCCATATTATGGCTTACAAACAAAACAGTCCTCCCTTCTCCCTTACTTACTTCTCCCATTTTGCCTAAACACTTTTTTTGAAACTCGGCATCACCTACAGCTAATACTTCGTCAACAATCAAAATTTCACTTTCTAAGTGAGCGGCGACAGCAAAGGCCAAACGCACATACATCCCACTGGAATATCTTTTTACCGGGGTGTCTATATATCGTTCTACCCCAGCAAAATCTACAATTTCATCAAACTTGCGGGTGATTTCTTTTTTTCGCATTCCCAAAATGGTACCATTAAGATAAATGTTCTCGCGGCCAGTTAGTTCGGGATGAAAACCCGTGCCCACTTCTAATAAAGAGGCAATACGACCCCTTCCTGTAACACTTCCAGAGGTGGGGGAGGTTACTCGACTTAAAACCTTAAGTAAGGTACTTTTGCCAGCTCCATTACGCCCAATAATTCCTACGGCATCACCCTGTTCAATTTCGAAATTAACATCTTTCAAGCTCCAAACAATATCAGAGCTGCCCTTGCTGGTACGGTCGTTAGCCTCGCCAATGCATAAAAAAGGATCTTCCTTACCACGGATACGAGCGTACCAACGTTCTAAATCTCGGCTAATGGTACCTGTGCCAATTTCGCCTAGTTGATAAGCCTTAGATAGGTTTTCTGCTTTGATGGCGATGTTAGACATTCGTTAACAATTGATTTAAATCGATTTTACGCTGTTTCTCATATTGCGTAAAGCAATTTTCATGTACTGTAATTGGTTTTTTATTTGCGATTTTCAGGGCCTTTTGTACTTTATGTAGCGCTCTTGCCCATAAACTTGGCGGTGCAGTGGCGGCTAAATAATGATTCAGATATTCTTTGTACTCTGTTTTAATAACTTGAAAACGTTCTTTTTTACAAGTGATATAATCACTAGAAATTCCATTTTGTAGGTAGTTGCTTAAAAAAAACTTGTCAATATGCTGGTAGCTATAGCCTTTATGACAAGCTTTTAAAAAAAATGCCCAATCGGACACCAGTCGGTAACTTTCATCGTAATAACCTAGTTCATCAAAAAGGCTTCTGCGAATTACCGAGATCTGATGGCATATGGAATGAGTTAGAAAATAGGCCATATCCAATTGCTTTGGGAACGGATAGCTGTAAGCGAATTTCTTAATTTCATCTACAAAAATTACATCCGTATAATAGATGTCTTTTTGAGGATTTGTTTTTAGATATTCCGATAAATCTGCTATTACATGATGGCGGTTTAAAGTATCGCCACTATTTAAGAATAACAAATATTTACCTTTTGCCAATTTAATTCCTTTGTTCATGGCATGGTATACACCATTATCTTTTTCGGAAATAAAAGTAGAAATATACTTTTGGTGTTTAGCGAGTAATGTAGTGCTTTGGTCAGTAGAACCTCCATCAATCACCAAATACTCAAACTCAGCATTTTTTTGAGCGGCTACGCTGGCAATCGTTTCCTCGAGGCCTTTTGCATTGTTTAAGTTAATTGTAATGATGGTGAGTTGCATTAAACCGTATCTACAAAATTCTTTTCTACTTTATTAAATACAACGATACCCACCAGCAAAATTCCCAAAGTAACTGCTGTAGTGTAACCCATTGCGCTCCAGCTAAAAGCTCCTTTACCTAAAAATCCATATCTGAAAGTTTCTATGAGTGGTGTCATAGGGTTGTATTCAATGATCCAAGCGTAGTTAGGATAGTTTTTTAAGGCCGTACTGAGGGGGTAAATTACGGTGGTAGCATACATCAATAGCTGTACGCCAAAAGTAACTAAGAATGCCAAGTCCCGATATTTGGTGGTCATTGCAGAAATGAGCATTCCCAAACCCAAACCTAATAAAGCCATTAATATCACTACTAATGGAAAAAGAGAAATAGCCCAAGTAATACTAAAATCTTCTTTTGCAATAAAGTAATAGTACCCCATTACCATCAAAAACAATAAAAATTGTACGCCAAACCTCACCAAATTGCTCACCACAATACTCAAAGGCATAATTAAGCGAGGGAAGTACACCTTACCAAAGATGTTGGCATTATCTTTAAAAACCGTTGAAGTTTTAGTAAGGCACTCCGAAAAATAATTCCAAGCCGTAATGCCCGCCATATAAAAGAGGGGCTGTGGTAAACCATCTGTGCTGATCCCTGCTAAATTGCCAAACACAAAGGTAAAGATGAGGGTAGTAAGCAGTGGTTGTATAAAAAACCAAAGTGGTCCTAAGATGGTTTGTTTATAAAAGGAAACAAAATCCCTACGTACCAAAAGCCAGAGCAAGTCTCTATAAGCCCAAGTATCTTTTAACTTGAGGTCAAATAGCGAGCTTTGAGGTTCTATGCTCCATTCGTGTTGTTGGTTGTTCATGATATTAAGTGAGCGACCTAATGGTTGCTTAGTTGGATACTGGGTTATTTAATAGTTCTTTTACTTTTTTCAGGTAACTGTCAAAACCAAAATGCTCGACAGTAATTCGCTGTTGTTGTAGAGGTTGATGCCCTTTGTTGGCTAATGCGTTTTGAATGGCCTGAAGAATTTCAATTTCCTGATTTGGATTAATCAATTGCCCCAACTGGCCATTTAACAAAGCATCTGTACTTCCATCTATATTACCACCTATAACTTTACAGCCATGTGCGGCAGCTTCAATAAACACAATGCCAAAGCCTTCACCTTTACTGGGCATGATAAATAAATCACTCAGTAAAAAATGCGGCGTTAATTCTTCTTCTGAAAGATAGCCAATTAGCTTCACCTCGTTAACAAGGTTGTTTTCTTCAATCAGTTTCGTTAACCTGATGTGCTCAGCGTCATCGGCTTTGCCCGCCAAAAGATAAGTGAAATTTTGATTTTGCTGTTTTAGTTTACCCAAGGCCATAATCACTTTGTCGTAGCCTTTATATTTCTCGGAGGCCGATAAACGGTTTAAAGTAAATATTACTGGGGCGTTTTCGCTAATTTGGTATTTCTCTAATAGATATTCGGGTTTTTCAAAATGCTTGGGTAGCTGAAGAAATGGCGATAGACAATTGTTCAATACCGTAATTTGCTGTGGTGATATTTGATGCTGAGCGATCATTTGATCACGGGTGTAATTGCTCACCGCCCAAACTTGCACCTTATCCTGAAGGAATTTTGTTTTCCATTTTGGCAGTGTGTCCCAAACTTCAATACCATGGGCAAACATGATTACTTTTTGCTTAGGTTTAAAGAATGTGATCAATTTGGCTACAGGCAATAAATTGATGTGCGAAAGCACCACCAGGTTGCTTTTAAGTCCTTTTAAAAAACTGGCCGCAACGAAGCCTAATTTAGCTCCTCCAAATGCTTTATATCGATCAGGAGGAATATATTTGATATCGGTATCCTTCTCTTTATCATGCATCGAATAGCTCATCCAAGTTTGGTTGCCCAGTAGTTGGCCAATAGCGTAGATGAACTTTCTGCTCACTTTCTCCACACCACCAGTCAAGCTGAAAGCATAAAGGTTTAAGAACAATATTTCGTTACGCTTTTTTGGCACGATGAAATACTTGGTAAACGGCGAATAATTTCGACCAATGTAATTGATGATTTTTGAACTGCTTTAACAGTGCCAAAGCTTGTGGATTTTTATGGTAATGTTCTTCGTTTAACATCGGCTTATAATTTGTAAACCAATGCTGGAACGGGAAAGTAAAACCCTTTTTTGGACGATTCCAAATCGCTTCAGGTAGGAGTTGATGATAAGTTTTGATCAATAACGATTTAGGTTGTTCATTAAACCTGGCATCTTTTGGTAGAGCCAATGTTTTTGCTATTAAATCTTGATCTAGAAAAGGAACGCGTACTTCTACACCATGTGCCATACTCATATAATCAGTATCCTTAAGCAACTGGTTCTGCATGTAAATATTGGTTTCAAACCAAGATATCCTGTCTTCTGCACTTAATTGTTCAACTTCCTTATTTATGGGATAATTGGCCAATAATTCTTCTATTTTCTTTTCTGGAATCTGAAGAAGTTTGCTGACCACATTTGGTGTGTAGAAGCCTCTTAAAAAAAGGTATTCACCAATTGGATTATTATAAGCTAAAAAACTAATGCGTTTGAGTTTATCTGAAGGCAGATATTTAGCACTTTTTAATAAAAAGCGAGGGACCTTTTTCAGTTTCTTAATCAGTTGATGTCTTTTAAACGATGGATAACCACCAAAAAGTTCATCGGCACCAATACCAGAAAGAACCGCTTTTAATCCGTTCTCTTTGGCTACCTTATTTACAAACCATGAATTTACGCCATCATTGGACGGTTGGTCCATGTCGGCAAAGATTTGGTCAATATGTTGTTCGAAATCATTGGCCGTTACCGTATAGCTGATGTGTTTGCTATTGATTTGTTTGGCAATAATTTCCTGATATTTTTGTTCTGAAAACTCAGGTTCGTTAAAGTTAATACTTACCGTATTAACAACTTGCTTTGTTTGCTCACTTGCAATTAGGCTTAGCAAACTACTGTCTATCCCGCCACTTAAAAATACACCAATAGGAGCATCTGCAATAAGGTGTCTTTTAACTGATTGATCTAATTTTACTTTAATTTCTTGTTGGGCTGCCAACTGTTCCATTTCTTCTGTCGAAGGATAATCATCTACAAACCTTTGCAAAGTAGCGCTCTGTTTCTGATGATCCCAAGTTAAAAATTGACCTTTTGGTAAGTTTCGAACCCCCTCAAGTGTGGTATATGGTTCTGGAATAAAACCAAAGGAGAGAAAATAAATAGGCCAATCTGGATTTTCTTTCCAGTTGCTGTTAAGCGCCGCAAAAGCTTTTACTTCAGAAGCAAAACAAAGCTGATTTTCATTTATAGCGTAATATAGCGGCTTAATACCTAATCCATCTCTCACTAAAAATGTCTGCTTTGTATTTTGATCTAGCAGGGCGAAAGCAAACATACCTTTGAGCGCTTTAAAAAAGCTGGTTCCGTAAGCTTGGTAACCTGCTAAAATAACCTCGGTGTCGGTTTCGTTGTTGAAACTGAAACCTTTGGCAATCAAATCTGTTTTAAGTGCTGGATAATTATAAATTTCACCATTAAAGGTAATCCATAACTGATTTTGATAGGGCATTGGCTGCTTGCCATTTTCGCTCAAATCAATAAGAGATAGCCTGCGATGTCCAAAGGCTAGGTTAAAGTCGGGAAGTAGTAGATAGCCTTCTCCGTCAGGTCCGCCTTTGTGCATAGTGTTACACATGCGTTGTATGGCCACATCTATTTCTTTGTCGCTTAGCTTTTGGTTAATAATTCCAGCTATGCGGCACATTTGTTTTCGAATGTGTTAATGGAGGTGTTTGTTGTTTGGTTCACAGCTTCGCCCTTTCAGTCCCATTTTGGGACCTAACGTGTTGAAGTTGATAATATTTCCATCATCAAATTAGCTAACTATTACATCAGCTAATTTTCAAATTTATTTCAAAGGCTCAATGTAGGCCATCGAAGTTTTCACTTCTAAGGCATAGCCTAAGTTTTCTAGTTTTAATACCAAGCTTTTTTTATTTGCTATGGAAACAAGTTCAGCAACCATTCCTTTAAATGGTCCTGCATGGATCAATACTTTTTCGCCTGGTTGAATTTCATGTTCAATAAGAGTCAGGTCTTCGCCTGAAGTAAGCAAAAGCTTTAAGTCTTCCATTTGCTTGTCAGGCATCACCGCAATTTTACCCGAAAAATAAAGGAAACGACTCACGCCTTGGGTCATGAGTACTTCCGCATGCTCTTTATTTGAGATGCGAACAAAAACGTAAGATTTAAATAGGGGTTCTTCTACTAGCTTTTTACGGTCGCTCCATTGACGCCACTCTTTCTTTAGGGGCAAATAGGAATCAATACCTTTTCTTTGTAGTTCTTGATACGCCTTTTTCTCCGCCCTAGAATTCGTATACACCGGATACCATCTGTACAAATTGTCGATCATTGTCTATTTCTTTTTCCAAAATTCCCACCATTTTTTTGTCGGTCCGTCACTATAATAGCCATTTCCATATCCAGTATTCGAATAATCTGAATAGTAGTAGTAATTGGCGTAATAGCTGCCCGTATAATTGGTGGTGTAGTATCTGCTATGCAGAATATCATTGTCGAAAGCGTTTAATATAATTGCGATATTAGATAAGTTGAATTCTTTAGAAAGTCGTTCGGGAACGGATGCCGCTTGGTAGCGAGATACACCCGAGCGAATTACAAATAGATTTACATCAGCCATCCTGATCAAAGGAATAGCGTCCGAAACCAAACCCACTGGTGCCGAGTCAACAATTACAAAGTCATAAGACTTGGTAAGTAGTTCTAAAAGAGCCTTCATCTTATCCGAATACAATAGTTCTGATGGGTTTGGCGGCACTGGGCCTGCAGGGATAAAGGTAAGATTTTCTACTTCTGTATCAAAAGTGATTTCCGACAGCTGAGCTTGATTAGATAAATAAGAACTTAAGCCCTTTAAATTGTTTGTTTTAAAAGTGTGGTGCAATTTTGAGCGCCTTAAATCGGCGGCAATCACAATTACTTTTTTATCTATTAAACTTAATGTACTGGCTAAGTTTACAGTGGTGAAAGATTTACCCTCTCCCGAAATTTCGGAGGTAATACACACTATCTTACTTTCCTTTTCGGCAGCTAAGAAACTTAGGTTGGTCCTTACAGACCTTACCGATTCTGCAAATAGAGATTTCGGGTTTTTGATGGACAAAATTTGACGATTGTCTTCGTCTATAGCATCCTGATATTTTCTAATGACCCCAATGATAGGAATGGTAGTAAGGCTTTCAATGGTCTCCTTGTCATAAATAAATGGGTTGAGCATCCTTACCAAAAAGATCAATCCAATACCTGCCACAAGACCTATCATTAAAGCGCTGATGTAGGTTTTTTTGTGAACTGGTGAAATAGCATTGGTATTGTACAGTGCAAAATCTACAATGGTAGCACCAGGCGTAATGGCTGCCTTGCTGATTTGTGCTTCTAGTTTCTTTTCGGATAGATAGCTGTATACTTTTTGGTTAATCGTAAAATTCGATTGAAGGTTAATGAGATCTCGCTCGGCTTTAGGGATAGAATTGAACGTCTGTTTGATCGAAGCAATTTGTTGATCTAGAAAAGCAATAGTTTTACTGTTCTTTTGTCTCTGGCTATTGGCATTGCTTACAAAAGCAGCTTTGATATCTAGTATTTGCTTGTCTATCTGTTGTACAACATCAGAACTGACTTTGTAGGTCACCAATGCTTCTTCTCTTTTTAAAAGCAAAGCATTGTATTGCGATAAGAGCGAAGCCAACATGGGATCGGTAATACCCTGTAAGTTGTAGTTAACAGCATTTAGGTTTTTATTACCTACAATCTCTTTTTCCAGCTGGTTAATGAAAATACCTTGTAAGTTGAGTGTATTTTTTTCAGTTTCAAGATCGGTTAGCTTTTTCATCACATCTTGCCCCGCCGCCGAAATATCCAATACTTTATTGGTTACTTTAAACTGTTCCAATTCTGATCCAGATGATCTTACTACCTTGGACATACTTTGCTGTAACGTATCAATAAACTTGATGGTTTGTGTAGCAGATATCGTTTTTTGATTACGATCATAGTTGACGTAGGAACGCAGTATTGCATTTAAAATATCAGTGGCAAAATAGGGGCTAATGTCCGTTTGAGATAATGAAAGAATGTTGGTGCCTTTCGTTTCACTCATACTCAAACCCGAAGCAATACGGCCTAAGAAACTACTCTTAGAATTGAATTTAAAGCAATAGATGGAGTTGTTGGCAGCGTTAAAGGTATTGTTGTTGATTTTGAATTTAATGCCAGGAGCAGTGATGATTTGTCCATTTTGAAACGTTTTGCTAGTTTCCTTTCCGTTTTCGTGATAGCTTAACTTAAAAGAGTTGGCATCTTGAGCTTCATATTCAAAAAGCTCTCTGCTAAACTTTACAGAGTCCTGCTCAATAATAGCAATGTCCAAAGGCTTTTGCGGATAGATATCAGAGGTTCTTACGCGGCCTTTTAGGTAAAATGAAATTTTATAGTCTAAATCGTTTACGGCATTTAACAATACTTCTCTAGAGCGAATAACAAATTGCTCAGACTGCATTTTATTGGTACGGTCATAAGCACTTCTTACATTAAGTAGCTCTGAAATTTCCGATTTTTTTTCTTCAAACTTTAATGATGCACTAGTGCTATAAGTTTCGGGAGTGTACCATAAATAAATATAAGCAGTAATTAATGAAATGATAATGGTGCTAGCCATCCAATACCACCTACTGAGCACAATCTTTACGATCTTAACATAGTCGATATCTTGCTGCACGTTTGCGTTCCCCGTGACTTGTTGTTCCATTACTTAGTGATACTATAGATTAATAATAAAGTATTGACGATGACAAAACCCACTTGTATGAAAGTAGAATAGGCTTGGAAATTTTGACTGTTTACTGCCGATCTACGTGGTTCAATATAGATGACATCTTTGGCCTGAAGCTTTAGTTTTGGGTCTTTTAAGAAATTGTAGTCGTTTAGGTTAACCATAATAATCTCTGGGTTAGTTCTTTCACCTCTAAATATGCGTAACATTTTGTTGTTTGCATTCGGTGTTAAACCTCCAGCATCAGCTAAAAGATCAATAAGCTGGTAGTCTTCACGTTCTATGATATATTTACCCTGTTTACTTACCTCGCCCAATAATACTACATAAGCATTTGCAATGCGCACGTCTATAAGCGGAGCGTTTAGCTCTTTAGCTTCGTATGCTTTTTGGATCGCCTGAGCCGCTTGGCTTCGATTTAAACCCGCAACGTGTATGACGCCTATTTTAGGAAGCACAATTTCTCCTTTCGCGTCCACTTTAAAAGTAGTATATGTGGGTACATTACTATTGTTTATGCCTTCTGGTGGTCGTACAATTAGATGCATGTCTTGCACATTTCTAATGGCAAGTTCGTCTTCTGGTTTAATCTGGTTGTAATAGTCAGGTGCAGCTGTATTGCTGTTAATTACCCTAACCGTTTTTACAGTGTCTGCATCATAAGGTGTTTTTAGTAAAGCTTGTCGCCCTTTGAATGAGCAAGAGCTTAAGAAAAAGATGGTAAAACCAATAAAAATGAGAGTTGTTGTTGAGGATAATCTGTTGTAGTTCATTAGTTTGAATGAAGGTGCAAATTACAACTTTTTGTTGTTAGTCAAGTTAATAAATTAAAAAATAACAACTCAAAGTTTTAAGAATATATAGTTATAGGCATCGTTTATATCTTTTGTAAGTGAGCTTTTATCGTAAATTCACTCAAGTGAATTGAATTGGCTTCAAGTGGTATGATTTGGGTATAACAAAATGGATCATGCGTGACTTCATTTGTTTTGGAAAAATACTTGGCTTACTTTTGGTCGATAAAATAGTATTTCATTGAAAGTAACCATCATTACAGTAGTATATAACGGAGAGCAACACATTGCAGATTGTATCGAATCAGTGTTGGCGCAGACTTATTCTAATATTGAATATATACTCATCGATGGAAATTCTACCGACCGTACCTATCCAATAGTACAACAATATAAAGATCGATTGTCAGTTCTGCTTTCGGAACCAGATCAAGGGATGTACGATGCTTTGAATAAAGGAATTGCGCTCGCTACGGGAGAGGTAATAGGTATTTTAAATGCAGATGATATGCTGGCGAATGAATATGTGATTGCTGAGGTAGCGGAAAAATTTGAAACTGCCAAAGTAGCTTCCCTATATGGCGACCTGAATTATGTGGCTCCAGATAACACTGCTCGTGTTTTGCGTAAATGGCGTTCGTCTAGCGCTAAGCCCACTGATTTAGCATTTGGTTGGATGCCCGCTCACCCAACACTCTATGTGAGAGCTGAGCTTTTCAAAAGATTTGGTGGTTATCAGTTGAACTATGGTTCTGCTGCCGATTATGAATTGATGCTTAGGTTTCTATATAAACATCGTATTTCTTCAGTTCACCTGCCAATGTTAATGGTGAATATGCGCAACGGAGGGATGAGTAATCAGTCTTTGAAACATCGTTATGCTGCCATGCAGCACGATTATGCTGCTTTGCGGCATAATCAAATCCCTGTGCCTTTGTTGGCGCTGTTCTTAAAGAAACTTCGAAAAATAAAGCAATTTTTTTAGACAAATACCTATTAATGTGGATTGAAATGTTGGGCTATTTTCAGTTGTTTTGAAAAAAAATACAACCAATTTGTTTAAATAATTTATAAATTTGACTGTCAATCATTTAAGAAAGACATGCCCAAACAACTATTTGCAGAATATCCTCTGATATTCTATGTTTCTATTGTAACACTTGCTTTTTTGCTGGTGAGGTTATCTATACCCTCTATTATACACGTAGCCAACAAGCATAAATTGTTTGATAGTGTTGATTTACATAGAAAGGAGCATAAAGATGGTATCTCAAGATTGGGAGGTATTGGTCTTTTTTGCGGTTTTACCATCACGGTATTATTATTTGCTACTACCGTACACTACGAGCAGGCCAATTTTTTAATTGCTTCAAGTATCTTTTTGTTCGCTTTGGGGATTAAGGATGATATTTATGGCGTAAGTCCATCTACAAAATTTGCACTTCAAATTCTAGTGTCTTTAATTTTGGTAACGCTAGGAGATTTTAAGTTGTCTAGCTTGTATGGTGTGTTTAATGTTTGGGATGTTGATCCTATCGCTGGGGGGATTTTTTCTATCGCCCTTATTATTTTCATTAATAATGCTTTTAATTTAATTGATGGCGTTGATGGTTTGGCTGGGACTGTAGGGGCGATAGTGAGTTTGTGCTTTGGGGTATTTTTCGCATTGGGCAATGACATGGCCTATGCGTTTATTGCATTTTCTATGCTAGGAGCTATCTTGGGCTTTTTGGTGTTTAATTATCCTCCAGCTAAGATTTTTATGGGTGATACTGGTTCCTTAATTATAGGGCTTGTGTCTGTGGTGCTGGCTATTAAATTTATTGAAATTAATAAGATAGGGTCGCAACCAGAGCCTTATTTCTATTCGGCGCCGTCTATTGCTGTAGCAGTGCTTATTGTTCCTGTGTTTGATTCCTTAAGGATATTTTTCATTAGAGTGATTAATAAAAAGTCTCCATTTAAAGGTGATCGAAACCATATCCATCATCGTCTATTGCGCTTGGGGCTTAGCGCTAAACAAATTTTGTTGGTTACTATCTCTTTTAACTTGGGGATGATTACATTGACAGTGTTATTGCAGGATTTGGGTAATTTTGTTCTGATATTCCTTCAGATTGGTATTTGTATGATTTTTAATGCCGTGCTCACCTATGTGAAGGGGCGTAAAAGAACCAAAAGCTACACCGTTAAGGATGTTTTTCTGAAGGATACCCTTAAGGTGTCATAGTTTCATCTTTATTTAAAAAAATCAATTTTCTTTCTCTAGATATTGGCTAGCTTTGCGCTGTGAAACCACGTTGGATTCATTTATAATCAATACCAAATGAAAATTGCCATTAATGGCTTTGGCCGAATCGGAAGGATGTTCTTGCGTACCGCGTTAGAGCGAAATTTTGATGTCATTGCCATCAACGATTTAACTACGCCTGCTACTTTGGCGCATCTGTTTAAATATGATTCGGTTCATGGTGTTTATCCTGGCGAAATTAGTACTGATGAACAGTGTTTGATCGTAAACGGAAAACGAATTAGTATACTTTCCAATTCAAAGCCTGAAACACTGCCTTGGAAAGACTTGGGAGTAGATTTGGTGGTCGAATCAACAGGTAAATTCGCTAATCAGGCATCTGCCGAAAAACATCTTCAAGCTGGCGCTAAGCAAGTGTTGGTTTCTGCTCCGGTGGCAGATAAGGATGTGCCAATGGTGGTGATGGGTGTTAATGACGAGAATGTTGATTTTTCATCGGCTATACTTTCCAACGCCTCTTGCACTACTAATAATGTGGCACCAATGGTGAAGATATTGGATGATTTTTGGGGAATAGAAGATGGTTATATCACTACGGTGCACTCCATGACGGGAGATCAAAATTTGCACGATTCCCCTCATCAAGATCTACGTAGAGCTAGAGCTGCTTCTTCGTCTATTATTCCTACCACTACGGGTGCGGCGAAAGCGATTACTCATATTTTTCCGCATTTAGACGGCAAGTTGGGTGGGGCAGGCATCAGGGTTCCGGTATTAAACGGTTCCTTAACTGATTTTACTTGTATCCTAAAAAAGAAAACGACAATTGAAGAAATTAATGCTGCCTTTAAAGTTGCATCTGAAGGAAAACTGAATAAGGTTTTGCAATATACAGAAGACCCCATTGTTTCTGTGGATATTATCAACAATCCACATTCTTGTGTTTTTGATGCGCAATTAACTTCTATTGTAGGTGATTTGGTTAAAGTGGTGGGTTGGTACGATAATGAATCTGGCTATTCCAATCGATTGGCTGATGTGGTAGGAAAAATTAAATTAAACTATGATTAAGTTTGTTCCTTTAGAAGTGGTTTTGCCGTTAAGAAGTAAAATGCTTAGAAACGGTGCGGCATTGGAAACTTGTGTGCTTCCAACAGATAGTCTAGAAGGTGTTTTTCACTTGGCTTATTATGCGGGCGATCGGGAAATAGCAAGTGTGGCAACTTTCTTTCCTCAGCCATTGGAGGAGAAAGAAGGGGCCGCTTATCAATTAAGGGGCATGGCCACCGATGAGCGATTTTTTGGGAAAGGTTATGGGGCTGCCTTATTAAAATATGCGGTTTCGTACATTAAAAATGCAAAAGCTGAGTATATTTGGTGCAATGCACGTGCTTCCGCAATTGATTTTTATCAAAAACAAGGTTTTCAAATTGTTTCCGATGAATTTGAAATAGCTGGTATTGGCCCGCATTATATCATGATTTTAAACCTAATATAGAAATGAAGACAGTAGACCAATTCAATTTTAAGGACAAAAAAGCTATCGTAAGAGTAGATTTTAACGTGCCTTTAGATGCCGATTTTAACATTACCGATGATAAAAGAATGCGTGCGGCATTGCCAACTATTCAAAAAATATTGAATGATGGCGGGGCAGTAATTTTAATGTCGCACTTGGGCCGACCAAAAGATGGACCTAGCGATAAATATTCTTTAAAACATATTTTGGGCGATTTGTCTCGTATGTTAGATCTTCAGGTGAAATTTGCGGATGATTGCATTGGCGAAGATGCTGTTAACAAAGCAAAGAACCTGTTCCCTGGAGAAGTTTTGTTGCTAGAAAACCTTCGTTTTTATAAAGAAGAAGAAAAAGGAGATATTGCTTTTGCCGAGAAGCTTTCGAAATTGGCTGATGTGTATGTGAACGATGCTTTTGGTACTGCTCACAGAGCGCATGCATCAACAACTATTATTGCACAGTTTTTCCCTGATAACAAATACTTCGGTTACCTAATGGCCGAAGAAATTAAAAATGCAGAAAAAGTAATTAATGGTGCCGAAAAGCCATTTACCGCAATTATGGGTGGTGCTAAAGTTTCTGATAAAATTTTGTTGATTGAAAACTTGTTGGAAAAGGTAGATAACCTGATTATTGGAGGTGGTATGGCTTATACTTTTGCCAAAGCACAAGGCGGTGAAATTGGTACTTCATTGTTGGAGGCTGATCGTATGGCTTTGTGTTTGGAGCTTTTGGAAAAAGCCAAAGCAAAAGGTGTGAATTTAGTATTGCCTGTAGATACCGTAATTGCAGATAAATTTGATAACGAGGCTCAAAAAGATCAGGTAGACAGTGGTCAGATTCCTGCTGATTGGATGGGTTTGGACATCGGTTCAAAAACGGTAGAGCTATTTAGTGATATCATTAAAAATTCTAAAACTTTATTGTGGAACGGTCCAATGGGCGTTTTCGAAATGGAGAACTTCCTGCAAGGAACTAAGGCTGTTGCCGAGGCAGTGGTAGAAGCGACTAAAAATGGAGCATTCTCATTAATCGGTGGAGGTGATTCGGCAGCAGCTATTGCTAAGTTTGGCTTAGAAGATCAGGTGAGCTACGTATCAACCGGTGGGGGTGCTTTGTTGGAGTATATGGAAGGTAAGGAATTGCCAGGTGTAGCAGCTATTCAAAAATAAATAGGGGTTAACTCCTTGTATATAAGCGGTCCCAACTTTAAAGTTGGGACCGCTTTCTTTTTTTACCACCCCTAAAAGTCTATTTAAATTACTGAGAAGTGGGTTCCGGTGGGAAGAAATGTATGTTGAAAACTTTTTTGTGGTAAAAAGTGGTAAAAAGTGGTAGAAGTGACTTACTTTTACACTACATAAAAAGTGTAGCTACTATAATGAACCAACTCATCGGAGAATTTGATTGCAAATTGGATGCGAAAGGGCGCTTGATGGTGCCTGTTTTGCTGAAGAAGCAATTGCTTGATGTAGAGCGAGATGGTTTGGTTGTGAATCGAGGTTTTGAGAAGAATTTGGTCATTTATCCTAAAAAGGTTTGGGATGAAACAGTGGCTGAGCTGAGTAAGCTTAATATGTTCGAGCGTAAAAACCGTGAGTTCGTGAGGGCGTTTCAGCGTGGGGCAATGCCATTGTCGTTGGATGCTGCGGGGCGTGTGCTTTTGCCGAAAACATTAGTTGAGTATGCTGGCATGGAGTCGGATATAGTGTTGGCTTGCCAGTTAGATAAGATAGAGGTGTGGGATAAGAAGGCTTACGATAATTTGTTTGATGATGTTCCTGAAAACTTCGCTGCATTGGCAGAAGAGGTGATGGGCGGTAAGCATAAAGGAGGTGCAGATGGAGAATAATTACCATGTTCCCGTGTTGTTGCGAGAGTGTATTGAGGGTTTGGCTATTAAGCCTGATGGGGTGTATGTGGATGTGACTTTTGGTGGCGGAGGACATTCTCGAGAAATTTTAAAGCATTTGAACGACAAGGGAGTGTTGGTCGCTTTTGATCAGGATCCTGATGCGCAAAGAAATAAGATTGATGACTCTCGCTTTCGTTTTGTGGATCAAAATTTTGGCTACTTAAAAAATAACCTTCGTTTGCTGGGGTATAAGCAAGTGGATGGTATATTGGCTGATTTGGGTGTTTCTTCTCATCAGTTCAATGAGCCTGAGCGTGGTTTCTCTATTCGTTTTGATGCGGATTTGGATATGCGTATGGATCGGCAGCGGCCATTAACGGCAGCTATCGTTCTTAATACTTATGCAGAGGAAGATTTGCATAGAATATTTGGGTTGTATGGCGAGGTACAGAATGCTAAATCGTTGGCAAGAACAATTGTGACTTCGCGTTTGGAAAATCCAATACAAACCCTAGCTGATTTTAAAAGTGTGATTGCGGCTCATATCCCTCGTGGGAAAGAGAATAAATATATGGCTCAGGTTTTTCAGGCTTTGCGTATTGAAGTGAATGCTGAGATAGAGGTGCTTGAGCGTTTTTTGGAGCAGGCTGCCGAGGTGTTAAAGCCTGGAGGTCGCTTGGTAGTGATGTCTTACCATTCGTTGGAGGATAGGCCAGTTAAGAACTTTCTCGCCAAAGGTAAGTTTAGGGGTGAGGTGGAGAAGGATTTTTTTGGGAACGACCAAAAGCCGTTCAATGTCATTACAAGAAAAGCGATTGTTGCTGATGACGAAGAGGTTGCTCGAAACAATAGGGCTCGTAGTGCGAAGTTGAGGATAGGAGAAAAGCTATGAACCAATTTAGGGTAAAAGCAGAAGAGCCAGAAGAGGAGCCGATAGAGCCACAAGAAGAGCCTAGGTTAAAAGGACCGGTGAAAGAAGGAAGTGCTACGGTTTTTTTTAGAAAGCTGTTTGTGGAGGGGGCGGTTTCAAAAGAAACAGCAACGGATATGTTGCCTTATTTGATTTTTCTGTGTGTGCTAGGGATGATTTACATTGCCAATAGCCATATGGCGGTGAAAAATATAAGAAACATAGATGGTTTAAGCAAAGAGGTGAAGGAATTGAGTTGGGAATATAAGTCGCTGAAGGCTGATTTGATGTTCAAGAGCAAAATGACTGAGGTGGCTAAAAAGGTTGATACACTTGGTTTAAAGGAATTGATTGAGCCGCCAAAAAAAATAGTAGTAGAAGTTAAATAATGAATATCAGGGCAAACATATTGATGAGGGTATACTTAGCTTTCGGGCTAATTGTGCTTTTTGCGCTTGCTGTTTTCGTTAGGTTAATTGATGTGCAATTTAGGCAAGGTCATAAGTGGGTGGCTATGGCTGATAGCTTATCAACCAAGGAATTTGATATTGAGGCTACCCGTGGCAATATTTATTCTGTAGACGGTAGTTTGCTGGCGACCTCTGTTCCTGAGTATGAGCTAAGGATGGATATGTTCGCTGGTGGTATTCAGGATGATAAGATTTTCAATTCGAAAGTGGATTCGTTGGCAATGAAGCTGTCTGCTTTTTTTAAAGATAAAAGTGCGAAAGACTACTCCCGTTATTTGCGTAAAGCGAGACAGGATAGTGCCCGTTATGTGCTTATCAAGCGGAAAGTTTCGTATCAAGATTTGAAAGTGATTAGAGCTTTTCCTTTATATAATATAGGTAAGCATAGCGGTGGTTTAATGGCTATCCAAAAAAACAAACGCATTTTGCCATTTAAAGCGTTGGCGGCACGTACCATTGGTTATAAAAATGAAAACGTGAAGAATGGTGTGGGTTTGGAAGGTGCTTACGGTAACTATATCAATGGTGAAACAGGAAGAAGGCTAATGCAGCGTATTAGTGGTGGGGTTTGGATTCCTGTAAATAGTGAGGCAGAAGTGGCGCCTAAAGATGGTGCAGACATTATTTCGACCATTGATATCAACATGCAGGATTTGGCTCAAAGTGCGCTAGAGAAGCAATTGATCAAGAGTCAGGCACACCATGGCTCTGTAATTGTGATGGAAGTGGAAACTGGTGAGATTAGGGCGGTAGCCAATTTTACCAAAGTAGAAGAAGGTGTTTATAAAGAGCAGTTTAATTACGCCATTGCGGGTAACCAAGATCCGGGCTCAACCTTTAAGTTGGCTTCATACATGGCTTTGCTAGAAGATAAAAAGGTGGATACCAATACCTTGATCGGAACCGAAAACTATAGGCTTCCTGGAGGCCACACCATTAAAGATTCGCACGGAAGTGTGGGGATATTAACGGTGAAAAGGGCTTTTGAGCAATCTTCAAACTCCGCTATTGCGCAGTTGATCAACAATAATTATCGTGATAACCCAAAACAATTTACGGATCACCTTTATAATTGGCATTTGAATGAGCTCACTGGTTTGCAAATTCCTGGAGAGGCTAAGCCAGTAGTTAAAAATCCGAAGACTTTTAAAAGTTGGAATAAGAACATGACCCTGCCTCAAATGGCTTATGGTTATGAGATGCAGTTAACACCCTTGAAAATGTTGACGCTGTACAATGCTATTGCTAATAACGGCAAAATGGTAGCGCCAATTTTTGTAAGAGAAATTAGAAGATTGGGTAATCCTATTGAGCAGTTTAAGGCCAAGGTGATGAACGAGAAAGTTTGTTCTGATGTAACCCTTTCTAAGCTGAAAGCGATGTTGGAAGGTGTGGTAACCAATGGTAGTGGTAAACAGATTGTTTATAACCCATTGTATAAAATTGCTGGTAAAACGGGTACGGCGCAAGTGGCTGATGCAAATTTGGGTTATAAGGCAAAAAGACAATACCAGGCGTCTTTTGTGGGTTATTTTCCAGCCGAAAAACCTAAATACTCAATGATCGTAGTAATTAACGATCCGAAGGGTGCTTACTATGGTGCCTTGGTTTCGGGACCTGTATTTAGAGAGGTGGCTGATCGTATTTATGCTAGCGATGTAAAGATGTATAACAAGGTGGAAGAGCATTTTGCGGGAAATACGGTAGCGCCAGAAGCAAAAGCTGGCCAAAGTCAAGCTACCAAAAAAGTGTACAATGCTTTTGGAGTAAAAGCGCTTTACGCTGCCAAATCAGAATATTTTAATTCGGTTGATACCAATAATGGTGTGGCTTATGAAGAGAATACGCCTGTAAAAGGAGTGATGCCTAATGTGAACGGCATGGGGTTAAAAGATGCCATGTTCTTGTTAGGGAATGTGGGTTTAAAAGCTCGTGTAAAAGGAAGTGGAAAGGTAATTAGCCAATCTATTCAAGCGGGAAGCAAGATAGGTAAAGGTTTAATGGTGGAGATATTGTTACAGTAATGAATGTGATGAATACAATAATTAGCTGATTAGCTAATTGTCACATCAGCTAATTTTTAAAAAAATGAATTTACAAGATTTACTTTACGGAGTTTCAGTTAAAAGCTTAAAAGGAGTGCCTCAGGTAGAGGTAGCAGCTTTGGCTTTTGATTCTCGTTTGGTAAACGCTGGAACTTTGTTTTTTGCCATTAGAGGAACAGCCGTAGATGGTCATCAATTCATTAGCCAAACGATTGCGGCTGGCGCAAGTGTGATTGTTTGCGAAGAGTTGCCTGCAGAACTAAATGAAGTGGTGACTTATGTGGAAGTAGAGGATTCATCTGAAGCTTTGGGAGTAATTGCTTGTAATTTCTATGGTAACCCCTCAGCAGATTTGAAATTGGTGGGTGTTACAGGAACCAATGGTAAGACTACTATCGCTACACTGCTTTTTCAGCTATTTGGTGGTTTGAATTATGGTGTTGGATTGATTTCAACCGTTCAAAATCAAATTAATGATCGAGTGGTGCCTGCTACACACACTACGCCAAATCCAATAGCCTTAAATCAGCTTCTGAGAGAAATGGTGAATGAAGGTTGCGAGTATTGTTTTATGGAAGTGAGTTCTCATGCCGTATCTCAGCATCGTATTGCAGGATTAACCTTTGCAGGAGGGATATTCTCTAACATTACTCATGATCATTTAGATTTTCATAAAACCTTCGATAACTATATCAAAGCGAAGAAAGGTTTTTTCGATATGTTGCCTAAATCGGCTTTTGCTCTAACCAATGCCGATGATAAAAATGGAATGGTGATGTTGCAAAATACAAAAGCCTATAAGAAAACTTATTCGCTTAAGCAGATGGCTGATTTCAAAGCGAAAATCGTTGAAAACAAATTCAGCGGGCTGCATTTAGAAATAGATCAAACTGATGTTTATTTCAAAATGGTTGGTTCTTTCAATGCTTATAATCTATTGGCAGCCTATGCTACGGCAGTATTACTAGAGCAAGATAAGCTGAAAGTATTGACTACACTTAGCGCTTTATCTGGAGCTGAGGGGCGTTTTGATTACATCGTTTCTAAAACTGGTATTGTGGGAATTGTAGACTATGCACACACGCCAGATGCTGTACAGAATGTATTGAGCACCATTGCCAATATCAGAAAAGGAACCGAACAGGTAATTACGGTGATTGGTTGCGGTGGAGACAGAGATAAAACCAAACGCCCGGTGATGGCTCAAGTGGCTTGTGACTGGAGTGATAAAGTGATTTTAACTTCCGATAATCCAAGAACTGAAGATCCGCAAGCAATCATTAAAGACATGGAGGCCGGTGTTTCACCAACTAACCAACGTAAGAGCATCAGTATTCTAGATAGAAGAGAAGCAATCAAGACTGCTTGTCATTTGGCCCAACCTGGAGATATTATCCTGATTGCCGGCAAAGGACATGAAAAATATCAAGAAATCAATGGTGTGAGACATCATTTCGACGATAAGGAAATCATTAACGAACAACTAAACCAAATCAGCTAATGTTATATTTATTATTCGAATATCTACATAAACACTACGATTTCCCAGGGTTAAGGTTGTTCCAATATCTTACCTTCAGATCGTCGCTGTCTATTATTCTTTCGCTGATTATCACTACGGTATACGGTCGAAGAATTATTGATTACCTACGTCTTAAGCAGGTAGGCGAGACTGTTCGTAACCTGGGTTTAGAAGGACAGATGCAAAAACAAGGTACACCTACCATGGGTGGTGTCATGATTTTGATGGGGATTTTGATTCCAACCATTTTGTTCGCGAATATCACCAATATCTACGTGATTTTGATGATCATAACCACTTTGTGGATGGGGGCTATTGGTTTCTTGGATGATTATATCAAAGTTTTTAAAAAGAACAAGGAGGGCTTAGCGGGACGTTTTAAAGTAGTTGGACAAGTGGGCTTGGCCATTATTGTGGGCTGTACCATGTATTTCCATCCAAATATCGTCGTTCGCCAAACTGTTGATGAAACGACGAAAATAGATACGGCCAAAGTACAAAATGCAGCGCCAATGGTATTGCGTAAAAAAGGAGAAGCGTACTATTATACACAAGATGTAAAATCGACGAAAACCAATATTCCTTTTTATAAAAACAATGAATTTGATTACGCAAAAGTAGTGAAGTTCTTAGGTGAAGGTTATGAAAAATATGCATTCATCGTGTTTTTGGCTTTCGTAATCATCATTGTAACAGCAGTTTCAAATGGTGCTAATTTAACCGATGGTATTGATGGTTTAGCTACAGGTACGTCCGCTATTATTGGTATTAGCTTGGGGATATTCGCCTATGTTTCTGGTAATACGGTCATTGCCGACTACCTAAACATCATGTACATTCCTAATAGTGGTGAGCTCATTATTTTTGCCAGTGCATTTGTTGGTGCTTGTATCGGTTTTTTATGGTACAATTCTTACCCGGCGCAAATTTTCATGGGCGATACGGGAAGTTTAACCATTGGTGGAATCATCGCCGTTTTTGCCATCATGATTAGAAAAGAATTGCTGATTCCGATTATATGTGGAGTGTTCCTAGTAGAAGTGTTGTCGGTAAGCTTACAAGTAACCTATTTCAAGTATACGAAGAAACGTTTTGGTGAAGGGAAAAGGATTTTCCTAATGTCACCATTGCATCACCATTACCAAAAGAAAGGTTATCACGAAGCTAAAATTGTAACCCGCTTTTGGATCATTGGAATTTTACTGGCGGTTATCGCCTTTGTTACCCTGAAATTGAGATAGTAGGGAAATTAAAATTAGAAAATCAAAAGTAAAAAAAAACATAGTTGTCAGTCTGAGCTTGTCGAAGACTAAAAATAAAAGCTAAGATGACTAAGGTGTCTTAGGTGTTTAAAAAAGTTAAATCGGTGTAATCACAAAATCTGTGACATCACTAAAAGAAATGAAAATGGACTCAAATAATAACATATCACAAAGCAGTACCAAGTCAGCAACGGCTCAGGGTGCCCGTGTGGTTATTTTGGGTGCAGGAGAAAGTGGCGTAGGCGCAGCTAAACTAGCGCAAAAGCAAGGTTTTGATGTTTTTGTGTCTGATTTTGGTGGCATTGCTGATGCATATAAAGCCGATTTGCAGAGAATGAACATCCCTTTTGAGGAAAACCAACATACCGAAGCATTGATTTTAAACGCTGCTGAAGTGGTGAAAAGCCCAGGTATTCCTTCAAAAGCACCTATCGTGAAAGCATTGGTAGAAAAAGGTATTTCAGTGATTTCGGAAATAGAATTTGCAAAACGATATACTACTGCAAAAACCATCTGTATTACAGGTTCAAATGGCAAGTCGACCACCAGTATGTTGACCTACCATATCCTTAAAAAAGCAGGGTTGAACGTGGGGTTGGCAGGAAATATTGGTCATAGTTTCGCAGCGCAGGTGGCTGATCAGAATTATGATTGGTACGTACTCGAAATATCCAGCTTTATGTTGGATGACATGTATGATTTTAAAGCTGATATCGCAGTTTTATTAAACATCACACCTGATCATTTAGATAGGTATGATTACAAAATCGAGAATTACGCAGCCTCAAAAATGCGTATTGTGCAAAACCAAACTGCCGCAGATGTTTTTGTGTACTGTGTCGATGACGAAGAAACAAACAAGGCCTTACAAGGCGTAAACATACAAGCCAAGCAGTATCCTTTTTCCATTATTGAAAAAGTGGAACCGGGAGCCTATTTAGAAGAGAATACAATTTATATCAACACACAATTAAACAACAAACTAACCATGTCAATTTCGGATCTAGCCTTACAAGGTAAGCACAACATTTACAACTCAATGGCTTCAGGTATCGTTGCAAAAGTATTGGAGTTACGTAACGAAACTATCCGCGAAAGCATGGGTGATTTCAAGAATATTGATCACAGGTTAGAGTTTGTGGCTAAAATATCAGACGTTACTTATATCAACGATTCAAAGGCAACCAATGTAAATTCAACTTGGTATGCGCTTGAAAGTGTAAATACCGACGTGGTGTTGATTATGGGTGGTGTTGATAAAGGCAACGATTACACCATGCTTAAGGACTTGGTGAAAAGCAAGGTAAAAGCAATCATCTGCTTGGGTAAAGATAACAAGCGTATCCACGAAGCTTTTGAAGACGATGTAGAGGTAATTGTAAACACTTTCTCTGCAGAAGAGGCAGTGCAGGTAGCTTATCATTTAGCTAAAAAAGGTAGTACAGTGTTGTTATCGCCCGCTTGTGCAAGTTTTGATTTATTTAAAAATTACGAAGACCGTGGCAATCAGTTTAAGGCTGCTGTAAAAGAACTATAAAAAAGTAGAAAGTTAAAAGACCAAAGCTGAAAAACTAAAGTAGAGGGGCGAAAACTTAAATGACCTAAGGTGTCTTAGGTGGTAAAAAAATAAGAGAAGCAATCGGTGAAATTACAAAATCTGTGAAATCAACCGAAAGTGAAAATAGAGAATTGAAATCGGTGGTATCATAAAATCTGTGTAATCAACCGAAGGTGAAATTAAAGAAGTAAAATGTTTAACATCAACGCACTTTTAGAACGAACCAAAGGCGACCGTTGGATCTGGATCATCATCATCCTGTTGTCGATGGTTTCTATTATGGCGGTGTATAGCGCTACCGGAGCTATTGCCTATAAAAAAGGCGTTACGGTAGAAAAATACCTGCTATACAAGCACGTGATTTTCGTGTTGTTAGGTATTGCCATGATTTACATTGCGCACTTGCTTGATTATAAGTACTACGCAGGTATTTCCAAAATCTTGATGATTGTTACCTTGCCATTGTTGCTGTACACCTTGGTTTTCGGGCAATCATTAAATGATGCTTCCCGTTGGGTAAAAATTCCAGTGATTAATTTGACGTTTCAAACTTCCGATTTGGCCAAATTAGCTTTAATCACCTTTTTGGCCAGAATGTTGACCCGTAAACAGGAAAATATCAAAGATGTAAGACGTGCCTTTTTGCCAATTATGGGCTCGGTTTGTGTGGTGTTTATCCTCATTGCTTTAGCAAACTTATCTACGGCCTTAATGCTGTTTGGCGTAAGTATTTTGCTCTTGATTATCGGCCGTATCAGTATTAAACAAATATTGACGGTTTGTGCAGGTGGTTTGGTGTTATTGCTTTTTGTGGTGTTTTTAGGTCCACGTAGAGAAACATACAAATCACGTATCAACTCGTTTTTACATCCAGAGTTGCAACACTCTGATAAAACATACCAGTCTGACCATGCTAAAATAGCGTTGGCTACTGGCGGAGTGCTAGGGAAAGGACCTGGCAACAGTACTGAACGAAACTTCTTACCGCATCCATATTCCGATTTCATTTTTGCCATTATTATTGAGGAATATGGAACGGTAGGCGGTTTAGCCATTATTGTGCTCTACTTGGTGCTGTTATACCGGTGCGTGCGGATTGTTACCCGAAGTCCCAAGGCATTTGGGGCTTTGCTGGCTGCAGGCTTGAGCTTTAGTTTAACCATTCAAGCGTTTGCAAACATGGCGGTAGCGGTAGGGCTGGGACCAGTAACAGGGGTGCCTTTGCCTTTAGTAAGTATGGGGGGGACCTCTATGATATTTACCAGTATTGCATTTGGTATTATCCTGAGTGTAAGTAGAGATGTGGAAGAAAATGGTAGTAGCGTTAAAAAGGAAGATAAAGTAATTGTAGGTGAGATTCCTGCGATGGCTTAGCTTGATAAAGAAATTTTGAATGATAAAATGAGTAAATGATTGAATGGGCTATACGGTTAGTAAAAATCCAATCACTCAATAATTAATTAACAACATGAATAATTTCCCAAAAATTATCATATCTGGTGGTGGCACAGGCGGGCACATTTTTCCCGCCGTTGCCATTGCTAATGCGCTAAAAGCAATTTCGCCGCAATGCGAAATCCTGTTTGTTGGTGCAGAAGGGCGCATGGAAATGGAGAAAGTTCCTGCGGCTGGATATAAAATTGTGGGACTAAATATTAGTGGTATTCAACGAGGTTCAATTTTAAAAAACCTTGGGCTGCCATTTAAGGTTATAGGTAGTGTGCGCAAAGCGATGAAACTAATTGCCGATTTCAAACCCGATGCTGTAGTAGGTGTTGGTGGTTATGCATCTGGGCCATTGCTTTATGCCGCATCTCTAAAGAAAATACCTTATTTGATACAGGAGCAAAACTCTTATGCGGGTGTTACCAATAAGTTGCTAGGTAAAAAAGCATCAAAAATTTGTGTTGCGTTTGATGGAATGGAGGCATTCTTTCCAGTGGATAGGATTTTGAAGACTGGAAATCCGGTGAGAAAAAATATAGTGGAGATTGAAGGTCGCCGCCATGCGGGAGCTGAATTACTGAAACTAGATCCGCTAAAGAAAACCATTTTGGTGACCGGCGGTAGCTTAGGGGCCGGAACTCTAAATAAAAGTATTGAAAAGCATTTAGCCGAAATCATTGCGGAAGATGTTCAGGTGATTTGGCAAACAGGCAAGTTTTACTACAAAGGAATTGTAGAGCGATTAGGGCTGGACTATCATCCTAACGTTCGCATTTTGGAATTTTTAAATCAGATGGATTTAGCTTATGCAGCATCTGATGTGATTATTTCAAGAGCAGGAGCGGGGACCATTGCAGAATTATGCCTAATTAAAAAGCCAGTGATTTTGGTGCCTTCACCAAATGTAGCAGAAGACCACCAAACTAAAAATGCTTTGGCTTTGGTAAAAGAAAACGCAGCCATCTTAATTACTGATACCTCGGCGGAAGATACATTGGTGGCCCAAGCGTTAAGCTTGTTGAACGATAAAGAAAAATCAGCGCAGCTGAGTGAAAATATAGGAAAAATGGCTTTCGCTAACGCCGATGAAGTAATAGCAAAAGAAGTGTTGAAATTAATTAAATAGAAAGCTTAAAGTCTAAAGTAAAAAGACCAAAGCATAATAAGGTATAATAATAAATGAACGGGAAAAAGACAGCTTTTAGCTTTAGTCTTTTCGCTTTCAGCTCAAAGAAAAATGGAATTGTCAAATATCAATAGGGTTTATTTTGTAGGCATAGGGGGGATAGGCATGAGTGCACTTGCCCGCTATTTTGCAAAACGTGGTTGCGTAGTTTGCGGCTATGATAAAACTCGTACTGCTTTGACAGTCCAACTGGAGCAAGAAGGAATCTTGATTTCTTTTGTGGATGAGGAGGAGATGATTCCAGTTGCTTTTAGAGAGAAATATGACGACACCTTAATCGTATATACGCCAGCTATTCCTAAAGATTCGCATATCCTTAATTTTTTTCAGCGTAAAGGTTTTGACCTGAAAAAACGTTCCCAAGTATTGGGAATCATTAGTGAGGGAATGTATTGCATTGGTGTTGCAGGTACGCATGGCAAAACAACTACTTCATCAATGGTGGCACACTTATTAACCGATACGGGTTTTGGTTGTACGGCATTTTTGGGTGGCATTACCACTAACTATAACAGTAATGTGCTTTATGGTAAAAACAATGTAGTGGTAGTAGAGGCTGATGAGTACGATAGATCATTCTTGACGCTGCATCCAGATGTAGCAGTAATCACTTCAATGGATGCCGATCATTTGGATATCTACGGAGATGAAAGTCATTTACATGAATCCTTTAATTTATTTGCGGGACAATTAAAGGAAAATGGCCGTTTGTTTATTAAGGATGGTTTGCCTATCGCTGGTATTACGTACAGTTCCACAGGAAATTCTGCAATCAACGCCAAAAATATCAGGGTAGAAGAAGGCTGTTTCGTGTTCGACTTTGAAGATGGTTATACCACCATCAAAGATTTGAAGTTAGCCATGCCTGGCAAGCATAATGTAGAGAATGCTACGGCGGCCATTGGAGTGGCCTTGAGTTTGGGCATTCATCCAAAGAGTGTGAAAAAAGCAATGGCAAGTTTTAAAGGAGTGAAGCGCAGGTTCGAGACCATTGTAAAAACCAACGAACATATTTATATAGATGATTATGCGCACCACCCTGAAGAGCTTAGGGCTTGTTTTGATGCGGTGAGGCAATTGCATCCTGATAAAAAGCTGACGGTAATTTTTCAGCCACATTTGTTTACCCGTACGCGTGATTTTGCTGACGAGTTTGCAAAAGTATTATCTACCGCTGATGATATCATCCTATTGGATATTTATCCAGCGAGGGAATTGCCGATTGACGGTGTGACTTCGCAAATGTTATTGGATAAAATGACCAATGAACATAAGCAAGTTTGTGCTAAAGAAAACGTAGTAGCGCTTATTAAAGATAAAAAACCAGAGTTGGTATTGACCGTTGGCGCTGGAGATATAGATACCATTATCGAACCATTAAAAAACACTTTAACCCATGCTTAAAAGGATAAACTGGAAAGCGATATTTAAAGGGTTTGCCTGGCTGGTTTGCTTGGCAGGAGTAGTGGTATTGATGAGTTTTATCGACGTGAAGAAGCAATCGGTAAAGTGTGCCAAAATTGAAATATTGATACCTGGAGCGGATAATTTTATAGAGATAGAAGAAATTGATGCTATTCTGAAGCAAAATCAAGGTGATTTGATTGGTCGTAACTTGGAAGGAATCAATCTTCATGAGATAGAAAAGAGCATAGCTGCGAATCCATACATCGGTTTTGTAAAGGTGTATGCGGATATGAACGGAACAGTTTACGTAGAGGTAAGGCAACGTCAACCTGTATTGAGGATTTTAAATGCAGGCGGGCAAGATTATTATGTAGATAGCGATGGATTGAAAATGCCAGTGTCTCCAAACTTTACGGCAAATGTATTGGTTGCTACGGGAAATATCTTGGAAGGATTTAATGGAAGGGTAGATACCCTGATGACAGCCAATGCGAAGGATTTATATAAAGCGGCATTATTCATCAAACAAGATACCCTTTGGGATGCACAGGTGGAACAGCTTTATATCAATGATAAAAACGATATAGAAATGGTGCCTAGGGTGGGTAACCAACGAATTGTATTGGGCAGTGCGAAAGACATAGAAGTAAAGATGGCCAATTTGCTAGCCTTTTATAAGCAAGCCATGCCAAAAGTGGGTTGGAATGCCTATCGCACCATTAACTTAAAATACGTTAATCAAATTGTTTGTGAAAAGAGAGATTCAACAAGTATTAAAAAGTTAGAGAAACCATTAATCCCTGACTCTGTTACCCAGCAAAGACAAGTGATTGATAATGTAGTGAAGGCAACCATACAAGACGAGATTAATAAAGCAAAACAGATAAGTACGGAGGAAAAGAAGAAAGAAGAGAAAAAGGAGAAAGTCGCACCAGTCCCAGCGAAAACAGATGCTAAGAAGGCAGAGAGTACTACAGACAAAAATAAAGCTTCGAAAAGTGTAGAGAAGGACAGCGAGAAAAAGGCTACGGCAGCAAAAACAGAGCAGAAGCAAACAACAAATAAAGAAAAACCAGCTACCAAAGAAAAGCAGGGAACAAAAACAAACAGATAATATCAAACTCAACAAATAAATATAATGGTTATGGGCAAAGAGAAAACTACCATTCAATCTCCAATCGTAGTAGGATTAGACATTGGTACTACCAAGATCTGCGTAATTGTGGGCCGCAGAACTAATCATGGTAAAATAGAAGTTTTGGGCATTGGCAAAGCCGAATCAGCGGGCGTTACCCGTGGAGTGGTGTCCAACATCCAAAAAACCGTACAAGGCATTAACGCAGCTGTTGAATTGTCCAGTGCGCAATCAAACGTCGAAATTAGAGTAGTAAACGTGGGTATTGCAGGACAGCACATCAAGAGTTTGCAACACCGAGGTATTTTAACCCGTAGAGAGCTGAACAACGAAATCAGTAAGAAAGATATCGAAAAGTTAATTGACGATATGTTCAAGTTGGTGATGCCTCCAGGGGAAGAAATTATTCATGTATTGCCGCAGGAATTTACCATCGACAATGAGCCTGGAATCAAAGATCCAGTAGGGATGGCGGGAGTTCGTTTAGAAGCAAATTTCCACATCATTTCTGGTCAGGTTACTGCCGTTAAAAATATCATGCGTTGCGTAACCAATGCAGGGCTACAAACCCAAGAGCTCATCTTAGAGCCATTGGCTTCATCTGAATCGGTGTTGAGCGAAGAGGAAAAAGAAGCAGGTGTTTGTTTAGTTGATATTGGTGGTGGTACTACCGACGTGGCTATTTTCCACGAAGGTATCATTCGTCACACAGCGGTAATTCCTTTTGGGGGTAACAGCGTAACCGAAGACATCAGAGAAGGATGTTCGGTAATGCGTAACCAAGCTGAATTATTGAAAACTCGTTTTGGTTCAGCCCTGGCCGAAGAGAATAAGGAAAACGAAATTATCTGTGTTCCTGGATTGCGTGGTCGTGAGCCAAAAGAAATCTCTGTTAAAAACCTTGCCTACATCATCCAGGCCCGTATGGAAGAAATTGTAGAGCATGTTTATTACGAGATCAAATCATCTGGTTACGAAAAACGTCTTATCGGTGGAGTAGTAATTACAGGTGGTGGTGCTTTGTTGAAACATCTTAACCAAATGGTAGAGTATGTGACAGGTTTAGATTGCCGCGTGGGTTATCCTAACGAGCACTTGTCTAAATACGAAGAGATGCCTAAAAATATCTACGACGATTTGAAGAGCCCAATGTATGCAACCTCGGTAGGTTTGTTGATCAAAGGAATTCAAAAAGCCGAAGAATTGCTAGAAGAAATGAAGCAACCAGGCGTTTTTGTAGAGAAACCACGTGAAGTAAAAGAGAAGCCAAAAAGAAGTGGATTGTTTGATAAATTACTAGGTAAAGCATCAGAATTTATCAGAGATGACATGAATGTTAGCGACGAAGATTATATCAAACCGTAATACTTTTCCACAATTCGGGAATTTTCCACATTCTTAACAGTTGTGGAAAACGACTGTTAAAAAAGTGTTAATATTACAAGAGGAATGAACAGCAAAAATTAGATTTTTAAACTACTGATTCATAACAATATGAAGTTCGAAATGTTAAAAGATAAATCTTCAATCATCAAAGTTATTGGTGTTGGAGGTGGTGGAGGTAACGCGGTAAACCACATGTACCGTCAAGGAATTACTGGTGTAGACTTTATTATTTGTAATACTGATGCGCAAGCATTGGAGTTTAGCCCTATTCCTAACAAAGTACAGTTGGGTGCTAGCTTAACCGAAGGAATGGGAGCTGGTTCAATTCCAGAAGTAGGAAAAAATTCGGCTATAGAAAATATAGACGATATCAAAAATATGTTGGGCCCAACTACCAAAATGCTTTTCATTACAGCAGGTATGGGTGGTGGTACCGGTACAGGTGCAAGTCCAATTATTGCTAAAGCTGCAAAAGAACTCGATATATTAACCGTAGCCATCATCACTACGCCTTTCTCTTTCGAAGGAAAAAGACGTAAGATGCAAGCTGACGACGGTTTGGAAGAATTAAAGAAATACGTTGATTCTTACTTAGTGATTTCTAACGATAGACTACGTGAGATTTTCGGAAACTTAACCTTAGGTTCTGCATTTGCACAAGCAGATGATATCTTAACTACAGCAGCTAAGGGTATTGCAGAGATCATTACGGTGCCAGGCTATATCAACGTCGATTTTAAAGATGTGAAAACTGTAATGAAAGAAAGCGGTGTATGTATCATGGGTAGCTATGCTGCTGATGGTGATAACCGTGCTTTGGCAGCCGTTGAGGGTGCTTTAGCTTCTCCATTATTAAAAGATAACGAAATTGAAGGTGCAAGGTATATCCTTTTGAACATCAGTTCTGGTGTAAAAGAGGTAACCATGGATGAGGTTTCGGTTATTACAGATTATATCCAAGATAAAGCTGGTTTAAGTGCCGACTTAATTTGGGGTAACTGTATTGATGAAAACCTGGGAGATAAAATCTCGGTAACGATTATCGCTACTGGTTTCCAAACGACCGAGCAAAGAGAGAAAGACAAACAAAACGTTAAGAAAATCTCTTTGTTAACGCCTGAAGAAGCGCCATTAGTGAGACCAGTAGAGCCAGTAAACTCGTTCATCACGCCTAAAGAGGCTCCAGTGAGCAATGAGCCTGTATTGAAAGTTCAACCAGAGGAAGCTAAACAGCCAGACTTGTTTGGTGACTTGTTCAATATCGCTAAGCCAGCTCCAGTAGCAGCAGCGCCTAGCCCTGCGCCTGTAACAGAAGAGCCAGGTTTTGTTTTCCATCAATTAGTGGAAGAGCAAATGAGTGCAGAGGAGCCTACGCATACTGAAGAGCCTGGTTTTGAGTTCGAAGTAAAGGTAGCTGAAACGGAGTTTGTTTTTGAAACACCTATTGCTTCTATTCCAGAAGAAATTGTTGAAGAACAACCAGCGCCAGTAGCACCGATAGAGGCTTACAGCGCTGACCAAGATAAAACAGATGAATCAATTGAAGAGCAATTGAGGAAATCAAAAGAGAGAATCTTGAGGTTGAAAGATCTGAGCATGAAGTTGAGAACAACTAATGGCTTACAAGAACTGGAAAATGTACCTGCTTATCAACGTAAGCAAATGCAATTACAACAAATCCAGCACTCATCTGAGTCACAAGTATCTAGATTTACTTTGACCAATGATGAGGACGGTGAGACAGGAATTAGACCTAACAACTCATTTTTACACGATAATGTGGACTAATGATTACAGTTAAATCATTGATAGAGCCTTGGTAATTTATATTGCTAAGGCTTTTTTATTTGTCTGAATTTAAAAAACTACTATTACCAGTGAATCGGTACAGGTCGTGGTCTAGATGACGAATAGCATTAAACGATTGATTAAAAAGGTTGTCAAATCGTGATTTAAAACTTAAATTTGCGCCACTATTAATACAGTATAATAACATCTTACATAAACATTTAACATTGGATATTTTTGATAAAGTAGCAAAACGCATGGGGCCAATTGGTCAACACCAAAGTTGGTCACATGGGTATTTTTCTTTTCCAAAACTAGAGGGAGAGATTGCGCCTCATATGCAATTTAGAGGCAAGGAGCATTTGGTTTGGAGTTTAAACAACTATTTAGGTTTGGCCAATCATCCAGAGGTTAGAAAAGCGGATGAGCAAGGCGCTGCCGAATTTGGGATGGCTTATCCTATGGGTGCACGGATGATGTCGGGTAACTCCAAATATCATGAGCAATTAGAACAAGATCTTGCGGCATTTGTTGGTAAAGACGATGCATTTTTATTAAACTTCGGTTACCAGGGCATGGTATCAATTATTGATGCTTTGCTTGACCGTAATGATGTGGTTGTTTATGATGGAGAGTCACATGCCTGCATTTTAGATGGACTTCGTTTGCACATGGGCAAGCGTTTTGTTTATAAACATAATAATGTAGAAGACGCACGTAAGCAATTGCAAAGAGCAACTAAACTGGTAGAGCAAACTGGTGGTGGTATCTTGTTAATTACCGAAGGTGTTTTCGGAATGTCTGGAGCTCAAGGTAAATTGAAAGAGCTGATTGAATTAAAAAAAGAATTCAATTTCCGTTTGTTAATTGATGATGCACACGGTTTTGGTACTATGGGGCCAACAGGTGCAGGAACTCACGAAGCACAAGACAGTATCGAAGGTGTAGATGTTTACTTTGCTACTTTTGCAAAGTCAATGGCAGGTATAGGTGCATTCGTTGCGTCAACTAAACAATTAACGGATTATTTCAGGTATAATATGCGTTCTCAGACCTTTGCTAAGGCTTTGCCTATGCCTATGGTGATTGGTTTAATGAAACGCTTAGAACTGCTTAAAAACAATCCTGAGCTAAGAGAAAAATTATGGACCATTGCCACCACGTTGCAAAATGGTTTACGTGAACGCGGTTTCGACATAGGCGTAACCAATACCGTAGTAACGCCAGTTTTCTTAAAAGGCGAATTGCTTGAGGCTACAGCCCTTACGCACGATTTAAGAGAGAACTATGGTATTTTCTGCTCTATTGTAGTATACCCCGTTATTCCAAAGGGAATGATTGAATTAAGGCTTATTCCAACTGCGGTACATACCTTAGAAGATGTACAACGTACTTTAGATGCTTTTAGTGAAGTGTCTGAAAAACTGAAACGTGGTTATTATCAGCAAAATAAGTTCTCTTCCGCAGAATAATATAAGATTTCAAAAAGAGCCTCGTACTTACGGGGCTTTTTTGTTGAGGCTTTGATTTACAGTGTATTGCTGTTTATAAGTGTAGGTTTTGTGGAAAAAAAACGCATAAACCCTCATTATTTTATTTTGACAAAAATTTTTTTATTAAAATAAACCTCTTACATTAGTAATAGAGTATTAATCAAAACCTTAAAAACTAATAGGAGTATTTTAAAAATGAAAAAATTTGCTGAAGTAAAGGCACTAGTAGCAGCTTTAGAAGCTGATGTGGACAAATTTTACAACAAGTCAAACAGTGCAGCTGGAACACGTGTACGTAAAGGTATGCAAGATTTGAAAAACTTAGCTCAAAGCATCCGCTTAGAAGTGCAAGACACTAAAAACAAAGCTTAATTTTTAAACGCATTGTTAAAACAAAAAAAAGCGCCCCTGACCAAGGCGCTTTTTTGATTCTAATGATTTGTATAGTTGTTAATCGTCATTTCACAACTCCCCAGCACAAACCTCGTAGGTTTTTAAAACCTGCGAGGTTTAATTTAGACAATTAATCGTCATTGCGAGGCACGAAGCAATCTTACAATATTAAACAAGCATTGCTTTAAGATTGCTTCGTGCCTCGCAATGACGTGAAATAAAAAAAGCCTCGCAAGTGCGAGGCTTTTAATGTTTTTAACGATGATGCTTACGCCAACTGCTTTAATTGTTCAGCAATAGCTGCGTTCAAGCCTTCGGTAGCTTTTATCAACGGCAAACGAACATCGTCACCGCAAATGCCAAGCTGTTTTAAAGCAGATTTTACACCTACTGGATTACCTTCAGCAAAGCATAACCTTGTAAATTCTAATAAACTTAAATGTGCAGGCGTTGCTTTTGCAAATTCGCCGTTTAAGCATAATCTGATCATGTCAGAGAATTGTTTAGGTAAAGCATTTCCGATAACCGAAATGACACCTACTGCACCAATAGACATCATGGGTAACGCTACAGGATCATCTCCGGAAATTAGCATGAAATCTGCTGGTTTATCTCTCATGATCTGGTTAAACTGGTCAAATGATCCAGCTGCATCTTTAATTCCAATAAGGTTTTTAAAGTCGTGCGCAAGTCTGCAAGTGGTTTCTGGTGTCATGTTGGAGCCAGTTCTTCCTGGTACATTATAAAGTAAAATAGGCAAAGTACTAGCTTCGCTCAAATATTTATAGTGCTGATAAATGCCTTCTTGGTTAGGTTTGTTGTAATAAGGACTAACCGAAAGAATAGCGCTGTAGCTATTGCTTTCGAAGGTTTTTATTTCTGATGCTACACCTAAAGTGTCATTGCCGCCAATGCCAGCCACTAAAGGCAAACGACCATTGTTAATTTCAGCGGTAAATTCCCACACCTTCTTCTTCTCGTCCTTGCTTAATGTGGCAGTTTCGCCAGTTGTACCTAAAGACACGAGGTAATCTATACCTCCATTAACCAAGTGATTGATCAGGCGCTCTAAGCCCTGATAATCTACCGAGCCATCGGTGTTGAACGGTGTGATCATTGCTACACCTGTTCCGTGAAATTTGTTCATTATATATTATTAATTATTGAATTATTGAATGATAGAATTTTGAATAGGTTATACTCATTGCTGATTATTTACTCATTTAAAACTCACTCATTCAAAATTAAGTTTCTCATTCAATCATTTCCGCCAGCTCATCCTCGCTAATCATTGTGATGTTCAGCTTAGTGGCTTTCTCCAATTTAGACGGTCCCATGTTGTCACCGGCTACTAAAAAATCGAGTTTTGCGGAGATACTGCTTAAAATTTTACCGCCATTTTCTTCGATCAAATTCTTCAGTTCGTCTCTGCTGTATTTCTCGAAAACGCCCGAAATTACAAATGTTTTTCCATTTAATTTATCGCTTTGGGGCTTATTTGAACTTTCTTTGACTTCGAAGCATAAACCTGCATCTTTCAATTCGTTTATCTGCGCAACATTGCTGTTTTTTGCGAAATATTCGTTAATGCTATCTGCAATACGTACGCCAATTTCATCAATAGCAGTAAGTTCTTCTAATGATGCCGCTGCTAAATTGTCGATATTCTTGACGCCTTTGGCTAATTTTTTGGCGACTGTTTCACCTACATATCTAATCCCTAAACCAAAAAGTACTTTTTCAAAAGGCATTTGCTTCGATTGCTCGATACCTTTCAACATATTTTCTATAGATTTCTCTCCGAAACGCTCAATGCTTTTCAGTGCATCAGCCTTTTCGTGTAGCTTGTATAAATCGCTAATATGCCTAACCAGTCCACGTTTGTAAAAGGTTTCAATGGTTTCATCGCCTAGGCCATCAATATTCATCGCTTTACGACCAATAAAATGCTGTATTTTCCCAACAATCTGTGGGCCACAGCCATCTTCGTTAGTACAATAGTAAGCTGCTTCTCCTTCTTTCCTGATTAATTGCGTGCCGCATTCAGGACAATTTTCAATAAAATGAATGGCGTTGGTTTCTGGTTTGCGTAAATCTAAATTGACCTTGATGATTTTAGGAATAATCTCGCCACCTTTTTCAACCAGAACGGTATCACCTTCATGTAAATCCAAACGAGTAATCTCATCTGCATTGTGAAGGGTTGCCCTTTTTACGGTAGTCCCAGCTAACACTACTGGTTTTAGATTAGCCACAGGCGTAACCGCACCCGTACGGCCTACCTGATAGGTCACTTTTTCCAATACCGTTTGTACCTCGGCCGCTTTATATTTATAAGAAATGGCCCAACGCGGTGATTTGGCAGTGAAGCCCAATTCCTGTTGTTGACCATAGCTGTTCACTTTAATCACAATCCCGTCGATATCATAACTAAGCTTAAAACGTGCCTCGTCCCAATAGTGGATGAAATCCAAAACCTCCTCAATACTTCCGGCTAATTTGGTGTGTTCGCAAACATGAAAACCCCATTGTTTTACGGCCTCTAAACTTTCCCAGTGGGTTTTAAAAAACTGCTTATCGGTATAAAGTCCATAAAGGAAACAATCTAAAGGCCGTTTTCTTACCTCTTTGGAATCCTGCATTTTTACCGTTCCAGCAGCAAAGTTTCGTGGATTGGCATAAGGAACCTCACCCAGTTCTTCGCGCTCCCTATTTAAGCGGTCAAAAGCAGCTCGGTGCATAAACACTTCACCTCTGATTTCAAAAGTTTCAGGAATGTTCTCGCCTTTAACTTTGTGGGGGATAGAATGGATGGTTTTAATGTTGGCAGTTACTTCATCTCCTTGTGTGCCATCTCCTCTGGTAACTGCACGTACCAATACGCCATTTTCGTAAGTGAGGCTCATCGAAAGACCATCAAACTTCAGCTCGCAAACGTATTCAAAGTCATCGCCTATGGCTTTACGCACACGTTCGTCAAAATCTCTTAGGTCTTGCTCGTTGTAAGTATTTCCCAAGGACAGCATAGGCCATTTATGCCTTACCGTATTAAAGGTTTTGGTAATGTCGCCGCCAACTTTTTGAGTAGGTGAGTTAGGGTCCGCATACTCGGGATACTCTTGTTCCAGCTTAGCCAGTTCTTCCAATTTCTTGTCAAACTCGTAATCGGCTATGGTTGGCATGGCCAAAACATAATAGTTGTAGGTATGTTGGTTGAGCTCGGTAACCAGCGCATCCATTTTATCTTTTATCTCAAACATTGACATAGCTACGAAGATAAGAAAAAGCGGTTTAGGGTGGAAAGAAGATTTATTTCTATAAGACGGTTTTGTTGAAATGAATTGTACAGATTTTGGGATAAAATGTACAACATACTTCGGTTAGCTTAAGCTAATTTTGTATTCAAAATAGGTAAATGATGGACGGTATATCACGCAAAAATTTTATCAAGAACGCTTCTTTTGCAGTGGCTGGTTTAGTGTTGGCTCCTGAAATTGCTGGAGCTCATGGCCAAGACCAAGAAGTAGTCATAGGAATCAAAGGTAAGTTGACGCTTAAAAATGTTCGTTTGGAAACTGGTTTTGCTTATGATGAACAAAGAGAAGTTGCGGCTACCAAAACGGATTTGTTTTGCATAGAAATTGATAAAGGAAGTATTGTAAAGATTGGTCCAAATCAACCCAACTTAAAAAATGCGGTTGATGCTAAGGGTTATTTAATGTTGCCTTCTTTTAAGGATATGCACATCCATTTGGATAAAACTTTTTACGGCGATCATTGGCAAGCAATCAAAAGAAGAACGGGTGGTGTAAAAGGAATGATTGCCTTAGAGCAGCAAATGTTGCCCGAAATGTTGAAGAATTCTAGCCATAAAGCGGAGAAGTTGATTGAATTACTCCAATCTAAAGGTACTTCATTTGCCCGTAGCCATGTGAATATTGAGCCAACATCCAAGTTGGATTCTTTGAAAAACCTTCAGGTTGCTTTGGAACGTAAAAAGAAAGTGTTTGGTGCCGAGTTGGTAGCGTTTCCTCAGCATGGTGTTTTCTATACAGAATCTGTTCCTTACTTGAAAGAGGCGGCTCAAACAGACATTGATTTCATTGGTGGGCTAGATCCCTTTAATGTAGATGGCGCTATTGAGAAAACCATGGATTTTACGGTACAATTGGCTTTGGATCATCAAAAAGGAATTGATATTCATTTGCATGAAACTGGCGATTCTGGTGTGCAAACCATTGAATATTTGATTAAAAAAGTAAATGAGAATCCAGCCCTAAAAGGAAAGACTTATTTAAGCCACTGTTTTGCTTTGGCAAAGGTAAGTAAAACTAAACAAGAGGAGCTTGCGGAGAAGCTTGCTGAAGCGAAGATTGGTATTGTTTCGACCATTCCGTTTGGAAATTTAGTGATGCCTATTCCAGCTTTAATGAAATATAAAGTAGAGGTTTTAACAGGTAATGATAGCATTGTAGACCATTGGAATACCTTTGGAACAGGCAGCGTACTGCAAAAAGCAAATTTGGCCGCTCAGTTATATGGTTATTCTACTGAATTTCAGTTGTCGAGGATGCTAGGTTTGGCTACTGCAAACGTTTTGCCCCTTAATGATAAGGGCGAACAACAATGGCCTAAAGTGGGAGATAAAGCAAACTTGGTCTTTCTTGAGGCGAGCTGTTCGGCAGAAGCGGTTTCGAGGATTTCAGACGTAAAGTCTTTGGTTTACGAAGGAAATATGGTGTATTAAAAAACGACATGATGAAAATGATGTTAATCCCGTTTTCGTATAGCCTGCTTGGTGCACAACAAGAGAATATCAGTAAATTGTTCGCCTACTGCAGTAAGCTAAGAATATATTAGATGGATTTTCGGTTTTTGTTATATTTAGCAAAAAACTGAAACATTCATGGGGCTAAATCCTGATCACTTCCCTTTGCTGAATATCCAGGAATTCAGCACGCACCCTAGTCAAGGTCGTGATTTGTTGTTCCATGAGTTACGAGGCAAAAATTACATCGCTAAGCCACATAAACACGATTTCTTTATCGTCATTTTCTTTGAGAAGGGGAGAGGTGAGCATACGATTGATTTTAAGCACTATGAAATTAATGACCAGCAAGTGCATCTGGTTTTTCCCAATCAGGTACATCAATGGGATATTAAAGAGGGCACGGTAGGCCATCAATTAATGATCAGCAGAAAGTGGTTTGAGATGTTTTGGTCATCCTTTCGATATTCTACTTCCTACTATCAAAGTCATCCAGTGCTAGAGGTTCCAGCAGCTATTTGCGAGGAGCTTTTGCACGAATTCAGATCTATTCAAGCTGAATTAAAGGAAACAAAGTCTATTTTTTGGGAGCTTGTTCAAGCAAGGAGCAAAATTATTGGCTTGCTGGTAAGCAAAGTGATTGAGGCTAATTTTAGGGAGGTAGAAAGGTTTCATTCCAATGCTGTGATCACTAACTTTTTGAATTTGGTAGAAGAGCATTTTAAACAAGAACGATCCGTGTCTTTTTATGCCGATCAACTTCATCTTTCGGCCAATTATTTGAATGTGGTATGCCAAAAAAGTTTAAATACCACAGCTTCTTCGCTGATTAAAGATAGAGTTTTACTGGAAGCAAAGCGATTGCTAAAAGTTTCGGAAATGTCGGTAAAGGATATTGTTTACGATTTGAATTTTTACGATCATGCCAGCTTTACCAAGTTTTTCAAGGGCTTAACAGCAATGACACCTTCTGAATTTAGGGAGGATAACTAATTGATTTTTGAAATTGAGGTTGGCATTTTAGCCAACCCCTGAGTATTGTTTAATCTAAAATATAGATTTTCTTTTTCTTCAGGCTAAAGCCAATTTTGCTCCCTAGCCAGTTGATACTGGTTTTCCCTTCGTAAATTAACCCCTCTATAAAGTTTACTTTGGGATTGTTTACTGTAGCGTAATCATTAGCGATGGAAGCAATGCTACCCTTGTATATTTTGGTGATTTGATTGGCGTTAAACTCGCTTTTCTTCTCGATGGTTTCAAAGCTTTCTTTGTTTAAGTTCAATGTAGCTATTAATTTATCGCTCAACCAAAAAGAGTTACTTCCTGCGCCAGAATCTAGCAATACTTTAATTCTGTACTTGCCATTTAACACCACATAGGTGAAAATGTCGGTGGCGTTGTCTGCCTGTGTGGCCAGTTGAATATCGAATGATTTAGTGTTTTTGGTGGATTTGATTTCTCCCAAAATGATCTGTTTTTGGTTGTAATCGATAATGAAATCAGTTTCTTCCAGCATTGGTAAAGAAATTAAGCCGTCAATGCCGTTAATCTTCATGTCGAAAGTAGTGTAAACCGTATTCTTGAAGCTTTTTCCGCCAAAGTTCACTTCTTTGCTATAGAAAATAGGGCAATCAATACGTTCACCAGTAGCCCTAAAGGCAGTGAAAAAATTATAGGTTTGTTGTTGGGAAAGATCCTTGGCAAAGTTGTTGAAAAACAGATTGATGCCACCACCAGTATCGAAAATAAAATTACCCTCTTTGCCTTCTACTTTGGCTTTCACCAAAATATGCCCAGCAGGGGTGAGTTGAAATGGAATGTTTTGTGCAAAGATGTTAAAAGGGATAAGTAGTAATAATAGTAACGATTTTTTCATTTGAATGATCTGAGGATTATTTTAAAAACGCCCAAAATTAGTGTTTTAATGTGCTATTCCCACTAGTTTTAGATTAAAGCACAACAATTACCCATTAAACCCGATTGCAGTGAAAATACTTTTTGTATTTGCTGTCTTTGGTTTATTGTCATGCTGAGTTTGTCGAAGCGTTGGCACAAACAATCACAAAAAGATTGCAACGAAAAGCGGGACAATGGAAACAAAGAACGAGTGACTTTGCTTTTTGGAAAAAATAAATAGCCCTTAAATTTAAGTTTGATGGTTTTTCAATTGCTGATAATTTATGGTTTGCAAGTGCTTGCAACAGGGTTTTTTATGTGCTTGTTTAAAACTTATCTCTTTTAAATGAGCACCAAAATCTTATATTTACGCATCCCAAAACTTTTTTAGCACATGAGTGAAGAACTGGACGACCTAAACGAGACCAATTTGCCCGAAGAGCAGGAGCACAAACATACGGTGATCCCCATCAATGGTTTATACGAAAATTGGTTTTTGGACTATGCTTCGTACGTAATTTTAGATAGAGCGGTACCGCATATCAATGATGGTTTTAAGCCTGTGCAGCGCCGTATCATGCATTCATTGAAGGAAATGGATGATGGACGTTTTAACAAAGCGGCCAATGTGATTGGTAATACGATGAAGTACCACCCGCATGGGGATGCCTCTATTGGGGATGCGATGGTGCAAATTGGACAAAAAAACCTGTTGATTGACTGCCAAGGTAACTGGGGCGATCCCATTACTGGGGATAGTGCCGCTGCGCCACGTTACATTGAGGCCCGTTTGTCGAAATTTGCCAGCGATGTGGTTTTTAATGCAGATACTACGATTTGGCAATTGAGTTATGATGGTCGTAATAACGAACCACTTACCTTGCCCGTAAAATTTCCTTTGTTATTGGCACAAGGTGCTGAAGGTATTGCCGTAGGTTTGGCCACTAAAATTATGCCCCACAACTTTGTGGAGTTAATTGATGCTTCTATTGAAATTTTGAAGGGAAATAGAAGTAATATCCTGCCCGATTTCTTTACGGGTGGAATGGCCGATTTTTCTAACTACAATGAAGGTCAACGTGGTGGTAAGATTAGGGTGCGTGCTAAAATTACCGAGCGGGATAAAAAAACGTTGGTCATTACCGAAATTCCTTACAGCACTACCACAGGATCGTTAATTGATAGTGTGTTGGCAGCTAACGATAAGGGTAAAATCAAGATCAAGAAAATAGAGGATAACACCGCTGCTAATGTAGAAATTGTAGTGCATTTGGCTCCAGGGATTTCTCCAGACGTAACGATTGATGCCTTGTATGCTTTCACGAACTGTGAAGTATCCATATCACCCAATACCTGTGTAATTAAGGATGATAAACCTCATTTTTTGAGTGTTAATGATATTTTAGAGCAGAATACGAAATTTACTAAAGCCTTGTTGAAGCAGGAATTAGAGATTCGTTTGCACGAGTTGCAGGAAAGGGTATTTTTCAGTTCTTTATTGAAAATCTTTATTCAAGAGGGGATGTACAAAAATTCAGAGTACGAAAATTCTGGAGATTTTGATACCGTAGTGGAAGTATTGCATCGTTTGTTCGAACCATTTAAAGCCTCGTTATATCGTGAAATTCAACCTGAAGATTTCAAAAAATTGATCGATAAGCCGATGAGTAGCATCACCCGTTTTGATGTGAAAAAGGCGGATGAAATGATGAAGGCTTTGGAAGACGAGATGAAAGTGGTGCGTGGTCATTTACGTCATTTAACGGATTATACCATTGCTTGGTTCGAAAAAATTAAAGCCAAGTATGGCAAAGGACGTGAGCGTAAAACCGAGATCAGGTTGTTTGATAGGGTAGAAGCCGCAAAAGTAGCCTTGGCCAATGTAAAGCTGTACATGAACCGTGAAGATGGTTTTATTGGTACAGGTTTGAAAAAGGACGAATATATTGGCGACTGCTCGGATATTGACGAAATTATTGTGTTCCGTGAGGATGGTCGTTTTATTGTGACGAAAGTATCGGATAAAACTTTTGTGGGTAAGCAAATTATCCATGCCCAGGTTTTCAAAAAGGGCGATGAGCGTACGGTTTACAATATGATCTATAAGGATGGCGGAAGCGGCATCAGTTATATCAAGCGTTTCTCTGTAGTTGGCGTAACCCGTGATAAGGAATACGACCTTACCAAGGGAACCAAAGGATCGAAAGTACTGTACTTTACCGCCAATCCTAATGGCGAAGCTGAAATTGTGAGTGTACAATTGAAACCTCATTCTAAGCTGAAGAAATTGGCCATTGATATCGATTTTGCCAATATTGCCATTAAGGGCCGTAGCTCGATGGGTAATATCGTAGTGAAGTTCCCTATCAAAAAGGTATTGTTGAAATCTAAGGGGGTATCTACCTTGGCAGGCATTAAAATTTGGTACGACGATATCTTAAAACGTCTGAATGTAGATGGTAGAGGTAAATACCTGGGTGAATTTGATGGGGATGATAAGATATTACAGGTATACGGTAACGGTACTTATGAATTGAGCACCTTTGAACTGAACAACCACTTTGACGAGGGCATTGTACTGATGCAGAAATTCAACGCCGAACACGTGTATGGCGTAGTGCATTATGACGGTAAGGCTAAAAATTATTTCGTAAAACGATTTGTTTTTGATGTACAGCCTATAGGTAAAGTAGTAAGTTTTATCAGTGAAGAGAATGGTTCGAAAATGGTTTTCATTACTGGTAAAGCAGATGCTAAGCTAACCGTAGATGTAGAAAAGGGTAAAACCAAAACGCCAGAGACACTGGAGCTGGAATTGGCCAGCTTAATTGACGTAAAAGGTTGGAAAGCTAACGGAAATAGGTTAACACCGCACACCGTAAAAAATATTACGCTGGTTGACGCGGAACTGGAAATTGGTATCGATCATTTGGAAGAGTCGCATTTCGAAGTGGTAGAGGTACATACCGATCCTAGCAAAGAAGGTGAGGAACCAGAAGAAGGTGCGGAAGAAACGGTGAATGAAATTCAAGTAGATGAAGTAAGTCCTGAACCGAATGAAGATAGCCCTACTTTCGAGAATAAGGAGAGCGAGCCAAAAGAAGAAGCACCTAAAAAGGCAAAACCTACCTTTAAATCGTCAGCTAAGCCTTTGATAGTAGATGAGCCTGCAAAGGAAGCTAAGCCCGAAACTCCTGCAGCTGAAGGAACAGAACCTCCGGTACAGAAAAAGAAAATATCGTTTGAGATCACCAATCCTGGGGATATTAAAATAGATGACAAAGGACAGAGTTCTATGTTTTAATAGTCTATTTCGTCATTGCTTCGCTCCTCGTAATGACGTGTAGCATATTTCTGAATTTAAATTATTCTAATAAGACTTACGAAGTTTTCTAAACTTCGTAAGTCTCCATAGCTATATTTTTATATATTTGCCCAACTCAAAGGGGTGCTTGTTAATTAACCCAATAACTAACAGGCTGAGATTATACCCAGTTTTTAGGTTAAAAGTATAAGTTTTAAAGCTCCACGCTTTTGATTTTTTACTTTCCACTTTTAACTTTAAAAACGCACCTGATGCGGATAATACCGACGTAGGGATAAAATAAAAGAGGTTTAAGCCGTTTACTGTTTCGCCCTGAAAACAGTTTTCAATGATTTTTTAATTGCCTTTTAGGCAAAATGTATTGAAAATGGAAATTCAGGAAATGCTCCGTTTGTTTGTGGAGCAAGTAAAGGCAACTAGCTATCTGGAATGGTTTGCCGTAGGTTTTGGTGTAACAGAAGTGCTTTTGGCGAAGCGCAATAACATATGGTTATATCCAGCCGGGATTATCGGTATCTTATTGTCACTTTATTTGAAGCTGAATGCTAGGTTATATGCCGAAAGCTTGTTAAGCATGTATTACTTGGTGATGAGCGTTTATGGTTGGATCATTTGGTCCAAACGTTTGGCAAAAAAAGAAGTAGTGCAGGTGAGCTGGACCACCAAAAAAGAAATGCAGATCGCCTTAGCTATTTCCATTGGAGGTTATTTCGTCTTATACTATGCCTTGGTTCATTTCACCAATTCTGACGTACCTATTTTAGATGCATTTGTTTCGTCTGTCGCTTGGGCAGGCATGTGGCTATTGGCCCGCCGTAAAATAGAAAACTGGATTTTTTTGAATGTGTCAAACATTGTGGCCATTCCATTGATGTGGCATAAAAACTTTGTGATGTTTGCGCTGCTCACTTTATTCCTGTTCATCGTGGCCATTTTTGGCTATTTCGATTGGAAGAAAATTTACAAAAGGCAGCTAGCAGTTTCCAGTTAACAATTTCCACTATCCACAACATTTCAACTTTACAACATTTCAATTCAAGAATATGGAACAATTCACGCAAACTTGGCAAGAAGCTATTTTGGCATTAGCCCCGCAATCAGAAGCAATGGGTGAGCTACATCCCGATATTTTAGAAATTGCTTATGAACAGGAGTGGTTCAAACTCTATGTTCCCCAAGTTTATGGTGGACCAGGGAAAAAGCTTCCAGAGATTTTAAGGATAGAGGAAGATTTGGCCTATGTAGATGGAAGTACCGCATGGACGGTGACCTTGTGTAGTGGAGCCGCTTGGTTTGCTGGTTTCTTGGATCCAACATTAGCGGAAGAGATTTTTGCAGATAGAAAAGTTTGCTTTGCAGGTAGTGGAGCAATTGGAGGTACTGCACAAAAAACAGAAAAAGGGTATCGTATTAACGGACATTGGAAATATGCCAGTGGTGCTTTACATGCTACTATTTTTACCGCTAATTGTTTATTGCAAGATGAACAAGGCAACGATTTGTTTGATGAAGAAGGAAATCCGGTCATTAAGGCATTTATTTTGAAAAGAGATGAAGTGGAGATTTTGTCGGGCTGGTCTTATTTTGGCTTGGTGGCCACGGGAAGTCATGCTTTCGACGTACACAACGTAGAAGTCCCTGTCAATCGTTCCTTTAAAATCAATACGGAAATTAAAGTGGCTGATGAAGGTTTCAATTATCCTTTTCTGCAATTGGCCGAAACTACTTTAACGGTAAACAATTTAGGGATGGCCCGCAGGTTTGTTGATTTGGTAGGGGAGAGCTTTTTCAACCGTTCAGGATTTAAACGTTATAGTCCAGAGCAGGTAGCTTATTTTGAACAGGAACTTGCTAAAGGCAAACATATTTTGATTAGCGTTCGAGAACATTTTTATAATGCGTTTGATCTTTCTTGGAATCAGTTGATGAACAATGGGAAGATCGAAGGAGAGGTGCTAAAAGAAGTGAGCCGATTAAGTAGAGAATTATCACATCAATCGAGAAATATCGTAGATACGCTTTATCCTTATGCAGGTTTAGAAGCCGCTAAAAAAGAAACGGAATTAAATAGGGTTTGGAGGGATTTGCATACCGCAAGCCAACATGCTTTACTGACTTTTTAAGCCCCTAAGTCCCCTTTAGGAGACAAAAGAAAAGGGTGCCCAAAAAGGAGTTTCATTACACCATTAACCAAATGGCGACAAACTTCTTTTCGACACCCTAATCCAACAAGTCATCCGACTTATTGATATTGTATGTAGATTGGTCGCGGCTTTAATTTAACAAGTTCTTCTGGAGTCATTAACCTGTTAGGAGCTTTTTTCAAGTCGTTTTTATAGAACAATTTGAAGCCAGTAAACTGTACGGGTTCACTGTAAATAAAGTGACGATAAGTACCTAATTTTAAATCAGGCTCGCCCCATCCATCCATGTGCATTACTACTTGCACTTCTGGGCGTAATTTGATGTTTTGTGAGTTGGTCACCATTTTTTTAGTGAAACGGTGTACTACAAAAACTTTAGGTGGCAAGTTGTTTTTCTTTACCAAATCAGCTAAGTAGCCAGAAACATAATTGATATCACTAGCATCGTAAGTGCCAATTTTTCTGCCTGGTAAAACACCACCTTTCATAGAGAACTCAGGGTCAATTCCCAAGTGTACGTTAGGCATCACCAAATATTTCTCCAATAAAGGTAACTCTGTTTGGATTGTGCTCAATGCTACTTGGATATCTAAAAACACGATCATGTTTTTACGCATTTTGGCAATAGCCAATACCGAATCAATGTGTTTAAATGGCATACGATTTCTGTATTTACCATCTTTACCAGGATCACCAGCGGCTACTACAGCAATATAGTGCAAGGCAGGTTGTACAGGTGTGCTAGGGTCGGCTTTTTCCCATTTAGCCACCTCTTTATCTAGCATGTTCAACATGGTTTTAGGCTCGTACTCACCTAAAGCACCCATTTTTTTAGAGTAAAGGTTACCATAATAAGCTACAATGCGTTTAAAAGGTAAAATAGCACCATCCAAAGGGATAGGTTGGTTCTTTACAGGCCATTTGCCAGTAGTATCACCATTGGCATTGGTTTTTACCAATTCGTTATATTTAGCAGTATCTACAGGCGTACGCAAATTAGCTTCCTCTTCTACAGCTACGCCAGCTGAGTCGGTTTTTTTAGCCGTTTGTTTCCCATTTTTATCCTTCGCGTCAGAAGTACAGTAGGCAAATGTACAGATGGTAGCACCTGCTACCAAGATCATGCTTGCGATCTTCGTGATTCTCATCCTTAATAATTTTTTCAATTTGGTAAAGCTATTACGTTGTGTTATTGCTTTTGAAGAAAGTTTATCTTCTTAACAACATTGCAAACATAATGAACATACAATTCTGTTAGATTTTTCCAATATGCCAAAAGTACATCATTTATGATAAGTAGTAGGGCTAACTTATCAACATGGCACCCCCTTAAATAATCTCTCTAAAATAGATGTTTTTCAGTGAATTAAAATAGGCTTGTCAAAAAACTTTTACATTTATTTGTAATTAGTCTAAATAAATAATTAATATTGCGCAATTATTTATAATTATTCTAAATAGTCGGTGAAAAATACTTTACTTCTAGCCCTTACTTTCGTTTTAGGTTTGAACTTGGCTTTTGCGCAAGAGCAAATGGTAAAATTGCGTGGCAAAATTTTGACAGCTGACGGGCAACCTGCTTGGGGATTGTCCTTGTCGATCAAAAACACAAAAAATGTAGCTTATACTGATAGAGAAGGTGCTTTTAACATTTCGGCTCCTGCGGGAAATTCGGTACTTGTGATTAAATCTGGTGTTTCTAATCAGGAGCAAGAGGTGGTTGTTGAAGCGACTTCTGATAAAATTTTAGCGACCATCAGCATCAAAGAAAAATCCTATGAGCTTAATGAAGTGGTAGTGACGGGCCAGTATGAGCCGCAGTCCATGAAGAATGCAGTTTATAAAGTGCGAACAATCAATGCAGAAAAAATCAAGCTTCGTGCAGCCACCAATGTCCAACAGCTTTTAAATACAGAATTTGGTTTTCGCTTTAGCAATGACCTCACTTTGGGTGTTTCTAATGTAGAAATGATGGGGATGTCGGGCCGTAATGTGAAAATATTATTGGACGGTGTGCCTTTGGTGGATCGCATAGAATTAAAAGAGGCGTTGGGTCAGGTAGATATCAATAGTGTTGAACGAATAGAGCTGGTTGAGGGGCCAATGTCTGTAGTGTATGGCACCGATGCACTTGCTGGTGTTATCAATATCATTACCAAAGGCGCTGGACAGTCCAGGTTTGGGGTATCTGCAAGAGTGCAGGAAGAAACTGTTGGTGATGAATATGAAGCATTCAGCGGAAAGGGTAACCACAACAAAAATGTCAGCGTAAACTGGCAAAATAATGGTTGGAATGCTATGGCAGGTTTTTCCAATAACACCTTTGGAGGATGGAATGTGCCCGATAAAACAGCAACCCGAGATGAGGTGAATGCCATACAGTTTTGGAAACCTAAAGATCAGTATTTAGCAAATGCACGTGTAGGTTACGCCAGCGCTAAATTCAATATTTGGTACCGAGGCGATTTTGTAAATGAAGAAATTACTTCCCGAGGTGGAATCAATCCAAATTATACGGTGGTTACCCAGGCTTATAAAACTGATAGATTTAATAATCAGTTACATGCTAATTGGAATATTAATAAGAAGCTAAGTTTAACCATGATGGGAGGTTACACCGACCTGAAACGTAAAACTAAAACCACTCAATACGATTTTGCTACGGGTAAGGAATCATTGACTTTAGGCGCAGGCGAGCAAGATTTGGCGAAATTTAACTCTACTTTGGTAAGGACTACCTTACAATATAGAATTTCAGATTTTATTGCGCTGCAACCTGGAGTCGAAATCAATAGAGAGAGTTCTTCTGGTCAACGGATTAAAGGATCTCCAGTAATTAACGATTACGCTTTTTTTGTATCTGCTGAGATAAAACCTTATAGCGCATTAAAAGTTCGTCCTGGCGTGAGGTTTATTAATAACTCGGTATACGATGCTCCCTTGGCCGTTCCATCACTCAATGCCATGTGGAATTTAACCAACGATTTGGACCTAAGACTAGGCTATGGTAGGGGCTTCAGAGCGCCATCATTGAGAGAACTTTATTTTGATTTCTTTGATGCCAGTCATTCTATTAGGGGGAATGAAAATCTGAAGGCTGAAAAATCTAACAGTTTTGACGCTTCAGTATCTTGGATAGCCATTAAGAAAGATAGGGTAAGGTTAACAAGCACTTTGGCGGGATTTTATAATGATTTTTTTGATAGGATAGAGTACGGTCAGGATGAAGCGGATAATACGATTACTACACTGATTAATATCAGTAGATATAAGACTACTGGCTTTTCTTTAGACAATACACTTAATTATAAGGATTTGCAGGTGAACTTTGGTCTTTCGTATATCGGTAGGTATAATGACCTGAAAGAAAGAGGTTTTCAAGGCGAAGTACCCAAGTTTTCGTGGACGCCTGAGCTGTTCAGTAATGTAATTTATAATCTCACTAAAATTAAAGGTTCTGTAAGCTTGGCCTTTAAGCACACCGGCAGTCGTCCAAGCTATCAGATTTCTTCTAGCAATCCTAACACTACTAATTTGGTTAAAATTGGAGGCTTCACTTGGGCCGATTTGATGGTCAATAAAACCATTAATAAATATTTGACATTGAATGCAGGAGTTAAAAACCTATTTGATATTACTCAATTAACCAATACAGCTACAGCAAGTGGCGGTGCACACAGTTCGGGCGGCGGGGTAGTGCCTTATAGCTATGGCCGCTCGTATGCGTTGGGCTTAGCTTTTAACTGGAACAAATATTAACGTGTAAATAACTAATAAAAAATAAATTATAACAGTAATGAATAAGATTAATTCAATGATGGCCGTGGCTCTTTTAGCATTCACCTTTACGGCTTGTAAAAAAGATGACAAAGAACCGGAAATTATTGTTCCTGTTTCTGACGGAAGTACAATGACCTTGGAAGGTAAAACCACTGAATCAAATTATGCAAATGTGGCTTATGCAGATTTGAGCCTTGATAAAGCAACAAAGGTTGATAGAAAAAGCTGGGCCTTGGGTTTTTATTCTGGAGCAGAATTTAAAGTTGTATTAAATCAATCTTTTCAATCAATAGCTGCTGTAGTTAATAAAGCGGATATTAATGCAGTTACTTTAGATGATGCTAAGGCTACTTTAGTTTACGGACTAAATCTGCAATCATCTTATGCAAATGGTATAAGTATAGTAGATTCTTACGATGGTAGCTTAGGCCGTACAGCAATAGCAACGATATCTGCGACAGATACTGAAAACAAGGTTTATATTTTAGGATTAAATGGTCTTTATACAGAGCCAAATCTATATAAAGTAAGAGTATTGAGAAATGGAACTACTGGTTACACTTTACAATATGCGAAAGTTCAGGAAACTACTTTTAAAACGGTGAATATTTCTAAAAATGCGGAGTATAACTTCTCTTTTGTTTCTCTTGGAAATAATAATGATGGAGCAATTGTTACTGCCGAACCAAAGAAAGCTGAATGGGATTTTCATTGGAGTTATAGTACGTACAGATCGGTAGCAACCAATGCAGAGTCAAACCCATATTTCTACCAAGATTTCATTACTACAAATAGTCTAGGTGGTGTCACAGCTGCATTAGTTTCTGAGAACGATTATACTTATGCTGCATTTACAGAAAGTGCCTTAGCAGATGTTGCAAAAGTGAAGTTCTTATCTGGTAGAGATGCAATTGGATCTACTTGGAGAGTAACAACCGGTACAGGTATTATAGCAAAGCAATTTTTTGTTATTAAAGACGGGAGGGGTAATGTTTACAAATTGAAATTCGTAAGCATGGGAGTTGGTACTGATGGTGGTGAAAGAGGTAAGCCAGTGATCGAGTACAAGCTAGTTAAAAAAGCATAACATCAATTAAAAATATATTTATCATGAAAAACAAATTACTGTGCTGCGCATTGTTAGCAGTAGGCTTGTCGATATTATCGGCCTGCGAAAAAGGAGAGCAATTAAAAGAGGAATCCGTAAAACAGGAAGTCGTTAGTAATGCCAATGAAGTGAATATAGATACTTTAAAAGCATTTATCTACGAGATTGGCAATGTGCCTATTGATCAGATTGTGTATGATCCAAAAACAGAAAAATTTTTCTTTTTAGGGGTTGAACAATACACAAGAGAACAGTTAACTAAAGATTATTTTAACTATCAAAAAGTAAAACAAAAATGAAAATTTTTAGAATAGTCTTTCTGTTTTTTGCAATGCTTTTGGCATTGCCTAAGGCCAATGCGCAGTATCAAGGTTTTATAGTCGGTTTCGAAATTGTAGGTAGCTCTCATTTGGTGGTCAACCAGCAAGCAAGTTCAACCACGTTTAAAGTCAATATAAGTGTTAATAGGACTCTTAACGGATCAACCTTTTATCCCTTTAGAATGAATTTTAAATTGGGTATTGAAAATGGAGAGCTTTTTCCTACGGTTTATACCATTACTGATGCAGATTTTACAGCTGGTCAAATTCGTACCAGTAAAGAGTTTTCAGCAACGATAGCGAATAGTAAATTGCCAGATGGACGTAAGCTACAAGCTTATTATAATAACCCATCAAATAATAATCCTAATTATACCAATTCAAATTTGTTGGTTACCATTTTTAACCCGCCTCCTGTCACAACTCCTACAATTACAATTACGAATAATTCCATTAGTCTTTATAATAACGGGGGAAATAATATTGGTATAATCGGTACGACTCCGGTTGTAAGTTCGGGACATAAATATGCTTTCACTTATCAAAGAAAAAACAGTAATGGAGTTTTTGAAGATGTCAATAATACTATGCTTTCAGGTAAAGAAATAAATGGCGGATCGCTATATGGTATACTTGCTCATGCCTCTGGAGGTGTTTATAGAAGAAGAGTTGGTATAGCAGTCTCAGGAGTTGTTAGCTATAGTAACGAACTAACAGTTCCTGCTACTCAATCGACAACGATATTTAATTCTTACACAGTGACTAAAACAGAAGTTTTTGATAGTAATGGAATATTGATTGGAAATAATGTAAAGATTAGTCTTTCGGATCCAGACCCAAATATTAGATTTTCAGCATTGCTTTTAGGACCCGATGATCCATATTATCTTCCTGTAAATCAGAATTATGAGTTTTTCTTTCCAGCATATTATAATAATGACAGTGTAAACTATTCAGAAAAGAATTTTGCTGTTGTTTTATCAACAAATGCTGTAAACATTAGTAATTCTCCTTCATCAATAATTCCAACATGGAGATGATTTAGCTAAAAGATCTTAGGTTAGTATCAATTATTAATAGTTTGTTTTGTTTAGGGAAGGCCTCCATGGATGTGGAGGCTTCTCTTGTTTTAAGCTTTTTACCAAGTGCCTAAGTTCTTGTTTCAAATAAAGAAGTTGGCACTACTCATCTCTCCTTTGTGGTTGGGTCGCTGGATAAGAATAACCAGTTAACCAATTAAACAAATAACCAGTCTACGTTATGGATTAGTCCTAAACTTTCCGAATACGCCCAAAGGTAATTTAATGCCAGAAGTAGCCTGTAAAAACAGCTCTCCGCATTCTAAGTTCTTTACTTGAGGAAATGAGGTTTTGATCAAGTTCTCTACAATTACCGAAGAAAACCCTAATGAATAGGTGTTCAAGATAAGGAAATGCTCTTCCGGATCTAAAAGCTGTACCACATCCTGCATCATTTCCTGAATATGGTCTTCCAGTTTCCATTTTTCACCGTTAGGTCCATGACCATAAGCAGGAGGATCTAAAATGATACCGTTGTATTTTTTACCACGCTTAAGTTCGCGTTTTACAAACTTCAAAGCATCTTCTACCACCCAACGAACATCTTTAAGGTTAGAAAGTTCCTGATTTTCTGCGGCCCATGTCACTACTTGTCTAATAGAATCTACGTGGGTCGTATCGGCACCTGCCGCTTTGGCCGCTAAAGATGCCGCGCCAGTGTAAGCGAATAAGTTGAGGACTTTAGGGCTTGGTGTTTTAAATCTCTTGATAGAAGAAGAAATATAATCCCAATTTACCGCTTGCTCAGGGAAAACACCCACATGCTTAAAGGATGTTAATCCCAAGCGCAGGTTAATGCTGATCTCGTCGTTTTGATAATTTACGTTCCAACGATCAGGCGCATTTTTTTGATGTTTTACCCAATCGCCACTGGTAGCAGAGCGACCCCTAAAAGTAATGTGTGCCCTTTTTTTCCATTCCTCAGGTGATAATACTTTTTTCCAAACTGCTTGAGGTTCAGGTCTTGAAAGTACAAGATTGCCAAAGCGTTCTAATTTCTCGAAATCGCCACAGTCAATCAGTTCGTAATCTTTCCAGTGGGTAGGGTTAAGCAGTTGTATCATGTAATGGAATGGTTTTTAAAGGGGTAATGCACCCCATATTATACGCCGCTAGCCAGTTCCCAATTTTAGGAATTAGCTAGGCTTTCTATCAGTTCTCACTTAAGTTCGAAATGATGTCAGGAAGCAAAGATAAGAATTTTAAAATTTGTCTTTAGCAGCCTTCATGAAACGGCTGGCAAATACAAAATCGTTCAGTTCTGCGATGTCGGTTTTGGCAATTTCTTTATTGGAGCCTTCCCAAAACTTTTTGCCTTGGTGCAGGAACATGATATAGTCGCCAATGCCCATTACCGAGTTCATATCGTGAGTAACCACTACAGTAGTGGTGTTATATTCTTCCGTAATTTCTTTGATCAACTCATCAATTACAATGGAAGTCTTAGGATCCAGACCAGAGTTTGGCTCATCACAGAAAAGATATTTAGGGTTCATGGCAATAGCACGGGCAATCCCCACACGTTTTTTCATCCCTCCCGAAAGCTCTGCAGGAAAAAGTTTGTTCTTGCCTTCTAGGTTTACCCTGTCCAAACAGAAGTTAACACGGTCAAGTTTTTCGCTTCTAGATTGATCGGTGAACATGTTCAAAGGGAACATAATGTTTTCCTCTACGGTCATTGAGTCAAACAGCGCAGAACCTTGGAACAGCATGCCAATTTCTTTCCTGATCTCAATACGCTCTTCAGTATTTAACTGGGTAAAATCTCTGCCATCATACGTTACACTGCCTTGTTCAGGATGATGCAAACCAATCATACATTTAAGTAGGGTGGTTTTTCCAGAACCAGATCCACCAATAATTAAGTTGGTGATGCCCGGTTCAAACTTGCCTGAAATTCCTTTTAAAACTTCGTTGTCGCCAAACGATTTATGGATGTCCTTAATCTCAATCATAACATTAAACCAGTTACAAGGTAGTCACACGCTAAAATACTGATACAACTTACTACAACCGCTCTGGTACTGGCTTGTGCTACTTCTAAAGCACCACCTTTTACGTAAAAACCTTCGTAAGCAGGTACAGAGGTAATGATAAAACCAAAAACAAAAGCTTTAACTAAGGCTACCGCAATGGTAAATGGATTAAAATCGGTAGTAATCCCTTGGATATATTCTGTAGGAGAAACCGCACCAGATAAAGTACCGCCCAAATAACCACCAGTGATACTCAATACCATAGAAATGATCACCAACATAGGCACCATGGTAATCCCCGCTAAAATTTTAGGAAGAATTAAATATCCAGGCGCATTGATACCCATGATTTCAAGGGCATCAATTTGTTCGGTTACCCTCATGGTACCAATTTCCGAAGAAATGGCAGAGCCAATTTTACCTGCCAGTACAATAGCGCTAATGGTTGGGCTAAGCTCAAGGATGGTAGAGTCGCGGTTTACAGAGCCGATAATCGTTTTAGGAATAAAATCGCTTACTAACTGGAAAGCAATCTGTAAAGTCATTACCGCTCCAATAAAGGTAGAAATGATGGCAATCAGTCCAAGAGAACCTACGCCAATGAAGTCCATCTGTTGAAAGATGGCTTTCATGTATATTTTCCATTTTTCAGGCCTTTTAAAAGCGGCTTTTAGTAGTAATATATATCGGCCAAAATTGGTAAAATTCATCTAATAAACAATTTGTTTAAGTTAACTCAATATTATACAAAGAAACAACAAAAATGTTCTGGCCGGACTTATTTATTGAAAAAATATTCTCGATTGAAATATTATTGCCTTTTTTGCAGGTATTAAAATAGAATCGGATGAAAGCAATTGTAACTGGTGCAACCAAAGGAATAGGCAAGGCTGTAGCTCTTGAACTGGCGCAAAGTGGTTATGATATTATTGCCTGTGCCCGCAATGGCGAAGACTTGCAGCACTTGGTAAATGAATTACGAAGTTTTGAAGTAGAAGTATTGGCCATCCAGGCCGATATGAGCAAAAAGGAAGAAGTGTTCCAATTTATTGAAAAGGCTTTGGAATTTGCGCCTCAAATACATGTTTTGGTGAATAACGTTGGCATATTTAAGCCAGGAAGTTTGTTGGATGAAACCGATGAATCTTTTGAACTACAACAAAATTTGAATGTGAACGCTGCTTATTATTTGGGTAAACATATTGGTGTACAGATGCGTAGCCAAAATTTTGGACATATTTTTAACATCTGCTCGGTAGCCAGTAAAATGCCTGTAGAAAATGCAGGAAGCTATAGTGTAACAAAAGCAGCGATGCTCAGTCTTAATCATGTATTGCGAAGCGAATTAGCACCGCACCACGTAAAGGTAACGGCAATTATTCCGGGCTCAACTTACACCGCATCTTGGGAAGGAACAACACTAGATCAAAATAAGTTTGTGCAACCAGAAGACGTAGCCAAAGCCATTGGTACCATTTTAAAACTTAGTGATGGTGCAAACGTTGATGAATTGGTGCTAAAACCTTTGAACTTTTAGAAAGGAGAACAAACAATGGAAAAGAAACTATATAGAAACGAGCACGATAAAACAGTAGCAGGAGTGGCATCTGGATTGGCAGATTACATGCAGATAGATGTGACCATTGTAAGGTTACTGTTTGTGTTGACCACCATATTTTTGGCAGGTAGCGGTATATTGGCCTATATCATTTTATGGATTGTGGCGCCCGTAAATAATGATCCAAGAGTTAAATTTAAACAGTTTAACGATTTTTATAAATACAACCCTCAAGGTGGTTCGGTATTTAATTCGCCAGAGGCTTTTGCTGATGCCCAACAAGAAACAGCACAAACCAAATGGAACACCCAAAATGCTGATGCTTTCAGCAAATTTGAAACACCACAAAAGATGAAAGGAAATGACACTGGCAAAACGGTAGTAGGCTTAATCCTATTGGTATTGGGCGTTTACTTTTTAATGAGACAGTTAGGTTTCGTGCCGCACTGGTTCAATATTTTCCATATCTATAAGCTTTGGCCTTTGGCAATTGTTGCGCTAGGGATCAGTCTTATCTTTAGAAACCAACGCAAAAACGAATGGGAAACTTTTAAGAAAACTACGGAAGAGGCTCAACGTAAAACAGAACAGCCTTCGGATGCATCTACAGCAACCGATACCACAGAAGATAATCATCAAAATAACACCCAAGCATAATTATTGGGGCAATTACCTTAAAACCAACTGAAATGAAATACGAAAGAATAATATGGGGAGTAGTGCTGCTTTTTGTAGGCGGTGTGCTCTTGCTTGATAATTTAAATGTGATCGAGTTTTACTGGAGAAATGTATGGGGATTTTGGCCTATATTCCTGATCATTGGTGGCGTTAACATGCTTTTGAACAGAAACGGCTCACAAACAGGTAGCGTTGTTTCTCTAGGGATCTTGATCATTGCACTGGCCTTCTTGTTTGTTAGAGGACAGGAAAGGCCTCATAGCCGCAATTGGTTAAACTTTTGGAAAGATAAAGATATAGAAGCCAACATCGATTGGGATGATAACGATACCAGCAGTACCCATTACGAAGGGATGAAGTTTGCGGAGATTTATAATCCAGCAGATTCAACCAAGAAAACAGTGTTGAACTTATCTGGAGGTGGTACTTCTTTTAAATTAGATGAAACTACCGATAGCTTGTTTGAAGCTAGTGTGAACAAAAAGAGAGGTAATTTCTCGCTCACCAAAATGACTACCGATAGCACCAATACTTTGACGTTTAAAATGAGCGATAAGCGCAGAGGTAGAGATAAAAATAACTGGTCGTTTAATACCGGTGGCAATGAAGTAAATGTTCGTTTAAATACGCAACCAACTTGGACCATGAACCTATCCATGGGTGCGGGAGAGATAGACTTTGATTTAACCAAGTACAAAGTAAGAAGCGTTAATTTTGATGGCGGCGCAGCCGATGTTAAAATCAAGATAGGCGATTTATTACCTATTGCCGATGTACGTGTGAAAACTGGCGTAGCTAATGTTGAAATTAAAGTGCCACATGGATCGGGCTGCAGAATAAAAGCCCATACAGGTTTGGCTTCAAAAGATTTTAAAGGTTTTGTTAAAAAAGACGATGGATCTTACGAGACCCCTAACTATCAAACTTCTAAAAACAAAGTGTTCATCTTTTTGGATGGCGGTTTAAGCAATTTTGAAGTAGACACTTATTAAGTTTAAAGTGAAAAGTTAAAAGTCAAAAGGCCTGCAATGATGATGATTATTGCAGGCTTTTTTAGTAAATAAAGTCATTGAGGGATAATCAATTTGTAATTCTTCAATATGTCAGGCCTTAGCAAACCCTCCTCGTTTTACTAAAATCGGCCTTGGCCTGTTCGGGATGCACAAATTGGCCTTACTTATTCCTTTAACAGAACAGGGCGCAGCCGTGGATTTTTTTGCATACTTTTTTCATCTATAGGAAAAAAGTTTGTCCGCGAAGCGACAGAACCGTAAATAGTAATAAAAAACTAATGTTTTGCCCCTGAAAATCTTATCATAATGCGTAGAAAGCATTTTCTTGTCCTGAACTGATATTAAATAGATAGGTGACTTTGCCGTTTTTAATTTTTAATTTTGACTTCTAACTTATTCACATTGTATACCATTGTTGTAAACGGCAAACCGCAAGGTCCATATACCTTAGAAGAATTAAAGCAGTTAAAGCTTTCGCCAAGCACTTTTGTTAGAAAGCCAGAAATGGACGACTATAAAGAGGCCCATGAACTGGCAGAACTTCGAGAGCTATTTGGTTTTGCCGTGCCAAAATTTACGCCACAGTATTTTGCTTCGTTTGATCAACGCCTGATGGCGTCGGCTATCGATTATTTTCTGATCACCCTCATTTATGCCGTTTTGGTATTCGCTGGTTTTCTTCTTTTAGAAGCCCAAAAGGAACGAATTATCATCTTGATTATTGGCGGGGTGCTTGTTCCGCTCACCAAATTTGTATACAGCGTATTTGCCGATGCTTCCAAAACTCAAGGGACTATAGGCAAAAAGTTAATGGATATTAAAGTAACAGACAACCATGCAGCTAGAATTAGTATAGGTGTTTCGTTGCTTCGTAATGCAACGAAAATTTTCTCGGTAATCAGTTTGGGCTTTGGCTACATTTATAGTTTCATTGATAAAAAACGTCGTTGTTTCCACGACATCATTGTCGAAACATTGGTCATCAAAGATAGATTGGTGTAGAAATGATTAAATGATCGAGTTTTGAATGAATGAATGGAATATATCCCAATTGATAACTTTCCAACTTTTCAACTTTTTAATTTTTTGGTCTACTTCTTACCTCGATTCATCACTTTTAACTTTCAACCCATAACTTTTAACAATCCAACAATATAGCAATCCAACATTTCACCTATCTTTGTAGGCCATGCAAAAAGAAGCGATTATGTTAGCGGGTGGTTACTGCAATAGTTTAACCCAATATTCGAGATTTATTACTCGCGAAGTACAAATAGGAGATACCCCAATGGGCGCTCATCACCCTATCCGTATCCAGTCGATGACTACCACTGATACCATGGATACCTTGGGTACCGTAGAACAAACCATCAGAATGGTGGAGAGCGGTTGCGAGTATGTACGGATTACGGCCCCTAGCATTAAGGAAGCCGAAAACTTGGGCAACATCAAAAAGGAACTGCGTTTGCGTGGTTACAATGTTCCTTTAGTGGCCGATATCCACTTTACCCCTAATGCTGCCGAACTTGCCGCACGTATTGTGGAAAAGGTGAGGGTAAACCCAGGCAACTATGCCGATAAAAAGAAATTCGAGAATATAGAATATACAGATGCTGCCTATCAGGGAGAATTAAGCCGTATTTACGATAAGTTTTCGCCATTGGTGAAAATCTGTAAAGAATACGGAACAGCCATGCGTATTGGCACCAACCACGGGTCGCTTTCCGATAGGATCATGAGCCGCTACGGTGATACGCCACATGGAATGGTCGAGTCGGCCATGGAATTTATCCGCATTTGCGAAGACCTGAACTTTTACAATCTGGTCATTTCCATGAAGTCGAGCAATACGCAGGTAATGGTGCAGGCCTACCGTTTGTTGGTACAAACCATGGTGGCCGAAGGGATGAATTATCCACTACATTTAGGTGTTACCGAAGCAGGAGATGGTGAAGATGGCCGTATCAAATCGGCAGTGGGTATTGGTACCTTGTTGGCAGATGGTTTAGGCGATACCATCAGGGTTTCTCTTACCGAGGATCCTGAGTTTGAAGCGCCGGTGGCAAGAGTGCTAGCTAATAGATACATCCCCCGCCTCCTGAAGGAGGAGCTTCCTGCTAATTCCCCCTTGAGGGGGCTAGGGGGCTACAGCCCTTTCCAACACAAACGTAGATTGACTGATGAAATCGAAAACCTTGGAGGACATCAGGTGCCTAGGGTCATCATCAATCTGGAAAATGAAAACCTAAAAGATCCTGCCATTCTTAATGCCGTAGGATTTAATTATTCGGCTTTGCTGGACAAATATAACCTGAGCGACCAAGCTTGCGACATGGTTTATCTTGGCAGCCAGCTGCCATCATTTTCTTTCCCAGGTGGATTGAAACAGCTTTATAATTATACTACTTGGCTGCAATTGGCTGATCAACAAAACTGTCATCCTTTATTTAGCTTAACGGACTATCTAAATGCTGAGCAAAAAGATGCCAAGCTGAATTTTGTTGAAGTTTTGGCAGAAGAATTAGTGGTAGAGCAATTAAAAGACTTGCAGCAAGTAGTGTTGGTGTTAACCACTAAAGCCGAAAATGCGATGCAAACCCTTCGTCAAGCTTTTGCGCAACTATTGGATGCTGGCTTAAAACTTCCGGTAATTGTTGAACGGAATTTTGATGGGCTAAACTTAGAAGATTTTCAATTGTACAGCGCTACCGATTTAGGTGGTTTACTGATTGACGGATTTGGCGATGGGGTATGGATTAATGCCAAAGATATTTCCCTGTCTGTCATCAATTCAACGTCTTTCGGGATTTTACAAGCTACCCGCACCCGTATTTCTAAAACAGAATATATCTCTTGTCCAAGTTGCGGTAGAACCTTGTTTGATCTGCAAGAAACTACGCAAGCCATCAGAGCCAGAACATCGCATCTTAAAGGTGTAAAGATTGGCATTATGGGCTGTATTGTGAATGGTCCGGGCGAAATGGCCGATGCCGATTACGGTTATGTAGGTGCTGGAGCAGATAGGATTACGCTTTACCGCGGACAGGAAGTGGTAAAGAAAAACGTGAAAACTGCCGATGCCATTGATGAACTAATTGGCATTATCCGTGAGGATGGCAATTGGATAGAGAAAGAATAAAAAGAGGATGCCACCTTAAGTGTTGAGTTGGTATTTTTAACGCTTAGCTAAACAATATCATTCCTAGTAGAACAGTTTAGGTTGGTTGGTTTCGCATCCTCTCTTAAATCATTACGTTGCTTAAAGGCTCAACGCTACCAAATTGTACTGGTTAATTTTGGTGTTTTTTTCTGCCAATTGAACTAATATTTCATTTAGTTTCTTTTTCACTTTTTCCCTGCGTACGTTCAATCTCTTGCCTTCCACTACTTCCTCGTAAATCAATTCTTGCTTGGCGTTATAAAATTTAACCTTAGATGTTTTAGGGGTTTTTACGTTGCTTTCAATAACCCAGTTGGCAAAATCAACCTTTGGTGTAGGTGTTAATTCTTGTGCTGATGCTGCTGTGGCAAACAACCAAAGCAATGCATTAAGTGCTAAAATTTTCATGTGCGTTTATAGTTTATGATGATCAAATTAGCAGCTGTTGCTAAGGAAAGAAATTACACTGGCCATAAATAGCATATGGTATCATCAACAACGGTTATGCCTATATCAAGGCTACTTGTCATCAGTATTTTATGATTGGATTGTTGTTGTTCGTTGTTTGTAGGTAAAACAACGTTGTTTGTCTTTTTTTTGATGTAAGAATGCATAGGAAATGTATTTTTAATCATGCAAATTATACAAGCCTATCAGGAGCAAAATAGTAGAAAAGCAAGACTCGTTTTGCACATCTGCTTTTGGTGCATGGTATGGCTCGTTACCGCATTTGTATATGGCTATGAGAAGCAAAGTGTTTATATGGCAATGCTCAACAATCTCATGCTATTGCCCGTTCACATGATTTACTTCTATACGGTGGCCTATATCATTATTCCAAGATATTTGCTTAAACGGAGATATTTTGAGTTTGTGTTTGTGCTCCTCGCATTTGTGTTTATCATGCCAGGCATTACCAGGGCTTTTGATATTTTTTTAGTAGAACCACAGTTGGATGCTTATTTAAAAAGCCAAGGGTTTTATGAATGGAGTAAGGTTAAAGGCACTAAATGGGAACGTTTTACCAATATCGTATATTACCTTAATGCATTTAAAGGTGCCAACCTGGTGGTTTGGCTTGCCGTTGCCATCAAATTTTTCTTGTTTTGGTACCGTAGGCATCGTGCTGCGCTACAGGCGGAACTACATTTGCTAAAAGCGCAAATTCATCCCCATTTTCTTTTTAATACCCTCAACAACCTTTATGCACTTACCCTAAATAATTCTCCAAAATCTCCCGAAATTGTAATGGGCCTATCAGAAATTTTAAGGTACATGCTTTATGAGTGTAATGTTGATAGTGTATCCTTGAAAAAAGATGTAGAAATGCTGGATAGCTTTGTTACCCTCGAGCGTCTCCGTTATGAAGACCGTTTGGATTTTCATTTTATAAAAGAAGGGGACTTGGCCAACTATGAGATTGCACCCCTGCTGCTATTGCCGCTGGTAGAAAATGCCTTTAAGCATGGTGCCGGAGAAAAGGTTGGCGAAGCTTGGATCAACATCGAACTGGTAGTACGGCAAGGGCTGTTGAAGTTTAAGATTAACAATAGCAAAGCCGAAACAACCATGGAAAGAAAGCAAGGTAACATAGGTTTAGATAATGTGAAAAAACGTTTGGAAATGATTTACCCAAATGCCTATGAATTGAAAATATTTGATGAAGAAGATGTTTTTGCTGTAATTCTGAAAATCGATTTGAGTCAAAGAGTTAGTTTATAAAAGCGATGAAAATAAAAACCATTATAGTTGATGATGAGCCGCATGCCGTTGAAGTAATAGGCAAGTATCTGGAGAGCTTTCCCGAGATAGAGGTGGTGAGCGTCTGTAATGATGGGATTAGTGCATTTCATACCTTGCAGCAAAAAAAAATAGACCTCATGTTTTTGGATGTGCAAATGCCTGGAATTACAGGGGTGGAATTGTTAAAAAGCCTTAAAAATCCACCAAAGGTGATTTTTACCACGGCCCATAGTGAATATGCAGTGGAAGGTTTTGAGTTAGATGCCGTTGATTATTTGTTAAAGCCCGTATCCTTTAATCGTTTCTTGAAAGCGATGGACAAAACTTTTAATAAACTAGGGGAGACTAAGCAAAAGTTAGTGGCGCCAGAAACCAATTCATCTGCCGAATTGAATAAGTTCCTCTATCTTAAAGTAGAAAGAAAAACGGTAAAAGTGAATGTAAAAGACATTTTCTGGATTGAAAGCATTAAAGATTATGTAAAAGTGGTATTGGCAGATAAGGTTCTGGTGAGTAAACAAAAAATATCGCTTTTAGAAGAGCTACTGCCCGAAGACCAATTTTGTAGGATTCATAAATCTTTTATCATCAACGTTCAAAAAGTGGAGAGCTATTATACCTACGCCGTAGAAATTTTAGGAAAGGAATTGCCTATTGGCCGAAACTACAAACAACAAGCATTAAAAAGCTTGCAAACGGTTTAATTACCCCAAGCACTTATCACTATATTTCTACTGCCACCATGGTTGCGGTGTTCGCAAAGGTAAATCCCCTGCCATGTTCCCAGGTTTAAATATCCGTTGGTAATGGGGATTAAAACCGAGGCACCCATTAGCGAAGATTTAATATGAGCGGGCATGTCATCGTCACCTTCATAATCATGCAAGTAATCAGGGTCGCCCTCGGGAACGGCCTTGTTCATCCAAGTTTCAAAATCGGCCCTCACAGTGGGGTCGGCGTTTTCATTAATGGTTAGCGAAGCCGAAGTGTGCTGTATAAACACCTGTAGTATTCCAGCTTTAATATTCCGTAATTCAGGAATGGCTTGCAAAACTTCTTCCGTAACCAAATGGAAACCTCTACTGCGAGCCCTTAAACGTGTTGTTTTTTGAAAAAAATGCATGGAATTAAATTTAGTGCATACAGCCAACGTATATTTTAGACTGAAGCTTAAAGGCTTTTGGAGCCACTTGCTTAACTGCCACAAGGGCACTGTCTGCCTCTAAGGGGTTGGCATAAATGCCCGCAATAATACCAATGGTTTTAGTTTTTGAGGTGGGTTGGTATTGGTTCATATATTCCAAACTCAAGGTTTTTGATAATTCTCTTCTCGGAAAATATTCCCCGGCATACATTTCATCTTCGTCGTTTTCAGGAACTACAATAAGGTCTTTTTTGGCATTGTAATACCTGCCCATGGAATCTATTGCCATCCCCAATTTGTCTTTCAGCGAAAACATTTTTTGGTTTAATAGTTTATAGTTGGTATTCGTGTCGATCACAATCACCTCATAATTGGCATAGGATTCCTCCTCATTGAAATTAGAGGAAGTATCGGTAAGGGTTTTTTTAGCGAAAGTATCCGCAGCCATGACAACAGTGGTGCTATCTTTTGTTGCAGACTGACCAGTAGGCCGTCCACAGGAAAGGCAAAAAATAGCAAATGAGAATGCGATGAAATAGTGTTTTTTCATTAGCGTGTGATTAAGATAGGCTATTTAAAAACTTCAAGCTTTTTTCGCAAACTTCAAATAATTGTGGTGGTAGGGTTTCTCCCGGGTAAGGATGCAAAGCGCCATAAACGTGATTAGCCCCTTCAATTTTCGCTAATCTACTCGCAGGATTGGCGTTGGCCAGTTTCTCTGCAGTGGCAAAAGGAACGTTTACGTCGTCATCGCCCTGTACAATGAGCCAAGGAATATTGATTTGCTTGGCGGCAGCTAAAATGTCCAGTTTATCTTTATGGCCTTCAAAATCTTCCAACAAAGTGATGTTTAATGGCATTTTTTCTTTGGTACGTGCATTCACTACCTCAATTTTACCTGTCGCTTTCCATTCTTTTTCCTGCTCCTTTTTCCACAGGCTGCTAAAGTCGGCAATAGCGCTCCAGGTAATTAAGCCCTTTACATGAGGATTAGTAGCAGCTTGTATAATGCTCAATCCGCCACCACGGCTATGCCCAATCAAATAAACTTCATTCACCCCAAGATATTTTACTGCGTGGTTAATCACAATGTCTATATCTAATAGTTCCTTGCTGAAAGTATTAGCAGCAAAAGCATCCAAATCAGTTACATCCGTTGGTTTCTCGGCAGTGACACCGCTGTGCGAAAGATTAAATTTAAGATATCGATAGCCGTTTTGTACAAAAAAACGTGCGGTTAAATGGTGTGCGCCCCAATCTTTAAAACCCTTAAATCCATGAACGAAAATGATGAGCGGAGTATTGGTATTGTTCTCATCGTAGGTTAAATCTCCAAATATGGGTTGTTCATTAGCTCCTATAAGCGAAAAAAGTTCATTGCGCATAGCGAAAGGTTTTAGTGTATTTCAAATATTGAGTTTCTATCCGTAATAACAAAATAAATGACGTTTTTGATTGTTGAACTGGGAAATTCTACCTTTGAGCTAGGACGTTTAACCTTTTAGGTAGGATGTTTAGCCTCGCAGCTAGGACGATTAAGCTTTGAGGTGCGAGTTTGATCAATTCAGTGGTCTTTTTAGCTGTCTCAGAAGCCTTTTTAATTCAGTGTAAAACTATTATGTTTAAGTTTATTTGGTCATTTCATTATTTAAAACCTTTCTAAATTAGCCTAAATTACAGCATAATGACAGATAAGCTCAATTGCGTTATTACTTTTGTTGCGCTAAAATAACTAGGGGCTAACCATTTTGGAATATTTAAAGATTATTGCATTTACACATAAGCAAATTGACCTAAAGTCATTAGGGAAATTGGTTATCTGTGAGCAAACGTTGGACGATAGGTTGAGAAATATCCAGTCTGAGCTGAGTATCAAAGAGATATTCTACGTTGGTACTTGTAATCGTGTAGAATTTGTTTTTACCGCTGCGGCCGAGTTAGACAAATCTTTTATCTCTAGATTTTTGCATGTATTGGATATGGGGCTTCCCGAAGAATACATGGAAAATTTCATTAACAATGTTTCTACCTACGAAAAAGAAGAAGCATTTAACCACTTGCTGCGTACTTCGTGTTCTTTAGAAAGCCTGGTGGTTGGTGAAAAAGAAATTTTAGCACAGGTGCGTAGGGCTTATGATGCTTGTCAAAAAGCTGGTTTCACTGGCGATTACATGCGCATGATCATGAACCGAGTAGTGAAAACTGCCAAAGAGGTTTATACACACACCAACATTTCAAGAAATCCGGTTTCAGTAGTTTCTCTAGCCTATAGGAAACTTCGTGAACTTAATATGTGCGGCAATTCTCGCTTGTTAATCATTGGTGCAGGCGAAACCAATAACAACATTGCCCAATATCTTAAAAAACACAAGTACTCTAATTTTTCGGTATTCAACAGAACTATAGAAAAAGCAGAATCTTTAGCTAACGAGTTGAACGGTAAAGCTTATCCACTTGCTGAACTGGCTAACTACAAAGAAGGTTTTGATGTGATCATAACCTGTACAGGTGCGACAGAGCCTATTCTAACTACCGAAATTTATAGCAGTTTGCTGAATGGCGAAACTGGTAAAAAGGTAATTGTTGACTTAGCTGTACCTAATGATACTGCTTTAGAAGTACGTGAGAATTTCCCAATCCACTATATCGAGGTGGAATCTCTAAAAGAAGTTGCCCGTAAAAATATCCAAGAACGTTACGACGAGTTGGTGAATGCCGAACACATCATTGAAGAGAATATCAGGGAGTTTGAAGCCGTGTTACGCCAACGTCGTGTTGAGCTGGCTATGAGCGAAGTTCCAAAGAAAATCAAAGAGATTAAAGAAAAAGCAGTGAATACCGTATTTGCTGAGGAAATAAACTCTCTTGACGATGAAGCAAAAGCCGTTTTAGAACAGGTGATTAGCTACATGGAAAAAAAATACATTAGCGTACCTATGGTAATGGCTAAAGAAATTCTGGTTAAAAATAGCTAGTTGTAAGTTTTGCGTTGTAATTGATAAGTGGCCAGCCTATGGTCAACTTTACAACATTCCAACCTTTCAACAATATAACAATCCAACAATAAAGCAATTTTCTTATTTTAGCGCAAAATCTTAATACAAAGTGAAGAAAGTAATTATCGGAACACGCGGTAGTGATTTGGCTCTTTGGCAAGCCAATTATACCAAAGACAGGTTAGCCAGTATTGGCATTGAGGCAGAACTGAAAATCATTAAAACGCAGGGCGATAAAATCCTCAATCTAAGGCTGGATAAGCTGGAAGGTAAAGGTTTTTTCACGAAGGAATTAGAAGAAGAACTCATGAATGGCACTATTGATATTGCCGTTCACTCACATAAAGATTTACCAACAACTAATCCACCAGGGCTAATTATTGCTGCGGTACCAGAAAGGGAAGATCCAGCAGAGTTGCTTCTGATCTTGAAAGATTGTGTAGACGTAAGCCATAAACTTTCGTTGAAGAAAGGAGCGATGGTAGGCACTTCTTCCAACCGTCGTAAGGCACAACTTTTAGCACTAAGACCAGATTTGAACATCGAGGATTTGCGAGGTAACGTTCCCACTCGTATTCAAAAACTACGTGATGAAGATTATGATGCCATTGTATTGGCAAGGGCTGGGGTAAATCGTTTGAATTTGGATTTGAGCGAATTTCATGTAGAAGTGATTGATCCTACGGAAATTGTTCCGGCGCCTGCTCAAGGTGCTTTGGCCATTCAAATTAGAGAAAATGATACGGAGCTTTTCAATGAGCTTCAGAAAATAAATGATGCCGAAACAGTAGAAACCATTGCGGTAGAACGTAAAGTGTTGAACCTTTTTGAAGGTGGTTGCCACATGCCTTTGGGCTGTTTCTGCAGAAAGGAAGATGGTGAGTTTGAAGTGTGGACCTCTAAAGCGGAGACCGATGAAGATTTCCCAGATCGATTGTTTTTAAGAGCAGCTTCCACTGAGGGCTTGGCAGAAAAAATTGTAGCAAAATATGCTGCAGATAGAAAAATGCCTGCAAAGGTTTTCATCTCTAGAGAAGTTGGCGAGAACAGCTATCTCCGTAAGGCGTTAGAAAAACAAAATATCGAAATAGACGGTCGTTCATTGATCCGTACTTTCCCTATTGTAAATGTATTAGACGATTTCTTTCTTAAAAATGCCGACTGGGTATTTTTTAGTAGTAGAAATGGGGTAGAATATTTCTTCAAGCTTAACCCGGTATTGCCTAAAAAAGTAAAATTTGGGGTAGTGGGTCGTGGTTCAGAAGATTCGTTGCGCAAATTTGGCCACTTAGCTGATTTTGTAGGTGAAGGTGGGGAAATAGAAGAAGTAGCGCAAGATTTCGCTGCAGTTGCAGATGGACAAACAGTGGTTTTCCCTCGTGCACAGGATTCATTGCTGACTATGCAAAAATTCTTAACGCCTGAAACCAAGGTGATAGATTTGCCAATTTATGAAACCGTAACAGAGGAAAACGTCGACGGTTCATCGGCAGAGGTGTTGATTTTTACCAGTCCAAGTAATGTAGATGCTTACTTCGTTGAAAACCTATTGGAGCCAGAGCAAAAAGTAATTGCCATTGGAAACTCAACAGGTAAGAAATTTGATGAAATGGGTGTGAAATATGCATTACCTTACTCGCCAGACGAAATTGGTTTAGCCGAAGCTGTTTTTGGGATTGAGGTAAAATAATCTTTTCTTCTTTGTCGTTCTGAGCTTCCCGAATAATCAGAAAAAGTTGTCGAAGAGTTTTTGAATAAGGAATGAGCATTATCCTTTTGTCATTCTGAGCTTGTCGAAGAATCTTTTGAGCGAGAAAGTGAAATGTTAAACTAACGTAAAGACTTTACAAATGACAGAAACATAAGAATATAATGTTTCTGTCTTTGCATTTTTGCACTATCAAAATCTCAATACTAGATACTCATATCTAAAATACTAATTATGCTGCACAGACCACGTAGGCTAAGGAAAAATCCCATTGTAAGAGAAATGGTGGCCGAAACTAAGCTGTCGAAAGACATGTTTGTTTATCCTTATTTCGTAGTTCCAGGAAATAATGTAACCCATCCTATAGATGCCATGCCAGGCATCAGCCATTTTTCTACCGATACTTTATTGAAAGATGTAGAGAAAGGCCTCAACCTAGGCGTTAACAAAATCATGTTGTTTGGTGTAGGCGATGAGAAAAGCGAAGACGCAAAATCTGCTTACGATACCAATTCTTTGGTGCCGGTAACGGTAAGAGAACTTAAGAAGCAGTTTGGGGATGATTTGTATATCGTTACCGACGTTTGTGTGTGTTCTTACACCAATCATGGTCACTGCGGTATTATGCATAATGATTATGTTCACAACGATTCTACGGTAGAATTAATTGCGAAAATGGCCTTAAATCATTCGGAAGCAGGTGCAGATATGCTTGCCCCTTCAGATATGATGGACGGTAGAGTAGCAGCCATTCGTGAGAAATTAGATAGCGCTGGATTTGAAAACGTAGCGGTAATGAGCCACGCTACCAAGTTTGCTTCGGCTTATTATGGACCTTTTAGAGAGGCGGCAGACTGTGCGCCAAACAAAGGGGATAGAAAAGCCTACCAAATGGATTTCCGTAACCCTGCAGAAGCGCTAAGAGAAGCTTTGTTAGACGAAGCCGAAGGAACCGATGTGCTGATGGTGAAACCAGGTTTGGCTTATTTGGATGTGATTGCCAAGCTTAAACAAAATACCAAATTGCCTATTGCGGTGTATAACGTATCGGGCGAATACTCGATGATTAAGGCCGCCGCAGAAAAAGGCTGGATAGACGAACAAAAAGTAGTAATGGAAACCATGTATGCCTTTGCCCGTGCTGGAGCAAGCATCATCACCACTTACCACATTAGAGATATTGTAGAGAATAAATGGATGTAATTTAAACTGAAAGCTTAAAGCAAAAAGACCAAAGCAGTTAGTTAGTGTATTAGGTTTTTAGCTTTAGTCTTTCAGCTTTTAGCTTATTTAAACAAATGCAAGATATATCAAGAGCCAAATCGGCAGAATTATACGAGAAATCGAAAACCTATTTTCCTGGGGGCGTAAACTCTCCAGTAAGAGCTTTTAAATCAGTTTATGGTACGCCATTGTTTATCCAAAAAGGAGATGGTCCTTACATTTGGGATGCAGACGGTAACCAATTTATTGATTTTTGCGCCAGCTGGGGACCTTTGATTTTAGGACACAACAATGCTAAGATCAGAGAGAAAGTGACCGATGTGATGCAAAATGGCATGAGCTTCGGTGCACCCACAGCATTGGAGAATGAGTTGGCAGAACTGATCATTAAAAACAACCGTTTTGTAGAGAAAATTCGTTTCACAAGTTCTGGAACCGAGGCCGTAATGTCGGCTATTCGTTTGGCTAGAGGTTATACTGGCAGAAACAAAATCATCAAGTTTGAAGGTTGCTACCATGGTCACAGCGATTCACTTTTGGTGAAAGCAGGCTCAGGTTTGGTAACTTTCGGAGAGACCTCTTCGGCAGGCGTGCCAAAGGCTTTTGCTGATGAAACCATTGTGATTGGCTTGAACGATAAGCAAGCGGTAACCGAAGCTTTTGCACAGTTTAAAGATGACGTGGCTGCGGTAATTATTGAAGGGATCCCTGCAAATAATGGCTTGTTACTTCAGGATAAAGACTACGTTGAGTTTTTAAGTGAAACCTGTACTGCCAATGGTGCTTTATTGATTTTTGATGAAGTTATTACGGGCTTTAGGGTAGGTTTTGAAGGTGCTGCGGCTTATTATGGCATCACTCCTGATATCGTAACCTATGGAAAAATCATCGGTGGTGGTTTGCCTGTAGGCATGTACGGTGCTTCTAACGAAATTATGGCGCATATTTCTCCTGATGGTGGCGTTTATCAAGCAGGTACACTTTCGGGTAACCCAGTAGCCATGGCCGCGGGTATTGCTGCATTAAGTATATTGAGTAGTCCTGGTTTCTATGATGAATTGAATGCCAAAGCACAGGCTTTTGTGAACGATTTGAAAGCATACATTGCCGAAAAGGGCTATGAACTTAAAATATTCACGGTAGGTTCAATTTTCTGGTTTGCTTTTACAAACAAGGATATTAAAACTGCTGAGGATATCGATCCAACAAGCATGGAGAAATTTAAAATCATGCACCGTGAGTTATTGAACCGTGGTATTTACTTTGGTCCGTCAGGCTATGAGGTGGGTTTTGTAAGCGCATCACATACCGAAGTAGAATTGGAAAAAGCGAAGAAGGCCATTTTTGAAGCTTTGGATATTGTTTTCGCGCAATAGGAATAAGGATAAAGGAGCAAAGATGTTTTATAAATTTATTAAATATCATTTAGTATCTATTATGGTGCTGTGCTTCTTAAGGTTTGTTTATGAAATCGGAAATTTAGCTATAAATGATAGGATGCAGCTTTCTCTGTTTGTCATCTATTTTATTTACTCTTTATTTTTAATACGAATAATAAGAAAGAGTGAACAAGGGCAAAGTAAGTTGCTTCATACAGTATTAAGTGTATTTTTCATTGTTGCGAATGGGATAGTCACATATGTTGAATTAGCGATGAATGTAGGATCTGATTCGTTGTTAGGTTGTTTTGATTAAAATATGTGAGGTTTGACTACTAACGATCGCAATGGCGTTCATAGGAGCTATTCTCTCCCTTTTAGTGGAGAGATGTCCAAAGGACAGAGAGGGGTTTTTAATTAAACCCGATTGAAGTGAAAATACTTTTTGTGGGTGTCATCCTGAGCTTGTCGAAGGATTTAAGCGAATAGATGCTTCGATAAACTCAGGATGACAAATGTTAAAAGGCAATGCCAACAAAAAGATTGAAACGAAAAGCGGGACTGTTATAGCCGAAGGATTACAGAAACTGCTTTTCAAATAATAATAATTAAATTTAAGTCCCACTTTACGGGGTTATAAGTATGAAAAAATCCATTATCATATTTTACATTTTGTTGTTCTACGCCTTGGGGCAGCTCATTAGTTGGGGCATGTTGGTGGTAAAGATTGATCCTAGCCGTATGCCGATGATTATGGGCGAAGGTGCGGTTTTCCTGTTTTTGCTTGGAATTGGTGCTTATTTTATCCATGCTTCTATCAAAAAAGAAGACAAATTGCATGAGAACCAACAAAATTTCCTGCTTTCGGTTACTCACGAATTGAAGTCTCCATTGGCGGCCATTAAACTTTCTTTGCAAACCATTGTGCGTAGGGAATTGGATAAAGAACAACGTACGGTGTTGATCAAAAACTCGCTGAAGGACGTGGAGCGTTTGGATGATTTGGTGGAGAACATGTTGTTGGCCACTAAAATTGAGAGCAAGACCTATTCTTTCCCTAAAGAGAAGTTCGATTTTTCGGATTTGGTGACCAGAATCACGGATCGACTGCAAGTGCATTCCTGCGGTTGTGAGCAAATTATTTCGACAGATATAGAAGATAACGTAGTGATAGAAGGCGATCAATTCGCCTTATCATCGGTGGTGAACAACCTGGTAGAAAATGCCGTAAAATATTCAGGGCCTTGTGCCGAAATTACAGTTAAATTGTGCCAAAATGACGGAAAGCCGAAATTAGTGGTTTCAGATAAGGGATTGGGCATTCCAGACAGTGAAAAGATGCATATTTTCGATAAATTTTACCGTGTGGGCGACGAAAATGTGCGTAAAAGTAAAGGGACAGGACTTGGCTTATTTATTGTTAAGGAAGTATTACAAAACCACGACGCTGACATCAGCGTTAAAGATAACGTACCTCACGGTGCAATTTTTGAAGTAACATTTAACTAATATGTCACAAAAATTAAGAGTACTACTGGTTGAAGACGAAGATCACTTGTTGGATGCCATCAAATTAAACCTCGAACTTGAAGGTTATAAAGTTCACGCTGTTAAAGACGGCAAAACTGCATTAAAAGTATTTAAGGAAGAACGCTTTAACTTGGTTGTTTTAGACGTGATGCTGCCAGAAATGGACGGTTTCCAGGTTTGTGAAACCATCCGTTTGGAAAACACTGAAGTGCCAATTCTTTTCTTAACCGCTAAAAATACCAGTGAAGACAGGGTAATGGGCCTTAAAAAGGGAGCCGATGATTATTTGGTAAAACCTTTTAACTTGGAAGAGCTGATTTTACGTGTAGGTATTTTAGTAAAACGCAGCTTGAAATCAGACGATTTAAAAGAGCTAAATTCCTACAAAATCGGTGATAAAACCATTTACTTTAACTCTTTTGAATTAAAGCAAGATGATGGTACGGTAGTTCCTTTAACCAAAAAGGAAACCATGCTGTTGAAACTTTTGATTGAGCGTAAAAATGAAGCGGTTTCCCGTGAGCAGATTTTGGAAACGGTTTGGAACTACGACGTTTATCCTTCAACAAGGACTATCGATAACTTTATCCTTACTTTCCGTAAGTATTTTGAACCAGATCAAAAAAATCCAATGTATTTCCATTCTATTAGAGGGGTGGGCTATAAATTTACGGATATCCACTAATGTACAATAAACTGGGTAGGTTTGTGCTGATGGGCATTTTTATGCTCTCAGCATTGGTAAGTATCAATTATCAACAGTATCAGCTGGCCGCAATATCGGGCCTGCTTTTCTGTTTTATACTGTGGAGCCATTTTAAGCACAGCTCGGTGCTGTTGGCATCTAAACATTTCAAAAATTCGGATTACGACAGGGCCGAGAAAGTATTAAACGAAGTAGATAATCCTGATCGCTTGGCTAAAAGCAGAAGAGGTTTTTACGAGTTTATGCGGGCCAACATTGCCTTGAAGCGTGAAGATTTTGAAAAGGCAGAATTTCACTTTCAAGTGGCTAGCCGTTTCCCTTTGGGAGGTAAAAATGATAAGGCTTATGTTTTAATTCATTTGGCTAACTTAGCGCTCCGAAAAAAGGATGGGGAACGGGCCTTGGCTTACGTAGAAAAGGCAAAGGAGCTGGCTACCTCATCAAAAGCTATAGAAATTATTACAAATATTGAGAAAGAGGCCAAGAAACTGGCAAATTAAAAAACATGGAGAACAATTTATTTTTAGACGCAGCATTTTCAAAACAAACTGAACGACCACCCGTGTGGATGATGAGACAGGCAGGCCGTTTTATGCCACAATACTGGGAAATCAAAAACAAATACTCTTTTTTAGAGATGTGCAAAACCCCAGAAATTGCTGCTGATGTAACCATGTTACCTGTGGATTTGTTGGGAATTGATGCGGCCATTTTGTTCTCTGATATTTTAGTAACTGGCGAGGCCATGGGGGGTGATTTAAGCTTTACCCAAGGTGTTGGCCCTAAGTTTGCCAATCCGGTACGTACAGAAGCGGATATTGATGCTTTGGCTACAGATTGCTTGGATAAACTGCAATATGTTGCTGATGCGATTAAAGTGATACAACAACGTTTAAATGGCAGCATTCCTTTAATTGGTTTTGCGGGTGCTCCTTTTACGGTAATGAGTTATTTGGTTGAAGGCGGTTCTTCTAAAGATTTTAAGTTAACCAAGTTGTTAATCCATAATCGTCCTGAACTAGCACACAAGCTCTTGGCTAAAATTGCAAAAGTAACTATCGATTATTTGAACTTACAGATCGAGGCTGGCGTAAATGCACTTCAATTGTTTGATAGCTGGGCTTTGGCTTTGTCGTGGAACGATTATCAAGAATTCTCACACCAATATAACCAACAAATTATTGCTGGCCTAAACAGAACCAATATTCCTGTGATTTCTTTCTGTAAAGGAAGTTCTGTTTTTGCACCAATTATGGCAGAGTCTAAACCAGACGTGATTTCTGTAGATTGGAATGCAGATTTGTTGAATATTAAAAAGGCATTACCTGCTGGTATTGCCGTACAAGGAAATTTAGATCCTCATATTTTATATGCAGATCAACCAGTAATCAAAGCACAAATACATAAATTGTTTGAGCGTATGCGTGGCGAAAATGGTTTCATTTTTAACCTTGGCCATGGCATTATGCCAGATATTCCTTTCGATAACGTAAAATATGCGATCGAAGTAGTGAAAGAGTTTAAGTATTAATAACTTTAATCCCCGAATGGGGATTTTTTATGGCAGAATATTATCAATATTTCAAGGCAGTACACATTGTATTTGTGATTAGTTGGATGGCGGGGCTGTTCTATCTGCTCAGTTTGTTTATTTATCATACAGAGGCGAACGATAAGGCCGAGCCTGAAAAAAGTGTGCTGAAGAAACAATTCACTAAGATGGAGGCTACGTTATGGAAGATTATTTGTCAGCCAGCAATGCTGATCTCCTTAGTGGCTGGATTGTGTATGCTCCATATCAATAGCGGTTTATTGCAAATGGACTGGATGTGGGTAAAGCTGGGCTTTGTAGTAGGCTTGCTCATTTACCACTTTATTTGCGGCCGGATCATCGTTGGTTTAAAAAACGACCGTTATCGTTGGACTAGTTTTCAGTTGCGTTTATGGCGTGAGCTGGCTACTATTTTTATGATTGCGATTGTATTTGTGGTGATCCTTAAAAGTGCGCTAGATTGGGTTTATGGTTTAATTGGGATCATGGGAGTAGCACTCCTGATTATGGTTGCCGTGAAATTATATAAGAAAGCTCGAGAGAAAAAGGGAGAGTAACCTTTTGTCATTTCGAGGAACGAGAAATCTAAAGTGAGATTCTTCGCTTCGCTCTGAATGACAGCAACAAAAAACTTAAAAATGAAAAGACATTTACTGGCTATTTTTTTATTGGCTTTAGTATATTCAGCTAATGCCCAGTTAAACAATAACTATCTATACAACCGTATTCGTCCAGCGGATAGTTTAACTAATGAGCTGCACCTTAATTTCTATAATTTCAACTATGTTAGAAATTACGAATACTCTAATAAATTCCATGATGGTTATACGCTTTATGGCACACAACTGGAGCCGCAGTTGGTATACTATGCACACCCTAATTTAGCCATTACCGCCGGTGCTTATTTACGTAAGGACTTTGGTAATGAGAGAGGCTTATATGATGCTAAACCCTTATTCAATGTAAAGTACAGCAAAAGGGATTTAACCTTGGTTTTTGGTAGCCTGGAAGGAAATATCCAACATAAATACATTGAACCTTTGTACGACTTTGAAGGTAAAATTGCGAGGCCTGTTGAGTACGGAACACAATTGTTAATTGACAAGGAGAAATTTAGCCTAGATGCATGGATTGCATGGCAGAAAATGATTTACCCTGGCGATGCAGCCAAAGAACAAATTGTGGGCGGTTTTACCACCGAAATTGCCTTGATCAAAAATGAGGATTGGAAGTTCACCATTCCTGCGCAATCATTGTTTTATCACGCTGGTGGACAAATAGACGTACTAAAGGAAATTCCCATCACTACTTTATTTAATGGTGCTACTGGATTTACGCTGAGTAAAAATATTGGTTATCATATAAAGCAAGTATATACACAAAACTATGTAGCTGTTTATAAAGATTTTTCACCTACCAAAGTGAGGGCTTATCAAGGCGGCTTTGGCCTGTGGTTAAATGCGGGGGTTGATACGCGCTGGGGTAATTTAGTGGCATCTTACTGGAAAGGGAATAAGTTCATCAGCATTAAAGGCATGCCTTTGTATCAATCAGTGTCTGAAACCATGAATGATGCAGGTTATACCCAAAACCATCGAAATATTTTAATGTTGAGGTATATCTATCAAAAAGAATTGTTGCCAAACCTATATCTTGATGTGCGTTTCGAGCCACATTTTGATTTAGATCGATCAGAAAAACAGCTACAGTTTAACCATTCGTTTTTCCTTACTTATAAAGAAAGTTTCAAGTTGTTTAAAGTGAAGAAATAAATTAACGAGCCAGAAAAAAAGCAATTAGGGATATCAATAAGCCAAGTGAAAGTATAACGGGTATAATGTTGTTGCGTTTTTTGCCATCTTTTTTGAGATAAAGCCAAATGAGATAGCTGACAATTCCGAAAGGGTAGGATATGAATAATGCGCCCAAATAAACCCAAATATACCCTGTGCCTATAAACCAGAGGGCAAATATTAACGAAATAACAAAAAGGACGTCGTTTTTAGTGATCTTCATAATTGCTGGTTTTCAACAAAACAACTGAGGTGTTCGAAAGTGTATATGTGTTGGATCTTATAAAAGCGTTACGCCAATTTTTTCTGCTAAACTGTTCAAGTCGTTTACCACTACATCAATTAGGGGGATGCCGGCGTTTTTACGCTCGTTTTCAAATTGATATTCAGGTTCTCCTGGAATAATCACTTTTTTATTTTCGTCAACGGTTTTGGCACTTTTAAAGCGCTCAATCCAATTGTCTAAATGATCTTTAAAGTCCTGTGCCGGGCGGAAACCGTCTACACGCATAGCGCCTAGAAAATGGCCAATCCCTTCGCCAACTGGATTTGGATCAGGTTCTAAGAAAGCTACAAATGGGGGTACCCAAGGTCCGTAGTTGGCTCCTGATAATACTGCCGAAAGAATATCTACCGTAGCTCCCAAGCCATAACCTTTATGACTGCCGTGATCTTTATCGCTACCTAGCGGAAGTAAAGAACCACCAGCTTTTAGTTCATTTGGATTGATAGATTGCTGTCCATCTTTATCCTGCACCCAACCGTCGGGAATATTAGCGTTGGCACGTTGGGCAATTTCCAATTTTCCATTGGCAGCGGCAGCAGTTGCCATATCCACTACCACAGCAGGATATTTGCCTGCCGGAAAAGCGTAGCACATGGGGTTGGTACCTAGCAAACGTTCGTTAGCATAAGTAGGGGCTACCAAAGGGCTGGCATTGGTCATGCTAATGCCAATCATATCTTTTTCTACCGCCATTAATGCATGATAGCCGGCGATACCGAAATGATTAGAGTTCTTTACCGAAACCCATCCACTACCATACTTTTCTGCTTTTTCTATCGCTACCTTCATGGCAAATGGTGCAACTACCAATCCTAAACCAGCATCACCATCTACAGTTGCCGTGGTTGGCGTTTCGTGTACAATCTTGATATTTGGCGTTGCATTAATCCTTTTCTTCTCCCAAAGGCGATAATAACCACTTAAACGAGCTACACCATGCGAATCTATTCCCCTTAAATCAGAACGAACCAAAACATCGGTTGCTAAATTGGCGTGCTCATCAGAACAGCCCATTTTTTTAAATACTGCAAAGGTGAAGGTTCGTAATTTTTCTTCGGTGAAGGTGATAAACATTGCGAAATTATTGTGTGGTTAAATTGTTGTAAAGTTTTAGACGACTTTATCCTTATTCTTTGTTCTTTATTCCTTTTTCTAATCAAGGTAAAATTAAAGTAAAGTCTCCACCTAAAGGATCAAAGTTTTCAATTAAGTTGGCAATAAAATCGTCTCCGTAATTCACATACATGGGAGCAAGGTTAAGTACTCTTTCTTGTAAGGTGCCGTTAGGAAACAATCGTTTTTTGAGGTTGTCTATCTGTGTAATAGATACTTCATGATTTCTTTTTTCGGCCTTGAAGAATTTCTTTTCTAGCTTATCCAATAGCTTCTCTGTTTTGGCAAGTACAGCATCTGCTGATACTTCCAAGGTTTTGTCTATTTTGAAGGCATTTAGCTTAATCTTATCAAATACTGCAATGATATTAGCCTTTTCATCGCTTAAGCTCATGTTGGCATTGCTATTGGCCTTGATCCATTTTTCTTGTAGGGCTTGTGTAGAAAGGAAAAGATCTTCGAAATTGAAGCCAAGTTTATTCAGGTTATCGAAACTTCTTTGATCTACTACTAAAGCCGAATTTCTCAATAAAAGCACTGGGAAATTCACCTTATAAAAATCGAAATTGGCTTTTAGTTGCATCCAATAGGAAACCTCGGCACCACCACCAATATAGGCGATGTTGGGCAAAATCACTTCTTGATAAAGCGGCCTCATGATGACGTTTGGACTAAACCTTTCTGGATGTTGGTTAATCTCTGTAATGATTTCTGTTTCGCTAAACTTAATCTCAGTATGGTTAACAACATAGGTTTCGCCTTCTTTGATGATGCGTTCTCTTAAATCATCTTTTAGGTAAAAGAAGTTGATATCTCGACCATTAACCTGGGTTTTATAGCCTTGCTTTTCTAATCCTTGACTTGTTTCTTCCGTGAGCTTGGCACTGTTTTGCTGGGTAATATCTTGTTGAATGATGGTTGCAAATTGTGCTTTCAATTGCGCATCATCTGCATTCATAATCACCAACCCATATTGCTCAAACAGACTATTCACCAGCACTCTGGTCGCATCTGCCAAGTTATCATTTTCGAGATAGGCCTGCTCTACCAATTTGGCCAGCTTCTTGCCGTTTTTACTAATCCCCAAATAACCTTTGTAGGCTTGTACAGCAGCAGCTACGGTTTTGGTATTCAATCGCCCAGTAGCGCCATTGGTTTGCTGTATCCAGCTGATATTTTTTTCATCTACATTTACATGGTTGATTTCTTCAAAATCATGATCTTCGGTAGCCATCCAATAAACGGGTACAAAATTTTTCTCTGGATAAGCAATCTTAAGTTCCAATGCCAGATTAATTGTGGTTACAATTTTGTAGATGAAATAAAGTGGGCCCGTAAATAGGTTTAGCTGATGACCAGTAGTAACGGTGTAAGTATCTTTGTTGAGTAGTAATTCGATATTATGGCTAACTGCTTTGTTGACCTTAATTTGCTGATACTGTTGCTGTAGTACTTGGACTAAAATCTTTCTATCGCCAATAAACTGATGATGATCAACTGCTTTTTTCAGTCCATCCATATCTGGCCTGTAGCTGTAGAAAGATTTTAGGAATTCCACATCATTCACATAGTCTAAAACTAAGTTCGAAAAGGAGTGGGTGTCCTGATAAGAAATGTATTTAGCCTTCACATTTCGAAATTAAATTAAATTTTGAAACAAGTATAGCCTGCGGAATTATTTTACATGGAGATTAATAAATACAAAAGACCTCGTAGCTTTTTAAAAGCTACGAGGTCTGGTTTGAAAACTTATATAGTTTCTTAGATTTCTCCTCTTGCTAGACTGCAGTCAAAATGACGGAATATTATTTTACAATCTGTCCGTACAAGTCGAAATCTTCAGCTCTATCTACTTTTACGTTTACAAAGCTTCCAATAGCTGCATATCCAGAATTGGCATCAATCAGTACTTCATTGTCCACTTCTGGAGAGTCGAATTCTGTACGACCGATAAAGAAATCGCCTTCTTTTCTATCTACCAATACTTTGTAAGTATTGCCTACTTTTTCTTGGTTAATCTCAAAAGAAATGCCCTGTTGTAGTTCCATAATGGCATCTACACGCTCTTGTTTGATTTCTTCAGGGACATCATCTACTAGGTCGTAAGCATGGGTTTTTTCCTCATGAGAGTAAGTGAAACATCCCAAACGGTCAAAACGGGTTTGCTCAACCCATTGATACATTTCTTCAAAATCACGTTCAGTTTCACCAGGGTAGCCACAAATTAAAGTGGTACGCATGGCGATGTTTGGAACCCTGGCCCTGATCTCGTTAACAATATCAATGGTTTTTTGCTTGGTAATCCCGCGGCGCATTGATTTCAGCATGTTGTCGGTGATATGCTGCAACGGCATATCCAAGTACTTGCAGATATTTTCACGTTCGTTCATGGCATCCAAAATTTCCATTGGGAAACCAGAAGGGTAGGCATATTGTAACCTAATCCACTCAATGCCATTTACATCTGATAAGCGACGTAAAAGTTCATCTAAGTTTCTCTTGCCGTATAAATCCAAACCGTAATAGGTAAGGTCTTGTGCAATAAGGATCAATTCTTTGGTGCCGTTAGCCGCAAGTATTTTCGCCTCATTTACCAACTCATTCATGTCCCTAGAAACGTGTTTGCCACGCATTAAAGGAATAGCACAAAAAGAGCATGGACGGTTACAGCCTTCCGCGATTTTGAAATAAGCAAAATGCGATGGCGTGGTTAACAAACGTTCACCTATCAATTCATGTTTGTAGTTGGCGCCTAAAGTATGTAATATGTTTTGAAGGTCGTTAGTGCCGAAATAAGCATCTACGTTGGTAATTTCGGCTTCCAAATCTGGTTTGTAGCGCTCAGAAAGACAACCGGTAACAATTACCTTTCCTACTTTACCTTCGTCTTTAAGCTGGCTGTATTGTAAAATGGTATCAATAGATTCTTGCTTCGCATTGTCAATGAAACCGCAGGTATTAATAACTACAATATCATCTTTCCCTAATTTGCTTGCTTCGTGCTCAACATTCAGATTGTTGCCTTTCAGTTGTCCCATTAGCACTTCTGAATCGTAAGTGTTTTTAGAGCAACCCAAAGTAATCACATTGATTTTTGGTTGAGCTATTTTTGTAGTTGTTTTGTTTTTTGTAATCATTTTTTCTCTTGGAGTGATTTCACAGATTTTCTTCCTTCGGTATGATGACACAGATTGTGGGATTACACCGATTTGATTTTTGATTATACCGACAAGCGTTTGATTTCGCAGCTGGTGTTTCCAAAGTTAATTAGTAGCCCTGTTTTTATTTTGCTGGCTCTTAGGTACGAAATTAATTGATTTTGAAATAGTTTAGGTTGATAACCTGTTACAGATTTTAGCTCGACAATTACCTTGTTTTCAATGAGTAAATCGCATCTGAATTTGCCAATAACAACATTTTCGAATTCTACAATAAACTCCTTCTCAGCTTCAAATGATAAACCATTTTGCTGAAGTTTTATTTTTAGAGCATTTACATAGATTTTTTCAAGGAAGCCAGGACCAAGTGCGTTATGTACTTCGAAACATAGCCCAATTATTTTTCGGGTTAGCTCATCATAAGCGGCCTCGTTTTCCATTTTAAATCTGTGTAATCCTAAAATCTGTGTAATCGTAGTTTATTTAAATAAACTATTCACGAATTCTTTCTTATCGAACAGTTGTAAATCGTCCATTTTTTCACCAACACCAATGTATTTTACTGGAATTTTAAATTGATCTGAAATACCAATCACTACACCGCCTTTGGCAGTTCCATCTAGTTTAGTAATGGCCAATGCATTTACATCGGTAGCTTCTGTAAATTGTTTACATTGTTCAAAGGCATTTTGTCCGGTAGATCCATCCAGTACTAATAAAATCTCGTGAGGTGCATTTGGAATAACCTTTTGCATCACATTTTTAATTTTACCTAGCTCGTTCATTAAACCAACTTTGTTGTGTAAACGACCTGCGGTATCGATAATTACCACATCTTCTTTATTGGCTACGGCCGATTGTAAAGTATCGAAAGCAACAGAAGCAGGATCAGAGCCCATAGCCTGTGCTACTACACGTACACCTACACGTTCGCCCCAAAGTTTAATTTGATCAACAGCTGCAGCGCGAAAAGTATCAGCAGCACCCAATACTACATTTAGGTTTTCTTTTTTCAACTTGTGTGCAAGTTTACCGATAGTAGTGGTTTTACCTACGCCATTTACACCAACCACCATAATTACATAAGGCTTATGGTTGCCGTATTCAAAGTTCCTAAAGTCGTTGCTGTTGTTTTCGGCTAATAATAACTGAATTTCGTCTCTTAATAAGCCGTTAAGTTCAGTAGTAGATAGGTATTTGTCTTTAGCAACACGAGCCTGAATTCTATCGATGATTTTTAGCGTAGTGCTAACGCCAACGTCAGAAGTTACTAGAACTTCCTCAAGATTGTCCAGCACATCATCGTCAACGGTAGATTTTCCGGCAACGGCTTTAGTCAGCTTGCTAAAAAAACCTTCCTTGGTTTTTTCTAGCCCTTTATCTAGCGCTTCCTGAGCTTCAGGTGCGGTTTCTTTCTTTTTGAAAAAATCGAATAAACCCATAATTTCATCAATTTATTATTTGTTTTTCAAGGTTGATCAGTGTTCCCAAATTTATTTGGGAACGGTTTTATAAAATAAAAAAAGCCATTCCGTTAGTACGGAACGGCTCTTAAGCTATTCTTAAATATTGTTATTTGCTGCTACCAGCAATAGCATCTTTAACGTGATCATTGTGAACAATTGCTTCTTTGAATGAGTAAGCGCCAGTTTTTGGAGACTTAACCATTGTGATCACTTTTGAATATTCTTTACCTGTACCTGTTTTAAGGGTTGCAACTACTTTCTTTGCCATGTTTTTTTAAATTTAATGATTGAGTGAGTGAATTATGAATGACTGAATTTCAATTCTATAATTCAATCATTTACCCCTTCAAAATTATTTAATCTCCTTGTGTACGGTTACTTTCTTTAAAACCGGGTTGTATTTTTTCAACTCTAAACGCTCAGTAGTGTTTTTACGGTTTTTAGTAGAAATATATCTAGACATACCAGGCATACCACTTGTTTTATGCTCTGTGCATTCTAAAATAACTTGAACTCTGTTACCTTTTTTTGCCATTTCTTTATCTATTTATGCCGTAAGTACGGCAAATGTTTTTACAAATATCCTTTTTTCATGAAACGATTAATCGCTTCAGAAACACCAATTTTATTAATGGTTTTAATAGCTGAAGTAGATACTTTTAGTGTTATCCAACGATCTTCTTCAGGGATATAAAACTTCTGAAGTTGTAGGTTAGGATAAAACTTGCGCTTAGTTTTAACGTTCGAGTGAGAAACGTTATGTCCTTTCATCGCGGTTTTTCCTGTTAAATCACAAACTCTTGACATGACTTTATTTTGTTATTTGTTATTCGTCGCTTAATTCTTTTTAAGAGCCTGCAAATATCAGAATAATTTTTCTAATCATCAAGTGTGCCGTGAAAATATTTTAAAGATATTTTCTGTGTACCAAGCAAATGCTAAATCGCTAGCAACCAATACACCTTGTAAAGGAATTGAAAATGCCTCCAAAAGCCCTGTTCTTTTTAAAAAAATACTCAGGTTTGGTATTTCGAAATTTTAGCGGTTAAAGTGGATTCGCGTTGAAGCAAGTCGGATGTATTGCCATCTCGGAAAGGAACTAAGTTACTAGCCCTAAATTAGCTTTAGTCATTTTCATTGGCAGAGGCTTTTTATTTGGCCGTGTTTGGCAATTGGGAAAATTTGAATAAATATGGTGATTTGTTGATATGTTGTTTGTAAAATTGAGACGATTTTGATGTTTTTATAGTATATAAATACTTATTTTAGCATCCAAACAATCCAAAACCTATTATAAATTACTATGCAGATCACATCTTTGGAGCAGTATGAAGAAAGCTACAAAAAAAGTATTGAAAACCCAGAGCAGTTTTGGGGCGAAGTAGCCCAAAATTTCCAGTGGCGAAAACCTTGGTACAAAGTTCTCTCTTGGAATTTTGAAGAGCCAAGCATCAAATGGTTCGAAGGTGCCAAGCTTAACATCACCGAAAATTGTTTAGATAGACATCTGGAGCATAACGCGAATAAGCCGGCAATTATCTGGGAACCAAATAATCCAGATCAAGATAGCGTAACCTTAACTTATAAGATGTTGCATGAAGCCGTTTGCCGTTTTGCCAATGTTTTAAAAAGAAATGGAGCGCAAAAGGGTGATCGTATTTGTATATATATGCCAATGGTACCTGAATTAGCCATTGCAGTATTGGCTTGTGCTCGTATTGGTGCGGTGCATTCAGTGATTTTTGGTGGTTTTTCTGCCAAATCTATTGCCGATAGAATTAATGATTCTCAGTGTAAACTGGTAGTTACCGCTGATGGTGTATATCGCGGGGCAAAGCCTATTCCATTGAAAGATGTAATTGATGATGCATTAATTGGCTGCCCTACGGTAGAAAAAGTTATTGTACTTACCCATGTTAGAACACCTGTAAGTATGCTGAAAGGTAGAGACGTATGGTGGGAAGATGAGGTGAAACACGTAAATGCTGTTTGTGAAGCTGAAGAAATGGATGCAGAAGATTTGCTGTTCATATTATATACCTCAGGTTCTACAGGAAAACCAAAAGGGGTAGTGCATACCTGCGGTGGCTATATGGTTTATGCGGGTTATACGTTTAGCAATGTGTTCAATTATCAGCCTGATGAGGTCTACTTCTGTACCGCTGATATAGGTTGGATTACGGGACATTCTTACATTGTTTACGGTCCATTGTCGCAAGGTGCTACTTCCTTAATTTTTGAAGGCGTACCTACTTATCCTACACCTTCTCGTTTTTGGGATATTGTAGAAAAACATAAAGTAAACATTCTTTACACTGCGCCAACGGCCATCAGATCATTGATGAGTTTTGGAGATGAGCCTTTGGAAGGAAAAGACTTAAGCTCGTTGAGGGTTTTAGGTTCGGTAGGAGAGCCAATTAACGAGGAGGCTTGGCATTGGTTTGATGAAAAAATTGGCCACGGCAAAGCGCCAATTGTAGATACGTGGTGGCAAACGGAAACGGGCGGTATCATGATTTCGCCAATAGCTAACGTCACCAAAACCAAACCTAGCTATGCTACTTTGCCTTTACCAGGGATACAACCTGTATTGGTTGATGAAAATGGTGTGGAAATAGAAGGTAATGATGTAAGTGGTAACTTGTGCATTAAATTCCCATGGCCAGGCATGTTGCGTACCACCTATGGTGATCATGAGCGTTGTCGTCAAACTTATTTCTCTACTTATCCAGGAATGTATTTTACAGGCGACGGATGTTTGAGAGATGAAGATGGCTACTATAGAATTACCGGTAGGGTTGATGATGTATTGAACGTATCAGGCCATAGAATTGGAACCGCAGAAGTAGAGAATGCCATTAATATGCATGCTGGTGTGGTTGAGAGTGCGGTAGTAGGTTATCCTCATGATGTGAAAGGGCAAGGGATTTATGCGTTTATCATTTATCCAAACCACCACCAAGATGCGGAGTTAACCAAAAAAGATATTCTGCAAACGGTTACAAGGGTGATTGGTGCGATTGCTAAGCCAGATAAAATTTTATTTGTATCAGGTTTGCCCAAAACCAGATCTGGTAAAATTATGCGTAGGATTTTGAGAAAAATTGCTGAAGGAGAAACTTCAAATTTGGGAGATACTTCAACCTTGTTAGATCCAGCGGTGGTTGATGAAATCATCGAAGCAGCTAAAAAATAAAATATCCACCACGTGGAAAAGTAAGGACAGGTTTAGTTAGCCTGTCCTTTGTTTTTTACTTCAAATTTCTTTTCAGAATAAACCACATCGTTATCGGTGATTCCCTGTACAATGATCCTGAACATTCCTGTGATATCACCTGTGTAGAAGCTTAGTTCCGTTTCTTTTTCTTTGTTTAAGATAGTGCCGTAGTTCCAGTAGATGGTAGAGAAAAGAGCAGGTTCTGCGGGATCTTTGTGGTCATTTAGATAAAATTCTTTATGATAACTTATGCCCGAAAACTGTACATAGGATTTGTCTTGTTTATCAAAGGTTGTGCAGCCCATGTACGGAGTTTTCATAGTGCCGCCATAAGTTCTTCCTTGTATAGGTTGGGTATTACCTATATCTGCAACATGGTTTGGACAATTTAAAATATTGTATCTACAAACATAATCTCCGCAGGCATTTGCGCCGGGAGCACCTTGATAATTAAAGCTGTTATCTTTTTTATTGGTAATGGTCACTTCTTTTAGCCTAATGGCTTTTTCATTGCTTTTGAGTACCAAATCAGTATTGTTGGCTAAAATTAAAGGGACAAGGTCTTCAAAAGAGCTTTCGGTTTTTGCCAACTCCCCGCTAGCTTTTTCAAATGAATCGTGGATATTAACTTCAAAATTTTCTTTATCTGCACCATTCACAAATAAATATGTTTTTTTGCCATACTCCATCATATATTCTGGTTGATGTAGATTAAAAGTCCCTTGTGGTGAAGTCTCGAATGTTTTGATTTGGTTTCCACCAAAAATGGCTAAGCTCATTGGTTTGCTGAGTTGTTTTTTGCCCTTTTTAACATTGCCTACTATTAATAAACTATCTGTTGTTTTTGTAGTGTCGTTTGGCTTTACATTTAGCAAGTGTTGCCAAGTGTATCTTCTCCATCCTTTGGCCAATAAAATCTGTTCGAGATAGTTCTTGTCTTTATATCCATTGCCGTTAATGCTAGACGGGGCATTTTCTAGCTCATTTTTAATGTAGGAGTAGGTCTCAATATCGTTACTGTTTTTTAAAGAAACTCTATTTTCTTGTACTACGGCTACGGATACAATGGCATTAGACTTTAGCTCATTAGGACTCAATTTAAGGGTTACTTTTTCTCTTTGAAGATAGGTGGGGTTGTCTGTTTGGATTTTAATGGCCTCTTTGTTGTCGTAGTGGGCAAAGAAAATTTGTTCAGCTAATGGTCTATCTAAGCTATCGGTAACGGTAATGGTTTGTATTCCTTTGGGAATTTCGGTTAAAGGAATTTTGATACTTCTTGTACGATAACCTTCCGTATCAAATGGATAATCTATAAAACACTTTCTGAAGTTGTGTACTCTTATGAATATTTTCTGCTCGCCGGTGCTCCGTAGTAGTAACTGTAAAGTATCTTGAGGAAGTACGTTGGTGATATTCATGACCAAACCCCTGGGAAGTGCTTTAGGTAAAATATAAGTGCTGTCGGCCACGGTCTCATGAGCTATTTTTACACTATAGATAGCATCTGCCGCAGGAACTAATTTAAATTTTCCAATGCCGTAACTGCTGGTTTCTATGGTGTCGACAACTGTATTGTTCTTATACAAGAATGCTTTGATGGCAATTGGTTTTTTTTTTGGGTCGGTTACTTCCCAGGCAATGGTAGAAGACACATTGTTCACTAAGTTACCGCCTACTGGAAAAAATTTAACCACTGCTTTTATTTTATTCGGAGGCAGATTTAAGCTCAAAAAAGTGCTGTCTTTTAAATATTTCAACCTTACATAGATGTTGGGATCAATAAGGCTTTCTTGTTTGGGGAGAGAGAGAAGGAGCTGGCCTGAAGCATCTGTTTTTGTGGTTTTTTGTTCCTTTCCGTATCTATAGTTTACGGTAGTGGGTTTTGGTAAAAACTTATTGTCGTTTGAAGTGACCGAAATCAATAGCTTATGTTCTTTGGCCTTGTTGTTTGGTTTTTCTAAAAAAGCAATATTCCCTTTGAAAGGCAAATCGATATTGGTTTTAATGGTAATTCGTTGCTTAAACGTGAGTTCTGGTTTACCATTGACCAATTTATCGGTATAGGCCAAAAAGTGATAATCGCCTGTCAGTATAGAATCTGGGAGGACCATGTTGCCAAAAGCAAGTCCATCTTGGATTAAAAACTTATCTAGTTTTACCAGAGAACTATCCATATCCCTGATTAATGCAACTGCCAAAATTTTATGGGCTTTATGTTTAAATTTTCCAGTTTTTAATAAATAAGCAGTGAAATAAGCGGTTTCATTGTTGGAATAAACATTCTTGTCGAAATGGATAAATAAATTGGTAGTTGGATTTGCAAGATTATTGAATGCAATTTTCTGGAGAATATCTTTTTGGCCATAACTTTTGGCGAAAAAAAACAGTAATAAATTCAGGAGGAGAAAACTGCGCATGTCTAAATTTAGAAAATGCTATTCAAATTGTCATGGCCTCTGTGTAAATAATTGTTTACTAGTGAACTATTGTTTTGTAAAACATCCCATAGGTTTGCTTGTTGTTTCTACAGTCACAATTTAACTTAAAAAACTTTAATTATGGATAAGCTGGAATTAAAAGGAAAATGGAACGAACTTAAAGGAAAGATTAAACAAGCCTATGGGGATTTAACTGATGACGATTTGATGTATGAGGAAGGAAAAGATGAAGAGATGTTGGGTAAATTACAACAGAAAACTGGAAAAGGCAGAGACGAATTGGTAAAGTGGATCAAATCATTATAACCACATATAGGTTCATAAAAAAAGCCCCGTACATACGGGGCTTTTTTTATGGTTAAGTATTCCGATTAGTAACCGAAAATTTCTTCTAAGGTTAACGTTTTAACATTGCCAAATTTGGCCATATCTTCTTGTTTAACTTTCTTGTCAGAAGCAACAATTAGATAAGAATAAGGCTTGTTCGCTATTTTTTGTTGGTGGAACGTATTGATGGTTTCGAAAGTGATTGGTTTAATCTCTTTATATCTGTCTATTCTAGAATCGTAATTGTAACCCAATTTTTTGTCAGCGAAATAACGACCAAAAATTGCGTCTTTCAAGATTCTGTCTGATTCGTAGCTGCTTAATAAATTAGCTTTGGCACCATCAAATGTTTTCTCGCTTTTTGGCAATACATTTAATAGTTCGTTCATACCAGCTACTGCTTCGTTCATTTTGTCTGCTTGGCTACCTACGTAAGCAATCATGCTGTATTCTTTATCTGCTCTATCTGGAGAGACATAGCTTGCGTAAGTTGAATAAGCCAAAGCTTTAGATTCTCTGATGGTTTGGAAAACTACCGAACCCATACCGCCACCAAAATAGTTGTTAAATACTTCGATGGTTGCACCGTCAGTTTTGTTGTATAAACCAGTGTTTCTTAACCAACGGATTTCAGATTGAACCATGTCATAGTTGGCAAAGTAAACTTTATTTGAATCTTGAACAGTATACGTATACACTTTAGCTGGAGCAGCTGGTGTGAACTCTTTTGGCAAAGCATGTGCTTTTTGGATATCAGCAGTAAACGCTGGTAAATCTTTGGGACCATAGTAAGTTACTACGTGCTCGTAATTGTTCAGGTTTTTTAACAAATAAATCAAATCATCAGCTTTAATGTTTTTCACTTCATCATTGGTTAAAACATTGTTGTAAGGATTTAACTTGCCATATTGTGCATACGAAGTAAGACCATTCATGATGGCACCTTTGTTCAATTTCGAGTTTTCTCTTGATTTAAGGATGCTATTTTTCAATTCGCCTAATGCCTTTTCGTTAGCTTTTACATTGGCAAAAATATGCTCAACCAAAGCCACTGCTTTATCGAAGTTCTCTTGCAAGCCGCTAACATAAATAGTGGTGGTTTCGGTTCCCACATTTAAGCTGTAAGAACAAGCAATGTTATAAAACTCCTTGCTTAGTTCCTCTGCGGTGTATTTATCTGTACCAAGGTAAGGAAGGTAGGTTGCTGCATATTGCAACAGCTTGTAGTTATTGCTACCTAAGTTAAAACGGTAAGTCATTCTGAAAATAGAATTCTCAGTGTTTTTGATCGATAATACTTCTGCTATGCCTGATTTACCAAAGGTGATGTCTTTTTGGTAATCCAAAAACTTAGGAGCAATAGGTTTAGATGGGCTAGCCAATAAATCTTTCACGAAAGGAGAAGTTAAGCCAGCATTAGCATTAATTGGCGTAATGGCAGGTTTGTCAACTTTAATAGTGTTTTTGTCTTCACCTTTGTGCTTGTAGCCAATTACATAATTGTCTTTAAAGAACGTGTTGGCAAAAGCTACTACTTGTGCTTTGGTAATTTTAGCAATGTCATTGGTCTCGCTTAGGTCTCTATCCCAACCCGTACCTCTGTTCATGATAAATACCGTTGAAAGGCTTTCAGCTCTGTTGCCGTTGCTGTCAAAAGCTTGCAAGAAGCTTAATTTTCTATTGGCAACAATTGCTTTTAACAATTCCTCGTCAAATTTTCCCTCTTTCAATAATTGGATTTGCTCCAATAATAATTTTGCCACGTCATCTAAACTTTGACCTTGTTTAGGTTGCGCAGATAAGTTGAACACGCCATAATCTTTCATTTGCTGGTAGGTAGCGTTGGCTCTCAATACCTTTTGTTGTTTGTTCAAGTTAATATCGAACAAACCAGCTTTTCCATTGGTTAAAATGCTACGGATTAAAGAAAGCATTAAGCTCTCTTTGCTGTTCTCTGCATAACCACGGTAGTAAACTTCCAATACTTCGGCACTTGGACCATAAACGTCAACCTTTTGGATTTTGGTCAATGGCTTTTCTGGTGCTGGATTATAAAGTGACAATGGTTTAGGTACCATATAGCTAAAAGCTTTATCCACTTTTTTGATCATCTCATCAGGATTTAAATCTCCTGCTAAAATGAGGGCCATATTGTTAGGCACGTAGTATTTGTTGTAGTAGTTTCTGATTTCGATTAACGAAGGGTTTTTAAGGTGCTCAATAGTACCAATGGTGGTTTGTTGTCCATAATTGTGCGTAGGGAACAATTTGTCCATCATTGCCTCATCCAATTTCCAACCATCGTTATCTAAACCTCTGTTTTTCTCTTCATAAACCGCCTCTAATTCCGTGTGGAAAATACGGAAGATAGGTTTACGGAAACGCTCCGACTGGATTGCCAAAAATTTATCTACCGCATTTGAAGGAAAATCTTCGTTGTAAACCGTTTCTTCGTACCAAGTGTGTGCATTGGTTGAATTACCACCAATTCCTTGCATCATTTTATCGTACTCGTTAGCAATAGAGAAGTTAGAAGCTTCGCCAGATACTTTGTCGATTTCTTTGTAAATCTCTTTACGTTGTGCAGGATCAGTTGTTTTGTTGTACTTTTCGTAAAGGGCGTCAATTTTATCTAACAATGGCTTTTCCTTAGCCCAGTTAGCGGTTCCAAATTTGTCGGTTCCTTTAAACAATAGGTGTTCCAAGTAGTGAGCCAAACCCGTTGCGTTTTTTGGGTCGGTGTTACTACCTGCTCTAACGCTCATGCGGTATTCAATCTTAGGCTCCTTATAGTTTGGAGAAAGAATAACAGTTAAGCCATTTTTTAGGGTATAAAAGCGAGTTTTAGAGGGGTCGTTGGTTACATATTTGTAGGTGTAACCTCCTGCTGTGGCCGTTTTCCACTGATAGGTAGCGTTTTGGGCCACTAAGTTTGAACCTGCAAAAAGTAGGCAAACAGCTAGTAGTATTTTTTTCATATTGAAATAAGTTATCATTCAAATATACAAAGACAATTATATTAATGAGATGTTGCACCACAAAAAATAGAAGTATCTGAAATAGTTGTATTTGATACTTAGAAAAGGGCTGAGGGCTATTGCTATATTTTCTGTATTTTTGGCACAGCAAGCCCCAAAATAATAAAACATGAAAGCAAAACCTTCTATATTGGTCGTTAACGACGATGGCATTACCGCTACAGGGATCAAAGCACTAATTGAGGTAATGAGCGAAATAGGGAATGTTACCGTAGTAGCACCCGATGGACCTCAATCTGGAATGGGCCACGCTATTACCATTGGCAAACCCCTACGTTTTGATAAGGTAGATTTGTATCCTCCTATTGAAATGTATAAATGCTCTGGTACCCCTGTAGATTGTGTAAAACTGGCCGTAAATAAGGTTTTTAAGGGTAAAAAGCCTGATTTATGTGTTTCGGGAATTAATCATGGGTTAAACAATTCTATCAATGTGATTTATTCAGGTACCATGTCTGCAGCAGTAGAAGGCGCTATCGAAAAAATACCTTCTATTGGTTTTTCGATGGATGATTTTGCTCAGGATGCCGATTTCTCGCATTGCAAAAAATACATTAAACAAATAACGGAACAGGTGTTGACCAATGGATTGCCAGAAGGCACTTTGTTAAACGTTAATTTCCCTAAAGGTGATGCCATTAAAGGCATTAAAATTTGTAGACAAGCGAATGCCAAATGGGCCGAGGATTTTGAAGAACGCCAAGATCCATATCGCAGGCCTTATTATTGGTTAACAGGAGTTTTCGAAAACTACGACAAAGGTGAAGATACCGATGTTTGGGCCTTAGATCATGGTTATGCTTCGGTAGTACCTGTTCAGTTTGACTTAACGGCACATCATGCCATCCAATTTTTAAATACTTGGGATTTTAAGGGCGGTGAAGCTAAATCTACATCTTCACGCAGTGCTGATGGCGTAAATTTGGGGTAAGATGGCGAAAATCTTTTCTTCCATTAAAAATCATGTGTTGGTTGGGTTGGGCATTGGTCTGATTAGCCCTGGAATATTGGCTAGCATTGCTTGGTATTTAATGCACCATACCACCGCCTTAAAAAAAGCAGATTTGTTGCTCATTGGCTGTGTAGCCGTAAACTTGCTATGGATGAATTATTTCTTTAAAGTGAATAAGGAAAATGCAGGTAGGGGGGTAGTAAGCGCTACTTTTATATGCGCTTTCGTGTTTTTCTTTTACAAAATAATGCAAGAAGTTTGATATGGTTAATTGTTTTAGATAGGATTAACTGTTAACTAATCCCTAACTCCTAAGTTCTGGTCCCTAACCACTAATAAAAAATGAAATACTACTTAATAGCAGGAGAAGCTTCGGGCGATTTACATGGGGCGAATTTAATGAAGGCTTTAAAAGCCGAAGATGCCCAAGCGGAGTTTAGGTTTTTTGGTGGCGATAAAATGCTGGTTGAAGGAGGTGAGTTGGTAAAGCATTATGCGGATATGGCTTTTATGGGCTTTACCGAAGTGCTGTTGAACCTGCGCACCATTTTGAAAAACATGAAAGCCTGTAAGGCGGATGTGTTGGCTTATCAACCACATGTATTGGTACTGATTGATTTTCCTGGCTTTAACCTTAAAATTGCCGAATTTGCCAAGCAACATGGCATTAAGGTTTGCTATTATATTTCGCCAAAGGTTTGGGCATGGAACCAAAAACGGGTGCTTAAAATTAAGCGTATTGTTGATCATATGTTCTGCATTTTGCCATTCGAAGTGGCTTTCTATAAAGAATGGGGAATGAAGGTAGATTATGTGGGCAATCCTTTGTTGGACGAGGTTTCACAATTTGTACCGAATGCTCATTTTAGAAAAGAACATCAGCTAAGTGAGCAACCTATCATTGCGCTTTTGCCAGGTAGCCGTAAGCAGGAAATTGAAAGGTTATTGCCTGTAATGCTTAGCGTGGTAGGTCAATTTAAGGATTACCAGTTTGTAATTGCTGCGGCGCCAACTTTTGGAGCAGACTATTACCAACAGTTTATGGGAAATAGCAAAGTCGCTCTGGTGTTTAATCAAACTTATCAATTGTTACATCATGCCCATGCTGCAATAGTGGCTTCGGGTACTGCGACTTTGGAAACTGCTTTGTTTAATGTACCGCAGGTAGTGGTATATAAAGGCGGGACTGTTTCCATTGCTATCGCCAGGTTGTTGGTTAAAATCCGTTTTATTTCCTTAGTGAATTTAATTGTAGATAGAAAAATTGTAACCGAACTCATTCAAGAGGACTGCAATTCACAAAAAGTGACTGTAGAAGTTGCTCAGATTATCGAAGGAAAGGGAAGACAGGAAATGTTGGAGGGTTACGCTCATTTGCATCAATTGATGGGAAAAGCCGGAGCTTCTGAAAGGACTGCAAAATTGATTGTGAAGTACGTTAAATAGTAGTTAAATACCTACTTCTAGGTATTGCGATGCATCAGTGCTAGCAATACATTTGAGAAAATTTAGGTTAAGTGAATAGGATTTTGTTTGTCTAATCTCCGCTTAACTGTGTTATTGTGTTGGGGAGGACTGGATAGTCTTCCCTTTTTTCATTTTATACTTGTATAATAATTTTAAATATTTACTTTTGCCACCATATCTGGGGGATTAGCTCATTTGGCTAGAGCGCTTGCCTGGCAGGCAAGAGGTGGCCGGTTCGAATCCGGCATTCTCCACACTTAAGTCGATTTATTAATTTAGATCGACTTTTTTGTTTAATGCGACTTATGTTAAATTATTCGAAAATTTTTAAAAGGCTCAAAAACGGTAAAGAGATTATTTCCTTTTATAGTACGAAAGAGGATTCTTTTACAGTAAGGTTAAGTGCGAAAGACAAGGGGTTTTTACTTCATTTTTTTATTTTCAATGGTAATGATGTTTTTGATGAACGAAATTATGAAGAAGAAAGTGTTGTTATTTATCCAGATTTTACAAGCCTTGTAGAGGCTCTAGAGTTAAAATTTCCAGGTATTAAATTGGTCACAAATGAAGACTAAGAAAACCTGTTCTTTATCATAAAAATGAAAAGTTTAATTTTTAGAAAGTGGCTGGAAGAATTTGTACTTCCAATTACGGCGTAAAGTATGCAATTCTGCAAAACTTCAAATTGGATATTAATGACATTTAAAAAAAATATACCTTTAGCATTATGAGGTACAATTGCTTAATTATAGATGACAATGAAATAGAAAGAGATTTGATTGAAGCGTACCTTTCAAAATTTAGTCAACTTCATGTAGTGGCTGTTTGCGAGGATGGGATAGCAGCCTTACAAGTGTTAAGTGATGAAGATATTGATATTGTTTTTTCTGATATTGATATGCCAGATTTGTCTGGAATAGCGCTACTCAAAAGTATTAAAAATCCTCCCGTTTTTATTTTTGTAACATCGCATTTGCAACATGCTATTGAAGGTTTTGAGCTTGATGCGCTTGATTTTATTATGAAACCTTTGAGTTTAGAGCGTTTGCTTAAATCGGTTAATAAAGCTACTGCCTACATAGATTTAAAACGTAAGGCAATACCTCTATCCTCAGAAAAAACTTTGAATGAAGACGGTGTTTTTTTTATTAAAGACGCTAAAGGCTATACACGTCTTCATTACGATGAAATAATTTACGTTGAAAGCTTTGGCGATTTTTCAAAGTTTTTTACCGATCAAGAAATGCATATTGCTTTAGTTAACCTTAAAAATTTGGAACCTCAACTTCCGAATAGCTTTTATAGGGTTCATAAACAATTTATAGTCAACTTTAGCAGAATAATAAGTGTAAGTACGTATGAAATAATTCTAGAAAATGATTTCAAAGTGCCATTGAGCCCATCTTACCGAGATGAACTGATCTCTCTCGTTACAGATAAAACTTTAGTAAGAAGTGCTAAGAAATGAAATTACCGAACAAGTTTTTAATCGACTAAGAGCATATTGGTTTGTGTCTTTATGCGTGCTTAGGGAGTTTAAGGATAAAAGTTGTTCCGTTTGGCGAATTTGTACCAGCGCTTAGTTCAGCATTCAGTAACCTGGCGAAGGTTTTACATAAAGTTAAACCTAGTCCAGTGCCTTTTTCTTTATTTGTGCCTAAAGAGCTTTCTCCAAGCTGGTTTTCTGCTTTGTTAAAAGCCGTAATTTGATCATGGTTCATACCTACGCCGTTGTCGGTAACCTCAATGATCGCACAATCTTCATTACTATTTGTATTTACACTAATTTCACCACCTTTGGGTGTAAATTTGATGGCGTTACTCAGCAAGTTTCTAACGATAAGGGCCAGCATATTTGGATCTGTAGTAGTCTTTACTAAGTCTTTTTCTGTATAAAATAATTTGATTTGTTTCTGATCTGCTTCGCTTTTCATCGTTGCAATTACATTCAGTAGTGCATCGCCAACCATTATTTGCTCTAATGCTGGCTTAACTCCTTGTAGCTGACTAGAAGCCCAATTGAGTAAGTTTTCCATCATGGTAGAAGTATAGCCTAAAGCGTTTTTTAAGTTTGCGGCATATCTTTTTAGCTTTTCTTCACTAACATTGCCATTTTCTAATAAATGAATGAAGGAAATTAGTGAGTTTACAGGCGCACGCATATCATGGCTTACCACACTAAAAAGTTGGTCTTTCACTTTGTTTAAGTGTTGTAATTCTTCCTTTTGAGTAGACACTAGTTTGTTTAATTTAGCTGTCTTACGTTTTGCACCGTAAACTAATAAGGAAGCGGTTAATAAAACTATAGCTAATGCCAATAAGAATATAGAAATGTTCTGGTTTAGCTTTATCGTATTTTGTTGAACTAATAGTTGTTGATCTGTTCTTTTTTTTTGTAGTTTGGAAACAAACTGCTGTTGTTTTAATTGGTTTTCTTTGAGTTGTTTTTCGTGTTCTAAACTAGCCTGTTTTTGCAAAAAGCTTAACCGTTGAATGTTTTTTTCTTGGTCGCTAAGTGCCAATTGCTGCTGCTTTAGAAGTAGTTCCTGTTGTCTCTTCTTGACCAGTAATACTTGCTTGTCTAGTTCAAGACTAGTGAACTTTTGCTTGGTTTGGTAATCTCTTTCCTTAATGGAAAAATCTAATTGAAGCTGCTTTCGGGTAATTTCTTTTTCCTTCTCTTGATTAAAAATTTCGTCTTTAAAAGCGATGTACTTTTTATAGTATTTAAGCGCATCGTTAGGTTTGTCTTGTATCTCGGCGAGATTACTTAATGCTAGGTAGGCATCTCTTTGTAAACCTAATATTTTGTTAGTGTTTGCGATTTCTAAAACATCAGTAAGTAGCGTTTCGGCTTTACTGTTTTGATTTGTTCTTGCATAGAAGTTTGCTAACGCCATCATGCTTTCTGCACGTTCTTTATTGGTGCTAGTTTTTGCATAATTTTCTATAGATTTTAAATAGAATTTTAGTGCATCATCATTTTTTTTTAAAGCACTATACACATTTGCTTTAGTGAGAAAAATACTTCCGAGTAAGGTTTCCTCCTTTAATTTTTCTCCAAATTTTAGAGACTGTTCCAGCGCATCTAATGATTTTTGATATTGCTGTCCTTCAGTCAAACCTATTTTCTTAAGTTCTTCGCTATTTGACTTGAAATAGGTGGTGCCTAAATTGGCGTAGCTAAGTGCTGTGCCATATTCGTTTCCAGGATGCTTACGAAAAATTGGTATTGCTTTTTCTAGATACTGAACGGCCTTACTTTGTTGGTTTAACAAATCGTAAACACTTGCAATATTAACGTAGCAACCAGCTACACTTACCTGGTCGTTGTTATCGGTGAATAAAGCAATGGCTTTGAAGTTGGCATCCAACGCCTTGGCATAGTCTGGAATATTGACATACATGGCGCTTAAGTTTTGATATACTCCGCCCATCAAGTCGTTATCCTTCAGCTTCGAAAACTTTTCTAAGGCCTTGAAGTAGTATTCTTCGGCCACAAAATAACGGCTATAATTATGATGATGAAAGCCTAAACGAAAATAAGTGTCACCAGTCACATTGTATAATTTCAGTTTTTCGGAGAGACTTATGGTAAGATTTGCATAATACTCAGCTTTTTGGGTATTATTTAATGAAATATAGCTTTTGTATAAGTCTTCGTATCTGGATAATTTTAGTTGATTTTCTTCTTTCTGCAGCTTAGTTAGTTGTAGCAGGCTGTCTATCTTTTTATTTAATGAATTTTGAGCATTAACATCACAAAAAAACAGCAATACTATGAGCAAAAACGAAAGCGGAAACTTCATTTGGAGTATATAGCGTTAAGGAGGACGCTAATATATAAAAAATGAGCTAAAGGGGCAAAGCGATACGGATAGCGGGATAAAATAGAAAAGCGCAGACCTAATGGCCTGCGCTTAAACTTTAATGGTAAGAGCGTACTATTTTTTTATCAATTTTTTAACTTCTTGTTTGGCATTACCACTTAATTTAAGCAAGTAAATGCCCTTAGGATATAGTATTAAACTTATGTTAATGTTACTGGTGCTTTTGTTTACAGTTTGCTTTTGTAATATCCTGCCATTAATGTCCAGTAATTCAAAGTGCTCGTAAAGTCCAGTAGGAAATGTAATAGTAGCTAAGTCGGCTGTTGGATTTGGATATACTTCAACATTGGAGTTTGTTAATTGAAAGTTTACTACGCGTTCACCCAAGATAGTTCGCTTACCGTCAAGATCTATCTGTACCAATTGATAGTAATTATTGCCATTTAATGGACTTCTATCTGTGATCTGGTAACTACTAACAGTAGCGCTATTTCCTTTGCCCTTTACTTCCTCTATTTTTATAAAAGCTTGGTCATCGCCACGTCTGTAGATATAGAAAGCTTGGTTGTTTTGTTCTGAGGCTGTTTGCCAATTTAATAGCGCAACATTGCCCTGAGATTTTGCTGTAAAAGAAGTTAAACTAACGGGAAGTGTACTGTCTACAAATTTTAAATGGCTTAATCCATTGTTTGTGCTAATCCACAATCCTTCATTTCCATCTAAAAGTAGATGGTTTATATTATTAGAAAGCAATTCATTATTGGTGTTTTCGCTAGTATACTGTGTGAATTTTTCGCCATCAAATTTTATCAAACCATATCCCCAAATAGTAAACCACATACGATTTTCTTCATCTATAAGAATTGGGTCAAGTTCCTCTACTTCATCATCCACCTCAAAATCGCTCGTATAATGTGTCCAGGTTTCTCCATCAAGTTTACTGAGAGTGATTTTGCTATTATTGTAATTGAAGGCCATTGCCCAAATGTGGTTAGCTTTATCTTCGAAGGCATTTATAAAATAACTATTAGAGTTTCCAAAAATAGCGTTAGCGGCGTATTTTTTCCAAGTACTTCCGTCGAAAGTCGACATTCCTTCGTAACCATAGAGCCATAGCTTTCCTGATTTGTCCATGAAACCTCTATCTATAGAGCTAATTAATTCGTTGTTTGTATTGCTGGGATAGTAGCGTTCCCATGTTGAGCCGTTGTATTTAGCCAAACGATTTTGGCTATGTACCCATATATCATTATTATTGCCTAAAATGAAAGAGGCTTCAGAAACATCGTTTAGTATATTGCTTGTATTGAAGTTGTTGTTACTGTCTGCCTCCCAATTTTTTTGATCGTTACTTTGGCTATTTGCCACCCTGCTAGGCATAATCGGGCCACCTTCACGTAGGATAAATCTTAAAACCCCTCCAGACTCGCTGGTACTTGCCCAAACGTTTCCATCTTTATCTTCGATAGTTTTGCTAATAAATACAAACTGGTTAGTAGGTAATTCATAAACAACTTTAAAGGTTTGGTTACGATACACCAATAATTTTTTAGCGGATTTAAACCATACAGATCCATCTTTAGTTTGGAAAATTTTATCAATTGCATAACCATTTGAAATACCAACTGTGTTCCCTTCATTAAAGACTTGCCAGTTAACACCATCAAATTTCACTAATTGACGCTTGTTTGCATCATCGGCTGAGCGGCCTGATAACCATAAATTTCCATCCTTATCCTGAAAAGTGGAGAAAATGTCTCTCAGCTTTATTTCATCTCCATCATAGATTTTCCAATTTTGACCATCGAAAACTGAAATACCATATCCATTTCTAAACCAGAACTTACCATCGGCAAGCTTAGTGCCAAATTCAAACTTATCATTAACCAGTACATTTTCGTCTTTGGGAATTTCTTTCCAATTTTGTCCGTCAAAAGTTCGCACGCGATCCCCTAAAAACCATAGTTCCCCGTTTAATAGCGCTGTACCGCCAAATAGAGCATTCTCTCCTGAGGTTTCAGCACTATCATATGTCTTGAAATTAACACCATCGTAACTAAACAACCTTATGGTATACGTATTCATGTCTAAGAGTTCTACTCCCCACAGGGTTTTGTCATCGGCTTGTCCAATAAAATGAGTTAAACCCCTTACATCATTACTTAATGGCGAGTTGATGGGATAGTTTGTCCAAGTCTCAGTACTGGTATTATACTTGCTGTATCCCACTTGTTGATATTTATCATCAATTAAATATAACCATAGGTTACCAGCTTTATCTACCATTATGCCATCTACACTGCTTTCTGCCGCACCGCTGTTGGTTCTATCTAGCGTAGACCAAATATTTGTAGTTGTATTGTAGTTGAGTATATCAAGAGCGGTAGGAAACCATACGTTTCCGTTTGTATCTTCTGCTGCGCTTAGACCGAAAGGCGGTTTAGCGTTGACTGTGTAGCTCGTAATTACTGTTCCATTTTTTCCTATGGCTATGATATCATTCGCCTTATTTAACCATAAATTACCTTTGCTGTCTTCTAACAAGATGTATGATTCATCCTCTTCTAATAAGATAGACCAGATATTCGTTAACAAATCATGTTTAATTATTTTATTATTGATTTCTAGGTAAATTTCATCGCTATGCTTACTAACAATAAACTGATCGATCCAACCGTTAACAAGATTGTTGGTGTTGGAGCTATTGTATACTGTCCAACTGTCTGTTGTACCATGGCTAAGTTTAGCTAGTGAGTTTCTGCTTGATACCCAAAGATTTCCTTGTCTATCTACGTTGATGTCATCTAGATCTGTTAGTTCACCATTGGCAATTGTAGCTGGAGAGTAGTTAGTTGCTACATTATCTTTTAATTTAGTGATCAGCTTTTCATTCCCGTTGCCATAGGTTAAAAACCAAAATTCGCCATCTTTACCAGCAATTACCTTATCGGCATCACCTGCTGGGAGGCCTTTCTTTATTGTAGTATTTGCTACGGTATAGTTTTTCCAAACTTCTTGTTGTGCTAGCACCGTTGTAAATGCGAAGAGCAGCATGAGAAGCAGCAGGTTTATTTTTTTGAGATTTGAAGCGTAGAATTTAATCATGACGGGTTGTTTAAAAGATTTTAAGCTAAATATCATGGGATGGATTAAACTGTGCAATAAAAGTATACCACCATGTAGTGAAAGTCGATGAAAGTGTAGTTATGGAAGATTTTGAAGAGCAATGATTGCTTCTTGTTTGAAGCTGAATTTCAAGTTGATCATCTTAGATTAAGAAAGAGATAAGATTCGCAATCGTCCAAATTCAATATCTTTGCCACATCAACAAGAATTAATAGCGTTTGCCAGTATTGGCTTATACCCATGGATAAATACAGTTTTTTAGAAATAGCCGCTTTTATTGGGATCGTTCTTGTATTTCTTCTTTCGTTGTTTTTATTGACGGTAAAAACTAAACAAAGACTTGCAAATTACTTGCTTGCTTTTTTTCTTTTTACAAATGCTGTAGATGCTTGTAAATTTTTGATGCGTGAATTTCCGGTTAATTTCATTAACCTCGAGGCTTTTCGTTGGAGTATTAACTATTTGGTTCCAGCGTCGTTTTATCTATATGTATTGTCGGTTTGTTTTTCCAAATTTCGATTAAAACCAAAACATTTATGGCACACCATTCCGTTTGTTGCTTTCAATTTGTATATGGTTTATGGAATTTACTTTGAAGATAGGGCCTCGAAAGTGAATTTTATCAATGCTTTGAGCGAATCATCTATCATGCAATTTTTTCATATTCTTTTCGAAGTTCTATTTCAAGTATATTTTATTGCTTCATTTTTGGTGATTAGAAAATCTAAAACCGTCTATCTCGAAAATTATACCAATCCCAATATTTCTACTCTAAATGCACTTTCCAAAATAACAATTCTATATTACGTCTTACATTTCTTAGTGCTTATAAGATGGTTGGTTACTTTTATCTTTGGTTTTGGAGAACTTAGACAATGGGTTGTTACCCTTGATGGATTCGCTTTTTTCTTTTGTACTTGTTGGTATTTGTTTGTTGCGCTCAATAAGCCAGAATTTTTTAGGGGAGTTAATGCTCAATTGAAACCTATTGGAGATCTGGTTCAGAAACCAAAGCCTTATCCTGTCATTGATGACGAAAAAAGTAAACAAATAGAATCTTTAAAAGATTTTATGATTAAAAATGAACCTTATTTAGATTCGTCATTAACCATTCAGGATTTGGCAGAGCAATTAAAAATGCCTGTTAAAGATTTGTCAGCACTGATTAATCTGTATATGAACAAGCATTTTTTTGATTTTATTAATGAATATCGAATAGAAAAAGCCAAAGCAATATTGAAAGATCCATTGCAAAAGGAGTTGACTATTCTAGAAATTCTATATCAAATTGGTTTTAATTCAAAATCTTCATTTAGTACATCTTTTAAAAAATATACCGGAACTACACCTACAGACTTTAGAAAAGCCTCATTTTAATTTTTTTCTAACAAATGCGTTCGACTTTTTTTAATCGGTCGCCTATCAGCGCTTTTTACAGCACATTTGCAGAATGTTTTCTAAAATACCATTTCAATGAAGCAACGAATTTTGTTATTACTAATAGCTATTTTATTTACAAATTTTCTTTCTGCCCAAGAATCAAATGAACAAAAAATAGCAATCAATCAAATTGATTCGCTAATGATAAAATCCTACGAAAGAGGTTTGTTCAATGGCAATGTCCTTGTTGCTAAAAAAGGTAAAATTATCTATCAAAAATCATTTGGTTTTACAGACGGAACAAAACAAACTAAATTAAATAACAAGTCGATATTTAACATTGGTTCTATTGCAAAAGAGTTTAATGCTGTGGCTATTATGATTTTGGTGGAACGTGGCCTTCTTAATCTTGATGATCCTATTTCTAAATATAATTTGGGATTGCCGAAATGGTCAGAAAAAGTGACGACAAGACATTTGATTAATTATGCAAGTGGCATTCCTAAAATCGAAAACAAATTCATAGTCCCCAAAAATGATGAAGAAGCATGGAAGATTTTAAGAAGCACCGATACTTTATTGTTTGAACCAGGAACTGGTTACAAGTATGACAATGGCAATGTCTTTTTGCAAAGAAGAATCATTGAAAAGGTAAGTGGAAAATCATTTGAAGAATTTGTCCTCAAAAACATTGTTCAACCATTGAAAATGACCAATTCGGTATTTGATCCAAAATTTGGTTACAAAAACCGAACATCTTGTTATGATATGGATAATGTAAAATGTCCAGAGTTGGAATTTATCAGTGGATGGCTTTGGGTAGATATCAATGATTTTTATAAGTGGATTGATGCGATGAATTCAAATCGTTTGATATCCAGGGAATCTTTTCAAGTTTTGTTGAATAATCCTTATGCAAAAGAAGAAGGAGGCTCTCTTGGGACATACTTAGAAAAAGATAATTTGCAACGCCATAATGGTATATCCTATAAATTTGAATCCATTTTCTTAAACGATTTTAAAAATGAGATAGTAATTATTCTGGTGTCGAATAGTCTAAATAAAGTTTGGTTTTTAGGGCATACCATTCACAACATCATGTTGGGAAAGGAGTACGGAATTCCTAAAAAATCTATTTATCAGGCGTTAAGAAAAGAGGCCTTCATCGACTTAAATAAGGCAATAGAGACTTACTATTTACTCAAAAAAACTTCCGAAAAGGAGTACAGTTTTGAAAACCCAAGTGAACTGAATACTTTAGGATATGAGTTATTAAGAGCAGGCAAAAAGAATGAATCTATAGAAATCTTTACTTTAGCAACAAAAGAGTTTCCAAATAATGCTAATTTATTTGATAGTTTGGGTGAAGCATTTTATAACAATAAACAATACGATTTGGCCATAGACAACTATAACAAAGCAATAAAACTTGGCGGAGCCAACGGAAATGCAGAAAAAATGCTTGAGAAAATTGAAAAGGAAATGAAGGAATTAAGACAAAAAAACTAAAACTGGAAAAAGAAGCGTCTAACATTGTGTTGCCAAAAATTGGGCTGAATGTCTTTGGTTGGATATTTGTACAAAGTTCAACATTCGTTCTTCTTTTGAAGTTTTGTACTCCTAAAACTGCCTCCAATTCAAAGCCCGAAAACTGTAATCTTTTGTAAGTTTTCGCTTTATTTTAAAGAAAGTCTAATATGATAGCATCTTCATTTATTGGTATTTGATATGGAACTCAATTTTTACCAGCCTCGCCACAACGGACTATTGGATGTTATAGAGGGCTATTATTTTCTTAGGGGAACGGAGAGTCAGGATAAGCTTAGCTATCAGACCTTTCCAAACAATTTTGCGATTCTCTCTGTCCTCCGCAATGCAACCCTGGATGTCGGGGACCATCGTGTCGATTGTATATCTTCGGAAAAACCTAACGTACTTTCTAACCTAACTTTAAACTATCAATCACCCATTACCATTAATTATCATGGCCCGGTAAATGAATTGACCGTTTATTTCAAACCGTTGGGACTTTATACCTTCCTCCAGCAGGTTTGGGGATCTGTAGACGGTACCTTTCAACAGTTTTGCCCATTTGCCGATTTTCATGAGTCGATGCAGTATGTACTGGATCAGCAGGACAGGGATCTCCAGCGACAGTTACTAGAAGATTACTGGTTGTCCAAGAAATTGTTTGTTGCAGAGCCTTTTATACATCGCTTAGTGGAAAAGATTGAGGGAGACCAGACCATTTCTGCCATTGCCTCTGACTTGGGAGTATCCCGCCAATATCTCAACAGGCGATTTCATCAATATCTCGCCAAAACGCCTTTGGAGTTCCGAAGGATTCAACGTTTCAGGAATGCCATCAAGGCGAAGGCCACTTCTAAAAATCTTACAGATCTGGCAACAGGTAGCCTCTTTTATGACCAATCGCATTTTATCAGAGATTTTCGTACGCTTACCCACCTTTCACCCAAATCCTTCTTTTACAAAACGGATACGGACAGGGAAAATGTTTGGTTATATGTGTAGTTAGTTTACACCTGTACAATTATATCTCTTGCAGAGCTTATAGTTTTGCAACTTATCACTTTATAAAATGGACTACTATATCAAAAATATTGCTGTTTTGCTTTTGGTGGGCTTTGCCCTAAATGCTAACGGACAGACTAATCCTAAACTGGCAAACACTATTGATAGTCTTTATCAGGTGGATCAGGACGTGCAGTGGAGGTATAAGGAGCTTTATGAACGGAATGCACCAATGGATTCTATTAAAAAGCAGGAGCAATTGAAGTTGGCAGCTTTTGGCCGGCATATCCATATCATCAAAGAGATATACCAGCGCTGGGGTTATCCTACTGGAGCAATGGTAGGGGAAGAGGCATCTCATCATTTTTTTGTGCTGATCCAACATGCAGATATTGATCCAGATTTTCAGAAGCAGATGCTGCCAATATTGGACAGGCTCTCCGTGAAGAAAAAAGTCTCCAGAAGGGATTATGCTTATCTCTATGATAGGGTGCAACGAAATACTGGTGGAAAGCAGCGGTACGGTACTCAACCTACATATGGCAAAGGAGGTAGCCTATTTGACGAACAGAACAGGATCATCCTTCCTCCAGATTTGGAAGATCCCCGCAACGTTGATAAACGAAGAGAAAAAGTAGGGCTCGAACCTCTGGAGAAATATTACGAAAGCATTCTTGAACTATTGGGCAGACCAAGGAAAAAACAATAAAGTTAACTTTCTGATTCGCCTATAAATTAGGTTTTAAAAAAGTGCTCTAACTCCAATTGAACGAAACACCAACAATATGGTGTTTCGTTTTTTTTATGTAATGCTTAACTCCAGAAATAAAATCATATGACTCTCCAAATACTATCCCAAGTGGCTGACCTTGATAGTTGTTCCTAAATAATTTTCAAAAAGGAAACCATACATGCTTTGATACTAAACTGCATGTTTGCGTTAGCGCCGAAAAGGTAAAAACACCTTTTTGAAACCGTTAAAATACCCGTTTATAAAAAGGTTCTGCCAGATAATTTTGGGAATAACAAATTAACCGATAGTAATTCACATTCACTATAAAAAAAGAATTATGCGCATAAAGATTTTTATAACACTTGTATTGGCATTGTTTTACACGGTATGTTATTGCCAAACAGATTTTCAACTTACCGTAGAAAGAAAACTGTCCAATGATCAATGTACAATGGGGTACTTAATAGTCGATGGAAAGGTGATCTGCTATACTTTGGAACTACCCTGGAAAGATAATGTCAACAATATAAGCTGTATCCCCGTAGGTTCCTACAATGGAATTTTAAGGTATGATAAAACTGATGGATGGAGAATTCAGCTTGAAAATGTTCCAAATAGAACTGGCGTGCAAATCCATATGGGAAATTACACGAGGCAAATTGAAGGATGTATTCTAGTAGGCACAGATGCTAAAGTTGATAACTGTACCGTCCTTAACAGTTCAGCCGCATATACTAAACTTAAGGAATCATTTTATGGGACCAGTATCCCCAACAGTACCCCTAACAAAAGAATTACAGTGACATTTAAATAAACAAATACATGAAAAGAATATCACTTATGGTGTCAATACTGTCATTAGCTGCTTCAACAGTATTTTCACAGGTTACACCAAACTCTATTAGATTTGATATTGGTAACTATATTGCCATTGATAATAATGGCAAATACGCTCCATACAATGCGCACGGATTTTATGAAAATGCTAGTACCACAACCGCTAATGTTTTTATTCTTCCGAATCTCAAACTTGATTTAACGAAGATCAAGTTCATAGGCACCAATGGACTTGAAACAAGTAGAAATACATCAGAGATCAGGTCGATCATTATACCAGTTACCATTAATCTTTCTTTACCCAACGAGAGTCAAAAAGCGGGAATAATAGCTAATATTAAAGGGAATACTACCATCCAAGCGTTTTATCCGCCAGTAGTAAAAAATGCAAATGGCTACCCCGTATTACATCCAATGGTAAGTTCAAATCCAGTATTGACACAGCAGTTGATCGCTATGGTTAATCAGTATGAGGCCAATGCTATTATTCCCCAGCAGCAACTGATCAATGATTACAATACCCGTTACAGGACACAAATTATTTCATTAACAGAGTTCGAAATTATTGTAGAAGCGGGAGATGAGGTTGTGTATAGTAAACGGTATCCAGGGACTTGGATAGGAACTGGCGGCACGCTCAAAAACATTACCATAGAGCATCCCACAGAATATGTTAGGAATCTTATCGCCCAAGGGAATGGCCAGATATTGGTAAGCTATAAATTCAGAGATTCTAAGCTCAGTAAAATAAATGCGAACATCAATGCCACTGCCATTGTAGATCAGTATCTAAATGAAGCTTTTCAAAATAGCGTTAGCCAGCGTTCAAGTGGTTGGTCGTTTTTAGGATTTGGTAGTAGTAAAAAATCTGTAAAGAACTCTATGAATCAGCAGGTAAGTCAACAGGCTTCTACGCAAAGTATTGCCAATACAACAATTGAAATGTATGATGCGGACGATTATATGATCAATCAGTTTGAGAGTGCTTTCTTTCCAAATCTGTCGCAGCAACAGACTATTCAAAATCATATTACAGCCGCCGAAAAAGCAAAGGCTGAAGGTAATACGCAGTTAATGGATTTACATCTGAAATATGCAGAGTCGCTTCAAAAAAATGATCCTAATCTAACCCCTAATATAGAAGCCGCTGTAGCTGCTTTGGGTAAAAAGGATTATGTTGGATTTATTGCAAATGGAGTACGTTGGGGCAATAATTCAGCAAACGGAAATACTTCGTATAGAAGGGTGTTGAATAGCCATGAAATGTCGAGCATGGCTTCGAACTGGAATTCCACTAAGGTAGTCTCCCTGCAACATGCTGTTACGCAACCAGTGCTCGTATCTCAGGAAGCGAAGTTCAGGCCGTCTTTGGGTGCTATTGATGCAATGCCTTTCCAAAATAATCTGTTAATGCTTAATGGTTATATGACGCAATCTCAAAATGTAAGAGGAGTTATTATTGGGCCAATTACTGCGGGAGGTGCTATGCAACGGAACAATATATATCCAGGTACGTTGATGACCAGAATAGGCAATTACCCGGTTTACAGTGGTCAAACCGTAACTGAGGCACTAAGCCACTATGAAGCAGGAGAAAGTATATATATAACGCTCATCGTACCTATACCAACTAATATCAATATTTATCAAGAACAAAGGGTGCAGGTTACCTTGGATGCTTATCCAGCTATAACTTCTAATTAATGTTTACTGCAAATTCTGTATACACCGTGTGCTTCACGATCTAATCGAGACTTACTATTTACTCAAAAAAACTTCGGAAAAAGAGTATAGTTTTGAAAGCCCAAGCGAACTGAATACTTTAGGATATGAATTATTAAGAGTGTGCAAAAAGAATGAATCTATAGCAATCTTTACTTTGGCAATTATGGCTTTAGCTTTTTGTTTGGTGTTGCTTGGCTTGGCTTCGCTTGTACAGAAATTGGTAGATGACGGCCTCGTGCAATCGCGGAGCACCACTAAACCGTCGGTTCACATGCATGTGGATCAGGTCGGCCAGTAATGTCGCCCGCCTTTGGGGCTCATAGTGTTTGATTAATTTTTCAAAATACCTGACCAGCTTTTTGTTCGTTTTTTCACTTACTTGTTGAGTTTGGTAGCTCTGATTGATCTTCTTGAATTCACTTTGGCCAAATTTCATTTCAGCGGCAAAACTTTCTGCTGACCAGCGATAGAAAGCGATTTGTTCGGAAAGGTGATTGAATGAGATTTCGCAAAGCTTTTGAGCAAATGTTAGAATCTGAGCATAAAGATCTTCTACAGAAAATAGCAATTGTTTCAATGCCCAAATGCTGTCCAAGTAGAAGAAATGCTCTGCAAGCTCGATCTGTTTTTCTCCATATCGGATGATTTCCCTATCATATGACTTAATCTCTAACCGTCTTAAATGCCCGTAATGTCTGCTGATATCCATCAGTTGTTGTATCGAAAGTAAGATCGATGGCAACTGTTTAGCATCTTTAAGCTTCAGCCGTAGTCGGAGATGTGGTTCGGGTTGGTTGTAGCGGATAAAGAACCATTCGTTGATCAATGCCTTTTGCTGATCAATTAAGATGCGGATTTCATTCGCCAAAAATTCGTTCATAATTTCTGGACGCATGTATAGCTCGACATAAAACCATTCTCCGCCTGGCATTCGTAAATCCCTTCGTAGGATTGGAGCTCTTTTGGTTGTGTAAGATTGGTAAACCTGATGAGGATTGATTAATGGTACGATAAACTGCGTATGGAAACTCTTGCCATCCTCATTGATTGCGATTGCTTCTGGGTTGATCAATGCTTCGGTTAGATAGATGTCTGTCGTTTGTTGTTTCTGGTACAAAAGTAGAAAACCGAGGTCTTCAGCTACTTTGGGGTCTATCACTAAGGTTTGATCACCCAGACCTACGGTAAATGGTTGCATTAACTGCTGTTCAGTTAACCAGTCGAGCAATCCTTCTACATTTTCGCATTTTGGTAACTTCCATTTGGCAGCACTCGCAATTGTGTTTTTATAATAAACACGTGGATAGTAGTCAAGATGGGGAAATATTGCTTGCAAATCGAAGCTTAATTTAGATTGGATGTTCTGATATTGCAGGTCGCAAAGAAAGCGGAACAGATCTAGATCGGAACGTTGATGATTATAAGCAGATGCCAAGCGAGGCACCAGTCTGGCACCGTTTTTGGCATGGTGAAGTAAGATTTGACCATTGCTTACACTTAACAGGATGTCTTCCAAGCGTAGCGGCTGCCCAAAGGTAGACCAACTTCCTATGGTCAGTTCGGTGGCATAGAGATGCTCTCTACGGTTCACATTATCCGTTCGTCCCTCGAATTGATAGGCAATATCGAAAAATATGGTTTCGGGGTTGGCACTTTGTTCAACAGCTGCCAATTGCAAACACAAGTCTTTAATGTCTTCTATCGCCGTGAAACGTCCCAACAACGCAGTCGCGGTGGCGCCACCCGCATGATGGATGACAGGGTGTCCTTCGTAAAGGTGAAATAGGATGCTACTGGTGTTGGGTAATGGGTTGTATTGAAGTTCTGGCTGGAAATCTGCCAATTGGATCGATTTACCTCTCATCATTTTTAACAATAGAAACTGCTCAAATTTCCCATAGGATAGCTGCCTGCCTTGATTTTGCTGCGGCCGATGCTGTAACTTTCCTACTAATGTAGCCTGCAAAAGCTCGGGCTGATGTCCGTAGCCAATGCCCAAGATAGGATCCAGTGCCAAGCTCAACGGGACACTACGTTGTTCCCATAATTGGAGAAAGTTATTTTTAAACTGCTCCAGTTGTGTATTGAGTGGCGCTTGCAAGGATTGGCCCATAAAAATGGCATATTCTTTTAATTCTTGGGCAATTCTTTGATCTAATCCCCCACCAAGGCAAGGCCGGCTGGCTATTATGTAAGGCTGCTCCGTGTTTTGTGTAGGCTGCTTGCGCTCAAAATAATCCTGTCCTGTAATGTTTGCTTGTAGGTCACATTCCAACACCTGTAATTCCAACAGTTGTTTCATTAATGAGATCAGGGGTCTTTTCTGTATGTTTAGTTGCGCCAACATTAGCGCAGCAATAACTTCGAAAGAGCGAAGTTCTTTACAAAAGTTGAGCAATAAGTCGATGTCCCGTCTACGTTCGATTGCATTTAGTTCAAACTGCTTTTCGCTTCGGAATAGGTAATGGAATTCCTCGCCATAAACATAACAAAGCGGATTGGTTCGATAGCATGCTTTTTTGAGAGATTGGTGATCATAGCTGATATCCTGTATGGCCTTCCAATTGGGTCTAGATAGCTTATTCATCTGCTGTTGCAACACAATAGAGCGGGAAGCCTTTTGTATCGGTACAACCGAAATTGCGGCAAACTCACCAAATGGGGTCGCACGGTAGCGGCTGCGGTTAAAGTACTTCCAAACCGTAAAACGGATTTTTTCTGGTTGGTTTTGAAGATCTGCCGCATCAAGCTCTGCGATGATTGGATAAAATTCCAGTGCACTTTCTTTAATAAGTCGCTTTAATGTAGGCCAAGCATCGATCATTTTCGTGTCTGTTGGGAACAGTGGGCTACGGCAGATTGCCTGGCTCAGCACCTGCAGTTGGCTTTGGTTTTCAGCTTTCATAGTTTAGGATAAGGAACCTTTACAAACATAACCGTTTGGTGTATCAATCGTAATAACAATTGGGAAGAATTGGAGGGCTTGGTGCGCTTTTTAGAAGGTGAAAAGTCTTGCTTTTAGCATTAAAGCTGATCCCCGCAACGTTCTGGGCTAAAGCAGATAAAGGATTTTTTAAACATATTGCTGCCTTGCACGAAATTGCTCATAGATGACTGGTGATAGCGGTTTTCTTCCATTTTGGGCTGTTTTGCTAGCCTAACAGTATCATTGAAAATTAATTATTTGGCACAAAGCGGATGGTCAGTTTCGTTAGATAATATCTGCCGTCGGGTCCGTGTTGCAATTGGGCGTTTTCGCCATAGGTGTCTTGCAACCTGGATTTGATGTTGACCAAGCCGTTCCCCGTGCTTCGATAGTGCTCATTGCCCCCTTCTTTAAGGTTACGAGTAGTAAAGATGATCCCTTTACTGTCTCCCTGGAACATGATCTCTGCTGGAGAGGAAGCATCCACCAAGTGACCATGCTTAAAGACATTTTCAGCCAAGGTTAACAAAACGATGGGGATCAGTTGCGCTTCCTCATCATCCAGTTTGCTCTGGAAGTGGATATGCAGTTTGCCTCCAAACCTCATCTGGTTCAGCTTGATAATGTTATCGATTTGTGCCAATTCTTGTTTGATCGGAATAAGCCCGTCAACGGTTTTCTCCATTGCGAAATGCATCAGTTCCGATAGACCTAATATCGCTTCATCAACCTGTTCGGGCTTGCGCTTACTTGCATAGCGTATAAAATTGAGCATGTTGAACAGTAGATGCGGATTGATCTGCGCTCTTAAAAAATCACGCTCGGTTCTTACCAATTTGGCATTTAATTGTTCCATTGCCAGTGCTCTTTCCATTTCGTTTCTTGCCCTGCGGAGATAGGTGTGCAGAAAGTAATAACCAGAGGAGAACATAAGAAATAGGCCGCTGCGCCAGAGGGTGGTAATGAAAAAGCGGCTGTCCAGCTGAAGTGGCGATTTGCGTAGGTGCAGTAATTCTAGGCCGTAGCTTAATAGGATCGTGATACCTACATAAGCAGCAATCTCTATAGTTAAAAGAAAAGGCAGGCGCCATATGGTCTTATTTACATCGTCAAAGGACTTTGGCATAACCACCTGCGCATGCACGTAGAAAAGTAAAATGTTAAGCCCGTAAAAGGCAATGTAATAGATAATGTTGGCATACTGGCCACTGATCATACCTGCTACCAAGATCTCATAAGCGATGAATATTGTCCAACAGATCAGATGTATTTTGATGGTTCCTAATGAGCGATGTTCAGGGTTCATATAATGTTTGCCGCATTTGCTATAATAAAAATGTTTGCGCTAGATCTTAAAAATATTCTTGGTAAAAAAAACCATGAATTCAACTAGCAAAAAAATCAAAATGAGAACAAGGTTCGCATTCAGAAAAACTTCTAATGAGAGTTTTAGTACTGATCCTACTACCGCCACTTCTACTACGGTCACTACCACTTATATGACCCTCACCGATGTCATTACGACTATTCTTGGCGGAGGGAAATAGCCGTTGTTAAGGCTTAAGGGTGCGTTTCCGAATGAATTCGTGGAATGCACCCCTATGTGTTTCTCCTACGGTATAAACAAGATCGTTCGTCATTCTGATCACATATCCATCTATCGTTTTCACGTGGTCCAAGTTAACGATCACCGATTTTGATATCCGATAGAAGCTTTCATATTTGCGCAACTGCTCGGCCATCGATTTGAGAGTCATATAGGTCACGAGCTCACCATCTGTACTTCGTATCGTTACGTAGTTCGCCATCGCCTCGATGGAATATACCTCCTTCAATACCAATTTGGTGTAGGTATTCTTGTGACCTCCTTTGATGAAGAATGGTTCCTCTAATCGTTGTTCGGTGTGCCGACTACGCTTTTGTACTACCTTCAGCATTGTATTTACCAACGCCTCGGTACTCACTGGTTTAAGCAGGTAACCTGAAGCATGCACGCTAAAAGCTTCAAAAGCATGATCTCTATACGCCGTTACATAGATCAGGTGATCGCAATAGGCTTTCAGCATTTCTGCCGCTACCAGTCCATTGAGCTTGGGCATCTGGATGTCGCAAAAAATGACATCAATATGCCCTATTTCCTTCACAAAGGCCAAAGCTTCCTCAACGTTATCAAATTCACCACTTACCGAAATACCAGGTACACGAGCCACAATATCAGCTAGCTCTGCAATTGCATGTGGTTCATCATCAATTATTATACTCCATATCTCCATAATCTCGGCACTTGTATTAGATCAATGCTAAGCTATAAAAAATACCAACATGATCGGAGGATCAATGTTATAAATGTGCAATCATTTGGGAAACTTGAGTGAATGGTGATAGATCATTATTGGAGGCGGGTTCACATAATATTCTGGGGGGTTGGTATAATGTATTGGGGAATAACATCAACGACTTGCATATTTACAAAGCGTTAAAAATAGTGGACGCTCTCACAATTGACGCTCTCAATTGGTGCTCTTACAGCAGACATCCGAAAAGATGCTGAGCTGCTTACTCATCGGTAGCATAGTATTTTCTTCCATCTGAAAGTCGACCGTAGGAGAATCGGTTAACAGTTTGTTTGGTAGGTCAGGTGAGGGAAATAAACCATTTCCCTTGCTCTGCTCCTTTTTTTTCGGTTCTTGCTGCCCATGCTCCCATGTTTATGTAATGATAACTTTTTTCCCAAAAAGACGGCTCGCTAAGATACGTTTTGGAACGTAATCATGGGTCATATGTTTACAGTACTAAATATCGTTTTTCATAGCCTCTTGCGCTTCTCGCCTCATTTTTAGAGCAGTTTAATCAAAGAGGGCCAGATTATAGTCAATTTCTGCAAGTTCATACGCTACCCGGGGAGGTCTTCTGTATATACCTTACGGTTGATGATCTTGCTCTTCTCCAATTCGTATAATAATATTTCCCCTCTGCCATAAGGCTGTCACTGAACAGATTTAAATTTGTCTGATGAGTATTGACTAAACAATAAGAAATGAGAAACCAACAGCATGCTTAATAAGGAAATAGAAACATATTGCCCTGAAAGCCGAACAGATTGGAGGCAGTGGCTGGAGAAAAATCATCAATCCAAGCAATCCGTTTGGCTTGTTTATTACACGAAAAAGTCTAATGTTCCTTCATTAAGTTGGAGTGAAGCTGTTGATGAGGCACTTTGTTTCGGTTGGATTGACAGTACGAAGAAAAGGATTAACGATTTTTCGTTTATGCAATTTTTCAGCAAACGTAAGCCCAAAAGCAACTGGTCAAGAATCAACAAGCAAAAAGTTCAGCAACTCATTGATAGCAATAAGATGGCAAAAGCAGGTTACGAAAGCATTGAGGCTGCAAAGCAAAATGGATATTGGACAATTTTGGATGAGGTAGAAGAACTGATCATCCCTAACGATTTAGAAATTGCATTTAAAAATCACAAAGGCTCAAAAGAATATTTTCTAAGTTTGAGTAAATCGATAAGGAAAATGATCATAGGTTGGGTTGTTGTTGCCAAACGAGAAGAAACCCGGCAAAAGCGCATTAACGAAGTGGTGGAAAGTGCCGAACAGAATCTTAAACCAAAACATTTGCGTTAATAAAGGCAAATACGGTTTGTCGTCAAAACCCAATGTCAATTTCCTTTATTAAAATGCCAATTTCCGTAATATCTGATGCCGTATCTTTAATTTTATGGAAAGTCTTGGTCGGATAAATAAGGCAATGGAAAATGAATAAAGCATTAAGCTTCCTATTCCTTATCTTACAGCTTATCGTTTGCCCCGCTTTGGCTAAATCCATAAGTTCAAAAACCTCCATTACATTTGGACCTCACAGTCCGCATATTGTACAGATTGGTCCTAATCAACTGGTGTTGGCGAGCGGAAGTACTTATCGTTTTACCGTAGACACGCCCGAAGACAAAGGTTTGGTGAGCACTCGGGCCGTTGTAGAGGAAATCATAACGGAAATTACATCTGCCGACGGTTCCGTACAACAATATCAAATTAATGACAGTCGTGGTGTATCGAAAAGCACTGGAATACTTAGTGAAGGAGATTGGCTGTTGGTTACCGCACAAGACGGGAAGACGGTAAAGAAATACTCCATTAGCTTTAAGAAAATGGCACTTGGTGGCAAGCTGACCCTGCTTCAAAACCAGCTTACTCAAAACACCAAAACCAGCCTCACCCTAAGCTATACTGCTGGACAAAGAAGTCCCAATGCAAGTGTACAGGTGTTTTTGCCTTTGGGTATTGAGCCTACGTTGAATAATACCAGTGTAAATATCATTGGAAGAGGCTTTGTGAAACTGGGCGATTTAAGCTTGCAGTCCATTGGTAGAACAGGTTCAAACTACTCTTATGCTAAAGTGGGGGATGTGGCCATCACCAAATTAGCCAACGGAACCAGTATCATTACATTTAAAAACTTAGATTTTAGGCCAGCCAATGGAGCCGATTTGGTGTTGAAAATCAGTGATGTTCGTTTAAAAAGTAGCGGGAATCTAACATTCAAAGCCGTTTACATCACTTCAATGCCAGAGGTTTTAAGTAGTGCAGGTATCGGAAATGAAACCACTACCTTGAAAGTAAGCCAAACCCTCTCCAATTTTGAGCGTGTGGTTGAGCGCAACCTAGCTTATCAAGAGTCCCCAGGTACTTATACTTCCGCCAGTTTTAAATGGCCCCCGCTCAACGATGCCAAAGTTATTCAATTGGAGCAATCGTTAAATGAAGGAAAAACATGGTTGGCTTTAACTGCTACCATTGACAGGAAAAAAGGTACAGCCAAAATCTCTAACCTTAAATCTAATTTATTATACAGTTTTAGGCTTTGGGTAAAAGATGGGGAGCAAAAAGGCTATTCTAATCAAGTCCAGTTTTACAGTGGTAAAATGGATATTAAGAAATTTGACGTAAATGCGGATGACCAAATTGATGATACGCCAAAAATTAATGAAGCCATTGCCTACCTGAACAAAATTGGTGGTGGTACCTTGTACTTTGGCAAAGGCACCTACTTGGTTAAAACGGTGCAGCTGCAAAGCAATGTTTATTTGTATGTAGATAAGGAAGCAACCATTAAGGCCATTAAGGGAGCTGATGCACCTGAGCAAACCTGGTTTAGCGATAAGCAATACCGTTCGGGGCTATCGCCCACAGCCGTTGGACCTTATGCCGATCCAGAGAATTATCTCACCAAGCAGGACGTAGGTCATCACTACTTTAGAAATGCCATGTTTTTTGGCGAACGCTTGAACAACATCAAGATTATTGGAAGCGGTAGGATTACTGGCGATGGCAATTTGGTAACCAGCGATAATGTCATGAACAATGCTGCAGACAATAGGGCAGATAAAATGTTTACGCTAAAACTCTGTACCAATATCGAAATTGGTGGCATTGCTAAGACCAACAATCTGTGGTACGATCCTGCAAAAGACGAACCTTATTACATCGCCAAAGATGGCAGCAAAGATTTCAACACTGAAAATATGCTCAACATAGATCGGGCTGGACATTTCGTGCTATTGGCCACGGGCAGCGATTCGATTAATGTACATAACACCTATTTTGGTAAAAATAGTACGGCTAACGTACGCGATATTTATGACTTTATGGCTTGTAATGAAGTAACCGTCAACAATGTTTATTGCAAAGTGAGTTCAGACGATATCGTAAAGCTTGGTTCCGATTGTTCTTTAGGCTTTACTAGACCAGCACGCAACTATAAAGTGCGTAACATTATAGGCGATACCAATTGCAATCTATTTCAGATTGGCTCAGAAACTGCTGATGACGTCGGGAATGTTTGTGTGGATAATATTTATGTGCTAGGAGCCAACAAAGCTGGATTTTCTATCTCTACCAATGATGGTGGGCATATTAAAAATATCCATCTCAATTGCGGAGAAACAGGTAGTTTACATACTAGGTCTAAAATATTGCGTAGCACTACGCCATTCTTTATTTCTATTTCCAATAGAGGTAGGGTATTGGGTGCAGCTGTAGGCAAATACAATTTTACCGATAATGGCGAAAAACATAGCGAACTATTGGTTAAAAACATCAATATCGGACTGGTCGAAAACATCATCATCAATAGCGTAGAAATTGCCGAAGTTTATGGCGGTAGTTCTTACGGTGATGCCAGCAAGCGCTGGAAAACTTATGATGGTACACAGCGCAGGGCAAGCCCTATTATTGCTGGCTATCAACTCCCCGACAACGAAAATGTAGAAGGTGGATTAAATTTCAAATTGCCCAATGGCAAACATACGGGTTACATCAACAATGTATCTTTTACCGATGTACATGTATTGGTGAAAGGGGGTAATACTTTGGCCGATACAGCGCAAACTCCTCCAGAACTAGGCGTTGGGCAGTATAACGTTTCTAACCTCAAAGTGCAGCCTGCTTATGGTTTGTGGGTTCGCCACGTAAAAAATTTAACCGTTAAGCAAAGTTCTTTCAATTACGAGAAAAGAGATAGCCGGTATGTCATCTATTTAGATGATGTAATTGGTGCGTATTTTTCGGAGCTTAAAATGGTAAAGCCTTTAGATAATCCCGCGGTAATTGGTAGAAAAAAAGCATCGCAAATTACGATCGACCATATAATTTATGACGACGATGTGCAGGGCAAAGATCCCAAACCATTATTAAAACTCAATTAATTCCATTTTATTAACCAAGTATTAAAGCCTAAATGAAATCTGTTTTTAGCTACAAATCCTCCTTATCGCTCGCTCTTTTATTTGCCGTATCTGTGGGCCATGCCCAAAACAATAAAATTTACCATAAGGGCTGGATAGATTTTAACAAAAACGGCAAGATGGATGTGTTTGAAGATCCATCAAAACCAATAGAAAGTAGGGTGAACGACTTGTTGAGCCAAATGAATTTGGATGAGAAAACCTGTCAAACCGCTACGCTTTATGGTTATGGTAGGGTATTGAAAGACGAAATGCCAACGGCCGAATGGAAAACAAAAATCTGGAAAGACGGTATTGCCAATATAGACGAAGAACTGAATAGCTTGCCTTATAATAAAAAGGCGGTTACCCAATATTCCTTTCCTTTTAGCAAGCATGCCAATGCCATTAATACGGTGCAGAAATGGTTTATAGAAGAAACCCGATTAGGTATCCCAGTTGATTTTAGCAACGAGGGGATTCATGGACTTTGTCATGATAGGGCTACGCCTTTTCCCGCACCCATTAATATTGGCAGTACTTGGAACAAAGACTTGGTATTTAGAGCGGGAAGTACCGTGGGGAGGGAAGCAAAGGCTTTGGGCTACACCAATGTGTATGCACCAATTTTGGATGTGGCCAGGGACCAGCGCTGGGGTAGGGTGGTTGAATGTTATGGAGAAGATCCTTATCTGATTGCCGAATTGGGCAAGCAAATGACTTTAGGGATTCAAGAGCAAGGTGTGGCGGCTACCCTAAAACATTATGCGGTGTACAGTGTGCCTAAAGGTGGCCGTGATGGCAATGCCCGTACCGACCCGCATGTGGCACCTAGAGAATTGCATGAAATGTTCCTTTATCCATTCAAAAGAGTAATACAAGAAGCGAAGCCCATGGGCATTATGAGCAGCTATAACGATTGGGATGGCGAGCCTGTAACCGGAAGCTATTATTTCTTAACCGAACTTTTGCGTAAGCAATATGGCTTTGATGGTTATGTGGTTTCAGATAGCGAAGCGGTAGAATTTATTTCGAACAAGCACCACGTAGCTGATGATTATAAAGGAGCCGTAAAACAGGCTATTGAGGCAGGTTTAAATGTACGTACCCATTTTACCATGCCCGAGGTTTTCATTTTGCCTTTACGCGAATTGGTAAAAGAAGGCTCGGTATCAATGAAAACACTTGATGAGCGAGTAGCTGATGTCTTGAGGGTGAAATTTAGGCTAGGGCTATTTGATAGTCCTTATGTAAAAGACCCGAATGTTGCCGATCAAAAAGTGCACACCAAGGCCGATGAAGAATTGGCCTTGCAGCTCAATCGTGAGTCGGTGGTTTTGTTGAAAAATGAAAAGAACCTGTTGCCACTTCACGTAAACCAATACAAAAATATACTGGTTACGGGTCCTTTGGCCATCGAAACCAAATATACGACAAGCAGATACGGCCCGTCTAACAATCCAATTGTTTCTATTTTGGATGGCATCAAGGCTTTTGCTGGAAAATCTTCAACCGTAAGCTATAGCAAAGGCTGTGAAGTAACCGATGCCAAATGGCCTGAAAGTGAAATTATGCCGGTAGCCATAAGCACAGAAGAACAGGTCCAGATTAATGAAGCGGTAGCTGCGGCTAGTAAAGCTGATGTGATCATTGCTGTAGTAGGAGAAACCGACGACTTAGTGGGTGAAAGCAAAACCAGAACAGGCTTAAACTTGCCAGGATTGCAGTCGCAATTGTTACAGGCCTTATACGCTACTGGAAAACCTGTAGTGATGGTAATGGTAAACGGACGTCCGCTTACTATCAATTGGGAAAACAAATATCTTCCAGCAATTCTTCAAGCTGGATTCCTTGGACCTTCGGCAGGTAAAGTAGTGGCTGAAACACTTTTTGGAGAAAATAATCCAGGAGGTAAGCTCACCATGACCTATCCCAAATCCATTGGTCAAATTGAGTATAATTTCCCATTTAAACCTGCATCGCAAGCCGGACAAAGTAAAAATGATGATCCGAATGGATTTGGTAAAACCATGGTGTTGGGTTCACTTTATCCTTTTGGTTTTGGGTTGAGTTATACTACTTTCGAGTTCAGCAATCTTAAATTAAGTGCGCAGGAAATTAGATCGCAAGGAGAAATAGAAGTAACTGTTGATCTTAAAAATACAGGAACCCGTAAAGGTGACGAAGTGGTACAACTTTATTTAAAAGATGTGGTCAGTAGTGTAACTACCTACGAAACTGTTTTGAGAGGTTTTGAAAGAGTGAGTTTAGCGCCAGGCGAAACCAAGGCAGTTAAATTTACACTTACACCAGACGATTTGATGCTGTTGGACAAAAACATGAAATGGACGGTAGAGCCGGGCAAATTCCAAGTGTTGATTGGAAACTCTTCCGAATCGATTAAACTTAAACAAGAATTCACGGTGACTAAATAAATAACCGCATGAAAAAGTTAAGCGTTTTATTGTTTTGCCTCGCTGTGTTTTATCATGCAAAAGCAGCAGATTTTGAAGTCACCAAATACGGTGCAGTAGGCGATGGTCTTACCTTAAATTCACAGGCCATTCAAAAAGCCATTGATGCCTGTCATCAAAGTGGGGGTGGTAGGGTAATTATCCCGACAGGTAAATTTTTATCGGGCACTATTGCCCTTAAAGATAACGTAACCCTCTATTTGCAGAAAGATGCCGTTTTATTGGGGAGCATTGATCTGAAAGACTATCAAAACCTTGATCCCTTTACCGAGGGTTTGGGCATTGATGTGGGTTGGGCACTGTTGGTTGCGGTAGATGCCAAAAATATAGGCATTGAGGGAGAAGGAAGCATAGATGGTCAAGGTTCGGCTATTAAGGCAAAACATATTTTAACAGATACCCGCCCCGAAGGAGAACGTTGGGGCTTGAGGCCTTTTTTAGTACGGATTGTACGATGTACGGGAGTTCGCGTTCGTGGGGTTACCCTTAAATATGCAGGAGCTTGGACTTCACACTATTTTCAGAGCAGACAGATTTTGATCGAAAATGTAAAAATCAACAGTATAGGTGTAGCCCATAACGATGGGATTGGCATTGATGGTTGTCAGCAAGTGCACATTAAAGATTGCGACGTAGTCAGTGGCGACGATGCTTTGGTATTTAAAACCACCTCAAGACTGATGGCCTGTAAAGATATAGAGGTAAGCGGGCTGCGGCTAAAAAGCAATCAAGCAGGCATTAAAATAGGTACGGAATCTATTGCCGACTTCGAGAATATCAAAATTAGCAATTGCCATATTTACGATACCAAAAATGGCGGAATCAAACTTTTAGCTGTTGATGGTGGACATATTAAAAATGTAACCATTACCAACATCACTATGGATGAAGTAAGAACGCCGATGCTGTTTAGGTTAGGTTCGAGGCTAAATGTATTCCGCAAAAAAACAGAAACCAAAAAAACGACTGGAACATTTGAAAATGTGGTAATCAGAAATGTGAAGGCCAAAGCAGCTGACGATGCTCAATTAACCCCGCCATCGGGTATTCTAATTACAGGGGTTCCTGGTCACGACATTACCAATTTAACTTTAGAAAATATAGAAATCACCTTGACTGGAGGTGGTACTGCGGAAGATGCTCGCAAAGTGGTGCCAGAGGCGATAGATCAATATCCAGAAATAAAAACTTTTGGTCCAAAAATTCCAGCTTATGGAATTTGGGTCCGCCATGTAAAGGGGCTTAAGCTCATCAATGTAAAATTTAACTTAACTAATAATGATGCACGTCCAGCATTGCTTTGCGAAGATGTTAAAGCGCTAACGGTAAGTCATTGGAATTTACCTGAAACTACAACAGCCGAAGCCATTATCCGCTTAGAAAATGTGATAGATGCAAACGTTGTTAAGGTAAGCGTAAAAGGAGAGGCACAGGCACTGGTAAGGGTAGAAGGGACAGACAGCAAAGCCATTAAGGTAGCTAACAATCATGCACCATCCATTAAAAAGCAGGTGGAGTTTGTTGCCAATACCCAACCGAACTAATGGTTGCTTATTTTTTTGAAGCCCTTACTGCTTTAACCTGAGCGGGTGTAATTACACTCGCCTTGTTGCCAAAATTATTTCGTACAAAGCTCAGCACATCGGCCACCTCTTTGTCGCTGAGATGCCCCAGTGCAGGCATGGGGTTGGCATAAGTGTCGCCGTCAATCTCTATTTCCTCGTTTAACCCTTTTAGGAGGATGTTGATCAATCTTTTCGGGTCGCCTAAAACATAATTGGTTTTAATGAGGGGTGGGTTTAGGCCCATAACACCACCGCCATCTGCTTGGTGGCAAACCAAACAGTGTTTTTTATATAGCAATTTACCATTCGCCAACGAAGGTTCGGTTTTATCTGTGGTCTTAGCAGGCGCTGTTTTTTTCGTCTGTGCATTTAAATTGGTCAATAAGCCAATCAGTAAAAAAGCAATACAGGCTATTTTTTGTATCATAAAAGCTTATTTTTTTGAAGAATACCCAATTCTATAAACGGTGCCTTTTACATCATCGGTTACAAATAGAGAGCCATCGGGAGCCTGGGCCAAGCCGCAAGGTCTGTGTTGTGCTTCTCGAGGAACCATTACCGCATCTAGGCCAGAAAAGCCATCAGCAAATACTTCCCATTTGCCACTTGGTTTCCCATTGACAAAAGGAACAAAAACCACAAAATAGCCAGCTTGTTTTTCAGGTGCCCTGTTCCACGATCCGTGAAAGGCAATAAAGGCACCGTTTTTATATCTAGCTGGAAACATATTGCCTGTATAAAACAACAGGGCGTTTGGTGCCATATGGGCAGGGAAGTCGGCAATAGGGTTAATATAGGCCGAACTACCTTCTTTTTTGCCATCGCCACCATACTCAGGAGCCAATATTTTTTTCTGCTGGGCCGAATCATAATAGATATAAGGCCAACCGGCATTGTCGCCCTTTTTAACCATATACATCACTTCTGCGGGTGTTTCGGCCGATTGTTTTTCGTTAAAAAGCTTCGGCCACGAAGAGTTTAGGTTATCTCTTCCGTGCTGCATTACATAAAGCGTGTTGTTTTGGGTATTCCAATCCAAACCCATTACGTTTCTAATTCCAGTGGCATATCTTATTCCATTGTGGTAAGATTGATTGAGCTGGTCGGCCTTAAACTGCCATATACCCCCAGCCGAATCTAAAATTGGGCAGCCCGCTTTGCCCTTCGACTCCAATCCACGGTCATTTTCTTGGCAAGAATTGGTAGGTGCACCAATATTTACATAGATGTTATTCTCATTGTCTAATACAATAGATTTGGTTTGGTGCTGTTTGCCTGCCAATAATCCAGTGATAATTTTTTCGGGATTGGCCGGGTCAATCACCTGCTCTTGGTCATTTAGTTGATAACGGAATACCTCTTTATCTGAAGAAGCATATAAATAGCCGTTTTTAATGGTAATGCCGGTTCCGCCATAATTGCCAAAAGCAGTCTGTACTTCGTACTTGCCGTCCTTATTCTTGTCTTGCAAAAACAAAATACCCTTACCGTTTACCACCCTCATCAGTTTAACGTAAACGCTACCATCTTTGGTGAGCACAATGTGCCGGGCCTTGCCTAAGTTATCAATAACCTTACTGGCTCCAAAACCAGTAGGTAATTTAAGCCCAGCCTGATCAGCATCGGCTTTAAAAGGGGTGATTTCCGTACTGTACTTGTACATAAAGGCAGATAAAGAGCCTATTAATAATAGACAGATCACGGATAACGGAATAATTATTTTCTTCCTCATTTGTATTGAATTGCTATTTGTTATACCTCCATTTCGCTTCAGCATTTGAGGGAAATAAAGTGTATTTCAAAGCTAGCCGATGAAGGAAAACATCATTAACGGTATTTGGCATTTTATACAATAATATTGGCATCTCAATCATCAAAAGCCAATGATCAATGTTCAATAACCAATAAACAATAATCCAACAATTAAACAATTGAGCAATTAGATAATCCCTAATGAACCAATGAACCAATGAACCAATGAACCAATGAACCAATGAACCAAAACCTATTTTTTCTTCCGATCTTGTAGCTGTGCCAAATACAAAGAGCTAGGGTTGATGCCTGTTTGGTTGTGGTTTTCCCAAATCCCATCAGGTCTGCCTTTAAATCGACCTTCATATTTTTCCCCCTGTGTACCAAAACTATAATTCTGACCATTTGTCCAAGGGCTTTGCACTGACGCCTGCTTTACCTTACAATTCCATAAAACCTGGGTTACGCCAGCCCAACCATGTCCACTGCCCCAGTTGCCTCTGTCTTGCACATTGATCTCGCCATCAGTTTGAATATTATCGTATAGGGTGCCTACTACCCAACGGTGGTGCGGACCAATATCGGCATGTGTTCTCAAAGCCTTGCACTGATAAAAAACATTGGGGCCCAAGGTTCTCGCTCCAGTCACATAATCGTGTCGTGCGTCGGTCGATTCTAAATTCATAAATAAATTCAGCTGTCCGTCATTGTTAAACGAATATCTTCTACCGCCCGTAATCACCGATTTGGCATCTAAACACTTCGAATCCTTTACCGTTATTTGTTTGGAGCTTGGTTTAATGCTAACGGCGGCATAACCAAAATACTTGGCGGTAATATTTCTGGCCCAGCCATTTTCTGCTTTGTTAAACTCTACGGCAATCCAGCCATGGTCTTCATCGGTGTCACTTGCATATTCAGATTCGATAGACATATTTTCAATACCCACTTCGTTTATGCGTCCATCAAAGGAAGCTTTGTAAACTTCGGCACCGCCATATTTTTGCTCCATTTCTATCACTATTGGGTTGTCGAGGGTAATTTTGTTGCCTTCAATCTTTACAATCCGTCTTTCAAATTCTAAGTTATATTCTTTGGGTTGCCATTGTTTAGTGCCATCTCTAGCTTCAATCTGATCCATTTTCAGGTCTTTGATCCACTGATCGGTACCGGGTCTGTAAACCACAATGTTATCGCCTACTTTAAAGTTACTGGCATCAGCCAAGTTGAGAGAAAAAGAACCTACAGGTACAAATTGATCTTTAACTTGCGTTCTGGTGCCTTTGATTTCTTTCAATGCACCTTCGCCGCTAAAAACAATGAGCGATCTTTGTCCCTTGCCGGTTGCAATTAGCTTGGTTGCATTTTCACCCTCGCCCCTCAATACAATACCACTTTTATTGATTTGCAATGTGCCCGCTATTTTATAAGTTCCTTTTTTAAGCAGGATAGCACCCCTAAAACCGTTCTTGTTTATAGGCAATTGTGCTACTTCGTTGATGGCGTTTTGCAAAAGCTCCTGACTATCTGCACCCTCATTGGCATGAACAGTTTTAACCGCTGCGACAGTTGGAATGGACTGATTACCTTGATGGTAGCCTACTCGACTAAAATCTGGGATGGTGTTTCCTTTAGCATCGGGGATATACTTTAAGGTGCCATTGGGATTAACCCTAATATATTTCGAAGCTTCCAGCCTTTTGATAATTGTTTTGAATGATACCAATAAAAAAAGAGCCGTGCTCAATAATAATATTCTCTTTATCATAACCTAGTGAACTAAAATTAAATATAGCTTGAATGCGATTATAAATATTCGCGATAAATTGGCAATAATGTAAGCGATTTTGCCATTTGCTTATGGAAAGCAATTATCTATATATTGAGAAATTTGAATATAGGCAGTTTTCTAAAAGTGAAGACTATTTATAATCCCAACCCTTAAAGCCCTTTATGCTTCTCGCCCCATTTTTCGAGCAGTTTAATCACGGGGCCTAGGTCATAACCAATCTCGGTAAGTTCATATTCTACCCGTGGCGGCACTTCGGCATATACGGTACGTTTCACGATCTTGTTTTCCTCCAATTTACGCAGTTGCAGGGTAAGCATGCGCTCGGTAATGGTAGGTAACAATTTTTTTAATTCCCCAAACCTAAGCTTGCCATTGAGTAGCCATGAACAAATGACCAGTCCCCATTGCCCGCCAATAATGTTAGCGGCATATACCTCCGAACATTCCTCCATTAAGGCCTGTTTATTGGCAAAATTGGTAGAACTTTCCTTGATTTTAGACATTACTTACATTTTTTATAGTACCCTACATTGGGATGCTAAGCTACCAAAATAGCAGTATGCTTTTTAATTTTGTGTTGTAAAACAATGGTAAAGAAAAGATGAAAACATTAGTGATCGTTACCCATCCCGATATTGAAACTTCGGTAGTAAACAAGAGATGGATAGAAGAATTGAACAAATATCCCGATTTATATACCGTACACCAATTGCACAAAGCTTATCCAGATGGAGTGATAGATGTGCAAGCTGAGCAAAAGCTGATAGAAGCACATGATCGTGTAGTATTTCAGTTCCCATTTTATTGGTTCAGTTGCCCTGGATTATTGAAGAAATGGTTGGATGTAGTGGTGCTCCATGGTTGGGCCTATGGAAGCAAAAGTGGTTACAAAATGGGCGACAAGAAAATTGCCTTGGCACTTTCAGTTGGGGTAGATGAACAAGACTATCAGCATGGCCAACGATATAAATATACGATGGAAGAACTGTTAAGGCCTTTTGAACTGAGTTTCGAATATGTAAAGGCAGATTACAGACCTTTCTTTGCCTACTACGGAATGGAGTTTGATACCTCTGCGGAGTGGGTTGAGAAAAGTGTGCCGCTATATATGGATTTTTTAAAATCGCTCTAAAACTTTTGCAAACAGCCCAGTAATTACTGGGCTGTTTGTTCAATTGGTTGGAGTAGTTCAGGTTTCACTTTACTCGGTAAATAATGCTGGATATAGAACTGTTTCTTGAAATCCTTATACTGTTTCACCGCACCCAAAGTATGCATCATCTTGATGTAATACCAAGTCAAATCAATTTGATGAGGTTTAAAACCGCTTCTGGCACTTTTGGGATATAAGTGATGATTATTATGCCACTCACCCGCTACAATGCCTGGCCATAGTTGGTTAATGGAATTGTCTTTCAGATTATAATCTGTTCCAACCTTCTTTTTGTCGTCGCCCTTGCCATGCCCTTCATAGTTAAACGTACGTACACCAATTCCCCAAAAACCCGCAGCGCCAAATAGTGTACAAGCGAGTGCATGTCCGCCAATGAGATAAAATGCCGCATACCAAAATGCCCAGTTTAAGATCCATGAAAGGATGGCCGATTTAGGATTAACATAAGATCCCCATTTAAGGTATTGCTTATAAGTATTTGAAGTAACGCCAGTGTGCTCCATCAGCTGCTGAACGCGAGTAAATTCGGCTTCACTGAGGTCTTTGGCAATAGGTTGGTGATTAACATCAGCTAAGAAGCAATATAAAAAGCCTGCTTGTGCATTATAAGGGTCTCCAGGTTTATCTGAAAGGGAGTGATGAACATGGTGGGAAATCACATAAATCTCCTCTGGAATAACATTGATGGTTAAATTTTGGGTAAAGAACCGCCAGTATTTGTTGCGGAAAGTATAAGCACCATGCGTACAATAACGATGATGCCAAATAGTGCCGTGTGTACCCATGATGATCATGCTATAAATAAAGGCCGCCAAAATGGTCCACCATTCTAAAAAGTAAATGATAAAGATAAAGAAGAAGGGAATTAAGCATAAGATTTTAACCCAGCTTAAAAGGGGCAGCCAATTTTTTTTGTCCTTAAAGATGTTTAGTCTGCTAAAAAATTCCTTAAAAATTTGTTGGGAACTAGGTTTGATCAAATGGCCATTATGATCCTTCCAGCCGTACGTTGGTGGCTGTAGAATTCTTTCAAAGAAATGCATTAGTTAAATAGTTGTTTGGGTTTATAAATTCCTTCAGGGAATTTGGGCGTAAGGTATCATAATTTTTTAAAGAATAATGGATTTATTCCCAGTACTTTAAAATTAGTATTTGCCAAGCAGGTTTTGGCAGTAGAAAAAAGTGGGGAAGCAAACCTCGTAGGTTTTATAAACCTATGAGGTTTTTTATGTGATCCAGCATCAAATTAGCTAACTAGCTAATTATCAAATTAACCAAACATTGGGTGATTATCAATGGAATAAATATCTTTACATAGCTTAATCATTTTCCTATTGATATCTAGAGTTACCATATTTGCTTTTTTTGGATGGTTATTTTGTGCTCTTAATAGCGTAAAAGCGCAACAAGAACCCATCAAATTTAACCACCTATCGTTTAAAGAAGGATTGGCCCAGAGCCCTATTGCCACCATCGTAAAGGATAGTAAGGGCTTTATTTGGCTGGGAAGTTGGAAAGGCCTCACCCGTTATGATGGCTATACCTTCCGTACGTTTAAGCACGATAACCATCAGCCTAAAAGTATTAGCAACAACAGAGTAAATGCCATTGTGGAAAATAGGGATGGCAAGCTTTGGATAGCTACTTCTAACGGATTGAATATTTACAATCCCGCCACGGAGGTGTTTAAAAGGGTAGATATTAGGGATGTTAAAGGAGGAAGGAACTATATTTCCTCTGTTTTAATAGATAGTTATCGTAATGCTTGGGTGGCTACTTTTGATGGTGTTAAAATGGTAGATACCCAAAAATGGGTGTTAAAAGAGCAGGTTGGGCTAAAAGACACCTCCGCTACCAGTTTGTACAGCGCTGTTACTTTTATCCTGTTTCAGGATAAGGACCGAAGAATTTGGGTAGGCTCAAAAAATGGGGTGAAGGTATTTAATCCCAAAACAAAAAGATTAATCCAGTTACCTAAAGGCATTGCCAATTCAAAAGAATTAATGGCCGCTAAAATCATTGTCATTAAGCAAGATTTGTCGGGTAACCTGTGGTTTGGATCTGAAACGGCTGGTTTATTTAAGTATGAACCTCAAACTGATCAATTGCGCATTTTTAAGCATGAAGAAAATGATGGTAAAAGTATTCTTTCCAATTGGATCAGGGATGTTTATGTATATGATCAAAACCAGATTTGGATAGGCACCCGCAATGGTTTAAGCATATTCAATACCCGCACACAACAATTTAGCAACCATACGCATAGCGCACTTAACCCAAATAGTTTGAGTGATAACACCATTTGGAGTTTTATGCACGACAATGCTTCTGGCATTTGGATTGGTACCTTTGCAGGCGGCCTAAATGTATATTATCCCTCCAATTCGAACTTTAACAATATTGGAGAACGTATTGGTGAAAGGATGGGTTTATCTCACCTGGTGGTTAACGCTATTTCCGAAGATAAAAATGGCGGCCTGTGGATTGGCACTTACGGTGGAGGCATCAATTACCTCAATAGAAAAACAGGTGCCTATCGTTACTACGATATTAGAAATGACCAAAAACAAACTCGCAACGGCGTAAAATCACTGGCCGAAGATGCGGATGGTAATTTGTGGGTGGGCACTTTGGATGGTTTATGCCATTTTAATAAGGAAACTAAAAAGATCCGATTTTTTAAATTCGCCGTTACCCAAGGGAAATTCAGCGAGAACCTCATCAACTCCATCATTCCTGAGCAGGAAGGCGTTTGGGTAGGTACCAATGGGGGTGGGCTGCGTTATCTTCGACCTGATGGTTCATATCGCACTTTTGCGCACTCACCAAAAGATAAGGCAAGTATTAGCGATAATTTTGTGGTAGCCTTAATTAAGGATAACCAAAACAACCTTTACATTGGCACGCAAAATGGCCTCAACTATTACGATAGGAAAACGGATAGCTTTAAGCGGTTTGTGAAGCGTAATCAACCCAATACACTAAGCAATAATAGTATCATTACGCTATTTAAAGACTCTAAGAATAGGATATGGGTAGGTACCGATGGGGGTGGTTTGAACTATTATAATCCTGTTACCCAAAAATTTTATGCACTAAATGAGCAGGAAAATCTTACTGATGAAGTAGTGCATGCCATTGTGGAAGACCAGCAGGGGAATATATGGTTAAGTACCGATAATGGTTTGTACCAACTTCGTTTTAAAAACTTTCGACTTCCATTTAATGCTAAAAACGTAGAGGTTATACATTATAATGCAGATGATGGCCTGGCAAGTAATCAATTTCAAACCAATGCAGGTTTAAAGTTAAATAGTGGTGAGTTACTTTTTGGTGGTATTAACGGTTTAACCTCCTTCTTCCCCAATCAGCTTATTAAAAATAAGATTAAACCTCAAGTAGCCTTTACTGATTTTTTGGTACGGAGTAAGCCTGTACTTATTGATTCTGCGGGTTCGCCGTTGAAAAAATCAGTGACTTTCTCAGATCATATTGAACTTAAATACGATGAAGGTTATATCACTATTAAGTTTGCGGCGTTAAATTTTGTTAATCCTGAAAAAAACCAATATGCCTATAAGATGGAAGGAATTAGGGGCGAAGATTGGCATTACTCGGGAACACAACGTGAGGCCAGTTACACGAACTTAAGTCCCGGGGAGTACACCTTTAAGGTAATGGCAGCTAATAACGACGGTTTGTGGAATACCACGCCTATTACTTTGGCCATTACGGTATTACCTCCTTGGTGGCAAACCTGGTGGGCGTTTTTAATTTATGGCGCCATTCTTTATTATATTGTAGCAACTATTTATCAGTTTCAAAGGAATCGTGTAAAGCTCAAGAGGGAATTATACCTCGAACATTTGGAAAAAGAGCGACAAGAAGAGTTACACCAAATGAAGATTGATTTCTTTACCAATATTTCGCATGAAATTAGAACGCCTTTGACCTTAATTTTAGGGCCGTTGGAAAAAATGCTGATGGGCTCAACGCTGAATGCCGCTTTGTATAAACAACTAGAACAGGTGCAGCACAATGCTAGCAGGTTAATGCGTTTGGTGACCGAACTGATGGATTTTAGAAAAGCGGAAAGTGGCCACATGAAACTTTCTTTTTCGGCCTGTAACATGGTACAATTTGTAGAAGAGATTTACCTTTCTTTTCAAACTTTGGCACAGGATAAGCAGATTACCTATGAGTTTGAAAGCAATGTAGAAAAGCTAGAAGTATTTTTTGATAAGGACCATTTAGAAAAGGTGGTGTTTAACCTGCTTTCCAATGCCTTTAAATTCACACCAGAAAAAGGCAAAATTGTGGTAGCCATAGTGCAGGATGGAGAAAAGGTCGCCTTAAAAGTAACAGATAACGGGAAAGGAATTGCTGAAAAGAATATCAGCCAGTTGTTTACTAAATTCTTTCAGGTGTATAATGAGGAGGTTTCTAACAGTGGCTATGGTATTGGACTGGCCCTCTCTAAAAATATTGTGGAATTACACCAGGGAACCATTGAAGTAAGTAGCGATATCGCAGATGAGTTTAACCGAAAAACAACTTTTACCGTGACTTTGCCATTGGGTAGTGCTCATTTGGATCAGCAGGCTATTATTCCTGAATATATGAATAGCGATAATCCTGTACATTACTATTTGCAATCGGCGGCCAATGACGTGATTGCTCCACCAGCAATGGAAGCAGGAGCACAGGTTTATACTTTATTGATTATTGAAGATAATTTGGAGCTGCGGAACTTTATTAAAGAGTCTTTGCAACAGCAGTACCGCATTATAGAGGCTGCTAATGGTGCTGAGGGTTTAGAAATGGCCATTGCACAGCTTCCTGATTTGGTAGTTAGCGATGTAATGATGCCCGAAATGGATGGATTGGAGCTTTGTAGGCATATTAAAATGGATGAGCGTGTGAATCATATTCCAGTTATTTTGCTTACCGCCCGAGCTGCCTATATTCATCAGATCAATGGCTACGAAAAAGGTGCCGATGCGTATATCACGAAACCTTTCAGTATCCAAATTTTAGCATTAAACGTAAAAAATATTTTAGCTACCAAAGAGGCTACTCGTCAAAAGTTTGTCAGGGATATTTTGCTAAATCCTGCGCCTGTTCAGATTGAAACTGCCGACGATAAGTTTTTGGTGAAACTGATGAAAATCATTGAAGACAATTTAGATAATACGGATTTTGATGTAACTGCTTTAACACAGGAAATTGGCATGAGCAAAACGGTACTTTACAAAAAGGTACAGGCCATTACCAATTTATCCGTAGCTGATTTGATTAAAACTGTACGTTTGAAACAAGCGGCTTATTTGTTGGAGAAAAATCAGATGAGTATTTCAGATATCGCTTTTGCTGTAGGCTTTAACGATCGTAAATATTTCAGCAAGGAATTTAAAAAGCAATACGAAATGTCCCCTTCGGAGTACATCGCTGCGAAATTAGGGACTAGTTACTAGTGGTTAGTAGTTAGGGATTAGTAGCTAGGAACCAGGGATTAGCAGTTAGTGATTAGTGGCTGCAATCGTTAATCCTTCCGTCATCTCGACCGTAATGGAGAGATCTTTGGACTATGTCTCATCCCCCGCAGACTACGCTGATTTTTCCGCAGATTTGCCAGTTAGTTTCAGATTAGCACATCATCATATTATCTTATCCTACATTATTACACCTTCATTAACCATTAACAATTCATCATTAACCACTGTTAAAACCAATTTTACCCCTAAATAAGGAAGAATTTACCCCCAATATTTCCATTCGTTGAAACATCTTTGCTATAACCAAATATTATACTGATGATACGACTACCTAACCGAAAGTGGGGTGAACTAGCTAATCCCAGCTTCTATTCCCAAGCGAATAAATTATTACCGCATTCTTCAAGTCCATTTAGCAACTACTGCAAATTATTTGTGGCGGTTACCATATTATTATAACCAACCAATATTAACCCAATTGAATGATACTACTTTCCCAAAATTTTAGTTTTTATTCGAAACGTCGCATCTGCAAAATAGCTGGTCCCGCTAAAAAGGCATTACTGCTATTGTTATTGTCGACGTTTAGTTGCCTGCTTTATGCCCAAAACCGCACCGTTACGGGAGTGGTGAAAGACAACCAAGGCTTACCTATTCCAGGAGCTTCTATTAAACTCAAAACAGGTAGTACCACTGCAGTGAGCGATAGCGATGGTAAATATGCTATCTCTGTACCGTCAACCTCTGTGGTTTTAGTCTATAGTTTTATTGGCTTTGTGGCACAGGAAATTACGGTAGCACCTAGTAATAATGTACAAAATGTATCTTTAAAAGAAGATAATACCAATTTGAACGAGGTGGTGGTAGTGGGCTATGGTACGCAAAAGAAATCAACCTTAACTGGAGCCATTAGCACCATTAGCAGTAAGGAAATTCTACAATCGCCAACTTCCAACGTCACCAATAGCCTAATCGGTAGAACCCCTGGTTTAGGTGCTGTACAACGTAGCGGACAGCCAGGTTCTAACAGCTCGGTCATCAATATCAGAGGCTTGGCAACCTATAATGGTTCGGGCGCAATCGTGGTGGTCGATGGAATAGAACGCCCAGATTTTGGCGATATTGATCCTAATGAAATAGAAACCATTAACGTCCTTAAAGATGCTTCTTCAACCGCAACCTTCGGGATTAGAGGAGCTAATGGGGTAATTATTGTGACTACCAAATCGGGTAAAGAAGGTAAGCCAAAAATTAGTTATAGTGGTAATGCCAGTATTCAAAGTTATACAGGTATTCCAAAGGCATTGGACGCCTATACCAACGCCTATTTAATTAATGAAGCTAACAGAAACGATGGTTTTGCAAGTGTGACCTGGAGCGATGATGCTTTGCAAAAATTCAAAGACGGTTCAGATCCAATTGGCTATCCAAACATCAACTGGTTTGATTACGTTACCCGAAAATCTTATCCGCAAACCCAACATAACGTGAATGTTAGCGGTGGTACCAAAATCATCAAATATTTTGCTTCGGTAGGTTATCTTTTCGAAGATGGTATTTTCAAGGAATTTGATTCTCCATACCAAATCAATTCGGTACCCAACTACAATCGTTACAACTTCAGATCAAACCTGGATATTAAACTCACCGAAGATTTAGAAGTAGGGATTAAGTTAGGCGGTCGTTTACAAAAACGTTATCAACCTAGTGGTTTACGTTCCGGCTCAGGTTCTTTTTCTTATGATAACGTAGAAGCAATGATTTCCCGCATTTTGCAAGTGCCTGCTTTTGCTTATCCAGTAACATTGCCTGATGGACGCTTGGCGCAAAACCCAAGTGTGGGTACCAACATCTGGAATCCGCTTGGGGTGTTAACCCGTTGGGGAACTCGTTACGATGATTTTAATAATGTACAAAGTACCTTCAACATCAATTATAATTTAGGTAAACTGGTAAAAGGCCTATCCTTTAAAGCCAATTTTGGATACGATTCTTATTTCGAAAATACCACCCGTCGTAATGCCAGTTGGGCAGCCTATGTGATTGACAGAGATACCAAAGAAGTAACCATTGCTGGCGATAGACCCCGCGATGAACCTTTAAGTGGTTTAGTGAGTGAAAATGGTGGAACTATACATACCAATTTACAGGCAGGTTTTAACTACAATAGAAGTTTTGCCAAACATAATTTTACAGGCTTGATTTTGGGTACCCGTCAGTTGATCAATGTACAAGGATCTACCGCTACAACTGCACCACCTAGGGCTTCGCAAGGTGTGGTTACCCGTGTTACCTACAATTATTCAGATAAATACTTCGCAGAATTTAACGCCGCTTACAACGGTTCCGAAAACTTTCCGGTAGGCTTAAAATATGGTTTCTTCCCCGCAGTTTCTGCAGGTTGGACTCTTAGTAACGAGGAATTCATGAAGGGGGCAAAGTGGCTTAACTATTTAAAAATCCGTGGAAGTTATGGGTTGGTAGGTAGCGACGAAATTGGACAACGGTTCCTTTACATCACTAGCTATTTGCGTAACGCAGCAGGTTTTACGGCTTCAACTCCAGCCTATAGTCGTCCTGGAATGCCAGTGCACTTTGGCGACCCCACCAGTGTGGTAACCTATCCGGTGGTTTACTTGCCTAACAGCAGTATTGGTAACCCGGAAATTACTTGGGAAACAGGCTTGAAAAGAAATATTGGGGTAGAAAGTAAGTTCTTTAAAAATTCCTTATCTGTAAACATTGATTTATTTGATGAAACCCGTAAAGACATTTTAACAGCCAGAAACTCGGGATTAACAAGTTTGGGACAAGGCTATCCGGCACTTAATGTAGGTGAAGTATATAATAAAGGTTATGAGGTAGAGCTTGATTTTAGTAAACAAAAAGGTGACTTGGTTTATGGCGTAAATGCGCAGGTTTCTTTCGCTCGCAATAAAATCAATAGTAGAGATGAACCTATCGGTGCACCATCTTATCAAAAGCAGGAAGGTAAAAGAGTGGGTCAGTTCTTCGGCTATGTGACCAATGGTTTTTATACTTCGCAACAAGATATTGATGCTTATGTAACCAATGAACTAGGAAGGCCAATTCCTGGCGACCTAAAATATGTAGATATCAATGGTGATGGACGTATCAATAGTGATGACAGAACTGCCATTGGTTATTCGAGAGTGCCTGAATATATTTTCAGTATCTCTCCCCGCGTTTCTTATAAAGGATTTTCTGTCTCGTTGATGTTCCAGGGCGTTACCAATGTAAGCTCAGATGTGATTTTAACGGAGCAAAACAACGGGCAGCAGATGTATGAATTTATGTTGAACCGCTGGACACCAGAAACGGCCGCAACTGCAACTTGGCCAGCCCTACATTCCAGGGGAAATACCTTTATCAGCTATCAACTCAACGATTTCATTTTGCAGGATGCTTCCTACATCAAACTACGTAATGCCGAAATTTCGTACACTTTACCTGCCAGATGGCTGCAGCCACTCAAAATACAATCATTGAGAATCTTTTTAACAGGACAAAACCTGGTTACTTGGACCCGTTTTAAAATGTACTTAGATCCAGAGAACATTAACACAAGTAACACTGATTTTTCAAGACAATCTATCTATCCCACTTCAAGGATATACAACCTAGGTGTAAACATTCAATTATAGCATGAACATGAGAAACATATATACCTTTATTTTCCTTTTTGTTGCTCTTGTAATTAGCTCATGTAAAAAGGATTTCCTAGATCGCACGCCTTCGGCAGATTTAGATGAAGAAAAAGTATTTAGAGATCCGGCTTTGGCCATTGCCTATGCGGACAATGCCTATAACCATTTAATAGATGACTACGCCAGGTTTAATGCGCATCGTGGTACCACTGCCCAAGCTTCTGATGAGGCCATTTCAGGCAATACCGACGTTTCGGTGCGTACCTTAAACCAAGGTTTGTTTCATGATCATTACGAACGTGGCGGGGCTCAACTGAATGATATTGGTGACATTTGGGACCGATCGTATGCAGGCATTAGGATCGCTAACGTGATGCTTTCAAAAATGAGTAGCATTCCTTGGACCTACTCACAAATACAAGCTAAAACCCCACAAAGAATTACGGGGGAAATGTATTTCATCAGAGCGTTCTTGTATTTCGAACTCATTAAGCGTTTTGGTGGTGTACCTATATACGAAACCCCAGCCAGCATTTTCGATAACATTGATATTCCTCGCAACAGCTATCAGGAATGCGTAGACTTGATCATGTCTGATCTTGACAAAGCCGTACTGGTAGATGCTTTGCCAGATGATTATAATGCTTCTAATTATGGCAGGGCTACCAGAGGTGCAGCCATGGCTTTAAGAGCAAGAGTATTGCTATATGCGGCTAGCCCATTAAATAATCCAACCAACGATTTAACCAAATGGGCCAATGCTGCTGCTGCGGCCAAAGCGGTAATTGACATGAACAAGTATTCGTTGCAGGCTACCTACAACGATATTATGAATGTGTCTGCTTCACCAGAATACATCATGATCAAAATACGTCCGCCACGTGTGATAGATGGTTTCTTGTTAGACTTTGTAATGTCACCTGGATCAGGTGGTGCCCAAGGTTCTATGAATCCTACCCAAAACCACGTAGATATGTATGAAGCCGTTAAAACAGACGGCACTGGTGCTATTGTGAGTAGTGCACCAATTACCGCCGCGGGTTCAGGTTATGATGCACAAAGACCTTACGAGAACCGTGATCCACGTTTTTACGCTAATATCTTATACAACAATGTATCATGGCAAGGCCGAAGTATGGGCATGTGGTCGCAATATAATGCCGCTAGCAATACTTATACCTATGGTGCCGATTTTCGTCCTAACAATATCATTTACTCGGCTACCCGTTACTACTGCCGTAAAATGTGGCCCGAAGTGTACGTAAGAAACGCCACTCAAAGAGCGCTATTCAATTTCGTATTCTTCAGATATGCAGAAGTGTTGCTTAATTATGCCGAAGCCATTAACGAAAGTGCCGACAATGCAGCCAGCAAAGAGGAAGCACGGAAATATGTGAACGAAGTACGCAGTAGGGTAGGCATGCCAAATTTGTCAATCACTTTAACCCAAGCGCAACTACGAGATGCCATTGTGAGAGAAAGAGCAGTGGAGTTGGCCTTTGAAGATTTCAGGTGGTACGATTTAATTCGCTGGAAAAAAGCAATGGATATACTGAACCAACCTATGAAAGGAATAGATGTAGTGCGCAACACCAACGGAAGTTTTACCTACAACGTAGTTACGCTACCTAACATTTACCAAAAAAGATTTGATGACCATATGTATTTATACCCAATTCCAAGAAGAGAAGTATTTAAAAGCAATGGAATTTTAAAGCAAAATCTGGGATGGTAATGCAGAGAATTGAAAAATATAATCCGTTTACGACAGAAAATATGATGAAGTTTTTAACCAAATATCTTTTACTTTCCCTGTTGAGCATTGCTGCCATGCCATACGCTTGGGGCCAAACCGAACAGATTGCTGTAAAAGGTAAGGTAGTAGACCAAACTGGTGCGCCTATCGCTGGAGTGGCCATTATTGTGCAGGAAAAAACAAGTGGTGTAACCAGTGATGCCGAAGGTAAATTTGCCATAGCGGCTAGTTCTAATGACCGTATCGTTTTTAAAATGAACGGTTACAACACCGCTTTTATACCTGCCTATGAAGTATCAGAAACCAAACCTATCAAACTCCAAAAATCTCAAATAGAAGCGGGAGATGATGATAATGTGTATATCCCTTTTGGGATCAGAAAAAAACGTGAAGTAACGGCAACCATTACTACTGTGAACAATCAGGAGTTACCGCAAATACCACTTTCAACCTTAAACAATGTATTAACAGGTCGTTTATCAGGTTTACACATTCAGCAAACAGGTAACCGTCCAGGTACCGATGACGCTAGTTTCCTCATCAGGGGTAGGTCATCTTACAACAGCGGGCAATCGCCATTGGTATTGGTAGATGGGGTAGCACGTGATTTTGTAGACATGGATTTGAACGAGATCGAGAGCATTAGTGTATTGAAAGATGCAGCCTCCCTTTCCTGGTATGGCATGTACGGTGCAAATGGTGTGATTTACGTAACTACAAAAAGAGGGAGTGCAAGTGCAACCAAAGTAACCTTTGATGCGCAAGGAGGTGTACAAACACCAACTTACCTTATCAATCCGTTAAATGCTTATGCTTATGCCTATTTATACAATGAAGCTCGCCAAAATGATGGTCAGGCACCTCAATACAATCAGCAAAGCCTAATTGGTTATTACAACAAGTCAGACCAATATTTGTATCCAGATGTAGATTATCCGTCGGAGTTTCTTGAAAAAGCTTCGCCCGTGCAACGTTATGTGGCTACTGTAAGTGGAGGTAATGCCTTTGCAAGGTATTTTACTTCGGTAAGTTTTTATGATCAAGATGGTTTGTACAAGGGTGGAGAAACCCCTAATTTTAATTCGAACACCAATTTTAGGAGATATAATTTCCGTACCAATTTAGATCTACATCTCAACAAAAATCTGGATGTAACTTTGGATGTTGGTGGGCGTGTATCTAATTTGCGTTACCCACGTGATGGCAATTCGGCATTTTTAACGGCTATTTTTAATACCCCAGCTAATGCTTTTCCATTGCTTAATCCAAATGGATCTTATGGTGGCAGCTCTTTATTCCGTACCAATCCATTAGGTATGCTACAGGCAAGGGGTAACGTTACCGATGTTTACCGCACCTTATTGGCCACCATGACCGCCCGTCAAAAATTGGATGCCATATTACCTGGTTTATCATTTAATGTAGCTTATACCTACGACATGACGGGCTTATATACCTATGGCTTTACCCAAAATCATATTGTTTACGAATGGCAAGGTGGCAATAGCTATCAGGGATATGGTACAGAAACACCGCTGAACTACGCTTCAAGTACGTTTAGCGCCAATTTGCGTAATAACGAATTTTGGGGCGGTTTTGATTATGATAACAGTTTTGGCAATCACAGCTTTAAGTTCTCTACTCGTTTTCAAAGAGCCGTTTCAGCTTCAGCTACCCGTTTAGATGATAAAAAAGAAGGAATTTCCAACCGTTTATCTTATGGATATAAACAACGCTATTTTGCAGATGCCATTGCTACTTATTCGGGCTCACAGAACTTTATGCCTGGCAAACGTTTTGGTTGGTTCCCTGCCATTGCCGCAGGTTGGATTGTTTCGGAAGAAAATTTCCTGAAAGGCAATAAAATCATTGATTATTTTAAACTACGTGGTTCATACGGTATTGTAGGCAACGAAGCCATTGGAGCATCCAGACGTTTTGCTTTTAACGACTACTTTACCAGAGGCGGTTCCCAATACTTTTTTGGAACAGGTTATAGCGCCGTGGCTAACACTGATCAGTTAGATTTGGCTAATCCTAACCTTACTTGGGAAAAAGCCATTAAATCAAGCATAGGTTTTGATGCACAGTTCCTAAAACAATCATTAAGCTTAAGTGTGGATGTATTTAAGGAACACCGCAAAAATCTGTTGACTGCTGATTTGGCACCATCTATTATCGGGCAGCCATTGGTAGACATTAATGCTGGTGAAGCCCAATACAAAGGAGTTGAAGCCAATTTGAATTACAACAAAACCATTAACCAGTTTACATTTGGTGTATACGGAAACTACACTTATGCCAAAAGTAGAATTTTAAAACTAAACGAAGAAGCCGGCATTCCTGCCTACCAACGACAAGTAGGTTATCCAATTGGTGGCGTAGTAAATGGCACGGGTACCGTAAGAAGATTTCTGATTTCGCAAGGCTTATTTCAATCGGAAGAAGAAATTGCAGCAGCACCTGTACAACGTTTTTCAGGAAGTGTGAAGCCTGGAGATATCCGTTACCAGGATATTAACGGCGATGGTGTGATCGACAATTTGGATTTTGTGAGTACCAATTATTCTGATATTCCAACCTCATATTTCGGTTTTGGAGGATCTGTGAAGTACAAAAATTTCGATGTGAACTTCTTGTTCCATGGTGTAGCGGGCAGAACCATCCAGATCAATACTTTGGTGAATGCGGGAACCTCAAATACAGGTTACATCAATCAGTTTAGTGCATACCGATGGACACAGGCTACCGCCCAAGAAGCACTTTATCCACGTTTAACCATCAATGACCGTGTAAACAATACCCAAAACTCTGATTTTTGGTTGCGCAGTGGCGATTTTATCCGGTTAAAACATGTGGAGTTGGGCTATTCGCTATCTGCCAACGCGCTTAAAAAATTGAAAATTTCGCAATGCAGGTTTTACGTGACAGGCTTTAACCTGCTCACTTTTGATAAGCTTAATGGATTCCCGATAGATCCCGAAATGCCTGATGCAGGTTACAATTCATCTTACCCAGCCTTGGCAACTTTTGCCCTAGGTTTAAACCTAAAATTTTAACCACATGGCCATGAACTATACACATATCCTATCATTAAAAAAATACAAAGGCTTATCTTCAAAAGCTTTGATGATTGCTGTACTGGCCTTGGGTTTCGCTGCTTGTAAAAAAGATTACTTACAAGATGGAAGCATTACCGATGGTTCCATTACTGGCGACCAGGTTTGGGGCAACGATGCTTATGCCAGAGGAGTGCTCAACAGTGCTTATTTCAATATCCCCGAAGGTTTTAGCATTGATGGCGGCGGTGGCATGTTGGCCTCAGGTACCGATGAAGCGGTAAACTCTGGAGTGAATGCCAACCTAAGTATTTTTAATAATGGCACCTGGAGCCCATTACGTACTGTTGATGATGAATACAGCAACCTTTATGAAGGCTTGAGAAAAGTGAATCTATTTTTAGAAAACTTACCTAAAAGTGAAATCATCCCAACAGATGGCTTAAGCATGCAAGACGACAAAAGCAGGCTGGAAGGACAAGCCTATTTCTTAAGAGCGTTATTTCATTTTGAATTGATGAAAAGATACGGTGCCATTACTTTAGCCACCAGGGTTTTTAGCAGAGAGGAAAATTTGAACTTGCCAAAAAACACTTACAAAGAGTGTTTAGATCAAGTTATTGCCGATTGCGATAAAGCGATTGCAACCAGACTGCCTTTGTTTACCCGGGAAACGGCCAACACTGCCAATCCTTATCCTTGGCGTACGGGCGACTACGGTCGTGCGACCAAAACAGCGGCCATGGGTTTAAAATCAAGGTTGTTGCTATATGCAGCAAGCCCATTGTTTGCTACACAAAGTGGTGTTACTTGGCAGCAGGCGGCTGATGCGGCAAAGGCCATCATCGACCTGAATGTACACAGTTTACGTACCAACTACACCAACGTGTTTAACTTTGGTGCAGACCCTTATAATAATGAAGTGCTATTTGCTACCAGAGCACAAAACCGTAACGATATTGAGCAGCAACAAGCACCTATTAGTTATGATGGAGCGACAGGTCGTACCAATCCCACACAAGAAATGATTGACGCTTTTGAAACCACCAATGGTAAACTGGTGACCGATCCCAGCAATACTTTGTACAATGAAAATAACCCCTACGTGAACAGAGATCCACGATTGGCTTTAACCGTTAATTATAATGGCAGGGTGTTTAAAGGCAAAGCGGTACAAACCTATGTAGGCGGAGCCGATGGTTTGAATCGTAACATCAATGCCACTAAAACAGGTTACTACATGCGCAAGTTTTTAAGTGAGGCCGCTACCTGGAATCAGCAGTCGAACACTTTAGCCCGTAGGCCTTGGGTAGTGATGCGTTATGCCGAGATCTTGTTAAATTATGCAGAAGCTCTTAACGAAGCACAAGGGATAGCTGCCATGACCGAAGTATTGAGACAAGTGAATTTAGTAAGGGCACGTACAGGAGTAGCCATGCCAGCTTTGCAAACCACCAATCCAACAGGTAATGGCTATGTGGCTCCAACTAAGGAAGCCATTCGTGAGCGCATCCAAAATGAAAGACGTGTTGAACTTTGTTTTGAAGGACACCGCTTTTATGATGTAAGAAGATGGAAGCTTGGCGAGACCTTCCTGAACAAACCCGTTACCGGCATGCGTATCACCATTGATGGCGCTGGTGTAACCACTTACGCTCGCTTTGAAGTGGAAAGACGTTCTTTCCAGGAAAAAAACTATTTATATCCGTTTTCACAAAATACTATTAACCGTCAACCAGCACTGATCCAGAATACTGGCTATTAAAATTTAATTATGATTAAGCGAACAAAATCCTTACTACTCCTATTACTTTCCGTTACTTTTTTATCGGCTAATGCCCAGTTGGTGCAAAATATTTTTGGTCGTAAACACCTGAGCTTAAATGGCAGATGGAACTATATCATCGACCCTTATGAAATGGGTTATTATGATTACAGACATGAACCGTTTGACCAGTCGAAAACAGGAAAGGGCGGTTTTTACGATGATCGGAAACAGGTGAACAAATCGGAATTGATTGAGTATAATTTCGATTTATCGCCAACTTTAAAAATACCTGGTGACTGGAACTCGCAGGTAGAAAAACTAGAGTTTTATGAAGGAACCATTTGGCTAAGGAATAAATTTCAAGCGGATCCGGTAGCGGGAAAAAAATACATCCTTTACTTTGGTGCGGTAAATTACGAAGCACATGTGTACTTAAACGGCAAAAAGCTAGGGACGCATAAAGGTGGTTTTACGCCATTCCAATTTGAAGTAAGTGATAAACTGAAACAAGGTGAAAACTTTGTGGTAGTAAAAGTAGATAACACCCGTAAACAGGACGAAATTCCAACCGTAAATACTGATTGGTGGAATTATGGTGGTATTACCCGTGATGTACTTTTGGCAGAATTGCCAGGTAATTATATCCAGGATTATAAAATCCAACTGGCCCGTTCAAATACTAAGCAAATTGAAGGTTTTGTAAAATTGAGCGAAGCTTCGGCAGGGCAGTCTGTAGAAGTGAGCATTCCAGAAGCTGGATTAAAAACTACGGTAAAAACCGACGCTAATGGAGTAGCTAAAGTAAGTATTCCAGTAAAGAAATTGAACTTGTGGAGCCCCGAAAATCCTAAGCTTTATCAAGTGCTGATCAGTTCATCTACCGATAAAGTAGAAGAGAAAATTGGTTTCAGAACCATCGAAACCCGTGGACAAGACATCTTGCTAAATGGAAAATCAATCTTTTTAAGAGGAATTTCCCTGCACGATGAAAATCCCTTGGTGCAAGGTAGGTTACGTGGACAGGGCGATATGCGTATGATGTTACAGTGGGCAAAAGAGTTGAACTGTAACTATGTGAGGTTGGCGCATTACCCGCATAACGAAGAAATGAACCGCTTGGCCGACGAAATGGGACTATTGGTTTGGGCTGAAGTGCCAGTCTATTGGACCATCTCTTGGGAAAATCAGGATACTTATAACAATGCGCAACAACAATTAACCGATTTAATTGAACGTGACAAAAACAGAGCAGCGGTAATCATTTGGTCGATAGGTAATGAAACACCATTGAGCGAGCCACGTTTTAAGTTCATGAGCAAACTGGCCGATAAAGTACGTGAATTAGACAATACCCGTTTAGTGGGAGCAGCATTGGAAGTACACCGCAAAGGCTATAATGTAATTGTGGATGACCCACTGGGAGAAAAATTGGATTTAGTAAGTTTCAATCAGTACGGTGGTTGGTATTGGGAATTGCCAAAAGAACTGCCAAAGTATAAGTTCCAAATCAAATACAACAAACCTGTAATCATTACCGAAGTAGGTGGGGATGCTTTGGCAGGATATCATGGTGATGAAGACACTCGTTGGACGGAAGAGTTCCAGGAATCGTTGTACAAGTATCAAATTCCCTTCATGAATACTATGGGTGGTTTACGTGGCATGACCCCTTGGATTTTAACTGATTTCCGTTCCCCTCGCAGGCAACATCCTTTTTTCCAGGATTTCTGGAACAGGAAAGGTCTGATCTCTGAAACAGGAAAGAAAAAGAAAGCATTTTGGGTGCTGAAAGATTTTTACGATCAAACACAAGCAAAATTTCGATAGATGAGCTACAAAAAACATCACCTAAGTTTTAATACTAAACAAAAAAAAGATGAAAATGCATAGCATATTATTATTGGCACTCGGATTGATTTTCGGGGGTTGCTTAAAAGAGCAGGACAACCCTGTATTTCCGTCTCCAGAATTGACCATTCCAGTAGACGAAAGCGTTACCTTACAAAACGCATTACCATTTAGGTTTGGTGCGGCAGTAAACAATAATCTGTTGCGTTCAAGAGCAGCTTACCGCGATGTGGTAATTAAGGAATTTAATAGCGTTACGGCAGAAAATGCCATGAAGTTTGCCCAATTACATCCATCGGAAAATACCTATACCTGGACAGAGGCAGATTACTTGGTTGATTTTGCACAGCAAAACGGCAAACGAGTTCACGGCCATACGCTGATCTGGTATAAAAACCCGCCAAACTGGGTGTTGAACTATCAAGGTGATGCAGCGGCTTGGGATAAATTATTGAAAGACCACATTCAAACGGTAGTAACACGCTACAGAGGTAAGGTCACTTCCTGGGATGTTGTGAACGAGGCCGTAGCAGAAAATGGAACCTTAAGAGATTGTATTTGGTTGCAGAAATTAGGTCCGGAATATATTGATAAAAGCTTTATTTATGCCCACCAAGCAGATCCAGATGCTTTGTTGTTCTACAATGATTATGGTCATGAATATGGACCAACCAAACGTACAGCTATCCTTAACCTCATTGCAGGTTTGCAACAAAAAGGTGTACCTATCCACGGTATCGGGATGCAGTTCCATACTCGTTATACCCAATCTAATGCAAACTTAGCGGCAGCTATCAATACAGCGGCAGCTACTGGTTTAAGGGTGCACATCGCCGAGCTGGATATTGCTTTAAATCCAGATAATATCCAGGACTTAACCTACAGCTCCGGCTTGGCCGAACAGCAAAAAGCGAAGTACGAATTTATTGTGCGTACCTATAACGCAATACCCAGAAACCAACAGTTTGGTATTACTACCTGGAATGTTGGCGATTCGGATAGCTGGATACCAGGAGAATATAGACGCCCAGATTGGCCGCTGCCATTTGATGGTAATTATCAAAGAAAAGCAGCCTATCAAGGTATTTTGGATGGCGTAAAGTAAAAACAATATGAAGAAAACCATATCCTTAATCATAGGTGCTTTGGCTACCATTAGTACCGCCTTTGCACAATTTACTTCCGATAACATTGTGGTTTATCGTTTTGGCGATGGCAATCCCTTGGTAAACGGGGGGAGGGTTCCGGTATTTATTGATGAATATAACCCTTCAACAGGAGAAAAAGTGCGCACCATTGCAGTCTCAAGAACGGCTATTGGAAGCAATTATGGCTTGGAAGGTTTGGGCTTAACCGCTGGCGGAGCTTATGAAACGGAAGGTTTTCCAACCTTATCTCGTGATGGCGAAATCCTATCCATCATTGGTCGTCACCCTAGCATAGCCAATAATTTTGTAATTGCTACCATTAACGGTACAGGTGCCGTTAATGCCAATACCCTTATTGTAGATGATATTGGTGCGCCACGTTCGGCCGTAGCCGAAGGAGCAGCAGTTTATTATAATGGTTATCAAAATGGGGTGTGGTATAAAACCTTGGGCACTACCAACGCAGGTGTTAGGGTTTCTGCTGGACAGGCGGCACCTCGGGTGTTGTCTATTGCCGAAACCATTTTTGGTGCCAGTGATGGGTTGCGCATATTTGCTCCTATTGGAGGAAGCTCGCAAGCGGTGTTGGCTAATGCTTTCCCGTTACCTACTACTTCGGTCAATTTTGCCACTACACCTAATTTCCCTTCTACCGCTAGACCCTTCAACGTACATCAAGCTATTGCTATAAAAGCCTACGGACGTACCATTGTTTACCTCATCGATGATGGAAACGCAACAAGTACAGCACCGGTCATTAGAAAATACCGTACCAATGCAGGCGGTACGGATTGGTTATCCTTAGGAAGCGTGAGTGTACCGGCCTATACTAAAAACTTAGCGGTGAAATTTGATGCCAATGGCGTAAAACTTTATTTCACTACTTTGGGAACGCCTGGTACGCAAAACTCGCAATTATTTTTGCTAAACGATGATTTTAACGATAACAACGACGATACCAAGCAATTAACGGGAACTCCTACGCTTATTGCTACAGCTCCAGCCAATACTTCTTTCAGAGGAGTAACCTTAGTGCCTGGTTATCGTAAAGCACCATCGGCATTAGAGGCAAATGTGATTTCTTTAACAGAAGTGAGGTTAAAATGGATGGATAATTCAACCACCGAAAGTGGCTATGAAATTGAGCGCTCAGCCGATGGAACCAATTTTAGTTTGTTGACCACTACTGCCGCAAATGCCATTCAGTATATAGATAATACCATTACTGCAGGCTCAACCTATTATTATCGAGTGAGGGGTATTGAAGGAAGTACCCGTACCATTTACACCAATCCTGCAAAAGCGGAACTCGGTGCAGGAATGATTACCGACCTTAACTTTACCAGCATTACCGTATATGAAAATCAAGATCCGGGAACATTGGTAGGAACCTTTTCGGTATTGCCAGTAAATACCACCAATGTAGTTTACACCTTGGTAGCTGGAAGCGGGGATACAGACAATGCAAAATTCATGATTGCAGGAGATAAGCTGCAAAATAGTGTCAGGCTGGATTATGAGGCACAGGCTACTTATCAAGTTAGGGTAAGAGCAACTTCAGCTTCAAATTTTATCTATGAAAAAGCTTTTACCATCACCATTAATGATGTAAACGAAGCACCAACCATGGCGCCTATTGGTGATAAGTTTATTTGTGCAGGTACTGATGAGAACGTGATTTCATTAACAGGAATAACGCCTGGCCCAGAAACTGTACAAACTTTAACAGCCTCTATAAGCTCTAACCAAGCAACGCTTTTTCAAAGCTTACAAATTAACCTGCTGACTGGCGGAAATGCAGAAATTCGTTATCGTTTAAATGCCAATGCTACAGGAGAACCTCAAATTACCGTGACATTAAAAGACAACGGCGGTACAGCTAATGGAGGGATCGATACCTATATCGAAACTTTTAAATTGAAGATCTACGAATATCCAATAGCGGCCATCAGCTCAGATAAAGGCGCTAGTGTGGATAAAGGTACCACCGTAAGACTTACCGCAGCAGGTGGCAGTACCTATCAATGGGAAAGTAATGGTAGTATCATTGGTACTACTAATACGGCAAGCATTACCGTAAGGCCTCAAGCAAATACTGTTTACAAAGTAACTGTACAAAACGAAGGTGCTTGTGCTAGCGTGGCTGAGTTTATCTTAAATGTGAATGATAACTACAACATCGTTACCGCTGCGAATCTGGTTTCGCCAAATGGCGATGGGGTAAATGATTTTTGGGTCATCAAAAACATCGACATGTACCCAGAAAGCGTGGTGAAGGTATTTGACAAAACAGGCCGAGTAATCTTTACCAAAAAGGGCTACCAAAATGATTGGGATGGTAGCGTGGCAGGTTCATCTTTAAAAGAAGATACCTATTACTACATCATTGATTTTGGGGCTGGCTTGCCTAAAAAGAAAGGGGCGCTAACCATGATGAACAACTAATCTGAATAAGTTAACAGGCAAAATCAAAAAGCTAGCCACAATTATTTGAAAAGGAAGATTTAGCGAAAATTAAAATTACTCGAATGAAAGTAAATATAAATATCAAATACCTGTTTGTACTCTTCGGGCTTATCAATATCAATACAGCTTTAGCTCAGTTAAGCCCTATGGGGAACATGTACTTTAACAACCAGTATTTGGGAAATCCGGCAATGGCAGGAGCTACAGAAAAAATAAACCTCAATTTATTGTTCCGTAAGCAATTTAACGAAGTGCCTAATGCACCAATCTACCAAATGTTTACCGGAGAGTTTGCGTATACAGATCGAGCTGCGGTAGGTTTAAATATTGATCTTTCCAAAAGCGGCCTGATCAACTATACTCGTATCATGGGAACCTATGCTTACCATTTACCTGTAAGCGATGCCGGAAAGTTGCACTTTGGTTTGTCTGCTGGTGTGGCCAGAGAATCAATCAATAGAGCCGATATCACCGCAGAGAATTATGATCCGGTAGTGAACCGATTCAACGACAGAGGTTACAGGTTGGATGGTGATTTTGGAGTTGCCTTCACCGATGAAAAACTAAACGTGCAAGCCACTTGGCTTAATTTGCATAACCAATTAAATACCGATCCCAACTTTGTGGCCGGCATTAACTATGCTACCTTTTTTACTGCTGCTTCCTATAAAATTCCAGCAGGTAAAGATCTGACCGTAGAACCTAAAGTGGTTTATCGTGGGATTAAAGGCATGGATAATATTGTAGAAGGAGGATTAGGCTTTTCTTACCAACAGAAATTCAATCTCTTTGGTTTGTACCATAGCACTAACAACGCTACCGTAGGCTTAGGTTTCAAGTACGATCAATTTAACATCAGCGGAATTTATAGCATCGGGCCATCGGCCATCCGTTCCTTCACTGGCGGCGATTTTGAAATAGGCCTAGGCTGGACTTTAAAAACGAAAAATAAATGAAGTTTAATGAGATAATTAGCAGATAGCACTAACCAACGGATTATCAAATCATCGAATTAACCAATTAAATCAACTAACTCCTAACCCCTAATTCCTAGTTAAAAAACCAACGAATAGCGTATGAAAAGAAAACTACTTACTATTATTTTTACGGCCTTTGGTACTTTAAGTGCTTGGGCCCAATTTGCAACAGGTAATTTAGCCATTTACCGTTATGGCGATGGAACTGCAATGACAGGCGGCAATCGTGTGGCGGTTTTTGTAGATGAATACACGCCTTCTGGATCTTTTGTGAGAACCTACACTATTTCCAGAACTGCTGTAGGTGGCAATTATGGCTTTGAAGGCTTGGGATTAACAGCTTCTAATGGGTTTGAAAACGAAGGTTATCCTGTACTTTCCAAAGATGGTACTACCATGTCGATTATTGGTTATAACCCAGCACAAACAGGAGAATTTGTGATAGGTACATTAAATGCCGCAGGTACTTGGACTGCAAATACCTTGGTGGTTGATGCGATTGGAACTCCTCGTTCAGCGGTGGTAGAAGGAGTATCTGTTTACTTTAATGGTTTTCAAAATGGGGTTCGATATAAAACATTGGGTACTTCGGCGGCTTCTACCCGAGTTTCAACAGGCTTGGATGCACCCCGTGTATTGACCATTGCCGATACCTATTTTTCAGCCTCCAATAATGGTCTTAAGTTATTTGCACCAAATGCATTAACCAGCATTCCCAATTCACCATTGCCAACCACTTCGGTAACTTTTGCCACGGTACCTAATGTTCCTGGAGCTGCTCCATTGGCAAAAGCGCATCAAGTTGCGGCTATCAAAACAGCTAACAACAGAACCCTCGTGTATGTAATTGACGATGCAGATGGTGCGCCTATGTTAAAAAAATATAGGTCTAACGCCGCAGGTACTGATTGGGTATCTTTCGGAAGCATTGCGATTCCTGCTAATACTAGAAGCATTACAGCGCTTTATACTAGTACAACAGGCGTAAAACTATATTTGACCAGTTATGGCACCGTAGGAGGAAACGATTCGAAGCTGTACACCTATAGTGATAATTTTACGGTAGCTACCGAAGGCAGTGTAGCCTCAATATCGGGAAGTTTAACAGAATTGGCTACGGCACCAGCTAACACTACTTTTCGCGGCGTAACCATGGCACCAGGAACGAATGTGTTGCCCGTAACCCTAACCGCATTTAATGCCAACGAAAAAAATGGGTCTATTCGTTTAAATTGGACCACGGCTAGCGAAATTAATGCTTCCCATTACAATATCATGCGTTCTTCAACGGCTAGTAATTTCCAAAAGATAGATCAGGTAAGTGCTAAAGGCGCATCTAACTATAGCTTTGTTGATGAAAAGCCGATGCCAGGCACTAACTATTATCAATTAGAACAAATTGATTTTAATGGCGATAAAGTATATTTTGGGCCAGTGAGTGCTGCTATCCCTGTACCTAAAACAGATTTCGATATTGTAAAATATGGAGATAATATCGAATTATATATCTATTCAGTTAAAGCACAAAATGGGAAAATTGCCTTAGCTGATGTGAATGGGAAAATCGCCTACAGCCAATCAGCACAGTTAGAAAAGGGATATAACAAAGTGACGGTGCCTTCAGGTAAATTATCGAAAGGTTTAGCCATTATTAGCCTAAGTACCACTGACGGTCGACTAGCTAAAAAGACGGTTTTATAACCTCCTTTTGATCTACCGTTAATCTCTGCTCTAATACGCTCTTATTGCTCTCTTATCGCTCTCGCGCTTTCAAAAGGTTATCTAACAAGTTTTTAAAAGGATTTTTTGGATAACCTTTGCTTAGTAAACTTTAACCAAATATAAATCATGAACAAAGTAACTATCACCGTACTGGTGCTGGGCAGCATGCTTAGTGCCTGTAAAAAACAAGAGAATGCATTGGAAACAGTCAATCTATCTCCCGAAAAAACAATGGCAATGAGTGCTGCTGCGGTAAGTACCATATTGCAGGAGGTAAACCCCGACATTATTGTTGGAGCGGCGATAAACTCCAATAAGTTTAGTGTGACGGCATACAAAGATTTGGCGAAAGAGCAATACAATAGTATTACGGCGGAGAATGACATGAAGATGAATAGCCTAAACCCTTCAAAATTTGTTTGGGATTTTGGCATACAAGGAAATGGCATAGAGGAAAAGAACGAAAAGATACCCAACTTGGCAAAAGACCATGGCGAAAAGCGGATACATGGGCATGCCTTGGTTTGGCATAGGGCATTGCCGCAATGGGTAAAAAATGTAGAGAGTAACACACCCGTAGCAGCAAGGGCCGATACCCTTAATGCCATTATGAAAAGACATATAGATAAAACCGTAGGTTTTTATAGCCAATATTATAAAGGCGGAAACCCTTTGCTACCCCTATTGAAATCATGGGATGTAGTGAACGAAGCCTATTACGATGATGGAACCTTGAGGGGGAATTTAAATTTAGATAGCCAAGGTAATGACATTGGCAGTATTTGGAAAAGATACATGGGCGAAATTTATATCGAAAAAGCATTTAGATATGCCAGATTAGCGGCAAGGGCCAACCAAAACTGGAAACTGAAATTGTTCTATAACGATTATGGCCAAGAATATTCTACCACTAAGCTAAATGCAATTTACAATAAGGTAATGGAGTTAAAGCCCATGACCGAGGGCGGCGATCCTATCATTAATGGAGTAGGCTTGCAAATGCACATTAGGTATAATACCTCTTTATCCAGTATAAGGGCTGCCATACAGAAAATGAAAGAAACAGGTTTGTTGGTCCATATCGCCGAACTCGATATTTCCCTTTTAGGCCCCAACGAAACTTCAGTGCCCGCTGCGGATTTAACCAATCGTAGAAACCTGCAAAAATCATTGTATTACAATGTGGCCAAAGCCTACCAGGAAATTGTACCAATAAACCAAAGATGGGGTATTACACTATGGAACATTGGCGATGCCGATTCTGCTTGGGGATTGAATGCAGAAGCAACTTTATTTGACACAACTTACCAAAAGAAGCAAAATTTTTGGAACTTTAGAGACGGACTTAATTTGCAGTTAACACCATAAAACTTAAAACAACAAATGAACAAATTTTTAAGCCTTACACTTTTATTGAGTGCAACAGTAGTCACTCAAACATTTGCACAACGAAAAACCATCGAACAGAGGGTCGACTCGGTAATGAAATTGATGACCCTAACCGAGAAAATTGGACAATTGAACCAATACTCGGGAAGAGAAGTTACTGGCCCTGCCAGCGACAGAAAAAATTATTTACTGAACGATATCAAGAGCGGCATGGTGGGTTCCATGTTAAATGTAAAAGGAGTAAAGGATACAAGGGAAATACAAGCTATCGCTTTACAATCTCGTTTAAAAATTCCTTTGTTGTTTAGTTTAGATGTGATACACGGTTATAAAACCGTATTTCCAATTCCTTTGGCAGAGTCGGCTTCATGGGATTTGAGCATTATCAGAAGATCGGCAGAAGTAGCGGCAGAAGAATCGGCCGCCTCGGGTATTCACTGGACCTTTGCTCCAATGGTGGATATTGCTCGCGATCCACGTTGGGGGCGGGTGATGGAAGGTGCTGGCGAAGATCCTTATTTAGGTTCGCAGATTGCCAAAGCAAGGGTGCTTGGTTTTCAGGGCGAGAAATTAGGAGCATTAGATAGAATTATGGCCTGTGCCAAGCATTTTGCAGCTTATGGTGCTTCAATGGCGGGGAGAGATTATAATCCGGTGGACTTAAGCAAGCAACAATTGCACGAAATCTATTTGCCTCCATTTAAAGCAGCGGCTGATGCTGGAGTAGCTACTTTTATGAATTCTTTCAATACGTTAAATGGAATTCCAGCCACTGGAAATGCTTATTTACAACGCGACATCCTTAAAGGAAGCTGGAATTACAAAGGGTTTGTAGTAAGTGATTGGGGCTCTATTGGCGAGATGATTCCTTGGGGTTTTGCCAAAAACCTAAATGAAGCTTCTGAAAAGGCTATTGTGGCAGGTAGTGATATGGATATGGAAAGCGAAGCCTACAAAAAGGAACTTGAAAAACTAGTGAAGAGTGGTAAAGTTGCGGAGAAATACATTGACGATGCTGTAAAAAGGATTTTATACAAAAAGTTTGAATTGGGTTTGTTTGATAATCCATATCGTTTCTCTGATGAAAAGAGAGAGCAAAAGGTAATGAACGATCCTAAATACAAAGCCGTTGCATTGGCCGCCGCACAAAAATCAATTGTATTGTTAAAGAACAATAATAACACGTTGCCATTAAGCAAATCCATTAAAAACTTAGCATTAATTGGTCCTTTGGTAAATGCCAAAAGAGATCAAGCTGGGAACTGGACAGTATATATCGATACTGCAAGTATCGTAAGCGTTCATGAAGGCGTTAAGCAGAAAGTTAAAGGAACGAAGTTGAGTTATGCGCAGGGAACAACAGTGAAAGATAGCTTAACCAATGGGTTTGCCGAAGCCGTAAATGCAGCTAAAAATGCAGATGCAGTAGTGATGGTGCTTGGTGAAACTTGGGATTTTAGCGGAGAAGCTAAATCCCGTAGCGACATTTCTTTGCCAGGTAAACAAGAAGAGTTATTTAAAGCTGTTAAAGCTACAGGAAAGCCAGTAATTGTAGTGTTAATGGCAGGCCGCCCTTTAGTATTTAATGCCATTGCAGCACAAGCTGATGCCGTGGTATATGCTTGGTTGTTGGGCGATCAGGGAGGTAATGCCATTGCCGATGTATTGTTTGGAGATTACAATCCTTCAGGTAAATTGCCCATCAGTTTTCCAAGAAATGTAGGACAGATTCCTATTTTCTATAACCACTATAACACAGGCCGTCCAGTAACTAAATCAGGTGATATTCGCTACAAATCTGCCTATATCGACGTGTCTAATGAACCTCAATATGCCTTTGGTCATGGTTTGAGCTACACTACTTTTAGCTATAGTAATTTGAAATTATCTAGTACTGCCATTAACCAAAAGGAAAGTGTAAAGGTTAGTTTCACCCTAACCAATACAGGTAAGGTAGAAGGGGAGGAAGTAGCCCAGCTTTATATCCAGGATACATTTGCCTCAGTAGTAAGACCGGTGAAAGAATTGAGGGATTTTGCAAAAGTGAAGCTAAAACCAGGAGAAAGCAAAGAAATCAGTTTTGAACTGAGCCCAGAGAAATTAGCTTTTTATCAGGAAGAAAAAGGATGGATCACCGAACCTGGAGAATTTAAGGTAATGGTAGGCGCAGCTTCAAATGATATCAAATTGAAATCTTCTTTTGAACTGAAGTAAGGTTTGCAAATAGACCCATAAGGTTTTAAAACCTTATGGGTCTTATTCTTTTTGCGTCATCTCAGAGGTCTAGCGACTAATAGCATAGAATCAACGACGGGCACTTTACATTCCAGCTAAATGTTTTTCGTAATTTGGTGCCGACTAAATCATGGTTATGAACAAAGCAAACATCCCCGAATTTAGGCTGATCGGTATCAGCTTAGGCCGCAAAACATATAATGCCAATGGACAATCTGGTATAGATTGTGGCCAACTGTGGCAAACCTTTGAACAAGAAAAAATCTTCAATCAAATCAACGATAAAATAGCTGATGATTGCTATGCTGTTTACTATGATTATGATGGAGACCATACCCAGCCCTTCGCTTATTTTATTGGTTGTAAAGTAAGTCCTGATGCTGTAGTCCCGCAAGGTTTGGAAGCATTACAAGTCCCTGAACAGGAATATGTACATTATGTAGCCAAAGGTAAAATGCCCGATTGTGTAGCCAATGTTTGGCGGGAGATTTGGCAAACCGATTATCCGAGAAACTACCAATATGATTTTGAAATCTATAGTGCTAAAAGCTTTGATTGGAGCAATGCCGAAGTAGATGTATTCATAGGAGCTTAGTTCATATTTTTAGGCAAAATAAAAAGGGATGAAGTTTTAACTCCATCCCTTTCTTGTTAACGTTTTACAAAACTAGTATCTGTAAGCTTCAGGTTTGTAAGGACCTTCTACTGAAACGCCAATGTATTCTGCTTGGTGTTGATCAAGAACATCTAACTCAACGCCGATTTTTTCTAAGTGTAAACGAGCTACTTTCTCATCCAAATGCTTAGGCAACACATAAACTTTGTTTTCATACTGACCTGAGTTAGTCCAAAGTTCCAATTGAGCCAAAGTTTGGTTAGTGAATGAATTACTCATTACAAAGCTTGGGTGGCCAGTGGCACAACCTAAGTTTACCAAACGACCTTCAGCCAATACAATTACATCTTTACCGTCAATCGTATATTTATCTACCTGAGGTTTGATTTCTACTTTAGTGTGGCCATAGTTTTTGTTTAACCAAGCCATATCAATTTCATTATCAAAGTGACCGATGTTACAAACAATCGCTTTATCTTTTAATGATTTGAAGTGTTCGCCACGAACGATATCGCAGTTACCAGTGGTAGTTACTACAATGTCTGCTTCTTTAACTGCATTAGCGAATTTTTTCACTTCGTAACCTTCCATCGCCGCTTGTAAAGCACAAATTGGGTCAATTTCTGTTACAATTACACGTACACCTTGTGAGCTTAATGAAGCTGCAGAACCTTTACCTACGTCGCCATAACCAGCAACTACAGCAACTTTACCAGCCATCATTACGTCAGTAGCACGACGGATCGCATCTACCAATGACTCACGGCAACCATATTTGTTATCAAATTTAGATTTAGTAACTGAATCGTTAACGTTAATTGCAGGTAAGTGCAAAGTACCGTTTTTCATGCGCTCATATAAGCGGTGAACACCAGTAGTAGTTTCTTCTGATAAACCTTTAATCGCAGCAATTAACTCTGGATATTTATCGAATACCATGTTGGTTAAGTCACCACCGTCATCTAAAATCATGTTCAATGGTTGACGCTCTGGACCGAAGTGCAAAGTTTGTTCAATACACCAGTCAAATTCCTCTTCGTTTAAGCCTTTCCAAGCATATACTTGAATACCAGCAGCAGCAATAGCAGCAGCAGCGTGATCTTGTGTTGAGAAGATATTACACGAAGACCAAGTTACCTCAGCTCCAAGTTCTACTAAAGTTTCAATTAAAACTGCAGTTTGGATAGTCATGTGCAAACATCCTGCAATTCTAGCGCCTTGTAGGGGTTTTGTTGGACCAAATTCTTTTCTCAATGACATTAAGCCTGGCATTTCTGCCTCCGCTAATTCGATCTCTTTGCGGCCCCATTCCGCCAGTGAAATGTCCTTAACTTTGTAAGGTACGTAAGTTGTCTCTACTGATGACATATTGTTTTTGTTTAAAATTTGAGCAGCAAAGTTACGTGATATGGTTGTGAAAGCAAAATGTAAAACATTCCTGTTTGTCAATGGTAAACCACAAATGCAGATGTTTTAAGTATTTGTATTGCAGTATATTTTAGTTGCTCAAAAGGCTTGAAATAAAAAAGCGTAGCTGAATCATCCGCTACGCTTTTTTCTTTTGAAAAAATCTTTTACAACTCCCTTATCCAAATATTCCTAAAACTAATAGGTTCACTTGGATCGCCATGGTCTTGTAGTTTAATAGGACAAGCGCCATGTGCTTTTTTATAGGAAGGAGCACCAATATATTGCGTAGGACCAGTAAGCGTGGTATTGTTTTGCACTAATACACCGTTAAAAAATACGGTTACCCTTGCTGGCGTGTTTAAGGAACCATCTGCTTTAAAGGTAGGAGCGGTCCAAATCACATCATAGGTTTGCCATTCACCTGGTTTTTTATTGACATTGGCCAAAGGCGCAAACTGTTTGTAAATACTGCCTGCTTGTCCGTTTACATACGTATCATTGTTGTAGTTGTCCAAAATTTGTAATTCGTAGCCATCATCACCGCCACCGGTAGACGCTAAAAATAGACCACTATTTCCTCTTCCTTGACCTTTACCTGTAATGTTGGTAGGTATTTTCCATTCTAAATGCAGTTGGTAGTTTAAAAATGATTTCTTGGTTTGGATATTGCCAGTGCCTTTTTTCACGGTAAATGCCCCATCGGCAATGGTCCATTGTGCGGGCTTGCTGTTGTCTTTTACAGAAACCCATTGATCTAAGTTTTTGCCATCAAAAAGAATAAGGGCATCAGAAGGAGCATCAGCAAAATGTGCACCAGTGCTTACTTTGGGAGGAATGGGCTTGTAAACTTCGGTGTCTTCGGGTTTTTGGGCATTAGCATTAAATGCTAAAAGAGGTAATGCAAGTAAGATCAAACGTTTCATCATTTTAAATATTTAATAGAAAAACAATCCAATAATTATATAAACAGCATAGGTATAATTAACAGGCAATTTAATATTTTAGCAGCTAAATGAAAGGTATACCAGTTGTATTTTTTTTATTGTTGATTGGTGAAGGTAGTGGGCTGATTCATTGGCTTGAAAATCATTTGCTGTCTTGTCCTTTTAAAACGTGGACTGGTATCGATTGCCCTGGCTGTGGTTTACAGAGGTCACTTGTAGCTTTGCTAAAAGGGGATGTTTGGATGTCTTTTAAGTTTTATCCAGCTACTTTGCCTATTTTGGCTTTGTTCATTTTTACCATTCTTCATTTAAAATTTGATTTTAAAAACGGTGCATTCCTCATCAAACTGATGTATATATTTGCTACCGTGATTATTGTAACGAGTTATATTTATAAGATTTATCATCACCAATTATTCTAAAAAACGATGTCAGAGGAACAAGAAGGTCAAGTGCCAAACAGCCAGCCGAATCCAGAAAATTCGCAGAATGCGCAACAGTCCCAAAATACCCAAAACCCGCAGTGGCAACAAAACCCGCAGGGCTATCAGCATTTTAATCAGCCTAACCCAGGCAATCCTTTTCCTCCTTATGGTGGTGGTTTTGGGGGAATGCAAATGGCCTTGCCTAATGCAACCATCACTTTGGTGTTGGGTATTTTATCCATTGTAACATGTTGCTGTTTTTACGGCATAATAGGAGTGGTGCTGGGGGTTGTTGCCTTAATTTTGAGCAGGAAGGATAAAGAAAACTATTTGGCTAACATGAATTATTATACGGTAAGCTCTTATAAGAATTTAAATGCGGGTCGTGTTTGTGCTATCATCGGTTTAATTTTAAGTGCAATTATCGTGTTGCTTTGCATAGTGTTCGCTATCTTCTTTGGTTTTAGTACCCTTACAGATGAAGAAGCAATCAAACAGATGTTGCAAGAATTGCAGTAATATTTAGTGTTTAAATCGGCAGCAAAGTGCAGTTGGTTAAACATCATTTGAATGTTAAACTTAATGGCCAAATAGCCAAAGTGATAGAATGATTGACAAAATCACTATTTTTGTAGCCATATTTTAAAAAATAGTTATGTATCCAGAATATTTAGTAGAACCAATGCGTGCTGAATTAACGAACGTTGGTTTTGATGAGTTGAAAACCCCTGAAGAGGTTGATGCTGCAATTAAGAGCGAAGGAACTGTATTTGTAGTGGTAAACTCTGTTTGTGGTTGTGCTGCTGCCAATGCTCGCCCTGCAGCTAAGTTAGCTGCAGCCAATGCAAAACACCCAGATAAATTGGTAACTGTTTTTGCAGGTATGGAAAAAGATGCGGTAGATCAAGCAAGATCATATATGGCACCTTTCCCTCCATCTTCACCTTCAATGGCATTGTTTAAAGATGGCAAATTAGTTCACATCATTGAGCGTCATCAAATTGAAGGCAGGCCAGCGCAAATGATTGCCGAGAACCTAATTGGTGCATTTGAGCAATACTGCTAGTTCATAGATAAAAAATAAAGGAGCAAAAATTAGAGATCACGCTTTAATCTTTGCTCCTTTTTATTTGAATGCAATCTCAACTCTCCACTTTTAACGTTTCCGCTCTTAGTCTTTATTCTTTGCTCCTTATTCTTTGTTCTCCTTAGAAGTCTTTATTGAGTAGTTTCTCCAGTTCGCCAAAAGAAACGTTCATCCGTACACGACCTTGTTTGGCATAAGCAATTTCGCCAGTTTCTTCTGAAATGATGACCGCAACGGCGTCGGTTGATTCGGAAACACCAATTCCAGCTCGGTGTCTCAAACCAAATTGTGCAGGTAATTTATTGTTGTCTGTAAGGGGGAGGATACAACTGGCACTTTTGATTTTGTTTTCGGAAATTACTACGGCACCATCATGCAAGGGGCTATGTTTTTGAAAGATACTTTCCAGCAAACGTTTAGATATTTTACTGTCAATGATTTCGCAGCTATTGGTGAAAAACTCATCATCATAATACTTCACAAATACAATTAACGCCCCCGTACGGGATTTTTTCATGCTTTTGCAGGCATCGATGATCGGTTTTATCCTTAATAGGTTGTCTTGCTCAATGCTTTTACTGCCAAATAAATAACCCCACCAAGCTTTGTTCTTTTGTAAAAAAGTGGTTTTTCCAATATGTAGTAAAAATCGCCTGATCTCTGGTTGGAAAATAATAACCAATGCCAAAATTCCCACGCTCATGAATTTATTGATGATGGCTTCTAGCAATTCCATGTGTAAGCCCTTCACAATATAATACACCAGAACAATAATGACCATGCCTAGTACCAGGTTTACGGCCAAAGTATTGCGTATGAGGCTGTAGATATAGTAAATCAAGACAGCTACCAATATCACATCGATAGCATCAATCCAGGTAATTTTAAGGAAATCGAAATCAAGGTTTTTCATTGTTGTACAAGATAGCTATTTTTTAGGTTTTAGATATTAGCTTATCCTAAATTGTGTAATTGAATAATTAACAAAAATACATGAGTAGCTCAAGTTTTTTTGATTGTAACCAGTTTGATAATGAGCTTTTTATTGCGTGTAGGAATGTTAAGTTAAAATTGTTTTGTTAGTAATAAAAGCTCTATATTTATGGAGTATAATTTAAAGCTCTTTTCAAATGAGAAAAAACTACTTCTATGTAATTTTAATTTTATTTAGCTTTTTGGCATCGTTCTCATGGGCACAAACCACTGAGACTTTTGAAAGCTATACGACAGGTAAGCCTAGAGCATTTGTTAGTAACTCGAAATCATTTACGATTACTACAAATAGTTGTCTTAGTACTACAGGTGGCATGTTTGGTATTTTTATCCCAGGTCAATCTTATCTGGATTGCGAGAGTATTTCGCGTACAAGTACTGGCTCAGGATACGGTGTGGGAACAGGTTGTGCTTCGGCGAGTTCATGTGGGGGTTCGTCCAATAAATTCATTGATAATGGACCTTCTACGGGTGTTAATCAGATCTATTCTATTAAAACAACAGATAATTCTCTTTTCACCATTAAATCTATTTATGTTTTTATCTCAACAAATCAAGGGTCGGCCTCTTCCACCACTGCTGGGGTAACCTTTAGAGGTAAGAAAGCTGGTGTAGAAATGTTTTCCTTGGTCAATCCTACACTTACGGCTAATACCAATGGATTTAGCTTTGTAGATTTTGTAGCGGCTGGACGTGGCAGCATTAATATTGATCAACTGGAAATTCAAGGTGGGGCTTTAGTAAACTATCTGGCTCTAGACAATTTTAGATGGGATGGACCTGCAACGTTGCCCGTAGAATTGGTAAGTTTTACGGCTAACGCAGTAACTACTGGTGCGCAAATTAACTGGCAAACAAGTATGGAAAGCAATTCGTCACATTTTGAATTGTGGCACAGTACTGATGAAAATGATTTTAAACAGTTGACAACGGTTGAAGCACTTGGAGACTCTAAGACGGGTAGAGGTTATTCTTTTATTCATACAAAACCGATTAACGGCAACAACTATTATCGATTATTGCAATTTGACAAAAATGGCAAGAAAACTGATTATGGTGTAAAAACGGTAAAATTTAGTGGGATAGTTGATGATCAAATACTTTTGTATCCTAATCCAACAACCCATTCGGTAACGGTAAAATTCGCGGCCAAAACCTATGTGAAAGTAGAAGTACTTGATCTTTTGGGTAAGATAGTCGCTAGCCAAAAAATTGGAGCCACAGAAACTGAAAGTAAGGTAGATATTTCTGGATTGCCTAGCGGAACCTATACCTTGCTTCTGAGTGACGAAAATAATAAAAGCGCACATAAACTTATCAAGCTATAAGCCACTCATTTATTGAGATATCCTAAAAAACCCGTAATTTAATGCGGGATTTTTTGGTTTTAGGCCATTTTTTAGCTTGTTTATTGGAAATGCAAATTTATTAAATAATAGTTATACAGTCAATCTGTTAACTAATTCCACGCATTCCACTGCCTCTTTTACATCGTGTACCCTCAAAATATTAGCACCTTTAATTAAGGCTGTAGTATTGAGCACAGTGGTGCCATTTAAAGCTTCTTCTGTTTTTATGCCAAGGGCCTTGGTAATCATCGATTTTCTGGAAAAGCCTACCAATAAAGGCAGTTCAAAGAAATTGAGCAGTTCCATCTCTTTCAATAGCTGATAGTTATGGTCTAACGTTTTGGCAAATCCAAATCCAGGGTCAAGAATAATGTCTTTTACGCCAAGGTTTTGCAGCGTTTTGATTTTCTCGCTGAAATAGGCAAAAACCTCTTTGGTTACATTTTCGTAAGTAGGGCTGTCTTGCATATTTTGTGGGGTACCTTTCATATGCATCATGATGTAGGGCACTTGCAGTTTGGCTACCGTTTCAAACATTTTTTCGTCGAGATTCCCAGCGGCGATGTCATTGATCAAATGTGCACCAGCATGAATGCTTTCTTCCGCTACTTTGGCCCTAAAAGTATCCACAGATAAAAGCACTTCTGGGAACGATTCGCTGATGGCTTTGATGGCGGGTACCATTCGCTCTAATTCCTCTTCTTCGCTCACCTCTGCGGCTCCCGGTCGGGAAGAGTAAGCGCCTAAATCTATGAACTTTGCGCCAGCTTTTACAAAGTGTTCAACCCTGCTCAATACATCGTCAATGCTCTTTGCACGACTATTTTGGTAAAACGAATCAGGGGTTAGATTTAAGATTGCCATGACCGAGGGCTTGCGGATGTCAACAACTTTGCCCTTGCAGTTTAGCGTTTGTTTTCGGTTTAAAAATGTATCTTTAGCCATCAGTTAATAAAAAACAAAAATAGCCGTTTTTATTGGCTATAACTTTAAATATTTTACTTGTTTTGGCATCAAACACTTCTTTAGAATTCGATCAGGTGATTGCGGTTTGCAGATCATTGTTTATAAAAAAAACCAAAGATTATGGTACCGCTTGGCGCATTCTGCGTCCTGCCTCTATTACCGATCAGATATTTATCAAGGCGCAGAGGATTAGAACGTTAGAAGAGAAAAAGGTTTCTAAAGTAGGAGAGGATATCTCTTCGGAGTATATTGGGATCATTAACTATTGCGTGATGGCTATTTTGCAATTGGAACTTGGCGAAAACGAACCCAATGAATTAGGGGTAGAAGTTGTGGAAGCTTATTATGACGAACGTGTAAAGGAAACGAAAGATTTGATGTTCGATAAAAACCACGATTACGGCGAGGCTTGGCGTGATATGCGAATTAGCTCCTTAACGGATCTGATTTTGATGAAGATATTGAGAGTGAAGCAAATAGAAGACAATGATGGCCAAACACTCGCCTCTGAAGGGATCAAAGCGAACTATCAAGATATGTTGAACTATGCCGTGTTTGCATTGATTAAATTGGAGATAGCATAAAAAATTGAAAGTTAAACGTCGAGAGTTGGAAGTAAAAAGTTCAAATCCATTGGTAGAAGAGGCAAGTGTTTTGCTAAAGCAAGAGATTGATGAATTTGGATTTTCAACGGTAAACGGCATTTATACTGAGAAAGAAATCGAGCAGATTTTATCGATAATTGTAACTGCCGATAACGATAGAGCAACCTTTAGAAAATCAGAAGACTTATTTGCCATTAGGCAATTTTTGAAGGAACTACCAGAAATCACTACACTTGTTTTTAATGATGCCTTAAAGAAACTACTCAAAGATGTTTTCGGGCAATCGTATTTTGTGGTAAAAAGCATTTATTTTGATAAACCCGAAAAATCCAATTGGTATGTTGCCTATCATCAAGACCTAACCATTTCGGTAGATCAAAAAATAGCGGTTCAAGGTTTTGGTCCTTGGACCGTGAAGCAAAATCAGTTTGCCGTACAGCCTCCAATAGGTATCTTGGAAAGAAATTTCACGATTAGAATTCACCTCGATGATACGAATGCTGATAATGGAGCTTTAAAAGTCGTTCCAACATCGCATTTGCAGGGTATTTATAGGCCCGAAACCATCAATTGGGAAAAAGAACGAGAAGTTATTTGTGAAGTGGGTAAAGGTGGAGTGATGTTCATGAAACCCTTGTTGCTGCACAGTTCTAGTAGAACAACGAATGGTCAAAAAAGAAGAGTTATACACATCGAGTTTTCTGACGTTGAACTGCCAAGTAGTTTGAAATGGTCGGAAAGGTCAAATTAACGATTTAGATATGAAAAAAGCACTTTTCAATTTTTCAAAATGGTTTGTAGGGATCCTGTTTATCTTTTCGGGATTAATTAAAGCGAATGACCCTATTGGCTTTGGTTATAAGCTCCAAGAGTATTTTGCAGTTTTCCATATGAGTTTTCTTGATGGATGGGCCACAGGCATTGCCATTTTGTTGTGTGTGCTAGAAATTGTGTTTGGTGCACTGCTACTATTGGGGATTTTCAGAAATTTTGTTGTTAAAGGCTTACTGGCTACCATTATCTTTTTCACCTTCCTCACTTTTGTTTCTGCCGCTTTTAAGGTCGTTACTTCTTGCGGTTGTTTTGGCGATGCCATTCCATTAACACCTTGGCAATCGTTTAGCAAAGACTTGGTTTTATTGCTATTGATTGTTTATTTGTACATCAAAAAAGATTGGATTAAGCCGGTTACCGAAAAGCCAGGTTTGCAAAGTGCGCTGTTTGCTGCAGTTTTTACTGCTTCGCTAATGTTTGGAACTTTTACCTATAATTACCTGCCTATCATCGATTTTCTTCCTTATAAAGTAGGTTCAAATATTCCGGAGAATATGAAAATTCCCGAAGGGGCACCTGTAGATGAGTACTTGATCATGTATGATTTGAAGAACAAAAAAACGGGTGAAACCAAAACCATGAGCGACAAGGAATACATGGGTAAGGAAGTTTGGAAAGACGATAATTGGGAAGTGACAGGTTCTCCGTCGCGTAAGCTGATTAAAAAGGGCTATGACGTGAAGATAAAGGACTTACTGATTACCGATGCTTCGGGTACTGATTACACAAAAGAAATTGTAGAAAACCCTTATTACAGTTTAGTGGTAGTGGCCTATAATTTGAACGAAACCAGTGAAAGTGCAATGGCTGATATCAATGCTTTGGCCTTAAATGCTGCCGAGCAGTTTAATATCAGAACCGTGCTACTTACTTCAAGTGCTGCACGTGATGCCGAAAAGTTCAGCAAGCGCATGAAATTATTTATGGAGGTTTTTTATGCAGATGGCGTCCCATTGAAAAGTATGGTGAGAGCCAACCCTGGAGTGCTGTTGCTAAAAAATGGAACCATAGTGAATAAATGGCATTACCATTCATTACCTTCGTTTGATCAGTTCACCGAAAAATATTTCAGTAAATAATGGGCATTTACGCACTTAGAAAGCTATTGTACGGATTGGCAGTAATGGCTGGTGTAGTTGCCGTGGTGTTTGTACTATTCAATATCCTACCTGGTGATCCCGCTCGTATGACGATGGGACAGCGTTCAGACGTACAGTCGTTAGAAGCGGTACGAAAAGAATTTGGTCTAGATAAGTCGAAACCTGAACAGTTTTTTTTGTATGTGAACGATTTGTCGCCCATTAGTATTCATCCTAATAACACAGAGAGCCAAGAGAAATATCATTACCTTAAGTTATTTAAAATAGGGGATAATGCCTTGGTGCTTAAAAAGCCGTATTTACGTCGGTCATATCAAACGAAGAGGGATGTCACCACGATTTTGTCGGAAACAGTACCCAATACCTTTGTACTGGCATTAACGGCCATGATATTTGCAACCATTATTGGGGTGTTTTTAGGTGTACTTTCGGCAGTTTACAAAGGTACTTGGATAGATAAAGCAGCTAATATGTTCGCTATTCTGGGTATTTCGGCTCCAGCCTTTTTCGCGGGAATCATCATTGCTTGGCTGTTTGGTTTTGTATTGTCAGACTATACAGGGCTTAACATGAGCGGTAGTTTATACAGTTACGATCCGTTTAAAGGGGAAGTAATTACTTTAAGGAACTTATGGTTGCCTATGATTACCTTGGGACTTCGCCCTTTGGCTATTATTGTACAGCTTACCCGTAGTGCCATGTTGGACGTACTTTCACAAGATTATATCCGTACGGCCAGAGCAAAGGGACTTTCTCGTAAAACGATTATCTATAAACATGCCTTAAAAAATGCTTTGAATCCAGTAATTACTGCTATTTCTGGCTGGTTCGCTTCACTATTGGCTGGGTCGTTTTTTGTAGAATATATTTTTGGTTATAACGGCTTGGGGCGCACTACGGTGTATGCTTTGGAAATGTCCGATTTTCCTGTGGTAATGGGCTCTATCTTATTTATTGCTTTTGTTTTTGTAGTGGTAAATATTTTGGTTGATTTGTTGTACGCTTGGATTGATCCAAGGGTGAAATTAGCTTAGTGGATGGATATTAAGGAATTTATTAAATACACTAAAAAGGCCGATGAAATCATGATGACAGCCTTTGCCAATACAGGTTTTTCTATTCCTGAAGCAAACACTTTATGGGGCCATGTATTGAGCGCACAGCATATTTGGGCAAAACGAATGTTGAACGAGCAACCAAGTTATGCCGTTTGGGAAGTATTGCTTCCAGAAAATTTTGAAGCTATTTATGTTGCCAATTTAGCATTGCTGGAAGATATTGTCGCTACAAAATCTTCAGATGAGATTGTTAATTATTCCAACTCGGCTGGCGAGGTGTTTAGCAGTACGGTGGGCGAAATTTTAATGCATGTTTGTAACCATGGGACTTACCACCGCGGACAATTGGCTAAAATGTTAAAACAGGCGGGCTATGCGGTGCCACTTACAGACTATATTATGTTGAAGCGGCAGGGGGTGATATAGATAGGTGAAAAGGTTAATTGGTTAACTGTGGAATTGTTTAATTGGTTAATTGTTGATTAAATTGCGTAGGTATAGCTAGTCTTCTTATGAATTGCTAACCAATTGAACAGTTAACCAATTAACCAGAATATATGCATATCTACTCTTTTGAAAAATTGGAAACTTGGCAAAAAGCCAGGATATTTAGAAAGGAAATCTATCTTTTAACGAAGAAATTCCCTAAAGAAGAACTATTTGGTTTAGTTAGTCAAATAAAGCGATCCGCGAGCAGCATTGGTGACTGCTTGGCTGAAGGTTCAGCAAGAATCACTTCTAAAGACAAAGCTCATTTTGTAACGATGTCTTATGCAAGTGCAATTGAAACGGTTAACCATCTAATAGGTGCATTCGATTTAGATCTAATCACTGAAGAAGAGTATAGATATTTCAGGGTAAAGCCGGATGAAATAGCCAACAAGTTAAATGCTTTGAGAAATTCGATACTAAAAAATAAGTAGTTGATTCCGATTTTTTAGTTATAAACTATGCTAACAGTTAACCGAATAACCAATTAAACAAATAACCTATTTAACCTTGAAATGAAAATATTTTTAGTAGGATTTATGGGCTGCGGTAAAAGTACCAAGGCAAAACAGTTGGCTAATTTGTTGGCCTGCCCTGTAATTGATATCGATGCCGTAATTGTAGAACAACAACAAATGAGCATTGCCGATTATTTTGCCGCCAACGGAGAAGCTGCTTTTCGTCAATTGGAGAACGAAATGCTCAAATCTTTCGATTATCCCGATACTTGTGTGGTTGCTACGGGTGGAGGTTTACCCTGCTATTTTGACAACATGGAATGGATGAACCAAAATGGCATTACTGTTTATTTGGAGATGACGCCTCCTCAATTGGTTTCTCGTTTGCACAATAGGGATAAACGCCCTTTGTTGAAAGGAATGGATGATGAGCAGTTGCTAACTTTCATTATTGGTAAAATGGAAGAGAGAAATGTGTTTTACCATCAATCAAAGCTTATTATTAATGCTTTTGATTTAGATCCTAAGGAATTATTAGAGGAAATCAAAGCGCTAGGTTAATCGCGGTGTAGAATAGCGATAACCTGTTTTTGTGAATTAAAGACTGATGTGATTTTAATAATGATGACGTAGCTGGAGATCCCTCGTGCCTCGGGATGACAGCATGATGTTTAAATCAAGATTGCTAACTTGGAATGGCCTATTCCCTTCATTAAACTGTACTTCTTTTTTGCAATAAGCTTTTTGTCATCCAGAGCGTAGCGAAGGATCCCTAAGTTATGATTGAGAAAACGGTATTAGAACTTTAAAGGTTAAAACCCGCCGGCTTTCATATCTTTTTTAGAAATGCCATTAAACCCCACTACTGAATCAGGTAGCTGTGAAAGTTCAATTTGTTTCCCAGTGTTGGGTATATAGGTTTTGTAATTGAACGATTTGGCATTATTAACAGGAATTTCAATAATGGTATAAGCCCTAGTTGCTGGGCTGTCATGCTCCAACAAAGGTCTAGGTCCTTCGCCAATACACCCAGCGTTAAGTAAGCGTAATTGTTGTTCGCTGGCTGGATAGTAAGCATGTTGGTGACCGCTGATGTACAAATCGATACCATTTTTCTTGAAGAAATTGGCGGTATTCTGGTTGTCGGCTAACACTTCGCCTGGTTTGTTCTTACTAGCCACAATAGCGTACAAAGGTAAATGCCCCAGTAGTATACGTAATTTAGCTTTCTTCGCTACTTTAGATTGTAGTTGCTTTTCCATCCAATCCAATACTTCTTGGTTTACTTTAGAGCTAGCAGCATCCCAGCTTATGAAGAAAATACCTTGTTGCTGATAACTGAAATAAAAAGGAAAGTGGCTGTCATCTACATATTTTAGTCCTAAATCGTCACGTTTAGTGCTCCAAAATTCTTGCGCCGTTTGTCTATCCTCTTGATAACTCGGGGAAGCATCGTGATTGCCAACGGTAAATCCAAAAGGTACTTTCATCTCCTGAATTGGTTTTAGCACATTGTTGTCGAAGCTGCCCCACATATTTTGAAGCTGTGTTTTAGTGAGTGAAACTTTTTGTCCGGCAACCATATCGCCGCCACATAAAATGATGTCGGGCTTGATGCTATCGAGCGCTTTTAAGGCAGCTGCTACATCTGGATGGTACACCGTAGAACCATAACTGGAATTTAAATCGCTGATGACCGCTATTTTAATAGTTTTTGCTTTTGGTGTTTCTTGCCATGATGAACAGATAAAAGTGAATAGCAATAGGGTAGCGATAAGAAGGTGCTTCATTTAGCTAAGATAGGAAAAGGAGTTTATTGCGATGACGTAAAATAATAAACCCAATTGTAACGGAGATACTTTTTGTTTTAGTTCCTTCGTTGCTTGTCACGCTGAGTTTATCGAAGCGTTTTCTTTATGGAACAAATCCTTTGACAGGCTCAGGATGACAGAGGTTAACAAAAAGATTGTAGTGGAAAGTGGGACTGAAGCAAGCGATAGGGTAGGGAATTGCTTTTCAAATTCTATACTTCCAGAAGATATCCTTCGACAAGCTCAGGATGACAGGCAGAGCGGGTAAGGCTGCGTTACACAAAAAAGCCCCGCATGTGCAGGGCTTTTCGTTTCATTGTGTGTTGGAGTATTAATGCGCATCTACAGGCATGTTCACGTTTTTCTTGAATTTCTGTAAGAATAAAAGTGGGATTGAACATAACATTACGCCTCCAGCTACCCAATATGCATCGCTATAGGTAAGCAGCAGGGTCTGTTTAATTACGGCTCCTTCTATGGCTTTCATCGCCATTAGCTTGGCATCTAAAAATGCAGCGCCTTTTGCCATGAAATTGTGGATAAGCCCGTTTAAACGTTCGGTAAATGCTGGATTGTTTTCATTGATGTTTACTAATAGATTGTTTCGGTGGAAACCTTGTCTAACGTGAATTAAGGTGGTTAAGGCGGCAATACCAAAAGATCCTCCCAATTGGCGCATCATGTTGTTTAAACCAGAACCTTGGCCAATTTCTGCCCCTTTTAGATCTTGGATAGCCAGGGTAGTTAAAGGCACAAATAATAAAGCCATTCCAAATCCCCTAATCACCAACGGCCAGAAAAACTGCTCGGTTCCTGAGGAAAGAGTTGATTTGCTGAGCATGTGGCAGAAGATGAAAAACAAAACCATTCCTCCTGTAGCCATAAATTGAGCAGGAACGCCTTTTTTAAGCATAATGCCGATAAAAGGCATCATGGCAATGGTACACAAACCACCTGCGATAAATAGCTCGCCCGTTTGCAGTGGTGAGAAGCCTAATAGACTTTGGCAGAAAATAGGAAATACGAACACCGAACCATATAATCCAAAACCGAGTACAAATGAAGTGATCATCCCGATAGAGAAACTTCGGTGTCTCATAATTTTGAAATTCACAATAGGATGGTCGGTACTTAGCTCACGCCAAATGAAAAGCAGGATGCCAAAAACTGAGGCAATGGCAAGCGCTGTAATGTACGGCGTGGCAAACCAATCTTCGCTTTCACCTTTTTCTAACACGGTTTGTAAACTGCCAATGGCCACTGCCAATAAAACAATTCCCCACCAGTCAATAGGTGCGCCTTTACCATCCTTGGGTGTCTCTCGGACGAACATATAGGCGCAATAGGCAGCCAGGATACCGACGGGAATGTTCACGTAAAAGATCCAAGGCCATGTGGTAATTTCTAAGATGTAACCCCCAATGGTTGGGCCTACGGTTGGACCAACTACGGCTCCTAAACCAAACAAAGCTGTGGCAATACCCACATCTTCGCGTGGCCATGTTTCGATAAGAATAGCTTGCGCAGTTGAAATCAAACCACCGCCAGCTAGGCCCTGTAAAATACGGAAACCTACCAGCTCCCATAAATTATCGGCATTACCGCATAAAAACGAGGCGATGGTAAAAAGAATGATAGAAAAAAGAAAGTAATTTTTTCGGCCAAATCTGCTGCCTAACCAGCCAGACATGGGCAAAACAATTACGTTGGCTACAGCGTAGCCGGTAGATAACCAGGCCACGTCTTCTAGCGTGGCGCCAAGGTTACCTTGTATTTGGGGCAATGCAACGTTTACAATGGTAGTATCTATCAGCTCTAAAAGGGCTGCGGTAATTACCGTAAACGTGATGATCCATTTTTTTAAACCTACTTCGGCCATTATTTAGTACTTAGATATGAGTATTTAGATTTGAGACAAGTTTCTAATTAATTGATAAACTAGCATACTAATCCAGACCTATAACTTAAAGCTTATAACCTACAACTCATTATATCGCAACAGATACTTTTACGCTCATTCCTGGACGTAATTTTTCTAATACGGCTTTGTCTTTGTTGGCAATTTTGATTTTTACTGGAACACGTTGTACTACTTTTACGAAGTTACCTGTAGCATTATCTGGAGGCAACAACGAACCTTTGGCACCAGTAATAGGAGAAAAGTTATACACTTCTCCTTCAATTTCCTGACCAGGATAAGCATCAACATCAATTTTTACTTTTTGTCCCGAGTGGATTTTCTCTAACTGGGTTTCTTTAAAGTTAGCAGTTACGTAAATGCTGTTTTCGTTAACAATAGAGAATAACGATTGTCCTGCTTGTACCAACTGACCTTTTTGTACATTTTTCTTAGAAACGATACCTGTTGCTGGTGCTTTAATTTGAGTATAAGAAAGCTGAAGTTTAGCGAAATCAACATCAGCTTGGCGTTGGCTAACACCTGAATTACTTACGCTTAATTGTGATTGAGTAGTGCCTACCTGTTTAACTGCAGCATTATATTGATCAACGGCAGCATCATAAGTTGCTTGTGCAGTTTCTTTTTGTGCTTTAGCCTGATCAAATGCTTGTTTGGTAATTGAACCGTCTTTAACTAGGTTCTCGTATCTATCGTAATCTTTTTTGGCAAGTTCTAATTTTACTTTTGCAGCTTCTATGTTCGCTTTTGCAGTGCTGGTATTAGCTGCAGTAGCCACAATTTGTGCTTGTGAAACACCTACACTGGCATTGGCACCAACTTGTCCGGCTTGTGCTTGCTCTAACTTAATTTTATAGTCGCTGTCATCAAGGGTAACTAATACCTGATCTTGGGTTACCTTCGTGTTTTCTTCAAAGTTGATGTCTTTTACGTAACCGCTTACTCTTGCAATTACGGGGCTAATATCTCCATCAATTTGGGCGTCATCAGTATCAACGTGTTTGCTGTAGTAGCTATATTCGGTGTAACCAAATACGGCGCCAATGATAATGAGTACGCCAAGTATAATAGGGATTACTTTATTTTTCTTTTTTGCTGGCTTTGTCATGGTTATGCTTAGTTATTTTGTGATATTTTTCCTGTGGATTTTAATAATGTGTAGTAAGCTAATTTGGCGTCGGCTTTTGCCAATTCCAAGTTGATTTTAGCTTGATAAAGCAGTGTTTCTGCGTCAATTCTATCAATGGCAGAAGCAATGTTGTTTTGGTATTTAGATTCGAATAACCTATCGTTTTCACTTGCTTGGGCAATAGAGGTTTCCAAAACAGCAATTTTTTGTACTGCTAGCTGATAGTTTTGGTAATTTCTGTTCAGCTCAGTTTTAACATTGTCAGTTAAAATCTCTTTTTGGGTATCTATTTCCAGTTGTTGTATTTTGGCTTCGGCAACTTTGTTTTTGTTGGTCCATAACGAAGCAATATTCCAACTGATATTAGCGCCTAAAGTAATTGGCATGATATATTGTTGACTGCTTGGAATAAACTTGCCACTAGGGTTTACATAGTAAAGATTAGCTCCCAAGCCTACCGTAGGTAGCATATTAGCCTTGATAGATTTGATGTTATAATCAGCCACTTTATGTTGTATGCCTAATTGTTGTAGCTCTTGTCTGTTAGACATGGCACTACTAAGGTAGTTGGATAGCGAGCTCAATTGTGGTAAAGCATCCTCAGCACCTTTAATTTCGATGTCGGTGTTTTCAGGCAGACCCAACAAAATATCGAGGTTATAGTTCACGATTTTTCTGTTGTTCTCAATCTCCATTTCCGTTAGCGAAACATTAGCTTGCTGTAATTGAAATCTCAATACATCATTTTTAGTTACCAAGCCCTGATCGTAAAAGCGTTGTGCTTGTTTCAATTGTTTAGCAATAGCAGCAAGATTTTGCGCCACTACCTTTTTACTTTGTAGTAATTTGTAAAGCGAAAGATATCCGTTCACTACGGCGTAGCTTACTTCTTCTTTGTTCTTATCGGCGTCAAGTACCGCTACTTCCTTTAAAAGTTTGGTTGATTCTTGAGCATATTTTAATTTGCCACCACCGTACACTAGCTCTTGCACTGCTGCAGTACCCACAAAGGCATCGGCCCTGTTTGGTAACCGAATAGGATCTCCTTCGCCAATTTTCAGCGTATTGCTAGGAATTTCGGCGTGGTTGTACATGAAGCTGGTAGTTGCCGTTGGTAATGCGTTATCTTTTACCGTCGCCAATTTTGCTACTGCTTCGTCTATTTTTTGTTGTGATAGTTTTAGGTTTTTACTGTTGGCAATACCTAAATCCACCGCTTCTTGTAAACTTAATTGCTTGGTGGTTTGAGCCTGAAGGATGAAGGGCATCGATAAGCTTACCAAAAGCAATTTGACTTTTGTTGATATCATTTTTTGGGTGTTAAGTGCGTAAGGATCATTTCTTGTAGGTGATCAATCAATCTGGTTTTGATGATTTCCCTATCTTTTTCGTTTTCTAGGTCGTAGTTAGTGTCGGGGGCAATCTTGTTTGGAGAAGTGGTGACCATTGATATGGTGCCCATGACGCTTACAATAGTCATTCTGATGTCCACTGGCCTGAAATCTCCAGCATCGATACCTTCTTTAATAATGTCTTCAATCACAAGAAGGTTTTGCCCCATGGCCGCTTTGATCTGGTCGAACACTTCTGGACGCAATGAAAGGGAAAGTTCACGATGCATCATTTTATGGAAGTTGGCATTGTTCAAAATACGGCTAGCGTACTTGTCAATTACCTTTAGTAATTTCTCTTTTGCAGGGATGTTTTCTTCTTTAATTTGATTGAGCTGAGATTTAAAACTCATGACTCTTTCTTCCATGATTTCTTGAAAAACGCCCATTTTGCTTCCAAAATAATAGTTGATCATGGCCATGTTAGCACCTGATTCAGCAGCGATTTGACGGGTAGAAGTTCCTTCGAAACCATACTCGCAAAAAAGCTTCTCGGCAGCTACAAGAATATCAGTCTTTTTATCGGTCTTTTCCATCTTTATTTTTTTGACGGAACAAAATTAATCAAACGATTGATTAAATCAATGACGCAACTAATTTGTTTGACAAAAAGATGATAAAAGGATTATACTTTTTCTAGGTGGTCCATTACCAATAAAGAGGGTAGAAGAAGACTACTCCCAAACACCGTTCTTTTCAGTAAAAATAACAGGTTTTCCATCAGTAACCATAATGGTATGCTCATGTTGAGCCATGTAACCACCTCTGTTGCCAACCATGGTCCAGCCATCGCCCAAAGTTTCGGCATAGGTTGAGTCGGTGGAAATGAAAGTTTCAATGGCTACTACTGAGTTCTTTTTAAATCTGGTTTGGTTAAATCGGTCTCTGTAATTAGCTACTTCGTGCGGTTCTTCATGTAAGCTGCGACCAACGCCATGGCCAGTAAGGTTCTTAATCACTTTGTAACCACGTTTTTTCGCTTCTGTTTCGATCAGATGTCCGATGTCGGAAATTTTAACCCCACCTTTGATATTGGCAATGGCTTTTTGCAGAATTTCTTTGGAAGCGTTGATTAATTTGTAATGCCCATGGATATCATTGCCCAATACAAAAGAACAGCCATTATCCGACCAAAATCCGTCCAGTTCAGCCGAAACATCAATGTTGATCAAATCTCCTTCTTGTAATATTCTTTGTTCAGACGGAATGCCGTGACAAAATTCATTATTGACACTGATGCAGGTGAAACCAGGGAAGCCATAAGTAAGATAAGGAGCAGATTTTGCACCAAGCTCAGATAAACGTTTAGCACCAAAATCATCTAGCTCTTTGGTACTCATCCCTATTTTGGCATAATCTATCATTGCTTTTAGTGTAAGCGCTACCGCTTCACTAGCTTTTTGCATTCCTTGTAACTCGGCTTCGTTGTTAATCGACATCGGCTTTTATGGATTAAATTTCGGTTGCAAAGGTACAAAAAAGGAGACCGTTTTTAAGAGCGCATCGTTTTACTTGACACAGAAATGTCGGTTATCTTGTTTAAGATGAATTGCTTGTCTATTGGTGATTGGGCACAATCTAAAGCTTCACGATAACAATTTTCAGCTGCCGAATATCGGTGTAGTAGGCTGTTTAAATGGGCTTTGGCTAGATGAAAGAAAAGCTGATGCTCATGGTTCAAGGTGTTGCCCAAGGTATGGAGTTGTTCCAATAAATCTTCAGAAGGAGAGAGGTAGCTCAAGGCGATGATTTTATTTAACGATAGGGTGGTAGATGGACCTTCCAATATTTCGATTTGCTCATATAGATAAATGATTTTTTGCCAATCAGTAGCTTTAAAATTAACGGCGCAGCAATGTATGGAGGCAATGATGGCTTCTAAATGATATTTACTTAGCTGTTGACTGTTTTTGGAAAGATGGAGATAATATATCCCTTCCCTAATTAAAGTAGGGTCCCATAATGAGCGGTCTTGCTGTTCCAGCGATATCCAAAAATTTTCATTGGAAATGCGTGCTGGAAATCTGGATACATTAAGAAACATTAATGCCAATAAAGCATGGGTAATGGTATTGTTTGGTTGTAGGTGTAAAATTAGTTTGGCCAGTCGCATGGCTTCATAACACAAATCTATATTTAAGCCCTCCTTAGTCCTAGTAGTTTTGTAACCCTCGTTAAACATCAGGTATAAAACAAGGTGCAATTGGTTTAGGTTCGTGTTCAGGTACTTTTCTGGAAGTTCATCAAAATTGAAACTGGCGCTTTGCAATAATTGCTTGGTTCTGAAGATATGCTTTTTCGCTGCTTCGTTTGTCATCAGTAACGCATTGGCAATTTCAGGTACCCCAAAACCCGACAAAGTATAAAGTGTGAAAATGATTTGGCTCTTTAACGGTAGTTTTAATTCGCAGATTCTTAACAGTAATTGCAATTGACTATCAATAATTTGTTTTTCATCAGGTGAAAAGTCGTAATTCTCGGGAATGGGAATGTTGAGGTTGTTGGTTGTATTTTCACGTTTGATGAGGTTAATCAATTTGTTTTTGGTGGTCTTGAGTAACCAAGCTTCGGGCGCATCTGGTAGGCCTTTGTAACGCCAGTGTTTTAGGGCAGCCTCAAAGCTGTCCTGAACGGCATCCATGATATTTTCCAACTGACCGATACCATAATACCTGGTTAAAATAGCAACCATCTTTCCCGAATAGGATCGGAAAAGATGCGCTGTTTTTTGGAAAATTTCGTTATTCGGCTGATTGTTCATCGTAGGCCATTACTTCACGTAATTCTATCATGGCCCCTAGCTCAAGTGACGGGCAGCCTTTTGCAATAGAGGTTGCTTCTTCTAAGGAATTAGCCAACAGGAAATAGTAACCGCTAATACATTCTTTGCTTTCGATGTAAGGGCCATCGGTAACTATTTTCTCTTTTCCTCTAATATGCACGCCATTGGCTTCAAGCGGGTTGCCATCTTTAAAATGACCTTTGGCAATAAGCGTTTCTACCCAAGACATGTGTTTTTCAATGTCGGCCTGTATTTCTTCTACCGAGAATTGTCCGTAGTTGGCGTCTTCCCTGATCAATAATAGAAATTCTTTCATGATGTTGTTTTTGTTAAGTTATTAAAATACTTTCTACAAAGACAACGCACTTTGATAAAAGGGGACAAATATTGAAAAGAAATTTCTGTTTAGGGATGTAGTCGAGCGTATAGCCATTCGCCAAAAGCATATCCATTTTGGTAAATAGCAATAATTATGATGACAATAATGATGGGAAAGGCAATTTTGAACCACTTAGATTTTAATAATTCTTCCTTGTTCATGGCTAGTTTTTTGGTTTTTAGTTAGAACGATTTCTTGTTTGAATTGTTACATAGCACTTACTAATTAGGAGTGATTTTAATGTATAAATAACACTAAGCTGTTATATAATTCGCTGGTTTATTTTATCTTTAGGCGATTTTATCAAACCAGTCCTTTTTTGGACATTTTTATTTCAAACTTTCTTAAAAAATAAAAACACATGTCAAACTCATCAAAAATTATCTATACCAAAACAGACGAGGCTCCATTGTTAGCTACCTACTCCTTATTGCCCATTGTACAAGCTTTCACGGCTTCGGCGGGTATCGAAGTAGAAACAAGGGACATCTCTTTGGCGGGAAGGATTTTAGCGAACTTTCCAGAGTTTTTAAAGGATGACCAAAAAATTGGAGATGCATTGACAGAACTGGGCCAACTAGCGAACACGCCAGAGGCCAATATCATCAAGCTACCTAATATTTCTGCTTCTATTCCTCAATTAAAAGCAGCTATTGCTGAGTTGCAATCTCAAGGTTTTGCAGTACCTAACTATCCAGAAGATGCGCAAACAGAAGAAGAAAAAGCCATCAAAGCTAAATATGCAAAAGTGCTTGGTTCGGCTGTGAACCCGGTATTACGTGAAGGAAACTCCGATCGTAGAGCTCCAAAAGCGGTAAAGAACTATGCAAAAGCTAATCCTCATTCAATGGGAGCTTGGTCTTCAGATTCTAAAACGAGCGTAGCAAGCATGAGCGAAGGCGATTTTTACGGTTCAGAGAAATCAACAACGGTAGAAAATGATACGCAATTTAAAATTGAATTTGTAGGCGCTGACGGCGCAGTTACTGAACTTAAAGGCTTGGCTAATTTAAAAGCAGGCGAGGTAATTGATAGCTCGGTATTGAACCTTGCTAAACTAAAAACATTCGTTGCCGAAGCAATTAAAGAAGCCAAAGCGGCTGGTGTTTTACTTTCTGCACACTTAAAAGCAACCATGATGAAGGTTTCAGACCCAATCATTTTTGGTGCAATTGTAGAAGTTTACTTTGCAGATGTTTTTGAAAAATATGCGGAGTTATTTAAAACTTTAGGAGTTGATACTCGTAATGGTTTAGGTGATGTTTATGCTAAAATTGCTGGCCAACCACAAGAGGCTGAAGTAAAAGCAGCGATTGATGCGGCAATTGCTAACGGACCAGCTTTAGCCATGGTAAATTCTGATAAGGGAATTACCAACTTACACGTTCCTTCTGATGTGATTGTAGATGCTTCAATGCCTGCAATGATTCGTACTTCGGGCCAAATGTGGAACAAAGAAGGCAAACCTCAAGATACGTTGGCTTTAATTCCAGATAGAAACTACGCTGGTGTATATACCGCTACCATTGATGACTGTAAGCAACATGGTGCTTTTGACCCTAAAACAATGGGTTCGGTACCAAACGTAGGTTTAATGGCGCAAAAAGCAGAGGAATATGGTTCGCACGATAAAACTTTCCAAGCTGCGGCAAACGGCACTATTCGCGTAACTGATGCTTCTGGAAATGTATTCTTCGAGCAAGCAGTTGAAAAAGGCGATATTTTCCGTATGTGCCAAACCAAAGATGCACCTATCCAAGATTGGGTAAAATTAGCGGTAAACAGAGCTCGTTTATCGAATACACCTGCAGTTTTCTGGTTAGATGAAAACAGAGCACACGATAGAGAAATCATCAAAAAAGTAAATAAATATTTGCCAAACTTCGATACCAATGGGTTAGACCTTCGTATTCTTTCTCCAATTGAAGCTACTAAATTCACTTTAGAGCGTATCCGTAAAGGCGAAGACACCATTTCGGTAACGGGTAACGTATTGCGTGATTATTTAACAGATTTATTTCCAATTTTAGAGCTGGGTACTTCTGCAAAAATGTTGTCGATTGTACCATTAATGAACGGTGGCGGTTTATTTGAAACCGGTGCCGGTGGTTCTGCCCCTAAGCACGTGGAGCAATTCGTAACAGAAGGTTATTTGCGTTGGGATTCATTAGGTGAGTTCTTGGCTTTACAAGCTTCGTTAGAGCACTTGGCTCAAACTCAAAATAATACTAAAGCACAAGTATTGGCTGATGCTTTAGATGAAGCTAACGCTAAATTCTTGGCTACAGATAAATCTCCAGGTAGAAAATTAGGAACTATCGATAACCGAGGTTCTCATTTCTATTTAGCGTTATACTGGGCTGAAGCTTTGGCTGCACAAACTAAAGATGCTGAGTTGAAAGCTAAGTTTGAGCCATTGGCAAAAGCACTGGCAGAAAATGAAGCTAAAATTTCTGAAGAGCTGATTGCTTCTCAAGGGAAAGCACAAAATGTTGGTGGTTACTACAACCCTAACGATGAGTTGGCGGATAAAGCAATGCGTCCAAGTGCTACTTTAAACAATGCTTTAGCTAGTTTATAATCAGAGAATAATATTTCTTATTGATATAAAATCCCTGCTCGTTTGAGCGGGGATTTTTATTTTATGAAGAATCTCCGTCATCTCGACGACTGAAGGAGGAGAGATCTAGCAATTGTAATTATAAAGCTAGATCCCTTTTCGCCATATCTCATTTTCAAAATGGCGGTAATGCTAATTTGTTATTATTTATTAATCTTTACTGGTATTGCATTAGAATATGCACCATAACTAACCTCTTCTATCCTTACAGGTAGCTTTGTGTAAGAGAAAGCACTGCCCTGTACTTCTTTGATCGCTACGTTTAGTTTGTCAGAAGTGCCTACTCCAGCAATATTCACATCCATTTTACTTGAAGTAGATTTAATGTTCACGTCTATAGAACCATCTGCATTAAGCGGTACTAATGCATATTGCTTGTTAGCCGTTGAGTTGGTTTTAGGAGCATCTGCATGTGCACTAGGAATAATTTCAACTTGTTTAAGAACAATGATGGTTAAGCAAACAGCAATCACTGTGAGTACTGCCTTGGTGTAGAAATCAGTTTTCATCTTATGTATTTTTAACTAATATAAAAATAGCTAATGAAAATCGACTTATATGTGTTGGGAATGATGAGTATAAGAAACCATAGTCGTCATTGCGAGGTACGAAGCAATCTTAAAGCGATAGGAGATACTTATTGTTTAGTAGGATTGCTTCGTACCTCGCAATGACGATAGCGTTCAAGCTCTTGATAGTTCTTTAACCGTAAAGATGTTCTATTTTATTGTGGGTTAGGTTTAGCTCTGTTGGTTTTTCAATTTACTTAGTAGTTGCTCAGCGGTGCCAACTCCTTATCGAAATGACGGGAGGTGATTAACCCTCCGCCAATTCTTTAACCTTTTCCAAAGCCTTGGGCCAACTTTCTTCAAAATAAGATTTATACTCATCAGTAGTATCCATCTCGACGCTTAATAGCGATTTCCCATCTTCCTTGGTGCTTATTTTATAGTTTTCAAAAGCATCTCCCCATTTTTTTACCTCTTCACTGTCATAATCCTCTACGCCATCTTTGTAAAAGCCTAAATGCTGAATAGAGATAAATTCATTGGGAATATGGTCAGCAATTTTCGACACCATCCCTTCATCTTTTGCACCCAAAAACAAGGCCTTGGCGCCTTTTTCCCAAGTGGTCACAGCTCTAGAACCTTCAGCAAAGACATGCGTCCAAAGAGGGTAGGTGGTTTCTCCCAAAAGAATTTTCCATACTTTTTCTTTAGGAGCATCAATTTCAATTTTAAAATAGATTCGTTCCATCGTTTTGGTTTTTATTTAGGGAATTTACTAAAATCCATGAACAAAATATTCCATTTGTGGCCATCAAGGTCGATAAAACCACCTCCATACATCCAGCCATCTTTTTCTCCACCTTCCGCAAATACATTTCCGCCTGCTTCTGCTGCCTTTTTGAGCATGTTATCCACGTCTTCCTTGTTTTCAGCATCAATAGAGATCAAACATTCTGTAGCGTTGGTTAAATCGGTGATTTGAAAAGGAGTAAAGCTTTTGAACACCGCTTCGGTGAAAAAATTAACAATAAAATCCTTTTGGCCAATCTTAAATGAGGCCATTGAATCGCTATTAGGTGCATGTTCGTTTAGTTTAAAACCAATTTTCGTAAAAAATGCAATGGTTTTCGGAATGTCCTTAACGGGTAAGTTAAGCCAAATTTCTTTTGTCATGGTCTGATTGTTTAAGTGATAACCAAATTTCATCAAAATTGTTGATTGGCAAGGGGTTAAAAATGACAACTAAAAGGTGCAAAAAAGACAAATCATCAAATACAATAGAAAGAATATTCCTAAAAATTGTAGGTTTTAAATGTTAAAAATAAAGTAAGTCTTGTTTCGTACGAAAGTTATCCTACCTTTGTGTTATGGAAGAGAAGAAATCTATCAATTCAATCCCAGAGCCTACCAGAGCCGAGTTGGAGATATTGCAGGTATTGTGGGAATTTGGCCCTAGTACAGTACGTTTTGTAAATGACGAGCTTAACAAACAACGAGAAGTAAATTATACTTCTACCTTAAAACAAATGCAAATTATGGACGAGAAGGGCATCCTCAATCGGGATGCAAGCCAAATGAAACATATTTATGCGCCGGTACAAGCAGAGCTAAAAACCAAAGGACAATTGTTGGACAGATTTGTAGATACTCTGTACAGAGGATCGGCAACTAACTTAGTAATGCAATTGCTGGATAATGATAAAACGACGAAAGAAGAGTTGGAGGAGATCAAACGATTGTTAGATGAATTTGAAAAGTAGATGAAAACCAAATAAACAGAACCACAGCTATGGAATTTAAATGGGTTAACTTTCTGCCACCTGATTTGATGGAAGCATTGTTCGGTACATTGCTCCATTCTTTATGGATAGGCTTAGTAACAGCTTTACTTGCCGCATTATTTATTGTAGGTACAAGAAATAGTCGGCCAGTTTTTAGGTACAATTTGCTGGTAGCCTTGCTAAGTATATTTTCATTAAGCATGATGGTAGTTTTTGTACAAAGTTTAAATAAGGTAAATATCATTGCCAGCATTTTTGGTTTCAACCAGTCGCAACAAAATGCAATATTTAATTTTCAGCTGGATATTTTCACAGCCCTTAACCAGTTTTTTGAAGTTTTAAAACATTATGCAGGTCCAATGATTTTGATTTGGCTCCTCATTATTCTTTTTAAATCAATACAGTTATTCGTTGGACTACATGGAGTGAGTTATCTAAAAAGAACCAAAAACTTTGCGGCGGGTAATTATTGGGAGCAAAAAGTGGCTACGCTTGCCAGTCAACTGAATATTAACCAAAGCATCGCGATTTTTCAATCAGGCTTGGCAAAAATCCCGATGGTGATTGGCCATTTTAAACCGGTTATTTTAATGCCTATTGGCTTGTTAAACCACTTAAGCTTAAATGAGGTAGAAGCCATTTTGAGCCATGAATTAGCACATATCAAACGCAGAGATTATCTGGTAAACATTCTTCAAAACATTGTAGAAGTATTGTTTTTCTTTAATCCGGCAGTATTATGGCTCTCTAAAACCATCAGGGAAGAACGCGAAAATTGCTGCGATGATTTGGCTATTGCCTGTACGAATGATAAAAATGGCTATCTAAAAGCATTGGTTTCGTGTCAAGAATTTAGCTTAAATTCAACAGGTTTTGCCATGTCGATGGCCAATGAGAAAGGTCAATTGATTGCCCGCATCAGAAGAATTGCTTTTAATAACAGAACTACCTTATCAGGTTTCGAGAAAACTACCCTGACTGTTTCCTTATGCTTTTTTCTAGCACTGGGGATGGCTTTTAAAATCGGACAATCGCCGATGAAACATTCGTCATTGCAAAAAGAAATCACCTATGTTAACGGGTTAAATCATCACTTTAAAGCAGCAAAACCAATCAGTGAGCCGCCACCTCATGAAAATTGCGAACCAGCTAAACCATCAGCAATAAACTTCGGAGAAGCGCAAGAAGATGATTTTTCGGATTTAGTTGCCGTGGCAGAAGTTGAACCGATTTCGGATCTTCCACAGGCAAAACCCGAAGAGCCAGTTATTCCAATGAAACCCGTTGCACCGGTAAGAAACGTGGTCTCTATTAACCAGCCCATTTCAAACATTATAAATGTGCCCGTGGGTGTTACCACTACAACCACAATTACCACTACCATTAGTACAACTAAAGTAGATGGCAAAGTGGTGGAGCATATTGTACACGATGGTACTGATGCCAGTCAGGAGATAAGGGACCAAATGATAAAGGATAGTTTGTTGGTAAAAGGGAAAAAAATGAACTATACCCTTAACGAGAATGAAATGTTGGTGAACGGGATTGCGCAGGATGTTAGTATACATCAGAAATATAAAGAAAAATATATCAAGCGACCGGATATGGAATATCGAATTAGTCGCTAAAAACAAATAAACCTAAACCTCTTTTTAATGAAACTTCAACTTAAGGTTATTTTAACCTATGGCCTACTTATTGCCTCTATTTTTGCCTATGCGCAACAAAATGTGACGGCTGTAATTAGCGGAAAAATTACGGATAGCAGTCTAAAACCTGTTGATTTAGCGACGGTAGCCTTATTCACAATTAAAGATAAAGATAGCGTGCTGGTGAAAACCTCTTTCACTGAAGCAGATGGTAAATTTACTTTTGATAAAGTCCCAGCAGGCAACTATCAAGTTAGGGTGATGTTGGTGGGGTATGCTAATTTTAGAAGTCAGCCAATTGTGGTTGATGCAAGCCGTGGCCAGATTGAGCTTGGCGAGCTGAAGTTGGTAGCGGTTACCAAAACCTTAAAAGAGGTGAATGTGGTGGCAAAGAAACCGTTTGTAGAAAAAAAGATTGACAGGACAGTAGTGAATGTTGACGCTTTGATTTCCAATGCTGGAACTTCTGCCCTTGATGTTTTGGAAAAATCGCCAGGAGTAAGTGTTGACCAAAATGGTAGCATCAGCCTAAAAGGAAAGCCAGGAGTGGTGATATTTATTGATGATAAACCTAGCTTTTTATCTGGTGAAGAATTAGAAAGTTATTTGCGCTCCTTACCATCATCTATGGTAGACCAAATAGAATTGATGACCAATCCGCCAGCCAAGTATGATGCTGCGGGAAATGCAGGCGTTATCAATATCAAAACTAAAAAGGATAAAGCAGTTGGATTTAACGGTGCGGTAAATCTAAGTTTAACCCGTGGTAAAAAAACACGCTCAAATGATAGCTTCAATTTTAATTACCGTAAAAATAAATGGAACGTTTTTGGAAACTTCGGCTATAACCTCAATAATAGTTTTACTGATTTAGACTTGAACAGAAGGTACAAAAAACCTGATGGGAGCACAGATTATTTCTTTAACCAAAATTCCTATTTTCAGCGACATGCCAATACTTTTAACGGTCAAACGGGGGTAGATTATTATCAATCGGAGAATACGACTTGGGGTATTTTGTTGAGAGGTAACCTTCGAAATGCAAACAACGTAAATGATAATACCAGTAACTTGTTTAATCCAGCGATGGTAAAAGACTCTAGTATTGTTGCTAAAAACATGGATGATATCTCGTTCAAAAATGGTGGTGTCAATGCCAATTACCGTCACAAGTTTGGTAAAACGGGCAAGGAAATCACTGCCGATGCAGATTATATCAACTATAATACCCGCACTGATCAGCACTACTTTAACGATACCTATTTGGGAAATGGCACTTTGAAATCTCAAGATTTGTTAGAAGGACAATTGCCAGCAAGAATAAACATTTACAGTTTCAAATCCGACTATTCGCAGCCTTTAATGGACACTTGGAAAATGGATGCAGGAGTGAAAACAAGCTATATCAAAACCAATAACATTGCCAGCTATTTTTATACCGCAAACAACGTGACCACTCCTGATTACGACAAGAGCAATCATTTTGTGTATAGTGAAAACATTAGTGCAGCTTATTTGAATTTGAGTAAAGAAGGCAAGCGTTTTTCTTTGCAGGCAGGTTTAAGGCTCGAAAACACCATCTCTAAAGGGCATCAACTGGGTAACATCATGAAATCTGATTCGAGCTTTAAGAGAAGCTATATTAATGCATTCCCAACCTTATATTTCTCTTATAAGTTGGACACTACTTCTACCCATGAACTGGGTTTAAATTATGGAAGAAGGATAGATAGACCAGTTTATCAGGATTTGAATCCATTTTATTCCCCATTGGATAAGTTTACTTATTATGTAGGTAATCCATATTTAAGACCATCATTTACCCAATCCATTGAGCTTTCGCATACTTATAAAAACAAAATTACTACAGCCTTAAGCTATAGCCACAGCAAAGACCAAGTAAATGAAACCATAGAAATAGTGAATGGAACTTATTTTAGCAGACCAGCAAACATTGGCAAACAGGAGGTGTATAATGCCTCCGTTAATGCCAACCTTGATTTAACCAAATGGTTAGGCTTGAATTGGTTTGGGCAATACACCTACATCCACTCGCAAAGTAATTTTTATACAGGCTTTTTAAATACAAAAGGTGGCTTTTTCTCGAGCAATGGAAACCTTCAATTGAAACTTGATAAGGGCTGGAGTGGTGAGGTAAACTATCGATACCAAACTAAGCTGAGAAATGTACAATTCGAAATAGGAAAGGTATATGATATTGGACTTGCATTGCAGAAGAAATTAAGTACAGCTAGTACTTTAAGAGTAAGTGCTACCGATATTTTCCAAACCAGGGTGATTAATGGCATCATCAATAACCTTAATTTAACCGAAGCCAACTGGCGAAACAGAGGTGATTTTACCTCGGTAATGCTTAGCTATAGCTATAGATTTGGAAAAGCAATTAGCAATTTGCGAAGACACAATGCAGACGGAGCGCAGAGCGAACAAAATAGGGTACGCAACTAAAATTGGTAAATCGGTAGTAACTTGTTTTTCTTGTCTTAGCGCTTTATTATCAATATCTTCGTTCAAATTTCGCCCATAGGATGAAGAAGAATTATCTGCTCGTTTTGGTGCTGGTTATCCTGCTTGCTTTTAAGCAGGATAACGGCCAGCTGCCTTTCAATAAAACAAAGTTTAAACTACCTGCGGGAGTTACCGAAAAGGACTATCTGCCCAATACTTTGGTCATTAAATTTAAAGCAGGTGCTAAACGCAATGCGACTACGCAAAGTGCCGAAAAGCAGTTGAGCGCTCAAGGTGTTTCGTTGACAGTGTTTGAACCGATGTTCAGCGAAAGCTCAAATGTTGAACAACGCTCAGTAAGTGGTGGGATAGATTTTCATGCCGAAAGCTATTTTCGGGCAAAATATACCGGAACTGCTAATATTGAAAGTGTCATTAATACTTTGCTGCAAGATGAAAGCATTGCCTATGCAGAGCCTAGTTATATCCATACTACCTGGTATACCCCTAACGATGCTTCTTATGCTACACAATTTTATTTGCCACAGGTAAAAGCACCACAGGCTTGGGACATATTAAAAAGCTCTTCGAACGTAATTATTGGAATTGTTGATTCTGGTTCTGAGGTGACACATTCAGATTTGGCGGGGAATATCTATTTGAATACAGCCGACCCCATCAATGGAATAGATGATGATGGCGATGGATACATCGACAATTATTATGGTTGGGATTTATGCGGTCAATCTGCTAGTACCATGATTCCCGACAATGACCCTAACGTAAAAAGTGCGGCTGCCGATCATGGAGTACACGTAAGTGGCATTGCTTCGGCAGTATCAGATAATGGAATAGGGGTGGCAAGTATCGCTTATAATGCAAAACTTTTAATTGTAAAAGCAGGTGCAGATGATAACCCAACCTCTATTTATAAAGGTTACGAAGGTATTAAATACGCAGCTGATAAAGGCGCACAAATTATCAACTGCTCATGGGGTGGTGTAGGTGGCGGTCAATTTGGACAGGAAATAGTGAATTATGCTATTAGCAAAGGCTGTTTAGTAGTTGCTGCGGCAGGTAACTCAGGTAACGATATTCCAGTTTATCCAGCGGCATTTGAGGGCGTACTTGCAGTAGCTAATCTCGACCAAAATGATGTGAAGGCAGGTACTTCTAATTTTGGAACCTACGTAGATATTTCAGCTCCTGGGACGGGCATTTATAATACCATTTACGGAAATGCTTACGGTTATAAATCGGGAACTTCTATGGCTGCTCCTTTGGTGTCTAGTGCAGCGGCATTGCTGAAAGCAAAATATCCTTCTTACTCGGGTTTACAAATAGGGGAGCTGTTGCGTACCACAGCTGATCCCGTAGGTAGTAAAAATCCCACTTATGCTAATTTGCTGGGGAAGGGGAGGTTAAATGTCTATCGGGCATTAACCGAAGCAGGTGCGTCTGTTCGTTATCAACAATTGACCATCAGCGATCAAAGTTTGGGAAACAGAGCGCCAGGGACAGAAATAACCTTGCAGTTCGCACTTAAAAACTTCTTGATGCCTGTTAATGGACTGAGCATAAATGTGACCAGTAGCAGCCCTTTTGTACAAGTGGTAAATCCAACCATTAATGCTGGAAATTTCAATAGTCTAGAGATCAAAACCGGCTTAACTCCAGTTAAAGTAAAAGTATTAGCTACTGCGCCAGAAAACCATAAGGTCATTTTTACTCTTAACTATTCGGGAAATGCTGGGGCGTATACTGACGTGGAAAGCTTTGAAACCATTGTAGCACTCGATTATTTGAATGTGACGGTGAACCAAATTAGTACCACGTTTACTTCCAACGGTAGGGTAGGCTATAGCAAAGCCAATGCTACGGCGGGTTTGGGTTTTATCTACAAAGATGAAAATATGCTTTATGAAGCAGCTTTGCTCATTGCCAAATCAGAAACACAGGTGATGAATAATGCTCGTACAGATAGCTACTATAGTGAAGATTTTAGAAAGCAACAAACAGCAGGTATAGTGGCTAATACTACCGCCCCATTTGAAGGAACCAGTATTTTTACGGATGCTGGCGCAGCTAATCCCATTGGACTGAAGGTGCTTTCTAGAGCTTGGGCATTTAACACCATTACCGATAATAAGTATGTGCTGGTAGAATATGAAATTGTAAATACCAGTAATGCCGATTTGGAGAACATTTACACTGGTTTGTTTACCGATTGGGATTTGGATGAATCATCTGCTAACGCTACCGAATATGATGGACCAAACAAAACTGCTTACGTTTACGCCAAGAAAAATGCTTCTTATCCCTATGCGGGGATACGATTGTTAAACCATTCGGCAGCACCAGCTTACTATCCATTGTCTTATCAATTGCCAAATAGTTTTCTTGCCGATAATGTATTTAACACTTCGGAGAAATATAAAACCCTAACTTCTGGCATACAGGCTGCAGGTTTGGGATATAATACCGCTAATGGGTACGATGTGATGTTTACGGTGGGAAGCGGTCCTTATAAAATCCCCAAAAATCAATCGATAAGACTGGCTTATGCCTTTTTAGCAGGTGATAATAAAAATGAATTGACTACAGTTGGTGATGCAGCTCAGCTCAAATATACTGAAGTGAGCAAGAAGCCAATTAGCGTAGCTCCTACCGAATATGCTTTGGGGCAAAATTATCCCAACGAAGGTAAAGCATTCACATATATTCCAGTAGACTTACCTGAAAAAACAAAAGTTGATTTGACCATTTATGATGTAATGGGCAGAAAAATAAGAAAGGTGACCGAAGGAACCATTGAAGCAGGTAGCTATCAATTTTATGTTGACTTGAGCACCTTTGCTAGTGGGGTTTACACCTATAAATTAAACACCCCAAACTATAAACAGGCCAAAAAGATGATTGTAGCGAAGTAGCGATTAAAAAGCAGCCCAAAAAGGAGTAGCTATTATCCCAAAGTGTTAAAGCAAGCTCTGCAACGAGGTTCGTAACTATCTTTCTCACCCAATAATACTCTTGCTTCACTAGCCGCCGTACGGTAAGAGTAAACTGCCGGGCTACCGCATTGCATACATACGGCATTTACTTTGGTTACGTGCTCGGCAATGGCCATTAATGCAGGCATTGGACCAAAAGGTTTTCCTAAAAAATCCATGTCTAAACCTGCAATCACCACCCTAATGCCTTTTTTAGCGAGTGCATTGCATACTTCTGGAAGTTCATCGTCAAAAAACTGAGCCTCGTCAATACCTACTACTTGAGTATTGGCACCTAGTAATAAAATAGCTGAAGAACTGTCTACTGGGGTGGATTGTATGGAGTTTAAATCATGAGATACCACAGCGGTATCATCATAGCGAGTGTCGGTTTTAGGCTTAAAAATTTCTACATTTAACTTAGCGATTTGCGCTCTTTTAAGCCTTCTGATTAACTCTTCAGTTTTACCAGAGAACATGGAACCGCAAATAACTTCAATACTTCCACTAAATTCTCCCCGTCTAAAATTTTGCTCGCTAAATAACATTGTAAAGGTATTTTTAGCCAAATATAAAAGATTTTTATAGTATTTTTGGTTATCAGTTATTAACATAAAACGTCAAAACTTTCGTTACAACATTATGATGAAACAAGAAGCTCTTTTCAGGAAACTAGGCAACATACTTAACGAATTGAACGACCAATATCAGTTTTTGTCTCAAAACCCTGAGCAATTGAGCGAATTGGAGCTGGAACTGTTTTTAGCAAATGCAAATTTCTTGGCAGACCATATCCAAATCATCAAAAAATTAAACTTGCCTTTTCAAGCTCCTTTGGCACTCACAGTTCCATCCGTACAGGAAGAACCTACTATCGACGAGGAAATTGTGGATGAATTAAAAGATGTGCAGCAAGTTGAAGCCATTACCTTTGCCAATGTTGAAGAAAAAGTTGAGCCTTCATTTCGACAAGAAGTAATAGAAGGGCAACCGCCAGTAATAATAGAAGAGAAAGTAGAAGAAGTAACTCCCACTATTCAAGTAATGGTAGAGGAACAGAAGGTAGACGAGGTAGAAGAAGTTGCTCCATTGGTAGAACACGAAAAGGAGTTGTTCAGATTAGAAGAAGAGCCTACCAAAACTTTTGAGTTCATTTTAAATAGTGAGAGCTATACCGAGGAAGATAAATTTGACTTTGAAGAAAAAACGGCTGACCAATTGTTCGACAGGCCATTGAGCAAGGAAGAAGAACAGATTTTAGAGCAGAAGAAAAAGGTAAAAGAAAATCTGGTGCGTAACCCCGAAGATTTAGAAGAAGATGAAATTGGTCCAGAGCCTTTTTTGGTTCATAAAGAAGAAGCCCCACAATATGAAATTCCAAAAATAATTGCGGAGCCAGTAACAGAAGAACTGCCCATAGTAACCGAAACTGTAAGCAAAGTAACCATTGAAACCACCAAGGTAGAAGTAGAAGTTGAAACTACTTACAAACCTACGTTAAATGACATTTTAGCTGGTAAAAATACGGGTGCAAGATTAAACGAAACTTCTGGCAATAACATCACCGATTTAAAGGCGTCCATTAGTCTTAATGATAAATTGTTGTACATCAAGGACCTTTTTAACGGCTATAACTTGGCTTATGCCGAAGCGATAGACATTGCCAACAAAATGCCAAACTTTGATGCTGCAGATAATTTCTTCCAAAAGAACTATGCGGTAAAAAACAACTGGGCCGATAAACAAGCCACCGTAGATAAATTCTATCTGTTATTAAATAGAAGGTTTAAAGACTAAGTTTGGATAAATGAACAAGGAATAAAGAACAAGGACTTCTTTTAAAACGTATATCTTTATTCTTTGTTCCTTATTCTTTGCTCCATCAAATAAATCCCATCCTGTTCGAGTCCAGTTTCAGGAAGATAAAAAGCAATATCGTAAAGCTCCACAACGAAGACCCACCGTAACTAATAAACGGTAGCGGAATGCCAATTACAGGCATAATCCCGATGGTCATTCCGATATTGATAAAGACGTGAAAAAATAAGATACAAGCAATGCTATAACCGTACACCCGCGAAAATACAGAGCGTTGTCGCTCGGCCATATTCACAATGCGGAGCAATAAAAAGCAATAGAGGCCAATCACTACAAAACAGCCTATAAATCCCCATTCTTCCCCTATAGTAGAAAAAATAAAGTCGGTACTTTGAGCAGGTACATAGCCATATTTGGTTTGCGTACCTTCTAAATATCCTCTACCAGTAAGTTGTCCGGCACCTATCGCAATTTTAGATTGGATCACATTATAACCTGCCCCTCGGTTGTCGCTCGTTAATCCTAATATGAGTTCTATACGGGTACGCTGGTGAGGTTTCAATACGTTTTCAAATAAGTATTTGGCCACAAATAAATAACAAATGGCAATCAACGTAATAATTCCTATGTTAATTACTTTCTGCATTCTTTTTCTTGCGTTGTAGGCAAACAATCCTCCAATAACTAAAATAGAGAAAATCAGTATAGAAGGCGCTACAAACAAATTAAGGATGAATAACAATACTGCTCCCCAAAAAATAATTAGCAAGTTTCCGGGTAAGCCTTCCCTGTAAAGAGGGAACATGAAAGAAAGGAATACCAACATGGAGCCCGCATCTGGCTGTAGCATAATCAATGCCATGGGTAATACAATGATGGCTGCGCAAATTAAAATAGGCTTCAACGAGTTTAATTTCACGTTAAAAGAACTGATATATCTGGCCAATAAAAGGGCTGTGCCAAATTTGGCAAATTCAGAAGGTTGCAGCCTAAATGACCCGATAGGAATCCAAGCCTGATTACCTCCCACGTTTCTACCAACTACCAAAACTGCCAGTAGCAAAATAATGGTTGCTCCATAAACAATGGGCGCAAAAACACTAAAAAATTTTGAGTCGAACAACAAGATGGACAAACCCAAAACCAAGGCAGAAATGATGAAAATTAATTGCTTTCCGTATTCAGCAGAAAAACTAAAAGCTTCTGCTTTATCAGGGTCATACTGTACTGAAAAAATATTGATAAAGCCAATAGCACACAGCGCCATATAAATCAATATGGTGATCCAATCAACATTAAAGAAAAATCTATTATTCTGTTGTTGCATTGTTTTTAGGTGATATGGCTACTTTATTGAATTGGTTATTTGCTGCAGTTGTTTTTAATGGGGCTGTCTTCTTAACGGAGTCTATTTTGCCGGTATCCGTCTTGAGTTTCTGCTTAGGTAATTTGTCCTTTAAAACAGGAAGTAAATTGGCCGCTTTATACTGCTCAATGGTAGCACCGTTAATTCTTCTGCCTTTTAAGCTATCTGTTAAGTATTTCTCGGTAATAAAACTGGCTATTGGTGCCGCGTAAGCACCACCGTAACCTCCGTTTTCTACAATTACCGCAATGGCAATTTTCGGATTGTCACGAGGGGCAAAGCCGATAAATACAGAGTGGTTTTTACCATGTACGTTTTGTACCGTTCCCGTTTTGCCGCACATCAAAATGTTTGGGATGCGTGATTCTGTTGCGGTACCTATCGGACTGTTTACCGCATCTTGCATCCCATCAATTACGGGTCCAAAATGTTTGGCATCAATACCTACGTAATGTTTTTCTTTATATTTTGAATCAATGTGCTTGTCGTTACCAATTCCTTTTACCAAGTGAGGCTTCACATAATATCCTCTGTTGGCTATAATAGCCATAATATTGGCCATCTGTAAAGGAGTTGTGGTCACCTCTCCCTGGCCAATGGCTACCGATAGGATAGTGGTATAGCCCCAGTATTTACTGTAGCGTTTGGTATAATCTTCGGCTCTAAATAATTTATAAGCACTTTCTCCAGGAAAATCAATTCCTAAAGTGTCACCAATGCCAAATTTGCGAACCTTTTCTTGCCATTCATCGTAAGCTTTGTGCTGGTTTTTTCCGCCTTTTTTCAGCATCATTTTAGCAAAAATGCTATAGAAATAAGTGTTGCAAGAACGAGCAATGCCCCGACGTAGCGCAATATTACCATCAACGTGTTCACACTTAAATTTACGATTACCAGCCCAATAATAACCAGGACAGTTAAAAGTAGAGTTTTCATCTACCACACCATCTTGTAGTGCAATAAGCGCATCCAAAGGTTTAAAAGCTGAACCAGGAGAATATCTGCCTTTTAGTGGACGAATAAACAAGGGACGGTAGGGGTTCGAGAAAATCTTCATGTAATTGTTTCCCGTTTCCCGACCAACCATCAAATTCGGGTCGTAACCCGGGCTACTTACAAAAGCCAATATTTCTCCTGTAGAGGGCTCTATGGCAACAATACTTCCCACTTTGGTCGTTAAAAGTTGCTCACCTAATTTTTGTATTTCCACATCAATGGTGGTGGTGAGTTGTTCGCCTGCAATCGCTAAAGAATCAAATTTTCCATCACCGTAACTTCCTTGAGCTACGTTATGTGCATTATATAGAATCCTTTTGATGCCTTTAGCTCCTCTTAGCTCAACTTCGTATTGTTTCTCTAAACCAGATTTTCCAATATAATCTCCAGGCTTATAATAGCCTTGATATTTTTCTATTTCCCTTTGGTTGGCTTCTCTAATGTACCCTAACAATTGGCCGCCTATACTATCTGGATAATAGCGAATGGTCCTTTTTTGAACATCAAAACCTTTAAAATTAGCCATGCGCTCTTGTAGTGTCGCATAGGTTTGTATTGAAAGTAGTTTTTGAAAAATAGAGGATTGGTATCTGGATTGCACTACTGCCTTGTGAAATTTCTTTCTGAAATCTTCCATCGTAATCCCAATGATATTACAAAGTGAAAGTGTATCAAAAGGTTTTACTTCATTAGGTGTAACCATTAAATCGTAAGTGGGTTGGTTTTGGGCCAATACCTTGCCCTTACGATCGGTAATGACACCACGGGCAGGATAAATAAATTTTTTGCGTAGGGCGTTGTTGTTGGCATCTAAGAAATATTTATCGCTGGCTACCTGTATATAGAAAAGCCTGCCTAACAAAATAAGCGCAACCAGTACAAATAAGCCCTGTACAATGTATTTTCTATTAAACAGTTGGTCCATTAAGCCGATTTTCTATTATGGAAGATAAACTCAACCAATAACACGGTAAATAGTGTAAATACCACGCTCAATAAAGTTCTTCCCAAAGTATAAGTTAGTGATGTAAATTTAAAAGCTTCTAGGAAAAACAACACGACATGATGAGCAAAAATACACAATACCGCATATAAAGAAAACCACCTAAAGCCCATATTTCCCAATGAAGGCTCGGGTTCATCGATAGATTCTCTGTTTAAACTCACAGAAATGAAAAGAATTCTTACAAAAGCTAAAGCAATACAAGCGCTGGTATGTACCCCTAAAGTGTCGTAAAAAGAGTCGAGCGTTAAACCGGTAATAAAAGCAATAACGTACAGTAACAGATTTGGAATATGAAAAGGCAGTACCAAAATGAACAACACATAAATAAATGGTGTAGATAGGTTATAAAAGGCCATGTTGCGCAACAGAAAAATCTGTATAAACAACAGTACCATCCATCTAAATATATTGACTAATATAACTCTACTGTTCATTTTTTACCTCTGGCTGTAAAGATTTTACTTCCTCTGCAAATTTATCCTTAACCACGTATACAAATTGCAACGTGCTAAAATTATTAAATAGCGTAATTTCTAATGTCATAAAGCTATCTCCTGTACTTACGTTGGTATTGGTCACTCTCCCAACTTCTATTCCTCTAGGAAATCCTCCAGAGCCTGAAGTAATAATTGTATCACCTACTTTTACCTTGTAATGATTTGGAATTTCTTTCACGTATGCTTTACGATAGTCGAAATTATTATCGCCCCAAACCAAACTACCAAAAGCATTATCTTTTTTCAGTACCACACTAATTGCCGTTTCTTGGTTAAGTAACGGGCGTATCGTCGCAAAGTTTTCAGATACATTTTGCACAAAACCTACCACACCCTTTCCAGGAGAAATGACGGCCATATCTTTTACAATCCCATCCTTAGCACCTTTGTTAATGGTAATGATGTTATTGGTGAGTGTTACTGAATTTTTAAATACTTTGGCCGCAATTAGCGTGTATTGCTGATGGTTAACTGTATCCTTTACTTTGGTGATTTGCGTACTATCTATGCTGGCAAGACCAAGCAACTGCGTTTTTAAAGCCGCATTTTCGGCGGCCAAACTATCATTCACCTGCACCAGGTTCAGATAGCGCTTAATTACATTTAGCCTTTTATAAGCAGTGCCAACAATTTCATTGGTAGAACCAAAAGTAACGCTACGCTGATAGGAATTATTCCTAATCGTTAAAATAATCCCTACGGTAAAAAAGATAATAAAGAAGAAAAATGCGTTATATCTGCTAAGAAAAATCCAAAGGTTACGCATTTTTAATTTACGATTTTAGAATTACAATTTACGATTTTGTTCGTTCTTGCGAATAGTAACGATCGATGCAACAATAATCGCAAGAAGTTCACTTGCTTCATTCCAATTTTCCTGAATAGTTTCTTTTAAATTAGGATTAAATTCTAGTAACAATTCAAGAAAGAACATCGTTTCATCTAGTTCTTCTTCAACAATTTTTAGTTTATTCAAAAAATCAGCTGTCGATTTTGCTCTGCAGGCTGCTCTATAATTTGCACCAACGGAGCTTGAGCATCTAACTAACTGATTTGAATAATTTTTATTTAATACATTAGGAGGGAGATCGATAATTAATTTTCCAATTGATATTGAATATGCTTTGGTTCTCGCTTTTAGGATTTCGCTATTCATCAATCGTAAATTTAAAATCTACATTCGTAAATCCCCTTATTGCATTAAAAATTTAAAATTACCGATGTTTTTCAGGGCAATGCCAGTACCACGTACTACCGCACGTAACGGATCTTCAGCAACGTGTACAGGCAATTTGGTTTTGGCAGCTACACGTTTATCTAAACCACGTAACAATGCACCACCACCAGTAAGGTAAATACCAGTTTGGTAAATATCTGCCGAAAGCTCAGGCGGAGTAATCTCCAATGCTTTCAAAATCGCTTCTTCAATTTTTGAGATCGATTTATCTAAACAGTGCGCAATTTCAGTGTATGAAACCGTAATTTGTTTAGGTACGCCAGTCATCAAATCTCTACCTTGAACAGCAAAGTCAGCAGGAGGGTCGCTCAATTCAGGCAATGCCGCCCCCACTTCGATTTTAATTTTCTCGGCCGTACGGTCACCAATCATGATGTTGTGCTGACGACGGATGTAATTCACAATATCCGAGTCGAAGTTATCTCCCGCTACACGGATAGATTGGTCACAAACAATACCCGAAAGTGCAATAACCGCAATTTCAGTAGTTCCACCACCAATATCGATGATCATGTTACCCATTGGCTCTTCCACATCAATACCAATACCTACAGCAGCAGCCATTGGCTCATGGATCAAGTAAACCTCTTTTGCGCCGGCAATTTCAGCACTGTCTCTAACCGCACGTTTCTCTACCTCGGTAATGCCCGATGGAATACAGATCACCATTCTCAACGAAGGGAACATCCATCCTTTACCACCGTTCAGCATGCGAATCATTCCCTTAATCATGGCTTCAGCAGCGTTAAAATCTGCAATCACACCATCTTTTAAAGGCCTTACGGTTCTAATATTATCGTGGGTTTTACCCTCCATTTGCATTGCCTGACGGCCAATGGCAATAATTTTATTTGTCGATCTGTCGAAAGCCACAATAGAAGGCTCATCAACAACTACTTTATCGTTATGTATAATAAGGGTGTTCGCAGTACCAAGGTCAATGGCCACTTCTTGCGTAAACCAGTTAAATAATCCCATGTAAAAGGTATGTTATTGTATGTATTAACAAATGTGTCTAATATCCTAAATGTAAAATTAGACAAAATATTATATTAAGTTTCTTTTTTCTGTTTGAAAATCAAAACCTGTAGTGCTTTTCAAAGTCAGCCCCGCTTTACGCTGTAATCTTTTTGACAACCTTTCTCATCCTGAGCTTGTCGAAGGATCTGTTTCATAGCTTGCAAGGCTTCGATAAACTCAGCCTGACACCTAAATTCAACTTCGGCCAAAAAGTATTTCCGCTTCAATCGGGTTTATTTTACTAAAGTCTTTGCAATTAACTCAGGCTGTAAAAACCAAACCACTCTATCCCTCAAAATGGGAATGGTGAGTGGTTTAATTTATAGTCTTTTTTTATTTACTGTTGTCATTCCGAGTTTCGAGGAATCTATTTTCGATAGCGTTCATCATTAGATCCTTCGCTAAGCTCTGGATGACAGTTAGGCCTATGGATTTGTGTTCAAAAGAAGAAAGAAAAGCATTTGTTGACTGAAACCTGTCTTTATTCTTTGTTCCTTGCTCTTTGTTTCTTCCTCCTTCAAACTGATTCCTAGCTCCTGATTCCTGACCTCTAGCTTAGTGTTTAAAGTGTCTTACACCAGTAGTAACCATTGCAATGCCTTTTTCGTTAGATTTTGTTACCGAATCAGCATCTTTGATAGAACCACCTGGTTGCAATACAGCGGTAATGCCAGCATCAGCAGCAATCTCCACACAATCAGGGAAAGGGAAAAAAGCGTCAGAAGCCATGGCAGCGCCTTTTACACTGAAACCAAAAGAAGCCGCTTTTTCAATCGCTTGTCTCAAGGCATCAACTCTGCTCGTTTGACCAACACCGCTTGCAATTAAAACGTCATCCTTCACCAAAACAATAGTGTTAGATTTAGTATGCTTTACAATTTTATTAGCGAAGTGTAAGTCCTTTAATTCTTGTGCAGTTGGCGCTTTTTCAGTCACGGTAGTCATTTGCTCAGGACCTTCAATTACTAAATCTTTATCCTGCTCAATTACGCCGTTCAATAAAGTTTTGAATTGTTTTTTGTTTAATTCCACGTAATTGCGTTTCAAAATCACGCGATTTTTCTTGGTTTTAAATAAATCTACAGCCGCTTGCTCATAACTAGGAGCAATTAATACTTCAAAAAACAGGTTGTTGATCTCTTCTGCAGTAGCCAAATCAATTTCTCTGTTAGCAATTAATACACCACCAAAAGCCGAAACTGGGTCACAAGCTAAAGCGTCAATCCAAGCTTGCTTAATATTGCTTCTCGAAGCTACACCACAAGCATTGGTGTGTTTCAATATGGCAAAAGTAGGCTCCTCAAATTCATCAATTAAGCTTACCGCTGCATCAACATCAACCAAGTTGTTATAGCTTAGCTCTTTACCGTTAAGTTTGGTGAACATCTCATTCAGGTCGCCATAAAAAACGCCAGCTTGATGAGGATTTTCTCCATAACGTAAAGTTTGTGCGCTAGCAATACTTTCTTTGAATACGTTTAAAGGCTCTTCGTTATTGAAATATTTGAAGATAGCCGTATCATAGTGTGATGAAGTATGGAATGCTTTTTTAGCGAAAGCCTTGCGTTGTGCTAAGGTAGTAGCGCCATCTTGCTCTTCTAATTGTGCTAATAAAGTAGCATAATCATCTTTTGATGCGATAATCACCACATCGTTAAAGTTTTTAGCAGCAGCTCTAATTAAAGAAATACCGCCAATATCAATCTTCTCGATAATTTCTTCGTCAGTGCCACCATTTTTTACGGTTTCCTCAAAAGGATAAAGATCTACGATGACCAAATCAATTTCTGGAATTTCGTACTGAGCAATTTGCTCTTGATCGCCTGCTAAATTTCTACGGTTTAAAATGCCGCCAAAAACTTTGGGGTGTAAAGTTTTCACACGTCCACCTAAAATAGAAGGGTAGCTAGTTAAATCTTCTACAGCGGTAACAGGAACGTTCAAGTCTTTGATAAACTGTTCGGTTCCACCGGTAGAAAATAAGGTTACACCTTGCTTACCAAGGTACTCTACTAATGGTGCTAAACCATCTTTGTAATAAACTGAAATTAAGGCGTTTTTGATCTTTACTGGTTGGCTCATTTTGAGGGTATTGTTTTGAGCCGCAAAGGTATGAAAACCATCATGATTTTACAAAGGCAATAGGGATAAATAAACAAAAAGGGAAGCCTATAAGTTAGTAAGCTTAAAAGTGCCCGGGCATTAGGGACTAATGCCTAGCTCTTAGTCCCTAATTACTAACCCCTAACCACTAGTTGCTAATTACTTCTTTATCTTCCTGATCAATGTTTCTACCACACGAGGATAATGCAAGTGTTCAAGTTGTTGCCCTTTAAATTTGATCATCTCTAGGTTGTCGTCCTTTTCAATGCGGTATTTCGCCTGGTAAATAAACTCTCCTTCGTCGTAATGCTCATTTACATAGTGGATCGTAATTCCGCCTTCTGTTTCGCCAGCAGCTATTACGGCGTGGTGAACACGATCACCGTACATGCCTTTGCCTCCAAATTTGGGCAATAGGGCAGGGTGTATATTGATGATTCTGCCAGGATATTCTTTGATTAGGTTTTGAGGGATGAGCCATAAAAAACCGGCCAGTACAACAAGGTCTACATCTAGGTTTTTTAACAGGTCAACCACCTCGTCTGTATGATAAAACTCGTTTCTGTCAAATACATGAGAGGGTATTTCAAAGCTGTCGGCCCGTTGTAGTACGTACGATTCTGGGTTGTTGGTTAATATGAGGGCAACTTCTGCCTCTGTACTGCGTTTAAAATGCTCCATGATTTTTTGAGCATTTGATCCTGATCCTGAAGCAAAAATGGCGATACGTTTCTTCACTAAATTTTATGTTTTTTTCAAAAATAATACTTTGATACTTTTTGCACTAATTTTGTGCCAAAAAACTAAATTTATTCTCAAAACCGCTTGATGTTGCAAAAGTTTAAAAGCCAAATACTTTCTTGGAAAAATATTGGATGAAAATATTTTTCAAAACCATTTTGTATTTAAAAATAATACTTCTATATTTGCAGTCCGAAAATAAAACAGAGAAGAAATAAAAGGCTAAACAATGGCAAATCATAAATCGGCATTAAAAAGAATTAGAGCAAACGCTGCAAAACGTTTACGTAACAGATATCAGGCTAAAACTACACGTACTTTTATCAAAAGATTGCGTGCTGCTGAAGATAAAAAAACAGGATTAGAGTTACTTCCTAAAGTAATCTCAATGTTAGATCGTTTAGCTAAAAAGAACGTAATCCACAAAAACAAAGCTTCTAACAATAAAGCAAAATTGACCAAGTTTGTTAACAACTTGAAATAGTCGCTTTTTTAAACGATATTAGAACGGTATCATCGAAAGATGATGCCGTTTTTTTATGCCTATAATTTTCTATCTATGCATTACTATGAAAACAAACTCGGCATTAAAGCCTGGGCCGAAGCCGATAGGCCACGCGAAAAATTAGTGCAACAGGGCCGAAGGCAGCTCACCGATGCCGAACTGATTGCCATCTTGATAGGTTCTGGAAACAAGAACGAAACTGCTGTTGATCTTAGCAAGCGCATCTTGGCATCCTGTCAAAACGACCTCGACAAACTTTCGCAGTTAGGGGTAAAGGAGCTTTCAAGATTTAAAGGTATTGGGGAAGCAAAAGCCATCGCCATTGTGGCCGCCCTAGAGCTTGGCCGACGAAGAAACGGCGCAAATAATACCGAAATACAGAAGGTTCTTTCCTCTGTTGATGCTTTTAAAATCATTAAAACTGATTTGGCTGATTTACCTCATGAAGAATTTTGGCTGTTGCTGCTAAACAGGGCCAATGTAATGATGGGCAAGCATTTTATGAGTAAAGGTGGGCAGGCGGGCACAGTGATTGATCCAAAAATGGTATTTAAAATTGCCATAGAGCATAGCGCCGCTTCCATGGTTTTGGTGCATAACCATCCTTCAGGAAATTTAAAACCAAGCAACGCCGATATAGAGATCACAAACAAACTTGTGGAATTAGGTAAGCTCATGGAGATCCGAATTTTTGACCATATCATTGTGCATAACAACGATTTCATAAGTCTTGCTGATGAAGGATATATTTAATGCAATTGAAAAGGGTTAAACTTTTTAATGTTAGCTTAACTTAACATCAGTTTTGAATTTTTACATTTGGAAGCAAATCCGAATTAAAAATGAAACGAATTGTAATTGTCCTATTGCTAGCACTGGTGAGTGTTCAATTAAATGCACAAAAAAATACAGCCTTAAATGTAATGACCTATAACATTAGGTACAGTACAGAAAAAGATGGTGTGAACGCTTGGAGCAAAAGAAAAGACAATGTAAAAGCATTGGTAAAGTTTCACGACGTGGATATTCTTTGTGCTCAAGAAGCTTTGGCCGAGCAATATGATGCTATTTTGGAGGGTTCTGATTTTGAAGCCGTAGGTGCCGGGCGTGATGATGGTCAGCGTAAGGGAGAGTTTTCGCCTATTTTCTACAATAAAAACAGGTTTACAAAAAAAGAAGGCGGTGTATTTTGGTTGTCGTTAACGCCAAATGTACCTAGTAAGGGGTGGGATGCCATGTTTAACCGTGTATGTACGTGGGTGCGTTTGTACGATAAACTCAATAAAAAAGAATTCTTGGTTTTTAATACCCATTATGACCATGTGGGCGTACAGGCAAGAATAGAATCTGCTAAGTTGATTAAGCAAAAAATACAGGAAATTGCGCCAAAACTACCAGTGGTTTATACCGGAGATTTGAATGTGACACCTGAAACCGATGCCATTGCTACCATTAAAACTTTTTTAAGTGATAGTAAGGAAGTGAGCATAGAGCCGCCCTATGGTCCAGAAGGAACTTTCAACGGTTTCAAATTCGATAGCCCTTTGAAAGATAGGATCGACTATATCTTTATCAATAAAGGTTTTAAGGTGCAGAAGTATGGCGTGTTAACAGATAGCAAGGATCAACGCTATTTTTCAGATCATATGCCTGTTTTTGCAAAATTGCTTTTTTAACCTGTTTCGATGTCTGAAAAGAGTTAAACTTCGCAAGTCTTATTCCTCATTCCTTTTCCTTTACCTTTTTTAATAATATCTTTGCGTTTTATTTTTTAGACGTGAGGGCATTGACAAATGTCCTGATACTCGATACTAAATACTTGATACTCCAAAATGAAAATATCATATAGCTGGCTTAAACAACTTATTAAAACGGATAAAACCCCTCAGGAAATTTCTTTGATCCTTACCAATGTAGGCTTAGAAGTGGAAAGCCTGGAGAAAGTGCAAACCATCCCTGGAGGTTTGGAAGGTTTAGTAATTGGATATGTTGAAGAGCGTACACAGCACCCTAATGCTGATCGATTAAGTGTAACCAAAGTAAATGTTGGCGGACCTGAATTGCTACAAATTGTTTGCGGTGCGCCAAACGTAGCTGCTGGACAAAAAGTAGTGGTGGCTACCGTGGGTACTACCGTTCATCCAAACGAGGGCGAGCCGTTTAAAATCAATAAATCTAAAATTAGGGGCGAGGTATCCGAAGGGATGATTTGTGCCGAAGATGAAATTGGTTTGGGTGGTTCACATGCGGGCATCATGGTATTGGCAGAAGATGCGCCAGTTGGTCTTGAAGCAAAAAAATACTTTAACGTTGATGATGACTACCTGTTCGAAATTGGTTTAACGCCAAACCGTGCCGATGCGGCATCTCACTTAGGAGTGGCTAGAGATTTAGCAGCTTATTTACGTACGGCTTATGAATTGCCAAACGTAGAAGCTTTTGCAGTTGAAAATGAAAATTTGAATATCGCTGTAGAAGTGGAAGCTACCGATGCTTGCCCACGTTATAGCAGTGTAAGCATTAGCGGAGTAACCGTAAAACCATCTCCAGATTGGTTAAAAGATAAATTGAAAGTGATTGGCCTACGTCCAATTAACAATATTGTTGATGCTACCAATTATGTATTGCACGAATTGGGACAGCCTCTACATGCTTTTGATGCCGACCAAATTGCTGGCAAAAAAATCATCGTAAAAAAATGCGAGGAAGGAACCCCATTTGTTACTTTGGACAATGTAGAGCGCAAGCTTTCTGCGGAAGATTTAATGATTTGCGATGCCGAAAAACCTTTGTGTATTGCTGGTGTATTTGGTGGAATTGGTTCGGGGGTAACAGAGCAAACCACTAACATCTTTTTAGAAAGTGCTTACTTTAATGCCGTTTCGGTACGTAAAACCTCTAAAAGACATGCGCTAAAAACAGATGCTTCATTCCGTTTTGAACGTGGAACCGATCCAGAAATGACGGTTTTTGCATTAAAACGTGCAGCATTGTTGATTAAAGAAATTGCTGGTGGTCAAATTTCATCACCTATTTCTGATTTATATCCCGTAAAAACCAATCCATTTGAAGTAGCTATTCAATACCAAAATGTGATTGATTTAATTGGGCAGGATATTCCAGCCACAGAAATTAAAGAAATTATTACCGCTTTAGGCATCACCATTGCTGCTGAAACTACTGAAGGTTTAGATTTGCGAGTGCCAGCTTATAAGGTAGATGTAACCCGCGAATGCGACATTACTGAAGAAGTACTTCGTATTTACGGTTATAATAACATTCATATTCCTACTAAAGTGAACGCTTCCTTGGCTTACACCGCAAAGCCTAACAAGGAGAATGTACAAAACTTGGTAGCTGATATGCTTACCGCCAATGGCTTTATCGAAATTTGGTGCAATTCATTAACTCGTTTAGCCAATTCTAAAAATGAGGCAGAAGCTGTGCAGATTTTAAATCCGTTAAGTTCTGACTTAAATGCCATGCGCCAAAGCCTATTGCAACCCGCTTTGGAAAGCGTAGCCTACAATGTTAACCGTAAAAATGCAGATATTAAGTTTTATGAATTCGGTAAAACCTATCATCTCATTAACGAGAAATATGTAGAGCGTCCACGTTTATTGCTAGTGTTAAGTGGTGCCAAACAAGGTGAGCAATGGAATCAGCAATCAACACCGTCTACTTTCTATAATTTAAAGGCGGCAGTAGATGCTATCATAAACCGCTTAGGTTTGGCCAACTTCCAAACAGATGAAATTAGCGACGAAAATTTTGCTTATGGCCTTAAATACTTTAGAGGTGATAAAACCTTGGTGAGTTTTGGTGCCGTAACCAATGCAGATAAAAAGAAAGCTGATTTGAGCAAAGATATTTTCTATGCTGATTTCGATTGGGCTTTTGTATTGGATGCCTTGAAGAAAAACAAGATCATCAACAAAGAGGTGCCAAAATATCCGGCCGTGAGGAGAGATTTATCTCTGTTGGTAGATCAGGCCACTACTTTTGATCAATTGAAAACCATTGCCTTTAAAGCAGAACGTAAATTGGTTAAAAACGTGCAGGTATTTGACGTTTACCAAGGAGATAAGCTACCTGAAGGAAAGAAATCATATGCCTTGAATTTCACCCTGCAGGACGAAGAGCAAACTTTGACCGATAAGCAGATCGATGCAATTATGCAAAAGATTATTGCTAACTTAGCCCAAACTGCCAACGCAGAGATAAGATAAAATAAGTTAAAAGTAGGAAGTAAAAAGATTGGATTGATGTTCTTAAAATCATTGACTCATTCAATATTTTTTCATTCAAAATTAAAGTTTAAATGGCTGCTGTAGTAGATCAACTTAATAGTGTACTGCAAAAAACGGATAGATTGATTGCTCTTTGTCAAGCGTTACAAGAGGAAAACGAACTTTTAAAAGCCGAAAATAAGCAGCAAAAACAAGCATTGGATGTGGCTAAAAATACGCATCTGGAGCTTGATGAAAAGATAAGAGTGCTCAAATTAGCGAAGAGTATTGAAGGAACAAGTGAAAAGACACTTGATATAAAGCAAAAAATTAACGAATTTGTGCGTGAAATTGATAAGTGTGTAGTATTGCTTAAAAAATAAGTGATACAGATTAATTGAAACAAAGCTAAAAATGGGAGAAATCTCGATTAAAATAACTATCGCCGACCGTATTTACCCTTTAAAGGTAAGTATGGAAGAAGAGGAGATTGTGAGACGAGCGGCAAAGATTATCAATGAGCGTATAAAAGACTATCAGGAAAATTATGCGGTTAGGGATAAACAAGACTTGTTATCAATGGCGGTTTTGCACTATGCCACGGCAGTTTTAAAAGCCGAGCATAAAGTTCAAAATCAGGATACGAGCGTAGCCGACAAGGTGGAGGAGTTAGATAGTTTATTGAACGAGTTTTTCGCTAAATAAAAAAGTTCTTTATTAACCTCGGGACACTGTCCTTAGGTTCACTATAGCTATAGATTTGGCCGTGGCTAAATTTTTATGTTTCATTTAATTTACACCTAACAATGGGTGAATGGACATAATCATTTAGCAACGGCTTTTTTTTTACGAAGAATATCGATGGCATCAAAGCCATCACCAACAAACAACAAACGATGGAACTGTCTTAATGACGGCTCCTTAAAAACAACAAGGGACAATGGAACCATCGGTTACGATAGCGCCATTCCCATTAAAAAACATCAAAATAACAATGGAAATATTAGGAATAGTAGGATGCATACTGGCCAGCTTAATTGTAGGGGTGGCTATTGGCAGGTACCTGCTGCGTAACCTCTTAAAGCAGCAGGAAGTAGCGGCGCAATCAAAGGCAAAGAAGATATTGAAGGATGCCGAAAACAATGCCGAGATTTTAAAGAAGAACAAGTTATTAGAAGCGAAAGAGAAATTTCTACAATTAAAAAGCGAACACGAACAACAAGTACAAAGCCGCAATAGCGAAGTTGCACAGCGTGAAAATTCCATCAAGCAAAAAGAGCAATCGCTTAATCAGCGTTTGGAAAATGTAGGCAAAAAAGAACAAGATCTAGATAAACAAAAAGACAACTTCGAAAAACAAACTGCTCTGGCTGTTAAAAAGCAAGAAGAGGTAGATGTACTGAAAAATCAGCATGTGCAACAATTGGAAACCATTGCTGGTTTAAGTGCTGAGGAAGCTAAAAGCCAATTGGTAGAAAACATGAAGGCGGAAGCGCGTTCGCAAGCCTTAATGCAAGTGAAGGACATTGTTGACGAAGCTAAACTTACCGCAAGTAAAGAAGCTAAAAAAGTAGTCATACAAACCATTCAACGTACCGCTGCTGAAGCTGCTATTGAAAATTCGGTATCTATTTTCCATATCGATAACGACGAAATTAAAGGTCGTGTAATTGGTAGGGAAGGACGTAACATTCGTGCCTTAGAAGCGGCGACAGGTATTGAGATCATTGTAGATGATACCCCTGAGGCCATCATTCTTTCAGGGTTTGATCCGGTAAGAAGAGAAATTGCCCGTTTGGCTTTGCACCGTTTGGTAACAGATGGTCGTATTCACCCTGCTCGTATCGAAGAGATTGTAGCTAAAACCAAAAAGCAAATTGAAGATGAAATCATCGAGATTGGTGAGCGTACCGTCATTGATTTGGGAATCCACGGTTTACATCCTGAATTGATCAGAATGGTTGGTCGTATGCGCTACCGTTCGTCATACGGACAAAACTTATTGCAGCACTCACGCGAGGTAGCTAATTTCTGTGCAACCATGGCGGCTGAACTGGGCTTAAATGCTAAGTTGGCAAAACGTGCTGGACTTTTACACGATATTGGTAAAGTGCCTGATGATAACCCAGAATTGCCACACGCTATTTTGGGGATGCAATTGGCAGAGAAATATAAAGAGCATCCAGAAGTGTGTAACGCTATTGGTGCCCACCACGACGAAATTGAGATGACCTCTATGATTTCGCCAATTATCCAAGCTTGTGACTCTATTTCTGGTGCACGTCCAGGTGCCCGTCGTGAAGTAGTAGAAAGCTACATTAAGCGTTTAAAAGAATTGGAAGAGTTGGCGATGTCTTATCCTGGTGTTGAAAAAACTTTTGCTATTCAAGCAGGTAGAGAACTACGTGTAGTGGTAGAAAGTGAAAGGGTAAGTGACCAACAAGCAGAATTGCTAGCAGCAGATATTTCTAACCGTATCCAAACAGAGATGACCTACCCAGGCCAAATCAAGGTAACGGTAATTAGAGAAACCCGTTCGGTAGCCTTTGCAAAGTAAACCATTTCGTCATTGCGAGGCACGAAGCAATCTATTGTGGATTTAGAAATCGCTTTAAGATTGCTTCGTGCCTCGCAATGACAGCTTATTACAGATACTAAAACTAAAAGCGATAGAATTCTATCGCTTTTCTTATTTTTATCATTCCAAAATAACCGGATATGAACAAAACAGCACAAGCCCCAGCAAAAAAGCCAGTAGACATTTTATTTGATAAATATGCCGAAAGCCACCAAAATGGCACAAACAAACTCATCCATTGGATTTGTGTGCCCCTCATTGTGTTTAGCTTATTGGGCTTGGTTTGGTTAATTCCGTTTCCGCAGTTATCTTTTTTGGGCCAATACCAAACCTTCTTTAACTGGGCATCGTTTTTAATTGCCTTTGCCATGTACTATTATTTTACACTGTCGCCTACCTTGTTCTTTATGATGATCTGGATTATAGCGGGGATGAGCTACGGCATTGTACAGATAGAAATGTGGGAGAAATACCATAATGGCCCAGCGGCTTGGATCATCTTTTTGGCCATTTTTGTACTGGCTTGGGTAGGGCAGTTTATTGGTCATAAAATAGAAGGTAAAAAACCTTCATTTTTAGAAGATGTTAAGTTTTTGTTAATTGGCCCAATTTGGTTATTGCACTTTATATGCAAAAAAATCGGCTTAAAATATTAATACAAAAGCGTTACCAATGCGCTTTAACAATTTGTTAACCTAGCGGTAAACAAATGGTAATTTCAAGCTAACACGAAGCTAACATTGTGGTAATAGTTTTGCCCTAATTAAAAATAAGGCAAATTGAAATCACAATTAACTCTAAAGAAAGCACTATTAACCATCATGTTTGCGTTAGCTAGTGTGCTTGTTTTCGCTCAGGGAACAGGAAAAATTTCAGGAACTGTAACGGATAAAAAAACCGGAGAAACGCTGATCGGTGTTTCTGTAAAAATTGCAGGTACAACTAGAGGGGTAGGCACTGATGTAGACGGCAAGTATCTGTTGGGCGGTCTTACAGAAGGAAAATATACCATCGAAATTTCTTATGTAAGCTATGCTACCAAAAAAATCACCGAAGTAGAAGTAAAAGGAGGAGCGGTTACTACATTAAATGTTTTAATGGAAGAAGCTTCCTCACAAACCTTGCAGCAGGTAGTAATTACGGGTAGCTTTAAACAAGAATCTGTAAATGCATTATATGCTCAGCAAAAAAATAGCGCCTCAATTAGTGATGGTATTTCTTCTGATGTAATTAAAAGATCTCCAGATAGAAATACAGGTGAGGTATTAAAAAGAGTAAGTGGCGCTAGTGTACAGGATAATAAATTTATTATTGTACGTGGTTTAAGTGACAGATACAATGCGGCAATGATTAATAACAGTCCGATGCCGAGTTCTGAGCCTGATCGTAAAACTTTCTCTTTTGATGTAGTACCTTCTAACTTGGTAGACAATGTGGTTATTAACAAGACCGCTACGCCAGATCTTCCTGGAGATTTTTCAGGAGGTGCAGTACAAATTAAAACAAAGGATTTTCCTGAAAAAGAAAACTTCGAAGTTAATGTTGGTTTGGGATATAACACCGTATCAACTGGTAAAGATTTTTATGGAAGTGCTAGAACCGGAGGTAATTATCTAGGGTTTATCAATAGCGACAATCAACTTCCTTCAAGTTTTCCTTCTAGCAGAGAGCGTTTTGTACAACAACCTATAGAAACTCAAGTGTCGCTTTCTAAGCAGTTCAAGAATACTTGGGCAGTTAAGAATTTAGGAAAGGCATTGCCTAATCAAAACCTTCAACTGGTTTATGGAAATTCTTACGCATTAAAAAATGATAGTAAAATTGGTTTTATTGTTTCCGCTACTTACCGTAATTCAGAACTGATTTCAAATGAAGTGAGAAATGATTATAATGAATTAACAGGAACTGGCAAAGCCTTACCTTTTTTCCAGTACTCTGATGTTTACTATAATTTTAGCTCAAGCATTGGTTTGTTAGGAAATATCGCTTACTCAAAAGGTGGAACTAAAATAGCATTGAAAAACATCTATAACCAAAGCTATGATGACAGTTATCTAAATAGAGCTGGTGAATATGACCAACAATCTGTACAAAAAGTTTCGCAACAAGAAGTTAATAGAAAGACATTATTGAACTCTGTTTTGGAAGGTGAGCATCTTTTAAACAAGGAGAATAAATCAAAAATTAATTGGAATTTATCTTTCAGCCAAGTTAATAATGACCAACCAGATTTAAGAAGATTGTCTTACAAAAAAGCAATCACAGATGCAAACAATCCAGCTGTACCTTATCAGGCTGCTGTCTCTATCGGTAGTGGATCATCTACAGAAGCTGGACGTTTTTATAGTGATTTAAGTGAGAATATTTATGGGGCTGCCGTTAACTATTCACTACCTGTAAAATTATTCAACGAAAACCAAGTGTTTAAAGCTGGAGTATTAAAACAATACAAAGACAGAGAGGTTGATGCTCGAGTTTTAGGTTATATCAATAGAACAGATGATTATGCAACTTCTGAAGCGTTATTAGCATTGCCTCAAGACAAAATTTTTGCTCCAGAGAATATCGCAATAAACAAATTTTCTATTAGTGATATTACTAATCCTTCAAATAAGTATACCGGATCTGGTGATTTGAACGCAGGATATGCAATGTTGACAGGTAGCTTGTATAAGAAATTCAAAGCTACTGTTGGACTAAGAGTTGAGAATTATATTGAGAAACTAAATAGTCGCGATAATTCTGGGCCTGTTAAAGTTGATAACAACTATTTGGATTTCTTGCCTTCAGCTAACTTGACTTATGAAATTACTCCTAAAGCGAATTTAAGAGCAAGCTACTCCAGTACTTTGGCAAGAGCTCAATTTAGAGAATTAGCTCCTTTTACCTTTTATGATTTCGTAACTGGTACAACTAAAGTAGGTAATCCTGATTTGAAAAGAACAAAAATTTCGAATTTTGATCTTCGTTACGAGTTCTACCCATCAGCAGGACAACTGATTTCAGTTTCGGCTTTTTATAAAAAACTGACAGATCCAATAGAAAATAATATCTTATCAGGTTCTACTGCTGCTAGTAAACAAATTTCGTATATAAATGCTCCAAGCGCATTCATTGCAGGTGCTGAATTTGAAATTAGACATGACTTAAGCTTTATCAGTCCAGCGCCGTTTTTTAAGAATTTAATTTATAGCGCTAATGCGGCTTACATTAAATCTGAAGTAGATTTCGGAACATCTGTAACGATTAAGAATAAAAGACCTTTACAAGGACAGTCACCATATTTGATTAACACAGGGTTTCAATATAATGATCCAAAGTCAGGATGGCAAACTAGTGTGTTATACAACAGAATCGGTAGAAGAATTTCTATCGTAGGATTTGGTAGATATACTGGTGGAACTTTTAAAGCTGACTATCCAGATATTTATGAAGCACCAAGAAATTTGATCGATTTTCAGGTTGCTAAAAGAATCATTAAGCAAAGAGCTGAGTTAAAATTGAATGTGAGCAATATATTAGATAGCGATGCTCGTTTTTACCAAGATGTTAACGATGATGGCAAATATGCAGCGGTTAATGATCAGTTAATTAATTCTGTTCAATTTGGTAGAACATTCTCTTTATCATTTAGTTATAAGTTCTAATTCTTAACAATAGCATAATATAGTCTTTAAAAGAGGGTAATATAAACTTAATATTTTTGTTTAAAATTAATAGGAAAGCAATGAAATTTAACACAACGAAATTATTGGCAATTGCAATGTTGGCTTTGTCGGCAAGCTTTACAGCATGTAAGAAAGACAGCAATGAGGAGCCAACAGAAACTCCAAAAGAAGTAGTAGTTTTGGAGGGTCAAATCACTACTAAAAGAGTATTAGACGCAAATAAAATTTATTTGCTAAGAGGTTACGTGAGAGTAATGGGTAATGGTGGTAATCTTGAAATTCCAGCAGGCACTGTTATCAAGGGAGAGAAAGCAACGAAAGCTGCTCTAATTGTTGAAAAAGGTGGTTATATTAAAGCAAATGGTACGGCTTCAAATCCTATTGTTTTTACTTCAGACCAACCTGCTGATGCGCGTAATATCGGTGACTGGTCAGGTGTAATTATCTGTGGTAATTCTACTGTGAACACAGCAGATGGTACTGCTCAATATGAAGGTGGTGCATTAGGTACGGGTGTTGCAGCTTATGGAGGAACCAATCCTGCTGACAACTCTGGTGAATTTACTTATATACGTATTGAATTTGCTGGTATCGCAATTGAAAAGGATAAAGAAATTAACGGTTTAACATTGTGTGGTGTTGGAAGTGGAACAAAAATTAACCATATCCAAGTTTCTTACGGAGGTGATGATTCATTCGAGTTTTTCGGCGGAACTGTAAGTGCTACCCACTTGATCGCTTACCGTGGTGTTGATGATGACTTTGATTTTGATCAAGGATACACTGGTAAAATCCAATATGGAATTTCAATGAAAGATCCTAACGTAGCTGATGCTGCTGGTACTTCAAGAGGTATTGAGTTGGAAAACAAAGGTAGTGTAACTAATAACTTATACACTCGCCCAGTTTTGTCAAACTTTACTTTTATCGGTCCTGGAAGTCAATCTCTATCATACCATGGTGCTGGTATCCATTTCGGTCAAAACAGCCGTATGGTATTAGCTAATTCAATCATCGTTGGCGCTAGAGGAAATGCTGTTGAATTTAATACAGATTTCCCAGCAGCTGAGTTGAAAGCTGGCAGATCAGTATTTTCTGATAATCTAGTTTTTGGAAATACAGCTAACTATGGCTTGACTGGTGTTACTGCATTTGCTGATGTAGCAGCATTCACAACCTTTGCTGTTGCAGCTGGTGACGTTACGATTGCAAGTGTAGATGCAGCAGGTATCAACAATACTACTTTAGCTACACCAAACTTCCTTTTGAAAACAGGTTCACCTGCTTTAGGCAAAGCTAAATGGGCTGGTGATTTGTCTACTGGTTTTACTCAAGAAACTTTTATTGGAGCTATGGGTTCTGCTGATTGGACTACTGGTTGGGCTAGCTGGACTCCTAAAACAAATAAATACTAGTCGTTATAAAAATTATATGTGTTAGAAACCCCGAGGCATTGCCTCGGGGTTTTTTGTTTACAAATAAGTTATGTTAAGCCTATATTAACACTTAAAACTATAGGTTTTACAGTTTTTCTAAATCATTGAAATATGTTAATAGCGGTTTAACTTCTTGTTGATGACAGTCGGCTAATTTGTCATTATGAGAAATAAAAATTTAACGTTCCTTAAAATCGCAATAGTTGTGGTTTTAGGAGTTGCAACGGCTATTGGTTGCAAGAAAAAAGAAGTGATGCAAGATAATGCATTACAAGTAGCTCAGAAGAAAGAGCAGGCTTTAATAAAAGAGCTAAAAATATTTTATTCTAGTTTGACTGATATACCCGCGGACTCAATAGAATATAATCCGAAAACTCAGCAATTCGTTTGGAGAGGTGTTAATCAGCTTAGTAAAGAACAGTTGCTTTTAGCTTACGAGCAACATCAGTATTCACAAAAGAAATAAAAATTTTATGAAAATTAGATATATAATAGCATTACTATTAGTAATGTTCGCTCATGTAGCTAGCTCACAAATTTCGGTAGGCTCTTTTAAAGTACTTGATCAATATTTACAAGATGGTAAGATCTTGATTAAGAATGCAACACCTAGTACCGAAATAAAAATAGAAGTAGTTTTTGCGGCTAGGCTCAATAATCAAGGTGATGCAAATCCTGCAAATATAAAAATTAGATTGGCTACGGGCGATGCTAATGGACAGCCTGTTTTCCTAACTACACAGGAAACGATAACTAATGCTGACTTTCCAAGGTCCACGGGCTCTATAACAAAATCATTCACTTTAAATATTGATAAATCTAAGCTCACAAGCGGTATTGTTATAAGTTTACTTACACAGCCTAATGGTCAGCCAGAAGGTTCTTTTACAGGAAAGTATTATCATTATGTTTTAGAAGCTCCTGTAGTTAGTCCAATTATAAAAGCATCTATATATTTAGCATCGATGAAATATGGTGGGGTAAATGACATGTTTCAATTGTTCAGCAATTCTTTACCTCCATTAGGCTGGCATAGTTATGGAGTAAGTTTTAGAGCATATATTAATCCAAATTCAGTGTCTGAATTTGGTACGACTCAGGTGTACGAATTCAGATATAACGTTTTGGATCAAAATGGAGTAGTAGGAGACCCAGGTATAGTCTATTTTTATTCAACCTCGCAAACTTTTTCTCCTCCCCCTGCTCCTACAGGATATACTTACCAGTTTGATGCCAGAACAAATTTTAAACTTTATGCTTTTTCAACACAAATTCCTAATACAATACCAATATTGGAATGTAGACATAAAACTATCCCTGTAGTTTTGTATAAGCCTGGAAATACTGAAATATCTGATATGTATGATACTTCAGTTGCATTTTATGCATATAATTGGAATGAACAGTAATTTAAAATATTTTTTAAAAGCCATCTTTTAATTAGGATGGCTTTTTCTTTTTATGGTGTTTTAATCTTAATAGACTTAACATAAGCTTAATATGCTCCTTGTAGCGAAGTAGTTAGGGTTGCCGTATTGGTTTAAACTAAATTGATGAATATGAAAGTCCAAAAAACTATGCTAAAAGTATTAAGCTTAATAACCTGTCTATCATTGTTGTTTTCATCTTGTAAAAAGAAAAATGAGCCGAATCCAATGGTTGACTCTTTTTTGCCAATGCAGGTAGGTAATTACTGGGGAACCACTAATCGCCAAAATAACTATACAGAAATTCAAGAGAAGGTACAAATCAGTGGTAAAACTTATTATAAATTCTATTCTTTGATAGGAGGAGATGCCATTGCAGTATCTTACCTAAGGATTGATGAGCAAAATAGATTGGTAGAGAGTTACCCAAAAGATCCTTCTAGAATTTATGTGCGTGCAGACTTCAATGCGAAAGTAGGTGATGTCTTTTTCACTTTAAATGATCAGACGGTTAATGATTACAAAGTGGTAGTAGCAAATAAGACTGAAAATGCTATGTCTTTCAATTTTGATATGATTTATCATCCTAATCTAAAAGGCCAGATACGTACTGATACTTATATAAAAGGAAGAGGTTGGAATGTAAACTTCGAAAAGATTATCATTAATGGTAGGGTTGTTAAAGGAAAGTAATGGAGGATGGTTGATTATAAAGTCCTATAGCAGGTAGAATAATAACTTAAGCAGAAGCCCCGAGGTAATTCCTCGGGGCTTTTTTGTTTACAAATAAGCGATGTTAAGCTCATGTTAACACTTAAAACTATAGGTTTTACAGTTTTTCGATATCAGTGAAATATGTTAATACGGGATTAACTTTTTGTTGATGACAGCCCGCTAATTTGTCATCATGAAAAATAAAAACTTAACGTTCCTCAAAATCGCTATGATTGTGTTTTTGGGAGTTGCAACGGCTATGGGTTGCAAGAAAGATCAACATCAAGTTAAAGAGAAAGTCGAAAAATTGTCGGTGAACTATGAAAAAGAGAAACGATTTTTATCTATTATGCTCGCTGTACCGTTGGATAAAGTAATTTATAATGAAAAAGCGGAAGAATTTATTGTGGGAGAAAGAGTAACGCTGAGTTTAACAAAAGTACTGGAGTTATATAAAGAAGCTAATGAGTATAAACTTGTATATGAAAAATAACATGAAAAATATATTCATCCTCGTCCTACTTTTTGTTTTCGGTAAAACCGCGGAGGCAAATATGGTTTTGGCTTCATTTAGCCTAAAAGGTGCTAGCTCAGATAATAAAATTACAGTTAGCGATTCGCAGGTGCCTACTGATATTGAATTTAGCTTTAATTTAATGAAATATAGTGACCCTAGCTCACCAGGAGATTGTTATGTAACGCTTTTATATACTGAAAGTCAAGAGAACAACAATTATGACAGTCATCTGTCTACTATTGAACTTTCTCCAATAAAACATATAAAAAAGTCTGAATTTGCTTCTAATGGTACTATTTATCAGTCGATTTGGCTTCCAGCTATTTTGCCTGCCTATAGATTTTCAGGTAAAATTCTTCTTCGTTATAGATTTTTCAATTCTGCACAAAATAAGGAAGTAACTTTGTATTCAACTGTAAAGTATGAAATTAATGCACCTAGTTATGTTAGCCCAGACGATCTTTCCAAAATACAATCCATGGGTTTCTCGACAACAGGGATACGGAATTTCAAGAATGATTACTATTTGATAGAAAATGATCTGCTTATCAAAAAGAGTTCATTAAATGTGATTAATCCAGTATACGCTGTTAACAATGATAAAGAGCATAATATTAATGTGTGGGTAAAGCCAGCAATTAATCCGGCTAATCCAGATTGGGATAATGCGATATCTTTAGCCGTAGCTGCATGGAATGCTAACCCAAGTAGCGATATTAAATTGCATTTGGTTTCTCAATATGGTACTTCTGATGTACCCCCACCTTATGATATTATTATAGATTCTGATCTAGGTGTTCTTCCTTCTAACCAACCAAATGCGGTAGAGTATACCAACGGCGATGGGAAAGCAGGGGGATTAATATTGGTTAATTCGGATTATGGCTATAGTTCGTCTACTCAATTAGTAAATATCATTATCCATTCTCTTGGTCATAGCTTAGGTCTTAAACATAGCAGCAATACAAATTCTATTATGGTTAATAATAATTTAGCTGGTTATACAAATGCTTTCCCTAGCTCGGTAGATGAACCGATAATTAGCGCATTATATCCGTTGAACATGAATAGTACAGTAACTCCGTATATTTCTGGAACTGCTAATCTACCACACTATTCTTGGACTCAAGATTATGAAATGAGTTATATTGTGTTAGGTATTACTTACAAATGGACCAGCAACACACCGCATTGGTTTTTACCTTATGAAGTTACTTCACAAACTAAATTACCAGAAATGAATTTTAGTACAGGGACCCATGAGTTAAAGTGTACTACTTCGCAGAGCAAATATGTAACTCCAATTATTGCCATCAAAAATATAGTGGTTCAATAGCGAATTTTCCTTATGGTTGGTGTTATCACCAACCATTTTTTTGCCTTCTATAGTGATAAAGCACGGCCGCCAAAGCTATCAACTTGAGCCGTTTGGCTAGCAGAGATATGTGGTTGGTGATAACACCAACCATAGGTTTCAATGCGTCGCAAAGTTCAAAGATTTCTCTCCCGAAGGTTCGGGATCGAAATGACGAGCAGGGGTGTACTTAACTGAGATACCAGCAATGTTTTTACATACCGTCATCTCGACGACTGAAGGAGGAGAGATCTAACGAGATATTTTTCTCTTTGATTGGTGATAAGGCCCATTAAAGGTTTCAGAACTTCGTATGGAAACACCCCGCCCTTTGGGCATCCTTCTAAAAGAGGGGGATTTCTTAGCTGATGGTAACACGCAGTACGTTAAAATAACAAAGAGTTACTACAGCTTAACGAATGCGAGGCTGGTAGGCATACACCACCTCATACTTCTGCTTTTTCAGATTATCAGCAATTTCACCAACTTTTAAATTTTTCTTTTGAGGAGTGGGTTCGCACACGCTGTAAGCCTTTCCATTGTAATAAATAGCCTCGCCAACGGGTTTGTCAAAAGCTACGGCCATGGTAATGTGCGTAGGGTAAAGCATGGCAATCATAGGGAGGTTGTAAATCTCTTTTACCAAAAAGAAGAATAAGGCCGCACGGTCATCACAATCACTTTGGTCATTTAAAAGTGTTTGCTCAGGCGAAAAACGTTTTTCCTTACCCAATAAAGCCTCATCATCTTCATATAAAAAAGCATAGCGGGTAAACTGCATCAGGTAGTCAACCCCTTTTTTGGTCGACATTTTCTTTACGTTTTCCTTTAAAATGGGAATTAATGATTGATAGGTTTCCCTACTTAATGGGATATTGAAATAAGTTTCAAAATCAACCACTGGATAGTTGGCAAAAATACGGGATACCTCGGTGTTTACCTTTACATTAAAATGGTAGGCTTTGTGTTTGTAATTAAAGGCAATTTGCTTTTCCTGGTAATCTTCCGGTTTAAAATCGGGCATTTTGGTCACCTTATAACTAAAGGTATTTTTGGCTTCGGCAATGTCAATTTTAACAGGGATATAAGTATCGGCCTTTTTAAACAGTTTTTGGTAATCGTGATAGTTCAGGCACATGTACTTGTTGTCATCTATCATGAAATAAGGAATGTCGGAAATATCCTCATCGCACTTCACGTAAAAAATAATCTGGTTATCGCCTATGGCAATTCTGGCATCGTAGCCAGATTTCACCATCAAATACCATTTATATAAGGTATAGCTAGGATAGTTTTTGGCCTTTGGACTTAACTGCTCGGCGGTTTTTCTGATCAGTTGGTAGTACAACCAATCATTCAACTGATGCTGCTTACGGTAGTTTTGTAGTGCCGCAATCAAATCGCTGCTATGCGCACTTTCTAATTGTTGGTAATACTGTTGGATATGTTTGGCCGAAAGTTCGCCAGTGAAGTTGCGTTGTAATAAAGTATCGACCTTAAAATTAAAAGTACCTTCATAAAAATCAAAACTGTACAATTGTGCCTTCACGCTAGTGAAAGCAGCGATATTCATCAGCAAAGCCGACAAATAAAGCAGACTGTATTTTTTGAGGTGGTACATTTGTTAATATTGGCTTAACATTAAATTTAAACAATATTAACATGAGAATGGCAAGAATTTTTGAAAAAAAGATGGTTTTTACCCGAATTTGATTTTTGCTGTTAAGTCAATATAAAATATACTAGGTTTTATAAAGACTTAACATAGCAACCCTACGTTAGTGACGTTTATTTTATCCTGATCTTGTGGTTTACTGTGGTCACCAATCCCTTGGTTAAGGCCTTACAAAAACGGTTGCATTTCGGTTTCAATTTGCTTGCGCAAATCCATTAGCTTGATGGCATATTGTTCCATCTGTTTTTCGTCTTCAGTTGTCGCATTAAATTTAGGCACTTTTACGGGTGCTCCTTCATCATCAACAGCTACAAATACAATGATACAATGCGTTTTCTTTTCAAACTCTTGCCGTTTAATGTTCCTGGAAAATACATTGATGGCAATATGCATACTGGTTGATCCGGTATAAATTACCTGCGCCTCTACTTTTACAATATGTCCTATCTTAATAGGCGAGTAAAATCTGATGCCACCTACATAAACCGTTACGCAATAACTAGAACTCCAAGAGCTGGCACAGGCGTATCCAGCTTGGTCAATCCATTTCATTACACTGCCACCGTGTACATTGCCCCCATAATTTACATCAGCAGGCTCAGAAATAAACTGAAAGGTTGTTTTGTGATTCATACTATAAAGATGGCTATTTCATCACACTTATCCTATGGGGTATTAATCCACTTTGATGTTTTTCGGCGGTGGCTAGGCATGGTCAGCAACTTTTCTTTATTAAGTGAATATAAAATAACCTTGTTTTTACAAGGACTTAACATAGCTGCCCTACATTTGTGACGTTAAATATTTGGTTAGTATTTATCATACAGTTTAGGTTAGTTGATCGCAAAAAGCCCCGATGGATGTCGAGGCTTTTGCTATTTATACAAAACTGTAAACTGCTATTTGATAACTGTGAATTGGCTAAAAGTTCTTCCCAATCTTCTCCAACATTTCTGCAGGGATCTTTTGGGTGTCTACCACAAGGAAACCATCCAAGCAATCCGAAAACTTAGGATCGATATTGAAACAAATGATTTTGGCATTTAAGTTCATGTACTGGCGCAACAGCACAGGGATTTTAATGTGGCTGCTTTCGATATCACCAATTAAACTGTCTAAATCCTTTAAGCTTTCACTTTGCTCAATCAACAGATCGGTGTTGATAGGCGTAAGGTCCGCTTTGAACTTGTTTCTTGGTTTTACGTAATGGGCCATTTCATAATCAAAATGGTTTTTGGTAATAAAGTCAACAATCAGCGATTTACTGAATTTAGAAAAATTGTTGCTGATACTTACCGGCCCAAACATGTATCGGTACTGAGGGTTCAAGATCAAATATTTCAAAATACCCTTCCATAATAAAAATAGGGGTAGGGGTTTTTGTTGGTATTCTTTCCTGATCCATGAGCGGCCCAATTCAATGCCTTGTCTTAAAACAGGATAGAAAGGTTCCTTGATTTTAAATAGCTCCGAAATATAGAAACCACGTTTGCCCATGGTATTCAAAATCTCATCACCTTTACCAATACGATAAGCACCCACAATCATTTGAGCTTCTTTGTCCCAAATGAAAAGGTGGTTATAGTAGATATCGTAATTGTCTAGATCAATTTTCTTGTTGGTTCCTTCGCCAACTTCTCTGAAGGTAATTTCGCGTAAACGGCCAATTTCCCTTAAAATGTTAGGGATGCTGGTGGTAGGTACAATATATACCTCGTAGTTTTTTTCTTCCCAAACCCTGTATTCCGTTAAAGTAGCCACCTCTTTTACCATCAGGTCTTTCTCGGTTTCCTCTACAATCTCGGCTGGTTTTTTCTTGATCTTAAACAGGTTGATAGGATTGAAAAGTTTTCTTTCCTGCTCAATGCTGGTACCTAAGGCATAAGTTCTGGCTCTTAAAAAGTCCAATAGCTTATTGGTGTCTCTGTTGTAAGAAATATCCTCGATTTTAATAGGCTTACCAATTCTTACCTGGATTTTAAGTCCCTGCTTGTTCAAAAATTCAGAAGGTAATTTGGCCGTTCTTAAAGTAGGGTGAATAAAACTCAGGATGTTGAACAAGATCCCGTTGTTGCCATGGAAATAAATAGGCACCACTGGTAGTTTTGATTTAGCTACCAACTTACCCACTACTGGATGCCAAAGTCTATCGGTAATTTCCTGTTTCTCCAGGTTAAAGGTCGAAACCTCGCCTGCAGGGAAAATACCAATAGGGGTGCCGCTCTGTAAAAGGTCGAAAGTACTTTTTAGTCCGCTAATGCTCGAAGAGTGCTGCACATTCTCAAACGGATTAACCGCCACAAAAAACTCGCTCAGGTTAGGGATTTTTTTGAGGATGAAGTTCACCATCACCTTGGCCTCAGGCCTAACGGTACAAAGTAACTTTACCAGAGCCAAACCTTCAACACCACCGTAAGGATGGTTGGCAATGGCAATAAAGCCACCGGTTTTAGGGATGTTTTTGAGGTCGTCTTCATCAAAGTCAATAGAAACGCCAATGGTTTCCAATATTTTGTCTACAAATTCTAAGCCTTCGAAATGCTGATTTTTAGAAAATACCTTGTTAATGTCGTTCAGTTTCATCACTTCCATTAACAGCGCCGCAAGCCCGGGAACACCCAACTTATCAAGTTTTGTTGCTTGCGCAAATTCTTTAGTGGTAATAATCTTCATGTATAGATAATGAGGATAAAGTATAAAGCAATGTCAAAAATAAGATTTATATTTAGCTTAAACACCTAAACTATGAAAACATCTTGATTTTACCTTCATTTCTTTGAGCCAACACTCATCAAGATGCCTTTCATCAACATTAAAAATAATTAATAAAAGATGAAGAAATGGCTGATCAAACACTATGGATTTAGCAAAAGAAGCCTCAATGGCTTGTTATTACTATTGCTGCTCATCATCATGGCAACACTTGCGCCATCCATTTATAGGCTTTATTTCTTGAAGCCTCCCACCATTGATGAAACCGAAATGCAGGCCTTGCAGCAATTGGCGGTTGTAGATCGTTACGCCAAACGTGAATATAAAGATACGCGTACCGAGATAGAGGATGCTCCCGAACGATTGGTGCATTATCAAACCTTTGATCCCAATTTAATTGATGAGAGACAATGGCAACAATTTGGACTTTCTTATAAACAAGCCATGGCCATTGTTAACTATGTAAAAAAAGGAGGACGATTTTACAAGCCTGAAGATTTGAAGAAGATGTACACTATTTCTCCCGAGAAATATGAAGTCCTGCTGCCTTATGTAGTGATACCACCTAGCAACCCTTTTGAAAAGAAAATGATGCCCGCTTATCCTAAAAGAGAACCTGTGATGGTAGAAATAAACACCGCAGATACTTTGGAGCTGGACAAGATTAGGGGGATTGGAATATCCTTTGCCAAAAGAATTGTAAAATACAGGGAGCGTTTGGGTGGTTTTCATAGCAAGGAGCAGCTTTTTGAAGTGTTTGGGATTGATACGCCTAAATTCAATGAAATAAAAGATCAAATTAAGATAGAGGTAGAGGCAATCCGAAAGTTAAATATCAATACTGCCGAATTTGAGGATTTAAAAAGACATCCTTACCTCAGTTTTAAGCAGATGAATGCTATTATACAATATAGAAAACAACATGGCCCATATAAAAGCATTGCCGATTTAAATAAAGTACTTATCTTGAATCCTGAAACCATACAACGGATTGCTCCTTATTTGAGTTTTTAATGTTTTAAACAGGATAGGGGATTAGTGTTTCTGTTTTTTTAATTTTGACTTTTAACTTTACACTTATAACCAGCAATACAACAATCCACGTTCAAAATGATACAAGACCAAATCAAACAAGTCATTAGAGATGTTCCTGATTTCCCAAAACCGGGAATTATTTTTAAAGACATTACCCCTATCCTCAAAAGTCCAGCCTTGTGCGATGAAATTACCAAAGCATTGGCAGAACAATTAAGCTCCCTACAAATAGATGTGGTAGCGGGAATAGAAAGTAGGGGATTTTTATTTGGTTTGGCTTTGGCGCAACAGTTAGGCGTACCTTTTGTACCGATTAGAAAAGCAGGAAAACTTCCTTATAAAACTATTCAGCAATCTTACAATTTAGAATATGGCAGTGCTACGCTCGAAGTTCACGAAGATGCCTTTGAGCCTGGCCAGAAAGTATTGATCCACGATGATTTATTGGCTACCGGAGGTACTGTAGTGGCAGCATCGGCATTGGTGCAAAAATTGGATGCACAAGTAGCTGGCTATTCGTTCCTTATTAACCTTGATTTTCTGAATGGAAAGGAACGGCTGAAAACGTTCAGTGAGCATATTTTCTCCTTGGCAGATTATTAATTTGTTGGTTGTTTTTTTGATGGTTGGCTTTTTAGCCAGTCAGAGTGCAACCTGTACCAAGACTTCGACGGAGAAGAATAGCAACGACTTTGCCCTTTTTGTCATCCTGAGTGTAACGAAGAATCTCTAAGAACTTCAATAAGCTATTCACTAACTATTATTAATGAGATTCCTCGTATCCTCGGAATGACAAGGTAGGTCTATCGGTGTTATTGGTAGGTTGCCAGTTTTTTGACGATAGTTTTGCCCTTTTTGTCATCCTGAGTGTAACGAAGGATCTCAAAAGCATCAATAGAGTATTAATCATGAATGAGATTTTTCCTAACGCCGGGATGACAGTGAATATCATAAAAACAGCTAAAAGGTAGTCAAAACCCTAAACCCTTTAAAAAATCTAAAAAAAACTTAGCAAAAATAGTCATTGCTATTTCTGTGTCGGCACCATCGCATGATAAGTAATTGAACCACATACCAATTCATTCTACCAAAAAGTAGTGGAAAAGGCTTTGAAAGTATAATTTAATTTGCTTAACATTGCCCTCAACCAAATATAAATTTAACTAAACTGTTTAAATGCTCGAAGCTAAATTAGCTGGTGTTTAAACAGTTTTTTGTTTTAAAAATCTATCGAATATGGACATAGGAATCAGTTTCAATGAAACCGAAAACAGAGCCATGGTTAAAAGCATGGTACGTGACTTTGCAGAAAAGAACATTCGCAAAAATGTGATGGAATGGGACGAAGCACAACATTTTCCCCTCGAATTATTTAAAGAGCTTGGACAAATAGGCTTAATGGGTGTGTTAGTGCCCGAAGAATATGGTGGTTCAGGTTTTGGCTACCAAGAATATGTAGATGTGATTGTAGAGGTAGCCAAAGTATGTGGTTCCATTGGTCTGTCTGTGGCTGCACATAACTCATTGTGTACAGGTCATATCATGGCCTTTGGTAATGAAGAACAAAAAGCGAAATGGTTACCTAAACTGGCTACCGCGGAGTGGATTGGTGCTTGGGGTTTAACGGAAGCCAACACAGGTTCTGACGCACTACGTATGCGTACCACTGCCGTATTGGATGGCGACGAATATGTCATTAACGGTTCGAAAAACTGGATTACCCATGGTAAAACTGGAGATGTTGCTGTAGTAATGGTGCGCACAGGCGAAACGGGTAGCTCCAAAGGCATTTCGGCCATTGTGGTTGAAAGAGGTACGCCTGGTTTCAGCGCAGGTAAAAAAGAGAACAAACTAGGAATGCGTGCTTCGGAAACTACAGAAATGATTTTCGACAACTGCCGTGTGCCCAAAGAAAATTTGCTGGGCGTAGAAGGCGAAGGATTTAAACAGGCCATGAAAGTATTGGATGGCGGCCGTATTTCCATCGCAGCTTTAAGCTTGGGCATAGCCAAAGGAGCTTATGATGCCGCTTTAGCTTATTCGAAAGAAAGGCAACAATTTGGTCAAAGCATTTCGAGTTTTCAGGCCATTAGCTTTAAGTTGGCAGATATGGCTACCGAAATTGAAGCTGCAGAGTTATTGATTCGTCAAGCAGCAGATTTAAAGAACCGTCATTTGCCTATGACCAAGGAATCGGCTATGGCAAAGTACTACGCCTCTGAAGTAGCTGTAAAATGTGCTACCGAAGCTGTACAGATTTTTGGCGGATATGGATACACTAAAGATTTTCCGGTAGAGAAATTCTATCGTGATAGTAAGCTTTGCACCATTGGCGAAGGAACTTCCGAAATACAGAAAATAGTGATCGCAAGAGAAATCTTGAAATAGAAATTAAATCTTCTACCTACAATTAAAATCAACAAAACCGTGGCCATAAGCTGCGGTTTTTTATTTTGTTTCTTCCGTAAAAGCTGGTTTTGTTGCGCGGTAAATCCCAATTAAAAAACCAGCTCCCATGGTAATTTTTTGTAGCGATATTAAATCGAGATTTCCAAAACGGATCAGTACATTGATCAATCCAATAATTCCAATGGATAGGAAGAGATAACCTGAAAAATGGAAACAAATAAGGAAGAAGCGCTTACGGTGACCTTTTCTTTCTTCCGGGTCGAACTTAAATAGAAAGGGACTGTCATTCCAGGTTGGTACAAAATTTTCATTTGGTTTAAAAAAGGCAGGTACTCCAAAGAAAAGCAAGAGGAAGATTGCTAGGCAGCCTATTAACCTCTCGATAAGGTCTTGTGAAACATTCCCTTTAATATTACTTGTGAGTATAAAGAGAGAGGAAACCAGAATTACAGTTATTTTAATCCAAGCAACATAATTTAATTTTCTCATGGGAAGCCAGTCATTAGATTTGGGACGAAATTATATTTTTTTCTAGAACTGGGGTAACAAAAAATAAAGCTAGTTGATATGCTTACGAAAGGCGGCAGCAGAAAAGCCATAAACAGAGTAAGCATTATTTAAAACTAGCATCATGAAAAATTTAACCTTAATTACCTTAGTATTCGTAAGCATTCTTTTTGGCTGCAAAAAAGACAAATCAAATGACGATACCACGCTTACCCTTGCCGAATTTAATAGCAAGTTTACAGTGCCTACCCAAAAGTTCAATGGAACAGGTGGAGCAGCATTTAGCATTACAGGAGCAAAGGGAATGAAATTTGATTTCCCCGCCAATGCCTTTATAGATAATAATGGAAATCCAGTAGCTGGAAACGTAGTGGTAAGTTTAAAGGAGGTGTTGAGTAAAAAAGATATTGTTTTATCTGGAAAGGTAACCGAATCCAATGGACAGCTATTAATTACTGGTGGGGAGTTCCAAATATTAGCCAGTCAAAACGGGCAAGCATTAAGATTAAATCCAGCAGTTACCGTAAATGTAAAAGTACCAACTACCCTTAATACTGATCCAATGAATTTATTTTTATGGTCGCCAGCGGCAGTTTCAGATAGTACTTGGGTGCTAGATCAAAAAGCTAGAGTAGTTTCCAGCCCAGATTTCTATCAATTTAACTTGCCAAGTTTTGGTTGGGTTAATTGTGATTATTTTTATAGTAATCCTAATCCAAAAACAACCCTTACGGCTACCCCGATATATTCAGGTGTAGTGCCTAGTATTAAAGATCAAAGAGCTTATATGGTTTTTGATGACATTAAAACTGTAGCGGGTTTGCCCTTTATCCTATCTATCAATAAACATCGTTCTTATGAAAACTCTATGCCTATAGGTTTAAAGGGGAAACTCATTATTCTTTCTACCGATGTAAACAATGTGGTTTACTTTGGGCATACCAATTTTACGGTAAGTGCTAATCTAAATGTTGATGTAGCCGTTGGCCCAGCAACAACAGCGCAGATAGATGCGGTACTAAACTCATTAAATTAAGATAAAGCAAATATCATTTTATTTTTTGGTTCAAAAGGATGCTTTTAAAAGGGCATCCTTTTTGTCTTTTTTAAATTAAAGTTTAAAAAACTTTCTCATATCCAATAAAATATCTACATTTGCATCCCCAAGCTAAAGGCTGGGATTTTAAAAAAACGAGAGGAGGTATTTCAACGTTATGATTATTATAAACATTAAAGATGGTGAGTCATTAGATAAAGCGCTAAAACGTTTTAAGAAGAAATTTGAAAAAACTGGTGTGTTGAGAGAGCTACGTAGCCGTCAAGCATACGAGAAAAAATCTGTAACTCGTCGTACTGAAGTTAAGAAAGCAAGATATATCCAAGGCTTAAATCAAGAAGGAACACTATAGTTCTAGTCTGGATCACAGATATATAGATGCCCCCAATTTTTTGGGGGCATTTTTTTTGTTCCACAGTTTAAATACTATTTCGAGGGGTTAATGCCTAGGTGTTAAGTCTGTTATGGCGCTATTCTTTCCTTTAAGGCAAGGACTGTCATAGTTCTAATGACCGAAGGCAGCCAATCGTATTCTTCGTTTTCATGTATCGTTTCTGCCAAAATTAGTATTTGGTAAGGTTTAAAAAGCAGTATTTTTGCCACTAAGCATAGCTTTTTTATCGAAATATCGACCCTGCCACGTTCCAAGTTGGCATAAGAGCCAACAGTAATTCCCAGTTTAAAGGCCATGTACTGTTGTGTAAAGCCACGATATAATCTACATACTGTGATTATATTTCCAATTTCTTCTTTCATAGGTGTTCATCAATTAATGATATAATATCTACATACGGGTAGTGTTTGATTGATAAGATTAAATATAATTATTTTCTAAGGGAAAAACAATATGAGCATATGCCTGTACTTAACTCCCAAATCCTCAATAAAATTGAGGTATGTTTTTCTTGCCTAGGGGTGAGGGTGTTTTTAAATTTATACTGTTGCTTGGCCAGCATAAGGAAATGCCGAAAACCTTTAACAGAGTAGGTGCTTTATTTAATGTTTTATCAAATGATGAAGAGAAGATTATATTTTGTGGCGATAGTAGCTTTTATCTCTACTTTTTTTGGATTTAAACCCGATTCTGAAGTTGCTTCAGCAAGCTACCCTAGGCCTGCAATAGGATGTAGGTATACAGGTTTCCTTTTAGATACTTGTTATGCGGTACCGGGTGCTGAGATTTGGTACTGCAAAGATCAACTAATAGCGATTAACTGTTATTATGATCCTACGAAACCAATTATTATAGGTATTCCAGGTATTCCTTAAAGACTAAATTGTGCGTTTGCAGAAATGCGGCGCACAATGCAAGTTACAGATAATAGAACTTAGGCATATAGCTTAAGATTAATAAAATTTAACAGACTAAACCTATGATAATCATTAATATTCTGAAAATAGCCCTTTTGAGTGGGTCATTTTTAACTTCATGTGGTCAAAAAGATGTGGCAGATAGCGATACGCTTGTGTTTTCTAAATTTCAGAAAGAAAAAAGAGTCAAGTTTGAAAATTTCTACCATTTTAAGCATGGCACGGCCCGTAAATTTTATCAGACAGATTCTTCGTTTATTGTTTGGAATGCTCGCGGAGATGATGGGTATTTTTTTTATCAATATAAATTTCCGAAAATGGATTCTGTTGCTGCTTATTTGAAAATGGGGAGGGGCAAAGGGGAAACACTGGCCCCTTTATCTGGAGGGATTTATAAAAACACGCTTTGGATTTACGATATGGTAATGAAAAAAGTAATAGTAAAAGACTTGGCCACCTCAGCTAGCTTGTCAAATGTTAACGAATATCATCCTCTAGGCTCTTTTTTTTCTACACAGCTGCAAGATAGTCTTAAATTACTTGTTACAGGGGCTCGTGATACAACCTCTCATAAAATTAAACAACTTGATTTAATTACAGGGAAAGAAATTAATCGTTTCGGTTCCTATAACGATGTGCCAGATGGAATACCTTTAGCTGCTTGGAAACAGGCAAACGAAAGTCAGCTATTTATAAATCCAAATTCAAAAAAAGTAGCGCTGGCTTACAGACTTACTGATAAGGTAGAGATTTTTGATCTTAACAATAATAAAGATATTAAAACTATAAAAGGACCAGAGAATTTTAAAGCCGAGTTTACAGCATACAAATCTAGCGACAACAGAGATTTGGTACAACGTAATGACAAAAGTAGGTTCGCTTTTTTAAGCGGGCATGCAAGCGAAAAGTATATCTATCTGTTGTATTCAGGTAATAATCATGAAAGTGAACATAGGGATAATGGGAGGTATATTTTTGTTTATGATTGGGATGGCAAGCCGCTTTTGAAACTTACGCTAGATAGATATATCTCTAGTTTCACGGTGTCAAAAGATGGTAACACCTTGTATGGATTTGATGTAGCAACAAATTATATCGTTAAGGCTAAAATTGAGTATTAAAATATCAATGGAAATGGAAAATATAAAATTTGTTTCCGTAGTGTTGATGTATGTTGCTTTAGCAATAAGTGCCTGTAAAAGTGGTAATGGCGCTGATAAAAAGGTTGTTGAGATGGAAGGTGATGAGATTGTTGGACGAATATTGTTGGTGCCTGATAGTATGGAAGCCTATAAGCCCTTTAAAGAGTACCCTTCAGGTATAAGTAAACTGAAGGAAGGAGGTATGAAAATCTATACTTTAGTTGATGTATCTTGTTCAAGCTGTATTCAAAATATCAAAAATTGGGATTTGCTCTCGAACCTATTTATAAAGGAAAATGTTCCCATTTTCATGATATGTCAATCCAAGGATGGATTTGAACTTTTTAAATATTTTTGTGAGAGTGGTAAGGTAGCTAGATTTGCTTTTCCATTCTTTTTAGATAAGAAATCGGTATTTCTGAAGCAAAATTCTTTTTTAAGTACAATAACCTACCCTACCATACTCCTTGATGAAAATGATAAAATTTTATCTTTTGGTGATCCCACTCATTCAAAAGAAGTTTTAGATAAATATCTGGCTAAGATTGCCGAACTCAATAAAAAAAAGAAAGAAACTAAGTAGCTATACTTTTTGGTATTTGAAAAGGATCAATTGAACCCTTTTACGCTATATATAAATAATCTTTAGCTATAAATCATCAGTATTTACGCTCAGCTATTTTCTTAATGAACTAGGCGAGGTGTGCCATCTGGTTAAAAAGTACAGCAAGATCTTTTTATTGGAATGATCTACATCACCTAAACTTTTCTTACCTCTCTTTGAGATATAGGATTGATAAATCAAATGAAAAATTAAAATCGAATATGAAATATTTAAGTCTGTTATTGATGGCTATAATTAGCCAATATGCTGTTGCCCAGCAGGGAGAACATGCAGTAATGCACGTGGTTTATCAGTTTAGCCATGTTTATGATCTTGAGAATCCAAGTAAACCCTATACTGCCGAAGTGTTGTTGACCTTAGGGCAAACAGAAAGTAGGTATGGTGCAAATCATAGACCCCAGGCGGCCAAATTGGCGCAACAGCTTAAAGCCCGTGCCGCTGGTGGTGGTGCTGCAACTACCAGCCTTATGGGAGTTCCTGCTGCTGTCGTAAATAGTAAACCAACTATCAGCACAGAGATCTTTCAGCAAGTGGAGAAAAAAGCATTGAATACAGCAGCAATTTTGGGCATGCAGGGCTATTTAATAGAAGGCGCCATGCCTTTAATAACATGGAAGTTGTATGAAGAGAAAAAAAAACTAGGTAATTATGTATGCCAGAAAGCCGTAGGCGAATATGCTGGTCGTGTTTATACAGCTTGGTTTGCCCCTGAACTGCCTTTTCGAAATGGTCCTTGGAAACTATCCGGACTGCCAGGCTTGATATTGGAAGCCGAGGATAGCAAGAAAGAAGTACAGTTTATATTTAAAGAGCTTGATAAAGCAACCGAGGACGAAAGCACCGCTAGCGTTAGGGGCAGTATGTTGAAAATGGTTAAAATCAAGCCAAAGGCTTTTGCAAGATTGGAGAAAGTCTATAATCAGGATCCTACTGCTGGATTTCAAGCACAACTGCCTGCTAATGGACCTAAAGTAGTTACTGTCTTTGTCGACGAGAATGGTAGAACAACAAGTGGTCAGGAGGCAACGAAAATGGTTGAACAACATCGGAAGATACTAGAAAAGAAAAAGCAGAACCCATTGGAACTTATCAAAGTCGATTAAGCTTTAGTTGCTGTTGGTTATGAACGTTAGGGTTGCTCGAAAATTCTTGATACACATTGGTTGCATTTGCACATTATTGTTTGTAAACCGGGCTAATGCCCAAAAACAATTATCGGGTACAATAAAAGATGCCAAAGGAACCTCCATTTTGCATGCTGGTGTGTCTCTTAAAAATAGCCGTGGTTATGTGCTGGCTTTTAACCAGAGCAATTTGGAAGGTAGGTATGTATTGGCATTACCAGATACACCAGCTATACAGCACCTTTTGTTGGAAGTTTATGTGCTAGGTTATAAAAAGGTAACACTGCCACTGCAGGAGGGTAAGCTCAGCTATAATTTTGTGCTGGAGGAACAGCTAATAGACCTGAAGGAAGTGGAAGTTAAAAAGAGGCCTCAAATTATTTCCATTGGTGATACCTTAAGTTATGATGTTGCTTCTTTTTCACAGCCCGAAGACCGTAGCATTGGGGACGTGATAAGGCGCCTACCTGGCATAACAGTTGCCGATAATGGACAGATTTCCTATAACGGAAAGATAATCAGCAACCTTTTTATACATGGTGATGACTTAATGGATGGCAAATATGGTTTGGCCACTAGGGTAATTACCAAAGAAATGATTAAGAGTGTGGATGTGATACAAAACCATCAACCCATCAAGGTATTGCAAAATAAAGTTTTTACGGATGACGTCGCCATGAACTTAGTGCTTAAAGATGAAAATAGCATCAAGCTTGGAGGACAGGCGATGTTGGGCGGGGGGCTTCCAGAACAATATGATGTTGCATTGAATGGGATGATGTTCAATAAGGTTTTTAAAATGCTTAATTCATTACAAGTCAACAACAGTGGTTTGGACTATCGAAATGATTTTGAACAGTTGGGCACCGCATTTGGGGCGGGTAATGCCGGAGGAACTATGCCAAAAGCGCTATTGTCGGCAACTACCATTGGAAATCCTGATCTTCCAAAAACCAATTATTATTTTAACAAGTCTGGTGTGTTCAATGGCAATAACCTGTACAACTTAAAAAGCGGGCTGCAGTTAAAGTCCAATATTCAGTTATTCCTCGATAGAAATACGATGCTATACCAAAGCAGCTTATCTAACTATCTTCCTAATGATACTGTTAATTACCAAGAAGAACAGTACAATGCTAGCAAACCGAAAAGACTTAATGTAGCTTTAACGGCTATACAGAATAAGCAACGCTATTTTTTGCACAATAAATTAAGCGTAAACCTTGCGGGTGAGAACAAGCACAGCTACCTGAACTTTAATGGTAATTCTTTCAATCAATACCTTGATGATGTTAGTCGCCAGTTTTCCAATGATTTTAGTTTTACACCAGCGGTGAAAAATGGTGATGTTATTGATTTTAGGTGGCATATTAGTTATTTTGAAAACCCGCAAACACTGGCTATAGATACTGGTCTAAATGCAGCGGTGTTAAATAACAATTTGCCTTACCAAGAACTTCGTCAAAATGCAAAAATACCAACATTGTTAAGTAATATCGTCATGTCATATCGGGTGTTGAATGCTGGTAAGATCAAACATAATTACCAGTTGGGGATGGTCAACGAGAGACAAGAACTCGCTTCCGAAATGAAGCTCATACAAGCTGATGGAACGATCAATAACTATGCAGGGGATGTAGGCAATAAACTAAAATGGGGAAGAGATAGGTTTTTTGCAAACGCTGAATATAGTATTAGAAATGAAATGTGGGAGGCGGGGCTCTCTGTTCCCTTGAGCTTACAATCGATAAGGTATCGACAGAATGAATATCAATTAGATGAGGACAGGTTACAATTTTTGTTTAACCCATCAGCAAACTTTAGAAAATTTTTCAATGCAGAAGACTATCTAAAATTCAGTTATAGCTACTTAAACTTAATAGGAGACATTAGCAGTGTTTATCGAGGGGCATTGTTGGTAAATTATAGAGCTCTCACTGCAAATAATGCCGCACTACTACAGCGGGATGTCCATACCACTTCGTTGTATTACAATTTTCAACGCTCTGTGATCATGTTGTTCATTAATGCAGCACTTAGCCATAAAAAGATAGAAGCTAACAGTATACTGTCCAGTGTGATAGATAATAATATACAACAAACAGTGCTGTTGCCCATTAGGAACCAGCAAGATGTAATATCCGCAAGTGTGGGCTTGAGCAAATATATCTTTGCACTTGCCGCCACTGTAAAACTGAAAGGTAATTGGGAACGGAGTCGATATGATCAATTTTTAAATGATACAAGGCTTCCTTTTAATAATTATTCGCAGTCGTTGAGTTTTGGGCTGGATAGTAAGCCTTTTGGAAAGATTTCCATAGACTATCGAGGGATTGTGGGATATAATAAAAGTAGGCCGGTTAATGTTGCAGACGAGAGCTTAACCAATAGCGCATTACGTATTGAACAGGGAGTAAACTTAGGTTGTTCCCCCATTAAAAATCTTAACCTTAATGTGGAAGGAAAGACGGTATACAGTACCCAGGCTAATATCAATAATTTAAACTATTTTTTTCTCAATGCTAGACTTCGCTACAAGATTGTAAAATGGCGTACAGACCTATCCTTTGATATTACCAATCTAATGAATGAAAAGAGATATGAATTGTTGTATCTGTCTTCCAACCAATTTGCGATTAACAGTTATGAACTTAGAGGGCGCATGGGAATTTTAAGATTGACTTTTGTATTGTAATAATTGCTGATAAGTGATTTTAAGATGCGTTTTAAAGTAATAATTTGATTTAAGTCAACGCATTGAAAGATTTTTCTTACTATTTGTAAAAAACCTTTGGCAATGTCTTTTTCTTTTGTAAATTGACTCGTCAACCAATCTGAAAATGTAATATGTCAATCAACGATTTTCTAACATATTTACAGTATGAAAAGCGTTATTCGCCGCACACCTTACAATCGTATCGTACGGATTTGTTGCAATATGAAGATTTCCTAAAAGAAGAATCGATTGACCAATTAGAAAAAGCAGCCAGTTTCAATATTAAAAATTTCATGGTAGCCCAGCTCCAAAAAGGATTGGCTGAAAGTGCTGTCAATAGGAAGTTGTCCTCACTAAAAAGTTTCTACAAATTTTTGCATAGAGAAGGTGTAATCAATGATAATCCTACCCGATTGGTGAAAACCTTAAAAACACCTAAAAAACTCCCTGTTTTTGTAGAAGACGTAAAAATGGATGAGCTGTTAGATCATGAACACAGCTTTGATGATTCCTTTGCTGGGCAGCGGGACAAATTAGTGATTGAGATTTTGTTTGGTACGGGGATGCGTTTATCAGAGTTGATTAATCTCAAAAATGAGGATGTAAATACCTACGAATCGACAGTTAAAGTATTGGGTAAAAGGAGTAAAGAAAGAATTATTCCTTTGCATAGACCATTAATGAAAGCCGTGGCAGATTTCATTGCCCTAAAAGCATTGCAAAATTTTGACAACAAAAGCCCTTATTTAATCGTTACCAATAGTGGTGGCCAAGCTTACCCACAGCTCATCTATCGTATTGTGAATAGTTGTTTGAAATTGATATCAACACAAGATAAAAAAAGCCCTCACGTACTGAGGCATTCATTTGCAAGTAGCTTGCTAAATCGAGGCGCCGATTTAAATGCAATTAAAGAATTGCTAGGGCATGCCAGCTTAGCGGCAACGCAGGTGTATACACACAATTCAGTTGAAAGATTAAAGTCCATTTATAAACAAGCCCATCCTAGGGCGTAAAAAAGGAGGAAAAATGAAAATCAGAGTGCAGTCTATCCATTTTAATGCAGACAAGAAGCTATTGGAGTTTATTCAGAAAAAAGTAGATAAATTGGATCAATTTTTTGATCAGATCATAAGTGGCGAAGTATATCTAAAACTAGAGAACGTAGAAGACGAGGCCAATAAAATAAGTGAGATTAAACTTATTGTACCAGGGGGAACAATGTTTGCCAAGGAACAATGTAAAACATTTGAAGAGGCAACGGATTTGGCAATTGAGTCGCTAAAAAAACAAATTACTAAACATAAAGACAAAACCAGAGCAAAATTAAGTGAGCATAAAACAATTTTGGCCAACGGAGAAGTGGCTGATTATTAGAGCTATATTTTGTGATAATATCGATACAAGAAATTGGCGGGAAATTCCCGCCAATTTTTTTTGAAAAAATATTTGCAGCTAACAATAATGCGTGTATATTTGCATTCCATTTCGGAAACGGGGTAGCAACCTCAGGAGAAATGTTAGTTCTGTGAAAGATTAAAAAAAATAAAAAAAATGTGATTGCATTTAGGTAAGAAGACAAATTTTTATATATTTGCGCCACATTAAAAAAAGATAAAAGCCTCCTTAGCTCAGCTGGTAGAGCAACTGACTTGTAATCAGTAGGTCATTGGTTCGATTCCGATAGGAGGCTCTTTTTTATTTCAGGATGTCAATTTTGGAGTAAAAGGGGGGAGATACCAGAGTGGCCAAATGGGACAGACTGTAACTCTGTTGTCGCAAGACTTCGAAGGTTCGAATCCTTCTCTCCCCACCATCAGTTAACAGTAATCAGTTTTTAGTTTGCAGTTCTTGAATTGCTGACTGGAAACTGAAAACTAAAAATTGAAAAAGCGGAAGTAGCTCAGTTGGTAGAGCGATAGCCTTCCAAGCTATAGGTCGCGAGTTCGAACCTCGTCTTCCGCTCTTGGGAGTTCATTAGTTAAACATGGCCAATGAACTAGTGAGCTGAAAAGTTAAAAAGCCGAAGTAGCTCAGCGGTAGAGCACTTCCTTGGTAAGGAAGAGGTCGTGGGTTCAAGTCCCATCTTTGGCTCAAAAACAACTAAATAACTTTGTTTAGTCTGTTGGAAATACAGAAGGAACAGGGTTTTTTGTATTGAAATTGTATCAAAGCAATAATTAAAATAAAAAATTTTAACCTACTAATAAGTATAAAAAAATGGCAAAAGAAAAGTTTGACCGCAGTAAGCCGCACTTAAACATCGGTACAATCGGTCACGTTGACCACGGTAAAACAACTTTGACAGCAGCGATCACTAAAGTGTTAGCTGATGCTGGTTTAACTGAGGCACGTTCATTCGATTCTATTGACTCTGCTCCAGAGGAAAAAGAAAGAGGTATCACTATCAATACAGCTCACGTTGAGTATTCAACAGCTAACCGTCACTATGCACACGTTGACTGTCCAGGTCACGCGGATTACGTGAAGAACATGGTTACTGGTGCTGCTCAAATGGACGGTGCAATCATCGTTGTTGCTGCTACAGATGGTCCAATGCCACAAACTCGTGAGCACATCTTGTTAGCTCGTCAGGTTGGTGTACCTTCATTAGTTGTATTCATGAACAAAGTGGATATGGTTGATGATCCAGAATTATTAGAACTAGTTGAAATGGAAGTTCGTGAATTATTATCATTCTACGAATTCCCAGGTGATGATATTCCAGTAATCCAAGGTTCTGCATTAGGTGGATTAAACGGCGATCCTAAATGGGTAGCTAAAATCATGGAGTTAATGGATGCTGTAGATAGCTACATTCCAATTCCTCCACGTTTAACTGATCTTCCTTTCTTAATGCCTGTTGAAGACGTATTCTCAATCACTGGTCGTGGTACTGTTGCTACTGGTCGTATTGAGCGTGGTGTAATCAACTCTGGAGATCCAGTTGAGATCTTAGGTATGGGTGCTGAGAACTTGAAATCTACAGTAACTGGTGTTGAGATGTTCCGTAAAATCTTAGATTACGGTGAAGCTGGTGATAACGTAGGTTTATTGTTACGTGGTATTGAGAAAACTGATATCCGTCGTGGTATGGTAATCTGTAAACCAGGTTCAGTAACTCCTCACACTGATTTCAAAGCTGAGATCTATGTATTATCAAAAGCAGAAGGTGGTCGTCACACTCCATTCTTCAACAAATACCGTCCTCAATTCTATTTCCGTACCACAGACGTAACTGGTGAAATTTCACTAGCTGAAGGAACTGAAATGGTAATGCCAGGTGATAACGTTACAATCACAGTTAAATTAATTAACGCGATTGCAATGGAAAAAGGTCTACGTTTCGCTATCCGTGAAGGTGGTAGAACAGTAGGTGCTGGTCAGGTAACTGAAATCTTAGCTTAATTAATAAGCTATAGCATAAATAAATTAGCTAATCAGCAAATCGTTGATTAGCTAATTTTTACCCACGGGAATAGTTCAATGGTAGAATAGAGGTCTCCAAAACCTTTGATCAGGGTTCGAATCCTTGTTCCCGTGCTAAATAATGATTGAAAATTTGAATGAGTGGATGGTTGATTTGAAAGTTACTTTCAGATATGATCATTCACTCATTTAGTCATTCAAACCTTCAACAATTAAAATATGGCTAAGTTAGTTCAGTTTATAAAAGAATCGTACGAAGAAATGACCCAGAAGGTAACTTGGCCTACTTGGGGTGATTTGCAAAATTCGGCAGTGTTGGTACTAGTAGCATCTGCTATTATTTCATTAGTGATTTTAGCTATGGATAAAGGCGCCAATTTTGTTCTTGAAACTTTTTACAATTCACTTTAAAATTAGATTATTAGATGAACGATCAGCTAAAATGGTACGTTGTTAGAGCGGTAAGTGGTAAAGAGAAGAAAGTAAAACAGTATATCGATTCTGAGATTAGCCGTTTAGGAGTTTCTCATCTAGTTCCACAAGTGCTTATCCCAACCGAGAAGTACTATCAAATGAAAGACGGTAAAAAGATCGCTAAAGAGCGTAACTATTACCCAGGCTATGTTTTGATGGAGGCTGCTTTGGATGGTGAGCTAGAACATATCATCAAAGGAATTAATAGTGTAATTGGATTTTTAGGCGATAAAGCTGGTAATCCAATTCCAATGAGACAGGCAGAAGTTAACCGTATTTTAGGTAAGGTTGATGAAATGAGCCAGCAAAGTGAAACCATGAACGTTGCTTACTACGTTGGTGAAAATGTAAAAGTAATGGACGGACCTTTCAACGGTTTTACAGGTATCATTGAAGAGGTTAATGAAGAGAAGAAAAAGCTAAAAGTAATGGTTAAGATCTTCGGTCGTAAAACGCCACTTGAACTTAACTATATGCAAGTAGAAAAAGAATAATAATTTTTTTTCATAAAAGTGTTGGAGGACTGCAAGTTAATTTATATCTTTGCAGTCCTTTTTGCGTTATAAGACGCTTCAAGGAATCTTAAATGTTACATGCTTCCAATATTTAACATTGAGTTTTAATTAAACAAAAACAAAAAATGGCAAAAGAAGTCAGTGCGATGATCAAATTACAGATCAAAGGCGGAGCTGCAAACCCATCGCCACCAGTAGGACCTGCGTTAGGTGCTAAAGGTGTGAATATCATGGAGTTTTGTAAACAATTCAATGCTCGTACCCAAGATAAGCCAGGTAAAGTTTTACCAGTTGTAATTACTGTATATGCTGACAAGTCTTTCGATTTCATCATCAAAACCCCTCCAGTTGCTATCCAATTATTGGATGCTACTAAATTACAGAGTGGTTCTGCTGAGCCTAACCGTAAAAAAGTTGGATCGGTGACTTGGGATCAAGTTAAGGCAATTGCTGAAGATAAAATGCCTGATTTAAATGCATTTACTATCGAATCAGCAATGAGTATGGTTGCTGGTACAGCACGTAGTATGGGTATCACTGTTTCAGGTGATGCGCCTTTTAACTAATTATTTAACATTAACAGTTTACACTAGTGGCTAAGTTAACAAAAAATCAAAAAATAGCACACGCTAAACTAGAAGCCGGTAAGTCTTATTCCTTAAAAGAAGCATCTGCTTTGGTTAAAGAGATTACTACTACTAAGTTCGATGCATCGGTTGATATCGATGTAGCATTAGGAGTAGATCCTCGTAAAGCCAACCAGATGGTTCGTGGTATAGCTACTTTACCTCACGGTACCGGTAAAACTGTTCGCGTTTTAGCTTTGGTAACTCCTGATAAGGAAGAAGAAGCTAAAGCAGCAGGAGCAGATTTCGTAGGTTTAGATGAGTATGTTGCTAAAATTGAAGGTGGTTGGACAGATGTAGACATTATTATCACTACGCCTGCGTGTATGGCAAAAGTTGGTAAGTTGGGCCGTGTTTTAGGTCCACGTAACTTAATGCCAAACCCGAAATCAGGTACAGTAACTAACGAAGTTGGTAAAGCTGTAACTGATGTAAAAGGTGGTAAGATCGATTTTAAAGTTGACAAAACTGGTATCATTCACGCTTCAATAGGTAAAGTATCATTCTCTCCGGAGAAATTATACGAGAACGCGTTAGAAGTACTTCAAACGATCTCAAAATTAAAACCTTCTGCAGCAAAAGGAACTTATTTCAAGAGCATTCACGTGTCTTCTACAATGAGTCCTGGAATTTCAGTAGAAACTAAATCAGTAGCGGGGATCTAATTATGAACAGAGAAGAAAAACAAGAAGTAGTTTTAGCTCTACAAGCGAAAATGCAAGAGTATGGCAATTTTTATATTGCTGATACCTCTGGCTTATCTGTTGAAAAAGTAAATAACATCCGTCGCAAATGTTTCGAAAGTGGTATCGAAATGAAAGTAGCGAAAAATACATTGATCAAAATTGCGATTGATGGATTAGAAGGCGACTCATCAGATATCTTTCCAGCATTAAAAGGTCAATCAGCCATATTGTTTTCTAAAGTGGGTAACGGTCCAGCTAAGCTGATCAAATCACTAAGAAAAGGAAAAGGCGAAGACAAGCCTCAATTGAAAGGCGCATACATTGATACAGCAATCTTCGTTGGAGATAACCAATTAGATGCATTAGTAAGTCTTAAATCAAGAGAAGAACTTATTGGCGAAATCATTGGTCTATTACAATCACCAGCTAAAAATGTTGTGTCTGCGTTACAATCAGGCGGAGGTAAAATCGCAGGTATTGTTAAAACACTACAAGAAAGAGGTTAACGAACACCTGATAAGTTCGTATTTTAAACAAACAACAATTACGTAAAATTTTAAAATCTTAATAAAATGGCAGATTTAAAAGCGTTTGCTGAGCAATTAGTAAACTTAACAGTTAAAGAAGTTAATGAATTAGCTCAAATCTTAAAAGACGAGTATGGTATCGAGCCTGCTGCTGCGGCAGTAGCTGTTGCTGCTCCTGCTGCTGGTGGCGATGCTCCTGCAGCTGAAGAGAAAACATCTTTTGATGTAATCTTGAAAGATGCTGGTGGTCAAAAATTAGCAGTTGTTAAATTGGTTAAAGACTTAACTGGTTTAGGTTTGAAAGAAGCTAAAGACCTAGTTGACGGTGCACCTAAAGAATTAAAAGCTGGTGTTGCTAAAGACGAAGCAGAAGCTCTTAAAAAACAATTAGAAGAAGCTGGAGCTGTAGTTGAGATTAAGTAATCACTTAATTTTAACAAAACTCAAAAGAAAAGACTCCGACTGTAAAGTTGGAGTCTATTCCTGTTTATAAACATTTCATTTTGTTTGGTTTATGAAATGTTCCCTTTTAAAAACCAAAAAATAGTTTATTCTTAAACTAAATTAAATTTAGTCCCTTGGCAAATAAAGTCGACCAAAGAGTAAATTTTGCACGTAGTAAGCACATTATCGATTATCCAGATTTTCTGGATGTGCAGTTGCAATCATTTAGAGAATTTTTTCAGATCGAAACTACATCAGACAACCGTCACACAGAAGGTTTGTTTAAAGTGTTTGCTGAAAACTTCCCAATCACAGATTCTAGAAACATCTTTGTTTTAGAGTTTCTAGATTATTTTATTGACCCACCTCGTTATGACATTCCTGAATGTATTGACCGTGGGCTAACTTACAGCGTTCCATTGAAAGCAAAATTGAAGCTTTCTTGTAACGATGCTGAGCACGAAGATTTTGAAACCATTATTCAAGATGTATACTTAGGAACCATTCCTTACATGACTCCTAAAGGTACGTTTGTAATTAACGGTGCAGAGCGTGTAATTGTATCGCAGTTACACAGGTCGCCAGGTGTGTTCTTTGGCCAAAGCCGCCACACTAACGGTACCAAACTATATTCTGCCCGTGTAATTCCGTTTAAAGGTTCTTGGATCGAGTTTGCTACAGACGTTAATAACGTAATGTATGCTTACATCGATCGTAAAAAGAAATTCCCTGTAACTACGTTATTGCGTGCTATTGGTTATGATTCTGATAAAGACATCTTGGAGCTTTTCGATTTAGCTGACGAAGTAAAAGTTAGCAAATCAGGTTTAAAGAAATACATCGGACGTAAACTTGCTGCAAGGGTACTTAGAAAATGGGTAGAGGATTTTGTGGATGAGGATACCGGTGAGGTAGTTTCTATTGACCGTAACGAAGTAATCTTAGATAGGGATACTATTTTAGAAGACGAGCATATTGATTTAATCATCGATGCTGGTGTTAAAACCATTATCTTATCTAAAGATGATGGTGCATCACAAGCTGATTATACCATTATATATAATACTTTACAAAAAGATACTTCAAACTCTGAAAAAGAGGCTGTGGAGAACATCTATCGTGCTTTGCGTAACGCAGAACCACCTGATGAGGAAACAGCAAGAGGAATCATTGAGCGTTTGTTCTTCTCGGATAAACGTTATGACTTAGGAGATGTAGGTAGATACCGTATCAACCGTAAGTTGAAAATGGATACCCCTGATGATGTGAAGGTATTAACGAAAGCCGATATTATCGCAATCGTGAAATACTTGATCAAATTGATCAACTCAAAAGAAGAGGTGGATGATATTGACCACTTATCAAACCGTCGTGTACGTACGGTAGGTGAGCAGTTGTACGCACAATTTGGTGTAGGTTTGGCTCGTATGGCTAGAACTATCCGTGAGCGTATGAACATCCGTGATAACGAGGTGTTTACCCCAACGGATTTGATCAATGCTCGTACATTGTCATCTGTAATTAACTCTTTCTTTGGTACCAACCAGCTATCACAGTTTATGGATCAAACCAACCCATTGGCGGAGATCACGCACAAGCGTCGTCTTTCGGCTTTAGGTCCAGGTGGTTTATCTCGTGAGCGTGCAGGTTTTGAGGTTCGTGACGTTCACTATACGCACTACGGTCGTTTGTGTACTATCGAAACTCCAGAGGGACCAAACATCGGTTTGATTTCGTCACTTTGTGTTCACGCAAAAATCAACAGCTTAGGCTTTATCGAAACGCCTTACAAAAAGGTAGTGGATGGTAAGGTGTCTATGAACGAAGATGTAATTTACTTATCAGCAGAAGACGAGGATGGTAAAACTATCGCTCAAGCTAATGCTCAGTATGATGATAAAGGTAATTTCGCTACGCCACGTGTTAAAGCACGTTACGAGGGTGACTTCCCGATTATCGAGCCTGAGAAATTAGACTTGATGGATATTGCACCTAACCAGATCACCTCTATCGCGGCTTCATTGATCCCTTTCTTGGAGCATGATGATGCGAACAGGGCGTTGATGGGATCGAACATGCAACGTCAGGCCGTACCATTGTTACGTCCTGAGGCTCCAATTGTAGGTACAGGTTTAGAAGGTCGCGTTGCACGTGACTCAAGAACTTTGATCAATGCAGAAGGCGCTGGTGTTGTTGAGTATGTTGATGCTAATGAAATTGTAATCAAATATGAAAGAAACGATGACGATCGTTTAGTTTCTTTCGAAGGCGATAGCAAAACTTATAGATTAACCAAGTTCAAGAAAACCAACCAAAATACTTGTATCAACTTAAAACCAATCGTTAAGAAAGGTCAAAAAGTTACTAAAGGACAAGTGCTTTGCGAAGGTTACGCAACTGAAGATGGTGAGTTGGCATTAGGAAGAAACTTAAAAGTAGCTTTCATGCCTTGGCAAGGATATAACTTTGAGGATGCGATTGTAATTAACGAGCGTATTGTTAGAGAAGATATCTTTACTTCATTACACATCGAAGAGTTTGAACTAGAAGTACGTGATACCAAGCGTGGTGAAGAGGAGTTAACTCCAGATATCCCTAACGTTTCAGAAGAGGCTACTAAAGACCTTGATGAAAACGGTATCATCCGTATTGGAGCTGAAGTTAAAGAAGGTGATATCCTTATTGGTAAAATTACACCAAAAGGAGAGTCAGATCCTTCACCAGAAGAGAAATTATTACGTGCCATCTTTGGTGACAAAGCTGGTGATGTTAAGGATGCTTCATTAAAAACTCCTCCATCAATCAAAGGTGTAGTTATTGACACTAAATTATTCTCAAGAGCTAAAAAAACTTCTAAAGCAGAAGAAAAATCAGCAATCGAGAAATTAGATAAGAGATACAACCTTGCGATGGAAAACTTGAAAAACGAATTAGTTGACAAGTTATTCCAAATTGTGAACGGTAAAACTTCACAAGGCGTATTTAACGTATACAGAGAGCTTTTAATTGCTAAAGGCGCTAAGTTTACGCAAAAAATGTTGATCGACTTAGAGTATGCTCACATCAATCCATACAAATGGACTACTGACGAGGATAAAAACGAGCAAATCAAAATGTTGTTGCACAACTATGGTATCCGTGTAAACGAAGAACTAGGTGCTTACAAACGTGATAAATTTGCAATCAGCGTTGGTGATGAGCTTCCATCAGGAATTGTTCAGATGGCTAAGGTTTATGTCGCTAAAAAACGTAAACTAAAAGTAGGTGATAAGATGGCGGGTCGTCACGGTAACAAAGGTATTGTTGCACGTATTGTACGTGACGAGGATATGCCTTTCTTAAATGACGGAACTCCAGTTGATATCGTATTGAACCCACTAGGTGTACCTTCACGTATGAACTTGGGTCAGATCTACGAAACCGTATTGGCTTGGGCAGGTAAAGAATTGGGCGTAAAATTTGCGACTCCAATTTTCGACGGTGCGAAGAGCGATGAGGTGGAAGAGTGGATTGCTAAAGCAGGTTTGCCAGCTTCTGGTAGAACTTACTTAAACAATGGTTTAACAGGCGAGAAATTTGACCAACCGACTACAGTAGGTATTATCTACATGCTGAAATTAGGTCACATGGTTGATGATAAGATGCACGCCCGTTCTATCGGACCATACTCATTAATTACACAACAACCATTGGGTGGTAAAGCTCAG